>SCPO01001240.1_pt1:167500-1077334 | contig 1077334 bp, 1066 predicted proteins | sample 6106821 | NCBI WGS metagenome assembly SCPO01 (sample SAMN10720448, study PRJNA508395) | human gut metagenome | isolation source: Participant 2 stool, 0 month | host: Homo sapiens | collected 2017
GTAGCAATATTTCCGGGTTAGGACTGCAATATGTAACTTTAATCTTTAACTGAATGCTTTGGGAAGAGCAGCAATATAGGGTGATAGCCCCGTAAGTGAAAAGGATTGAGTGCTAGCAGTATCCAGAGTACCAGCGGACACGTGAAACCCGCTGGGAAGATGGGGGGACCATCCTCCAAGCCTAAATACTACTCAGTGACCGATAGTGGAGCAGTACCGTGAGGGAAAGGTGGTAAGTACCCGGGGGGGAGAAAAGAACCTGAAACCTTGTGCCTACAAGCACCGAGAGCACGTTAAAGTGTGATCGGGTACTTTTTGTAGAACGGTCCGGCGAGTTAATATTTGCAGCGAGGTTAAGGAACTGGAGTTCCGGAGCCGCAGCGAGAGCGAGTCTGAATAGGGCGTATGAAGTTGCAGGTATTAGACCCGAAACCGGGTGACCTATCCATGAGCAGGCTGAAGCGGTGGTAAGACACCGTGGAGGGCCGCACCCACGTCTGTTGAAAAGCCGGGGATGACCTGTGGATAGCGGTGAAATTCCAATCGAACTCGGAGATAGCTGGTTCTCCCCGAAATAGCTTTAGGGCTAGCGTTATTTTAGATTACCGGAGGTAAAGCACTGAATGGTCTAGGGGCCGCGAGGTTACCAAAGCCTATCAAACTCTGAATGCCGGATAATTGATGAATAGCAGTCAGACTGTGGGTGATAAGATTCATAGTCAAAAGGGCAACAGCCCAGATCGTCAGCTAAGGTCCCAAAGAAACACTAAGTGGAAAATGATGTGAAACTGCGAAGACAACCAGGATGTTGGCTTAGAAGCAGCCACTCATTCAAAGAGTGCGTAATAGCTCACTGGTCGAGTGTTTTTGCGCAGAAAATGTAACGGGGCTAAGTGTTCAACCGAAGCTTAGGCATTGCAGTAATGCATTGGGTAGGAGCGTCGTATGCGGGCGAAGTCAGAGCGGAAGCAGCGGTGGACTGCATACGAGTGAGAATGCCGGAATAAGTAGCGAGAATTATGTGAGAATCATAATGGCCGAAAATCTAAGGTTTCTTGGGGAAGGTTCGTCCGCCCTGGGTTAGTCGGGACCTAAGCCGAGGCCGAAAGGCGTAGGCGATGCACATACGGTAGAAATTCCGTAGCCACCGAACATTTAAGCGGACGCTTTCTTTAAGGTTATCCCGGGCGTTGGTTGCCCCGGGCGTAAGGGACCGAAATTTAGTAGGGAAGTAACTGGCGAGAGAGACGAGAAAAGCTCTAGTGTATACTAAGGTGCCCGTACCGCAAACCGACACAGGTAGATGGGATGAGTATTCTAAGGCCAACGGGAGAAGGGTTGTTAGGAACTCGGCAAATTGGCCCCGTAACTTGGATAAGGGGCCTGCGAGAGCAGGCCGCAGTGAAAGGCCCAAGCGACTGTTTAGCAAAACACAGGTCTATGCTAAATCGAAAGATGACGTATAGGGGGCTGACGCCTGCCCGGTGCTGGAAGGTTAAGGAGGAGTGCTTAGCGCAAGCGAAGGTTTGAATTGAAGCCCCAGTAAACGGCGGCCGTAACTATAACGGTCCTAAGGTAGCGAAATTCCTTGTCAGGTAAGTTCTGACCCGCACGAATGGCGTAACGATTTGGGCACTGTCTCAACAGCCCGCCCGGCGAAATTGTAGTACCGGTGAAGATGCCAGTTACCCGCAACTAGACGGAAAGACCCCATGGAGCTTTACTGTAGCTTGATATTGATCTCGGTATTCCATGTACAGGATAGGTGGGAGGCTAGGAAGTAAGCGCGCCAGCGTTTATGGAGCCAACCTTGGGATACCACCTTGGGATAGATTCTAACCTGCGACCATGAATCTGGTCGGGGACACTGTCAGGTGGGCAGTTTGATGGGGCGGTCGCCTCCAAAAGAGTAACGGAGGCGCTCAAAGGTTCGTTCAGCACGGATGGAAATCGTGCACTGAGTGTAAACGCATAAACGAGCCTAACTGCGAGAATGACGGTTCGAGCAGTAACGAAAGTTGGAGTTAGTGATCCGGCGGTATGTGAATGGAAATGCCGTCGCTCAACGGATAAAAGCTACCCTGGGGATAACAGGCTGATCTCCCCCAAGAGTCCACATCGACGGGGAGGTTTGGCACCTCGATGTCGGCTCGTCGCATCCTGGGGCTGTAGTCGGTCCCAAGGGTTGGGCTGTTCGCCCATTAAAGCGGTACGCGAGCTGGGTTCAGAACGTCGTGAGACAGTTCGGTCCCTATCTGTTGCGGGCGCAGGAATATTGAAGGGAGCTGTCCTTAGTACGAGAGGACGGGATGGACTTACCGCTGGTGTACCAGTTGTTCTGCCAGGAGCATCGCTGGGTAGCTACGTGTGGAAGGGATAAACGCTGAAAGCATCTAAGCGTGAAACTCCCTCGAGATAAGTGTTCCCATCCTTCGGGAGTAAGGCCCTTGTAGACTACAAGGTTGATAGGTCAGGAGTGGAAGTGCAGTAATGTATGGAGCGGACTGATACTAATAGGTCGAGGGCTTGACCTTAAATGTTAGGTAACCTCGAAAGATAGCTTGCGAGTAGGATTGTTCAGTTTTGAGGGTGTAAAGATAAAATTACACTTTCAGATTGTGAATGAGAAAGTAAAGCACACGAAGTGTGCAGGTAAAGCTTTGCATACTTTCTTGTACACAAGAAAGTATGCACCATTAGCTCAGTTGGTAGAGCAACTGACTCTTAATCAGTGGGTCCACGGTTCGAGCCCGTGATGGTGTACCAGATTCAGTGCGCTGTGGGTTCGAGAGAGTCCACAGCGAAACCGAGATACCGGAAGTCTGGACTGTTATGGCCCGTTGGTCAAGCGGCTAAGACGGCGGCCTCTCACGCCGCAAACGGTGAGTTCGATTCTCCCACGGGTCACCAAATTTCTTCAAGAAAGATGTTGACAGCAGGCTGATGGTATGGTATAATAACAAAGCTGCACAGGAATGTGCAACGAAATAGTAGGTGTTAATGGTGACGAGGGTACACCTGTTCCCATTCCGAACACAGTAGTTAAGCTCGTTTACGGTGACAATACTTGGCTGGCGACGGCCCGGGAAGATAACTCAACGCCTACACCTGCGGATCGCAGATCCGCTCGATATTCCTCAATAGCTCAGTTGGTAGAGCATGCGGCTGTTAACCGCAGGGTCGTTGGTTCGAGTCCAACTTGAGGAGCCACTCAGACAATGCTTTGCCGTCACTTCATTGTGACGGCAGGGTAAAGTCGATTCCCTATATGGGCCTTTAGCTCAGTTGGTTAGAGCAACCGGCTCATAACCGGTCGGTCCCGGGTTCAAGTCCCCGAAGGCCCACCAAATTAAGTTAATATGGCCCGGTAGCTCAGTTGGTTAGAGCGCTAGCCTGTCACGCTAGAGGCCGTGGGTTCAAGTCCCATCCGGGTCGCCAAAAACGGTACCGTAATCGTGCCGTTTTTTCTTTCGCTGCTATAGCTCAGTAGGTAGAGTGCATCCTTGGTAAGGATGAGGTCACCAGTTCAAATCTGGTTAGCAGCTCCATGAAAAACGCCTGATCATTTGATCAGGCGTTTTTCTTTTACTGCAAACCGCGATCTTTGTCGAGAAATGGCGATAGAAAACTATTTTCGCCCCTTGCCAGTCGATTTTTGAAATGATAAAATATGTATAGGGAGATGTCGATATGTCTCTGCATAAATTTTATCAAGCAATAGATGGAGATTTTGAAGCAGCCTGCCGCCGGTTTTACAACGAGAATATGCTGCAGAAATTTCTGATCCGATTTTTGGACGAGCCTTGCTGCGCGGAATTGAACGATGCCCTGGGTCGGCACGATCGTGATGCAGCAATCAAAGCGGTACACACGCTGACCGGACAGGCACGCAGCTTTGGCTTTATACGGCTGGAAAAGAAGAGCGCAGCACTGTTGCAAGCGCTGCGCGGCAATCAGGATGAGGAAATCACGGAACTGCGATACGAAGTCACGACCGAATACATCCGCATTGTGCATGCAATTCGCTCGCTGGCCTCTGAGCTGGGCATTTTTATGTAAGCTGCGTGTTAAACGCCCAATGCGTCCTCGATCACATCGATCAAATGGATGGGCGACACCTGAAGCGTATTCAGGCGTTCTGTAAAGGCGCGTGCTTCCGACTCGTCGATGAACACATCGGGAACGAAGCAGGTTTGTCCGTGCTCCGGATCGTGGGCACTGATACCGAAAGATATATAGGCCCCGGTCTCAGGCGAATAGTGGTTTTTGCTGATTACTTTGTAGACAAACATGATGCTTCCTCCGTCGATATTTGCTGATGTTCCCACTTCGTTTGGGAACATGTTCATTTTATCAGAAGAATTACGCGGTTTTTGCTATTCTGTGAAATTGGAGCAGAATCTTGTGAAATCGGCAGAACATGTTTAGAAACCGTTAAGAAATTCGACAAAAACTGACGAGAAAGGACTGTCAATAACCATGCTGCGGGTCGCAATTTGTGATGATTCGGCGTTAGAACGGGATATCCTTGCGGATTTTCTCAGTCATTACTGCAATGCACATGCGATTGACTATTCCTGCAAAATGTACGACAGCGGTGAACCGCTCTATTATGAGCTTGGGGACGGCGGATGGTTTGATATTATTCTGCTGGATATTCTGATGGACCCGCCGCTCGGCATTGATGTAGCACGCCGTCTGCGTGAGATCGGCTACAAGGGCACGATCGTATTTTGTACCGCTGCGCTGGATTTTGCACCGGACAGCTTTGAAGTCGGTGCATCCGGTTATCTGCTCAAGCCATATACCCCGGAGACGTTCGAGCGAACCATGCACCGCGTACTGTCCGATATCGTCGAGAATACATACGCGATCAAGAATCGTTCGCAGGTGCTGCACATTCCGCGCGAAGAGATTATGTATGTGGAAAGCCATAATTCACAGTGTATTCTGCATCAGGCGGGGCAAAAGACATACACATTATATAAAAAGCTCGGCGAGATTGAGCAGGAACTGACGGCTCCGTGTTTCCTGCGGTGCCACCAGAGCTTCCTTGTGAATATGAACTACGTCAAAGCTGTGGATAAGGACTTCACCCTTACAAACGATGATGTAGTGCTTATTCGCAAGAAAAATCTGAAGGAATTGCGGCAAATCTATTTTGATTACCGCAAACAGATTCATAATAGATATTGAGGATAATTTGTGTTTGGCAAAGTTAAAACACGGATTATCTGAAAAACGAAAAGCGTCCCATTGGGACGCTTTTCGTTTTTGTGGAAGGAGAAAGGAAACTTCATTTTCAATTATCCCAAAGCTGTATCCAGCACCATCATCACCAGAAACCCCGCCATCACACCAAGTGTGCCCGGATGCGAATGCTCACCGAGATGTGCCTCGGGAATCAACTCCTCGACCACGACGTACAGCATCGCGCCTGCGGCGGCGGACAGCAGCCACGGCATGAATGGTGTCAGCGCGGACGCGCACAGCACAACAAGCACGCCGAAGATGGGTTCGACAATGCCGGACAGCGAACCGTAAACGAACGAGCGCGTGCGGCTGAGTCCCTCCTGGTGGAGCGGAAGCGCGACTGCGGCTCCTTCCGGGAAATTCTGAATGCCGATGCCGATGGCAAGCGCGCCTGCCGCTGCAAACAATCCTGCGTTGCCGGTATGCTGTGCCGCACGAGCAAATGACAGACCAACCGCCATGCCTTCCGGAATGTTGTGCAGCGTCACTGCGAGGACAAGCAGCGTTGTCCGTCGAAAGGAGGACGGCAGACCTTCGGCCTGCTCTGCGCCGCTGTGCAGGTGCGGCATTAAGCCGTCCAGCGTAAGCATAAGCACCAAACCAAGGATAAAGCCGCCTGCAGCGGGTATCCAGCCCGGCTGGCCGTTCTGCGCGGCTTCGTCAATCGCGGGAATGAGCAGACTCCAGATGGACGCGGCGATCATCACACCGGACGCGAATCCGAGGAAAATCTGCTGCATCAGTGCACTGGACTGCCGTTTCATAAAGAATACCATGGCGGCGCCGATCGTGGTCATCAGGAAGGTGAATCCTGTGCCTGCGGCCGCCCAAAGCAATGCCTGCTGTATGATAAACACCTCTCTTTTTAATTAGTTAGTTGTTGCTAACTATGAGCATAGCACCGAATACACTGTCTGTCAATAGGGGGTTGACAGAAATGATATAATATTAGTATACAATCTTATAGGAATAAAACAGGAGGATTCCACTATGGCGGCATCCCGTGAAAAAGTGTTATATTTTGAGCCGCAGCCGAGCGAACAGACTGCGGCGCTCAAGACCGTGCTCGTTCGCATGGGCGTGCGGATTAAGAACGTCGAAGCAGTCTCTGCCGGTCAGACGGTCGGCTTTCTGCTGAACCGCAAGGGCTTTGAGCCGACTGACGAGACTGCAGATGCGCCTTCCGCACCGATGATGGTGCTGGACGGCTTTACCGAAAAGAGACTGGACATTCTGCTCCGTGAAATGAAGGCATACGGTGTTTCCGTGCCGTACAAAGCCATGGTTACCGAGCACAATATCGGCTGGACGCTGAGTGACCTGTTTACCGAGCTGGTGCGCGAGCATGAGGCTATGCACCAATGATCGAGCGCATACTGAACGATTTCGACATCGACCAGATCGCAAACTCCGGTCAGTGCTTCCGCTTCCACAGGGTTGGGGATAAGTCGTACAACTTAATTGCGGGAACACACCTGCTGAATATTCAGCAGAATGGCCGGACAGTACGGTTCGACTGCGATGAAGACGAGTTTAACGCCATCTGGCGGCCGTATTTCGATCTGGATGCGGACTACGGCCGCTGCAAAGCCGCAGTTGCCAAACGCGATACCTATCTGCAGAACGCCGTTGCATACGGCGGTGGACTGCGTATTCTGCGGCAGGACCTGTGGGAGACTATTCTATGCTTTATCATCTCCCAGCAGAACAATATCGCGCGGATTACCAAGTGTGTCGAAAATTTGTGTTCCCTTTTCGGGGAAACCTGTTATAATAAGAGTGAACAGGTATACAATAGCATTCCCACGGCAGAGCGCCTGGCGGCGTGCACGCCCGAGGATCTTGCACCGGTGCGCCTCGGCTACCGCGCCAAATACATTTGCGCCGCGGCACGGCAGGTCGCGTCCGGTGCGGTCGATCTGGAAGCTGTCCGGCACATGGATTACGCTCACGCTAAAGCCGAGCTGCTGCGCCTGACCGGTGTCGGCATCAAGGTTGCGGAGTGTATCTGTCTGTTTGCGCTGCATCACATCGACGCGTTTCCGATCGATACGCATATCCAGCAAATGCTGGACGCACACTATCCGAAAGGGTTTCCGCTGAAACGCTATAAAGGCTTTGCGGGTGTCATGCAGCAGTATGCATTTTACTATGAATTATCACTGAAAGACTAAGGAGTGTTCAATATGGCAGTAGTAACCATTACGAAGGAAAATTTTGAGAACGAAGTGCTGAAGTCGGACAAGCCGGTCCTGCTGGACTTCTGGGCAACGTGGTGCGGTCCCTGCCGCATGGTTTCGCCGATCGTGGACGAGATCGCAAACGAGCGTGACGACATCAAGGTTGGCAAGATCAATGTAGACGAGCAGGGTGAGCTGTCCATGCAGTTCCGCATTGTCTCCATCCCGACCCTGATCGTGATGAAGAACGGCGAGGTTGCCAATAAGGCTGTCGGCGCTATGCCGAAGGAAGAAATCCTGAACCTGCTCGGCTAAAATCAAAACCGGATCCAAAGAGCTGACTCCGTTGGAGTCAGCTCTTTGCTTTGCGCCCGAAAAGTTTGTATTGAACCGGTTTTTCTTTTCTTTCGTACGACAGCTTTTGTTTACCGTTCTGCGGTTTTGTGCTATACTAAAAGTAATACCGCCAATATTGCTGATATAATGGTAAGGTATGATTTGGCAAGAGGATATATGTTTGGAGGAGCTTGCGTGAATCGCATTTCTGATAGTATGTTTCACTCCCGCAGCACTGCATGCAAGAAGCCGTATGGCGCGGTACCGGCAGGGCAGGCGGTCGAGTTTTCAGTTTATCCGCAGCGGGCACAGGGCGCGCTGCAGGTTACCCTTTGGATTGAGGAAGATGGCTGTCAGGCCGAATCCCATCCGCTGCACTGGTGCGGCTATCAAGGCTCACACGACCGGTATACGGTAACCTATACGCCGCCGCATCCCGGTCTGTACTGGTATTATTTTTCGGTGGAGCTGGCGGATGGTCTGCACTACTGTGCACGCGGCTATGGCGGTCAGGCGGAGCTGCTCGAGACGGTCGGCGATAAGTACCAGCTGACCGTGTACGACGGCGATTACCACACGCCGCGCTGGTTCGGTGAGGGCATCACCTACAACATTTTTCCGGACCGCTTCTGCCGCGACAAGGCGCCCGAGCAGCCGGAGGGGGAAGGCGTGGTCGAGCGTGTGCTGCACCAGAACTGGGACGATATTCCGGTCTATCTGCCGGATGAGCACGGCGAAATCCTCAACAACGACTTTTTCGGCGGCACGCTGCGCGGCGTATACGCCAAGCTGGATTATCTGGAGAGCCTGCACATTACCACCATTTATTTCAATCCGATCTTTCAGGCGTATTCCAATCACCGCTACGATACCGGCGATTACAAGCGCATCGACCCGCTGCTCGGCTGTGAGGAGGACTTCCGTGCGCTGTGCAGCGAAGCCGCCAGACGCGGCATGCGCGTTGTACTGGACGGCGTGTTCAATCACACCGGCTATGACAGCCGCTATTTCAACGCGCGCGGCCATTATGACAGCGTAGGCGCGTTCCAGTCCAAGGAATCGCCGTATTTCAGCTGGTTCGACTTTCACAACTGGCCGAACGAGTACGGCTCGTGGTGGGGCATCTACACGCTCCCGCAGGTCAATGAGAGCGACGGCAGCTATCAGGATTACATCATCGAGGACGAGGACAGCGTGGTCCGCCGCTGGCTGCGGCTGGGCGCGTCCGGCTGGCGGTTGGATGTTGCCGACGAGCTGCCGGACAGCTTCATCCAGAAGCTGAACGCTGCCGCCCGCAGGGAGAAATCCGATGCGCTCATCATCGGTGAGGTGTGGGAGGATGCGTCTAACAAAATTGCGTACTCCGAGCGTCGGCGCTATTTCCAGGGCGGCGAACTGGATTCCGTCATGAACTACCCGCTGCGAGACGCCATCCTCGGCTTTTTGAACGGCGGCACTGCCGAGCATTTCGCGGAGAGCATGGAGTGCATCCGCGAAAACTACCCGCGGGACGTGTTCTACAACCTGATGAACGTTGTAGGTACGCATGACACCGCGCGTGCGCTCACCCTTTTCGGCGTAACCGAGAACGAGTGGAAGATGGACAGAAACGGCCGCGCACACTATCAGCTGCCGCCGGACCGTCTGGAAATCGCCTTGCGCCGCCTGCGGATGGCGGCAGTCATCCAGTTCACCATGCCGGGTTCGCCGACCATTTACTACGGTGATGAGGCCGGTCAGCAGGGCTTCGAGGACCCGTTCAACCGCCGGACCTACCCGTGGGGACATGAAAACCAGGAGCTGCTTGCGTTCTACCGCAAGCTGTGCGAAATCCGTGCCGAGGAGCAGACGCTCGCGGACGGCGACCTGCAGTTCAGCGATACGACAGCCGGTGCACTGCTGCGATACGAGCGCACGAGCGGAGACTCGCGTCTGGTGATCGTGGTCAACCGCGGACACCAGTATGCGGAAACAAAAATTGATGCGCTGTATGCGCTCGACCTGCTCAGCAGCGAGGGCTTCGCGTACGCCGATCCGGACGGTCTGATCGTATCCGTCCCGCCGGAGACCGCCTATATCCTGCGCTGTGTAAATGCAGCTGATTAAGGAGGATTTTTTCTATGGATATGACAGAAAAACAGCTTTCCAGCGAATATAAGTTCAGAGGCAGGATCATGACCGCTCGTGTGGACGAGGTATCGCTGCCGAACGGCAAAACCGCGCCGCGCGAGGTTTGTGAGCATGTTGGCGGTGTCGGCGTGCTGCCGATTGACAAGGACGGCAACGTTATTCTTGTGCGGCAGTTCCGCTATGCGTTCGATACCGAGCTGCTCGAAATGCCTGCCGGCAAGATGGACCACGGCCCGGAGGACGCCGAGGAATGCGGCATCCGCGAGCTGAAAGAAGAAACCGGCTGTACCGCCGGACGCATCGTGCCGCTCGGCGCGATTTATCCGTCTCCCGGCTTTCTGACTGAGGTGACCTATCTGTTTGCTGCGCTTGACCTGACCGAAGGCGAAATGCAGCCGGATGAGGACGAATTTGTCGAGGTCGTGCGACTGCCGATCGCAGAGGTAGAGAAAATGATCGAGCGGGACGAGATCCGCGATGCAAAAACGGTGGCGGCTATGTATAGAGCAAAGCTGAAGAATCTTTACTAAGATAAGAGTGGAGATTGGAGAGTGCAGAGGAGGAAAGGGTTTGGATAAGAAAAAAATCCTTGTGGTTGAGGACGAAAAGGCCATTTCAGACATTCTGGTATTCAATTTACAGCGTGAGGGCTACGACACACTCGCGGCGTATGACGGTGCGGAAGGTCTGCGCTGCGCGCTTGAGGAAGCGCCCGACCTGATTCTGCTGGACGTGATGCTGCCCGAGATGGACGGCTTCGAGGTCTGCAGGCGGGTGCGCGCGGAAAAGGACACGCCGATCATCATGCTGACCGCCCGTGAGGAAGAGACCGACAAGGTCATGGGTCTCGAGCTGGGTGCAGACGACTATATCACCAAGCCGTTCTCTATGCGTGAACTGATGGCGCGCGTCAAGGCGAACATGCGCCGTACCTACGCAGGAGAGGACAGGGAAAAGGCGGAAGCGCCGTCCGGCGGCGGTCTGCGTGTATCCAAGGACAACGGCATGGTATACAAAAACGGTCATCCGCTCGAGCTTTCCGCGCGGGAATTTGATATTCTGTGCTTTCTGTCCGCTGCTCCGGGACGGGTTTTCTCCCGTGAGGAGCTGATGGAGCAGGTCTGGGGCTATGACTACTACGGCGACCTGCGTGCGGTGGACGTGGCGATCCGCCGTCTGCGCGAGAAGATCGAGGATGAACCGGCAAGTCCCAGATACATCATCACAAAAAGAGGCATGGGATATTACTTTGCTGACGGGGAGTAAGCTATGTTCCGTTCACTACACAGAAAACTGGTGCTGATTCTGGTGCTGCTGATCGTATCCGTTATGGCGGTGGTCGGCACGTTTCTGATCAACAGTATCAACACCTTCTATCTGAACAGCTTTTATGAGCAGATGCAGGCGGTGTTCACGACCGACACCATCCGCTCCATGCAGGAGGCGGCTGCCGAACCCGGCACGGATGGTCTGAAAACCATCATAGATGCCCACAAGAGCCGACTCGGCATTGACGATTACCGCAACTATGCCATTCTCGACAGTGAGGGCGGCTTCCTTGACGGCTCCAACCCGAACGTATCCGTCACCCGCACGAGCAACGTCATTGCCGCAATGGCAGGAGAGACCGGAACGCGCTCGGCGGTATCCGACAGCATTATGGACATTGCGGTGCCGCTCGACAAGAACGGCGACGGTGCGGTGGACTACATCGTGTATATCGCGGACAACAAGCGGGAGATTTCCGATCTGTCGTGGCGGTTCTTCCAGATTGTCATGCAGGCGATGATGTTCGGCCTGCTGGCGGCTATCCTGCTGTCCTTTCTGCTCAGCAAGACCATCACCACGCCGATCGAGCGCATCACCGAGGGTGCGCGGTCGATTGCGGAAGGCAACTTCGATCAGGACCTCGGCGTGCAGTCGTCGGATGAGATCGGCGAGCTGACCCGTTCGTTCAATTACATGGCGCACCGTTTGAAAAACACGGTCGGCGAGGTGCAGGGCGAGCGCGACAAGCTGAACACGCTGTTCCTGCACATGACCGACGGCGTAGCCGCCTTCACGACCGACGGCACGCTCATCCACATGAATCCGGCAACCGAAAATCTGCTGGGCGTGCGTGTAGAGCAGAAGCTGAGCTTTGATGAGATGTTCGCCGATCTGGACATGCCGGATACGGACGAAACCGTCTCGCGCAGCTTCCTTACGAACGAGATTACGCGATTTGGGCGCGTGCTGTCCGTCACGCTGGCGCCTTACGGCGCACTGGACGGCGAGGGCGGCGTCATCGCGGTCATTCACGATGTCACCGAGCAGCGCCGTCTGGATGACGCACGCCGCGAGTTTGTGGCAAACGTGTCGCACGAGCTGCGCACGCCGCTGACGAATATCCGCTCGTACACCGAAACGCTGCTCGATGCCGCCGGAGAGCTGCCGCTTGACACGGAAAAGCAGTTTCTGGGCGTTATTTCGAGCGAGAGCGAGCGCATGGCGCGTATTGTCACCGATTTGCTGACGCTTTCCAAGCTGGATTACGGACGGATGGAGCTGCGTATGACGCGGTTCTCGGTGTCCGATCTGCTGAAAAAGGTGACGAATGCCATGAAGCTGACCGCCGAGGACAGCGGTCATATGATCCTCGTTGAGACCGAGCCGAACCTGCCGCCGATGGTCGGCGACAGAGAACGCATCGAGCAGGTTGTGGTAAATATTCTGTCCAACGCGGTCAAGTACACGCCTTCGGGCGGCAGGATCCGTCTGACGGCACAGCGCGCAGGCGCAAACCATGTGCGCATCACAGTGGAGGACAACGGTGTCGGCATTCCGGCGGACGATGTGCCGCGCCTGTTTGAGCGATTCTACCGCGTGGACAAGGCACGCTCGCGTGCCGCTGGCGGCACCGGACTGGGTCTGGCGATCGCCAAGGAGATCGTTGAGCAGCACGAGGGCAAGATCGCTCTGACCAGTGAATACGGCAAGGGCACGACCGTGACGATCACGCTTCCGACCGACCTCAAGTCGCACGGCAGGGAGGGTAAGGTATGAGAGGTGCGAAACGCTCAGCGAAGAACACCGCAAAGAATATCTCGCTTTTGGTGCTGTGCGGACTGATGGGCGTGCTGTGCGCGGTAAACTGGCTGATGGGTCTGAACATTGCGCAAATGCCCGCAGACAGCGCACTCCGCCGTCTGCACGACCGCTTTGTAGGCGGTGCGGTGGGCTATGAGATACGGTCCTCCGGTGTTTCGGCGGCGGATCCGGCACAGATGGCGCTGACCGTTGACGGCAAGCTGTACGGCGTGCAGTACAATCTGACCGATATTGACGCCGGCATCACGGCAACGCGTTCGCTGTGGTCGCAGGCGCTCACAGGTGAGGGGCTGCGGCAAGCTGATGAGAGTGAGCTGTGCACGGCTCTGCGGTCGGGCAGCTGTGCGCTGCTGCGCTACCATGGTGCGATCCCGATGCAGTCTATTGCGGGCTGGCTGGGCGGCTCGTGGAAGGATAATGCCCGACTGCAGGTCGAAACACTGGTGTATGCCGCCGGTGTGCAGCGGCTGTTTGTCCGTATGGCAGACGGCAGGCTGTATGCTGCGGATGCAGCGGTCTCGCAGAGTGCGCTCGGGGAGGCACAGAAGAACTTCCGCGGTCTGTCATGCAGCTTTGCGGGAGATGCGTATGCGGTCTATCCGGAAACGCTGCTGTTCGACAGCGAGGCGCTGTCGCTTCCGGTGCTGAAGCCGGCGCAGATCAACCTGTTTGCCGCACAGAGCGGCACCGGACTGGAGGATTTGCTTGGTGCATTCGGCTACACGGCCTACACGGATTTTTACAATGAGCAGGACGGAACTGTCCGCGTGTTCCTCGATGATACGAGCACACTGCGGCTGAATGCGTCCGGTCTGGTGCAGTACGCGTCCACGGACGGCTCGGCAACGGTGAGCGCTTATGACGAAAGCGATATCACGGATGCGGCGGCGCTGGATGCACAGCTGGACTGCGCCCGGCTGATTCTCGATGCGGCGCAGCGAGCGGGCGATACGGATACGCATGCGTCGTTGTACGCGGTGGAGCGCAGCGGCGAGCAAACCACACTGATTTTTCTGCAGATGTACAGCGGCGTGCCGGTGCTCGGTGACGCGGACTTTGCAACCTTCGTATTCGATGGCAGTGCGCTGCGCACGGCAACGATTCGGCTGCAGAAATTTCAGCCGACCGGCGGCAAACGCACGGTCATGCCCGCAAAACAGGCGGCAGCCGGAGCCTCCGGCGCGGAACGCGGTCTGATGGCAGCCTACCGGGCACAGGACGGACAGTATGTACCGAGCCGGTTCTATCTGAAAAATGCGGCAGAGTGACCGCAGAAGGGAGATGAGAGCGCTTGCAATGGGATAAAGTCAAAAATATACTGATCGCAATACTGCTTACGATCAACCTGTTTCTGCTGGGCAATCTGGCGGTACGCGGCTGGCAAAGCCACCGGAGAACGAGTGAGCTTGAGGCCAATCTGCGTACGCTGGTGAGCGCCAGAGGGATGCAGCTGGATACGGCGTTCTCGTTTCCAGAGGACATCACGCTGCCCGAGCTGTCGCTCGACCGCAGCCGCGCAGATGAGGAAAAAATCGCAGCCGCCATGCTGGGCGAACATGCTGAACGCACCGAGCAGGAGGACGGCACGGTGCGCTTTGAGAGCGACAGGGGCACGCTCGAGTGGCAGGCGGACGGCAATGTGCAGGCGGACTATACGCTGACTGAATCTGCGCCGACTTCCGCATCGGAAGCGCTCGAGCAGGCGCGCCGATTGTGCAGCCGGTGGGGCTTTCAGGCTGAGCAGGCCGGCTGGACGGCGGAGGACACGGTAGTTACGCTGACCGGCTCGGTCGCCGGACTGCCGGTGCACAATCGGCGGCTGACACTGGACTTTTCTGCCGGAGACGGCTCGGTGTCGCTCGTCGGACTGTGGAGCTTCGGCACGCCGTACACCACCGCGAACGGCATCAGCATTACCTGCAGCGCAGCAGATGCTCTGCTGCAGTTTGCCGCAGAAAGCGGCGAAACCGGTACGATCGAGTCGATGACGGCCGGTTATCGTATGCAAACCGACAGCAGCCGCCGTATTCGTCTTACACCTACTTGGAAGATTGACACCGAAACAGGCGAATATTTGGTGGATTGTGACAAAAAGACGATTATCGGTGAAGAAAACTGAAAAACTGCTTTTCTTTATCTGAAATTGTGGTAAAATGTATTAGTGAGATTTTACGCGAATGGGTTTAGCCGCTGTCGGAGCTGCCTGCAAAGAGGATCGGCACGGACAGTCATTCGCTGACATAAGATACAGTATTCGGAGAAAAACGCGGAGATTTCCGCGCCAAGGCTTAGTGAGGAGTAGGTAGATTGACAAAGTATGTAATCAACGGCGGCAAGACGCTGAATGGTGAGGTGACCATCTCCGGCGCAAAGAATGCAGCGGTCGCAATTGTTCCGGCGGCTCTGCTGGCAGATGGCCCGGTTCGTCTTGAAAACGTGCCCAAGATCATTGATGTAACGCTGCAGATGGAGATCATGCGTGAGCTGGGCGCGCAGATCCGCCAGATCAACGCCACTACGGTGGAAATCCAGAATACGCAGAACCCGAGTCTCAAGCCGCACGAGCTGGAGCGCAAGCTGCGCGCATCCTACTATCTGCTCGGCGTGCTGCTCGGCAAGTACGGCTTTGCCGAGGTAGCAATGCCGGGCGGCTGCAACTTCGGCGGCGTCCGTCCGATCGACCAGCACATCAAGGGTTTTGAAGCTCTGGGCGCAAAGGTAACGCTGCCCAAGGGCGGTTACATCCGGGTCGAGGCACCCGAGGACGGCCTGCACGGCGCACATATTTATTTTGACGTTGTTACGGTCGGCGCGACCATGAATATCATGCTCGCAGCCGTTCTGGCCAAGGGTCAGACGATTATGGAGAACTGCGCGAAGGAGCCGCATATTGTCGATCTGGCGAACTTCCTGAATGCAATGGGTGCGGATGTTAAGGGCGCCGGCACCGATGTGATCAAGATCCGCGGTGTAGAGAGCCTGCACGGCGGCAGTTACTCCATCATTCCGGATCAGATCGAGGCGGGCACCTTCATGGCAGCCGTTGCAGCCTGCGGCGGTTCGGTTCTGGTGAAGAATGTTATTCCGCGTCATCTGGAGTGCATCACCGCAAAGCTGCGCGAGATGAGCGTTGAGGTCACCGAGTTTGACGACGCGGTGCTCGTTCGCCGCGAGGGCAAGCTGACCAAGACCAACATCAAGACCCTGCCGTACCCGGGCTTCCCGACCGACATGCAGCCGCAGATGACGACGGCGCTGTGTCTGGCAGAGGGCACCAGCATCATCACTGAGGGGATCTGGGGCAGCCGCTACCGCTATACCGAGGAGCTGACCCGCATGGGTGCGAACATTCATGTGGATGGCGCGATCGCGGTTGTTGAGGGTGTCAGGGAGCTGAATGGTGCTCCGGTCCGTGCACACGACCTGCGTGCAGGCGCGGCGATGGTCATCGCCGGTCTGGCAGCCAAGGGTGTTACCGAGGTCGAGCAGGTGCAGAACATCGAGCGCGGCTATGAGACGCTCGTAGAGAAGTTTGTTGCTCTGGGTGCGGATATGTATCGCTCCGAGATTCCGGAAAGCGCCGAGAACAAGTAATTTCTAATTGTAATGAGGAAAAAAGGCGGAGGGAGCATCCTTTCGCCTTTTTTGCAGAATATAAGGCAGATGAGCAGAATAAAAGCAGAGTGTATGGTTCGGCGTGCGTCTGATGCGGACATGGATGCGGTTCTCGCTTTTGCCGCGCAGATTTTCGCGGCCGAGCAGGATATTCCGAAGGAGCTGAACTTTATCCCGGCGGATAAGCAGCCGCAGTGGTGGTGCATGGAGCAGGACGGCGAACTCGTCGGCACAGCGGCCATTTACCGTGAGGACGGGCAGTGGCACATGGGCCGCATCACGGTCGCGCGCAGGCTGCGCGGACAGCACAAGGGAACCTTTCTGCTGAAACGTGTGCTGGATGATGTTTTTGCACAGGATGTGGATAACATTTTTCTCGAAGCGAGAGACGCAACGGTGCACATTCTTACCGGATTCGGCGCAGAGATTGCCGGGGAACCGTTCGCATTCTACTGCGGAAACGTCACACCGATGATTCTAACGCGAACCGCCTTTCTGCAGCACACAAACGGATGAAAACAACTGCTGAAGGAGTACCATGGCAGAGCATTATTATTACAGTATCGCCAGCGGTTCGAGCGGCAACTGCGGCTTATATATGGCGGACGGCACCGCGATCCTGATCGATCTCGGTGTGTCGCTGCGCAGGATTACGACTGCGCTGAAGGCACTGTCGCTCACGCTGGAGGATATTTCGGCGGTGGTGCTGACGCATGAGCACATCGACCATGTGAAGGGACTGCCGATGTTTCTTAAAAAAGCGAAGGCGCCGGTGTTTGCCACTCGCGGCACAGCCGAGGCTTTCGAGGAAAAGAATCCGGAGTACGCCGATCGTCTGAACATATTCGACAGCGGTGAGCGCTTCTGGGTCAGGGATGTGGACGTTGTGCCGTTCCCGACGCCGCATGACGCGGCGGAGAGCACGGGCTACATATTCGAGCACGGCGGCAGCCGGTTCGGCTTTGCGACCGACCTTGGCTTTGTGCCGCGCGATGCGGCCGAGCTCCTGCGCGGCTGTGAAATGGTCGTGCTGGAGAGCAACCATGACCCGCACATGCTGCAGGCCGGTCCGTATCCGTATTCGCTCAAGATGCGTGTTGCCGGACCGAGCGGGCACCTGTCCAATCCGGACTGCGCCGTATTTGCAGCGGATCTGGTGAAAAGCGGCACGCGAACGCTCGTGCTGGCGCACCTGAGTGAGAAAAACAACATGCCGGAGCTGGCGCGGCAGCAAACGCTGTCGGCGCTGCGCGGACTGCCCGCGTGCGAGGTGCTCGTTGCACCAAAGGAGCACATGGAGCATCCGGTATCGTTTGGGGAGGAAAAACTATGCTCTCTGTCCGGCTGATCTGCGTCGGAAAGCTCGGAGAAAAATTCTGGGCGGACGCTGTCAAGGAATATACCAAGCGCCTCGGCGCATATTGTAAATTAGAGATCATCGAGCTGCCCGAGCAGCGTCTGCCGCAGACGCCCTCTGAGGGCGAGATCGCGCAGGCGCTGGAAAAGGAAGCCGCGCTCATCGAGAGCAAGCTGCTGCCCGGCGCGTCTGTGATTGCGATGTGTGTCGAAGGCAAGCCGATGTCCTCTGAGCAGCTGGCGGACTATTTCGGAAAGCTGACCGTATCGGGGACAAGCAAGATCTGCGTGCTCATCGGCGGCTCGTGCGGCCTGTCCGAGCGGGTGAAAAAGAAGGCGGCGCTGCGGCTGTCCATGTCACCGATGACGTTTCCGCATCATTTAGCAAGAGTGATGGTGCTCGAGCAGATTTACCGCGCGCTCAATATCGCGGCAGGCGGCAAGTACCACAAGTGAGGAGACATGCCGGATGATAGATGGCGAACTCGTTACGATCATTGTAAATCTGCTGCTGGTAGGCGGGTTTCTCTGGTGGATGCTGCATCCGCGGCATAACAATAACGAAGAGCCGCCGGTGCCGAAACCGCTGCCGAAAACCGGAAAAATGCGCTGTCCGATGTGCGGCGCGGAAGCAAAAGTCACGGGCAAACAGTGGGAGTGTCCGTGGTGCGGTGACTGCGGTTGGATCAAATAAAGTTTGGGTACAAAAACAACCCGGTTAAATGCGGCTAATATCAAGAAAAACCATTTACATTATGGACCGGATTTTGTAAAATATATATTAGAGAAGAACGCGGTTATTCGCACGGGACAAATGCGGAGCCGCGATGAGGGAAATTTTATTTCAGGAGGGGCGTCCCATGATTATCACGATAACGCTTAACGCTGCACTGGACCGTACGCAGCGGATCGAGCATCCGCTGCAGGTGGGCAAGCTCAATCGCGCGGTGTCCAGTCATCTGGAACCGGGCGGCAAGGGCATCAACGTGTCGCGCGCGATCAAGGCGTTGGGCGGCAGCAGTATTGCGCTTGGCTTCAGTGCGGGCACAAACGGCCGCATTATGAAGGACATGCTGACAGCAGCGGACATTCACCACGATTTTGTTGATATTGCGGGACAACTCCGTGTCAATACGCAGATCATTGATGCGCAGGGCGGCCACACCGAGGTAAATGAGCCGGGCAACAAGCTGGATGATTCGGATTTCCTGCGTTTGCTCGACCGCATGGAGAACTATCTGGACGAGGGCAATATCTTCGTTCTGTCGGGTTCTACGCCGCCGGAGTTCCCGCTGAAGAACTACCGTAAGCTGTGCAAGACCATCAAGAAGCACGGCTGCAAGCTGATCATCGACGCACAGGGCGAGCTGCTGCAGGAGGCACTGGGGTGCGAGCCGGACTTTGTAAAGCCGAACATCTTCGAGCTGGCTGAGGCTGTAGGCGACAAGCCGTCCGCCGATCCCGAGGTCGTTGTACATTCCGCACGCAAGATGCTGGATATGGGCGCAAAGGCTGTCTGCGTTTCCATGGGTCAGGAGGGCGCTCTGCTGACCGCAAAGGACGAGCCGGAGTCGCTGTACGTTACTACCACCCCGAAAATCTACGACGAAGGTGCGGTCGGTACCGGTGATGCAATGGTCGGCGCGATTGCAAACGCTATGCACGCGGGCATGAAGTTTGACGAGGTGGCACGCTACGCCGTTGCGATGGGCCGTGCATGTGCCCGTCTGGCCGGCACCGAGATGGCCTCTCTCAAGAAGGTTTACGAGGTGTACGAGACCACGCAGGTTTACGTTCTGTAAGCAATACACAAACTATGGAGAGAACAACGAAACACGTTGTTCTCTCTTTTACCCTTTTCGCGATTACTTCAAGGAGTTAACAAATATGGATAAAAAACAATTACAGCAGCGTGTCACGGAGCAGCGCCGCCGCGTACGCCGCAGACTGACCATTCGCGGCGTACTGTCGCTTCTGGTCGTGCTGACATTCATCCGCTGTGCGTTCATGCAGCGGTATGAGAATATGTTCGTATGCGTGCTGTCGCTCGTGCTGCTGGCGATGCCGACGCTGATTGAAAAACAGCTTGCCATCGACATCCCGCCGATGATGGAAGCTATCATCTACTGCTTTATCTATGCCGCCGAGATCATGGGCGAGATCAATTCGTTCTACACCATCATTCCCGGATGGGACACCATGCTGCACACGATAAACGGATTTCTGGTCGCGGCGGTCGGCTTCTGCCTGGTTGACCTGTTTAACCGAAGCGAACGGTTTACCTTCAAGCTGTCGCCGCTGTTCCTGGCTATCGTGGCGTTCTGCTTCTCCATGACGGTCGGCGTGTTGTGGGAATTTTTCGAGTTCACCGCTGATCAGGTGATGCACACGGACATGCAGAAGGACTATGTCGTGCACGAGGTCAACTCGGTGTCGCTCAACCCGGACGGCCTGAATGTGCCGGTGCATGTGCAGATTGAGTCGGTCATTGTCAACGGTGAGGATTGGACGGAGCAGCTTGGCGGCTATCTGGATATTGGCCTGATCGACACGATGAAGGATCTGCAGGTCAACTGCATCGGTGCAATCGCGTTTTCCATCATCGGCTTTTTCTACGTCAAGCACCGCGGCAAGGGCAAGCTGGCGGCAGCGCTCATTCCGGTCGTGCTCGATCCCGAAAAAGAAAAAAGTAAAAAAGATGAGCAAAACAGGGAACCAAATGACGAGTGATTCCGTCTAATTCAATACTATCCCCGAAAACGATCTGAAGGAGAGTATGAAAGTATGATGAAAAAGCGAATGACCGCAGGTATGCTTGCGACACTCATGGCGGCAGTCCTGCCGGTTTCCGCGTGCGCGGCTCAGAATTCGGCGCCGCAGCCGCAGCTGAATACCGCAGAGCATATGCAGTATATGAACGGCTACACAGACGGCACCTTCCGTCCGGATGCGTCCATCACCCGCGCAGAGGCGAGCAAGCTGCTGGCCTCTCTGTTGGTGAACAAGGTCGAGAATGAGGACCATCTGTTTAATGACGTTTCGGTTTCCGCGTGGTATGCGGACGCTGTTCGTCAAATGACCGGGTTCGGTCTGGTGAACGGCTACACGGACGGCACGTTCAAGCCGAACGCCAAGATTACCCGTGCGGAGTTTGTAGCGATTCTGTCGCGCTTCCCGCACACCGACATCGGCACGGACAAGTCGTTCGCTGATGTACCCAAGACCAACTGGGCGTACAATGCGGTGCAGACCGCTCTGGCACAGGGCTGGATTTCGGCAGGCACGAATTTCCGCCCGAATGCACCGATTACCCGTGCGGAGACGGTAACTATCCTCAACCGTGTGCTCGGCCGTCAGGCGGATGAGTTTACGATCAATACGAGTGAGGGCATCCGTATTATGCCGGATGTGCCGAACACGCACTGGGCATACTGGGATATGCTTGAGGCAACCACTGACCATAAGTTTGACAAGTCGAGCGGCTCCGAACAGTGGACTTCGTTCGATAAGGAGACTACCGATTTGACGCCGGGCTGGCATAATATTGGCGGCAAGCTGTTCCATGTCAACGATGACAAGCAGTTTGACCATGACAAGTTCATCGGCTCACTCGAGCTTGACCACAACGGCTGCTACATCACCGGCTCGACCGAACTGGACGCGCTGCTGGCTTCGGCAGTAAAGAGCGTTGTCAAGGACAGCATGACCCAGCAGCAGAAGCTGCGTGCGGTGTATGATTACGCGAAGAATACGTTCGGCTATCTCGGCATCGGCGCGGCTGACACTTCGAAGAGCGACTGGGCGCTGACCTCCGCGACCGATATGCTTAAGACCCACAAGGGCAACTGCTACTCGTGGGCGGCAGGCTTTACTTACCTCGCCCGTCAGGTCGGCTTTGATGCACAGGCGATTCCGGGCACCGGCGTTTCGCCCAAGGGCAGTGAGTCGGTTCACGCGTGGACCGAGATTACCATCGATGGCACGGCTTACACCTTCGACCCGCAGATCGAAAGCGTGTACAAGAAGCGCTACAACGAGAATTACGACCTGTTCATGAAGAAGTACGGCGAGGCTGTCTGGGGCTATAAAAAGCCGGAGGTGACCGAGCCGGAGCAGCCGGAGACCGTCAAGGTGGACGAGCAGCTTTCCGCACTGGTGAGCAAGATTTACGGTGCGCGTCCGTTCGGCGGCATGGGCGTTGCCGAGGAGGCACTCTACAACGGCATGGGTGAGGACGGCATGAGCCGCGGCCTGTTCTGGTATCTCGGCACGGATGACATCAAGTTTGAAGCAGGCGTGGCCTCCGAGTCTATGATTACCTCGCAGGCACATTCCATCGTTGTTCTGCGCTTTGCGGATGAAAAGCAGGCGGCAGACGCAGCGGCTAAGCTCAAGACCACGGTCGACCCGCGCAAGTGGATCTGCGTAGGCGTTGATGAGGCCAAGGTTGTCTCCAAGGGCAAGCTGGTCTGCGTTGTGATGGACGATGAAAACGGCGATTACTACATCAATAATTTCAAGGCGAATGCCTGAAACTGACCTTGTGAAACTTGCGTGAACTGACACTTTCCTAAAGCCACAATATCGCATACAATAGGCTTACAGACAGAATTACTGGAAAAGAGGGTATGCGATATGATAGGAAAAAACATCAGAAAGCTTGTGCTGGCAGCACTGCTGGCGGCACTGACGGCAGTTGCTACGATGATCATCCGCATTCCGACACCGACACAGGGTTACATTCATCTCGGTGACGGCATGGTGCTGATCTGCGGCATTCTGCTCGGTCCCGGTCTGGGTGCACTGGCAGCCGGCATCGGCTCGATGATGGCAGATCTTATCGGCGGCTACATGGCATGGGTGCCCGGTACGTTTGCCATCAAGGCGCTGACCGCTCTGCTCGGCGGCTGGCTGTATCACCGCATGGCAGGCAAGGGCATGAATACGATTACCCGTGTGGTTCTGTGCGGCATTCCGGCAGAGATCATTATGGTTCTGGGCTACTTTGTGTATGAGGTCGGCATGGAAGTCGTGATGGGCAGCAGCATGGGCGCTGCGGCAGCCGCGGTTGTTCTCGGCGTGCCGATGAATATCGTGCAGGGCATTGCGGGCATTATCGTTGGTGCGGTGCTGCTTCCGGTGCTTAGTCACGCAAGCGCGGAGATGGGCGAGAAGATTCGCGCATGATAAATGGATAGGAAAAACGGTTCCGGAGACGGAACCGTTTGAGGCTGTCGAAAAACTCCGTTTTTCGAGCAGCCTCTCGATTGAAACCACGCTTTCAATCGAATCTTGACGAAAAGCCGCGCCCTACGGGCACAATTTTTCGTCCCTTGTATAATTCCCGAGGTACACGCCCCCGGGAATTATGAATTTGCTGTGCAAATTCTATTTTATGCGTGCTGCCGCACGAAAAGTAAAAACGATAGATTGACTTTATCGACAGACTGAAACGGTTCCGGAGACGGAACCGTTTTTTATGCGAATTTTGATTTGTTATCGTGTGATTCTCTGTGGAACGGCGGGGGAACCTCACCCCGCTGTTTCTACTTGAATTGCACCAATCGATGTCGATGATATAAATGGATTTGACAAACGGTTTCACACCATACGGTTACGCAATTATCCCCAACCTGTGGATAAGAAAAAAGGACAGGAAATTTTCCTGTCCTTTTGGTCTATATGCGGTTACTCTTCCGAAGCAAATACGCCGTAAATCGCGCTTGCGAGCTTCTTGAAGATATTCACGATACGCGCGAGAACGCCTTCGTCGGCAGCATCCTGATCCGAGGTGATAGCATCATCGTCATCGTCGGTCGAAATCTCCTGCGTGCGCAGGATGAACTGCAGACTGCTCGGTGTCGGGTTCATACTGCTCGTGACAGACTGCAGGTCGGCCGAGGAGTCGATATTGAGGATGTTGGTATCGTCCTCAAGGTCGGTCTTAGCGTCGTCAATCGCATTATGAATATCATCGGTCGCGTTCTGCAGCTTATTCGAGCTGTTCGAGCGGGAAGCCTTATCAAGCACATCGAGCAGGCCGTCGAGCGTGGTCTGTGTGCTGGCATCCGCGTCGCTGCGAACCGAACGCAGTGTGCTGTTGACCGTGTCGAGCAGCTGGTAGGACGCGGTGAGTGTTTTGGTGGTGGTGCCGATCAGCTCGGTGCCCTTGTCGATGGAGGACGAGGTGATCGAGGTCAGCTGGTTGAGCGACTCGGTCAGTGCCGGAATCTCGGTCAGCTGCTGGTTGACGCGGCCGAGTGTGGTGTTGGCGAGTTCGGTCAGCTTTTTGCCCTCGGTGGTGAAGTCCTGACCGAGACCCTTGTAATCGTCGAGAATGTCGCAGATGTCATCCAGATTGTCGAGGATGGAATCCGTAGTGCCCAGCAGGCCGGAGAGTGATTTTGCAGTAGCTGACAGATTGGAGGCTGCACCTTCCAGTGTGTCGGTCAGCGCCTTGCAGCGCGAGGACAGCGTGCTGAGCAGCTGCGCCATGCTCTGGTACATCTTAGCCGAGATAACGCCGTTGCCGTCGTCATAAAGCTTGTCAAGAACCGAGGCCATCGCGCCGTTGATCGCGTTGTTCATGGCGTTCAGGTCTTTGATTCGGCTGCTTAGCTCCTTCATATCGTCCTGAATATTCTTCAGATCCTTCTTCATATTGGAAAGATCGTTCTGCAACTCACTGATATACAGCCACTCCGAACCCGTCTTATCGTCCAGATCGTCCATCAGGTTTTCAAGGTTGCCCAGCGAGGTCTTGATGTTCTTGAGAAGTGTCTGATACTCAGTGATATCCGCACCGGACTCCTCGAGCGTATTGAGAATGCTGTTCGTAGTCGCGTTCAGCTTAACGAGCGTGTCCTTGGTGTTGTTCAGCTCCGGAATCAGCGAATCGCTTTCGCCGGTCAGCTTTTCCAGAGCGGTCAGCGCGGCATCCGTCTTGGGATCAATGGTGCCGCGGTCCTTGATCAGCTGCTGGCGCACGGCGTTGATGCCCGAAATACCGCTCGACATCGTACCCATGCCGTTCTGCATGGACTGCATGGTGTCGAGCATGTTGCTCATGCCGGAGTACAGGCTGTCGCCGGAATTGCTCAGGCGGTCCTTGACGTCCTTCAGGTCGGAGATGATATCCAGCGAGGACAGAGTAGCCGGCGTCATAAACATGAACATACCCATGTTCTCAAAGTTATCCGAGCCGATACGCACGGTGAACGTGCTTTCCTCGCCCGGCATACCCATGAATACGACCAGCTTGTAGGTTCCCACGGACTGAACCTGTGCACCCGGTGCATCAATGGAAAGCGCCTTGCTCATGTCGATACCGGTGCCGCAGACGAGCATCATATTGTTTTTGTAGTAGTCGCTTGCGTAGCTGTTCGGCACTGCGTGAATGGTGATCTCCACCAGACCGTTTGCGCCTGCACAGTCCTCCGCCTTGACCGAAACACCGTTCAGCTTGTAGGAAACATCAAAGTTCCACGGCATTTGGATATTGACCTTGTCGGTCGGGATGCACTCGTAGTAGAAGCGCTGCTTGCTGGTGTCAGACAGCTTCCAGTACACCGAATTGTCTTTGATGACCGGCTCGTCATAGGTGCTCATGTTGTACACATCTGCGTAGCTGCCGAAATCGGTGAACTCGGTGTGGCCGTTCAGGCTGACACCCTTTACGATGCGCGTATTGGTCGGCGCACCGTAGTAATCCATGTTAATATATACCGATTCGTCGGTTTCTACCGTGGGCGCGGCGGCCTGTGCCGCCTGCGGCAGCGTGAACGCAAGAACAAGCGAGGCTGCGGTCAGTCGGCGCAGCTTATCTGTTTTCATGGTCGTTCTCCTCCGTATTATCGTTCTGGTTGTCATTCTGGCTGTCGTTCGGCTTATTCTTGTCGCTGCCGAGACGCTGGGCCAGCTGTTCAAGCTGCTCCTTACGCATCTCAATGCGGTTATGGATACGCATACGCAGCTTTTTGCCGATCATGCGCTTGTGTGCGGATTCTTCGGTCTGCTGCTGTTTGGACGGCTCCTGCGTCGGCGGCGTGTAGTTCTGCGGCAGCTTGAAGCCATCGCCGTTCATCAGGTTCTTGAACTTGAGGCGCAGCTCCTTGTTGCGCGCCTTGCGGTTCTCGCGGATCTGGTTCTGCAGGTTGACGCGCTGCTGGTGCAGCTCGCTCAGAATCGGCAGCTTGATCTTTGTCGCGCGGATCTTGTTCATCTTGGCGTGCTTCTTTTCTGCGTAATCCGACTTGACGATCCAGCGGTCGAACAGCATCAGGCACATCGGCAGGAAGAACAGTACGAGAATGACCGAGATCAGCGCACCGCGGCCGATCAGCTGGCCCAGACCGGAAATCGCTTCGACCGAGGTCATAAAGTACAGACCGTAGGCAACCGTCATAACGATCAGGCCGGAGGTCATAACCGATTCGGCGCTGACCGATACCGCCCGTATTGCGGCTTCCTTTTTATCCCCTTGTGAGCGGGCATCCAGATAGTTGCCGGTCATCAATATTGAATAGTCAACCGTCGCGCCCAGCTGGATACAGCCGACGATGATAAAGCCGAGGTACATGGTTCGCTGACCGTAAATGTACGGCAGAGCGGTGTTGATGAAAATCGCGCATTCAATCGGGATGAGCACGACGATCGGCAGGATCAGTGCCTTGTAGGTGATCGCGATAACGAGTGCTACGCCCAGCAGGGAAACGATGTTGACACGGTTGTAGTCCGGTACAATAATATCCTTAATATCCTGCGTGGACGGCGTTACGCCGACAAGGTAGGTCGTTTCGTTCGGGTAATACTTGTCAATGATCGCGCGGATGTTGTCCGAGAATTGGAAGGCATCGTCACTTTCACCGGCGGAACGCACGTTGATGATCACGCGTGCCCAGTTTTTCGAGTGCATCAGGCTGGTGATGTTCTCCGGCAGGAAATCCTCGGGAATGCCTTCCGGCAGAACGGACGACAGGCTGAGCGCGTACTTGACGTAGGACAGGTCGTCGATCTCCTCGGTCATCTTTTTCTCGGTGATGTTGCTGTCGGGCGGGACAAGCGCGATCATCATGTTGCTCTTGCCGAACTTGGCATTCATCTGCTGCTCGGCCTCGTAAACCGGTGTACCGGGTGAGTTTGCAACGGCCTCGTTGCCGTAAGAGAAATTCGCCATACCCTGTGCAATGTAGCACGGAATGATGATGATAAGAACCACAAGAAATACGATGCGACGGATTTTGTACGCAAATTCACCGATGCCGCGGCCCTGTTTGGGGATAAACGGACGGTGCTGCGTCTTGGCAATGATGTTCTGCGAACGCAGGATGAGCGCCGGCATGAGCAGCAGCACGGTCAGCAGACTGAGCGCGATGCCCTTTGCCAGTACGAAGCCCATATCCGGGCCGATGCCGAAGTTCATCAGCGCCATGGCGGCAAAGCCGACGATGGTCGTCATGCCGGAAGCGCCGATGGACGAAAAGGCGGTTCGCCAGGCGTTCGCCATCGCCTGTTCGGGTTCTGCACCGGTTGCGCGCTCCTGCGTGAAGGCGTGCAGCAGGAAGATGGAGTAGTCCATCGAGCAGGCCAGCTGCAGCACCGCACCAACGGCGTTGGACAGGAACGAAATCTCGCCGAAGATGATGTTCGTGCCCATGTTGATGAGGATTGCAATGCCGAGCACGGACAGGAACAGCACCGGCTCAAACCACGAGGTGGTCGTGATCGTCAGAATGATGTAAATAATGACGACGGCCAGTGCCATAACACGGGCGACCTCTTTGTTAATGGTCGGGCCGAGGTTGGTATCCGATACAGCGGAGCCTGCTACCAGACCTTTGTCACCGACGATGTTTTCAATCTCATGCACCGCCTTGTGGGTCTGGTTGGACGAGTCCTTGTCGGTGAAGATAACATCCATATAGGCGGTGTTATCCTTGTAGTAGTCGTCGATATTGTCGTAGTTGATGAATTCGCTCGAGCCGTAGATATTGGTGGCCATATCGCACCACATGACCATATCCACGCCGTCAACGTCCGCAATACGGTCCTTTATGTTTTTGGCTTCGTACAGCGTCACATCCTCCAGCATGACGCGACCCATGCCGGGATAGGTAAATTCGTCCTCCATGATATCCAGCGCCTGTGCGGACGGAGACGAATCCGGCAGGTATTTTGTTAAATCGTAGTTGATCCCAACCATCGGCACACAGATCAAACTGAAGATGATCAGTACGATATAAATCTTTTCAATCAGTTTTCGATTGTTAATGATCAGGTCAACAGGGCTATGTCCTTTAAGTTTCACAAAGAAAACACCATCTTTCTCAGAAATAGATATTGTGTAGGATTTCTTTTCGTGATATAGTATAGTACATAAGGATAACGAACGCAATAATCAAATATGATAAGAGTGAATGATAACGTACACAAATATTATATGTGTTCGTTAAAATGCAAATTACGGAAATGGAACGGAAAAACAATATGAATGGAGTGGGATACCATGGCAGAAGTGGAGGATAAGCGCATCCGACGAACGAAAAAGCTGCTGCGGCAGGCACTGACGCGGCTGATGCAGCAGAAGGACTTCCAGAGCATCACCGTGACCGACGTAGTGCGCGAAGCGGATATCAACCGCGGCACATTTTATGCGCATTATCGGGACGTGTATGACCTGCGCGATAAGATCGAGACAGGGATGATCGAGGATTTCCGCGGGATGATCGCAGCCATCCGTCCGAGTGAGACGGTAACGCTCAAGCTGGTGCTCAGCCGTCTGATGGATTATCTGGAGGAGAATCGTGAGATCGTCACCGCACTCATCAAGGTCAATGCGCCGGATGGTTTCGGCAAAAAGATGATCGGCGTTATCGAGGAATGCCGCATGGAGCTGCTGCCGTACCGCAGTGTCGAGGATGCGTATGCTGCACGCTTTCTTGCGACCGGCGTCATCGGCATGACCGAAAAGTGGATCACCGAGTCGCAGCCCATCCCGAAGACCGAGATGGTCAGCCTGATTACTAAACTGCTGACACCGCTGGTGCCGCAGTCGGATGCAGCGCAGAACTGAGTAAATCAGTAGGAATTTAACGGCACGAAAGGGAGTACCCGCAGGCGGGTACTCCCTTTCACGGTATTATCGTTTACGCAGGACAAATTCAGCCAGCCGCTCGGTGGCATCCGGATGGGCAATCTCGCTCATGGTTCTCCGCACGGTCTCCAGCCGCACCGGATTGCAGAACAGCTCGTACACCGCCTCGTCGATCGGGAAGTGCTTGGTAATGAGCGCCGCCATGCCGTTGTTGACCAGAAAATCAACATTGCGCTCCTCGTGACCGGGGATCGGATCGAACAGCAGCATTGGCAGGTTTTTCGCCAGAGCCTCGGACACGGTAAGACCGCCCGGCTTGGATACAATGCAGTCGGACGCGCTCATCATCACCTCTACGTTGTGTACAAAGCCGTAGGGATAGATCCTGCAGCTGCCCTGATAATGCGCGGCAAACTGCTCTACATGGTAGAGCATCTTTTTGTTGTTGCCGCATACCACAAGAAACTGGAACGGCGTGCCGATCTGCGACAGGCTTTCGATGTTCTTCACATGGTCGGCGTGGCCCATGCTGCCGCCCATCAGCAGGATGGTTTTCATTTTCGGGTCAATGCCGAGCTGTGCCGCCGCGTCCTCGCGGGACAGCTTTTCGTTGAATTTCGGGTGCACCGGAATGCCGAACGGCAGGATGCGGTCCTCCGGAATGCCGCGCTGTACACAGCGGTAGGTGAGCAGTTCACTCGCGGTGACGATGTACTGCACGCGCGGCACATCCTCCCAGTACGGGTGGAGCGTGTAGTCGGTAACAATGCCGATGGTCTCGATATCGGCGAGTTTTTTGCGCTTTTTCAGTTCATCGACCATCTGCGCTGCAAAAACATGCGTACAGATGATAACATCGGGCACATGGTTCGCAATGACCTTGGCAAACTTGGACGCACCGAGTGCGTTGATGATATTGATAATGCTCGGCGCAGAGTTAAAATAGCTTGCGCCGTTGTTCTCGGCCAGCTGGTAGACCAGACGGTACAGCGTCTGCATGTGCTTGGAGGAGAACAGATAGCCCTTGTCGATGGTGGTTTTGATCAGGTTGCTGATATAGGCGTAAACATCCAGCGTGTGAACTTCCGCGCCCTTGGATTCCAGCATGTCGCCGATGGCCTTTGCGGTGGCATGGTGACCGAAACCGGCGGTGACGGATAAAATCAGTACTCTCATACAATGCCTCTCCTTATATTGCGGCATTTGTGCTGACCGGACAGGACAGCATGCCTAAACATATTTTATCGTAAACATGCGAAAAAATCAAACTACACTTTAGTTAAATGTATGCGGATAAGCGATATGCAGCGGTATTTCCGGTATCATATATTCCTTTTTTTCAGGTCCGGCAGGAGTTTTTCTCGGTTAGCTATTTTATTCCGGGCGATTTTGTACTATAATAAATCTAATAAACGAAAATACAGGAGGCTTAGGGAAATGGCTCTGTCTATTAAGCCCTACATTGAAAATAAGGAACGCATCCACCTGATCGGCATCGGCGGCGTGTCCATGAATTCGCTTGGCGAGCTGCTGCTCAGCCGCGGTGTGCCGATTTCCGGCTCCGACCGTCTGCGTACGGATGTTACCGCGCGGCTGGAGGCTCTGGGCGCAAAGATTACCTACGAGCACAAGCCGGAGAACGTCGAGGGTGCGTCGCTCATCGTGCGTACCGCTGCCGTGCATGATGACAATCCGGAGATCGTCCGCGCCCATGAGCTGGGCATTCCGGTCATGGAGCGTGCCGAGGCATGGGGACACCTCATGCGCGATTATGACAACGTGGTTTGTCTGGCAGGCACGCACGGCAAGACAACTTCCACCTCGATGATGACGCTCATGACCATGGAAGCGCAGATGGACCCGACCGTTATGGTCGGCAGCAACCTGCCTGCCATCGGCGGTACGCTCCGTATCGGCGGCAAGGGCTGTTTTGTGGCTGAAAGCTGCGAATACTGCAACTCATTCCTGCGCTTTGCACCGACCGTTGCGGTTATCCTCAATGTAGAGGAGGATCATCTCGACTTCTTCAAGGATATCAACGATATCATCCACTCGTTCCACGAGTTTGCCGAGCTGACCCCGATGAACGGCCTTGTTGTCGTCAACGGCGATGACCCGCATGCAATGCGCAGTGTGGCAGGCATCAACCGCAAGGTCCGTACCTTCGGCACGAGCGCAACCTTGGACGTTTACCCGACCGACGTGCGCGATGAGAACGGCTACTACCGCTTTACCGTTATGGTAGAGGGGAAGAAGTACGCTAAGGTGGCGCTGTCCGTTCCGGGCCGTCATAACATGCTGAACGCACTGGCGTGCTGCGCCGCTGCCGAGTTCCTCGGTGTGCCGGGTGACGCTGCCGAGCGCGGTCTGAACAAGTTCACCGGTTCGTCCCGCCGTTTCCAGCTGGTCGGCAAAATGCCGAACGGCGCAACCGTCGTGGACGATTACGCACATCATCCGAGCGAGATGAAGGCCACGCTGAACACCGCAAAGGAAATGCACTTCGACCGTATCCTGTGCGCGTTCCAGCCGCACACATATACCCGCACTAAGGCGCTGTTCCACGAGTTCGTGGAGGCGCTCAAGATGTGCGATCAGGCGGTTCTTGCTCCGATCTATGCCGCCCGCGAGAAGAATACCATCGGCATTTATTCTTCGGATATCGCCAGAGAGGTGCCGGGTGCGGTATCGTTCGACAGCTTTGACGAGATTGCGGATTATCTCCGTAAGGAGGCAGGCCCGAATGATCTGGTGCTCACCATGGGCGCCGGTAATATCAATGAAGTCGGACCGATGCTGATTAAGAATAAGTAAACAGATAACGAGAAAATCCGCTTTCGAGCGGGTTTTCTTTTGCCAGATTGAGAATTGAAAATGGAGAATTGACATGGCGGTTATACAATGCGCAGATGGGCTACAAACGGTGCGCCGAGGTCGCACCCCAGGGCACTTTCTCTTGCCCTTCGGGCAATTCACCTTGCCGCACCATGTGGTAAAGATTATTGATAATCGTAATCCGTAGGAACTGTCTATAACAACGCGTAAAAGAGTTGCGCGACACAGATGTGTCGCGCCTGCGGAGAGTAACCGATATGTGTAGCAGTAAGCTGTCTATGAACTGCGAATATTTCACGAAACAAACGTAAGAGTAACCCGACTGTCGTTCTCCTTTTCGGAGCGGTCGCCGGTCTCTGGTCTGCGTCAGGCTAAGAAATAAAGGAAACGGGATTCACAAGGGTGGAAACCTTGGTGTCCATCCTTGTTCCCACCGCCGTGGGTGCGGCGACGTTCCCGCCGCCTGCAGGCAGCAATTCCAACCCGATTTACAGAATGAAAAAAATTTTGAATCCCACTTGACAAAAACGCATAAATGGTTCATACTACAAATATAGAGAATTGTACAATTTGTATAATTCCGGTTGGTAAGGAGGGTGCGTTATGAATAGCAACTTGATTATTACTATTGGTCGTGAATATGGTACCGGTGGTCGTGAGATCGGTCAGAAGCTGGCGCTCCGTCTGGGCGTTCCGTTCTATGACCGGGAACTTATTACCCGTGCGGCTAAAAAGACCGGATTTGACGAAAAGCTGTTCGAGCAGCTCGACAAGCGTGCCACCAACAGCTTCCTGTACTCGCTGACGATGTTCGGTTCGGTTGGTCTGAACGGTATGAGCCTGACCGATCAGCTGTATCTGGCTCAGTCCAATATCATCCGCGAGATGGCAGAGGATTCCTCGTGTGTTATCGTCGGCCGCTGTGCAGACCATGTACTGCGTGACTTCCCGAATAAGTTCGATTTCTTCATCCATGGCTCGATTGAGGACCGTGTAAAGCGCGTTCAGACCTGCGGTGATTACGTCATCGAGGGCAAGACGCCCGAGGCTGCTCTCGAAAAGATGGATAAGCAGCGTTCTACCTATTACAATTACTATACCGGCAAGGTATGGGGCAAGTGCGACCATTACGACCTCTGCATTAACGCAGGCCGTCTGGGCGTTGAATATTCCTCCGATATTATTCTGGAGTACATCAATCGCTTGAAGAAGTAACTGCTGTATAGGGAAAAGAGAAAAGAGAGAGTGCGGAAAGGTCGTCCCTTGCGGACGGCCTTTCGCATTTTTGCAGATAAGAGGATAGGAGAAAGACGATGAAAATACGAAAGATTATTGTTGCGTTAGCTGCAGTTCTCGTACCATTTCTGGTGTTTCGTGTGGGATCGGGATTGACCGAGCAGCAGAATGTCACACTGCGCGATTACACGGTTTCCGAGAATGAGAAAACGCTGACACTTCATGCAGCTGTCTTTCCGCCGATTGAGGATATCCGGGATTATAAGGACGAGCCGAAGAACGGCGAACATTATCTTACGTTTTACAACGCATTCGGCAGTGCAAACACGATGAGTACGGGATACACCGTTGTCCTGCCGATTGAGGATACGGATAAGGCGGTTTATTTTAATGATGCCGACGGCTTCCATCTGGTTCTGCAGAAGAATGAGCTGACCGGTGAGTGGGTACGACCGTAAATTTCCGCAGAACAGGGAACCAAACCGCCCCGATTTCGTCTAACCGAACAAAGGAGGAATCGCTATGAAAAAATTGCTTGCAGGAACACTCACAGCGGCGTTTGCACTCGGATTGACCGCCTGCGTACAGCAGGAGTCGGCAGCTGAAAAACCCGTCATCTACCTCTATCCCGAGCAGGAAACGACGGTTTCCGTATCGCTGGATTATGCGGGCACGCTCACCGCGACCTATCCGGCGTATGAGGACGGCTGGCGCGTCACCGCCGAGCCGGACGGCACGCTGTACGATGAGAACGGAAACGAATACTCCTACCTGTTCTGGGAGGGCGAGGACAAGACTGACTACGACTTCTCCAAGGGCTTCTGCGTAGCCGGAGCGGACACGGCGGATTTTCTCCGCGAAAAACTGGCCGAGATCGGCTTGACCCCGCGCGAGTACAACGAATTTATCGTGTACTGGCTGCCGAAAATGCAGGATAACCCGTACAACCTTATTTCGTTCCAGTCCGAGGCGTACACAGATGCCGCCAAGCTGGACATTGACCCGACACCGGACAGCGTTCTCCGCGTATTCATGGCGTGGAAGCCACTGGGCAGACCGCAGAACATCGAGCCGCAGACATTCGCATCGTTTGAGCGCAACGGCTTCACTGTCGTTGAATGGGGCGGCTGCGAGGTGAAGTAAGGAGGGAACGGCATGAAACGATTGTTTGCGGGAACGCTCACAGCCATGCTGGCACTGAGCTTGACTGCCTGCGGTCAACAGGAACAGGGCGATGCCAAACCCGTCATCTACCTCTATCCTGAGCAGGAAACGACGGTTTCCGTATCGCTGGATTACGCGGGCACGCTCACCGCGACCTATCCGGCGTATGAGGACGGCTGGACTGTCACCGCCGAACCGGACGGCACGCTGTACGACGAAAACGGAAACGAATACTCCTACCTGTTCTGGGAGGGCGAGAACAACATCGACTACGACTTCTCCAAGGGCTTCTGCGTCGCCGGAGCGGACACGGCGGATTTTCTCCGCGAAAAACTGGCCGAGATCGGCTTGACCCCGCGCGAGTACAACGAATTTATCGTGTACTGGCTGCCGAAAATGCAGGATAACCCGTACAACCTTATTTCGTTCCAGTCCGAGGCGTACACAGATGCCGCCAAGCTGGACATTGACCCGACACCGGACAGCGTGCTCCGCGTATTCATGGCGTGGAAGCCACTGGGCAGGCCGCAGACCATTGAGCCGCAGACATTCACGCCGTTTGCGAGAGACGGCTTCACTGTCGTTGAATGGGGCGGCTGCGAGGTGAAGTAAACAAAGAAAAACACCCGTCATTGACGGGTGTTTTTGCAGTTTACGAAACTCTGCTGGTGCGCATCGTGCCGCTGACCGGACGCCAGATCAGCAGAGACAGCGCATAGTCGATCATCGAATGAATGAACGAGCCGAGCAGCACCAGACCGAGCAGAATGCGAACGGTTTCCGCGCCGGACAGACCCTGACCGAAGTAAACCGGTACGCAGACCAGGGTTTCCAGTGCCGCGTGGATGATGCTGAGTACCGCACCAAGACCAAACAGCTTTGCGTTGCGGTTTTCAACCTGCTGACGGAAGTCGATCAGCTCCGGGTGCTTCTGCAGATAGTATGCACCGAGCGCAACCCAGACAACGTGGGTCAGCGCACGCAGGACGACCGGCATGGTGAAGCCGCCGACCAGAAAGCCAAGCGTTGTGCCGACTGAAACGGCCACGCCGACAGCCGGAGAAATGAACATCGCCAGAAAAATAGCAACGTGGCTTGCCAGCGTGAAGCTCATCGGGTCAAGTCGAATCTTTACAGGAGAAAAAATCGGGATGATGATGCCGATTGCACACAGTACGCCGGCCAGCGCCAAATGATACAAACTTTTACTCTTAACCATGGGAACAGATCCTTTCCAATATTTGAGCTGTGAACAGATAGAAGTATACAATATGGAACAACACCTGTCAAGACACCTTGTTCATAAAAAGTTTGGTTGCCTGAAAAAACAGGTTGTGATATAGTAAGGGCAGACAAGCAGCAAGGTCAGAAAGGAAGACAGGCATGATCTCGATTGACCGATTTGAAGAAATTTTATCCGATCTTGCGGAGGAGATTCCGCAGTCGTTTTACGAGGAGCTGAACGGCGGTATCGTCGTGGAACCCGGCTATCTTCTGCACCCGGCGGACCGCAGCGGCACGCTGTATGTGATGGGGCAGTACCGCATTGATCCGGCGATGGGCAAGTATATTGTAATGTACTACGGCTCGTTCAAGCGGGCGTACCGCCATTTGGATGAGGACGAGCTGACCGAAGAAATGCGAAAAGTCCTGCGGCATGAATTCCGCCACCACGTTGAAGGACGAGCCGGTGTGCGTGATCTGGAGGTATGGGACGCGGAGCAGATCGCCATGTATAAGGAACAGCAGGCAGATAACGAGTAAAAGAAAACCACCCGAACGAAATCTATCGTTCGGGTGGTTGCGGTTGTCGCGAAACTACAGTTTCGCCGACAAGCAGGAACGGACCGCAGGCCGTTCCAAAGTCGTCCGAAAGTTCCTCCAGAAGTGTAAAAAGCCAGATACATGCTCCGGCTTTTTACGAATTTGCACAGCAAATTCTATTTCATGCGCGCTGCCGCGCGGCAGCGTCAGCATCGCGAAAGCGGACTTTATTGATAGACTGAACCACCCGAACGATAGATTTCGTTCGGGTGGTTTTCAGTTATCCTCGAGCAACAGAAAGCCTTTGTCCTTGAGCCCCTGAATTACGCGTTCGAGCGTTTTCTCATCCGTAGCGCGGATGGTGTGCAGGTGGATGCCGCCGGTCAGGTTGGACAGCGGCCGGGAGCCGGACTGCTGAATCTTCTCGTTAAACGCGTCGGCGTCATACCGCGAGAAAATATGCAGCGGTGCACAGATCTGACCGTATACAGCGTGCTCGACCGTCACATCAATCACGGCTCCGCCGAGATCGACGACCGTGTATAGCTCCTCAAGCATGCGGCTGTTGTCGTGGTGGCTGACGATGTGCCGCTCCGCACAGGCCGGCGCCGAGGTGTTCTCCAGAATATATCCGCGCGGCGTAGCGAGCACGGCCAATCCGCCTGCACGCAGCAGCGCAACATCGCCTACAATAATCTGGCGGCTGACACCGCATTGCGCGGCCAGCGCGGTCGCCGATAACGGCCCGTTCGCCTGTGCAAGCAGGTGGGTGATTTTAGTGCGTCGTTCCGCAGCGTTCATGGTTAGTCACTCCTTACATCCTTATATGATAGCAAAAGTTGACGGAGTATGCAAGTGTCAAGATGGGAGAGATTATGCAAGGTAGGAGTGAGGAGTGAGGAGGTAGGAGTTTTGTAGAGAGTGAAGAGTACCAAATTGAAAATTGAGACTGAAGAATGGAAAATGAACGTAAAATTCGACGGGATGCACAATGAGCATCCGACAAACGAGTTGCGCGGCACAGTCATCCCCCAGGGGACCCTCTCTTGCCCTTCGGGCAATTCACCTTGTGCCGCGCCTGCGGAGAGTAGCCGATATGTGTAGCAGCAAGGAATCTGGCATTGCGCAGAGGTAAAGAAATGGGCGGACACATTGGTCCGCCCCTACGGTAGAAAAACTCCTCTGCCGTTCCTTTATAGTCTCAGTTCTGAAAATTTCGCCGTGTTTTCTAAGGGAAAGGGGAGATTCGCAAGAGGGTGGAAACCGCAGGTGTCTACCCTCTTGCGCGCTCCGCCGCGTAGGCGAGTTCCGTTCGCTTCGCAAGCGAAAATTTCACGATTTAAGACGAGTTATCGTCTTTGAACAATCTCATGCGGTCTCCCGCCCTCATACAGCTGCTGCCGAATCGCGGCAAACATCCGCTCTGCCATATCCAGATACCGGCGGACCTCCAGCTCATCAATTTCAAACGGCAGGTCGGTTGGATACCGCGTCTCAATATATAAATCGTTGAGCGCTGCACTCTCGTCCAGATATTCGGAGAACGCCTTCGAGTCCAGCTGGATCGCCTGACGGCACAGGTACGTCAGGTTGTGTCCATCAAAATGCCGTCCGGTGCGGAACAGCAGATAGCCTTTCAGTGCCTTTTCAATCGCCTGCTGGCAGTGGAACGCGATGTTGTAATGATCGCCGCCGTAGGTCAGCAGCAGACGTGCGGCCTGCAGGTCGCACAGCGCCTTGTCCAGCCATTTGTAGTAAAAACAACTGTCGGATGCACCTTTACGCCGTCTGGTCATAAATCACCTTGCCTTTCCGGGCGATCCATGCGGCATACGAGGTACTGTCCGTGCAAAGCTCCGCCCATTCCTCGGTGGTGTAAACGCTCAGACTGACGGGTACGGAAACCGTAATCGCCAGGTGCAGGTGTGTGCGCAGTGTGCGGCAGTTGGCGCTCTCCGGCACGATAACGCAAAGGCTGAACGCCTTGAGCTTGTCGGTTGCCATCGTACGCTTTTCCGCATACAGGATGATTTTGACCGGCTGGCACGCGCCCAAAATGTCGCATACAGCCTGCTCGATCGCTTGCGTCATACCAATCCCTCCTTCGGGTCGGGCAGCGGCGAAAGCGTGGCAAGCGCCTCGAAGCGGGTTCTGCCATCGGCTTCACCGCGAATGTAACGTGCGCTGTCCGCCGTGCCGGTCAGCAGCGAAAGCGATTCGCCGCAGGCGGTTTCGGCGGTGTAGTTGACCTGCAGCTCGGAGACAAAACCCGGCTGCTTGTACAGGTCGAGCGCGTCCGAGATCAGCTCGACCGCACGCACGTTGTTGACATGATTGTTGACATCCAGATCCGAATAACGGACCTCGTGAACATGATGCAGGCGTACATTGTCGCACGACAGCTTGGGCAGCGGCGCAAACAGCTCTCCGCGGGAGGTGTGCAGGTACTGCTCGGCTTCGGGAAATGCGCTCGGACGCACAATGCGGTGCGTCTCCGGGTCGAGCGTTACCCACATAGACTGTGCGTCGCCAACCGGCTTGTTATCCACAAAGAACGAGAAACTGCGGTACCAGCTTGCACCCTTGATGCCCGGACACCACGTTTCGCACCGCAGCCGCTCATATGGCAGCAGCGGACGTGTCAGCCGCGCTTTCATGCGCGAGAGCACCCACACGATCCGCAGATCGAGCGGACCGATGTGCAGCGCTTCTGCGTGGACGGTCGCCGCGTCCTGCATGATATTCCACAGGAAGGACGGCTTGGCAATGCCGCGGTTGTCAATGTGGCTGTAATTCACCTCATATTCACGGGTGAGTAGATCGACCATGGGAATGCACCTCCGAAAAAATGTGCGGTCAGCGGAACAGGGAAACGATAAAGCGGGAAAGCATATCCAGCAGGGTAGCCTGCCGCTGTGCTTCCTCCTGAGTGATGGTGCCGGAATTGTCGGCATCCGGCTTGGTGACCGGCTTATCCTCCGCGTAGTGCGCGGTCAGGAAGGCCGGACAGCCGTCGATGGACTCAAGAGAGGCATAGCTGAAAAATACCTCGCCCTGAATATCAATGCTGTCATCGAGCAGAGTAAGCTGACGCTCGATTTCATCCGTGCCGTACCAGGTATCACCGGGCTGCGCTTCCGCCGAACGGTATGCGCCGATGCCGATGTACAGCGCTACATCGCTGGTGGAAACCGCCTTCTGCCACCATTTGACGAGCGTCTGGAAGTCAGCAGGCTCAAAGCCGATCGACCAGTACAGTTGCGGACAGATATAGTCTACTGTGCCGGCGTTGATCCACTGCAGGGAATCGCAGTACAGCTCGCTGTATGAGGACTGCCCCTGCGTGTTGCTGCCCTTGGAGTTTGCACTCTTGTTTTCCCAGATACCGGCGGGACTGACACCGAACGAGAGGTTCTTATCCAGCGTATGCAGTGTCTCATCCAGAGTAGCGATGAGTGTGTTGACGTTGTCGCGTCTCCAGTCACCGATCCTGCTGAAATCCTGACCGTAGCGCTCATAAGTCGCCTCATCGGCAAAATCCGTACCCGGATAGAAATAGTCGTCCAGATGAATGCCGTCTACGTCGTAATTCTTGACGATCTCAGCCGCACCGTCTACGACAAGCTGCTGCACCGCCGGAATACCGGGATCGAAGTAGTAGTTATCGTTGTACTTGACTACCCACTCCGGGTGCTGCTTGGCCGGACTGGAATCCGGGATGGCGTTCCATTCGTCCTCGCCGTCAATCGTAATGCGGTATGGGTTAATCCATGCGTGCAGCTGCAGACCGCGTTCGTGCGCTGCGGTTACCCAGTAGCCGAGGACGTCAAAGCTGCCGTCCGGTGCCTGACCGGCCGTGCCGCTGACGTAGCGGCTCCACGGGAACAGCTCGGACGGATACAGCGCATCTGCGGAAGGCCGCACCTGCAGGAAGACCGTGTTCAGGCCCATTGCGGCAATGTTGTCCAGCTCGGTATCGGCCTCTGCCTTGAGCTGGTCGGCGGTCATGCCCTGCTCGGAGGGAAAATCAATATTATGTACGGACGCGACCCAGACACCGCGCATATTGTCCTTTGCGGGCTGAGCGGCGTAAGCGCCCGGTACCATCAGCATGGTCAGCGCCAGCACGATGGATAGAATGCGTTTTTTCAGCATGAAGAATCTCCTTTTATCCGGAAGCTGCTTTCATAACCATTGCATACCCTGCTTGTGAAAGCAGCTTCGCCAATTTGTTACCCTATATTATACCACAACCGATCGGGAAATTTAAGTACATAATGTGAATTCTGGCAGACAGGTGCGTTGACAGAAAAGGCTTTTCATTGTATGCTGAGATACAGACAGGGCAATACCGAATAATTGAACAAGAGCGATTTGTGAGCAAATTTTGCGTACTGACAAGACGCCGCTGCTTTAATTGTACGGTGTTGCCATAGAGTAAGAAGGAGAGCAAATCCATGCAGAAAAAGGTTTTAGCGCTGCACGATCTGTCGGGTTTCGGACGTTCGTCGCTTGTGCCGATCATTGCAGCGATTTCGGCGGCAGGACACCAGTGCGTGCCGCTGCCGACCGCATATTTTTCCACGCACATGGCCATTCCCGGCTGGGAAACGGTCGATCTGACCGGCGTTATGCCGCGTGTTATCGACCAGTACGACCGGTTAGGGTTACGGTTTGAGTCGGTGTATGCTGTGATCTGCGGCTGCGGCTGAAATCCGAAAACGGCACGGCGTTCATCGACCCGGTGATGGGCGATAATGGTGAGGTCTACGCTACCTATACACCCGAAATGTGCACGCGTATGCGCGAGTTGTGCGAAATTGCGGATATCATCACGCCGAATACGACCGAAGCGGCGATCCTGCTCGACCGCGACCCGGCCTCCGCACCGCAGAACGAAACGGAAGCGCAGGAGTGGCTGCATGCACTTCACAGCCGCTACGGCGCACAGGTTGTGCTGACCGGCCTGGATTACGAGCCTGGGAAGGTCGGCTCCGGCTGTCTGTCTGCGGATGGCGGCACCATCAGCCTGCACGAGAGGATCGCGCAGTATTACCCCGGCACCGGAGACCTGTTTGCGGCGGTCGTGCTCGGCGCACTGCTGAACGGCAGGGCGCTTGCCGATGCCTGTGCGCTCGCCGGCGAGTTCGTCAAGGACTGCATCGCCTACACTGCTGCGCAGCATACCGACCCCATGCATGGCGTGCAATTTGAGAAGCTGCTGCCGCGCCTTTTTTCTTGCCACGAGAACCGGACTGAGGTATAATATAGATAGATTCTCAGATATTCCCCGATAGGGGTGCGCTGTAAGAAAGGTGGTTTTTGTATGAAGCAGTCGATCCGCATCACCTCCCGTGTGAACAAACGGCTTTACGCGGACGCGATACCGGGGCATTTTGCCACGAATCATTCGCACATCAACTACTATATTGATATGTCCGAGATCAAGCACCGCATGGCAATGTCCAGAGAAGCCGCGCGCAGCATTGCATACCAGTTCTCGTCCACCAGCATTGATACACTGCTGTGCATGGAAGGCACGGAGTACATCGGCGCGTATCTTGCCGGTGAGCTGTCGAGCGTGGGCATGGGCAATGTCAACAGCGGCAAGGATATTTATCTTGTCGAGCCGGACAGCAATGTCAACGGTCAGTTTGTGTTCTCGGATAACCTGCGCCATATGATCGAGCACCGCAATGTGCTTGTGCTGGTCAATTCCGCATCCACCGGTCAGACCTTCTCGCAGGCGAAGGAGTGCGTTGAGTATTACGGCGGCCGCGTCTCCGGCTTTGCGGCGCTGTTCTCCAATATCAGCGAGCTGAGCGGAAAAAAGGTCGTCAGCCTGTTCTCCGGCGCGGATTTCCCGCATTACCAGAACTTTGTGCGCGGCAAAGCCTGCCCGGACTGTGCCGCAGGCACTCCGCTGGATGCAATCGTCACCCCGAGAGGGTACAATAAGCTGTAACAGGCAAGAGGAAAGCGTGTGCTTTCCTCTTTTTTTTTCGTGTGCAGAGATTCCACAAGGTAGGAGTTAGGAGTTGACGAATAGGTGAAATTCGTAGGTGCCGTCCGTAACAACGCGCAAACGAGTTGCGCGACACGGTCATCTCCCAGGGGTCCCTCTCTTGCCCTTCGGGCAATTCACCTTGTGTCGCGCCTGCGGAGAGTAGTCGATATGTGTAGCAGTAGGATATCTGGCATTGCGTATAGGTTGAGTAATGGGCGCACACTGTGCGCCCCTACGGAAGAAAAAATCCTCTGCCGTTCTCCCTTTCGAAGCGGTCGCCGGTCTCTGGTCTGCGTCAGACTATCTTAGAAAAGGGGAGATTCACAAGAGGGTGGAAACCTTGGTGTCTACCCTCTTGTGCCCCTGCCGGGCAGGCAAGATTTCGTCCGCTTCGCAAGCGCTCAACCATCGTCTGGCAGAGACTAACAAATAATACTGATAACCGGAACTTTGAAAAAGCAAAAGAGGAAGGTGAAAACCTTCCCCTTTCGTTTACTTTTTCAGAAATTCCGGCAGACGGCGGCGTGCCTCCAGACGATAAATCCGGTAGCCCTCCGCGGAGAACTTTTCCTCATACTCGGTCATGACATTGCCCTCAAAGTCCGAGTTATGCAGATCGAGCGAGATATTCTGAATCAGCCAGCCAAACTGGCAGATCTCCTGCAGACTCCACTCGAAAAAGCGCTGATTATCCGTCTTGAAGCACAGATCACCCTGCTGACGCAGGATTTCGTCATATACTTCCAGATACGCACGCCAGGTCAGGCGGCGCTTGCGCTGACGGTTAGGCGGCCACGGATCGGAAAAATTCAGGTAAATGCGGTCTACCTCACCGGGCGCGAACACCTCGCGCAGCTCAGCCGCGTCGAAGGATACAAACCGCAGATTGGGCAGCGGCTGCTGCTGGCAGCGCTCGGCTGCCATGATGAGCGCACCTTCCTCGCGCTCGACCGCGATAAAGTTCACATCCGGGTGCTGCTCGGCCATGCCGATGGCAAAACGGCCCTTGCCGCAGCCGATCTCCAGATGGATCGGATTGTCGTTGCCGAACAGCGCGCGCCACTTGCCGCGTTTTTCCTTCGGCTCAAACGCCATAACGTCCGCGCAGGCGGCAAATCGAACGTCCAAGTTTTTCTTTTTGCGCATTCTCATGCGTGATAAACCCCTTACATCAGTATTTTAGGGCAACACCGCACAATTAAAGCTGCGGCGCTTTGCGGAAATTTTGAGTCCTGACTTTGTTGCGATTTTTTGCAATACGTCAGTATTGCTGCAAAACCGCGCCTCGTCAGTACGCAAAATTTACTCGCAAATCGCTCTTGTTCAATTGTGCGGTATTGCCCTAGTGCGGAAAACTGTCCTCAAACGGGACGAAAAAAGAGTAAGCTGTCGCAGAATACTCCGGTCTGCGGCACATCTTCTGCAATAATAGATATAATATTATACCACAGAGATATAGTATGACACAACCGTTATCTCAGCTAAATTTACAGAAAGACCACAACTTTCACAAAAAATATGCAAATTTGCAGATAGTTCTTGGTTAAATACTACATCTGTGCTATAATAAAAACAGATCCACTGACAGAGGGAGAGAAGGATATGTTTAAGCGTTCCAGCGGCGTGCTTGCGCACGTCACTTCACTGCCTTCGCCGCACGGCGTGGGCACCATGGGCAAGACCGCCCGTGATTTTGTAGATTTTCTGGCGGCGGCGCACCAGACCTACTGGCAGGTGCTTCCGCTCGGTCATACCGGCTTCGGCGATTCGCCGTACCAGTGCTTTTCGGCAGCGGCAGGCAATCCGTATCTGATCGACATGGATCTGCTCGTGGAGGACGGTCTGCTCACTGCGGATGAGGTTCGTCAGGGCGATTTTGATGCTTCGCCGGATACCGCGGATTTCGAGCAGCTGGCCGATACCCGCTGGCCGCTGTTCCGCAAGGCATACAGCCGCGTGACACCGGAAATGCGCGAGGAAATCGCCGCCTTCACCGAGAAGAACAGCGAATGGCTGCCGGATTACGCGCTGTTCATGGCGCTCAAGGAGGAGAAATACCATCACATGCCGGTCTACATGTGGCCGGACAAGGATGTGCGCGACCGCAAGCCTGCAGCACTCGAAAAAGTGACCGCAGAGCTGCGTGATGAGGTAGATTTCCGTATTTTTCTGCAGTATATTTTCTTCAAGCAGTGGACGGCACTGCGCAAGTATGCCAACGAAAAGGGCATTCAGATCATCGGTGACATCCCGATTTACGTTTCCGCCGACTCGTCCGATGTATGGACACACCCCAAGCTGTTTAAGCTGAAGCCCGACCGCAGCCCCAAGCTGGTGGCAGGCGTACCGCCCGATTACTATTCTGCAACCGGTCAGCTGTGGGGCAACCCCGTGTACAACTGGGCAGCGCACAAGGCGGAAAACTACGCGTGGTGGATCTGGCGCATGAAGAGCAACATGGCGCTGTTCGACGTGGTACGTCTCGACCATTTTCGCGGTTTTGCCGCTTACTGGGAGGTCGGCGCGGACGAGGAGACCGCCATCAACGGCAAGTGGCGCAAGGGTCCCGGCATGGAGCTGTTTAACGCCATCGAGAAGGCGCTCGGTCCGGTGCCGCTCATCGCGGAGGACCTCGGCGTGCAGACCGATGAGGTCAAGGAGCTACTCGAGGAAAGCGGTTTCCCGGGCATGCGCGTGCTGATTTTCGGCTTTACGCCGGATTACGACAACGAGCACCTGCCGCACAACTATAAGCCGAACAGCATCGTCTATACCTCGACGCACGATTCGCAGACCGTGTGCGAGCAGATCATGGACATCTGCTCCGAGCCGGAAAAGCAGTTTGCATACCGCTATCTGCGTACCTCGCACGCCGAGGCCATGGGCTGGAGTGCCATCAAGTGCGTATGGGCGTCCTCGGCGAACATCGCTATGACGACCCTGCAGGATCTGCTCTCGCTCGGTGCGGATTCCCGCATGAACACGCCCGCGACCATCGGCGGCAAGAACTGGCGCTGGCGCGTGCGCGCAGAGGCGCTCAATCCGACCGTTTCGTCCATGCTCGGTGAAATTACCAAGACGTATATGCGCGGGTAAGAAAATGTGCTATAATGATACCGCATCACGGGATTCTGTGGTGCGGTATTCTATTTTCACGGACAAGAAAAGGACGAATATGTATGAAAATGACAACTGCCATTTTTGATTTAGACGGTACGCTGCTCAACTCGCTCGGTGATCTGTGTGACAGCGTGACCTATGCCGTGGAGAAGCACGGCTTTCCGCCGGTGAGCATGGAGCAGACGCGCATCCGCATCGGCAACGGCGTACGCAAGCTGGTCGAGCGCAGCATTCCCGAGGAGAGCCGCACGGACGAGATGATCGACATCTGTCTGGCGGATTTCCGCGCGTTCTACGGCGAGCACATGATGAACCGCACGCATCCGTATGAGGGCATTGTTTCGGTGCTCGAAACGCTCAAGGAGAACGGCGTGACGGTCGGTGTGCTGTCGAACAAGTACGATTCTGCCGCGAAAGCGCTGATTGAGCACTATTTCGGTGATTTAGTAAGCATTACCTATGGCGAACGCCCGAATATCCCGCGCAAGCCGGATCCGACAAGCGTGCTGCAGCTGCTGGACGAGCTGGGCGGCGATAAGGAAACGACCCTCTACATCGGCGACAGCGCGACCGATATGCAGACCGCAGTAAACGCAGGACTGACCGCCATCGGTGTTACTTGGGGATTCCGCTCAGCGGAGGAGCTGCGTGCATCCGGTGCGGACGCGCTTGCGTATGAGCCGAGCGATCTGCTGCCGCTGTTCGAGTATGGCGTGCCCGATGTGAGCAAGGCGGAGAAGGCTCTGACCGGCTGCGGCTTCGGTTTCCACTATTTTGCAACAAAAGACGAGGCGGTTTCCTACCTGAGAGACACCTGTGCAGGCAAATCCGTGTCGATGGGCGGCTCAATGACGATGAAGCAGCTTGGTTTTCCGGAGAACTTTGCGGACAGCACGGACGTGCACTGGCATTGGATCGACAAGGGTGTGTACTGCCAGACGCCGGACGTTTACCTGTCTTCAGCGAACGGACTGAGCGAGACTGGCGAGATCGTCAACATCGACGGCAAGTGCAACCGTGCGGCGGCGACACTGTTCGGCCCGAAGCGCTGCATTTTCGTGTGCGGCGTGAACAAGCTGCGTCCCGACCTGCAGAGCGCCATCGAGCGGGCAAGAAATATTGCCGCTCCGCTCAATGCCAAGCGGCTGAACCGGAAAACGCCGTGTGCGGTGGACGGCAGATGCCATGACTGCAAAAGCCCGGAGCGTATCTGCCGCGCCATGGTCATTCATATGGGCGTGCCGAGCGGATTTGAAAGCTGTGAGGTCGTGCTCATCGGTGAAAAACTGGGATATTAACAAAAACCCGTGTATCTCTTGTGAAATACACGGGTTTAGTTTATCGAAAAAGTTGAAATTTACTTCAATTGCGCGACAGCGCGCATAAAATAGAATTTGCTGTGCAAATTCGTAAAAAGCCGGAGCATGTATCTGGCTTTTTACACTTTTAGAGGGAGAAAGTTTCTGCATAGGAACTTTCGGACGACTTTGGAACGGCCTGCGGTCCGTTCCTGCTTGTCGGCGAAACTGTAGTTTCGCGACAGCCGCAACCCGTGTATCTCTTGTGAAATACACGGGTTTTTGTTAAATGAGTACTTCAAACACCCATACCATCAGCGGCATGGTGAGGATGGAGAACAGCGTTGTGAGCACATACAGTGCACTGGAATACTCAGCATCGCGGTCGTAAAGCTGCGCCATCGAAGTAACCGTAGCGCACGCAGGCGTGATGCACGCGAGATACACGGTCAGCAGAATGCTGTGTCCATCCGGAATCCAGCTTGCCGCACCGATGACGCGAAGCAGCAGTACCGTGATAATCGGGCAGATAATCAGCCGCAGCAGCACAGGAACATAATGCCGACGGCGCATAAACAGCTGGCGGAGCGGCGTGTCCGCAATGACGATACCGGCCAGCAGCATGCCGATCGGGCCGACCATCGCGCCAAGCTGAGAGAACAAATCGTTCACCAGACCGGGCAGCGGCAGCCGCAGGATGAACAGTGCACCGCCGATCAAAATGGCGATGATATTGACATTGCCGATGATCTTTTTCCACTCAAAGCCGCGCGTATCGCAGAGCAGACTGCGGCAGTGCGTCCACAGGAGAACCTGCTGTACGACGAGGAACGCACAGGAATAGATCACATAATCCTCGCCAAGCAGTGCCCGCACCAGCGGAATGACCAGAATGCCTGCATTCGTGTAGATGATGCAGGTGCGCTCAATCACATCCAGCCGCAGCGGACGGCGCAGCAGCCGCGCCAGCAGAAGAAGCAGCGCGTGCAGCGCAATCGCCAGCGCAAAGGCGTACAGTAATCCGGTAACAACGGCAGGAGAGTAATCCACCTGAAAGGCGTTGATGATGACGCACGGCATAACCGCATACACCATCACGACCGACAGCACGCGGCTGTCCGCACTTTTGAGCAGCCGGGCCTTGACGAGCACGCAGCCGATCAGAAGAATGAGAAACAGCTCGGCAATCTGCTGCGCTAAAATAAGACTGATTTGCATAATATCACTTTCACAGCAAAAAAGAAGAGGGAAAAGTGGAGAGCATACCGCAGCAGGTGTTCTCTCCACTCTTCATTTGAATTGTATTTAGAACAGACCGGTGATCTTACCGTTGCTGTCTACGTCGATCTTCTCTGCAGCCGGAACCTTGGGCAGACCGGGCATGGTCATGATCGAGCCGGTCTCTACAACAACAAAGCCTGCACCGGCAACCAGACGAGCGGTGCGCACGTTGACAACAAACTCGGTCGGGCGGCCGAGCAGCGATGCGTCATCGGAGAGCGAATACTGCGTCTTTGCAACGCAGACCGGCAGGTTGCCGTAGCCCATCTCGGTGATGTTTGCCAGCTCCTTCTTTGCGGCAGGCGCGATGGTCACGCCGAGTGCACCGTAAATCTCCTTGGCGATCTTGCGGATCTTATCCTCGAGCGGGAGCGAATCCTCGTACAGCATGTGGAAGTCGGCCTTGCTCTCGTCAAGCACAGCCAGAACCTCGTCAGCCAGCGCCTGACCGCCTTCGCCGCCCTTGGCAAATACCTCGGAGAGTGCTACGCGCACACCGCGCTCGGCACAGTGCTCGCGGATGAAATCCATCTCCTCATCGGTATCGGTCGGGAATGCGTTGACGGCAACAACGACCGGTACGCCGAACTTCTTCATGTTATCCAGATGCGCATCCAGATTGCAGATACCGTGCTTCAGCGCATCCATGTTCGGCTGGTTGAGATCAGCCTTGGCTACACCGCCGTTGTACTTGAGCGCGCGGACGGTCGCAACCAGTACGATGCAGTCCGGAGCCAGACCGGCCTTGCGGCACTTGATGTCCATGAATTTCTCTGCGCCGAGGTCAGCGCCGAAGCCTGCCTCTGTGATGGCAATATCGCCCAGTTTGAGTGCCAGCTTGGTTGCCTGCACGCTGTTGCAGCCGTGCGCGATATTGGCGAACGGACCGCCGTGCATCAGACAGGGCGTGCCCTCGAGCGTCTGAACCAGGTTGGGCTTGATGGCATCCTTCATCAGTGCCGTCATGGCGCCCTCTGCATGCAGGTCGCGTGCGTAGATCGGCTTGCCGGCGTAGCTGTATGCCACCAGAATATCACCGAAACGCTTTTTCAGGTCGTCCAGATCAGCGGCCAGACACAGGATAGCCATAACCTCGGATGCTACGGTGATCATGAAGTGATCCTCGCGCGGCACACCGTTCACCTTGCCGCCCAGACCGATGGTGATGTTGCGGAGAGCACGGTCGTTCATGTCCATTACGCGGGTGAACACAATACGGCGCGGATCAATGTTCAGCAGATTGCCCTGCTGCATGTGGTTGTCCAGCATGGCGCACAGCAGGTTGTTTGCCGCTGTGATGGCGTGCATATCGCCGGTAAAGTGCAGGTTGATGTCCTCCATCGGCACGACCTGCGCGTAGCCGCCGCCTGCCGCGCCGCCCTTGATGCCGAATACCGGACCGAGAGACGGCTCACGCAGTGCGATAATAGCGTTTTTGCCCTGTTTGCACAGTGCCTGACCCAGACCGACCGAGGTCGTGGTCTTGCCCTCACCGGCAGGCGTCGGGTTGATGGCGGTAACGAGGACCAGCTTGCCGTTTTCCTTGTCCTTCACCTTGGTCCACACGTCTGCGGACAGCTTTGCCTTGTACTTGCCGTACAGCTCCAGATCGTCGGCATCCAGACCGGCAGCAGCGGCAACCTCGGTGATCGGGCGCATCTGACAGCCCTGTGCGATTTCAATATCGGATAACATGAAATTCCTCCTCTATTTTGCAGCGGGTAACATAATATATTCATTATATCAATACTTCGTCCGGTTTTCCATACAAGCACGCGAAAAATTTGCCGAAATTGTTACTCGCAAAGCGGGGTGTGTTGTGGTATCATATAGAAATGTAATTGAGAATGGAAAATGAATAATGAAAATGAATGTGGCAGTGCAAAGCACTGCAATTTAATTCTGCCGTTTTGCGGCGATACCCTGATTTCCGATTCTCAATTCTCAATTTCCATTTTGAAAGGGAGGGGTTTGATGGACACTGCTCGTTCCATTGTACACTCTGTTACGCATTATATCAAAAACACTGACCTGTATCTGATGTTGCTGGGACTGGTCTGCTCGATCTACGGCATGCTCCTCATTTACTCGGCAACGCTCAATCCGGTGACGGCGCTGGACGGCTCGACGAAAAACCTGTATGTACAGGGTGCCGCGATCATTCTCGGTCTGGCGGCGTTTGTCGCGCTCAGTCTGATCGACTTGGAAAATCTGGGCGACCTATGGAAAATATTCGTGATCGGCAATATTCTGCTGCAGTTTCTGCTGTTTACGCCGCTCGGCACCGAGGTCAACGGCCAGCGTGCATGGCTCAATCTGGGCGTGACAAGCCTGCAGCCGGGTGAGCTTGGCAAGCTGATCTTCATCTTCACGATTGCCGCGCACATGACCGAAATACAGGATCATATCACCGAATGGCGCGGACTGGTTTCGGTCGGTCTGCACACGCTGGTAATGATGGGGGCGGTCGTGCTCTCGTCGGGCGACACCGGCATGGCGATCCAGTACCTGATGATCGCGGTTATCATGCTGTTCTCGGCCGGTCTGCCGCTCAAGTGGCTGGGCATTGCTGCCGGAGTCGGTATCGCAAGCGTGCCGATCCTGTGGAATTATGTGCTCAAGGATTACCAGAAAACGCGCATCCTCGTGCTGTTTGACCCGTCCATTGACGTGGAGCAGTCCCGACAGGCGACCTACGGCAAGATCGCCATCGGCTCGGGGCAGTTCACCGGTCAGGGCTGGACCAACGGCACGATGACCCAGATGCAGTATGTGCCGGAGAACCAGACCGACTACATTTTCTCGGTCGCAGGTGAGGAACTGGGCTTCCTCGGCTGCCTGCTCATCATCATTCTGCTGATGGCGCTGATCATCCGTTTGTTTTATGTGGCGTACCGCGCCTCCACGCCGTTTTCGGCGCTGATTGCGGTCGGTGTAAGCGGCATGCTGCTGTTCCAGACCTTTATGAATATCTTTATGAATGTCGGTCTGCTGCCTGTCATGGGCCTGACGCTGCCGTTCTTCTCCTACGGCGGTACGTCTATCGTAACCATGTTCGCCGCGCTCGGCATCGCCGCAGGCGTCAGAATGCGAGAAAAGCCAAGCTGGCTGCAGAACTGATATGGGCACTCCCCCTATGCATACATTGAAAATGCCAGAAAGGATTTTGTAAAATGACCAGACAACAAGCATGGGAGCTTCTTCGCAGGTACAACGCGGAGCCGTTCCATTTACGGCATGCGCTGACGGTTGAGGGCGTCATGCGCTGTTTTGCGGAGCAGCGCGGCTATGACCCGGAATTCTGGGGCATTGTCGGCCTGCTGCACGACATTGATTTCGAGCAGTGGCCGGAGCAGCACTGTGTCAAGGCATCTGAGCTGCTGCGCGAAGGCGGTGCAGATGAGAGCATTATTCATGCGGTATGCAGCCACGGATGGGCGATTTGCGTGGACATCAAGCCGGAGCACGAGATGGAAAAGCTGCTGTATGCAGCCGATGAGCTGACTGGTCTGATCGGTGCGGCGGCGCTCATGCGCCCGTCCAAGAGCGTGCAGGACATGGAGCTCAAGAGCCTGAAGAAGAAATACAAGGATAAAAAGTTCGCGGCAGGCTGCTCGCGTGAGGTCATCGAGCGCGGCGCAGAGCTGTGCGGACTGACGCTCGAGGAGTTGTGGCAGCAAACGTTGGACGCCATGCGTTCCTGCGAGGATTCCATCAACAGGCAGATGGAAGAGATTTAAGGCAATATTGTACTTATATGGAATAACCGGGGCATTTGTAATATTACAAATGCCCCGGTTTCGTCATATTTCGTTGAAATGTGCCCCGTTTTGTGGTAAAATACCATCAAGAATGCCCGCAGCGGGCATGCAGGAAAGCAACCCATCGGCGAAACAGCATGGAGGTTCAAGAATGCGTTTCAAACGAATGATCGCGGCATTGCTTAGTGCGGCGATATATATGACAGCGGGTGCGGCGGCCGCAGAATTGCCGCAGGATGCCGCGGAGACAGAGACCACAGCCGTCACGACCGAGACTGCCGCCGAGCGGGATCTGACACAGGATCTGCCGCAGGCGAGAGCAGTCGTCAGCGCGGCAAAGACCACGCACGCGTTTCAGCTCAACGGCAAGGCGGTGACCAATCCGCAGGCGTACTTAATTAACAAGTATAATTATTTCAAGCTGCGCGATGTAGCGTATCTGCTGCGCAACAGCACCGCAGAGTTTGAGGTAGGCTGGGAGAAGTCCACCAACGTTATCACCCTGACGACCGGCAAGAACTACACCGCGGTCGGCGGAGAGCTGAACACGAAGGCACTGTCCAGCGCGGCAGGCAAACCCACCACGGCTATCGTCAAGGTGAACGGCAAAAAGGTTTCGTTCGACGGTTACATCATCAACGGAAACAACTACTACAAGATTGCTGATATGGCGTCCGCACTCGGCTTTACGGCGGATTATGACGTACCCAGCCGCACGGTTTCGCTCAAAACACCGACGCCTGCACCGACTCCGGCTTCGTTCACGACCGGTGTGTACCGCGTCAATGTCCATTCGGCGCTGACCGTGCGCAGCGGTCCGGGAACCGGCTATTCTGAGCTGGGCGAGTACGCAAAGGACGCACTGGTTATCGTGGACAAGCTGTCGAACGGCTGGGCGCACCTGCTGGACAGCGCAGGCGGCAGCGGCCGTTACTGCAGCGCGGACTATCTGGTGCGCGTAAGGGATTACAATGCGGCGGTCGATAAGCAGACCGAGCCGACTGTCTCCCAGCCGAGCACACCTTCGACGCCGAGTACACCGGTGACTCCTGACGAGCCGACAACGCCGACTGAGCCGACAACACCGGACACGCCCGCCGAGACATTCACAAGCGGCGTGTACCGTGTAACCGTGGATTCCGAGCTGTCTGTTCGCTCGAGCCCGAGCACCTCCGGCACGCTGGTCGGCGTGCTGAAAAACGGCGCGGAAATCGCGGTTGACAGCATCAGCAATAGTTGGGCGCATATTATGGATAATTCTTCGGGCAGCGGCCGCTACTGCAGTGCGGCTTACCTGACGCGCGTGCGCGACTACGTCAGCGGCGACGAGGATAACGATCCGATACAGCCGCCGCGCACCTCGCACATTGACGGCGTGAAGACGGTCATTATCGATCCGGGTCACGGCGGCAGCGATGTCGGCGCGAACAACGGCGGTTCGCTCGATGAGAAGCACGTCAACCTGTATGTGGCGCAGTACCTCAAGCAGTACCTTGAGGCAGCCGGTGCAAAGGTTATCATGGTGCGCGATACCCTTGAGGAAGGCAGCGAGCTGACGCTGCGCGGCGCTGTTATGAAACAGTATGCGGCCTCGGCGGACCTGTTCTTCAGTATCCACCACAATGCAGCCAACACCACTGCACGCGGCGCGGAGATTCTGGCGCAGATTGCGGACAAGAACGGCGGACCGACCAAAATTCTGGCGCAGGCGCTGCTCAACGAGTACGAAAAGCTGGGTGTTCCGATTCGCCAGATCGTGTTCCGCGAGGGCAGTCACGGCGATTATTATTACACCAACCGTGCAGCAGCGGCGCTGAATATTCCGGCGCTGACGAGTGAATTCTGCTTCATTGATAACGAGGAGGACCAGAAGTTCATCGACAGTGAGGAGGACTGGCAGAAGCAGGCGCGTGCACAGTGCAATGCGATCCTGTATTATTTCACACAGGTGCAGTATTAATATAAGTTGACCGCGTCGTTTACGGCGCGGTTTGCTTTGAAAAAGGAGATATTTGTTATGACAGAACGGGCAAAACTGGCACAGGATTTTCACGATCAGGGCTACAATTGCGCACAGGCGGTGGTCTGCGCGTACTGCGATCTGGTTGGTCTGGATAAGGAGACCGCCTATAAAATGTCGGAAGGCTTCGGCTTCGGCATGGGCTGCATGGAGATGTGCGGCGCGCTGAGCGGTGCGTTCATGCTCGCGGGCATGAAGAACAGCGCAGGAGCGGATAAGCCGGGCACGACCAAGGGTCAGACCTATAAGGTCACGAAAATGCTCAAGGAGAAGTTCGAGCAGAAGAACGGCGCGTATCTGTGCCGTGACCTCAAGGGCGTAGCCGACGGCAATGTACGGCGCTCCTGCCCGGGCTGCATTGAGGATGCGTGTGAGTTGATTGAGGAATACCTCACGAAATAAAAAGAAAATCCCTTTCTCGACTGAGAAAGGGATTTGAGGCTGTCGAAAAACTTCGTTTTCCGAACAGCCTCTCGCTCGAAACCACGCTTTCGAGCGAATCTCGAAGAAAAATCGCGTCCTGCGGACACATTTTTTCTTCCCTTGTATAAATTCCGAGATACATGCTCCCGGAATTTATGAATTTGCAAAGCAAATTCGATTGAATGCGTGCTGCCGCACGAAGCATAAAAATCAAATATTGCTTTTTCGACAAGCTAAAATCCCTTTCTCGACTGAGAAAGGGATTTTTTTGTGCAATTCGGAGGGCAGCGGCGGGATGCCTCATCCCGCCGTTCCACAGAGAATCTGCACGATAACAAATCAAAACTTACAGATTAAACACAATGCCGCATACCGCGCCGATCAGGATAAACACGATCGGATGCAACTTTTTGAGCTTCCAGATACCGAGCGACAGCACGAGGAAAATAATGATCGCCGGAACATTGATGACTGAGCCGAGACTTGCGATGCCGGCCCAGTTTTCCGTGTGCAGCAGGGAAGCGACAAACACCTCGAGCATTGCGCCGAAGATCAGACCCGCGGACGCCGGACGCAGACCGTAAAAGCCGTTCTTGACCAGCGGAGAGTCGCGGAACTTATCGAGCGCACGCGACACCAGAATGATGATGATGACCGACGGCAGCACAAGCGAGCAGGTCGCTGTGATGGCACCGGGAATGCCGGCTGCGTGGAAGCCTGCGTATGTTGCCGAGTTGACACCTATCGGACCGGGTGTGGACTCGGAGACCGCAATCATGTCCATCAGATCATTCGGCGTAAACCACGGATACCGCAGCGAAATCTGCTTGAGAAAGGGCAGGGTCGCCAGTCCGCCGCCGATGGCGAACAGACCCGCCTTGAAAAATTCGTAAAACAGCTGAAGGAAAATCATGCGCGTTTCCTCCTGATCATGCCGATAGCGATACCGGCGATGGCGGCAACGATGACCATCACAACGGGCGATACGCCGAAGAAGGCGACAGCCGCGAACGTAACGAGCAGGATAACACTGGTCGGAACGTCAACAACGCCCTTTTTCGCCATTTTCCACACGGACTGCAGCACAAGCGCGCAGACCGCGATGCGGATTCCGGCAAATGCGTGCTGCACGACAGCGAGATGCGCAAACTGCTGGATAAATGCGGCAATGATCGTGATAATAATCAGCGATGGCGTGATCATGCCTGCCGTGGCGGCAATACCGCCGAGAATGCCGTGCGTCTTGCAGCCGATGAACGTGGATGTGTTCACGGCGATAACGCCCGGCGTACACTGACCGATGGCGTAGTAGTCCATCAGCTCGTCCTCAGTCGCCCAGTGGCGGTTTTCAACGACCTCGCGCTGCAGAATCGGCAGCATGGCATAGCCGCCGCCGAACGTGCATACGCCAATCCGTGCAAATGTGAGGTATAGATCAAGGTAAGGATTCAAATGATACAGTCCTTTCGTCAGGAGATAACTTCAATAGTATACACCCGTTGTCGAAAAATGAACAGAATAATCCTGTGAAGGGAATGAAAAAAACGCTCAAAGCAGCAGCTTCAAGCGTTTTCTGTTTACTTTGCGGGAATGACTTCCAGCCAGTAGCCGTCCGGGTCGGAGATAAAATAGATGCCCATTGCCGGATTTTCAAAGCAGATGCAGTCCATTTCCTTGTGCTTTGCGTGTGCGGCATCGAAATCATCCACGCGGAAGGCCAGGTGGAACTCGTTGTCACCGAGGTTGTACGGCTTGTCCCAGTCGCGCAGCCACGTCAGCTCGAGCAGATGCGGCGTTACGCCATCGGTCAGGTATACAATAATGAAGCTGCCGTCCGGTGCGTTGATGCGGCTGGATTCGGTCAGACCGAGAGCCTCCTTATAAAAAGAAAGCGAGCGGTCCAGATCGCGGACGTTGAAGTTGTTGTGTGCAAACGAAAATTGCATAATGATATCCTCCTGATTGCGAATCTACGGTTACTGTACCATGAAGCTGTGAAAATTGCAAGCGGACGGCGAAAAGATACAAAACCGGTTTGCATTTAGTGTTGAAATTCTGGCGATGGCTTGCTATAATTAGGTTGAATATTTGCGTCCAAAAAAGGAGGCAGGGGTTTGAAAAAGAGATTACAGAAGATGCTGGCTCCCAACAGCGTAATGTTTTATGTGCTGTTTTTCCTGTTTGCGGTCGTGGGACTTTATTTCTCCCGCGTGTACGGTGCGGCGGGTATTGTGGTGTGTATCATCCTGCGGATTGTTTCGCTGCGTACGAATGCGGCACGGCAGCGGCAGGTGCAGGAACTGATGAACAACATCGAGGTAGACGGCGGAGAGATCCGTCCGGCGGTGACACGCTCGCCGCTGCCGACAGCTGTCGCGCTGGCTACCACGGGTGAGATCGTATGGGCGAATGACGCATTTGCGGAAATCAGCGGTCGAGGGACTGCGGTAAGCGGCGTTCGCATGGGCGAGATCGCACCGACGTTTGAGACCGGCTGGCTCATCAAGGGACAGACCGCGTTCCCGGGCGAGCTTGGCATCGGCAAGCGGCAGTACCATGTATTCGGCAGTCTGGTGCAGAGCGGCGCGGGGCAGCTGATGATGCTGCATTTTATCGACTGCACCGAGTTTGTCCGTCTGCGCGACGCAGCTGAGACTACCCGTCCGGCTATCGCGGTTATCGCGATCGACAACTACGAGGATCTGGTCAAGAATACCACTGACTCGGAAAAATCCAACATTCTGGCGGGCATTGACAAACGTCTGTTTGCCTGGGTGAAGGACTCAAGCGCCGTACTGCGCAGGTATGACCGCGACAAGTATATCTTCGTGATCGAAAGCGCCGAGCTGGACAAGCTGGTCGCGCGCAAGTTCTCCGTTCTGCAGGAGGTGCGCGAGATTGAGAACCACGAGGGCGTTGTAGCTACTCTGTCCATCGGTATCGGACGCGACGGCGAAACGCTTGCGGAAAGCTATCAGTTTGCCGGACTCGCTATCGACATGGCGCTGTCCCGCGGCGGCGACCAGGCGGTTATCAAGAATAAATTTAACTTTGCCTTCTTTGGCGGACTGAGCGAAGAAGTCGAGAAGCGCACCAAGGTCAAGAGCCGCGTGGTTGCAAACGCACTCAGCCAGCTGATCCGCGACTCGTCTCAGGTGCTGGTCATGGGCCACAAGAACAGCGATATGGACGCTATCGGCGCTGCTGCCGGTATGGTCTGTGCCGCGCGCGTCAAGGGCAGACCGGTGCACATTGTTGTGGACCGTCAGCACACCATGGCAAGTGACCTGATCGAGCGGCTGGAAACCCAGTCTGAGTACAAGGGCGTGTTCATCAGCGCCGAGGATGCGATGATCGCGTGCGATTTCAACACGCTGCTTATCGTGGTGGACGTAAACCGTCCCGGCTATGTGGAGAGCGCGGCGCTGCTCGAATCCATCAACAAGATCGCAGTCATTGACCATCACCGCCGTGCGGCGGATTATATCGAGAACGCAGTTGTATCCCTGCACGAGCCGTATGCGTCGTCCGCATCCGAGCTGGTCAGCGAGCTGCTGCAGTATCTTGTGCCGACCAGCGGCATTCTCACCTGCGAGGCGGAAGCCATGCTGGCAGGTATTTATCTGGATACCAAGGGCTTTTCAACGCGCACCGGCGTCCGCACATTTGAGGCGGCAGCGTATCTGCGCCGCGCAGGTGCGGAGTCGAGCGATGTCAAGCGCCTGTTCCAGTCCAGCTTTGACCAGTATATGGAGCGCCAGAAGCTGATTTCTTCCGCGCGCGACTGCGGTCAGGGTGTTATCTTTGCCATCACCGGTGAGGAGGTAGACCGCATTGCGGCCGCACAGGCAGCGGACGAGCTGCTGTCCATCATCGGCACACATGCAAGCGTTGTTGCGTTCCGCAGCGGCAATGATATGGCGGTTTCCGCTCGTGCGGCAGGTCACGTCAATGTGCAGCTGCTGATGGAGAGACTCGGCGGCGGCGGCAACCATTCGGCGGCCGGTGCACAGCTGAAGAATACCACGCCGGAGGAGGCCGACAAGCTGATCACGGATGCCATTCGCGGCTACTTCGACGATCAGCGGACCGAGAAGCAGGACGACAACAAATAACAGTCTGTCGGAAAAGGCGTTTCACGACAGCCGTAATTAGACCGAAAAGCAGGCGAAGCTGTTCGCCGCATTCGATATAGGGCAATACCGCATAATTGAACAAGAGCGGTTTTGCTCTCAGTACACACAAAAGGAGTAATCATCATGAAAGTAATTCTCAAGGCCGACGTTAAGGGCAAGGGCAAAAAGGGCGAGCTGATCGAGGTCAGCGAGGGCTACGGCCGCAACTTCCTGATGCCGCGCGGTCTGGCAGAGCCGGCAACCGCGGATAACCTGAACGTCAAGAAGGCGCAGGATGAGGCACACGCACGCAAGATCGCACTCGAGCAGCAGGCAGCCCGCGAGGCAGCCGAGAAACTCAAGGAGAGCCCGGTAAAGGTTCCGGCCAAGGGCGGCACGGGCGGCCGTCTGTTCGGCGCTGTTACCTCCAAGGAAATCGCTGAGGAGCTGAACAAGCAGTACGGTCTGAACGTACCGAAGCAGAAGATCGTGCTCGAGGAGCCGATCAAGACCTTCGGTGTACACCGCGTAAAGGCAAAGCTGTATCAGGATATCGCAGGCGAGATTCTGGTGCAGGTAGTCGAGGCGTAACCTGCACCTATAGGGGACTTCAAAAGTCCCCTATATACGAAATGTGGTTCCGGAGAAACCACATTTCGATACCCGAATGTCGCGCTCCAAGAGCGCTGGGTCGGGGTACAAAAAGACCCGGCAAAGCTGGGCCTTTTTGTGTGCCGCTCTGCGGCACGGATTGAATGCCGTCGCATAGCGGCGGTCGCCTGAGGGCGGGCCAATGACACGGTTTTCCATTCGGAAAACCTGTCATGTGGTTGCGCTTTGCAAGCAAAGCAGGATTTGATTGACGCAGGCGATGCCTGCGTTGTCATTTTTTGTTCCTCATTCTCAAGTCTCCATTTTCCATTCTCAATTTGTTAGCGGAGGAAGGTAAGTAAGTGCCCGACGAACTTTTGATGCGGCAGGTGCCGCAGGATCTGACTGCGGAGCAGTCGCTTTTAGGCGCGATGCTGGTCGATCCGAACTGCATTCCCGAGGTCATCGAGCAGGTGCGCGCCGATGATTTTTACGCGGAAGAAAACAAGCGCATCTTTGAGACCATCTACTCGATGTTCAACGGTGCACAGCGTATTGACCCGGTAACCGTTCTGGATATGCTCACGCGCATGGGCTACTACGACGAGGCCGGCGGCCGCGCGTATCTCTTTCAGCTGATGGAGGTCACGCCGGGTGCGCGGAACGTCAACGAATATGTCCGCATCGTGCGTGACAAGAGCCTGCTGCGCCAGCTGGCGGATGCGGGCAGCGAGATTCAGCAAAACGCCCTCGAAGCCCACGGCGAAGCCTCCGGCATTGCCGAGCTGGCGGAGCAGCGCATTTACAGCATCCGGCAGGGACGTGAAATTAAGGGCCTGTCACGGCTTTCTGAGGTTATCGCTGATCTGTATACCGAACTGGACGAGCGCGCCCGGTCGGACAGTGAAATTCCCGGCATGTCCACCGGCTTCCACGCGCTGGACACGGCACTGACCGGTCTCAATAAATCCGACCTGATTCTCATTGCGGCACGACCCGGCATGGGCAAGACCGCATTTGCGCTCAACGTGGCGCTCAATGCGGCTAAGGCAAGTGTCAAGAATAAGGAGCGCGGCGACAAAAAGGGCACCGGCGTGTGCGTGTTCCAGCTTGAGATGGGCAAGGAACAGCTGGCCAGCCGTTTTCTGTCGAGTGAGGCACTCATCGAGTCGCAGAAGCTGAAAACCGGCAATCTGGACGGTGACGACTGGGTAAAGATCGCGCGTGCGTCCGGCGTGCTGGCAGGACTGAATATCTATGTGGACGACAATCCGGCCATCACGGTTGCGGAGATCAAGGCGAAATGCCGCAGACTGGGCGACGAACTCGGTCTGATCGTCATCGACTATCTGCAGCTGATGCACGTCGGCGGCCGCCACATGGATAACCGTGTGCAGGAGGTCGCAGAGATTTCGCGTTCGCTGAAAATTATGGCGAAGGAACTTAATGTTCCGGTCGTGTGTCTGTCGCAGCTGTCGCGTGCGTCCGAGCAGCGCTCGGATAAGCGCCCGATGCTGTCCGACCTGCGAGAGTCCGGCGCGATCGAGCAGGACGCCGACATCGTTATGTTTATTTACCGCGACGATTACTACGATGATGAAAGCGAAAATAAAAATATCGCAGAAATTATCATTGCGAAAAACCGTCACGGTGCGACCGGCACCATTGAGCTGCAGTGGGTCGGTCAGTATACCACGTTCTCCAATCCGGACCGCATTCACGAGGAGTAAGCCATGCTGGATACGGTAAAACGGACGATTTCCAACTATATGATGCTTGAAACCGGCGAAAATGTGCTGGTTGCCCTGTCCGGCGGTGCGGATTCCACAGCGCTTTTGCTGAGTCTGCGCGAGCTGGGGTATCCGGTGCGGGCATTTCACCTCAACCACTGTCTGCGCGGTGCAGAGTCCGACCGGGACGAAGCCTTCTGCCGCAGGCTGTGTGAGAAGCTCGGCGTGGAACTGACGGTCGAGCGCGTGGACATAGCCGCTGCCGCAGGCGATTCCGCGGTGGAGGAGACCGCGCGGCGTATTCGCTATGCACGGCTGGAGCATGCTGCGCACGGAGCCAAAATCGCGGTGGCGCACAATGCGGACGACAATCTGGAGACCATGCTGTTCCATTTGGTGCGCGGCACAGGTGCGAAAGGTCTCACGGGCATTCCGCCGGTGCGCGGACGCATCATTCGGCCTCTCATCGAGGTTGAACGGCGGGAAATCGAAGCCTTTCTGCGCGAGCGCGGACAGGATTTCGTCACGGACAGCACGAACGCGGACACGGCTTATACGCGCAACCGCCTTCGTCAAGAGGTCGTTCCCGTTCTGCGGGAATTGAATCCGCAGGCGGCGCAGGCGGCAGCACGGCTTTCGCGTCAGCTTCGGCAGGACGAGACTTGCCTGCAGAGTTATGCACAGACCTGTGTGCAGCTTTGTGCAGTCGGGAACGGCGCGTGGAAGATTCAGCCTCTGCGGGAAGCCGCACCGGCGGTTCGCAGCCGAGCGCTGCGGCTGCTGCTCGAAAATGCGGATATGCCGCTTAAAGACGTAACCGCAAAGCATATTACTGCGCTCGAGCATCTGCTGGAAACCGCGTCTCCGTCTGCGGAAACCGATTTGCCGAACGGCTATTTCGCAAGACGTGAATATGACGTTCTGCGCATCATTTCCAAGGCTGAAACTGCGGTCGAGCGGCCGGAAATCCCGCTTACCCTACCATTTGCAGGGACGATCTGGAAGGACACGGTAAAGCTCGCCGCAAAAAAAATAGAAAAATCCGAAGTTTTTTACAAAACATTCAATACTTTTTGCCTGGATTGTGGTACAATAGATTTTGAATCGCTGTGTGTTCGCACGCGGCGCACCGGAGATACCCTGCGGCTGACCGAAAACGGCGGCAGCAGATCGCTCAAAAAGCTGATGATCGACCGAAAGATTCCGCGCTATATGCGGAATGCGATGGTCGTCATCGCAGATAAAAACGGCGTGATCGCGGTGCAGGATATCGGTGCGGACTGCAGCAGAACAGCCAAAAATAACGCAAATACACTGCAGATTACAGTAAAGGGGTTATCGAAAAATGGCTTATAATATGCGAGATGACATCAAGGAAGTTTACTTTACCGAGGAGCAGCTTCACGAAAAGGTAGCAGAGCTGGGTGCGCGTATCACGGAGGACTACCGCGACAAGAACCCGCTGATCGTCAGTGTGCTCAAGGGCTCCTATGTGTTCATGGCCGACCTGACCCGTGCCATTGATACGCCGTGCAACGTGGATTTCATGGTCGTATCCAGCTACGGCAAGGGCACCAAGACCTCCGGCGAGGTGCAGATCATCAAGGATATCGCACAGCCGATCGACGGCCGCGACCTGCTGATCGTCGAGGATATTCTGGATTCCGGCGTAACGCTGCATTATCTGATGCAGATCCTTGCAGCACGCGGCGCAAATTCCATCCGCCTGTGCACGCTGCTCTCCAAGCCGGAGCGCCGCAAGATTCAGGTTGATGTGGATTATCTCGGCTTTGAGATTCCGGACGAGTTCGTAGTCGGCTACGGTCTTGACTACGCGGAAAAGTATCGCAATTTGCCGTATATCGGCATACTTAAGCCGTATGTTTACGGCGGCGAGTAATTTAGGGAAGAGGTGTTAAACCGATTTGAAAGGCAAAATGAAAGGCTTCGGCCTTTACTTGATCATACTGGTGTGCCTGCTGGCGGGCGTCAGCTATGTGGTCAGCCAGACACAGCAGACAGAAACGCTGTCCTATAATCAGATCTACAACTACTTTATGGATGGCGATGTTGACCAGTACGACGTGGACGACACCACGCTGACCATGCATCTGAAAAAGGAAAACCAGACGTACACTTACGATTTGGGCGACTACAGAAGCGTGTTCTATAATGATCTGGGTGAGACTATTCAGCAGCAGATGCGGGATGGCACGCTGACCAAGGTCGATTACCGCACGGCGACCATTCCGTGGTGGGCACAGTTCCTGCCGTATGTGATCCTGATCGTGCTGCTGATTGCGTTCTGGTACTTTATGATGAACAAGCAGTCCGGCGGCGGAGCAGGTCCGATGCAGTTTGGCAAGGCCCGTGCAAAGCTGGCGCAGGACGATAAGCGCAAGGTCACCTTCAATGATGTGGCAGGCGCGGATGAGGAAAAGGCCGAGCTGCAGGAAATTGTCGAGTTCCTCAAGAATCCGCAGAAGTTCGTGCAGATCGGCGCGCGTATTCCGAAGGGCGTGCTGCTGGTCGGCCCTCCGGGCACCGGTAAGACCCTGATCGCGCGTGCGGTTGCAGGCGAGGCGGGCGTACCGTTCCTGTCTATTTCGGGTTCGGACTTCGTTGAGCTGTACGTCGGTGTCGGCGCATCGCGTGTGCGCGACCTGTTCGAGCAGGCCAAGAAGAACGCACCGGCTATCGTGTTCATCGACGAGATCGATGCGGTAGGCCGTCAGCGCGGCGCAGGTCTCGGCGGCGGCCATGACGAGCGCGAGCAGACGCTCAACCAGCTGCTCGTTGAGATGGACGGCTTTGGTGCAAACGAGGGCGTTATCGTCATCGCAGCCACCAACCGCAAGGATATTCTGGATAACGCGCTGCTGCGTCCGGGTCGCTTCGACCGTCAGGTCTATGTCGGCGCACCGGATGTCAAGGGCCGTGAGGCTGTCCTCAAGGTACATGCCCGCAACAAGCAGTTCGACCCGGATGTCAAGTTCTCTGAAATTGCCAAGACGACCGCCGGTTTCACCGGTGCAGACCTCGAAAACCTGCTCAATGAGGCAGCGCTGCTTGCGGCACGCCGCAACAAGAAGCTGATCTCGCAGGAGGAGATCGAGGAGTCGCTGCTCAAGGTCGTAATGGGCGTGGAGAAGAAGAGCCATATCATCAACGAGCACGACAAGCGCCTGACCGCGTACCACGAGGCCGGTCACGCTATCTGCTTCCACGTTCTGCCGACGCAGGATCCGGTACACCATGTTACCATCATCCCGCGTTCGTCCGGCGCAGGCGGCTTTACCATGCCGCTGCCTGAGGAGGATCAGGCCTACCGCACCAAGAAGTATATGGAGGAGTACATCATCGTTTGCCTGGGCGGCCGCGTGGCCGAGCAGCTGACGATGGAGGATATCTCCACCGGTGCTTATGGCGACATCAAGCAGGCGACCCAGATGGCCCGCGCCATGGTCACCAGCTACGGCATGAGCGAGCGTATCGGCCCGATCGACTACGGTTCGGATAACGGTGAGGTGTTCCTCGGCCGCGATCTGGCAGCCGGCAAGGGCTATTCCGAGGTTAAGGCGGCGGAGATCGACGACGAGATTCACCGCATTATCGAGCACGCATATCACGCCTGTGAAAAGCTGCTGAGCGAGCACATGGACGAGATGAAGCGCGTTGCCGAGTATCTCATCCGTAACGAAACGATGGACGGCGAGACCTTTGTTAAGGTCTACAACGGCGAAATCGTTCCGGATAAGATCGTCGGCGAGGATCTGATGACCGAGCTGCAGCAGGAGCTGCACGCCAAGGTAAGCAAGCCTGCGGAATCCGCAGAGGAGCTTGCCAAGGTTGAAGAAGCCGAAAAGGATCTCGACCCGGATAAGCAGGATCAGTAAACATTCACAAAACCCACAGAAAATTCTGTGGGGTTTTCTTACCTGAAATATCAAATACTCTTGACATTTTGCTGTCTGCCTGTTATCTTGAAGATGTAAAGAGAACTTTACATTTTAGCGAATGGCATCAAGGGCAGGAGGTGCTTTTATGCGGTGGGATTTGTACACATCAGCCGAGAAAATGCAGGTATTGTGGGTCTGCATCGGCCTGCCGGTGCTCCTGCTGGCGGCATGGCTGGTAAGAGACTGGATGGATGCCGGAGGATCGAAAAAGGCCCGCAAAGCCGCCAAAGCACTCGGCAGCAGGACCGATGAGATGGAGCACGCCATCATCACACAGGCGCAGGCCATCGCATATCGTGTGACACAGACCGGGCTTCTGGTCTGTATGTATCTGCGGTTGCTCGTGTGGGGACAGCCGGCGGCGGAGCTGTGCGTCCTGCTGGTGGTTTCTTCGATGACGGAGGTGGTCATCATGCTCGTGCAGACCTTCCGCAAAACGCGGGACGACGAGGAGCATCCGCCGAGACTGGCGTTCCTCATCGCAAAGCTGACGTTCTGTGCGGTGCTGATCGGATTGGCCGTCGGAATGACGGTTCTAACGCAAAACTGGTAGGAGGTGCGCTTATGAGCTGGGATATGTACGATATGACACAGAAGGTGCAGGTTGTTGTGGTTGCGATTGTGCTGCCGCTGGTTATTCTTGCAGTGAGTCTGTGGCACGATTGGGTAGAAGAAGGACAATCGCCGCGAGCGAGAAAAATCATGAAGGACTGGGAATGGAATATCGATGAGATGGCGCACGCCGTCAATATGAAAGGCCGCTTGATCGGCTATCGTGTGCTGCAGGCCGGTGTTATCATTTATCTTGGTTACAGCCGCCTTTTCCGTGATTATCGCTCGATTGAACTCAGTGTCTTGGCAATCGTATCCATTGTTGCTGAGGTGCTGTTTATTATCATCAAAACCATTCGCAATATGACGGGCGATGAGGATAAAACGCAAATGTGGAAACAGATGGGACACAGTGTGTTCAATAATCTGATGTATCTGTGTATTGTGGTCGATGTTTTCTGGATGTAGGGAGGTGCACCTATGTTTACAACCGAAACCGGTATCGGCGTGGTCGTAATGGTTGTTTTTGCGGCATTCTGGCTGGCTTTTATGCTCTGGGAGGACTGGGGACAGGCCGGGAAAACCGCTCGTGCACGCGCTTCCGCGAAGGCCAACGGCTGGGAGCAGGACGAAATGCAGAACACGATCACACGCAATGGTGCGATTATCGCCTATCGCTTGATGACGGTCGGGCTGTTCGTGGTGATGCTGGTGGATATCATTGCATTCGGCAAAAATGTGAGCGAGTTTGCGATTCTGTGGTTCGTGTGCATGGTGTTCGAGGGTGTTTACAGAACAATCGCGACCTATCGTGCCGCAAAAGACGACGAGGAAAATCCGCCGTCTAAAAGTGCGCTTGCCGGGGATATTGTAAAGCGTATTTTCATTCCGGTCGTGATATTCGCAGATTTGATATGGAAGTTCTGGCGCTGAAGATGAAGAACAACATTAAAGAACTCCGCAAGGCGCGCGGCCTGCGGCAGGAGGACATGGCAAAGCTGCTCGGGGTATCGCGGCAGACCATCGTGGCGATGGAGAACGATAAGTACGACCCGACCCTCGAGCTGGCGATTAAAACCGCGCGGCTTCTGGAACAACCCGTGGAGGAGATTTTCTTCCTTGATGAATCGTTATGAATGGAGAATTGAAAATGGAGAATGGAGAATGAACGTATAGATGGGGCGTTTTCCATTGAACAAAGCGTCTGCAAATGATGCGGAAAACGCAACCATCGCGTTAATTTTCCATTTTCAATTCTCAATTCTCCATTACTGCACGAAATAGCATGAAAAAAAGGACTTCCCGCAGGAAGTCCTTTTTGATTGCACAGGGTTTACCCAATACCGCCCGGGATAATAAAGCTGAAGAATACGACGAGTGCGGCAAGGAAGATATACACATATTTCGCAAGCGGCGCAAACGCGCGGCTGAGCGGCTTGCTGCGGCCGTTCATCAGCTCCTGCTCCATCTTGTCAATGCCGAGCACCCAGTACGCCATAACCGCACCGAGGATTGCGCCGATCGGCACAACGTAAATGGTAATCACGTCCATCAGCGTACCCATGAGCGTATCGCGCTCGATAAACAGGCCAACCGCCAATGCGGCGCCGCACGCCAGCAGGACAGCGGCCTTTCGGCTCAGCTTGAGGCGCGTCTGTGCGGCTTCGGAGACCGCTTCCAGCATATTCGCCAGCGAGGTAATGCCCGCGAACAGCACGGAAATAAAGAAGAAGAACGCGAACAGACGGCCGAACGGCATCTGCTGGAATACACGCGGCAGGGTGATGAACAGCAGCTTCGGGCCGGAGGCCGGGTCCAGACCGAATGCGAACACGCTCGGCAGGATGGCGAAGCCGGCCAGCATAGCCGCGCAGGTGTCGAGCACGGCCGTCATGCAGGACGAGTGAACGACATCCTCGTTCTTCGGCAGGTACGAGCCGTAAATGATCATGCCCGAGCCGGTGATCGACAGTGAGAAGAACGCCTGCCCCATCGCCATGATCCATGTGCGCGGGTTGAACAGGTACTCCCACTGCGGTACGAGCAGGTATTTGTAGCCTTCGATCGCATTCGGCAGGAAGGCTACGCGGACAGCAATAATGATGAACAGGATGAAGAATGCGGGCATCATCACCTTGTTGATCTTTTCAATGCCGCCGGACACGCCGAAGATCAGCACAGCCGCCGTCAGCAGGATAACCAGGGTGTGCCACGGCACACTGGAAAAATTCGTGCTGCTCATTTCCGTGAAGAACTGCTCCGGTTCGGTGCTCATCAGCGAGCCGGTCAGTGCACCGAACGCGCTCCGCAGCACCCAGCCGACGATGATGGCGTAGCCGATGGCGATGCCGAGCGAGCCGAGCAGCGGAATCGTACCGAGGATGGCGCCGCCCTTTTTGCCGCGGGACTTCATCGCAAATTCATACGAGCCGATCGGACCTGTGCCGGTCATGCGGCCGAAGGCGAACTCGCCGGACAGGCCGACATAGCCGAACAGCGCAATAAACAGCAGGTAGGGGATTAAAAAAGCCGCGCCGCCGTATTGACCGGTGCGATAGGGGAACATCCAGATGTTGCCCATGCCGACCGCTGAGCCGACAGCCGCCAGCACAAAGCCGATTTTTGAGGTAAAGGTTCCGTTTCCATTTTTCTGATGCATAATAAAATTCTCCGGTTTGTTTACAAGTGTATACTTAGTATAACACAAAATAAAGTAAAAAGCCACTTGTACTTTCAACAGGAAAAGCGGGAGCTTTTGACAGAAGTAACAAAACGCTCGTCGGAATTTAGGGAAATTTATCAGTTATTCTCTTGCGCTCGGTGGATGGATATGGTATGATAGATGAGCGTGAAAAAGACAAGTGTCTTTTTAGGAAGGACAGACATCGCATGGTAAAACCAAAGTATTATCTCGTGGAGCGCACTCTGCTGCCGGAGGTATTTCAGCGCGTGATCGAAGCGAATGAAGCCATCGCTTCGGGCAAGGCGGCTACGGCAAGCGAAGCGGCAAAGATCGCCGGTCTGTCGCGCAGTGCGTACTACAAATATAAGGACGGCGTTCGCCCTTTCTTTGAGGCGACTACCGACCGCATTGTCACCTACCATTTCATGCTGCACGATCAGCCGGGTGTTCTGTCGAGCATCCTCGGACTGATGGCACGCTCGGGTGCAAACCTGCTGACGGTGAACCAGTCCATTCCGATGAGAGGAATGGCATCGGTCACCATTTCGGCCCGCACCGGTGAGATGAAATACTCATCCGAAGAGCTTGTGCATCGCGCAGAAGCAATGGAAGGCGTCAGCAAAGTGGAAATTCTGGCATCTGAATGACCGTCCGACGGTATACAGAACGCTAATTTAACTGATGAAAGGAAATCAGCATATGATTAAAGTAGCAATCATGGGACACGGCACCGTCGGCTCGGGCGTATACGAGGTGTTTGACATGAACGCCGACAAGATCGCAAAGACCGTTGGCGAGCCGGTTGAGGTAAAGTACGTCCTCGACCTGCGCGACTTTTCCTCTCTGCCGTATGGCAATAAATTTGTAACCGATTTCTCCGTCATCGAGAACGACCCCGAGGTAACGGTCGTTGCCGAGGTGATGGGCGGCGTGGGCGCTGCATATCAGTTCACCAAGCGCTGCCTCGAGGCCGGCAAGAGCGTATGCACCTCCAACAAGGAGCTGGTTGCTACCAAGGGTGAGGAGCTGCTCAAGATTGCCGAGGAGCACGGCGTAAACTACATGTTCGAGGCCTCTGTCGGCGGCGGCATTCCGGTCATCCGCCCGATGCTGCAGTGCCTGGCTGCCAACGAGTTTAACGAAATCTGCGGCATCCTGAACGGCACGACCAACTACATCCTCACCCAGATGATCCACAACGGTGTTACCTTTGCGGATGCGCTCAAGCAGGCACAGCTCAACGGCTATGCCGAGAAGGATCCGACCGCTGACATCGAGGGTCACGACGCCTGCCGCAAGATCTGCATTCTGTCCGACCTCGCTTACGGCGACAAGTTCGACCCGGATCAGGTTTCCTGCGAGGGCATCACCAAGATCACCCTCGAGGACGTAGCAAACGCCGATAAGCTGGGCTGCGTTATCAAGCTGCTGGGCCGCTCGGTCCGCTGCGAGGACGGCACCGCTTACGCTTATGTTGCACCGCATCTCATCCACAAGGAAAGCCCGCTGGCCGCTGTTGAGGACGTATTCAACGCCATCATGATCGACGGCAATGCGACCGGCGAGGTTATGTTCTACGGCAAGGGCGCCGGCAAGCTGGCGACCGCTTCCGCTGTTGTTGCCGATATGCTGGACAGCATCGAGCACAAGGACAACCGCCGCCGTATCTTCTGGGGCGATGGCTCCAAGAATCTGCTCCGTCCGCTGGATACCCTGCAGAGTGCATGGTACGTTCGCTTCAAGGGCGCACAGAAGGATGTTGAGGAGCTGCTGCCGGTTGAGAGTCTGACCGAGCCTGCTGAGGGCGTATTCGTGGTTCAGACCCGCAAGCTGTCCACCGCAGAGATGAACGCCGCAGCCGAAAAGCTGAACGCACGCGGTGAAGTTCGTGCGGCAATGCGTATTCTGTAAAGGAGAGAAATACAATGGTTCGTGTAACCGTTCCTGCTACGAGCGCCAATATGGGCTCGGGCTATGACAGCATCGGCATTGCGCTCGAGCTGTATAACGTGATCGACCTCGCAGAGAACGATCATATTGATATTTCGGATAAAAATGGTCAGTACGTCCCGCAGGACGAGAGCAACCTGATCTATCAGTGTGCAAAGCGCGTCTACGACGAGTGCGGCAAGCCGCTTTCCGGCTTGACCATCGTTGAGGACTGCGCTATCCCGCAGACCCGCGGTCTGGGTTCGTCCTCGGCGTGCACGGTTGCGGGCATCATGGGTGCAAACATGCTGCTCGGTGAGCCGCTCGACCGCAACGCGGTCATTGATCTGGCGGCTACCATCGAGGGCCATCCGGATAACTCCACACCGGCGATCCTCGGCGGCTTCTGTGTGGCGCTGCTCGAGGACGGCCATGTGCATCACGTTCGTGTGCCGGTTCACGGCGCGATCGACTTCGTGGTATTCATTCCGGATTTCCAGCTGTCCACCGAAAAGGCGCGTGCGGCGCTGCCCAAGACCATCGACCATCACGATGCGGTTTACAATCTGGCGCGCGCAGCGCTGCTCGCGGGCAGCCTGACCACCGGCAAGCTGGAAAACCTTGATGTGGCAACCGGTGACTGTCTGCACCAGCCGTACCGTTTCGGTCTGATTGAAAACGGTGAGGACATCGTGCGTGAGGCCAAGAAGCTGGGCGCACTCGGCGCTTTCATTTCCGGCGCAGGCCCGTCCATCGTGGCGATCGTCTACAAGGGCGACCGCGACTACATCACCCGTGCACAGGAGCTGTGCGAGAAGCTGTATCCGCACTGGAAGGCCGTACAGCTGCGCTGTGATGAGGTCGGTGCGACCGTAAAACGACTGTAATAGGGGACGGATGAGTGCTCTCGTCCGTGTATATAAGGAGGAAACATAGTTAGTATGAGTCTTATTGTGCAAAAGTTCGGCGGCACTTCGGTTGCCAACACCGAGCGACTGAAGAATGTTGCGGACATTGTTACCAAGACCGCACAGGCAGGCAATCAGGTTGTTGTAGTTGTATCCGCGCAGGGCGATACCACGGATGATCTGATCGTAAAGGCTGCCGAGCTGAACGACCGTCCTTCTAAGCGTGAGATGGACGTTCTGCTCAACACCGGCGAGATGATCTCCATGTCTCTGCTGGCGATGGCTATCCAGAAGCTGGGCTTTCCGGTTGTATCCCTGACCGGCTGGCAGATCGGTCTGGAGACCAACAGCAACTACTCGGATGCCCGCATCAAGCGCATCGCAGGCGAGCGCCTCAAGGCAGAGCTGGACAACGGCCGCATCGTTATTGTTGCAGGCTTCCAGGGCATCAACCAGATGGGCGACGTGACCACGCTCGGCCGCGGCGGCTCGGACACCACCGCAGTTGCTATTGCAGCAACGCTCGGCGCGGATCTCTGCCAGATCTACACCGACGTAGACGGCGTTTACACTGCCGATCCGCGTATCGTAAAGGATGCCAAGAAGCTGGACGCCATCACCTATGATGAGATGCTGGAGCTGGCATCTCTGGGTGCACAGGTGCTGCACAACCGTTCGGTTGAGATGGCAAAGAAGTACAATGTCGATCTTGAGGTCGTTTCGAGCTTTACCCGCAATCCGGGTACCAAAGTCAAGGAGGGTTCTAACATGGAAAAATTGAATGTTTCGGGTGTTGCCCGTGATAATAACTGCGCACGAGTTGCCATCATCAATCTGGATGATACGCCGGGTACCGCGTTCAAGGTATTCTCGCTGATGGCGAAGCACCATGTCAATATCGACATCATCCTGCAGTCCGTCGGCCGCGATAACAAGAAGTCTATTTCCTTCACCATCCGTCAGGACGATGCAGAGCGCGTAGAGTCTATCCTGCGCGACGCGAAGGAGATGCTCGGTTATGAGGATCTGTCCATCAACACCAAGGTTGCAAAGGTTTCCATCGTTGGTGCAGGCATGGCTTCCGCTACCGGTGTTGCTTCCAAGATGTTCGAGGCTCTGGCTATGGCCGGCATCAACATCCGCATGATCTCCACCTCTGAGATCAAGATCTCCGTCCTCATCAACGAGGAGGACAGCGAGAAGGCTGTTAAGGCTATCCACGAGGAGTTCTTCAACGCCTAATGGGGGGCAATACCACACGATTGCATCGGCGGCGTTTGGCGGAAATTTTGTGCGCTGATTTTGTTGCGTTCCCTTGCAATACACAAAGTATTGCTGCGGAACCGCGCCGCATCAGCACGCAAAATTTACTCGCCAACCGCTCACCGCTGAATCGTGTGGTAATGCCCATAAGTGTTTTCCCAGATAGCCTCAAAGTCCCGAAATGTGCATTTCGGGACTTTTTTGCAACCGGAAAGACGTCCGCAACCGTCGGTTGACAAAAAGAAACGATGGGTTGGTGGCGTTTTTGCGGCATTTCAGGCACACTGGAGACAGAAAAGAAAGGCAGGTGGCAAAGATGACAACAGGTGAGAAAATCGCGGCGCTGCGAAAAGAGCAGGGCATGAGTCAGGAGGCGCTCGGCGAAAAGCTGGGCCTGAGCCGTCAGGCGGTCAGCAAGTGGGAGGCCGATCAGGCGGTGCCTACGATGGATAATTTGATGGAACTGAGCAAGCTGTTCGGCGTTCCGGTGGATACGTTGCTGCGTCCGGATGCGGAGTTAATGCCAAAGGCAGAGGACTCGGATGAATCGTGGCCGGGTGCAGAGAACCAGCCGGTCAGGCACGAGAACCGCAAGTGGAAAATTGCGGCAATCGCAGCGGCAGGGCTGCTGTGCGTCAGCGTCGTGTGCAGCGCGGTCAGCCTTTGGCGGGTGATCGCCATGCAGCAGCAGATTGACACGCTGCGGATGCAGAGCGGGCCGAGTACGATTTACTATCCGGATGATACGAGCGCTGAGAACAGCGATTTAGCCGACTGGTCGGAGAATGTGACCGTTGACAGGGAGAACAGCGAGAATCTTCTTGTGACGGTGAGCGCGGTGCCGCGCAGTATGCTGGACGGCGAAACCGCAAAGTTCGTTGTCCGCAGCGGTGACCAGTCGTGGGAGTGCGACGCGGAGGATAATAACGGGTACAGCGGAAAACTGAGTGTGCCGTTTGTGGATACGTTTTCTGTCTATTTGACATTAACAGGCACAAGCGGTGAGACGCGCAATATTCTGGTTACATCTGAATATGATTTGGAACAGCGATTTTCGCTGAATGTCATGGCAGGATGGGAGAGCGGTGGCATATCCTCTAGCTTCGGCAAGACCTCGGTCAGCGGTAATCTCCAGACATGGATTAACAGCAACGACGGTGAAGAGATACAGCCGGTCAGCGGTCGTATACTCCTGTATCAGAACGGCAAGCAGATCAAAGAACAGAAGATAACCAGTCTTGGAAAGGAATTTGAAGGCGATACTTACTACTATACGCAGGTGGATTGGCGTGATATGGAAGGCACGCTGTCGCAGTTCAAGGTGAAGGTGGAAATTACGGATAATTTCGACAGAACCTATACCGTAGACGTTGACTAACAAAAAAGACCGCTTATGCGGTCTTTTTTGTTATTTTCTCGGTGTAAATGTCGCAGCGAGGACATAAACGCGGCTTGCGCCCATCTCCCGCAGGACCTTGACGGCGGCCGCCGCCGTTGCACCGGTGGTGATAATATCATCGACCAGCACGACGGATTTTCCGGTGAGGTTTACGCCTTTCTTCGGCAGAACGGCATCTTTTGCGTTGCTCTGCCGTGCGGCGTAATCCTTCTGCGCGGACTGCTTGCCAACAAACCATCGCTTGCGCAAGGTGGCTTTGCATGGAAGAGAAAGCGGCTTTGCCGTCAGCTTTGCAAGCAGCTCCGCCTGATTGTACCCGCGCTTGCGGTAGTGCAGGAATCCAATCGGCATGTAGGTAATCAAATCTGGCTGCCAGTCGTCCAGCCGTGCGGTGAGAGCCACGGACATTTGCGCCGCGAACCAGTCCGCACAGTAGGCGGCGCTGCTGAATTTGAACCGTTTCATGGCATTGCGTACTGTGCCGCGGTAATACAGCGGAGCGATCGTACCGTCCGCTCCGGCGATGGAGATGACCTCAGTGCAGCGGTATTCCCGTCGGACTGCGGCGGCACAGTCCGGACAAAGCTGCAGCGTGCGGCTGGTCGTCACCGGAAAATCCGCGCCGCATAAAACGCACCTGTGACCATAAAGAATGCCCATCGAATCACCTCAACTATGCAAAAAGAGCTGTCCGCGCGGGACAGCTCTTTGATTATGCGATATTGCGGAAACTTACTTCTGAAGCAGCTTCTTCAGACGCTCAGCAGCTTCCTTGGTGCGTGCCTGATCGCCGAATGCGGTCAGACGGAAGAAGCCGTCACCATTCTTGCCGAAGCCTGCACCCGGAGTGCCGACTACGTTGGCATTCTCGAGCAGATAGTCGAAGAAGGTCCAGGAATCCATGCCGTTTGGGCACTTGAGCCACAGGTACGGGCTGCTCTTGCCGCCGGTGTACCAGATACCCAGCTCATCGAGGGTCGCAGCGAGAACCTTAGCGTTCTGCTTGTAGTAGCCGAGGGTCTCCTTGATCTGCTTCATGCCTTCCTCGGTGAAGCAGGCAGCAGCGCCCTTCTGTACGATATACGGAACGCCGTTGAACTTGGTGGTCTGGCGGCGCAGCCACATCTTGTTCAGCTTGCCGTCCAGCAGAGCGGTCGGAACAACGGTCCAGCCGCAGCGGGTGCCGGTGAAGCCTGCCATCTTGGAGAAGGAGCAGAACTCGATCGCACAGGACTTAGCGCCTTCGATCTCGTAGATGGAGCGCGGCAGAGTCTCATCCTCGATGAAGCACTCGTAAGCTGCGTCATACAGGATAACGGCGTTCTGCTTGTTTGCGTAATCTACCCAAGCCTTCAGACCTGCGCGGTCGTAAGCAGCGCCGGTCGGGTTGTTCGGAGAGCAGATATAGATGATGTCGCACTGAACGGACTCGTCCGGCAGCGGCAGGAAGCCGTTTGCCTCGTTTGCGTCAGCGAATACGATCTTGCGGCCCGCCATAACGTTGGTATCAACGTAAACCGGGTAAACCGGGTCCGGAACCAGAACGGTGTTGTCAGTGCCGAAAATGTCGAGGATGTTGCCGAGGTCGCTCTTTGCACCGTCCGAGATGAAGATCTCATTGGTGGCAAGCTCTACGCCGTGGGACTTGTAGTAGCCGACCAGCGCCTCGTGCAGGAAGCCGTAGCCCTGCTCATCGCCGTAGCCGTGGAAGGTCTCCTGCTTGGCCTGATCTTCAACGGCTGCGTGCAGTGCGTCGATAACAGCCGGTACCAGCGGACGGGTTACGTCGCCGATGCCCAGACGGATGATATCAGCCTCCGGATGTGCTTCGGAGTACTCACGCACCTTGCGTGCGATGGTGGAGAACAGATAGCTCTGCTCGAGATTGTCGTAGTTCTTGTTAGTCTGCATTGTTGTTCTGGCTCCTTTTCAGAGATGCCGCGACGAACGCCTTGAACAGGGGATGTGCGCGGTTCGGACGGGACTTGAACTCGGGGTGGAACTGTACGCCGATGTAGAACGGATGGTTCGGGATCTCAACGGTCTCCACAAGCTCGCCGGTCGGCGAGGTGCCCGTGATCTGCATGCCCTTATTTTCAATCTCCTCGCGGAAATTGTTGTTGAACTCGTAACGGTGGCGGTGACGCTCGGAGATCATCTCCTCGCCGTACGCCGTTGCCATAATGGTATTCGGACGGATCTTGCACGGATAAGCGCCCAGACGCATCGTGCCGCCCTTCTTGGAGATGCCCTGCTGGCTCTCCATCAGGTCGATGACCGGATGGGTGGAATCCGGGTCAAACTCGCTGGAGTTTGCATCCGCGTAGCCGAGTACGTTGCGTGCGTAGCTCATAACCGCGATCTGCATGCCGAGGCAGATGCCGAAGTAGGGGATACCCTGCGTGCGGGCATAGTTTGCTGCACAGATCATGCCTTCCACGCCGCGTGCGCCGAAGCCGCCCGGCAGGATGATGCCGTCAACCTCACCGAGCAGCTTGTCCACGGTGGAGTCATTGATCTCCTCGGAGTCTACCCAGTCAATATCAACGAAGCAGCCGGTTTCGTAGCCGCCGTGCTGCAGCGCCTCTGCAACCGAGAGATATGCGTCGTGCAGCTTGACATATTTGCCGACCAGTGCAATCTTAACGTGGTTCTTGCGGGCGGCAATGCGCTCGAGCATTTCCTGCCACTCGGTCATATCGCCCTTGCCTGCGCCGATGGACAGCTCACGGCAGACGATGTCGGACAGATGGCTCTCCTCGAGCATCATCGGTGCCTGATACAGAACCGGCAGGGTGCGGTTTTCGATTACGCAGTCCTCCGGCACGGTGCAGAACATGGAAATCTTGCGCTTGATGTCGTCATCCATCGGCTGGTCAACGCGGGCTACGATGATGTCCGGAGAGATGCCCAGACCGCGCAGCTCCTTGACCGAGTGCTGGGTCGGCTTGGACTTCGGCTCATTGGAGCCGGAGATGAACGGAACCAGCGTTACATGGATGAACAGACAGTTGCGGCGGCCAACCTCAGCAGCAACCTGACGGATTGCCTCGAGGAACGGCTGAGACTCAATATCACCGGTGGTGCCGCCAATCTCGGTGATAACAACGTCAGCCGAGGTCTTTTTGCCTACCGAGTAGATGAAGGACTTGATCTCGTTGGTGATGTGCGGGATAACCTGCACGGTCTCACCGAGGTACTCGCCGGCGCGTTCCTTGTTCAGAACATTCCAGTATACCTTGCCGGTGGTCAGGTTGGAGAACTTGTTCAGGTCCTCGTCGATGAAGCGCTCGTAGTGGCCGAGGTCGAGGTCGGTCTCTGCGCCGTCGTCGGTAACGTAAACCTCGCCGTGCTGGAACGGGCTCATCGTGCCCGGGTCTACGTTGATGTAGGGATCGAGCTTCTGCGCTGCAATTTTCAGGCCGCGGCTTTTCAGCAGACGGCCGAGAGATGCGGCAGTAATGCCCTTGCCCAGACCGGAAACTACGCCGCCGGTCACGAAGATGTACTTTGTCATATCTCGATTTCCCCCTTGAATACGGTCGTTGCCGCGCCCGTCATGAACACGGTTTCATCTGTATAGCGAATGGTGAGGTCGCCGCCGCGCAGGTGCACGACGATATCCTCGTTTTTGTTTGCAAAGCCGTTCAGACATGCTGCCACGCCGGTCGCACAGGAGCCGGTGCCGCACGCCCATGTTTCACCGGAGCCGCGCTCCCAGACGCGCATTTTCAGGCTGCCGTCCGGCAGGACATTGACAAACTCGGTGTTGACACGCTCCGGGAACAGCGGATGATGCTCGAACTTGGGTCCGATGCGCGTAAGGTCGAGGTCGTCCACATCCTCCTTCTGGAAGATAACGCAGTGCGGGTTGCCCATGGAAACGCAGGTCATGTGGTAGACCTTTTCGTCCACAACGATGGGTGCGCTGATGACATTTTCGCCGTCCATATCAACGGGAATCTCCCGCGGAGCAAGAATGGCTGCACCCATGTCCACGCGGGCGGACTGCATTTTGCCGTCCTTGACGGTCAGCTCAAGCGTTTTTACGCCGGAAAGCGTGTCAATGGTGATGGTGGTGCGGCCATCGGTCATGCCGTTGTCGTACAGGTACTTGCCCACGCAGCGGATGCCGTTGCCGCACATTTTTCCCTCCGAGCCGTCGGCGTTGAAGATACGCATCTGCGCATCCGCCTTGTCGGAAGGAGAAATAAGGATAATGCCGTCGCCGCCGATACCGAAGTGCGGCTCACTGAGCTTGATTGAAAGCGACTCGGGATCGGGCACAGTCTGGTCGAAGCAATTGAAATAGATATAATTGTTGCCGCAGCCGTGCATCTTGGTGAAAGCCAGCTTCACACGGATTCCCTCCTTAGAAAATAACAAAAATGGCATATAGGCAGGGAAAGACAGAGCTTCTCTGCTCATACACCATTTAGTATATCATAATCTGTCGGGAATTTCTCTATAAAATCGAAAAAACCGAAAAAATTTTCGCGTGAGATATGAGATGTTTTTAAGCGGTATCGCACAAATCACGGCGTTTTTCCACCGATGATGTCCTCGGCGATATCTCGCTTGGAGCGACGCTGGTTCATAGCCTGCTGCTCGATGTAGGAATGCGCCTCCGGCTCGGTCATGCCGCAGCACTCGATGAGCAGACACTTGGCGCGGTCCACCTGACGGATATCCTCAATGCGCTTTTGCAGACGGCGGTTTTCGCTCTGCAGGCCGGTCAGACGGCTGCGCGCGGCGCGCGTCATGCGGAGCGCCTGCATGAACAGTACGCGCGAGAGCGGCTTGGGTACGACGAACACGCCGTCGTCCTCGACCTTTTCGGCAACACTGTCCGCAATCTCGGCCTTAGCGAGCAGGATTACGCCGGAAAGCGTATCATTTGCAGCCTGCTGTGCCATATCATGCCCGAATTCATCGGGCAGCGGCGTGTTAACGAGGATTAGATCAAATAAGCCGTCCACCAGCATGCGCCGGGCCTCCGCACCGGAGGAAGCAGGTGCAAGCTGAGCCTGTACGCCGCAGGACGTTAAAAACTGGGAAAGCATGGTGCGGGATTTTTCGGTTGCAGAAACGAGAAGAATGCGTTCCATGCGGTGTGCTCCTCCTTTCAAACGGTATTATGTGGGATTAGTAGCGTTCAAAATAGAGGGAGCGTTCGGCAGCCGTGCGGTCGTCGGCAAGCACGATGCGGTCGTGTTCGGCCTGCTTGGCCGCGAAAAAGGCTGTGCGTGCCTTTTCGGGCAGGTACTTGGTGATAAAGTCGCTGTCCTTGGCGATGCGGATCGCATCGCATAGAGCGCCGGGCAGAGTCTCGTAACGGGCGCGTACCTCGTCGGAGGCGGTGAACAGGTTTTCGTCGCAGGCGGGCGGCAGGGGCAGTCCCTGCTCGATGCCGTCCAGACCGGCGTGGATGAGCAGCGCAAATACGATGTACGGGTTGATGCAGCCGTCGAACGCACGCAGTTTGAAGCGGTGCGCCGTGCTGTCCTCGGAGAGCGGCACAGTGATGAGCGGACGGCTGTTCTGATGCGACCAGGTGATGTACTTGGGCGCTTCAAACTCGCCCAGACGCTGGAACGAGTTGGTGAGCGGATTGCAGAAGATGGTCATCTCGGCAGCACGCTGCAGAATGCCCGCCACAAAGCTCTGGCCCTCGGCAGATTCTTCAAACGAGGGCTGGAACAGATTCTTGCCGTTTTTGTTTATCGAAACAGACAGATGCAGTCCGCTGCCCGGCGCATGCGGGAGCGGCTTGGGCAAGAAGGACGCAAACAGGCCGCTTGAGGATGCCATGGACTTGACGACCCACTTGAAGGTGACGAAATTGTCGGCCGCTTCAAGGGCTTCGGCGTAGCGAAAGTCAACCTCGTTCTGGCCGGGACCCTGCTCGTGGTGCGAGGACTCCGGCTGGATGTTCATTTCCTCAAGCGTCAGGCAGATCTGGCGGCGCACGTTTTCCGCCTTGTCGAGCGGCGCTACATCGAAATACTCGCCGTGATCGTGCGGAATGGTGGTTGGATGGCCGTTTTCATCCAGCTCGAACAGGTAAAACTCGCTTGCCGTGCCCATGGTCAGCGAGTAGCCTGCGCGGCGCGCACGGCGGTTGGCCTCACGCAGCAAATGACGGCCGTCGCCCTCAAACGGCGTGCCGTCCGGATAGCGAATGTCGCAGTAAAAGCGCACTACACGGCCCTGAGCCGGCCGCCACGGCAGAACGGAAAGCGTTGCCGGATCGGGAAACAGCAGCAGATCAGACGCTTCTACATTGAGAAAGCCGCGCAGCGCCGCCGCGTTGAAGTGGATGCCCTGCTCGAAGGCGCGTTCCAGCTCGGTCGGCATGATGGCGATGTTCTTCTGGTTGCCGAAAATATCGCAAAACGCAAGACGAATGAACTTTACGTCATTCTCCTGAATAAATTGTACGACTTCGCTCATGGTGGTGTCCATAGGGCAAGCCTCCTTTTTCATAATGTATCTTGAGGAATAAATTTTTTGCTAAAGAATGCGGAATGGGTGCCAAACCTTGGCTGGGGCACCAAAAGGATAGACACCAAGGTTTCTATCCTCTTGGGACTCCAGTTTCCTTTATTTCATAGTCTGGCGAAAATCAGAGAGCGGCGACCGCTCCGAAAAGGGGAACGGCAGAGGATTTTTTCTACCGCAGGGGAGCACAGTGTACTCCCCTGTCGAAACCCATACACAGTGTCAGATACCGTTCTGCTACACATACGGTTAAATCAACGCAGGTGCGACAGAACAGTGTCGCACAATTCGTTTGCGCGTTGTTACGGACGGCACCTGCGAGTTACACCTATCAGGTAACTCCCATCTCCTCATTTCCAACTCCTGCCTTGCAGGAGTTTTTCACTCTGAGAGCAAAATCAAGCCTCAAAGGTATAAAGCTGCTTATACCCAGCCTCCGGGTTCGGCGTGAGGACGAAATACTTCTGCGAAAGCAGATTTTCCGCGTCTGCACCGAACAGCTGCGCGTATTCCTTGATATACGGTGCAAATTCGGTCATATCGTCCGCGGAGACCTCGCTCACGAGGACCTGACGCGGCAGATCGGTCGGTGCTTTATCACATCTTAACACAATTTTGCCGCCGTGCATACCGGTGCCGCAGAAATTGTTGACCGGATACGCGCCGTTCTGACCGATGCCGAGCACAAGAATGAGACCGCCGGCGAGATACTCGCCGAGGAACGAACCTGCCTTGCCGCCGACTACCATAACAGGGAAGTGCTGCTGGTAGGCCTTCATGTGGATGCCGGCACGGTAGCCGCAGTCACCCTTGATATAGATCTTGCCGCCGCGCATCGCGTAGCCGCAGGCGTCGCCGACGTTGCCGTGCACAACGATCTCACCGGCGTTCATGGTGTCGCCGACGGCCTCCTGCGCGTTGCCGAAGACCTCAATGGTGGAGCCGTTCAGATACTGGCCGAGACCGTTGCCTGCCGTGCCGTGCACGGTGATCTTGCGGTCGGTGGAGCCGCAGCCGATGTAGCGCTGGCCGATCACGTTCTCAACCGTGATCTCGCTGTCCTGCGCTGCGCGGATCTGCTCGTTTACTTGTTTATAATAGGTAAGTCCTGCCTGTACAGTTGTCATTTTCGCGCACCTCCTGTGCTTATTCGCCTGCGTGCTTGATGCCGAGGATGTTCAGCTCACGGTCGGTCAGGCCGATGCCGCGCAGCATAAGACGGTTGCCGCGCAGTGCCTCGATGGAGTTGATGCCCATGCCGCCCATCATTTCCTTGAGCTCGTGATCCCATGCAGTGAGCAGGTTGATGAGACGCTGGGAGCCGATATCCGGATTCAGGCGCTTGACCAGCTCCGGACGCTGGGTTGCAATGCCCCAGTTGCACTTGCCGGTCTGGCAGGTGCGGCACAGGTGGCAGCCCATGGCGAGCAGAGCCGCGGTGCCGATGTAGCATGCGTCCGCGCCGAGCGCGATGGCCTTGAGCAGATCGGCGGAGTTGCGGATGGAGCCGCCGACAACGACCGAAACCTCATCACGGATGCCCTCATCGCGCAGACGCTGATCGACAGCGGCGAGCGCCAGCTCGATCGGGATGCCGACGTTGTCGCGGATGCGGGTCGGAGCTGCGCCGGTGCCGCCGCGGTAGCCGTCGATACAGATGATGTCTGCACCCGAGCGGGCCACGCCGGAAGCGACTGCTGCTACATTATTTACGGCTGCAATCTTGACCATAACCGGCTTCTTATATTCGGTAGCCTCCTTCAGCGAGTAAACCAGCTGACGCAGGTCCTCGATGGAGTAGATATCATGATGCGGCGCCGGAGAGATCGCGTCCGTGCCCTCCGGGATCATACGGGTCTTGGAGATATCCGGGCCGACTTTGAGTCCGGGCAGATGGCCGCCGATACCCGGCTTTGCGCCCTGACCCATCTTGATCTCGATGGCAGCACCGGCTTCGAGGTAATCCTTATGTACGCCGAAACGGCCGGATGCAACCTGCACGATGGTGTGCGGGCCGTACTGGTAGAAGTCCTGATGCAGACCGCCCTCACCGGTATTATAATAGGTGCCGAGCGCGCTTGCAGCGCGTGCGAGTGCGGCATGTGCGTTGTAGGAGATCGAGCCGTAGCTCATTGCGGAGAACATGATCGGCAGGTTGAGCTCCAGCTGCGGCGCCAGATTGGGAACCAGATTGCCGTTCTCGTCACGCTCAATCTTGCCCGGCTTTTTGCCGAGGAAGGTCTTGGTCTCCATCGGCTCGCGCAGCGGGTCGATGGACGGATTGGTAACCTGCGAAGCGTTGATGAGAATTTTATCCCAGTAGATGGGGTGCGGGTCCGGATTGCCCATCGAGGACAGCAGCACGCCGCCCGAGCCTGCCTGACGGTAAACCTCGGAGATCGCCTTGCCGGTCCAGTTGGCGTTCTCACGGAACGTGTGGTCGGTCTTTACGATTTTAAGGGCACGGGTCGGGCACAGCGCTACGCAGCGGTGGCAGGCTACGCACTTGGACTCGTCCGCCTGCATGCGGTTGTTGTCGGCGTCCCAAAAGTGTACTTCGTTCGCGCACTGACGCTCGCAGGCGCGGCAGTTGATGCAGCGGTCGTTGTTGCGGACGACCTCATACTGCGGATATAAGAAATCGATAGCCATTACTGGTTCCCTCCGTTCTTCAGATTAACGATGACCGGCTCGCCGCCCTTGGGCGCCCACAGCTTATCCAGCTCAGGCTGGATGACGCGGATCGCGCATTCCTCGGAGGCGATGTATACGGTGTCGTCCTTTTCGCCGACAACCATGCTGCGCAGCTTGAGTCGGTCGTTGAGCGCCATCAGGCCGCCGGTGTAGCCGACCAGAATGGAGAACGGACCGGTAACCATCAGGGAAGCGAAGGCATTGCGCAGATAGGTGAGACGCTCGCGCTCCTTCGGCTCCTGCTTTTCAATGGTGGACCAGAACGGAGCCGCAATGACATTTGCAATCTCGCTGTACGTCAGGCCCAGCTTGCGGCCGAGGTAATCAATAATGTAGGTGATGACCTCGGTGTCGGTCAGCAGGTCGCAGGAGTAGCCGAACATCTCAATGAAGCGGCGGTTTGCATCATAAGAGGAAATCTCGCCGTTGTGAACGACCGTGGTGTCGAGCAGTGCAAACGGGTGCGCGCCGCCCCACCAGCCCGGTGTGTTGGTCGGATAACGGCCATGGCAGGTCCAGGAGTAGGCCTCGTAGTTTTCCAGCATGTAGTACTCGCCGACGTCCTCGGGGAAGCCGTTTGCTTTGAAAACGCCCATGTTCTTGCCGGAGGAGAAGATGTAAGCGCCGTTCAGCGTGTGATTGATGCGGATGACAAAGCGGGAGGTAAACTCACGCTCCTCGAGCTGGCTGGCTGCCAGCTTGGTCGGCAGGGGCGTAACGAAGTAGCGCCAGATCATCGGGGCATCCGTGATGCGCGGATGACGTCGGGTCGGGATCTTGGACAGGTTTACAATGTCAAAGTGACGCTCGATCTCGCGCTCGCACTCTTCCTTAGCCGCCTGCGTATCATAGAATACATGGAACGCATAGTAATCGGCGTATTCAGGGTAGATGCCGTAGCCGGCGAAGCCGCCGCCCAGGCCGTTGGAACGATCGTGCATGGTGCGGATGGAGTCGATAATGCGGGTGCCGTTCTCACGGGTGCCGTCCTTGTGGAAGATACCGGAGATCGCGCAGCCTGCGGGGATGCGGACTTGCCCTTCTTTTTGTAACATGGTGCTTCCTCCTTATATATTGCGCTGAAATTACGGATTCAGAGAAGCAGGCTTCGGCGGGTGCTTTCAGATGGAAGGCGATATGTACCGGCTGCTTAACAAAATAAAAAGGTGCTCGCCGCAGCAGAGGATCAAAAGCCTTAAATCCTCAGCTATGGCGAACACCTTTGTTCGCTTAATATTCTATAGCAGAAAACCGGGAATCGTCAAGCGCAAAGAACATAAAAAAGTGAATTTTCGCATTTTGCACAGGAAGTGACGGTGCGGACAAGTGAAAATTAAGTATGTTGTAGCAAATCTTCCGAAAATGAAAAAAACACCATAATCTCCCTTGACAAAGCAAGGCAGGACGGCTATAATGCAAAGTGTAAACAGCAAAGGCGCTGTGGGCACACGACCCGCAGCGCCTGATTTGTTTTATTCAGTTTGTTTGCTATTAAAATTAACATATGTAAGGAGCGAACCATTCATGAGCATTACGAATGTTCCCGAGCTGTTCGGCAGCATGGTGTTTAACGACACTGTGATGAAAGAACGTCTTCCCAAGGACGTTTACAAGAAGCTGAAGAAGACCATGCGCGAGGGCACCGCGATCGACGCCGATGTTGCTGCTGTTGTTGCAACGGCAATGAAGGACTGGGCGATCAGCAAGGGTGCAACCCATTACACGCACTGGTTCCAGCCGATGACCGGCATCACCGCCGAGAAGCACGACTCGTTCATCACGCCGACCGACGACGGTCATGTGATGATGGAGTTCTCCGGCAAGGAGCTGATCAAGGGCGAACCGGACGCATCGTCCTTCCCGTCCGGCGGTCTGCGCGCAACCTTCGAGGCACGCGGCTACACCGCATGGGACCCGACCAGCTACGCATTTGTAAAGGATGGTTCCCTTTACATTCCGACCGCATTCTGCTCCTACACCGGTCAGATCCTCGATAAGAAAACGCCGCTGCTGCGCTCGATGGACGCCATCAGCACACAGGCGTGCCGCATCCTCAAGCTGTTCGGCAAGGATGTTAAGCGTGTAACCACCACCGTAGGCCCGGAGCAGGAATATTTCCTGATCGACCGCGAGGACTACGCAAAGCGCAAGGACCTGATCTTTACCGGCCGCACCCTGTTCGGTGCAATGCCGCCGAAGGGTCAGGAAATGGATGATCACTACTTCGGCGCACTCCGTCCGCGTGTTGCTGCTTTCATGCAGGAGCTCGACGAGGAGCTGTGGAAGCTGGGTATCCTCTCCAAGACCAAGCACAACGAGGTTGCACCGTGCCAGCACGAGATGGCGCCGGTGTTCACCACCACCAACATCGCGACCGACCACAACCAGCTGACCATGGAGGTCATGCGTACCGTCGCGCAGAAGCATGGCTTCACCTGCCTGCTGCATGAGAAGCCGTTCGAGGGCGTAAACGGCTCCGGCAAGCACAACAACTGGTCCATTTCCACCGATCGGGGCGAGAACCTGCTCGAGCCGGGCAAGAACCCGAGCGAGAACACCCAGTTCATCCTGTTCCTGACCGCTGTTATCAAGGCTGTTGACGAGTATCAGGACCTGCTCCGCATTTCCGTCGCTTCTGCCGGCAACGATCACCGTCTGGGCGCGAACGAGGCGCCTCCGGCGATCATCTCCATGTTCATCGGCGATGAGCTGCAGTCGATCCTTGATTCTATCGAGTCCGGTGCGGAGTACACCGACGTTTACAAGACCAAGATGGATCTGGGCGCTGCTGTTCTTCCGCCGATCCCGAAAGACACCACCGACCGCAACCGTACCTCTCCGTTTGCTTTCACCGGCAACAAGTTCGAGTTCCGTTCGCTGGGTTCGGCCGTCAACATCGCGTGTGCAAACGTTATGCTGAATACCGCAGTTGCCGAGGAGCTCCGCCAGTTCGCTGACGAGCTGGAGGGCGCTGAGGACTTCGAGGCCGCTGTATACGCACTCATTAAGCGCGAGATCAAGGCGCACAAGCGCATCATCTTCAACGGCAACGGCTACGACGAGTCCTGGGTTGTTGAGGCGGAGAAGCGCGGCCTGCTCAACTTCAAGAGCGCGGCAGATGCATTCCCGCATTACGTTGACCAGAAGAACCTCGACCTGTTCGCAAAGCACAATGTTTACACCTCTGCGGAGATCTATTCCCGTATGGAAACCCAGCTTGAGGAGTACAACAAGATCCTGCACATCGAGGCTATGACCATGAGCGATATGGTACGCGAGGAGATCACTCCGGCGTGCATCGCATTTGAAAACGAGCTGGCAGGCACCGTCAATGCCAAGAAGGCAGCAGGTGTTACCGGCGGCATGGAGGCAGGTCTGCTGGGCAAGGTTTCCGAGCTGACCGAGGAGCTGTACACCAAGAGCGCAGCGCTCGACGAGGCTATTGCAGCCGTTCCGACCGACGACAACGAAAAGGCAGCACATTACTACCACGATGTTGTCATCTCCGCGATGGACGAAGTCCGTGCACCGGCCGACAAGCTGGAGGGTCTGGTAGGCAAGAAGTTCTGGCCGTTCCCGACCTACTCCGACATTCTGTTCTACGTTTAATAGAGCAGACATCAATTACATTCGTTAGAAAATATATTTCTATACACAATGGCGTGTATTTCCACTGTTCCTTCGGGGCGGTGGAGATATACGCCATTTCTATTTCCAAGGGGGTTATTAAAAATGGATATCATGGAACTTGCTACGTCGATGGACGTAGGCTGGACGCTCGTTGCGGCGGCGCTTGTATTCTTCATGCAGGCCGGCTTCGCAATGGTTGAGACTGGCTTCACCAGAGCAAAGAATGCCGGCAACATCATTATGAAGAACCTGATGGACTTCTCGCTCGGCACGCCGATCTTCTGGATCCTCGGCTTCGGCATCATGTTCGGCGCGGCAAGCCCGTTCTTCGGCGGCTTTGATTTCTTCGCTGACGGCGTTGTCGGTGAGGGCTACAACTGGACGACCCTGATCTTCCAGACCGTATTCTGTGCAACTGCTGCGACCATCGTTTCCGGTTCGATGGCAGAGCGCACCAAGTTCTCTGCATACTGCATTTACTCGATGATTATTTCTGCGGTCATTTACCCGGTTTCCGGTCACTGGATCTGGGGCGGCGGCTGGCTCGCAGAGCTTGGCTTCCATGATTTCGCAGGCTCCACGGCGGTACATATGGTCGGCGGCGTTGCCGCTCTGATCGGTGCAGCTATCCTCGGTCCCCGTATCGGCAAGTACACCAAGGACGGCAAGGCTCGTGCAATCCCGGGTCACTCCCTGACGCTCGGCGCACTCGGCTGCTTCATCCTGTGGTTCTGCTGGTTCGGCTTCAACGGCGGCTCTACCGTTGCACTGTCGGGCGGTGGCGCTGAGGTCGCATCCCGCGTATTCGTAACCACCAACATGGCAGCTGCTGTTGCAACCGTTACCGTTATGTGCATCACCTGGATCCGCTACAAGAAGCCGGACGTTTCTATGACGCTGAACGGCTCTCTGGCAGGTCTGGTAGCTATCACCGCAGGCTGCGATGTGGTTACTCCGTTCGGTTCGGTTATCATCGGTATCTGCGCAGGCTTTGCCGTTGTATTCGGCATCGAATTTGTCGATCAGAAGCTCAAGGTCGATGATCCGGTCGGCGCTGTCGGCGTGCACTGCATCAACGGCGCGCTGGGCACCATCCTTACCGGCCTGTTCGCTTACTATAATGGCACTGAGGTTGAGCCTCTCGGCGTATTCTACGGCGGCGGCTTCCACTTCTTCGGCATTCAGGTTCTCGGCGTAGTCGCAGTCATCGCTTGGGTTGCGATCACCATGACCATCGTATTCAATGTTATCAAGCACACCATCGGCCTGCGTGTAAGCGAGGCTGAGGAGATCATGGGTCTGGATAAGCCTGAGCATGGCCTGTCTTCCGCATACGCAGATTTTATGCCGGTCGTTCCTACTGTTCTGGGCACCAAGGCTGGCGAAACTGCTGCAAAGATCAAGGATACCATCCCGGTAGCAGTCGAGAAGGCTGTTCCGGTCACCAAGGTGACGACCGAGGGCGCTTCGCACGAGCATAAGCTCAGCAAGATCGTTATTATTGCAAAGCAGTCCAAGTTTGAGGTTCTGAAGGAAGCCCTGGCATCCATCGGCGTATCCGGTATGACCGTGACCAACGTAGTCGGCTGCGGCGTACAGAAGGGCGCTCCCGAGTATTACCGCGGCGCTGAGGTTGACGTAACCCTGCTGCCCAAGATGAAGATGGAGGTTGTTGTATCCAAGGTTCCGGTTGAAACCGTTGTTGAAACGGTCAAGGAGGTTCTGTATACCGGTCATATCGGTGACGGCAAGATCTTCGTTTACGATGTGGAGAACGTCGTAAAGGTTCGTACCGGCGCAGAAGGCTTTGATGCCCTGCAGGACGATAACTAAATCGCATAAAGGAAAACGCTGAGCGGTGGCTCAGCGTTTTCTTTTTGCGGAATGAAACCGTTGTGTTCATTCTCTGTTTTCCATTACTCACGGCTTGAAATTCGGAAAATACTTCTTCACGAACGGAATATCTTTAACCTTAAAGGTTTTTCCGTTGAGGTACTGCAAGGCTCCCGCGTCCTGCGCGAATCGGAAGGTGAGGGAATAGGCATAGAGCGCCTGACCGGTCTCGCCGTAGGGACGGTTGAGTTCGTTCGTGCCGTATTTGCCGTCACCGAGCAGCGGGCAGCCGATGGACGCCATATGTGCGCGGATCTGGTGCGTACGGCCGGTCAGCAGTTCACACTCCACGAGCGACAGTCTGCCGTGCGACGTGAGCGTGCGGTAGCGCGTGCGTGCGGTCTTGGCACCCGGCACGCGGGTCCTGTGCAGCGTGACCTGCTTGCGCTTTTCATCACGGCGGAGATAATTCTCGATCAGTCCCTCGGGCGGCTTGGGTCTGCCGTGCACGATGCACAGATACCGCTTTTCCATCTCGCGGTCCTTGATCTTATCATTTAATATGCGCAGCGCTTCAGCGGTCTTTGCCGCGATGACGATGCCGCCGGTGTTGCGGTCGATACGGTTGCACAGGGCTGGTGCAAATGACGCGGCATCATCCGGATTCCACGCACCGGACTGAAACAGGTACGCCTGGATGTGTGCGATGAGCGTATCCGTGTCGCCGTGCTCATCTGTGTGAACGACCATGCCCGGCGCCTTATCCGCTAGCAGGATGTGCTCGTCCTCGTACACGACGCGCACGCGCGGTGTTTTGATGCGGCGGAAAGCTTCTTCCTCCTTGGGCGCGTCAAAATATTCGTCATTGAGGTAAAGCTGCACGGAATCGCCCTCGGCGAGCTTGTAGGCAGCTTCAGTGCGCTTGTTATTGACCTTGATGCGCTTTAATCGCAGGTATTTGTGCATCATGCCGCCGGATAAAAGCGGCACAGCTTTCTCTAAAAATTTATTCAGACGTTGTCCGCTGTCGTTTTTTGTGATATAATATTCTCTCAAGGCAGGGTATCCTTTTCCGTTGATTTGCCCGTTTGGGTGAAACCAGTATACCGCATTTTCCGAAAAAAGAAAAGTGCAGGCGGACAGTTCGGAAAAATACCGTGTTTTGTAGATTTTTTGGTTGACAAAGACCGATTGTTTGTAGTATACTATCTTAGTACCATGTGAGGTTGACATGAAGATTGACTTAAAAAAGCTGAACACGTCTGCACATGCGTCGATTCCGTTCGATGAAACGATCGACCTGACGGACGAAAAGCTCTATGGCGCGAAGCCGTTTCAAAGCCCTGTCCACATCAAAGGCGTGGTTTCCAATGAAAGCGGTGTTGTGAGACTGGCGGGTTCGATCGAAACGATCTACTCCACCGAATGTGCACGCTGCCTGAAACCGCTCGAGATTCCGCTCTCAGCCGAGGCCGATATGATGCTCTCGGATGACCCCGAGGCGGAGGAAGAGGACGATCTTTTTGTGCTGACCAGCGACAGCGTGGATCCTGCGGACGTATTGGTGCCGGCATTGATCCTGCAGGTACAGATGACCTATCTGTGCAAAGAGGACTGCAAAGGCCTCTGTCCGCACTGCGGCGCCGACCGCAATGTGACCGACTGCGATTGCGATAAAAAGCAGATCGATCCGCGATTTGCCGCGCTGCGCGCCCTGCTCGATTCCGACAAGGGCGAATGAGTTTGTATTGAAAAATAAGACGATAGAGTAGGAGGTGTATCCAACATGGCAGTACCTAAGGGTAAAATTTCTAAGGCACGCCGCGACAAGCGTCGTAACTCCCACTGGAAGCTCTCTCTGCCCGGCATGGCTAAGTGCCCGAAGTGCGGCGAGATGAAGCTGGCGCACAGAATGTGCAAGGCCTGCGGCTATTACAACGGTCGTGAGGTTAAGTCCGTTAAGGAAGCGTAAGCCTTAAAACAGAACAGGAAAAATGGAGAAGGCCGGATAGCTTTCTCCATTTTTTTTCAGGTTTCGATGAAAAGGCTCGCCTTTGCATCGAGAGGGACGTACCGAGCACGGCTCGGATATGTTCCGGGCGCAAATCAGCGCGTCCTTGCGGGCATACTGATTTGCTTTCTTGGATCAAAAGCCACATACATGCTGCGGCTTTTTGTGAATTTTCTGCGGAAATTCTATTGAATGCGCGCTGACGCGCGGTTTTAACGAATTTCTTGCTTGCAATTTGTTTGCAAATGTCTTAAACTGACCTTAAAGGAGGGGAAATTTATGGCAAAGCCTATTGTTGCGATCGTCGGCCGTCCGAACGTCGGCAAGTCGCAGCTGTTCAACCGCTTGGCGGGCAAGCGGCTTTCCATCGTTGAGGATACGCCGGGCGTTACCCGCGACCGCCTGTACGCTGACAGCGACTGGCGCGGTCGTGATTTCACCGTCATCGACACCGGCGGCATTGAGCCGTCGAACGATAACGAGATTCTGCAGTTCATGCGCTTTCAGGCAGAGACTGCGATCTCGCATGCGGATGTCATTATTCTGATCACCGACCTGCGCACCGGCATTACTGCCGCCGATCAGGACGTTGCGTCCATGCTGCTGCGCTCGGGCAAGCCGCTCGTGCTGGCTGTCAATAAGTGCGACAAGCCGGGTGATCCTCCGGCGGAGTTTTATGAGTTCTACAACCTCGGTCTGGGCGAGCCGTACGGCATTTCTGCATTGCACGGCTACGGTGTCGGTGAGCTGCTAGATGCGGCTTACGAATACTTCCCGCCGGCAGACGAGGAAGAGGAGGACGCGGATCGCATTCGCGTGGCTCTCATCGGCAAGCCGAACGTCGGCAAGTCCAGTCTGCTCAACCGCGTGCTCGGTGAGGAGCGTGTTATTGTCTCCAACATCGCCGGTACAACCCGCGACAGTGTTGATGCCGATGTGGACAACGCGCACGGCAAGTTTACGTTCATCGACACCGCCGGTATCCGTAAGAAGAGCAAGGCGGACGAGAAGATCGAGAAATTCTCGGTTATGCGTTCGCTGCTGGCGGTAGAGCGCGCCGATGTATGCGTTATCATGATTGACGCGACCGAAGGTGTTACCGAACAGGACACCAAGGTGGCCGGAGAGGCGCACAACGCCGGTAAGGCGTGCATCATCGTGGTAAACAAGTGGGATCTGGTTGAGAAGGACGGCTCCACCATGAAGGAGTACACGCTGCGTGTCCGTGAGGGTCTGGCATACATGCCGTACGCACCGGTGCTGTTCATTTCTGCGCAGACCGGTCAGCGTGTGGATAAGCTGTTCTCGCTCATCCACGAGGTATATGAGCAAAACCACATGCGCATTCCGACCGGCCGACTCAACGCCATTCTCGCAGAGGCAACCGCACGCGTGCAGCCGCCTACGGACAAGGGCCGCCGTCTGCGTATCTTCTACATGACGCAGGCCTCCACCTGCCCGCCGACATTCGTCTGCTTCTGCAATGACGCGCGTCTGTTCCATTTCTCCTATCAGCGCTATCTGGAAAACCAGATCCGTGAGGTGTTCGGTCTGACCGGTACGCCGGTACGCATGGTCATCCGCGAGCGCAGCGACAAGTCGCAGTAAGGAGAGGGCAACATGACACTTACGCATTTTGCGATCATTGCCGTGTGCGCGTATCTGTTCGGCTCGCTCAGCTTTGCGATCATTGTCAGCAAGGTGACGCTTGGCAAGGATATCCGCAACTACGGCAGCGGCAACGCCGGTCTGACGAACGCGTACCGCACGATGGGTGCGAAAAAGACGCTGTTCGTTCTGCTCGGTGACATTGCCAAGGGTGCCGCAGCGGTTTCGGTCGGCTGGGCGCTCGGCGGTCCGGTCGGCAAGCTGACAGCGGGTATTTTTGTTATCCTCGGCCACATGTTCCCGCTGTATTTCGGCTTTAAGGGCGGCAAGGGCGTGCTGGTCGGCGCGGTTATGCTCGCGTTTTTTGACTGGCGCGTGTTCGCCATTGCATTCGCGCTGTTCATCCTGTCGGTCGTGCTGACAAAGTGGATCTCGCTCGGTTCGATCCTCGGCGCGGTCAGCTTTCCGATCACGACATGGCTGTTCTATCGCGATCCGGTGCTGACGGCGATGGCGTTCGGCATGGCGGCGGCAGTCGTTTTCATGCACCGCTCGAATATCGGACGCATCCTGCACGGCACGGAAAATAAATTCTCTTTTAAGAGCAAAAAGACGATCGAAGCATCGCCTGACGGAGAGGAGAAGTAACATGAAGGTTTTTGTACTGGGTACCGGTGGCTGGGGCATCGCACTGGCGATGCTGCTGCACCAGAACGGACATGAAGTAACCTCGTGGACCTATCTGCAGGAGGAGTGTGACCTGCTGCACCGCGAGCGCTGCAACGAGAAGCTGCTGCCGGGTGTTGTCATTCCGGAGGGTATTGAGATTACGACCGACATGTCCGGCGCTGCCAAAGCGGATCTGGTCGTGCTGGCGGTGCCGTCCTTCGCGGTAGCGAGCACGGCAGAGCAGCTAGCGAAGATCGTGCCGCCGCATACGGTTATCGTCAACGTCGGCAAGGGTCTGGACTCCAAGCACGGCTACTGCCGGTTCTCCGAGACCATCTCGAACGCGATGAACGGCAGCAATCCGGTCGTTGCACTGACCGGTCCGACGCACGCCGAGGAGGTTGCGCGCGGCATTCCGACGGCTATCGTAGCCGCTTCGGAGAGCCGTGCGGCGGCTGAGCTGACGCAGGCGGCGTTCATGAACGACACCAACTTCCGCGTGTACACCTCGTCTGATATCATCGGCTGTGAGCTGGGCGGTGCGTTCAAGAACATTATCGCACTCGGCGCTGGTATTTCGGATGGTCTGGGTCTGGGCGACAACTCCAAGGCGGCGTTCATGACCCGCGGTCTGACCGAGATTGCGCGTCTGGGCGTCAAGCTGGGCGCCAAGCAGGAGACATTTGCGGGCCTGTCCGGTGTGGGCGATCTGATCGTAACCTGCTGCTCCATGCACTCTCGCAACCGCCGTGCCGGTATCCTGATCGGCAAGGGCGCGACTGCGCAGGAGGCGATGAATGAGGTCGGTGCAACGGTCGAGGGCTATTACGCGACCGAGGCGGGCTATCACCTTGCACAGCAGCAGGGCGTGTCCATGCCGATCACCGAAGCGATGTACGCCGTGCTGTACGGCGGCATGCCTGCACAGGAGGCGATCAAGCATCTGCTCAATCGTCCGCGCCGCGGCGAGCACGAAGAGGTCTGGGTGCACTGAGAAGCTGAAAAGGAAAAGAGAAAGAGAAAACCGACGGTGTGTGCCGTCGGTTTTCTGTATTTCGGAAAAATTTGCGAAAAAAGAAAGAAAAGTGTTGACAGAGGGCACATCACCTGATATAATAAATCTTGCTTTGAGGCGGTAAGCCAAAAGCAAGATGAAAGGAATATGCGGCTGTAGCTCATCTGGTAGAGCGCCACCTTGCCAAGGTGGAGGTAGCGAGTTCGAGCCTCGTCAGCCGCTCCACCTTTTCTTCTCAAAATCGCATATGCGGCTGTAGCTCATCTGGTAGAGCGCCACCTTGCCAAGGTGGAGGTAGCGAGTTCGAGCCTCGTCAGCCGCTCCAGTTAGTCCACTTGCGAAAGCAAGTGGATTTTTTGCTTTTTCTGTTCGCTGAAGATTGAGGAATGGGCGCCAATCTTTGGCGGGAAGTCGCCGCACCCTGCGGCGGGGCAAGAGGGTAGACACCAAGGTTTGCCCGTAGGCCACTAAACCTTGTTCCCGCGCCGTGCGCGGATTAAATGAGTACTACCCTCTTAACTCCCACTTCCTTTTGTTTGTTAGTCTGGCGCAGATCAGAGACCGGCGACCGCTTCGAAAAAAGGGAACGGCAGAGGATTTTTATTACCGTAGGGGAGCACAGTGTGCTTCCATTTCTTTACATCTGCGCAGTGCCGGATTCCGTACTGCTACACATATCGGCAGCTCTACGCAGGCGCGACACAAGGTGAATTGCCCGAAGGGCAAGAGAGGGTCCCCTGGGGGATACCCGTGTCGCGCAACTCGTTTGCTCGGTGGTCATGGACGGCATCTGCGGGTTTTGTTTGATAACGGATGATACCGTAGGGTGCGGTCTCGGCGCACCGCTTGTAACCCATCTGCACCTTGCGTAACCGCAGGGGCGGCCGTTGGCCGCCCGCACAACGCTTTACCGCTGCGTAATTCTCCATTCTCCATTTTCAATTCTCCATTTGCAGAATCTCCTCCGCGAACTGTCCTCGAACACCTTCTTTATCTGATAGAAAATCATTACACTGAAACAATCCTGCATGCGGATTCTCGGACAGCTTCCCATAAACCGAATAGGGCAGCAGCTGCGCCTGATACCTTGCGCTCCATCTCGAATACCGCTGCATAAAGCGTTCTGCAAGCCGATACGCCTGACAGTTCTTATCCGCATCACTCGCGGGATTGAGCGCGCTGAGCTGCACGCCGCCGCCTTTACAATCGGTTTTACTGGGCGAGGGCGTAGAGTGCGCGATGACAATGCTGCCGTCTCGGCAGGGACCGATGCACAGCCACACATGACCGTCCATGCTGAAGATATCGCCGGGACGGAACGAGGACGGCTCCTGCAGGCCGTTGCCGCAGTCCTGACGGGAAAGGGTACCCCAGGCTCTTTGGGCAAGCGTATGGGCAAACTCGGCGGCGGGCGCGACATAGCCATCACAGTCGGAGACAGACGCACTCTCGGTATGCAGGGTGTTGTACAGCGTCCAGCCGAGGTAGCCCGAGCAATCCAGACCGGCATAGCCGTACTGGTTCCAGCCGTCGGTCGGGTAGTAGCTGTGCGCGGGATTGCTGTCGTTGCGGTAGGCATAGCAGGCGTTCTGACGGTCGAAGAAGTCAATCCAGCTTTGCGGCAGACCAATGTGCATAGCGGTGTTGCCGGAGCCGGTATCCTGCCGGTTCCAGCCGCCGCCGTAGACATACAGGGCGATGCCGACAGGCATCAAGGCGGTTCTGAGCAGGTTTTGCAGGGTGCGCTGACCGGGAACACCGTGAACCGGCGGATGATACATCTGCGGAGCAGGCCGGATATACGCAACACGGCCGAATACCTGTGCATAACTGCCGACAATCCGGCCGGTGAGAAAGCAAGGCAGAACGACGGCGCCGCCGGCTCGTGTGCGGATTTCAAACACAGCGCGGCAGGGAAGGTGCATGCCGTCTACCGTGATGGAATTGCCGCTGACGGCATTGATTACGCCTTGTGCATCCGGACGGGTGAGAACGGCCTGTGTCACCGTTTCCTGCCGGATGGTCAAATGATACGCCTGACCTTCCTGCAGGCGGTTCTGGATGGCGTAGCGGCCTTTATTGCACACGGCATAGCAGCACACGCTGTCGTCCTGCCGAAACCGATGCGCAAACCAGTCTTTATCCTCGGCACGGATGCAGCCGTAGCCCTGTACGCCTAAGTAAATGGATGGACCCATTTCATCACACTCCTTACCATCACAGTATAGGGCGGAGAAACGCGGAATATGAAAACAGCGTCCCGATCGGAACGCTGAATACAAAAAAACGAGCCTGTTTTCACAGACTCGTTTTTGTTATGCAATTAAAGTGCAGCCTTAGCCTTCTCAGCCAGTGCAGCGAATGCAGCCTGGTCGTTTACAGCCAGGTCAGCCAGCATCTTGCGGTTCAGGTCGATACCAGCCTTCTTCAGACCGTTCATGAAACGGCTGTAGTTGATATCGCAGGTCTTGCAAGCTGCAGAGATGCGGGTGATCCACAGACGACGGAAGTCACGCTTCTTGTGCTTACGGCCGATGTAAGCGTACTTCAGGCTCTTCATTACGGCCTGGTTGGCTACACGGTAGTGGGTAGACTTGGAACCCCAGTAACCCTTAGCACGCTTCAGGATCTTCTTTCTTCTTTTACGGGTCATCATTGCGCCCTTAACTCTTGCCATTGTGTTTGCCTCCTATATGAAAGATGTTGTTTTCTAACTTACTTGTACGGCAGCAGACGCTTCAGCTGTGCTACGTTGGTAGAATCTGCGAAGCCTTCCTTGCGGAGGTGGCGCTTCAGCTTAGTGGTCTTGCCATGGCCGTTGAGCAGGTGGCGCTTGCCAACGTGACCGCGCTTGAACTTACCGTTCTTGGTAACGGAAAATCTCTTTTTTGCACCGCTGTGCGTTTTGATCTTAGGCATAAGGTTTTGCTCCTCTCTGAATTTGCGCTATATCTGCGCGTTGGTTTTACTTGTCCTTTGCGGGCGCCAGAAACATCAGCATCTGGCGGCCTTCGAGCTTGGGCTGCTTTTCTACCGTGCTGCACTCCGAGCACAGCTCCGCGAAGCGATGGAGCAGATCCTGACCAAGCGACGCGTGCGTGACCTCGCGGCCACGGAAGCGAACCGAAACCTTGACCTTGTTGCCGTCCTGCAGGAAGCGGCAAGCGTTCTTTACCTTGGTGTTCAGGTCGCCGATGTCGATATTAGGCGTCAGGCGAATCTCTTTGATCTCCACGACACGCTGATTCTTTCGCGCTTCCTTCTCGCGCTTTGCCTGCTCGAAGCGGAATTTACCGTAATCCATGATCTTGCAGACAGGCGGCTTAGCCTGCGGCGCGATTTTGACCAGATCCATGCCCTTTTCTACGGCAATATCCTGTGCCTGCTGAATAGGCAGAATGCCGAGCTGTTCGCCGTCGTCACCGATCAGACGAACTTCCTTGTCGCGGATCTCTTCATTGATTTGATGTTCCATGCTGCTGATTGGTAAGCACCTCCAAACGAAATCGGTTTAAGACAAAAAGAAAAAGGACTGATCGAATGACCGTCCTCCAGAATAAAATCGCAGAGCGCGCAAAGCGGCTTCTGTGCTTTATTGACCCGTTTGCTTCGCTGCGGGTGAGGACCTGCCTTCTTCCTTGTTACCTCAAATACTATACCAGAATTAATTTACAAAGTCAAGGCTTTATTTCACGTTTTTTAACTGGTATGATTATTACAGTAACAGACATACTATGATCGTGTAAAGTGTAGTGCTGAATGCACAACATAAGGCTTTACAAATACGTCATAATTTGTTATGCTTAATACAAGGGACAGGAAACACCTGATTTCTCCCCTTTACTATGAATTTAAGGAGGTGCCGGACCCATGAGCGAGGAATACGGCAATGATTTTGTAACCCTGATCGACGAGGACGGCAACGAGGTCGAGTTTGAGCATATCGACACCGTGGAATATAATGGCGTGACCTATCTGGCGTTTATCCCTGCAGAAATCTCCATCGAGGAGGATGCAGAGGTCGTTATCATGCAGATCGTTGAGGAGAACGGCGAAGAGTTGCTCGAGGCAGTCGAGGATGACGAGATCGCAGATGCAGTGTTCAACATCGTTATGGAACGCGCCGAGGCAGAGGAGGAGTAATTCTCCGGCCGAGAGCATAAAATAAGAGTAAACAGCGCAGCTTCGTTATCGGAAGCAAAGCATTTTATTTCGGTAATATCCTGCCCTGTTCGACAGCAGTCCTTTTTTAACCCACATTTTTAGTACGGGACTTCGGAAAGTTTTGATACTGAGCAGCAGGCCTCCCGGGTATACACGGAAGTTGGAAGCGCAGAGGTATCAAACAGAGGACCCACCTGCATGAGTCGTGCAGGTTACTAATTGGACTGCATCGGCAGGGTGGGGTTTTATTTTTGCATAAGTACGGAAATCGAACCTCGGGTTTGTTAAATCGTTATATACGAAGGTTTGTCGCTTGCGAAGCGAACGAATCTTGCCTGCCCGGCAGGGGCACAAGAGGGTAGACACCAAGGTTTGCCCGTAGGCCACTAAACCTTTTTTCCCGCGCTGTGCGCGGATTTGATGAGTGCGTACCCTCTTGTGAATCACCCCTTTCCTTTGGGATAGCCTGGCGAAAATCGGAGAGCGGCGACCGCTCCGAAATAGGGGAACGGCAGAGGATTTTTATTACCGTAGGGGAGCACAGTGTGCTCCCATTTCTTTACCTATACGCAGTGTCAGATACTTTGCTGCTACACATAAGGGCAACTCTACGCTGGGTGCGGCACAAGGTGAATTGCCCGAAGGGCAAGAGAGGGTCCCCTGGGGGATAACAGTGCCGCACAATTCGTTAGCGTGTTATTACAGACAGCACCTGCGGATTTAATCTTTGAAATTTATATTATATCATATCCGTAGAGCACCCCGCCCTACGATAACATTTAACTGTATATGTCATTCGCAGGCGCTGTTCGTAATCTCTAGACTAACAGAAAAGAAAACACCCGAGGCATTGAAAATGCTTCGGGTGTTACATTTTTGTCCGTGACGCGGGACTGGATGATTCCATTTTTATATGTTTCCTTTCAAAAACAGGTATAAAAAAACCACGCGGCTGCTGTTTCTCTGCAAGCCCTGCGTGGAACCGATCAAAAAGTGCGGTTACTTTTCGCTCTGCGTCTTATGGTCATCACCAAAGATCAGATCGTCGATGTCCGGACGGTCGGGCTTCTGCGGAATAGAGAGTCTTCTCATGATGTCATGCCTCCTTGCTAATTTACTCTATATATTATTATAGCATGTTATTCTAAAATTGCAAATTAAATTCCTGTAAAGTTACACAAATTTCACAAAAGATAAGGGGCGGCTAACGATAAGCCGTCCCTTGTTTTGCTATTTCGTATGTAGTGCTTAGCGACCGAAGTAGCTGAAGTGCATGTAGTCGCGCTTGCTGTGCCAGCCGTTGCCGCCCCAGGTAAAGCCGTACTTGGTGAAGGCGTTGTAAACATCGCCGCCTTCGGGGATGGAGTACGGATCAATATACGGCGTCCAGTGGGTGCCGCAAGTCGGAGACAGAGAACCGTCCGAGTTGATGGTAGCTTCCATGTTCTCGTCCGGGTTGATATCAACTGCGGTGCCCTGCGAGTGCTCGCCGGTGCGCCACGAGTAGCAGCCTACATCGTAGATCGGGAACTTCTCGGAGCCGTTGAAGATCTCCTCGAAGATGGCCTGATAGATGGAAGCCAGCGAAGCGTTTACCTGCAGATAAGCCTTGGAGGCCACCTTGGTGCCGTCGGACTGCAGATGCCATACCGGAACCACGATCTCAACCATGTGAGCTTCAGCCTCAGCTGCGGACTGGTACTTGCCGTTGCCTACGCCGTAAACGTAGGTCATCTTCTCAGCCTCGGTCTGCGGCAGACCGGCGATAGTGGTTGCGGCAGAGGCGGAAGAACCGGCGGTGGTCGGCAGGTTAGCGGAGCCGTCAACCGCTGCAATCGGCGTCTTATCCGGCTTGAAGGCGGTGCAGAAGCGGTTTGCCATGATCAGCGCCTGCTCACGGGTGGTGGTGCCGGACGGGGCCAGAATGGTGGTGTCCGTGCTGGTATCGGTGATGCCGTTGATGACCGAATGATCGACCATGGTAACGACCGGCTGCATTGCGTAATCGCTGATCATGCTTACATCGGGGTAATCCTCGATGCAGGCATCACCGGCGATCTCGGTTGCTTCGATATCGGCAGCGGCGAGGATGTTGTCGAGCATGGTGCACATTTCCTCGCGGCTGATCTTGGCATCCGGATCAAAATTGCCGTTGGTGCGGCCTTTTACAATGCCGAGCAGGTAAGCTGCGGTGACATTGGGGTCCGAGCAGTCCTCGAACGGCTTTTTGCCCGAAACATAGACAGCCTTGCCGCTGACAGCCTTGTAGGCGTTCAGCGCAACGGCACAGAACTCTGCGCGGGTGATAGAGCCGGAAGCGGCACTGTTGGACAGGGACGAAGGTGCCAGACCGGCATTCTGCGCAGCGGCAACGCCTTCCTGCGCCCAGCTGGACACATCGGATAATGCTCCCGCGCTCGGCATGAGCATTGCGGCAGTCAGCGCAAGCATACCGGCACGGCGAGCGATAGGATGAGACATTGAATTTTCCTCCTGACTGGTTGTTGGTTTGCCGATAAAACAAACCAGTATGTCAATAAATGGTCGAATTTAGACGAAATTACAGTAATTGTAAATTTATACACATAGTCCACAGACTTTTCCACAAGCTGTCAAGAACCCGCGGCTCTGTCGAGTGAACGGTACTGCAGAGCCTCGGCGAGATGCTCTGCCTCGATGACGCTGCTGTCTGCCAGATCGGCGATCGTGCGGGCAACACGCAGTACGCGGTCATGCGCACGGGCGGTCAGCCCCAGCCGCTGAAATGCGGCCGCAAACATACGAGACGCATCCGCGCTCAGCGGGCAGTGCTCGGCAAGCTGCGGCGGCGGAATGGCGGCGTTGCACACGTCGGCGCCCTGTCGGGCATACTGCCGCTCGCGCGCGGCGAGCACGCGGGCACGAATGTCGGCGGAGTGTTCCTCACTGGCCTGACCTCGTGCGGCAAGCGCGGCATATTCAACCGGCTGCACAGCAACCTGCAGGTCGATTCGGTCGAGCAGCGGACCGGACAGACGGTGCAGATACTGCTGAACGGCAGCCTTGGTGCAGGTGCAGCGTTCCGTGCCGTACCAGCCGCATTTGCAGGGATTCATCGCGGCAATGAGCTGAAACCGTGCCGGATACGTCACCTGACCGGCGACGCGCGAGATGGTAACTCTGCCGTTCTCAAGCGGCTGGCGCAGGGTTTCGAGCACATCGCGGCGGAATTCCGGAAATTCATCCAGAAACAGCACACCGCGGTGCGCGAGCGTGATCTCGCCGGGGACGGGCAGCCGCCCTGCGGCACCCGAACCGCCAGCCATCGCGTTGGCCGAGGAATTATGGTGCGGTGCACGGAACGGCCGTTCGGCACGCTCGACCGCCTCCTGTCCTCTGCCGATGGCGGACCAGACACGGATAACCTCCAGCCGTTCGCTGTCGGACAGCGGCGGCAAGATGGTGGAAAAGCGCTTTGCAGCCATGCTCTTGCCCGAACCGGGCGGTCCGGAAAGAAGCACGTTGTGTCCGCCTGCAGCCGCGATCTCGAGCGCGCGTTTGACCGCGTGCTGACCGAGCACATGCGCAAAATCCAGCGCATCGTCCTGCGGTTCGGGCCTGGGTGGAGGAGCACACGGCGTGAGCGGCTTTCTGCCGTTCAAATGTCCGAGCAGCTCATTTAATGTACAGATCGGAAACACCGTCACACCGGAAGCATAGGATGCTTCAGCGGCATTCATCGCGGGAACGAACACGGTTTGGAAACCGGCATCACGCGCGGCAAGCGCCATGGAAAGCGCACCGCAGACAGGCCGCAGCTCTCCGGTGAGGGAAAGCTCCCCGAAGAAGAGAGCGTTGTCGGGCGGTGCGTCGATCTCGCCCGCTGCCGCCAGAATGGAAAGCAGAATGGGCAGATCGTATGCTGTTCCTGCCTTTTTTGTGTCGGCAGGTGCGAGGTTGACGGTCAGTCGGGACACGGGCCAGTCAAAGGCACAGGCCTTTGCGGCGGCACGGACGCGCTCTCCGGCTTCGGATACCGCGCCGGTCGGCAGACCGACGACATCCAGCCGGGGAAGACCGCCGGAGAGGAAGCACTCGACGGTGACAATGTAGCCGTCAATGCCGCTCAGTCCTGCGGAGAATACGCGAGATACCATGCCGATCCCTCCGATACTTATGGCATAACCATATAACTATACATCTAATACTATACTATGTGTCATCAGATTACGCAATAAAAAACACGGAAAAAACACAGAAACTCCATGATAAAAAGTTTGCATGCGTTTCATAATCCGAAACGGCTTATCAAAATTTGAAAAATAGTGCGGAAAATAGTACATTTACTGTTTACAACTTTGTGCGTGAGTGCTACAATGAAGGGGCAGGTAAGGCTTAGTTTAGGTTAAAATACACCAAAACGAGGGCTTTTAATTCCGATTGAGAATTATAATTTTTTATAGGAGGACATCAACATGGCAAGAAAGATGAAGTCCATGGACGGCAACACTGCGGCCGCGCACGTATCGTACGCGTTTACCGAAGTTGCGGGTATCTATCCGATCACCCCGTCCAGCCCCATGGCAGACAGCGTTGACCAGTGGGCTGCCGCAGGTCAGAAGAACATTTTCGGTACTACCGTTAAGGTAATCGAAATGCAGTCCGAGGCAGGTGCGGCGGGTACCGTACACGGCTCTCTGGCAGCAGGTGCGCTCACTACCACCTACACCGCATCTCAGGGTCTTCTGCTGATGATCCCGAATATGTACAAGATCGCAGGCGAGCTGCTTCCGTGTGTATTCCACGTTTCCGCTCGTACCGTTGCATCTCATGCACTGAACATCTTCGGTGACCATTCCGACGTTATGGCTTGCCGCCAGACCGGTTTCGCTATGCTGGCTGAGACCAACCCGCAGGAGGTTATGGACCTTTCTGCAGTAGCACATCTGGCTACCATCAAGTCCCGTGTTCCGTTCATTAACTTCTTCGACGGATTCCGTACCTCCCACGAGATCCAGAAGATCCAGGTTTGGGATTACGAGGATCTGAAGGAAATGTGCGACATGGATGCTGTTGAAGCATTCCGCAAGCGCGCACTGAACCCGGAGCACGCTATGATGCGCGGCTCTCACGAGAACGGCGACGTATTCTTCCAGCATCGCGAGGCTGCCAACAAGTACTACGAAGCTGTTCCGGGCATCGTTGAGGAGTACATGGGCAAGGTAAATGCCAAGCTCGGCACCAACTACCAGCTGTTCAACTACTACGGCGCTGCTGACGCTGACCGCGTTATCATCGCTATGGGCTCCATCTGCGACGTTGCAGAGGAAGTTATCGATTACCTGAACGCACACGGCGAGAAGGTCGGCCTGGTTAAGGTTCGTCTGTACCGTCCGTTCCGTGCTGACAAGCTGATCGCAGCTATCCCGGAGACCGCTAAGAAGATCGCAGTCCTCGACCGCACCAAGGAGCCGGGCTCCCAGGGCGAGCCGCTTTACATGGACGTTGTTACCGCTCTGGCTGATGCAGGCATCACCGATAAGGTAGTAACCGGCGGCCGCTACGGTCTGGGTTCCAAGGATACGCCCCCGTCCTCCGTATTCGCTGTATACGAGGAGCTGGCTAAGGCAGAGCCGAAGAAGATGTTCACCCTGGGCATCAACGACGACGTTACCTACCTCTCCCTCGAGGAGAAGCCGGCACCGAACACCGCAGCAGAAGGCACGACCGAGTGCAAGTTCTGGGGTCTCGGCGGCGACGGTACCGTTGGTGCAAACAAGAACTCCATCAAGATCATCGGCGACCACACCGACAAGTTCGTACAGGCTTACTTCCAGTACGACTCCAAGAAGACCGGCGGCGTAACCGTTTCGCATCTGCGTTTTGGCGACAAGCCGATCCGTTCTCCTTACTACATCAACAAGGCTGACTTCGTAGCATGCCACAACCCGTCCTACATCACCAAGCACTTCCCGATCGTGCGTGACGTTAAGCCGGGCGGCGTATTCCTCATCAACTGCCAGTGGTCTCCGGAAGAGCTGAGCAAGCATCTGGCAGCTTCCGAGAAGCGCTACATTGCTAAGAACAACATTCAGCTTTACACCATCAACGCAATCGACCTCGCTATCGAGATCGGCATGGGCAAGCGCACCAACACCATTCTGCAGTCTGCATTCTTCGCACTGGCTAAGGTAATGCCGAGCGAGCAGGCTATCCAGTTCATGAAGGACGCTGCTACCAAGTCCTACCTGAAGAAGGGCCAGGACATCGTTGATATGAACCACAAGGCTATCGACATCGGCGCTACCGCATACCAGAAGATCGACGTACCGGCTGACTGGGCTGACGCACAGGACGAGGCTGATACCCGCGATCTGCAGGGCCGTCCGGAAGTTGTCAAGATGGTCAAGGACGTTATGGAGCCGATCGGCCGCATGGACGGCGACTCCCTGCCGGTATCCGCATTCGCAGGCGAGCATGTTGACGGCTCCTTCGAGCACGGCGCAGCTGCTTACGAGAAGCGCGGCGTAGCAGTTACCGTTCCGCAGTGGAACGAGGCTACCTGTGTTCAGTGTAACCAGTGTGCTTACGTCTGCCCGCACGCTACCATTCGTCCGTTTGCACTGACCGAAGAAGAGGCTGCTGCTGCACCGGCTTCCACCAAGCTGGTTGACATCAAGGCAGGCAAGGGCAAGGGCGTTTACAAGTACACCATGGCTGTATCTCCGCTGGACTGCATGGGCTGCGGCGTATGTATCGGCGTCTGCCCGACCAAGTCCCTCAAGATGGTACCGCAGGCAGAGGAAGCTGCTCAGCAGGATGCATTCGATTACTGCGTAGCAAAGGTTTCCGAGAAGGCCGACATGATCTCCACGAACTCCGTAAAGGATTCGCAGTTCAAGAAGCCGCTGCTTGAGTTCTCCGGTTCCTGCGCAGGCTGTGCAGAGACCTCTTACGCCCGCCTGATCACTCAGGTTTGCGGCGACCGCATGTACATCTCCAACGCTACCGGCTGTTCGTCCATTTGGGGCGGCCCGGCTGCTACCTCCCCGTACACCGTTGATGCAAACGGCCACGGTCCGGCATGGGCTAACTCCCTGTTCGAGGATAACGCAGAGCACGGCCTTGGCATGTACTATGGTCAGGAAGCTCTCCGTGAGCGCCTGATCTCCAAGCTGGAAGTTATGGCTGGCTCTGAGAACGCTACCGACAGCTTCAAGAACGCTGTTAACAGCTTCATGGATACCAAGGACAACGGCGCTGCTAACGCTGAGCCGGCAAAGGCACTGGTTGCAGAGCTCGAAAAGGGCGCAGCAGCAGGCTGCCCGGACTGCAAGGATGTTCTGGCTCACAAGGAATACCTCGCTAAGAAGTCCGTTTGGATCTTCGGCGGCGACGGCTGGGCATACGACATCGGCTTCGGCGGTCTGGATCACGTTCTGGCATCCGGCAAGGACGTAAACGTTATGGTATTCGATACCGAGGTTTACTCCAACACCGGCGGACAGGCTTCCAAGGCTACCAACATCGGCGCTGTTGCACAGTTCGCAGCTTCCGGTAAGACCACCAAGAAGAAGAGCCTTGCTGAGATCGCTATGAGCTACGGCTACGTTTACGTTGCACAGGTAGCTATGGGCGCTAATCCGGCTCAGACCCTGAAGGCCATCACCGAGGCTGAGGCCTACCCGGGCCCGTCGCTGGTAATCGGCTATGCTCCGTGTGAGATGCACTCCATCAAGGGCGGCATGACCAACTGCCAGGCCGAGATGAAGAAGGCTGTTGACTGCGGTTACTGGAACCTGTTCCGCTTCAACCCGCAGCTGGCTGACGAGGGCAAGAACCCGTTCATTCTGGAGTCCAAGGAGCCCAAGACCGAGGATTACCGCAAGTTCATGATGGGCGAGGCTCGTTACTCCGCACTGACCCGTTCGTTCCCGGATCGTGCAGAGGGCCTGTTCGAGCGTTCCGAGGTAGAGTCTACCAAGCGTTACGCTCACCTGAAGCGCCTGCAGGATCTGTACGCTCCCGAGGCGTAAGATCGCGCAAAACGCTTGCTGAAATAGCATAATAAATCCCGCAGAGGTTTTCTCTGCGGGATTTTTTTGCGCTTTAATCAAGCGGAGAGTTGCGCTCTGCGGAGCGCAGGAGTTCGCCGTACCCACGGCGGTGGGCAAAAGGATGGACACCAAGGTTTCCACCCTTTTGAATCCCGTTTCCTTTTGAGATAGCACGGCGAAATTTGCAGAACTGAGACTATAGGGGAACGGCAGAGGATTTTTTCTTCCGTAGGGGCGCACAGTGTGCGCCCATTTCCCTACCTATTCTCAATGCCAGATACTTTACTGCTACACATGCGGTTTGCTCTACGCAGGCGCAACACAAGGTGAATTGCCCGAAAGGCAAGAGAAGGTCCCCTGGGGGATACCCGTGTTGCGCAACTCGGTGGTCTGGTGTCTGCGGACGGCACCTGTAAATTCATCTGCACACGCGCAATCGTAGGGGAGTGCTCCCGCACCGTCGCCAACCGGGCGCGGACAAACGATTCTGCCGCTGCATGATACATTTCTGCTTCAAAATGCAAAGAGATATATCCTTCCGGAAAAATTTATGCTATACTGAAATCAATAAGACAGGCAGGACAATTGGATAGAGAAAGGCGGATGTTTATGAACAGAGATCTGCTCAAACGTGTGGGAATGTTGACGGCGGCAACCGCCGCCTGTACAGCTGGGGTTTTGGGGGCGCTGGCGGTGAATGGCTTACGCTACATGAGGCCAACGACAGATAACTGGTGGCTGCTGCCGTGGGTCGAACCGGCGGAACGCATCGAGCAATGCGTTATGGACTTCGGTGAGGGCGACCCGACCTACACTGTCACCGGATATGATGCACAGAACCGCGAGATTTGGTCGCGCACGACATTCGGCAAGCTGGCATCGGTCGGCAGCAGCCGTGATGTGTACATCGGCAATACATCGGCGCGGTATTTCTTCGGTCAGGGCGGAAAAGCGGACTCGGTTTGCCAGTATGATGAACAGGGACGGCTTATCCGTATGGAAACCGATTATGGCGGCATATCGACGTATTACTACCGCGGCGATGCGACTGAAACGTATCTGGAGGAAACGCACAACGCGCAGGGCGCGTTGACCGGCCGCAAGATCACCGAAACCGACCCGCAAACAGGCAGTACCGTCACCAATATGGACATATACGAAGACGATGGTACCTATCTTGCCTCGCAGTACTGCACACTGGATTCGCATGGCAACATCGTAAAGCAAGTGCATGTCAGCGCGGGAGGACAGATGAGAACCTGTGACTATCAGTGGACGTATGACGATGCCGCGCGCACGGCCACCTGTGTGGACGAGGCGGAGGGCACGACCGAGAAATACTGGTATGACGAACAGGGACGCTGGATAAAAAATGCATATAGCTTTTCGGAGGATGGTTTTTCGCGTGAGATTACAACAACATACACCGATGTCACCCGCTGAGGAGGTGTTTGGGTGAAGCTGAACATTCTTAAACGAGCCGGAATGCTGGCGGCAAGCACTGCGGTCTGCTGCGGCGTTGTTTTCGGCGGCTTATCGATGAACGGACTGCGGTATGTCCGCCCAACGGCGGAAAACTGGACACTTCTGGCGTATATGCAGCCTGCTGCTCGGATTGAACAGCAAAAGACAACGCGCGTGATACCGGATGAGAAGAAATGGTCCTATCTCAGAATCACCGGCTACGATGCGCAGAACCGCGAGATCTGGTCGCTGAATTGCAAGCGTCCGTTCGGTGTGAGTTCCAGCGAACGCAAGGTTTACAGCGGCAGCAAAATGACATGGTATTCCACAACCTGCGGTGTAAAGACGGTTTCTTACACAGAGTATGACGAGCAGGGGCGTATCATTCGCACAGCGAATGCGGACGGAATAGAGACTTACACCTATCGCGGAGACGAGGAAGAACCGTATCTGGAGCAGAGCTGCGACACGGCAGGCAACATGCAGTCACAGACAGTGTCGGAATACAATCCCAAAACCGGAGAAACGACCAAAACCAGCACGATTTTCGAGGGCGAGCTGACCGGCACATGGATCACGGTGAAGGATGCACGCGGTTCCATACTGCGCATGGAAAACAATGTGCATGATCCGAATTACGAAATGATGCAGGACAACGAGTGGACATACGACGACACCGAGCGCACCGCAGTCTGCGTCAGCGAGGACGGCGTAACCGAGAAAATATGGTTTGACGAGCAGCAGCGCGTCCTGCGGGACGAATACTACACGCCGGACGGTATTCTGCAGACCTGCACCGTCAATGATTTTTTTGACATTACCCGATAAATCTGGGAACCTTTTGCAGATACCAAACGTCAAATACAATGCAGCGATCAGAAAACAGCGCGCGCAATATCCAAAACAAAGAAAAAATCACTGACCGCTGAATTAAAAGGAGGATTTTCTATGAAACGAACGATTGCAGCGATTTTATCTGCGGCTATGATGGTAACGGCGGCTGCGGCAGCGGAAGCGCCGAGCAGTTGGGCGAAGTCGGCGGTGGATACCGCGCGGAACGCGGGCATTGTGCCGGAGCAGGTCGATCAGGCGTATACGCAGAGCATCACTCGAGCAGATTTCTGTGCGCTGGCGGCAGCGGTTTATCGTACTTGGGAAAAGAGCGGCAACGTAAAATCCGTCGAAAAAACCGTGGTCTCCTTCTCGGATACCAAGGACGAGGATGTGCTGCTCTGTGCGTCTCTGGGCGTGGTAAACGGCGTTGGCAATGGCAAATTTGCACCGCAGCAGCAGCTGACCCGTCAGCAGGCGGCAAGCATGCTGCACCGTCTGGGCAATCTGCGCAGGAATGCCAAGGACAGCGTGAAGGACCGTATGCCGCACGTTTTTGCGGACGGCGCGGACATTCAGGCGTGGGCACGCAGCGATGTGTACTGGGCGTACAACAGCGGCGTGATGAACGGCGTCAGCGGCAATCGTTTTGCACCGAATAACAGCTATACGCACGAGCAGTCCATCGCGACCATGCTGCGGTTGTATGATACTAAGTATGCTGTCAAGGACGACAGCACGAGTAACATCGGCAGCAAATATCGTATTACTTACGGAGCTGTCGGTGCCGGTGTGTCGCAGGTATATCTGGAGGATGCAAAGGGCAATCGCCTGCTGACAGATTACAAGAACACCAAAGGTGAATTTTACGATATTGAGTTGTTCGGTGAGTGGGTCACGCTGCGAGAAACCGTGGCTTATAAGCATGATGTGCACAACATGAAGACCGGCGAAACACTGGAAAACTACGCTGTTAGCGGCACGGATGGCGAGCAGGCCGGCTGGCTGCGTCCGTCTCCGGAGAATGGCGGTGAGGTTTATGGCAAGGACCGCATTATCTATGCCGATGGCACGAGCAGCACGCAGACGTATGACGCACTGACCGATTTCAAGAACGGCAAGGCAGTTGTCCGCGTGGACAGCAAGACCATTGCCGCCATTGACACCACCGGCAAGACCCTGTGGAGCATGAATTTTGCGTTTGACCACAGCAAGATGGCTGTTGAGATTTTGCTTTCTGGTGATGGCAAGGGTGACCGCTTTGTTGTTGTAAATCGGGACGGTTCCTCGTACACGATTATCGCAGGAGGCAAGCGCATTGCGTCCAGCTCGCGTGCGCTGCAGCTGAATCAGTACAGCGATACCTACATCGCCGCAGAATCGACCGGTTATTACGCGCTGTACAACTTTAAGGGCAAAAAGCTGACAAAGACCTATCAGAATGCGTTTGACGAGGTCGGTCAGAACATTTACAGCCATTGGCTCAGCAATACCGAATATGAGTATATCCGCTGTGACGCGGACGGCACGAACAAGGTTCTGTTCCGCGTGAAGTGCCCGAACGGCCGTCCGGGCGCACTGCCGACCGACGGTGCAGGCGTGTATGCGCTCCGCACGGATGAGCATACTGTTACCTGCTTTGACCGCTTCGGCACGACGCTCGGCACCATCAAGCAGGATGGCGAAATCACGATGGAACCCACCTTTGAAAACGGCTGTGTCCGCGTGATGGATAAGCTGTATCTCCCGACCGGCGAGGAAATCTGATAAACACGAAAAAGGCACCGATTCGGTGCCTTTTTCATTTGCTGTACCTTGTAACCGAGCAATGAAACGGTTATAATAGAACCTGTACGACAAAAGACGAAAAAGGAGGAATTTCCTTGCAGTTAGAACAAACGCTGCGGACGCTGTGCGCGCTGCCGGCGGTCAGCGGCTTTGAAATGCAGGCGGCAAAGGCCGTCGCGGAGCTGTTCCGGCCGTACTGCGACACCGTGGATGCGGACAAAAACGGCAACGTGATCGGCAGCCTGTCCTGCGGTAAAGAGGGCGCGAAAACCGTCCTGCTGGACGCACATCTCGACCAGATCGGCTTTCTTGTTACCGAGGTGCTGGACGGCGGCTTTCTGCGGTTCGCGCCGGTCGGCGGTGTGGACCCGCGCATGCTGCTCGGCGGTGAGGTGACCATTCTCGCGGACAAACCGCTGTACGGCGTGGTATCCTGCATGCCGCCGCATCTGCTCAAAACAGGCGAGCAGAACAAGGCCGTCCCCATCGACCAGATGGCGATCGACACCGGTCTGCTCGATGCCAAAAGCCGCATTCGTGTCGGCACGCCGATCGTGTTCGCGCAGCAGCCGATCAAGCTGGTGGGCGGTCAGCTTTGCAGCAAGTGCCTTGACGACCGAGCGGGCGTTGCCGCCATCCTGCTGGCAATGGAGCAGCTGCACGCGGCGAAGGACAAGCTGAAATGCAATGTTGCGGTGCTCATCAGCACGCAGGAGGAAGTCACTGAACTGGGTGCGCAGACCGGCGCGTTTACGGTTCAGCCGGAGTACGCCATCGCGGTGGATGTGACCCACGGCAGAACGCCGGACGGTCCGTCGGACGGTGTGTTCGACCTCGGCAGCGGCGTGGCAGTCGGCATGGGTCCGAACCTGCACCGCGGCTTCACCAAGGCGCTCATCAAGACCGCCAAGGCGAACGACATCGACTATACGCTTGAAATCATGGAGGGTAACACCGGCACGAATGCGTGGACGATGCAGATCGTCGGCCGCGGCATCGCAATGGGTCTGCTGTCCATTCCGGAAAAATACATGCATACGCCGGTCGAGGTCGTGGAGCTGTCTGATGTGCAGGCAGTCGCTGACCTGATGGCAGAATTCCTGCGCGAATTTGACGGGGAGGTGGGCGCATGATCGAACTGATGAAGCAGCTGTGCGCGCTGCCGGGGCCGTCCGGCTGTGAGGATGCGGTGCGCGAGTTTGTGCTCGAGAAGGTAAAACCGTTCGCGGATGAAATGAAAACCGATGCCATCGGCAACGTTATGGTGTTCCGAAAGGGCAAAAAGGCGCTCGAGCGTCCGGTTGTGCTGTGCGCGCACATGGATGAGGTCGGCGTTATCATCAAGAAGATTACCGACGACGGCATGCTGAAATTTGGCTTTGTCGGCGGTGTGGACCCGCGCGTGGTCATCGGCCGACCGGTGCGTTTTGGCGATGTGCAGGGCGTGATCGGCATCAAGGCGGTTCATCTGACAACTGCCGCAGAACGCCGCACCATGCCAAAGACCAAGGATTTGTATATCGACATCGGTGCAGCGAGCAAAGCTGCCGCTGAGGACAAGGTTTCGCTTGGCGATTACGGCGTGTTTGACTCGGCGGTTGTCGAGTTCGGCGACGGTCTTATTAAGGCCAAGGCGATTGACGACCGCGTGGGCTGTGCGGCGCTCCTCAAGCTCATCGAGGATGAGCCGCCGATCGACACCTGGTTCTGCTTCACCGTGCAGGAGGAAGTCGGTCTGCGCGGTGCGGCAAGCATGGCATATGCGCTTGACCCGGGATTCGCAATGGTGCTCGAGGGCACGACAGCCGCTGATCTCGCAGAGGTGGAAGGCGGCAAAGCTGTTTGCCGTGTACGCGGCAGTGTGGTTCTGCCGTTCATGGATGGCGCGACTATCTACGATGCGGAGCTGTTTGAACTTCTGCGCAATGCCTGCGACAAGCGCGGCATCCGCTGGCAGACGAAAACGCGCGTAGCCGGCGGCACGGACGCAGGCCGTATCCACAAGAGCCGTGCAGGCGTGCGCGTGTGCGCGGCTGCGGCTCCGGTACGCTATATTCACTCGCCGTCCTCGGTGGCGGCAGTAGCTGACTGCGAAGCGGTGCTTTCCGCCGCACGCGCATTTCTGGAAGAACTCGGAGGGGACGACGAATGAGCAAGATTTTTGATTTATGGAACACGGTCGCGGGTGCATTCGGCCCTTCCGGCCGTGAGGATGCGGTTCGCGAAACCATCGCGGAGATTGCAGGCGCGTATATCGACGATGTGACGACGGACGCGCTCGGCAACCTTATCTGCCGCAAAAAAGGCGCAAAGAATGGCAAAAAGCTGCTGTTTGCCGCGCATATGGACTCTATCGGCGTGGTTGCCACCTATATTGAGGACAAGGGCTTTATCCGTTTTTCGCAGATCGGCGGCCTGTATGTCGGTGACCTGCTGAATATTCAGGTGAAGTTTGCCAACGGCACGCGCGGCGTGATCTCCTACGAGGAAAAGACGCCGCTTAAGGATTTGACGCTGGATAATCTGTTCATCGACATCGGTGCAAAGGATGCCGAGGAAGCGCGCAAGCTGGTGCAGATCGGTGATTTCGCTGTGTACGAGGCACCGCGGTTCGAGCAGAACGGCGTGCTGTGCGGTCCGTATCTGGACAACCGTATCGGCTGCGTGACGCTCCTGCTGATGATGGAGCAGCTGGCGGACAAGGAAATCGAGAACGACCTGTACTTCGTGTTTACGGCACAGGAGGAGGTTGGCCTGCGCGGCGCAGGCGCGGCAGCGTTCGCAGTTGAGCCGGATGCGGCTATCGCGGTGGATGTGACCGATACCGGCGACCTGCCGGAGATGAAGTCCGCGATGGCGGTCGAGCTGGGCAAGGGACCGGCAGTCAAGGTGATGGACCGCTCGGTTATCTGCACACCGGCGGTTGTGGATGCGCTTGAGCAGGCGGCGAAAGACTGCGGTGTATCCGCGCAGCGCGAAATCCTGCTGTGCGGCGGCACGGATACTTCGGCGCTGCAGAAGGCGCGCGCAGGCGTGCAGGCAGGCGCGGTCTCTATCCCGACTCGCTATATCCATTCTCCGAGCGAGCTGTGTGCGGTTTCCGACGTTGAGGACGCAGCAAAGCTGCTGGCACAGTACGCACTCCAAAAATAACCGATAGAGTTACTAGGAATTTTGTAAAAATCGACAGGTGACAAATCTTCGATTTTGCAGTATGATAAAGACACAGCAAGGGGGCTGATACCGATAAAGGTGCAGGACTCTTGCTGTTTTCTTTTATATCCTTTCTCATTTCGACCACATCTTACTTACATACTACTCTTTGCCTGAAACCGTTCTATCTTATGGTAGAGCGGTTTCAGGTATTTTACGCTCTTTATTCGGCAAAACGCGCACGTTGTCCGTGCTATACTGAATTTTGTTCGGGAGGTGAGGTATGGTCGTCTATCTGGATGTGCTGTTTGCTGTCAACACGCTGATGGATGGCGCAACGCTGCTTGCGGCGGCTCGCTTAGGCGGCGTGCAGGTGCGGAAAATGCGACTGATTTTCTCAGCAGCACTCGGCGGCAGCTATGCCGTGCTGGGTGCGGTCTGGCCAGTGCTGACACTTGCACCGCTGCGCCTTCTTGCAGGACTGGGCCTGTGCATGATCGCTTTCGGCAGAGAGCGGCACCTTGCGCGGCTGTGTGCACTGTATGGTGTGGTCGCGGCCTCGTTCGCCGGACTGGCGGCGGCGCTGAGTGCCGCAAGCGGCAGGAGGCTGCTGCTCTCGTGCGGGTACTACTTTGCGGTGCCGATACAGGTGCTCGTGCTGGCGGCAGCTGTCGGCTATGCGGCAAGCGGGATACTCCTGCGCGGAGACGCGAAGCACGGCGCGCTGCACCGCGAAACAGAAACGCTGAGCATCCGGTTCGGCAATCGGCAGACCGCCGTGCGTGTGCTGCACGACACGGGCAACGACCTGACCGAACCGGTTTCCGGAAAGCCGGTCGTGGTGCTCGAGCGCAAGGCCGCCGAGTGCCTGCTGGACACGAAACTGCCGTTCGGCAGTGCGTCCGCGCAGCTGGCGGCTCTGCCGGAAAATCTGGCTGCACGCTGCGGTCTGCTGCCGTTTCACGCGGTCGGCACGGATGGCGGTCTGCTGCTGTATTTCCGGCCGGACAGCGTGCTGAGAGCGGACGGCACGGCACTCGACTGTGTGTGTGCGGTCAGTGCGGTCTCCATCGGACAGGGCGCGTACGAGGGACTTATCGGGGTGTGAAAGGGAGAGCAAAATGAAATTTCTGCAGTGGTTAAAGATGGTTTTGCGGCGGTTTCGAGCGCAAGGCGTACATTATATCGGCGGCAGCGATGTTCTGCCGCCGCCGTTGTCTCCGGAGGAGGAGGCCGCCGCCGTGGAGGCGAACAGCAGGGGCGATGTTGCGGCGCGCAACCGTCTCATTGAGCACAATCTGCGGCTGGTTGTGTTCCTGTCGCGCAAGTTTGAGTCGAGCGGTGTGGGAACAGAAGATTTGATTTCTATTGGAACGATCGGACTCATCAAGGCGGTGAGCACCTACCGGAGCGATAAAAACGTTAAGCTGGCGACGTATGCATCGCGGTGTATCGAAAACGAGATCCTCATGCACCTGCGCAAGATTGCCGGACGGAGGAGCGAGGTTTCCATCGACGAGCCGCTGTCCTCGGACTGGGACGGCAACGAGCTGCTGCTGAGTGACATTCTCGGCACCGAGCCGGACAGCGTCATGCGGCCGCTCGAGGACGATGTGGACAAAATGCTGCTGCATCGGGCACTTGGCCATCTGCCGCCGAGAGAGCGGCAGATCATCTCACTGCGGTTCGGCATCGGCACGCCGAAGGCGCTGACGCAGAAGGAGGTCGCGGATTTGCTGGGTATCTCGCAAAGCTACATTTCAAGGCTGGAAAAGCGGATTATCGCGCGAATGCGAAAGGACATTTTGAAGTATTCGGCGTTTTGAGAGAGATTGTGCAAGATAGGAGTTAGGAGTGAGGAGGTAGGAGTTTGTCAAAGAGTGAAGAGTTGAGAGTTGCGAGTGAAGAGAAGGCCAGGTAAAGCGTGTTCACACAGCAATATTCGCAGATGCCGTCCGTGGTCACCAGGCCAACGAGTTGCGCGACACGGGTATCCCCCAGGGGACCTTCTCTTGCCCTTCGGGCAATTCACCTTGTGTCGCGCCTGCGTGGATAAAACCGTATGTGTAGCAGTACGGAAGCTGGCATTGCGTAGAGGTAGGGAGATGGGCGCACACTGTGCGCCCCTACGGAAGAAAAAATTCTCTGCCGTTCCCATTTTTCGGAGCGGTCGCCGGTCTTTGGTCTGCGTCAGGCTAACAGGCAAGGGAAACGGGAGTCCCAAGAGGGTAGAAACCGCAGGTGTCTACCCTTTTGGTTTCTCCGGCGAAACCGCCGGCGTTCTTGCGGTTTGCAACCGATGCAGCAGTTTTCTTTTCTCCTGCACTATGCTATAATAAAAGAAAACCCAAGGGATGAGATACCATGCAGATCGAAATTCGGCAGTACGAGCAGCGTGACGCTGCACAGGCAGCAGAAATTTGGAACGAGGTCGTTGAGGACGGTAAAGCCTTTCCGCAGCTGGAAAAGCTGGACGAGGTGACCGGTCATGCCTTTTTCACTGAGCAGACCTACACCGGCGTGGCGTACGATGCGGCAACCGGTGAGCTGGTCGGTCTGTATATTCTGCACCCGAATAACGTGGGCCGCTGCGGTCATATCTGCAACGCAAGCTACGCCGTCAAAAAGACCGTGCGCGGACAGCATATTGGTGAAAAACTCGTTACGCACTGCCTGAAACAGGGCAAAACGTGCGGATTCCGCGTGCTGCAGTTCAACGCTGTTGTCAAGAGCAACACGGGCGCACTGGGTCTGTACAAAAAGCTGGGATTCACACAGCTTGGTGTGATTCCGGGCGGATTTTTGAACAAGGACGGCGAATACGAGGATATTATCCCGCATTACCATGTTCTGTAAAGAGAAAAGGAGAAAACAATGCTTTTTTGCAACATTGATCTGTTGGATGAGAATTTTGAGTGCAAACGCGGGCAGTACGTCGGCGTGAAGGACGGCAGGATTGCCTACATCGGCGATACCGAGCCGCAGGAGGATTATGGCGAGCGTTACGACGGCAAACACCGTCTGCTGATGAGCGGCTTTTACAACGTGCACAGCCATGCGCCGATGACGCTGCTGCGCGGCTATGCGGAGAATCTGCCGCTGCAGCGCTGGCTGGGCGAGAAGGTATTTCCGTTTGAGGACAAGATCGACGATGAGGCAGCGTACTACGGCACCCAGCTTTCCATCGCGGAAATGCTGGCGAGCGGTACGGTTTCGTTCTCGGATATGTATTTCTTCTTCGACGGAATGATGCCCGCGATCCGCGAGAGCGGCATCAAGTGCAACCTCAGCCGCGGCCTGACCGTATTTGACGACAGCGACTATGAGAGTCTTGCCGCCTACAAGGATAATCTGCGCCTGCTGAACGAGTGGAACGGCGAGATGGGCGGCCGTCTGATCGGTGATCTGTGCATCCACGGCGAGTACACCTCGACGCCCAAGGTGGTCGAGGCGGTAGCCGCCCACGCAAAGGACGCGGGTGCGCGTATCCACATCCACCTGTCCGAGACGAAGACCGAGCACGAGGAGTGCAGGCAGCGTCATGGCCTGACGCCGGCAGCGTACATGGAGGCGCACGGCATTTTCGATTCTCCGACCACGGCGGCGCACTGCGTCTGGCTGGAGGACGAGGATTTTGATATCCTCAAGAAGCACAATGTTTCGGTCGCCTGCTGTCCGGCGAGCAACCTCAAGCTGGCGTCCGGCTACGCGAACATTCCGAAAATGCTGGAGAAGGGCATCAATATCGCGCTCGGCACGGACGGCGCAGCCTCCAACAACAACCTGAATATTCTGCAGGATATTTACCTGTTCGGCGTGGTCTACAAGGGTTTCTATCACGATTCCACTCTGCTGACGCCTGCGCAGGTGCTGCACACCGCAACGCGCGCCGGTGCGCTTTCGCAGGGACGCACGGACTGCGGCAAGCTGGCGGTTGGATATAAGGCCGACCTGTGCGTCATCGACACCGATACGCCGCAGTTTACGCCGATGACCGACGCCGCCTGCAACGTGGTCTATGCGGCGCAGGGCGCGGATGTTCGTCTGACCATGGTAGACGGCGAGGTGCTGTACCGCGACGGTGAATTCAAGACCATCGACATTGAAAAGGTAAAGGCGGAGACGCAGAAGCGCACGGACGCCATCCTGTGCCGGCTGTAAGGAGGGACGACCTATGCTGACAAAAGCAAATGTAGTGGAATCTGCAGCATATCTTAAAGAAAAACTGCCGTTTGTGCCCGAAATCGCGCTGGTGCTCGGCTCGGGCATCGGCCCGCTGGCAGATGAGGTGGAGAACCCGACGTATGTGCCGTACGGCGAGATTCCGCATTTTAAGGTATCCACCGCACCTGACCACGCGGGACGCATGGTATGCGGCACGCTGGCCGGACGCCGCGTTATCTGCATGCAGGGCCGTCTGCACGGCTACGAGGGCTACGCACCGGACGAGGTGGCGTATCCGGTTTATGTGATGAAGGCGCTGGGCGTGAAGGCGCTTGTCGTGACGAATGCGTCCGGCGGCATCAACACCGGCTATCATGCGGGTGATTTTATGCTGATCACCGACCATATCAATATGACCGGCAAAAGTCCGCTGACCGGCAAAAACGATCCCGAACTCGGTACTCGTTTTCCGGATATGACGTTCGCGTACAGCCACGAACTGGGAGAAAAAGCCCTGCAGGCCGCTGCGGACTGCGGTCTGGAACTGCACCGTGGCGTATACTGCGGCGTAAACGGCCCGCAGTTTGAGACACCGGCGGAGATTCGCATGTTCCGCACGCTCGGTGCGGATGCGGTCGGCATGTCCACTGTGTTCGAGGTCATTGCGGCCGCGCACTGCGGTCTGCCGCTCGTCGGTATTGCCATGATCACCAATATGGCGGCAGGCGTGCTTATGCAGCCGCTCTCGGGCGCTGAGGTCAACGAGACTGCCGAGCGCCGCGGCGCAGAGCTGCGTCGTCTGGTGGCAAAGCTGCTCGAGAAAATCTAAGGAAAATTTCAAAAAAGTGTTGACAGAAAGCGATTTCTGCGATATACTAATAAAGCTGTCACGGAAAAGCGTTGGCAGCTTGATTTCGAGGTGTGGCTCAGCTTGGTAGAGCGCTTCGTTCGGGACGAAGAGGCCGCAGGTTCAAATCCTGTCACCTCGACCACTTTTTTTCAAATCAAATAACAATATTTCGAGGTGTGGCTCAGCTTGGTAGAGCGCTTCGTTCGGGACGAAGAGGCCGCAGGTTCAAATCCTGTCACCTCGACCACAAAAACTCTGGAAACCACATGGTTTTCGGAGTTTTTTGTTTATTTGATGAATTATGGTAGTGATATTGTAATCGGAAAGAGAGGACGGCACAGATGCAGAACGCAGAACAGAAGACCGCACTCATTGCGATGAGCGGCGGCGTAGACAGCTCGATCGCGGCTTACCTGATGCGGCAGGCGGACTTCCGCTGCATGGGCACGACCATGCGGCTGTACCGCAACGAGGATCTCGGCGCATGTAATTTCCGCACCTGCTGTTCGGAAAAGGATATCGAGGACGCGAGTGAGGTTGCATTTCAGCTGGATATTCCGTATGAGGTACTGGATTTTACGCTGGATTTTCAGGAGAAGATCATCGGCAAGTTTGTCCGCACCTATGAGGCAGGCGGCACGCCCAATCCCTGCATCGACTGCAACCGATTTATGAAGTTCGACAAGCTGCTGGATTTTGCCGAGCAGCACGGCCTGTATTACGTTGTCACGGGTCACTATGCCCGCATTGAGCAGGATGAACAGACCGGTCGCTGGCTGCTCAAAAAGGGCGTGGACGCGGGCAAGGACCAGAGCTATGTGCTGTACACGATGACGCAGCGGCAGCTTGCGCACACCAAATTTCCTCTGGGAGACCGCAACAAGCCGGAGATCCGCGAGCTGGCGGAGCAGCTCAGCTTCTGCAACGCACGCAAGCACGACAGCCAGGATATTTGCTTTGTGCCGGACGGCGATTACGTCAAGTTCATGGAGCAGTACACGGGCAAGCACTATCCGGCAGGTGATTTCCTCGATTTAGACGGCAAGCCGGTGGGAAAGCACAAGGGTGCTGTCCGCTATACCGTCGGCCAGAGACGCGGCCTCGGTCTTGCGATGGGTGAGCCGGTGTACGTCTGCGGCAAGGATATGGAGAAGAACACGGTTTCGATCGGACCGGAGACAGCACTGTTCTCGGACACTGTGATCGTAGATGACATGAACTGGATTTCGATTCCGGAGCTGACCGAGCCGATTCACATCAAGGCGAAGATTCGCTACCGCCATGCGGAGCAGCCGGTGACGGTTTCTCCGATGGAGGACGGCCGTGTCAAGCTGGTGTTTGATGAGCCGCAAAGAGCCGCAGCGATCGGTCAGGCGGCGGTGCTGTACGACGGCGATGTGGTCGTCGGCGGCGGCACCATCGTGGATGTGCCAAAGCAGGCAGGCAAGTGAGGCGCGGCATGAAATTTCTCATTGCATCCGATATTCACGGCTCGGCGTACTACTGCGAACAGCTGCTGCAGGCGTTCGAGCGCGAGCAGGCGGCGCGTCTGCTGCTGCTCGGCGATATTCTTTACCACGGACCGAGAAACGATCTGCCGCGCGATTACGCGCCGAAGAAGGTGATTGCCATGCTGAACGGCATGGCAGATACAATCCTATGTGTGCGCGGCAACTGTGACACCGAGGTGGACCAGATGGTGCTCGCGTTCCCAATCCTCGCGGACTATGCCGTCCTGCCGGCAGGGGAGCGGCTGGTGTATGTTACGCACGGACATCAATTCAACACGAAAACACCGCCTCCGTTGCGTCAGGGCGATGTGCTGCTGCACGGACATACGCATATCCCGGCATGGGAGCCGTTTGGCCGGGAAAACCTGTATCTGAACCCGGGTTCAGTGTCCATCCCGAAAAATGATACCGCACATGGCTATATGACACTCGAAAACGGCGTTTTTACATGGAAAACGCTGAGCGGCGAACCATATCATGAATGGAAAATGGAGAATTGAGAATGGAAAATGAAACGCAGGATGGTGTATCCCGCAGGGATAATTCTCCATCTTCCATTTTCAATTCTCAATTACTGCAATAAAAAAACCGAGGCTTTACGCCTCGGTTTTTTGCTTACGCGGGATAACTCAGTCTACCTTTACAGTCCAGCCCAGCTCATCCGGCAGCTTGCCCCACTGGATGCCGGTCAGGGTGTTGTACAGCTTGTGGGTAACTTCACCGATCTCACCGTTGTTGATGTGAGCAACATCGCCCTCGTAGCGCAGCTCGCCAACCGGAGAGATAACTGCAGCGGTACCGGTGCCGAATACCTCTTCCAGCTTGCCGTCGTGGGAAGCCTTCATAACGTCAGCGATCGGCAGGCGCTCCTCGGATACCGGAATGCCCCAGTGCTTGAGCAGCTCGATGCAGCTCATACGGGTAACGCCCGGCAGAACGGTGCCAACAGTCGGAGCGGTGTAAACGGTGCCGTCGATCTTGAAGAAGCAGTTCATGGAGCCGACTTCCTCAACGTACTTGTGCTCAACGCCGTCCAGCCACAGGGTCTGCTCGTAGCCCAGCTCGTGTGCCTTTACCTGAGAGATCAGGGATGCAGCGTAGTTGCCGCCGCACTTGGTGAAGCCGGTGCCGCCCGGGCAGGCACGAGTGTACTCATCCTCGACGAAGATCTTAACCGGATTGATGCCGGTGGAGTAATAAGCGCCGACCGGAGAGCATACGATGATGAACTTGTGGGTGCGGGAGGTGCGAACGCCCAGATGCGGCTCGGTAGCGATGACAAACGGACGGATGTACAGGCTGGTGCCCTCAGCGTGCGGAACCCAGTCCTGATCGAAGGAAACAATGGCCTTGACAGCCTGAACGAAATCCTCTACCGGCAGGCTCGGCAGGCACATACGATGGTTGGTGTTGATCATACGCTGTGCATTCTTGTCCGGGCGGAACAGCTGAATGGAGCCGTCCGGGGTGCGGTAAGCCTTCAGACCCTCAAAGGACTCCATTGCATAATGGAAAACCATCGCTGCCGGATCAAGCTCAAGCGGCTGATATGGTACGATGCGGGCGTCGTGCCAGCCCTGTTCTTCATCGTGGTCAATGATCAGCATGTGATCGGTATAATGAACGCCAAAGCCGAGGTTGCTTTCGTCCGGCTTTGCTTTAGGAGTAGTAGTGCGCTGTGTTGTGATCTGCAGCATGGTTGCTTCACTCTTTCTTTATAAGAATTTGTACTCTTTTATTATAGCACTCGATTCTCACAACGCAAGGTGTTTTTCGGCAGAAAGGGTGACAAACCCGCTGCGCTTTGGTATAATATGTTCGTACGAATTGCTGAAAGGAGTGAGTGCGTATCAAAAAAATCATCAGCTGTGTGCTGTGTGCCGCGCTGCTGCTGACGTTTCTGCCTGCACCGGCGCATGCGGTGACGCTGACAGCGATAAATGACTCCATCCTGCCGCTCGACGAGAGCACCATGCCTGCGCGTCTCGGCGGCGAAACCTATGTGCCGTACAGTGTGTTTACCACGCTCGGCGTGTCAGCCTCGGAGAATGACGGCGTGCTCGATCTTTCCGCAAACGGCGAAACGCTCAGCTTTTCGACTGCGGAAGGCTATGTGTACGACCAGAATCTGAACAGCTATTCCACACCCGCGTATGAGATGAACGGAACGGTTTATGTGCCGGTCAAGCTGTGCTGTGCGAAGTTCGGCTTTACCTATTCTTCACTGACCCTGCAGGGGGAAAATGTGCTGCGTGTCGCGGACGGCTCGGCACAGAGCGACTCGGCGTTTATTGCGGCGCATACCAAGGTGATTGAGAACACGATCGACAACTACAAGGACAATACCTCCGGGTCGGACCGCAGCAATAACACGAATACCAATCCCGCACCGGCAAAGCCGGTGGACAATGATACCATCGAAATACCAAAGGTAGAGGAAAAGCCGGCGAAAAAGCCGGTCCGCGTGTATCTTGCCTATTACGGCGCGCCGAACGAAAACACGGCGGCTGTTCTGGACAATCTGCATGACGCAGGCAGGCAGGCGGCATTCTTCCTGCCGACGGATACCTCTAAATGGGACGATGATCTGGTTCGTCGAATCGCAGCGGAGGGACATACGGCAGCTTTTCTGCTGCAGGCGGACAGCAAAACCGACGGAGCCGACATGCTGGCGGATCTTGCTGCTGCGAACGAACGCCTGACGCTGCTGACCGGTGTTGCAGCCCGCATAGCCGCCAACCAGAGCGGCAGCGACGCGCTCACCGAAGCACAGCGCAGCGTGCTCATCGGTGCAGGCTACCGCCTGTGGGATGCCGGTCTGGACAGCGGCGATGCCGAGAAAAATGCGGCGGAAGCGTATACGCAGACCGTACAGTATTTCGCCTCCACGTCCGGCGTGGTAGTCGTGCGGCTGCATCACAGCAAGGCAACCCCGAGACTGACCGAAGCGCTGTGCTCGTATATCGGACGGCAGGGTATTTCGGCAGGACGCATTACATACAGCGTTGCGCCGGTCAACAGTGCATCCGATACCCGATGAAGGGAGAACTCTATGAAGCTGATCTTATGTGTGGATGATAAAGGCGGCCTGGCCTTCAACCATCGCCGACAGAGCCGCGATCGTGTGCTGAATGAGCGCATTCTTATGCACTGCGGTATGCACAGGCTGTGGATAAGTCCGTACACCGCAAAGCTGTTCGGAGCGGATACGGCAGTACGGCTTTGCATCGCTGAGGATTGCCTCGAGCGGGCGGAAGAGGACGATTACTGCTTCGCTGAGGTGCACAATCCTGCACCATACTTAAACAGGGTGCAGCAGGTGATATTATATCACTGGAATCGTGTCTATCCCGCCGACCGGTATTTCACCCTGCCGGAAACCGGATGGACAAAGCAGAGCGAGACCGAATTTGCCGGTTCCTCGCATGAAAAAATAACAGAGGAAGTATTTGTTAAATGCGAAAATTGACCCGCGCGTTTGCGCCGATTGTATTCGTGCTCAGCCTGCTGCTTTCCGGCTGTGCACTGCCCATGCCGTCGAGCAGTATGGTTTCGATGGACGAGCTGCCCGCCTACTCGGATTCTGCTTATGTCGAGATCGACGGCAACCAGCCGTACTTCACCGACGCAGACAAGCAGGAGACCGAAGCGTTTGAGGAATATTCGGATTTGGATTATCTCGGACGGTGCGGCACGGCATACGCCAATGTCGGACAGGAGCTGATGCCCGCAGATGGAGAAAAACGCGGTTCGATCGGTCAGGTCAAGCCAACCGGATGGCATACGGTCAAGTATGACTGCGTGGATGGCAAATATCTGTATAACCGCTGTCACCTGATCGGCTGGCAGCTTACCGCCGAGAATGCCAACAAGCAGAACCTGATCACCGGCACACGATACCTCAATATCGAGGGTATGCTGCCGTTTGAGAATATGGTCGCTGACTATGTGAAGGAAACCGGCAACCATGTGCTCTATCGGGTCACGCCGGTGTTTGAGGGCAGCAATCTTGTCGCCTCGGGCGTGCAGATGGAGGCGTGGTCGGTCGAGGATGACGGCGAAGGCATTTGCTTTAACGTGTACTGCTATAACGTCCAACCGGGTGTGAAAATTGATTATGCCTCCGGCGAAAGTCAGGCAGCGTAAAGAAAAACAGCAAGTTCAGTTGGACTTGCTGTTTTTTCTTTCATTGAGAATGGAGAATTGAAAATTGAGAATTTCGGTAACGCGCAAAGCGCGTTTATTCAATAACCGCCCTTCGAGCGGCTTCTTTCATTCTCCATCCTCCATGATCCATTCTCAATTTGTTAAATTTGCTTGCGGATATGCTCCAGTGCGCCCTTTTCCAAACGGGATACCTGCGCCTGTGAGATGTGTATCTCATCAAACGAAAGGAAGTAATACTTAGGGTGATTTTGATTTCTGGCATTATCGTACTGCAAAATGGCGGTTCTGTCAAGATAAGCGGGAAATAATAAAAGAAAAGTTTTGAAAAAAGAAAACAGCAAACCTTGCAGGTTTGCTGTTTTTTCGTCTGCTACCCAAGGTGCCACCGCACACAGTACCGTACCTCATACGTGCCCTGATACCCCGACCGCGCCCGCTGAAAGCTCATTTGCAGCTGTGAGTTAGAGGTTTGCATCTCAGATACGATCGGCTCTGCACCGGTGGTGAGGAAAATATCGAGCGAGATACGGGTTTTGCTCTCGTCCGAGTCCACGATGATATGGTCAACGAGCGCCTTGGACATTTCGCGCGAGAACCCGCAGCTCATCTGCCACCGTTCCTCGATGATGCGGCGCAGATTTTCCACCCGTCGGATACGTTCTTCCAGTGTCTTGTTCGCATTCTGTAGTTCTGTTCGCTGCTGCTCGAGGGTGGCAAGCTGCTCGTTGCAGGTCTCGTTGCGCTGTTTGAACTCCTCGTTCGAGAGCGCACCCGCAAGCGCGAGGTCGAGCAGCTTGTCCTTGCGGCGGGTGACCGTTTCGATTTCCTGCTCGACTTGAGCAAGCGCAGGGGCGTTGTCCTGCTGTGCGGCAAAGGCGCGCAGATTGTCGATGTACTCCTGCACGGCGGCTGAGCGCTCGTCCGTTATCTGCTCGAACACACGCTCCAAAATGCGGTCCAGCTCGTGGCTGTAAACTGTGGGGGAGTCGCAGCCGCCCTGTTTTCCCTTTTCGCGGTACAGTTTGCAGTTCCAGCACTCCGACTCGCCACGGCTTTTGCTTTTATACACATGCCTGTGGAAAGTTGTGCCGTGCCTGGCACAGATCAGCTTGCCGCTGTAGGCGTAGCGGTTCTGGGATGCCTGCGCGTGCGCCTTCATGGTCTTGCCGCGCGAGGCGAGCAGACGGTTAGCCTGCTCCCACAGCGCTTCGGGCACGATGGCAGGCACACGGTCGTCCTTATGCACAAGCCATTTGTCTGCACTCAGGCGGTAGCTGCGTTTGTCGCGGTAGTCGCGCGAGGCGTACCGCCGACCGGCATAGCAGCCCTTGTATTTCGGGTTGCGGATCATGCCGTACAGCGTGGAGTAGGTGAGCGGCTTGCCCTGCCGTCCGCGTACACCGCGGCTGTCCAGGTCGTTGGCAATGGCGCGGAGACCGAGGTCTCCGGCAGCATAGCGCTCGAACACCTCACGGACGACGGCGGCTTCCGGCTCGACAATCTCCAATCGCCCGTCAACCTTGTTGTACCCGAACAGATTGTTCTGACCGAGCAGCACGCTGTTCTCCTGCGCACGCTTAAAGCCGAAGCGCGTGCGCTCGGACAGCTTGCGCACCTCGTCCTGTGCGATGGAGGACATGATGGTGAGCCGCAGTTCGGCATCCTTGTCAAAGGTGTTGATGTTGTCGTTCTGAAAGTACACGCCCACGCCGCAGCGCAGCAGCTCGCGCGTGTAGCGCAGACTGTCGAGTGTATTTCTGGCGAAACGGCTGATCTCCTTGGTGACGATGAGGTCAAAGCGGCCGCGCTTGGCATCCTCCACCATTTTGAGAAACTGCTCGCGTCCCTCGACCGACGTGCCGCTGATGCCCTCATCGACGTAGCCGCCGGCAAACCTCCAGTGCGGATTTGCGGCGATGTAGTCCTCAAAATAGCGTTTCTGGTTGCCGAGGCTGTTGATCTGCTCGTCTTTGTCGGTCGAAACACGGGCGTAGTAGGCCACAGCAAGCTCGGTGTCGAAGATGCTGCGGCCCTGCGTCTGCATTTCGTCCAGTCTGCGGACGTCCATTGGGCGGCCTCCTTACGGCGTGCGGTGCAGCCGGGTCAGCTTGTCCGTCTGCACATGGCGGACAAAGTCGTGCTCGTCGCGGGTGATGCAGCCGCTCTTCAGCATTTCGTCGTTGAGCGCGAGAATCTGGTAGATCTGTGCACACTGAAAGTTGTTGGTCATGGAAATTCCTCCTTCTGGTAGTTAGGATTGCCGTGATGCGGGCGGTTTAATCATTCATACATATAAATATTATATCAATGACAGGCGTGGTTGATACGCTTATCGAAAGTACTTCGTGATACCCTTCCACACCTTGTTCGGCTCGCGCAGAACCTTTTTCAGTGCTTTCAGACGTTTTTTACCGCGGGAAACGGTTTCAGGGTCGCGGCTGCTGTGAATAAGGTTTTTCACCATATATTCGTCCGATGGCGCGTAGAGCAGTACGGCGCGCGCCTTTTTTCCGTCGCGTCCGGCGCGGCCGATTTCCTGCGTGTACGCATCGATACCGATGGGCAGTCCGGCGTGCACGACCAGCCGCACGTCGGGACGGTCAATGCCCAGACCGAAGGCGTTCGTGGCCACGATGATCGGGCTCTTTTTCGTCAGAAAGTAGTCCTGCACGTGGGCGCGCTTGCGGCGTCTCATTTTGCCGTGATAAGCCTTCACCGGATAGTTACGGGAGCGCAGCCATTTGGTCGTGCGCTTGACATCTTTGACGCAGGGGCAGTAGATAATCGTCGCACCATTCTTGCGGTACTTGCGCAGTACATCGTCTAGCAGTCTGAGCCGTGCGTTCTGCAGCTTGCGGGTCTTTCCGGTCTTGCCTTGGACGGTAATTTTCTTGATATAAAGTTTAATATTCTTCCTTGCGACCGGAAACAGCAGGCGTTTTGGGTCGCGCATGCACAGCCGCTCGGCGATGTAGCTGAGGTCGGAGCGCGTAGCGGTCGCGGTGAACGCCAGCACCTGTGGGTGCTCGGGCAGCGACTCGATGAACGGCCCGATCCGGCGGTAATCCTTGCGAAAGCCGTGCTCGACCTGCGGCAAAATATGCGCCTCGTCAACGACCACGCGGCGCACATGCGCGGCGACAAGTGCGGTGCGCACGTCCTCACGGCGGAGCTGCTCCGGCGCAAGGTAGAGAAGGCCGCCGTTTGCGGCAAAGTCTCGCAGAATATCAGCGTGCATGGACGTGCTGAGGTCGGAGTTCAGCAGGGCGGCGTGCACGCCTCTGCGCTCGAGTGCCTGTACTTGATCGCGCTGCAGCGCGCGAAGCGGAGAGAAAACAAGCGTGAGCGAACCCGGCTCATCGAGCAGTGCGGGCAGATGATACAGCAGCGACTTTCCGCCGCCGGTGCGCAGCCGAACGAGGACATCACGTCCAGCAAGAATCGGTGTCAGTGCGCGTTCCTGTTCTTTGCGCAGACGTTCGATACTGAACGTCTGCAGTGCAGGATATATATCATTGTTATACATTGTTGTCCTCCTTGTTGCCAGCCGGAACAGCTGGAATGCGGGAATTCGTGAACTTTTTCGTTGGGATTGCAAGATAGCGTCTGCCAGCCCCTTCAGTGTTAATTTTGACCTTTTCAGACGTGCAGAGCGAACGGTCCTTCAATGCCTGTACAACATCTTCGACAAGCTCGGGACCGACTCCGGCACGCTGCAGCAGACCAGCGAAGCGGTCGGGATGATAGACTAGCAGCGGCTCGTTCTGATACGTGTATTCGAACGCCGTTGTCTCAGCAAGTTCCTCGAGTGACTGCGGCCGCGGATGGATCGCGTCCTTGTAACGCTCCGGCTCGAGCAGGAAGGCAACACCCTTATCGATTGTTTCTGCGCGGGAAAGCTGTGCCTCTTTTGCGACGCGCTCAGCCTCACCGGAGATGCGGTCGAATGCAGCACGGCTGTTTTCATTGGTCAGCAGAGCGTGGCGGATAAACTGCCGTGCAATGGTAATCCAGCGCTCCGGAAGACTCAGCCGGTAGGCGTGTGGATTGCCGGCAAGATCATCAATGGCCTCGTTGAGCGTGCCTGCTGCTCCAGAAATGCAGCACAGTAGCTTGGCAGCCGCCAGGCGAAGGCAGTCTGCGTCGGACTCGCGCGGAGAGTGTACCTGTTTGGGCACAGTGACGGTGTACGCATACGCCGCCGGAAAGGTACGCGTGGAGATGACGATGGGGAACGCGGCAAACGGGCGTGCCTCGGCGTTGCTGGTAAGCAGCCGAATGCGCGAATGCTGTTCGATCGTGTCGATTAGCAGCTTGCGCGGTGCGTCTCCGATCGGCTCGAGCAGGACAAGACGCCCGCTTGCAGCGGGGCTGTACACCGGCGGCTGGCTGTTTTCGAGGCGCAGCGTAAGTGGGCGCTCGAACGGTGCAGATGGAGAGCGGAGCAGGTCAACCGTATGGAAGTAGTCCTCAAGGTTTTCGCGAACCGAAAGGGCCTGCGCGTTCGGCAGTGCGAAAACCATCAGAAAATTCGGTACGTGCTCAAGCGTTGAGTTACTCCACACGCCTGCAAGCAGCGCGGCCTCGAGAACCGGCAGGGCAAGCGGGTCATTCTGCAGCAGCTCGATGAACCGAGACTCATCGAAAGCACCGAGCGACTTGACAGCCTGCGTATTGCTGAGAATGTCGGAAAAAAGTGCCGTTTCTGTAGAAAAATCTTTCTCGACGTACGCACGATTGCGGGATAAGGTGTCGCACATCTCGTATACAAGGTCAACCTCTCGGTCGCTGAGGTCAAGTCCGGGAAAGCGCGGTTTCTTGTCCCATGCGGTCGTGCGGACGGCATAGGTGAGGCGAAAGTCCGGCTGGTAAATTACTACGATTTTCCAACGGGTATGCACATCGGCGGACGAAATGCCGACCGCACCGACCTGCTCAGCGAGAAAGGGCACGCGCATGTCGTTGGCGATCACCGCACCGCGGTTCGTGATGAAGTAATCACTCGCATCGACACGATCGCAGAGCTTGGCGGGAAATGCGTCGTCGGGCCAGATTTTTTCAAGCAGGACGACAGCGTCAGCCGCATGCGCGGCAAGGGTACGGATAAGCTCTTCTTTGTTCATAATTTTGCTCCTTTTTGTGGGGTTGATGATTTGAAAAACGTTTTTCGCTGTTTGTGATTTTATTATACATAATGAAAGAACTCCAATCGAGTTAACGTGCTCACAGCAGGGGAAATATAACAGCTAGTTTCGAAAAAAAGTAAAAATAGATATAATACGATTTTAAATAGAAATATTGTTCGGGAAATGTAATGTGTAATGATATGAGCAGGGAGAAAAGAAGATGTGTGCTCACAGCAGGGGAAAGTTATGTTATGAAAAAAACGACCGTCTGCACGAGGCAGACGGTCGCAGTGAAAAATAGGAAATGGGAATGTTTAATCATTCGCAAAAGGATCTTGATTCTGGCGAATGGAGTTCCAGTAATCAGCACCTTTTGAAAGATAGTCTTCAGCGCGTGAGATAAGCTGATCAGACGGCAACAAGAACCAACATGAATCAAGCAGTTTGTCTTCTGTGGAAAGCAATATATCGTACATCAGGTTAGTTAGAGTATCTTCTGGATAGAACCATTGGATTGTGTGGGTCAGTAATGGAAAATCGGTACCGGACATCTTCAGCGGCAGTTTGTGAGGTACTTGTGCTGCATGTCCTTCATAGTTATCCACATACTGGGGATAAGATTGCGCGGTTTTCAAAAAGTTCTGTGCCCACAGCCAGAGATTTGTAACTTCAGATTCTTCATCTTCGTCCAGAAAAGAATCCCCCGGAAAGTAAACTTCATCAAGTGCAGGTGATGGAGCAGAGACCATCTGCTGTTCCAGAAGATGCGCTGTTACAAAAGCACCGATGAAATAGTCCGCGGTGGAGTAAGATGTGTTTGGATCAGAAGATGCCTTTGGCCAAATGATACGATGAAGACGGGTAAAAAACATCTTGGTACAGGGTCCGGTCACATAGTCATTCGGTTCAAACAGTATCGGAACAGATGGAGGATCCCCTTCAAGCATATCGAGGGCATGTGGCTCACATTGAAACCAGAAGGGGTGGGTATATCCATACGAGTGGCGTTGTTTCTTGTGCTCCAGAGACAGCTCGAGTGCGTCAGCGGTAAAATCATTTAGTGCTGCAACAAAAGAGGCAACAGCGGAGGGAAGCTCTTTTCTGGCTGCCTGTGCCTGTTTGCGGTATTTGCTGATTTCTTTGTTCAATGTTTTGTTATCCATCAGTTTTGATGGAATTGGCGGTATTTTAAATGATTTCGAATCCGAGAACAATGCACTTAGCGTACAGAAGATATCATCATACTGATGGCTGCGTTTTGCAGATTCCAATGCGGTCTGCAGTTTTTGCAAATAAACATGCAGATTGGTATCGGTATCTTTATTGGAATCCGAGGATACTTTTTTTAAGCTGGCTTCATTTAAAGTATAGGCCAATCGTCGCGTGATCTCTGGGGAACAAACCAGTTCACGGAATTGGCGTAATGCGGAGAATTGAGGATTTTCTACGAATTCAAGAGTGGAAAAGCAAAGGTAAAATAGTTTGCTGATATTGGTAGGAATATCGTTTTTATGTAGTTGCTTTTTTAAGCTGCAAAGAATCTTGTATCGATCCTCATCATAGCTTGTACAGAAAAAAGAATAATAGAGTTGCTTGTCCCAGTCGGGAGAGAGTGAATGACCACGCTTTTTGAGAAGATTAACGGCAAAGCGGTAATGCTTAAGTCGTTCTTTTGTAGTAAAGCAGTTGTATATCAATGGATCGATTGCGACAGCATCATCGGCGTTTTGAAAGCGGAGAAGTGAATTGCTGTTGCCTTCATCTTGAAATGCGAAACTGTAATACCGATTGGAAAATAGTCGGAGCCATTCTCGCAGCAGCTGAACAAGTTGGAAAAGCGAATAATAGTAATCACGGGTTGCATCTTTGAGATCGTATGAAGTTTCTGTTTGAAGGGCTTCATATAAATCTGTGATATCGTCATAAGAGGTTGGCAAATCCTCGCATACGACCGGAAAATCGTTATAATAGGCCAGAAGATTTTCATAAGAAGTAGAGAAGTCTTGATGAGCAGTCTGAAGATTATCGTATAAATCAAAGTCATCATAGCGTAGCTGATTTTTTTTACATACAATGGAGAAATCCTCATAGTAAGATAGAAGATCCGTATATGAAACGCAGACAGACCTATAGAAGGCTTGTAAGTAATTGTAAATATGTGGAGAATGATCATAATCATCATACAGAGAACGAATAAGTTCGTCACATGTAGAAAGAGAGAAATCATTTCGCTTGCAATGTGTCTGGTAATAACCAAAATATTTTTCAAGTGAATAGACGAAATAGGGGTGCTGTTTCATCAGAGGCAGGAAACAGGCAGGTGATAACATATAGCGCAGATCGCCTTTACGCAGATAGTTGTTATACAGAACGGTTATTGCTTGGAGAAATTCCATGTCCAGCGTTCGCGGCAGGAACGAATTGTCATCTGTGTCGTTATAATAGCTGTGCAGCGGTTTGCGCCGGAGATTTGACATTTTGATGCTGTCGGATAGGTTGGGGAACAGCCAATCAAAATAGGCTTTGGATTCCAGAATATAGTTATTCGGGGAATCCTTTTCAGTAGTTTGCGGGTGCAGGACAGTGCGAAATTCTTTTATACGGTACTGCTTTTCATATTTTTGAAGCGCAGCCATGATCCAGTCTGTGATGACACAGCTGATCAAAATGTCGTATAAGGATTGTTGTGTTCCGTTAAAAGTTGAGGTTTGTGTGTGCAGAAAAGATAGGAAATTTTTTGTATGTTTCTGCAGATACGGAAATTTTTTTAGTTTTTTATCAAGCCAATTTGGCAGAGTCTTAGCGTTAGATTTAGATGGTTTCCAAGCAAAGAAAAACCGCAGATCATCTTCGACCTCTTGAATATTTTTTCGGAGTTTAAACGATTCAGAAGGTGATAGAAATTGAGGAGTTTCTTTAAATGTAATCATAAGAGTATCACCTCTATATATAAAGTATATTTATTCCAATCCTATAGGATATAAATGATCTATCCATAGGATATTTTCAATTCTCAGTTATAGTATAAACTGACAGGATAGTAATTGCTATATATTTCTATCTTATATAACAAATATCGTTCTTGAATGATTACTGTTCATTACTGTATTGTTTGGACGATATAACTTTTTATCTGTGCACAACAGTCTGATAAAAGTAAATCGAAGAAGGGATATGGAGATGAACATTTATCATTCTATACATACAATGACGTTACAGCGGAAGATCTTGCTGGAGGAAGTAAGCAGCTATCGAAGTCTGCTGTATGGCTTGTCTGACAGATATGGAACAGGCAGCTATCGAAAATCAGAAAATGAATACTATTTTTACATGTACGCATCGCAGGGCGTGATGATAAGCCTGCGGGCCGCACGAAACTGCGGTTTTATCAAATTAACAATCAATCTCAATTCGCTGCTCTATATGGAGATACAGAGAGTAGCATTATTTAGCCCGTGCCGAGATTATATGAGAACACTGGATTGCAATCTGCGCGATATACTGCGGGATGCACAGCTCGGCGCACCGGAGACCTTCATGTTTGCGCGGGTGGATTTCAGTGTGAACGCCCAAACGCCGGACCCGCTCGCATATATTGCGCTGGCGCACAGAGGCGGTGTGCCGAACGGCTTCAAGCAGACCTATCCGCGGTTTGACAACAAAAAGCGGATTAAACCGATTTATTACGCCTATTCTTACGATTTAAAACACAGCACAGAGGATTATGCCGTTTCTCTGTACTCCAAGGCAGACCAACTGCGGGACGATTACAATGCGCAGTTCGCCGACTATCAGGATGCGCAGGGCATGCTTCGGTTTGAGGCAAAATACGGTGCCGCCATGTTGCAAAAGCACTTCGGCATAACCAATCTAAGCTATTCACCGGAATTGCTGCACCGATTCCTGCAGGAATCTCCGTGTATCCTGTGCAAAGCCATGCAGGACTGCTTTCCGGCGGGAACATATTACTCGCTTGCGGCGGTGCAGGAGCAGCTTGCCCAAGCGGGAAAATCCGTGCAGAGGGAGCGGCTGGGCACATGGATTGCGCAGACCTCACGCATGGGCAGCGCCTGCAAGGCACGCCGTGCGCTTTGCGCGGAGCTTTCCGGATCGCAGTATGATGCGCTGATGAAATACCAGCGCGCAAGCGGGATCAATCCGGTAACAATCGGCCGCAAGTGGAAACAGCGGGCACTGCCGAGTCTGCAGAGTGTGTTCGGCTTCGACGAATAACGCATAAAGAGGGAGAATGAAAGTGAAACACAAACGGGTATGTGCATGATTTATCGTTTGGGAAATACTGGCGCCAACTATCGTGTAGTACGACCAAAAATGAAGTTTGACGGATAGCAGTACGGCATTCCCTATCGGTGTGACCGCACACACTTGACTTTTGCGCACGAATATGGTATGATATGCAACAATCGAGCAAAGGTGCTTCACAGTGCCTTTGCTCTTTTTATTTGTGCGGAAGGGGAGAAAAGTGATATGCGCAGACCGGCGTGGCTTTCGGTGCGATGGTGGAGCAGCCGCAGTATTTTGACGGTTTCATTTTGTGCGTTTGCGGCGGTGCTCTGCATTCTGTTGGGCAGCAATCGCTACATGGCGGACTGCGTGCAGCAGGAGGCACAGGCGAAGGATGAGCTGGCGTCGCTGATCGCGCTGGGACAGCAGCTTGCAGATGCATCCGACCTGCTGACAAATGAGGTTCGCGCCTATGCCGAAACCGAGGATATCACCCATTTGAACAACTATTGGACTGAGGTTCTTGCCACCAGACAGCGAGACGCGGTAATTCAGACACTGGAAAATGATCAGCTGCCGGATGAAGAAGCCGCGCTTCTGGCGCAGGCCAAGCGATGTTCGGATCTGCTCATCGACACCGAGACACGTTCCATGTACCTGATTCTCGCCGCGGCAGGGCAAAATGCAGATGATTTTCCAGACGAGCCGCTGCACCGCTATGTCACCCGTGTGACGGAAACGCCGCTTTCCGGTGCAGATACAGCGCGCTCTGCCGCGCAAAAGCGCGAAACCGCCCGTCAAATCCTGTACGATGCGGCGTATGAGCGGGCCAAGTATGAAATTATGTCGCCCATCGAGCAGTTCCGGCAGCAGACCTCAGATCGTTTAGAAAACGAAGTCGCACGCGCGACCGCCGGACGCCACACCGCCTCCGAGGTGCAGATTTTCTGCCTGCTGTGTTCGCTGGTGCTCATCGCGGCTGTGCTGTGGCTGCTGATGCGGCTGTATATCGTGCCGCTGCGCCGCTATACGGATGCGCTCTCCGGTGCGGCAGCAGACCGGATGCGGGTGCGCGTTACGCCGTGCGGCGCGAGCGAACCGTACCGGTTCGGTCAGATGTTCAACCGCCTGCGGGCGACACTGGAACGCGAACTGGAAAACCGCCGGACGGCGGAGGAGCAGATGCGGCAGGCGCGCGACGAAGCCGACAGCGCCAATCGGGCAAAAAGTGAATTTCTCGCGCAGATGAGCCATGAACTGCGTACACCGCTCGGCGCGGTGACCGGGTATCTGTATCTGCTCGAGCGCACGCCGCTGAATGCCCAGCAGAAACGCTATTGCAGCAGTATGTACACCTCGTCCGAGGCGTTGATGGAGCTGATCAATCAAATTCTGGACTTTTCCAAGATCGAAGCGGGCGCACTGACGTTTGAAACGGTCGTGTTCGACCCGACCGCACTGCTGCACGCCGTGCGCGACATGCTTGAGCACAGCGCGCGTCAAAAGGGGCTGACGCTGAAACTGGACATTCGGGGAAAGCTGCCGCAGGCTGTTAGCGGCGACCCGACCCGTCTGCGGCAGGTGCTGGTCAATCTGGCGGGCAACGCGGTCAAGTTCACCGAGCACGGCAGCGTTACCATCGCTGCCGAGGCCGTGCAGCAGGATGAAAATGGTGTCACCATTGCGTTTGCGATCGCGGATACCGGCATCGGCATCCGTGACGAGGATCAGGCGCGTATCTTCGAGCCATTCGAGCAGGCAGACAGCAGCGTGACGCGCAAATACGGCGGCACCGGTCTGGGACTGGTCATCGCGCGGCGCATTGTGGAAACCGCAAGCAGAGGCACGCACAAGCTGACACTCGAGAGCAGGGAAGGCCGCGGCTCGACCTTCCGGTTTGCAATGGATTTTGCATTGGCGGAGCCGGTTCCTGAGCCGGAATGCGAACGCTTACCCGAGATGGATGAGGAAAAGACGGTGCTGCTCGTGGACGACAGCGAGATCAACCTCGTGATGGAGTGTGAGCTGCTGCGCAGCTTCGGCCTGCAGGTGGACACGGCGGCAAGTGCAGGAGACGCCCTGCGGTTGGCGGAGCAGCGCGTGTACGATCTGGTGCTGCTGGACATCCGCATGCCGGATATGGACGGCTATGAGCTGGCAAAACGTTTGCGGAGGCTGGAAACCTATCGCGCCGTGCCGCTGCTGGCGCTGACCGCTGATGCAGTGGGAGGTGTCCGCGAGCGGGCATTGGATGCCGGTATGAACGACTGTATTACCAAGCCGGTGCGGCCGGACAGGCTGTATCAGGTTTTGCGGCGGTACTTTGCGCTGGCAGTGGATGCACCGGAAACGCTTGCCACCGACCATGGCGGGCTGTTCCGCCGCGAGCGGGCGCTTGCTACCCTTGGCGGGGACAGAGAGCAGCTTGCCGCGCTGTGCCGCCGGTTTCTGCGGGCGCACAGCCGCTCGGCGGAGTATGTGCGGCTGCATCTGGAGCATGGCCGTCCCGCGAACGCGCGTGCGCTGCTGCATGATCTTATTGGACTTGCGGGCAACCTTGGGTGCGACGCGCTATCGGATACCAGCCGTGTGCTGCTCGACGAGGTGCATCACAGCAAAATGGACACGCTGCCGCAGTTTACCGAGGTGTTCGACCGCACGATAGAGGAGCTGCGGTCGTTTGCGGAAACCCAGACCGAATCGCTCGGAAAACCGATGGAACAGGCCGCCAAAAAGCTGAAAAAGCTGGTGGAGAACTACGATTTTTCCGCCGTGCAGTGGTTCGAGCAGCACGGCAGCAGCCTGCGGCACAGCATGCCGCCCGAGCAGTTTGCGCGGCTGTCGGAGGCGCTCGAGCGCTATGATTTTGAACGAGCGGCGAAGCTGCTGGACGAGAAAGAGGAGTGAGGATATGTACCGCATTTTACTGGTCGAGGACGATGAGGCGCTGCGCTATGTGTACGCGCGTATGAATGCATGGCAGGAGAACGGGTTCTGTCTGGCGGCGCAGGCCGCCAACGGCAAACAGGCGCTCGAGCAGCTGGACAAGGAGCGTTTTGATCTCATTGTGACCGACATCCGCATGCCGTTCGTGGACGGACTGGAATTATTGCGCGAGCTGCGCCGCCGTGCGATTCAAACGCCGGTCATTCTGGTCAGCTCCTACGGCGAGTTTGAGTACGCAAGGGAAGGACTGGTGCTGGGTGCGTTCGACTACATCGTAAAGCCTTTCTGCGAGGAACAGCTGAACGCTGTACTGAGCCGCGCGGCGCAGTCGCTCTCGGCGCACACGGGCGAGGACAGCCAGTACGCGCTCGTGCGCGAAACCTTGGAGCAGCTTGGCATTCCGGTGCAGGAGGACGGCTTTGTGCATACACTGGCGGCATTTCTGGCGGCACACCTGAATGGCGTGATCACGATGGAACAGGCCGCCGAGCATCTCGGGCTGAGCAAGGACTATTTCGGCAAGCAGTGCCGCAGTCACACCGGAATGACGTTCGGTGCGCTGTACAATCAGGTGCGGGTGGCGTATGCCAGGCAGCTTTTACGAGAGAGTACGGACAAGGCCAGAGAGATCAGCGAACGGCTTGGTTTTGCCTCGCCGGACTACTTCACGCGCATTTTCAAGGAGATCACCGGCTGCACGCCGAGCGCTTACCGCGCCGCTCATCTCTGATTTTTAGCGGAGAATCCCTGCTTTTTTCGGTGTTCACCGGCTTTGGCAGGGTGTATGATAGGTACAGATCAAAGATCAACGAAGGTGGTGAAAAACGTGGAAAATTACGTCATCACGATCGCCAGAGGCTTCGGCTCGGGCGGCAAGCAGATTGGCAAGCTACTGGCTTCACAGCTCGGCATACCGTGCTATGAGAGCCAGATACCACAGATGGCCTCCGAATGCAGCGGCATCAGTCAGGAGAAATTCATGCAGGCAGATGAACGGCTGCGCAGGCCGAGTCTGCTGCGGCTCATTCGCAAAGCGCCGGATATCGACCGCGCGTATGCGCCGAGTGACCGCAAGTTTGTTTCTGACGACAATCTGTTCCGCATTCAGGCATGGATCATCAGGGAGCTGGCAAAATCAAAGCCGTGCATCATCGTCGGCAAGTGCGCCAACCATATCCTGCGGGATCGGGCAAACGTACTCAGTGTGTATGTGGAAGCGCCGCGCAAGACCTGTGTGGAGTCCATCATGCAGAAATCCGGCGTAACTGCGGAACAGGCAAACAAATTGATCGTCAAAACCGATCAGTATCGCGCAGAGTATTACAAATACTACACCGGCGGCGACGATTGGACCAATCCCACGCTGTACGATCTGACGGTGAACACCGGCAGGCTGTCACGCGAGGACGCGGCGCGTCTGATCATTCAGGCGGCGCACATCAAGTTTGGTGAGGACGCGCTCTATTAAGTAAACAAGATTCGACAATGGGGTCGATCCGGAACGGCAGGTGCCGTGCGGGTCGGCTTTTTTCATTCTCAAATTCGTAAACCAATCCAGTAAAGGAGAGATTTCATATGAATTATTCCCTGCTTCGCAGACTTTCGGCAGGCGCGGTTTGCGCCGCACTGCTGGCAACCATGACCGCCTGCGGCGGCGGCTCCGCTGCACCGGCGGCAGACAGCGCGGATTCCTCTGCGGACGGCGGCACCGTAAAGGTTGGCCTGCTGCACTCGCTGACCGGCTCGATGGCGATTTCCGAAACGTCCGTGCGTGACGCGGAGGTGCTTGCCATCGACGAGATCAACAAGGCCGGCGGCGTCAATGGCTGCCAGATTGAGTACGTCGAGGAGGACGGCGCATCCCAGCCTTCCACCTTTGCCACCAAGGCGGAAAAGCTGATCGACAGCGACGGCGTAGCCACCATCTTCGGCTGCTGGACTTCTTCCTCGCGCAAGGCGGTAAAGCCGATCGTTGAGGACTACGACGCACTGCTGTGGTATCCGGTACAGTATGAGGGCATGGAGTCCTCGACGAACATCGTGTACACGGGCGCAGCACCCAATCAGCAGATCGTTCCGGCCATCGAGTATCTGCTCGATAAGGGCTACAAGAATTTCTTCCTGCTCGGCTCGGACTATGTGTTCCCGCGCACCGCAAATATGATCATTGAGGCGCAGGTCAAAGCCGCAGGCGCGAATGTGGTCGGTGAGGAATACGCTGATATGGATCAGACCGATTTTGCCGCTATCATCGCCAAGATTGAAGCCGCAAAGCCGGATATTATCATTAACACACTGAACGGCACCGGCAACGTTTCCTTCTTCAAGCAGATGAGCGAGAAAAACTACACCGCAGAAACCTATCCGACCATGTCCTTCTCCATCGCGGAGGAAGAGGTAGCGACGATCGGCGCGGACATTCTCAAGGGCCACATGGTTTCCTGGAACTACTACGAGACCACCGATACCGACAAGAACAAGAGCTTCGTTGACGCATACAAGACCATGTTCGGTCAGGACCGCGTAACGAGCGACCCGGCAGAAGCAGCCTACGATGCAGTTTATCTGTGGAAGGCAGCCTGCGAGAAGGCGGGCAGCTTTGAGGTGGACGATGTGCTCGATGCCATCCACACCGGCGAAATCTCCTTTGACGCACCGGAGGGCACTGTCACCATCAACAGTGAGAACCAGCACCTTGCAAAGCCGGTTCGCATCGGTCAGGTTTCCGACGACGGCCTGATCTACGAGGTATACTCCACCGACGGTCCGGTCGATCCCGATCCGTATCTCAAGAGCTATGACTGGGCGGTAGCCGCAGGCATTCAGCCGCTTGAGTAACCAATTTCACCAATAACCCCCTATACATTCTATTTCGTTCCGGCAATACGGGCAAACTTCGGTTTGCCCGTGCTGGAATCCGAAAATGAGAGCAAAAAACGCTTTGCTCCGATTTACGGATTCGAGCAATATGAGGAGGGAACACAATGCAAGAATTCATTACCACGCTGTTTAACGGCTTGAGTCTCAGCTCTATTATCCTGCTGACCTCGCTCGGACTTGCCATCACGTTCGGACTGATGCGCGTCATCAACATGGCGCACGGTGAGTTCGTCATGATCGGTGCATACATGACCTACGTCACCCAGCAGCTGTTCTCGGCATTTCTGCCGATCTCCATGCGCGACTGGTACTACATCGCAGCGCTGCCGCTTGCCTTTGCGGCGACGTTCCTGCTCGGTGCGGTGCTGGAAAAGCTGGTCATTTCCCGGCTGTACGGCCGCGAGATCGACTCGCTGCTGGCTACCTGGGGCATCAGCCTGATCCTGCAGCAGGCGGCACGTTCGATCTTCGGCGCACAGGGCGTTAACGTAAACGCACCGAAATTCCTGTCCGGCGGACTGACCGTGGCGGGCTGCACATTCTCGTACAACCGCCTGTTTATTCTCGGTCTGGTGCTGGTATGCCTCGGCGGTGTCGGTCTGCTGATGTACCGCACAGCATTCGGCCGTCAGGTACGCGCGGTCATGCAGAACCGACCGATGGCGCAGTGCATGGGCATCAATTCCCGCCGTGTGGACAGCCTGACGTTTTCGCTCGGCTCGGGTCTTGCCGGCCTTGCAGGCTGCTCGCTGGCGCTCTTAGGCTCGATCGACGCGACCGTCGGTCAGAACTACATCGTCAACTCGTTCATGGCGGTCGTACTCGGCGGCGTAGGCCGTCTGCTCGGTACGGTCGTAGGCTCGACGGCTATTGGCGGCGCAAGCATTTTCGCAGAAAACTACACCTCGGCAACCATTGCCAAGGCTATCGTGCTGCTGCTCGTGATCGTGTTCCTGCAGAAGCGTCCGCAGGGTTTGTTCACCATTCGCAGCCGCAGTCTGGATGATTAAGGAGGGAGAAACCGATGAAACTGCTCAAAAAGCAGGGCATGAATCTATGCTTTGCCGTAATTGTTGCCGTGCTGGCGGCCATGCCGCTGCTGCTGCAAAGCGGCGTGCTGACGGCAAGCTCGACCATCCTGTACCTCGGCAAGTGCATTGCCTTTGCCATTGTGGCCATGGGACTTGACCTCATCTGGGGCTATACCGGCATTCTGTCGCTCGGCCACGGCCTGTATTTCGCCCTCGGCGGCTATGCGATGGCGATGTACCTGAAATTGCAGGCGACTGGCGGCAGCATCACGGATTTTATGCATGTCGGCGGACTAACCGAGCTGCCGATGATCTGGAAGCCGTTCCAGACCCTTCCGGGTGCGATCGTTATGCTGTTTATCGTGCCGACTGTCGTTTCCGGTCTGATCGGCTATTTTATCTTCAAAAACCGCGTTAAGGGCGTGTATTTCTCCATCATTTCGCAGGCTTTGACCTGGGCAGCGTACTCCATCTTTATCGCGCTGTCGCCGTACACGAACGGCAATGTCGGCATCACGGAAATCCAGACCGTGCTCGGCAGCATCCGCGGCGAGAAAAACCGCGGCAACATGTTCCTGCTGTTCTACGGTGCGCTGCTGCTGATGGTGCTCACCTATGCACTCTGCCGTTTTCTTACCACGCGCAAGTTCGGCAAGCTGCTTGTCGCTATCCGCGACGGTGAAAACCGCACCTATTTCTCCGGCTATCAGGTCAGCCACTACAAGACCTTCGCGTATGTGCTCTCTGCCATCATGGCGGCTGTGGCAGGCGCGGTGTTTGTCAACTTCAACGGCTCGATCACGCCGTCGCAGATGACGATTTCGTACTCCATCACCATGGTGATCTGGGTCGCTGTCGGCGGACGAGGCACCATCATCGGTGCGGTCATCGGCGCGTTTCTCATCAACCTGTGCGAGTACAACCTGTCCTCCGGCGGACTGGTTGATGTATGGCAGTACATCATCGGTGCAGTGTTCGTGCTGACCATCCTGTTTATGAAGGGCGGTCTGGTCGGTCTGTTCTGCGAGCAGATTCCGGCGCTGCTGCACAAGGAGCGCAAGCCCAAGGTCGATTTGGCGCAGAAGGCGCAGAAAGGAGCGTAAACCATGGCAGGAAACAGCACAGTGCTGGATATCAAGAATGTTTCGGTCTGCTTTGACGGCTTTTACGCGCTGACCGAGGTCAATGCCGCCGTCAAGCGGCACTCCATCCACTTTTTCATCGGTCCGAACGGCGCAGGCAAGACCACGCTGCTCGATATCATCTGCGGCAAGACCAAGCCGACCGCAGGCAGCGTTATCTTCCATCCGGAGAGCCGCGCGGATGTGCGCCTGACCGGTATGCCGGAGTATAAAATCGTCCGCGAGGGCGTTGGCCGCAAGTTTCAGGTGCCGAGCGTGTTCGGCAGCCTGACCGTCTGGGATAACATGATGCTGTCGCTCAAGGGGCACAAGGGCATCTGGGATTCGCTGTTCGGCAGGCCGACAGCGGACGAGCTGGCGCAGATCGACCGCGTGCTCGACAAGGTCGGTCTGCTGGACAAGGCGCAGACGCGGGCGGGTTCTCTGGCGCACGGTCAGAAGCAGTGGCTCGAGATTGGGATGCAGCTGGTGCAGCAGCCGGAGATCATCATGCTGGATGAACCGGCGGCAGGCATGGGCAAGCCGGAGACCTTCAAGACCGGCGAAATCCTGCGTGAGATTCAAAAGGAATGCACCATCATCGTCATTGAGCACGACATGGACTTTATGCGGCAGGCGGCGGACGTCGTAACCGTGCTGCACGAGGGCAAGGTGCTCACCGAGGGCACGGTGGACGAGGTGCTGGCCGATGCGACCGTGCAGGCGGTCTATCTGGGACGCGGCAAGGCCGCAAGCTGAGCGAAAGGGCGTGAAAACAATGCTGAAAATTCGAGGACTGGAAAGCTGCTACGGCGAAAGCTGTATCGTGAGCGGACTGACGCTCGATGTACCCAAGGGCGAGATCGTCGGTCTGATCGGGCGAAACGGCGTGGGCAAGTCCAACACGCTCAAGAGCATCATGGGTCTGGTGAAAACACCGCACGGCGCGATCGAACTGGACGGCGAGGATATTATCCGCCGTCCGACTTACGAGCGGGCCGCCGCCGGACTGGGTTATGTGCCGCAGGGCCGCGATATTTTCCCGCAGATGACCGTGCAGGAAAATCTGGAGCTGGCGCTCTATGCGCAGAAAAAGCACGGCAAGGTGCCGGATTACATTTACGATCTGTTTCCCATTCTGCCGAAGTTTGCCGCACGGCGAGGCGGTGATCTTTCGGGCGGTCAGCAGCAGCAGCTCGCCATTGCGCGTGCGCTGGTCGCGGACCCGAAGGTGCTCATCCTCGATGAGCCGACCGAGGGTATCCAGCCGTCCGTCATCGCGGACATCGGCACGGCGATTCAGCGTGTCAACAAGGAACTGGGACTGACCGTGCTGCTGGTTGAGCAGTATCTCGACTTTGTGCTCGAAAACACCACGCAGCTGCATGTGATGGAAAAGGGTGCGCTGATTTACAGCAGTGCGACCGCTGAGGCAGACGGTGCTTACATTCAGCGCCTGATGACCGCATGAGTGGGGAGCAGCTGCCGGAAAGCACGGCGCATATCCTCATTGTGGATGATCTGCCCGACCATCTGGCGTTTGCGGGCACGATCCTGCGGCAGCAGGGCTACCGCGTACATGCCGCCACAAGCGGACGGGCAGCGCTCGCATTCCTCGAAAAGCGGCTGCCGGATTTGATCGTGCTCGATATCCACATGGAGGGTATGGACGGACTGGAGCTGTGCCGCCGCATCAAGGAAAACAGGCAGACAAGCGAAATTCCGGTGATTTTCGTCACCGCAGAGACCGCACCCGAGGTTATCACCGCCGGATTTGACGCAGGCTGCTGTGATTATGTTCCCAAGCCGTTTGTACGCGCAGAGTATCTTGCGCGTATTTCGGCGCATCTGCGCATTGCGCGGCAGAACAAGGCACTTCGTACGGCGTATGAGGAGCTTGACCGCTTCTGTTCGGCTGTGTCGCACGATCTGAAAGGTCCGCTCAGCGTTATACGTATGCTGCTTTCCATGCTGAAGGACGAGTTGGGCGACAGCGTGCCAGACGAAGCTGCACACATCTTCGGCATACTGGACGGCAAGGCGGAGCTACTTACCGCAATGGTGGAGCGGCTGCTCGAGTTTTCGCGCATGTGCAGCATCCGTCCGAACATGGTGCCGCTGGACATGAGCACGCTGCTGCACGAGGTCTACGACGAGCAGCGGCTCGCGGAGCCGGAACGGCAGGTCGAACTGGAAATGGAGCCGCTGCCGACCGTCCACGGAGATGCGGTTCTCGTGCGTATGCTGCTGAAAAACATCATCAGCAACGCGTTTAAGTTCACGCGCGGGCGCGAAAACGCAAAGATCACCGTCACGGCAGGCGAGGAGGACGATTTCACGGTTATCGCCGTCTGCGACAATGGTGCAGGCTTTGATATGCGGTATGCCGACCGGCTGTTCCGGATTTTTCAGCGTCTGCATGACGACAGCGAATTCGAGGGCACGGGCGTCGGTCTGGCGATGGCGCAGCGTATTATGGAGCGGCATGGCGGCAGAATCCGCATGACCGGCGAAGTAAACAACGGTGCGACTGTGTTTTTATATTTTCCACAGGAATAAACAGTGATTTAGATGAGTTTTAGGAGGGTTATTTATGCATATCGCAAGCACATTGATTTCTGCCGCAGTAGGCGGCGCATTCGGAACCGGCTCGGGCGGCGCAGTAGTCGCTTCGGGTGCCAAATTCCATAAGGAGAAAAATCCGAAGCCGCTTCTTATGGGCGCGGCAGGCGCGGCTGTATTTGCGGCACAGATGATGAATTTTTCCATCGCGGGAACCGGCTCCTCGGGACATATCGGCGGCGGATTTCTGCTCGCGGCGGTGCTCGGACCGGTACCGGCGTATCTCGTGATGAGCGTGATCCTGAGCGTGCAGTGTCTGCTGTTCTGTGACGGTGGTCTGCTCGCGCTCGGCTGCAACCTGTTCAACATGGGCATCGTGCCGTGCTTCCTCATCTATCCGCTGCTGAAAAAGCTGCTCGGCACCAAAATGCGTATTCCTGCCGCGGCGCTCGGCGGTGCGCTGAGTATGTTCACCGGCGCGCTGTGCGTGGTCGGGGAAGCGCTGCTTTCCGGCGCAAACGGCATGGATGTTTCCACGTTTATCATCAACATGGTGGGCATTCACGCAGCAATCGGTGTCGGCGAGGGCCTGATCACCGCCGGTCTGCTGGCGGCCTACGACAAGGCAAACGCATACGGTGAAAAGACCGCTGTCGCCGGTACGCTTGGTCTGGCAGCGGTGACGAGCGGTCTGCTGTCCGCCTTCGCGTCCGCCAATCCGGACGGTCTTGAGTGGTCGGTGATGCGCGTTGCCGGTGCGGCAGAGCACACCTCGGCGGCGCATGTTCTGCTGGACAATATCCAGTCTGCAACGGCGCTGCTGCCGGACTACGCATTCCGTGCTGTGGAAAACGTGCTGACCTCCGGTGCGGCAGGCCTGATCGGCTGTGCGGCTGTGTTTGCACTCGCGGTGCTGACCGGTGCAATCCTGACGCGCACGGCGAAAGCCGCAGCCTGACCGAAAGGAGCGACAATCATGCGATTAACTCCGCGCGAGACCGATAAATTATTGCTGCATCTGGCCGGAAATCTGGCAAAGGAACGCCGTTCCCGCGGTGTAAAGCTGAATTACCCGGAAACCATCGCGTACATCTCGAGCGAGATTGCCGAGATGGCACGCGACGGCAAAACGGTGGCCGAGCTGATGCAGGAAGGCCGAAAGCTGCTCTCCGCCGACGATGTGATGGACGGCGTGGCTGAAATGATTCACGAAATCCAGGTCGAAGCGACCTTCCCGGATGGCACCAAGCTAGTGACCGTGCACGATCCGATTCCGGCAAAGCAGGCGCTCATTCCGGGTGAGGTGCTGACCGAGGACGGTACGATCTGTTTGAACGAAGGCCGTCCGACGGTTGAGATTTCCGTTACGAGCACGGCAGACCGTCCGATACAGGTCGGCTCGCACATTCACTTTTTCGAGGTCAACAAGCGTCTGAAATTCGATCGCAAGGCTGCATGGGGTATGCGGCTGGATATTCCATCCGGCACAGCCGTGCGCTTTGAGCCGGGCGAGACAAAGACCGTGCGGCTGGTCAAAATCGGCGGCACGCGTGAGGGCTACGGCCTGAACGGACTAGTAAACGGTTCGTTGGATGACTTCACCGTGCGCGACACCGCATTCGCGCAGGCAAAATGGCAGGGCTTTCTGGGATTGGAGGACGAGGACAAATGATCGAGCTTTCCCGCAGAGATTACGCGCAGATGTACGGTCCAACGACGGGGGATAGAGTGCGTCTGGGCGATACCTCGCTGCTCATCGAGGTGGAAAAGGACCTGACCGTGTACGGCGACGAAGCCAAGTTCGGCGGCGGCAAAAGCCTGCGCGACGGCATGGGACAGTCATGCACGCACACGGACGAGGAATGTCTGGATACGGTCATCACGAATGCGCTCATCGTGGACTGTACGGGCATTTACAAGGCGGATGTCGGCATTAAGGACGGCAAAATATCCGGCATCGGCAAGTCCGGCAATCCGCATATTATGGATGGCGTCACACCGGGTATGATCGTCGGCGCGTCCACCGAGGCCATTGCAGGCGAGGGGCTGATCCTGACCGCAGGCGGCATCGACAGTCATATCCATTTCATTTCTCCGACGCAGGTGCGCACGGCGCTGTATTCCGGCATCACGACCATGATCGGCGGCGGCACCGGTCCGGCAGACGGCACGAACGCCACCACCTGTACACCGGGTGCGTTCCACATTGCACGCATGCTGCAGAGCGCGGAAGATTTACCGATTAACGTGGCGTTTCTCGGCAAGGGCAACTGCTCGACAGCAGGTCCGCTCGCCGAGCAGATCGAGGCCGGTGCCGCCGGACTCAAGCTGCACGAGGACTGGGGCAGCACGCCTGCCGCCATCGACTGCTGTCTGTCGGTCGCGGAGCGGTACGATGTGCAGGTGTCCATTCACACGGACACGCTCAACGAAACCGGCTGTGTCGAGGACACGATAAACGCCTTTCACGGACGCACGATTCACACCTATCACACCGAAGGCGCAGGCGGCGGTCATGCACCGGATATCATCCGTGCATCGGCGTACGATTACGTTCTGCCGTCTTCGACCAACCCGACTATGCCGTATACCCGCAACACCATCGATGAGCATCTGGATATGCTGATGGTATGCCACCACCTCGATAAGTCCAATCCCGAGGATATCGCCTTTGCGGACAGCCGTATTCGGCCGGAGACCATCGCGGCAGAGGACGTGCTGCATGACATGGGTATCTTCTCCATGATGTCGAGCGATTCGCAGGCCATGGGGCGTGTGGGCGAGGTTATCACGCGCACCTGGCAGGCGGCGGACAAGATGAAAAAGCAGCGCGGCACGCTGGACACGGACTGTGCCCGCAACGATAACAACCGTGTCAAGCGCTACATTTCCAAGTACACCATCAATCCGGCGGTGACGCACGGCATTTCCGAGTATGTCGGTTCGATTGAGGTCGGCAAGCTGGCAGACCTCGTGTTGTGGCAGCCTGCGCTGTTCGGTGCGAAGCCGGAAATGGTGCTCAAATGCGGTACGATTACGGCTTCCCGCATGGGAGACGCAAATGCGTCCATTCCGACGCCCGAGCCGGTGGTCTACACGGATATGTTCGGCGGATATGGAAAAGCACTGTCGCAAAGCTGTGTGACGTTCGTTTCCAAGTGGGCGTATGACCACGACATTGCCGGACATCTGGGACTGGAGCGCGTGGTGCTTCCGGTTTCGCACTGCCGCGACATCAGCAAGCGCGATATGCGCCACAACGACACGTTGGCGGACGTTCGGGTCGATCCGGAAACCTACACAGTGACGGTGGACGGCAAAAAGATCACCTGTGAGCCGTTCTCCGAGCTGGCACTCGCACAGCGGTATTTTCTGTTCTGAGGAGGAAAAGCAACATGATCGCAGAGCATATTTTAGGCAATGTACGGGATGGCGTGACGGAAACCGTCGTCAATATTCCATTTGAGTGGTTCGAAACCGAAAAGAAGCGTATCGCCAAGACCGCCGAGGACGGCACCGAATTCGGCGTGTGTGTCGGCGAACCGCTGCACGACGGCGATATTCTTGCACGGGAGAACGGCAAGGTGTATGCGGTGCGGATTGCACCGTCGCGCCTGATCGAAACGCGCGTTTCCACCATGCAGGAGATGGGCCGGCTGTGCTTTGAACTGGGAAACCGGCATTTGTCGCTCAAAATCGAGCCGGACCGCGTGACCGTGCCGTATGACGAGCCGACACTGCTGTATTTACAGCACCTCGGCTTTAACGCGCACGAAACGCACGCCGCCTTCGCGGATTACATTGTGTGCAAGGCGCACGGCGCGAGCGGGACGGCACACAGCCATCATCATCACCATGAATGAGCTGAAACGGCTGTATATGCTGCAAATCTGCGACAGTTTGTTCCCGATCGGCGCGTTCACGCTGTCCAACGGTTTGGAAACCTATGTGCAGCACGGCGTGGTGGATTCGCCGGAAACGCTGGCGGCGTATCTCGCGGATTATCTGGCGCTTGCGCCGTATCAGGAGCTGGGCGTGGCCGCGCTCGCCATGCAGTACGCATCCGAGCCGGAAAACTGGCGACGGCTCGATCAGCTGTACACCGCCTGTCGAGCGCCGATGGAGGTGCGGCAGGGAAGTGCCAAGCTGTGTATGCGGCTCATTAAAGCCGCCGAGCAGATCGCACCGGTGGAGAGTCTGCAGGAGTATCGCGCGTGCATTGCGGACGGCACCTGCACCGGACAGCATCCGATCGCGGTCGGACTATTCGCGGCGGCGCATGAGGTGGAAAGGCAGGAGGCAATGTCCATCTACGGCTACTCGCTGCTGAGCGGACTGACCACACACGCCGCAAAGTGCGTGCCGCTGCGTCAGCTGGATGCACAGCGTGTGCTGCACGAGAGTTTTCCGCGGCTGCTGGATGCGGTGCAGACCGCGCTTTCCGTCACCGAGGATGCGCTCGGCATAGGCGGTCCGGCGTTTGATATTTTCGCCATGCAGCACGAAACACTCTATTCAAGACTATACATGAGTTGAGGAGAATCGGTTATGAGCTTTGTAAAAATCGGCATCGGCGGTCCGGTCGGATCGGGCAAAACCGCACTCATCGAGCGTTTGACCCGCCGTATGAGCAAGAAATACAGCATTTGTGTCATCACGAATGACATTTACACCCGTGAGGACGCGGAATTTCTGATCAAGAACTCCTGTTTGCCGCCCGAGCGTATCATCGGCGTGGAAACCGGCGGCTGCCCGCACACCGCCATCCGTGAGGATTGCTCGATGAATCTGGAAGCAGTGGATGAGATGGCAGAGCGGTTCCCAGATGTGCAGATCATCTTCATCGAGTCCGGCGGCGATAATCTGTCCGCAACGTTCAGTCCGGACTTAGCGGATGCATCCATTTACGTCATTGATGTGGCGCAGGGCGAGAAAATCCCGCGCAAGGGCGGTCCGGGTGTGACGCGCAGCGACCTGCTCGTCATTAACAAGACCGACCTTGCACCGCTGGTCGGGGCCAGTCTGGAGGTCATGGCATCCGACAGCGCGCGTATGCGGGAGGGACGTAAATTCCTGTTTACCAATCTGGTCAGCGGAGAAGGACTGGATGAAGTCATTGCGTGGATCAAATCCGACGTGCTGTTCGAGGGCAAGTGATGGAAAGCCGCATTTTTGTGCAGACAGCGCGGCAGAACGGCCGCACGCAGGTCGAGGATATGTACTTCACCGCGCCGTACAAGATCATGCGGCCGCTGTACAACGGCGGGCATACCGACCTGATCCTGATGGCAGCTTCGGCGGGTCTGCTTGCGAGCGACAGCATCGATGCACAGTACACGTTCGGGGATGGCTCGGATGTGTCCATTCGGACACAAGGCTTTGAGAAGGTGTTCAACACCGGAAACGGACAGGCACGCAGACACATTTCCATCGAGGTGGGAGAGAACGCGCGCGTGTGCTTTCTGCCGCAGCCGGTCATTCCGTTTGCGGGCAGTGATTATTGCGGCAGTATGACGGTTAATCTGCAGAAAAGCAGCCGTTTTTTGTGCGCCGATGTGTTCACCTGCGGACGTACCGGCTGCGGTGAGCGATTTGCTATGCGGCGGTTCGAGAACCGGCTGTGCATCATGCTGGACGGAAAGCCGGTGTTCGCCGAGCATACACTCGTGCAGCCGGAGAGACGCGGCTATACCGGACTGGGGCAGTGGCAGGAATTTACCCATCAGGGCGTGCTTTATGCCTATGCGCCTGGAAAAGAGGACGAAATCCTTGCCTTTGCACGGCAGAAGGATGGTTTGCCGGACGGTATCGTCGGTGCAAGCCACGCGGTGCAGGGCGTGTGTGTCCGTGCGCTGGCCATGAGCGGCGATACGCTGTTCCGGTTCTTTGAGCGGTTTGATCAGCTGGTGTGAGCAATAACAAAAGGCTCCTGTGTCACAAGACACAGGAGCCTTTTGCACCACTGCGGAGGGACGCAGCAGCGCTGTCTAACGGCAGCAGCGCACGGGGAGTCGGACGTTATGCGCCGATGCCGAGAGGCGAAAAGATGAGATACATGATCGCAACGACTGCCGCACCGGCGATCGCCCAGACCTTGCCGTTCTTCCATGGGGTCATATCCATGACCTTGGCATCCGGCATCTCCCACGCAAGCTGACGCGGGCATACCTTGATGCAGATCGCATAGATGATGCACTCGAGGACGAACAGTGCGAATACAACGTACAGATAGTGGAACCGGCTGAAGAACGGGATGACCTTGGTCAGACCGTACAGCACGATGTGGACCGGGATAACGATCTTCGGGGCGATAGCAGGCGCTTTTTTGCTCAGCAGACCGAACAGGACAGCGGTCAGCAGCGGCATGGAGAAGAAGCCCCAGCACTCATTGATGAAGTTCATAATGCCGGTGCCGAAGAACATGACGAACGGTGCGATGGCGATGGAAACCACGCCGACAGCCGTACCGAAGATCTGGCCGACCTTAACAACCTTGCTGTTGGAGGCCTGCTTGCCCCAGATGGGCTGCCAAACGTTCAGGGTGAAGATGGTGGATGCGGAATTCAGCACCGAATTGAACGAGGACAGGATCGCGCCGAACATAACGGCTGCAAAGAAGCCCATCAGCGGCTTGGGCAGCACTTCCATAACGAGAAGCGGGTACGCCTGGTCAGCCGCCATGCCGACCGAGGTGTCCATCTGGCCGTTTGCAGCCAGCAGCTGGAACGCGATGATGCCCGGCAGAACGATGACAAATACGTCAAGGCACTTGAAGAAGCCGGCCCAGATCGCGCCCTTCTGGCTCTCTGCGAGGTTTTTGCCGCCCAGCGAACGCTGGATGATGGACTGGTTGGTCGCCCAGTAGAACAGGTTGTTGACGAACATACCGGTCAGCAGCAGCGGCCACGGTACTTCCGGCGGGAGCGCGTTCGGCGCGGACCATGCGTTCATCTTTTCCGGCGTTGCGGAGATGAGGTGATCCAGACCGGCCATGAAGCCGCCGCCATCCAGCTTGCCGAGGGCAAGAATGCCGAGAATCGGGATGGCAAAGCCGCCGATGATGAGGCCGACACCGTTGATGGTATCCGAGTAGGCAACGGCTTTCAGGCCGCCGAATACCGCATAGCACATACCGATGATGCCGGTGCCGATGCAGATGATGGTGATGGCGCTGAAATAGCTGATGCCGAACATACTCTCGAGGTCAAAGATCTTGACCAGTGCGACCGCACCCGAATACAGGATGGTCGGCAGCATGGTAACGACATACGCGATCAGGAACAGCAGCGAGAACAGGCGCATGGTGAAGGTATCGTAGCGCATCTCGAAGAACTCCGGGATGGTGGCGATGCCGCCGCGCAGCAGCTTGGGCAGGAACACGAATGCCAGCACAATCAGCGCGAACGCCGAGGTGGCCTCCCAGGCCATCGTACTCATGTTGCCCGCGAACGCCTGTCCGTTCGTGCCGACAAGCTGTTCTGCGGAAAGGTTGGTCATCATCAGTGAACCGGCGATAACGATGCCGGGCAGTCCGCGTCCCGCGAGGAAGTAGCCTTCCTTGGTGGACAGGTCGTCATCGCGTGTTTTCCACCACGAGAGCACCGCGACAAGCACGGTAAACGCAATAAAGGTTGCGACAGTAAATGCCATTTTGTTGTTTTCCCCCTTGTTTTTTTACTGTGTGGGCTGATTTTTGGGCGCAGAAAACCGCCTCCCCCTTTGAAGAGGCGGTATCCGCATTTTTATTTCGTTGGAATGCAGAGATTCGGTCACTGACCCAGGCGCTTTTCTACCTCGGCGCGGCGTTCTGCGGCATTGTCAGCCGTTACGACAGTCGCATCGGTCGCAATGAACTCGTCCAGTTTTTTGCCGTTCAGCGCATCGACTGCGGCCTGCACGCCGAGGTAGCCAACATCGTAACCGTCAACGGCAACGGTCATGGTCTCCTGACCGGCGAGAATTGCATCAATGCCCGCCAGATTGCCGCCGATGCCGACAAAGATGGTGTTCTTGTACGCCGGGAATGCGGCTGCGGCACGGGCGGCACCGGCTGCCATATCATCGTTGTTCGCCACGATGATGGATACGCCCCCCGGATGTGCCTGAATGATGGCCTCCATGCAGGTAACAGCCTTGTCCGCTACGCTGTCTGCGTACTGCGTCTCAGCAGAAAGATACTCGCCGCCAGCCTCGGCAATGCCCTGCTTAAAGCCTGCAATGCGTGCCTCCGAGGTGGAGTCGCCCTGCACACCCATGATGCCGATGGCGGTAATCTTATCCCAGCTCTTATCCTTTGCCGCCTCAACAGCGGCCTTGCCGCCCATTGCGGCCAGCTCCTCGTTGTTGAAACCGACAAAGCTGAGCACCTTGTCTGAGTCGATGGCGGTATCAATCGCCACGATCGGCAGGTCGGTATTTGCAATCTGTGTTGCAACGGTTTCCGCCTGAAGCGGCGCAACCACCATTGCATCACAGTCGTTCGCGCTGAGCGTGGTTTCGATCATGGAAAGCTGCTCGTCATATGCGGTTTCCGAGCTTGCGCCCAGAACATCGACCGTAACGCCCAGATCTTCACCGGCCTGCTTGCAGCCGTTGCCGACATACTGCCAGTATTCGGATGCGAGCGTTTTCAGAATGACCTTGATATGGTAATCCTGCTGTGTGGTCTGGTCGGCAGTGTCACCGCCGTTATTTGTCTGTGCGGTGCTGCCGCCGCAGCCTACGAGAGCGCTCATCATCAACGCGCCGGATACCAATGCAGCGAGTAATCTCTTTTTCATAATCGTTCCTCCGAAATCAGGTAATAACAGATATTAAAATAGAAAAGAAATGCTATCAGAAGATTCTTGGGGATATGCTGTTGATGGAATTATTCGTAATCCACCCACGCGGAACCCTTGTCTGCGGATTCCACGCACTTTTCGATCCACTTGATGCCCTGGGCGCCGGCCTTGACATCCGGATACCAGAAGTCGCCGTAAGCGCCCTTGTCGGCCTCAGCCATAGCGACGGCAAAGCGAGCATACAGGTTGCTCCACGCCTCGAACAGACCTTCGGCATGGCCGCCGCCGATGCGATCCTCAACGCGCGCCTCGTCGGTCAGGTAGCCCGCACCGCGCTCGAGCACGCGGGACGGCTCACCCTCGATCTCGTACAGCATCTGGTTCGGACGCTCATCATCCCACTCGAGGGATGCCTTGGAGCCGACCACGCGGATCTTGTGGTAGTGGCGTGCGCCGCTGTTGATCGAGCTTGCCCAGCAGTAGATCTGCGCGCCTGCCTGTACGTTTTCGCTGCCCTTGAGGTTCATGATAACGAAGGCGTTGTCCTCCAGCTCACGGCCCTCGACAAAGGAACGCTTGGTGCACATCAGGTTGTCGATCTTCATGTCCGGGATCATCGCCTCGATGATGAACAGCGGATGCGTGCCGACATCACCGAGTGCGAAGGACGGGCCTGCCTTGGACGGGTCAAAGCGCCACTTTGCGGACGGAACCTTGTCCTCGATCTTGAAGTTGTAGCCGCCAAACGCGAAACTCATGTTGATAACGCGGATCTCACCGAGATCGCCGTTTTTGATCATCTGGCGTGCCTGCTGGATGAGCTGATGACCGGAGTAGCCGTAGGTCACGCCGACAACGCGGTGTTTCTCCTCGGCCAGCTTTACTAGCTCGTCCGCCTGCTCGGAGGTGAAGCACAGCGGCTTCTCGCAGACAACGTGCAGACCGGCTTCGAGAGCAGCCTTGCAGACCTCGTAGTGCATACCGTTCGGCGTTGCGATGGAAACCGCCTGCACGCCGTCCGGACGCTTGGCCTCCTCAGCGAACATGGTCTTGTAATCCGGATAGCAGCGGTCTGGATCAACATGCAGCTGCTTGCCGAAGTCCTTGCCGCGCTCCGGATCAATGTCGAACGCACCGGCAACCAGTTCAAAATTGAAGTCGCGCAGTGCAGCCGAGCGATGAATGTAGCCGATCTGGCTGCCGCGGCCGCCGCCGACCATGCCCCAGCGAATGGGATTTTCTACTCGTTTTTCACCGTAATACATAAGAAATCCTCCTTAAAATTTACATAAATAAAAATATTGCGTTTGAACTGTTGAGAGAGTGGAGCGGGAGCACGGGAGAGAAGAGCCATGCTCCTCGCTCGGGTGTGATCAGATTTCGTAGCCGACCGATTTCAGGTAGTCCACGCTGGCCTTTACATCGCGCAGGCTGGTGTCCGAGTTGCGCGGATCGCGTTCCTGCTCGATGGTGATGTAGCCGGAGTAGCCAATGTCGCTGAGCGCCTGCTTGATGGCCGGATAGTCGAGCGAACCTGTGCCGATGGGGCACATCGCGCCCTTGCCGCAGCCGTCGAAGAAGCGGATGCGCTCACCGAGCACCTGACGGTAAACGGTTTCGTTTACGTCCTTGAAGTGGACATAATCCAGCTTGTCAGCATATTTTTTGAGGTACTCCACCGGGTCCATGTGCGAGTAATACAGATGGCCGGTATCCAGACACAGACCGGCGACCTCATACGGAATATCGCGCACGACCTTTGCGATCTCGTCGGAAAATTCAATGTAGCCGCCCGCGTGCGGATGGATGACCGGGCGCACACCCCATTTGTTCGCGCGTTCACATACAGCGCGGACGTTGCCCATGAAGCGCGCCCATTCCTCATCCGACAGGCGCGGTGCGGTGTCCGGATGGCCTGCGGCGTAGTCGCGCTCGTCGTGTCCCCAGTCCATAACGGTCATGTACGGCGTGGGGAACTTCTGGCCGTCGTGGGTCTTGAGCACCGGCAGCTTCGGGTCGGTGATCAGGCGGCAGATGTCGTCAACCGCGTGCAGCACGCTCTCCTGATTGTCTGCGTCGAGCAGATCGTGGAAAATGGTGCCTGCTACGATGGCGAGACCGTTCTTTTTCAGCTCATTTGCGACCAGCTCGGCATCGATGGGCAGGTAGCCGTAGGGCCCGAGCTCGATGGCGCTGTAACCGGCTTTGCCGGCTTCCTCCAGCACGCGCGTCCAGGGCGGTAAATACGGATTCTTGGGGTCGTCCACACCCCAGCAACAGGGTGCGCCACAGATTTGAATGCTCATAATCGAAAACTCCTTTCGCTGTTTCCGTGAAGTTTTTGTTCTTTTTGATGATTTAATTATACTATTTCGGCGAATATGATGTTTCTTCCTTCTTGCGTTTTGTTATCGCAAAAATATCGAAATACTGCACAAAAAGCGGGGGTGTCAATTTGGTTTATACGGATTCTTGCGGTCTGCACCAAAATACGCTATACTATACCTATATTCGCACAGGGGGAAAGAGCATGACGGAAGAAGTACGTTTTGTATCCGGTCAGATGCCGAGTCTGCTGTACGCCACCAAGCAGATCGTAGCGGCATCGACTGTCACGCGCGCCATTCATCGGCACGAGCGCTTTACGGAGATGCTGTATGTCTATCAGGGTGCGGGTCAGTACATCGCGGGCGGATACAGCTACCAAATCCGTACCGGTGATATACTGCTGTATAATCAGGGCGATCTGCATGAGGTTACGTCCTCGCTGCAGCATGAGATCGGTACGTTCTGCTTTGGCATTTCCGGTCTGCAGCTGCGCGGACTGCCGGAAGGGCATTTTACCAAGGCGGAAAACGGTTTTGTACGTCCGACGATGGACGAGATCGACCATATGCAAGCACTCAGCGAATTGATTTACGAGCATGCGGAACGGAGAACGTCCTACTCGGATGAAATCGTCGCACAGCTGCTGCCGGCGCTGGTGCTGCTGTCGGCTAATCTGCCGTCGGATGCGCGCGCCGCCGATCAGCCGCATAATCTGGTGCTGGCGAACCGCATTCGGCAGTACATCGGCACGCATTTTACCGAGCAGCTGACGCTCGAGGATATTGGAGAGGCGATGTCCATGTCGCCGTATCATCTGGCACATATATTTAAGGAGATCACCGGTATGTCGCCCATCCATTATATGATACGCTGCCGTGTCGGTGAGGCGCAGAACCTGCTCATTTCGACCGATTACAGCGCAACGCAGATTGCTGCTATTGTCGGATATACCAATATCAATCACTTCAACGCCATTTTTGCGAAGCTGGTCGGTCTGCCGCCGATTCGGTATCGCAGGAAGTATCTGGAGAATATGCAGGGCAGCAGACTGCAGTAGCGCAGTACCGCAACAACCAACTTTTCGTTGATATATTATCTATATATAACGGAAAGGAGGAATAATCGTGGCAAGAAAGTGCTTTATTTGCTCCTGTTGTGGAAAAAGCAAACCGAGCACGCAACGCATCCTTCTCGGCAAAGATGCGTTGTGCTACGCTTGCGCTGAGGAGTATACCACACTCTGCGACTGCTGCGGCGAGTGGGTGTACCGCAGAGACGCACGACAAGTCAATAACCGCACAGTTTGTCCACAATGCTGTGGACAAATTCATCACTAATCCCACTGAGAGCAATGCTTTCAGTGGGATTTTCACGTTTTGAGGAGAAATTTATGTTTGAGAATCCAAAGTATATCACACGCGGCGTGCAGAGCGAAATACCAGACGCTTTGATGCTTCTCATGTGGCAAATGATTGCTGCTATGCGGACTGCACAAAAAGATTATTTGCAAGTGTTTACATTGACGAAAACGCCGACCGGTCAGCACATCGTCCACGAGCAGGAGCAGCCACCGTACCATTACGAACTCGATGTGCCGTGTGACGATGCCGTAAACGCGAAGGTGTTCGTCATCGACGATTTAACGCATTCCACTATGCTGCTTGCTGAAGAATATTAAGATTCACCAAATGAAATGGAGGAATTACTAATGAATGAAACAAGAATTTGTGCTAATTGCGGTATCGAGCACCCGCTCGATACCATGTACCGAGTAGAAGGTGACTGGCTTTGTGAAAGCTGTGCTGACCGTCTGACCGTAGTCTGCGACCACTGTAACGAACGAATTTATGAGGAAAACGCCGTCGAGGATGACCACTATATACTCTGCGACCATTGCTTTGATGAGTATTACATCCGCTGTGAGGACTGCGGCCGCATTATCAGCCGCGACCGTGCCTATTGGGATAACGATGACAACGCCTACTGCGCGTCCTGCTGGGACGAGCATAACGACATTATCCATGAATATAACTACACCCCCGATCTCGTGTTTCACGGCAAGGGCCTGCGGCACTTCGGCGTTGAGCTGGAGATTGATAACGGCGGCACGGTAAACAATAACGCTCAAAAGTTGCTCGACATCGCTAACGCTAGCGTCGAAAACCTGTATATCAAAACTGACGGCAGTCTTGATGATGGTATGGAACTTGTCACACACCCTATGACGCTAGAATACCATTTGAGCGAAATGCCTTGGGAAGAGGTACTTCGCAAAGCGCAGAGCATGGGCTATTTGAGCCATGCCGCCGGCACCTGCGGCCTGCATGTTCATATCTCCCGTCTGGCGTTCGGCTGTACCTATGAACAGCAGGAGGCTGCGATTGCACGCCTGCTTTACTTCGTCGAAAAGTTCTGGGCGGAACTGCTTCGCTTCAGCCGCCGCACCCAGTCCCAGATGAATCGCTGGGCGGCACGGTATGGAATCCGTCTTACGCCATCCGAGCAAATGAGCCACGCAAAGAATTCGTGTGCCGGACGTTACACAGCGGTCAACCTTACCAACTCGGATACCGTGGAAATCAGAATGTTCCGCGGAACTTTGAAGCTGAATACCCTCAAAGCCACCCTGCAGATGGTCAACCATCTTGTCGAGGTGGCTGTTTCTATGTCCGATTGTCAGGTACAGGACATGAGTTGGTTTGATTTCCTTGACGAAATCACCGAGCCGGAACTTATCCAGTATCTCAAGGAACGCCGTTTATATGTCAATGAACCCGTTACTGCTGGCGCAGAGGAGGAATAATATGTGCAGTTTATTCGGTTTAATCGATTTTAAAGAGTGCCTGAGCACCCACACGAAGAACAAAATCTTGAACACGCTCGCCAGAGAGTGTCAAGTGCGCGGCACGGACGCGACGGGCATCGCCTACAATTTCAACGACCGTCTGCGGATTTACAAGCGTCCGATTCCCGCTCGGAAGATGAAGATTCATATTCTGCACGGTGTAAATGTCGTGATGGGACATACCCGTATGACGACACAGGGCAACGCGCAGTTTAACCAGAACAATCATCCGTTTCTCGGTAAAGTTGACGGCAATTCATTTGCTCTTGCACATAACGGTGTACTCTGGAACGACAAAGAACTTCGTATAGCGGAAAACCTGCCGCTGACGAGCGTTGAAACGGACAGCTATATTGCCGTTCAGCTTCTCGAGCAGCAGAAAGCCCTCGACTTTGACAGCCTGAAAGCTATGGCTGAAAAGGTCGAGGGTTCATTTGTGTTTACCGTTCTGGATAAGGATAACGCTATCTGGTTCATCGTTGGCGATAACCCGCTTTGCGTTATGTTCTACGATGGTTTTCTGATTTATGCTTCAACGCAGGAAATCCTCTGCAAAGCTATAAAGAAGCTGCGGCTGAAAGCACCCACTGACATTCTCGAACCGAAGGAGGGCGAGATTTTGAAAATCGACCGAGCGGGACAACTCACGACCGGAAGTTTCACACCGCACACGACTTTCGAGCGTTGGTGGCGTAAGTATCCGTACTATCGCAGCTACTACGAGGATACGCCCGCAAACTACGATGACCTGTTCAGCGTTGCCAAGGCATTTGGCGTTTCGGCTGATGAGATACAGGCTTTACTCGACTACGGCTGCTCGGAGGAGGAGGTTGAGGAAATGCTCTACGACCCGACCCTGCTTCACGAGATGACCGGCGAGCTGCTCTATGCGTATTAAGAAAGGTGGTGACTCAATGAAGGTAATCAGGAACACGCTGCTGTTTGGCATTAAGTTTGTCGCGGCGGTGGCGGCAGCAATTCATGTGCTGCGCGACAAGGATGTGTCTAAATAACAAATCAGCCTTTTCTGTGCAAAACAATACAATAAACTGCACAGAAAGGCTGATAGACATGAATCTGGACCAATATCCCGATGTTTTGACACTGCATGAGTGTCAGCAGATTTTGCAGGTCAGCCGCGGCACCATGCTGCGGCTACTGCACGAAAACGAAATTCCGGCGTTCCGTGTCGGGAATCGCTGGCGTATTCAGCGCAAAGCAATGCTCGAATTCATCGAGCGTGACGAATACTGAAAACAACGAAAATGAACAGTTTCGTCCGAGTAAAACGGACAGAACTGCTGAGAATGCTCTCGTTTTGGCTGATTTGAAATTTCACGGAATTTGAATCAGCTGAAACGGGAAATTCTTTTTTGCATGCAGTATGCAGGTGAAAAATTATTTTTCGTCCTTATGATTCATCGCGCGGATAACAGTTTTCATCACAGATTCCAGATAGGGGAGCTGACTGGGCGTGACACTCTCCACCATCGGAGAAAGTGCTTTGAGCATCCCTAGCTTATCTTTTTTCTCCTGTTTTCCGAACAGAATATAGTCAGTGGATAGACTGAGCGTAGTTGCAATACGGCATAGTGTCGGCACGGACATACCCTTGGTTCCCAGTTCAATATCTGCACAAAACTTGGGGGTAATATCCAGTTTTTCAGCAAATTGCTCGCGTGTCAGTCCTAAATATTCGCGTTGCTTGCGGATACGTCCTCCGATAGCCACCCAGTCCATGCTGTTCCTCCGTTCATTCTTTCTATTTAGTGTACCCCGTACAGTTGTAATGAAAAATGAACTTTTAGGGTGGAAATATATAAACTTATAGCGTATAATAGAAGTAACTCACAGGGGGCACCGCCCCACAGTAAAAGAGACGGAGGAAATTAGTATGATAGGCGCAATTATGATTCTTGCGGTCGTAGCGTATCTGGTTTGGACATTCTGGGGACGCGCTTTCCATGTGATCGGGCAGTATAAAAAAGGCGGCAGTCAGTTCAAATTGTCTGAACCTCTGGATTATGAAGCCATTTATCAGAAGCTAAAGGAGGGACTACAGTATCCGGACAATCGCAATCTGTTTTATGATGAATTTGGACAGCCTTCCATTGCAGGACGATATGGCACGTATACCATTCACACAGAGGATACGCTGCTGACTGTTCAGGCGGAAACAAACGATAAGCTGAACAAAAACATGCGGCAGACCGAGGAAGCAATGTGTCTGGCGGCGTATGTCTGCAAGATTTTCGAGCCTGCGGCGCCGGTCAATCCGTATCAGCTGTACAAGCGCATGCGGCATGCACGGCGCAACGGCTTGATCATCAGCGCTGTGCTGATCATTGTAGCGGCAGCCTGCACGCTGTCTGCACTGTCTCCGGCACTGGACGATACGGCAAAGGTGCGTAATGCGTATCTGTCGCAGTATAGCACAACGGTTACGGTAGGCGATGCGTTCGATAATTTCTTTGGCTCGTCCAAGTGGAAGGCGTACGAGGAAGGTACGCAGGAGCGAGTCGATTTTCAGGGAAACTGCACGTATTCCGGCGAGCAGGTACAGGTTCGCATTGTGTTTGGCATCTACGGGGATACGTTCCAGGTAGATTCGGTGCAGATCAACGGCAAGGAGGCACCGGCGCTGATTTCGGCAGGTCTGTTCTCTGCGGTTTACGGAGAGACGGATTCGTCCGGAGGAACGGTATCCAGTGCAGAATGAATATAAAGCAGGTGAAACCGTATGTTTTTTAAGAAAAAACAGGAACAATCGGCAGAACCAGCGGTAGTATCAGCAGAATCGTCTGCTGAGCGAAAACTGCCGCTGATTCTGCGCTGGCCAATCAGTATCATACTTTTGTTCGTCATGCCTCCATTCGGCACGGCTGTGGGCATTGGATTAGCAGTTGCACGGCTGATTTTTAACCACAAATATCCGAAATATAAGCTGAAGCTGTGGACAAAACTTATTATTTCGGAACTCTGCATTGCGTTCGTAATATGGGCTGTTGTCACAGCGCCCGAGAGCAGCACGACCACATCAGCAGAGGCAGTACCAACAGAACAGGGTGAATCGCAGGCCACCGAAACAACATCTGAAGCGACAGAAAACAAAACCGTAGAGCAAGAAACAACTTCTCAGGCGGAACAGCAGGCGGCCTCCGAACAGAAAAAGCAGGAAGAGGCAGTTCAGGCGGCGAAGGCTGAGACAGAGAAACAGAAGAAGGAGGCAGAAAAGCAGCAAAGGCAGGAGGAGAAAGCTGCTAAGAAGCTGGCGCGCCAACAGAAACGCGCCAACAAAAAAATAGAGAAAGCGCTGGGCAAGGATAACATCGAGAAGGCAGCGAAAAAACTCTCCCACGTGAAGGAGAACTGGGTGTACGCCTATTATCAGCAGATGCTACCGGATTTGATCGAACAGGACGACCGCACACAGCTCGACCGTTATCTCACAATCTACAGGCAGGCGTTTCCGGAGACAGAGCAGATGAAGGACGTGCTCACGGCGTGGGATCAGATCTGTGACGACCAGAAGAAGATGGACGAACTGGACAAGAAATATCGTTCGGACTATTCGGGCGGCATGTCCGGTGCGATAAGTGCTGTGGATAAGGCGGAGGAGCGCACATTTTATCTGCAGTATAAGCTGAAAAACTCTGCCGCGAACAGCAAAAACAGCGTCATCAGCGCAGTGGGCGAGGCAATCGGCGCGGCGCAGGAGTCGCGGACCGGTACCTATGAGTATCTGGCGAACAACGTGACGAACGACTTTATTCCGTCGCTGCTGCAGGGCAACATCGATATGAATGTGTACCCGGGCGATGAGCAGTATGTGCTCATCACGACCAAGCCGTTTTCGCAGGCGGGTGCAACGACGGTGTATGCTTACCAGAGCGGAACGCGCACGCTGACAACCTCGGACGGCTTTGAGAAGGAGGTCGAGTGCTATCGCGTGATGGACAGTACCACGCGGGACACAATCCGGCAGGATTACGAAACGTATTCGGTAGCCGGTATGTCAATCGTAGAGGCAAGCCAGCACATGCAGGAATTATTAAACAAGTAAAAGAAAGCAGGGAGAATCATGAAACAAAAGATTTGCGGTTTGCTTGCCATGCTGCTGCTGTTATCCGGCTGCGGCTCAAGCATCCCGACCGACACCTCGCCGATGAGCGAGGACGAGATCACGCAGATGTACAGCGATCCGGATTCGTTCAAGGGCCGCACGCTCGAGCTGTACGGCCGTGTGTTCAACGAGCCAGAGTACGATGACGACGGCGTGTATTTCCAGATGTGGGGAGACCCGGAGAACGGAGAGCGCAACACGATCGTAGCCTGCAAGGACATCTCGCTCAAGCTGCAGGATGATGATTATGTGCATATTTTGGGCAGTGTTTCCGGTAAACACGAGGGCGAAAACGCACTGGGCAGCAAAATCACCGCGCCTGCGATCGTTGCGGATTCGGTAGAGGTGGTAACTTATCAGGAGGCCTGTGCGCCGACGCTGTACACCGCGACGGTGCAGACAGCGGCGCAGACACAGTGCGGCTACACGGTTTCGGTCGACTCGGTGGAGCTGGCGGAAAAGGAAACACGCGTTGCGGTTACGGTGACGAACAACGGTGCAGCGGCGTTCAGTATCTACGATTCCAGCGCAAAAATCGTGCAGAACGGCAAGCAGTTCGAGCGGGAGTATAACTCCTATGCGGATTATCCGGAGCTGCAGTCGGATTTGATGGTCGGCGCGAGCACGACCGGCATCATCACCTTCCCGGTACTGGAAAAGGCGGATTTTGACATCACGCTGACCGGCTCGTCGGATGATTGGGACGAAAGCATTGCGCCGTTTACGTTCCATTGCACGTTCGGTGACGCGGCAGCGCAGACTCAGCAGGAGCTAGCGGCGGAACAGGCGGCACCGACCTACATGCTGTACGACGGCACAGCGACCAAGTCTATCGACCTTTCGCTGACCGATACCGTAATTGGCAGCAATAAACTGTGGCCGACGGACACGAAAACCATTACCACGGATGATCTGTCCAAGCTGACGCAAAATGAGGTTGCGGCCGTGCGCAACGAGATTTATGCGCGGCACGGCTATACTTTTACCACGGATGAATGGAAAATTTTCTTTGCCTCGGCGGAGTGGTATCATGCGGACAGTGCGTACTCCAACGATATGCTGAATGCCACGGAAAAAGCGAATGTGGATACCATTCTGAATTACGAAAAGAGTGCAGGCGGACAGCAGGAGAAGACCCGGCCGGAGGATATGGCATCGCAGGCCGCGCTGAATTACTGCCAGACGACCGGCTGGACGAACAGCCGCGTCAATTTTGTGGAAAGCCGTCCGGCGGGCGGATATTATGTCAATGTGATGAAGATAGACGACTCGGATAACAGTTATGAGGAAAATTATGTGGTGACGGTCGAAAACGGAAAGGCAATCGTGACCGGCACCGAGCAGTTTGGCGAATTTGCACCGATCGATTAATTAACAGAATAAATCAAAAAATCAGGACGGAAGGCTCGAGAGACCTTCTGTCCTGATTTTATTAGAGGGGTGTTGGTGATATGGTTTGGTTTGGAAATTTTTTAACTAAGTGAATTGGTAGTTTGTGTGAGATTGGTCAGTCGATGCGCTTTACCAGATCTTCCGGAATCTTGGCAGTGCCCTGACCGTAATACTGGAATACGTCAACCATCTGCTGAATCTGCGCGTCGCTCATCTGCTTGATCTCGCCGTTGACGCAGGCTGCGCGGGCAGCCAGATAGCATTTTGCGGCTTCTTCAAGGTAGACCGCAGCGTAAAGCGCCTGATTGAGATCCTTGCCGACCGTCATAACGCCGTGCTGAGACAGGATAACGGCATGACCGTTGCCGACGTACTTAACCGTATCGATGCCCATATCGATCGAGCCGGCAGCCGAATAGGGTGTGATCGGCACGTTGCCGCCGGCGGCATTGGCCAGTGCGGTAATACATACGCGGAACTCGGTCAGGCCCGGAATGAGCGAAACCGCAGTTGCGTACGGCTGGTGGGTGTGGATAACGGCGTTGATGTCCGGACGCTCGCGGAAGATATGCAGGATAGCCGGTGTGTCGGACGAGGGCTTGCGGGTGCCTTCGATGACATTGCCGTCGATATCCATGACGATCATATCATCCTCGACCATCTTCTCGTACATCATGCCGGACGGCGTAACGAGAATCTCGCCGGTCGGCATGCGCACGCTCAGGTTGCCGCAGGTCAGCGATACCAGTTCATAGCGGTCGAGCAGGATACCGGCTTCGATGATTTCTTTTTTCATTTCCGAAAACATGGTGAATTCCTCCTAAAAAATCGTGAGCAGCTGTTCCGGTCTGCGGACGATGAATTCCGGATGGTAGGGCAGCAGCATTTCGAGCGACTGATAGCCCCATGCGGCAGCCGCGGCTGCCGTTTGTGTGTTGCGTGCGGTCTGCATGTCCACATCGGTGTCACCGACATAGAGTATCTGCTCACGCGGTATGCCCAGACGCTCGAGCACAGGGTCCATCGAGTGCGGATCGGGTTTGGAGATGGTCTCCGGCGTCTGTCCGACGCACAGCTCCATCGCATCACCGAAAAATCGGTCGATGAGTGCACAGGCAACGGCGTTGGGCTTATTCGTCAGAACGGCGTTCTTGATGCCGCGGCGGTTCAGCTCCGCAAGCGTTTCACACACCCCTGTATACGGCTGGGTGAGATAGGTGAAATCGCTGAGGTATGCGGCGCAGTCGTAATCGCGTATCGCGGGCTGAAGTGCGGCGACCCGATCAGGCGGGCAGCCGCCGAGCTTCAGCAGCTTATGGTAAAACTCCGCGATAGAAAGGCGGCACAGATCACGGCATTCGTCGAGCGTAATGTCGTGAAAGCCGAAATGACGAAGGGACTGGTTACAGTAATGGTGAATGGTCGGCAGGGTATAGAGCAGCGTGCCGTCCAAATCCCAGACACAGGCGCGAAAGCCCATTTATACCTCCAGGAAGTCTACAAAGCGAACGGCTTCCAGATCGGACTCTGCAACGCCGAGCTTCTTGCCGGTCAGATCCTCGACAGCGGATACGAGGTGCATGGCATCAATGCCGTACTTCTTCATCAGATACATTTTGGATGCACCGTGCGGATAGCCCGGCAGGCCGATCTTGACCAGACGCTTGCCCAGTCCGTTCTCCGCGATAACATCAGCAACAGCGGAGCCGAGACCACCGATATCCAGATGGTTTTCGATGGTAACAACGCCGTACTTGCTCTTCTTGATGGCCTCAACGATGGTCGGGTCGGTGAACGGCTTGAGGGTGGAAACGTGCATATGCTGTACGGAAACGCCTTTTTCCTTCAGAACTGCGGTAGCGCGCATGGCTTCCTCGGTGCAGATGGAGGAGGACAGCAGAACGATGTCATCGCCTTCGCTCAGCACGCGGGCACGGTTGAACTGCATCGGCTCATTTGCCGGGAATAGACGCGGAACTTCCTTGCGGAGCATGCGGATGTAGACCGGACCGTTGTAGTTGTATGCCAGATCGAGCACGCCTTCGATTTCGGTCGCATCACCGATGTCGAAGATGGCCATGTTAGGCACGGTACGCAGTACGCCGATATCGTTGATGGACTGGTGGGTAACACCGCCCGGCGTGGTAATGCCCGGCACAAAGCCGACGAATACGACCGGCAGATTCGGGTAAGCGACGCTCATTTCCAGCTGATCGAGAATGCGGCGATACAGGAATACCGCAAAGGTGTGCAGGAACGGACGGTAGCCCTCACGGCACATGCCGGCTGCCCAGGAGCACATGTTCTGCTCGGCGATACCCATGGTCAGGTAGCGGTCCGGGTAGGTCTGGCGGAACTTTTTTACTTCGCAGGAGGAGCCGAGGTCGGCCGACATAACCAGAACCTCCGGATGCTCGGCTGCGAAGCGGATCATATTTTTTTCATGTGTATTAACTTCGATCTTCATTTTGAACTCCTTCCTTCTCACATCTCGTCATAGATCTTCTGGAATTCATCACGCTCGTCAGCGCCGATGCGGATAAAGTGCATCGAACGCGGCTTTTCGAGCGGCTTAACGCCGGTCCAGCCGTGCGTGCGTGCGATAACAACGAGCGGCTTGCCCTCATGCGGGGTCTCACATGCCTTGCAGAAGTCCTCAATGTCGTGGCCGTTTGCCTCAACGCAGACTGCGCCGAACGAGGTGAAGCGGTCGATCAGCGGCTCCTCGGTCATCTGATCCTCAATCCTGCCCTCAACCTGCTGGTCGTTTGCATCGATTACAACGATGAAGTTATCCAGCTTGTAGTAGCCGGCAGCCTGAATGCACTCCCAGGTCTGACCTTCCTGCAGCTCACCGTCACCGAGCAGAACATAGCACTTGCCGGTGTCGCCGCGGCGCTTGCGGGCATGGGCCGTGCCGCCTGCGATCGAGATGGTCTGGCCAAGCGAGCCTGCGGTATTCTCAAATCCGGGAGAGTGCTCCGCACCGATCATTTCCATGTTCCAGCCGTCTACATTGAATTTGTCCATGCAGTCCGGGCTGATGCGGCCGGTCTCTGCCAGTGCGGCGTAGATAACCGAAGCATAGTGGCAGCAGGATACGAAGAAACGATCCTTATCCGGTGCGGGAGCGCCGTTATAGGAGGAGCCTCGCTGATAATCCATATTATCCGGCCCCGGAACGCCGGGGAACGGGATCGGCTCCCAGCTGCCGACGGACGGACCGAGGTTCATCACACGGGTGTACAGGGAGGCGATGATTTCTGCCGACGAGCACGCCTGTGCCAGATAGCAGCCGCCGGTTTTCAGTGCAACGCCGAGAATCTGCTTGCGGATTCCGTTAGCGACCGCCTGAATATCGGCGGTGGAATAATTTTTTTCACTCATGAGAGCATGACTCCTTTCTGAATCCAATACCTATACGAACAGCCGGTGCTGTGGGTTGCGGTGTCGATCTCTTAAAAACATTATTTCACATACAAGAACAAATGTCAACGATAGAAAACTTGTCATTTGTGCCAAAAACAAGTTGATGAAATTGGTTAAATAGTGAGAAACGACGATTGAAGCGCGGAAATAGCTTGACGAGACTGTTTAAATTGCCTATAATGAGATAAAAGGAATTCGAAAAACGGTTCACAACAATGAACAAAATTTCAAACATTCCCGCGAGTTCCATGAAAGGAAGATGAATTATGAAAGCTGTTGTGAAAACGGAGACCGGTTTTGATCATATGCAGTATACAGATATTCCGGAACCCAAAGCGACCGGAGATCTGGTAAAGATCAAGATCGCGTACTCCGGTATCTGCGGCACTGATCTTCATGCGTTTAAGGGTACCTACGCGAGCACTAAGCCGCCGGTCGTACTCGGTCATGAGTTCTCCGGCGTAGTCACCGAGATTGGTCCGGATGTAAAGAATATTAAGGTGGGCGACCGCGTTACCAGCGAGACCACCTTCAAGACCTGCGGCGTATGCCCGATGTGCAAATCTAAGGATTACAATCTGTGCGGCAACCGGCAGGGCATCGGTACCCAGATTAACGGCTCGATGGCTGAGTATCTGGTCAGCAGAGAGGAAAGCGTTCACGTCCTGCCGGATAACGTATCGCTGCTGAGTGCCGCGCTCACCGAACCGCTTGCGTGCGGCGTACATGCTGCTATCGAGAAGGGCAATGTACAGCCTGGCGATATCTGCGTGGTATTCGGTGTCGGCGCGATCGGCCAGATGGTTATGCAGGTGGCAAAGAGTCAGGGCGCGACCGTTATCGTTGCCGGACTGAGCCACGATGCGGAACGCTTCGAGATTGCAAAGAGTGCAGGCGCGGACCGCTGTGTTGACCAGCAGACCGAGAACATCAAGGATATCGTGATGGAGATGACGAACGGTGTCGGCGCGGACAAGTGCTTTGAGTGCTCGGGCGCGGTTCCGGCAGCCAACAAGGCGCTTGAACTGGTACGCCGCAAGGGCACGGTTGTACAGATGGGCGTGTTCCCGCAATCGCACGAGAGCATCTGGACTGACCTGATCCTGCATCATGAGATCAACTACGTTGGCTCCCGCAGTCAGAAGCCGTCCTCGTGGGTCAAGGCTCTCGAGCTTTTGGCAGCAGGCACAGTTGTACCGGAAAAGATCGTTACCTCGATCGATCCGCTGGAGAAATGGCGCGACGGCTTTGACAAGATGATCCGCGGCGAAGGTGCCAAGGGCGTTATCGTGCTGGATGACAGTTTGAAATAAGCAATCCCACGACGGATTAAGAATGAACTTGATTATGATAAAAAATGAGAGAAAAGAAAAAACCAATACCGCTTTTGCGGTATTGGTTGATTCTTAAAAGGGGTGCTTATTCGGGAACGGCAACGCCTTCCATTTCCAGCATGCGGCGGGCAAGTGCCTCGTCTGCGACCAGTACGTTGATGTACTTTCCGTGCACGGCGGCAAGCGTGCACTCTGCCTTTTCAGCGCTGGCGTTGATGCCGATCGACCACGACGGAGTACGCATTGCCTCCAACGGAGCGGAGATGACATAGCGGCTGTCCAGCTGAACCTCGTTGCCGTTGATGTCAAACATGCGGCCGAGCAGACTGGAAACCGCACCGCGGCGCATCAGCTCCTTGCGTTCCTCGGCGTTGTAGCAGCCGGATTTATAAAGTGAGCCGTTGGCATCATTCAGCGAACCGATGCCGGTGAGGATGATATCTACCGTGCCGGCTTTCTTGAGTGTTGCTTCAATCTGCGGCTCGGCGGTGAGATAGGAGTAAACCAGCTCACTGTCCACATAGACCGGCGCATAGATGTTGGAATAGGTGCCGTGCACCTTTTTGGAAAGCCGGAGCGCAAGCTCGAGGCCGTCCACACGCGGATTACCGGTGCCGAGGCAGCCGACCATCTGCACAACAGTTACATTATAGTAGTCGGAATAATCGGTCGGTTCGAGGACATCGCACAGTGCTTCAAGCGCACGGCCCCACGAAATACCGATAGACATGTTGTTTTCCAGTACGGTTGAAAGAAAATCCACTGCACAGTGTGCACAACGTGTCAGGGACTGGTCGAATTCATAATCTCCGGCAACGATGATCGCATCGCGTAAACCGAAGGTCGTACGAACAAGGTGCGAAAGCTGCGGATTTTTGTTGATCGGACTGTGAACGATGATCTCGACCACGCCGGTCTCCTTCGCTTCATCGAGAAGGCGGGAGATGGTGGGACGGGAAATGCCGGTGATTTTGCTGATATCCTGCTGGCTGAGATTCTGCTGATAATAAAGCTCGGAGATTCGTACGAGCAAATCGGTACGGCTGCTCATAATAGGCCTCCTTAAAATTTTGAAAAGTTAAATGAACATTTGTTCACAACACAAAGTATAGCGTTTTTCGTATAGAATGTCAATAAACGTATTGACAAAAAGTGAAAAATCTAATATGATATTGCCCATAAGAATTGTAGAAAATATCCCGTAGGAAAAGTAGTAAATAGGAGAGACAGCCATGTTCACCAGAGAATTTGTTGTAAAAAATCCAACCGGTCTGCATGCACGTCCGGCCAGCCAGCTGGCCAAGCTGTGCAAGGATATTCCGGATGATATTCGTCTGATCTGCGAAAAAGGCACGATCAATCCCAAAAATGTAATTGGAATTTTGACCGCAGGCCTGAAAAAAGGTTCAGCGATCAAAATCGAGGTAGAAGGCGTCAGTGAGCAGGAATCCGGTGCAAAAATCATGGAATTTCTGGAAGGCTTGACCGACTGAGAAGAAAAGGAGAAATGAAGATGGAGCAGGCAACCTTTCGCAATCTGATTTTGCGGGATGTGGAAGCGGCAAACGCCGAGGAGGCAATCCGCAAGGTCGGTCAGCGTTTTTACGATGAAGGCTTCGTAAAGGACACCTACATTGATGCAGTTGTTGCGCGTGAAAAGAATTACGCGACCGGTCTGCAGCTGGCGGATATCGCGGTAGCTATGCCGCACACCGATCCGCAGCATGTTAACCGCCCGGGCGTGTGCATCGCGCAGCTTAAGCACCCGGTCGAGTTTGAGCATATGGGCGATCCGGATACCAAGGTGCAGGCGGAAATGCTGTTCATGATGGCCATCAAGAATCCAGATGAGCAGGTCGAGCTGCTGCAGAAGGTGCTCGGCGTGTTCCAGCAGCCGGAGGTCGTTGCTGCATTCCGCGCAGCAAAAAATGAAGATGAGCTGTTCGAGGCGGCTCAGAAGTACATTGGTTGATTACAGGACTGCGGTTCTGTTCAAAACACGGTTAAATTTAATTTATTGGAGGGTCAAATGATGAAAACTTGTAACATTCTGTGTGTATGCGGTTCTGGTACCGTAAGTTCCGCAATGGTAGCAGGCAAGCTCAAGGAGCGCCTGAAGGAAAAGGGCTGGGACGCTGCCATGGTAGAAGCAAGCCCGAACAGCATTTCGACCGAGATCACCGGCAAGAAGTTTGATCTGATTGCATGTGTAAGTCCGGTTTACGAGGACTTCGGCATCCCGAAGGTAAAGGCAGTCGGCATGCTGACCGGTCTGTCCGAGGACAAGGTAGTCGATGACTGCCTGAAAATCCTGGAGGCAAATGCGTAAAGGGCAAGGCGCATTTTCTCATAGTCATCCATAGCAAAGAGTAAAGGCAAAAGGGTAAAAAAGAAAGGTGGTTCCAAGCATGGCAAGTTTCTTTCAAACATTAAGTGATGTGTTCAGTGCATTCGGTGCTGCAGTATTTGTACCGGTTATTCTGTTTATCATCGCAAAGTGCATGGGTGTTACCGGCAAGAAGGCTTTTAACACGGCACTGCTGTGTGCTGTCGGCTTAACGGGTTTTAACCTCGTTATCAACAGTTATTCCGCGATTATCGCACCAGTTGTCAACCAGATGGTTACGAACGCAGGCGTAAACCTGCCGACGCTCGATACCGGCTGGCAGTCCACGTCGGTTATCGCGTATTCGACCAAGGTCGGCCTGATCTTCATCGGCGTTGCAATCATTCTGCAGCTTGTGCTGTTCTTCACCAAGTGGACGAACGTATTTATGGCATCCGATCTGTGGAACAACTACTCCTTCATGGTATGGGGCTCCATGCTGTATGCTCTGACCGACAACATGATGCTCTCTATGGCTCTGATGGTCGTTCAGCTGCTTTACATCCTGCTGTTCTCTGAGGCTTGCGCAAAGCGCTGGTCTACCTACTATGATTACGATAACTGCTGCATGACCGCTCCCCATCATCTGGAGAGCCTGCCGTTTGCGGTATTCATGAACTGGTTCCTTGGAAAGATCGGCTTTGACAAGATCAAGCTGAATGCACAGACCCTGCAGAAGAAGCTCGGCATCCTCGGCGAGCCTATGTTCATCGGCCTGGTTGTCGGCGCTCTGATCGGCATCATCGGCAACTTCAACGCTCTGGTCGGCGAGGGTGCGCTGACGGCCTGGGGTACGGTATCCTCTGCAGCTGTTTCCACCGCAGCGATCATGGCAGTATTCCCGAAGGTAGCCGGTATCTTCGCAAGCGCATTTACCACTCTGACTGATGCATATAAGTCTAAGGCTGCCAAGTCCGGCGAAGGCCGTGAGTGGTATCTTTCTGTTAACGATGCATGTGGTTACGGCGAGCCGAATACGCTGGTTACCGGCATCCTGCTGATCCCGATCATGCTGGTCGTAGCATTTATCCTTCCGGGCAACACCATCCTGCCGATGGCTGACCTGTGCGCTCTGCCGTACATGGTTGAGGTATTTGTTTGCGTATCCAACGGCAACATCGCAAAGAGCGTTGTTTCCGGTGCGATCTGGTTCTCTCTGGGCCTGGTTGTTGCGTCCGTTCTCGCGCCGACCTTTACGCAGGTCGCTGTTGATGCCGGCTTCCAGCTTGCACAGGAAGGCGTTTACATCATCAGCTTCGGTATTATGTGCCACCCGCTGATCGCCGGTCTGTTCTACGCATTCTGGTCTCAGAATCCGATCATCATCGGTGCGGTTGTCATTGCATACTTCGTGCTGTACTTCCTGTTCAAGAAGAACAAGGAGCGTTTCGTTGGCTATCTGGAGAACGCCGCTGCTGCTTACTCGGCATACTAAGCGATTGCTTCTAAACTGAAAACAGCCGGCTGCTGCTGCAAACAAATGCAGCGCAGCCGGCTGTTGCTCTATTCCGAAGAGGAGGAAAATATGAAGGAACTGACACAAAAGCCGCAGAATATCGTACTGGTCGGTGATGCTTTTGTTTCGCCGGACACGATGGAGCAGGCGGTGCAGCAAAGCGCACTCTGCTGCGGCAGAATCACCAAGCTGATGTGGGGCGGCTCCGACAAGCAGGAATTCACTTCGCGGCAGCTCAAACTCGAACGGAACGGTCCGGAAGCCGTACCGTATGCGGACGGTCTGGACGAGGTGATCGGCGAAGCAGAGGTTCTGCTCGTGCATTTCAATCCGGTGCCGTGTGCGCTGATTGAGAAAGCGCCTAATCTCAAGGTCATCCTGACCTGCCGCGGCGGCATGGAGCACATTGACCTTGCAGCTGCAAGTGAGCGCAATATTCCGGTGCTCAACGTTATCCGCAATGCAGAGCCGGTCGCGGATTTTGCCCTCGGCATGATGCTTGATCTGACGCGCGATATCGCACTTTCGCACCGCAAAATGCGTGAAGGTGTATGGATGAAGAGCTTTTACAACTCGGACCATTTGATGACGCTTTCCAGTCATACGGTAGCGCTGGCCGGTATCGGCAACGTCGGCAGCGCGCTGGCGCGCCGCCTGCTGGCACTTGGCGTGCCGGTGATCGCGTATGACGCATACACCAGTCCGGAGAAGCTTGAAAAGGCCGGTCTCGGTGCAATCAAGCTGGTCGATTCGCTTGAAACCCTGTTTGAACAGGGCGATATTGTATCGCTGCACCTGCGGCTGACACCGGATACCGAGCACATGATCGGCATGCAGTATTTTTCCCGCATGAAAAAAACGGCGTACTTTATCAACACCGCGCGCGGCGGTCTGGTCGATCAGCAGGCGCTGGTCGAGGCGCTGCAGCAGGGCTGCATGGCAGGCGCGGCGCTGGATGTGTACGACAGCGAGCCGCTCGCTGCGGACGATCCGCTGCTGCAGATGGACAACGTGCTGCTCACGCCGCACATTGCGGGCACCACGGTAGACGCGATCCCGCGGGCGCCGTTTTTGCTCATGCGTGAGGTCGATCGGTTCCTGGCTGACGGCGTGACCGATCGGGTGGTAAATCATGCATCCATCACACTGGAGTAAGGAGGAAATGCAATGCTTTTGCAGGAAGAAAGAGAGAAAATCGTTGAATACGGACAGGAAATGCTCAAGCGCGGTCTGACGGCGGGCACCTTCGGCAACCTGAGCATTTACAACGAGAAGGAGAACCTGTTTGCCATCAGTCCGAGCGGTATGGACTATTTTAAGACCGACGCAAGCGACGTGGTCGTTATGACGCTCGACGGCGAAAAGGCGGACGGCGACCGCAAGCCATCTTCCGAGGTGGACATGCACCGTATTTTCTACCAGAAGCGCCCGGGCATCAAGTCGGTCGTGCACACGCATCCGCGCTACGCTACTACACTGGCGTGCCTCGGCTGGAGCATTCCGCCGCTGCACTATCTGGTGGCGTATTCGGGCAAAGAGGTGCCGTGCATTCCGTATGTGCCGTTTGGCACCTATGAACTGGCACAGGCGGCGCTGGACGGTATGGGCGATAATTACGCCTGTATTCTCGGAAATCACGGTCTGCTGTGCGTCGGCGGCAATATCAGCTACACGCTGGATGTGTCTGAGCAGATCGAATTCTGCGCACAGCTTTATTATAATTGTAAGGCAGCCGGTCAGGAGCCGAAGCTGTTGAATGACGAGCAGATCAGCTCGGTGCTGGAGGCATTCCAGACCTACCGACAGAAATAAATTTTGCAGGAGGGGACCATTATGGAGGAAAAATGCGTATACTGCGGCGGTGATCTGCCGGAAAAGCCGACTAAGGTAAAGGTGCGCACGCGCTCGTTTGAGGTGTGCTGTGCGGATTGTGCGGAAAAGACCGAACAGTATATCAAGCTGGATAAGCGATTCAAGACCGCACTGTATCTTCTGGTCTTTCTGGGCGGCATCGGATTTGTTATCAGTGCATTTTTCGGCGGTGACAGTCCGCTGCGCATGATCGGTGCGTATGCCGGTCAGCTTGTTGCGGGACTGGCGTTTATCGCGTTTCCGTATCCGGTCACCTCGTTTGAGAGCTTTCACGCGATGAGCATCCGCGGTGTAACGCGGCTGACGCGCATTATCGGCCTTGTGCTGAGCGTGTCGGCAGTCGTGCTGATAGTGCTCACGCTGCGATAAAGAAAATTGTGCGATCGGTCTGACGAAAGTCAGGTCTTTCCATAACCCCAAAGGGCGCTCGAAAGAGCGCTCTTTGGGGTTCTTTGCAGGATTGTCTGATGTGATGGAAAGCAAAAGGACAGAAGGGTCCAAGTGCCTTCTGTCCTTTTGCGGAGAAAATTATATTTGTATTCTGTTTGGAGACTTGAATATAAATAATAGAGAATAAATTGAATGTGAAATAAGAATGCAGTGTAACACACGCGGCAGACACCGTACCGTCTCATAACCTCGACCGGAGAATCAGTCGGAACGGATGCGATATGCAGCGTGCTGCGGGTACCAACGATTTCGGTCTCAACATGAGATGCAGTATTGGGATGATGGCAACCGCCTCGACGTTCGGGTCAGCGCACAGCTTCTTCGGGTCCTGATATACTGCTGTGCTCTTGGGGTGTGAATATGGAATTAATCTACGATTCGGGAAAATTAACCGAGGAACGGACGGGTGGTTTCTGCGCCCATGCGGATCACATCCTCAGCAGGCATTCTCCAGTATTCCGGACGGAACAGCTCGAGGCACGCAGGGCCGTCGTAGCCGACTGCCTGTACCGCATCAGCAACCTCCTGCACCGGAATGGCACCCAGGCCGAGCATCAGGCGGTGACAGTGGTCGAGGATGCCGAGCGGCAGGTCCTCGCAGTCGTTGATGTGGAACACGAACAGCTTCTCCTTGGGAATTTTGCGGATGAAATCAACGTCCGCGCACTTGTCGTGCAGGTAAACATTGATGCAGTCCACGGTCAGACCAACGCTGTCGCGGTTTACGGCGTTTACGATCTCGAGCGCCTGACGTACGCTGTTGACGCACCACTTCTTGTCGCCGATCGGCTCGAAGGACAGCTTGACACCGTACGGCTCGGCAATGTCGGCGAGTTCGTTCAGCACCTTCACCGAGTCGTCGAAAATCTCCTTCTCGTTCCTGGTGCAGATTTCGCTCGTGACAGTCGGCACAACAATAATGTACGGATTGCCGATCTGCTGTGCCACCTTGCAGCCGAAGGTGAATAGCTTTACGAGCTTTTCCCACTCCTCCGGCGTGCAGAAGTTGATGTTTTCAATGGAGTTGAATGCAAACGGCTTGATATGGTTCTTTGCAAAAAAAGCCTTGAGATCGTCCACGGTGTGGGTCTTGAGATACTCCTGCAGCATATCAAGACGCAGCTCGATATAGTCATAGCCGTACTTTTCGCACAGCAGCAGGTCGTTTTCAACCGTGGAATTTTCCTTGCAGGTTGCTTCGTTATATCCGAGTTTCAGCATAAGACAGTCTCCTTTACATTTCACCGCGCGCTTCACGCTCGGTGAGTTCCTTCATAATAGTGGGGTAAATCTTATCCAGCTTGTAGAACAGCAGGACGATAATTGCAACGATCCAAACGAGGATCGGACCGATCCTAAAGATAGAGGAAATCATTTGCTGGGCAGAAGTCGGCTGCATGGCACCGCCGGTAACCGAGCTGAGGAAGCCTGCGCCCTCGAGCATGGCGGTCATAACCGCACTGGTGATGCCGGTGCCGATCTTAAAGCCGAGCGAGCCGCCGCCGAAGATCAGGCTTTCCTGACGCAGATGGCTCTTCCACTGACCGTACTCTACAACATCGCCCATCATGCCGAATACCAGAGAGGTCAGCGGAGCCTGACCGAGCGAGCGGATGATGGTCATTACCAGAATCCACCGGAAGCTCATCGGGTTTACCATAATGAGGGCATGGGCGATAACAACTACGATACAGCCGGCGAGCGACAGGTTGCGCTTGTTGAATTTCTGCAGCAGTATCGGACACAGCAGCGTACCAACGATCAGTGCGACGATCTCGGAGGTGTAAATGACGCTGTAATACCATTCATCGTTGCCGAGAACATATTTGCAGTAGTACGGCAGGTCGGTGCCGATGATGGTGGTATGAACGCAGGTGACAGTCCACAGAATGAGCGTTGCCCAGAAATACGGGTTGCCAAGCAGCGCTTTAATCGCGCGGGAAACGGGAACCTTGGGCTGCTCCTGTGCGGTGGATTCAAAATTAACGGTTTCCTTGCAGCGAACAAAGCAGATGACGAGCAGAATAAGTGCGATGGCGCACCAGATGCTCATGGTCTTGATCCAGGCGGCCTGATCGTCGCCGAACAGCTTGACGACCGGCATGGTGAACGTAACAGCAATGATCTTGCCGACCGGAGACAGTGCCATACGCACAACGGACAGCAGGTCGCGCTCGTGCGAGGAGCGGGTCATCATGGTGGACAGGGTGCCGTAGGGCACGTTGATTGCGGTGTAGCATACGGTGGTGCACAGGTTATAAGTAACAAAAATGTACCAGAACTGAACGGTTGTGCTGCTGTGCGGCACACAGAACATCGCAACCGCGCACAGAACATACGGTACGCTCATCCATAAAATCCACGGACGGGCCTTACCCCATTTTGATTTGGTCTTGCTCACGATGATGCCCATGATAACGTCGGACGAGCCGTCAAAAATACGCGAGATCAGCATGACCAGACCGACGGTAACGACCGGAATACCGCAGTAATCCGTATAGAACAGGGTGAGCAGCGCGGTGATCATGCCGAACACAACGTTGCAGGCAGTGTCACCTAAACCATAGGCAATGCGGGTTCCCCAGCCAAGGGAGGCAGTGCTGTTCTTTTCACTCATAAGGAGCAACCCCTCTTTCTCTTCTCAAATGGAAGCCGCCGCCGGGTGCGGCGGCTTGCCTTAACTCTTTCTCTTCTCTTTGCTTGTGGTAATGCGGGGATAAATTACTCGATTTCGCTCAGCTTGACCGGACGGCCTTCCTTCATGGACAGGTTTGCCGCCATGGCGATCTTAACCGGCTGCAGGCCGTCAAAACCGGTTACCAGCGTGTCGGTGTCGTTCAGAACAGCATCGATGAACGCCTTTGCCTCTGCGATGAATGCGTTGTTGTAGCGCTCGAGGAAGAACCAGGTCGGCTTTGCAACCTCGACGCCTGCGGCAGAGGAGATCATGGCGGTGTTGTTCAGGTCGTTTGCAACCTGCACGCAGCCCTGGTCGCAGTGAACCTCGGTGCGCTGGTCGTAGCCGTAGTGTGCGGCACGGGAGTTGTCGATCACGCCGAGTGCACCGTTCTCGAACTTCATCATTACAATGGCGGTGTCCACGTCGCCGTACTCCTCGTAGCCGGCGCCGGAAAGCGCTGCACCGTAAGCGGTAACCTCGGTAACCTCGCTGCCTGCCAGATAGCGGACCATGTCGAAATCGTGAATGGTCATGTCCATGAAGATACCGCCGGAAACCTTGATATAGCTCATCGGCTGGTGATCGGGATCGCGGGAGGTGACCTTGATGAGATTGGGCTTGCCCAGTTTGCCGGAAGCGACCGTATCGCGGACGGCCTTGTGGTTGTGGTCAAAGCGGCGAACGAAGCCGACCTGCAGCTTAACGCCTGCCTTCTTTACCGCAGCGAGGGCTTCCTCGATCTTTGCCAGCTTGGTGTCGATCGGCTTCTCACAGAAGATGTGCTTGCCGGTCTGCGCAGCGCGCATGATGAAGTCTGCATGCGTTGCGGTGGAGGAGCAGATGAACACGGCCTCGATGGTCGGATCGCCAAAGATCATCTCGGGATCATCGTAGCACTTCTCAATACCCATGTCCGCTGCCCATGCGCGGGTCGCATCGTTCATGAACGGATCAGCCACTGCGTAGAGATCTGCGTTCGGTACGGCATGTGCCAGATTTTCGCCGTGCAGCTTGCCGATTCTGCCTGCACCCAGCAGACCGATTCTTACCTTGTTTGCCATTTTTTCTTGCACTCCTTTTTTACTCTGAAACCTGAATTGACGCGCTTGCTCAAAAAGCAGTATATTAGAAGTTTTTTTCTGTGCTTTTATGATATAATAATTGCACACAGAGAAGAACAATGTAAAAATATCGAATAAAACAACGATATAAACTGCTGTTTTTGAATCGTTTGCGCTTTTCTTGTGATTATTATACAAACAAAGTCTGTGAAAGCGTTATCGTGTTCTTGTGGAAAAAACAGCAGGATTTTCCGATGGGAAGAAAGAAAATCGAGGAAAGGCTTTCGTAATCTTGTGATTCTTAGGAGGGAGCATACATGGAAAACAAGCCGCGTAAACTGAGCGGAACATTCTTCAACTGCATTTCGATCGACCGCAATTACAACAACCAGCAGTCTATACTTCCGCATATGCACGACAACCGTCTGGAGCTGTTCTATGTGTGCAGCGGACAAGGACAGTACATGGTGGATAACCGGTATTACCCGATTGGAGAGGGCGACATTGTTATCTGCAATCAGGGTGTACTGCACGGCGAGGAACCTGATCAGGTGCGGCAGATCCGGTCGTACAGCGTCGCAATTACCGATGTCAATGCAGAAGGTCTGCCGCCCAACTGCCTGATCGCGGAAGGGGAGTGTCCGGTCGTCTCGTGCGGACAGCTTGCCAGGCAGGTAGGCGAGACCATGCACTTGCTGTATCTGCTCAGCGCCGATGCGGGAAACCTGCATGCCGTGTGCTGCAGTCTGGCAGAGGCAATGCTGAATCTGACCGATTCCCTGCTCCGCAGTCGTATCCACCAGCAGGAGCAGCAGCGTGAAATGCCGTCTGTGCTGGCGCACCGTGTGCGGCGCTATCTGGATGCACACCACTGTGAGTCGATCACGCTGCGTATGGTGGCGGAGCGACTGCACGTGAGCGAGTATTATCTGGCGCATGTGTTTAAGCAGGAGTTCGGCGTGCCGCCTATGCAGTATGTGATGAAACGCCGGATTGGTGAGGCGCAGGGTTTTTTGATGAATACCAGCATCCCAATCGCTGAGATTGCGGATACACTCGGCTTCAGCAGTATCTGTCACTTCAACGCCATGTTTAAGAAGTACACCGGCACACCGCCCGGCAAGTTCCGGCAGTCATTCAAGCAGAGCATCACGCACAGCGAAAAAGGAAAGAGTGAAGAAAAGGAATCGTAAAACGGAAAACACCGTGCAGAGCAGTAACGCTTTGCACGGTGTTTTTTCTATCTTTTCCTCACTGCAGGGGCTGGGCGAGATGACTGTGCCGACACTCTCCGGCTTTGCGGAAATGCTCATGCGCATGGGCGCGGCGCTCGTGCTGCCGACCTTCATCGGGCAGAGCGGCGTATTCTTTGCGGAAGGCGCAGCATGGGTGTGTGCGGCAGCACTCAATCTGGTATGGTATTATATGCGGATTGGAAAAATCAAGCGGGAGATGATGCAATAGCCTCTCAATCGAAACCACGCTTTCGATCGAAATTCGATGAAAGGCTGTGCCCTGCGGTCGCAATGCGCTATTCCATATGCGCCGCGCCGCGAGGCATTTTCCGACAGACAAAAAAGACAGCGAGAGCTGTCTTTTTTATTTGCAGAGTTGTTAATCTGTTTGGTCCGTTCATTTCTTTGGCGGAACGGCATAGGAAAAACAACAAAAGGATGCCCTGCGCACGCATTGCGATACGCAGGGCATGAAAAAATGGAAATAGGTTTAGGCGGAAATCCATTAGTAGATGGACGGCTTTTCCATCAGCTCGATCGCTTCCGGCTTGCCGGTCTGGCGGGAGAGAATGAGTGCATCGCCGGTGACACAGGCAACGTAGCCATCCCATGCGGACGGACCGTCCGGTGCGCCGTTCAGCAGCGCCTTGGCCCATGCATCGAACTCGATGTCGTACGCTTCGATAAAACGCTGCGACCAGTCGGTCATGATCGGGAAGCTGCAGGCTGCACCCGCGCGCTTGACCACAGCCGACGGATCGGGCAGGCTGACCGTACCATCCTCACCGACTACCTGACACTGAATGTCATAGGCATATGCGCCGTCGGTCTGCACCTCGACATCGATGCGCTGTCCCGAGCGGGTGGTCAGCATCATGATCTGCGGGTTGAGCCAGTCACCCTGTGTGTTTTTGCTTTGACGGACTGCCAGCACCTGTGCCGTAGCGTATTCATCGTCCAGCAGCCAGCGGGAAATATCAATTTCGTGAATCGCAACACGCGTTACTGCGTAGTCGGTCGCAAAGCCGGGTGCCTGAGACATATTGCGATGGCACGAGTGGATCATCAGCGGCGCACCGATCTCACCGGACTCGATCGCCTGCTTCATGGCAGCATAGCCGCGGTCATAACGGCGCATGAAGCCGACCTGCACCAACCGTCTGCCGCCTGCAACCTCTGCGCGGATGATCTCCTCGCATTCCTGTGCGGTCTGTGCCAGCGGCTTTTCACAGAATACGAATTTGCCCGCCTTGATGCATTCAAGCACATAGCCTGCATGGGACGGGTCTGCGGATGTGACGAGCACAGCCTCTACTTCGGGGCGTGCGATCAGCTCTTCGCCGGTCGCACAGCAGGTGATGCCGTACTGTTCTGCAACCGCTTGTGCCGACGGCTGGTAATAATCCGCAACGGCAACTACGCGCGTTTCGGGAATCGTGTTCATCAGGCGTGCGATATGCTGTCTGCCGATCGCACCGCAGCCGATGACACCGACTTTGATTTCCTTGCTCATGTCAGAGTCCTCCTTCCGGTATCTTGGGAAACAAAATGAATGATGGTACCGGGCGGACAGATGCGTTCTCTGCCCGCCCCCGTTCTGAAAAGGTGATTATTCGTTCACGAGCATTTCGCCGGTCTCAAAGGATTCCTTGCAGCGGTATGCCGCCTGAGAAACCTTGGTGCCGTCGTAAACGGTGACACCGGGCTTGCGGCCCTCGTTGATGCAGGATACGAACTCCTGGATCTCGTTGATATAGGCCTGATGCCAGCGGCTGAGGAAGTCCGGATAGTACTCCTCGCGTGCGCCGGAGCCGTCTACGATCTGGAGCAGGTTCTTTGCGCCGACATTTGCAATACGCAGCGTGCCGTGCGTGCCAATGATCTCGGTTTCTACGTTGCAGCCTGCGCCGTGGGTGCGGTTGGTAAACATGAAGCCCATTGCGCCGTTGTCCAGCTGTACGGTCGCACAGCAGTTGTCTGCGTCGTTCAGCTCGCGGTACAGGTCAAACTCGAATACGCCGCCGATCGCCCAGACGCGCTTGACCTCTGCGCCGGTGAACCAGCGGATCAGGTCGAGGTCATGCACGCACATATCCAGATACTGGCCGCCGGAGTGCGGTGCAAACTTGAGCGTACCCTCGATGGTGGTGCGGGGGTCCTGCGTGTAGGAGCGGACGAGAACGACCTTGCCGATGTCGCCTGCGTCGATGCGGCGCTTGGCCTCTGCGTAGGAATCGTCAAAGCGGCGCATGAAGCCGAGCATGAATACCTTGTCCGGATGTGCTTCCACAGCCTTTTCTGCCAGCTTGCACTTTTCAACCGTCGTGTCGAGCGGCTTGTCGCAGAAGCAGTGCTTGCCTGCATCCAGTGCGAGCTTGATGTGCTCGGCATGGAACATGGAGGGCGAAACGACAACGATCGCATCCAGCTCCGGGTTTTTGACCATCTCAGCTACGTCCGTGTAGGTGTAGGGAACGTTCAGCTCCTCGGCTACCTGTGCTACGCGCGCTGCGTCCGTGTCGCAGATTGCGGTCAGCTCTGCGCCGGTGACATAGTTTGCGATATTCTTTGCGTGCTCATAGCCCAGACGACCCAAACCGACCGAACCGATTTTTAAAGTTTTTGCCATGGTAACAGCATCCTTTCTTTGTTTACAGAGATTTCAGTATGTTTTTTGTTGGTATTTTAGGTTGCCGCCTGTGCACCGCTGTGGGAAACGGTCAGCGGTGCGGGCGGATCTATCTCATCAGCCGGCAAGGCCGAGGGGAGAGAACAGCAGGTAAACGCAGCACATCAGGCACAGTGCACCGATGGCAGCAATCTTGCGGTATTTCCACGGTGTCAGATCGACAGCGCCGACATCCTGCATGACGTACGGCGTTGCACGCGGGCTGATCCTGCCGATCAGCAGCATGACCGCAACATTCAGTACGAACAGTACCGCAAGAACGTACAGATAGTGCACATTCTGGAGTGCAGGGATGAATTTGGAAATGGAGTACAGAACAACGTGCATCACGATCGATACCTTGGCGGCACGAGCGGGAACATTTCGGGTGAACATACCGACGATGACCGCCGCCAGAATCGGCACGTTGAAGAAGCCGAAGCAGGACTGGAGGAAGTCATACAGACCGGAGGGGGCAAAGCTGACGACCGGCGCCACGCAGATCGAAACGATGGCAAGCACGGTGCCGAAGATCTTGCCGATGCGGACCAGCTGTGCGTCCGTTGCCTGCGGATTGAACAGCGGGCGGTGAATATCCAGTGTGTACAGCGTGACCGAAGAGTTGAGCGCCGAGTTAAAGGACGACAGGATCGCACCGAACAGCACGGCTGCGAAGAAGCCGAGCAGCGGCTTGGGCAGGACGTTCAGGATGAGCGTCGGATAGGCAAGGTCGCTGGTCTTTGCCAGATTTGCGATGTGCTCCGCGGAGAAGAAGCCCTCAGCGGGATCCATCGACATACGGTAGCAGATCAGGCCGCAGATGGTGATGAAGAACGGGCCGCAGCACTTGAGGAAGCCTGCAAAGATTGCACCGCGCTGTGCTTCGCACAGGTTCTTTGCACCCAGCGTTCGTTGAATGATCGCCTGATTGGTGCACCAGTAGAACATATTGTTGACGACCATGCCGGTAAAGAGCACCGGCCATGGAATCATCGGCGCCATTGCGTGGGCCGGATTGATGGCGTTGAACTTTTCTGCCGGTACGACCGAGATCAGATCGCGCAGACCGGCGAGGAAGTTGTCATTGCCGAGCAGCAGCAGACCGAAGATCGGGATCATAAAGCCGCCGATGATCAGTCCGATGCCGTTGATGGTATCCGATACCGCAACCGCTTTCAGACCGCCGAAGATGGCGTAGCAGGCGCCGACAATACCGATGGCAACAGCCGTGATGATAACGCCCTGCATCTGCGATACGCCCATGCGCTTATCAACTTCGAAGATCTGGTTGAACACCAGTGCGCCCGAATACAGAACGGTCGGCAGGTAGGTGAGCAAGTAGCCGAGCAGGAACATGATGGAAACGATACGCTTGGTTGTGCTGTCGTAGCGGTTTTCGAGGAATTCCGGTACGGTAGTCAGTCCCATCTTGAGATAGCGCGGCAGAAATACCAGCGCCAGAATGACAAGTGCTGCTGCTGAGGTGACTTCCCAGGCGATCGGTCCCATGTTGGTCGAAAAGCTCTGGCCGGTCTGACCGATCAGCTGCTCGGTGGACAGGTTGGTCAGCATCAGGGAGCCGGCGATTACCGGTCCTGTCAGGCTGCGGCCCGCAAGGAAATAACCGTCCTGTGTACTCAGGTCATCGTCGCGCGTGCGCCACCATGCAATGACAGCGACGAGCGCAGTGAACGCAATGAAGGTTACAGCAGTAAAAAGCATATGTTGATTTCTCCTTCTTTCTCTATAATTTTACTCTTTATCATATTGTGCTTGCTCTTTTCGCCGCCTCGCAGTCTTTTTCAGGAAAATTTTATAGGCGCTTACGACTGCGTATTTGTTGGGGGATCCTCCTTTCCGCTCTGGCGGCAGACAGCTTTTTAATATTATAAAAACGAAATAGTGGGGAGTTGCGATATGATTTTTCTGCTTACAAACACATTCTATCATATTATTTTTGGATGTCAAGTAAATCGATTTTTGTGAAAAGCAGCGGGTTTTGATACAAAACGGATGCGGTTAAGGGTGCGGTTTTGCAAAAGAACGGTAAAAATCATACTTTTATGCAGGCAAACAATTTTTAATATTAAAAATATTTGGTTAATCCGTATATTTTCCTAATGCTTTAATATAAAATTTGCTGATACATAATATGACAAATACGCGCTGGCACTCGGTATCTGTGCAGAAATGCAGCCGCAGTACCGATAAACAGCGCGCGGGAACCGCGGATCCGTATCCCCAGCGGTGGGGCTGATTTACGGTTTTGCTGCCCCTTGACATCAGCGGCGCAGTACTTTAATATGAAAGTGAACTGATAACGGTTTTATTTTTTCAAACAAATGGGGAATGCGTCATGGCAAAAGTTACATTGAAACAGATCGCGGAGCGGGCAGGTGTTTCCATCAATACCGTATCGCTGGCCCTGCGGGATATGCCAAACGTCAATCCTGATACGCGCGCCCGGATTTGCGGCATTGCGGCAGAGCTGGGGTATTATGCACATAAAAGCCATCGCACACCGTCCAAAAAGCTGGGGCTGATCTCGACCGGCGCACATCTGAAGGATTCCTACTTCTATGTGGCGTTCCAGAAGCTGTTTCTGGGGATGGCATATGAGCACGGCTATCAAATGATGGTTTTCGATCACGAATACTGGGATCGCGATCCGCAGGCGCTGCGTCGCTGGCTGACGGAAAGCGAGATCAGCGGTGTTTTGATCCTCGGGGACATGGAAGAAACGCTGGCGGCTAATATCGTATCGTGCGGACTGCCGGTCGTGGCGGTGGGAACACGCTATCATGCCCTGCGTGTGTGCACCTATATTGAGGACAATACAGAGGCGGCATATCAGGCAGTGCAGCATTTGTATACCCATGGCTGCCGCAAAATGGGTTTTATCGGTGATCCGATGTATTCCACGGCATTCGGGGAACGGTATGACGGCTTCCGCAGCGCCTTGCGGCGGTTCGGTCTGCCGTGCGATCCGCAGCACCTGTTGCTGACGCCCAGTGCGGATGATGCGGATATTCCGCAGACGATTGGCCGTGCACTGGATCAGGTGGACGAGCTGCCGGATGCGTTCTTCTGCGCGAACGACTATCTGGGTGTCGGCGCGGCAAAGGCGCTGTTCCTGCGCGGGGTTTCGGTGCCCGGCGAGGTTTCGCTGGTCGGCGTGGATAATAATCCCCTCGGAAAAATGGCGCTGCCGTCCCTGACTTCGATTGATGTGCACTGCCGTCAGCAGGCAGAGCTGAGCATTCGCAAGCTGATTTCGTTTGTCTGCGGGGAGGAATACGATCCGCTGCGCTTTCTGGTTCCCACCGAGCTGGTGCAGGGGGATTCGGTGAAGCAGGCGTAAAATAGAGGATTGCGCTTCAGCGCTGTTTTCTTCGGAGAACAGCGCTTTTTTTCATGGGGAAATGGGGCGTTTCAATCCAGATGCCACCGCACAAGATACGTCACCTCATACCCACCCTGATGACCGGAGCGCGGACGCGGAAAGGTCAGTTTCAGCGGTGCATCCGAGGATTGTGCGGCGGGAAGCACCGAATCCGTGCAGGACTCTCGACCGGCGGTGAGAAAAACATCCAGAGTGATACAGGTCTTGCTCTCGTCTGCGTCCACAACGATGCGGTTCACCAGTGCCTTGGACATTTCACGCGAAAAGCCGCAGTTCGCCTGCCACTGTTTCTCGATCGTGCGACGCAGATTTTCCACACGCCGGATGCGTTCCGCAAGGGTCTGCTCTGCGTTCTGCAAGGATCGGAAACTGCGTACAGATCAGCGTTCGGTACGGCATGTGCCAGATTTTCACCATGCAGTTTGCCGATTCTGCCTGCACCCAGCAGACCGATTTTTACTTTGTTTCCCATTTTTTTCTGCACTCCTTTTTACTCACAGGTAGTGATTTACCGCGCGGCCTCAAAAAGCAGGATTTTAGAAGTTTTCTTCTGTGCAATTATGGTATAATGAATTCACAGACAGAACGACAGTGTTATTTGGCATAAACAAATCTGCTCTGTAAACTGCTTTTTTGAAGTGCTTTACGCTTTTTCTTGTAATTATTATACGAAAAATGTAAAACTGCGTTGGCGGGTTATTGTGGAAAAACAGCACAGATTCCGACCTGTACCGCAGAAAATCACGGAAGGATTTTCGTAATCTTGCGATTATTGGGAGGAAACAGCTATGGAGAACAAGTCAAAAAAGCGAAGCGGGAGCTTTGTCAACTGTGTTGCGATCGACCGCAATGACAACAACCGACAGTCCATCCTGCCCCACGTACACGAAAACCGTCTGGAGCTGTTTTATGTGTGCAGCGGAAACGGACAGTATATGGTGGACAACCGATATTATCCGATCGGGAAGGGCGATATCGTCATCTGCAATCAGGGCGTGCTGCACGGCGAGGAGCCGGAACAGGTGCGGCAGATCCGTTCGTACAGCGTGGCGCTGACCGGCGTGCAGGTCGAGGGGCTGCCGCCCAATTGTCTGATCGCTGCGGGGGAGTATCCGGTGGTGTCCTGCGGACAGCTTGCCAGGCAGGTGAGCGAGACCATGCACCTGCTGTATCTGCTCAGCGCCGATGCGGGAAACCTGCATGCCGTGTGCTGCAGTCTGGCAGAGGCGATGCTCAATCTGACCGATGCGCTGCTGTGCAGCCGCGTGCAGCAGCGTGAAAACGACGGTAGTCAGATCCCGTCTGTGCTGGCGCATCGCGTGCGGCGTTTTCTGGATTCCCATCATCGGGAGCCGATCACTCTGCGTATGGTGGCCGAGCAGCTGCGCGTGAGCGAGTATTATCTGGCGCATGTGTTCAAGCAGGAGTTCGGCGTGCCGCCCATGCAGTATGTGATGAAGCGCCGGATCGGAGAAGCGCAGGGCATTCTAATGCACACGGAAACGCCCATTGCGGAGATCGCGGATACGCTCGGATTCAGCAGTATCTGTCATTTTAATGCGATGTTCAAAAAATATACCGGCACACCGCCCGGAAGATTCCGTCAGTCGTTCCGGCAGAGCATGACCCATACGGAGGAAAACAAGAATCCGTAAAATAGCAAGAAACCATAAAAACACCGTTGCTGCAAAAGAAAACCGCAGGATATGGTGTCGGGCAAAAGTAATCTCGTGCTATCGCAAAGCCGGATTGCGTGCTATACTTAAAGTAAAAGAAAAGACAGTACCGCATAATGAAAGCTGTGGCTTTGTTCCATTATGCGGTTATTATCTGAGGAAAAAGAGAGGAGCGCAACCAAACATGTCCAAGCCGAGCTTGAATGTGCAGTGTTTTGTAGAAAAGGAAGTAAAGACGATTTTCCGTGATTCCGGCGAGAATCATCCCAAGCTGCTTTATGTCAGCGAGATCCGGCCGGATGCGAGCACGCACCCGCGTGTGATGCACGCACACGAGGATTTTGTCGAGCTGATTCTGATCTGCAGCGGATCGAGCGAGTATCTGATCCACGATAAAAAGGTGGTCATTCAGGCCGGGGATCTGCTGGTGTACAATGCAGGCGTGGTGCATGATGAGATCTCCGGGCCGGATATGGAGGTCGGCAGCTACTGCGTGGCAGTGGGCGGACTGCATATGCCCGGTCTGCGGGAAAACGCGCTGATTCCGGATGATGCGGGCTATGTATTCCCGACCGGAAAGTATTTCAACGATCTCAAGGCACTGTTTGAGATGATGTTCCGCAATCTGGCAGCGGGCGAGCCGCAGGCGGAGCTGTTTTGCAGCACGCTGATGCACGCACTGCTGGTGGCTGTCCTCACCGTGACGGACAGCGTGAACATCCCCAAGGAAAAGCCGGTGGACGAGCCGCATATCCTCGGACGGCGCATTAAAGAGTATATCGACAAGCACTATATGGAGCCGATCACGCTGCATAGCATGGGAGAGGCACTGCATATCAGCTCGTATTACTTATCCCATGTGTTCAAGCAGATGAGCGGCTACTCGCCAGTGCAGTATCTGCTGCGCCGCCGGATCGGAGAGGCGCAGACGCTGCTCATCACCACGGATTTGTCCATCACCCGCATCGCGGAGATGGTCGGTTATGATACGCAGAGCTATTTCAATCTGCAATTTACCAAAAACGTCGGCATGCCGCCGAACAAGTTCCGCCAGAATTACATCGTGCCCAGCGGCACGGAGGAAAAGCCCAGACGCAGACGGAAATAAAAAGCCTGTCACCGTTTTTTGACAGACTAAGGTCATCGTTTCATTGGAAACGATGACCTTTTTGTTTTGCAAGGATACGCAGAAAATGCCGGAGAAAAAAACGCTCGGCGCAGCCGAGAGAGTAAGGCTGCGCCGAAAAGTGAGAGAGAATTAGGATATGTTCAAAAATTGGGATAACGGATCAGAGGTAGTCATAATCGGAACGATCCGGGTACGACGTACAGGTGAGGGACGCCGTCAGGTACATATTCAGGAAAATGACCACCGTCGAGAAGATGGCAAACAACATGAGAATCGCTCCTTTTTCTGCCGCGGATGCGGTTTGTTTTGATGATTCTATTGTAACAGGCGGGTGGTGCGATTTCTTCTAACTTCTTGTATTTCCGACAGTTCCGCAAGAACGTATAAGCTGAGGCGCCGAAGCCGCCAAACAGCCGGGAAAACGCAGCAACATACTGTAAAAACAGGGGAAAATGCCACGGAAAGGGAAAAGAAGGAAACTCATAAAAAGTTGTGTATTTTTATAAAATATTGAGATATATCCTGTTTTATATATAAATACAGATAAAAATAGACGATTTACGAAAAGCGTTCACTCGGTTTTTGCGCGAAAAAGCGAGATATTCAAAAAACGGGGGTCGGAACGCGCTGCGGACGAGCGGGAGTTGCTCCGAAAAAAGAGATGTAAAACTGCGGAAAAGTTGCGAATAGAATGCAAAATAAAAGAAAATTCGGCGTACACTGTGAAAATATATAGAAAACGGCATTTACCCAAGATGTTAGAAGAAAAGCAAAACGCAGGATGCTAAACTATAACCATCAAAAGAGAACACCGCCGGGAGCGAAAAGAAAGAGCCTCGGCAGGGAAGAAAAGAGTAAAGCATTTGAGGAGGAAAACACAATGAGCAAAACCAGAATGACAGTCGGTCAGGCGATCGTCAAGTTCCTGAACCAGCAGTACATCGAGATGGACGGCAAAGAGGAACCCTTCGTAGACGGCATGTTCACGATCTTCGGTCACGGCATGGTAGTCGGTCTCGGACAGGCGCTGGAAGAGGATCCGGGTCACCTGAGAGTTTACCAGGGCCGCAACGAGCAGGGCATGGCGCACGCCGCCATCAGCTACGCAAAGCAGCACAACCGCCGCAAGATCATCGCCTGCACCTCGTCCATCGGCGTTGGCGCAGCAAACATGGTAACCGCAGCACTGACCGCTACCATCAACAACATCCCGCTGCTGCTGTTCCCGTCCGATTACTTCGCAACCCGTCAGCCGGATCCGGTTCTCCAGCAGCTCGAGGTTCCGAACGACCTGTCCATGTCCGCTTCGGACTGCTTCAAGCCGGTTGCCAAGTACTGGGATCGCATTTCCCGTCCGGAGCAGCTGATGAGCGCGATGGTCAATGCAATGCGCGTCCTGACCGACACCGCAAACTGCGGCACGGCAGTTATCTCGCTCCCGCAGGATGTACAGGGTGAGAGCTTCGATTTTCCGGATTACTTCTTCCAGAAGCGCGTACATCACGTTGCACGCCGCGTAGCTGATGATTACGACATTGACAAGGCAGTCGAGCTCATCAAGGCCTCCAAGAAGCCGATGTTCATCGCAGGCGGCGGCGTTCGCTACTCCGAGGCCGGTCAGACCGCAATGGACTTCTGCAAGGCGTTCAACATTCCGGTTTCTCAGACACAGGCCGGCCACTCCTGCCTGCCGGATTCGTTCGAGCTGGCTGTCGGCGGCATCGGCGTAACCGGCGGTCTGGCGGCGAACGCACTCTGCAAGGACTGCGACCTCGTTATTGGTGTCGGCACTCGTTTCAACGACTTCGTAACCGGCTCCAAGTGGGTGCTGTTCCGCAACCCGGATATTAAGGTTCTGGCAATCAATACTTCCGAGTTCCACGCGGAAAAGTTGGACGCAACCCGCTGCATCGGCGACGCAAAGGTTACTCTCGAAGCGATCATGGAAAAGCTCAAGGCAGACGGCTACAAGTCCGGCTACACCACCGAAATTCAGGATATCCGCAAGGTTTGGGAAGAAGAGCGTCTGCGCGTTCTGGGCGTTCAGTACAAGGGCGAGGGCTTCGGCGAGGGCAAGTTCGTACCGTGCGTTCCCAGCTGGACCGAAAAGATCATGAACGATTTCGTTGACCAGATCGGTGGCACCATCACCGAGTCCAACGCAGTCGGCATCCTCCGTGAGGAGGCAGACGACGACGCAATCGTGGTTGCAGCAGCAGGCTCGCTGCCGGCTGACCTCGAGCGTCTGTGGGTAACCGACGCACCGAACTCCTACAATATGGAATACGGCGCTTCCTGCATGGGCTATGAGATCGCGGGTGCGTTCGGCGCCAAGCTGGCTGAGCCGGACAAGGAAGTTTACGCTCTGGTTGGTGACGGCTCCTTTATGATGCTCAACTCCGAGATCCCGACCGCAATGCAGGAGAACGCGAAGATCACCGTTGTTGTATTCGATAACTGCGCATTCGGCTGCATCAACAACCTGCAGATGGGCAACGGCGTTGGCTCTCTGGCGACCGAAATGCGTCACCGCAACGAGACCACCGGCAAGCTGGACGGCGACTACTGCTACACCGACTTCGGCAAGATCGGTGAGGGCTTCGGCATGAAGGCGTTCTACGCAAAGACTCCGGACGAATTCCGCAAGGCTGTTCAGGATGCTAAGAAGGAAAGCGTTTCCTGCATCATCGACGCAAAGGTTCTGCCCAAGACCATGGCGGAGGGCTACGAGTCCTGGTGGCACATCGGCGTGGCATCTACCTCCAAGTCTGATGAGGTAAAGGCTGCACGCAAGCGCATCGACGATCATCTGGCAGAAGCACGCATGTACTAATTAAACGCAGATTCAATATGAGCCGCCCGTTTTCGGACGGGCGGCTTTCCTTGTATATAAGGTATAGATACGCAATCTGGTATAGAGCAAAGAAAAGAGGAGCAAGAATTATGAAATATACGCACAAGGCCCCCTTCGATAAGGGCTATAACGGCATGGTTTCGGCAGTTGAGCATCCGGAAATGATGGGCATGGAGTTCGGCGTGGTCAAGATGGCAGCCGGCGATGTGATGCACTTCGACTATGCGCAGGAGGTCGTTTACGACCTGATGAGCGGCAGCGTGACCTTCGCATGGAACGGCAATTCCGAGACCGTTACCCGCAAAGACGTGTTCCACGAGGGTGCGATCCTGCTGCATGTGCCGCAGAATACCAAGGTGACAATTTCTGCCGAGAGTGACGCGGAGATTGCAGTATCCCGCACGGAAAACAAGCGCGATTTCGCGGCTCGTCTGCTGCGTCCGGAGGATTGCCTGTGTGCGAATGAGGAGCGCGGCGCCGGTCAGATGAACGAGTGCTCGACCCGTCTGGTGCGCACGTTCTTTGACCGCTCCAACTGCCCGGAAACCAACTTCTTTATCGGTGAAGTGGTACATTTCCCCGGCAAGTGGTCCTCTTATCCGCCGCATCAGCACGTTGAGCCGGAGCTGTACTACTACAAGTTCCTTCCGGAAAACGGCTACGGTCTGGCAGAGTATGGCGACGATGCCTTCAAGGTTAAGAACAACGACCTGACCGGCATGCCGGAAAATGTAACGCACTCTCAGGCCGCTGCGCCCGGCTATGCGGAGTATTACCTGTGGTGCATCCGTCTGCAGGACGACAAGAACATCGTGACGACCGTTGTGCCCGAGTATGAGTGGGTAACTAAGGCCGACGCGAAGTATTTCCCGGATATTTGAGGAGGAAAAGCGCATGAAAGCCTTCAAAATCGTACCTTCTATTGCAGAATACGTGGATTTTCGCACGCTGGCGAAAGAGCTGAAGCTCGGCGCGCGTGACCTGATCCTGACGAACGAATATATCTACAATCCGACCATTGCGGCGCTGGAGCTCGGCTGCCACACCTGTTTTCAGGAGAAGTTCGGCGGCGGCGAGCCGACCGACGTGATGGTGGATGCCATCCTCGACGACCTGCGCGGCAAGGAGTTTGACCGCATTATCGCGGTCGGCGGCGGCACCGTTATCGACATTGCCAAGGTGCTGACCGTTGCCAAGTCCACCGACCGTGTGGACGATCTGTACGACCGCATGGCAAACCTCGAGAAGGAGCATGAGCTGATCATCGTGCCGACTACCTGCGGCACCGGCTCTGAGGTTACCAACATTTCCATCATCAACCGTACAACTAAGGGCGTCAAGGTTGGTCTGGTATCTCCGGCGATGTTTGCGGACGAAGCGGCGCTCGTGCCCGGCATGCTGCTCAGTCTGCCGTATCCGGTGTTCGCGACCTCTTCCATCGATGCGATGGTCCACGCGGTGGAGAGCTATCTCTCTCCGAATGCGTGTGCACTGAGCGAGCTGTTCTCCGCCAAGGCGCTGCACCTTATCCTGTCCTGCTGGAAGGATGCTGTCGCAGCAGGCGGCAAGGATGCGTGGAAGAAGCATGCACTCGAGTTTCTGCGCGCCTCCAACTACGCAGGTATCGCGTTTGGCCATGCAGGCTGCGCGGCTGTTCACGCGATGGCGTATCCGCTCGGCGGCGTGCACCATATTCCGCATGGGCAGGCAAATCAGCTGATGTTCGCGGATGTCATGCGCAAGTACCAGGAAAAGAAGCCGATCGGAAAGCTGAATCAGCTGGAAGAACTTCTGGGTGCAGAACTGGACGTAGAACCGGTATTTTCGCTTGAAAACCTGTACAAATTGATGGACGAGGTACTGGGAAAGGATCCCCTGCACGAACACGGAGTAACCGCTGATGAGCTGCCGGTCTTTGCAAAGAATGTCATTGAAACCCAACAGCGCCTGCTCGGCAACAACTATGTGGAGCTGTCCGAGGACGATCTGCTCGACATTTACCGCAAGGCATTTTAACTGCGGAGGGACAAGCATGGATTGGAGAACTTATTATAAGGAGCACACGATGACCCCGGAACAGGCGGTCAGTGTGATCCATGACGGCGACCGCGTGGTATTCGGCCATGCGGTAGGCGAGCCGATCATCTTTCAGCGTACGATGGCGCGCATGGCAGAGCAGTTCCACAATGTGGAGGTCGCTCACATGGTCTATCTCGGCTCGGGCGAGTATCTTCAGCCCGGCATGGAGAGCCATTTCCGCCATAACGCGCTGTTCGTCGGCGGCCCGGCGCGCAAGCCCATCGCCGAGCACCGCGCGGACTACACCCCGGTGTTCTTCTCGGACGTACCGCGTATGTTCCGCGACAACACCCTGCCGGTAGACGTTTTCGCGTTCACCTGCTCGCCTCCGGACGAGCGCGGCTACGTTTCGCTCGGCCTGTCGTGCGATTACGGCGCACAGGCGGTCAAATCTGCGAAAACCGTTATCGCTGAGGTAAACCCGAATATGCCGCGCACCTATGGCGAGAGCTTTGTGCACGTTTCCGAGATCGACGGCTTCCTGTGCTCGTGGGAGCCGCTGCCCGAGTCCAAGCCGCCCAGGATCGGTGAGGAGGACCGCGCCATCGGCAAGTACATTGCCGAGCTCGTGCGGGACGGCGACTGCCTCCAGCTCGGCATCGGCGCGGTGCCGGATGCGGTCTGCTCGTTCCTCGGCGACAAGCACGACCTCGGCCTGCACACCGAGATGATCTCGGACGGCGTGCTGCCGCTGCTTGAAAACGGCAACATTAACGGCAAGCGCAAGCAGCGCGACGTCGGCAAGGTGAGCGTCACCTTCCTGATGGGCACGCGAAAACTGTACGATTTCGTGGACAATAACCCGATTATTAACATGCTTCCAGTGGATGTCTGCAACAATCCGGCCGTTATCGCGGAGAACGACAACGTGGTTTCCATTAACTCCTGCGTCGAGGTCGATCTGCAGGGGCAGGTCTGTGCCGAGGCAATCGGCCTGCGCCAGATTTCCGGCATCGGCGGTCAGATGGACTTTGTGCGCGGCGCAAACTTGTCCAAGGGCGGCCGTTCCATCATTGCGCTGCACTCGACCACCAAGGACGAGTCTGCATCTAAGATTGTTACAACCATTACCACCGGCGGTCCGGTTACCACCAGCCGCTGCGATGTCAATTATATTGTCACCGAGTACGGCGTGGCGCAGCTTCGCGGTCAAACGCTCCGCGAGCGCGCAAAGCGTCTGATTGCCATTGCGCATCCAAAATTCCGCGAAGAACTTGCCGAGGAATTCGAGAAGCGCTTCGGTGAAAAACTCAAGGTGTAACCAATTAAAATGCAACATACAGCAGGAGGTCATAACGATGAAAAAGACATTCTCCCGTTTTCAAATCGCCTATATTCATGTGATTTTGCTGCTGCTGATCGTGCTCTCTGGCTGCTGTGTTTACCTCGCACATCTGCTCATGGGAGTATAAATTCTGTGGATATGCGCCGAGAAACCGAACTTTCCCATTACAAAGACTATTCCCTTCATGTCTCCTCAAATATGTTATCAAAATCGGTGAATCGGCGCTTTTTCCTATTGAAAAGAAAAAGGACAAGGAAGATGATATTATGATGACAAAAGACCAGTACATCGAATCCCTGCGCAAGCTGAACCTCAACCTGTACAGCTTCGGCAAGAAGGTCGAGAACGTAGTGGACAATCCAATCGTGCGTCCGTCGCTCAACTCGTTTGCAGCAACGTACGAGCTGGCAGAGGACCCGCAGTACGAAGATCTGATGACGGCAACGTCCAATCTGACCGGCAAAAAGGTAAACCGTTTTACCCATCTGCACCAGTCTACGGACGATCTCATTAAGAAGGTAAAGATGCAGCGTCTGCTCGGACAGAAGACCGCAGCCTGCTTCCAGCGCTGTGTCGGCATGGACGCGGCAAACGCCGTTTATTCGACTACGTTCGAGACCGATGAAGCGTGCGGCACCAAGTACCACGAGAATTTCGTCAAGTTCTGGACCGATGTACAGAACAATGACTGGGGTGTTGACGGCGCCATGACCGACGTCAAGGGCGACCGCGGTCTGTCTCCGTCCAAGCAGGCGGATCCCGACCTGTTCCTGCACGTTGTCGAGCGCACCGCTGACGGCGTTTACGTTACCGGCGCGAAGGCGCACCAAACCGGCTATCTGAACAGCCACTACGTTCTCGTCATGCCGACCATTTCCATGCGTGAGGGTGACGAGGACTACGCGATTTCCTTCGCATGCCCGCCCGACGCGGAAGGCATTACCTTGATTCTGGGCCGTCAGTCCTGCGACACGCGCAAGACCGAGGAATTTAACGACATCGACGTCGGCAACAAGGTTTACGGCGGTCACGAAGTTCTGGTTATTTTCGACCGCGTGTTCATTCCGAACGACATGATCTTCCTCAACGGCGAGACCCAGTTCGCCGGCATGATGGTAGAGCGCTTTGCAGGCTATCACCGTCAGTCCTATGGCGGCTGCAAGGTCGGTGTTGGCGATGTGCTCATCGGCGCTACCGCACTGGCAGGTGAGATGGCTGGCTCTGCAAAGGCTTCTCATGTTAAGGATAAGCTGATCGAGATGACCCACCTGAACGAAACCCTGTACTGCTGCGGCATTGCATGCTCGTCTCAGGGCACCAAGACCAAGTCCGGCAACTACCTGATCGACCTGCTGCTGGCAAACGTCTGCAAGCAGAATGTCACCCGCTTCCCGTATGAGATCGCTCGTCTGGCACAGGATCTGGCCGGCGGCATCATGGTTACTCAGCCGTCCGAGGCAGATTACCGCAACCCGGCAACCCACGATTACATCGAGAAGTACCTCAAGGGTGTGGCTTCTGTCCCGACCGAGGACCGTATGCGTCTGCTGCGCCTCATCGAAAACATGACCATGGGCACCGCTGCTGTCGGCTATCTGCCCGAGTCCATGCATGGCGCAGGCTCGCCGCAGGCACAGCGCATTATGATCGCTCGTCAGTCCAACATGGAAATGAAGAAGGAACTGGCGAAGAAGATCGCGCGCATTGGCTAAAACATAAAGTAAATTCTGTGAGAACTGCTGTATAAGGAAGGTCTGACGGTTCCATGTCAAAATGGAGTATGTCTAACCGGCAGACCGATACGAAAGCGGCAATATCACCGATAAAAACTAACAAGACCCGTCCTTTTTATTGCGGAAGGGCGGGTTTTGTTCTGCAAACCGTAATTTCAAGGAGGAAAGCAATGGATAAGCAAAAACTGCACGAGCTGCGTGTGTTTGCGGCGGAAATCCGTCTGGAAACGCTCAAGGTGATCGCGTCGCGCGGCTTCGGCCATGTGGGCGGCTCGATGTCGATGGCGGATGCTATGGCGGTGCTGTATGGAGAGGTTATGCATATCGACCCGAAGAATCCCCGCTGGGAGGACCGCGACTGGTTCGTTCTGTCCAAGGGCCACGGCGGCCCGGTCATGTACGCGACCCTCGGCCTCAAGGGCTACTATCCGATGGAGAGCGCCTACACGCTCAACCAGCCGAACACGAATTTCCCGTCGCATACCGACCGCAGCAAGACCATCGGCGTTGACCTGACGACCGGTTCGCTCGGTCAGGGCATGAGCGAAGCCATCGGCGCGGCGCTCGGCAATCGTGCGCAGAATCATCCGAGCCGTGTTTACGTTGCCGTAGGCGACGGCGAGTGTGACGAGGGCCAGATCTGGGAAGGCGCGCAGTTTGCCGCACACTACAAGCTGGATAACCTCGTTTGTCTCGTGGACAACAACGGCCGTCAGCTGGACGGCGCGGTTGCCGACGTTATGAGCCACGGCAAGGGTATCGGCGCCAAGTTTGACGCATTCGGCTGGAATGTTATTGACGTAGCCGACGGCAACGATGTTGAGCAGATCTATAACGCGCTCGAGCAGGCGAAGGCATGCAAGGGCAAGCCGACCTGCCTGATCCTGAACACGGTAAAGGGCAAGGGCGCAACCTTTGCCGAGCCGTCCGGCGCACATTCTTCGCAGCCGACCAAGGAGCAGTGGGATGAAGCGATCGCCGCATCCGAAGCCGCTCTGGCTGCAGTGAAAAACGAAAAGTAAGGGAGGGGAACGCAATGAGTTTTACTTTGATCGGCAAGCATGAAAAGGACAGCCGCGCCAACCGCGACGGCTATGTAGAAGCCATGCTCGAAATGATGGCGGAAAATCCCAAGCTGATGCACGTTGACTGCGACCTGATGGGCTGCATCAACACCGGAAAGCTGCTGAAGGCGTTCCCGGCCCAGACCTTTAACGCAGGCATCGCGGAGCAGAACGCCATGGGCGTTGCCTCCGGCATGGCCGCTACCGGCCTGACCGTATTCGCGCACTCGTTCGGCTGCTTTGCTGCCCGCCGCATGTTCGATCAGGCATTTCTGGCAGCGGGCTACTCCGAACTGCCGGTGCATGTCATCGGTTCCGACCCGGGTGTCTGCGCAGCATTCAACGGCGCAACTCACATGCCGTTTGAGGATTGTGCGCTGTACATGAACATCCCGAACGCAGTCGTTATCGACTCGTGCGATTTTGCACAGACCAAGGCACTGACCAGGAAGCTGGCCGCCTGCGGCAGTCCGTCCTACATGCGCCTGATCCGCAAGGGCTTTACCACGGTTTACGCGGATGGCTCTGATTTTGAGATCGGCAAGGGCGTTACGCTGCGTGACGGCAAGGACGTGACCATTATTGCCTCCGGTATTCTGGTAGACGAGGCACTCAAGGCCGAAGAAATGCTGGCAGCAAAGGGTATTTCCGCTCGCGTGATCGACATGCACACCTGGAAGCCGCTTGACGAGGAGCTGGTGCTCCGTGCGGCTGCAGAGACCGGCTGCATCGTCACAGCGGAGAACCATCAGGTCGGCACCGGTCTCGGCTCTGCCATTACCAACCTGACGAGCGCAAAGAATCCGGTTCCGGTGGAGCGCATCGGCATCCAGAACCGCTTCGGTCAGGTTGGTCCGCAGGATTTCCTTATGCAGCAGTATAACTTCACTGCAGAGGATATTACGGCGGCGGCTCTGCGCGCCATTGCCCGCAGGCAGGGATAATTTAATTACAGCAAAGCTCCCGTCGGAACGGTTGATCGGTTCCGGCGGGAGCTTTGCTGCGCGCAGCAGCGGACACGGCGCTGAGGAAGAAATGCATAATTTTTGCTTGAAAAGATTGGTGAGAAGTGAGATTGCTTTTCTGACGGAACAGGGATAGAATTATAAGTACAAGTTACGCAAACGTTTGCGAAAAAAGAAAACGGAATGCATAACCACACGATCTGTTGCACGGGGAGGGGGAATGAGATTTCGCTGCAGAATCGAGAAAGAAAAAGAATTTTAAGAAAGAGGGTCCGAGATACATGAAAAAACGCATACTTAGTTTGGCGCTGTCTGCTGCAATGGCTTTGACGATGCTTCCGACGGGAGCCTTTGCTGCCGGCGACAAGGGAAAGCCGCCGGTATACAACAAGGCGACGGGCTGCTATGAAATCTCCACCCCGGACCAGCTGCTCTATCTGTCCGGCAGCTGGAAGGACGGCACTCCACGCGATGGACACTATGTTCTGACTGCCGATATTGATATGACCGGCGTCAAAGGATTCAAGCCTATTGCTTCCAAAAAGGAACAGGGCTTTATCGGTACATTTGATGGTCAGTTCCATGCGATCAAGGGACTGCGCGTAGAATATGAAAAGAAATATGCCGGTCTGTTCGGCTATGTCGGCAATCAGGACGATCAGGCGTACATTAAGGATGTTGCGCTGCTCGACTGCTACGTTACCGGTCAGCAGAACGTCGGCGCGCTGGCAGGCGTCAACTACGGTACGATTACCGGCTGTGTTGTCACCGGTGAGGTTAAGTGCCTGGATCTGTCCAACTCGCACACGGCTGGCGGCATCTGCGGCAAGCTGAAAGAGGGCGAGGGCCCGATCGTCGGCCATGTTGAGGACTGCTACGTCAACGCAGACGTTTCCGCTCCATATGATGCGGGCGGCGTTGCCGGCATTCAGGACGGCGGCGGCTATCTGGCACGTTGCTTTGCAGCCGGTACGGTCGATACCATCGCAAAGAGCGGCACGGTAGGTCATGCGGGCGGTATTGCAGGCTCGTTCAACGCCGGTGAAACGCTCAAGGACAGCGTTTCCGCGCAGAGCGTCATCAACGGCGTTGCAGATGTTGACAAGATCGTCGGCCAGCTCGATGATGAGGCAGCTACCAACATCACCGGCAATATTGCATGGGAGGGCACGCTGCTGTCCGGCAACGAGCCGACCGAGCAGCCCATCAAGTGGGAGGACGTTTCCACTGCAAAAATGCAGGACAAGGCCACCTATGAAGCACTCGGCTGGGATATGAACAAGGTCTGGGACTGGAGCACCTCCGGCAAGCAGCCTGTTCTGCGCGGCTATGATGCCTCCATCTTCCCCGCAGTGGATTACACCGTCAGCGGTACGCGCATCATCTCCCGCGCGCTGAACACCGCACCGCATAACGGCAAGGCCGAGGTCTCTGCCCGCATCGTCACCAGCGACAAGGTACAGAGCGCGACCCTGTACTACGGCTATGATTCTTCCAAGGTCGATACCGCTGTTGCCATGAAGGAATCGAATGGCACCTACACCGCTTCTCTGCCGACCGACAAGACCGGCGATATGTTCTACTACATCGAGGTCAAGACCGACAAGGAAACCCTTACCAAGCCGTACACCAAGTCCGAGCCGATCGTGCTGAATATTGATGACGGCAAGGTAAAGGGCGAGCCTGACCAGATTACCATTACACCGGACACCAAGCAGGGCGGCCTGCGCTTCAGCTGGCTGACTGACCCCGCTGTCACCAAGACCGTTATCCAGTACAAGGTAAAGGGTGCTTCCAAGTGGGAGAGCAAGTCTGGCACCTCTTATGTAGAATCCGTAACCGCAGGCTATAAGGAAAAGGCGGCGCATCGTGTGGAGATCACCGGTCTGACACCGTCTGCCGAGTATGTTTACCGCGTAGGCGACGGCGGTTCGTTTATGAGCGAGGAAAAGTCGTTCACCGCACCGAAGTCCGCTTCGGATAAGAACTTTAAGGTGATCTTCTACTCGGATCCGCAGTCTGAGTCCGTAGAGAACTACATGAGCTTCAAGTACTCCATTGACCAGGCGCTCAAGATCTGCCCGAATCCGGATCTGATGATCTCCGCAGGCGACACCACCCAGAACGGCTATAAGTCCACCGAATGGGAGGCATGCTTTGAAGTTATGGGCGATTACTACGCCAAGTATCCGACTGTTACCGTTGCGGGCAACCACGAGATGAAGGGCGACTGGAATTTCGTATCGTTCGCACAGCGCTTCAATATGTCGGGCGCAAAGACCGGCTATCCGCAGTTCGACCGCACGATGGGCTACTTCGAATATGGCGATGCTATCTTCGTTATCCTGAACGGCGAAGTCACTCCGGCGGATCAGAAGGCCGAGATCATGAAGAAAGAGCTCCAGTGGTGCAAGAGCGTGCTGGATGCTTCCGACAAGAAATGGCGCATCGTTATGACGCACGCAGGCCCGTATACCTCCAACCATGATCCGCTGGACGTTCGGGATTACTACATCAACGACAGCGAGTATTCGCTCGACGCTATGGGCGTTGACCTGTTCCTCAACGGCCATGACCATATCTATATCCGTTCTACCGTGAAGAACGACATCAAGGTCAACACCGGCGACGGCACGACCTATCTGACCGGCGGTACGGTAGGCAATAAGTTCTACGAGTACATTCCGGCTCGTTCGGACTACTCCACCGACTTCTATGTCGACGACGAGGACAAGCAGGTATTCTCCATCATCGAGTTCAGCGAGGATTCCATCAAGGGCACCGCTTATCAGAAGCAGGACGAGGACAACTGGAATAGCTTCAAGGCAGTGGACAGCTACGAGATCCGCAACACCCTGCGCGAAGGCAAATCCGTTACCGATTATACCGATGTTCCGGCGAACGCATGGTACTACAAGGCGGCGGATTACGTCACTAAGAACGGTCTGCTCTCCGGCGACAAGGCGTATACGTTTGGCGCGAACAAGGCGCTGACCCGCGCACAGGTCGCACAGGCGCTGTATAATCTGGCAGGTCAGCCCAAGACCAAGCTGACTGACAGCTTCAGCGATGTTCCGGTAACGCATCAGGCTCGCACGGCTATTGCGTGGGCGGAAAAGACCGGTATCATGGAGGGTGTCGGCGGCGGCAAGTTCTCGCCGGACCGCAGCGTCACCCGTCAGGAGGCCGCAACGCTGCTGACTCGTCAGCGCAAGCTGAGCGGTGAGGATACCGCGGCAGACGGCAGTATCGTCAAGCAGTTTACCGACGGCGGCACGATTGCCGACTGGGCAGCAGCAGGCGTAGCCTACTGTGCAAAGACCGGTCTGGTGCAGGGCAAGCCGGGCAAGGTATTTGCGCCGAAGTCTACCATCACCCGCGCGGAGATGGCGACCATCATGCAGCGTATTGCAGCATGATCCTTTGAAAGATAAACCATAAACGGGGGCGCAGCCGACGGCTGCCGCTGCCGGAACAGAAAAAACTCCGCAAGCGTTTTCGCTTGCGGAGTTTGCGTTTTATGAGGAGCAGCTTACTTGCGGTTGGTGCGGTGTGCAGTGAACAGCTTAGCGGTGCAGGGATCGCAGGACAGCTCAAACATAGCGGTGTTCATCAGAAACTTGGAAAAATTCTTACGCATTGCAATTACCTCAATTCAGTCTTGTTTTTTTAACTGATGATATTCTACCAGATTATTTTGTGCAAAACAAGCGCAAACGTATACGGAATATACAATGAAATAAAAAAACTTTTATGCAGAATGAACAATTGAAAAGGCAAACTGCACGAAACAAGAAGAATAAAAGGTAAAATACAAACGGAAAACGTTTGCGGTACACTGAGAATAAGACGCGGTGCATGAGAAAAAAGCTGCTGTTGCGTTGGAGCAACAGCAGCTTTTACATGGTATCGTTTTGTCTCAATCCTCGGTGCATTCGGGATGGATGATGGTATAGTTGCCCGAACGCAGCAGATCTGCAAGACCGAAGCTGTCTTCGGGGAGGGTGTCGGACAGAATACCGGTCGTACCCTGATCGCCGGGACGGTGGCAGTCCGAGCCGGCCGTCATGATGAGATGATGCTCCTTGGCATAAGCCAGCGCAAGATCGTTATGGCTGTCATGGCGGGGGTTGAGGTTGAGCACCTCGATGCCGTCCAGATATTCCGCCGGAGCGGGGGTGCATTTTTTGCGGAACGGGTGTGCCTGCACGAGCAGTGCGCCGTCTGCGCGGTATTGCGGGGCAAAGGCCGCCAGACCCTCGCGCATGACACGATCCGGATCGGCCAGCAGCTCGTCGTGGAAGCCGTACAGCAGATAATCGTTATCCGAGCCGTCAAAGCGCAGCTCAGCGCCCGCGTACACGCGGATATTGTACTTCTCCGCTTCGCGCTTGAGGCGGTGGTAGCCCAGCAGGAACGCCTGCGTCTTGCTGCCCGGCGTGGTCAGGTCGATGTCGGCGTAGTCGAAGCACTCGCGGTTGTAGTGGTCGGTAACGCAGATGGCATCATAGCCGCACGCGGAGTAGTATTTCATAATGGCCTGAGCGCCCAGCCAGCCGCAGTGGGAGATATAGGTGGTGTGCAGATGGGTTTCGATGCGGTACATAAGCTCCTCCTTTTTGTGTATGAGAATGCCGCAGGATTCTGCGGCATTCTCGATCAGCAGCGCTGCGGTTGACCTGTTGGTGTATTGTGTGTGATAAAAGGGCTAAGAGAGAAAGGCGGTCGGTGCGCAGTGCTGTGGATTTACTTTTTTTGTGCGCGGCATGAGCTGCGCGAAACCAGTGTCGGACGGATCATGCGGTGCGTGAACTCGTCCTGCGCATCCGAATCAATGATGCGCGTGAGCAGATCAACGGTGGCTTCTGCAAGAAGCTGCTTGCGCTGATCGATGGTGGAAAGCTCAATCTTTGGCAGTGCGGAATAAATGATGTTGTCAAAGCCGAGCAGGGAAATATCCTCGGGGATAGAGATGCCGTATTCGTCTGCTGCCTGCAATACGCCGAGCGCCATGGAATCGGTCGAGGCGAAGATCGCAGTGGCGGAACAGCCGTTTGCGAACAGCTCCCGGCTGAGTGCACAGCCGATGTCGATCGAGGAGCAACCATGCGGATTGTCGATGACCTGCGGGGTTATACCTGCTTTTTCCAGCGTTTCGGTAAAGCCGCGCAGACGAAGCTGGTGCGTCAGGCTGTTGGGGCGGTTGCCCAGATAGACAATGTCACGGTGGCCGAGCTCCAGCAGATGCTCTGCTGCCAGACGGCCGCCTGCCAGATTATCAATGCAGACCGAGTTGACCTCATCGCCGCTGACGAGTGCCGGCGTTCCGAGCAGAACGGTAGGCAGTCGGGGAGCGAGTTTCTGGATCATGGTTCCTGCATCCTGCTGTGAGCTGGCAAGGATGATGCCGTCCACCTGATGACTGATCAGGAAACCGAACAGCTCTTCGGTCACTTTGGTGTCATTCTGCCCATTGCACAGGATCACGTTGTAGCCGAGGCTGCGTGCGTGCGTTTCGATGCCGAGAGAGAGTTCGGCATAGAAAGGATTGGTCACCTCGGGAACGATCAGGCCGATGACGTTGGTTTTGTTGCAGATCAGACTGCGTGCGAGTGCATTGACACGGTAGCCCTCCCGTCGGCAGATTTCCAGGATCCGCTGGCGGGTTTGCTCGCTTAGCTCAGGCGAATTGCTGAGTGCGCGGGAGACGGTAGAAGTCGAAACACCGGCAATGCGGGCGATATCTTTGATGGTAATGTGCTGTCGCATAGATGCCGCTTCCTTCCCATAGTAAATTTAATAAGAATATAATACCGTATTTGCCGGGGAAAGACAAGGATAACGGCAGAAGGCGCGAAAAATATCAGATGTGTTTCAGGTGCCGAAGCGGTTCCGGATGGGCTCAGGCGTAAAATTCCTTGATATAGTCGAGGACAGCCTGTTCGGGACCCTGCAGCGGACCGGGGGTTTCCATTTTGAGCGAAACGGCTGCGGTAGCGAACAGCAGCGCATCCGGGATGGAAACGCCCATCATGCGTTTGGCAAGATAAGCGCCGAAGGTAGTATCGCCGCGTCCGGTGCGGCCGGACAGATTACGTGCCTTGACCGGGCAGGTATAATAGTCCTTGCCGTCATAGACCAGCATTTCGCTGTTGTGCGAGATCAGGATCTCCTTGGCGCCCCATTCATAAAGCTGCTTGGCGGCGGCGCGGCGGTCGGTCAGACCGGTGAGGATCTCGGCTTCTGCCGCATCGGTTTTGAGAAAATCGAAATAGGGGAGATAGGTCAGCTTATCTTTCCAGTCGTGGAAGTTCATCAGGCCGTTTTCGTTGTGTCGGAGAAATCCCTGAATATCTGCGGATACCTTGCCTTTTTTGGAAAGCGCGGGGATCAGCTCGTTGGGGAAATCGCCGTACAGCAGACCGGCCAGATGATACAGGCCGCAGTCCACATCGGGGATCTGATCGGGAGTGATTGCATCCGACTGTGCCAGGCATTCGGCCTTGCGGCGTTCGCGGTCGGCGGTGAAGTAGGTGTTCTGCATCAGGGTGGTGCATTGGGCGGGCAGCACGGCGATATGGTCGCTGTCCAGATGAAATGCATCCAGTACATCGGTATCGTCCGGATGGATCTTGACTGAAGCGAAAAGGTTTGCGGAAGCGGCTGCAGCGGCGTATGCACAGAAGAATACAGCACCGCCGATTTCGCGGACTTCCTGACCGGTATAGTCGATATTGATGTCCCGCGTGGCGGGTCCGATCAGCATAAGATCATATTTCATACGAATCCTTCTTTCTCATTTCTACGGAAACGTTTGCGTTGATTACAGTATACGAGAATACGGAGAGAAAAGCAACTGTGCATAATTAACGAAAACACCTGGATTGAAATTGTGAATATCATAAAACTTTGATAGAAGAATGTGATTTTTTATTGACATAGCCGGGAGATAGTGGTACGGTTGAATCAGGAAATGAAAACGTTTGCGTAGAACGCGATGCAAATGAAAATGCAAGAGTACAAGAGTAGAGAAAAAAGAGAAGCGAGAGGAGTTGTTATGATACACGCTGTTTTCTTCGATATTGGAGGAACCGTACATACACAGGACGCTACCCCGGAGAGTGACCGCGATTATATCCGCCGACTGTGGTGCTTCCTTCATATGAATCATATTTACACAGCAGAAACGCCGGAGCAGCTTCTGGAGCACATCAATGCAGGCGCCAAAGCATACAAGTCCTATACCGAACAGGAACTGATCGAGCTGCCGCCGGATGTGATCTGGCAGAAGTTCTTCCTAAAGGACTTTGACATTCCGGCAGAAAAACTTGCGGGACTGGGCGAAGAGCTCTGCTACATGTTCGACCGATACCGTAAGCACATCGTCAAACGCGAGGGGCTGAAGGAAACGCTGGAGGCTCTCAGGCAGCGCGGATATCGGCTGGGTGTAATCTCCAACATTATGAGCACGACCTTCGTACCGCGTATTCTAAAGGAACACGGCGTCGATCAGTATTTCGAAACGCTCACCATGAGCAGCGTCTGCGGCATCCGCAAACCGCGGCCGGAGATTTTCGAGATCGCGCTGAACGAAATGAGAATCGGGAAAGAACAGGCGGCTTACGTCGGAGATACCATCTCCCGCGATGTGCGCGGCGTGCGGAACGCCGGATGGCCGCTGATGATTCAGATCGATAACCCTCGCATTTATCACAAGGACGAAAAGTACCGCGGCATGGGGTATGAGCCGGATGTCAAGATCGACTCGCTGCCCGAAGTGGTGACCGCGGTGGAACAATACAATCGGAATTTGAAGGAGGGGCAAAACTGAAATGAAACCAAAAGATCAGAACTACTCCAAATCCAGAAGGTTAAAGAACCAGATCAAGGCGGTTGTCACCAACCCGTATAACCTGATCGTGCTGATTGCGATCGTACTGCTGACCTACTTGATCGTTTTTCCTCTGCTGGATATGATTTCGACCTCGTTTACGCTGGCACAGAAGGATGCACGACTGGCGGGCGGCACAGCGGGATCGTTCACACTGTATTACTGGCAGCGCCTGCTCGGCAGCGCACTGACCAAGCAGATGCTGCTCCAGCCGCTGCTCAATTCGCTGCTGATCGGTGTCTGCGTATCGTTCTTCGCCATCCTGATCGGATCGGTTCTTGCATGGCTGATGGTCCGCACAGATCTTCCCTTCAAGCCGTTCTTCTCGCTGGCAGTTATCATTCCTTATATGATTCCGAGCTGGTGTAAGTCGCAGGCTTGGCTGACCATGTTCAAGACCGAACGCATCGGCGGTGCGCCAGGCTTCCTGATGAGTCTTGGCATCAATATTCCCGACTGGCTAGCATACGGCCCGGTCGCGATCATCACCGTGCTTTCGCTTCATTATTACGCATATGCGTATCTGCTGGTTTCCGCAGCACTGAACTCCATCAACTCCGAGCTGGAGGAGATGGGCGAGATCCAGGGCGCCGGCAAGGCAACCATTCTCCGCAAGATCACCTTCCCGCTGGTACTGCCGGCTATGCTTTCCGCCGTTATCCTGACCTTCTCCAAGGCGATCGGCACCTTCGGCGTTATCAACTACTTGGGCTCCAAGGTCAATTTCGTGACCCTGTCCAGCCAGCTGTACATGAACAGCAAGTCCCAGAATACCCAGACCGCGTTTGCCATGGCACTCATCATGATCTGCATCGCTTCGATCTCGGTATTTGTCAACCAGAAGCTGATCGGCTCGCGCAAGTCCTACGCCACCATCGGCGGCAAGGGCGGCCGTTCCACCCGATCCGTCTGGGCAAGCATAAGCTGCTGATCACGGCCGTGCTGTTCCTGTTCTTCGTTTTCGGCATCATCATGCCGATCGCACTGCTGATCCTCGAGTCCTTTTGCTGATCAATGTGAACTGACATCGGTTATATCTGCGTGCACGGCACAGCTGGTATCTGATCCGATCGCATTCGGCCGATGTTCAGCAGCTGTTCGGCGTAACGCTCGTTCCGTCCCTGTACGGCACGTTCGCCCTGCTGACCATCACCTCTGTAGTAAAGCATCTGCCGTTCGCTTCCCGCGCCGGCACCTCCAATATGCTGCAGATTGGCGGCGAGCTGGAGGAAGCAGCCGAGATTGCAGGCGCAGGCTTCTTCAAGCGCTTTATCCGCATTGTATTCCCGCTTTCCAAGGGCGGCTTCATTTCGGGCTTCATGCCGATCTTCGTTTCCATTATGAAGGAACTCGATCTGATCATCCTGCTGATGACCCCGAAAACCTCCACGCTGCCGTATTTGGCATTCCAGTATCAGAACAGTAACTCTCCGCAGGCTTCTGACTGCGTGGCAATCGTCATGTTCTCCATCGTATTCCTGGTATACGCACTGGCGAATATCTTTGGCGACGCAGATCTGGCGAAGAGCATGGGCGGTTGATCCGCATGGTATAACCGGAAAAAAGGAGTTTGGAAAATGAGCAAAATTGAACTGAAGCATATTGATAAATTCTACGGTAAGAACCACATTCTGAAGGATGTAAACCTCACGATTGAAGACGGTGACTTTATGACGCTGCTCGGCCCGTCCGGCTGCGGCAAAACCACCACGCTGCGTGTAGTATCCGGCTTGGAGAAGCCGCAGAACGGCACCATTCACATGGACGGCAAGGAAATCGTCAACGCTGCGGAGGCTCATTTCGCGCCTCCGAGCGAACGTGACCTCAACCTGGTATTCCAGTCCTACGCATTGTGGCCGCATATGACGGTGCGCGAGAACATCGCGTTCGGTCTGAATATCCAGAAGCTGCCCAAGGATGAGGTAGATCGCCGCATCAAGGATGCCCTTGGACGAATGCAGATCGGCCAGTATGTAGACCGTTACCCGTCCGAGCTGTCCGGCGGCCAGCAGCAGCGTGTTGCAATCGCTCGCGCTATCGCTTCCGAGCCGCATCTGCTGCTGATGGACGAGCCGCTGTCCAACCTGGATGCAAAGCTCCGCGTGGATATGCGCAGCGAGCTCAAGCGTCTGCACACCGAAACCGGCACGACGATGATCTACGTTACCCACGATCAGGTCGAGGCGCTGACCATGTCCACCAAGATCGCGATTTTCCGCGAAGGCGTCATCATTCAGGTGGCACATCCGCTGGAGCTGTACAACAACCCCGCCAATCTGTATGTGGCAGACTTTATCGGCAACCCGCGCATCAACTTTGTTGACGGCAAGGCAGAGGTTTCCGCTTCCGGTCTGACAGTAAACAGCGTGCTGGGCCGGATGACATTCCCGGCCGATCATCTCAAGGACGAGAATATGCCGCGGGAAGCATCGTTCGATGCAGTGCTCGGCATTCGTCCGGAGCAGATTGCCATCAACACCTCGCGTCAGTCCCCGTCCGACATCGAAGCGCATATCTACACCTCGATGCCTGCCGGCTCCGAGACTCTGGTCACCGTCAAGGTCGGCGGCGTGAGCATGGTCATCAAGGCACTCGGCATTACGCATTACAATCCGGATCAGGTGGTCTATCTGTCGATCGACACCACCAAGATCAACGTATTTGATAAGAAAACCGAAAACCTCATCAAGTATTCGGTTGAATAAGCACCATACCAGCAATTCACACATTCACAAGAAAAGAAGAGAGGAAACTGAAGGAGGAAAAACAAATGTTACAGCACAAGCGCACTTTAGCAGGTATTCTGGCAGCAACAATGATGTTCTCGCTGACCGCGTGCGGCGGAGGCGGAGCGACGAAGGACCCGGGCAGCGATGCTGCGCAGGATCCGAATGAGGCAGCGGCAGCGGGCACGCTCCAGCTGAGCGAGTGGGAAGAGTCCTCCGGTATCTTCAACACGGATGAGACCGATGAGGAACTGTACGAGAAGGCGAAGGAAGAGGGCAAGGTAACCATCTATTCGATTTCCTCCCGTATCACCAAGGTCGCCAATGCCTTTATGGAGAAGTATCCCGGCGTTGAAGTAGAGCCGTTCGATATTTCCACCAACGAGCTGCTGGAAAAGGTTACCCGTGAGTATGATGCCGGTCAGCACGTTGCCGATGTGGTGCATATCAAGGATCAGGACGGTACACTGTACAACGAGTATATTCTGCCGCGCAAGTTCTATAACTACAAGCCGGCAGATATCCTGTCGCACATTGATGAAAAGTACACCAAGACGCAGACCCCGATGTATGTCGAGCTGACGCAGCTGTTCTACAACAGTGAAGCCTATCCGGACGGTTCTCCGGTGACGAATATCTGGCAGCTGACCGAGCCGGACTGGAAGGGCCGCGTTATGATGCAGAACCCGCTGGATAACCTTGCATGGGGCTCCTGGATCACCGGTTTCTGTGTAGGCGATGTTCCGGATCAGCTGGCTGCCTCCTATAAGGAGCTGTACGGCAAAGAGCTGACGCTGTCCGACGGCTGCGAGAACGCAGGCTATGAGTTCCTCAAGCGTCTGCATGACAACGAACCCATCTTCACCTCTTCTTCTGACGAGATCGCGGAAGCTGTAGGTACCAAGGGTCAGACCAACCCGCCGATCGGCTTCTGCGCTTCCTCCAAGCTGCGTAAGAACGAAGATAACAACTGGTGCCTTGCTCCTGTAAACCTTGAGCCGACCACCGGTATCCCTGCAATCAACACCCTGTACGTTGTCGGCGAGTGCGAGCATCCGAATGCTGCCAAGCTGCTGATCCGCTTCATGATGGGCGGCGCAGACGGCGATGTATCCGGCTACAAGTACTTCAATACGCTGGGCGGCTGGCCGGTACGCGATGATATCGAACCGGCTGAGGGTTCTACCCCGTACAGCGAGCTGCACGTTTCTGATTTCAACGTTACCGATATCTATGAGAACATCAACCCGGTTCGTGATTTCTGGACGCTGCTTGGCTAAGACGTAATCAAAAGAGAAAACGATACGGACGCGGCAGGCTGAAAAGCCTGCCGCGGATAGTAAAAGCGGAAGGAGCATACAGAATGGCTTTATTCGTAACCAAGGAAGGCAAGCGCAAGAGTCCGATGGCAGTTACCTGCTTTTTCGTGGATCTGCTGTTCTGCCTGGTATTCGGCGGTATGTATGCACTGCTGACCGGCGTACTGCATGACCATCTGCCTCTCGGCGGAGGCATGGTAGAGAACTGGATCCACTGCGGTCTGATCGCTGTGGTGGGCACTGCGGTCTGCTGCATCCTGTTTCTGCTGCCGGATAAGCGAATCGTGCCTTACAGCTTTGCGAGCCTGCCGGTTATCACGATCATGTGCGTGGTCGCAGCGTTCCAGCTGGAGCCTGCTGCCCGGAATATGATGCTGTATGTGACCTTCCTGTATACCCTGATGCCAATCCTTGTCGGCAACGCAGTATCGTGGACGGTATATTTCAAGCTGTGCAAAAACCCGATGCCGCGCCGCCTGTAAAGGGGAGCAGTATGGAAAAACTGACAAAAGAATGCGTGCTGCAATCTGCGGCACGGTTGGAGCAGGAATCGCAGGATGCGGTGATGCGGGATATTCCTCAGTTTTTTGAGGCGGAGATCGTGACCCGGTTTGCGGGTGCGGCACCGCAGAAGAAAGAACTGAATCCGCTGGTGTTCAACATGGAGCGGGGCATATGCCTTGCCGAAACGGTGGATTTTCTCAAGGAATGCCCGGCACTGCGGCCGTATGACCTGATCCTGGCCAATGAACTGGATAGCGGCTGTGCCCGGTCGGGTGAGCGGGATACTGCCGCAGAGATCGCCCGTGCGCTGGGAATGCAGTATGTGTTCGGGCTGGAGTTTGTCGAGCTGAAGGACGCTGCACACGGGTTTCACGGCAATGCGATCTTTTCGCGCTGGCCGATCCTGTGGGCAGAGGTGCTCCGCCTGCCGGAGCAGTATAACTGGTATTACGACCGACAGAAGCGCATCGGCGGCCGCAATGCGGTTTTGGCAAAGCTGGATGTGCAGGGACAGGAGGTCGGCGCGGTATCCATCCATCTGGAAAACCGGACGAGCGGCGCGGGACGCCTGCAGCAGATGAAGGCTGTACTGCAGGAGGTCGAGCGTGTATTTCCGGGGATTCCCGTTGTGCTGGGCGGCGATCTCAACACCAATACCTTTGACGGACGCGACAAGGCGGTGATTCGTCATCTGTGTGACGAGCCGGAGGAGCTGGCTGCGGCGATCGAAATGATCGACCTGTATGAACCGCTTTTGCAAGACTGCACTGCAGCAGGCTATGCATGGCGGGAGGCTTCGGGCGGTGCGGACTGCACACGGCGCAAACCGCTGCCGGAAGGCGGCTGCCTGCATATGAAGCTGGATTGGCTGCTGCCGCGCGGCTTTACCGTGCACTGCAGCAGTGTGATTTCTACACTGACGGCAGACTGCGGCTTTGCTGCGCCGGACAGTGCGCTGGCCCGGTATGCACAGCCGGAGCTGAGCGATCACAATGTGGTTCGTGCCTCCCTTGCACTGCCGCAGAAGGAGGAGTAAACGTGATTAAGACTATTTTATTTGATATGGGAGGAACGCTCGAGGATATCTGGTATAATGATCAGACGATCCGCACGGTTACCGGAGAGCTGCGGACGTTCCTCGATGAACATGATCTGGGTACAGGCTGCAATGACATTACTTTCTGGAACAAGCTGAACAGCGGTATCCGTACCTACAAACAATGGAGCGAATCCAACGAACTTGAGAAAAAACCGGAGGAAATCTGGCCGGAGTATTATATGGCGGACTTCAATCTGAACCGTGAAAGGCTGCAGGAGGTAGCGGAACGGCTGGCCGGCATGTGGGAAGTGACCTATTATCACCGCGAGCTTCGTCCGAAGGTCAAGGAAACACTGGAGGAGCTGAAAAAACGCGGGTATCATCTGGGCGTCATCTCCAATACGGCATCGCTTTATTCGGTGTTCGATGTGCTGGAGCAGTACGGAATCCGCGATTATTTTGAAGATGTTACCCTGTCCAGCGTGACCGGATACCGAAAACCGCATCCGTCTATTTTTCAGATCTCGCTGCGCCAGATGCAGGCGAAGCCGGAGGAATGTGCCTATGTGGGCGATACGATCTCGCGTGATATCATCGGTGCAAAGCGAATGCATTTCGGTGCCGCGATCCAGATTCAGTCGTTCCTGTCGGCGCAGAAGGATGCCGGTGTAGATGCTGCTTACCAGCCGGATCATATCATTCGGGAATTGCCGGAGCTGGTAGATTATCTGGAGGAGCGAAATCGAGCAGAGCGCTTGACGATGCAATAAGAAAAAGAACGTAACCGTAACAATCTCTCTCTCTTTTTCTGACCGTACCCTGCCATTGCAGGGTGCGGTCAAATATTTTAGACAGGAGGGAAACGAAAATGGGGAAAATTACAGTGGTGGATATCGTGCTGCGGCTGTTGGGTGCAGTGATCGTCGGGTTTGCCGTCGGCGCGCAGCGCGCACGAACCTCGCATCCGGCGGGAATCCGCACACATATTCTGGTAGCACTCGGCTCGTGCGTGGTCATGGTGACAAGCTGCATCATGTATGAGCAGACAATCGCGGTATTCGGCACAACGCCCTCTGACCCGGCGCGACTGGGCGCACAGGTCATCAACGGCATCGGTTTTCTGGGTGCCGGTGCAATCCTGCGTGAGGGATTTACCGTTCGCGGACTGACAACGGCGGCCAGTGTCTGGGTCGTTGCCTGTCTCGGTCTGTCGGTCGGCATGGGATACTATGTGCTCACGGCGGTCGGTACGGTGATTGCCTTTGTAACGCTGGTGGCGTTTGATGGGATTCAGGAGAAAATCCGCACCAGAAGACGCCCGGAGCTGGATCTGCAGATCGAATGTGACCACATGGGCGACATCATGGTGGAGCTGTCGCATCTGGCAGAACGGCATTTCGCAAAGCTGCTTAATCTGTCCTTCGGCAGAACTCCGCATAACACCTACATCATCAGCTTCCGTGCAAGCTTTCCACCGCACGGATATGAGTCCGCGCAGAATGCATTCTGTCAGGAACTGGCAGGCATTTCCGGCATGATCCGCATGGAAAATCAGATTGACCATATCTAAACGATACCTAATTATGCGGTATTGTCCTATTTCTTCCCGAGGGGAACAGCAGCACCCGAATCAGTGGCATGGTCGGTGCTGCTGTTTCCTTTTACCCGCAATCATACACCGTCGGGAAAACCACAGCAGTTCCCGCGGTCATTTCTCAGACAAAGGAGTCGGTACAGTATGAACCCGGTTTTTGTTATCGGACACCGTAATCCGGATACAGATTCGATCTGCTCTGCAATCTGTTATGCAGAGCTTAAGCACAGGCTGACCGGAGAACCATATATCCCCTGCCGGGCAGGCCATGTCAATACAGAGACCAAATTTGTCCTTGAGCGCTTCGGTGTAAAAGCACCGCGGTATATCAAGTCGTTTGAGCCGTGTCTGAGCGATGTGCAGTATCGCAGGATCCCCGGTATTGATGAGGAGATGTCGCTGCACCGCGCATGGAATTACATGAACGAAAATGATATTCAGACGCTGGCTGTTGTCGATGAGGACCGTCATCTCAAGGGACTGCTGACGCTGAGTGATATCGCGCGCTTCTATATGGAGGACAAGGATGCGAACGCATTGGCGGAGGCCGGCACAAGCTATCGCAATCTGGTGGATGTATTGGATGGTACGCTGATTGTCGGTGATATCGAAAAGCGGTTCGAGCAGGGCAGCGTGGTGGTTGCGGCAGCCAATCCGGATGTTCTGGAGGATTATATCGGGCCGCACGACATGGTTATTCTCGGCAACCGCTATGAGAGTCAGCTCTGCGCCATTGAGATGAATGCGGGCTGCATTATTATCGGGCTCGGTGCGAAAGTCTCGCGTACCATCCGCAAGCTGGCAAGTGAAAATCAGGTTTCTATCATCGCAACGCCGCTGACGACATACAGCTGCGCCAAGGTGGTCAGTCAGGCTGTGCCGGTGCGCCATGTCATGCGCCGCAGGGGACTGATCACCTTTGAACCCGATGACGTGGTAGAGGATGTAAAGCGCGCGGTATCCAAAAAGCGTATGCGCTACTATCCGCTGCTGGATGAGCAGGGACGGTATATCGGAATGTTTTCTCAGCGCAATCTGCTGGACCTGGAGCGTCCGTCGGTCATTCTGGTCGACCATAACGAGCGGGATCAGGCGGCAGACGGCATTCGTTCGACTAATATCATTGAAATTATCGACCATCACCGCATTGATTCGGTTGAAACGAGCGGGCCGATCTATTTCCGCAATCAGCCGCTCGGCTGTACCGCGACCATTATCACAGGAATGTATCATGAGCATAATGTGCCGATCGAACCGAAAATCGCGGGTCTGCTGTGCTCTGCGATTCTGTCGGATACACTGATGTTCCGTTCTCCGACCTGTACACCGCTCGACCGTGCCGCCGCAGAGGAGCTGGCGCAGATCGCAGGTCTGGACATCAGAGAGTATGCAACGGAGATGTTCCGCTCCAGCTCGTGCCTGCGCGACCGTTCGATGGATGAGCTGTTCCACATGGATTTCAAGTACTTTCAGGTACAGAATAAGAAAATCGCCATTTCGCAGATCACGAGTGTCAGCGAGAATGAGCTGAACGGCATACGGGATAAAATGCTGGACTATATGGAGGACTATCTCAAGACGAGCGGACTGTCCATGCAGTTTGTCATGTTGACCGATATCATCGAGGAAAAGACCGAACTACTCTATGTCGGCAGGGGTGCAAAGAATCTGGTGCATACCGCGTTCCGCAAGGAATGCGGGGAGCGTTCGGTCGTGCTGCCGGGTGTTGTCAGCCGCAAAAAGCAGATGGTAACGCCGCTGCTCAGCGCAATGGAGGAGGAAGGGACCATGTAAGGCGGAAGTGCCTTGTGCTGCGTGCAGGCGCAGTTCGTGCGATACGGAACGAATACCCCCGTTCTGCACAATCTGTGCAGAACGGGGGTATTTACGCTCTGCGGAAGGGAAAAAAACAGTTCGGAGAGGCCGTATCAAAATAAAAATTTTCACAAATGCAGATATTTAGAACTTAATATATAATAATGTTGAGATAATTGAATACACAAACGTTTGCGAATGTACAAATTACACAAAAATAAACAAAATACTTCTTACAATGTGAGGGATGAAACTTGACCTGATCCGGTGTTATACTGTATATATACCAAGGAGTACGGTGCGTAAAATGACCATCAGCGCAAACGTGTGCGTACACGGCTTCCGCAGGAAATGAGGAGGAGCAGAACATGACAGAAACGATTGCATATCTTCGCGAATTTCATTTTGCATCGGTCGTGCTGCGGCTCGCTCTGGCTATGCTGCTCGGCGGCTGCATCGGTCTGGAGCGGGAACGAAAGCGCCGTCCGGCGGGGTTCCGCACTTATATGCTGGTGTGTCTGGGCGCGGCACTGACCGTGCTGCTCAGTCTGTATGAGTATACGCTGATAACCGGCCCGTGGTCGGCGCTTGCAGCCGAGCTCGGTATGAAAACCGACGTTTCCCGCTTCGGCGCACAGGTCATCAACGGCATCGGCTTTCTCGGCGCAGGCACGATTCTGGTCACCGGTCGTCAGCAGGTCAAGGGACTGACTACCGCCGCCGGATTGTGGGCTTCAGCGTGCACCGGCCTTGCGGTCGGCGCGGGATTTTACGAATGCGTACTGATCGCGTTTGCTATGATCTTTCTGAGCATCCGCCTGTTCCCGATCGTGGATGCATACATTCAGGAAAACGCGCGCGACATCAATCTGTATCTGGAGTTTAACTCGATGGATGATGTCAGCACGATCATCAATCAGCTGAAGGCGCAGAATGTGCAGATCTATGACATCGACATCGAGCGCAACCGGAGCGGTGAGCAGCTGCATCCAAGCTCGATCTTTTCGATCCGTCTGAATGAAAAAATACCGCATACGCAGCTACTGTCCGAACTGGCCGGGCTGGATTGCCTGTGCGCGATCGAAGAGCTGTAACGGGAGGAAGACAATATGTTATCTGTTTTTGACGGTCTGCGCAGCGTTACCACACTCTCTGTGTTTGTGCGTCTCGCCTGTGCATTTATCTGCGGCGGCATCATCGGCATCGAGCGCTCGTACAAGCGTCGCCCGGCAGGCTTCCGCACCCATATCCTCATCTGCATCGGTGCAGCGATCACTACGCTGACCAGTCAGTATCTGTATCTGAATATGCATTATTTTACTGATATGGCGCGTCTGGGCGCGCAGGTTGTTGCCGGCATCGGCTTCATCGGCGCCGGTACGATCATCGTTACCAAGCGGCAGAATGTGAAGGGATTGACAACGGCGGCCGGACTGTGGACCTCGGCCATCATCGGTCTGGCGTTCGGCGGCGGCTTTTATGAGGGCGGCATTCTGGCCACCGGTTTTATCATGCTGGCAGAGCAGGTGTTCTCGCGGTTGGAGTACCGTGTGCTGGAGCACGTTCCCGAGATCAATGTGTATATGGAATACGAGGATAAAACGTGTCTGGACGATGTGCTCCAACTCTACCGCAGCTGCAATGTCAAGGTGTTGAATATCCAGATTACCCGCGCGGCGGAAAACGAGGAGCACAATGCTTGCGCCATCTTCACACTGCGTCTGCCGCGCAGCTGTACGGTAAACCGTTTGATGACACTGGTCGGCAAGCGTAAAGGCATCGTGTCGGTCGAGGAACTGTAAAACAGAACAAATCTATTGCATTTCATCCTTTCAGGCAACACCGCATAATGAGACAAAAGGCGATTTGCGAGCAGGTTTTGCGTGCTGACGAGGCTGGGTTCTGCAGTAATACTTGAGTATTACTGTGAAAGTACAGCAAAGTCAGGGCGCAGAATTTCAGCAAAGCGCCGCAGCAGCGCGACCGGAGTCTGCGCAAGAAGCTGTGGTTCTCGTTATGCGGTGTTGTCTTAACAGACCGTGAACCTTCTAACGCGCACTGACGTGCGAATTATTTAAATTGCAGGAATAGGACCTTTTTGACAGACTGAGACGCACATCTTGCGATGTGCGTCTCAGCTTGTCGAGAAAGCCCATTTTTACAAGGCTGACGCTGCCGCGCGGCAGCGCGCATGAAATAGCATTTGCGGCGCAAATGCATGAAAAGCCGGGGGCGTGTACCTCGGTTTTCATACTTTGTTTTTCGATTCTGCAAGCGGGATAAAGGTTTGCACGCAGGTCTGCACGATTTCACTCAGCGGCACCTCGGTCACGGCGGACGCGGGCAGATCTTCCTCACTGCGTGCCGGCTCGATCAGTTTTTTGATCAGGCCGTCCATGCGGGCAATCTGCTCGTGCGAAGCATCCCACAACGACAAATGCTGTCGGACCCATTGCAGCACGTTTTTGACAGAACGGAGTGCAGTTGTATGAATTTACATGCATTTTTCATCGAACAGACACAAAAAACCGCACAGCTGCTTTACGCTGTGCGGGCTTTTGTAATTTACTTTTCAGTCGAATCCTCTATCACGAAGCACGCTCGGCCGTTCTCCTTGGCCTGATAGAGCACGCGGTCGGTTTCAGTGAGCAGGTGCTTGATCTCCTGCGGGAAAACAAAGCGGTACGCGCCGATGCTGCAGCTGACCGTGACCTGCTCGAGAATACCGGAAATATCGCGCAGGAACTGCGTCAGCAGATGCTCCAGCTGGTCCGGCGACAGATTTATATCGAGCATTACGGCAAACTCGTCACCGCCGATACGGCCGACAAAGCCGCAGAAACGAAAGGTGTTCTGCAGATGCTCGGCGAACTGCTTGAGGACCTCATCACCGACAGAATGGCCGTATTTGTCGTTGATGTGCTTGAAATAATCCAGATCACAGACCAGAAACCAGCCGGCTGTTCCGGCGTGGGACTTCTGGTTGCGGAGACAGGTGTGCAGGAACAGCCTGCGGCCCATAATGCCGGTCAGGAAGTCCAGCTCGCCGGTGTACTCACGAAATTTCATGTAGCGGTAGACCATCAGGATGAGGATGAGCAGAATGAAGTTGAGCGCCAGCATAGCAGTCAAAAACTGCACCTGCAGGTGGAGAATATCCCGATGGATATCCTGTGTGACATCTATGCCGTGCTGCCCGAGCATGTAGTACATACGGTTGGAGAAGTAGACGGTCGAGAGGACCGCCATACAGAAGATAAACGTACTTACGGCCCCCAGCACGAAACCAATCTTCGGAGACCAGTACGGGGTGTTTTCGTATTCATTGACCGCTTTTTTATAGGTCTGGATAAAGGAACTGTGATACAGCTTGTCAATCGCCAGAACGACCGCAACACAGAACAGCAGGATGATGAGGTCGCTTTTTTCAAGCATAAAGATTGATGAAAAATTAAAACCGAGAGAGGGGAAGAACAACCCCATCGCAGTATAAACTAAAAGCGCGTGCAGCTTAGGTGCCGCGATTGTGATGAGCAGCTTGCACAGATTCTTTCGTTTGCTTTTGCGTGCCAGATGAAACAGACAGCCGAGCAGAAAACCGAACAGCACACGCGTACCGACACTCAGCAGTATGCTTCCAATGGGAAAATCACTCCGAAACGGAGAAAAGACCGCATCTGCAGGCATGACATAGGTCGCGGAAGCCTTATACAGACTGCCAAGACCGAACAGTAGTCCCGCGAGGGAAGCCTCGGCCGGGCCAAACAGGCAGGCGGTAATGATGATAGGGATATACGCCGTGGTAATGGAAATCGGCGGAATGTGCACATATCCTAAAAATGTAAAGGACATAATGACTTCCACTGCCAGCAAAAGGCTGAATATGTAGTGCTCAAATTTGTGTGTTTCCCAAGTTGTATTCATCTTCCTGATTACCTTTATATAGGCAGTACCGCGACGGATCCGGCTGTGGAATTTGCTCGCAGATCACGCTTGTTCGATCATGCGGTATTGCCATGAATTTTACTGATAATTAAATATATTTGATTATATATTATACAGTAAAGGTGAGGAAAATGCAACCGATTTGCTGGCACGCAGATCATTTTGAGAATTGTGGAAAAGGTTCTGATGGGATGCGTGCCGGAGCGGTTTTCGCTTCTTTCCGTTTATACGGATGATTCGTTCTGCACGCTGTGACGGTAATCCTTCGGCTTGAGACCGGTGATCTTCTTAAATATGCGTGAGAAATACACGGGATCGTTAATGCCGACCCGCTCGGCAACTTCATAGCTTTTGAGCGCCGTAGTGCGCAGCAGATTTTTTGCGGCTTCGATGCGCACGTTCTGCAGATAAGTTGTCAGCGTTGTGCCGGTCTCGCGCTTAAACAGGCGCGAGAGGTAGCTTGAGCTGAGATAGAACTGCTGGGCAAGCTGGTCGAGCGAAAGCTGCTCACCGTAGTGTGCGCTGATATAGGCCTGTACCGAGGAAACGATATGGTCTGCGCTGGCGGTGCTGCTCTGCGCCATGTCCTGCGTTTGCTGCACGAGTGCGCGGGTGCAGGATTCCATCTCGGCGATGGAGTTGGTCTCCATAATGCGCTTGAGCGAGGAAATGCTGCCGCCCTCGAGCGAATGTCCGGCCATTCCGGGAAACTGCAGCTCCATGCCGAACTGGTGAATATATACGCAGATATTGCGCACGGTATCCGGCGGCAGCTTGTTGCTGTCCGCATAGGCGAAAATGCAGTCGAGCAGCTGCTCTGTGTCGGCGGGATTACGCAGCTCCATCGCAGATTTAAGGGCAGAGAGCATTTCAAAGATTTCGTCGGTCAGCTGCTGCGGGAACGAGCTGAGCTCAGCGAAGTGCGTCACCGGATGGTCGGGCGTGAAGACGGTGAAGCGCACCGCCTGTGCGGCTTCATCGGCGGCGTCGGCAAGACAGATGGGATTGTCATTGCAGTTGGAAATACCGATAAACAGCAGAAAATGTGCTAGACTGCCGACAATATTCACCGCTTCCCTGCATAATGCAGTAATGGGCGCTTCCCCGGCGGCACAGATGACCACAAAGCAGTCCTGCGTGCCGCGGGCAATGTAGTAATGCTGGTAGGAGGATAGACAGTCGGACAGAATCTCCTGCGACTGGTTGAGATACTCGTTGTATTCTTCCTCGGTCAGCGCTTCCTCGGACAGCGAGGTAATATGCAGCTTGAGTACAAAATAGCTGCGCAGGTCCATTTTCAGCTGAGCCAGGCGGTTGAGCACATACAGCTGCGAGCATGCAACACGGTGGATGAGGTCATGCAGCAGCATGCTCTTCTGCAGCTCTATGTTGCGCGCCGAGGTCGTGGAGAGCTTCTCCTGCAGATCCTGACTGCTGCGGTCTTCCGCTATGGCAGCCTTGGCTTTTTCGATGGCATTGGTCAGGTTTTCTACCGTCATCGGCTTGAGTACAAAATCCACCACATGATATTGGATGGCACGCTGCGCGTAGGCAAAATCCGGATAGCCGGTCAAAATGATGACTTTGATGCCGGGATAGTCGCGGGCGATGATCTCGGCAAGCTCAAGACCGTCCATACCGGGCATGCGGATATCGCTGATAACGATATTCGGCTGAATGACCGGAATCTGCTCGAGCGCCATCATGCCGTCGTCTGCCTGTGCGGCAATCTCACAGCCGAGGTCGCCCCAGTGGATGCAGTGTACCAGACCCTTGCGGATGGCGGATTCATTGTCAACGATCATAACTTTCAGCATAGGTCTTTCTCCTTTTCGGGCGGTGCGGTGATGATGGGGAGCGTCAGCACGATGCTCGTGCCGTGTCCGGGTTCGGATTTGATCGACATGCCGTAGGGCTCGCCGTACAGCAGCTGAAAACGACGCTCGATGTTGTGCAGCGCAACATGTGTGTGGTGCTTGTCGTCGCTGCCGGGCTGGGGGATGGCGGACGGGTCAAAGCCTACGCCGTCATCGTACACGCGGATGTACACGGCGTCCTCCTCCTCCCAGATGCTGACGCGCACCCAGCCGCCGTGACGCTTGGGTTCGAGTCCGTGTACGATACTGTTTTCTATCAGCGGCTGAATGGTCAGCTTAGGCAGGTAGCAGCCGAGCAGCTTGTCGTCCTCCACATCGACGGTATACTGCAGCTTTTCCTCAAAGCGTTCCTTTTGCAGGGCAAGATAGTATTTTACCGAATCCAGTTCCTCCTGCAGGGTGATAATCTGCTTGCCGTGGTTAACAACGCTTGCCCGCAGCAGCTGCGCCAGATTCTGCACCGTGGTGCAGATGGCCGGCTGACCGGCTACCATGCAGCGGACATTGATCAGCTCGAGAATATTAAAGATGAAGTGCGGCTGAATCTGGCTCTCCAGCTGATGAATCTCTGCGTCGCGCAGCAGCAGACCGCGCTGATAGACCTCCTGAAACAGGGTGTCCAACCGGTCGGCCATGTCGTTAAAGGCATGCGAGATAGCGGTCGTTTCGGTGTATGGTGTTTCATCCATGCGCACGGAAAAATCACCGCTGCCGATACTGCCGATGGTGTGCAGCATCTGCCGCAGAGGACGCAGCAGCAGGATGAGACAGGTGGCGGCCAGCAGCAGGGCCAGGATCAGGATGGCAGCACAGACGAGAAAATACACATGCGTACTCTGGCGCACACCGGCGAGGATTTCGGCGTTTGGAATATAGATGTCCACGCGCTCACGGCTTTTTCGGAGTGAGCTGGACGCATGATACCACTTGTTCATATCCTCGTTCTTGCGGAACAGGTCGGTCTGCAGAGAGCCGATGCGTTTGCCCTGAGCACCGCTGAAAATGACGACAGTGGAAGGGTAAAGCTGGTTCAGCGACAGCGTGGAGAGCAGCTTGTCGATGTTCAGCTCCACGATGATTTTGCCAAGCGGCTGCATGGTGTTGAGGTCAACAAAATCGACGATCATATATGCGTATCCAATGATGGTGTAGTGCGTGTACAGCGTGCGTGCGGAGTTGCAGTCCTCGTGCGTCTGGTACATCTGCCGGACGCGCCACGAGGTATTCAAATAGTAGTTGCCGCCGTAGACCGGCACATATTGGTCGTTTTTGATCAGGTAGATGGCGCTGACCACATCGGGGTTGAGCGAATCGCCGAGCGAGAATGCGCGGCTGAAATTCTGCTCCAGCTGGAGAATCTGGATCTGGGTGAGCGGTTTGCTGCTGCTCATCATCTGCTGGGCGGCACGGTCTGAGGTCAGGTAGTACACACCATCCCGCAAGGTCTCCATCATGCGGTCGGTGCGGTCGGTGAATTCGTTCAGATACATGGAAACCGTCTCGCTGGCGGTATGCTGCAGCTGACCGGATACGGTATGGATAAAATAGATGCCGGCGGTGACAACAGGTGCGAATACCAGAACACATATCATCACAACGACCAGCCCGATAAGAGAGATCTTGCGTTTTGCCATACAATACACCTCACGGGAGCTTCTGCGAACTATACAAGGGCAGCACCATACAATAGAGCTGCGGAGTTACCCTAAATATACCACAATTCGACCGCTTTGTGTACCATCCGGATGGGGAGAAGCGACATTAGAAAAAAATATCCTGTTTTGGCGCAAAATAATCCTATGTTTTCAAAGAGGCGTGCAGAGCGTGTGAACGAAGAGCAAAATCGTCATATGTTTTGACCGGTTTACTGCATTGAAGGCAGACTGTTCCTCGGGTATAATGAATACAACAAAACACAGAGCGGTATTTGAATGAGACAAATGCCGCACGGAGAGAAAGAGGAGGAACCCCACATGAAAACAAAGCGTATCCTCTCCCTGCTGATGGCAGGCGCGCTGCTGACAGGTGCACTGACCGGCTGCGGCAGCAAGAAGGATGATTCTGCACAGAGCGGTGACAACTCCGGTGTGATCACCATCAACTATCCGACGTTCCAGTGCGGCACGAATACGTCCGCTCCGGTATGCGATGAACTGATTAAGGAATTCAATGAGAAGTACGCAGGCAAGTACGAGATCAAGAAGGAAGACGTTCCGGGCGACCAGAACTACATCGACAAGATCAAGGTACAGCTTGGCACGGGCGATCTCCCGCCGGTTATTTACGGCGGCGGCTACAATCTGCTTGATATGGTCGTTGCCAAGGATCTGGCAGTTGACCTGACCGATGCGGTAAATTCCGATGCAGACTGGAAGGCACTGTATTCGGATACCGCGCTGGCTACCAACAGCCGCGACGGCAAGATTTACGCTTCCTCGATGGAAGGCCAGGTTATCGGTTACTTCTACAACAAGGATCTGTTTAAGCAGGCAGGCATCACCGAGCCGGCTAAGACCTGGGACGAGTTCTTCCAGCAGTGCGACAAGCTGAAGGCAGCCGGCATCACCCCGCTGTCTATGGATACCGCAGATTCTGCGTGGGTAACCCAGCTGTGGATGGGCGCTATGGTCGGCACCGAGTCCGACGCAGGCCTTGAGTTCATGAACACCATGAACCCGACCGACTACAACACGCCGGAAATGATCGCAGCAGCCGAGAAGATCCAGAAGATGTACCAGAACTACACCACGCAGGATGCAATCGGCGGCAAGTATGAGAATGCTGCAAACAACTTCCTGGCCGGCCAGACCGCAATGCTGGCAAACGGCCCGTGGATGATCGGTGATTTCTCTGATACCTCCATGACAGAGGAAGGCTTCGCTGATAAGGTCGGCGTAGCGCTGTTCCCGGGCAACTTCGTATACGATGCACCGATTCAGGGCTACATCGTTACCAAGCAGGACGACCCGAAGGTAGAAGAGGCTGCCATTGAGATGGTCAAGTTCTTTACCTCGGCTGAGGCACAGCAGACCGCAATGGAGATGCAGGGCATGGTTCCGGCCTCCAACACGGTAGAGCTGACCGACACCGCAAAGGACAAGTATCCGCTGCTTGCTGAGTTCCTTAACCTTGCAACCACTGAGGGCGAAAAGCGCTCGGATACTCTGCAGGCTACGATGTACGCCAACCTGCTCGACGTTATGAGCCAGCAGCTCCCGCTGCTCGCTTCGGGTGAGCTGGACGCAAAGGGCTTCTGCCAGACGCTGACGGACGCTGCAGCGAAGAACCAGTAAACTGTTTACCGCAGGGACCCGTCAAAAAACGGGTCCCTGTTTTTCTCCTCAACAAGAAAGGAAACCGCTTTATGAAACGTAAAAAGGGCTGGCTGCCGGTGTTCCTGCTTCCGGCTGTCGCATTGTTCCTGCTGATCTATGCTGTTCCGCTGGTGATCGTGTTTGTTTCCTCGCTGTTTGATTACCGGCTGACGGGCGACTCGATGACATTCATCGGTCTTCAGAACTATACACAGCTGTTCAGCGATGCGACCTTCCGGCAGGCGTGCGGCCACACGGTCGTCTGGATTCTGATCCACTGTATTATTCATGTCTCCATCGGCGTTATCCTGGCGCTTGTACTGTACAAAAAGCCGCGCGGCTGGAAATTTGTCCGTACGGCATACATGATCCCGAATATTATCTCCAACGCCGCAATGGGCATGATCTTCCTCAATATTTTCAACCCGCAGTACGGCGTGGTCAATTCCATCCTCAAGGCTGTTGGCCTGGAAAGCCTGACGCATAACTGGCTGATGGATACCACAACGGCGTTCCCGTCCGTCACCATGACGTGGCTGCTGTTTGCGGGCTACACCACGACGCTCGTGCTCGCCGAGGCACTGACCATTGACGATTCGGTGCTCGAAGCGGCTCGTGTGGACGGTGCGACCTCGTTCCAGACCGATATGTTCGTTGTGCTGCCGCTGCTGCGCAAGATCATCGGCACGACCATGGTCATGGCGGCAACCTATATGCTGCAGATGTTCGACCTGATCTACATCACCACCAAGGGCGGCCCCGGCTCGACTACCATGAACCTGCCGCTCATGCTGTACAGCGTGTACAAGAACGAAAACAACTACGGCTACTCGAATGCGATCGGCGTTTGCATCGTCATCGCGGGTGTCGTTTGCATGACGCTCATCAACAAGGCGATGCGCGTCAACGAAGAAGACTACTAAGGAGGCGTTCGACAAATGAAAACCAGCTTCGATGCAATGACCGGCAGAGAACGCCTGTGTTTTGTGCTCAAATATCTGTTTATGGCGCTGTGCGTGGTCGTTGCGCTGTTCCCGATCATCTGGGTCATCCTGTCCTCGTTCAAGACGAATGCGGAGATCCTGTCGAACGGCATTTCGCTGCCGACGCACTTCGGGTTTGACGGCTATAAATCCGCACTGGATATGGCGCCGATCTTCAAGTTCTTCGGCAACAGCGTGATCGTCACTTGCTGCGCGACTGTACTCAATGTGCTCGTCTTCGCTATGGCAGGCTACGCGTTTGCGCGGTTCCGCTTTCCGTGCGATAAGCTGCTGTACATGCTGCTCAGCCTGTCGCTCGTCATTCCGATGACGGCACTGCTGCAGCCGGTGTACAGCGTGGTCAACAATCTGGGTCTGTATGATACCAAGGCGGGTTTGATTCTGGTCAACACCGCACTGAATATGCCGATGAGCCTGCTCATCCTGCGCGGCGCCTTCCAGTCTATCCCCAAGGCCATTGAGGAGGCCGCCTACATCGACGGTGCGGGCTTCCTGCGCACGTTCTTCCAGATTATGATGCCGTGCGCCAAGGGCGGTCTTACGAGCGCAGCTGTGCTGTGCTTCCTCAATACATGGAACGAATTTACGTTCTCCCTGATCCTGACCAGCAGCGAGAGTGCCCGCACGCTGCCGCTGTCGCTCAGCTACTTTACCAGCCAGTTCAGCTTTAACTACACGGCGCTGTTTGCCGCAGTTACCATTGCGGTCATTCCTTCGATCATCGTGTTTGCGATCTTCCAGGAGCAGGTCGTTTCCAGCCTGACCGCGGGTTCGGTCAAAGAATAAACGAGGTGAAATTACATGGCAAGCATTAGTTTGAATCACATCAAGAAGGTGTACCCCGGTGATATCGAGGTTATCTCCGACCTGAACCTGCAGATCAAGGATAAGGAGTTCGTCGTACTGGTCGGACCGTCCGGCTGCGGCAAATCGACCACACTGCGCATGATCGCGGGTCTGGAGGAGATTTCGGACGGCGAAATGTACATCGGCGACCGCAAGGTGAACGATGTAGCGCCGAAGGACCGCGATATCGCGATGGTTTTCCAGAACTACGCGCTCTATCCGCATATGACGGTTTACAAGAACATGGCGTTCGCACTCAAGCTGCGCAAAACGCCCAAGGACGAGATCGACCGCAAGGTGCACGAGGCGGCTAAGGTGCTGGACATCGAGCATCTGCTCAACCGCAAGCCCAAGCAGCTTTCCGGCGGCCAGCGGCAGCGTGTCGCGCTCGGACGTGCGATGGTGCGCGACCCGGCGGTATTCCTGCTCGATGAGCCGCTGTCCAATCTGGATGCCAAGCTGCGCACCCAGATGCGCACCGAGATCATCAAGCTGCATCAGAAACTGGATACGACCTTTGTTTACGTCACGCATGACCAGACCGAGGCCATGACCATGGGCGACCGTATTGTTGTTATGAAGGGCGGCGAGATTCAGCAGGCGGATACGCCGCAGACGCTGTATGACCATCCCTGCAATCTGTTCGTTGCGGGCTTCATTGGTTCGCCGCAGATGAACTTCATGGACGCCGAACTGGGACGCGATGCGGACGGCTACAAGCTGACCTTCGCGGATCAGAGCCTGCACTTTGCAGGCAGCGATGCGCTGAGTGAGTACGTTGGAAAGACGGTCGTGTTCGGCATCCGTCCGGAGAATCTGCACACCTCGGGTGAAAAGTTTACGCAGAATGCGGCGCATACGCTCACCATGCATGTGGATATTGCCGAGCTGATGGGCGCGGAGATTTACGCGCACTGCACCTGTGACGGTACGTCCGTTACCGTGCGTACGCCGTCCGGTGAGCCGATTCATGCGGGCGACACCATCACTGCGGCTGTGGATATGAGCCGCATCCATTTGTTCGATAAACAGACCGAACGCGCGATCGCGTTCTGACAGGAGGAAAATCTGTGTTTCGTCCATCCTATTTGAAGGAAGGTCCGGGCATTGCCAAGGATGCACCGGAAAAAACCGGCGCTGCATGGGTCGGAGAGACCCTTGCGCGGGAGTTCTGGCAGCTCGTCAAGCTGAATGTTCTGTTTCTGCTGTGCTGTCTGCCGGTCGTGACCTTCGGTGCGGCTCGAGCCGCTATGGCGCGCTGCACGGTCAATATGGCGCGTGATGTGCCGAACGACGTGTGGACCGATTTCCGTGCGGCGCTGCGGCAGGATACGGTGCGCAATCTTCTGTGCGGACTGGCCGAGCTTGCGCTGCTGTGGATGGGCGTGATGCTGGTAACGGCGGACGGATTTTTTCCGGCGCTGCTGGGCATGCTGCTGCTCTGCGTCACGGCTGCGTTTTTCCAGAATTTCTGGGCAGTACAGGCGGCGGTGGACATCCCGTTTGCGGCAGCCGCGAAAAATGCGTGGCTGCTGTGCCTGCTCCGTCCCGGCATGACCGTGCTGGGGCTGGGCGTAAATGCGCTGCTGCTGATTCCTGCAGTGCTGTTTTTCCCGCTTTCTTTGCCGTATGTGCTGCTGTTCCCGTGCGGTCTGTCCGGATTTGCCTCGGGCATGATTGGCTGGTCCAGCTGCAAACGGTATCTGATTCGATAACAGGAGGTATCTTTTTATGAAATTAACGGTAATCGGCGGCGGCGGTGTACGCTCCATGTTTCTCGCAAAGAGCATTGCACAGCGTGCGGAGGAGCTGCACATCGACGAGCTGGTATTTATGGATAACGATCCGGAAAAGCTCCGCATCTACGGCGGTCTGGCGGCGCACGTTGCGCGCATGCTGTGCCCGACCATGAAGTTCACGCTGACCTCCAGTGCGGAGGAGGCGGTAACCGATGCGGATTACGTCATCACGACCATCCGTGTCGGCGGCGATGCGACCCGCGTGCGCGATGAACGGCTGGCGCTTGATCTGGGTATTCTCGGTCAGGAGACCACAGGTGCGGCTGGCGTTTCGTTTGCTATGCGCTCGATTCCGGCGCTGGCTGAGTACTGCGAGCTGATCAAGAAGCTGGCAAAGCCGGGCGTCAAGGTGTTCAACTTTACCAATCCGGCGGGCGTGGTTTCACAGGCGCTGCGTGATATGGGATATGATTTCACCTACGGTATCTGCGACGCGCCGAGCGGCATGCTGCACCAGTTTGCCGACCTGTACGGCGTGGATGCGTCCCGCATTTACGGCGAGTGCTACGGTTTGAATCATCTGTCCTACTTCCAGAGCATCAAGGTGGACGGAAAGGAGATTATGCCCGAGCTGATCGCCAATGACGAGGCTTACGCCAAGACCGATATGCGCTTTTTCGAGAAGCGTCTGCTCGAGGACCGCGGCTGTGTGCTGAATGAATATCTGTACTACTTCTACTACCGTGAAAAGGCGGTTGCCAACATTCTGAACGCCAAGCAGACGCGCGGCGAGATGATCTGCGACATCAACCGCCACATGACCGAGGAGCTGTCCAAGATCGACATCGAGAACGACTTTGAGGCGGGTCTCAAGTGCTTTGAGAAGTGGTACGGCATCCGCGAGAATAACTACATGGCCAATGAGACTGGTATTCACCGCGACAAGCCGTGGACGTTTGATGTGTATTCCAAGGACGCGGGCGGCTACGCAGGCGTTGCGCTCAAGTTCATCGAGATTGCAGCCTCCGGCGGCATGGGCACGATGATACTGTGCGCACCGAACGGCAATGCCATCGAAGGCCTCGAGCCGACCGATATTATCGAGGTTACCTGCGATATCTCCCGCGAGGGCTGCAAGCCGCACCATATCGAGAACATTCCGGAGAGCAACCTCGAAATGATCCGCCGCGTAAAATATTACGAACGTCTGGCGGCACGCGGTATCGTCAACCGCTCCAGGAAGGATATTACCGAGTGTCTGACCATGCACCCGCTGGTCGGCTCTTACTCGCTGGCAAGCAAGCTGACCGACGAGTATATCAAGCTCAACGCGCCGTATATCGGGGACTGGAGGGACTGACGCATGTCGTTTCTCGCTTCGGTCGGTGTGACCAATGTGGATTTGATGTATGTCGGCATGCCGCGCGTGCCGCAGGAGGGCGAGGAGATCTTTTCGCAGGATTTCCGCGTGCTGCTCGGCGGCGGTGCACCGGGTACGGCAGTAAACGCCGCCCGGCTGGGTATTCCGACCCGTCTGGCGACCTATCTCGGCAGCGATCTGTTTTCCGGCTTTGCCCGCGCGCAGTTTGAGCAGAACGGCGTTTCTCCGTACAATCTGGCGGCGGAGGGCGAGACCGGTATTCCGGTGAATGTCACCAGTGCCATGCTCACGCCCGGCGACCGTACATTTGCGACCTACTGCAAGCCGACCGCCATCACGGACGAGCTGCTCGAGCGGGTATATACCATGTCTAAGGGCGCTAAGCTGGTGCAGATGCAGGAGGGCTTTTTGCCGGTATATCGCAAGCTGCACGAGGAAGGCACCATTCTGATTTTCGACATGGGATGGGATGATGAACTGAGCTTTGAGAAATACGGCGATTATCTGCGCCTGGCGGATTACTACACGCCGAATACCAAGGAAGCACTCAAGATCACCGGCAGGGACACGCCGGAGGAGGCGCTCCGCGTACTGGCGGAGTATTTTGAGCATCCGCTGGTCAAGCTGGATAAGGACGGCTGTCTTATTCTCGAGGACGGCACGCCGCGTCTGCTGCGCAATATTCCGGAATTCACCTGTAAGGATTCCACCGGTGCAGGCGATGCGTTCCTTGCAGGACTGATGTACGGTCTGTACCACGGCTATCCGTTTGCGGATTGTGTGCGGTTCGGCAACATCACAGGCGGCAAGAGTGTTACCGGCGTAGGCTGCCTGACCGAGTATGTGCAGGAGAGCGAGCTGCTCGCGCTGCGTGAAAAGTATAAGGATTTATAAGCGTTTGGAGGCTTTTTCGTTATGAGAATCATTCGTGCAAAGGATTATAAGGACATGAGCCGCAAGGCGGCAAATATCATTTCCGCGCAGGTCATCCTCAAGCCGGATTCCGTGCTCGGTCTTGCCACCGGCTCGTCGCCGATCGGCACATATGAGCAGCTGGTCAAGTGGTACGAAAAGGGCGATCTGGATTTTGCGGATGTGACCACAGTCAATCTGGATGAATACTACGGCATGAAGCCGGAAAACGACCAGAGCTATCATTATTTCATGCACGACCACTTTTTTGACCATGTGAACATCGACCCGTCGCGTATCAATCTGCCGAACGGCATGGAGCCGGACGAGAAAAAGGAGTGCGCCCGCTATGATGCGGTGCTTCGCAGTGTGGGCGATGTGGATATTCAGCTGCTCGGCATCGGCCGCAACGGCCATATCGGCTTCAACGAGCCGGACAACTGCTTCGCCAAGGGCACGCACTGCGTGGAGCTGACCGAGTCCACCATTGAGGCAAACAAGCGCTTTTTCGCCAGCGAGGATGAGGTGCCGCGCCGTGCCTACTCGATGGGCATTCACACCATCATGACCGCAAAAAAAGTGCTGGTCGTTGCCAGCGGCGAGGACAAGGCGTGGGCTATCCGTGAATCCTGCTTCGGTCCGGTAACGCCCAAGGTGCCCGGTTCGATTCTGCAGCTGCACAACGACGCGATCGTTATCGCAGATGAGGCAGCTCTCAGCCTGTGCGGCGATTTTCTCTGATTCCTGATCATAACGGCGGCGGTACCGTGTTTTATCTTACCGTGCGGTAAATCAACAGCATTCTGCGGTACCGTCGTTTTGAAACCCGAAGTGCAGTTCTGTCTCCTTCTGCGCTTTGGGTTTTATGATTTTTCGCAAGGGAGGTGCGATATGGTGCGCGTTACCGATATGACACACGGTCGTCCGATACGGCTGATTCTGCTGTTTTCGCTGCCGCTGATGCTGGGCAGCGTGTTTCAGCAGCTGTATACCATCGTGGATACGATCATCATCGGACGCGGTGTCGGCATGCAGGCGCTGGCGTCCATCGGTGCGGCGGATTGGATCAACTGGCTGGTTTTATGGGGACTGCAGGGATTTACGCAGGGCTTTGCGATTCTCGCGGCGCAGGAGTTCGGCGCGGGCGCATACGACCGGCTGCGTCGTGTACTGGCTATGATCGTTAAGCTGTCGTGCTGGTTCGGCATTGCGGTGACGATCATCAGTCTGCTGCTGGTAAGACCTCTGCTCACACTGCTGCACACCGATCCTGCGGTGTTCGGCGGAGCACAGACGTACTTATATGTGCAGTTCGGCGGCTCGCTCATCATCATTGCGTACAACATGGCGGCGGCCGTTCTGCGCTGTCTGGGCGACAGCAGAACACCGCTGTTTGCGATTATCGCGGCGAGCTTTGCTAATATTGCGCTCGACCTGCTGTTCGTGATGGGCTTTGGCTGGGGCATTTTCGGAGCTTCGTTCGCAACCGTGCTGGCGCAGTTGATTGCGTTTCTGCTGTGTCTGCGGTCGCTGCGGCGGCTGCCGTTCGTGCAGCTGACAAAGGCCGACTGGAAAACCAACCCTGCCATTCTGCTGCACCTGTGCCGCCTCGGCATTCCGACCGGCCTGCAGATGAGCATGATCACACTGGGAGGCATGGTGCTGCAGTCCGTGCTGAACGGCTTCGGCGTAGTGTTCGTGGCGGGCTATACGGCGGCCAACAAGCTGTACGGCATACTCGAGAGTGCATCAGTGGCGTTTGGCTATGCCATGACAGCCTACATGGGGCAGAACCGCGGTGCACGAAACGCGGCACGCATTGATGCAGGCATTCGGGCGGTACTGGTGCTGTCCGCCGAATTTACAGCCGCCATCGTGACGGCTATGTTTCTTGCGGGCAAACCGCTGCTGGGACTGTTTCTTTCGACCGAGGAGGCGGGCGCAGCAGATGCGCTGGCGGTGGCCTATCAGTATCTCATGGTGCTGATGGCGTTTTTGTTTGCACTGTTCATGCTGCAGGCATACCGCTCCTCACTGCAGGGGCTGGGCGAGATGACTGTGCCGACGCTTTCCGGCTTTGCGGAAATGCTCATGCGCATGGGCGCGGCGCTCGTGCTGCCGACCTTCATCGGGCAGAGCGGCGTATTCTTTGCGGAAGGCGCAGCATGGGTGTGCGCGGCAGCGCTCAATCTGGTATGGTATTATATGCGGATTGGGAAAATCAAGCGGGAAATGCTGAAATAACAAAAAGACAGCGAGAGCTGTCTTTTTGTTTACAGAGTCGTTTATCTGTTTGCTCATCGAAACACAAAAAAGTGAAAAAATCCCTCAAATAATCAAAAGACGGATTTTGTCTCCGGACGCTATAATCAAGTCGTACAGAATAATACACTGAGAAAGTCGTATTCGGACGAAAGGAGAGTGCGCCGGTGAGAGCAATTTTACTGCTTTTTGATTCACTGAACCGGCACTGTCTGGAGCCGTATGGCTGCGGCTGGACACAAACGCCGAATTTCAGCCGTCTGGCACAGCATTCAGTTATGTTTGACTGCTGTTATGCAGGCTCACTGCCGTGCATGCCTGCGCGGCGGGAGCTGCACACCGGACGGTATAATTTTCTGCACCGAAGCTGGGGACCAATCGAGCCGTTTGATGACTCAATGCCGGAGCTGCTCAAGAAAAGCGGCGTATACACGCATTTGATCTCGGATCATCAACACTACTGGGAGGATGGTGGCGCAACCTATCACACGCGCTACAACTCATGGGAGTGCGTGCGAGGACAGGAAGGTGATCCGTGGAAGGCGCATGTCGGTGCAGTGGAACTGCCGCCGCATTTGGGGCAGGCAAATAAGCAGGATGAAGTCAACCGTGCCTATATCCGCGGACTGGGAAAGCAGCCGCTGGAGAAGGTGTTCGGTCTGGCGCATGAATTCCTGAATGAAAACCGTGATGCGGATAACTGGCTGCTGCATATCGAACCCTTTGATCCGCATGAGCCGTTTTTTGCGCCGGAAGAGTATCAGAATCGCTATTCGGATGACTATAATGGGACGCGGTTTGATTGGCCGCCTTATGACCATGTGACGGAACCTCTGGCTGCACAGGTGCACTGCCGCAATCAGTACGGTGCACTGCTGACCATGTGTGATACATATTTGGGCAAACTGCTCGATTACATGGATGTACACCGGATGTGGCAGGACACCATGCTTATCGTGGCGACCGACCACGGCTTTTTGCTGGGAGAGCATGGATGGTGGGCGAAAAATCGTCCGCTATTTTATGAGGAGCTGTCGCACACGCCGCTGTTCATTTGGGATCCGAGAACCGGAGCAGCGGGAGAACGCCGGAAAGCCCTGGTGCAGACTATCGACCTTGCGCCGACGCTGTTGTCGTACTTTGGCGTACCGATTCCACCGGATATGCAGGGGCACGATTTGCAAACTGTTCTGCAGCAGGATATACCAGTTCGTGATGCTGCGCTGTTCGGCATGTTCGGCGCGCATGTCTGCGTGACAGATGGCCGATGGGTATATATGCGCGCAGATCGACCGGGCACAGCGCTCTATGATTATACGCTGCTGCCGCTGCATCAGCGAGCTATGTATGCACCGGAAGAACTGCAGAAACTGACGCTGCACGAGCCGTTTTCCTTTACCAAAGGGTGCAGAACGCTGAAGATTGCTATGCCGAAGGATTTCTACCCGTGCATGTCAACAGCACCGGAAGAAAACCGAGATGCACTGTTCAATCTGCAGACCGATCCTGAGCAGGAACACCCAATAAAAGATTTGATACAGGAGCAGCGTATGATCAATTTAATGTGCCGTTTGATGCAGGAAAACGATGCACCGGCAGAGCAATATGTGAGAATCGGCTTGCAGCAGCCGTAAGAATAAGGGAGGAACAACATGAAAACCATCTTCATTCTGTGCGATACACTCAATCGACGCATGCTGTCCGCGTATGGTGCGGGCGAGGACGCGGCCATCACACCGAATATTGACCGGCTGGCGCGGCAATCTGTCGTGTTTGACAGCCACTGGTGCGGCTCTGCGCCGTGCATGCCCGCACGCCGCGACATCATGACCGGACGGCTGAACTTTCTTGAAAAACCGTGGGGAGCAATGGAGCCGTTTGATCAGAGCCTGCAGAGCATTCTTTCTGGTGAAAAGAATGTGCATACGCAGATGTTTGCCGATCATGCGCACTATATCATCTGCGGCGGTGAAAATTATGTCAAGGGATTTACCGCATGGGAGGTTAACCGAGGTCAGGAATGTGATCCGGTGTGGACGCGTCCGTGTAAGGACGGTATTCGTCCGGATACGCCGCCGAAGTGGTTTAAAGGCTCGTGGACTGAAGCTGAACGTGAAAACCGTTCGCACTTTCACACAGAGTATGATTATCCGAGCGTAAAGACCATGTGGCATGCAGCGGAATGGCTGGAGGACAATCATGACGCGGATAACTATTTCCTGTGGGTAGAGGCGTTTGACCCGCATGAGCCGTATGACTGCCCGAAGTATTATCTCGATCTGTACGAGAAGGAGGGCGACTATGACGGACCGGACTTCACGCATCCGTCCTATGCGCCCAACGAGTTTAATGAGGCGGAGACCGAGCATCTGCGCCGGCGCTGCAAGGCTGTGATGACCATGACTGACCGTCACCTCGGTGAAATTCTCGATGTGATGGACAAGTACAACATGTGGGAGGACACCATGCTGGTGTTTACCACCGACCACGGCTATCATCTCGGCGAGCACGGCTACATGGCGAAAAACTACATGGCACCGTACAACGAGGTTTTCCACATCCCACTGATGATTTCGGCACCCGGTGTACAGCCGGGACGGTGCAGTGCAGTAACGCAGAACATTGATGTTCTGCCGACCGTGATGGAGTATTACGAGATTTCGCAGGAGGTGCTGCAGTATCCAATCCACGGCAAGAGCCTGCTGCCGCTGCTGCGCGGTGAGACCGACAAGGTTCGTGACGGTGCGATTTTCGGCTATTTCGGCAAGCAAATTGCGTGGACGGACGGCAAATATACCTATTTTCGTGCCGCAAAGGACGAGAAAAACCAGCCGCTGTACGTTTACACAGCTATGCCGACCGTTCTGCGCCAGGTCTACGGCGGTAACGACGCTGTAAACACCGAGGATTACAAGCGGATTGAGATGGGGCGCTTTCTGCCTTGGACGGACTATCCGGTGTACCGTTTCCCGGCGGATATTATTCACTGGGGCAATGATTCGCAGCAGTTTGTCGGCCGCTCGCCGTATAACGAGGAAACACTGCTGTTCGATATCGAATCGGATTATGCGCAGGAGCATCCTATCCATGACGAAGCACTCGAGCGGCACTGCATTGAGCAGATGAAACGCTGTATGGCGGCACACGACGCACTGCCGGAGCAGTACGAACGTTTGGGTATCTGATAAAACTGGTTGAAATGCACATTCTTGCTGGAAAGATAAGGGTGTGCATTTTTGCCATATTTCCTGTATCATAGAAGAAGCGGTGCAATCGACAGAATTCGACAGCGCAGGAATATGGCAGAGGAGCGAACAAATTGCAGAGAGAAAAGAGAAATGGGGTATGGCGTATGCTGCTTTGCGGAAGCAAACGCCGCAAAATGTCGCAGAGCATGATAGCGACCAGTCTGCTGTGCGTGCTGATTTCGGTAGCGATTGCGGTCTGCGCGATCGGATATTTTACCTTTCAGCTTGTAGTAGGTGAAAAGGGCAAGGCCCGCGTAGATGTACTGCAGCAGATCAGCGACAGCAACTCGGTCAACCGCACCAACATGGTGAAGGCGATGGATGCACTGTATGAGGATTTTTACGATGATCTGACGGCGCCGAAAAGCGAAAAGAGCAGCAGTGCCATTCAAATGCTGCTGGAGCAGACCAACCGTCAGTTCAAACGGATCGGTATGGATATGACGATCGATATTCTGATGAACGACCGCCGCATGTTTTCGACTGACCCGGATGAAAACAATCTGAAAAGCCTGAAAAACACCTACTGGTACATCAAGCATTACAGCGGTGAGACCGATACCAGCTGGAATCTGCGCTTCTGGGATGTGGATGATATTTCTACTTACGGTCTGGCGTACGGCAAGACCGTGTATGCTCAGGATGGCAAGGTTGTCGGAACGATTGTACTTACTTCACGGTATGAAGCACTGTTCCGCACGTTTCAAAAGCTGGTTAGCGACGGTGTGAAGGTGTACATTCTCGACCGGAACGGCATCATTATTTCACATACCAATCCCAACCGTGTTGGCAACTGGGCATTCGATATGAAGACATTTCAGGAGGAATACGGCAGAAATACCTATAAGATTATCCAGCGCTCCAAACAGAAGATACTGATTGCCAATTACCATGATGCGTCCAGCGGCTGGACGTTTGTCGAGGAACAGAATATGGACGAGTTACTGTGGGACGGACTGAAAACCATGCGGAATTGTCTGACGATTGTATTGCTCGGCTGTATTGTTGCAGCAAGCATTGCGTACTGGCGAGGCAGACGCATTACGCAGGTGCTGTCCGACTTTACGGATGAGATCGGAGATATGTCGGTTGAAAAGCTGAGTGAACTGCCGGTCAAGGACGAATACGAAGAAACCTATGTGCTCAGTACCACCTTTAACGGCATGATACATCGAATTGAGGAATTGATTGATGATATCCGTATCCGCGAACAGGAGAAGCAGAGGACTGAATATGATTTTCTGCAGGCGCAGATCAACCCGCATTTCCTTAACAACACGCTGCTGTCGGTCAAGAGCTTGATCGCCATGCATCAGCCGGAACGCGCCTACCGAATGATGAGTGAACTGGTCGAGCTGCTGCATATTCCGGCGACGCCAGAGATACAGTTCGTGCCGCTGGAGGAGGAGCTGCATTTGATGCGCAGCTATATGTCCATCATGAACTGCCGCACGGAAAAGGACACGGTTCTCATCTGCGAGGTGCCGGAGAAGATGTACGGCATTTATGTGCCGCGCATGATCGTGCAGCCGATCATCGGTAATGCCTTTTTTCACGGCTTTGCTGAGATGGAGGAAGGGTGTGAAATTCGCCTGCGGGCAGGTCTGCGCGGAAATGCGCTGTACATCGAGGTGACGGACAACGGTGAAGGTATTGCACTGGAGCGGTTAAAACAGGTACAGTCAGGAAATTACCGCTCTGAGCGGTTACATCATGGCATCGGTCTGCGCAATGTGCGCAAGCGACTGCAGATTATCTACGGCGGTCGGTCGGATGTGACGGTTCGCAGTGAGTTGGGCAAATACACCACAGTAACGATTACAATGGATCACTACCGTTCTATCCCGAAGCGGGAACAGGGAGGCGAGGTAAATGAAGATCATAGTAGTTGACGACGAACCGCTGGTCAAGCAGTATATCGTGCAGTGTGTGCGCGATGCAGGCGGCGAAAATGAAATCACCGCAGCGGTGACTTCAGGTGCAAAGGTGCTGCAGGAGATGAAGGCAAACCCTGCCGATGTGGTATTTGCAGATATCACCATGCCCAAAATGGACGGCATTGAACTGCTGCAGGAGCTTCGGCGGCAGTATCCGAGCACGGCGGTCATCATGCTGACCTGCCACGATGATTTTGAATATGCTCGTGCGGCTATGCAGAACGGTGCTAAGGATTATATTCTAAAAACCGAGGTCAGTGCGGATAAGATTCGTGCGGTTCTGGATAAGCTGCAGAGCAGCCGCCAGCAGCGTATCTCGGAGAGTGCGGTACAGCAGATTGGACGCAGCCGCTTTCTGCGCAGTATGGTGGAGCAGAGCGAGGACATGACGCCGGTCAGTGCCGTTGATCTGCAGGAAAACAGCATTTATTTGAACGAGCGCGCATTTCTGACGGTGGTTTTCCTCAATCAAGGTCAAAATGCGGAGATTATGCAGAAAAACATGCGGGAGCATTTTGAAAATCCGCTGTTTTACGCGTACAGTGAGCAGGAGGTGTACCTGCTGGTCAACATTAGGCGGAATGCTTTTGCGGAGGAGCAGGATGCGGCGGCATATTTCTATCAATGTGAAGCGAGACTGAACGGCGGAATCGGATGCAGCGGCGTACATCATCATTTTACCAATCTGCCAAAGTCGTTTGCTGAGGCTGTGCGGGACTTTGATGCGCGGTTTTATCAGGCGTCAGCGCAGAAATTGCCGCATGAGATTCATGTCAGTGAAGTGGAAACCTGTATCATGCGTGCAACGATTAAGCTGACCGATGGAGATATTCAGGGCGGCTGTGCCGATTTGGAGCGTCTGCTGCAGTGTGCAGAGAAATATAAAGTACGCAGCAGCTTTTTGCGCGAAACCGTGCAGCAGCTGTTTTCCGGTCTGGCTGCCAAGCTGGAGCCGGAGCTGCGGCATACAGTGGATGCAGTTGTCTCCTGCTGCACATTTGCGGCTTTGTGCGAAGCAGTTCGCGAAGGCATTGCCGTACTGCAGCGCAAGCACGGCGTAGGATATTCTGCTGCAATACGAAAAGCACTCGATCACATCAATGCGCATTATGCGGAGGATCTTTCACTTAATACGGTTGCAGATGTGGTATTCCTCAACCGGGATTACCTGTCGCGGCAGTTTAAGAAGGAGGTCGGCGTTAACTTTTCGGAGTATTTGATGAGCGTGCGCATGAAGCAGGCGCGCTGTTTGCTGGAAAACAGCAGTCTGCGTATTTCAGAGGTGGCTCTCCGTGTCGGTATCACGAACATGAGCTACTTCTCGACGGTTTTCCACAAGGTGTTCGGCTGCAAGCCGAATGATGTGCGCAAGAACAAGCAGAGCGGATAATGTCATAAATGTGAAAAACCGAGTCAAATATTAAAAAGACTTTGTGCAGGGTTTACGGTAAACTATACTCAAATCAAGGGAGGTTGAAAAAATGAAACACGGATACAAAAGAGCGATCGCAATGCTTCTGGCAGCAACTGTAATGACCGGTCTGACCGCGTGCGGCGGCGGTTCTTCCTCCGGCGGCGGCTCGGGTTCCGCTTCCGGCGGCTCGGGTGACGGCACGTTTACCGCTTCCGGCAAAACCCTGAATGTCGGTGTACAGTCCAACATCATTTCTATTCCTACGGTATACGCAGAGGAGAAGGGGTATTTCGATGATCTGGGTTTGGATGTTAACCTGATTATGTTCCCGAACGGCTCTCCGGAGAATGAGGGTCTGGCAGCAGAACAGCTTGATGTGGCTTCTAATGGTCTGGCATCGGTTTACTCGACGGCTTCCGGCCTGTGCGACTGGATCGCAGAGTCGGACAGCGGCTCGATCACCGCAAAGGTTTATGTCCGCAAGGGCAGTCCGGTGCTCGATCACAAGGGCGAGATTTCCGGCAAGCCGGATATGTACGGCAGCGCAGATACCCTGAAGGGTCTGACCGTTCTCGGTCCTACCTCCACGATGGAGCAGTGGATTGCAAACTCGTACTTTGCACAGTTTGGCCTGACTGCAGGTTCGGATTACGAATATCTGAACATGGATCGCGCAGCTGCCGCACAGGCGATTCTGACCGGTGAAGGCGACGTATTTGTTGCCACCGATGTTGACTACTGCAACATGATGGAATCTAACAACATGGTAGAGGTTGCAGACTGTATGGAAGCAACGGACACCGAGTTCAAGAACGGTTTCCTGGCCCGCAAGGACATTCTGGCAGACCGTTATGATGATGTGGTGCTGTTCCTGCAGGGCATGTGCAAGGCAGCTGAAGAGCTGCAGGCTGATCCGGATCTGCGCAACGAGTTTGCACTCAAGTTCTATTCGGAGAACGGCAAGCCGGCTGACGAAAACGATGTTAAGACCGAGACCGAAATTCGTCCGTTCGTTGTTCCGTCCGATTATGAGGCTTCGGATTATTATCTCGGTTCCGGTCTGCTGCAGGTAGGCAATTTCTTCGCCTCCATCGGCACGATTGAAGAGGATCAGGTTGCCAATATTGAGGAAGCAATCAATGTCAATCCGCTGCAGGATGCGCTCGGCATTACTGTAAAGGCAGCAACCCTAAAATAACATACTGTCAGCAAAAGGGAGCCCATGCTCCATGGGCTTCCTTTTCTGCACCCTAAAATGGACGAAAATTACAAAATAAGGTAAAAATAAGGCGGTTTAAAAGGAGAGGAGCATATGCAAGAAAAGAAAAAACTGCAGATCAATAAGTACCTGTTCATCAGTATTGCGTCGATCTGCGCAGGCATTTTTGTATGGTGGCTGGTAACGGACGGACTGGGTATTTTCCGATCGAATGCACTGCCTTCTCCGGTAAAGGTTGCCTCTACGTTTGTGAAAAAATGGTTTGAGACCAAGCCGGACGGCGCAACGCTGCTGCAGCATCTCGGTGCCAGCCTTCAGGTTGCACTCGGCGGCTATTTAATTGGTGCGATCATCGGCATCCCGCTCGGTATCTTCATGGCGTGGAACGACAGGGTGGATATGCTGGTTCGTCCGGTATTCGATCTGGTTCGTACCATTCCCGGCATTGCATGGACTTCGGTTATGGTAACGCTGGTCGGCATCGGTTTTCTGTCCAAAGCGCTGGTTATCTTTATTTCCGCGATGGTCGCTATGGTTATCAACAGTTATTCCGGTATTAAGCAGACGAAAACCGTGCATCTGTGGGTCGGTCAGACCTTCGGTGCAAGCAACTGGGAGCTGCTGACAAAAGTAGCGATTCCATCTGCACTGCCGATGATCTTCACCGGTCTGGACGTTGCTCTCGGTTCCGCATGGACCACGCTGGTTGCGGCAGAACTGCTGGCTTCCACTAAGGGTCTCGGCTTTATGATTCAGCAGGCACGCGGTATTTTTCGCCTGGATATCATCATCGTCGGTATGATCGTTATTGCGATTACCGGTGCGGTGCTGTCCTCGATTATTCAGTTTATCGGCAGAAAGCTCATCAAGGGAGGTAGACGAGGATGAAAGAACGCAACAAGCGTATCGCCTATGGCGTGCTCGGTATTTTCATTTTTCTGTGTATCTGGTACGCAGCGACTATGTTTACCTCACTCGGCAAGGTTATGCCTGATCCGGTGACGGTTATTGCAGGATTTTGCAAGGCATTTGTTGTACCAATCGGTACGCATTCTATGATTATGCATATCCTCATTAGTCTGCGCCGCATGCTGATTCCGTATGCGTTCGGCGGTGTGCTCGGTGTGCTGGTCGGTGTCGTGATGGGCTGGTACAAGATTGCCGATTCTATTCTGATGCCGTACATTCAGATGTTTCGTCCGATTCCGCCGATTGCATGGATTCCGCTTTCTATCGTATGGTTCGGCTTCGGTGAAGGTTCCAAGTATTTCTTAATTTTTCTGGCATGCTTCTTTACTATTGCACTGACTACCTACAACGGCGTGCATTCGGTCGATGAAACACTGGTTCGTGCAGCGCGTATGCTGGGTGCGAAAGATAACCAGCTGTTCACTTCTATTGTACTGCCAACGACGGTTCCGTACATTTTCTCCGGTCTGCAAGTAGCACTCGGCTCTGCATGGGCCACCATTGTAGCGGCAGAGATGATTCGCTCGTCCGAAGGCGTCGGCTGGCTGATCGTAAGCGGTCAGGACGTAGGCAATATGACGCAGATCATGGTAGGCATTCTGGCGATTGCCCTGACCGGTCTGCTCATCACTACCATCATGAGAGGAGTTGAATCCAAGCTATGCGCATGGACAGTGAGAGGAAAGTAACGGCTGCTGGCGAGCCGTTGATTGAGTTCCGTGGTGTGGATAAGTTTTTCGACAAACCGGAGGAAGGCCACTATCAGGTCGTCGGAGATTTGAATATTAAGGTGCGCGAAAATGAGTTCCTTGTGCTGTTCGGTCCCGGACAGTGCGGTAAGAGTACCATCCTGAACCTGATTGCAGGCTTTGAGATGCCCTCGTCGGGGCACGTTCTCTGCATGGGCAAGGATATCACCGGGCCCGGTCCGGACCGCGGCATGGTCTTTCAGAATACGGCATTGTTTCCGTGGCTTACTGTTATGGGAAACGTGGAATACGGTCCCAAGGTACGCGGTATCAAGAAGGAAGAACGCCGCCAGAGGGCACAGCATTACATTGATCTGGTCGGCCTGCAGGGATTTGAAAATTCGTTCCCGGTCAAGCTGTCAGGCGGCATGCAGCAGCGTGTCGGTATTGCCCGTGCATACTGCAATGAGCCGCTCGTGATGCTGCTCGATGAGCCGTTCGGCCATCTGGATGCACAGACACGTTATCTGATGCAGGATGAGCTGACCCGCATCTGGCAGGCAGAAAAGCGCACCGTTATTTTTGTAACCAACAACATCGAGGAGGCAGTGTACCTCGCAGACCGCATTCTGGTGCTGCGCAACTGCCCAACCGGTGTTAAGGCAGAGTATGAGATCAACCTGCCGCGTCCCCGTAATTACACCGACCCCGAATTTCTGCGGCTGCGCCGCGAGATCGATTCGGTAGTAGATCATACGCTGTAAAGGAGGTGCCGGACAATGGCAAACAAAGAGCCTAAGGTAAAAGTGCAGAACCTGACCAAAAAGTTCGGTGACCTGCTGGTGCTGGATAATTTGAACTTTGAAGTAGAGGAAGGCGAGTTCCTGTGCATCGTTGGTCCGACCGGCTGCGGCAAAACTACTTTTCTGAACAGTCTGACCCGCCTGTATGAGCCGACTGCAGGCGAAATCCTGGTAAACGGCATTCCGGTCGATCCGAAAAAGCAAAATATATCCTATATTTTTCAGGAGTATTCCTCCTTCCCGTGGCTGACTGTGGAGCAGAATATCCGCTTCGGTCTGGAGATCAAGAAAACGCCCAAGGCAGAGGCGGATGCCAATGTAGAGGAAATGCTGGATATCGTCGGTTTGACCAAATTCCGCAATTACTATCCCAGTCAGCTTTCCATCAGTATGCTGCAGCGCGTTGCTATCGCGCGTGCATTTGCAACCAAACCGGAGTTGCTTCTGATGGATGAGCCGTATGGTCAGCTGGATATCGACCTGCGCTTCAAGCTGGAGGACGAGCTGATCAAGCTGTGGAAAAAGACAGGTACGACCGTACTGTTTATCACGCACAACATTGAGGAAGCCGTATACCTCAGCCAGAAGATTATGGTGCTGACCAACAAGCCAACCTCGGTGAAAACTGTGCTGGACAATCCGCTGCCGCTTCCGCGTGATGTGGTATCACCGGAGTTTGTCGAGCTTCGCAACAAGGTTACCGATCTGATCAAATGGTGGTAACGTAACTGCTTTGACCGATTCACTCAATCTCTCTTCTTTCCCCTTGATATCGTCTTGGTATCAAGGGGAAAACAGTATGAGGGGATATTTCTGAAAAGGAGTGTAAAATATGCCGCGTAATATTCTGTTGTTTATGACTGATCAGCAGCGCACAGATTATGTGGGCTATGCCGCGGACAGCTGCGTTTCCACGCCGAATATCGACTGGATTGCACAGCATGCCCATTTTACTTGCTGCAATACAACCAATCCTATCTGTTCTCCGGCGCGTACCTCGCTTATCACGGGACGATATCCGCGCCAGATTGGTACGCTGACCATGGCAGGTGATCTGTTCCCACAGATACCGACATTTATGCAGGCTCTGCAGGGTGTAGGCTACAAGACCTACGGCATCGGCAAGTTCCATTATAATCAGACCTATCCGTGGTCTACGCCGAGAGGCTGCGGCATGGATTCGGTGGCAGGAGAACAGGACGAGAAGTCTTACGGTTATGATTTCATCTGGGAGACCGCAGGCAAGCAGCAGGTGGTTTCCAACTACTGTTTCTACGGTGATTATCTGGCGAAGAAGGGCATGCTCGAGCAGGTACGAGACTTTTTCTCGCAGAGCGGCGGCAAAAACGGCGATGTAGCGAACCACAACTATGATAAGGCGCTGCCGTGGCCGTTCGATGAGGAGGATTACATTGATGTGGTCACCGGTCGTGTGGCACGCGAGCAGCTTCGCGCACATCCGGCGGAGCAGCCGTTCTACATGATGGTGTCCTTCTGCGGACCGCACAAGCCGTATGACGCACCGCAGCGGTATCTGGATATGTTTCCGCTCGAGCGGGAGGACGATTTTATCCTGCCGGAAGGACAGATTATTTCGGATGAGGACAAGGAGAGCCTGTATCGTCAGCGCCGTTCGGCAAAGGCGATGATTCGGTTGATCGACGATCAGATAGGAGAAACACTGGATGTGCTGCGTGAGCGAGGCATGCTGGACGATACACTGATCGTGTTTACCTCGGATCATGGTGATATGTTGGGCGATCACTTCATGATTCAGAAAGGTGTGCCGTGGAAGCAGTCGGTTGGTATTCCGCTGGCGGTGCGTCTGCCGGGTGCAGCGCCTGTTGGTGAAAACACCGCACCGGTTGAAATTTCCGACATTGCAGCAACTGTACTCGATTATGCAGGATTGGATGCACAGCGGGTGCTCAGCAGAAGCTGGCCAGCGTATAACGATATTATTCCGAGCCGTTCGCTGCTGCCGGTGCTGCGCGGGGAACAAGAGCGCGTCCGTGATTTTTGCTTTAGCGAAAGCGACTTTACCGAGGAGCGTATCGACGGCGTTTCCATCACTTCAACACCATATTGGCGCGGCGCAGACGGCTGCCGAAGCAATGCGTGGCAGACTATCATCACGGAGAACAGCAAGTACATCAAATATCTCGGCTATAAGCTGGGGGAAATGCCGTATGAGGAATTCTATGATCTGCAATGCGATTCGCAGGAGCGCGAAAACCGCATTGCAGATGAAACTTATCGCGATCAGATCGAACAGGCACGCCGCCGGCTGTCGTACATGGTGGATCATTATCCGCCGGCGCAGAAAACGTGGACAACTGCCTGTGCGGCAAATCGCCAGACGGCGAAGGACTAAGGGTGTGATCATGTGCAGAGTATTTGTTTTCTGGTAGCGTTCGGCGCTTGTATCATCGGTAAAATATGCGGTATGGGCGGAGGCGTGATTATCAAACCTGCATTGGATGCGCTCGGCATTATGCAGGTGGCAGAAATCAATTTTCTGTCTGGATGTACGGTTCTTGGCATGACGTGCTGGTCGGTTGGCAAATCGATGGTGCAGCACGAGTCGCAGATTGACCTGTCGATCTCAACACCGTTGGCAATCGGTGCGGCTGTTGGCGGTATGGCAGGAAAACAGCTGTTTTCTGCTGTGGCCGGTCTGCTTGCAAATGCGGATACCGCAGGCGGTATACAGGCGGCGCTGTTGTGTACCGCGACGTTTTCCACACTGCTCTATACCATCCGCAAGGACCGATTAACCATGCTTCAAGTGCGTAATCCGGCGGTCTGCGTGTTGATTGGACTGGGATTGGGCATGCTGGGCACCTTTCTCGGTATTGGCGGCGGGCCGTTTAATATGGCGGTGTTGTTCTTCTTTTTTTCTATGCCGACCAAGGTGGCGGCACAGAACAGCCTGTACATTATTCTCATCAGCCAGAGCGTCGGCATCATTACCACGGCGGTGACAGACAGTATTCCGACATTATCTATTATTCTGCTGTGCGGTATGGTGCTGTGCGGCGTACTGGGCAGCGAAGCCGGAGGACGCATCAATAAACGTCTGAGCGACCGGCAGGCAACCCTGCTGTTTGAAGGCTCCATGCTGCTGGTGATGGTGCTCAGCGCGTGCAATATTTATCGTTTTCTGTTAAAATAAAAGCTGAGGAGGGGTGATTATGCCGCCGATCAATATTCTGATCAAGCCTGCATCGTCTGCATGCAACATGGCGTGCCAGTATTGCTTTTACAAGGATGTTGCGGCACACCGGGAGCAGGAGTTCGAGGGAATGCTTTCAATCGAATCAATCGAAAAGGTGATACAGGCGGGCATGGAATATGCCGAGCATATCTGCTCCTTTGCGTTCCAAGGCGGTGAGCCAACGCTTGCAGGCCTGGATTTTTACCGTCAGGTGGTGGTACTGCAAAAGCAGTATGCCAAACCGGGTGTGGAAATTCGTAATGCCATACAGACCAACGGCTACACCATTGATGAGGAATGGGCCGCGTTTTTCAGAGAAAATCATTTTCTGGTGGGATTGTCGCTAGACGGACCGCCAGAGCTGCATAACCGCAACCGCACAGATGTGCAGGGAAAGGATACGTTCAATCGAGTTATGCAATCCGTGCGGCTGCTGAAAAAACACAATGTTGAGTTTAATATTCTGTGTGTCGTAACCGGACAGAATGCACGTTCGGTCGAAAAGCTGTATCGGTTTTACCGTAAACAGAATTTCAGATGGCTGCAGTTTATTCCGTGCATCGATCCGTTTGATCGGGCAGATGGTGAGCCATGCTATACGCTGACCGCAGACGGTTACGGTGATTTCCTTGTGCGGCTGTTCGACCTGTGGTTCGACGATCTTCGGCACGGCGAGTATATCAGCATCCGCCATCTGGACAACTGGCTGTCCATCCTTCTGGGGGAGCGGCCGGAAGCCTGTAATATGGCAGGCTGCTGTTCGGTACAGTTCGTTGTGGAAGGAGACGGCGGTGTGTATCCTTGTGATTTTTATGTGTTGGATGAATGGCGGCTGGGAAACATCGGCGAAACTGGTCTGGCTGATATGCAGAACAGCGAGACTGCAAAAAGATTCGTTCGGCAGTCGCTTGCCGTACCGGAGGAGTGCAAGACCTGTCAGTGGTTCGGTTTGTGCCGCAACGGCTGCCGCCGTGACCGAGATATCCTGCCGAACGGCGTAATCGGGCAGAATATTTACTGTGCGGCATACAAAAAATTCTTCTCAGAGCGATTCCGTCAGCTGACACAATCGATTGAGTGCATTCAGCGTATGCAGTATAGGTAAAAGGAAATCCTCATATCATCTTATATCATTTTGATATGCTATCCTCGCGTTTTCTACCGCTCGTATATTATTATATAGTAAGAAAAGGATCGGAATCTTCCTTCCTTTTGTTTGGCGAAAGGTGTATTTCGCGTGCCACCTCCATTTGGGTGCGTCCCTCGAAGAACCGCAGCCGGATGATACGGCGCTCGCGGTCGTTCAGGCTGCGCATAGCGTCCCGCAGAGCAATACCGGCCAGCCAGTTGTCGTCCGTGTTTTTGGTGTCACCGACCTGATCCATCACGCAGACTGTGTCCGTGCCGTCGTGGAACACCGGCTCGAACAGCGACACCGGGTCGAGTATCGCGTCGAGCGCGAACACGACCTCCTCTTTCGGCACGTCCATCAGCTTGGCCAGTTCCACGATGTCCGGCTCACGCTGGTGCTCGCGGATGAACGCCTCCTTGGCCTGCAGAGCGCGGTACGCCGTGTCGCGCAGGCTGCGCGAGACTCGCATGGCACTGTTGTCGCGTAGATAGCGGCGGATTTCGCCGATGATCATCGGTACGGCGTAGGTGGAGAAGCGCACGCCGAGTTCGGTATTAAAATTGTCGATGGCTTTCATCAGGCCGATGCATCCGACCTGAAACAGGTCGTCCGGCGATTCGCCGCGGCCCTGAAACCGCTGAACAACGCTGAGCACCAGCCGCAGATTGCCGCGGATCAGCTCATCGCGTGCCTGCTTGTCTCCGGCAGCGGATTTTTTCAAAAGCTCGTCCGTCTTTTTGGCGGAGAGCACCGGCAGTCCCGATGTATTCACACCGCAGATCTCAACTTTTGTCTGCATAAAATTCCCTCCTGTTGGTCGTCACTATGAGGATACTATCTGGATTTTCCCCGCGGTCCCGTTCAAATATACCGACGAAATATTTTGCATGGGCCGGAGATTCGACAAATTTCACGTTCGCCTTGTGATATGGAACCGAGAAAGCGTTTTGCGTCCATCAGAAATTCCCTCTTGTGGGAATAGGGGGGAAGGGTGTATAATAAATTCAAGAGAATGCCTGTTTGCAGCGTCACACTGCATACAGACGATTGAAAACGAAGGAGAATGCAATATGTTTGAAAATCTGATTGCAGCACTCAAGGCTGACAAGCGCAAGATCGTATTCACCGAAGGCCCGGACGCTCGTATCCTCGAAGCGGCTGCACGCCTGAAGAAGGACGGCCTGATGGATTCCATCCTGGTCGGCAATGTTGACGAGGTAAAGGCTGCTGCTGCAAAGGGCGGCTTCGATATCGAGGGCATGGAGATCATCGACCCGGCTACCTACCCGGAGATGGACGCTATGGTAGCTAAGATGGTAGAGCTCCGCAAGGGCAAGATGAGCGAGGAAGACTGCCGCGCTGCACTGTCCAAGGGCAACTACTTCGGCACCATGCTCGTTAAGATGGGCAAGGCTGACGCTCTGCTCGGCGGCGCTACCTACTCCACCGCTGACACCGTTCGTCCGGCTCTGCAGCTGATCAAGACCAAGCCGGGCGCACACCTCGTAAGCTCTTGCTTTATTCTGGTCCGCGAGAAGGACGGCGTAGAGGAGAAGCTGGCTATGGGCGACTGCGCGATCAACATCGACTATCCGGATTCTGTTGATAAGGAAGGCAACGTAACCCTGAAGGGCAGCCAGAAGCTGGCTGAGGTTGCAATCGAGACCGCTAACACCGCTAAGGCTTTCGGCATCGACCCGAAGGTTGCTGTTCTGTCCTTCTCCACCAAGGGCTCCGGCAAGGGCGGCACGGTTGCTCTGTCCCGCGAGGCTACCGAGTACGCTAAGGAGATGAACCCGGAACTGGCGATCGACGGCGAGCTGCAGTTTGACGCTGCTGTATCCCCGGTTGTTGCTGCTACCAAGTGCAAGGGCTCTCCGGTTGCAGGCCAGGCTAACACCTTCATCTTCCCGTCTATCGAGGCTGGCAACATTGGCTACAAGATCGCTCAGCGTCTGGGCGGCTACGCTGCTTACGGCCCGATTCTGCAGGGTCTGAATGCGCCGATCAACGATCTGTCCCGCGGCTGCAACGCTGACGAGGTTTACCAGATGGCGATCATCACCGCTGGCCTGAAGTAATTTCAGCACATACATAATTGCATAAGTAAGAAATCCGCCGACGTGAAAATTCAATCGCGTCGGCGGATTTTGCTTTTTCAGTGGGGAGGGAAAGCGTATGAAACGGAAGATTATAGCTGTTATTGCAGGTATTCTGATTTTTGGATGGGCATATTGGCTTGTGCCGTATTCGCCGATACCGGATACGGTGAATATCACGGAAATGCGGGTGTATCAGCTTGACAGGGGAGAATACGCTGATGATTTCACCGAGCGGGTTGATACAGATACCGTACGCGAACTGCTTACGCATATTCGGGCACGCCGTATACCGAGTCTGCGGCTTGAGGGGATACAGGAAGACAGTTTTGTCGTTGAGGTGAAATACTGGGATAAAACTATGTGTATCAATCTCGGCGAACCGGGTGGACCGGATTATGTGTATGACGGTATATTGCGTCCTACGCTGTGGATGCACAAGGTGTCCGGCGGTGAGGAACTGCTCACGTTGCTGGCGGACAGCTACTACAACAAAGGGGAGGGATAGCGATGAAACGAAGGATAGTATTTGCATTGATAAGTGTGCTGATTTGTGTGGGAGCAGCGGTTTGGCTTGTACCGTACACGCCAATGCCGGATACAGCAGAGATTGTGGACGTGCTGGTACTCCATGTTCATGCGGGAGATACGGCTGAGGACATCACCGGGCAGGTCGATACGAACGCCGTATGCGAACTGCTGCCGCAAATCAGAGCGCGCCGTCTGCCGAGTTATCATCGTGGCATCAGCGAAGACTGCTATCAGATTCAGGTGGTATACGGCGGTAAAACCGTATGTTTCAGCCTCGGTGAACCGAGTTATGCGTATGAGGTCACAGAAAGTATGTCACCGTGGGTGCATAAGCTGTCCGGCAGCGAGAAACTTCTTGCGCTGCTTGATAAACAATAAAAGGGAGGAACCGACATGAAAAAACGAATCGCATTTGCATTGGCGGGCATACTGGTGTGCGTTGGAGCGGCGGTTTGGCTTATTCCGTATGCACCTATGCCGGACATGGACGGCTTCTGGAACGTGCGTATCTGGCGCGTCAATGGCGCGGATATGACCGAACTGACCGAGCAGGTCAATCAAACGGCTCTGCGCGAAGCGCTGACACAGGTGCAGGCCAAACGTGTGCCGCGTTCGCAGAGCAGCTTTTCGATGGATAAGGTCAGCTACGAAATCATCGCGGTGTATAATGACACGCCGACCTTCCTTAATATCGGTGAACTTAATTTTGTGTACAACGGCAACGGCTGGGTGCATGATTTGAAAAACGGCAGTGAGATTCTTACTCAGCTGGATGAAATCTGCAATTCGTAACAACAACGCTGTGATGCAATCTACCTGAACAGATTACCGTAGGGGCAGACCAATGTGTCCGCCCTTTTTCATAGGTGGCGGTTCGTTTAGGGCGCACACATTGGTGCGCCCTACGATGCTGTGTATAGCTGAGTAAAATTGGTGCAATTTAGAGAGAAACGGCGGGATGATCCCATCCCGCCGTTCTACAGAGAACACATACGCAAACAAATGCAAAACAAAAGGACTGCTCGTCTCGGTCAGTCCTTTTCACAGCAGCGACAGCTGTCCATCCGCGAGATTTACAATTTTCAGTCCGCTCTGCTCAGCCATATGGACGGTCTGCGCGGTACCGCCTGACCGTCCATCATAGTAACAGATGAGCCTTGACGATGCATCCACCATAAACCGGTTGCGCGCGGCAAAGCACCCGGCGTGATAGCTCCGCGAGAGCGCGTACACCTTATCTGCGGCGAGCAGGCAGCGGTTGAACCGGCGCTTCCACTCGAGCGGAAACCGATCGGCCTGTCCGTCGAACGGCACAGCACACAGCAGCTGCACCGGGAGTGCGGCGCGCGTGCGCAGAACAGCTTCGGCGGCCCACAGATCAAAGCCGGTGGACATACCGGAGAGAAACCGCGTACAGCCGTCAGCGGCGGCCTCTGCGACCGCAGCATTGAGTGCGGCGAACAGCTCGCGCGCAGCGGGACAGTCCTCGTTCCGGAACGGCATTTTTTCAATTCGGTAGCCGGAAAAACAGCAGGTCACCGGACGCAGATCCGCCATGACACACCCTCCAATCAGAACAAATGTTCTGTTTTTATCAGTATACAATAGATGAAGCCAAAACGCAAGTTGTAAATTTGATAAAAAGCTGATATGATAAGTACAGCACAATTTACCGACACAGGGGAGGGACGCAATGAACGGTCAAAACCGATGGCTATACCTGATCAAGCGCATGGTTTACCGCTTTTTTGATGACGGCATTCCGCAGTCTGCGGCAGAGCTTTCGTATTTTCTGCTGTTTTCCATGTTCCCGCTGCTGATGTTCGTCAACTCCATGCTCGCACAGCTTGACCTGTCAATCGAGGGGATGCAGCCGGTGCTGGAAATGCTGCCGAAAAGTCTGCAGCAGCTCATAGGCGGCTATATTCAGCAGCTGACCGGCACGCCGTCGTTCAGCCCAATGATCGTCGGTCTGGGTCTGACGCTGTATTTCCTGTCCCGTGCGGTGCGCTCAATGATGCGCACGGTCAACGATATTTACCACGTTGAAATCTCGCGCGGCATGGTCAAGGACGTGCTCATTTCGTTCGGTATTACGGCGGGCTTTCTTGTTTCGGTTGTGTGCAGCTTTGTGCTCGTTGTCGCCGGACGAACCATCATCCGCGTTGTACCGAAATATCTGCCGGTGCCGCCGGCTGTGATGGACGGACTGCACGATGCCAGCTTCTGGGTGATGATCGCGTTTATTTTCGTGTTCCTCATGCTGTTCAACAAGGTCGTGCCCAATCTGCACCTTAGGTTCCGTGAGGTGTGGCCGGGGGCGCTGTTCTCGCTGGTAGCGTGGATTCTGGTATCGCTTGGATTTTCGTTCTATGTGGACAATATGGCGCGGTATTCTGTGCTGTACGGCTCTCTGGCGGCGATTATCGTACTGATGCTGTGGCTGTATATCGTCAGCATGATCCTGCTGATGGGTCCGCAGCTGAATCATACGCTGGTCGTGATGCGGCTGTACCGGCTGGAAAACGAGAAACACATCTAAGTAAAAACAGTGCGGATACGCACTGAAAATAGAGAAAACACGGAGGAAAAGGATATGAAAGTTGTAGCAATCAACGGCTCGCCGCGCAAGGACGGCAACTGTGCGCAGATGCTCGAGGTGCTCGGCAAGGTGCTCGAGCAGGAGGGCATCGAGTTTGAGGTATGTCAGCCGGGGGCGAAGGTGCATCCGTGCATGGCGTGCTATCACTGCCTGGACAACGGCACGCTGCGCTGCGTGCAGGATGACGACGGCGTGAACGATATCATCGCCAAGTGCATTGAGGCGGACGGCATCGTGCTCGCGTCTCCGGTGTACCACGGCGGCATTGCGGGCGGTATGAAGTGCGTGCTCGACCGTCTGATTCTGGCGGCAGGCTGCGGCGATAATCAGCTGAAGCACAAGGTCGGTGCGGCGCTGTGTACGCTGCGCCGTTCGGGCGGCATGGAGACCTACCAGCAGCTGCTCGGCACGATCAACACCATGGAGATGGTGCTTGTCACCTCGGACTACTGGAACGCTGTACACGGCGCGGACAAGGGCGAGGCGGTGCAGGATATCGAGGGCGTTGAAGTCATCGAAAAGCTGGGCCGCAATATCGCATGGATGCTCAAGGTGATCGACAAGGCCGGCATCGAGCCGCCGGAGAGCCGTCCGCGCACGATGATGAACTTTATCCGCTGATCCGTATGGTTATCCGCTAAACAAAAATTGCAGAGCCCCAAAAGGCACAATGAGAAACTCATTGTGCCTGAGGCTGTCGAAAAACTTCGTTTTCCGAACAGCCTCTCGCTCGAAACCACGCTTTCGAGCGAATCTCGAAGAAAAACCGCGTCTTACGGACACATTTTTTCTTCCCTTGTATAAATTCCGAGATACATGCTCCCGGAATTTATGAATTTGCAAAGCAAATTCGATTGAATGCGTGCTGCCGCACGAAGCATAAAAATCGAATATTGCTTTTTCGACAAGCTGAGGCACAATGAGAAACTCATTGTGCCTTTTGTGCATAAATTTATCAAATTGGTGGGCATATCCTGTGTAACTGCTGAAATGTGCGAAAAAATTCACGAATTGTTAACGGAACTGTGCAAAAAATGTCATGTAAACGCGAGTGGATTCTGATACAATAAATATATCACACAATGCAGTCAAAGGGAGGAATCATCATGACACCGAAACACGATATTTTACAGGTCACGCCGCGCGTGGAAGCGCTGGCGGCGCTCTGCCGCTCGAACAGCCGCATTGATCCGGCGCTGTACCGCAAGTACGATGTCAAGCGTGGTCTGCGCGACATCAATGGACAGGGCGTACTGGCCGGTCTGACCAACATTTCGGACATTATCTCCCGCAAGGAGATAGGCGGCGAAATCGTGCCCTGTGAGGGCGAGCTGTACTATCGCGGCATTCGCATTCAGGATCTGGTGCAGGGTTTCATCCGTGACGGCCGCAAGGGTTATGAGGAGGTTGCCTATCTGCTGCTGTTCGGTGAGCTGCCGGATGCCAAGCGTCTGGGCGATTTCAAGGCTCTGCTGGCGCAGGGACGCACGCTGCCGACCAATTTCACCCGCGATGTTATCATGAAAGCGCCGACGCACGATATGATGAACAGCCTGTCGCGCAGTGTGCTCACGCTGGCATCCTACGACAGCAACGCGGATGATATCAGCCTGCCCAACGTGCTGCGGCAGTGCCTGATGCTGATTTCGGTCTTTCCGATGCTGGCGGTGTATTCCTATCACGCCTACAATCACTACGAGTGCGGCGGCAGCATGTACATTCACTACCCGTCGGACAGTCTGTCTACTGCGTCCAACTTCCTGCGCATGCTGCGCCCGGATATGCAGTACACGCCGCTCGAGGCAAGAGTGCTCGATCTGGCGCTTGTGCTGCACATGGAGCACGGCGGCGGCAATAACTCGTCATTCACAACACACGTCGTCACGTCCTCCGGCACGGATACCTATTCGGCTATTGCAGCGGCGCTCGGTTCGCTGAAAGGCCCGAAACACGGCGGAGCGAACTACAAGGTCGTGCAGATGTTCGAGGATATGAAGAAAAACGTGTCGGACACCACGGATGAGCAGGCAGTCGCGGACTATCTTGTCAAGCTGCTGCGCCGTGAGGCATTTGACCAGAAGGGACTCATCTACGGCATGGGCCACGCTGTGTACTCGATATCGGACCCGCGTGCGCAGGTATTCAAATCCTTCGTCGGTCAGCTGGCGCACGAGAAGGGCAGAGACGCGGATTTCGCGCTGTACACCATGGTCGAGGAGATGGCGCCCAAGGTTATCGCACAGGAACGCCACATCTATAAGGGCGTGTCTGTAAATGTTGATTTTTACTCAGGTTTTGTGTATTCCATGCTGGGTTTGCCGCCGGAATTGTACACGCCGGTGTTCGCCATGGCACGTATCGTCGGCTGGAGCGCGCATCGCCTGGAGGAGCTGATCAACACGGATAAGATCATCCGTCCGGCGTACCGCTGCGTGCAGCCTGCGGAGCCTTATATTTCTCTTAAGGAACGCTGAGACTTAATATAATAAAGAAAACAGGTGCTGTAAGTTAAAATTACAGCACCTGTTATTATAGATATAAGATTTGAGGCAATACCGCATAATTGAACAAGAGTGATTTGCGAGTGAATTTTGCGTACTGACGAGGCACAGTTTTGCGGTAATACTTGATGTATTACCGTGAAACTGCAACAAAGTCAGGACACAAAATTGCCGCAAAGCACCGCCGCTTTAATTGTGCGGTGTTGCCTTAACCAATATTGAGCGCTTCGCGCAGCACCTGCAGGCTGGCGAGATGACCGTCGAGCATGGAGAGCGTCAAATCTTCCATTTCAAGGGAAATCTCATCGTTGTAGCCCGACATGCGGACAACCGAGAAAACTCCTTCCACCACTTGGCATCGTGTCCCGCGCCGACGGCAACATAGTTCCACGAGCGGCGGGCAAATGCGTCGATCGGCTTGGTATCCAGCATGCCGTTTGGCTGCCAGTAGCGGCGCTCCGGCCGTGAATCCTTGCCGTGGATATGGTAAATTGCACCGTGCTCACCGAGCACACGGGCTGCTTCGATCGGATCGCCGCCCATCCAGAACAGGTGGGACGGATCAAGGTTCATGCCGATCATCGGGCCGACAGCCTCACGCAGACGGAGCAGCGTTTCCGGGTTGTAAACTAGCTGCATACCGTGGTTTTCGAGCGCAATCCGCTCGATTCCGCAATCTTCTGCCAGCTTAACGAGCTTTTTCCATGCGGGAATCGCAACCTGATTCCACTGGTAATCCAGAATGTCCTGCGTCTCGGGCGGCCACGAGGTCGTGATCCACACCGGCGTTTTATCGCCCTCGCAGCCGACCGGCAGACCGCTCATCATAACGATCTTCTTTACTCCGAGCTGATGCGCCAGCTCAAAGGTTTTCTTTGTTACATCCATGTCCTTTTCATACGCGAGCGGGTTGCCTGAGCAGTTGAGCGCGCACAGCTCCAGACCCTTCTCACGCATGGCATCATACCATTTTTCGCGGGCGGTCTTGTCGCTTACCAGAAGGTCGAGGTCACAGTGCGGCGCACCCGACCAGTTGCCGGTGCCGATTTCAATGGCGGCAATTTTCTGCTCCACGCAGAAGTCGAGCATCTGCTCATAGGGCATATCCAGCGTGCAGGTTTTGATAGCAAGCTTCATTGTCATATTCCTTCTCTCATTAGGATACGGTAATTTTACCACATTGTAACCTTTGCTGGCAAGAGATGTCTCCAAAATATGCCCAAAACGACCATGAAATTCCCATGATTTTATAGGAAAAATGCCGTAAGAAAAATAAAAATGCACAATGCACAGCGTCTGGTTTTCGATTGTCAAAGCAGGAATTTGTGAATGTGCACAAAACGAAACATGCGAAAATCACCACCTCTTACAAAAATAACAACGAAGGGTTGCCAAAACGGTATTATTGCATTAAAATATTACCAGAACGTTGGAGCGTTCCTAAGTCCCACAGCAGTGGGAACCGACCGCAGAGCAGACAACCTGAGAGTCTGTTTGCTCCGCATGAAAAAGGAGAGAGGTTTTTATCATGAAGAAGAGATTACTTGCTATGCTGATGACTGGCGCTATGGTTGCAAGCCTTGCAGCTTGCGGCGGCGGTTCTTCTACCCCGGCTGGCGGCGACACCCAGAAGGATGGCGGCGCTAAGGCTGGCACCACTTCCGGCTGCTCTGTTGACGTTATCCTGAAGACGACTGCTTCCGAGTACTGGAGCTACGTTAAGGCTGGTGCTGAGGCTTACTCCAAGGACAACCCGGACGTAAAGGTTGAGGTTAAGGGCGCTACCTCCGAGACCGCTTACGACGAGCAGCAGAATATGATCGAGACCGACCTGAACTCCGGCGCATACGATGCATTCGTTATCGCTCCGCTGCAGGCTGACCTCGTTAAGACCCTGATCGCTGGCCAGACCGCACCGATCGTTGCAGTTGATACCAACATCGATGCACCTGAGGTTCTGTCCTTCGTAGGTACCGGCAACGAGGATGCTGCTGCAGAAGGCGGCAAGGCTGCCGTAGAGGCTGCTAAGGCTGCTGGCTGGGATAAGGTTCAGGCAATCGCAATTTCCGGCGTACAGGGCGACGGCACTGCTACCGCACGTCTGACCGGTTATGAGAAGGGCGTTACCGAGGCTGGCGGCGAGTTCCTGAAGGACGAGATCCAGTACGCTGACGCTGTTGCTGATAAGGCTGCTACCTCGATGGAAGCAATCATGCAGAACCATCCGGAAGGCGTCGCTATCATCGTCTGCAACAACGACGATATGGCTATGGCTGCTGCTCGTGCTGCAAAGGGCAACGCTGCTTACGCGAAGACCATCTTCGTTGGCTTCGACGGCATTCAGTCCGCTTGCAACGCTATCCTCGCTGGTGAGGAGACCATGTCCGTTGCTCAGGAAGCATACGACATGGGCTACAAGGCAGTTGAGGCTGCTGTAAAGGCTGTTAACGGTGAGACCCTGGAGAAGTTCATCGACTCCGGCTGCTCCGTTGTCACCAAGGATAACGCTCAGGAGCGCCTGGATAAGCTGAAGGGCTACATCGGCTAAGCAATCCATCCCACACGCTTGTGGTTTTCCATTAGTTCCAGCATTTAAGTGAACGAGAAGAAACCCCTGCTCGATTTCAATCTCTGCAGGGGTTCTCTTTTCAAACATGCTCCCGCGGACAAGAAATGGTAAAGAGCTTGCACTGGGCAGGCTTTTCCTTAGGGAACTGAACCGAGAACAGTTTACTTTGTCCCGCACTTCATCTCGGAGAAGAAAAGGTGATATGCAAATGAGTGAATACGTAGTAGAACTGAAAAACGCGACCAAGCGTTTTCCGGGCGTAGTGGCTCTGAAAAACATGCAGCTTTCCGTCAAGCCGGGCGAGATCCTCGGCCTGATCGGTGAGAACGGCGCAGGCAAATCTACGCTGATCAAGGTGCTGACTGGTGTGCATCAGGCAGACGAGGGTCAGATTTATGTAGACGGCGTCGAGCAGCATTTTAAGGACCCGAACGATTCGGCAGCGGCTGGCATCGCGTGCGTATATCAGGAGCTTAACATTGAGAAGCTGCTGAGCATTACTGACAACATTTTCATCAACAAGTGGATCAAAAAGGGTACTCTGCTGGATTACCCGACCATGCATAAAAAGGCAAAGGAAGTTATGGCTTCGCTCGGTCAGGACGTAGACCCGACCAAGCCGGCAGGTAACTTTGGTATGGGCGTACAGCAGATGATCGAGATCGCGAAGGCGGTTCTGATCAACGCAAAAATGATTATTATGGACGAGCCGACCTCCTCTCTGGGCGAGAAAGAGGTTGAGCAGCTGATGAAGACCTGCCGTGACCTGAAGGCACGCGGCATCGGCATCGTCTTTGTATCCCATAAGCTGGAGGAGCTGTTCGAGCTGTGCGACCGCGTTGAGGTTATCCGTGACGGTGAGTTCATCGCAACCAAGCCGATCGATCAGTGGGATAATGACTCCCTGATCACCGCAATGGTAGGTCGTTCGCTGGACAATCAGTTCCCGAAGGAATTCGGCGAAAAGTCCAAGGAGCCGATGCTCGAGGTTGACAACGTTGTTGAGGCAGGCGTCCTGAACGATGTATCCTTCAAGGCATACGGCGGACAGATTCTGGGCTTTGCTGGTCTGGTCGGCGCCGGTCGTACCGAGATTATGCGCGCAGTATTCGGCGCAGATCCGATCGATAGCGGCAAGATCAAGATCAAGGGCAAGGAAGTACATATCAAGTCCCCGCGTCAGGCTATCAAGCACGGCATTGCGTTCCTCACCGAGGACCGTAAGGGACAGGGTCTGGTACTGGCTCAGACCATTCGCACCAACCTGATTCTTGCTAACATGAAGGGCTTCTCTTCGGGCTTGTTCCTGAACGAAAAGAAGATCCTCGAGACAGGCGAGCAGAATATTGCGTCGCTGCGCATCAAGACCCCGTCGATCGACGAGATCGTAGGCCAGCTGTCCGGTGGTAACCAGCAGAAGGTCGTAATCGGCAAGTGGGTCAACACGGATGCAGAGATCTTTATCTTTGACGAACCGACCCGTGGTATCGACGTCGGCGCAAAGGTCGAGGTTTACAACGTAATGAACAGCCTTGTCAAGCAGGGCAAGTGCGTTATCATGGTATCTTCGGAAATGCCTGAGATCCTCGGCATGTCCGACCGCGTAATCGTAATGCGCGGCGGCGAAGTAATGGCCGAAGTAGACCGTGACAGCGAACATTTCAATCAGGAAGACCTTATGAAGGCAGCTTGGGGAGGTAAATTAGATGACTAAATCGAAGAAATCCAGCAGTTTGATGTCTTATGCTGGTACTTTTGGCGCACTGGTAATCCTTTGTGTAGTTCTGGCGATCGCTTCGCCGAACTTCTTTAAGTATTCCAACATGATGTCTGTTCTCAAGCAGACCTCGTTCAATGCACTGGTATCCACCGGTATGCTGCTCTGCCTGATCACCGCCGGCATCGACCTGTCCGTAGGTGCGAACGCAACGTTCGCTGCCTGCCTTGCAGGTATGCTGGTTAACAAGGGCATGAACAATCCGGTTCTGCTGTTGGTTGTTGCCATCGTTGGCGGCACCCTGATCGGCTGGATCAACGGTATGCTTCTTACCCGTCTGCACCTGCCGCATCCGTTCGTATCTACCCTCGGTATGAAGAACGTACTGTGGGGCGGTGCGCTGATCATCACCAACTCTCAGATGGTATCCTTCTCCGGTAATGATGCTGTTATGTGGCTCGGTTCTTCGACCGTAGCCGGCTTCCCGGTATCCTTTATCGTAGTACTTGTCATCTACGTTATCATGCACATCCTGCTCACCAAGACCGCTCTGGGCCGTTCCATCTACTGTGTAGGCGGCAACCCGGAAGCAGCTCGTCTGTCCGGTATCAACTCCGCTAACGTGCTGACCTTCTGCTACACCCTGTCCGGTTTCATGGCAGCTCTGGCTGGTATCGTATCCATCGGTCGTTCCGGTATCTGCAACGGCGTTAACGCAATCCAGCCGTACGATACCGACGCAATCGCAGCCTGCATCATCGGCGGCGCATCCTTCATGGGCGGCAAGGGCACCATGGTTGGTACCATGCTCGGCGCGCTGATCATCGCTGTTCTGCGTAACGGCTTCTCCCTGCTGTCCGTTTCTTCGGCAGTACAGAACCTCGTACTCGGCCTGGTTATCATCGGCGCCGTACTGCTCGACGTTACTCGTGAGCGCATGGCTGCTAAGGCTCGCCGTCTGGCTGCTAAGTAATCAGTCCGCGCATATCAAACAAAAAAGAGTCGCTGTAAAGCGGCTCTTTTTTGTTGTGTAAATCGTTATCTGATTATTAAAGTATTGGGAATGGGAGCTAACCTTTGGCTGGGAGCTCCAAAAGGATAGACACCAAGGTTTGCCCGTAGGCCACTAAACCTTGTTCCCGCGCCGTGCGCGGATAAAATGAGTACTATCCTCTTGGGACTCCATCTTCCTTTATTTCTTGGGTTGGCGCAGATCAGAGACCGGCGACCGCTTCGATATGGGGAACGGCAGTCGGGTTACCATTGCGTGTCTTTCGCAAATTATTCGCAGTTCACAGATAGCGTACTGCTACACATGCGGGTTATTCTTCACAGGCGCGACACAAGGTGAATTGCCCGAAGGGCAAGAGAAGGTTCCCTGGGGGATAACAGTGTCGCGCAACTCGTTGGCTTGGATATTTTGCACGACACCTACGAATTGCACTCGTTATACCGTAGGGTGCGACAAGGTGAATTGCCCGTCAGGGCAAGAGAAGGTGCCCTGGGGTACGACTCGGCGCACCGTTTGTATCCGACCTGCACAATCTATCCCGTAGGGGCGGCCATTGGCCACCCACACAACGGTAAACCGTCACGTCAATTTTCCATTCTCCATTATCAATTCTCAATTACTGCAAATCGCTAAATGCAATCTCCCGCTACAACATCTCCTGCGTTATCAGCCCAAGATTGGTATAATACAGCTCCCGTTTGGGCTTCACGCCACGCAGCAGCATTTGATACATCGCCAGCACGGCGTGGAACGACTCCTGCGAGAATGACTGACCGATCACGAAATCCACCGTTCCCTCGCGCAGATACCGCTTCGCGGTGGGCGTGAGGTCGTTGCAGACGATATGCGGCCGGGTGGTGCGCCGCGCTTTTCGAATGCCCGCGATGCAGCCGGAGAGCGGCTGGCAGGCCATATAGACGGCGTGCAGGCGGCTGTCGGCCTGAAGCGCCTGCGCGACGAGTTCGCCGGTGAGTTCAGGCATTTCGTTGGTTTCAATCACGCGGTAGGCATCTTCGGAGAAGCCCAGCTCGAGCAGACGGCGGCAAAAGCCGTCCACGCGGCCTTTGTGGGCCTCCATACGCAGATTTCCGGTGACAATGAGAACGTGCTCGGGCGGCCGGATGAGTCGCGCCATGACACCGGCGGCGATAGCGCCCGCGCGGACAAGATCCTGTCCGGCGTGGCACAGACGGCCGCTGTCCGGCACGTCGGCATCGTAGGTAATGACGGTCACGCCTTGCTGCACTGCTTGCTCGATGGCGGCGCGGACCTCCGGCGTATTCTCGGCACGGATGATGAGTCCGTCCACGCCGGAACGAATCTGCTCGTCCATCGCGCGGAGCAGCTCCTGCATGGTCATGGTGCGCAGCGGCTGCTCGGTCAGTATAAACGCTGGATCGGCGATATAGCGCAGTGCCTTGCGAATGCCGCTGACGATCTGCCGGTTGAAGTACCCATCCGTCCATTGCGGAATGAGAATAGCCGCTTGCCTGCAATCTGCCGATTTCGGCGGCACTGGAGGCTGGTAGCCGAGTTTTTCTGCGGCACGGACAACTTTTTCTCGTATCATCGGATTGACGTTGGGGCGTCCGTGCAGCACACGGTCCACCGTGCCGCGCGACACACCGGACAGTTCTGCGATTTTTTGTATGGTAACTGCCATTGACACATTCTCCTTTTCTACTTCAAAGTATAGGGGAGAGCAGCGCTGACGTCAAGCATAACTACGCACAGTGCACAATCAAAAATGCACTGTCATCTGCTTTTGAGCCTTCATTTTGCCATAAATTTGCGGTGACTTTTTAGGCAGGCTTCCAATGTTTTGGTGGGACGGTTGACCGTGACGGAGAGATTGCGGTACAATGTATGCAATGAAGAAAAAGTGTGAAAAACGCGGGAATCCGCGTGTATTAACGAGATTTTAAGTGATTATTCCTGCTGTTAAAAAGGAGAGGATCAGCATGCTGAATATTGGTGTTATCGGCTGCGGCGCAATCGGCCGCGATCACATTCGACGCTTGACGGACATTGTTCCGGGCTGTCAGGTTGTTGCCTGTGCAGACTATTTTGAAGAAGCTGCGATTAAGGTTGCGGCGCAGTATGAAGGCATGAAGGCATACAAGACCGGCGAGGAGCTGATCGCAGCACCGGAGGTGCAGGCGGTCGTTATCACCTCGTCCGACCCGAGCCACGCAGGCTATGTGCTCGAGGCTCTCAAAGCGGGCAAGCAGGTGTTCTGCGAGAAGCCGCTGGCACAGAGTGCCGCCGACTGCGAGAAAATCATCGCGGCCGAGACCGCACACGGCAAGCGTCTGGTACAGGTCGGCTTTATGCGCCACTATGACCGCGGCTACGCCGAGATGAAGCACATCATCGACTCCGGTGAGCTGGGTGCGCCGCTGATGATTCACGCGTGCCACCGCAACGTGTCTCAGCCGGACGGCTTCCAGACCGAGATGGGCGTTTCCAACGTTGCAATCCACGAGCTGGACATATGCCGCTGGCTGCTCGGCGATGAGTATAAGAGCGGTCAGGTGCTCAAGGTGCGCCAGTCCGCGTGCTCTACCAAGGGTTACGACAACCCGCAGATCGTGCTGCTGGAAACCCAGTCCGGTGCTCGCATTGACGTAGAGGTTCAGGTTGCGGACGCTTACGGTTACGACATCCAGTGTCAGGTCGTCTGCGAGAAGGGCACAGTCAACCTGCCTGATCCGTATGCGGTTGTCAAGCGCTCGAACGCAACCCGTTCGTTCCCGATCCTGACCGACTGGAAGGACCGCTTTATTGAAGCCTATGACATTGAGCTGACCCATTGGGTCAAGACCCTCGAGGAGAAGGGTGAGCCGGATGGTCCGTCCGCATGGGACGGCTACGCTGCCTGCGTCGCAGCAGACACGCTCAACCGTTCCCGCGGCACGAATCAGTTCCTGCCGATCGAGATGATGGATAAACCTGCTCTCTACAAATAATCTCTCATATAAAAGAAAAAGGACCGTTTGGGCGGTCCTTTTTCTTTTATATTGGGTTATACGGTCAGCTTTTCCGCTTGATATGCGGCACGGATAAACAGGGCAAGCAGCACAAGGCTGGCAATCTGCGAGAGAAAAATCGGAATGGAAGTTGGCAGCATGCGCAGCAAAATGTTGATAAGGGAAAGATAAAAGCACCAGCGAATACGCTTGGGCGGAAAGTCGTAGCCGCGTTCTGTACAGACATCGTCCAGTCCGGTGTACAGCCAGAACTGCGAGACATAGGCTGCGATCACACCGGCAAGTGCGATCAGGCTGAACAGCAGATAAAACGTGCTGGGTGTATACGGCGGCGTGTCGCTTGGAACGAGTGTCATGGCCAGCAGGCCGACAACGGTTGCCGCCACGCTGAGCACAGTGGCTGTGAACGCACGCTGCAGGCGCTCGGACACGCGGCTGAACCGGTAAAACGGATAAAACTGCACGAGGGTGCAGAATATACCGAGAATGCCGGTAACGGTGAGCGCTGCACCGTTTGTGCCGTTCAAAGTGACGGGGCCGCTGAATTGTCCAAGCACCAGTGAAACGGCGCTGCACAGCCAGAACATGGAAAGCCAGCGGGCGATGGGAATGTTGTTGTTCATAATCTCTACCTCCTTGCCATTATAATAGCAGAGAAGATGGAAATATGCAAGAAAAAGCAGAGCCTTTCGGCTCTGCTTTTGTGCGATTTTACAATATATTAATACTGTACCTGAACCGGCTTGCCGGAGTGGAACGAATCCGTAATCGCGTAGGTAACGAGGGTTGCCTTGGTGCCGTCGTAAACGGTCAGCTCGGGCTTGCGGTCCTTCTGGATGCAGTCGATGAAGTCCACCATTTCGAGCAGGTAAGCCTCTGCGAAACGCTGCGGGAAGTTCTCGACGATCTCCTGACGGGCACCGTACTGATCGTAAACCATTACACGGTCCTTCCACGGTACACCGGCTACGCGGATATGCGCTTCGGTGCCGACGATTTCGGTCTCGGTGTGGTAGCCGTGCGGCGCAGTACGGCCAACGTGCAGGAAAGCGACCGTGCCATTGTAAAACTTGAGCATTGCCATGCCGGTCTCGGTGTCGCCGTTCTCGGCAAACTCGGGGTGCTTAAAGTTGGTGCCTGCGGCGTAAACCTCGGTAACCTCACCGCCGAGGAACCAGCGCATCAGGTCAATGTCGTGCGAAGCCGCGTCAATGAAGATGCCGCCCGAGGTCTTGGAGAACTTGATGCAGCTCTCGACCAGTGCTTCCGGGTCAAGGCCGGTAGCCTTTACCAGATACGGCTTGCCGATGCGGCCTGCGTTGATCTGTGCCTTTGCATCCGCATAGGACGGATCGTAGCGGCGCATAAAGCCAAGGAAGAAGATCTTGTCCGGGTGGCGTTCAACAGCAGCCTCAGCGCGCTTGCACTCCTCGAGCGAGCAGCCGAGCGGCTTGTCGGTGAAAACGTGCTTGCCTGCATCGAGCGCGTACTCGATCATCCAGCAGTGCTCCGGAGAGGAGGAGACGATAACGACAGCTTCGATGTCTGCCTCGTCAACCATTTTCTTGTAGTCCGTGGTGGTGTACTCTACCTTGAGGTAGTCCTTCGCCCAGTCCAGCTCCTTCTGCTCGAGCGAGCAGGCAGCGACCAACTTGCAGCCGGGAATCTTGAACGCGAGATTCTGCGCGTGTACCGAACCGAGACGGCCCAAACCGACGATGCCAACTTTGATTTCCTTCATGTTTGTTCTCCTTTTTATAGAGCGGATTTTCTCTCTACGGCAATCGAACGATTGCCTGTCTCTCTCTCATACTAATTTTATCACTGCGTGGACGCGAACGCAAGGAAAAACGACCAAATCAGAGCGTTTTTTATACGGTGAAAACTGGCATTTCAGCACTCGGCAGGCGGGTGTGATAAAATTCCGACGATCATTTCATAAATTGTTCACAAACAGCACTTGACTTTGCCCGTATGTGGTGGTAAATTAAGTTTAGCACTCGGGGAGATGGAGTGCTAACAACCGAAAGAAAGGAGTCTGCTTCGGTGGAGCTTTCGGAACGTAAAAAGCAAATACTCAAAGCCATTATCGGCGATTACATCCGCACGGCTGAGCCGGTCGGCTCCAAGGCATTGACCGAGGGACACGAGCTGCCGTTCTCGTCCGCCACCATCCGCAATGAGATGAGTGAGCTGGAGGACATGGGCTACCTCGAAAAGCCGCACACCTCTGCGGGACGAATCCCCTCACCGCAAGGCTATCGACTGTATGTGGATGAACTGATGGAGCGTCCGGCCGACAATGCGGAGGACGGAAACGCACTGCAGAACAGCGTGCTTACCAAGGTACGCGAGCTTGACCACCTCATTCAGGAGGCCGGCAAGCTGCTCACCAGTCTGACGAATTACGCGTCGGTTGCTATCACACCGGCCATGACACAGATCGCCATCCGGCAGTTTGAGATCATCGCAGTCGATAAGATGAATTTCGTAATCGTAGTAGTTACGGATTCGGGTACGGTTAAGAACAAAATGGTCCGCACGGTGGCTGAGGTCTCCAAGGATGAGGCCGAACTGCTCACCTATGTGCTCAACCAGACGCTGACCGGACTGCCGCTCTCGAGCATCACCGCCGAGCGATTCGACATTGTGCGCCGCGCCGCGGGATTGACCGCGCTGCTCGCTCCGGTGGCCGAGTACATCGCAGAGCTGATCACCGAGCTGAGCGACCAAAAGGTTTACCTCGACGGTGCCAGCAAGCTGCTTCGTTTTCCGGAGTACCGCGATACGAAAAAGGCGCAGACGCTGCTCGATTACATGGAGGACGACCGCAAGCACCTGCTGCCGGCCACCCGCAAGATCGACGGCATCCAGTTCTTCATCGGACCGGAAAATGGTGAAAACCCGCTGAGTGAAACCTCGGCAATCTACGCAAAATACGATATCGGCAAGATCGGTCAGGGTGCAATCGGCATCGTGGGTCCGACCCGCATGGATTACGCCAAGCTGTCCGCACAGCTCAGCCGCTTCGCAAAAGGGCTGAACAAGCTGATTGCCGAGACATTTTTAGATGAAAAAGACGGAAATCATTGATTTCCTATAAACGGAGGCACAAAACGACATGAGCAAAAAGACAAAGCCGGAGGCGGAAGAGCAGGAGCAGGTAAAGGCCGAGGCTCCCGCAGAGGAGACCGCCAAGGCTGATGCAAAGCCCGCGACGGACTGGGAAGCCAAGTATAACGACCTGAACGATCGTTATCTCCGCATGGCGGCGGAGTACGACAACTTCCGCAAGCGCAGCCAGCGCGAGCGCGAGCAGGCGTACACCGATGCAGTCAGCCGCGCCGTAACCGCACTGCTGCCGACCTACGATAACCTCGAGCGGGCGCTCAAGGCAGAGACCGCCGACACCGAATATAAAAAGGGTGTCGAGCTGACCATGACGCAGCTGACCGAAAGCCTCAAGGGCATTAACGTCACCGTCATCGACGCTGCCGCAGGCACCGCATTCGATCCGAACTTCCACAACGCGGTTATGCACGTTGAGGATGAAAGCCTCGGTGAAAATGTCATCGCGGAAACCTTCCAGCAGGGCTTCCAGATCGGTGATAAGGTTATTCGCCATGCGATGGTGAAAGTCGCAAATTAAGAGTGGAGATTGGAGAGTGAGGAGTGGAGAGATTGCTTCTCTTCCAACTTTATTCTCCGAAACACACTCTATCAGATGAAGAACGCAGAGCTAAGAGATACGAAATCTTCACTCTCAACTCTACACTCTTCACTCTATATCAAACAGTAAAATGTAAACTATATCCTAATCTTTAAGGAGTGTATTTATTATGGGTAAGATCATTGGTATTGACCTTGGTACGACGAACTCTTGTGTATCTGTTATGGAGGGCGGCGAAGCCGTAGTCATCCCTAACGCTGAGGGTGCGCGCACCACTCCGTCTGTTGTTGCATTTTCCAAGGACGGCGAGCGTATGATCGGTCAGGTCGCTAAGCGCCAGGCTGTAACCAACGCTGACCGTACCATTATTTCCATCAAGCGTCACATGGGCACCGACTACCGCGTAAACATCGACGGCAAGCCGTACTCTCCGCAGGAGATTTCCGCTATGATCCTGCAGAAGCTGAAGGCTGACGCAGAAGCATACCTCGGCCAGCCGGTAAATCAGGCGGTTATCACCGTTCCGGCTTACTTCTCCGACTCGCAGCGTCAGGCTACCAAGGATGCCGGCAAGATCGCAGGTCTGGAAGTTCTGCGTATCATCAACGAGCCGACCGCTGCTGCGCTGGCTTACGGCGTAGATAAGGAATCCGAGCAGAAGATCATGGTTTACGACCTCGGCGGCGGTACGTTCGATGTATCCATCCTGGATATCGGCGAGGGCGTTCTGGAGGTTCTGTCCACCGCAGGTGATACCCACCTCGGCGGCGATGACTTCGACCAGCGCATCATCGACTGGATGGTTGACGAGTTCAAGAAGTCCAACGGCATTGACCTGTCGAACGACCGCATGGCTATGCAGCGCCTGAAGGAAGCTGCTGAGAAGGCGAAGATCGAGCTGTCCGGCATGAGCCAGACCTCCATCAACCAGCCGTATATCACGGCTGACGCTACCGGCCCGAAGCACCTCGAGCTGACCCTGACCCGTGCAAAGTTCAACGAGCTGACCGCAGACCTCGTAGAGCGCACCATGGGCCCGGTTCGTCAGGCTATGAGCGACGCTGGTCTGTCCGCTTCCGATCTGTCCAAGGTCCTGCTGGTTGGCGGTTCCACCCGTATTCCGGCTGTACAGGAGGCTGTTAAGGGCATCACCGGCAAGGAAGGCTTCAAGGGCATCAACCCGGACGAGTGCGTAGCAATCGGCGCATCCATCCAGGGCGGCGTTCTCGGCGGCGAGGTCAAGGACGTGCTGCTGCTCGACGTAACTCCGCTGTCCCTCGGTATTGAGACCCTCGGCGGCGTATGCACCAAGCTGATCGACCGCAACACCACCATCCCGACCAAGAAGAGCCAGATCTTCTCCACCGCAGCTGATAACCAGCCGTCCGTTGAGATTCACGTTCTGCAGGGCGAGCGCGAGATGGCTGCAGGCAACAAGACCCTCGGCCGCTTCACCCTCGACGGCATCGCTCCGGCACCGCGCGGCATTCCTCAGATCGAGGTTACCTTCGATATCGACGCAAACGGCATCGTAAACGTATCCGCTAAGGACCTCGGCACCGGCAAGGAGCAGAAGATCACCATCACTGCATCCACCAATCTGTCTCAGGACGAGATCGACAAGGCAATGCACGAGGCTGAGCAGTACGCTGAGCAGGATAAGAAGAACAAGGAAGCAGTTGAGGTTCGCAACAACGCTGAGCAGCTGGTATTCCAGTCCGAGAAGGCACTGACCGATCTGGGCGACAAGCTGTCCGCAGACGAGAAGAGCGGCGTTCAGGCTGAGATCGAAAAGGTTAAGGAAGCACTCAAGGGCACCGATACCGATATGATCAAGGCTGCAACCGAGGGTCTGTCCAAGAAGTTCTCCGATCTGGCCGGCAAGATCTATCAGCAGCAGGCACCGCAGGGCGACCCGAACATGGGCGGCGCTCAGGGTGCAGGCGCACAGGGCGGCCAGCAGGGCGACTTTGTAGACGCTGACTTCACCGAGGTTAAGGACGACGATAACAAGTAAGTAATTGAAAATGGAGAATGGATAATGGAGAATGATGGTTACGCGCTTCGCGCGTCATTCAATTCGGCATGAAATGCCGTTCCTCAATTCTCAATTTTACATTTTCCATTCTCCATTGGATAAGGCGCACTTTGGTGCGCCTATCCCTGTGTATAGGATGATTTTTTATGGCTGATAAAAGAGATTATTATGAAGTGCTCGGCGTACAGAAGGGCGCAAGTGATGATGAGCTGAAAAAGGCATACCGCAAGCTGGCGCGCAAGTACCACCCGGACCTCAACAAGGATAATCCGGAGGCTGCGGATAAGTTCAAGGAAGTAAACGAAGCATACGAGGTGCTGTCCGACAAGGAGAAGCGTGCCAAGTACGACCAGTTCGGCTTTGCCGGTGTGGACCCGAGCTACGGCGGCGGCGCCGGTGCGGGCGGCTTCGGCGGCGGCTTTGAAATGGGCGATCTGGGCGACCTGTTCGGCTCGTTCTTCGGCGGCGGCTTTGGCGGCGGACGGTCGTCCCGCCGCAATGCACCGCAGCGCGGCGAATCCATCCGTCAGACGGTGATTCTGTCCTTCGAGGAAGCCGCATTCGGCTGTGAGAAGGAGATCACGGTCGAGCGCATCGAATCCTGTGATGACTGCGGCGGCACAGGTGCCGCAAAGGGCACCACGGCGGAGACCTGTCCGAACTGCCGCGGCACCGGCGTTGTTACGCAGACCCAGCGCACGCCGCTCGGCATGTTCCAGACGCAGGGCGCCTGCCCGAACTGCCGCGGCACCGGCAAGATCATCAAGAAGCCGTGTCCGAAGTGCGGCGGTCAGGGTCGTGTCCGCAAGACGCGCAAGTTCAAGGTCAACATTCCGGCCGGTATCGACGATGGTCAGTCCATCCAGCAGCGCGGTCAGGGCAATGCCGGCGTAAACGGCGGCCCCGCAGGCGATCTGTTCGTAACGGTTGCCATCCGTCCGCACCCGATCTTTACTCGCAACGGCCCGGATGTACATGTCGATATTCCGATTTCGTTCGCACAGGCCGCACTCGGCGATACGCTGCAGGTGCCGACCATCGACGGCCGCATCGAGTACAAGATTCCGGAAGGCACACAGACCGGCACGACGTTCCGCATGCGCGGCAAGGGCATCCAGAACGTCAACGGCCGCGGCCGCGGCGACCAGTACGTCCGCGTAAACATCGAGGTGCCGAAGAACCTGTCCGACAAGCAGAAAAAGCTGCTGCGTGAGTTCGAGGAAACGTCTACCGACGAGAATCAGGTCAAGCGCAAGAGCTTTTGGGATAAGGTAAAGGACGCACTTAAGGATAAATAATTAAAGGAGCTTTGCTTTTTGAAGAAATACGGTGAATTGGATTCGGTAAGCTGACCGGGAGGTCGGCTGAACCCATAAACCACCTCCCAAAAGGACGAAAATATCGACTTTTCAGGAGGAATTCCCATGAATCGGGAAAATAAACGCAAGCAATATCAAAAGGGTTATTACAAAACGCATGCCTGTGACGACAGCTTCATCTGCAGGGTGTGCGGCCGTCCGGTCGTACCGGCAGGCGCGGGCAGCGACCACAGGAATCACTGTCCGAACTGTCTGTCCAGTCTGCATGTGGACGATGAGCCGGGCGACCGTGCCGCCGACTGTGGCGGCATCATGGACGCCATCGGTGTCTGGGTCCGCAAAAACGGTGAGTGGGCAGTGATTCATCGCTGCCGACGCTGCGGTGTACTGCATTCCAACCGCGTAGCGGCTGACGATAACCCGATGAAGCTGATGTCCATCGCCATGAAGCCGGTGGCGTTCCCGCCGTTCCCGCTGGAGCGGGTCGAGGAGCTGACCGCGCTCATGGGAGGAGATGGCTCGGTAGAATAAAGAAACCCCCCCGAGAAAATCTCGGGTGGTTTTCTTTTGTGGGATAAAAATTGAAAATGGAGAATTGAGAATGGAAAATGAACGCAGAGATGAGGAATTCACCATGGTTCTGAATCGTTGGCATATGCCTTATCGTAGGGGAGCACAGTGTGCTCCTATGCAGCGCCATATCAAACGTTTTGCGGGCGCACACTGTGCGCCCCTACGGTTACACATCTGCAAATGATTTTGGTAGGGGAACACACGTTTTACCATCACGATAATTCTCCATTCTCCATTTTCCATTCTCAATCATTCACGCGATAAATGAAAAACCCGCTCTCGGTATAACCGGGAGCGGGTTTTCTGCACAATTTTAGATCTTTAGATCTGCGGCAGCAGGTTTGCCAGCTCGAGAGCCGCGATCGCTGCATCTGCGCCCTTGTTGCCGGCCTTGGTGCCTGCGCGCTCGATGGCCTGCTCGATGTTCTCAGTGGTAATCACGCCGAACGTTACCGGTACGCCGGTCTGCAGATTGACCTGTGCGATGCCCTTGGCAGCCTCGTTGCACACGAGGTCATAGTGGCTGGTCGAGCCGCGGATAACCGCGCCGAGGCAGATAACTGCATCATACTTGCCGCTCTGCGCCAGCTTCTGCGCCGCAAGCGGAATCTCAAATGCACCCGGAACCCATACGAGTGTGATGTCATCCGTGTCCACACCGTGACGTACCAGCGTGTCCTCCGCGCCGGAGATCAGCTTGGAAACGATAAATTCGTTGAAACGTGCACCAACGATTGCAAACTTGCCCTTGGTTGCTACTAACTTGCCTTCGAGTACCTTCATCTTAAAATCTTCCTTTCAATATGGTGAACAGATATATTGCAGGGCGAGGTGAGATCATCCCGCCCTGCGGGATAGATTGATTACAATGTTTCACTAAAGAGGTGTCCCATCTTAATCTTCTTGGTTCTGAGGTAGAATGCGTCGTCCTTCTGCGGTGCAATCTCAATCGGCACGCGCTCGGCGATCTCTACGCCGAAGCCGTCCAGACCGTAAATCTTCTCCGGATTATTGGTCAGCAGGCGCAGCTCCTTCGCGCCGAGGTCCTGCAGGATCTGAGCGCCGATCCAGTATTCGCGCAGGTCGGGCGCAAAGCCGAGCTTTACGTTTGCCTCAACGGTATCGAAGCCCTTTTCCTGCAGCTCATACGCCTTCAGCTTGTTGATCAGACCGATGCCGCGGCCTTCCTGGCGCATATAGAGCAGCACGCCGCGGCCTTCCTTGTCGATCTGCTGCATGGCTGCCGCCAGCTGCTGACCGCAGTCGCACCGGCGGGAACCGAACACGTCGCCGGTCAGGCACTCGGAGTGTACGCGGCAGAGCAGGTTCTTGCCGTCGCCGATCTCGCCCTTGACGAGCGCAACGTGGTGCTCGCCGGTCAGGTCGTTGACGTAGCCGTAGATGCGGAACTCACCGAAACGGGTCGGCATTTTCGCACAGGCTTCGCGCACAACGTGCTTGTCATGACGGCGGCAGTAGTCCTGCAGATCCTTGATGGTGATGATCTTGAGGCCCCATTCCTTGGCCTTCTCCATCAGCTCGGAGGTGCGCATCATTGTGCCGTCATCGCGCATGATCTCACAGCACAGACCGCACTGCTCGAGTCCGGCCAGACGGCACAGATCGACAGTTGCTTCGGTGTGGCCGTTGCGGGTCAGCACACCGCCGCGGCGTGCAACAAGCGGGAAAACGTGTCCCGGACGGCGCAGCTCCTCCGGCTTGGTGTGGATATCCGCACATTTGCGGCAGGTAAAGCCGCGTTCCTCGGCGGAAATGCCGGTCGTGGTGTCCACATGGTCGATGGAGACCGTGAACGCGGTGTGGTGGTTGTCGGTGTTGACCTTTACCATCTGCTCGAGACCGAGACGGAGTGCAACCTGCTCACTCATCGGTGTGCAGATCAGGCCCTTGGCATGGGTCGCCATAAAGTTGACGTTCTCGGTCGTGGCGAACTGCGCCGCGCAGATGAGGTCGCCCTCGTTTTCGCGGTCCGGGTCATCAATGGTGAGGATGAGGTGTCCGGCGCGAAGCTCTTCGAGCGCCTCTTCAACTGTATTGAACTGATATTCCATAAGAGAAAACCTCCGTTAAAATCCGTGTTGTGCAAGAAAATCCATCGTAATACCGCTGGATTTGTGCGGCGTGAGCATTTTTTCAACGTATTTGCCGATCACATCGCATTCGAGGTTGACCGGCTCGCCCGGCTTTTTGCCGAGCAGAATGGTCTGCGCGCCGGTGTGCGGAATGATGGAGACCGAAAAGTCGGTGTCCGTCACAGCCGCCACGGTAAGGCTGACACCATCAATGGCGATCGAGCCTTTTTCGACGATGTACCGGAGCAGGGGAGCCGGTGTTTTGATCGTTACCCACACGGCGTTGTCCTCGCGCCGCTGCGAGAGAACCGAGCCGGTGCCGTCGATGTGGCCGGATACGATATGACCGCCGAACCGTCCGTCGGCAGGCATCGCGCGCTCCAGATTGACCGGCGAGCCGCTCTGCAGACTGCCGAGCGCAGAACGCCGCAGGCTCTCCGCCATCACGTCGGCGCTGAAGCTGTCGTCCGTCAGCGCGACCACGGTCAGGCATACGCCGTTCGTGGCAATGCTGTCACCGATTTTTGTATTTTCGAGCACGGTATCCGCCGCAATCGTCAGCCGAGCGCCCTTTGCGCCGCGCTCGATGCGCCGCACCGTACCGATTTCTTCGATAAGTCCAGTAAACATTACAATCTCCCTTCAATCAGGAAATCTTCGTCCATCGGCGTGCAGGTCACGTCCTTCAGCGGAAGCGCCTGCACCATCTTGTCAAATCCCAGACCTCCGACCGGACTTTTTGCGCCTGCACCGCCGATGATTTTCGGGGCGATGTACGCCTGCACGCGGTGCACCACACCGGCCTCCAGCGCGGAGAACGCAAGTGCCGAGCCGCCTTCGAGAAGCAGACCGTCGATGCCGAGTGCGCCGAGCTGGCGCATCAGGTCGGCAAGGTCTACGCGCTCGTTTTTCGTTTTGCATTCGAGAATGTGTACACCGTGCCGTTCCAGTTCAGCGGTGCGCTCATTTCGACCGACGACTGCGATATAGGTCGGGATTTTGTTCGCCGTTTGTACGATTCTGCTGTCGATCGGCGTTCTTGCGCGGCTGTCGCAGATTACACGGATCGGATCGCGCCCGCCGTCAATGCGGCAGGTGAGCAGCGGATCGTCCTCAAGCACGGTGCCGATGCCGACCATGATGGCGGGCAGCCGGTTGCGCGTTTCGTGCACATGACGGCGGGAGGTCTCGCCGGTAACCCAGCGGCTGTCGCCGGTGTGCGCGGCGATTTTGCCGTCCAGCGTCATCGCGTACTTGAGCGTCACAAACGGCGTTTTGTGCGTGATGTAGTGAAAGAAAACTTCATTCACGCGGCGGCATTCGTCCTCGCACACGCCGGTCTCGACTTCGATACCTGCGTCGCGCAGGATCTGTGCGCCTTTGCCGGCTACCAGCGGGTTCGGGTCGAGGCAGCCGACGAACACGCGGCCGATCTTGTGCTCGATGACTGCGTCTGTGCACGGCGGCGTGCGTCCCCAGTGGCAGCACGGCTCGAGTGTGACGTAAAGGTCTGCGCCCGTGCAGTCCTCGGTGCAGTGCGCGAACGCATTGCGCTCGGCATGCAGGCCGCCGATGTGCTCGTGCCAGCCTTCACCGATGATTTTTCCGTCCTTGACGATGACGCAGCCGACCATCGGATTCGGGTTGACGTGACCGGCTCCACGCTGGGCCAGCGCCAGCGCCCGACGCATATATTCCTGTTTTTGCTCCTGCATAGAATCACCTGATATAATTCTGTAGAAAATTTCACGATAGTTTGGCGACAGCCATAAAAAAACGTCCCAAAGACAGAATCTTCGGGACGTTGAGAAAAGCATTGTGAAAATAAAAAGCCTGAAACACCGAATCGGCATTTCAGAACAGTAAACAAGCGGAAGGTCTTTCCGCATATTCTTCTTTTATCCAGACTATACTGTCGGCTTCGGAATTTCACCGAATCATGCTTCCGCCGAATGGCATCCGCTCGCGGGCTGTACCGCCGGTAGGGAATTGCACCCTGCCCTGAAGAATCAAATATTTGGTTTTGCGGGGCAAAGCCTTTATTGCTCTGCCTGAGGAAAGTATAGTCCCAAGCGGAGAAAAATGCAAGAGTTTTTTGAAAAAATAATTTCACAGAATATGGGAATGCGAACAAAACACCGGAAAAGTTCAAAAAAGACTGGAAAATAAGTGAATAACGCACGAAAATAATAAAACGACTACGCGGTCTTTATTGATAATTTCCTGTTTTCTATTCCGACTCGCTAAGAGCCGCCCTATGGGCGGTTGCTCGCTGGACGCCCACTGCGGTGGGTGTATCCATTTTCAATTTGCTTCGGTTGTGCTATAATCAAATAGCTATGAAACGAAAGGAGAGTGTGCCATGCGGATCTGGACCGGACGAGCGGGAAGCGGTAAGACAACGGCCATCCTGCGGGAGATCGCGGCGCTGAGTGAAAAGGGAGAGGGACGGCAGATTCTGCTCGTGCCCGAGCTGAACTCGCACCTGATGGAGCGGCGGCTTGCCGCGGCCACGCACAACCACGGCGCACGCACGGCCGAAGTGCTGACGTTCTCACGATTGGCTGACCGTGTGTTCTCTGAGGTCGGCGGACTGGCACAGCAGATGCTGACGCCGGCAGGTCAGCTTTTGACCTTGCAGGAGGCGGCACGCCGTGTGCAGGGGGGGCTGAGTGCGTGGAAGGGTCTGGCAGACAAGCCGGAGCTGCTGCAGGAGGCGCTGCGGCTGATCGACGAGTGCAAAACCTGTGCGGTCGCGCCGGAGACGCTGTTTGCGGCTGCCGAGGAAAGTGAGGACGCGGTACTTGCAGAAAAATTGTCCGACCTTGCACAGATTTTAACAGCTTATGAGCGTCTGTGCGAGGAGTCCCTGCCCGACCCGAGAGACCGTCTGACACATTTGCGCGACCGTCTGGCAGAAAGCCACACGCTGGACGGTGCAGCGGTCTATCTGGATGGATTTCTCGGCTTTACCGTGCAGGAAAGTGCAGTGGTTGATGCCATGCTGGCAGCGGGTGTGCCGCTCTCTGCGGCGGTAACCTGTGATACGGATTACCCGGAGATTTTCCTTACCGGCTGTAAAACAGTGCAGAAATTAACCCGAATGGCAAAGCATCATAACCAGACGGTCGAGCGCATCGAACTGGGCGAAAGCAAGGTGGCCCGACCGGCGGGACTGGCTGCGCTCGAGCGCGAAAGCCTGCTGCCAGTGCGCACCCCACAGGAGCGTGCGGACGGCGTTCGGCTGTACGAGGCGGCTTCGCCGTTTGACGAGTGCGAGCACGCGGCGGCTTACATTCGGCGCAAGGTGCGGGACGAAGGCGCGCGCTGCCGCGATTTTGTGGTTGCGGCACGCGATATCGAGCCGTACAGCGCGTTTCTCGCAATGGCGATGGCGCGGTACGACATTCCGGTGTTCCTCGCGGAAAAGCCGGATCTGCTGTCCCGTCCGCCGATGGCGCTGGTCACGAATGCACTCGAGACGGCACGAAATCACTTCCGATATGAAGATCTGTTCTCCTGTCTCAAGACCGGACTTGCGGGCTTGGATTGGGACGAAATTGACAAATTAGAGAACTATGTGCTCACCTGGAACATCCGCGGCGGAGCATGGGAACGCGAGTGGACCGAGCATCCGGACGGCTATGGTCTGTCCATCGACGAGAACGCGAAGGCGCAGCTTGCCGAACTGAACACACTCCGCAAACGGGCAATCGCGCCGTTCTCCGCACTGCGCGAGGCACTTGCAGGTGAGCAGCCTGCAGGTGACTGCGTGCGTGCGCTCTATGCATTCCTTCTCGCGGTGGATGCGCCGCAGCGCATGACCGACCGCGCCGCCGGACACGAGCAGGCGGGGCGTCTGCAGCTGGCCGACGAGTACCGCCAGCTGTGGGAAATCCTGGTCTCTGCAATGGAGCAGTTTGCATGGGTGTGCGGTGATATGCCGCTGACGCTCGACCGTTTCGCGCAGCTGTTCCGGCTGGTGCTCGGCGAGTATGATGTGGGTACGATTCCGGTTTCGCTCGACCGCGTGACCTGTGGCAACATCGAGCGTGCGTGTACGGAAAATGCGAAATATGTCATCCTGCTGGGCGTCAACGACGGCCTGATACCGAAAACCCCGTCCTCGACCTCGCTGCTGAGTGACATGGACCGCGACAAAATGGATGCGCTCGGCGTGGAACTCAAAGCCTACGGCGAGGAACGCTTGCTGATGGAGCAGGAAACGCTCTATCGGGCACTCGCGTGCCCGACGGACGAGCTGCTGCTGACGTATCACACCATCGACGCAGGCGGCGGTGAAACGCGGCCGTCCTACTTCGTAAACACAGTGCGCGAATTGCTGCCGGATGTGCCGTTTTCCACCCACCGGACGGAGACCGTGCGTGACCGCCTGCAGGCGGAACGACCGGCGGTCGAACTCGCGTGCGCGTATCTTTCGGGCGACCGGACAGCCGCTGTGCGGGCTGCTTATGACTACTATAAGGATGATGAGCGAGTCAAAAACGCGCAGGCGCAGCGGCGCGGCAGAGGACCGCTGAGCAGTCCGCACACGATTGATGGCTTGTACGGAAGAAGTCTTAATCTGACCGCTTCGCGCGTGGATACGTTCTATTCCTGCCGGTTTGCGTTCTTTATGCAGTACGGTTTGAAGGCCAAGCCGCGCCGCGTGGCGAGGTTTGATGCGCTCTCGACCGGCACGTTCATCCACTATGTGCTCGAGCATGCGCTGGATACCCTTGGAAAGTGCGAGGGCGGCGCCGCCCATGCCGATCAGCCGACCGTGCGGAAAGCCTGCCGTGAAGCGGTACGGCAGTATGTCGCGGAGGAGCTTGGCGGCTTGGAGAATAAAACCGCGCGCTTCCAATACCTGTTCCGCCGACTGGTGCGCGCCGTGGAGCAGATCCTCGACAACGTGATCGAAGAACTGCGCGTATCCGACTTTGCGCCGATCGACTATGAGCTGGACTTCTCGCGCAGCGGCGATTTGCCGCCCGTGCAGTGCGAGGACGGCGATGTGTCGGTTTCGCTCTCCGGCAAGGTGGACCGCGTGGATGGCTACATCAAAAACGGCCGCCTCTATCTGCGCGTTATGGACTACAAAAGCGGCAAAAAGTCATTTTCGCTGTCCGACATCTGGTACGGACTCAACATGCAGCTTATCATCTATCTGTATGCCTTGCAGCAGGAGGGTCTGGACCGCTATCGTGCCCGCCTGACCGCCGAGCTGAACGAAATCGTACCGGCGGGCGTGCTGTACGTTCCGGTGCGCGATGAGCTGCCGGACGCGGCGCGCGACACGGACGAGGAAGGGCTGCGCATCCTGCGCGATAAGGCGCTGCGGCGTTCGGGTCTGCTGAGCGACGATATGTCGCTGCTCGAGGCAATGGAGCACGGTCTGGAGGGTGACGGACGGTTTATTCCGGTCTCCATCAAGACAAAGAAGGGCGAAGACGAGCCGACGCTTGCCGCCAAGTCTGCGGTAGCCGATCTGGCGAAATTCGGCAGACTGGCACGCTACACGCAGAAAAAGCTGCTCGAAATGGGGCAGGCTCTGCGGAACGGCAGCATTGAAGCCGACCCGCGCAAGACCGACCGCAGCTATTGCGAATGGTGCGATTTCCGGGCAGCCTGCCGGTTCGACGAGACCGCCGGAGACAAGGTACGCTGGCTGAAAAACATCAAGGACAAGGAATTCTGGGAGCAGTTAGGAGGGGACGACAATGCCGAAGTGGACACCTGATCAGCAGACCGCGATCGACGACCGCGGCGGTGCACTGCTGGTTTCGGCGGCAGCCGGCTCGGGCAAGACAGCCGTGCTGACCGAGCGCGTGCTCCGGCGGCTGACGGACGAGAACGATCCGGTCGATATCGACCGCCTGCTGCTGGTTACCTTTACCAACGCAGCGGCAGCCGAAATGCGTGAGCGAATCGGTGCGGCCCTCGGTGCGGCCGTAGCCGCGAACCCGCGCGACACGCGTCTGCGGCGGCAGCTGTTTCTCGTGCACCGCGCGAAAATCACGACCGTGCACGCGCTGTGCCTGTCGCTCGCGCGAGAGCAGGCGGCGGTGCTCGGCATCGCACCCGACTTCCGTCTGATGGACGAAAACGAGGGCAAGCTGCTCCGTGCCGAGGTGCTTGAAGAGGTGCTCGACACGGCCTACGAGCAGGCGGACGAGAAGTTTTTCGCGCTCTGCGATCTGCTGACGGCGGGGCGCGACGACCAAAAGCTGGGTGAGGTCATTCTCGGCACTTACGAGAAGATTCAGGCACATCCCGATCCGCGAGCGTTCCTCGAGGATGTGCGCGCCGGATTGTACACGCGCGGCATGGACACGCCGCACGGCCGTGTTCTGCGTGAGCAGGCCAGGTCGGCAGCACAGCACGGTGCGGCATTTCTGCACATGGCTGTGGATGAATTGACCGGCATTGACGAGCTGGCGGACAACTATCTGCCCGCGCTGACGAGCGACTTAAATCAGGCGGAACGCCTGCTGGACGCGCTGTATAACGGCAGCTGGGATGACTGCGTGAAGGCTGCCCGGTCGATCTCGTTTGACCGACTGAAGGCAGCGAGGAAATTCGAGGACAAGGCGTTCCTCGAGCAGATCAAGGCCATGCGCGAGGAGTGGAAGAGCGTTGCCAATAACATTCGGGAGAAATGGCTGACCGTCACCGCAGAAGAAGCGGAGTATGACCGCGGCCTGACAGCCCCCGCGCTGTTCGCGCTCATTGACATGGTAAACGCCTTCGATGATGCCTTTACGGCAGCGAAACGTGCGAGAAATGCTGCGGATTTCAACGATCTGGAGCACTTTGCCGTGCGTCTGCTGTATACAGACGGCAAGCCGTCCGCGCTGGCGAAAACCATGTCCGAGCAGTTCACCGAAATTGCGGTGGACGAGTATCAGGACACCAACGCCGTGCAGGATGCCATCTTCCGTGCACTCTCCAGAGACGAGACCAACCTGTTCATGGTCGGTGACGTCAAGCAGAGCATTTACGGCTTTCGACTGGCCGACCCGTCCATTTTTCTTGAGAAATACCGCAGCTTCGGTGAGGCGGCGGACGCCGCCGACGGACAGCCGCGCCGTGTCGTGCTCGGGCAGAATTTCCGTTCGCGAGCGGCCGTGCTGGATGCGTGCAACTACCTGTTCGCCGCCGTCATGGGCGAGACCGTGGGCGACCTCGCGTACACGGACAAGGAGGCGCTGCACCTCGGTGCGGACTACTATCCGGAGGCCGGAAACGAGCGGTACAAGACCGAAGTCCTGCTCGTGGATGCGGACGGACTCGGCGAAGACGATGATGCGCCGGACAAGACCGAACTCGAAGCGCAGCTTGCCGCGAAGCGGATTCGTGCGCTGCTCGATGAAGGCTTTCCGGTGACGGACAAGCAGACCGGAAGGCTGCGTCCAGTCACGCCGGGTGACATCGTAATCCTGCTGCGCTCGCCGAAAAATAAGGCGCCGACCTACATTGCGGAGCTGGAGCGCATCGGCGTAACAGCCAGCGCCGAGCAGCGCGGCGGCCTGCTGGAGACTGCCGAGGTCGGCACGATGGTGTCGCTGCTCAGCGTCATTGATAATCCGAGGCAGGACGTTGACCTTATCGGTGTGATGCGCTCGCCGCTGTTCGGCTTCACCGAGCAGGAACTGGCAGATATTCGCCTTGTGGATCGCAAGATCAGCTATTATGACGCGCTTCTGCAGTCGAGAACGGATTTCCCGAAGGTGGAAACCTTTCTGCAGCGGCTGGACTTTCTGCGCACCTTTGCGTGCGATCAGCCGGTGTACCGCCTGCTGTGGGAGATTTACGATCAGACCGGCGCACTCGGCCTGTACGGCGCGCTGCCGAACGGCGCACAGCGCCAGAGCAACCTGCTGACATTCTTCGAGCGGGCGCGCTCGTTTGAGGGACAGGGCTTCCGCGGCCTGTTTGACTTTGTGCGCCTGCTGCGCGGCATGCTCGAGCAGGGCGAGGATTTCCAGACGGTCGGTGCCGAGGCCACCGGCGGTGCGGTCCGCATTCTGTCCATCCACAAGTCCAAAGGACTGGAATTTCCGGTCGTTATCGTGGCAGACTGCGCCAAGCAGTTCAACGACAGCGACCTCAAGGAGCCGGTGCTCGTGCACCAGAACCTCGGCTTCGGCAGCAAGTGCCGCGACCGTGACCGCGGTGTGCAGTACGACACCGCCGAGCGCATTGCGGTCTCGGTGCAGATGCGCCGCGAGATGATATCCGAAGAGCTGCGCGTATTATATGTAGCGATGACGCGCGCCAAGGAAAAACTGATTCTGACGGCAGCCACCGGCAGCCTGCGGAATTCGCTGAAAAAATGGTCGCTGTTGGCATCGCTCGATGAGCTGCCGCAGTACGCCATGGGCGCGGCGCGCACGCCGCTTGCGTGGATTCTGACACCGCTGCTGCGGCATCCGTGCGCGCGTGCGTTCCGCGAGGAGTATGCGCCCGAGGTGCCCGAGCACGGCACGGATAATGACGCATTCACGCTCAAGGTGTATTATCCGAGCGACCTGCAGCCGCAGGAAACTGAAATCCTGCGTTTCGAGGACAGGGAGACCGGCGACTGCACCGTGCAGCCGCACTTCGACTACCCGCATGCTTACCTCGCGGATCTGCCGAGTAAGCTGACCGCCACCGGTGTCGGCCGCGGCTACCGCGCAGACGAGGCCGCCGAGCAGACACCGCCTCCGCGAAAGGAGGTGCAGCTGCGCGCGCCGCTGTTCGAGCAGGGAGAAAAAAAGCTGACACCGGCCGAGATCGGCACAGCACACCACCTGTTTATGCAGTTCTGCGACTTTGACGCCGCCTGTGCGTCGAACGGCGTGGAAAACGAGCTGAATCGTCTGGCGGAAAAGAAGATTTTGTCCACAGAACAGGCGCATGCTGTGGATAAACGCAAGATCGAACGGTTTTTCGCCTCCGACCTGTACAAAACCTTTATGGCGGAAAACAAGGTGCGGCGTGAGTTCAAGTTCTCCGTGCTCGTTCCGGCGCAAGCGTATTTTCCGGTTGCGGCAGACGCACCCGAGGAAAATGTGCTCCTGCAGGGCGTTATCGACTGCCTGATCGAAACCAGGGACGGCTTTGTTATCCTTGACTTCAAGACCGACCGCATCAAGAAGGGCGGTGCGGTCGAGAGAGCCGAGCAGTACCGTCCGCAGCTGGCCGCCTACGCGCGTGCCGTGCATGAGATTTACGGCAGACCGGTCCGCGCCTGCGTGTTGTACTTTTTCCACACCGGCGATACTGAATGGGTGTCGCTTGACGAGGGCTGACGGCATTTGACCGCCCGGCAGTTAAGAGCGTGTTAAGATTCATTTGCATGCATTGACATTGCGGCCGCACGATGGTAAATTGAGTACAACAAAAGCGAAGGGGCACCGGAAAAATACCGGACGGCTCCGCAGGACTTCAATATGCCACCATCATTCATTCCTCATTTCCAAATGAAAAATCCGCAGACGGGAACGTCTGCGGATTTTTCTATCTCTAATCTATTGAAAAGGAACAGGCTATATCAATTAAGCGCGATAGCGCGCATAAAATAGAATTTACTGTGCAAATTCGTAGCCCGTAGGCCTCTATCCTTAAAAATGTTTAATGAGAGCAAACCGGGAGCATGTATCGGCGCAGCGCGTCCAAGAATCCGCGCAAGGATAGCGCAGGTTTTACACCCTGAGAGGGAGAAAGTTTCCGTATGGGAACTTTCGGACGACTTTGGAACGGCCCACGGTCCGTATCCTGCTTGTCGGCGAAACTGTAGTTCCGCGACAGTTTATTGCACGGATTGCATAACACGCATGCGGCAAAAATCGTGAAAAACCGTCATATGCCCGCTTTACTTTACAGGGCAAAAAGGATATAATAAACTTAACTATCAAAAACGACCTATTTGGAGAAAAGGAGAACGACGAAATGGCGTATTATTTCAGTGAACCTTCGCATACCTTTAACGAATATCTGCTGGTACCGGGGTATTCCTCTGCGGAGTGCATGCCGGCGAACGTAAGCCTGCGCACACCAATCGTTAAGTACAAAAAGGGCGAGGAATCCGCGCTGTATGCCAACATTCCGATGGTTTCCGCAATCATGCAGGCGGTATCGGATGATCGTATGGCGATCGCACTGGCGCAGGAGGGCGGCATCTCCTTTATCTTCGGTTCGCAGTCGATCGAGAGCGAGGCTGCCATGGTTTCCCGCGTAAAGAGCTACAAGGCAGGCTTCATCGTATCCGACTCCAACGTAAAGCCGGACACCACACTTGAGGAAGTTCTCAAGCTGAAGGAGCGCACCGGTCACTCCACCATGGCGGTTACCGATGACGGCACCGCAAACGGCAAGCTGCTCGGCATTGTCACCAGCCGTGACTACCGCGTCTCCCGCATGGAACGCAGCGTTAAGGTTGAGGAGTTCATGACGCCGTTTGACAAGCTGATCACCGCTCCGGCAGACACCAGTCTCAAGATCGCAAACGACATCATCTGGGACAACAAGCTGAACTCTCTGCCGCTGGTAGACGACAAGCAGCACCTTGTTTATATGGTATTCCGCAAGGACTACGACAGCCACAAGGCAAACTCTCTTGAGCTGCTCGATGAGCACAAGCGTTATGTAGTCGGCGCAGGCATCAATACCCGCGACTACGCAGAGCGTGTTCCGGCACTGGTTGAGGCCGGCGCAGACGTTCTCTGCATTGACTCCTCCGAGGGCTTCTCCGAGTGGCAGAGCCGCACCCTGTCCTGGGTACGCGCAAAGTACGGCGACACCGTTAAGGTCGGCGCAGGCAACGTCGTTGACCGTGAGGGCTTCCGCTTCCTCGCTGAGGCCGGCGCGGACTTTATCAAGGTCGGCATCGGCGGCGGTTCCATCTGCATCACCCGTGAGCAGAAGGGCATCGGCCGCGGTCAGGCTACCGCTCTGATCGAGGTTGCAGCCGCTCGTGACGAGTATTTCGAAGAGACCGGCATCTACATTCCGATCTGCTCGGACGGCGGTATCGTTCACGATTATCACTGCACGCTGGCGCTGGCTATGGGCGCTGACTTCCTCATGCTCGGCCGTTACTTCTCTCGTTTTGACGAGTCCCCGACGAACAAGGTCAACATCAACGGCAGCTACATGAAGGAGTACTGGGGCGAGGGTTCTGCCCGTGCCCGCAACTGGCAGCGCTACGACATGGGCGGTGACAAGAAGCTGTCCTTCGAGGAAGGCGTTGACTCCTACGTTCCGTACGCAGGTTCGCTGAAGGACAACCTCGGCCTGACCCTGAGCAAGGTTCGTTCCACCATGTGCAACTGCGGCTCTCTGTCCATTCCGGAGTTCCAGAAGAAGGCAAAGATCACGCTGGTATCCGCAACCTCGATCGTCGAGGGCGGCGCACACGATGTTGTGCTCAAGGAAACCTCATCTACGAGCAAATAAGCATAGTTTACTCACAAATTGCCCCACAGGTTATCTCTGCGGGGCAATTCTTATCGGAAATGAGATTGCATGAAGGGGGAGGGGCGCTATGCCTCAGAATAACAAGCCGGGACGCCGTCTGCTGCGGCAGCTGTACGGCTCGTGGTACCGCGTGCGGCACAATATCAGCATTTTTGCGAGATGGTGCCTGTTTGCGGTAATCATCGGCGTGGTCGTCGGCGCGGTCGGCGCGGCGTTTGAGCACGCGCTTGAATGGGCGACCGAAACCCGGCAGGAGCAGAGCTGGACACTGTATTTTCTGCCGCTGGTCGGTGTTTTCATTGCGTTCTGGTACAGTAAAATGGATATGCCGCTTGAGCGCGGCACTAACTTTATCCTGACCTCGGTGCGGCAGGATCATCCGGTGCGGCTGCGGCTTGCGCCGAGCATTTTCATCACCTCGGTGCTGACCCACCTGTGCGGCGGCTCGGCGGGCCGTGAGGGCGCGGCTTTGCAGCTCGGCGGCGCTATTTCGGGCAATATCGGACATCTGATGCACCTGGACGACAAGGATTCCCGCACAATCACCATGTGCGGCATGGCAGCGTGCTTTTCGGCGCTGTTCGGCACGCCGCTTGCGGCGAGCGTGTTCGCAATGGAGGTTATCAGCGTGGGCGTGATGTACTACGCGGCGCTGTTTCCGTCCATCCTTGCGAGCGTGATCGCGCATCAGGTAGCGCTGCAGCTTGGCGGCGGCACGACCGCGTTTACGCTCTCCGGTGTGCCGGGAAATACAGATGTGCTGCTCATTGTAAAGCTGGTGGCGTTCGGCGTGGTCTGCGCCGGACTGAGTGCGCTCGTGTGCATCATCTTCCATAAAATCGGCCATCTGTTCAAGCATTTTCTGCCGAATCAGTACGCGTGCATCGCGGTCGGCGGTGCTGTCGTTGTGCTTATCAGCCTGCTGCTCGGCACCCGAGACTACAACGGTGCAGGCATGCAGGTCATTGAACGCGCGATTGCCGGTCATGCGGCCTACGAGGCGTTTTTCCTCAAGCTGGTGCTGACGGCGATTACCATTGGCGTCGGCTATAAAGGCGGTGAGATCGTGCCCGTGCTGTTCATCGGTGCGACCTTCGGCGCCGCCTACGGCGGATTTTTCGGTCTGGCGCCGTCCTTTGCGGCCGGTCTCGGCATGACGGCTGTGTTCTGCGGCGTGACAAATTCGCCGCTCACATCCATCCTGTTGGCGTATGAGCTGTTCGGCGGTCAGAGCCTTTCGCTGTTCGCGCTGGTCATCGCCATCTCGTATATGCTCTCCGGCTACTACGGCCTGTACAGTGAGCAGAAGATCGTCTATTCCAAGCTCCAGCCGAGATATATCGACCGAAAAACGAAATAACCAACCATCCGTAGGGCGCGACGACTCGGCGCGCCGTGTAAATCATGTGCAGTTGCTGAAAAGGCGGCGTGCCGAGGTCGTCACGCCCTACGATATACGTTCTCGAAAGGAACAAAGCCAATGCAGAATTTCAAAGGTGCAATTTTCGACATGGACGGCACGCTTTTGGACTCCATGCCGGTCTGGAAACGACTGACACAGCGCTACCTTGCGCAGTTCGACGTTCACATCACAGACGCGGACTACGCGGTATGCGAGGGCTTTTCCCAGCCGCAGGTCGCGGAGTATTTTCTGAAACGCTATCCGAACCTGCCGCTGACCCAGCAGCAGATGCTCGACGGCATGGACGAGATGATCACCTCGCGCTACGAGACGATTGCCCGGCCGAAGGACGGCGTGATCGACTTTCTCGAAGGTCTGCGCGCACGCGGCGTCAAAATGGCGATCGCTACGCTGACGGCACGCCGCCACGCGGAGAAGGCGCTCATCGACCGCGACATGATGAAATATTTCGAGTTCATGCTCACCATCGAGGACGTAGGCGTGCCCAAGTACGAGCCGGACATCTATCTTGAAGCCGCCCGCCGTCTCGGTCTGACGGCAGAGGAGTGCATGGTGTTCGAGGATGCGCCGTATGCGGGCGTAACGGCGAAAAAAGCCGGTTTTGCGCTCTGCGGCATGGCCGAACCCGCCTATGCGGAGGGCGAAGACACGCTCCGGCAGGTGAGCGATGTGTTCGTCGAGCATTCCTTTGCCGAACTTGCGGATAAACTGTAAAAAACACTTGCAATATAACGCATCATATCCTATTATATATAGGAAAGAGAGTATGGAGCTGCGTTAGAAATTCTAACGCGGCTTCCTTTTACGTTGGGAGGCTGAAATTTTTGGAACAACAGAATAAAATGGGCACCGCGAAAATGGGTCCGCTGATCTTTTCGATGGCACTGCCGGCGATGATCTCTATGATCATCAACGCGCTGTACAATATCGTAGACAGTATCTTCGTGGCCAAGTATTCGCAGGATGCGCTGGCGGCGGTTTCGCTCGTATATCCGCTGCAGATGCTGGTCGTGGCGATCGGTGTCGGCACCGGTGTCGGCGTAAACTCACTGATCGCACGCCGTCTGGGCGAAAAGCGCCAGAAGCACGCGGACTCGGCGGCAGAGCACGGCGTTGCGCTGGCGGTTGTTGGCGGCATCGCATTCTTCATCCTCGGCTGGGGATTTTCGGGTGTATTCGTCGGCGCATTCGGTGCGAGCGAGGCGGTTTCGACCTTTGCGGTTCAGTATTCGCACCTTGCGGTCGGCATGAGTATTTTTGTTATGATCTCGATGATGTGCGAGAAGATCCAGCAGTCCGGCGGCAACATGATCATCCCGATGTGTCAGGGTTTGACCGGTGCGATCATCAACATCATCCTTGACCCGCTGATGATCTTCGGTATCGGTCCGTTCCCGGAGATGGGTATTCGCGGTGCGGCGCTCGCGACCGTTATCGGCCAGATATTCGGTATGTTGCTCGGTCTTTGGGGTGTGTTCCGTCAACAGAAGGTGCTGAACGTCAATATGCGCGAGTTCAAGTGGCGCGGACAGACGATCAAGGACATTTACCGCGTCGGCCTGCCGGGTATTGTCATGCAGAGCGTCGTTTCCGTTATGACGGCCGGTATGAACGGTATTTTGATTGCCTTCTCGCAGACGGCGGTCAACGTACTCGGTGTGTATTTCAAGCTGCAGACCTTCGTCTTTATGCCGGTATTCGGCCTCAATCAGGGCGCGCTGCCTGTCATGGGCTACAACTACGGCGCGCGCAACCGCAAGCGCCTGATGGGTGCTTATAAGATCACGCTGACGGCGGCTGTCGTCATCATGGGTCTGGGTCTGGTGCTGTTCCAGCTGCTGCCCGAGCAGATGCTCATGCTGTTTGTGGACAAGTCCGATGCGACGGCAGCACAGGAGATGATCGAGGTCGGCGTTCCGGCGCTCAAGACCATCAGCCTGTCGTTCCTCGGCGCGGCGTTCGGCATCATCAACTCCACGCTGTTTCAGGCCACCGCACGCGGCATGAACAGCCTGATCGTGTCTGTCTGCCGTCAGCTGGTCGTTATCCTTCCGGCGGCGTGGATTCTGGGTCAGCAGTTCGGCTTGAATGCCGTCTGGTACTCGTTCCCGATCGCGGAGATCGCGGCATTCTTTATCTCGTATATTCTGCTCTGGCGCGAATACCGCACGGAGCTCCGATTCCTCGGTATTGAAAGGGAGGCAAAGGCATGAAACGAATTGCCAGCTTTGAAGTAAACCATGACAAACTGAAGCCGGGTATGTATACCTCGCGTATCGACGGTGACATCACCACCTATGACATCCGCATGGTGTACCCGAATGCGGGTACTTACATCCAGCCTGCGGCAGGGCATACGTTCGAGCACCTGTTTGCAACCTATGCACGCAACTCGAAGTTTGCCGATCAGATTATATACTGCGGTCCGATGGGCTGTCAGACCGGCTTCTACTTCCTTGTGCGCGATATGAAGCCGTCGGATGCGATTGCGCTTGTGCAGGAGAGCATGGCGTTTATCGCCGCTTACGAGGGCGAGATTCCGGGCGCGAGCCGCATTGAGTGCGGCAATTATCTGCTGCACGATCTGGCAGGCGCAAAGCAGCTTGCTGCGTCCATGATTCCCGTGCTCGAGGGCTGGAAAGAAGAAAATCTGATTTATGAAAAATAATGCTTGCATTTTCGGAAAACATGTGGTAAGATAATTTTACGACTGTTGGAGATATGTAAACATATCCGTGGAAAGAGGTGAAACAACATGAAACAGGGCATCCATCCCGACTACAAGCAGACCACGATCCGCTGTGCCTGCGGCAATGTCATTGAGACCGGCTCCACCAAGGAGAACATCGTCGTTGACGTTTGCTCCAAGTGCCACCCCTTCTTCACGGGTAAGCAGAAGCTGGTAGACACCGGCGGACGTGTTGATCGCTTCAAGAAGCGTTTCAATCTGGACAAGTAATGAGAAAAGCCATCGAAACGTGTTTTCGGTGGCTTTTTCGTTATCTGTTTGCAGATTGCGGAAGGGTGTTTGCGGCACAGGCGGTCTGGTGCGCTTGAACCGCGCAGTCGGTTCATCCTGTCCGGGCGGAAAGTTTTTCGCTGAACCTCAGCGGAGAGTTGCCGTCTGCGGACGGCAGGAGATTCGCCGTACCCACGGCGGTGGGCAAGAGGGTAGACACCTGCGGTTTCTACCCTCTTAACTCCCGTTTCCCTTTGTTTCTTAGCTTGGCGCAGACCAGAGACCGGCGACCGCTCCGAAATAGGGGAACGGCAGAGGATTTTTTCTACCGTAGGGGAGCACAGTGTGCTCCATGTCCCGGCCTATCCGCAGTGCCGGATACCATACTGCTACACAGACGGTTTACTCTGCGCAGGCGCGGCATATCTGTGCCGCGCAACTCGTTTACGCGTTGTTATGGACAGCAACTACGAGTTTAATTTGATAACAGATGTTACCGCAGGGTGCGCTGGCTTACAACGATAGGGCATTTTCTATATAACAAAAATCCGCCACGGTTTGCCGTGACGGAAAAATATTCACTTTTTCTACCTTTATATTACCGCAAATCGGACGGAAAATCAAGTCTTGTACGGTTTTGCATTTGGGTGTAATAAATATAGAGGACAATTTAAGGCAATACCGCATAATTGAACAAGAGTGATTTGCGAGTAAATTTTGCGTACTGACGAGGCGCAGTTTTACGGTAATACTTGATGTATTACCGTGAAACTGCAACAAAGTCAGGGCACAAAATTTCCGCAAAGCACCGCGGCAGCGCGACCGGAGCCTGCGCGAGGAGCCGCCGCTTTAATTATGCGGTGTTGCCTTAACAGCAAGGAGGAATTTTCCATGCCGTTTACCAATCAAACAGAAGAAAAGCAGATCGAACGGGCGGTTCTGGTCGGTCTGTCGTGTCCGAGCTTCAACACCGATCAGGATGCGGACGAGCGCACGATGGACGAGCTGCGCGCGCTGGCGGAGACTGCCGGTGCGGAGGCCGTTGCGATGACGCTGCAGCGCCGTCCGGCGCCGGATGCCCGCACGTTTATCGGCGAGGGCAAGGCGGAAGAGGTCAAGCAGCTTGCCGAGATGAACGACGCAAGTCTGATCCTGTTCGACAACGAGCTGTCGCCGTCGCAGATGAGCAATCTGGAGGAGCTGACCGGCCGCACGGTACTCGACCGCTCGGCGCTCATCCTCGATATTTTCGCACAGCGCGCCCGCACCGGCGAGGGCAAGCTGCAGGTCGAGCTGGCGCAGTACCAGTACATTCTGCCGCGTCTGGCGGGTATGGGCAAGGCGATGAGCCGACTCGGCGGCGGCATCGGCACGCGCGGACCCGGTGAGAGCAAGCTGGAGAGCGACCGCCGTCACATCCGCAGCCGCATCGACAAGTTGCGCCGTGATCTGGAGCAGGTGCGTCAGGTGCGCTCCGTGCAGCGCCGCCAGCGCAAAAAGGCCGAGCTGCCGCTGGTTGCTATTGTCGGCTACACGAATGCGGGCAAGTCCACGCTGCTGAACACCCTGACCGGTGCGGGCATCGAGGCGAACGACCGTTTGTTCGATACGCTCGACCCGACCACGCGCAAAAAGCGCATTTCGGACACACAGGAGATACTCCTGTCCGACACCGTAGGCTTTATCCGCAAGCTGCCGCATCATCTCGTATCGGCGTTCAAGGCAACGCTCGAGGAGCTGGCGTATGCCGATCTGCTGCTGCATGTCGTGGACGTTTCGGACGAAAACTGGCAGATTCATGCACAGACTGTGGATAAGGTTGTGGCACAGCTCGGCGCACAGGATATTCCGCGCGTGATGGTGTACAACAAAGCCGACAAGTGCGACCCGGATGTCATTCCGTTCATTCGGCCGGATGAGGGCGTAAAGATTTCCGCAAAGAGCGGCGAGGGCATTGACGAACTGCTGACTGCCATCGAAAAGGCGCTCGGCAAGGGCAAGCATAAGGTAAAGCTGTGCATCCCGTACAGCGACGGCGCCGTGCTCGATATGCTGCACCGTGAAGCGCAGATTGACTCGACCGACTATGCCGCAGAAGGCACGATTGTCGAGGCGGTCGTGGATGATAAGACCTACGGCAGAGTTTCAACTTATATAATGGAAGATTGAGAATTGAGAATGGAAAATGTCGCTATCCTTGCGCGAGTTCCGTCCGCGCTGCGACAAGCTATCCTTGCGCGAGTTCCGTCCGCGCTGCGACAAGCTATCCTTGCGCGAGTTCCGTCCGCGCTGCGACAAGCTATCCTTGCGCGCAGCGCGATACCATAATTCTCAATTCTCCATTATCTATTCTCAATTAAATTTCCCATCGGAGTGAAATAGATGGAAAAAGACTACTTTGTGCCTTTTGCCGATTACGGCGAGGATAAATTTGAAGAAAAACGCTCCAAGTTCACCGGACGGCTGTGGCACGTTGAAACCGCCGAAGAGGCGGTAGCGAAGATAAAGGAGATGCGCGAGACCTACTGGGACGCGACACACAACTGCTACGCCTACATTCTCCGTGAAGGCAATGTGATGCGCTACTCGGATGACGGAGAACCGCAGGGCACGGCAGGCATGCCGATCCTCGAGGTGCTGCGCCACGAGAACCTGACCGACTGCGTTTGCGTTGTCACGCGCTATTTCGGCGGTATTCTGCTCGGCACGGGCGGATTGGTCCGCGCGTATACGCAGGGCGCGCAGGTGGCTGTCGCGGCGGCCGGTGTGCAGAGAATGAGCCTGTACACGGTGGCGCTCATCGCGTGCCCGTACAATCTGTACGAGATTATTCTGCACCTGCTGCCTGATCACGACTGCGCGGTCGAGGAGACCGACTACGGCGCGGATGTAACGCTGACCGTGACGCTGCCTGCCGGTCGAGAGGACGAGCTCAATCGGGCGCTTGCCGAAGCCACGGCAGGGCAGGTTTACGCCGAGGTCATGGAGACCCGATTCATGGGTCGGCGTGTCAAGTAAATATCGGCTTGCAAGGCTCACAAAATTCTGAAAAAATTTTTGTGAAAAAAAGAGGATTTTCAGATTTCGTTTCGTATAACTATTATGTGACGGATTCTCCGAGGCTGAGGAGGCGGTACATATGACCATTCGAGAGCAGAACGAACAGCGCGAGCACGCGGTGCTTGAGCCGTGGGCGACCTTTGCGGACAGCTCCGCAGGCAGGCTGCGCCCGATGGAACCGTGTCCGTACCGCACCTGCTTTCAGCGCGACCGGGACCGCATTATCCATTCAAAGGCGTTCCGGCGGCTCCGGGGCGCGGGCGCGGAACGGTCGCTGCCGGATACGCTCGAGCCGCGATTGCGCGGCCATCCGTTCCGGGTTTGACGGAAACAACGAAACTCGAAGAGTTTCGCGCGTTCGTGGAGAATCGGCGCGGGGCTTTCCGTTCTTTCGCACGAGGGTGCGCAACTGGCATTTGAACACGCGCAGGTCTGCCATACCGGCAGGCGCAAGGCGAGTACGCCGGAAGGCCGCATTATCCACTTTGCCGACCGCATTGCCTACATCAACCATGATATTGATGACGCGGTACGCGCGGGCATTATCCGCGAGAACGATATTCCGCAGCATTTGAGGAAACGCCTGGGTGAGACGCACGGCAAGCGCATTGACACGCTGGTGACGGCGATGATCGAGTACGGTCAGCGGTATCTGGAGATCGGCATGGACGAGCAGATGCACGCGGACATGATGGAGCTGCGGCAGTTCATGTTCGATCATGTGTACCACGGCACGGCTGCACAGCGCGAGGAAAAACGCGCAAAATCCATGCTGCGCAGTTTGTATGAATATTTTATCGAGCATCCCGACGAGCTGCCGGATGATTACTTCGTGCTGCAGGCCCGAGGGGAGGCGCTCGAGCGGATCGCGTGCGACTATGTTGCAGGCATGACCGACCGCTACTCGATAGCGGTCTATAAGAATTTATTTATTCCGAAAAGCTGGAATAAGATTGAGGATTAACGAAAATGGGTATCATATATTCGTTTTCGTTCGATAAATAGGGAAGGAGGGGCACGAAATGCCGTTTGACCGTATATTTCTGGACGAGCTGTCCGCGCGGAACGACATTGTAGAGATCGTTTCGCAATATGTGCAGCTGAAAAAGAGCGGCGCGAACTATTTCGGTCTGTGTCCCTTCCACAACGAGAAAACCGGTTCGTTTTCGGTTTCGCCGGACAAGCAGATCTTTCACTGCTTCGGCTGCGGCGCAGGCGGCGGTGTCATCACCTTTATTATGAAGGCGGAAGGTCTGACCTTCCCGGATGCGGTACGCTATCTCGCCGAGCGGGCGGGCATGCAGATACCCGAACAGGGCGAAGCCGAGCGCAAAGCGGCGCGCCATAGAGAGCGTCTGTACGCGCTCTGCAGGGATGCCGGACGCTATTATTATGACACACTCTGGCGGCCGGAAAACCGAACCGCACAGCAGTATTTTATCAACCGAGGTCTGTCCCGAAGGACGATGAACCGTTTCGGACTCGGCTATGCACCGGATTCCTTCCACGCGCTCATCGATGCGATGACGGCCAAAGGCTACACGCGCGAGGAACTCATGGACGCCGGTCTGGTCAGCCGCAGCGAAAAGGGACATATTTACGACCGGTTCCGCAACCGTGTCATGTTCCCGATCATCGACGTGCGCGGTCATGTGATCGCATTCGGCGGCCGTGTGCTGGATGATTCCAAGCCGAAGTACCTGAACTCGCCGGAAACGCCGATCTTCCACAAGAGCCGCAATCTGTTTGCGCTCAACCTGTCAAAAAGCACGAAGAATGATTATTTTATCTTAGCCGAGGGCTATATGGATGTCATCGCGCTGCATCAGGCGGGATTTGATTCCGCGGTTGCATCGCTTGGCACCTCGCTGACCGAGGAGCAGGCGCGCATTATCGCGCGGCATACCGACCGCATTGTCATCTCGTATGACGCGGACGGAGCCGGTCAGGCGGCGGCACAGCGCGCGATCGACATCCTGAAAAAATGTGATCTGCAGGTCAAGGTGCTGCGTATTCCGGGGGCCAAGGACCCGGATGAATTCATCAAGGCACGCGGCGCGGATGCGTTCCGCAATCTCATTGAACGCAGTGAGGACCACAACGCGTTCCGCATTGAGCAGATCGCCGCAAAGTACGATCTTGAGGACGACGAAGCACGCGTGCTGTTCCTCAGAGATGCAGCGCGCATGCTCGCCGGCATCGAGAGCACCATCGAGCGCGAGGTCTACGCCGGACGTGCCGCCAAGATGGCAGGCGTGACCGCCGAAGCCATGAACGTTGAGGTTCGGCGCGAACTCGGCATTCAGCGCAAGCGGCGAAAGGCCGCCGAACGGCGTGAGATACGCTCTCCGGTCGGACTGGCGCAGCCGAAGGACAGGTCTCTGGCGTATACCGACATGAAATCCGCCAAGGCCGAGGAGAACGTGCTTAGACTTCTGTTCTCGGACCAGAAATTGATTGCCGTTGCTGAAAAGGACTTGCAGCCGGCGTGGTTTTCCGCACCGGTGCTGCGTAAGATATACGAGCGCGTGCTGGAGCTGAACCGAAATGACCAGATGGTCGATGTGCTGTCCTTTGAGGGATGGCTGGAGCCTAACGAAATGAGCCTGCTGTCCGCGATACTCGAACCCGGCATTCCGGCCGGAGAGCATCGAGGGGAACTGCAGGAATACATAAACACCATACGAATGCAGCGCGTCAAGGATGGAACCATTACGCAGGCGGGAGAGGACCCGCTGCTTACATTCGGACGCATCAAAAAACAAAACGCGGGAGGACAAACGATATGACGAAAGCAAACGCAAATGCAGCCGCAAACGCACAGGAGCAGCAGGCAGCACAGCAGCAGATCCTGCGCGACCTGCTCGCGCTTGGCAAGAAAAACGGCCGACTGACCCTCAAGGAGATCTCGGATGCACTGAGCCATCTGGAGCTGTCGAGCGAGGACATCGACAAGGTGTACGAGACGCTCGAGACCATGGGCATCGAGGTCGAGACGAACGGTGTGCTGGAGAAGGTCATCGGTGACGATGACGACTCCTTTGAGCCGGAGGAAGTGGAAGAGGTTCCGGAGGAAGAACTGGTCGATACCTCTGCCATGGCTGAGACGTTCGCCATTGACGATCCGGTCCGCATGTATCTGAAGGAGATCGGCAAGGTCGATCTGCTGTCTCCTGAGGAGGAGGTAACGCTCGCAGAGCGCATGCAGAAGGGCAACGAGGCCGCAGAGCGTATCGCAAACGAAGGCGATGCCATTCCGGCGGAGGAGCGCGCACAGCTTGAAAAGGATATCAAGCTCGGCGACCGTGCAAAGAAGCGTCTGGCTGAGGCGAACCTGCGACTGGTTGTCTCTATCGCAAAGCGCTATGTCGGCCGCGGCATGCTGTTCCTGGATCTCATCCAGGAGGGCAACCTCGGTCTGATCAAGGCAGTTGAGAAGTTCGACAGCACCAAGGGCTTTAAGTTCTCTACCTACGCAACGTGGTGGATCCGTCAGGCGATCACCCGTGCGATTGCGGATCAGGCGCGTACGATCCGTATTCCGGTACACATGGTTGAGACCATCAACAAGGTTATCCGCGTTTCCCGCCAGCTGCTGCAGGAGCTGGGCCACGATCCCAGCCCGGAGGAGATCGCCAAGGAGATGAACATGCCGGTTGACCGTGTGCGCGACATCCTGAAGATCGCGCAGGAGCCGGTATCGCTCGAGACGCCGATCGGCGAGGAGGAGGATTCTCACCTCGGCGACTTCATCCCGGACGACGACGCACCGGAACCGGCAGAGGCGGCCTCCTTTATGCTGCTCAAGGAGCAGCTTGTTGAGGTGCTTAAGACTCTGACGCCGCGTGAGGAAAAGGTTCTGCGCCTGCGCTTCGGTATCGAGGACGGCCATACCCGCACCCTCGAGGAGGTCGGCAAGGAATTCAACGTAACTCGTGAGCGTATCCGCCAGATCGAGGCAAAGGCGCTGCGTAAGCTGCGTCATCCGTCGCGCTCCAAGAAGCTGAAGGATTTCCTGAACTAAAGAAGCCCAAAGCCGCTTACCGACAGGTAAGCGGCTTTTTTATGGAAAACGGAGAATTGAGGACGGAGAATGCAACCGTTGCGTTAATTCTCCATTCTCAGTTACTGCGATATTCGAGATACCGCAAAAATGCTTGACCGCCAGAGATGCGTCTATCGTGTTGTAAAACTGCGGTAGAATATTGCCTGAGATCAGCGGAACGGCCAGCTGTGCAAAATGCCGTCACAGGCTTCCCTTTGTCAGATTGTGCGAAGGGTGTTTTTTTCTTCCTTTGTGAAGTAGCACTAAAATTATATCATTTTATTTGTAAAAAATAAACAAAAACGAGTGATTTCGCTGAAAATCTTTCGGAAATGCAAAAAACAAAGGAAAATTCGGATTTTTTATCAGAATGTGTGCGAAACGTACACTAAGTGGCCGCCGCTGTTATTCGACGGCGTTGTGAAAAATGCTACATGAAAATTGCACAAAAAACTGCTTGCATACCTGGCTTGTATGGTGTATAATAACGAAGAAGGGGAACGATCCCGCAAAGAGAGGATTGCTCCCGCGAAACAAAGCGCCCAGGAGTATAACGTGCCGGCAGGGCACGATGACAGGTTAGGGCAGGGGAGTGTAATATAAACTATGGCGAATTATCCGGTTAACAAGATCCGTAATGTATGTCTGATGGGTCACGGCGGCGACGGCAAGACCTCGCTGGTCGAGAGCCTGCTCAATATCGCCGGTGTAACCGACCGCGTTGGCAAGATCGCGGACGGCAACACGGTTTGTGACTTTGATCCCGAAGAGATCAAGCGCAAGTTTTCCATTTCCACGGCTGTAGCGCCGGTAGAGTGGAACGGCTGCAAGATCAATCTGCTCGATACCCCGGGTTTCTTTGATTTTGAAAGTGAAGTGCAGTGCGCACTGCGCGTTGCGGAGTCCGCGCTGATCGTCGCAACCGGCAAGTCCGGCCCGGGCGTCGGCACCGAAAAGGCTTGGGCTCACTGTGAGGAGCACGCAATGCCGCGTATGTTCTACATCTCCAAGATCGACGAGGAAAACTCGGATTACTATAACTCTCTGCACAAGCTGCAGAAGCAGTTCGGCGTGTCGGTAGCGCCGATCGTTGTCCCGATTTTTGAGGGCAACCGCGATACCGTCGGCATTGTGGACTGCGTTATCCGCAAGGCGTACCGCATGGAAGGCAACAAGCGTGTCGAGATCCCGATCCCGGACAACATGAAGGACCGTATCGACCAGCACCGTGCAGCACTGTGCGAGAACATCGCCGAGCTGTCTGAGGACCTGATGGAGCGTTACTTCGCAGGCGAGGAGTTCTCGGATGAAGAGCTGATCGCCGGTATCCGTCAGGGTGTGAAGGATCTGGTTCTCGCGCCGGTATTCTGCGGCACTGCTGCAACCGGTATCGGCTCCTACGCACTGCTCAAGGGCATTGCGGACTACATGCCGTCTCCCGATGAAAAGCCGGTCGAGATCTGCGAGGACGAAAAGGGCGAGCTGATTGAGATCAACTGCACTCCGAACGGCTCTACCTGTGCATTTGTATTTAAGACGGTCGCTGACCAGTACGGCCGCTTCTCCTACTTTAAGGTTATGTCCGGCGAGGTCAAGCAGGATATGACGCTGGTCAACAAGCGTGCCGATGCAAACGAGAAGATGGGCCATATCTTCACCGTATGCGGCAAAAAGACGACCGAGGTTCCGGTTATCGGCTGCGGCGACATCGGCGCGGTTTCCAAGCTGGTTACCACCAAGACCGGCGATACGCTTTCGATGAGCGTTCGCAAGGTTGAGCTTGAGCCGATCGAGATTGCGCCGCCGTGCTACACGCAGGCAATCGCGCCTAAGGTAAAGGGCGTTGAGGAGAAGATCTCCACCGGTCTTGCTCGTCTGCATGATGAGGATCCGTCCTTCGATACCGAGTTCAACGCGGAAACCAAGCAGCACCTGATCTCCGGTGCCGGCGATATTCATCTGGACGTTCTGTGCTCCAAGCTGAAGGATAAGTTTGGCGTAGAGGTTACGCTGACCGACCCGATCGTTCCGTACCGCGAGAAGATCCGCAAGACTGTTACGGTAGAAGGCAAGCATAAGAAGCAGTCCGGCGGCCATGGTCAGTACGGCCACGTTAAGATGGAATTTGCACCGTATGCCGAGGGCGATTACCTGTTCCAGGAGAAGATTTTCGGCGGTTCCGTACCGAAGAACTTCCATCCGGCAGTTGATAAGGGCATCCGCGAGGCGATGGAGCACGGCGTTCTGGCCGGCTATCCGATGGTTGGCCTGCGTGCAACCCTGCTCGACGGCTCCTACCACGATGTAGACTCCAACGAGCTGTCGTTCAAGATGGCGGCCCGTCTGGCCTACAAGGCCGGTATCCCGCAGGCAAATCCGGTACTGCTTGAGCCGATATGCTCGCTCAAGGTCGTTATCCCGGATTCCTACATGGGCGATGTTATCGGCGATCTGAACAAGCGCCGCGGCCGCATCATGGGCATGAATCCGCTCGACGGCGGCAAGCAGGAGATCGTAGCCGAGTGCCCGATGGCAGAGCTTGGCGATTACGCGATCAAGCTGCGCTCCATGACGCAGGGCAGAGGCTCGTTTGTTTCCCAGTTCGAGCGCTACGATGAGGCACCGGTTCCGGTACAGGAAAAGGTTATCGCAGCGAATAAGGCTCGTCTGGAGGCGCTGAACAAGGAATAACATTCCCTGCATTTTGTGAAATTGAAACCGGCTGCGTGAGCAGCCGGTTTTTCTTTGGGAAAATTGAGATGTAACGATACGAAAATGGAAAATTGAAAATGGAGAATGGAAGATGAAATGTAATCGTAGGGCGGGGCACTCCAGAGTGGCTTCTCTTGCGGCTTTGCCGCAATTCACCTTCTGCCTCACCCCGCCGGATGTAAATTCATCGGCAACATTAATCTCGTAGGGGAGGCCATTGGCCTCCCGCACTATGGTTTAATGGATGCGTGGGCGACCACTGGTCGCCCCTACGGTTACACGATTGCAAGTGATTTACAAACGGCGGGGTGAGGGCACCCCGCCCTACAGTATAACGTAATCTTTACGTTCATTCTCAATTCTCCATTTTCCATTCTCCATTATGTCAATCGAAAAATTAACTTGTTGAATCATTGGGCTTTTTCTCCTATAATGAGATTTGAAGGGGGGTCTGCCCATGAAGAACAAACGAATGCGCTATATATCGATAACGGCGGCTATCCTGCTGGTTTTTGTGCTGCTGATGCTGCTGTTTTCCAACCGATCGGGAGATTTCAGCGCGATGGAAGCGCAGGATGGCGTACTGGATGCAACATCAGCGGATTTTTCGTCGGCGGTATATGAGATAGACGGTGAATGGACGTTCTATCCTGAGGTGCTCGGCAGCGGCGCAGAGCTGGACGCTGCCCAACCGGGAGAACGCGACGAATCCATTCCGTACGGCTCATATCGGCTGAAAATACACGCGCAGCCGAAACAATACCTGACACTCGGCGGCTACTCATTCGATTACAGCACGCGCGTGCTGGTAAACGGCAGTGAAGTGCTCGAAATCGGCAAGGTGGGGGCGTCTGCGGCGGAGTCTGAGCCGCGCATCGACTACATGCTCATACCGATTTACACCGGCGAGGATGGCGAGGTCGAGGTGGTCTGTCAGTACGCGAATTTCGTGCACCGCGAAGGCGGCGGTCTGACGCAGATGCACCTGTCCACCGCGGAGAACATCGACCGCATGCGCCGAAGCCGGAATTTGTATTCTCTGGTGCTTGGCGGTTCGCTGTGCCTGTTTGGCATGTATTTCCTGCTGTTTGGAGTCTTTCAGGGCGAGATCAAGTATGTTTTCCTCGCGGTTATCTGCGCGCTGCTCGGCCTGCGCGACCAGAATTTCTATGTGCTGCATCTGCTGCCTGCAAATTACAACTGGGCAGTTCCATATCGGTTTCTGGTGCTGATGATTACGCTGCAGCCGTGTTTTCTGCTGCTTTTGCTGCAAAGCCTGTACGAAAAGCTGGCGAAGCCGATTGTTGTGCGGTGCTATGCGGTGCTGTATGCCGTGCTGGCGGCGGCGCATTTTATCCTGCCGACGCAGGATATCGCACCGCTGAGCAGGATCGGGTATTATCTCTCGATGCCGTTTTTCCTGTATCTGGTCGTACAGCTGATTCGGCGGTTCTGGCGTATCCGGCGGCTTGAGTGGGACGACGTGCTCGTTCTGCTCGGCTATCTGCTGCTGCTCGGGTCGAATGTATACGAGGCGGTATTCGGCCGTATCGTGACGACCATTACGCGCCACGGAGCAGCGCCGCCGTATCTGCTGGTGTTCGTATTCCTGATCGCGGGAGCCATCAGTTTGAAGATCAACCGCCGGGAACAGGAGCTGTCCGAGAGCCGCCGTCAGCGCGAGGTGCTGACCCAGCTCAACCGGCTGAAAAGCGAATTTCTGCACCAGATGGCGCATGAACTGAAAACACCGCTCACGGTTATGAGCGGCTACGCGCAGCTGACCGACTGGCAGCTTGGCACCGGAGCGGTCAGCGCGGACGCGCATGAACACATGCAGACCATTTCGTCCGAGGCGCAGCGGCTTTCTGCGCTCGTATCGCGGCTGATCGACCTCGCCAACGGCGGCTCACCCGATATTGAGATGGGCGTCATTGACGCGGCGCAGCTGCTGTCCGGCGCGGCGGATGTGTGCCGTCCGATGCTGGAAAAGAAGCACAACCGGCTGGAAAGCGACAGTGGAGAGGGCATTACGCTCTGGGGCAATACGGAAATGCTGCTGCAGGTGCTAATCAACCTGACGGTCAATGCCAACCGTCACACGGAGAACGGCGTGATCGCCTACCGCATTGCGGACGAGGGAGAGCGGGTCTGCCTGCGCGTGAGCGACACCGGCAGCGGCATTGCACCCGACCTGCTGCCGCATATCTTTGAGAAGGGCTGCAGCGGTGATGGCGGCAGCGGTATCGGCCTGACGATCTGCGCGGACGCAATGAAGATTCACCACGGCTTGCTCGAGGTGGAGCACACCGATACAGACGGCACAGTGTTCCGGCTCGAACTGCCGAAAAAGCCGCTCAAAACACAAGGAGAGAACGATTGTGGAAGATAAACTGATTTTGCTGGTGGAGGACAACCCGCACATCATGGCGATCAACGACGCGGCACTGCACATGCGCGGCTACCGCACCCTGCAGGCGGAAACTGCACACAAGTGCCGGGAGCTGCTGTGCTTTCACGCGGTGGACTTGATCGTGCTGGATATTCTTCTGCCGGACGGCGACGGCGTGGCGCTGTGCCGCGAGATCAAGCAGGAATACGATGTGCCGATCCTGTTCCTGACCGCTATGGGCGAAAACGAGGATATCGTCAAGGGTCTGACCGCAGGCGGAGACGATTATCTGACAAAGCCGTATGATCTGGAGGTGTTCATGGCCCGCGTGGAAGCGCGTCTGCGTGCGGCGCATCCGAAGGAACGCGCAGTACGGCTTGGCCCGCTGCAGATGAATCTGCTGAGCGGACGCGCGTACATCGGAGAGACCGACCTGAACCTGACGCAGAAGGAATTTGCGGCGCTGCTGTATCTGGCGCGGCACCCGAACCGCAGCGTCAGCGCGCAGGAGCTGTACGAGGCGGTCTGGCAGCAGCCGATGGGAGCCGACCCGCATGCCGTGCGCATGACGATCTCGCGGCTTAAGCAGAAGCTCGGCGGCGAGGATGCGAGGGTCACGGTCAATTCGTACCGCAGCAGCGGCTATCGGCTCGAGGAGCAATAATTGAATATTTACAGCGGACGGCGAAGGTAACAAATTTGGTACCTTCGCCGTCCGCCGCCTTTTTGCCCTTATACTGAAAGTACGGTGAAATACCTGTATCCTCGGACGGTGCTCCGCGGTAAAGCAAGGGGAAAGCCGTGGAAACCGTTTATTTCATAAGGCAAGGAGGAAGAAAGATGAAAAAACGAATTTGCAGTTTGCTGTTGATATGCAGTATGCTGGCGGGTCTGCTGCCGCAGATTGTGCTGCCGCAGGCGGCGGCAGCGGATACTGCAGCAGCAAGAGACGGCTTTGGTCTGCCCACGGAAGAAAAAACGGGCATAACAGACAAAGCCACACTTCGTAATAACCCATACGGCACGCTGGGATGGGTTCCGCTGTTCCAGAACCACGAGCTGGTTGTAGCCGGTGTGGACTCGGATGAGTTCCAGACGACATACGAGGGCGCAGCCAACGGCAAGGGCAGTCAGATGTCTACGTTCCGGTGGAGCAACTCGACCGAGGTCGGCAATGCCGAGCGTATTGCGACTGTGGCGTTTGATCCGAACGGCACCGGCAAGGATGAGTACATTGCGAATCTGGTATTTGATAAAAGTTCGGAACGGCTTCGTCTGTATGTGACGAACAAGGACCGCAGAGTATCGAACGTTGTTCAGATTGGTGATGGAAACGACAGTGAATACATCAAGAAACTGAAATTCTACCAGACCCGCGCTATGCTGAGTCTGGCCGCAGGCGACTTTGACGGTGACGGCAAGGACACGCTGATGATCTATACGCCGGGCAATAACAAGGATACGGCTACTGTAGACAGCATTAAGGAGTATACGTTCAGCGGCAGCACACTGACTGACAAGGGTCGCGTAATCAACCTCGGTGACGTCATCGACGGCGGCCGAGACGCGCTGAAGGCCATGCTGTACCACGACGGCAACGGCGATAACGAGCTGCGTGCGCATCTGAGCGTTGATATGGAAGTCGGCGACGTGGATATGGACGGTATCGACGAGCTGGCAATGACGGTCAATGTCAATGACCTGAAGGAGACATCGTATGACGGTCATACCGAACTCGAGAAATCCTATCTGACGGTCTACGATTACAACGACAAGAGCAGCTGGACTCAGAAGCTGAACAAGAAGCTGCTGAACAGTAATGACGGCGCAAGCGGCCGTGCTCGCTTTGCGGGTGTAACCATCGGTTATGTCAGCGATGCGCCGAGCGGCAGCATGCCGCCGGAAGTCGTTGCAGTTGGCTATTACGATAAGAACGGCAACTACAAGGACTGCGACTTTGACAAGAGCAAGCTGCTGGCGTACAGCTATCAGTACAACACGAAGGATAATTCGTGGACACCGAAATTCAAGGCGACCGAAGTTGTCACCAACGGCTTTACCAATACCGGCACCAAGGGTGACGATGTGCAGAATCCGATCGCGGTAGCGGCTGTTGCAGCGGACGGCGTGAACTCCCAGGAATATCTGTTCATTTCCGGCAGTATGTATAAAGTCGACCCGGCGAACGGCAAGCAGCTGTCTATCCTGGAAGGCTCGGATAAGGGCCATGACCGCTGGCTGGGCGGCCGACTCATCAACAACAGTGGTATTCTGGACTATGCTGTCGGCAATTTTGACGGCAACAAGCAGGGCATGGAACAGGTATACTACGTTGAGTACCGCAAGCAGGAGACCTTCGACAAGCAGTTTTTGAAGATTGGTCAGCTTTACAAAGGTTCTGCTGGCAGCACGTTCAGCCGCTGGGAGGATGACTGGACATACTATGACAAGAGCAACTGCAATCTGGCGCTTGCAACGGCGGATGTGAACAACGATGCCATGCTCGCGAAGATCAAAAGCGTCAGCACCGGCTACACCGACCCGAAGGTAATGGCGATTCTGGAAGCGTCGCCGCATTTCGCTGAGGTGAATGACGGCGATATCGGAAACTCGCAGACCGGAATCGGATACAGTAAGGATCATAGTGAAACAGTAACGGCATCCGGTTCGTTTGGTTTTGATATCATGGCGGGCTTTGAATATGTTGCACCGCTGATTGAGACCGGCGGTGGTGTTGAATTTAATACCAGTCATACCTTTACTGTTGGTGCAACAAAATCTACAAGCAAGGAAATAACGGTCGAGTATTCTAATGATACGAACGACAATATGGTGCTCATGTATGCAACACCGATGACATATTACGAGTATCAGGTGAAGTATCCGGATGGCACAAAGAAGGGCAATTCGCCGAAGCTGACCAGTTCTATGACGCTGGCGGTTCCGGGTAATCCTTCGATGAACATGGTTTCGGTAGATACTTATAATAAGGCTGCTTCGGCGTACGAGGATATGCAGCAGATTGGCAGCAACCTGCATCTGGGCACGTCCGGTCAGCCGAATACTTATCGTTCCAGTCTGCCGAGCGGTTCACATTCGGAGCAATCCGGTAAAGTTGGTCATTACAAAGATTCGGGTACACAGCTGCAGAGTTTTACGACTGCAACCAGCAGCGGCGTAAACTTTGAGTACACCTATGAGGGTTCGGTGCAGATGTATGGTGTAGTTGGCGGCTTCAAGGCTGGCGGCGGTTATCACTGGGGAGCAAGCGCCGGAACCGAAAAGGTAAACACTGAGGAGATTACCAAGCTGGGCTCTGTTACCGGCGGCGGCGATTCGCGCTATAACTTTGACTGGAGCTTCGGCACATGGACGGTACCGTTCAACGGCGATGAAGTACCGGTATTGGGCTATGTTGTCAGCAATGTGACGGCACCGCCGTCTCCGGCGCAGGATCTGTCGCTGAGTGAGCAGACCACCAACAGCATGGTGCTGTCGTGGGAATCCGGCGACCGTCCGGCAGAGTATTACAAGATTTACCGCTATATTGAGAACAATAAGAATAAGCCGTTCGTATTGATTGACACCGTAGACGCATCGGAATCACCGAGTGGTGAATATGCGTATCAGCTGAAGGATCTTGCGTCGAACGAAGAGTATCAGTATACGATCACTTCCGGATATTATACCAGTAAGGAAGAGTCGGTTGAAAGCGAGATCGTTGTCGGCAAGACGCTGGCGAACGAGATGAGCCGTCCGATTATCAATGGACCGGACAAAGTAACCGTTCCGCTGAACGGCTCGACAACTTTCCGTGTGCAGGCTTCGACTCCGGCAGAATTTTCGAGCACGGATTATCAGTGGCAAAAGCGTCTGCCGGGAAGAAAGTGGACGGATATTGAGGGTGCTACGAAGGACACCTATACCGTAAAGTCGGTAACGAGTGACCTGAACGGTGCGATGTACCGCTGCGTGGTAACGTGCTACACCAAGTCGGCAACGCCGATTTCGTTCTACAGCGATGCGGCAACGCTGACGGTCGGTACACCGCAGGCAACCGCCGATTTGACGGTATCCGGTACTTCGGAGGGCAGCGGCACTCAGGAGAAGCCGTATATCGGTCAGAGTAATTTCAACACGGTTAAAACCACGACAGAATCCGTAGAGACAACCGTTCCGTGCACCGTAGAAGCCGGCGACTTGACGCTGAATGTTTACGCAGTAAGCAATCAAGCGGGTGCGGTACAGGGATATGTCGGCATCGGTGAAAAGAAGGTAAAGAATAGTCCGAATGGTTCGGATGATTCGGAAGGTTCGGATTATTCGATATTGACCGTATACTACGCCGTAACAAAGACTGGCGAGACGTATACCGTAGGTTCGAACTCGCCATGAATACCACCTATCAGTGGAAGAACGGTGAGACGGCAGTAACGGTGCCGAGCACAATTACGCCGGAAACTGTATTGACAAACAAAAATGCGGCAAGAGCGTTTTCGCTGACTATTCCGGATGTTGATAAGCCGAGTGAAGTCACGTCCTACACGGAAGCGGAATACGACGAAAGCAAGTACCGGAACGGTGAGCAGTATCTGATTCACGGTGAGGATACCGTAACGGAGAACGGAGCTGCTGTTCCACGCTATATTCTCAGTACAATGGTTAAGTCGACCAACGGTAGCGCTGGTGCGGAAGAGGACACCTATACCGTCAAGTATTATCAGCTGGTGAAGAAGACAGAGAACAGCTATGAACTGACCGAGCTGACCTGCACACAGCAGACGAAGCTGGGCGATTATGAGGAGCCTTCCTTCACACTGGTAACAAAGGAAACTACGGTTGAAAATAAGGTTACTACCTCTACGCCGGGTTCTGGTACGGCACTGACCCTGACAACGAAAACGGCGGAAAAGAACGGCGCGGCACTCGGCAATGTGGAGTACACGCTGACGATTACGAACACGTCGGACGGCACGGTCAACACGATTGTCGGCAGAACAAACAGCAGCGGCACGGACAGCAAAACGTGGACCGCACCGACAGCCGGTCTGTATGCCATCACGACCACCGCGACCGGCGGCTTGACAAGTGATACGGTATATTATCTGGCAGGCGTGCAGAGTGTAGAGGACGGCGAGGCCAGCACAACGGAGACCGTTTACACTCTTGAAAGCACTGTTGGCAAAGAAAACAAGATTACGAGCGTATACGGTACGCCGATTGATCTGACCGTGCAGCAGCAGACTGTAACGAAAAACGGAAACAATGTTACCGCAGGCAGCAAAACAGAGGTTGAGGGAAATATCACCTACACCTGGCGTCAGTCCGGTCAGAGCGAGAGCAGTGAAAAGACGATCACTGACAGCACTTTCCGGCCGGAGAAGGCGGGAACCTATATCATCACGGCATACCAGAATTACAGCGATACTTCCAAGCGTACCAAGCTGGCGTCCACGACCATTACAGTGAAGCGCAAGCCGCTGGAGCTGTATGTTACTTGGTCGGGAGATAATGAAAATCATAATTCGACCGAAGCACCGGACAGCAAGAGCGCATTGGTGGTCAAGTCGGATGCTCTGGAGTCGGGTGACGCTCTGCCGTCGGCAATTACAGCCGTATGTGCGCTGTATGATGACAAGGGCAATCGAAAGAACGTCAGCGGCCGCTTTGAGGTAACGATTGCGGTCAACGGTGAGGACGAGGCTGTGAAGTCGCTGCTCGAGAAGTACGAGCTGAATCTGACCAAGCGCATGCTGGTTGTCAAGCAGGACACCCTGAGCGTAACCTATCGCGCCGGTGAAGGCGGCTCGCTTAGTGCAAGCTACAACAGCGGCAACCTCGACCAGAAGTTTGAAAGCGGTAAGAACATCGCTAAGAACACCAGGCTGATGTTTGATGCCAAGAGCAACGACGGTTTCCTTGTAAAGGAATGGAAGGTCAACGGTCAGTCCATTACCGATACTGCAAAGTACAAGGTGACGGAGATTCTGTCGAACGGCAAAAAGGTCGGCGAACGACTGACGGTAGCGGCGCTGACGGAAAAGCTGGACGTAGAAGTATCCTTCAGCAGTGATTCGCACATGATTACTTTCAGCAGCGGCGAAGGCGGTAAGCTGACCGCAGCACTGAAGGACGGCGGTGCAGTCACGACCGGACAGAAGATTGCGGAAGGCGCAAATGTGACGTTCACGGCTGCGCCGAACACCGGTATGTCGGTAGCAAGCTGGGTGGTGGACGGCAAGCCGTATTACTGGCCGGGTACGACCGATTTGTACCGTGAGTCCACACTGACACTGGAAAATGTGCAGAAGGACCGCAATGTAAAGGTAGAATTCAGCAATGCAGGCAAGCATAAGCTCACCTTCAACATCGAGTCGGAAACCGGCAGCACCTTGCCGTCCGTGCAGACCTCGGCGAAGCTGGCAGACGGCACAGCGGCAGATCTGAATGCGGTTCCGGACGGTGCGGCAGTAACGTTTGCACTGGAAAATCTGGGAAGCAACTACACGGTCAAGACGTGGAAGGTGGATGGTAAGGAAGCCGCAAATTCGGGTACGCAGAAGCAGTTTACGCTACGCAATATCATGAGATCGCATACGGTTACGGCTGTGATCAATGCGGCGCAGGAGGTAACGCTGACCTTCAAGGCAGTGGATGCAAATGGTGCCCTGATAAGCACAGACATCGCTTCCGTTACCGCAAAGATTAAAAACGGCAATGCGATTACCAGCGGCAGTACGGTCGGCAATTATTCGACGATTGAGTTTGCTGCTGCGGTAAACGAGAATTACTACGTTTCTAAATGGACTGGTGCGGAAGCTGATGCAAAGGATTCGGCAAAGGCCTCCATCGCAAGTCTGGAAAAAAACACTGAGGTTATCGCGCATATCGCGGAGAAGCCGCAGGTGACGGTGGCTGCGCCGGTCAACGGCACAGTCGAAGTTGCTGGCACACGCGGTATCCAGAATGTTGTATTGACTGGTGCTGAGGGTGAAAACGGTCATGTGAATATGAACAGCACGGCAGCAATCACGGCAACACCAAACGACGGTTATTTCGTGCAGAAAATCATGGTTACGGCTGATGGTGCAACGCAGACATTCGATTACGACAATGCGCAGGCTTATCAGTCGGGCAAGGTAACGAAGGATGATATCCAGATTACGAAGAATACCTTGGTTCAGGTAATCTTTGCAGAGAAGCCGACGGTAACCTTTGGCGGTGACACTCACATCCATGTAACGGCACAGCAAGACAGCAAGATGCTGAACACCGGCGAGCATGTCGAGAAGTACAGCGGCGATATCGTATTTACGGCAACACCGGATGATGGCTACGAGACTGACAACTGGAACGTTACCGGTTGGACGAATGTCAACGGAGCAGAAAATGATAACACCACTTATACCCGGAGTGGCTCTATCGAAAGCAATGTAGAAGTTCATGCAACGTCTAAGGCGCTCCCGCAGTACGACTTCACCCTGTCCGTTGATTCGCTCGGTGACGAGGGAGACGGCGGCACGGTTTCCGCAGAAATCACCCGCAAGGGCATGCGCGCATACAAGCAGGAGAACCTCGAAGCAGGCACGCACAGCTTCTACCGCGACTCGGATATCACAATCACGGCGGTGCCGAACGCAGGCTACCGCGTACAGGACTGGACCATCAACGGCCAGACCACAGCGGATACCACAGTGAGCAAGAAGCTGAGCATTCTGCAGGGTGAAACGACGGTTCAGGTTCGCTTTGTCAAGCTGGTGACCGGCATTACCTTCGGTCCGACGAACGAAACAAGCGAAGGCGGCTATATCAGTGCGGCAGAGGCGAATGAAACGTCTATTCTCGGTGATGCGGCTACCGGCGCGAATATTGCAGCAGGCGTGCCGATCAAGTTCACCGCAGAGGTAAAGCCTGGTTACGAAATCGAAGGCTGGTACGTCAATAATGTACGTGACGAGGAAGCAGGCAATTCGAAAACCTACACCTATCCGAATACGACCAGTGCAAACTCGATTTACATTGCGCCGAAGTTCCAGCAGGTTGAGTATGACATCACCACCGGTGATAACGTCACCGTGAACGGTCGGAACAGCACAACCGCACGCGGCGGCGAGACGCTTACCTTTACGGCAGTACCGCCGGCGGGTCAGAATGTGACCGGCTGGACGGTCAACGGAAAGGCTGCTGCCGGTAACGGCAATACGCTGACGTGGACGGTTGAGAACGGTTATCTTACGCAGCCGAACGTAACGGCATACCACGTTGCGGCACAGTTCAGTGCAGGCGAGTACGAAGTAACGTACAGCCAGCCGGCAAACGGCACGCTGAGTGCATCGGTTGCAACGGGTACACAGGTCAACGGCGGCACCAGAGTTACTTTCACCGCAGAACCCGATAAGGGCTACGAGATTGACGAGTGGACGGTAAACGGTCAGACCGTTGCGAACAGCGGCAGCACCTACACGCTGAACGTGACCGAAAGCAGCACAGTTGCGGTCACCTTCAAGGCAATGGTTCCGGTCAGCGCAGTGCGGAACGGCCGAAACGGCAGTATCGCCATCACCGCAAACGGCAAGACCATCACGGACGGCTATGTTTCCTCCGGTTCGGACGTAACCTTCACCGTAACGCCGGAGAACACGGACGATATGGTGCAGGCATGGCAGGTGAACGGCTCGACAGTTGCTGAGATGACCGATACGGCGGATGCACCGCTCACTTACACCGTGCAGAATGTAACCGCAAAGACTGAGGTTTCCGCAACGCTGATTGAGCGCCCGACGTACACCATTACGGTAACAAGTGAGGGCAGCGGTACGGCGTCGGCGGAACCGGCAAGCATCAAGCGCGGCGGCAGCACGACCATTACCGCAGTACCGAGCAGCAATAGCTACTATCTCAAGGAATGGTCGGTTAACGGCGGTACTGCACAGGCTGCCTCCGGCAATACGCTGGCACTGACGGAAATTCGCAGGGATACCGCAGTCAAGGCCGTATTTGACGGCGCGATCAACTACGATGTAACCATGGATGTTCAGGGTGCAGATACCGGCACAACGGTTGCTGCAGCGGCAAACGGCAAGACCATTACGCCGCAGAAGAACAGCCCGGCAAGTGTTACCCGCGGCAGCAAGGTCGTATTCACGGCAACGCCTGCCGTAGAAAACGGCCGAAACAAGCAGATGGTCGCACAGTGGACGGTAAACGGTGTGGATCAGAAGAACATCTCCAACGAGCTGGTAATCCCGAGCCTGACCGGCAAGACTGAAGTGGCTGTCAAGTTCGTTCCCTACGAAGGCTTCGCTATTCCGACCGGCGGCACCGGCTGGAAGGTCTCCGATGTAACACGCACACCGGATGATACGAAGCCGACGAGCGAAATCCGCAAAAACGGCGAACTGACGTTCACGGTCACACCGGAAGGCGAAAAGCTGTTCCGCAAGCTGACGGTCAACGGCGTGGATTGTCTGGCACAGCCGACAACCGGCGATGTCACCGCAGTGAAGAACGGCGCGTCCTACACGATCACCATCAAGGACGTAATAAGCAACATTGCGGTTGACGTAGAAGCAGTAGAATACCAGATCGCAGCCAATACGCTAGATACCGTTCCATCGGCTCTGAGCAGCAAATTCAGCACGATCGACGAGCTGAAAAACGCACTTAGGGCAAAGGTAAACAGCGCGGTAACGGCTTCCAACATCGCATATCTGGATATCGTGCTGCAGTACAAGAACGGCACAAACTGGGTAACTGTTACCAATCAGTCCGACTTCCCGGAGGGCGGCATGGACGTTCAGGTTCCGTACAGCACGCTGGCGGCACAGAACACGCCGGACAGCAGCTATAACTTCTCTGTTGTGCATATATTCACGACAGATATGAACGGTCAGACGATCGGCGGCACGGAAACGCTGACGCCGACCAGGCAGACCGACGGCATTACGTTCCACGTCAGCAGTCTGTCTCCGTTTGCCATCGGCTGGTATAAGAATACCTCGACCGGCGGCGGCGGCGGTGGCGGCGGCGGCGGAGCCGTTGCTCCGACCACTTACGACATCGTGATCCCGTCCGCACTGGCGAATACCGTCAAGGCGGATAAGACCAAGGCGGCTGCAGGCGACACCGTAACGCTGACTGCTGCCGGAGAAGGTACGCTGACTGTCACGGACGCAAACGGCAAGACGGTTGCCCTGACCGACCTCGGCAGCGGCAAATACACCTTTAAGATGCCGTCGGCTAAGGTCAGCGTGGGCTTCAAGACCACCGCAGACCAGCCGTGCGATGGCGGCAAGGATTGTCCGTCCGCACCGTTTACGGATGTAGATACTGCAAAGTGGTATCACCTGTCCATTGATTATGTGCTCACGCACAAAATGATGAACGGCGTATCGAGCCGTGCATTTGCACCGAACGCCAACCTGACGCGCGGTATGCTCGTGCAGATCCTGTATAACCTGGAAGGTAAGCCGAAGGGCATAGCGGCGTACTTCTCGGATGTGCAGGCTGACGCATGGTATGCCGAGGCAGTCGGCTGGGCAGCGGCAAACAAGGTCGTAACCGGCTATGCAGACGGTACCTTCCGACCGAATGCCGCCGTCACCCGCGAGCAGGCGGCAGCGATCCTGTATCGCTACGCCCAGAGCAAGGGTATCGACGTAAGCGTGGGTGAGAATACCAATATTCTCAGCTATGTGGATGTTCAGCAGGCCAGTGAGTACGCGATTCCGGCTCTGCAGTGGGCAGTCGGCGCAGGCGTGCTGAACGGTAAGAATGGCGGCCGTCTGGCACCGACCGGCACCGCCACCCGTGCTGAGATCGCAGCGATCATGCAGCGCTGGTGCGAAAACATCATCAAGTAACGGCAGACAAAACAGCAGGACAGAGAAAAGGGCTGACCCGACGGGTCAGCCCTTTTCATTCGTTCTAACAACCACAAGTTTTACTTGTGGAGGAGAAAAAGCGGAAGCGTTGATTAGGAAAAATAAGACCTCCTCTGGTATAATGGGAAAGCGACGCCAACCGCAAACCGAACCAGAGGAGGCCGAATATGGACGAGAGCAGTTTATCACATACAAGGTGGAAATGTCAATATCACATAGTGATCATACCGAAATATCGCAGAAAAGTGATATATAAAGAGATACGCAAGGATATAGGAGAGATATTGAGAAAACTATGCGATTATAAGCATGTGGAGATTATAGAGGCACACGCAATGCCGGATCATATTCATATGTTGGTATCAATACCGCCAAGTTTGTGCGTATCAGAGTTTATGGGATACTTAAAAGGCAAGAGCACGCTTATGATTTTTGAAAGGCACGCAAATATGAAGTATAAGTACGGGCGGAGGGTATTCTGGGCGAAGGGATACTATGTCAGTACGGTAGGTGCCAATAAGGCGGCTGTTGCAAAGTACATTCGTGAGCAGGAAAATGAAGATATGATTATGGATCAGCTGAGTTTCAAAGAATACGAAGATCCTTTCAAAAAGTAAAAAGTAAGCGACACCATTTGCGGTGAAGTGACCCCAAAAAGTTAGACAATATTTTGAAGTAAAAATTGTTCAAGCAGCCGAAAGGGCTTGCTGTCTGTGAATTGCAGGCGGCAAGCCCTTTAGCTTTGCCTTGATTCTGCGGTTGTTGTAGTAATCTAGATATTCGATCAGTTCCAGTTTGAAGTGTTCCATGGAGCGGAACTCCTGCAAATACAGTAGCTCACTTTTGAGCAGCCCAAAGAAATTTTCTATCACAGCATTGTCCAGACAGTTTCCCTTGCGGCTCATGCTCTGGCGAACACCTTTCTCCCGGAGCATCTGTTGGTATTGTTTGTGTTGGTACTGCCAGCCTTGGTCAGAATGGAGAATGAGGTTTGTTCCGTCCGGAATTTTTGCAAATGCCTCGTTCAGCATGGTCGTCACCATGCTGAGCACAGGACGATCCGATATGGTATAGCTGACCAGATCGTTGCTGTGCAAATCGAGAATCGGGGATAGATAGAGCTTTTTTCCGAACAGGCTAAACTCCGTCACATCCGTGACCCATTTCTGATTCGGCTTTTCGGCATGAAAATCCCGATTTAGCAAATTTGGTGCAATTTTGCCTACTTCTCCCTTGTAGGAACGATATTTTTTCATCCTGACATGACAAACTAAGCCCAGCTTCTTCATGAGCCGCTGGACAGTCTTGTGGTTCACAGAGAATTTACGCTTGCGAAGTTCTGCCGTGATCCGGCGATAGCCGTACCGGCCCCTGTTTTCGTGGTAAATTGCTGCGATTTCTTCTTTAACAGATGCATATTTGTCTTCTCTCTGCATCTGCTTCAAATGATAGTAGAAAGTTGCACGGGGCAGTTGAGCGATTGAGAGCAGTATACTGAGTGCGTGTTTTTGCCTTAGCTTTTGAACTACCAGCGTTTTTTGTGCTGGCGTCGCTCGTCTTCCAAAACCAAGGCTTGCAAATTTTTTAGGTAGTCTACCTCCGCACGCAGCCGCTGAACCTCTGCCAGCAGATCTTCTTCTACCTGCTTCGGCAACTGCTTTGGCGGACGACCCTTACTGCTGCGGCCGCGCCGTTCAACGGCAAAGCCTTCCGGTCCTTCCTCCAGGTAGATTCGCTCCCATGATTTGATCTGATCTCTGCTGTTTACATCAAATCGTCGGCAGGTTTCGCTGTAACTCAATTTCTCTTCCTGCATGGTTTCGATCACCAGCTTCTTGAATTCCGCTGTGTATCGTTTGTTCGGTACTCCCTTTGGCATAGCAAAACACCCCACTTGTTAGATAGTATACCATACTGTCTAACAAATGGGGTGCAGTTCACGGTTGGTGTCGCTTTTGTGCGCCTTTAGGCGCTGCTGGTATTGTCTACCCTTATAGGGTTGTTATTCATACCACGTCCTTGGGGCGTGGTATTGATTTCAATATAGCGTTTGCAAGGTAGGAGTTTTTTAGAGAGTGGAGAGTGAGGAGTTGAGAGTGGAGAGAACGCAGCGGTTTACCATTGCGTGGGAGCACACTGTGCTCCCCTACGGGGTAGCATGTACCAATCGTTAGATAGGGTGCGCCGAGGTCGTCGCACCCTACGGTAACATTTGTTATCAATTAAAACCAGTAGGTGCCGTTCGTAGCCACCAGACAAACGAGTTGCGCAACACTGTTATCCCCCAGGGGACCCTCTCTTGCCCTTCGGGCAATTCACCTTGTGTTGCGCCTGCGTAGAGTAAACCACATGTGTAGCAGTACGTTATCTGTGAACTGCGAATATTTCACGAAATAAACGCAACGGTAACCCGACTGCCGTTCTCCTTTTCGAAGCGGTCGCCGCTCTCCGATTTTCGCCAGACTATCCCAAAGGGAAATGGGTAATTCACAAGAGGGTAGAAACCTTAGGTGTCTACCCTCTTGTGCCCCTGCCGGGCAGGCAAGATTCGTTCGCTTCGCAAGCGATTACTCAGCAAGCATCGCTGCGCCCACCAGACCTGCGTCATTGCCGAGCGACGCACAGACAATCTCGGTATTTCGGTCCTCGCCGCGGAAGGTCTGTGGGAAAGTGAGCATGCGCAGCGGCTCGAGCAGCTTTTCGCCATAGCCCGCCAGTCCGCCGCCGAGCACGATACTCTCCGGCTGGAACAGATTCACAAAACTTGCCAGACCGTTCGCCAGATTGCCACAGTATTCGTCGAACAGCTCCTGCGCGAGCGCATCACCCGCGTCTACCGCATCGCAGATCTGCTTGGCGTTCAGCTGACCCTTGTGTACAGCAAGCACGCTCTTTCGTCCGTCCTCGAGCGCACGCTCGGCAAACCGCACGAGCGAAGCCGCCGAGCAGTACGCCTCCAGACAGCCGCGCCGTCCGCAGTTGCACGGCTCGCCGTCCTTTCGGATCACCATGTGCCCGATCTCACCGGCAATGCCGTTGCAGCCGGTGTACAGCTGGCCGTTAATGATAATGCCGCCGCCAACGCCGGTGCCGAGCGTTACCATCAGCATATTGCGCGTGCCCTTGGCCGCACCGGCAGTCGCTTCGCCAAGCGCGGCGCAGTTCGCGTCGTTATCCAGATGCACCGGACAGCCGAACTCAGGCAAAAACGCATCCGCAAAGCTGACGTTATTCAGGCCCAGATTGGTACCGAACCGCAGGGTGCAGGTTTTCTTGTCAAACGAGCCGGGCACGCCGATGCCGATCGCCGTTACGTCCTCTACCGCGCAGCCATGCGCCCTGCACAGCGAGAGCGCCAGCATTTTCATATCTGCTTTCAGGCCGGCTGCGTTGCCGGTCCGGGTCGGAAGGCTGTCTTTGCACAGCAGCGTGCCGTCCTCGGTGCAGAGCGCCGCCTTGACGGTCGTGCCGCCCAGATCAATACCGATTCTCACAGCAAATCCTCCTCGTCGAACAGATACAGGCCGCGGCCCTTGAAATAGGTATCCAGTCGCTCCACACTGCTGTTGATGATCAGCTCCTCCGGGAAACCGATCTCCTCGAGCATCTCCAGTGCGCCTTCCACATGACCGACACGGTAGCAGATATGGCTGTCGCTGTCCACCGAGATAGGCACCTCATACTTCATGCACAGGCGGGCGATGTCCATGCAGTTGTCATGGCTGCCCTTGCGGATGGACAGAGACGCGTTGTTGATCTCGACAATCTTGCCGTGGTCGTTGCAGCGGCTGATGATGTACTCGTGATCGAACGGGAAGTTGGAGTTGCCGAGGTGGCCGAACGCGTTGACATACGGGTTGTACAGGATGGCCTCGAGCGCCGCCGTGTGCACACTGCTGTCCACCGGCGGGAACATGCACTCGTGGAAGGAGGCGAGCGCAAACTCAATGGGCTTGAGACTCTTGTTGGAAATGACGTTGATGCCGCCTGCCGGAGCGGTGATGTCGAATTCAATGCCGCGAATGACCGTTACCTTGCCGATCTTGCGCGGGATAAGGTCCAGGTTGGAGAAATGCCACTCGTGCGGGCCGTCCGGATTGGTGGGGCCGTGGTTGGTGATGGCGATAGCCGCAAGACCGCGGTCCTCGGCCGCCTGCACCATTTCGGTGAGCGTGCTGAACGCGTGGTCGGTTACATTGGTGTGGGTATGCAGGTCTGCGATGATTTGCATGGGAAAAGGCTCCTTTTGACGTATGATTTTTTGGGGGGGAAGATGAAAGGCGGACACATGGGTCCGCCTCTGTATTTGCAGTTCGCTGAACCGCCGGTATGCGATTGTTTATCGGCGGTGTCTGCGAGGATAATCATCGTTATCGTAGCGCTTGCGCATCGCCTTGCGGCGACGGCGGCGCCGGATTCCGCCGAATGTGATGTTGAACAGAATGTACAGCACGATGAAGATTGCGGCTGCAATCAGCACGATCTTGAATACGGTGCTCTGGAAGAAATGGCTCAGCTTGTCCGAGTAATAGAGTACGCGGCTCATTTCCACATCGCTGAGCGCGACCAGTTCGACCGTGCCGTAGGACGTGCCGTTGTAGCTGTATGTCATGCTGCCGACCACATCACCGGCTTTGATGGGCGCGTCAACGGCTTCCGGCAGATTGGGTGTCGCTTCCAGCGAATCGGTCTCTACATCGGCAGGGAGCAGCGCTACCAGATCGTTTTTCGCGGTCAGCACCAGCTGATCGGTCTGCGTGGACAGATCCACATTTACATGGGCGAGCGTGTCGCCCTTTTTCGCAACGGTCTTGGTCTTAAAGTGGGTGAAGCCCCACTTATACAGCGATTTGGTATCCGTGAAGCTGGCCGCTACCGTCGGGTACTCCTTGGACGAGGTGGCACTGCCGAGCACGACCGAATACAGCTTGGCATCGCCGTACTCCGCGTAGCCGACAAAGCAGTTGCCCGCCTGCGAGGTATGTCCGGTTTTGATGCCCTTGTTGTACGGGTACGACCACGGATTGAACGAGCTGAAGATGAGCTGGTTGGTGGTGAAGATGATGCGTTCCTCGTGCATATTGGTCTTGGGCATGCGGTACTGCACGGTGTCGATAATGTTGGTGAATGTGTCGTTCTTCATGGTTTCGCGGGCAATGAGGTACAGATCACGGGCGGTGGTGTAGTGATCTTCCTCGTGCAGGCCGCACGGGTTGCTGAAATGCGTTCCGGTGCAGCCGAGCTCCTCGGCGCGGGTGTTCATCATGTCCACAAAGTGCTCGCTCGTGCCGCCGACATGGCGGGCGAGCATGTACGCTGCCTCGTTTGCGGAGGGCAGCATAAGCGCATACAGCAGGTCGATGACGCGCACGGTCTCGCCGACCTTGATGTCTGCGTTCGAGCTGTCTGCTGTAACCTTGGTGAAGTCGCCCTGTTCGGCCGTGACGGTCTCGTTCAGATCCTCGACATTCTCAAGCGTCAGCAGCGCGGTCATAATTTTGGTCGTGGACGCCGGATAACGCTTTTTGTCCGCATTTTTCTCATACAGCACCATGTCGGAATCCGGGCTGATGAGCAGAGCGGCGGTAGCCGTTACGGCAGGCGCTTCGCTTGCCGCTGCGATAACATCCTTGTCATTGTCGGCGGTCATGTCCTTGGTGTCCTTGGAATCCGTGCTGCCCGAATCGGTGGACGAGGTGTCCGAGCTGTCGGAATCCGATTGGCTCGATGAGGTATCGCTCTCGTCATTCACGGCATAGGCGTGGGTGATCGGAGCCGCACCGAGCAGCAGCGTAAAGCACAGCGCCAGTGCGGTAAGACGGTTTTTGAAATTATTGCTCTTCATCGGTATCTCCTAAAGAAAAATCGGCATCGGTGAAGTGCCCGCGCAAAACCGCCGGCTTGGGCGGTGTGCGCCGCAGCGGATCGTAGCGGAAGGAACGGCAGTGATCGGTGCCGTTTACCACACCGCGTTTGCGGCAGGCAATGCGTTCGCCGTCCGCCAGCGGAGAGCCGTGCGCGCAGTAGGTACAGCGCGGTTCTATATTTTTTCGCAGCAGCTTTTTGAGCCTCATGCGTAGGGTCACTCCAATCGGTTAAAATCAGTGGTAAAAGTGTCCTGTCGAGTGGTGTCGGTCAATACAGGACGTATATAAAATATTATATATCATTTCCTGCGCTTTTTCCACCCCCAAATTGGATACAAAGCAGAAACGAACAGCACAGCAAGCGTATACCGGAACCGTACCGATATCGGTGTCAGCTCCGGTGAGGAAACCGTCAGCACGGCAGGCGAGAGGGAAAACAGGAAAGCTGTCAGCACAGCTGCGAGCGTACCGTGCAGCAGCTTTGCGGCAAACAGGCCGCGGACCGGCAAATCGTGTGCTTCCGCGAGAGCGCGCACCTGAAACTGCACAGCCAGTCCGCCAAATCCCAGCAGGAAGGACGCAAGCGTCAGCCGCGCTCTGCGCGGCAGCGGCAGCACGGCCAGCTCGTCTAAGCCGTTGGTCAGCTCGATCATGCCGTCCAGTGCGTTTCCGTATGGCAAGAGTGCAAAAAGCGGCGAAAGCAGCCGCAGCAGGATGGAAAACATGGTCAGAAATGCCGTTACCGTCAGCGCCGTGGACGCTGCCTGCTGTACGGACGCGCAGAAAATAGAGGGGAATGAGGTGCGGTTCCGGTTATGGATACGCTGCGACACGGCAGATAACGGGGTACGCGCGAAAAACAATCCGACGAGCAAAGCCGAAACGATATGTATCCCGTACAGCATCGCGCCTGCCCGCGCGGAGCCGAACACGCCGAGCCCTACCAGTCCGATGCAGAAGCCCGGACTGGCGCAGTTGCAGAAGCGGTTCACGCGCTCTGCCGCTTCGCGGGATAGCACACTCTCGGAGAGCAGCGCACATGCGGTCGCGGCGCCGACCGGATACCCGCCGATGAGTCCGAGCACCAGAGCAGGCGCAGTCTCGGGCGGCAGGCCGTATAATCGCCTGAGCGGCTTCGCCAGCAGCGGCGATAGCCGCGCGGTATCACAGCGGACAAGCAGTCCGCTGATAACGAAAAACGGAAATAAAGCCGGTAAAGCCTGCGCGGCAGCAAGGGAAAGTCCCTCGCGGACACCATCCGCGCAGGCGGTCGGGCAAAGCAAAAACGCGGCAAAAAGAGCCAGCGATAAGAACAGCTTCATAGCGTCACCTCGGAACAGTGTATGAGAAGCAGGAAAGTTTCAGTACGCTGATACATAACATATACCGTTATACCTGCCCTGCGGAGAAGGTAAAATGTGATATGAAGGTGGCGCGATATGCTGAAAGATAACTTATACGCCGAACTCATGGAGGACCTCCACCCAAACCGCCCGCGCGTGGAAATTCTCGGAGACAGCCGGGTGATCGTAGAGAACCACTGCGGCATACAGGAATACGACGACAGCATCCTGCGCGTCAGATGCCGCGGGTGCGAGGTGCGCATTCTGGGTGCAGACCTGGAGCTGACGGCGCTTTCCATGGACGAACTGGCGGTGATCGGCGTGATCTCGTCGGTGGAATACATTACGACCGAGTGAGAAAGGAGGGGCGCGAATGATCGGGCGGCTGTGGCTGCTGGCTTGCGGGCAGGTGCGCGTGCGCGTGACAGGCGCAAGCCTGACGCGGTTTCTCAACCTGTGCGCGGCGCAGGGTATCACGCTGCGGCAGATGGACCGCACGGCATGGAATGAGCTGCACGCAACCCTGTCCATCCGGGATTTCCGGATGCTCAGGCGGCACATGGGCCGCACCGGCTGCCGCGTGCATATTCTCCGGAAACGCGGTCTGCCGTTCCTTGCGGCGCGTTTGTGTCCGCGTACGGCGCTCTGGGGCGGAGCTATAGCGGCAGCGGCGCTGTGCTGGCTGCTCGGCACGCACATCTGGGCGATACAGACCGAGATCGCACCGGCGATAGACGAAACGGCTGTCATGCAGCAGCTGAGCGAAATGGGCGTGCGCATCGGCATGCCCATCAAGAAGCTGAACACCCGTCAGATACGGTGGAAAATGATGCAGCTGCAGCCGAATATCACGTTCTTTTCGCTTAATCTGCGGGGCAACAGCCTGACCGTGGTCGCCTACGGCAGTACCGACCCGCCGGAGGTGCTGGACGAGCACGCCATTACCAAGGTGGTGGCCGCGCGGGACGGCGTGGTAACGCAGGTGCGTGCGCTCGAGGGACAGCCAATGGTGCGGGCAGGAGACGCGGTGCAGACCGGCGATACGCTCATCAGCGGTCTTGTCGAGCCAACACGCGAAGGCGGAAAGTACCGCACAGCGCATGCGCACGGCACCGTGCAGGCGTACACCACGCATACGGTTCAGGCGGCGCGGCCGCTCACCGAGCAGAGCAAGCGGTATACGGGTAAAATTCGTCATCAATATGCACTGGTGATGGGAAATAAACGGTTAAATTTCTATATTGGCAGTGGAATTGCAGGGGGTACTTGTGATAAAATAGTAACGACCAGACATTTTTGGCTGTCGGACAGCGTGGTGCTGCCTGTGGCGCTGGTCACACAAACGTATACATTCTACGAGCGGGAGCCGACAATGCGCACCGCCGAGGACGTGCGGGTGGATATGCTCTCGCGCGCACTGGGCGAGACCGCCGCGGATATCGACGGCATGGTGACGAGCCACAGCGAAACGCTCACCGAGCAGAACGGCGCGGCTGTGCTGTACCTCACTGTCCACGCCGAGGAGCAGATCGGCACCGAGGCCGTGGATGACAGTACCGTTCCGGAGAAAAATGCGGAGATGGAACAGGTGCCGTAGAGACAGAAAAGGAGACGCCTATGAACCGTAAACTCATGACGATTCTCGCAGGACTGAGCACTGCAGCGGCATTTGCCGTAAACGGCTCGGACTGGCTTCACGGCGGTTCCGCGAGCGCAGGCAAATTTTGCGTCAGCGCGGTGTTTATCGTTCTGGTATCGCTGCTGCTGTACGAATGGCGGAAAAGCAATACTGCAATGTGTCTGCTGACGATTGCATCGGCGCTGATTGCGATTGGTGCGGCAGCCGGTTTGCTTATGACGGCGGATATCCTTCCGGCAAATTCGGTGCTGCTGCCGTTTACCGTGTTCCTCGTGCCGTTTTTCGGTGTGACGAATTTTATGACGTCCACAGCTGCCGCAATGTTTCTGCCGACGGCGGTTTCGGTGGTGTGGCTGATTGTCGCGGTTGGAAACTGGATTCACAATTGGAAAAACGTATGATTTTACGTTGTGTAGGCGAACAATGTTCGCCCCTACGGTTAGGCAATGTGCAGATTGTTTACAACGGTGCGCCGAGTCGTACCCCAGGGCACCTTCTCTTGCGGCGTTGCCACAATTCACCTTGCCGCACCCTACGGTAAAACATCATGTATTGCTGCAGATAAGTGCAGATATATGAAAATTAACTGTATGTAACCGTATGCAACTGTATGTTGAACGAGTTATTGCAACAGATACATACACTTGCATACAGTTTATTTGATAGATAAACACTATCCGCAGGAGAGCAGGTAACGACAGGGAAAACGCCTGCCTCCTGCCTTGCACGGATGAAAACTAACATTTAATTCCTAACTCTAATTACTAATTAAACATAAGAGGGTGTAACCATAGAACAGGTAATGCAAATCGAGCAGACTGAACTGCTGATGGCAGTATTCGGTGCATTTGACGAAAACATCAAGCAGATCGAGCGCGAACTGAACGTCTCGGTCATCAGCCGCGGAACCGAGCTGAAAATCACCGGCGAGGACGAAGGCGTGTCCATCGCTGCACGCGCGATTACGGCGCTGCTGGCGATGGCAGGGCGCGGCGAGTCCATCGGCACGCAGACCGTGCAGTACGTTATCGGGCTTGCCAAGGACGGCCGCGAGAGCGAAGTCCACACGATGAGCCGCGATGTGCTGTGCATCACAGCCAAGGGCAAGCCGGTAAAGGCGAAAACGCTCGGCCAGAAGAAATATATGGAGGCTATCCGCAATAATACCATCGTCATGGGCGTTGGCCCTGCCGGTACGGGCAAGACCTATCTTGCGGTTGCGGCGGCTGTCGCGGCATTTCGGGACAAGCAGGTTTCCCGCATCATCCTGACCCGTCCGGCAGTCGAGGCGGGCGAGAAGCTGGGCTTTCTGCCCGGCGATCTGCAGAGCAAGGTAGACCCGTATCTGCGCCCGCTGTACGACGGTCTGTTTGACATGCTCGGCGCGGACAATTTCACCAAGTATCAGGAGCGCGGCTCCATCGAGGTTGCCCCGCTTGCGTACATGCGCGGACGCACGCTCGACGACAGCTTCATCATTCTCGATGAGGCGCAGAACACCACGCCCGAGCAGATGAAAATGTTCCTCACCCGACTGGGCTTCGGCTCCAAGGCAGTCATTACGGGCGATATTACCCAGATCGACCTGCCGGACGGCAAGCAGTCCGGTCTGCGCGAGGCGCTGCGCGTGCTGGACGGCGTAGAGGGCATTGCCCAGTGCTTCCTGACCGAAAAGGACGTTGTGCGCCATGAGCTGGTTCAGCGCATCGTCAAGGCGTATGCAGAGTACGAAAACAAAAAGGGCAAGGGCAAGCCTGCCGCGAAACCGGCCGGCAAACGCCTTCCGACCCGCCGCAAGGAGGGAAAATGATGAATCATCAGATCAATATCGGCTTTGAGACCGAGGTAGCAGACGAAAACAGCGTGCGTGAGCTCATCCGCACCTGCGCAGAGCGTGTGCTGACGAGTGAGCAGGTGGACTTTGACGCCGAAATCGACGTTACCGTTGTCGATGCCGACGCCATCCGCGAAATGAACGCCGAATACCGAAATAAGGACGCCGTGACCGACGTTCTTTCGTTCCCGATGTACGAGTTCCTCAACGGCGAGCCGCAGGAGGAGCTGGAGGCCGAACCGGACTCCGGCTGTGTCATGCTCGGTGATATGATCCTGTGCTACACGCGCGCCTGCGAGCAGGCGGAGCAGTTCGGGCACTCGCCTGCAAGAGAGTGCGGCTACCTGACCACACATTCCGTGCTGCACTTGCTCGGCTACGACCACGAGCGCAATGACGAGGACACTCGCCTGATGCGCAGCAAGGAAGAGGACAACCTTGCGTTCCTCGGCCTGACGCGGGACTGAGCCATGAAAAAGAATATCCGAAAACTGAGCGAGAGTTTTCTGCACGCGTTCCGCGGCCTGCGGCTGTGCATCCATGACGAGCGCAACTTTCGCGTGCACATGACGGCGGCGTTCTACGTCATCCTGTTCGGTGTGTTCGGCGGCGTGAGCATGACCGAAGCGGCCATCCTGTGTATCTGCTTCGGCCTTACCATGGGCGCGGAGCTGTTGAATACCGCCATCGAGCGTCTGTGCGACAAGCAGGCGAGCGGGTATGACGGCATGGTTCGCAACGCGAAGGATATCGCGGCGGCAGGTGTGTTTGTGTGCGCGGCAGCGTGCGTCGCGGTCGGCGCGTGCATCTTTATCGGAAACGGCGTGCTTGCGGCAGCCATCAAATTCTTGTGGTATAGGCTGTGGCTCGGCATGGCGGTTGTGGTCACCGTGCCGTTTGCGGTTTGGTTCGTGTTTCATTTTGGAAGAATTCAATAATAATGGAGAATGGAAAATGGAGAATTCGCGCAAGGATAGCGACATTCTCAATTCTCAATTACTGTACTGGAGATAAATAATGAGCAAGATTACAAAAACTGCGGTCGTATCCGTTGTAGGACGGCCGAACGTGGGCAAATCCACGCTGACAAACAAGCTGGTCGGCCAGAAGGTGGCTATCGTATCGAGCAAGCCGCAGACCACGCGCACGCGCATTACGGGCGTACTCAGCCGCGGTGAAACGCAGTATGTTCTGCTGGACACCCCAGGTCTGCACAAGCCGCGCTCCCGTCTGGGCGACTACATGTGTAAGGTGGTGACGGACACGGTTTCTGAGGTGGACGTTGCCGTTCTGGTGGTAGAGCCGATCCCGAACATCGGTCCTGCTGAGGAAAGCCTGATTGCACAGATCAAGCAGCACCACATGCCGGCAATCCTCGTCATCAACAAGATCGACACCGTCAAGAAGGAGGAGCTGCTCGCTGTCATTGCGACCTATGCGGCGGTGCATGAGTTCGACGCGGTTGTGCCCATCTCGGCACGCACCGGCGAGGGCGTAGAGGAGCTGCTCACCGAAATCGACAAATACGCCATCGAAGGCCCGCAGCTGTTCCCGGAGGACATGGTATCCGATCAGCCGGAGCGTCAGCTTGTCGCTGAAATTATCCGCGAGAAGATGCTGCGCCTGCTCGACCGCGAGGTTCCGCACGGTGTAGCCGTCGGCATTGAGCGCTGGAACGAGCGCGAGGACGGTCTGGTGGAGATCAACGCGGTGATCTACTGCGAGAAGGCCAGCCACAAGGGCATTATCATCGGCAAGCGCGGCGCGATGCTGAAAGAAATCGGCCAGCAGGCGCGTGCCGACATCGAGCGCATGCTGGATGCCAAGGTATTCCTTGAGCTGTGGGTCAAGGTCAAGGAGGGCTGGCGCAACAACCAGTACCAGATGCGCAACTTCGGCTACGAGGATCAGTAAATGGCCGAGGTCAAGCTGCGGGCACTCGGCCTGCGCGAGGTGGATTTCGGTGACTTTGACCGCTATCTGACCGCATTGACCGAGGACGGCCGCAGGATTGAAATCCTGTGCAAGAACGCGCGGCGCGGCAAAAAGCAGAATCCGGCGGCACGGCAGCTGTGCTACTCGGAGTTCATTCTGTCGGACAGAGGCGGTAGGTACACGTTAAGAGACGCCGACCTTGTGCACTCATTCTTCGCGCTGGCAGGCGATATCGAGAAGTACGCGCTGTCGTGCTACTTAAACGAGCTGACAACCGCTCTGACCGTGCCGGATTTCGACAATCCGGCGCTGTGCCGTCTGCTGCTGTACGCGCTGTATGCACTCGAGGGCGGCAAACGCGACCCGGCGCTTGTCAAGGCGGCGTTCGAGTGGCGCATTATGGCCGAGAGCGGCTATGCGCCGGATTTAACCTCATGCGGCGTGTGCGGCGAGGTGATAGAGAACACGCCGGTGTGCTTTTCTGTTCGGGCGGGCACAGCCGCGGACGCAAAGTGCGCGGGGAGAGTCGGCGGTTATGCACAGCTTGTGGACAGTACCCTGCGGGCAATGCTTCATGTGCTGACCGCCGAGCCGAACAAGGTGTATGCGTTCGCACTCAGCGGACCCGCCAGAGAGCAGTTCTGCGGCATGGCCGAGGAGTATGTGAAGTACCACCTCGGACGCGGGTTTGAGAGTCTGCAGTTTTATCGGTCACTGCAGGCGCCGATGAAGTGATGGTATATAAACGCGTAGAGAAATATACAATATTTAGAATAATAGTGTATTCTTCTACGACATTCTACGCATTTCTACACCAATCCTCATCTATCCCAATAAACGGGTGACAGAAAGGAGCAGCAGTATGGATCGCAAAGCAGTCTCCATGTGGAAGGTAACGAGAAATCTGATTCTTACAGACGTCTGTGCGATCGCCTTGTACTGGCTCATACCGAGCGCAAAGATGCTCGTGCTGCCGCTTGGTGTACTGTGCGCCATCGGATATATGCTGTGGCTGGGACGGTGCTTCCTGAACGACTGCAAGGCCAATCTGCCGAATGAGGACTATCAGCGCATTGCCGCCGAGTTCGGCTTTATCTGGTGCTGGAACCCCGGTCGGAGAAAACAGTGGCAGTACACCGCCGAGGAAAGCGGCGAGATCGGTGCGGCGCTGCTGCGCATCTGGCGCGGAAATATGGTGCTTGTCATCGTGTCGCTGGCGGTCATGGCGGTACTGGTTTGGATGGGGTAAACGTATAGAAATGTCGTAGGGTTGCGTGGGTATGTGAATGTATATTGGTAATCCATCGACGAAACCCTGCGCAATAGGTTGAAATAATTCCTAAATTATAATTGAGAGGATTTGAAATGAACAAATTAGGCGAAAAATCCCTTAAAACACTGGAATACTACGAAATATTGGAAAAACTGGCCGGACAGGCGGCATCGCAGGCGGCAAAGGAGAAATGCCGCGCGCTTCGTCCGCTGGACGACCACGAGCAGGCCGAGCTGTGGCTGCAGCAGACCACGGACGCGAAGGACCTGATGGTTCGGCAGGGCAGCCCTGCCTTTGGCGGCATCCGAGAGGTCGGCGCGATCCTGTCCCGTGCGGACCGCGGCGGCACGCTCAACCCGCGCGAGCTGCTGGCTGTGGCAAGTCTGCTGCAGACCGCGCGCCGTGCCCTGCTGTACGATGCCGAGCACGAAACCAAGACCACGCTCACGCCTGTTTTCGGTCTGCTCTCCGGCAACCGCGACCTGGAGGAATCCATCACGACCGCCATCATCTCCGAGGAGGAGATCGCGGACGGTGCGTCTCCCGAGCTGCTGAGCATCCGCCGTGAGCTGCGCCGCGTGTCCGGCAAGGTGCGCGAAACACTCAACCGCATGATCTCGGGCGAGCGCTCCAAGTATTTGCAGGAGAACATCATCACCCAGAGAAACGGCCGCTTCGTTGTGCCGGTCAAGGTGGAACACCGCGGTGATGTGCCCGGTCTGGTGCATGATACCTCGTCCACCGGTGCGACCGTGTTCGTCGAGCCGCAGCAGGTCGTGGAGATCAACAACCAGATTAAGGTGCTCGAAGGCCGAGAGGAAAACGAGATCGAACGCATCCTCGCGGAGCTGTCGTCGCGCGTGTCCATGTACAAGGGCGCCATCGAGCAGGACTACGATGCGCTGACCACGCTGGACTTCATCTTTGCGCGTGCCAAGCTGTCGTTCGACATGAACGCCTGTGCGCCTGTGCTTGTTGAGGACGGCAGCCGCTGCAAGCTGCTTCGCGCGCGCCATCCGCTGCTCGATAAGGACAAGGCGGTGCCTATCGACATCGCCATCGGCTATGATTACGACACGCTCGTCATCACCGGCCCGAACACCGGCGGCAAGACGGTTTCACTCAAAACCCTCGGTCTGCTGTCGCTCATGGCTGCCAGCGGCCTGCATATTCCGGCGAACGAGCAGTCGGAAATCGGCCTGTTTGAGCATGTTTACGCCGATATCGGTGACGAGCAGAGCATCGAGCAGAGCCTGTCCACGTTCTCCGCGCACATGAAGACCATCGTGTCCATCATGGACTGCTGCGGGCAGGGCGACCTCGTGCTGTTCGACGAATTGGGTGCGGGTACCGACCCGGTTGAGGGTGCGGCTCTGGCGGTTGCCGTTATCGGCTATGCCCGCCAGATGGGCGCGTGCGTTGCCGCCACCACGCACTACGCCGAGCTGAAAACCTTTGCGCTGACCACGGACGGCGTTGAGAACGCCTCCTGCGAGTTTGACGTCAAATCTCTGCAGCCGACCTACCGTCTGCTGACCGGCATTCCGGGCAAGTCGAATGCGTTCGCGATTGCGGCTCGTCTGGGTCTGCAGCCGACCATCATCGAGCGGGCGAAGGAGCAGGTCTCCACCGAGGATGCCCGCTTCGAGGACGTTCTGGCGGAACTGGAGCGCGAACGCCGCCGTGTCGAGCAGATGAAGGAAGAAGCGCAGCGCATGCGCTCTGCGGCGCAGTCCGAGCGCGACAAGATGCGCGCCGAGCGCGATGCTGCCGAGGACCGTGTGGACAAGATGATGGAGAGCGCCCGCGGTCAGGCGGACAACATCCTCAAAACGCCCGCATGACGGCGGAAACCGTGTTTGACGAGCTGGAAACGCTCAAAAAGAAGGCGCAGAAGAAGAACGCCGACCAGAACCTCGCGGCAGCCAAGGCGGCGCTGCGCGGTGTCATCACCCAAACCGAGAACGAACAGCGCCGCGGCATCCAGAAGCGCGTTGTCGAGGCTGACGAGATTCGTTCGGTGCAGAAGGGCGATCGTGTGCGCCTGCTCAACGTCGGCGGCGTCATTGCGACCGTGCTCGCTCCGGCGGACAGGGATGGCGGCGTGCAGGTGCAGGCCGGCCCGATGAAGATGACGGTCAAGGAGAACGAGCTGCGCCTCGTCGAGGAGAAGAAGAACACGCCTAAGCCCAAGCCGCAGCCGCGGCGTGACGCTCCGCGCAGAGAACTTAACATCCGCTCGGCGGAAAGCGAGGTTGATGTGCGCGGCATGAGCGCCGAGGAGGCTCTCTTTGAGGTGGACAACTTCCTGTCGCGCGCCATCATGGCCGGACTGCCGTCTGTCACGGTCATCCACGGCAAGGGAACCGGCGTGCTCCGCACGGCTGTGCAGCAGCATCTGCGGAAAAACAAGCGCGTCAAGAGCGTCCGCAGTGGTGTTTACGGCGAAGGAGAGCAGGGCGTAACAATCGTCGAATTGCGTTGAGGAAATCCCGCACAGTTTACGCATAGATTTCTTTTAATGAATTATGTGGTATTGCCCTAAAAATACCTGTTTCAGGAATCAAAAACCGGTGAATAGGGCATAATGCCCTATAAATTAGTACGTTTTTTGAAAAATTCATCTAAAAAGCAAAGGGCGCAGATGGAAATAAGCCTTGACGAAAATGAAAAAAGCGATAGACTATATACAACGGATTTGAAGAAATAGGAGCGATGCAGATATGTATTCAAAAGAGGTACAGGTTACCAATCAGGTAGGCTTATATGCCCGCCCGGCAACTTTTTTCATTCAGAAGGCAAATGAGTTCAAGTCTACCATCCTGGTAGAAAAGGAAGAGCGCCGCGTAAACGCGAAGAGCCTGCTCGGCATTCTGTCCCTGGGTATCACCAAGGGCACTACCATCAACCTGATCGCTGATGGCCCGGATGAGGAAGAGGCTGTTTCCGCACTGGTTGAGCTTATCACATCCAATTTTACTGACTAAGTTATCGCGTCCTGAGGGAAAAGCGCCGGTTGTTTTGATCGGCGCTTTTATTTTTGCAAATGACGATTGAGGGAAGGAGGGCAGTTCGCATGACAAGAGAACAGCTGAAGGAGCGCGTGCGCAAGCTGCCCATGCAGCCCGGCGTTTACATGCACAAGGATAAGACCGGCAAGGTGATTTACGTCGGCAAGGCCAAGCTGCTGAAGAACCGCGTGTCCAACTACTTCCAGCCGCCCGAACGGCTGAACGCCAAGACGCGCCAGCTGGTCAGCCATATCGACGACTTCGATATCATCGTCACGGACAGCGAGTTTGAAGCGCTCGTGCTCGAAAACTCGATGATAAAGAAGTACAAGCCGAAGTACAACATTCTGCTCAAGGACGACAAAGGCTATCCCTATGTGCGGCTGGATACCACTCTGTCCTATCCGGATTTCAAAATTGTCTCCAAGCCTGCACATGACGGAGCACGGTACTTTGGTCCGTACATGGGCCGCGGCGCCGCAAGACGAGCGATTGATACGATCGGTGAAGCACTGCACCTCAAAAGCTGTGCGCGTTCCTTCCCGCGGGACATCGGCAAGGACCGGCCGTGCCTGAATCTGCACCTCGGCCGCTGCTGTGCGCCATGCACCGGCAAGGTCAGTCCGGAGGAGTATCACGCGCTGATCGAACAGGCGATCTCGCTGTTCGAGGGCGACGCAAAAAAGCTCGAGCGTGAACTCACCGAGAAGATGAACGAAGCCGCCGAAGAGCTCCAGTTCGAGCGGGCCGCCGTGCTGCGCGACCGTCTGCGGGCCATCCAGAAGCTGGGCACCAGGCAGCATGTGGTTGCCGGTGCGTTCGCAGAGCTGGACGTTATCGCCTTTGTGCAGGGACAGACCCGCGCGTGCGTCTGCGTGCTGCATTACAGCGCCGGCACGCTGCAGGATAAGGAATACACGTTCTTCCACGTCACCGAGAGCGACCCTGCCGAGGTGCTTTCCTCGTTCATCAAGCAGTATTATGCGCAGCGCAATGCGGTGGCGAAAACCGTTTTGCTCTCGCATGAAATCGAGGAGCAGGACGCCGTGGGCGAGTACCTTTCATCCATCGCAGAGCGCAAGGTCGAGCTGGCCGTGCCGCAGCGCGGCGAACGCCGGGTGCTGACCCGCCTCGCGGAGAAAAACGCCTTCGAGGAGATCGAACGCAGAGAGAAGCAGTCCGAGAGACGGCATAAATCGCTTGAACTGCTGCAGAATGTCACCGGAATGGCGGCATTGCCGCTTCGGCTGGAAGCCTACGACATTTCCAACTTCGCCGGACAGGATACGGTCGGCTCGATGATCGTGTTTGTCGAGGGTCAGCCGAAAAAGAGCGATTACCGCAAGTTTAAGATTGCGTGTGCCGCCAACGGACAGGACGACTACGCCTCCATGCGCGAAATGCTCACGCGCCGCGTGCAGCGCTATGTGGACGGCGACGAGAAGTTTGCGCCGCTGCCGAACGCGTTCATGATCGACGGCGGTCTGGGTCATGTGCACGTCTGCAAGGAGGTGCTCGACTCGTTCGGGCTGTCAGTTCCGTGCTTCGGTATGGTCAAGGACGACCGCCACCGTACCCGCGCCCTCGTTGCGCCGGACGGCCGTGAGTTCGGCATCTCGGCGACTCCGGCGCTGTTTGCGCTCATCGGCCGCATGCAGGAGGAGGTCCATCGGTTCGCCATCGAGTATAACCGCAAGCTGGGCGGCAAAAAGGTGCGCGGCTCCACACTGGATAAAATCCCGGGCGTGGGCGATAAGCGCAGAACCGACCTGCTCAAGCACTTCGGCAGCATTGAGAATATCAAGCAGGCGTCCGAGCAGGAGCTGGCGAGAATTCTGCCGAGGAATGCCGCGCAGAGCGTATACGAGTTTTTTCATCAAAAGCAGCAGTAATTGAAAATTGAGAATGGAGAATTGAGAATTGAGGTATCGCGCGTAGCGCGATGATTTAATAACGGCGTTGCACGCCGCACATTCATTTTCCATTCTCCATTTTCAATTTTCCATTTACGAAATCGTTAAATTTCAGCAGGAGGCTACCATGAGAGTTGTATCCGGAACTGCGCGGGGCTGTAAATTGCAGCCCGTGCCCGGCATGAACACCCGCCCGACCACCGATCGGGTAAAAGAAAACGTATTCAATCTGATACAGGATCATGTGCGCGGTGCCGAGGTGCTCGACCTGTTTGCGGGCACCGGTCAGCTTGGCATTGAGGCGCTCTCGCGCGGCGCTACTCACTGCGATTTTGTCGAGCACAACAAGGCAGCTTACGGCATCGTGAGCAAAAACGTCGAAAGTGCGCGTGTGAAGGATAAGGCGGCGCTCCACCGCACGGAGGCAGCGGAATTTGTTGCCAAAGCAGGCAGGGAACGGTACGACGTGATCTTCCTCGATCCTCCGTACGGCGGCGTGATCTTAGAAAATGCGCTGAAACAGATAGAAACGTTTGACATTCTCTCTGTAAATGGTATAATAATATGCGAAAGTGCAGTAGAGGACAGATTCTCCCACGGCTTCGCGGTCGTGCGGGAACGCCGCTACGGCGCTACCATGATTACCATTCTGCAGCGGCAGAGTGGCGAAACGGAATGAAATAAATGAAAATTGCGATTTATCCGGGCAGCTTTGACCCTGTCACACTGGGACATCTGGATATCATCCGCCGTGCGTCGATCATGTTTGACCGGCTGATCGTTGCGGTAATGCACAACCAGAACAAAAAACCCGCTTTTACCGCCGAGGAACGTGTGGAATTCTTAAAGCGGACAACGGCTGACCTGCCAAATGTCGAGGTGGAATCCTTCGACGGCCTGCTGGCGGACTACGCCAAGCAGAAAAACGCATGCGCCATCGTAAAGGGTCTGCGTGCGGTTTCGGATTTTGAATACGAATTCCAAATGGCACTTGCCAACCGCAAGCTCAACCCTGAGCTGGATACCGTGTTTTTGATGACAAGTGCGGAATATATGTACCTCTCTTCCTCGATCGTGAAGGATATTGCGGTACACGGCGGCGGTGTCGCCGATTTTGTTCCCGAGGGGATTATGCAGGACATTGTGCGCCGAATTAGAAAGGGAGAGTAAAAATGGCAACTTTAGAGGAACTCATTAACCGCATGTATGATATGGTGCAGGACGCAAAGGGCATTCCGCTGGCAGGCGAGAAGTGCATCGTAGAGCGCGACCATATGCTGGATATGCTGGACGAGCTGCGTGAGGCTCTGCCGAACGATCTGCAGCAGGCACAGGAAATTGTTGCAAAGCGCAGTGAGATGCTGGCATCCGGCAAGCGCGAGGCTGAGGCGATCCGCCGTCAGGCTGAGGAGGATGCACGCCAGATGGTCTCCGAGACCGAGATTGTCGTAGCGGCACGCCGTAAGGCCAAGGAAGTACAGGGCAATGCCGAGATTCAGGCTCGTGAGCTGCGCCGCGTGGCAAATGAGTACTGCGAGGATACCCTCAAGCGTACCGAGGAGGCAGTAGCTCTCGGTCTGGAGGAGGTCCGCAAGGCACGCCAGCGCTTCAAGAGCATCGCAAAGTAAAAACGAAATGCAGGCAGTCACCTTCGGGTGGCTGCTTTTTCGTGTTCTTTGCGGTACCGGCACAACGGGAATTCTGCGCAGCCTTTCTCGGCACAGGGTGACTGGGAGACACGAACTGCGTGAGCGTGTTCGTTTCTAACGGGCGGGAGTTTTTCGCCGGATAGGCGAACGGTTCTTGCCTGCGCGGCGGGCGCACAAGAGGGTAGACACCAAGGTTTCCACCCTCTTGTGAATCACCCCTTTCCTAAGAGAGTCTGGCGCAAACCAGAGAGCGGCGACCGCTGCGAAATAGAGGAACGGCAGTTGGGTTACCGTTGCGTGCCTTTCGTGAAAAATTTGCAGTTCACAGACAGCGTACTGCTACACATATCGGCAACTCTACGCTGGGTGCGGTATGACAGTGCCGCACAATTCGCTTACGCGTTGTTGCGGACGGCACCTGCGAATTTTATTTGATAACAGCCGTCACCTTGTCTGCACCACCCCATCACCCACTCCTCACCACCAACGCCGAAAAAGAGAACCTCACACCCACTTTACGCCACCGTGCTGAAAAATGTCCGGCTGAAATTGCACAAAAATACACACTCTGTGGATAAACTTTGGGATAACTCTCCACTTCACAGTAAAATGCAGGAAAACACCGCGCACGAATACAATCGAACAACTGTTCGCAAAAATTGCGAAAACTATAAAATTTGCAAGAAAAACGCCCGAATTTTTCGTGCAATAATGCAAAAAATATCTTGCAATCTATTCTCCGTACCGCTATAATAAAATCAAGGTGGAGAGATGTGGGGTAAAGTGTCACGAATTCCACCAAAGCGGAAGGGCAGGTGTGAATGAGTGAAGGGCGAATACAAGCATTCCATAGACGCTAAGGGTCGTCTGGCAATGCCGGCCAAGCTGCGCGAGGAGCTCGGCGAGCACTTCACGGTCACCAAGGGCCTCGATGGCTGTCTGTCCGTCTATCCGGAAGCGGAATGGAAGCGTCTGGAGGACAAGATCCGCACGCTCGGCAACGGCGAAAAGGCAAGACGCGTCAAGCGCTACTACTTCGCCAATGCGTTCGATGCACAGCTCGACGCACAGGGCCGTATTCTCATTCCCGCAAACCTGCGTACCTTTCCGGAGCTGCAGAAGGATGTTACCGTGATCGGTCAGCTCGACCACGCGGAAATCTGGAACAGCGACAAGTGGCGCGCTTACAATGACGAGATCGACGCGGAGGTTGTTGCCGCGGACGTAGAAGATATTGATTTTTAACAAAAGGGCAGGGAACTATGGAATTTCATCATGTATCCATTTTACTTGAGCCTTGCCTTGAGGCTCTGCAGATCAAGCCGGACGGCGTTTATGTGGACGCCACGACCGGCGGCGCCGGTCACTCGCTCCGCATTGCGGAGCGTTTGCATGATACCGGCCGTTTGATCTGTATTGACAGAGATGACGAAGCACTCGAAAACGCGAAGGACCGCCTCAAGGATGTATGGCAGCGTGTCACACCGGTCAAGAGCGACTTCCGCGATATCGACAAGGTGCTCGAAGGGCAGGGACTTGCAGGTGCGGACGGCATTCTGTTCGACCTCGGCGTTTCCTCTCCGCAGCTGGATCATGCTGAGCGCGGTTTTTCCTATATGCAGGATGCGCCGCTCGATATGCGCATGGACCGGCAGCAGAAGCTGACCGCGTATGATGTGGTAAACGGCTGGAGCCGCGAGGAGATCCGCCGCATTCTGTTTGAGTACGGCGAGGAGCGCTACGCACCGCTGATCGCAGCGGCGATCGAGCGCGAACGCGCAGACAAGCCGATTGAGACCACGCTGGAGCTTGTCCGTGTGATCAAGGGCGCTATGCCCGCGAAAGCACTGCGCGAAAAGCAGCATCCGGCGAAGCGCAGCTTTCAGGCGATCCGCATTGCGGTAAACGATGAGCTGGGTGCCGTGCGGGAAGCGATGGAAAAAGCTATCGACTGTCTCAATCCGGGCGGCAGACTGGCGGTCATCACCTTCCACAGCCTGGAGGACCGCATCGTCAAGGCGGCTTTTCAGCAGGCGGCACAGGGCTGCACCTGTCCGAAGGACTTTCCGGTATGCATCTGCGGCAAAAAGCCGAAGGTTCGGCTGACGCCGCGCAAGCCGATTCTGCCGGACGAAAGGGAAATTGAGGAGAATCCGCGCGCCCGAAGCGCGAAGCTCCGGGTTTGTGAAAAAATCTAAACCGAAAAAGCAAATTCAAAAGAAAGGAAAGCGCAAGATGGCTTCTGGCAGGAACAACGCGGCAAGAAAATATGAAGATCAGGTTCCTGTACAGCGTGAGGTACAGCCGAAACGCCATCTGCAGGTAGCGGCAGCACCGGTCAAGAAAAAGAAGCACCGCCGCAAGCCTGCTGTGATGCAGGGCGTGTACCCGTGCATTTTTCTGGTGGCGATCACGGCGGCGTTTATCCTGTTCTGCCAGATGCAGCTGACCCAGCTTACCGCAGAAGCGAGTGAGCAGAGCGACCTGCTCAGCGAGCTGCAGTCGGAGAATGTTTCTCTGACGACCAAGCAGATGAACAGCATGAACATGGATGAGGTAGAGCAGTACGCCACGGACACGCTCGGAATGGTAAAGCTGGACAATTCGCAGATCGAATATGTGGAGCTGACCAATCCGGATCTTGTCACCGTTGCAGACGACAGCATGACGCTGCGCGGTTTGTGGAGCGCACTGGCAGCGCGCTTTTCCGCACTTGTGGAATATATTCGATAAGCAGTTGAATACAATGCGTACAGGGGAGTGAGAGGTGGATAACTTCTGACTCCTTACGCTTTTTCAGGAACAATATGGAGGCTGACTAAATGGCAGTTAAGGGACCCAACCATCAAATGCGCACGCGTATCCGCGGGCTGACCGTGCTGTTTGCACTGATCGGTTTCGGGCTGGTAGGCGTGCGGCTGCTGTATATGCAGGTATTCAATCACGATTTCTATGTGCAGCAGGCGACGGCGCTGCAGACGCGCGACACGTTCATCACGCCCAACCGCGGCAAGATCTACGACGCGAATATGCAGGTGCTGGCAGAGTCCGCCGCAGTAGAGCGCATCACGATCTCCCCGAAGGCGGTCGTAGACGAGGACAAGGTGAAAAAGGGTATCTCGGCAGAGACGCAGCAGCAGAGGCTGGCGCAGATCCTGTCCGAAACGCTGGATGTGGATTACGATACCGTAATGGCCAAGATCCAGAAAACCAATTCGCAGTACGAGATCATCGCGCAGAAGGTCGATAAGGACGTATCCAAGGAGCTGGATGAGAAGCTCGAAGCGGCAGACTGCACCGGCGTCTACTCTGAGCCGGATACCAAGCGGTACTATCAGCACGGCGCCTTCCTGTCTGCGGTGCTGGGATACGTCGGCAGCGACAACAACGGCGCATACGGTCTGGAATCTGAGTATAACGATGAGCTTTCCGGCACGGCGGGCCGTCTGGTGCGCGTGCAGAACCGGCAGAACAGGGATATCATGCCGGAGACCCAGCAGTACATTCCGGCGACCGACGGCAACTCTCTTGTGCTGACCATCGACAGCGATATCCAGAACTATCTGGAAAAGCACCTCGAGACCGCACTTGCCGACAATCCGGAGGCGCGAGACGGCGTTTCCGGCATCGTTATGAACGTCAAGACCGGTGAGGTACTGGCAATGGCCAACCTGCCGGACTTTGATCCGAACGATGCCTACAAGCTGACGAGCGAAAAGTATATCAACGAACTCAAGAAAAATGTTGCGAAAATCCTCAAGGAAGAGAACGTCAAGGTTGAAATTCCGGATGCATGGTATACGGAAGGCGGTCTGGACAATCTGCCGGAGGCGATTCATGACGATTCCGATCTGGTAGATGCGCTGGGCAGCGCCCGCGTGAATATCCTGATGAAAACCTGGCGCAATCCGGTTATCGCGGATAACTACGAGCCGGGCTCCACCTTCAAGCTGATGACGGTCTCCACCGCGTATGATCTGGGTGCTACCCATGCCGAGGACACCTACTACTGCGGCGGCTCCCTGCAGGTGGAGAACTGGGAGATCAAGTGTGCAAACACAAGCGGCCACGGCATGCAGACGCTGACCGAAGCCCTGATGAATTCCTGCAACGTAGCGATGATGCAGATGGCCCAGAGCATCGGCATGGATCGGTTTTACAACTTTTACAAGGCGTTCGGCCTGACCGAGCCGACCGGCATCGACCTGCCGGGTGAGGGCAAGGGTCAGTTCCACAAGCTTGATGTTGCCAGTGACTGGAACGAAGTCGCACTGGCGACCGCATCGTTCGGTCAGCGCTTCACGGTAACGCCGATTCAGATGCTGAACATGGTCTGCGCGATCGTGGACGACGGCAAGCTGAAAAAGCCGTATGTTGTCAAGGAAGTGCTGGGCGGAGACGGTTCGGTCAAGTCTACGAACGAGACCGAGGTGGTCCGTCAGGTCATTTCCGAGGATACCTCCGCTTACATGCGCGAGGCGATGGAGCAGGTCGTAGCCAACGGCACCGGCAAGAATGCCTATGTTTCGGGCTACCGCATCGGCGGCAAGACCGCAACGTCCGAGATCCTGCCCGAGTACGACAGCGACGGCAAGGTGCTCGATACCGAGGACCGCTACACGGCCTCCTTCATCGGCGTAGCGCCGATGGACGACCCGCAGATCGCGGTTCTGGTCGCCATCAACGACCTGCCGGAATCCGCAACGCATTCCGGCGGTACGATCGCCGCTCCGGTTGTCGGCCGCATCATGGAGGATGTGCTGCCGTATATCGGCATTACGCCGGTCTATGACGACAGCGAGAGCGACCGCAGCGAGCTGACCGTGCCGAGTGTATCCGGCAAGACGCGCGACGATGCGATTTCCACGCTGTCCGACGCAGGCTTTGACTGCATCATCAAGGGCGACGGCGATACCGTCACCGATCAGGTGCCGAATGCAGGCATGCGCATTGCGGCCAGCGGCAAGGTTATCGTCTACATGGGCGAGGAAAAGCCGACTGAGGCCGTTGAAGTGCCCGATCTGTCCGGCATGTCGCCGGATGAGTGCCGCGATACGCTGGAGGAGTACGGTCTGTACCTCAAGCAGAAGGGTGTTTCGTCCGCGCAGATCACAGGCGACACTACCGCGACCAAGCAGAGTCCGGAGGCCGGTACCAAGGTAAGCCTCGGTGCGGTTGTCACGGTAGAATTTTCTGATACAACGACGGTCAACGACCGATAGGAGGAAATTATGAAATTACAGGAACTTTTGAAGGATGTAGCAGTGAAAAACAGCACTGCCGCACAGGATATCGAGATCAAGGAAGTGCGTTACGACTCCCGCGCGGTACAGCCGGGCGACCTGTTTGTAGCCATCCGCGGCTACGCGACCGACGGTCACAAGTACATCGCCAAGGCGATGGAGCAGGGCGCGGCAGCCGTTGTCTGCGAGGAGGCGCCGGAGGGCGTCCCTGCAGTCGTTGTGGAGAATTCCCGTATCGCGCTGGCTGAGATTGCGGCAAACCGCTTCGGTCATCCGGCAGAGAGCATGGTCATGCTCGGTGTGACCGGCACCAACGGCAAGACCACCACGACCTACCTCGTCAAGCACATGCTTGAGGACGCAGGCCACAAGGTGGGTCTGATCGGCACCAACCAGAACCTCATCGGTGATGAAGTGATCGAAACCGAGCGCACCACGCCGGAATCCTACGAGCTGCACGCACTGTTTGCCCGCATGAGAGACGCAGGCTGCACGCATGTGATCATGGAGGTTTCCTCGCACTCCCTGGTGCTTGACCGTGTACACGGCATTCCGTTTGCGGTAGGTGCGTTCACCAATCTGACGCAGGATCACCTCGATTTCCACAAGACCATGGAGGAGTACCGCAAGGCAAAGGCGCTGCTGTTCTCCATCAGCAAGAAGGGCGTTATCAATCTGGATGATGCTGCGGCGGAGAAGATGCTCGCGGACGCAAAGTGCCCGTGCATGACGTTCTCCTGCGGCAAGCCGGAGGCCGATCTCGAAGCGACCGACCTGCAGCTGCACGCGGACGGCGTGGAGTTCACCGCACAGTATCAGGGCGAAAAGGCAGACGTCAAGCTGCCGATTCCGGGTCATTTCTCGGTCGAGAATGCACTGACCGCGCTCGGTATCGTGCTGCAGCTCGGCATGCCGCTTGCGGATGCGGCGAAGTCCATGGCAACTGCAACCGGCGTCAAGGGCCGTGTTGAGGTCGTGCCGACTGATACCGATTACACCGTGCTCATCGACTACGCACACTCGCCGGACGGCGTGGAGAACGTGCTCAAGGCCGTTCGCGGCTTTGCAAAGGGCCGTGTCGTTGCTCTGTTCGGCTGCGGCGGCGACCGTGACCGCACCAAGCGCCCGAAGATGGGTAAAATTGCGGCGGATCTCGCGGACTTCTGCGTTGTAACGAGCGATAATCCGCGCACCGAGGAGCCGAAGGCCATCATCGATGATATTCTTGAGGGCATGAAGGATTCGGATACGCCGATGCAGGTCATTGTCGATCGTCCGGAGGCAATCCACTGGGCACTCGCGCACGCACAGAAAGACGATATTATCGTGCTGATGGGCAAGGGACATGAGACCTATCAGGAAGTAAACCATGTGAAGCACCACATGGATGAACGCGAGATTGTAGCGGAATATTTCGCGTGATAGGGGACTTCAAAAGTCCCCTATCTACGGAGAACGGTTCCTAAGGAAACCGTTCTCCGAAACCCGAATGACGCTCGGCGCTATCCTTGCGCGGCTTTGCTGCCGCGCTGCGCCCCAAGGCGGCTGGGTCGGGGAATAAAAACCGAGCGCTATCCTTGCGCGGCTGTGTTGCCGCGCTGCGCGATACATGCTCCCGGTTTTTATGAAATTGCAGGCAATTTCTAATTGAATACCATGTGCAAGCACATGGTCGTCTGCGGACGGGAACAAAGACACGGTTTTCCGAAAGGAAAACCTGTCTTAATGTAAGCCGCTGCAAGCAGCGGCGAGATTTGATAATTATTGGGGGAGACGGCATGGAACGATTTACATTAGCGCAGGCGGCGGCATGGACAAAGGGCGAAGCGAGAGGCGAGGCGGCTCTGACGGCGGTCACGACCGATTCGCGGCAGATCCCGCCGGAGGCGCTGTTCCTGCCGATCAAGGGCGAGCGGTTTGACGCGCACGATTTCATCGGCAAGGCGATCGAGAACGGCGCGGCCGCCGTGATGAGCCATCGAGAAAACGAGGAATATCCGGTGCCGGCGCTGTACGTTGAGAACACTTCGCAGGCGCTGCTCGACCTCGCGGGCGGCTACCGCACGATGTGCGGCGGCAAGGTCGTCGGCGTGACCGGCTCGGTCGGCAAGACCACCACCAAGGAGCTGCTGTATGCCGTTCTCTCGCAGGGCTTCCGCGCACAGAAGACAGAAGGCAACCTGAACAATGAGATCGGTCTGCCGCTGACGCTCATGCGTATGACCAGGGATACCGAAGTGCTGGTAGCAGAGATGGGCATGAACCATTTCGGTGAGCTTTCCCGCATGACGGCGGCTGCCAAGCCGAATCTGGCGGTTATCACCAACATCGGCACCTCGCATATCGAGTTTCTCGGCTCGCGTGAGGGCATCTGCAAGGCCAAACTGGAGATTCTCGAGGGTCTGCAGGAGGGCGGCGCGGCTGTTCTCTGCGGCGATGAGCCGCTTCTGTGGGACAAACGCGAGAGCCTTGGCTGCAGGGTGGTAACTTATGGCATCGAAAATTCCGCCTGCGACCTTACTGCGGACTTGCACAGCGACGGTACATTTGATATAGTAAATAACGGTCTTGCCGCGGCGCACCTGCCGGTCGGAGAGAAATTCACCGCGAAGCTGAGTATTCCGGGCAAGCATAATGTGCTCAATGCACTGGCGGCGGCAGCCGTCGGTCTGCTGCTCGGTGAAACGCCCGCGCTGATCACGCAGGGACTTGTCAGCTATCAGGCAAGCGGCATGCGCCAGAACATCTATGAGCAGGATGGCTATCACATCTATGCGGACTGCTACAACGCAAGTCCGGATGCGATGGAGGCTACGCTGTCCGTGCTTGGCGGCATGGCCGGGGACGGCCGCCGGTTTGCGGTTCTCGGCTCGATGCTCGAGCTTGGCGATTACGCCGAGGAAGGTCATCGCCGTGCCGGTCGTGCGGCGGCGCAGTACGCGGACGCCCTGTACGCCTACGGTCCGGATGCAGCGGCCATGGTAGCCGGTGCCAGGGAGAAGGGCATGGAGCATGCGTATGCGTTCGACGACCAGACCGCGCTTGTCGCGGCACTGCGCGAAGACGCGAAAAAAGGAGACGCGCTGCTGTTCAAGGGCAGCCGCGGCATGCGCATGGAACGCGCACTTGCAATGTTTTTAGGGGAGGAAGTTGAAGCATGAAACAGGCTGTGCTTGTTTTCGCGATCGCACTGGTGATTACGCTGGCTATCGGTCCGGCGGTCATCAATTATCTGCGAAAAATGAAATTCGGTCAGAAGATTCTCGAAATCGGACCGAAATGGCACATGAACAAACAGAATATCCCGACAATGGGCGGCTTTATGTTCATTATCGGTATCGCGGCGGCAGTCATTATCGGCAATATCGTGATGGGTGAGATTTCGGTCTCGTCGCTGGCGGTGCTCGGCCTTGCCGTGGCCTACGGTGCGGTCGGTCTGGTCGATGACTACGCCAAGATCAAGAAAAAGGAAAACGCGGGTCTGACCCCGAAGCAGAAGCTGGTGCTCCAGATTCTGGTTGCCGGCGTGTTTGTGCTCGTACTGTTCCTGGGGTCGAGCGGTCTGCCGCAGCTGTGGATTCCGTTCACAGGCATTTTGTTCAGCTGGCCGTGGCCGCTGTACATCGTATTCGCGGCCTTCGTTATCGTCGGCGCGGACAACGCCGTCAATCTGACCGACGGCATCGACGGTCTGGCGGCAAGCGTTACACTTCCGGTTGCCATCTTCTTCGTGTTCGTCGGCTTCCGCCGCGGCGATATGGGCGTTGTGATCTTCTCGGCGGCACTCGCGGGTGCGCTGCTGGGCTTCCTGCGCTATAACTTCAACCCGGCCAAGGTGTTCATGGGCGATACCGGCTCGCTGTTCCTCGGCGGTGCGGTTGCCGGTCTGGCATTTGCGTGTGAAATGCCGCTCATCCTGCTGCTGGTCGGCCTGATCTACATCATCGAAACGCTGTCCGTTATCCTGCAGGTCACCTACTTCAAGGCGACCCACGGCAAGCGTCTGTTCAAGATGGCGCCGATCCACCACCACTTTGAAATGTGCGGCTGGTGCGAGAAGAAAATCGTGCTGGTATTCACCGGCATCACGGTTGTGCTGTGCCTGCTGGCCTACCATGTGGCGCTCGCACCGCTGTTTTAATTCGTAATTCGGAGGTAACCCTATGGCTTCGACAACTGGAAAGACGAATCCGCAGTACCGGCCGGCATCGCGCCGTCCCATGCCGCGGAATGCGCCGAGTGGCAAACCGGCGCGTCCTTCGCGGGAGCCGGTGCCGCAGGAGCGTTACCGTACCGGCACCGCAAAGCCGAAGCGCAGACGTATGCGCAGCATGAAGGCGCACATCTGGGATACCGGTGTGTTCTTCTCGGTGCTGCTGCTGCTGATCACCGGTCTGATCGCGCTGTTCTCGGCAAGCTATACCAACGCGATGTTCTACAAGGGCAGCGCGACATACTTTATCATGCGTCAGGGCATTTTCGCCGCGATCGGTCTTGCGGCGATGATCGTTCTTTCCAAGATTCCGTACCGCATGTACGCGGGCATTCACAACATCATCATGTGGATATCGGTCGCGCTGCTGGTTCTGGTTGTGATACCGGGCATCGGTACAACGGTTAATAATGCACAACGCTGGCTGTTCGGCTTTCAGCCGTCTGAGATCGCAAAGCTGACCGTCATCATCTGCTTTTCCTACTGGGTAGCGCGTGACCCGAAGAGCGTGCGCAGCGTCAAGACCATGGTGCAGCCGTACGGTCTGCTGCTGGCGCTGTACATCGGTCTGCTGTACCTGGAGCCACATACCTCGGCGATGATCATCATCTGCGGCATCGGCATTATCATCCTGCTGGCAGGCGGCATGCGCCTGTGGTACTTTGCGCCGATTCTGGGACTGGGTGCAGGCGTAGTTGCGGCATTCTATGTTGCGTTTAAGCATGTACGAGACCGTTTTGAGGTCTGGCTCAATCCGTTTTCGGATATGGCGAACAAAGGTCTGCAAGGCTCGATGAGCCAGATCGCCATCGGTTCCGGCGGCCTGCTCGGCCGCGGACTCGGCAACGGACTGCAGAAGCAGCTGTACCTGCCGGAGCCGCATAATGACTTCATCTTCGCCACCTGGTGCGAGGAGATGGGTCTGATCGGCGCTCTGCTGGTCATTCTGCTGTTCGCGTACCTTATTTACCGCGGATTCCGTGTGGCGCGCTATGCACCGGATAAATTCGGTAGTCTTCTGGCGACCGGCATCACCGCCAAGCTGGCTATCCAGACGCTGATGAACCTGTTCGTTGTCACCGGCATCATGCCGGTAACCGGCGCGGCTCTGCCGTTTTTCAGCTATGGCGGCACAGCGTTGCTGCTGCAGCTCGGCGAGATGGGCATCCTGCTCAATATATCGCGGTATATGCGGATTGACGGAAGAAATCAGGATTAAGTTATGGCAATACCGCATAATTTTCGCAAAGCGCCGCGGCAGCGCGGCCGGAGCCTGCGCAAGAAGCCGCTGCCTTAATTGTGCGGTGTTGCCTTATGCAAATCGAGGCTGTTTGCAGCATACAAACAGCCTCGATGACTGTGATATTGCTGTCAGGCAGTACCACATGATCCGGTAAACAGGCTTTGCCGGACCATGTGATCCTACCTTGCATTTGAAAAGTAACAAACAGGAGAGGGGAACTCAGTTTTGAAACTGTACATTACGGGAGGCGGCACGGGTGGTCACGTTACACCGGGTCTTGCCATTGCACGTTATTTTGAAAAAAAGCAGCCGCAGACGACGGTGCGTTTTGCCGGTTCGGCACGCGGCATTGAAAATAAGCTGGTCCCGCGTGAGGGATACCCGCTGGACACCATCGAGATCATCGGCATGTCGCGCTCGATGAGCCCGAAGGGCATTCTGCACAATCTGAAGGCGGCAAAGCTGGCTGTCTCGGCGGTCAGCAAGGCGAAGAAGCTGCTGAAACAGGCCAAGCCGGACTGCGTGATCGGCTGCGGCGGCTATGCGTCGTTTGCGGTGGTACGCGCGGCACAGCAGCTCGGCATTCCGACTGTTCTGCTCGAGGTCAACGCGCTGCCCGGCAAGGTAACGCAGATGCTCGCAAAGGACGCGGACCGCGTGCTCGTCTGCTTTGAACAGGCAAAGGAGCTGCTCGGCGGCGGAGATAAGATCATTCTGACCGGTGCGCCGGTGCGCGGTGAGATTCTGGCGGCAGATCGCGCAAAGGCACGCGAGAAGTTCGGTCTGACCGATGATGACCAGCTGGTCGTCTCCTTTTGGGGGTCGATGGGTGCAAAGTACATGAACGAGCACATGGCCGGTGAGCTGGCGCTCGAATGTAAAAACGGCGTGCCCTATCACCATGTTCACGCAACCGGTGCGGCGGCCTGTGAGTGGCTGCCCAGAATGGCGAAGGAGCAAGGCGCCGACTTTGACGAACACCCAAACATCGAAGTGACCGAGTACATCTACGACATGGCCGACCGCATGGCGGCGGCTGACCTGATCGTGTGCCGCGCAGGTGCGGCCACTCTCGGTGAGCTGTGCATGCTCGGCCGTCCGGCACTGCTGGTGCCGTCTCCGTATGTGGCGGAGAACCACCAGGAGAAGAACGCGCGCGCTCTCGAAAAGGAGGGCGGCTGTCGTGTTCTGCTCGAGAAGGATGCCAACCCGCAGGTGCTGTACGACGAGATTCAGAATCTGCTGAGCGACCGCGACCGTCTGCACCGGATGGGGCACGATGCGACAAAGCTGGCGGCGCACGATGCAAGCGAGAAGATCTATCAGGAGATCCTCTGGGCAATCGAAAACCATGGCAAGAAGTAACAAAGAAGGGATGCTGTGATGAGACGCAGAAGGCGAAAAAAGCACACGCCCGACCAGATGGAGCAGCAGCGCCGCGGCAGGAAAATCTTTCGTGTGCTGGGACGCGTGCTGCTGACCGGCATTGTGCTGGCGGCTGCCGTGGTGGCGATGACCGTGTTCTTCAGGGTTAAGACCATTTCGGTGGAAGGTGCCGAGCAGTACGGCTCGGAGGAGCTGATCGCCGGTATGGATGTTCAAAAGGGCGATAATCTCTATCTGTGGAACAAAAACCGCGTATTGTCCGACCTGATGCACAGCTTCCCGTATCTGGAAAGCGCACAGCTGCGCCGCAAGCTGCCGGATGGACTGGTGCTGACTGTCACCGAGTGCTCAGCGGCGGCTGCCGTGAGGAATGAGGATAACACGTTCACTTATATCAGTGCGGGCGGCAAGGTGCTCGAGAACAACGCCGCGGACGGCGGTCTGCCGACCGTGCTCGGCGTTACGCTGAATGCGCAGATTGGGGATTTCCTTGCTACCGGCACGGATGCACACGTTGACGCTATGCTGAACGTGCTGGAGAACATGGATGCCGCCGGGCTGCTCGAAAAGATGAGCTTCCTCAATCTGAACGACCTGACCGATGTGCGCATCGGCTATGACAAGCGGTTCGACATCCGTGCAGGCTCACTGGACGATCTGACGTACCGTCTTCGGTTTGCACAGACCGTTATCAGCAATCGCCTTTCGGCATCGGATATCGGGCGGCTGTACTGGGATGCACAGAACCGTCTGCACTTTGTGCCGGAGACGGCGGAGGATGTAGCACGCTCCGGTACCGATCAGGCAGGTGATAATCCGGTGACCTCGCCGGCGTACACCAATCCGGACGGCGAAGTTGGTACGACCGACAATCCGGACGGCGATGACTCGACCGATTCGAGCAGCGACAGTTCGGACAGTTCGGATAACTCGGATTATTCCGATGATTCGGATTACTCGGACGATTCGTCCTATGACGAATCCTACGATGACAGCAGCTACGATGATTCGTACGACGAATCGTATGACGATGACAGCTATTATGACGACAGCTACGATGGCGAAGGCTGAGTTTTTTCTGCTTCTACTGGCGAAAATAACCGAAAACACAGGAAAAAACGCGAAAAAATACAGCCTTTTTCCGTATCGCCCGCCGGTTTGCGGGAAAGACACGGAAAAGATTAAGTTTTTTTTGAGGAATTCGCTAATTCCTGTTGCAAAATAGAATAAATCGAGGTAAAATTAAAACAATAGGGGCGAAGTGCCCTCAAACGCGGTAATTGATAATCAAAGAACGATTCTTTATCATAAAACGGAGGACAACGACAATGGGTTTTGAGTTTGAACAGGGCTTGGATAACGTAGTAAACATTAAGGTCATCGGTGTCGGCGGCGGCGGCGGCAACGCTGTAAACCGCATGGTCGAGAACGGTGTACAGGGTGTTGAGTTCGTTTCCATCAACACGGATATGCAGGCTCTGAATTATTCGCAGGCCACCACGAAGATCCAGATCGGCGAGAAGCTGACCAAGGGTCAGGGCGCAGGCGCAAATCCGGAAATCGGCCGCAAGGCTGCTGAGGAGAGCAAGGATCAGATCGCAGCGGCTCTCGCTAACACCAATATGGTATTTATCACCGCCGGCATGGGCGGCGGCACCGGCACCGGCGCAGCTCCGGTTGTTGCACAGATCGCTCGTGAGCTGGGCATCCTGACGGTCGGCGTTGTTACCCGTCCGTTCGCATTCGAGGGCAAGAAGCGTCTCGAGCAGGCGCTGAGCGGCATCGAAGAGCTGAACAAGAACGTAGACTCCCTCGTTATCATCCCGAACGAGCGTCTGAAGTATGTATCCGAGCAGAAGATCACCTTCAAGAACGCATTCGAGATCGCTGACGGCGTTCTGCGTCAGGCAGTTAAGAACATTTCCGAGCTGATCACCGTTCCGGGCTTCATCAACCTGGACTTCGCGGACGTTACCTCCGTCATGAAGGACGCAGGCTTCGCTCACATCGGCACCGGCTCCGCTGCAGGCAAGGACAAGGCTGCAGAGGCTGCACGCGAGGCAATTTCCAGCCCGCTGCTCGAGACCTCCATCGACATGGCTCACGGCGTTATCGTTTCCGTTATCGGCTCTGACGATATCGGCCTTGATGAAGTTGAGACCGCAGCTACCATGGTTCAGCAGGCGGCTCATCCGGATGCACACATCATCTTTGGTGCATTCATCGACGAGAACATGGACGACGAGATCCGCGTTGTTGTAATCGCAACCGGTTTTGACAATGTTCCGAACTCCGCAAAGATGAGCATGGACGGCAATAAGGACAAGGATTCCGGCTCTACCGGCCTGTTCACCGAGGCTGCTACCGCAGCGGCTGACAAGAAGCCGGCTCGCGCATCCGCTTCCAAGCCGTCGTCCGATGTTGGCTCTGACGATGCTGCATTTGATGTTCTGATGCGCATCTTCGATAAGGACAACCGATAATCTAACTGATAGCTATTCAAAACAGCCCGTAACAGGGCTGTTTTGTCAGGTATGGGTAGGTTAATTTTAGATGAAATCCATATTAAAGGAGAGTGATCACCGTGAGTACGGACCCTGGAAGTAGACAGATGAATATTACTCGCGGTGGCATTTTCGAGGAGTGCCGCTGCTGAAAGGCGGTATAATATGGTTGAATTTTTCAAAACGGTGGACGGCCGCATCACAGAAGTGAGCGAGTTTACCGAGGGCTGCTGGGTCAACATGGTGCATCCCAGCTCGGACGAGCTGGAGCAGATCGCGCAGGCGGCTCAGGTTGAGGAAGAGTTTGTTCGCGCGGCGCTCGACCCGGAGGAAAGCTCGCGTGTCGATACCGAGGACGAGCAGCTTCTCATGATCGTCGATATCCCGATGGTGGAGAAAAGCTCGGTCGAGGACGGCGGACAGATGTTCACCACCATTCCTATGGGCATTGTTGTGGCACAGAATGCGGTCATCACGGTTTGTCTGGAGGACAGCATTATCCTGCGCTCCATCGCGGAAGGCGCAGTAAAGGGCGTGCATACCTCACTCAAGACGCGCTTTGTGTTCCAGATTCTGCTCCGCATCGCGGGCCGGTTCCTGAAAAACCTGCGTATGATCGAGCGCGACTTTACCCGCATCGAGAAGCGTCTGTACGACTCCCTCAAAAACGAGGAGCTCATCCAGCTGCTCGGACTGAGTAAATCGCTGGTTTACTTCTCCTCGTCCCTCAAGGGCAACGAGGTTACGATGGAAAAGGTGCTGCGCGGCCGCGTGCTCAAGCTGTACGAGGACGACCGCGATATTCTGGAGGATGCGCTGATCGAGGTCCGTCAGGCCATCGAGATGGCGAATATTTATTCCAACATTATGGCGGGCACGATGGATGCTTATGCTTCTGTCGTTTCCAACAATCTGAATATCATCATGAAGGTTTTGACCATCCTGACCATCATCATGACGATTCCGAATATTGTGTTCGGCTTCTTCGGTATGAATATCGGTGAAGGACAGATACCGGGCGACTGGGTCTGGTGGATGCCGCTGGCCATTACAGTGGTCGGCTGCTTCTTTGCATGGTGGATGCTGAAGAAGAAAAATCTGGACTGATACAAGCTGCGCTTCCGAGAAATACTCGGAGGCGTTCTTTTTTGCCTTCTGCACGCATAGAATGAAGCAAAAGCAGGAGGGACAATGCCATGATCGTTTTTGCGGCAAAGGTGTCGGTGAGGAAAATCGTAGTGGGCGTGCTGGCGGTCGGGCTGGTGCTGGTCGGCGCGGCAGCGCTGCTGCCGAAAACGGCAGAGGCGGATACTGCGGTCAGCGCTGAAGGTGCAGCGCTTAGTGCAAAGCTGAAAACCAACGAGGACAGAGTAGCGCTGCTGACCGCATGCGGCTGGTCGGTGGAGAGTGAACCGGTCGGCACACAGGAGGTGCAGATACCCGACACCTTCGACGAGGTATATGAGCAGTACAACGCTATCCAGCAGGCGCAAGGACTGGATCTCACGCCGTATCAGGGCAAGCGCGCTACGCTGTACACCTACGCGCTGACCGCCTATCCTACCGGAGAGCAGGGTGTGACCGCCAACCTTTTGGTACGCAGAAACCGCCTGATCGCAGCGGATATCACATCCGCACAGACGGATGGATTTGTGCATGGCCTGCTGGATATGCCGCAGACCTGACAGTGGCGGGCAATGACTTCCGGAAACTGCATAACTGTGCAATTCAACGAAAAAGTTATCATAGGTTTATGGTATCTATTGGTAACTTTCGGGGGATTGCACTTTTTTTGCATTTAGCTATTGTGCAATTTGCGAAAAAGTGTTATCCTTATAAAAGAAATGTATTGGCGGAGGGGACAAAATGCCACAGATGCGATTGGACAAATTGCTGTCCCACCTGAACTGCGGCAGCCGCAAGGAAGTGCAGGCGCTCATTCGTGCGGGACGCGTCTCGGTGGACGGCACTGTGCAAAAAGATCCGGCGTTCAAGGTCGATCCTGATCAGTCACAGACGGCGGTGGATGGCACCGTGCAGCGCTACCGCGCACAGCGGTACTACATGCTCAACAAGCCGATGGGCGTTATCACGGCAAGCCGCGATGAGCGCCACGATACCGTGCTCGAGCTGTTTCCGGCCGAGCTGCGGCGCGGCCTGTTTGCGGTGGGAAGGCTGGACAAGGACACCGAGGGACTGCTGCTCATCACGGACGACGGCGCACTCAGCCATGCGCTGATGAGTCCGAACCGCCATGTCGAAAAGGAGTACGAGGCGGTCGTGGACGGCGCGCTGGCAGCGGATGCAGTCTTGCGTTTTGAACAGGGCATGACCCTGCGGGACGGCACGGAATGCAAGCCGGCGAAGCTGGAAATCCTCGAGACCGAACCGGAGCTGCGCGTGCGTGTGACGCTCAAAGAGGGCAAATATCATCAGGTCAAGCGCATGATTGCGGCAGTCGGCGGCACGGTAACGGCGCTAAAACGCCTGCGGCTGGGTGGTCTCTGGCTGGATAAAACACTCGCGCCCGGCGAATTTCGGGAACTGACACAGGAAGAATTGGAAAAACTTGCCTCGCAAACCTGAAAAACTTAAAAAATCTACAAATTTTTTTGAATTTTTTGTACAAAAATGCGCGGACATGTGATATAATGACTTAAAATGTATAGGGAACTTTTGGCGTTCTTGTGAAGAATGTCATAGGCAGAATCACCATTAGCGGTGAGAACACCATAAGGAGTAAGCGTTTCGGCGGACGGATGCGGAGTAAAGCGCCGGGGCGCGTGAAAAAGACGGGAAAGGTGATGGAAATGGCTTCGAGATTGTTCCAGTCGATTGTTTTGCAGATGAAGGATACGGTGGATCGTACGATCGGCATTGTTGACGCAAGCGGTGCGGTTGTAGCATGTACCGATCTGCCTCGTATCGGTGAAATGCGGGAGGAAGCAATCACTGAGCTGGGCTTCGCCGGCGAGATCGTTCGTTTCGGCGGTTATACTTATCATACAACGGGTGACCGTGCGTCGCGTCTGGAATACGCCGTATTCGTACAGGGCGAGGACGAGCTGGCGCGCAGCATCTGCTCGCTGGTTGCGGTTTCGATCAACAATATCAAGACGCTGTATGACGAAAAGCACGACAAGGCTACCTTCGTAAAGAATATCATTCTGGATAACATCCTGCCGGGCGATATTTATATCAAGTCCCGAGAGCTGCACTTCGGCAACGATGTGCCGCGCGTGGTATTCCTCGTGCGCCAGCAGGCGCCGGCCGATGTTGCTGCGATCGACGTGGTAAACGGCATGTTCCCAGACAAGCAGAAGGATTTCGTGCTGCATATCTCCGAGACGGACATCGTTGTAGTCAAGGAGGTCAAGGCAGGCAGTGAGATCAAGGATCTGGTCAAGCTGGCAGACTCTATCGAGGAGACGCTGCTCAGCGAGCTGTCGGTCAAGTGCCTGATCGGCATCGGCTCGGTATCCTCCCAGATGAAGGATATCGCAAAGTCCTTCAAGGAGGCTACGACCGCAATCGAGGTCGGTGCGGTATTTGACACCGAGAAGAACATCATCAGCTTCGAGAATCTGGGCATTGGCCGTCTGATTTATCAGCTGCCGATCACGCTGTGCGAGATGTTCCTGTCCGAGGTATTCCGCAAGGGTTCGATCGACTCGCTCGATCAGGAGACGCTGTTCACGATTCAGAAGTTCTTCGAGAACAACCTGAACGTATCCGAGACCTCGCGTAAGCTGTTCGTACACCGCAATACGCTGGTGTACCGCCTTGAGAAGATCAAAAAGCTGACCGGTCTGGACCTGCGTGAGTTCGATCACGCGATCGTATTTAAGGTAGCGCTCATGGTTCGAAAATACCTTGCAAGCCGCGAAGAAGGTACCAGATAATCGCTGTCTGTTCATAAAATCTACACAGAAAAAACGTAAATTGTGCAATAATGCCACAGTTTGTCGGCTTGCGCATAAACATGATATCTGTTATAATAGACAAAGGTGTATATGTTTACACCTTTGTCTTTTTTGTTTGCTGGAAGGCGAAAATGCCCAATCCGGGGCATTCGCACGCCTTCTGCGTTGGCACCGAGGAGGATTGCCTGTGATACGAATGAGTGAAGCCACCGTGGTTTACGAAAACGGGACCCGGGCGGTGAACAAGGCGAGTCTGCGTGTAGACGAGGGAGAATTTGTCTTTCTGGTCGGTGCGTCCGGCTCGGGTAAAACCACGATCATCAAGCTGCTGACCGGTGAGGTTCGGCCGAGCGAAGGCCGCGTTATCGTCAACAACTACGATATCGGCAGAATGAAAAAGCGGCAGATTCCGTATCTGCGCCGTACATTGGGCGTTGTCTATCAGGATTTCCGCCTGATCAACACCAAAACCGTTTACGAGAACGTCGCATTTGCCATGCGCGCCATCGGCGCCAAGGGCAAGGCCATCAAGCAGCGCGTGCCGTATGTGCTCGATCTGGTCGGTCTGGCCGACAAGGCGCACGAGAAGCCGATGAATCTTTCCGGCGGTGAGCAGCAGCGTGTCGCAATTGCGCGTGCGCTGGTCAACAACCCGCGCCTCATCATCGCGGACGAGCCGACCGGCAACCTCGATCCTGCGCGTTCGCTGGAGCTGATGACCCTGTTTGAAAAGATCAACGAGCTTGGCACGACCGTGCTGATCGTAACGCACGAAAAGGGTCTGGTAGACGAATTTGAAAAGCGCGTTGTTGTGATCGACAACGGTGAAGTCATCAGTGATCAGACAGGTGGGTATTATCAGATATGAGATCAATCGCTTACTATTGGAAGGAAGGCCTGCGCAACATTTTCAAGCACGGCTTCATGTCCGTGGCGGCCGTGGTGATCATGGTCGTAAGCCTGCTGCTGACAGGTACGGTTACGCTGGTGGCCTACAACATTACGAATAACATTACGAGACTGCAGCAGTCCAACCAGATCGTAGTCTGGATCGATGATTCGCTTACCACGCGTGAGGCGAAAACGCTGCAGACGCAGTTCGAGAAGATTGACAACATTGCGTCGATCGCCTTCGAGGACCGCGATGTCGCGCTGGAGCAGTACCGCAAGGAGCTGGGCGACGACGCAGACATCCTCGATGATTATAACGCGGACAACAATCCGCTGCGCAACAGCTATGTGTTCACCCTGAGTGATTCCATGCAGGCGGACGCAACGATCAAGGAAATCGAAGCGGTTGACGGCGTTGCAAGCGTGCGTGCGGATGAGGATGTTATCCGCAAGCTGATTCAGATTCAGCGCGTGTTCAACATGATCGCGGCAGCTATGATCGTCGGTCTGGCTGTTATCTCGATCTTCATCATCTCCAATACGGTAAAGCTGGCCATGTTTGCCCGCCGTGAGGAGATCTCCATCCAGAAGATGGTCGGTGCGACCAACTGGTTTATCCGCTGGCCGTTTGTCATCGAAGGCATGGTGCTCGGTCTGGTTGCCGGCGGACTGGCCTTCCTCGCGGAATGGGGTCTGTACACCGAGCTGTACAACGTGGCAGGTACGGTTTCGCTGTCCTCGTTCCATCTGCTCTCGTTCGATGTGCTGCGCTGGTGGGTGCTCGGCGTGTACTGCGGTGCAGGCGCGTTGTTCGGCATCGGCGGCTCGGTAACGAGTATCCGCAAGTTTATGGATGTATAACGACTGCATAAAGGAGCGAATGTTTCAATATGATGAAAAAGAAAACCGTGCGCCTGATCTCCTGCATTATTGCGGGCATCCTGGTTGCAGCGATGGTGTTCTCGATGATCGCCTCCGGTCTGGTTTATGCCGGTGCGGTGAGCAGTAAGGAACTGAAAAGTAAGCTGTCCGATCTGGAGGATCAGAAGGCGTCGGTCAAGGCGGAGCTGGATAGTCTGGCAGGCAAGGTGGATGAGGTTGCAAAGACCCGTGCCGCCCTGCAGAAAGAGATCAAGCTCACCAAGGAAGAAATTACGACGGTAACCGCGTATATCGACCGCCTGCAGGACCAGATCGACGTCAAGACGACCGAGCTGGATGCTGCGATCAAGGCGTTGGACAGCAAGAAGGAGCGTTTTTCTGAGACTGTCCGCACGACGTATGAGCAGGGTGAGACCAGCTATCTGGAGGTTCTGCTGAACGCGTCCAACTTCTCTGATCTTCTCAGCCGTCTGGAGATTGTTTCTGCGATCATGGACGATAATAAGAAGATCGTAGCGGAGTACACCGCTGCCAAGGAGGATATTCAGCAGAAGCGCGATGATCTGCAGGCCACCCAGGACGAGCAGGTACAGTATCAGGAAAACCTGAAGTATAAGGCTGAGGAGCTGAAATCCAGCGAGGAGCAGCAGAAGGCACTGCAGCAGAGCCTGCAGGCGTACCAGAAGGAGCAGAAGGCTGAGTACGAGCGCATCACCAGCGAGATGGACACCGTAAGTGACCAGATCGCAGAGCAGTCCCGCAAGGAAGCTGCTGCGGCAGCAGCAGCGGCAGCGGCCGCAAAGAAGAAGGGCGGCAGCTCGTCCTCGTCGAGCAGCAGTTCGGCAGGCAATCTGAGCAGCGCAACGCTGACAAGCGGCACGTTCACCTGGCCGCTTCCGGGTTACACCAATAATTCGAGTGCCTATGGCTGGCGTGTACATCCGATCTACGGTACCCGCAAGTTCCACAAGGGCGAGGATATTCCGGCACCGACCGGCACACCGATTGTAGCAGCTGCATCCGGCACGGTTACCACCGCAGGCTGGGTTTCCGGCTACGGCAACTATACCGTTATCAATCACGGCGGCGGCGTCATGACGGCTTACGGCCATCAGTCTGCCATCCATGTTTCGGTTGGCCAGAGGGTAACCGCCGGTCAGACCATCGGTCTGGTAGGCTCCACCGGCAACTCGACCGGTCCGCATCTGCACTTTGAGGTATATGTAAACGGTTCGACGCAGAACCCGATGAGCTACTTCAACTGACGCAATCATATAAAAGGGGAGAGTGTAACGCTCTCCCTTTTCTCGTGGAGGAGGACAAACCATGAAAAAACTGCGGGAGAGACAGGTCTCTCTGCGGATGGCGCTGACCATGTGTGCCGCGGCAGGCGCGATAACGGCAGTCATCTGCCTGATTTCCACCGGCTGGAACACCAACGAGATCGGAAAAAAGCTGCGCGAGATCGACCGGCTGGTGTCAGACAAATACGTTGGTGAGCTGGATGCGGACAATGTTGCGGATTACGCTGCGGCAGGCTACATTACCGGTCTGGGAGACAAGTGGTCGTCGTATATTCCGGCGGAAAACTACGAAGCCTACCGCATGAGCGGTGAGGGCAAGGGCTGCGGCATCGGCGTTTCGGTGACGAGCACCGAGACGAGTATTCGCGTTACGCTCGTGTACGATGATTCGCCTGCGGCGAAGGCAGGCATCGAAAAGGGCGATTACATTCTCGGTACGGGCGATCTGACGACTGAAAAGGACGGCTCGAGCGCGGTTATCAGCGCGATTTCCGGCAAAGAGGGGACCGATGTGACCGTCACGGTCAAGAAGGCGGACGGCTCCGCCAAGGAGCTGACCATGCAGCGTGCCGTTGTCACGCAGAAGATGGCATGGGGAAAAATGCTGAATGATAAAATCGGCTACATCCGCATCGAGAATTTCCACGACGGCTGTGCCGATCAGTTCAAGACGGCGCTGCAGTCGCTGACCGACAGCGGCGCCGAGTCGCTTGTCATTGACGTGCGCCACAACGGCGGCGGCCGTGTCAAGGAGATGAGCGCGGCACTCGACCCGCTGCTCGGCGAGGGCACCATTATGACGCTGCGCATGAAAAACGGCTCGGAGACCGTTTACACCTCGGATGCGGACAGCATCGACCTGCCGATCGCGGTGCTTATTGACGACCAGAGCATTTCGGCGGCGGAATTCTTCGCGGCAGCCCTGCAGGAGTACGACCGCGCGACGCTCGTCGGCACGCACACCACCGGCAAGGGACGCGCTCAGCGCACCTACCAGCTGAGCGACGGCTCGGCGGTCAATCTGTCTGTCGAGGAATACTTTACGCCCAAGGGCAAAAGTCTTGCAGATGTCGGCATTGCGCCGGACATTGAGGTGAAGCTGACCGATGAGCAGACACAGAACTTTTTCTTTCTGACGTCGGAAACCGATCCGCAGCTTCAAAAAGCGATGGAAACTGTGGGATAATCGAGCGCTCCGGCAGAAAATCGGACAGAAAATGGTCGAATCGCTTGACATGGCATTGGTGCTTAATTTATAATATAATGTACTGTACGGCTCGAAAGCCGATGACACTGAGTAAGAAGGGTTTGCAAACATGGCAAAAGAAATTAAACTGACACAGGAAAGTCTGGACGCATATAAGGACGAACTGGAATATCTGAAAACTACCCGTGCGGATGAGGTTGCAGAGCAGCTGAAGGAAGCACGCTCCTTCGGCGACCTGTCCGAGAACGCCGAGTACGATGAAGCCAAGAACGAGCAGGGCAAGCTGTATTCCCGCATTGCTGAGCTTGAGGAAATCATCAAGCACGCAGTCGTTGTAACCGGCGACAGCTACGCTGCAGACGAGGTTTCTCCCGGCTGCCGCTTTATTGTTAAGGATCTCGAGGAGGACGAGGAAGAGGAGTACCACTTCGTCGGCTCTCAGGAGGCCGATCCGATGGACGGCAAGATCTCTGACGAGTCTCCGTTCGGCAAGGCTATGCTGGGCAAGAAGGTCGGCGATGTTGTTGAGGTCGAGGCACCGATCGGCATCGTAAAGTACGAGATCCTCAAGATCGAGAAGTAAATTACCTTTATCGCAAGTTAAAAGCGAAGTCACTATTTCAGGTAACACCAAACAATTTGACAAAGGAGAATTGTTTGGCGCTGCCGTCAAAAATTTTATGAAAGATGGGGAAGATATGGCAGAACAGCATCAGGCGCAGGATCAGCACGAGCAGACCGCGGAGGAACTGCACGAGCTGAAGCGCATTCGCCGCGAAAAGCTGGCAGAGCTGCAGGCTGCGGGCAAGGACCCGTTCCAGCAGGTGCGCTTTGAGCGCGATCACTATACCACCGATATTCACGAGCATTTTGACGAGCTGGAAGGCAAGACCGTCCGTCTGGCAGGCCGCATGATGTCCAAGCGCATCATGGGCAAGGCTTCCTTCTCGGATATGCGCGACCGCTACGGTCGTCTGCAGCTTTACATCAAGCGCGACAACGTAGGCGAGGACGTATACAAGGGCTACAAGAAGTTCGATATCGGCGATATCATCGGTATCGAGGGCGAGGTATTCCGTACCCAGAAGGGTGAGATTTCGGTTTCCGTAACCGAACTGACGCTGCTCTCCAAAAACCTTGCACCGCTGCCGGAGAAGTGGCACGGTCTGAAGGACACCGATATGCGTTACCGTCAGCGCTATGTTGACCTGATCGTCAACCCGGAGGTACGCGATACCTTTGAGAAGCGCTCCGCTATCGTGCGCGAGATCCGCAACTTTATGGATTCCCGCGGTTTTATGGAGGTTGAGACCCCGTGTCTGAACACCATTCCGGGCGGTGCGGCGGCTCGTCCGTTCATCACCCATCACAACGCGCTGGATATTGATATGTATCTGCGTATTGCGACCGAGCTGCACCTCAAGCGCCTGATCGTAGGCGGTCTGGAGCGCGTATACGAGATCGGCCGTATTTTCCGCAACGAGGGCATGGACACCCGTCATAACCCGGAGTTCACCACCATCGAGCTGTATCAGGCATATACCGATTACCACGGCATGATGGATATTACCGAGGACATGGTAATCCATGTCTGCGAAAAGGTTCTGGGCAGCACTAAGGTGATGTATCAGGGCGTGGAGATCGATTTCTCCAAGGGCTGGAAGCGCATGACGATGGCTGAGGCTGTCAAGGAGTACGCCGGCATCGACTTTATGGCGCTGTCGCCGGAAGAGGCACTGGAGGCCGTTAAGGCCAAGGGCCTCGAGATCGAAAAGGGCAAGGAGAGCTGGGGCGACCTGATGGCACTGTGCTACGACGAGTACGTCGAGGCAAACCTTATGCAGCCGACCTTTATCACCGATTATCCGGTCGAGATCTCTCCGCTGGCAAAGCGCAAGCCGTCTGATCCGCGTCTGACCGAGCGCTTCGAGTGCTTCATTTACGGCCGCGAGCTGTGCAACGCATTCTCCGAGCTGAACGACCCGATCGACCAGAAGGAGCGCTTCGAGCGTCAGGTTGCTCTGCGCGCCGCAGGCGACGAGGAAGCCGGCATGATGGACGAGGATTTCATCAATGCGCTGGAATACGGTATGCCTCCCACGGGCGGCATGGGCATGGGCATCGACCGTCTGGTCATGTTCCTGACCGATGCGGCATCTATCCGCGATGTGCTGCTGTTCCCCACAATGAAGACCCTGGAACCAAAGCGGGCTGAAAACAAAGCCGAAAAAGCAGCGGTAAATGGTTCTGCAGAGGATGCAACTGTGTCCGCGCCAGGCGTACAGATTGATCTTTCCAAGGTGAAAATCGAGCCTTTGTTTGCAGATGATGTAGACTTTGAGACATTCAGCAAGTCTGATTTCAGAGTGGTTAAGATCGAAGCCTGTGAGGCAGTGCCGAAGTCCAAGAAGCTCTTGAAATTCACACTGAATGACGGAACAGACCGGAAACGCACCATTTTAAGCGGTATTCACGAGTATTACGAGCCGGAAGAGCTGGTTGGTAAGACCTGTGTGGCAATCACAAACCTGCCGCCGAGAAAGATGATGGGTATTGATTCCGAGGGTATGCTGATTTCTGCAGTGTACGAGTATGACGGACGGGAAGGCTTAAATCTTTTGATGCTGGATGACAGTATTCCGGCAGGAGCAAAGCTGTACTAAAGAGGTCATTTACTACAAAAAATCGCGTTACTACAACTTTTCTACAACTTTTGCGCGAGACCCTACGAAACCGGATGAAGCAATATGAAAGGCGGATCTGCTTATAAAATGCAGATTCGCCTTTCTTTTTACATCAGCTTCATGTTCACACTAATGTTTTTTGCCTTCTCCTGCATATTCTCTTGTGTGATATGGGTGTAGATGTCCATTGTAGTAGAGAAATCGGCATGCCCCATGACTTGCTGAATGAATTTAACATCGTTGGTGCTTTCGCAGAGCCGGGTACAGAAGGTGTGCCGCAAGTTGTGAACACTAAAATGAGGGAGCAGATCCGGTTCACGGTCTTCCAGTTCAGCCTGATCCATTTCCTCCATGTTGTAAGTTACGCTGATTCTCTCAATCGCCCGATTGATATTGTGGGCGCTCATGAATGAGCCGGTTCTGTTGCGGAAAACAAAACCGTGAACTCCTCCTAACACCAGTTGATCGTCTGGATACAATGCGTCGATGGTTTCAATCTGGAGGCGAAGCTGCTCGGCCACCTCTGGATAGAGGATAGGGATAATTCGTGTACCGCTCTCAGTTTTGGGAGTGGTAATGTGAAATCCGGCTTTTCCGTCAATGACCCGGTAGATTAAGTTGTGGTTGACGGAGATTGTGTTTTCGCTCAAGTTAATATCGCTTTTGGTAATGCCGGTACATTCTGCTACACGCATTCCTGTTCCAAGGAGCACAGTCATGATGGGGAGCCAATGGCTGTATGTAGGGGACTTGGCAATAAAACGCAGGAAATTCTGCTGTTGCGTTTTAGTGAGTGCGATCCGCCGTTTAGGCTTTGGAGCGCTGCCATCCGTCTTGAGCTTGCGGTAAATGCCCTTGCTGGGATTTTTGCGGATGTAATCGTCGTCCACGGCCATTTCAAGCGTAGGGTGAACAATGGTGTTGATGCTCTCCAGTGAGTTGATAGCAAAGCCGTGTTTCAGCAGTTTGGTATAAAACGCGAGAATATCACTTCTGTGGATTTGTGGAAGAGGCATGTTAGCGAAAGGCTCTTCTTTCACATAGAAGTCCCACAGGTAAAGATAATTTGCTCTGGTAGAGGGCTTCAGTTTGATGTTGTTATTCATGTAGACCTTGAACATATCATTCAGGGTAAGCTTCATGGCTTCCTGAGTACGGATGCCATCATCCTTATCTTTGTTGATCTGCTTTTCTTTGACACGAAGACTTGCGAGATCGGAGTCGTAGAGATATTTCTTTTTAGTGCCTAATTTGTAGACATACATATAGCTGCCATCTGCCCGTTGTGTTTCTCCGGGCCGAAGATTTCGTCCTTTGTTGTCTTTTCTCACTTTTGCCATTACTGGTACCTCCTGATTATAAAAGTGTAGTGCGCCTTACTGGCATGGTTATTTAGCCGGAAATATCATAAAGATATTCTTTGATACGCTGGACACTCCATAGGACACGGGTGTTCATGGTAATGCGTGCATTGGCAAGATCCCCAATCTGTACTGCAGTGTGCCTTCCACAGCACAACAGTTTGCAAAGGGTATCGGTATCAACAGCCAAGCACTGCTCCGGCGGTAGGTCATTCGGTTTTCTTTTCTCCATAATCGTCCTCCTTTTTTCGATTACAATGATCCCTTACGATTTGTAGAAGAAGGTTTTCAACAAAAACAATGAAAACGGTCTTGAGGTCAGGAAGTATTGAAATAACAAAAGAACTCTAATGGGGCCATTTCCTACGCCAGAACGGTTCTGCCGTGTATTTCAGGCTGCTGCTGTGCAACACTTCGATTATGGGCGCGCTTCTGTGGTCATCGCACACTGTCCAGAATTCCTGTATAACTCCCCATAGAGGTTATGAACTTGTCAAGGTACTAAAAGAGCGTAGGGATCATCCGGTATTACCAAATGATCCGATACATCCTATAAATAGGCGGGGAAGAAAGAACTTCTGCAAAGAGGAAAGAAAATTTAAAGAAAATCCAAAATCAATATATAGAATGTTTGAATTGACAAGCACTATATATTGTGTTAGAATTGCAATGTAATTGATTTTTGTGCGTTGCCCGTCAGGGTACACAGGCTTTAGGGCTTGTGTTGCGGAGTAATGACTGCATTGCACACGCTGTTAATTTTGTACTTGTGTCAGTAGTATCACTGCGCCTTTTCAGGCCGGTATATTGCTGGCTTTTTTTATTTTACGGGATTTACCCACCATTGCGAGAATGACATCGGTTCATAGGCAACTATGGACGCCAGGCTTTATGCCGTCTGTCATTCTCGCTTTTTTATTGCCTGTAAGCCTGAAAGGGCTTTAAGGATAAATCAAAACTGAGAAAGGCAGGTCATGTACATGAATGTGAAGCAGAAAAGAAAGCAGAATGGTCGGCGGGTCAAGCCGGCACACTCCACGGACTGGAAGATGAAGAGACAGGCAGTATCTTCGCTCCGGCCCCAAAATGTTGCACCAATGGCGAGGGCAGTTATTTTGCCCCGAAGATCACGAAGGGGGATTTGATATGTCTGGCAGCAATAGTGCTGAACGAAAGCGGCATGAACCGCTGGTGCTGGTAGAAACGGCAGATCTTTCAGAAGAAGACTGGCTGGATTACCGGCGCCGTGGAATCGGCGGCAGCGATGTATCAGCAATCTTTGGCACTTCTCCATTCCGGACAGCCAGGGATCTGTACTACGACAAACTGAACATAGCGTCAGTGGAAGATGATGAGGGCAACTGGGTTGCCATGGAAATGGGGCATTTGCTGGAGCCTCTGGTAGCAAAGATATTCGAGCGGAAAACCGGATATCGGGTCTACCAAATCAAAAAGATGTTCCAGCACCCACAGTATCCTTGGATGCTGGCTGATGTGGACTACTTTGTGGAACTGCCGGATGGCACCACAGCGATCCTTGAGATCAAGACCACAAACTATAATGCCAGAGATAACTGGTGGATGAATGGGAAGGAGACTGTTCCAGTCTACTATGAATCTCAGGGGCGTCATTATATGGCAGTAACGGATCTTGACCGATGTTTCTTTTGCTGCCTGTATGGTAACAACGAGGAGGAAGTTATTATCCGGGAGGTCAAGCGTGATTTCGAGTATGAGGCTGAGATGGTCTTTTTGGAGCAGTATTTCTGGGAAAACCATGTCCAGCGCCATGTGCCGCCGCCCTATACAGAAAGTGGGGCCTTGATTATTGAGAGCGCACGCAAACACTTTGGCCCGGCAGATAAAAATGCCCCGGCCGTTGCACTCGACCTGGATATGACTGCAAAACTTATGCAGTATTTGCGGCTTCTGGATGAAAAGAAAAATGCAGAGGTGTACTCCAAAGAAATCGACAAGGATATTCAGCGTCTGAAGGCGCTGTTGATTGCGGAAATGGGTACCAGCTGCACTGCAGTCTGTGAGCAGGAGGGAGTGAACTATACGGTTACCTATACCCCTGTTCGCAAGTCCGTCATCGACAAGGATAACCTGCTTCGGTTGAAACTGGAGCATCCGGATATTTACGAGCAGTTTGTTACAGTATCCGAATCCAGACGGTTCAGTGTTAGAGCCTCGATTATGGAGGCCGCTTAGTGAGGTGAAAAAGGATGAATTGTATTGGTACCTACGACGGGACGATTTTTTATAATCCTGCCAATAAGTTTTGTATCATCAGTGTAAAAACCGCAGACCAGAGTGTGCCAGCTGAGGCCAGGTCAAACAGGCGGTACAAAGACCATTTGATCCGCTTTACAGCTGTGGGGTATGAGATTCCACGGACAGATGCGGTAGAGTTGGAACTGGATGGTGAATGGGCAAAAGGCAAGTATGGTGTCCAGCTCCAGGTGGAGCAGTGGCGTGAAATTGTGCCCAGAACAAAAAATGGCGTAGAGGGCTACCTTGCCTCCGGGCTTATCAAAGGGATTGGTCCCAAAACTGCCGCAGACATTGTGGAGCGGTTCGGTGTGGACACATTGGATATTCTGGAACACCAGCCGGAGCGGCTGTTGGAGATCCGGGGCATTACGGAAAATAAATTGGAGGACATCAAAGCTTCTTATGCAGAAAACCGTATGCTCCAAGGAATTATGACCTTGCTGGCACCGTTTAAGATTACTCCCAAGACGGCATTGAAAATATATCAATATTTCGGCCCGACCAGCGTAGAGATTTTGGAAAAGAGCCCATTTGAGCTTTGCCAGATCTCCGGCTTTGGATTTCGGCGGGTAGATGCAATCGTACAAAAGAGCGGGGGCGATCTCCATGACCCCATGCGTATCAAAGGGGCTGTCTTTTGTGCGCTGGATGAGGGCAAGAGTAAACGAGGCCATCTGTACATCAGTTCTGAAGAACTGGAGAAATCAGCGCTGAAACTGCTCAATGAGAAGATACCTGTACCGGAGCTTCGCCTGCATCAGCAGGAAGTCAGGGATGTGATGCAGGAAATGATCCTGAATGGAGCAATCGTTTCCGTGAAGGATAATATCTATCTTCCCAGAGTGTTTGCCCAAGAGGATGAAACGGCGCGCCGGATCGCCCAGCGTCTGGTCACCCAGATGCCAGTAGAGCATATTGCGCCGGTGCTGGAACAGGTCAAGGTTGAAATGGGACTGCGCCTGTCTGCACAGCAGGAGGCTGCGGTCTATGCTGCATTTAGGCATGGCTTGTCAGTGATTACGGGTTCTCCTGGTACTGGTAAAACAACAGTGCTGCGGACGATACTTGAGGTTTACCGGCGGCTGCACCCTGATGGCAAAATTGCTCTTATGGCGCCTACCGGTCGGGCAAGCCGCAGGATGTCGGAGAGTACCGGCTTTGAGGATGCCCGAACATTACACAGTGGTCTGGGACTGACCAGTGAAGAGGATGAGGGTAGCCGGAACAGAAAGTCAGAGCCACTGTCGGCCGATTTAATCATTGTGGATGAGTTTTCCATGGTGGATATGTGGCTTGCCGAGAAATTCTTTGAGCGCATGAAGGCAAATGCCAGAATCGTACTGGTAGGCGACCCAGATCAGCTTCCGAGCGTAGGAGCCGGAAATGTGTTTCGTGAGATCATCGAGACCCAAATCGTCCCGGTAACGGTGCTGGATCAGATTTTCCGTCAGTCGAAGGACAGTCTGATTGCCTATAACGCCAAATTTATCAACGAGGGCAATACCAAACTGTTTTATGGACCGGACTTTGTTTTCGTGTCTGGTGATAGTCAGGAAGACACCGCTGAAAAGATTACAGAACGGTATTGTTTGGAGATACAGGAGAGTGGCATTGAGAATGTGCAGATTCTTTCACCTTTCCGTTCAGAAGGCGCCGCATCGTCGGAACAGCTGAATGAAACCATTCGTGAATTGGTCAACCCATTCCGCTCTGCGGAGGAAGAAATCAAGTTTGGCCCCAGGATATTCCGGGTCAATGACCGCATCATGCAGACCAAGAACACAGAAAAGGTCTCTAATGGAGATCTGGGCTTCATCCGGTATATTAAGGACACTGACCAGGGTAAAAAAATCGGCATGGATTTTGGCGCTGGCAGAACACTGGAATACGGCGTAGATGATTTGAGCAATGTGGATCTGGCTTATGCTACTACGATCCACAAGGCTATGGGCTCTGAGTATGAGACCGTTATTATGCCGCTGCTCAAAGCGCACACCATCATGATGTACCGTAATCTGCTCTACACCGGAATCACGCGTGCCAAAAAGCGGGTGGTTCTGATTGGGCAGAAACAGGTATTGTTTATGGCAATCCATCGTAATGAGATCGGCAAGCGGAATACGCTGCTGGGTATGCGTATTCAGATGTATTTCAAAGCCTACGCAAAGAAAGCCGGTATCCCCATTCCGGCTGCGTTGGAAGAACAATTAAAGAACGCAAGTTAAAAAAGAGAGGTCAGATGCAGAAATAGCACTTGGCGTCTCCTATTTTTATGTCAGAAAGGAGTTTCCAACATGAACGAAAAAAGTAATCCGATGCCTATGATGTACAAAACAATTCCGGCAGTGGCAGAACTGAACAAGGTGCCGGGCTTTGACCCGCTCAAATTTCTGCGCCATAAGGTATCCAGAAAGACCAATGAGGAAATGCTGCAGTTGGAATTGCCTTATCAGAAACTGTGGTTCCGTCTGCGTCACCCACAGGGCCGCATGAAACTGACTACCCTGCGAATCACGGAACAGCTTGCGATTATGGAGGCCAGAGTCTATCTGGACCGCAGTGATGCAGAGCCCATCAGCAGTTACATCTCGCAGCATAGTGCAGAAGAAGGTACTGACTATGTACAGGCTGCCCAGGATGAGGCATTGAGTGCTGCGCTGTCGGATGCCGGTTTCGGTCTGCAGTTTGCCGATGTTGCTGTTGACAGTACGGGCAAGGTGTTTGGAAGCAGTATTCCGCTTTCCGGGACGGCTCCTATCCGGCAACCGATGCCAAATGCGGCGCAGAGGCCCGTAGAAGCCCCTGGAGCGGCGCTGCGGCAATCTGGTGGGGAAGTTCATGCCCGGCCGGAAAGAGCGCCTCAGAACGCCGTAGAGGGCCGTAATACGCCTGCTCGTCCGGCGCCTATTCAGAAACCTGCGGCAAAGCCGGTTCAGAATGAACAGTCCCCGGTTTCTCCGGTACAGCCAGTTGTCCAACAGATGGTTGCAGAAGAGAAGGAGAATATGGATACACTGCCTGCCGGCAAGGTAGAGGAGAATGCTCCCAATATGGAGCTGCCGGTACCGAGCCGCGAGGTTACATTGGATAGCAGTCCAAAACAGGATGATGTGTCTGAGCAGCCGACCGCCTCCGTATTCCAATCGGATGAACCGGAAGAACTGCCTGTGGCGCCTGTTGTCCAACAGGAAGCACCCGATCAGCCTATGGCGCCTTCTTATACGGAGAGCACTCCGGTAGAAGACATCTTGAAGGTAATGACCTTTGAAGAAGCGCAGAATGTGGTGGTGGATAGCGGTCTGAGCAAAGGAAAGACCATGGCAACAGTTGCCAAGGAGCGTCCGGTGAGTCTGAAATTCTACCTCACCCCCGGCAACAAGAGCACCAACAATATCGTTCGTGCTGCGGCGCAGATCATGCTCGATGGTATGGCCGCACAGAAAGCCGGATGATAAGCAGCCCCATCTATGGGGCCAAGAAGGGAGGGAGAACAGATGGACTCATATCCAGGAGATTTTCCGTTCGGTATTATGGATGTAGTGGAACTTCTACATCTACGAATCAGACGCCGACAGGCAAACAGTGTATATGTGGATTGCCCGTTTTGTGGTGACCGCCGCGGCAAGATGAATGTGAATTTCGTCAAAAATGTCTGGCGGTGCAATTATTGTGATGAGCATGGCGGTATGCTTGCGCTTTATGCGCGGCTAAACAATACGACTACATCCGATGCGTATTGGGAGATAGGAGAAGCCCTGTGCAACGATTTTCACAGGGAACGGCCGAACTCTGGATATGAGATGGCAGGAAACCAGCAGGCTGGCACTGGGTCCCCGGTTTCGGGGACTCAGACCGACCTTGCGGGATATGAGAGGAGGGGCGAACTAAAAACAGTGCAGCAAGCAGAACGGGCCAGCGGACAGGAAATTCATCAAACGCTTTCGCTGCTGCTCGCTATGCTGCCTCTTCAGCCTGCCCACCGCAACCATCTGCACTCCCCAAAACGGGGACTGTCGGATGAACAGATCGACCGGATTGGGTTCAAGAGTACTCCACCCCCCATTCCTTTGCCGCTCCATTACCGAGCGGCTGATGAAACAGGGATGCAAGGTGGAGGGGGTGCCCGGCTTTTATCTGGATGACAGCGGGCGCTGGACCATGAACTTCTACCGAAAAAACGCAGGGATTTTGATTCCGGCTGTGGGATACGACGGTATGATACATGGCCTGCAGATACTTTTGGATAGTCCGCTCAAGCAAAAAGATGATCCACCGGATAAGTCAGGAGCCAAATACATCTGGTTTTCGTCCTCGTCCAAAAATATGGGTGTCACATCCGGGAGCCCGGTACATTTTATCGGCAATCCATCTGCTCGGGTGGTCTATGTCATTGAGGGACTGCTGAAAGCAGACATCTCGCACTGCCTGACAAACCGGACTTTTGCGGCGATTGCCGGCGCAAACAACACAAGCCAGTTGGATACGCTGTTTGCACTGCTGGCACAGAATGGCACTGAGGAGATCATTGAGGCTCATGATATGGATAAGTACAGTAACCAAATGACCTCCAACGGGGCATCTAAGATCTATCTGATGGCCCGGAAAAATGGAATGGCATGTCGTCAGCTGACCTGGAATCCGAATTATAAAGGGTTTGATGATTGGCAGCTTGCCCTTCGGGAGAAAGAACAGAAGGAAAAGGAGGTGCAGAGAATGAATTTTAAGCAGCAATATCTGTGCGGTAAGTGTGACTTTACCTATATAGATGGCTGCGTCGAGCTTTGGCACACCAGAGCGGAGAAAGATTTGGACCTGACAGAGTATCTGGGGCTTACAAAGGAAGAGTATCAGATATTTCTTGCTCAGGGCAATCGGGCGCTGAAGGATATTCTGGACAGCCAGAGAGTTTTCCGGAGGTTTTGCATTTACCAGCTTTGCCTAAGTGAGACACAGACAGTACCATTCGCATTCAAGCGACTGGATGCGCTACATAAGGCTGGATATGAACAGCCGCCTGCCGCCGCCTATCAGACGGTATGGAGCGCAGAGGTCTGTTGCCCAAAGGGGCAGAATGACATGGAAGTGCTGGGGCGCCTGTTCCTGGACTTTAATGAGCATTTGCCGGAAGATTACAGAGGCCGTCCGTTGGCTCCATCTGATGTGGTGGAACTGGACTGCCAAGGCAAACGCACATACTTCTATGTGAATGACTGCCGGGATTTTGCGCCGGTACGCTTCTCCCCATTCTTGTGTAAAAGACTTCCGGAGCCTGCTCAAAAACAGGAATGAAGGGATAGGGGTCAGATGCGTATTGCAGAAAAGAAGAAAAGCCAGATTACAGCACTGTATGAGCAGTGTTCCAATCTTCCGGCAGATGTCAGAAGTTGTCTGGAGAATGGCTACTTTACCGTAACGGTACCTCCACCCTGGAATATGAGCAATCAAAAGACTGCGCAGGAGGTGCAGGACAAAATCAAGGAATGGTCAAGGCAGTATACTGGCGTGGTCTGCTACTGTTTTGACAGCTTCAGCACACTTTTATATGTGCTGTGAGCAACACACAATGGCATGGAAAGGGTCATAACGGCCTGCTCCATGCCATTTTTTGCGAAAGGAGATTTTACAATGGGTGTTTTTTCAGAAATAGCAATGGAGCAGCAAAACAGTATGTTCGATTCGTCTGCAGCCTTTGAGGATGATGAAGCCTTTGAGCTGGAGGAGATGGAATCTTTGCCTGTGCCGCCTGTAGGTACAGACACTGTCCCAGTATCGGCGGCTTCGGTTTCTGCCGGTGAGACTGCTTCGGCTGATGCAGAGGAAGAACCTGTGGATGAAGTAGCGTCTGATGGGGAAGAGAAGTCTGCTGAGGAGGGGAATTCGGCACAACCGCCCGCCGCAGAAGATGAAGAAAAAAAGCGTGCGGAGCATGAGGCGGCTGAAGCCCAGCGCAAAGCGGAATTTGACGCCAAACAGCAGGCGAAGAAAGCCGCGGAGCAGGAGCAGATCGCCCGTCTGGAAGCGATGAGTGATGAAGAAGTAATCGCGGCCTCTACCCAGAGGGTGAGTACCGATGTGGAAAAACTGACACGGCGAAATATGAAGGAATGTGTGTCCGAGCATATCCAGATGCTCTGTATAGAAGATACGGCGTTTGCCCGTCTGACGATGCATCCGAAAAAGAACATGATCCGCTGTTTCCAGTACATCAACCGAAAGGCATGGGATTATGTGCAGGATGAACTAAAAGCAAGCGGAACCCACCCTGGTCCCGGACAGCAGACATATGGCTGCGATGTGCCGGATGATATGTGCTATCAGTGGGCAGAAGATTATTTCCGTGACCCTGATGCCAAGGAAGACCATGAGGATGAGGAGAAGTTTGTTCCCAAGCCGTATGCTGGGAAGTCCTCTGCAAAGAGCAAACCCAAGAAGGCGGCAGAGAAGAAAAAGACGGAACCCAAGGCGGCACCCAAGCAGGAGGAAAAAAAGCCTTCTCAGGATGGGCAGATGTCGCTGCTGGATTTTGGGATGGCAAAGGCAGGCTGAGCCGGCAAAGGAGGAAAAATGAAGAATGATTGCTTATAAGGGTTTTCGCCCCGGGCTGATATGCCGTGGCTATCAGTTTGTGATGGGGCTCAATACGACTGAAAAAGCAAATTGCAGGGAAAATGGATTTCACTGCGCGGAAGACCCGCTGGACTGCCTTAGTTATTATTCCAGCCTGGAGCATTCGGAATATTATATTGTCAACGCCGGCGGCGACATCGATGAAGATGAGCATGACTCCAAAATCGCCTGTACGGAGCTGACTGTGATTAAGCGGCTCACCAAAGAGGAGCTGTTTTTACATGGTTTGGCCTACATGGCAGATCATCCGCGCAGGGTGTGGAGCTCCCATGTGGCAGCCAACCGGGCAATGGCGAACTGCGGCTATGCGGTGGTACGGGGTAAAGACCCCGTTGCCACCGGCAGACTGGGAGACATCCTTGCTTTTGCGAAGGAAGCACCGGATTCGGAAAGTATCGTACAGGTTGCAGTGGGCCGGATTGACGGCGTTACATTACTGCCTGATGTGTGGTATAGCGTAGATTTGACAAAGAGGATGGTGAATTGAGATGAAAAAAAGAGCCCTGATGGCACTTCCCAAGCTGACAGCGACGGATGAAATGAAGCAAATCGCGACTTCAGACCTGCCAAGAAAGGAAAAAACTGACTACGGATATGTTCGGGAAGTCTGTGAGTATTATACCTATCTAAGATGTATCAAACAGGATGGGATATTGAAGGTGGCTTTCTTTTTCCCGGAGCATCTTCGCCTGGATGGGAGTAATCCGGCCTATGAAGTGTATCTGGATAAAGAAAAGCGGCAGTTTATTACCTATAACAGCCTGATACAGAAATGGAGCGAATCCAAGCTGGACAGACTGGACTGGAAGCGGCAATACTGGTATACCAAAGCCTACTGGATCAGCGATGAAGATGAGACATCTATACAGGCATATCTGAACATCAATAAAAAAGCGGTAGAGGCAATCCGGCAGTTTCAGCGGGATGTGCGTGATGAACAGCTCGAACAGCGGCACCGGCGGGAAACTGACCCATGGGATAAGGATATGGAACAGGTGCCGGAGCTTCCAAAGGACTGGAGCCGCTGGGTGGATAAGGTTGCCATTCTGCAAAATTACATTTACTACCACTATAAAAAGGGCGGCGCCAAAACAGGTTACTGTACCTACTGCGAAAAGGAAGTGCCGATCAAAGTACATCCCCATCACAATCAACAGGGCCGCTGTATTTGCTGCCGGCATCCGGTAGTATTCAAAGCCTATGGACGAGCGGGGTATATGCAGACAGAAAAACATTTTGCCTACCTGATCCAGCGATGCAAAGACGGCTTTGTAGTTCGTGAATTTCAGGCTGACCGGACATATGGGAAAGAAAGCCTTCCAAACTCCAAGCTTTATTGTCAGGAAATCCGGCGCACGATTTATGACCGGGAAAGAAAACCAAGAACCTACTATTGGGGTCTGTATAAACAGCGAAATATGCGCTGGATTTCCGGAAGCCCCTGTTCTTATAGTTGGTCTGGTTCGCATGATGGACGGGTTTATGGCAAAACACTGCCAACTTTGGAACAGCAGGAACTTCGATGCACAGGGCTCGTCAACTGGATTCGGAAGCAGAAAAGCGTTGATCCGGAAAAATATCTGGCTGTGCTCGAACGGATACCTCAAATGGAACAGATCAGCAAGGTGAACCTGCCGAAGCTTACCAAGGAATGTTTCAGTTCCTGCGGAACAGTCAGCGAACTAATCAAAAACCATAGTGCCGGGAGTCTGATTAAAGCTCTGGGCCTTGACAGCAGGAGGTTTCAGCGACTTCGACTCCATAATGGAGGCTGTGATCTGCTGCGGTGGCTGCAATATGAAAAGGGCATCGGCAGGGAAATCCCGGATAATGTCCTTTTGTGGATGTGTCAACAGGATATTGAGCCTGGGGATGTCCAGTTCATTGCTGACCGCATGAGCATGGTGCAGGTCTATAACTATGTACGGCGTCAGATGCCATCCTTCCGGCGAAACAGCCATGAGGTACTGCGTACCTGGGAGGATTATCTTTCCATGGCAAAGAAATTGCACATGAATGTATATGATGAGATCGTATATCGCACCAGAAAACTGCGGCGGCGCCACGATGATCTGGTGCTCAAATGTCAGGAGAAGGATATTGAACTGCAGGCCGAGGAGATGGAGGAGAAATTCCCCCATGTTAATGCCATCTGTCAGGAAATCAAAGCGAAATATGAGTACGCCGATGCGGATTATATGGTAGTGGTGCCAGACGGTATTCTGGACATTATTACCGAGGGGCGTGCGCTCCATCACTGTGCAGGCAGCAGTGACCGCTACTGGGACCGGATTGAGCGGCGAGAAAGCTTTGTGGTGTTTCTGCGTAAAACGGCTGATCCTTTCCATGCCTATTACACGCTGGAAGTGGAGCCGGATGGAACAGTGAGGCAGAAACGGACGGAATATGACCGGCAGAAGAAGGACATTGAGCAGGCGACCGAGTTTCTGCAGAAGTGGCAGCGGGTGATTACTGCCAGGCTGACAGAAAACGACAAGGCGCTGGCTGCGGAAAGCCGGATTCTTCGTGAGAAGGAATTTATCCAGTTGAAGAAGGATCGTGTCATCATCCATACCGGTCATTTGGCAGGAAGGCTTTTGGCGGATGTGCTGATGGCAGACCTGATGGAAAACACGGATAGCATCCAGTCTCCGGTATTGGCTGCTGCAGCGTGACAAAATGAGAATGGCCGGGCGTCCTTGAGGGCGTCCGGTCATTGATGAAGAAGGAAGGAGCAGAGCATGAAACAAATTGGAAATCTGGCAGTGGTTTGCGCCAGGCGACAGGATGTGCTGCTGCAGGTTGGCAGTGAAAAGGTATGTGTCCATGTGGGAGCCGGGCCAGAGCGGAATACGCTTCACGCAGCGTGGAATGATGATGACGCCATTCAGCGTATTGTCCATGAATTGAATTTTGGCAGGTATGCAGCCGGCAGAAATGGGCTTCATACCGCACAGCAGGATTGCCCTGTGGGGCGGGGAAAGGAGAAAATCGCATGATCAAAAATCTGAATCAGCTGCGCAGGACACTTCGGGAAGGGACACAGTTGGAGATATTGGATCACTGTCGGCCGGAGTGTATTGGGCAGATACGGAACATTACGCTGGTAAACACGCAGGGCTTTTATAGTACCGTAGCGAATCAGCCGGATGCGTCTGCCAACAGAGGCAACGGCGGCCGCGGCCCGATCCTTTGGTGGGGCAGAGCCGCCCACTGGCAGTTTGCAGACGGTGTTTGCAGTGTTTTCGACAGTGAACAGAAGCATACGGAAGAAGAACTGGTTATGTCCTTCCGGGTACTTGAAAAGGAGGCAGCATAATGGAACGGAATATTTTTGAAAAGCAGAGGGAATTGAATGACCGGCTCAACCGCTATCGGGATGAGTATTATAACCGCAACGCTCCCAGCGTGTCAGATGAGGTCTATGACAGACTCTTTGACGAGTTGAAAGAGTTGGAACAGGAAACGGGAATCCAAATGGCAAATTCGCCAACCCAGACAGTAGGCTATCCTGCGGTGAGCAGGCTGGAGAAAACCAGACATGATATCCCGCTGCTGTCTTTGGATAAGACTAAGAGCAGTATGGATCTTCTGAATTTCATGGGTGAGCAGCAGGTGATGCTGATGCTCAAACTGGATGGCTTGACTGTAAAGTTGACCTATGAGAATGGAGAACTTCTGGAGGCGGCTACCCGTGGCGATGGTGACGAAGGGGAGATCATTACCCATAACACCCGAGCCATCAGCGGTATCCCTTCCCACATCACCTACAAAGAGAGACTGGTTGTGACGGGCGAGGGCTTTATCAGACCCAGTGATTTTGAGGAACTGAAGACCAGCCTGCAGGACAGCAGCGGTAAGCCCTATAAAAACGGCCGCAATCTGGCTGCTGGTTCCATCCGTCTGATGGATGCCAAGACATGCCAGGAGCGTCGGCTGGTTTTCATGCCGTTTGGTGTGCTGGAGGGCTTTCCGCACCTGACCCGGAAATCAGATAAGCTACGGGAATTGCGTGCGTTGGGGTTCCAGCCCTGTAAGTATCTGGTCACAAAGCAGAAACTGACGCTGGAAAATGTGGAAGCCGGTATCTATCAGCTGCGGCAATATGCCACTGACAAAGATATCCCCATTGACGGTATCGTGGTTTCGTTTAACGACATCGCCTATGCCCAGAGCTGCGGCCGCACCGGACATCACTATAAGGACGGTCTGGCCTATAAGTTTGAAGATGACCTGCATGAGAGCCTGCTGCAGTACATCGAATGGACACCGGGCAGAACCGGAGAGATTGCTCCGGTAGCAGTGTTTACGCCGGTGGAAATCGATGGCTGTGAGGTCAGCAGGGCCAGTCTGCACAACCTGTCCTTTATTGAGGATCTGGAACTGATGGCTGGAAACCGGATTCTGGTAAGCAAACGAAACATGATTATCCCCCACGTGGAGGAAAATCTGGACAGAGGCGGCTTCTCTATGGTGGATACGATTCCCCATGTTTGTCCCTGCTGTGGACAGCCTACCCGCATCCATGAATCAAGTGGAAAGGGCGAAAATGGCGAGAATCGCATCATCAAGACGCTGTACTGTGATAACCCTGACTGCGAGACACGTCGGCTGAAAAAGTTCGTCCATTTTGTCAGCCAGAAGGCGATGGACATTGAAGGGCTGTCGGAGGCTACATTGGAAAAATTCATCGGTCAGGGATTTATCCATAGTTATCTGGATATTTACCGTCTGGATCGTTACCGGGCTGAAATCGTCCGCATGGATGGATTTGGTGAAAAGTCCTGGCAGCGCCTTTGGGACGCTATCCAGCAGAGCCGGAATACCACCTTTGAACGGTATCTGATTTCTATGGACATCCCTATGATCGGCAACACTGCCAGCAAGGTATTGGGTCGTGTGTTCCACTATGATTTGGATGAGTTTCGGGATGCGGTCTATGGCGGCTATGATTTCCGGCAGCTTCCGGATTTCGGGGAGATATTGCATAACAATATCCACGACTGGTTCTGTGTAGAAGATAATTTTTGTATTTGGGAGGAGTTACAGACTATGATGAGTATTCAAAAGCCTGCTGTGGCAGAACACAGCGAAGACAGGGTGCAGGATAATCCCTTTGTAGGAAAGACTATCGTAGTTACCGGCAAGGTGGAACCCTACACCCGGGACGGAATCAATGACCTGATCGAATCACTGGGCGCCCATGCCGGCAGCTCGGTGTCCAAGAAGACGGATTATCTGGTCTGCGGCGAAAATGCCGGCAGCAAGTTGTCCAAGGCCAGGGATTTGGGCGTTACGGTGCTGTCACCTGCGGAGTTCTTCAGCATGGCCGGCGCTGAGTAAGAAAATATAGCATACCATCGGTATGCTGTCAGTTGATCAATGGGGAGAGAGCCATGTTGCGGCTCTCTCCCCATATCTTTTATGGAAGATTTCAAGTAGGAGGAATTTTAATGCATATCGACAGGATACCGGTTTACCGGGTATATCAGAGGGCTATTGATTTGGAGCTTTACCATGCCTTTGCCGAATTGGTAGTACAGACTTCTCAGGACGATACGGCGAGAAGGACTTACCGACAAACAAGGGCGATGCAGATATGGCAGGTGGAAACGGATGTGTCCGGCTATTTTGAACCATATCATCTGCGTTATCCTGGCGAGGTGTTGGAGCGGTTTGAGGAAAAACTGGGCAATGATGTCCGAGTTCTCCGCGCTCTGGCCCTGGCGCTGGGAAATACCTGTGCGATCCAGTCTGACAATATGTTTGTGGGCAATCAGCGGGGAGCGTTCCTCCAGAAATTGCGGCGGTCTGCCGGAGAAGATGTGTACCTGCAGGGCGCTCTGTATCTTTTGGAAACAGATGCGGCACAGCGCCATGCCCTGTTGGAGAAACTGGCAGAAAGGGAGTGTACGAGAACGGAAGAAGCCCTGTTTGTACTGTCGTTATTTGATGATAGGGAACGCGGCTATGAGGTGATGCATACCCAACTCAGTTATCTATTCACACAAAATCGGACACTTTCACTGGTATATGATTTTGGTGTGCTGGAATGGTTCATCCGGTTCTATGCAGAGCAGGCAAAGAAATACCGAGGGAAAGCCGACCTGGTGCTGCGCACGCTAATGAAACTGCCGTATATGAATATGAAGCCCGACAGCCGCGAATTTTCGGTTTTGACTAAAGCAGGGTATCGCTGCGATGAAATCATTTTGGCAAATTCTCTCGCTGTATGGGCGGACAGGCTGCCGGACCGGTTGAGTTCCAAGAGCATCACTGCCGAGAAAATCGCAACAGCGTGTGGGCGGATGCTTCTGAATGCTCCAAAGGATCTTTCGGAAGAATTTTATGAGTATCTTGGCTGGCTGTTTCGGTTCTATAACAGCTTTACGGTCAAGTACGAAGGATTTCAGGGACTCTGGGAAGCGGTTCAATATGGTTTGAACCCCACAGCACCGAAAACACTGTTATGGATGAATCAAACGATACAGAAGGATTTTCCGTACCGATTTGATGTGTTTGATCCTCAGTACGATGATTTGGCGAAGGAACTGGAGCGGGATAACTATATGGAGTTGTTTACCCTGCAGATGCTGCATTCCAGGCAGAGGATCCCTTTGAAACAGTGGCTTTCCAGATATCAGGAACTGACCGGAGCTGACTATGGAGAATATTTCAGAAGTTGGCATACGAACGGTAGGCGGGTATTTGCCTTTCTGGTGGAAAAGAAGGAAATCAATCTATGGGAGTTTTTCAAGCAGCATCGGCAAGATGGTGAAGATGCGCCACAACTGAAACTGCTGCGGGAGTATGCCCTGAGAATTTCAAGTTGGAGGTGTTTCCGGTTTGTAGAGAGGCTACTGGCTGAGTACACTTTTTCCCAACTTCAAACGATTTTTGGCGAGCGGTTTTACTTTCACGAATGCTTTGTCAGGAGTGAGGGGTATTACAGCAGAAGGGAATATAAAACATACATCAGCCGTCCATTCCTATCTGCAGAGCAGCATCGGCAGCTCTATGACTGGGTGGAGCGTTCAGTTTTCCAGACTGAGCCGGAAAAATATGAGGACTTCGTTTTAAGTGCCTTAAAAGCACCGGAGATCCAACGCCTTTATGATAAAAAAGCGCTGGCAGCGGTGTTGCGGCAGTTTTTGCTCCACAGCGAGTATAACGGCTATGAAATCAACCGGCTGAAGGAAACATTCTATTCCAAGGAAGAGTTGGAAGATGAGCGCAGAGCCGAAGCTGAGAGAAAGAAGCAGGAAAAACGACTGGAGCAGGAAAAACGAACCATACAGAAACGGGAAAAGTTGCAGCAACTTTATAACGGCAGCGCCGAATCTCTGGTTAAATTCATTGGAGGATATTATCATCAGGACGAGAAGAACGAGGTGCTGAATATGGCGTTTGACAAGCTGGTGGAATGGCCTGTCGGTTGTGTACGGACGATGGAAGCCAAAGGCGCACATGCCTTTTTTGAACTGTGTGGTGAACTGGTAAGGTCTGAACCCCGGCCAAGGCATGAGATTTTGAATATGGTGCTGACAATGATCGGAGGTGAAGCAGCATGAGAAATACATTAAAACATCTGACCCTATTGACCAGAATGAAAGATGACGGATTGCTCCCGGCGCTTACAGGCAGCTTTTCAGAGGATGCCATAGCGCAGGCATGTGGACAGGTGGAGACACTTCAATTACAGGAACGGCTGCACATCCGAAAGACAAAGCGGATACAGGAAGAACTGATTCGGGTGCCGAACTTTGCAGCGCTCTATGGTGTGTTGTGCAGGCAGGAGATTGGCGATGAAGAAATTGCTTCAGTCTTAGAGTCGGCAGACGGGTATGGAGAGAAGCTGACAGCGTATCCCCAAGAGCAGGTGCTGGCAGTCATGAAATTGGAACTGTTGCCTTCCCTGCGGTTTGAATACCTGAAATACTATTTTCCCTTTGTGATGTATGAAGAAGAGGAGCAGGTCATATTGGATAACCTGCAGACTTTTCCCATTGCGGAGTGGAAGGGACTTTCCATGCTGACGGAGCACCAGCGGGATATGATGCGGCAGCCGTTTCTTGGCTCGTATCTGTTTTTCTGGCATCAAAATGAACGGAAAGCTCTGGAACTGTTGGAACAGAATCGTCCGCTCCAGAGAGTCTGCATCTTGCTTTATCGGTATGGTGTGCGGCTGTTTCTGTCAGTAGAACGCCTGAAAGATCTCCGGTGGATGAAAATGACCGATGTGGGAAAATTCCGCCGGCTGTTGGCTGTATTTGAATATGACGCAGAGGATTTGTCTGCTTTTTTTGACCTCTGGCTGGACAACCATGCCGGACAATATGACCTCAACTGGTTTATCTCCCAGCCACATCCTTTGAGCAAGGAACGGAGGGAAGAAATTTTATGCAACCAACTGAGTTATCTGAATGCTCTGTATGCCGGCAGGCTCCATCTGGATTTTAATGCTGTCCGGCAATTCCAGTTTTCAATTCTCATTTATGCGGTGGAGCATAGAAAAAAGCATTTTTTGGAATTGGTGGATCAGAACAGTGAAGTGTTCCTGTCCTTGGGGCGATACTCTCTATTGTTTGAGCCGGGCTTTTGTGAGCACTGTAACATCAATTCCCTGACGCTGAAGAATTTGAAAGCCAGCGATTCTGTGAACCGCAGCGACAGCTTTTTTACGCTTCTGGAAGAAGGGCAGCAGTACACCTTTGAGGAAATGTATCAGCTTTGGCATCAGAAAGAGGTTTATGTCCGGTTATACACTATGCTGACACCTCTTTCCATAGATCAGCGTTTGCTGACACTGCGGCAGCTGATAAAACGGGATCTGGTCAGCCAGTATACAGGAGATGCAGAGTTGGAGCAGCTTGGAAAATGTCTGTTGGAAAGGCCGTTTAGCGAATGGTATCGGGGTTCATTTGGACATATCTGTGGGCTGACCCGGCGGATTGCCATGGGGCTGCTGCAACACTATACGCAGCTGCAGGCATTCATACCGGATTTCACTACAGAGTCGGATGCGGTATTTGCCCTCAATAATATGACGGCTCTTCTGGAAATGACGGATTGGAAGCAGGTGCGGAAAGATATTCTGACAACAGATGCAGACTGGCTGGATCTAAAAGAAAAACTGGCATTTTCAGACGATTTTGTGGAGCAGAACCGGGAGACTGTCACGGAATTTTTACTGCAGGGCGGCGCGGCTATGGTATGCGCTCTCTATGGGGAACTGGACGGGCAGGAGCTGGCTGTTGAAGCGCTGCGACGGATTGTACAGGCTGAATTGATGGGCCAGTTCTATAAACTCAAATATTTTGCCGGTGACCTGCAGCGTGAGATTCGCTACCCTGTCAGCGAGATGCAGGAGAGCCTCTGGAAGAAAAATCTTTCGTTGGCGCGAGGTGCATTTTTGGCAGGGGAGGAGGATGATTTTTACCACACGCTGCAGCTTGGCGAACTTCCTCATAGTACCTGTCTGTCTTACCGTACTGGAAGCCAGAGGGAGTGCCTGTTAGCTGCCTTCGACTCTAATAAGAAGATTGTCCTTGTGAAAAAGGATGAAGCGGTGGTGGCTCGTGCCTGTCTCCGCTTGACAAAGGGTGCATTTCAAAAACCGCCTGCCGTCGATTTTTCTTTTGCTGATCTGTCGCAGGAGAATACGGAGGCCGGAAAATCTGCCGCCGGTGAGAAGGCTGTGCTGTTTCTGGAGAGCATCTATACTTTCGGACTCAATGATATTGAAAAAAAGGAAGTAATGAAACTGGCAGTTTCCCTGACAACACAGAAAGCGGCAGAGCTGGGCGTTGTGGCTGTACTTGCAAGACGGTATCTGGGCTGCTATGAACGGGATGAGTATGTGCTTGCACCGTTCTATGTGTATATCTCAAAATCCAAAAACGGATGGCAGTATCTGGACTCTTTAGGCGGAGCGGCATATACCTCAGCAAAAGAGGAGTATGTAGAGCACCCCTTCCTGGTCATGCAGACTGCCATGCATCATGCAGAGGCAAATAGCAGAAATGAGGTGGAGTATGAATAATAGGACAATGGCAACAGTTTATGTGGATCAGGATAGCATTTCCGTCAAGACCCGTTCCAGAAAAGGCTGTTCGCCGCAACGCTTTATTATTTTGAAAAAGGAATTGCAGCGGCTGGAGGAGAAAAAGTATTTGATCACCAAAGATATTCATTCCTATGTAGAATTGCGGATATGTGATGCCGTAGGCGGTGCCAAAGTGCTGGAGCTTTCCTTCACATGGCTGAAGGATGCTGGCAGAGACAGCGTTTCCGGTTATACCGAGCGAATAAGACTGCCTTATGAGCCGTTCCGCTCATATGTGGCAGGTGAGGGAGAAACCGTTGATAGAACACGGTGGCGGCTGCTGTCCATTCTGGAACAGAACCGGCCAAAGCTGGAGTTTCAAAGCCGGAAAAATCTCAAGGCTGTAGTGGAGAATCCTATCCTGCGGCACAAACTGGGGAAATTTCTGGATCAGCATTTTAATTGGTACAACTACGAACGCATCGTCCTGACAGATGATTACTTGCCTTACAGCTTCTTTTTTGAGGGCTACATGGTACAGGGCGCAAAGACCTGCGGCGGAGTAATCCTGCATGGCGAAGAGAACATCCAAACGGCGAAATACGGGATACATACTTAACAGGTTAATAGGAACAGAGCCGCAGGTCAGAGATGATCTGCGGCTCTTTATGTAAGCATAATCACAATAGTCAGCTTGTATTATTCGAAATAAAGAACTATAATATGTCCTATGGAGGTGCAAGATGGATTATATGACATTAAAAGAGGCCGCCGAAAAGTGGGGCGTGACACCTCGTAGGGTAAATTATTATTGTGCTGGTGGGCGTATCCCCGGCGCTGTGAAAATGGCTGGTATTTGGCTGATCCCTAAAACTGCGGAGAAGCCGATTGATGGGCGGACAAGACAAGGGAAGGAGCTGCGCCATGAATAAAATTTTGATTATAGATGATGACAGAGAACTGTGCGCTTTGATTAAACGTAGCGTACAAGCAGAAAACATAGAAGCTGATTTTTGTAATACCGGAAAAGAGGGCTTGCAGAAATTAAAAGAGCAGGAGTATCAGCTTGTAGTGCTGGATGTGATGATGCCCGGTATGGATGGCTTTGAAACGCTGGAAGAAATCCGTAAAGAGAACAGCCTGCCGATTTTGATGTTTACATCTAAAAATGACAGCATTTCTAAAGTGCGGGGCTTACGGGCCGGGGCGGACGATTATCTTACAAAACCGTTTGATATGGATGAACTGATTGCCCGTATTGCGTCCCTCATTCGCCGCTACACCCGTTTTAATCATCAAGCCGGAGCTGTGCAAAAACTGGATTTTGATGGATTGCAAATTGACCTTGAAAATCGTTCTGTTACGACGGAAAATGGCACTTTTGAACTTCCCCCAAAGGAATTTGATTTGCTCCTGTACTGTGCAAAGCATCAAGGGAAAATTTTGACAAAACAGCAGATTTATGAGGAAGTTTGGGGCGAAGAATATTTCTATGACGACAGTAACATTATGGCGATTATCAGTCGGCTTCGTAAAAAATTAGAAGTCAATCCTTCAAGCCCAAAATATATACAAACGGTCAAAGGGATTGGCTACCGGTTTAATAAGGAGGTGTAGCCAGCATGGAAATCATCGTTTTCTTGTCCATTGTGATTGCTGTTGTGGCTGTATTGACTTCCATCGTTCTCGTTCGGCGTGTAAAAAAACAAATAGCAGAAATGACCGATGTGCTGGTTGATGTGAAAAACGGAAATGGCAACCGGCGTATTCTATCTGCAACAAATGAACTGACAGCACCTCTTGCCTATGAAATCAATGAGATTGTTGTGTCCTATGAAAGCAGACTTTCAACTGTACGGCAGACGGAAGAAACCAACCGCCAGCTTATGACGAGCCTTTCCCATGATGTGCGAACGCCCCTTACCACTCTGATTGGGTATCTTGACGCTGCACACAAAGGACTGGTCACAGGAAAAGACCGGGATGATTATATTGAAACCGCCCGCCGGAAAGCCCATGATCTGAAAGAATATATTGATGTACTCTTTGACTGGTTCAAGTTAAATTCCAACGAGTTTGCTTTGGAGATTCAGAGCGTTGAGGCCGCAGAGCTGACAAGAAATATCCTAATCGACTGGATACCGATTTTTGAAGATAAACAGGTTGAGTATGACATTGATATTCCCGAACATCCTGTCCGGGTAAGATTGGATATGGACAGCTATATGAGGATCGTCAACAATCTCATTCAAAATGTAATCGCTCACAGCCATGCAGACAAAATCAAAATTGCCCTGTCAAAGAAGGAAAATAACATGGAGCTGCTGCTGGCGGATAATGGAGTAGGAATTGAGAAAGAAGATTTGAAACACATATTTGAACGGCTTTATAAGTGTGACAAAGGACGGTCTGAACAAAGGAAGCGGTCTTGGTCTTTCTATTGTCCATCAGCTTGTAGAAAAGATGGGTGGGAGTATAACAGTTGAAAGTGTACCGGGAAAAGGAACGGAATTTACTTTGCTTTTTCCTTTGGAGATTTAAGCGGGTTCCCGTCTTTATGGCGGGAACCTTTGTCATTTTTGTCGGATTTCAAATTGCAAGGTTAATGCAAGGTTGCGGCAAGGTTAATGCAAGGTTGGCATGATAGAATACCTTACAGAACAGGAGGTTTTGAATATGGATACAAATTATATCATTGAAACAAAAAATTTGACGAAGCAATACGGCTCACAAAAGAGTGTGGCTGACTTAAATATCCATGTGAAGCGTGGGAGAATTTATGGTCTGTTGGGTAGAAACGGAGCCGGAAAAACCACTACCATGAAAATACTGTTGGGCTTAACGAAGCCGACTTCCGGGGAGGTCAAAATCTGGGGAAAGTCTTTGCAGGGGAATGAAAAGAAGTTGCTGCCCCGTATCGGCAGCCTGATTGAGTCCCCCGGCTTTTATCCCAATCTGACCGGCACAGAGAACCTGCGTATCTTTGCTACTCTGCGGGGCGTACCAAACAATCATGCCATTAAAGACGCTCTGGATCTGGTAGGACTGCCCTACAAAGATAAAAAGCTCTTTTCACAGTATTCTCTTGGTATGAAGCAGCGGCTTGCCATCGCCCTTGCTGTTATGCACGATCCGGAACTTTTAATTTTGGATGAGCCGATCAACGGTCTCGATCCCATCGGTATTGCAGAAGTACGATCCTTTATTCGAGAGCTTTGCGACGCAAGAGGAAAAACTATTTTGATTTCCAGTCATATTCTTTCGGAGATTTCCTTGCTGGCTGACGATATTGGAATTATCGACCACGGCGCATTGCTGGAAGAAGAAAGCCTTGCTGAGCTGGAGCAAAAAAGCAGTAAGCATATCCGTTTTACACTCTCTGATACTGCACAGGCGGCAAGAATTTTGGAACGAAATTTCCATGAAAACCATTTTTCTATACAGGACGACCACAATCTGCGCCTGCACAACCTTGATCTGCCTGTTGGGAAAATTGTAACTGCCTTTGTGGAAAACGGATTGGAGGTCTCGGAGGCGCATACTTGTGAAGAAAGTCTTGAAGATTACTTCAAGCGTGTGACAGGGGGCGAAGGAATTGCTTAAACTGATTAAATGCGAATTTTGGAAATTAAAGCGGAAAAGATTATTATACGCACTGATGTCATTGTCGTTATTTTTTCCGTTGATTTTGGCATATATGGCAAAGGCGGGAACTGGTGCAGATACAACAGAACACTATCTTCAAACCCGATTTGATTATGTCTATACAATGATGTTGGGATATGGATTGGTTTTTTTGCTTCCATGTCTAATTGGTATCATTGCCGCTATTTTGTTTTTTATAGAAAGAGATTGCGATACTTCCAAAAACCTTAGAACAATTCCTGTTACAAATACACAACTCATTATGGCAAAAATTTCTATGCTCTTTATTTTTAGCGTTGCGTTTTGTCTGATAAGCACATTGTCTGTTGCGTTGTTTTGTAAATTGTTTCATGTAGGAATGGTTTATGGTATGACTTATAAGATATTTATGAGCCTTATTTTTGGAGTTCTTATCGTAGCAGCTTCTTTACCGATTGTATTTTTAATTATTTGCTTTAACAAAAGTTTTTTGCTTTCTATCCTGCTTGCGTTTTTTTATTCTATTTTTAACTGGGGCATACTAGGGACAGTTGGAACATCTATAAGTGCTGCCAAAAATTGCTTTCTTAAATTCTTTTCCGGTTATATGTGTTATGAACTGGACAAGCGGCTTAATGATGGATAATTTGCAAAAAGATAATCTTTTGCCGGAAGCCTATGCGATTGTACCAACTACTTTCCATACAATTTTTATTATGGCAATTACAGTTATACTTTCTTTGTGGCTGATCATTCGCTTCTACAAAAAATGGACGAGGTAAAAGATATGAGAAATATAATAAAAACTGAATTTTTAAAATTAAAACGATATTCTGTAATAAAAGCCGGAATTATTATGACAACACTTTCTCCGTTGCTGTCACTGTTTTATTCCACAGCTAACGGTAGACCGACATGGACGTTTGACTATTTTATGCAACAGGTTATGATTAGTAATTGTACCTTATTTTTTCCGATTATTATTGCACTGATTGCAGGTTATATCATAACAAGGGAATATACAGACGATACGATGAAGAATATATCAACAATTCCTATTCCATATAAACAGTTACTTTCTGGAAAACTACTTGTCCTATTGTTGTTGACAATCTGCTTTAGCCTTATAGGATGCGTGCTAGCATTAGTAATCAATGTTATTGCTGGATTTCCAGGAGTGCATTTTGGCAATCTGCTCAATATGTTTATTCGTGTTACTGGGGCGAATATAGGAATTTATATTTCAGTCTTGCCGATTATTTTGCTATTCTGTTGTTCGGCAAACAATTTTTTGGGTGGGGTTGCGCTAGCTTTTGTGTATGGATATTTCGGGACTTTTGAAGGAACACTGTTAAATTATTATCCGATTAAAGCAAGCATGATTTTAGTAGACCCTACTTGTGGCGCGGAATATGGTTATACTTATCACATTTTCCCTGCCTTTATCATAATGGTTTTGACATTCTTGATTTCTGTAATTATTCTTGCAAATAAAAAGAAAGACGCTAGGATATTGACTGTTGCTAAGAAGAAAAAAATAGTTAGAAAAAAGGGATGGTAGAATAGTATTCAGACAAAGACAATAGAAAAAATAAGTCATTGCAGGTTCTATATGTTAAAGTGGAGGGATATATGGGAAAAATCTTTGTACTGTCGGTAACAGACCATGAAGAATACATACTTAGCAGAATTATGGAGATTATTGCGGCCGAGCCAGGATTTGACCATACTGTGTCATCCCATCCGTGTAATATTCTTGTTTTTCCGGGATTGGAACTCCGCCTGAAGGAGAGAACGGTACATCGAAATGGTGAGTTGATTTCTATGACCCATCGGGAATTTGCGACATTGGTATACTTGGCAAACCATCCATCCTGGGTATTTTCTGCTGGGCAGATCTATGAAGAAGTGTGGGGGGGAGATAGCGAAAACTGTGGAACGGCTGTTGCCAGCGTCATTGGTCAGATCCGCAGAAAACTGACTCCGGATATGCCGAAAGCGGGTTATATTCGTACTGTTCTGGGGAGCGGATACAAATTTGAAGTTCCGCAGGGTATAGCAGAATAGAGGTTTTTTTAATTCAACTGCACCATACCCATGTAACTACAAAAAGATTTTATACATAGTCAGCACCGCCGCAATCGTATCGTTTGCGGCGGCGTTTTGTTGTACAACATAACATTGAAACTATTGTATGTATTCGCATTTTTGCCCTTGTGCTGAAAAGTAGGCTATCCTATAATTAAAAAGAAAAATATCTGATTAGGACATTTCTGTAACATTTGGTGTTTATCTTATTAGTATAGCTGAAAAATAAGGAAGGAAGTGAAGGTCTTGAAGAAGATTCTAATTGTAGAGGACGATCAGCTTTTGAACCGGACCTTGGCATATAATCTGACCTCTGATGGATATGAGGTCATTTCTGTTTTTAATTTTGACAGCGCGGTAAGAAAGCTGCGCGAAAATGAATTTGATGTGGCACTGTTGGATATTAACCTCCCCGATGGCAGCGGACTGGATCTGTGTGAAGAAATCCGGAATCGCGGTCAGCATACCTATATCATCTTTATCACAGCCAATGATAAGGAGAGCGATATGCTCAAGGGATATGAAGTCGGCGGTGCGGATTATGTGACCAAACCATTTTCTGTGACGGTGCTTTGCAAAAAAGTAGCGGCGGTTTTTGCAAATCTGGAACTGCGGACACCCGGCATGATCTGTTTGATGATGGCTTTCTGAAAATCGACTTTTCCGAACAAAGTGCGTCCCTTGCCGGAGAGTCCCTGGACTTTACACCGAAGGAATACCGCACCCTGTTCCTGTTCGTAAAGAACCCCCGGATTATTCTGACCAAGCGGCAGATTTTAGAGAAGCTGTGGGACATTGATGGGGACTTTGTGGATGAGCATACGCTGACGACGATCATCAGCCGTATCCGCAAAAAAATCGAAACAGACGAGAGGAAATATATTAAGACAGCTTATGGAATGGGCTATCAGTGGATCGGCGGTGAGCCTCGATGAAGCTGCAAAATTTATCTGTCAGGGCATTTTTGAGAAAAATTGTGGCGGGGACTCTGCTCACTGCCGCTTTGCTGCTGTTGATTTTTTTCCTGTTGACGAAAGATGTGCGTGTTGTCATCTGCGGCATTATTTTGACAGCTGCATTTTTCATTTGGGGCATGGTTTTTCTGCACTATTTTCAAAAGAAACTTTCTATGTTCACCGATGGTTTGTGCCAGACATTGGATCACATGATGGACAGTACAGACCGGCCCCAGGTAGACTATGAAGCGGAAACACTGCTGTCCCGGATCAGCCACCGTTTGGAACGGCTCTATAATGTGATGCAGAAAACCAGACATACGGCGGAGGTGGAAAAGGAAGAACTGCAATCCCTGGTATCGGATATTTCCCACCAGACCAAAACCCCCATCGCAAATTTGAAGCTAATCAACGATACGATGCTGACAAGGCCATTGACAGAAGAAAAGCGCAAGGAGTTTTTGCAGGCCACAGGCACACAGCTGGATAAACTGGATTTTCTCATTCAGGGAATGGTGAAAACTTCCCGGCTGGAAACGGGTGTCATTACGCTGGAGAAACAAGATGCTGTGATCGGGGATACGCTGGTGAGCGCCATCAATGGTGTTTTGGCTCCGATGGAACAAAAAGAGATCAGCCTGTCGGTGGACTGCCCATCTGATCTGACAATATCCCATGACAGCCGCTGGACTTCCGAAGCATTGTTTAACATTCTGGATAATGCGGTAAAGTACACCTCTGCCGGTGGCAGCATCCAGGTAAGGGTACGGGATTGGGAAATGTATTTGAGGATAGATGTGACGGATACAGGCAGAGGCATCCCGGAACATTCTCAGGGCACGATCTTCAAACGCTTCTATCGGGATGAAGCGGTGCATGATATAGATGGGGTCGGAATCGGCTTATACCTTGCCCGTGAGATCATTACCATGCAGGGCGGCTATATTACCGTCGAGTCTAAAGTTGGGGAAGGATCAACTTTTTCCGTGTTCCTGCCCATAAAATAATTCTGAGGCAGTCTGTTTTGGCAGGCTGCCTTTTTTGAAAAATTTTTAGAGGACAATGGATTTTAGGACAATTCTGCAACATTTGGGATTTATGCTGACAGCAACATCATGAAATTGGAGGTGGCCTTATGGAAATCACAAAGACATTACTCATCAATGCAGCTTGCTTGCTGATCCCGCCGGTCGTTGTTGTTCTGCTGCTCCGGCACTTCTTTCCAAGAAAAATCAGATGGTCGGCTGGTGTGGTGGCTCTGGTAGATCTGGTGATCTTCTGGACAGATATTTTTTATTATGAGAGCGTTTGGCTGACGCTGTTTTTTGTTGTAATTCAGTTAGCAATGGTTTTGCTTATATCTATCCGGCTTTATAAAAAAGGCACACGAAAATGAATTGTCCTAAAATTGAAGCAATTCACCCTTAAACTGTTGAGCCTTTGGGATATTTCTGCAACATTTGGGGGTTAGGATGACAGCGAAAGGAGTGAATGGCTATGACATTACCGTTTGAAAATGATACCCGTATCATTGTAAAGAAGTTGGCAAAACGAAACTTAAAAGCAGATAAAAGTCGAAACATCCTCATTATCATTACGATTGCCTTAGCTACCTGCTTGATAATGACAACGACCTTGTATTTTTTTGCTTCTCAGCGAAAATCATTAAATGATGCGGCTGGGCGTTATCAAGCAATTATCAATGAAGTCGATAATGATACCATTACGAAATTAGTAAATGACGATAGGGTTCAAGTGGGGGTAAGTCATTTATTGGGTTTAGTATCTTATGGGGACTACAAATTAACCGTTCGTTCAATAGATGAAATACTAATGAAATTAGCAAAATATCCTGATTTAGAGGGAAAATTGCCCAAATCTACAAATGAAATTGCTATCACAAAGGCGTTTCTTGATAGAGCTGGATTGTCCAAATCCATAGGCGATACTATATCGTTAAATCTGGGAGATGGAGAAAAAGATTATACCTTATGTGGTATTTTGCCTGTCGAAAATTCAAATTATTCCGTATTCGTGTCGCAGTCCTATATTGAAAACAAGATCAGCGAACCGGCATACTCCGCTTATATCCGTTTGAATGAATCTGATGGTTGGTCTAAGGCTGCTATACAAGCTGAATTATCAACATTGTGCAGAGAATTGGAAATACAGCCGGAGCAAATGCAGTTTTCAACATATTATTTTTCTCTCATTGAACAGAGAAGCAGTCAATATATCACTGTAATAGCATTTATCAGTCTTATTATCGCTTTGGCGTGTACCCTTGTTATTTACAGTCTGTTCTATGTGTCCATAGCCAGAAAAACAAAAGAATATGGAAAACTGCGGACAATAGGGGCAACTGGAAAACAGATGAAAAGAATCGTTTTTAGAGAGGGATTTCATCTTTCCAGAATTGCTATTCCGATTGGAATATTAGCCGGTGCAATAGCGGGATATGTCCTTGTCCCGCAAGGCTGGAACACTTTAATGGTATTTGTAATTGCCGCTGTCACAGCTCTGTTTGTGTATCTATGCGTTATGATTGCTGTAATTAAGCCAGCCAAAATTGCTGCTCATGTTACGCCTATTGAAGCAGTCCGTTATATGGCGGGCAATAATGATGTAATGTCAAACAGTACAAAAGTGTTACATCGTTCTCTATACGCGAAAAATTTAGCGTTCCTTAATTTTGCGAGGAACAGAAAGAAAACCGCTTTAACGATCCTGTCGTTAGGGGTATGTGGAATTTTGCTGATGGCAAGCTCTGCATATTTTAATTCCATTGATCCCTTAGCGATGGCGCGTAGGAGTTTTCCTTACGGAGAAATTCGCCTTGAATTAGGCGATTACGGGCCGCAGGCACATAACAGCGAACAATATTCAGAACTCCAAAAATCGAATCTGCTTACAGAAGATTTTAGAGAATCCATTTTGGACATAGATGGTGTGGAAGAAATAAAAGAATACCAAGGCACCGTTTTGAATGTTCGTATGCCAACGGGAGATATTGAACCGATTGTTTCAGACGCATATACGCCAAGCTCTCAAAAATTGCTTGAACAATATTTGATTGATGGTACAGCGGATTTGCAGGAACTACTTAATAATAATGGCATTATTATTGAAAATGGCCCACAGTGGAAAGAAACTTTTGGGTGGGATGCCGCGATTGGGGACGAACTTCTGATTGAAGTTGGCGGACAAACATTGGAAGTAAAAGTAATGGGAATTGTGGATGCGAATATCCCGTATGGCGGATATGATACGCTATTTATTCCTTTAGAAATGCTGTCAAAGATCGTTCCTATTGATAACCTCAATTATCAATTTATTGTAGATACAGATGACAGTAAATGGGCAGCCGCAAAAGATGAAATACAAAAGATAATTCCACCGACTTCCAGCCTCTATGTTAGTACCTTGAATGATTGGGTAGAGGCATACAACGAAAAACTATTGAACTATCGTATGCCAGTCTACATTTTTGTTATGTTTATCGGGGTTTTTGGCATTATCAATCTGCTAAACACACTGATAACAAACATCTTGACACGGAAGCGAGAATTGGGTGTTTTGCAAGCGGTTGGTTTGAGCAGTAAACAGCTTTCAAAAATGTTATTGATAGAGGGTTTGTTCTATACATTAGGGGTGCTGCTTCTTTCTATATCATGCGGAACCCTTATCGGGTATCTTCTCTGCACCGTCTTTAGTGCAATGAGTATTTTTGGAAAAGTAAGCTATCATTTTCCGACAGTTGAAATGTTCAGTTATTTTATACTGATGCTTGCCGTCCAAATGCTTTTCTCGTATTTGGCAATTCGGCAGATAAAAAAACAATCTCTGGTAGATCAAATACGGGAATTGTCATAAGAATTTTTGAAATGTCCGAGCATTGTAACATTTCGCGGACATTCATGATTTACAATTATGTCCTCACCCCAAATAGGAGGCAAAGACCATGAAAAAAACGATGGTGATTTCATTTATAGCTGCTGCGATGCTATTGATACCATGTACAGCTTGTCATGTAGCAGAGAGCCACAATGAAGTACTGGCACAAGAAAACAAAGAGAACACTGTTAACGGAGGATATACCATTACAGATATTACTGACCCCGTTGAAGTTCAAAGCTACATTGAGCAGCAAGGCGGTGAATATACTGCCGATATTATGGCTGTTCATCAGGTTACATTTACCGATTATACCGCAAACGACATTACAGATCCGGCAGAAATCAAAGCCTATCTGGAAAGTCAGGGGCAAGAATATAACGAGAATATTACCGCTATTCATCAGATTACTTTCATTGACGGGGAAGCGACACCAGAGGGTTCCCTTTGCGAAGTTGAAAAATGAATTGTCCTAAAATTGAAGCAATTCACCATGGATTTTTATAGCGTTTAGGACAATTCTGCAACATTTCTCCTTTACTCTATATGCAACAAATTAAGAAAGGCAGGTAACTGTTATGAAAATTTTGCAGACAACGGATTTGAAAAAATACTACGGCACAGAGCCGAACATTACCCGCGCCCTGGATGGCGTGAACTTCTCTGTGGAGGAAGGCGAATTTGTGGCGGTGGTCGGCACTTCCGGTTCCGGTAAGTCCACCCTGCTTCACATGATGGGCGGTCTGGACACACCCACCTCCGGCAGCGTGATGGTGCGGGATAAGGAGCTGGCGAAGATGAACGATGAGCAGCTTACCATCTTCCGCCGCCGCAATATCGGCTTTATCTTCCAGAACTACAATCTGGTGCCGATCCTAAATGTCCATGAGAACATCGTCCTGCCGGTGGAGCTGGATGGGGATACGGTGGATCAGAAATTCATGGCGGATGTGGTGTCCATGCTGGGACTGGAGGATAAGCTGAAGAATATGCCAAACAACCTCTCCGGTGGCCAGCAGCAGCGTGTGGCTATCGCCCGCGCTCTGGTGTCAAAGCCCGCTATCGTCCTTGCCGATGAACCCACCGGAAACCTGGACAGCAGGACCAGCGCCGATGTGCTGGGGCTTTTGCAGAGAACGAGTCGTGAATTTAACCAGACGCTGGTAATGATCACACATAATGATGCCATTGCCCAGCTTGCAGACCGTATCGTGCGGATTGAGGATGGCAAAATCGTTGGATAAAGGAGGTGGCAGACATGACATTGCCTTTTGAAAATGATACAGGGCCGGTTATTAAAAAATTGGCGTCACGAAGTATTCAGACAGATAAGCGGCGCAACCTGTTTGTGATCGTAACGATTGCTCTGGCAGCCGCTTTGATGGCAGCGATTTTTTGTGCAGGAGCGGGAAGTGACAGAAAACTGGAGGCGGACATTCGGGGACAGTATCAGGCGGTTGTGGTGAATTGTGACCATGATACGATTGAAAGACTGAAAGACTGCCCGGAAGTGGAACGCTGGGGCCTTTCCCAGAATTACGGTTCTGCCCGCTATGGTGACAGCGTTCTGACTGTGGAGTATGCGGATGCCAACTGGATGGAATTGGGTAAGAAGCCTTCCTTTACTGGGACACTTCCGCAGGCTGCCAATGAAATTCTGGTAGAACGGGCATTTCTTGATTATTTTGAAATCCCCGCAGAAGTCGGGCAGACCATAGAAGTGAATCTTGGAAACGGAAAGCAGACCTATACCGTCAGCGGTATCATGGATGTGGAGAATGACTCCCGTATGTTCCAGCTTTATGTATCTGAAGCATTTGTGGAGGAGATAGCGCAGGGAGAGCCGCTGTTTGAATTTCGGCTTCGTTATACTGGTGCTGATAGTATGGAGCTGGAGCAGCTCAAGGCGGATATTGCAGCATTCCTTTCTGCCAACGATGTCTCAGAGGATCAGATTTTTTACAGTTCCAACTATTTCGATATGCAGGGCTTTAAGTCCGGCGTGATGAAATATTACATTCCCGTGGCAATCCTTTTGCTGATTGCCTGTGCCGTGGTCATTTACAGTATCTTTTTCATTTCCGTAAAGGGCAAAATGCGGGAATATGGACGCCTGAAAGTGATTGGCACAACACCAAAACAGATCCGGCGGATCGTGCGGCGGGAGGGATTGCTGTTATCTCTTTGCGGTATCCCGCTGGGGCTTTTGGTTGGAGGGGCCATCGGGTTTGCCATTTTCCCGGCACATTGGAGCTGGATGGGCAATCTGCCCTATCTGGCTGCGACCGCAGCAGCCTGCGCCCTGACGGTATTTCTGTCCATTCATGCGCCTGTCCGCATGGCGGCGAGGGTATCCCCAATCGAAGCGGTCCGCTCCAGTGGTTATGAAACGGCAACAGACCGCAAAGATCAGAAAAACCACCGCATTACGCCGTTCTCTATGGCACAGATGAACTTTAGGCGGAGCAGGAAAAAGACGGTCATCACTCTGGTATCTTTGGGATTGACGGGTGTGTTTTTGGTAACAGCCGCTACGGTACTTAACTCCATCAGTCCCGAAAAGATGGCGATAGAAGCTATGGGAGATCACTGCAACTATGAGGTCAGCTGGATGGATTCGGGAGGCGCGGAAGGATTGCCTGCCATCGCACGGGAAAATCCACTGACAGAAGAACTTCGTCAGGAACTTCTTGCCATAGATGGTGTGGAATCTATCACCAGCCATGAAGTAACATCCGCAACGGTGAAATTCCCCCAGGAAAGTGTTGCATTAAAGTTCCCTGTATTTGACAGAGAGCAGATGGAACAATGGCTGCCGGAGGAAAATCTGGAACAGGGCAGCGCAGATTATGAGGAGCTTGCCGCAAACAACGGTGTGGTCGTGACAGATTCGGAAGATCATCTTTTAAGTATGTTTTATGGCTATACGCCTGCTGTCGGGGATGTGCTGACCTTTGAATCCATGGATGGTAAGGCCATAGAAGTAACGGTCATGGGGATTGCGAAACCGTCAGTAACATCAGGCACCGGCGCATGGGGCCTGTTTACCCTTACAGAAGAACTGGCCGATCAGCTCTACCCGGACATTGAGAACAGAGAGGCTGTTTGGAATGTCCATACCTCGGAGGACTCGGATGCGCTCAGGGCGTCTATTTTCAGCCTGCTGGAAAATCCGGTGCTGACGGTCTTTTCCAGAGCAGACCACGCGGTCTCCCTGGAATCGCAGCTAAAGATGATGACCCGCGGTGTTTATCTGCTGCTGGCGTTCCTGTTTGTGTTCTCTATGGTAAATCTGGTCAACACCCTGATGACCAATCTGCTGGCAAGGCAGCAGGAGCTTGGGATTTTGCAGTCTGTGGGCATGAGCGGAAAGCAGGTTTCCCGTATGCTGATTGCAGAATGCCTGTGGTACGCGGGGGTTACGGTATTTTTGTCGGTTGGCATTGGCGGAATCCTGGGCTGGATTTTTGACTATGTGATCAGCAGTTTTAATATTTTTGGGGAACTGTCCTATCAATTCCCTTTGATGGAAACGGTTGTTTTTGTTCTGGCACTTTTGGTCGTGACCGGAATCTTCTCTGTGGTTGCGGTCCGTTACTCTAAACGGCTTTCCCTTGTAGAGCGGATCAAGACCATGGACTAACCAGAGGCGGCGGCTTCCGATATGAAGCCGCCGCTTTGTTGACAGCAGAAATATAAGACTTAAAGGAGATGATCAAAATGACAGTACCATTTGAAAATGATACAGGAAATATTGTCAGGAAACTGGCAAGAAAAAGTTTGAAAAGCGAAAAACGCCGGAATTTGATGGTGGTGATCGCCGTTGCGCTGGCATCCTGTCTGATCTGTTTTTCGATTGTGATGGCTTTGTCTACCCGGCAGATAGAGAAAAATCATGTGGAGGATACTTATGAGGCGGTCTATACCAGGATTACTGAGGAAGATGTGTCCACCCTGAAGGGGCTGGATGACTTCTCAAGGGTAGGAGAGTATTATATGCTGGCTGTGGAACCTGCGGAGCAGGGATACAATGCCTCCTATATCTATTGTGATGAGGAAACGATGTATATTGCCCGTGACCAGATGAAGCTGCTGGAAGGCCGACTGCCCCAAAAGGAGGATGAGGTGGTGGTGAGCCGTTATTTCCTTTCCAACTATGCTGCAGACGCCGGGATTGGCGAAAAGGTTATGCTAAGCAGCGAGAGCTTTCACGGAGAATACACGGTGACTGGCATTATGGAAGGCTATAAGGAAAAAGAGGTAAATGGATCTTCCATCCTTCTTTCCAAAGAAGCCCTGAAAGGATGGAGCGGCTATGACCCCGCTGATTATCGAGCCTATGTGCATTTTAAGAATGAGCAGCAAATGGATGAAACAGAGCTGACTGCCCGCAGCAGGGAGATTGCCAAGGAATATCAGCTGGAAATGCCGATCATGAACCTCAGCTATATGAAGTTCTATAAGCAGCCTGTGAATGTCAGTATGCTGGCGCTGGTTGCCGGAATTGCAGTTCTGGTCATCATCGGAGGGTATGTTGTGATACAAAGTATCTTCCGAATTTCTATCAATGATAAAATCCAAAGCTATGGACAACTGCGGACCATCGGCACAACGCCAAAACAGATCCGCCGTATTGTCAAAAAAGAAGGCCGTTTCTTAGGATGGGCTGGCATTGGTATCGGTATTTTGCTGGGATGTGCAGCCGGGTTTGCACTGTTTCCCCGTGGGTTTAATCTGCTATTTTATGCAGCCGCGATTGTTTTGACTGCACTGCTTGGCTGGTTTATGGTATCCATTGCGATCCGCAGACCGGTAAAGATTGCCGCCAGTATCTCCCCGATTGAAGCAGTCCGCTTTACCGGCAATCAGAGCGGAAAGGCCCACACACATAAGAAGAATATGCGGTTAAATCCCCTCTCCATGGGAATTGCAAATTTCAGGCGTGACCGCAAAAAGACGATCAGTATCGTGGCTTCCCTGAGTCTGGGCGGGGTGATCCTTTTGGTGACAGCTTCTATTCTTTTGGTTCGTTCGCCGGAGCGGATCGCAAGACAGTATTTCCCGGATGGTGATTATAAAATCTATATCCATTCTGAAAAAACAGAATATGAGGTGATGTCAAAAGGAAATCCTTTGAATGAAGCGCTTCGGCAGGAGGTGCTGGCCGTGGATGGCGTAACAGATGTGATAGAAAATCGTCAGGCGGTTCATGTGCGGTTTGAAAATGAGGAAAGTTCTTCCGGCGGAATGTGTGATCTGTTGAGTGACCGAAACAGGGATCAAATGGAAGCGGCGCTTGTGTCCGGAACTTTACCTCAAGATTCCCATAGTATTGCACTTGATATGGATTATGCAGAAGATATGATCGGTGTAGATGTGGGGTCAGTTATCAAACTTACCATAGGGGATCAAGAGATTCCTGTCACTGTTTCCGGTCTGCTCATAAACGATGGGCTTAAAAATGGTCATGGTCCTCTGGCATTGGACAGCACCTGCATTGTTGCAACCAAAGAGCTATTTCAGGAAGCAATGCCTATGATCGATTGTTTTGATTATTCCTGGAGCATTGTCAGCGATCCCCAAAAGGCGGAGCAGATTGAAAACAGTCTGAGTGCGATCATTTCTTCCAATCCGGATCTTGACTTGGATACCATTGGGATACATAAGGATTATGAGGAAATGGAAAACAGGGTCGTTTTTGGAGGTTTTCAGGCGCTGTCCTGGCTGGTGTTCCTCTTTGGCGTGGTCAATCTCATCAACACCACCCTCTCCAATCAGATGTCCAGAAAGAGGGAAAACAGCGTCTTTCGCGCCATCGGTCTGACCAGAAAGCAGCTCTGTCAAATGACCATCTATGAGGGAATTTGCTATGCGTTTTCTGCTGCGCTGGCAACTCTGGCAGTCGGCCTCCCGATTGCAATGATAGCTGCTCGAAAATTCAGCGAAATGACTTTCCATGGAGCGATCATGCCATATTCCTTCCCCTTCCTGCAAATGGGGCTGTTCGTTCTGGTGCTGTTTGGCCTGGAGGTCATCCTGTCCTTCTGGACAATGCGCAGGCAGAAAAATCAATCGCTTGTGGAAGAAATGCGAGCGATGGAATAAGCATATAGGATCGGCGGGGCGGCGTGCGCTGCCCCGCTTTTTCTATTATCATTTTATTTCTAATTAAAATCAGGAGTGGATATGAAAAAGATATTGTTGATTGATGATAGTGATACCTATATATGGAATCTGAGAAAGTATTTACAGCGCCGGGGCTACCCAGTAAAAACGGCTTCTACACTGGAAGAAGCGAGGGCCGTCATCCAAGAGGAAATGCCGCTGGTGGTCTGCTGTGATCTCGACCTGCCGGACGGTTCCGGCATGGACTTTCTGGACGAGGTGCGGATCACAGATAAGAAGTTGCCTTTTATTCTGGCGTCCTGCCATGACAAAGACGACTACGAACAGGAGGCCATGCGCCGGGGCGCGACGCTGTGCATGGACAAAATGAAAGGTCCGCTGCTGCAAGATAAGCTGGTGGAATACGCCTACCGGCAGTTGTCCGGCGAAAAGGCCCCGACTTTTCACAAGCTGCTCTTTGTCCATGCGGAAGATACCAGTGCCGGAGTGCTGCGGGCGGCTATGCTGCAAAAGGGCTTTGACCTGATTCTGGTTTCCTCGATTGGGGAGGCCAAGCGCCGGATTTTTGAGGATAAGGAAATTGAACTGATCCTGTGCGATCTGGAACTGCCGGACGGCACAGCAATGGAGCTGTTTCATACGCTGCGGCGGGTGGCGGGGATGTTCCAAATGAAGAATCCCCCTGTCCGGCTTCTGCCGTTCTTTATCCTCACCGAGAACAACGACCTTGCCACGGAATATGAATACCGGCATGAGGGCGTGAACGACTATATCACCGCCCCGGTCAATATCCCGGAGCTGATCCGGCGGGTTCTGTTCTTTGTGGAATGAAATCATTATACATATAAAAATATGTCTTTATGTCTTTGTAGTGGACAGGATAGACGCTTTTTTATGAGAAATTGGTCAGGACAGTAAATTTATTATCCCGACCAATTTTTGCCATTATGAACTTTCCTTAAACTATATTGCTTTTTTGAGTCCCTCGTGTTATACTGTTATACACAACAGCATAACAGTTAAAACACACGGAGGATGCAGCAATGAAACTGATTATTTCAAATGTATCTGGCGTCCCCATATACGAGCAGATTAAGCAGCAGATCAAGGCGGCTATTTTATCCGGCGAGCTTCAAGCCGAAGAAACTTTGCCCTCCCTTAGAACACTTGCCAAAGACTTAAAGATCAGCGTCTTAACAGTGACAAAGGCATACACAGAATTAGAGCAAGAGGGTTTTGTTAAAAATGTGCAGGGGCGCGGATGTTTCGTAATGGGTTCTGGTTCAGAACTGATTAAGGAGCAGCTCATTTGCAAAGTAGAAAACAATCTCACCGAAGCAATAAAAGCTGCAAGAATGGCAAATCTATCCACAGAGGAATTACATCACCTTTTGGACATTTTAACGGAGGTAAAAACAGATGACTAATTATTTAGAGGTAACGAATCTTTCAAAATCTTTTGATTCTTTTCAGCTTCACAATATCAGCTTTACTTTGCCAAAGGGATATATTATGGGCTTGATCGGCCCGAATGGTTCTGGCAAAACCACGACAATCAAACTGATTTTGAATATGCTCAAACGCACCGGCGGCACAGTCAAAGTGATTGGGCTGGATAATATCGTAGAAGAACAAAAAGTAAAATCAGAGCTGGGCGTTGTTTTCGATACAAATTATTTCAGTGATGATTGGAAAGTGTCGCAGGTTGAAAAATCCATTTCGGTATTTTATCCAAATTGGGACAGCCAGAAATTTGCGGATATGTTACGGAAATTTCACATTGCACCAACCAAAAAGGTAAAAGAACTTTCCAAAGGTATGCAGATGAAGTTAATGCTTGCCTGTGCGTTTTCATACGACGCCAAACTGCTGATCCTCGACGAGCCGACCAGTGGACTTGATCCGGTTTCCAGAGATGAACTTTTGAAAATTCTTTCAGAGTATATTGAAGATGGCGAGCATAGTGTTTTGTTCTCCACCCATATCACAGGCGATTTGGAGCGTGCAGCCGATTATATTACCTACATCAGTTATGGCGAGCTGTACTTTACTGGCAGCAAAGATGATTTTGTAGATATGTTCCGCATTGTAAAAGGTGGAATTGAGGAACTGTCCGATGATCTGAAAAATAAGGCGGCTGGTATTCGTACATTCCCTACGGGATTTGAGGCTCTGATGAAAACCGAAGATATTAGCGGTTTCCCTAACCTGACCGTTGAGCCTGCCACCATTGATGAAATTGTAGTGTTTACAAGCAAGAAAGGTGACGATTATGAGTAATATTTTGAAATCCACAAAATTAGATATTGCATTGGTAAAACCATATTTTAAGACGATTTGCTTTACCCTGCTTCTGCCGATTGTGTTTGCCGCAATCAATCGTTCTTTGCTGACAGGGGTATCATTTGCTATGTGCTTTATTGCCATGACAACGGGATATACCTTTTCCATCACAGAAAAAAACAGCATGGATCGGCTGTTTGGTATTTTACCTGTTCGTAAAAGCGAGCTTGTGATCGGACGCTATGTTTTCGTCCTTGCAATGGGACTTCTTTCCTTGATTATTTCTTTGATTGCACAGCCGCTTGTCTTGAAAGTGCTGGGTGAAACAGTTGGCGTATTTGATATTGTAACTGCCGCTATTGCAGGAGTATTCTTATTTGCACTCTATACCGTGTTCCAGATTCCGGGATATTACAAGTACGGCTCAATCAAAGGACGAGTATTTATGTATATTCCAGTGGCCGGTTTTTTGGTGACTTTACTTCTTCTCTCTAAAATGCCAGCTATCGGGAACTCAATTATTTCAATCGTTGAATCTTCTCCGATACTTCTCGTTTTCCTTGCGGTTTTTTTTATTGTCGCGATGTATGCGGTTTCTATCATCTTGTCCATTCGGATTATGAAGAAGAAAGAAATGTGAGGTGATTGTATGGATTTCACAATTTTGGCAGTTGTGCTTTTGATTGGTGTTGGCGTTCCTATCCGTAATAAACTCATACGGAAATATCGGGATAAGAAGCAAGATGAAAAGAAAAATATGCCAGAGTAATTTATAAATAGCAGCACCAGAGAGTGGAGTTAGTATTTCCTTTCTGGTGCTGATTTTACATTTAGGACAATTCTGAAACATTTTTTTATACTGGAGGTAACAAGTCGTTATATCATAAAGCTTAGCGTTCTGTTATATTTTGGATCGTTATTGACTTCTATTACGGTTAGTGATATATTTATTACAGTAACCGTAATAAGGAGGCAGGTGTTATGCGAGACAATGCGAAAGGTGGTGCGCTCACAGAGGTGACATTCTTTATTTTGCTTTCCCTTTATACCCCGAAACATGGATATGCTGTCATGCAATTTATTGAAGATAATACAAAAGGGCGGCTTACGCTGGGGGCAGGTACTTTATATGGTGCGTTGAACTCGTTGCAGGAAAAAGGCTGGATTGCACCTTTTGGAGATAGTGCGGGACGGAAAAAAGAATATCTCATTACAACGCAAGGAAAAGAAATTGCAGAAAAGGAACTGATAAGGCTCAATGAACTTGTAGGCGTAGCTAATGAAATTATTGGAGGTGCAGTATGAGCAAAAAGTATTATCGTTTCTTTGGCGGTTTGTTGACTGCCCAGGAACATTGGCTGAATAAAATGTCTGAAAAGGGCTATCGTTTGATTCGGGCGGAAAAAATGTTGTATGAATTTGAGGCGTGTAAACCGGATCAGGTAAAATACTGTGTAGAGTTTATCGGGCAAAAATCGAAGGCCGACGCGTCCGATTATCATGAGTTTTTAGAGGGGATGGGTTACAAAGTATTTTATAAAAACATCAACCTGAACTACTCTGTTGGTAAAGTACGCCTACGGCCATGGGCTGAAAAAGGCGGACGCATAGCAACAAATGCCACCACCTTTAACCGGGAATTGTTGATTGTAGAAAAAGATAATGACGGTAAGCCATTTGAACTTCATACTTCTTATGAGGACAAGGAAAACTATTACAGAAATCTGCGTAATCCGTGGCTGCTGATACTGCTCATGTTCGCAATATTTGCGGTTGCAAAATGTTCGGTAGTTTTTGGTGTGCTTGCCCTGGTTTCTCTGATTCCTGTTCTCGTATATCAAACCCAGGTTATGCAGAACAAACGCGAAGGTAAGACAAAAGAATGGTGAGGTGTTCATATCATGAATGAACGAGAAAAAACAATCCGACTATGGTTTGATATGTGGCTCAATCAGCAGGATATGGGCATTGATGATATTTTTACAGAAGATGTGATCTATACAGAAAGCTGGAGTCCCCAGTATAACAACCGAAAAACAGTAAAGCATTGGTTTCAGGAATGGAATATCCGTGGCAAGGTGGTCATTTGGGAAATCAAGCAATTTTTTCATAAGAGAGATCAAACGATTGTGGAGTGGTATTTCAAAAATGAAATGAACAATGGAAGTATAGAGGAATTTGATGGAATCTCGCTGGTTGAATGGACAGAGGATAATAAAATAAAGGCATTAAAAGAATTTGGGTGTAATCGCAATACCTATAATCCATACCAGGAAGGCGATACCCCTCAATTCAAAGCAGAAAAAGCGAATTGGTTTTGAATTGAGTGCTTATGGAGGTAAAATATAATGTATCGGACAGAATTAGTAGAAGGAATTACCGTGGAAAATGTAACAGAGAAAATCAATGCAAAAATAGAAGAAATGGAAAAGGAAAGCTATCGACTTGTTACGATGTCTTTTTGGGGAACCGAAAGAGCTGTACTGGTTTTCAAAAAAGGCTTAAAGGGTAGTTTGCTTTAACATATATACTTGACTTATTCGAATGTCAATGGGAGAATGAGCAACTGCATATCGTATTTTTTTACGGAGGCTGATATGAAAGAAAAAATATTGATAATAGAAGATGATCCGTTGATACGGAATGAATTGAAAACGCTGCTGCAAAGCAACGGCTATGAAACGGTGGCTCCGGAGAAATTTGCTGATGTGATCGACCGGATCAAAGCCGAGCAACCACACTTGATTTTGCTGGACATCAAACTGCCGGGGACCAATGGCTTTTCTCTCTGCACCGAGGTTCGCACATTTTCCGAGGTGCCGATTATTTTTGTGACAAGCTGCAACACGGATATGGATGAACTGAATAGCATCATGCTGGGCGGAGACGCTTTTATCACGAAGCCCTATAACACAGCAATCCTGCTTGCGAAAATTGCTTCTCTGCTGAAGAAAGCCTATCCCGCACAGCAACGGGAACAGATCGCCTATGGAGATGCGGTGCTGCATCTGGAATCCAGCAGTTTGGACTATCATGGACAGAGCGTAGAACTTACTAAGAACGAATTGAAAATTCTCTATTACCTGTTCAAGAACGGAGGGAAAATCTGTTCTCGTGGAGATATGATTGAGTATTTGTGGGACAATCAGCTATATGTGGATGACAATGCTTTGAGCGTCAATATCAACCGCATCCGGGAAAAACTGGCGGGCATCGGTCTGACGGATTTTATCAAGACAAAGCACCGACAGGGGTACACGATATGAACAGCAGACGATATTGGAAAAACAGGCTGCCATTTCTGCTGACGAACCTTGTTTGTATGGCTGCACTCACTGTATTTTTGCTGGTGTGCGGCAATTCGGTTTCCGCAGTAGTATTGATCCTGATTGTATGGGCATTGGTTTTGCTGATGGGACTTGTCCTCACTTACTGGAAACGAAAGCGGCAGATGAAAAAACTTCTGGATATGGCAGAGCAGCTCTCCGAAAGATACCTCATTTCCGAAGTGATGGAGCTGCCGGAACAGGCTGAGGATCAGGTTTACTATCAGCTTTTGAAAATGGCTGGAAAATCCATGTTGGAGCAGATCGGGGAGGTCGAGCGGGAACGCCTGGAGTACAAGGAATACATTGAACAATGGATTCACGAAATCAAAACGCCCATTACTGCCATGAAACTTCTATGTGAAAACCATCGGATGGACTGGACAAAAGAACTTCTGCTGGAACTGGAAAAGACCAATCGCTTTACCGAACAGGCTCTTTATTATGCCCGCAGTGAGCATACAGAGAAAGATTATTCTGTCCGGGAAATGGCACTGTCCCAAGTGGTGCATCAGGCGATTGCAGATAACAAATATCTGCTACTCCAAAGTGGTATGCGCCTGGAAGTGGAGGAAATGCAGGACACGGTTTATTCAGATGAAAAGTGGGTGCGTTTTATCCTAAATCAACTGATTGCCAATGCGGTCAAGTATCGTACTAAGCAACCGGTTCTCCGCATTTCTACTCATAAACGGCAGGATCAGGTTGTCCTTGTCGTGGAGGATAATGGAATCGGGATTGCTGCGTCCGATCTGCCCCGTATTTTTGAAAAGGGCTTTACCGGTCAGAATGGTCGTCTGATTCAGCAATCCACAGGAATTGGTCTGTATCTGTGCAAACGGCTCTGTGAAAAGCTGGGCATTGGTATTACGGCAGAGTCGTCGGAACATGGCACAGCCGTTTCCCTTTCTTTTCACATCAACTGTCTGATTCATGAAGTGCAGGACTGAAAAGCGTTCTGCACTTCTTGCATTTTTGTTAGAACTTTGTAAGAAAACTTGATACAAACGAAGCCACTCTTATTCTAAAATAAAGATCAGAGGTGATAATAATGAAAGAAATTTTGAAACTGGATCATATCCAAAAATATTACGGAAATAGCGGGAATGTTACAAAAGCAATTCAGGACATCAGCTTTTCCGTTCAGGAGGGGGAATTTGTAGGGATCATGGGAGCATCCGGCTCCGGCAAGACTACCCTGCTCAACTGTATTTCCACCATTGATACCGTCAGTGCGGGACATATTTATCTGGATGGAACCGATGTGACGGAAATCAACGAAAAACAGATCGCCCGGTTTCGCCGGGAAAATCTTGGATTTGTGTTTCAGGATTTTAACCTGCTGGACACACTGACCATTTCGGAAAACATCGCCCTGGCGCTGACCATCAACAGGGTTCCCGCAGGTGAGATCGATGGGCGAGTGCGGGAAATGGCCGGAAAGCTGAATATCACGGACATTCTGGATAAATACCCCTATCAGGTGTCCGGCGGCCAGAAGCAGCGGTGCGCCTGTGCCAGAGCCATTATCAACCAGCCTAAGCTGATTTTGGCGGATGAACCCACCGGCGCGTTAGATAGTCACTCCTCCCAGATGCTGCTTTCGACGATCCAGAGTATCAACGAAGATCTCGGAGCCACGATCCTGATGGTGACACACGACGCTTTCTCGGCAAGCTACGCCAATCGTATTCTCTTTTTGCGAGATGGAGCGATCTTCACGGAAATCCGTAAGGGTGGTGATTCCCGCAGGACTTTCTTTGAAAAAATCCTGGATGTCCTTACCATGATGGGAGGGGGCATGAATGATGTACGCTAAACTCATTTTCAAAAATGCAAAGCGGTCTGTGAAGGACTATCTGATTTATATTGTGACCATGACACTCTGTGTCACATTGTTCTATGCGTTTTTTTCTATCAGCAGCAGCCACTATCATCCGACCATTGGTGCGGAATATAATATTTCCCTGTTGGCTGGAGGTATGAAACTGGCAATTTGCGGGATTAGTCTGCTTCTGTTGTTTCTGATCCACTATGTCAATCGTTTCATGCTGAGAAAAAAGCAAAAGGAGTTTGCCGTTGAGGCAACCTTGGGAATGGAGCAAAAAACCATAGGCCTGCTCTTTTTTGGAGAGACTTTTTTCCTGCTCATATTCTCTGTGTCGGTGGGAATCCTTCTGGGGATGATCGTTTCTCAGGTCATTACGGCTATGCTGCTTGCTTCTTTTGGGGAACCCTACGCTTTTTCTTGGTCATTTTTCCCGGATACCGTACTGCTGACCGTGGGCTTCTTTGTCGTTTGCCAGATTCTGGTTGGGGTCGGGAATATCAGAATTCTCAACAAAAGCAGGATTATTGAGCTTATGACGGCAAACCGTCAGAATGAAAAACCGCTTCATAAAAGCAGATGGATGCCGATGATCTGTATTTTCTATGGCATTATGCTGCTGTGGATGCTGGAGGTAGGTGCTGTAAAATATCATTTTTACTTCGATCCCAGACATCCGCTTCCTGTAAAGCTCATGTATTGGGGGAATGTCCTTTTCCCTGCACTGACGCTGCTTTGGGCAATCGCAGGTGCTGTTTTACACAGAAAAATAGGATTTTCCCCATATCTTTGCGGGCTTCTGGCTGGTGCTGTATTGACCGCTATCCCGATTTTTTCCATCGCAGAACTGGAAAAAGCCTACTTCCTTGGATTTGATGCCCCAACTCTGAATCAATATTTGCTGTTTGGGGTTGCGGATATTTTGTTTATCATTTCCGCAGTCATTTATTTATCGAATGCGGCGCTCCTATACTGGAAGGAGTCTAAAGTGTCCCGCAAATATCACAATACGAGTTTATTTCTGTTTGGACAGCTTTCCTCTAAGCTGGCTACCAATACGAAAACGATGACGATAATTTGTGTGACCCTGACTTTTTCTATCTGCTTGTTTGTCATTGCGCCGGTTTTGACAGGATGGAGTCTGGGCTATTTGGATAGTCGGGCAGTCTATGATCTTCAAATTTCAAGCCGCTACAACGATGTTTATGAAGTGGAAAATCTTCCGGATACAGACTATGGGGAAATTACTGCGTTCATAGAACAAAACAACATAGCGATAAAGGACGATTTGACTTTTTCGGAATATCTTCCCCAAAAAAGCGACTTTCACCAGCGGGTAAAGTACGATTTTCCTCCCTTGGCAATTGCACTGAAGGATTATAACGCTGTTCGGAAAATGTTGGGATATGAACCTATTATCTTACAAACGGATGAATTTGCTACCCACTGGCATCGTGCGGCAGAGGACAAGGATATTGAAAACTACATCGCTGAGCATACCTTACTGGAAACTGACGCAGGCACCCTGAAACTCAGTGAGAACGCCGTGTTTCAGGAGCCTGTGGGGGAATCCATCTATAATCTTTATACAGATGTGGTGTATATCATACCTGACGAGATAGCGCAAGTCTTGCTTCCGGTACAGAGCAACCGATTTGTGATGACCCAATATCCGCTTCCCTTCAAAACGGCAGAAATGCTGGAACAGCTTCTTGGGCGTTCTTATCCAGAAGATCCTGATAAAGACAATCTGGCAGGATACAGTACAACTGTCCATACTACGGAAGTGAACCGTATAATCGCCCTTAACTTTATCCTAAAAGCGTCCTTGATCTATGGTGCAATTGTGCTGATGGTGATGTGTCTTACCGTACTGGCTCTTCAGCAGCTCCTAGATGCAGAAAAAAACAACCACAGATTTTCGGTTCTGCGAAAAATGGGAGTGGAAGAGAAGGACCTGCATACTTTGGTTCTAAAACAGCTTGGTGTTTGGTTTGGGATGCCGATCACAGCGGCAATCGTTGTAGCAATTATTGTGATTGGCTATTTTCTTCAAAGTGTTTCTGCTGAAATCTCAGCTTATATTGGCTGCGGAGCCTTGATGCGGCAAATAGGTATCATTGTCGGGATTTTCGCTTTGCTGCTGAGTTGCTATTTTCTCAGTACATGGCTGCTGTTCCAGCGTTCAATTCGCAGCAGCTCCGATAGCGTAAGGTGATGGGAGGAAGATATGTACTGGAAGTTAGCAATTCAAAATATCCGCAGATGTTCATGTGCCATAAAGAAACACACAAGAATTTGGTAAACAGAACACCCACTATTCCATAAAAAACACATTCCTAATGGAAAGGACACTTGACATACAAAACCTCTGTTGCTATAATGAATATACGGAAAGGATACTTTCCATGCGGAGGAGGTCTTTATGAAAAACCGCTTAGAGGAATTGCGAAAAGAACGTGGTATCAAGCAGGAAGAATTAGCTGCTGAATTAGAAGTTTCAAGACAAACTATTGGTTCGTTGGAAAACGGAAGATACAACCCATCGATTTTGTTGGCTTTCAAATTGTCGAAATATTTCGGCTTAAAAATCGAAGACATTTTTATCTATGAGGAGGAAGAAAAATGAAACATGAAGAATTACTGACCCAAAGCGAAAAGAATGAAATAAAACAATTAAAAATCGAAGAAAAAGACGAAAGAAATATAGCATTAGCCAATGCAGCGAAAGCCAGAGCATACGAAATGATGATGTGGCTCTATGCTATATCGATTTCCTTGCTTGCACTTTTTAATATCATCAGTGTGTTTGCCTTTTTTATTTTGTTGAGTGTGTTTGCTATTTGTCAAATATATTTTATTATCAGACTATGGAAATACCATAAAGAACTATAAATAGCAAACCCCGCCGAGCCAGTCAACGGCAAGTGCATGGGTGTCCACTGTTGACAGCCTCGCCTGTCTTTGCTGGTAGGTAATCAAAGGGGCGACAGCAAAAAGTGCTGCCACCCTTTCCCATAATCTAAGAAAGGGGGATTTTCCATGACTGAATACGAAGCCTATCAAGAACATATCCGCTATACCCATGATACCTATTGCCGGATTGTTATTCGCCATGTGCCCTTTGACGCCGCCCGTATGCTGGCAGCGAAGTGGAAACGGGAAATCTCCCTTGAATATTTGACCGAAGAAAAGTTTGTCCCATTAAGCACCACAGACGAGTATTTTCAAGTGCCGGACTATGGCGAAACTTATCCATTCTCTGTCCGAGGGCAGACGATACTTTTAGATAGCTGTTCTCTTGCAGCTGCTCTTGCCGGGCTGCCGGAACAGACACAGGAGGAAATCTTTTTATATTACTTCCAGCGCTTGACGCAAAAAGAAATCGGAGAACAGAGCGGCTGAAAACGCAGCACAATCGGGCGGCATATTTAGCTTGCCTTGAAGCGGCTGAAAGAGGAAATGGAGGTGCTGTCCCATGAGTGATCGGCTTCTCCCCTATGACACGATTATAAAGGCACATGAGGGCGACCCCATAGCGATACAAGCCGTCCTTGACCGTTACGCCGGATATATCCGCTACTTCTCCAAGATGAACGGCTATTATAACTCTGATATGGAGGACTACATCAGAACAAAGCTGATAGAAAGTCTGTTTAAGTTCCGGCTTGGCTGATAGTATAAAAGCAGAATAAACGACACCTATGTTATTATTTCTAAAATTAAAGAAAAACTTAATAAACTTTACCTATATTTTTGATGTGCGGTACTGTATAATAAAAATAAAAACTACATCAGTACGATAGGAGAAATCAATATGTCAATCACAGATATTTTAATCCGTTCAATAAGCGGATATGTTTTTATAGTTCCTGGACTTTTGCTATATTTTATTTGCCTAAAAAAAACCAACAAAAACCAAATGCCACTTCATATTGCAACGGCATTTGTATTTTGCTATTATCTTATTGGCGTTCTAACGATGACAGGTATTGGAAAACTGAAAGTATTTGAGCCAACAATAGTACTTATTCCATTTCGTGATATGATAAGCGGACCAATAGACACCATACTAAATGTCATTCTGTTTGCCCCACTGGGATTTTTCCTACCACTACTGTATAAGAAATATAGCCACATTAGCACTGTTGCATTGACTGGTTTTCTTTTTTCACTATCTATTGAAATTGTCCAAATGTTCGGCAGAGGGGCAACAGATATAAATGATTTAATAACGAATACAGTTGGGGCGTGTTTAGGATTTTTTATTTATCAGTTACTTAATAAACTAATTCCAAAAGAAATATGTGGGAAGTTTCAAGCTTATAAAATAAATGATAGAATAGAGGTATTGTTCCTTATAATTTACTCATTTGTAATTATGGTCACAATTCAGCCCCTTGTTATCAGCCGCTTGTTTAGACTGGGATAAATTCTTAATTTAAATAACTGATTAGCTATTTTAGAACTGAATAACCGCCGCACCGCCGCGGCACACGAAGCAGTAAATCCGAAAAAGATTTGCTGCTTTTTTTGCGCCGTGTGTCCAGCGAAGCTGGACCACACTTGCCGGTGAAAGTCCGGTCACGGTAATCGCCAGTGAGCCGTGTAGCTAAACTCGGTGCGTTGTAGTAATACAGGGTACTAAGCGAGTGGATAAAGTAACCTCGACAAGAGGGAGCGAGCAATCATGCAGACCGTAACATTAAGTGAATTCTGCCGTATCGTTAAAAAGGTCTCTGAAAGGAGAGCAAAGAGAAGTTGAGCCTTGGGTATATGGGCGAAAACCATGGAACGTGTGAAGAAACTGGAAAGCAGCACGGAAGAATCTCTCGGTATAGAGGAAGCGGTATGTATGAAAAGTGTGGTTCGGAACTGGAGAGACCCTACCCATCACCAAAAGGTAAAAAGAAAGCGTATAAGCTTGGCGAAATCGTATTTCTGATGGGAGGGAGTCGGAGAGGAACATAGTACCGATAATGACTGCGCAAGAAAACGCAGTTTATGGGAAGGTTCCTTACTTCATTCAAGTTTGTAGAGAGGGTAAGAGTGAGAGAATGTCATGAAGACTAACAACTCCAAAGAAAAAGTTCGACAACTTCAAAACAAACTATATCTGACAGCCAAGAAATGTGACAGCCGAAGATTTCATGCACTGTACGATAAGGTGTATCGGGATGATGTACTTTTTCGAGGCATGGAAACGGGTAAAAGCTAACAAAGGTTCCAGTGGTGTAGATGGAATCAGAATCGAAGATATTGAAGCGATGGGAATTGAAAAATACCTGTCAGAAATCAAATCGGAACTGATGGATGGAAAGTACAAACCATCCCCAGTAAAGCGAGTAATGATACCAAAACCAGACGGAAGTGAAAGACCTCTTGGAATACCAACAGTCAAGGACAGAATTGTGCAAATGGCTACCAAGATAGCAATAGAGCCAGTATTCGAAGCTGACTTTAAAGATTGTTCCTATGGATTCCGACCGAAAAGAAGTGCCAAGCAAGCACTGGAAGTGGTAAGGAAAGCGTGTAACAACAAGGGCTATTATGTAGTAGACGCAGATATTGAGAAGTTTCTTTGATAACGTAAACCAAGATAAGCTGATGAAACTGGTAGAGCAGAGAATATCAGACCGTAGGATATTGAAGCTGATAAGACAATGGTTAGTATCAGGAGTATTATACGGAAATGTACTGACAATCTCTGAACTGGGAACAAGCCAAGGTTCAGTTATATCTCCGTTATTGGCAAACATCTACTTAAATACACTGGACAGACTGTGGGAAAAGTATGGACTTACTCACGGTATTCTTGTAAGGTACGCAGATGATACAGTAATCATCTGCAAGAATAAGAAAAAGTGTAAATCACGCACTGAACTTATTGCAGTACATCATGGCAAGACTGGATTTAAAGCTACACCCAGTAAAAACAAAGATTGTCAGCATGTGGGACGGAAAAGAGGGATTTGACTTTCTTGGAATGCACCACAGAAGAATGACAACGGAAACAAGCAAAGGAAAATTGTATAAAGAAACTTATCAGTATCCGAGCAGGAAAGCTATGAGGAAAATGAAAGTAGAAATTAAAAGAAATGTAAACAGTCGAAGTCTGCTGATTGCAAAGGAAGAGGATTTAATAAAGAATCTAAATCCGAAAATCACAGGTTGGAAGAATTATTATTCCACCAAAACAAATGAGAAATGGATGCAGGCATTGGACTGGTACATTATCTGTACCTTTACAAGATGGTATAACAAGAAACATCAAAGGCGTAAACATATGTCAAGAGTGGGATTTGTTAGAAATAGCATTTACGAAAAAGGATTAAAGAAAATGGCTAGAGCATGACGTAATGCTGTAGAAAGAAGAATGTTGGAAAGCCGTGTGAGGGAGAACCTCATGCACGGTTTGATGAGGGGCGGATGAAATTTCTCATCCGCCTACTCTACCATTTTTGGCAAATCGAAAAATCGTCGGTACTGGTATGTAGGCAAGGGAATTTTCCGATAATGTATAATTAATTTCGCAAATTCAATTTCATAAAAATAGACATGGTCTATAGCCGTTTGGTAGAATAAAGTTACCATGTTTTCTATCAGACAGCGGGCAAAACACAGCTTCCGAAACGCCTTATTGTCGGGAAAGACCACGCCGCAGGAAAAGTTCTTGCCGGAAAGTCCGTCCATTCTGCTCTTTTGTGGTTTGTAGGGAGTAAGGGGGGAGAATGCTAGCCCGCCGCCTTTTACGAAAAAGCTGGTTATAGATTTCCCGAAAAAGTGGCAGGAGCAAGTGAGGACAATCCAGCGGCTCTTTCAGGGCTTGAAGCAGCAGCCGGAGATCACATTAAATGGTCGAACCTTGACTATTGCGGAGACACCAATCTTGACGGAGCCGATGGAGCAGTATCAAATGGCCGGAACGAAGGGATATGTACTTGTTCTGCCGGATGAAGCAGCTTCACAATTAGTCGGAGAAAAAATCCGCCTGGCAATGAAACTGGAAGATGGCGGATACCCGGAATTGAAAAGCGACTTGAAGCAATTCCTGAACAGTGGGAAATGGCAGCCGGAATTGCAGGCAGGTCAACAGCTCCCGGAAAAAGTAACGATGGGTGTTACAGTAAAGGCGTGGGGCGTTGCCAATTCGCTGACTGGATTTACAGCCATTTCGTTCTGCGGATTGTATTTAAGCATTATTTTTATCATTCTATCCTGCTCGGTTCTTGCATTTGAGCAGCTTTCTGCCATAGACAAAAACCAGAAGAATTATGCAGTCATTGACCGTTTGGGTGTACCGGGCCGCAGGCAGGCTTCCCTGATCCGCAGGGAACTGTCCACAGTCTTTTTGATCCCACTGCTATTCCCTCTTTTACTGACGGTTTTGCTGATCACAGGGGCACAGTTCTTTTTCGGAGAAGCAATCTTGCAGCAGGGACTTGTACCTCTTTATGGTCTGGCGACGATTCTGCTATTCTGTGCAATCTACCTGACCTATTTTGGTGCAACAATGTTCTTATTCAAACGGGTTATTCTTCGGCCTGAAATGAGATGAAAATTGAATTGCTACAAAAATGAAGCAATTCCGCCTGTTTTCTTGCCGAAAAAGAAAGCGGTTAGGAGATTTCTGCAACATTTGGCCTTTATCATAGAGTAATAAATTAGAAATGCTGATACCTTACACTATGCAAAGGAGTGGATTACTATGGCAAACAAAGAAAAGCGCTTTGAAACAATCTATACACAGGGAACTTCCTTGAGTATTGTTGTAGACACCGAAACAGGTGTAAACTACCTTGTCCATGATACGGGGATTACCCCTTTGCTGGATAAAAACGGAACAGTCGTTATTACTGAAATAAACAAGTAAACTTTATATTGGCTGCAGGGTATCAGCATTCTAATTATGAATAAGGGAGGGACATATGGGAAAAATCTTTGTATTGTCGGTAACAGACCATGAAGAATACATACTTAGCAGAATTATGGAGATTATTGCAGCCGAGCCAGGATTTGACCATATTGTGTCATCTCATCCTTGTAATACTCTTGTTTTTCCGGGATTGGAGCTTCGCCTGAAGGAGAGAACGGTACACCGAAACGGCGAGTTAATTTCTATGACCCATCGGGAATTTGCGACATTGGTATACTTGGCAAACCACCCGTCCTGGGTATTTTCTGCCGGGCAGATTTATGAAGAAGTGTGGGGTGAGGATGGTGAAAACTGCGGAACAGCCGTTGCCAGCGTCATTGGTCAGATCCGCAGAAAACTGACACCGGATATGCCGAAAGCGGGTTATATCCGTACTGTTTTGGGGAGCGGATACAAATTTGAAGTTCCGCAGGGTGTGGCAGAATAGAACAATCAAATATATATTAGCTGCGCACATTATGAAGCAGCCAAAAGCGGGAAACCTTTATGATGGGTCTCCTGCTTTTTGTTTTCATAAAAATAGTGTGTGATTGTTGAGAATAGGCGTCATATAGGCGTAAAGGATATGTATAAAGTAAAAAGGAGGCATTACATATGCTTATTGGCGTTGATCATGGCAACAAACAAATTAAAACGGTTCATTGCAACCCCTTTGTGTCCGGTCTTAAGCAGAGTGTCACCCGTCCCTTTGGACAGAATGTGCTGAGGTATCAGAATACCTACTATACGCTGTCTACTGAGCGGATTCCTTATCGGAAAGATAAAACGGAGGACGATCGCTTCTTTATCCTGACCCTATTTGCTCTGGCTGGTGAGATTGAAGCGAGGGGAGCATATTCCTCAGAGGTTCAGCGTATACAACTGGCAGTAGGGTTGCCACCGGCACACTTTGGCGCCCAGGTGGAGCGGTTTACACAATACTTTGGGCAGCGGGGAATGGTAGAATTTGAGGTGCAGGGCAAGCCGTATTCCATCTATATTGAAGATGTGGCCTGCTTTCCACAGGCATATGCAGCGGCGGCCACTATGCTTCACGCGCTTGTTGAAGAGCCAAAGGCGGTAATTTTGGATATTGGTGGGTTTACTGCTGACTATCTGCTGATGAAAAACGGAGAGATTGACCTTACCTCCTGTGATTCGTTAGAAAATGGCGTGATCCTGTTGTACAATAAGGTGCGTTCAAAGGTGAATTCGGAGCTGGATCTGTTGTTGGATGAAGGAGATGTGGATGCCATACTGATGGGAAAAAAGACTCAATATCCGGATGCAGCCATACGGCTGACAGAACAGATGGCGCAGGAATTTATCAATGACCTGTTCAGCACGCTGCGGGAGCGAATGTTGGACTTGCAATATTGCAAGGTAGTATTTGTAGGCGGTGGCGCCATTCTTTTGAAGCGGCAGATCGAAACTTCGGGCAAGGTGGGAACACCATTCTTCGTACCGAAAATCAATGCAAATGCGGATGGCTATGAGTATCTGTACCGGATTGAAACAGCAGGCAGGTGATGGTATGGGCGAGAAAAAAGAACGAGGACGGTTTACGCTGCGCTTTAATGAGGGCGATCCCATACACGAGACTGCCATTGGATTACTGGAGTTACAGAGTCCCCGCACAAAAGCGCAATATGTGGCAAATGCAGTGGTCTACTATAATGAGCACTTTGGGCAGGAGCCGCAGCCGCTAAATGCTTCGATTATCAGCAAAGAAGCGGTGGTAGCTATCGTCAAAGAGATTTTGCGGCAGGAAGGTATGGGACAGGAAAAAGCAAAAGAGCAGATTCCCACAGCCAGATTGGTGGAGAAGCCTGCAGCGCCTGTGATGCTTTCGGCTGCACAGGAAGTGGACGATGATCCGGAAATGGACGATAGGACACGCAGCCTGATTGCCAGTACTTTGTCTGCGTTCCGCAGCAGGGGATAATCAAAAGAGGCATGGGAGCCAGTGATGCTCCTATGCCTCTTCCTGTATGGCCGCGATAAAACTGTCTAAAATATCTTCAAAATGCCTGTATTGTTTGGGCGTTAGTGTGGAAATCTTCTTCATAAGAAGAGAAGAATCTGCTTCTGTGATGACGCCTCGCAACAAATACTCGGTGCTGATGTGAAGTGCATCACAGACTTTGAGGATTGTCTCAGGCCGCATAGCCTTTTGCCCCAGTTCTGCGGTGGAGATGGTCTGTGGTGTGACATGAGCCAGCTCTGCCAGAGTTTCTTGGGTCATATTCAGTTGTTTCCTCCGGTCGAAGATCCGTTTACCCATATCTTTCAGTAGATTTTCCATGCGCCACCTCCATGCTATAGTTACATTTTATCCGCTATGACATGGATTATTAAGCGGTCATGGTTGATTTATCTCGTCTATGGCAAGTATAATATGCAGAGGAGTATGACGGGAAAGGAGAACCATATGAACAGTTTTTCGTGTGTGATTACAGGCCACAGGCCGACCAGATTTAAGTTCAAATATAATGAAAAGGATAAACGCTGCCAACGGATTAAAAAGTGTCTGCAGGAGCAACTCATACGACTTTATAACCAGGGAGTACGATGCTTTTGGGTTGGAGGAGCAATGGGCGCTGATATGTGGGCAGCGGAGATACTGCTGCGCATGAAAGAACAGCAAACATATCAAGATGTGGAATTGTGCTTGGCGCTCCCTTTTGAGGGTTACGATTCAGACTGGGATGACTGGCACCGAAAGAGGATGGATTTTATTCGCAGATATGCTGAAAAGGTCTTAATACTGTGTGAAACGCCATCAAGTGAAAGCTATAAGAAACGCAATTACTATATGGTGGAGCAGGCCGGATATATGATAGCTGTCTATGATAATGCACACAATATGCGGTCTGGAACCCAGCAGGCGGTCAACTACGCCAAGAAGAAAGGACTCCAAATCATTTATATCCATCCAGATACAGCACAGGTAGCGATGGAAGATACAACTTTATGGAAAAAATAAAGGAAGAGCTCTAAAGCGGAACACTGAGAAAGGTTGCAAAGTAGTGTGTCCGTTTTAGAGCTTGTTTTGTCATATAATGTCGAATGATTTTCTTTTTGCTCGAAAGCGATTCCAATGCTACTCCAAGAGTTTCCGAAAACTGTCAGTTACACTATGATTATGGCAGTGATCCCAAAACCAATGAAAACTCGATAAGTGGAGGTGGGGGTATGAGATCAGTACAGTACCCAATGAAAATCGGAAGAAGAGGGCGGTCTTTATCCTGGCAATAAGGATGGAGGCCGCCTTTTGTTTTAATTTAATAGAATAGCTGGAATAGCATTTGAAAAAAGTATTATTTCACAATTTAATAATTATTAGCAGGGCGGCAGCGTTGCGCTGCCATATCGCGAAAGAAAGGGGATGATGCAGGCCGCCTGTGTGCCGTCCGCATAACTGCGGACAGGGAGTAACGATGTTATGGAGAAAGGATTCCACAACATCGAGCAGTTCATTGCTTTCATAACTCCAGGACACACGGCTTTTCATGAACGGCTCTCAATAGGGGTATATCGTCGCGGCAGGACAAGAGAGTTTTCTCCACATAAGGAAAAACCTCCACCTGCTCGGACGGAATCTATTGAACTGCTCGATGCAGCAATTCAAGGAACAGCTGGTTTTGTCCATTGGTACAAAGCTGGCTGTTTTTCTCTATCACAGCCAAGTTTTGTCCGGTGCAGGTCACCGCCAGAAGCTCAGGAAATCCATCGGAATTCTTGAGACTTTTGGAGGTAAAGCCATGTGGCAACGGAACAATGGGCAGGCAGAAGATGACCTGCAATTCAGGTTTACAGCATATTTAGTTTCGGCGGTCAAGCGCCGCAGAAAAGATTATTTGATCCAGCTTTATAAGCGCAGCAGTATAGAGAGTACTGTGGAAGTGGTCTATGAGTCCGAACCAAGCTCAGAGGAGGTGGTCTTGGACAGATTGCCGCTTATGGATGTCATTGAGAATGGAGCGCTTCTGGAGGCGTTGCAGAAACTCAATGAACGGGAACGCCAAATATTTCTGGCTCGAACGCTGGAGGAAGAAGATTTTGAAACTCTGGGAGTAAAGTTTGAACTGTCCTATAAAGGGGCAGCTGCGCTTTACTATAGGACGATTCAGAAAATCAGAAAGAGCATTGAAGGAGGTGACAAGAGATGAATTTTGAATGTCTGCTTCTCAGTGCCAAGGCCGGAAACGAGGATGCCATTACGGCGATTTTACAGATGTATCGACCATTGCTGCTCAAGTATGCCATTATTGATGGTGTGCTGGATGAGGATTTGTACCAGGAATTGAGTATTATTTTGTTGAAGGCGATTAAGTTGTTTAAGATTTAAGTCAATGAGAAAGACTCCGAGATCATTACGGCCTCGGAGCCTTTCTTGCTGACTTAAAAGGGAGAACTGTTAAATTTATATCCACTGCCCAGTACAGTGCGGATATAGCCACCTTTTGGGGTATCTGGCGTCAACTTGCGCCGGATCTGGCTGATGATGCTGGCAACGGCGGTTCCGCAGTGTTCACCGTCCGCAGCCCACACAGCCTCATAGATCTGTCTGGCAGAAAAGACCCAGCCAGGATGGCGAGCCAGATAAGCAAGGACAGCAAACTCATGATGAGTTAGTGTAACAAGTTGACCTCTGCAGAATACTGCCTGCTCCTTCAGGCGAATCTCAAGCTCCGGAAAGGGGAGAGTGTCATCCGAGAGTGGGAGAGCAATATGGTCAAGCTCTGGTTCGTCTGCAAGGGCTTCCATAATTTTATTGAGTATGTGTTCTTCATGGTCTGCAACGGATAATATTAAAAATTTGCCCATATTGTTCACATCCTTTCTTCTCTCTATATGAATAAGCAGTGGTCTTGTTTTTGGTGAAACCTAAATGAACTGGGGGATAGTATCAGAGCCGTTTCTGTTTATAAAAGGTTGCTGAACACGAAGACTTCAAAATTTTGAGAATGGCGCTATTTGCTCTTGTGTTTACCACCTTACTCGGAATTGAATTTATAACCATAGCCAATTACTGTTTTTATATACTCGTGTCCCATGCAATATGGCTTTAGCCTTTTTCGTATTTGAAAAATCGTGTTTTCTACTGCATGCAAATGGTTATTTGTGGGTTCATGCCAAATCTGTTCATAAATCTGTTCTTTTGTGAATGCGGTTTGAGGAGATTGCAGTAACAGATAAAGGACTTCAAATTCGTTTGTTGATAAATAAACTTCCTGCTGTTCTAATATTACACAATGCCGGTTAACATCAATGTGTAAGGTGTGATTTGTTTGCTTTAATCCCCAAAATTCTTGTGCCATTGTCCGGTCATTCGCAATTTGTTCAAGCAGCAAGGATAATTCATTGAATTTTCTGACTTCCCTCAATTTCTTATATAGGTTGACAGTTATCGTACACCCATATATATCCTTATCAAAATCAAAAATATATGTTTCGATTGAAACAAAGCTATCATTATCAAGTGTAGGGCGCGTCCCAATGTGGGTAACACCGTAATATCTCTTATCGCTTAAAAGAATATCTGCCACATATACTCCTGTCTTTGGCAAAAAATCTTTTTTTTCGATTGCTATGTTCGCGGTAGGTGTCCCCACATGCTTTCCAATACCTCGGCCATGTATAACGGTTCCTGTTAGTGTGTAAATAGGCTCATTTAGTTTTTCTTTCATTTCGATCCTCATATAATCCCATTCATTGACAGGATAATCAAAACACAAGTTACAATAATAAAACTTGCCAATATAAGCAGACCAGTATGCTTTTGTCTTGCTTCATTTTCCGAAGCAGCAACATATCCGCTTTTTCTCAAAGCGGTAACTATGGGCTTATACAGTAAAAAGGTAATGGATGCATTTAACCCACCTTTCAACAAGTTAAATGGAAGAAAGGCAGGAAGTAACAATTCTACAACTGCTTCTCTTGGATACCCCATATAAAGCGGCGTTACCAAATAGTTCCACAACAGCATAACAACAACCGTTATGAGCCATCCCGATGCCAGACCAATCACTGCACCAGATAAAGTGTGCTTTTTTTTGTAAATGACAGACGCCGTACACGCAAAAGATAGTGTTTGTACGATATTCATGATACAACCTAATATTCCGGTATCGCTTACTGTAATCATTTCAAGGGTTGCCACAATGACAGATACGATACAAGAAGTCATCGGTCCCCAAATAAAGCCGCCCAAAGTTACAATAACATCGGATGGGTCATACTTTAAGAATAGAATAATCGGAATCCTGCCGACAACCATGGTGACATAAGTGATCGCACATAGCATCCCAATAGTGGTGACTCTTTTTGTTTTACTGTTCATAATTGCTTTCCTCCGTGGCAAAAAATTAACACCCAAAAGAAAAGGTCTTTCGGGTGTTAACATTATAATTAGGCCACAGAAAAGAAAGTAAGCCCCTTAAAATCTGCGGAAATCTAACCATATCTTCTTTCATCCAGACTATACTGTTGGTTTTGGAATTACACCAAATCGTGCGTTTTACGCTCGCGGACTTTACCGCCAATCGGGAATTTCACCCTGCCCCGAAGACACTTTTATTCAGTTGTTTCCCCGCAATTATAACATCAACTATTTTTGGAAGCAATGAGCTGAAGATAGTTCGGAAGTATTTCGGAAATCGAGTCATACTCGGTTACAGTTTTTCATACGAAACTAAGTCAGTGAGTGGAATCCTCATGTGTTCATGTCTTTCTGTATCTGCTGGCGCTTCATTTCCATAACCGATTACCAAAATATTGATTGGCTCTAAATTATCGGGTAAATCAAATTCTTTCCGGATAACATCAGGCTGAAAGTAACATACCCATACGGTACCTAAACCTAATTCTGTTGCCTCCAACATCATATGGTCTGTTAGGATAGCTGCGTCAATGTCTCCGGTTTGCTTTTGGTCAAAGGGGCGAACCCATGCTTTGTTATGATCTGCACATACAATAATTGCAAGAGGAGCATTATAAATATTTGCCCCTTTGCTGATTTTTTCCAGTCCCTCTTTGCTTTCTACTGCAATTAAGTGAACCGGCTGTAGGTTTGCTGCTGTTGGTGCAACATGAGCAGCCTGCAAAATTTTATCAAGCTTCTCTTTTTCTACCTTTTTGCTGCTGTAATTGCGTACAGAATACCGTTTTTTTGCAATCTCAATAAAATTCATCATGGTCAATCCTTTCTTGGTGCTGTATAATTTAGTTGACATATTCAATCGTCGTACTAATTTTAACATGGTGCAGTAGAATAACAAGATTGCACTTTTCAGGTAGATACTTCCCTCAAAGAAAGTACCCAAAAAGGAGTGAGTTTATAAAAATGAATTATCAAAAAGATCAATTTAGTTGTCCAGTGGAAGCCACACTTTTTCTGATTGGAGGAAAATATAAACCTCTCATTCTTTGGCATTTGATAGAAAAACCTTTGCACTACATGGAATTACAACGCTTAATTCCAAAAGCCACACCTAAAATGCTTTCACAACAACTTCGCGATTTGGAAGAATGCGGCATGATTCATAGAGAAGTAATTCCAGAAAAACCACCTAAAACCTTGTATTCACTTACCGCCTTTGGAAAAAGTATCATTCCGGTATTAGATTCTATGTGTAACTGGGGAATACACTTTCTTGAAGGATTGGATATTACACCGCCTTGTGGTTCAAAACTGTAAATAGTCTATTTGGGGAAGAGTAGACTGCCGTTTGTCGAATTTATATATGTTTTTTTCAAGTAATACAGGAAGCAATACTTGCAGCCTTATTTTATATAAAAAGAAGCGCCGGACAGAGCCAATAAGCCTATGTCCGGCATTTCCTATATCACGGATTCAAATTTATATCCACTACCCAGTACAGTGCGAATATAGCCACCCTTTGGTGTATCCGGCGTCAACTTGCGCCGGATCTGACCGATGACACTGGCAACGGCGGTGCCGCAGTGTTCACCGTCTCTATCCCATACGGCCTCATAAATCTGGCTGGCTGAGAATACCCAGCTGGGATGACGAGCCAGATATGTAAGGACAGCAAACTCATGGTGAGTCAGAGTAACAAGTTGACCTCTGCAGGATACTGTCTGCTCCTTTAGCCGAATTTCCAGATTTTTAAAAGAAAGAATGTTGCAAGGGAGAGGAGGCGCAATATGGTTAAGCTTCGGCTCGTTTGCGATAGTTTCCATAATTTTATTGAGTATATGTTCTTCGTGGTCAGTGACGGATAATATTAAAATTTTGCCCATATTGTTCGCCTCCTTTGCTTGGGGTAAATGCGGAAAACTGTTGTGCCAGTGGCCGCCAACTGTACCAGAATCAGCACAGCAAATAGACAAAAGCTCCTTTATCCACCTGCTTTCACTGATAAGGTCATTCTAAAACCTAAATGTCCACAAAATATTAGAAAGTTCGGACAGTTCAAAAAATAGTGTTCTACTCAACCGTTTCAATGGAATCTACAATACTCATTTTTGAAATTTTCCGCAGAGGAATTGCTGTTGCCAGCAAGCAAGCTCCTACTGCCAAGAGGGTTGCTTCAAGAATGGGCATGACAGGGATTGCAACAAGCTGGAGGGTGTCGCTCGTGGCCGCCTCAATGAAAATCGTACAAACATATCCCAGAACGCTTCCAATCACAGAGGCAATAATCCCGTAATATGCACCTTCCCAAAGAAAAGTTTTATAAAGGCTACCGGCGCTCATTCCAATGGCCCGCTGCATACCGATTTCTGTTACTCTGGTGTGAATATTTGTGTAAACGGTATTGATGATATTAAGAATACCGATCAGGCCAACGAAAAGGATCAGCCCCCATGCCAGCATTTGAATCTGTGCAAAGCTCTCTTTCAGTTGCTGGTCGCTTTCTTCATACGACAAGAATGTTGTCCCCGGCATCCTTTCACAAAATGCCTCGATAAATGTATCAAAAATTTCCCTGTCTGCACCCTCGTTCAGTGTAGGCAAAAACTCTGAATAGGTATCTTTTCCCGTCAGGCGTTCATAGATAGCATCATCAACGATCACCTGAACACCATTTGTGAAACCGCCATTTCCAATACCAAGATAACCGTCATAGCCATCCAAGGTTTTCAAAACATTCAGCTCCATTCCCGCAACACAGATGTTTTCTCCGGCCTCTATATTTGTAAATTCAAGAACATCTTCGCCGTAGCTCATGGGAATAGGATTCCTTACTATACAGGCGTTCCCTGATTTCAGTTGTCCAAGCTGTTCTTCTGGTAATTGATCCCCCATAAAATAATCCCAATATTCATCGTTCAATCCGACAACCTGAAAAGTTTCACCAGGTTTCAGTTGAAATTCAAGACTGATTTCATCGAGCAGCCCATTTTCATTTTGCTCGTAAAGCGAAAATTGTATGGCGGCTACACTTTGCACAGCTTCATTTTTCCGCAAAGTGTTCAGATCATCTGTGGTAAATCCAACACTTTCATTTGTGATCTGATAATCTCCTAAATGGTTATCTTGCAGTGCGCTTGCAGCGTTCAGGAGAGAGGAATACCCTTGCAGCGCTATAAAAACCGTGATACTCATAACAAGGGACAAAATTGTAATTGCAGTACGGCCTTTATTTCTCTTTAAGTTCAGGCGGGCATAATATGCTTCAAAATTATGGATTTTCTTTGTTTTACGCTTTCTGCGCCGAATTTTTAGATTTGTTCCAGACATCGCCATAATGGGAGATACCCTTGCGGCTGATCTGGCTGCTGGTAATGCTGCAAACAACGCAAACGCCAAAGTGATTGCTCCGCTTAAAACCAGTAAGGTTCCATTCAAAGAACTGTTCTCTGCTATTAGAGTTTTCAATTCAGAAGCATCCTGAACCAAGAACAATTCAGGGGAAACCAAGCCGGTAGCTGCCTCTAAAATTCCTCTGGCACTCAGGAAGCCAAGAAGCATACCAATAGGAATCCCCATCAGGCACAATAGGATTACTTCAATTACAATGATCTGATAAAGCTGTCCTTTTTCGCCTCCAATAGCCCGAAGTGTTCCATATCCCTTTATCCGTTTTGATACAGATATTTTCAGAATGTTGTAAATCACAAGACCAGCAGCCAGCAAAATCAAAGTACCCACTAATATCCCTGCGACTGCCATAAAAGAGAATCCCTTATCATTAGCACCCTCGGAATTTGCAGTATAGGAAATTCCCAAGGCGTTCAAATATACAATATTATAGCTGGTATCAAGTTCATGGATATTAAATTCCTTATTGATGTCATCGACAACTGCTTGAAAATTCTTTTTATCGGCAGTCCGAATATCCACATTGTAATAAATATAAGATTCCGTTAAAAGTTGTTCAGCAGTTCCTTCCCCTACAACTCCCGTAACAGTGCCGCTTGTATATCCCAAGTAGTTATTTTTCAATATCCCTGTAAGAACAAATTCTGCTGTATAGGAATAGCTGTCCGCAATGTTGTGGCGAAGATTTTTTTGCAGTGAAAGTGTAATCTTATCTCCAATACCGCCCTCAAAGCCAAGATATTTCAGAATATCTTCCGAAAGAGCTATTTCCATCGGGGCTTCCGGCAGACGACCTTCTTCTACACTGGTACTGGATGGATAGATAGCGGCAGTATCATCCCAATATTCCATCAAACCAAGGGTAAGAGATGGGGAGAGTTCTAAACTTCCCATATAAATAGATTTCCCTACATAGGAAAGACGCTCATCCTGTTCCAGTGCGTGAAGCTGATCTGCATTCATCTGCAAAAAAGTGGCATATCGGTTTCCTCCGATAGCGATGGCTTGCTGTTCCCGCATTGCACTAAGTACGCCAATGGATTGTCCTACAATGGTTGTCATCATAGTAGACAGCACAACGGCAATCAAAATAAGAATAGAAGTGACTTTTTGGGACAGTAGTTCTTTCAATGCTAATGTACGATAAGATTTCATTTCGCTGTCACCTCCGTAAGCACACCATCTACAATCTGAAACTGCCGGTCTGCCATTCGTGCAATACGGCTGTCATGGGTAATGACAACGAGAGCTTTCCCCATCTTTTTCCATACATTTTGAAGCAATTCCATGACTTCGCCGCCGCTTTTGCTGTCCAGATTTCCCGTAGGCTCATCAGCAAAAATTACATCCGGCTTTGCAATCAAAGCGCGGGCGATGGCTACACGCTGCTGCTGGCCGCCGGATAACTCATGGGGCAGATGTTCCAAGCGGCCCTGAATGCCAAGCAGTTCTGTAAGCTGTTTCAGGTATGCTTCATCCGGTTTTTGTTTATCCAGCAAAAGAGGCATGATAATATTTTCTTTCGCCGTCAGAACCGGAAGCAGATTAAATTGCTGAAAAATAAATCCAATCCGCTTCCGGCGGAATGCCGACAACTCCTTATCGCTGTAACTGTAAATATCTTTACCATCATAGGTCAGCGAGCCGGAAGATGGCTTATCCAAGCCGGAAAGCAAATGAAGCAGGGTACTTTTTCCGCTTCCAGATGGTCCCATAATAGAAATAAAATTGCTGGATACAATTTCGAGATTCGCATGATCCAAAGCCACCACTCGGTTTTCACCATCACCATAAATCTTTGATAAATTCTTTGCCTCAATATTCATAAAAAACACTCTCCTTATTTGTGGTATAAGGAGAGTGTAAATGATAAATCTCAAAAATTGCTCAAGGATTACACGAAATGAAAAATGGCAGTTGCGGATGCACCGCCCCCGGCCTGATTTCCCAAAATCAATCGTCCACCATGTTTTTCACATAAAATTCTGCTGCTGTAAAGTCCCATTCCGAAATGTGAGGAATTGCTACTTGTCGTTTCAAAGGGATTTGGCCCATTCTGCACGAGAGACAGCGGATACCCCGCACCGTCATCCTCTACTTTCAAGACCAAAGAATCATTTTGCAGCGTTATTTGAATAGAGATTGCTTTTTCTGCAAATCGCGCTGCATTTCCAATCAGATTTTCCGCTACGGTAAGAAATAGCCCGTGATCTATACAAACTGTTCCATCTGATGGTACTAAAACAGAAACTTTTTTGGATAGTGCTAACAGCCGTGCTGTTTCCTGCAATTCACTCTGTAAAACTGATAGTCTGATTTCTTTTGGCTTAACAGAGAGTTGTTCCAATTTTTGAACACTGCTCATAGCTTCTACATACTGCTCGATCCGTAAAGTGTAACTTTCCAGCCGGTCTATGGTCTGTTCATCCTGAATACCTTGCCGCAAAAGTTTTACACTTCCTTTTAAGACCGTAATCGGGTTACGCAGATCATGGGAAAATGCGGCATTGAGCCGTTTGCGTTCCTCGGCCTGTTGCCACAACAGCCGATTCGATTTCAAAAGTTCACTCCGCATTTCTTCAAAGGCAGCACATAGCTGTCCCATTTCATCATTAGACAAAATCGGCAGCGAAAAATCCAGATCATTATTCTGAATCCGCATAATGCCATTTTGCAGGCAGGAAATAGGCTGCTTCAATTTGAGATAATAAAAAAGAAAGACTGAAACAATCAATCCACCTACCGGGAAAAGAATACAGGAAAGCGTCTGCACAATATTTAGGATAGCCAAAATGCGCTGTTGTGACGCCGTAGGAGATGGCAGGGGTACGATTGAACCATCCGATAGGATTTCTACACCGCCTAAAGGATAATAGTTTTCAATGCCACGGCAAAGAAAGATAACCGCACCAAGCAGGAGAAATGCCACCGCTAAACAGGAGAGGGATAATAACAGGAAAGATTTCTTTAGTCCCATATTTTTTAGGCGTTCCACCGATACCCACACCCCCAAACTGTTTCAATGTAATTGTGCAATGTATGTGCTGCAAATTTAGCGCGTATTTTCCGGATATGCTCCATAATTGTATCGCTGTTTCCGTCCCCATCTAATCCCCACACACGCTCATAAATCCGCTCACGATCAAAAACCTGTCCTGCATTGAGGGATAAAAGTTCTACAATCTCAAACTCCCTCTTAGATAGCGGGATGTTCTGATTATTGATTGTAACTGTTCGGGCGGAATAGTCCAGTATCAATTCACCAAAGAAGCGTACTGCCGAATTATTTTGGCGTCGCTGCTCACGGCGCAAATGTGCAGCAATACGCGCCCCCAATTCATCCAAATCAAAGGGCTTGACGATATAATCATCCGCCCCAGCCTGAAATCCAATAATCTTATCGCTGGATTCAATACGAGCAGTCAAAAAAAGAATGGGACAGGCTATGTGTTCCCGTATCTTCTGGCATACAGTCAGACCATCCATTCCAGGCATATTGATGTCTAATAAAATTAAATCTGGTTTGCAGGCTACTTTTTTGAGTGCTTCTTGGCCGCTATAAGCGGTCAGAATATCATATCGTGTTTGAAAATAACTCTGTATCATATCAACAATACCGCGTTCATCATCAACGACCAGTAATTTAGGATTCAAAATCATGCACCTCCATTCTTTATATGATATATGGTAAATCTCAAAAATCCCTCAACTTCCTTTGCTTTTGCGGATATTATAACAGGCAAATGTCTGCGAAATATTACAACGGACAGATTTTGAAAAATATATTTCTTTATAATTATATAGCAGGTTGACTTTTGCAACAAGATTTTATAAGTGTATAGCAAAATAAATAACTATTTCATAGAGAAAAATGCACCGAATACAGAGTCGATAGGCATACTGTATCCGGTGCGTTGCAGACTTTTTAACCTTTCAGATAGTAATGTACATACACATTATAATCTCGACGCCTGGTAATCAGCCGCAGCCAGATATAAAAGTGAGCAGTTTCCGAATACAAATTGAATTCGGTGGGCTCGCTGGTGGGTTGGGCGTACCCTCGGCAGAACCGTGTCAAGGTGTCCAAATTCCGAAACTCCGGCAGTTGGAATAGCGCATCCTGGAAAGCATCAATTTCACGGGCAACTTCCAGAACAGGCGTATCCTTTTGGCACTGATGCCAGGTGGTCCACCATTTCCATCCATCATAATCAGAACGGGAATAGGCTATCTCGCTGGCAGGACGGGAGCCTTGCTGAAACAGATCTTCAAAGGCGCAGGAAGTAGTCAGTAGCGGATCTTCAAAATTGGTCTGCTGCTGGCTCAAACCGTTTTTGACAGCTGCCCATTCTGTTAGAGGGAGTGGGCAACGGTTGGCATCACGCAGGGCTTCATCCATACCGCACGCCTCGCAGATATGGACATCTGCATAGCGGCTCAGGGCGTTGATGACCAGCCTGCGGTCCAGCGTCTGACCACACCGAAGACACAGGGGTGGTTGCTCTGCCTCTGGGGTAAACAGCAGTTTGTCCTGCTGCCATACGGTTTCCAACAGGGATTTGGGATAGATACGGATCTTCATGATGATGTCCTCCTATTTTATTGTCTTTCATATTCGTACCGTTTCCTCCGGTCTTCAGACCAGGGAGGGTAGACACGCAATTCTTCCTGAAACATGGCCATCAGCTCGGTTGCCATGTCCTCTTTACGCCGATAGATGCGCTGCTTCTCTGTACCATCTGCATAGAGGATGGTAGTTTGGAGTGCGGGACCTTTCTGCGTGAAGATGAATTTGCGGCCATGAGAAGGGTCAAATGCCTCGATCCAGAGGGGCAGGGTGGAGGAACTCCCATCCAGACACCGCCAGCCGCTGTAATCGGTGTAGCTGAATCCGTTGATTTCTCGCGCCAGTCTTCGCAGGGCAAGATACAGCCGCTCAAAGCGGCACCCCAGTTCGCCTTTCTGCCGCCGGATGTAGAGGGTATGCCCCTCATGGTCCAGGGCGTCCAGTTCTTTGCCATTAAACAGGTATTCAGGGTAAAGGCAGCCATCCGATTCAAGAATTTGCCCGGTAGGTTCCGCAAGGTGATTGTCTGACAGCCAGACTGGAAAAAGTCCGTCTGCGGCTTTTATATTGATGAAAGCGCAGTGGTCGGGCCGGATTCCGGTTAAGTTGGTGGTAGGGGTTTCCCAAAAAATCAGGATGCCGTGATCCTTTTCATAAAGCTTGATGGCGAGATTGCCGTTGGGATATGTACTGATTTTCAAAGTCAGCTGGGATCGGTGTTCGCCCAGTGTAAATACGAGAGTATTCATAAGCGTTTTCCTCCAAAGAAGCACCGGACGCCTGCAAAAATGCAGATTGCTGGTGCTTCTTAGTGTGTGTTCCGGACAAGGAAACCGGAGCAGGGAGAGGAATGCAGTTCCTCTCTGGTCATCGTCAGCTACACAGCCAAAGTTTTTGACTCGAACTGATAGCGCAGAACCTGAGCCAGTTTTGTCCTGTTTTCACAAGTAATGCGATAGGTAGGGCCATAGTTGTGCCGCTGTTCATCCATCCTTCGAATGGAAATGCTAAATCGGGGGCCCTCCTGAGTGATCCACAGACGCCTGCCCGTGGCAGCATCTTCAGCAATAATCCATAAAGGGCACTGCATGGTCATGTAGGTCTGGGGGTAAGCACGCCAGCCGCTGCGGTCATGGTAACAGAAACCGGGGGTAGTCTGCCGCCTTTCATTCAGTACATCATAAACTGCCTTATATTTCATGCGCTGCACCGCCTTTCAAAGTTTTTCAGGTAGCCTGCATACCCTTCCGGGTCCAGCTCCTGCAGCCGGTTGGCACGAAAACGATATTCGGGATAGGTGCAGAACCCACTCTGCATGGTGCGACCGGTTGGGATAGCCAGACCATGTCGTATGAGCCAAGTGGGAAATTCCGAATCGGCATTGGTGTCGATAAAGGCATGGTCTTTTTGCCGTTGGCCGGGCAGGTTGACGGTGAGAGTCGCCCAGGGTTCCGGGTCGCCGCTTTCCCATGTCACCATTTGTATGGCAAGGTTTCCATTCAGGTAGGAAGTCACCTGCAGCTGGATGGGGTGCGTGGCGCCAAATTTCTTGTAAGGCAAGGTAACAGGTGCCGCATCGGTATCAGGTTCTTCGTCCTCCACGCCCAGTTCCCAACTAAGGGACAGAATCTGGCTCTGGCTCAGCGTGCGGGCATATTTCTTTGCGTATTTTGGCTTGAAGAGCAGGGCACCGTCCTGCAGGAGCAGCTTTCCTTCTTTTTGCTCCTGGATACAGCGCAGGCCATGCAGACGGGGCTTTGCGCGCTCCACCGCATCGTGGATCTTCGGATGGTCAAACCATATGGAATACTGTACGGCTACATCGAGATTAGGATGCTCCTGAAAGCGTGAGCATAGGAGATCCAGCACCTGTTGACAGACTTTTCTCCGTTTCTCCAGCGTCTGACGCTCGTTAAAGGTCAGCGTGAAATATGAGAAATCCCGTTCGGATGCGTCTGCGGAGCCGTTAAAGGGATTACACCAGAAGTACAGATCCCATCGGTCGCTTCCATAGGACACAGGGATATTTTCGTCATACTGGTAGCAGACAAAGTTCTGTGCGATGGTTTCCATGACGGGTTTCATTGCTGCGCTGCTCTCCAAACTTGCCTGACGGATATACTGCTCCCATTCTTCGTGGGTGTGGCTGTCGTAAAACTGTTTGTTGGCTGCTGCCTCTGCTTCGGTGCATAGAGACTGCAGGCGCAGGGAGTGGACGTCTTCTTTGACATAGCCTTTTTCAAACCATCTGGTATCAATATTCATATGAGAACGATCTTCGTGAATTTTCATTTTGCATCCTCCTTGTGTATGGTTGCTGCATTTTTTGACGCAGTGTGGTCATTGGTCTTTCCAGTCATAGAGCAGTAGGTCATGTCCGGAAGATTTGGCTTCGGCTCTTTTGTCCCGGAAACGGTAGTTGGTAAACACAAAGCCGGTGGGCTTGTGGGTATAGCGGACAGCCAGAATGTGGAACTGACTATTTAGCCATTCGGCTGAGTCTACTGCTTCCTCAGCGGTGTTCTCAACATCGGTGGCAAAGAGCCAGTTTTCCCAGTACCAACCATGCCCAACCGTTTCTCTGGCATCCGGCAGGGAAAGCAGTTTTTCCCTCAGTGCTTCATGATCCTGCAGGTGCGGATGCTGTGTATGAACGGACTGCACCAGCGACTGCCGGAATTGGTAGAAAGGCACGAAGGTTTTTTTGCCTTCAAAGTTACCATTGCCATCCAGCGCACAGACTACACCATTTGCAATCACTTCAAAGATAAGGTCTTCCCGGATGAGACTGCCATTTTCATGCCAGTCCGGTGTAGAGCTGTACCATGCGCCGCTTTCGGTATCCCGGTTGTAGTAGCGTACCGGTTCTGCAATGGTGCAGAATACATCTATACAGAATCCGGGATCTTCAAACAGAAAAGATATTTGTCGTTTTATCATCAGGTGTTTCCTCCTAAATGAAAAAAGGACCGGCAGGCCGCTAAATGCAGTCTGTCGATCCTTTCGGTTATAAGCCGCAGGTAATGCGGCAGGGTTCCTCGTTAAATCAAAGAAATAGGCACAATCAGATTGTTTTGATCAAAAGCGCCCAGCTGGTCAGCCATGCACAGGATAGCACCAGTGCCACGCTGCAGTGGGGACTTGTCAATCAGGTCAAATACCTTCGTCAATTTCTTTGGCGGCGAGGCCATCTTTTTGATCTCGATGGGAAACAGTTTTCCGTCCCGCTCCAGGATCAGGTCGATTTCTCTGGCATCCTTATCCCGGTAGTAGTATAGGAAAGGCTCCTGACCGGCGTTCTGATAGGTCTTGATGATTTCCGCTACGGTATAGTTTTCCAGCAGTGCGCCGCTCATGGCTCCTTCCATGGCTGTCTCCGGACTGCTCCAACGGGTCAGGTAGCAGACAATGCCGGAGTCGTAGAAGTAGAGCTTGGGTGTGGATACGGTGCGTTTGAGGACATTATTGGAATAGGGCTCCAATAAAAAGATGATCCCCAGCGCCTCCAGAACATGAAGCCAGTTTTTGGCTGTGGTCTGGTCGATCTCCGCATCATCGGCAATGCCCTTGTAATTGACCTGCTGGGAAGTCCTGGCGGCGACAGAACGCAGGAACCGCAAAAACTTCAAGCTGTCAATGTCATTGGATAGCCGCCGCACATCCCGTTCCATGTAAGTGTCAATGTAACTGGAATAGAAGATGGAGGCATTGGAATAGGTTCCTGTGACCAGGGCAGGCATCCCGCCCTGATGGATACGCTGAAAGACCTCTGGCGTGTTCAGCATTTGGCGTCCGTTCTGCCGTTCGGACAAAAGAGGCAGCTCCAGGCTGAACGGTGGTTCAGGAGGCCGTTTCATGATCTCACTCTGGGAAAGCGGTGAGAGGTGGAGCAGAGCCACCCGGCCTGCCAGAGATTCCTGTACGCCCTCCATCATCTTGAAAAGCTGAGAACCCGTCAGCCAGAAATCGCCGGGCTGATGGCGTTCATCTACCATGATTTTGATATATGGGAACAGTTCCGGTGCGTATTGCACTTCGTCAATGAGCAGCGGCGGCTGATACAGCTGAAAGAACATCTTTGGGTCCGTCTTGGCGAGTTCCCGCAGCGTCAGATCATCCAAAGAGACCTTTTTGCGCCCCTTGCCCTCGACCTCTATCAAATGTTCCAGCATGGTAGTTTTTCCAACCTGCCTTGGGCCGGTAAGCAGAAGCACAGGATACTGTTCATTCAGCTCCATCACCGGTTTCTCCATGTGTCGGGTGATATACACAGGCGTTCCTCCTTTCTTGATTTCGGCTGATATATTATTATATACCTATTTTAGCCGAAAAAATCTGATTTTGCAAGTAGGCAGTCTGCAAAGTAAATTTCAGTAGCGATTTTAAGGGTCATTCCTGCGCAGCGGAGGGGTTGATCATTTCCTTCAGACTGGCGATATACTGCCTCCATGCCTGCCTGGATTCCTCAGCACGCTTCAACTCGGCAAGCTGTTCTTCCGGAGACAGGGCTTCAAACTCGCATTGGCGGCAGTCTCTATCAATATCCTGAAAGATACGGTTCAGGATGGAGAGAGCCAGTTCTGTAACAGTGGGGCTGTGTTCATCAAGTGCCCTGCGACCTTGACGGAACAATTCCAGATAGTGCTCATACTGCTGTTCACTGATGAATTCCCAGCCGTAGGCTTCCTGGATGTCGCTTTCGCTATGGTATTGCATGGCCGCTTCAAATTCTGCCTCGCGGTCTGCGGCTTCCTTTTCGATGTGCCGCCTGAGCTTGGCGCGGATGCGCTCCAAGTCTTTGAGCAAAAGCGTACAGGCTTTGGCCTCCATGAGATAACCGTGAGCCTCGCTGTTTAGATATCGTTGGGATGTTTCTTCATGCGGCAGATTCCTCCTTGGATTTGGATTGGACAAAGAGCAGGAACCCTTTGCTGGTATCCTCCAGGAGTTGCCATGTACCATCCCTCCAGACGCAGGCGGTTGCATCGTTGTAGATTTCTGGCGTTTTGGGCGGGTCGTCAAAGCATTCCGGCGTCACATAAAGGCACATATGCCCCATATAGAAGGGCTGCAGAGCTGCTTCTATCTCTTTGCGCAGGGCAAGGGCGAGTGATTCGATCTCGTCAATATCCTGACGCTGGAAGGCTGCATCTGAGATCTGTTTGAGCCGCTTGGTTTGCTTCACAGCTGCATCAATATAGGGTACGGCCTCATCAAAGTATTTGTGTTTGATCCGCATACCGTCGAATACCAGAAAGCGGGTATAGGCGGTAGCGGCTTTACAGATGTCTTGCCGCAGGACATCAAATGGTTTTTTGTACTTGGTTTTCAGCACCTCCATGGATACGACCTGCAGATTGCGCCGCAGGGTTTCCAGATGGTTCACTAAAGTGGTGCGTAGTTCATCTCGTTCCATAGGCATCCTCCATGGGTAGCTTCCGGGTGGCTATCCGCGCCGGAAGTGGCGGCAGTGCTTATGCACATTGGCGTGGGTAAACGCAAAGTTCTTGCAAGCCAGCAATCGATTCCGTTCTTTGGGGGATTGTCGGGCAACGCTTGCATGATACTTTTTAACAGGTGTTTTTATAGGGTTATTCGAGTTCAGGTTCCCAAGGGGTATCTTCCTCATAAGGCGCAGCCTCCTTTTCATTGTCAGCGGACTTGCCGGCAGCCCGTACCGTCAGTAGAAGGGCATCTTCCCCGACATCGTTGCTGTGGGACTTTCTGGCTCGTTTCTTTTTGCATCTTTCCACAGCTTTGTCATAGTCGTAGCCGATACCAGCTTGCAGTTTATCCGCAATTTTACGCAGTTTTTCTGCATGGTACTCATAGGTAGCACGATGGAATCCAGTCAGCTCCCACTGATCGCACACCGATTCCAGAAGCCGGACATAGTCCCGCAGTGCATTGACCGTTTTGTAGATATCGCCATAGCAGGTAGTAAAGGTATGGGCGCCATCAAGATCCCGAAAGCAAAAAGTCAGTTCTTCCCCTAAAAACTGTTCCAGTTGGACTGATTGCGCGATCATTGGCCGAAAAGCTTCCTGGGGCAGTTCGGGCAGTCTGTTTTCATCCATTATTATCCTCCCCATGTTCCGGTACTGGCGGCTGTGGGCCTAAGCCTGCCGCAAACATCTGCACAGCGGTACGGTAGCCAGAGGCGTATGCCTGCTCCAATACAGCAGAATTGCGGCATTGTACCGCAGCCTGATACTGTTCAAAAGCGATGGACGCCTCGTTGGAGAGCAGCGGAAGCAGAGCTTTTTCTTTCTGCTGTACTGCCTGATTAAAAGGCGCGAGGCGTTTATCGGGCTTGAACACATCTGCTTCATATTCACCATAATAGAGCGAAGTGAGAAAGTGTTGGTCTGCCGGAAAGGATATAGCAGATGGTGCAGGGCGGGAAAGCGCCGCCGCAATGTCTTTGAGTGTGTTGATCAGTGCGGGGAGCTGAACATTAAAAAATCTTTGCCCCATCGCTGTTTCGTGTAAATTCATAAAATAAGGCCCCCTTTCTAAAAGCCATTTGCCTTTTACTGTTCCCCGGCAATCCGGTGCAGGTCTGCTAACAGGTGTCGGTTATTCTGCTCATACTGAGGCTGAAAAGGCTGGTCTAAATCAAAATTGTAATAGCGGTAGTAGAGCACCTTGAATACAATGCTCTGCCGCATGGTAGGGTCAATGGCGCGCATCAGTTTGCCCAGTTCGGTAGCAATCTCATATTCCCGCTTCACATATTCTTTGTCTTCCCGCTTAAAATTCTGATACAGCCAGTCCTTGACGGATACCCGGCTGCCGGTAAAGTGGCTCCGGTGCCGGTCCAGACACAGGCAGTATTCAAAATCGCGGCCGCGCTCCCCTGGACCTACGGTAAGAGGATAGATACGGCAGGTACGGGTACGGGCAGGGTAGACGGAACAGCGCCCATCCGTAAGGAAGATGCAGGAGCCGTTTGGGGTGTTTGTCTTGAGCATATAGATAGGGAAGCCTTCTTCGGTCAGAGGCTCCGGATCGCAGTAGCGGAACAGGAAATCCTCTATTCCTTCGATGGGCTCACCTTTTGTTCGGAGATAGCGAGCCAGACGGTAGGCGTCCAGACTTTCCACCATTACACAGCCTTCGATATTGCGGCAACACGCCCCGCATTGACGGCAGGAAAAGGTGAACTGGTCTTTGGGGCGGACTGATTGGATATCATTCATGATTTCTTCGTTCATTTTGTTCCTCCATAAAAAGAGCCGTGACGGAATGGTATCCGCCACGGCCAGAACTTGTGGAATAGTCAGCGGGAGCTGGCTGTTCCAATCCATTTACAGTCCCTTCACGCACATGCGGCCAATCTCACAGGGAGCGGACTGACAGCCGCCAGCGGAAAAGGGGACATGGAGAGATGGTAGTGGGAGTTCTGCGTTTCAAAACGGACGCAATCCTCCGACTCCTCCAGAATCGCCACCACACGCGAAGTGTGGTAGATGTTTCCTCCGGCGTGCAGAATTGCACCCCGCCCAACAGACAGTGGACGCAGCAGAGAACCATTCAAAACGATCTGTTTCTTTTCTTTCTTCATTCGGTTTGACCTCCAATCTTTTTGAAAATATGGATGTAAGGGTATTTCGTATCTGTAATGGGTTCATCCATAGCAAATATCCAGCAGCACATCATGGACTTCAGCCAGCAACTCTTTAATGCGCCGCATAGGAACCTTCTGGGTGCGGGCAATCTCACGGATGCCATAGCCGCCCTGTTTCAGATGCACAATATCCATTTGCTGCTTGGATACTCTGCCGGCCAGCTCGTGGAGAAGAAGGTCCATTTCCAACTGCTGCATGATTGGGTCATGGGCAGGAATGGTATCTTCTAAAGGGGCACCATCGGGATATAATCCGACGTGAATACTGAGAACCTCCATATTGCGCTTGCGGCGCTCCTGGGTGCGGAAGTAATCATAGAGCCGGAATTTCATTTGTCGTGTGGCGATTGTGCTAAAAGAGAATTTTTGTGCAGATGGAGAGTTGAAGTAATCTTTTACTGCCTTTAAGTATGCGAAAACAACCACATCATAAAATTCATCTTCCGGCAGATGGTTTTCATTCAGGAACTTGTAGACCAGTCCGTGATGATCAGTGGCAAATGCCTGTTGTTCTTTGGTTAATGGTACTTCACATAACATTGTGTTTTCCTCCTTAAATAAAAAAAGAGGGATACCTCCGGTGTGTTAAACCGAAGGCATCCCTTTGTTCATGTGTCATGTGGCGCAGGCCACATCAGAATACTTATGCGGGCAGCTGCTCGCAGTCACCATTGATCTGGCTGACAGTATAGTGACCGTCTGCGGGCTCGTTGGTCATGGCGCCAGGCTCGATCACATAATCGCAGCCGGTGTCGCGCTGCTCCTCAGTGATTTCAGCACGTTGCTGGAGCAGGAGTTTGATTTGCTCCTTAAAGCTATTGGCGTAAGCTCGGATCTGAGCCAGCTCCTCGCCCTGAAAATCCTGCAGCAGTTTGAAGGTAGCAACACTGTAGTCATTGGTGCCGTTGTTCTCTCGCTTGAGGCCAATCTGCACGATGCTACCGTATGTGGCGCGGCGGCGGAGCATAAAAGCCCGGTTCAGAAATTCCTTGAAGGGCTTGATGCTGGTGGGAGGCAGATTTACCTGCAGAGGCATGTATTCACCACTGCGAAGCAGGTAGAGCACACGCATATTTTTACAGGCTTTTCCCTTGCTGCCATCAGGTGCAGAACCAAAGCGGTTCATCACGCAGGCAGCACAGGCGCCTCCGGGAGTGCCGATGCCAACCTTGCCATCCACAGAAGAACAAAGCGGCGTGGTATCGTCGTCATATTCGCTGCCAGCCGGCCAGTAGGCGCAGGTGGCGTGGTTATGCAGAATGACACCTACCAGAGTCTTTTCATAGTCGGGATTGTCCGGATCATCGGACGGCATCTCAAACTGGAGTGTGCCGCCGGCGGGAATCTTGACACGCTGAAAGCTCATCTGCAGACCATCGGCGTCCTCAGCCAGTTCCTCGGCGCTGAAATCGCCTTCGATCATAGTGGGGAGCATGAATTTTTCCTGTTTCATCAAATCGCTGTTCTGATTATACATAGTGGTTCCTCCTTAAAAATTGTGATGGTTGCAGATGGTCAGGCGGCCATCTGATTGATACGGTTCCACTGCTGTCGGGGCATGGACAGGATATTGTATCCGATCCCCTCCAGGGCAGTGGCGCGGTCATAGCTGTCCACATCCTGACTAAAGCGTGTTACGGCATTGGATAGCCCATAGAGGGTCAGATCCTTGCCTTCAATCAGACGCTGCAGAACGCCGCTGCTTTCTTCCTCGGTGATATTGAAATCCTTGCTTGCCAGACGGACAACACTGGGAATATCAGTGGTATTCATCTGGACGGTTGTGGCTTCACGCATCATGCCGACCACCCTTGTAAACCGCGTTTCATCCACGGCGGCCATCACGGTATCCTTGATCTTCATGGCAAATGCGTGGTCATCAGCGGCCAATGTCTCCTGTGAGAACAGTTGGAAGTTTTCGTCTGCCTCGTTGACCCGGCCGATGTGAGTACGGCGAGTCTGGGCATCGTTGACAACCATGCCGTTACTGCATACCAGCCGATAGACCAAAGGCTGGATGTTGACGGAACCCAGTCCAACTTCACTATTGCTGATGATAACGCCGGACTGCACGATGTCACCGGGTACAACTTCGGCTTCAAGCCGCTTGTTGACTACCTTGATGTACATACGGCTGTCCGTGATCTGGCAGCTTTCAAAATAGGCGTCCTCCATTTGCTGAATGACAGGAAGGACGATTTCTGCAATGTCCAGGTTGTCAATGCGGCGATAGCGGTTGCTCAAAAACGCCCGTACAGTGCCATCCAGGGTGCGAACCATACGCTGGGTCGGTTCCCGCTGGAACCAGGAATTTACATTCTCTGCCAGCAGTTCCGGATAATCGGAAAGCATACGGTCATAGTAAGCAGCCGGAATCTTCAGATGTGTGCCGATCTGCCGATGGGCGATCTGGTTGATCTCCAATGGCTCCACCAGTGGGTCATCGTGGTCATCAAAGGTATGGAGATAAAGTTGAGAACCAAAAGGTTCTACTTGAAGCCGACGGGTATCAAGCAAATAGTCTTGCTTGAGTTTGGATTGGCGTTCAATCTGCTGTGCCATTTCCACGATGGTAAGTCCTGATTTCATTCGTCAAGTTCACTCCTTTCTCTGTGTTCCTTGGCAGCAGAAGCATTACCAGGACACCTGAATGCCCTGGGCGGTGACTTCAGCAGCCAGACCATTGCTTTCCAGAACCTCTGCCAGACGGGGCCAGTAGACCTTCTGGGGAAAATTGTTCAGATGCTCCTGAGAAACAGCATCTTCGCCCTGCTCAATGCAGATATCACCGTCTTCCCGAAGCGTCAATTTACTGTGCCCACGGGAATTAAGGTCGGAGATCAGTGCTTCCAGAACAGAGCGCCCCTGCGTTTCATACCAGATACGGGGATCAACAGGCTGCCTGTTCGGAGGTGTCGCATCATCCTCGCCGGTTTCTCCGCCGACCTTGGACAACGGAACGATCTTAACCATATCACATTTGATATTGGCGTTCTGATCCAGTGTCACATCAGCGTGATCAAACTCGTCAATGCCAAACACACGGATGCGGCCGGTACCGCCATTGCGGATCAGCTGCTCCGGCTGCTTTTCACACCACTCGAAGGTGGCTTGCGGATAAGAGGAGCGCAGATATGCCAGAATGCGATGGTTGGTGTGGCGCACCAGAAGGTCATCGGAGTTGGTGCCGTCCAGGTCAGGGATCTCAAAACTTCTTGTTTGGATGCCTTCTGCATGGAGCTGTCTGGTGCGCTGCTGACGCTGGCGACGCCGTTGGGCCTGCTGCATATAGGGGAGAAGCAGGATCAAAACTACCCACAGTCCCCAGAGAGTGAAAACGCCCAGCAGCAGCCAGATCTGCCAGGGCCCGCGCACGAGAGCCATAATTGCGATGACTGCACCAATCAGGATCGTGATGCTGCCGCTCAAAAGTCCTCTGTCATTATTCATGTTTGATACCATCCTTTTTTCTGAATTTGTTGGAAAACAAAAAAGAGGGACCGCACCAAGATTTCAGTTTCATTCTGAAAAACTTGATACGGTCCCTCTTGGGCGCCGAAGTAAACTACTCCGGCAGGGATTCACGGTCACCGTCCAATACCTCTGTGGGAGGCGGTGCGGGTTCCGCAGTAATGTCCGGGTCATTCTCCTGTCTGTTCGCTGTGGCGGGCTGTTTGGGGAGGAAACCAAAGTCATTTAGACTGACCTTCAGTTTCTTTTCCAATTTACCGTCCTTCATGCGAACATCTACCAGCCGCTGTGAGCCGGCAAGCCAGATCATACTGCCTTTTTTGACCTTGAATTGCATGAGCCGGGTGACATCTGCATCCCAGGCCCATACCTGATAGAACTGCGTCCAGTTTTTGGTGCGTTCCATCAGATCAAAGCATACATAGCTTTGTTTGGACTGGCTTTCTTTGGGTACGAGGTCGTTCATGACGCGCCCGAACACAAAAATCTGTGCCATAACACTCCTTTCTGCCATTGGCATTATTATCTATATAAAAAAGTGCCAGCAGTTTTTCGGCCCTAAAAGGGCGCAAAAAATCACCGACACTTGCATACAAACTTAACAGCGTGTGCAATGCAGGCTTTTGGCCTACGGTACAGATCAAAAAGACCTGTATTCCCAAATGGGATACGCACAAAAATCAATTACAAGCTCAGTATAGCACTGGATCTTGTGTCTGTCAAGATATAAAACACTATATATAGATTTATTGCCAGTGACAAGCACGATATGTAGTAGTTGAAAAGGTCTTACTCTGTAAGATGGTTCATAACACGGTAGTAGTCATCCAAAAGGTAGAATTGAGTCTTTGTTGGGGATGCCGTTTGATAGTCAAAGGTCAGACCGTATAGGCTGCCGGTGCCATCTACTCCCAGAGGACCAAACCAGCAGGACATTGTATGGCCGTTGAAATACCATAGCTGCAGGTCATTATATTCCGATTCGGTAACGAGTCCTTTGCGTGCCAGCCGAAGGGCCTCATCTTCACTGATCAAAGGATGAGACAGAAAATGGCGGTAGAGATCATCGGACATACCAAGTGCCTGCTGGTAGGTAAGCGGGTTGGGATTGTTCAGCCACCAGCGGGTCAGCGCTTCAAAGTCATGGACGACTGGGTGGGGCGTAAGGCTGCGGAATTGTTTTAGAAAAGTGGTTACCGTTTCCGGATCGGCTGGAGCTGGTACGGGTATTTCCTGCACACAGTTATTGAGAAAGGCAAACGCGATTTTCTCATCGGTTTTGTCCTCCAGCATCAGTCCGAAGCGTGACAAAGGAGCGAGCAGGAAATGCTCCAGCGCAAAGTTTTCTTCCAGAAAGCGATAGACTTTGTATTGTTCAATGGTGTGGGGCTTATACATGGGAAACCCTCCTTTCTTTTATCTACCTAATAAATAGGGACGGAAGGAATGTATTCTGCAAAATATAAGGAAATCAGGCGTTGGTCATTGTGATTTGCAAAATGCCCTTTAAGAAAGCGAGGCGGTTCAAAACCACCTCGCATTTTTAGGATTCAGAGGACGGATCGGGATGCTCCTCCGGCTCGCTGATTGCTTCATAGCCCAAAAAGCTGTTCATTGAAAGTGCGGCATCCAGATAGTCATTTCCAACGGTAGGTCGTGCCCCTTTCTGAAAGTAAAATCGGTAGGGTTCGCCTATTTTAAGCCGGGCCGATTTACTGAGAAGCAGTGTGATCTCTACGCCATGGCTGTCTATCAGATGTACTTTGCGGTAGCGGCGGAGCATAGGTGTACTGATACCGGCGCAGATGCCTTCCACTACCTCGTAGTTCTTATGTGTTGCAGTCGCCCAGATCCCTCGACAGGATATAAGACAGGCGCAGAGTACGACAATCCCCAATGCCAGCAGGATATGATCTTTAGTCGCCACACAGATGATGACGCTGATTCCCGCACTGGCGATTCCGGCCAGCAGAGTGAGCAGAAACTTTCGCTGCAATACAGTGGGAAAAAGAGTCCATTGTTTCATCATGCTCATACCCTCTCAAAGATAATCTGCTGCCGAAGATAAAGATTGGCAACGGCTAATGTCACTGGCTTGCTGCTCTGGCTGATTTTGACCATGCTGGCAATGTTGTCACTGGTGGTCGTTTCATCTCCGTAGAGGGAATCCAAAAGCGCACATTCATTGGGGAGGCGGGAAATATTTTTATCTATGCACTTGATGATCTCTGCGGTGGAGAGCAGGGCTTGTCCGGCAAGGCGCATGACCAGAGCTTCGTATTTGGTGCGTTTATCTTTCTGGAACAGTTTCCGCGCAGCGGATACCGGAACATGTGCCAGCAGCGTCAGCTTGACAAAAGAGGCGAGCCGGAGGAAGAACGGTCCGCTGGTTGGGATAATGCTGAGCGAACCAAGCAGGTCATACAAAGCATCGTATTCTGTTTCACCGCTGCCGGATACCAGAAGACCGCGGGTAAGCAGTCGGTTTGTACAGTCTTCCCAAGAACGCTCGGTACAGTAACCGGATGCGGTGGCTAGCTTTTCGTATTCTTGTGCGATGTCATCCCAGCGCAGGATTCTCCAGTTGAGCATGCTCCAAATCACCATTTCCTGCATATCGGCCATGTACTCCTGACCGCCTAACAGGATGATTGGACAACTGCGGTTGCAGCCGTTTGTCCTTCGTTCAAACCGGCCGACCGCAGTGTATAGGGTTTTGATTGCCATATTTCGATACCTCCTTCTTATACATATCCCTTACTGTTGCTGATGCTGATTTTCAACAGATCAAAGCAGGCAGGTTAAAAAGTCAGGGTCATTGCGAAGTTTTTCCAGGGAGCGGGAGATCCAGGCGCCCACATGGGAAGGAGGGACTTGATAGAGGGCGGCGATGTCTGTAATGCGCATTCCCTGAACCTTCAGCGCCAGTGCTTCGATGCCAAGTCTGGCAACGCCCTGATAGTTCTGTTTGCTGGCTTCCAGCAGATCAAGGGTCTCCAGACGAGAAAGGTGGGAGTCAAAATGGTCATCCGGCTGGTCTACCTGCTCTCCATCTGCGGCCAGCTCGCCCTGTTCTCCGATGATCAGCCGACTGACGTGCCGCCCCTGACTACAGATTTTTCGGCAGTAGGAGAGGAGTCCATTTTTCACAACCTTTTTGGCGTAGGTTGAAAACTGCGCCTGTCCGGCATGGTAGGTAAAAGCGGCCTTGCAGAGCCACAGGCATCCTTCCTGAAACAGATCTCCATACTCCAGACCACAGATGCCGGGATTTACATGGATGTTGTTGACAATGACCCAGTGAACGATGGATAGGTTTTGTTCTACCAGTGTCTGCTGGTCTTTGGTAAGCTTAAAGTTTTGCTTCATCAGGCTTCACCTCCGTTCAGGCAGCACGCCCGGATGTGTACGCCGGAGCCTGCTGACAGAGGGAAATGACTTGCTCGCACATATATTCGGAAAACTGGCCGATGTGGGTCTGGTGTGCATCCAGCCCCAGTTTGGCTTGCAGCCAGATATAGACCTCCCATTTTTCCATATGGCAGTCCTGCTGCAGTTTTTTTAGGGCACGATGGGCCAGAATGCGTTTGTGGCGCAGATCGCCATTCGCCAGTGTCCCCATGGGGAGCAATGTGCGCTCATGAGCACTGACATAGGCATTGCAGGCCGGCCATCTGTCGCAGACATACAGGAATTTTCCTCTGGTCTGTGGAGTAGATCCATACACAAGGCTTGCAGGCCGAAGAGAAGCGTGAGCATGACAATAAGGACATTTGATTTGCTTTTGTTTCAATAAAATCACCTCCATTACGCGCCGATGACGGCGGCATTGCGTCTTAACAGGCAGAATCATCCGAAGTAGGTATCCCGGTCTGGGCATAGCTGTAAAAACGGACATACATGGTCCGAAGAGGTATGCCATTCCAGAAACCTGCTATAAGCAGTCCGGAACGAGCGGCACTCCAGAATTGCAGAGCATTCTTCGGGGTCCACTGCTTCTCCACTCAGCTTCCGCACTGTCTGGACGGACAGAAAGATCGGCTGACAGCCTGCGTCTGCTGCCATCAGGAATCCCTCACAGGATGCCTGCCGGATCATTGGACAAAGTGAACCGCTGCAGCGGATGAACAGGGCGTTACGCCAGTTACCCCGGACTGCCTGCAGAAAGGAATAGAACTGACACGGTTTTTGATTCATGCTTTCACCTCCGTTATTCGTTATCTGCAAATAAAAAAGGGGGCCAGCTGCAGAAGTTCTGCAAACTGGCCCCTGATTTGGTGCTTAGGAGAACAGACTTTCAATCTCCTGGGTGATGCGGGGGATGACCGTATCATTGAAGATGAGGGTCAGAGCCGCCAGGAGCAGCGCACCCAAAACTACGGCGATAATGATCTTGACGGCGTCCGAAATGTAAAAATCGCCGCGCTGATTGGACAATGCCATACGGCCGCGGTTGAGCAGATAGTTGGCTTTGGTATAGATATGGGTCGTGAATTTTCTCATGGGTAACCTCCTGTTATATGTTTGATGATTGAGTGGATGGTATATCAAGTCCACCGTCTGTTAAGCGCGGCGGATAGGCTTGATCAGATTGTTTTTGTTGGAACGGGGCCGGTTCGGATATGCTTTAGGCCGTTGGAACAGCAAGCAACGAAAGCGTCGTTTTTTGGTGCCGGTATCATTCGGCGGATAAAATTTCTTTTTGGGCATAGGCATTCTCCTGTAAAAAATGGAGCCGGGCTGATGAAACAGTCCGGCTCAGTCCAGATGAAAAAGAATGGTGTGCCTGTCGCTATGGAAAATCGCTTGGGTACAAACGCTCACCTCCCTGTGTATCTGTCTTCCATATGAGGAGCAGGTATGAAAACGCCCGGAAGTACCGTGGCGGATGCCGATTAGCCAAAGAATGCCCCGAGCGAACTCATAACCTCGGTACAGAGCACCACCAGATAGATGATCATAATGCAAATCAGCATCATCATAGAGTAACGCTGGATCTTTTTGGGACGTTTGGCAGCTTCCTTTTTCAGATTGTTCTGCTCGATCTGGCGCATATCGAAGGTAATCATTTTGAAGTACATCCGCTGGTCATCACCGCGCAGGACACCAATCAGGCCACGGATCACATCGGACAGCATGGGGCTGCCAATGCGGGTTTCAAATCGAATGAGGGCATTTTCATAGTTGCCGGTCTTCATATCAGCAATGGTCTGATCCAGCTCGGCGCCGAAGTCTTTCCCAGCCACACGGCGGTAGGAAGTCAGAATTTTAAGTACATCCCTGTCATTTTCAAGGCTCTGGCCGACGGTCAAAGCAAATCGGGGAATCTCGCCCTCAATCAGTTTGCGGCGTTTTTTAACAAAATCAAAGGCTGCATAGTAGGTTGAAAACCACAGCGCCACTGCAAGACCGATCAAAATAGGCACCAGCAGCGGAATAAGAAGTGCCATGGGGATGGCACACAGGCCAACTGCCCCTGCAGTTACCCAGGCTCTGGCTGTATAGACCTCCGGGGTAAGCTGCAGACCTGCAATGTCCAGAGCGCGTTGTACCTTATTGCGCTTGAGCCGGTCCAGCCGCAAATAAGGGGCGATCCAACCGGCAATTTTTGTCACATAGACATCAAGCAGCTTTTCGTTTTTGGTGCCCTGCTGTTTGCGGGAGAGCATCATCATTTGTGAGGTCTTCTTGGTCGGGATGTCCACAAAGGCGCAGGTCAGGTTGTAGACAGCAAAACTGAAGAAGATGATGGCGATGAGCGCCAGAAAAGTCATACGCTATCACCTCCATATTCGATGGGCTTGCTCAGTTTCATGATCTGGGTCAGCGCAAATAGGATGATGGCTGCGCAGATCGCCAGTGCAATTTTGCCCGGTGTGGTGAAGATAAGGGTGTGGAACCAATCCTCATTCAAGAAATAGAGCAGCGGCACATTGGCGATAACCAGAAATATCATGGTGATGGCTTCACGCCGCGGCCCTTGCATCATTGCCTCAAGTTCCGACTGCACCACACGCACATCGGAGAATTTCTGGTTGATGGTAGGAAGGGTATTCTTCATACTGCGGTCGGACTGGCACTGGATGAGGGTGCCGCACCATTCATGGAAGACCCGGTTGGGAATCTTCATCTTCAGGCTGTTGATAGCACTGGTGATGTTGGCGTTGATCAATTCCGCTTCATAAACGAAGGCTTCAAAGTTGGCTTTTACCGGCTCATTGATATAGGGCAGGTTTTCCTTGACAGAACGGATCAGATCCTCGGTGCGCAGGTAGGAAGTCGTGATGATGGAAATAGCGGTTTCCAGTTCTTCATTCAGGTGCTTTTTATAGCTGGCGGCAGTGCTGCGCAGATACCAGATCGGTATAAGAGAAAAACCGATACCCAGAATGGGCACCATGTACACATTCCCAATCAAAAGAGCCAGCACAGCCCCCACAGCGAACAGAATCAGGGACAGTCGTTTTATTGCCTCATAGCGGTCCGCCCGTCCGGTACCCTTCAAGATCTGTTTCAGTTCGTAATCCTGATTAAAAAAGCCCTTGGCTGGTGTGCCCAGAAGAACATTCAGTTCATCCGACAAGGTGGCGGATTTTCGCTGGGAGCGGAAGAGGGCGTCGATAAAATCACCCGGCTTCACACCAAACAGAGCCAAAAGCCCAGCACTGAGCAGGATAAAACAGATAAGATAGATCCATTGCAATTAACCCACCTCCTTTGGCGGCTGCATGAATTCTTCCAATTCCTTGTTGGAAATGCCATTGTCCAGCAGCCTTTTCTTCAAGGAATCGGAGATCAAGCCAATTTTTTTATGGTGCCCTACCACACGGGTTTCACCACGGTCATCAGTTACATTGTCCTCCACTTCATATTTGTATAGGGAATGGGCGATCAGCCGCCCGTCCTGGTAGTCCTCGCCCTCGATGATCTCCATGATCTTACGGGAACGGTCCTCCAGCTGCTTGGTAAAGACGATGATGGGATACGCCTCTACCATGATCTGCATGAGGATGGAGTCATCCATGTTGTACTTGCGTTTGGCAAGGGTCATCATCCTGCGGTAAGTACTGTTGCAGGAATTGGAGTGGATGGTGGTACATACGGTATGGCCGGTGCGGGAACTTTCGGCTGCGGACAAGCTTTCTGCTGCTGACCGCATTTCACCCACGCCGATGACATCCGGATGCTTACGCAGCACCCGCTCCAGAAGAAAATCCTGATTGATGTTCAACGCAGGGTTCTCGCTGGGGCGGGTCAGCAGATGTACTACGGAATTAAGGATATTGCCCTGCGCATCCCGCTTGACCAGATCAAATTCGCGGCTGCCTTCTTCAATGGTAATAAGGCGCCGGTTATTGGGCACATTGGACAGCAGCCAGGCCATGATCGTGGTCTTGCCGGAGCCGGTGGAGCCGGCAATGCAGACAGACACCCCATATCGAATACAGGCAGTCAGAAAGTGAAGCATTTCAGCGGTGGCACTGCCGGAGTTCAGCAGTTTTTCTTCACTGACGGTCTGCTGATTGACAATACGGATGGAGGCATTGACGCCTACATCTGCATCCACAATGGGAGTTTTGTCCACCGAAATACGGATGTTCTTGTCCAGAAATCCCACAATGCTGGGCATAGTATCATCAATGACCATGCCGCAGGCGTTGAGCATTCGGCGGATCACATCGATGGCGTGCTGGGGCGAACTGAATTTATCAGGGATCTTGATACTGCGCCCACTGGATTCGATCACTTCAATGTCGTTGTAGGCGTTGATGTTGACCTCCTCAACACCGGGCTTATAGATCCATTTCTTCAAAAAGGAGTAGCCGGCCATGTCTTCATAGAGCTTGGAACACAGTTCTTTTGTAGAGAGCCCGTCAAGGGCATATTTGCGTTTGACAATGTAGTGTTCCATCAGTTCTTTCAGCAGGCTTGTGGCACGCTCTGCATTGCCTTCCCCAGCTTCGGCAATGGTGGAGGCATGGTTTTCGGCAAAATACCGCTGTACATCCTCCAGTATCTGGTCATAGGTCAGCTCCTGATTGGCGGCCGGTGTGAAGAATATATCATTCAAATTACTCATCGGCATCCTCCTCACATTCATACGCCACATCCTCCTCTGACTGCTCGGCCAGTTCCATTTGCTCCAGAATTTCCAGTACCTTGTTCAGTGAAGCAGTGTATTTGGGGTTACAGTAGGTGATAGCCTTGAACATACCGCCTTCGGTAGCACAGCGGTCGATCTCCTTACTGTAGGGAAGCAGGCCGTCAAACCCGCCAATGATATAGCCCATTTCATCCAAGGCGTGGAAGGGACGGGCCAGACCGGCGAATGTCATATGCTCAGAAAACCGGAAGCGCTCGTCCACAAGCAGAGGCTGATGGGCTTTCAGGTAGTTGATGCCCTTTAGGTCCGGGGTGAGGATACGGATGACCACATCGCCGGCTTCAATGGCGGCGGGAGTGAACACATTGGTCATGCTGGTGCTGCAGTCCAGAATGACGAAATCTACCAGTTTGGCGGCAGCATGAATGAGCTGCAGTACCATGGTATATTTGACCTCCGGGTAGCTCAGCGGGTTTTCTCCTGCCGCATAGCCCATCATCCCAATGAAGGGATAGTTTTTCAGCACTGTCACATGACTGGCAACCAGAGATGTATCAATCTCCACACTGCTCAAAACCTGGCCGATAGAGGTATTGGTCTGGATGATCTGCTCCGGCAGCCAGACCGGCAGCATAGGGACATTCATATCGGCATTGATAATGATGGCTTTCCGCTTGTCCCGGGTCAGGGCTTTTGCCAGAATACAGCAGAACATGGATTTGCCGCTGCCGGGGCTTCCCCAGACGGTGATAACTTTACCCATAACGAAGATCCTCCTTCCTTGATTTGATTATTCTGCCGAGGGTGCAGTTTCATTAGTGGATTGTGCAGACTCTGCAGTTTCCGTTTCCTGGGGTTCACTTTCAACATCAGAATTTTCCGCATCTGCAGCTTCTTCCTCAATCAAAGTTTCGGGGAAGTAGATTTCCTGCAGAGTCTTATCCTGCTCGGCAAGCAGCTCATCTGCCAGTTTGTCATTGTTGCGGGAGATAAGAGCCACATGAGCTACGCCGTCATTTTCAAGACCGGTAATGATCTTCGCCTGTTCAGGGCTTGCCAGCACAGTGATGGTGGCTGACTGCTGCTTTTCTTCATCCTCCGTGGGCTCCTTGGCATTATCCACATTGATGCCGTCTGAGTCGGTGACGGACAATACTTTGACAAAACGCAGTTCCGGTACTTCGGCGGCCGTATCAAGAAAGTGGTAAATACGGATGATGTCACCGGGCTGAAGCTTGTCAGAGAGGCCGGAAGCAAGTGTTTTGACGGTCAGCGAGATAGCAACCTTACCGGAAGGGATGCTGTTGAGCGCCACATCGGACGAAACCGGTACAGAGCTGATCTTGCTGGTAAGGATATAGTCACCCACAGCCAAGTCGGCGGTAGCGTAAAGACCATTTACATCGGAGAGCTGATGGGCGATGTTGGAGGGGAGGTTATAGCCGCCTACCTCAACCACCTCGGCATTTTCTGACGAGATTTGCTCGCCTTTCAATACCGGCTGGGTGATACGGACGATTTCCTCTTTTCCATTGGTCTGACGGGCGATGGTTGGAAGTGCCACAAAGGCGATAACTGCCGCCAACAGCAGAGAGAGGATCCCGAAGATGAATCGGTTATTCAGTTTCATAAGCGTTGTCTCCTATCTTAAAAATAGTTGGGCCAGGGTCGCTGTACAGCAGCCACAGGCGAGAAATGGCAGGAACGGGATAGCAAGGGGCTGCCCAGTTCGATAAAGCCGCCTGAGAAGAAAGATCACAGGCATTGCGGTAACAGCGGCAGTCAGAAAGACCAGCGCCATGCCGGAAGGACCATAGACCAGCCCTAATATCCCGCAGAACTTGATATCCCCGCCGCCCAGACCAGTGCTGTTTGTTGCCAGTGCAGCTGCCAATGGAATACAAAAGCCGAGCAGGGCACCTACCAGGGCATGGGTAGCGACCGGCCAGAGGAAGAGCGGCGGGAGCCCGTGATTTAACAGGAAATACCCCTGCAGGACCGGCGCCAGGGCAGCTAAGGGGATAAAAAAGACGAGTGCCCGGTCAGGCACCCGTCTGTAAAGCACATCGTAGACAGCAAAGCCGGCCACCACAAAAAATATGGTAAGCAGGTAAGCTGTCCAGAGGTTATTCTCGATTGGTATACCAGTCATCATAAAGGCTCCCTTGGATTGAAACATAGTCATTTAGGTTGATGGATAACATGCCGTCAGGAGTCCAGGTATCCCACACCTGTGTATAGATGGTGTAGTCGGTGGCATCGGGGAACCACAGCGGTGTGAAATGCACTGTCCGGTCATAGGTGGAAAACTCGTTGGGCTTGAAGATGAATTTTGCACTTTGGCCGCCGGAACGCTGCAGAAGCCGCAGATAGGTCTGATACTGGAACTCAGGAAATACGGAAAAAGCAGTTTGGGGATAAGTAATGTGGCTGGTCGGGGCATCTGTGGACAGCGTTGCCCGCACTTCGGTTTTAACGCCGTACCCGCTTTTCATTGTCTTGCCGGATGCTGTGGGTACAATATCGTCTGGCATTAGAGACATCTCGCCGCTGATGGAAGCGGAGTAGCCCGTATATTCGTATTCCCAATACCCTTCATCAACCCAGTGCCCGCCATCTTCACCGTGGTCGCACCATACCCATACAGGCACCCAGTAGCAGCTCCAGACGCCCCAGTTGGCAGTGAGCTTCTGCGTTTCATTGGGCAGGGGCGGCACAGAGTAGCCGGGATTGGTGTCGGTTGCCACAGGGTCAGGCGGAATGTGCTCATTCAGATCCACGATCTTTGCAACAAAGGTATCCTGAGCGGTATAGGCGCCGCTGACAGATACCGTAATGGTCACGGTCTGCGGGGTGGAGGGGGTATGCCATTTGACCCAGACTACCTGACTGTCACCGGCTGGGATCACTATATCATTGACTCGGTAGGTGGTGCCGAGGATATGGAAGGTAACCGATGCCGGATTATCCGGCGTCAAATCCTGATCTGTCCGCAGTGTGACGGCGGTAATCACATCCGTATCTACTCGGTATTCTACATCAGGGGCCTGAATTTCTCCTTCCGGCGGAGCTTCATCAAACCAGACAATACCAACGCCGAGGGTGCTGATGATGTCGGAATTGTTCTGCTTTCCAGTGGTGCTGCCTGTCCAGGCGGAGATGCCAAGGTCGCTGAATTCCAGGAACATTGACAGCGGCAGATTTTTATGGGTAAGTGAGGTCATGGTTTTTCGCAGATTGCCGCCGGACATCTGATCATACAGGCCGGCTTCAGTAGCTGTCATACAGTAATACTGGCCGTTGTGCGTGAAATAGGCAATGGGCTCGATCAGCAGCTTGTACTCGCCGGCAATCATCCGCTCATAATCGACTCCGGCTGCCTGAGCGACCATCATGCACGCATATTCAGAACAGAAATACCGTTTGATGGCTTCGATGTTGCTCTGCCCCTTGCTGCTGACGATTGTGGGCATAGATTGTGCAGGTCTGATGCAGGAATAGGCAACGCCGGACTGAAGGGAGAGGCCGGCGCCGCCCAGGTATTGCAGTTTGTTGACTTTGCCAAAGTGGAGAAGACTGGTCTTCTGCGTCCGGTTTGAAAAGTCCAGTGGAGAAGATACGGCAGTTCCGCTGGATGCGTCAACAACAGTAATGCGGACACCATCATTGCCTGAATTCCAGAAGTTGCTGCTTGTGCCGTGACCCATGCTGCCACCGCCGCCATCTATGTTTCCGTTTCCGCCCGTTGCAAAGGCAGAGGAGGGGAATAGACAGAAAACAAAGGCAAAGCAGCATAGGAAGGCGAGAAGTCGTTTCAAATACATCACGCTCCATTCCTTTTGAAAATAAGAAGGCCGCCACAATCCTGTGACGGCCAAGTAGTGCCATATTCAGTTGTAGTAAATCAGCCCATATTGCCGACCTGTTTGTTCAGATCTCCATCGCTGTCACCGGTGGACTGCTGTACATTGCCGGGAACAACCCAGCCAAACACCGGATCATATACAGCTCCATTTCCGTTGCTGGAGCCTGGAACCGGCTCATTGCTGGGCGGCGCTTGCTCGGCGGGCGGGGCAGTAACCTCCGGAACTGACGGGTCGGGATTGACGGTATGCTCCTGACCAGGATCTTTGATTTCGGTCTTACCTTCCGGCACCGGAGGAGGCGTTTCTTCAAACTTTTCAGTATCGGTGAAGTCGATCACAACCTCATCCTCCGTTTGGGAGGTTACTTTGGGATATTCTTCTTCGGCATCTGTGGACTGGCCGGGAGCATAAGCATCTGCTCCATTATCACCATCTGTCTGTGTGCCACCATCTGACCAATCGCCGGTGACGCTGCTGGGTGGGGATTCATCCGGTCTAAAATCTCCGGTACGGTCGCGGCTTACGAACCAGCAGACACCCAGAATAGTGACGCAGAGGAGAGCCAGCGAGGAAACAATAAAGCCTTTGGATTGGAAAAACTTCTTCATATTTTACATACACTCCTTTTTTGCTGTTATATAAAGCCTATACGGTAGAATGTGCTGGGCTTTCAACAGTATTGTTAGAATTTTGTGTTGTGGTAGCCTGTCAGCTCTACCCGTTGGGTGATAGCCGGATAACTGTGGCCGAACATCCGCACATAAAACTCCACGTCACAGTAAAAGATGTACTCAACCCGTCCATCTTCTACATTGAACTCCAGGCTGATGTCGGAAACCTTGTAATCCTCCGTTGAAAGCGGAATCTTGGAGTCCAGGCCGCCTGCCACTGTAGCCTCCAGCATGTCGGTATAGTCACTGCTGGAGTAAAGGGTATTTAGGTACTCTTCAAAGTTAGTTTCACGCTGGGAACGGTAGGTATCTGCATAAATCGTGCCGCTAAGGTTATTTAACTCCATTTTAGCGCCGTTGCGGATGTTGATACAGGTGATCCGTATGGAAGCGTACAGGAGCAGGAAGGAAATCAGCATCACGATGCCTACCACAAAAAAGCAGGCGAAAAAGGTGATCTCGCCCCGTTCGTTTCGCAGCGGCTGTTTCAGTCGCAGGAATATGCGTTTCATAGGTCACCTCACTTCCAGTAGTGCTCACTGACGCCGCTGCCGCGGGCAACCACTGTAATGTTTACCAGGTCAAAATTCCAGAACCCGCCCAGTTTAGCATCTCCCTCGATAGTAATGAAGAAGGGGGTGCCCAACTGGATGGCATTTGTCATACCGGATGGCCTGGGTGATGTATAGGTAGCGTCAATGGAGTAGGAAATATTTTCGGCTCCCTCGATCTGAGAACTCAAAAATTCAAACAGTTCATCGGTCTCACTGTTGACGCCGCCGGAAAGCTGGATCTGTTTGACCATCTGATCGGCGGCATGGTCAAGTTCCTGCTTGGTGGAAATGATGCTGAACAGGTCAATAATGAAGGCCAGCAGCAGGACAGCGATGAAGATAAAGACCACCGTACTGAAATAGTTGGCCTCGCCCCGCTCGTTGTTCAGCACCCTCCGGGCTTTTTGAAAGAGAATAGAAACCACCACCTTTACTGAAATTGAAAACAGCCACTCCAAACCGGAGCGGCTGCTATGCAAAGTTTTGACTGTACCAAGTATAACAGATATGGATTTACGGCGAAAGGGCAGGACTGTGCCAATGTAGAGACAATTTTGTGCCAATTACAGCCCACCCTTAATAAAAGGAATCGCACCATAACGGCCGATCAAATACCCCTTCTCAATTTTGGTATCTTTGCGGATAGAAAAAGATTGGAGGGAAAACAAATCGGTAGCAGCGGTCAGTTCATCTTTTTCGGTGAACCAGATCTGATCTCTCCTCAGCACATCCAAGTCAAGAAGATTGGTGTTGTGTGATGTGAAAATCAACTGGCCTCCATTTGGATTGAACTCCACGCTGTTAAAAAGCGAGACCAGATGCTTTGTCAGGAGGGGATGCAGATGAGCGTCCAGTTCGTCTACTATAAGGAGTGTTCCTTCATCCAGCACCTTTTTTACCACACCAATCAGTTTGAAATAACTGTTGGTGCCATCGGATTCCTCTGCCATATTCAGTGTGTAGGAAGAAGTATTTCCCTCTGTGTCTTGTACCGTGTGAATGGCCTCAATATTGGTGAAAATATCGCCCTGCTGAGAAGTGGTGGGTTCTAAATCACGCATTTGAAGGGACTGTATACCAAAATCTGCGCCACGCAACATAGAGGCGATCATATGCCGGTAGCCATCGTCTTTGAGCTGTTCTGCTTCAAGTTCATAAGCATCTGCAGCAGAATGTTTCGTGATGATCCGGCAGGAAGCAAACCACTCCAGAACAGGAATTACCTTGGAATAGCTCCAGTTTGATGCAACAGACAGATAGAGCTTGTTAGGTGAAGTACGATTTTTGAGCATGCTTTGTTCATCGACATCAACAGTAAAACGAAAATCGTTTGTGTTTTGCCGCTCAAAAATGATCGCCTGCCTGCCATTGGGATAGTAATATAGGTATTCTTCAATAACAACTTTGTCTGTTACCGAAAAGCCATACGCGTATCGGATGCCATTTGCGGTGAAGATGACCTCAAAGCTGCTGGGGCGGACGGGTGTTTCACGGTCAAACTTGAAAGGCGAACGTTCGATGGCTTTGTGGAGCTGCTGGTTATGCGAAGTCAGCACATAATTTACCATGAACCAGAATGCATGAAGGACATTGGACTTCCCGGAAGCGTTGGCTCCGTAAATTCCGGCAGACTTCAAATACCGTTTGCTTCCATTCACAATCAGATGCTTCGGATGCTCTTTATCCTTACTGGCAAGCAGGGATAATACGACACTGCCTTTGATAGAGAGAAAGTTCTCTGCACGAAACTGAATCAGCATAAAATTGCCTCCTAAATCCTCGATTATATATATTATAACTGTATTTTCGTGAAAAATAAACGCATATAGAAGATAAAATTATGTATTGGGAAGTTTAGAAAGAGACGCATATACTGATAGTATGTGCTAAAGGGGGCAACAGCGACAAAACTAACTGAAAATGAGAAGCTGGTCTTGGAGTATATCTGTTTTTCTTCCTCCCATTGACTGCAACAAGAAAAAGTGTTATTATGAATACATAAAACGAAGGAAAAATGAGTATTATAATAACAAGTGCAACGGAAAGGAGATCTGTATGGAAAAGATAAAGTACCGGGATTTGATCATGCAGTATCTGACTGCTCTGGAGCCAGATCAAACAATTACAACCGAACAAGTCGCAGAGTATGTGGCGGAACGGCTTTTACTTGATACAGCGATGGTAAAAAAGACAGTCAATGTAAATATGGCTCGGCTTGAAAAAGAGGGGCAGATTATGCGCCTAACCAAAGGAATTTACTGCAGGAGAGTAAAAACAGCATTTGGATATTATACTCCAGATAAAGAAACACTTTTTTGTAAGCAGTTACTTCGGAAAGAAAACGAGATAATTGGATATGAAACAGGGTTGTCTGCATTAAATCGTATTGGTCTTGTTTCTCAAATGCCAAAAAGGAGATGCATTGCAACCAACCTGCATACAAAACGAATTCCCGAAGGAATGCAGATTGAGATTCGGAAACCGCCTATTGTAGTTAATTCTGGAAATTTTCGATATCTGCAAATTTTGGATGCAATCAGAGAACTGGATATGGCGCCAGTAGATACTGCAAAGCCGATTGATGTGGTAAGAGCTACTGTTGAGGAATTTACATTGAAAACTGAGATGTTGATTCTGATGGCCAGAAAATATTATGGGCAAAAAACTTTGCTTCGGACCATAGACATTTTGTTGGAGGGTAGTTATGAAACTGCACGAGGATAAATTTGCTTTTTTGAATATTATCAATTTAATCCATGAGGATAGTAGCATTCGGGCTGATATTTTGGAGAAGGACTATTATGTTACGCTACTGTTGAGGGAGTTGGCAGGGAAACAGGTAACATTACCAGCCTATTTTAAAGGTGGAACAGCCCTGTATAAAGCACAGAAAAGTATCCGCCGGTTTTCAGAGGATATTGACTTGACGGTGTGCATCGATAATTGCAGTAACAGCCAGGCTAAGAAACGGCTGGAGATGGCAACAAAGAAATATCAGGCCTTGCCACGCACATCCAGAAAGGATCTCGAAGATGATCGGAAAGGTAGTATCACAACTGTCTATGATTACACTCCACTTGTAGGCATTGACACGGATGATCCGCTCCAACGGTTTGGATATGTCAAAGTAGAAGGTACATCTTTTACTGTTAGCGAGCCTTTTACACCACTTGAAATTGAACCGATACTTTACACCTATGCCACCGAAGAACAGCGAAATATTCTTCGGTCACAATATGATGTTGTCCCTTTTATGATTAACACGATTCGGTTAGAGAGGATTTTTGCCGACAAGATTTTTGCTGCTGAATTCTATTATGAGCGTAAGATGTATTTTGATGTGGCAAAACATCTTTACGATGTCAGTGTCATGTTCGACTTAAAGCAGATTCAGGAAATGATTCAAAATCAGCAGATATTCCTTGAGATGCTGGGATATAAAAGGCTGGAAGAGACCCGAAGAACAGGCAGTGATCTGGCGGAAAAGAAGTTTTCTGATTTTCAGTTGCTCAGAGGGTTTTCTGATAATGAAGCACTTCGTAAGGACTATCAGAATATGCAACGTAACTATGTTTTTGCGGAAGAAGATACACTGTCTTTTGATTTTGTGGTAGAGCAGTGGAAGAAACTCGGAGAGGTATTGCTTGCGCTTGAGTAAGTGCAATATGAAACAAAACTGTGGACAAAAATTAGCCAGGGGAGCAGTGGTTTATCTGCTCCCCTGGCATTGTTTTGCTTACAGGTTCTGACGGATGATCCGAGTGATAATACCTACGGCCACACCCCGCTCCATATCCAGACGGGTGACGGCAAAAGATACATCGTCCTTTTTGCCGGGCATCCGGTAGTCATAGCAGGAATGGGCTACCGCATTGACACCATTGGAGAGACGCACATAGACAACGCCCTTGTGGACATCTGTGACACGGCCGGCATACTTGCCCTGGATACGGCACTTCTGCAGGTTGTCCCTGTCGGTGTTCTCGGAAATACTCTTGATGTCAGCCTTGATGCCCAAGTCCTCCAGACTGTTGCGCCGCACGCTGAGAATACGGACCAGCACCTCGTCGCCTACGGAAAAACGCTCATGGGCGTCACCGATCCAGTCCCAGGCAAGGTCACGGGCAAGAATGGAGGTTTCAACGCCGAAAACTTCCACGCGCACAACCTTTTCAGCCACTGCAATCACACGCGCCTGGACGATGCGGCCCTCATAGACACGGTACATACCGGCAGCATCCGTATCCAGATAGAAAATCTGGCGTTTGCGCAGCATGGCCTCCTTGCGGCTGGCAACTACGCTGCGGGTCTTGGAGTCGATACCACGCACGATGAAGTCAATGTCAGCACCGAGCATGTTGCCAAGGATCTTATTTTGGCGCAGCATAAGGTCGGCGTATTCCTGACCGGAAGGACTGCGGCCCAGATTGATCATCATTTCCTTGATAGGGATAATGACACGGAACCCCTTGTAATCCACAACTGCCACCGTCTTGCGGTTGTCCAGCTGTTCAATGCCGCCCAGCTTGCCGGTGATGATCTTGCGGGTGCGGTAGGCATTATGGATCTCATGCCAGATTACATCATCACGGTCTTCGGCAGTCTCGACATCATCCCGGCTGCGGATGGTAAGGACGGGGGCCTCGCCGCGCTGGGGGCGGGGCTGGCGCTGGGGAGGAGAAGGAGTAGGGGCAGGAGCGGCAGCTTCTTCCACGACAGGAACATCAGGCTCCACAGCAGGTTCCTCCGTATCAAGAATAGAGTCGGCTGTATCCGCCGACTCTGTTGTTTCGGCAGGGACTTCCTCTGTGACAGTTTCTTCAGGAGCAGCAGCTTCTTTCTTCTTTCGGCTGGTACGCTTGGGCTTGGGAGATGCAGGGGGTTCCTGCACAGCGTCGGCGTTATCTTCGTAAACATCAGGCGGCTGCACATCAAAGTCTTCCGGCATATCAGTGGGAGCAGCGCTTTGATCGTCTGTTTCAGCAGGCGTATCTCCGAACATTTCCTCCTCGGTGAGTTCAGGAAGGGGATCTTCAGCCATATCTTCGGCAGAGGTGTCCTCCAGGGGCTGATCCATCTGCCCCAGCAGTTCGTTCAAATCCAGACTATTGCCAGTATCAGCAGGAAGGGATTCAGGTTGAGCAGTATCGGCCGGCAGAGTTTCGCCTTCCGACATAACGGTTTCGGTAACAGGAGCCTCCTGTTCCAAAAGTTCTTTTTTCTTGGTTGCCATAGATTAAAACCTCCTATGAATTTGATAGTTTTGTTTAAGACAGGATGGAATCCTTGTCTGTGGTGATAATGCCTTCCGGCGTACCGGCAGATTTGGGGGCCGGAGCCTCTTTGGGTGATTTATCCGTGGGGGATGCCGGTTTGGTGGCTTTGCGCTTTGCCGGCTTCTTTGCTGCAGGAGCCGGTTTCGGCGCGGGCTGCGGTGTTTTGGCGGCTTCTTCTTCCAAGCGGCGCCATTCCGGTACATGGGCAGATGCTTTGCAGGAACGCAGATACTTGGCTTCCGGATGTTTGGAGTAATCCATTTTGTCTACCTGCAGAACCTTCTTGCCGCGGATGATGATGAGTGCCTGATCCAGCGGGAGTCGCAGGACTTCATCAGGAGTAAGTACAGGGCGTTTTCCAACACCGGAGGTTTCACGAAACTCCGGTGTATAGTTGGAGATACGCCAGGTGCCCAGCTGTTTGGACTTACTGGATACTGCTACGGAGGCAAGCCCTGTCCTGGCAGAAATAAATTCGGCAGTAAGCTGGTCTGTACAGCCCAAAAACAACTGCGCGTCACAGTTTCCAATGATCTCCTGCCACAAATTCTGCGGGTATCTGTTCTGCAATCCTGCGAGATTTTGGAATACACAGGACATGGAGATATTCCGGGAGCGTATTACGCTGAGCCGGCGGGAGAGGTCGGGGATCGTGCCGCACGCTGTCAGTTCTTCCCCAAGGATATGGACAGGCACAGGCAGTTTGCCACCCTCGCAGTTGTGGTCTGCATATCGCACCAGTTTGATGAAGCAGAAAGATAGAAACAGCGAGGCCAGAAAATCAAAGGTACTGTCCTGGTCGCTGGTAACGAGGAAGTAGGCACAAGGCTGCTGACCCGGAAGCTCCAGATCGATCTCATTCTTAGCGGTAATTTTCTTGATCAGTTCAGACTGGAATACCTGGAGGCGGCTGCCCAGACCGATAATCACGCCGCTTCGCACTGTGTCGCTGGCCTGCTTGAACAGGCTGTAGGGTGCTTTGGCAGGATGAGTGGAAGGAAGCGCTTCGAGCAATGTGTCAAGTTGGGATTCCCCATTGAGGGTCAGCAGCCGGTAGACTTCGCCAATGTTGCGGTTTTCTTCCGCATAGCCTTGATCCACATACAGTACCAAGGCCTTGAGCAGATTCATCTCGCAGGCATCCCAGAAATGGTCGCTCTTGCCGTTGTTCGTGGTGTTCTTGATGATGACATCTACAAAAAGCTGAGCCATTAGTTCCTGTCCCTCAACTTCGGCAAGGCAACACCAGGAATCTGAGTTTTCAGGCGAAACGAGGTTGAATACCTTGACACAATAGCCCCGGCTGCGGAGAAATTCGCTTGACTTCTCGTACAATTCCGATTTGGGATCGCAGATGATCAGCGATTCTCCGGCGCCATTTTCGCCTCGGACAGTGGCCTGAAGAATACGATTCATACAAAACGAACGGGTTTTCATGGAGCCACTGGCGCCGTAGACTGCCAGATTGCCGTTGATTCTGGTATCTTCCGGTATGCAGACTGCTTTGCCATCCAGCATACCCAGTACAATACCCTTGTGCTTGCGCAGGTCGGGCACCAGATCCAGTACGCCGGACATCTCTTTGCGGGACATCCAGCCGGAGGTGCCATAAGTGCCTTTGGCGGAGTAGGAGAAATTACGGTCTTCATCATACTCGTCGGCATCACCATATCCCATGCGCATGACCATGATGAGCAGCACTGCTAACAAGCCAATGCAGATCAAAATGCCATACACGCCATAAGGCGGTCGGAGCACAGAGGAAAGGCAGAGAAGGAAGTCGGGCGAAGCGGCCAGCGGTGAAGTACCATCGCCGGGAATGCCGCCGCCCTGTTTCCAGGTTGCATAGTTACCCAAAAGCTGTGCCAGAAAGCCGCCTGCGTATAGGATTGCAAGAATGGCAAAGGGCGCTGCAATCAGGCTCACGATCAGTTTTTTCTTGTTTATGGGAACAACCTCCCCTCGAATTTTGTGAAGTCAATGGTCTGGAAGCGCACTCGGGAACCGCAGTAACTGCGAAGTACCTCTGCCTGGAAGTCAAAGCAGATCAGTGTGCCAGGGCGCTCGGATAGTTCGAGAGAGGTGTTAAAGCGTGCGATACGGGGCAGATCGCAGAAATAGCCAAACAGGACTGGTGAGCCATCTGGTGAAATGCCGTCATGCTCAATAGCCAGCCCGGGTTGCCTCGCCGTAAGACCTTGGAGCAGAATACGGTCCAGCTCCGCAGTTTTCCCAGGGTCGCACAATAGTGCCAGTGTCACCTCCCCCTGATGGTCGTTGGTAAGATAAAGAAAATGCTCATAGCTGCCATCCAGCATGAAGAAATCATGTTTGCGACCTCCGGTGCTGGTCAAAATCTGATAAGCCAGATCCATGCTGTTGCCCAGAATCAGTCCATGAACATCCTCATGGCGAAACTGTGAGGACAGGCGTTGTTGGCAGATTACACTCCAGATCAATGCTTTGACCCGCATTTCCGATTTGTAGCGCCATTTCATCAGGGCGCTACTGCTGTTGTAGGTCACGAAGATGCCGGAGGGCGCAAGGAGTATTCCGGTGGAGCGGGAACTGCGGATCTTCGTGGTGTCGATCCCCATTTCTTTCACTTCTCTGGAACTGAAAAAAGCAGGATAGACAATCATGCCACCAGCGTAACCCTCCGGCGCAAAAATTGCCGGTTTTTCATCCCGATACACACATACACCCGCATTATCCATGGTCACATAGGTTTCTGCCAGGCGGTGTAGCCGGAGTCTTCGGTCAATTTCGCATTTCAAACGGTTGGTGTCGGTATCTCCTGTCAGGTAGCTGGCAAACCTGTCCGGCCGGCTTTCCAGCAGAGTGGCTTTGGCTCGCGGCCCCAGACGGTAGCCGCGCAGTTTATCCCGGTAATAGGTACGCAGCAGCCCGTCTTTTTTCAGTGCAGTGACAACAGACTCCAGATAATATGGACTGCCGGGAAGTCTGTTAAGCTGGTCTGTGGGGAACTCGCCGGAGATGGCAGTCAGAGAGAGAAGCCTGTACGCCATCGTGTCTGGCTGTGGGAATTTCCCAAGTGATCACCTCCTTGTGGTGTGTGGCTTTTACCGAGACTGCAAGGAACTTCGGTAAAAATCCGTGGTGTAACGACAGAAAAAAGCCCCGAAATCCGGGGCGAAATACGATGTTGCGGCAGGTCGGACAAGCAATGGCTGAAAATGCTCAAAAATCCGAGATGGATTTTAGGGTGTTTTCATGCTCAGCAAGCCAGGCGGGAAACCGCTTTTTTTCCATGACACTGATTCTGGTACAGTCCTTTTCGCCCAGCGCAGCGGTGTTGTAGGCATCGCAGAGCAGGCCGGTATCGTCAGCCATGACGAAGGTGGAGAGGACATCCAGAAGCTGCTTTTCTTCCAGATTGTCGTAGTCACGGATACGCCGGGTGGGAAGGCACTGGTCATAAACCTGCGTAAAGCACACCACACAATCGCTGAAGCGGGGCATGGGATGCTCTTTGGCGTATTGCTCCAATGAGAAGTAGAACGGGTCGAGCAGAAACTCAGTGTTTTGCCTCTGCTTGCGTTTTGGGAGCAGACCAGGCAGGGTGACCTCCAGTACACCGTCCTCATAGACAACCTCAATTCCGTGTACAATACCGGCGGATGTCAGGTAATCGCCTTTGCGGATGGTGGTGCTGGAATATATCAAATGCCGCAGCCTGCAGGCAATTTTCTCTGCCCGCAGGGCGGCATCAGTGGATAAGACTTCATAGTTGTCCGGATAGCGCTGAATATCCGTGGTATCCATCGCGTAAAGAGCATTGCTCAAACGGGATATATCATCAAGAATGCTTCCGATTCGGTGTGAGATGATTTTTCGTTCCAATCAAGTTCCTCCTGTTTTCTTAAAGTAATGCACCTGGCCCGCTGCATCCACGGTGCAGAAACCGGAAATGCCAGGGCAGTCAATGCGGCGAATGTCTTCCGGATTATCGACCAAAATGATGCGGCGTCCACCGCTGCGGTCATCCCGAAGCGCATGGTTGATCAGGGCCTCCTGGCCGGAAGCTGCGTAGACGATTTCGTATAGTTCACCGTTTGCAAAGAAGATAAGCTTGACCGGAAAATCACCGGGAGCATGGTATTCCACCTGCCCGATAAAATCCAAGAGTACCCAGGCAGCCCGTATCAGGGAGTTGTCTGATTTTGCTGCCCAACCAGACGGAAAGTAACCGCCTGTATCAGTTTGAAAAATACGGCCCTGCTTTTGTAGATGGGAGAGCAGGGTCTTGATGATTTCTTCTTTGCCAGGGTGAAAGCAAAGAAGCTGCTGCATATTGAGACCGGGATACATCGTGACGATCCGCAGCAGAGCCGCAGCTTCATTTCCATAGATTTCAGCCCTGGTCTTCATGGGTATCACCTCCAATGGCGTAATATAGGCGTATTCAAGACGCATTAAAATAGGAAGGAAAGCCAGTCAGTGTAAGCCAAAAGATGATCTGGTTGGCAAAACTGGCTTTTAGGCGTAATGCAGACGCAAAGCAGACGCATAGCGGCGTCTGGCAGGAAAGTTGCACATGGGAATCACCTCGCTCTTCAAATTGTTATATCTGCTGTTCGGCAGATGTGGATTGTTCACGGCGTTTTCGCTCTACGATTTCACGCAGCTCGCGGCGGTCGGTAGTAATCAGATCCTTTTCCAGAGGGCTGGCTTTGAATTCCACCATAATATTGTTGTTATTGGTAGAAATCAGACCGTGACCTCTTTCAAAGTGAGTGATCTCCATTGTTTCAGCATCGGACAGGTGCAGGGCTTCCTGTACCCGCTGGGCTTCGTCGTCCTCCAGATTCAGAATGATCTTGGTCTTGGAGTTGTTGATGATGCCCTTACCAAATCTGCCGCCGTCAAGGTCAAAGAAATCGGCAAGATCCTGGCTTGCAAAAATCGAGGCGCCGCCGTAACCGCGTATGGTTTTGGCAATTTCCAAAAGGAAATCGCCAGCCAATCTTACACCAGCAGCACCGGCACCGGATAGAAGCTGCCAGCACTCGTCGATGAAGATGGCTTTTTCTTCTGTACGGTCGGCTTTGGCTCTGTCCCAAACAAAGTCCAGCGCCACAAACATACCTACGGTGAGCAGGTCTCCGGTGAGGGAGGAAATATCCAAAACAGTGTACTTGTTGTCGAGCCGAACATTGGTCTGCTTATTGAAGGTGCTGGCGCTGCCGTTTACCAGACGGTTTAGGATGTGGGCCATGCGCATCGTTTCCTTGGAGGTTTTCAAAATTTCGTACAGGTCACCAAGCACCGGCATTTCACGGTACTGGCCGGGCTGTGCAGGGTCTTCCAAAGAGGCGTTATCATGAGTGATGCCTTTTGTGTTATAGGTACGAACAAGGGCTTCGTCCAAAAGCTGTCGTTCTTCGTGAGACATATCGGGGATCAGCAGACTGAAAAATATGTGGAGCTGCTGGATCTTTGCTGCAAGTTCAGATAACTGAATGCCTGGACCGTCCAGAATTTCATTCACCGAGCGGTCTACCCGCCGAATCTCCATAACATTGATGCAGTGGGGACTGGCCGGTGAAATCTGGATAAAGGAGCCGCCCACATTGGAGCAGGCGCGATGGAATTCATGGCCTTTTAGGGGCGCAACAATGAAAATGGGGATATTTTTCCGCCTCATTCGCAGCGCCATCAACTGCATGGTAAAAGTTTTGCCGGCTCCGCTCGTGCCAAGGATCGACATATTGGCGTTCTTATAGACCGCAGAATTGAAGATGTCCACGATAATAAGGGAGCTGTTGTACTTGTTGACGCCCAGCAGGATACCGTTATCATCACACATCTCATAGGAGGTAAAGGGATAACAGCTTGCCGCACCGCCTGTCAGCAGGTTGCGTTTACCGCGCTCATACAGTTTCTTTTCCATTGCCACCAATGGAAGGGCAGATAAAAACGCCTGTTCCTCCCGAAAATGGCAGGTGCAGGCGTTCATGTCTTGTGAGAGCAGGAGCTTTTTCATTTCGCTGACCTTCCATTCCAAGTCTTCCTCGTTGGAGGCAGTAATGGTAATCAGCAGATTCAAGTAGTAGAAGTCCTCGTTGTTGGCAAGGCCCTCTTTGAGAAAGTACCCGCTTCGGATAGCGCCATCAATGTCATCAAAGTCGGTGTTGGTGTCGCTGGCGTCCTTGATTTTGGAACGGTTGATACGCAGCTGCTGTCCGACTTTCTGGATGATGGTTTCTTTGGGCTGACGGGAGAGTAACATATCCATATCGATCCCGTCACCGGCATTGACGATAAGACTGAGCCAGCCGGCTGGAACCTGCGTTTTGTAGCCATCAGAGGGCACCAGCAAATAAGCATAATACAGACCGTCAATGCAGATATGGTGACCATGCGTGAAGTCAATGCTTTTTGGCGCACAGAATTCGGTGGCAGGGATATGGTCGATCTCACTGTCGCGCCCTTTGGCAAGGTACTCAGCCACAACCTCCTGTGCCCGGACGGAGAGCGGCTTTACAGCACTTTCATTTCTGCAGAGCAGGTTATAGAGGACATCTACGGTAAACTCATCCCAGTTTTCCGGAACGAGGACCTCGTTACCGCACTGACGGAGGTAGTTGGTAGCAGTATGGACTGCACTTTGCAGGGCATTGATTGCCTCGCCTTCTTCATCAGAGCGCTTGGTGTTGCTCCACGGCTCATATTCAAAAATCAGGAAGAAACGTCGGGTAATTGCCTCACGGGAACCGATCTGCTGAACGAACTGGAGGTAGTCTTCCTGCATGAGCAGACACTGTTCATTGGTCTCCTGTTCCATCTCCTTCCGAACGGTATCCAGATGGCGGTTGATCTCTGCCCGACGTGTCAGTACCTTGATTTGCAGCTTGATGGGGCTGATTTTCAAGTAGGATACAAAGGAATAGATGATGTTCCGCTGTTCCTGGGCGCTGCGCAGCATAAAATTGATGGGTACTACCTCGACGACCTTGACATAGCGGTGGTCCTTCGTGTAGATGATGCCGTTTTCAATTTTGGAAATCGGCAGATAATCTGCTACCGGGTTAAGGCAGGCGGGCTTCGGCTCCTGGGTGCGGATAGGGCGTTTTACTTTGCGCTCCTTGGAGACCTTCTTTTTTTGCTTGGCGGCTTTCTTCTCCTTGGCAGGCTTCTGCTTTTTCACAGGACGGAGTTTTTGGCGGATCTCGTAGCTACGAACTTCATCAAACTCCGCTGGGAAATCCTCTCTGCCGGAGCGCCGTGACCGTCTGGGAGCCTTGTCGGGCTTGTGTACCTTCTTTTTAATATGCTTGCCGCCATGCTCTGCCGCCGGAACCGCATCTTCTGCGCTGTTACCGCCTATAATGCGGCGGTTTCGCAGGTACTTTATGAAAATCAGCAGAAAAGAGGAAAGGCTCTCACCGGAAATTCCGATAAGCGCCACCAATGCTGCTGGCAGTGCGGTCAGGCACAAAGCGATGATACGGGCAGTCAGGCTAAGAGGGAGCAATGAAAAAACCGGCACACCAATGGCAAATGCCAGGATGCCGGCTTCAATCACATTTCGGGCTTTGAACATACCACCGAAGAAGGTGCCTGACTCGATGAAATTCGGTGGTATTATGTAGGTATCTCGGTCGATTTTATGATTCATGATTAACCTCGTTTCCGAAGCCGGGCGGGCACATCAGCCGATAATCCAGAACGGACCGCCAGCTCCAGCGCGCCGGCTGGCCTCATTTAAGATAATGGACAGATCCCAGAGCTGTTCGCTCCGTGTGTAACTGGCAGGGTCAGCCACCATGATCTTGCCGTCTTTTACGCCACGCAGGACAATGAAGTGACCGGATGAGGTAAAGTGGCCTTCAGACATGATTGCTACTACCAGTTTACCATTAGCCAGTGCGTCTGTGATGCGCTGTGGTTCCGCAGTGGTACAGCCGGAAACCGGAAGCCCCCATTCCCCAGCGGCGGCAGGTATCAGTGCATGGTAAGAACCACTGCTTTTACACCAGTAGCCGTTGTTGTAAGACCACTCGGCCATCTCCACAGGATCAACCATATCGTCTGTCAGAGAGGACACCACGATTGCCATAGCGGTAGGGCCGCAGCCATAACCGCCAATATTGTCCGTGCCATAGGCTTTACCGGCATAGCGTTCATCCAGCTGATTGTAGTAAACAACAGGTGTGATCCCATCGGTGAAAGTAACATCGCCCAGAGAGGTGATGCTGTTTCCGGTCCACGCTTCCAGATTCTGCAGCAGACCATCGCCCAAGAACAGGCTTAGGTTGGAGGCATAATCGGCTGCAAGCTCCTTTTGGTCATCGGTAAGCTGGAATACAACATCAGAAAAATAGGACTCACCGTTGTAACGGACAGTATAGACCATCCATGTTTCTGGCTCTGTTGTTTCTTCCCCAGTCTCCGGATCGGTCACGGTGCTCTCACGAATCTCTTGCTTGCTGGTGTAGGAATATAGATGCTGCTTGTTTTCCCGCAGGGTGGCGGCAAGGTCATTTAGAGAAATGCTTTCAAAATCCTTGTCTTTGGCTGCACAATACTGAGAAATAAACAGGTTGGCGTTATAAATAGGCCCGCCGGAATAAGCATTTTTGACCTCCATATGGTCGGCTCCCGATGCCGCAAAGTCAGCTTCGATCCGGGCAAGTACATCATCCAGTGCCTCGCCCAAGATGCCGTTGAGGGTAAAGGTGATCTCGTTGGCGTTCTCAATAATCGCTGTTTCGCTATTCAAAATCGGAATTTCGGGGTCAGATGGCGAAAAGGCATTGGTCAGTCCGCCGAAAATAAGACCGGGGAGCATGAGAACAAATAATACCGGCAGCATAAGCAGGGCAATGACTGCCACAATGATTTTTCCGATATGCTTCCGACCTGCCCACACTGCGCCTGCAACTGCACCGTAAGGACCGCCTGCGGCAGCGCCTTTGGCAGCGGAGGAAATAGCTTTTCCGGTTTTGATTGCACCGCGGATGGTATGCGCTGCGGAGGCGCCGGTCTCCACAGCTTCGGAAAAACCGCTTTTCTGATCTTCTGGCATTTATATCTTGTCCTTTCTCCTCGGGGCTGGAGGCAGCTTTTTGACAATGGACTCGTTGAAGGCGATAGAACCGTCAGGGGCCATATAGGGCGATTTGTCAACAGCATCCACAGCGTACTGCTTATACCATGCTGTACCATCCACGGCATGAACGGTGGTGTACTGGCCTTCCGGGGCAACATATTGGTCTGCGTGGTACATACCAAAGGAGATGCCTTCGGGATGTTCCGCAGTTACTTCTGTACCGGTGATGCGGCCGCCGCCGATTTCGACATTCTGGAAGGTCGGAACATTTTCAGCTCCGGATTCCAGTGCCGCGTATCCCATGTAAGAGTGCAGGGCTTCGGCGGCTTTTTCACCGGAAATGGAACCCATTTGGCTGATACTGCCAGTGGCTACGCTGCCGATTACATTGTTGGCAAAATTGCCGCCCTTACTGACGGAAGAAGCGTACATATGGCCGCCGATCCCTCCGGCTGCAGCATCGCCTAAAAGACTGCCAAGACCGGAGGGCTTGGAGCCGGGAGTTGTGGTGGCTGTTTTGATGGCGCTGTTTGTGACTTTTCGGCTCACCACTCCAGCAAGACCGCCGCTGGCAAACCCTGCTCCAAAGCCGCCGCTGCCTTTACCACCGTTTGCGTTGACATTGGTGGAACTGCTGTTCCTCCCGCCGCCAAAGTGGTGACTGGAAAAGTTCTTGATGCCGCCGATGCCTCTGGCAGCAATCATAGCCTCAGCCAACATGCTGCCGCCGGTATGTCCTACATTGACACCCAGGCTGGAGAGGAAAGAATCGATTTTCTGACCGACTTTGAGAAAGCCGATAGCACAGAGAAACCAGATAAACACATTGCCGGAAACGGCTTCTTTTCCCACAGCGTCTACCTGAGCCTGCACATCGCTTTCGGAGATAGCGGCAAAAGCCGGCTGGCAGAGCAGGCAGGAGAGAATTGCGACTGTAAAGGCCGCAAATAAAAATTTTTTGAGTTTCTTCAAGGATAAGACCTCCTTATAACGAAAGCGGGTTCGCAAGGAAGGACCCCACCATGCTTGTGAACAGGCGCAGGCACCAGGCGTTCATGACCAATAGGAAAATTTGACCGCCAAGCATCCGGCACCAGGATTTCCAGATGTTTGCTGTGGTCTGGCTGGCGCCCATAGAAAAAGCCACAGGAGCCGTGTAGACCAGTACACCGAGCAGCACATACCGTTCGGCTGCCTCGAACAGAAGTTTTAGGTAGTTCCAGGCCAGGATGAGAACCAAAATCAAGGTAATCAGTGCCACAGCCCCATTGGCACACACACCGATGATGACCAGCATCACGGAATTGAAGTCTGCAAAGCTTAATGCAGGAAGGTCGGACTCCATGATCCAGTGGTAGGGGGTGCCGCCGATGGTAAGAACAATATTGACGATTTCATCTGAAAAGAGCGTCAGCAGGATAAAAATAACGGAACGGATACTCAGCTTTACCGGGTCTTCTGCTTCCACACCTGCGCCAAGACCGAAGTTTTTGAATAACTGCCAGACCCAGTTGAGCAGGATGATCCCGATTGCCAGAGCCACGAAAACAGAGTACATAGTCTCTGCTGCGGGAAAATAACGCAGAAATACAGCCATATCACAGCCCAGCGCACCCAAAACCGATGTGGTCACCAGATCAAGACCGGCCATTACCTGTTCTGCGATCCATTCCACTATGCCGTCTAAAATGCCCATAAATGCAAGCCTCCTTTCCGGCGAGCAGTCAGACGGTCAATCAGCCTGTCCATTGTCCGCCACTAAAGAGCGGCGTCACATACGCCATGATAAAGCCCAAGCCATTGAGGATAGCCCAGGTGATACAGATTCGTTTGAGCCAGGCGCGGCTTTCATCCACCGTCCGTCCGGAACGGGAGAAGTTCATGAGCAGCAAGGCTACCGAAGCAGTGACGATGGCGGCGATAGTGGAGATGGCAAGGATTTGGGTGTATACATCCTGCATGATCTCTTTGGCCTTGGTCCATACATCTGTTGCCGCATAAGCCGGCTGGCAGAATATCATGGACATCATCACACACAGGAAGGCGCTGTAAGCCACTTTGGGCAGCGAAAGCCTGCGCTTGGACTGGGTATCCGGCTCCTGAAGCTGCGGAGTTTGAGGGGTTTTCGTTTTCTTCAATTTGCGATCCTCCAATTCTGAATGATTTTTTGATGCTCAATAGGGAACAGAAAAACCCACACCTGTCAAAACAAATGTGGGCTTTCAAATGGCCGGGCGGCCATCTGGGCAGCAAAAAAGCACCCTGATGAAAGGTGCCGTTACTGTCCTGTTCGGTTTTGGGTGCAAGTTTGAGCATATTCAGTTTAACACATCGGTATTTACACTGAAAGAGCAGAACCATGCCAATTTTGTTCCCGAATTGTGCCAATTATTTGCCCGATTGTCCGGAAGATGATTTTGGCTCTGGGAAGAACTGCTCCAGCATGTCTAAACTGTCCTTGGAGGTATAGCCCCAAAGAACGGAACTGAGGGCTTCAATGGCTTCCCGGCGTTTGCGGTAGTAAGTTCTGAAACTGATGTCGCGGATATGCGGTCGCAGGGTCTCGATAATTTCCTCAACATTTTTGAGCTGCTGCGGCGAGAGGAAGGAGTAGTACAGCAACCAGTAATATGCCTCACCGTTTTTGTGCTTGGTACGCAGCAATTCGATTGCGGAATCCAGCAGCTTGAGCATTTTGTGGCTGCGTTCAATGCATTTGGCATGATGCTCGATGTCGCTTCCGGCCAAATCAGCGCCAGCCAGATAGACTGAATCCAGAAAATCCTCAATGGAGGTACCATACTCAATCTCAAACTTGGTGCGGACATGCTGGACAGAAAGCTCCAGGCTCCACACAACATCCCGGTATTTTTTCAGCAGTTTCCAGGTATCATGGTACAGGGGATTATCAGCAACATCAGGTTCAACAAATTTTCTCATTTCAGGTTCCTCCTATTTTCGTGCTCCTCAGAGGGAGTGAGTGTAAGTTCAAAAGTGGCGATTGAAGTGTTTGTGCCGCAGAGGATGGTCAGACCAAAGTGGACTGTAGATTTCCCTCGCGCACGCGGAATCAACTCTTCCCAGCAGTCGTCCGATAAGGGATATAACTTATAGCGGGAGAGTGGGCAAGAAAAGCAGGAAATCCCTTGCGTAGATAGGATGTCAGCCATCTTGCGGAGTATCGTTTCAATGTGCGATTTTGAAACGCTGGAAAGTGCATCCGAAACAATGACCTCATGCTCAGAGATAGAATGGCTCTCTTCGGTTTCAGCAGTTTCCGGAAGCTCCAGATGAATGTTTAAGGTCATGGCAACTTCCTCCTTGTCGATTAAAACATCGGAAATCTCAAACATGGTGGACAGGTAGTTCTGCAGGTAGATCACGCTTCCATGCCGGCCGGGAAACGACATGATAGAGATATACCCAAGACCGTCCAGCTTTTTCAGTATCCGGCATACGGTAGCGCGTGACAGCCCCCAGCGGCAGGAGAGTTCGGTATAACTGACCAACGGGTTTCCTGTACCATTGCGAAAGTAGGCTACCGGACCGACCTCTGACCCCTGCACCTGCGTATCGTTGTAGACAGCGGATACCCACAGATCCAGAACGATGTCCATTTCAGAGCAGCGGGCAGAGCTGACCAGTTCCAGGGCAACAGAGACTGGCAGGAAGAAAAAACCGGTATCCTTTTGGCAAGGGGCATTGTACTCCAGTGCGGAATTGTGGCGGGCCCAGTGGAGGATTTTATATTTGACTACATTGCCACGGCCCAGCAGTGTATAGGAAATCAAGTGCTGCTTCTGAAGGGTATCCAGCATGGACAGCGCCTGCCGATGAAAGCGGGTGCGGAACCAGCAAGACAGTTCCTTGACGGTGCAGACCCATTCGCCGGGGGAGACTGTGTAACTGATCCCGTCAATACGGCGATATGAGGTGCGGAAGTTTGCATAGCTGCAAAGTACAGTAAAATGAAAAAGGCCGGAGCCTCCGTTTATGCGGATGCTCCGGTCGTTGATCAGTTTGTGGATGAACTCACGATAAATCCGGCATCGTGGGTAATCTACCACTTGTTTGATTTGAAGTTGGTATTCTGGCATAGTGAACCTCCTAGTTTTTTATGCAGACAAGTAGTTCGCTGAAAAATGTTGACTTGAATAACTGATGGGGGTATACTCATATTTGTATGAGCTGCAAATAAGCAGTTTGTGCATTGCTGGTTTCCGCAGTTTTAGCATTGATACCTTATAATATAGGCTAAAAGCGATAAAGAAACAGTATCAGGGATGTTCTTCATGGCTCTACAATGTGCCAGTCCTTTTCATGGAAAATTTATCCAATTTTTGACATTTTGGAGCTGACACACTTTTTTCACAAAAAAATATGCCTACAAACAACTACAATTTTTATACAACTTTTCGAGTGAAGCGGACGGTCAAATAGGACACAGGACGAATGATAAATAGTTTCAAAAACCCAGCAATTATGCGGATTTTGCGCACTACGGAGCGGCATGGGGCGGGATGGAGAGAGCAAAATTTTATTCCCGACTTGGTTACTGTATGGTGTATATTTTCTTGTGATAGTAGTGCTGCTTATTGCTCCTAAGATGAAGAAGTGAGGAACTTCAAGTTTGTCAACTTGCTCTTTGAGAGAGGAAAAATCCTTTTCTCAAAGGGCTTTCTATTTATCCGGATATTCGCAAACTGCAAGATAAAGCTAAGACTTCATATACTCTAAGCACAAGGAGGTTGAGGCTTGGCTATGAACAACAGTTTAGCAAAAGTACACCCGGAGCTTGTTTCGGAGTGGTCGGAGAAGAATTTATCGCTTATGCCTGTAACATTACGTTCGGTTCAAATAAAAAATGAAATCCAGCAGAGGTGCCCGACAGCGATGGTATTCTACGGTCAGGACACCGGTTGCAAGCTGCAGGAAAATCACGATGAGCTGGGCGTTCTGCTGCCGCTTAAGGAGTTTGAGCATAACATCCTGCACCATCTCGAGCAGGTGGATGGCATTGTGCTGCGCTGTCGCGAGGAAATGATCCATCAGGCAGGCAAGGACTCGCTGCCGTTGTAAAACGAATAACAAAACCGCTGCTATGAGGAAAAACTCACAGCAGCGGTTGTGGCTTGTCTGCAGAAAATCAGGTGCAGTAACGGAACATCTTATCCGTCATAATGCGGGCGAAGATCAGTCCGAGCGGGAGCGCGAGAATGATCAATGTGGCAGATGCGAACCACGAAGCGGAAATACTCAGGTTCATCGTACCGAGATTGTAAACTACACGGTAGAGATACAGACCGTGCACCTGCTCGATCTCGTCAAGATGGGTGTGCAGCTGCTCGCCCGTCATGCGGGAGCAGCTGTCGGCAAACTCAGCGATGAACTGCTCAAGTCGGTTGAGTTTTTAGGTGCTGACACCTGTACTGGTCAGCGTAAGCATCTGCAAAAACGCCTGCTCCGATGTTCCATCTGACAACATCGGAGCAGGCGATAAAAAAGGGGAGTCAGCGGGTAGCCTTCAGGCGTGCCATAGCACGGGCCAGAGCCGCTTTGGAGAGATGATATTCACGAATACTCTGCTTCTGGCGCAGCCGTTCTTCCGCGCGCTCTTTGGCGCGTTCGGCACGCGCACGGTCGATTTCGTCAGGACGTTCGGCGCTGGATACCAGAAGAATGCAGTAGTCCGGCATAATTTCTGCGAAGCCGTCGCTGACAACGACCTCGTGCGGTGTGCCGTCTGTCTGGAACCGCACCGTACCCGGACGGAGTGCGGTAACGACCGGCTCATGTCCCGGCTGCACGCCGTATTCACCGTCGAGTGCAGGCATAGTCAAATTGGTTGCCGGTCCGGTGTAAAACTGCCGGTCCGGCGTGATGATCTCCAGATAGAAGGTGTTCTCCATCAGAGTGCCCCCATATCCTTGGCCTTTTTGTGGACCTCGTCTACCGTGCCGACCATGGAGAAGGCAGCCTCCGGATACTGGTCAAGTTCACCGCCGAGCAGCGCTTCAAAGCCGCTGATGGTGTCCTCAAGCGTTACATAGCGCCCTTCCAGACCGGTAAACTGCTCGGCAACCGAGAACGGCTGCGAGAAATACTGCTGCATGCGGCGGGCACGATCGACAATGCGGCGGTCGTCTGCACCAAGCTCCTCCATACCGAGGATGGCGATGATGTCCTGCAGTTCGCGGTAACGCTGCAGCAGCTCCTGTGCGCCGCGTGCGACCTTGTAATGCCGCTCACCGACAATATCCGGCTCGAGGATACGCGAGGTGGAATCCAGCGGGTCAACGGCAGGGTAGATGCCCTGCTCGACAATCTTACGGGAGAGGACGGTCTTGGCGTCCAGGTGGGTAAACGTGGTCGCCGGAGCCGGGTCGGTCAGGTCATCCGCCGGAACATAGACCGCCTGCACGGACGTGATTGCGCCGTCCTTAGTGGAGGCGATACGCTCCTGCAGAGCACCGACCTCATCAGCCAGCGTCGGCTGGTAGCCGACCGCCGAGGGCATGCGGCCCATCAGTGCGGAAATCTCCGAGCCTGCCTGTACATAGCGGAAAATATTGTCGATAAACAGCAGCACGTTCTGCTTTTTCACATCGCGGAAGTATTCCGCCATGGTCAGACCGGTCAGTGCAACGCGCATACGCGCTCCGGGCGGTTCGTTCATCTGGCCGAACACGAGCGCGGTCTTGCTCAGTACGCCGGATTCCGCCATCTCGCGCCACAGGTCGTTGCCCTCGCGGGTGCGTTCGCCGACACCGGTGAAGATGGAGTAGCCGCCGTGCTCGGTGGCGATGTTGTGGATCAGTTCCTGAATGAGCACGGTCTTGCCGACACCGGCACCGCCGAACAGACCGATCTTGCCGCCCTTGGCATACGGCGCGAGCAGGTCGATGACCTTGATGCCGGTCTCGAGAATCTCGGTCGTCGGGTTCTGCTGTGCAAAATCCGGCGGCGCACGGTGGATGGACCACTTTTCCGGTGCGTTTACATCGCCCTTTTCGTCGATCGGCTGACCGAGCACGTTGAACATGCGTCCAAGGGTCGCTTCACCGACCGGCGCTTCAATCGTGTGACCGGTGGACAGCACCTCGTCGCCGCGGCCGATGCCCTCACTCGGGGAGAGCATGATGCAGCGCACGGTGTCGCCGCCGATGTGCTGTGCGACCTCCATCATGCGCGGCTGTCCGTCCGGTGCAACGGTAAGCGCTTCATTTATCTCAGGCAGGCTGCCGCCGTCAAAAGCAACGTCCACAACCGGACCTGTTACCTGTACCACGGTACCTTTGCGTTTCATAGTAATTTCCTCACTTTCTATGCGCGTCTGCCGTCTGCGAGAAAGCGGACGGTCCGCGTCGGAATCGGACGGCGGGGCTGCGGTGTTTCCGCGGCGCTGCCCTGTGTGCCGCCGACGATCTCGGTGATCTCCTGCGTGATGGCGGACTGCCGTGCGCGGTTGTAGCGCAGCGACAGCGATTTGAGCATATCGCGTGCGTTGTCGGTCGCGGAGTCCATTGCTGTCATGCGGGCATTCTGCTCGGCGCAGAAGGACTCGACCAGCGCGCCGAACAGCTCACCCTTGACATAGCCGGGCACGAGATGCTCGAGTACACGGTCTGCCGAGGGCACATACTGCACCATCTGATGATACGGTCCGTGTTCACTCGGGCGCGGCTCCCATGGGAACGCGTCAATGTCGAGCGGCAGCAGCTTCTGCACGCGCGGCTCAAGCCGCATAGGCGTTACCATTTCGGTGTAAACAACGTACACGTCGTCCAGCTGACCTTCGCGGAACAGACGGATGAAAATATCCGCAATGTCCCGCGCACGGGCAATCGTCGGGTCCTGCACGGTGAACATGAACTCGCCGTCTACGCGGATGTCGCGCTCGGCGAAGTACGCGCGACCCATCTGACCGATGAGGAACAGCGTTGGATCGTCCTCCTGCGCAAGATGCTTCTCGGCCAGACGCAGCACATTGTGATTGTACGCACCGGCCAGTCCCTTGTCGCCCGTGATAACAATGTAGCCGGACTTGCGGTGCTTGACCTCGGGCCGCTTGTCGAAATAAATATGCTCGATTTCAGGGGAATGGTGCAGAATATCGGCAATCGTGGAGCTGATCTTGAGAAAATACGGCTGCACATTGTTCAGCTGCTGCCTTGCCTTGCGCAGCTTGGAGGACGAGATCAGGTACATCGCGTTTGTGATCTTGAGCGTTTGCTGCACACTGTCAATGCGGGTGCGGATCTCCTTTATGCCTGCCATGCTGCGCTCACCTGATCTTTATAGGTTTTCAGGGCTTCCCGGATCTGCTCGGCAGCCGTGCCGGTCAGGGTACCGGTGGACTGAATCTCTGTCAGCAGGGAATCAGGCAGACTGTCGGCAAATTTCTGCACAAAATCGCGTACCTGGTCGAGCGGAACATCGCTCAGCAGACCGTTGGTAGCCACATACAGGATAACCGCCTGCCGCCACACCGGCATCGGGTGGCACAGCGGCTGCTTGAGGATTTCCATCAGGCGTTTGCCGTGCTCGAGGGCCTGCTGAGTGTCCTTGTCCAGATCTGAGCTGAACTGGGTGAATACCTCCAGCTCGCGGAAGCGGGCAAGATCGATACGCAGCGTACCGGCGGTTTTCTTGATGGCCTTGGTCTGTGCTGCACCGCCGACACGCGATACCGACAGGCCGACGTTGATTGCCGGACGCTGACCGGCAAAGAACAGGTCGTTTTCCAGATAAATTTGACCGTCCGTGATGGAAATGACGTTGGTCGGAATGTAGGCGGAAACATCGCCTGCCAGCGTTTCAATGATAGGAAGCGCGGTCATCGAGCCGCCGCCGTACTCCGGCGTCAGGCGGCAGGCACGCTCGAGCAGACGGGAATGCAGGTAGAATACGTCGCCCGGATACGCCTCACGGCCGGGCGAGCGGCGCAGCAGCAGCGACAGCGTGCGGTAAGCGACTGCGTGCTTGGACAGATCGTCGTAGACGATGAGCACATCGCGGCCCTGACTCATGAAATACTCGCCGATAGCGGCGCCGGCATACGGCGCGATATACTGCTGCGGCGCACCGTCTGCTGCGGTGGCGGAAACAATGATGCTGTAATCGAGTGCGCCGTATTTCTCGAGCGTACCGCGCAGTCGCGCCACTGTGGATGCCTTCTGGCCGATGGCAACGTAAATGCAGATCATATCCTGCCCCTTCTGGTTCAGGATGGTGTCGATGGCAATGGACGTTTTGCCGGTCTGGCGGTCGCCGATGATCAGCTCGCGCTGACCGCGTCCGATCGGTACCATCGAGTCAATGGCAAGGATGCCGGTCTGCATCGGCTGGTTTACCGGCTCACGCGATACAACACCCGAAGCCTCTCGCTCGATCGGACGGCGCTCGGTCGTTTCAATCGGTCCAAGGCCGTCAATCGGTTCGCCGAGAGCGTTGACCGTGCGGCCGATCATCGCATCGCCGACCGGAACGTCAGCCGCACGTCCGGTGCGGCTGACCGCCGAGCCTTCATGCAGGCCGTCCTCGCTGCCGAGCAGTACCACGCCGACGCTGTCACGCTTGAGGTCGAGCACGATGCCGTGCACACCGGTGTCAAACTGCACCAGTTCGCCGTATACAGCGCGGTTTAGACCGTAAACGGTGGCGATGCCGTCACCGACCTCGATGACCGTGCCGGTTTCGTCACAGCGCGTGCGGTTGTCATATTGTTCAATCTCCTCGCGGAGAATAGATAAAATCTCATCTGAATGGTTCAATGGTTTTCACCCCTTTACAGGTCATGCGCCAGTGCGCGGAGCTGTCCGCGCACGCTTTTATCGTAGGTTACGCCGTCGATTTCGGCAGTAAAGCCGCCGAGCAGCGTGTCGTCCTGCACGATTTCAAACGTAACCGCACAATAACTGTGTCGTGCGCACAGCAGTTTGGCAAGCGAACGCAGCGATTCATCATCCGGTTCGCGGGCACAGCGAAATACGCACAGGCCCTCGCCGCTGTCGCGCAGCTCAAGCAGACGAAACTGCCGGACGATCTCCGGCAGGAGCGCAAAGCGGTTTTTGTCCGCCAGCAGCAGATAGAAGTGCTTCAGCTCGCCCATCGCATCAAAATCGGGCAGGCGGGACAGCACAGCCTTTTTCTCCCGCGCGGAAACGGCAGGAGAGCACAGTGCATCCCATAACGGCGCACAATCGGTCAGATAATCGGCGGTGTGCTGCAGATCGCTCAGCGTGCAGCCGGTATGGCGCAGTGCACCGGCATACTGTACGGCGGTCGAGCTCATCATGCGGCCTCCGTTTCTTCACGCAGAAAATCGTCGATCATGGCGCGGTCGGTGTCGCTGTTCAGCTTCTGCCGGGATACCTTGGCGGTAGTCAGCAGAACGAGAGCGGTAATCTCCTTTTTCGCCTCACGGAGCATCTGCGTCCGCTCGGACTCCCGACGGCGGGCAGCCTGCTCATCGAGCCGCTGCACAGCGGTCTGCGCCTCTGCGACAAGACGATCGTACTCCTGCTGACCGCGTGCGCGGGCATCCTCGATGATCTGTGCGGCTTCCTGCTTTGCGGAAGCAAGCTGCGCGGCGTGCGCGGTCTGCTGCTGCTCAGCCTCGGCGAGACGCTTGTCCGCCTGATCGAGCGTGTCCGACACCTGCTGCGCACGGTCATCGAGCATTTGGGTAATGGGGCCGAACAGGAATTTCTTCATCAGCACGAACAGGATGAGCAGATCAACAAACACCCAGATAATCTGCGAATTTAGATTGAGGATCATTCGATCTCACCCCGATCAATTCATGAAAATAAGCAGGATACCGATCAGAAAACCGTAGATGGCGGTTGCCTCGGCCAGTGCACAGCCGAGGATCAGGTTTTTGCTGATCTGGCCGGAGGCCTCCGGCTGACGCGCAATGGCTTCCGAGGATTTCGCGGTTGCATAGCCGATACCAAGACCGGCACCGATGCCGGTCATAACTGCAATAGCTGCACCAATAGCAATACTCATTTTTTGTGGTCCTTTCTCAGATAAAACAGTGCTTATTCAAGCGATTCCGACAGGAAAAGTGTTGTCAGGAATACAAATACGATCGCCTGTATCATGCCGTCGAATACATCGAAATACAGGCTCAGCGGGATGGGGACAACGACCGGAACGGCCATTTTGACCAGCTCCATGATAACGAATCCGGCGAAAATGTTGCCGAACAGTCGCATGCAGAGCGACAAGGGCCGAATGCCGATCTCCATAATGTTGAGCGGCGTGACGACTGCAACCGGTTCGCTGAACTTTTTCAGTCCGCCGCGCAGACCGTGGAACCGGAACTGCGAGCCGTAGATCAGCAGGGCGCTCATGATCGCCAGACCGGCGGTGACGTTCAGGTCTTTGGTCGGCGGCGTTACGCCGAACAGACCGGCCATGTTCGCCAGCGCAAGATACAGGCCTACCGTGCCGAGGTACGGAGCGAAGGTGCGCCAGTATTTGTCGCCCAGTGTGTCGCGGCAGAAATTGTTGATGAAGCCCACCAGCATCTCTGCGGCGATCTGCTTTCGCCCGGGACGCTTGCGCAGTCCGTGCGTCAGCCAGATGGCAAGCAGGGTCAGCACAACTATGATCGCCCAACTTACCACAGCGGATTCCGGAACCGGTATTCCGCCAAACAGCGGAATCTCGAACGCAATGTGGGTTTGCAGTTCGGCATTCAATTCCGCTTTGATTTCACCCAAAGGGCATCACCTCGTTTGTCTATAGAAGTTGGTTTACGCGCTTATTGTAAAAACCTGTCGGAGTTTACGCAAGCTTATGAAACTAAAAAAAATTAACCCGCGCAATTTGACAGATTTGCATAAATCTGCAGAGGGGATTTGATGAATGTTGACCAGTGTGTTATGATATGAAGTATCTTCTTAAAAGGAGTGGATGAATTTGATAAATGCACGTTCTTCCGGCTCGCTGCACCGGCAGGTGCGCCGGATGCTGATCCTGTGCATTGCGGTGGTGGTGCTGCTGTCCACGTCGGTCGGTTTGGGCATCAGCCTGTATCAGGAGGTGCGGACGCGCGACCAGCTGCTGTCCAATGCGGCGCAGATGGCGGCAGACGCGCCGCTGCTGACCGAGGATATTCGGGCAGATAACGCACAGCAGTATTTGGCGCGGACCGTACAGCGTGTATCTGAAGTAGATATGCTCGGCGTGTATGATATTAAGGGCAAGCCGACAGTGTTTTACGATCTCGTGTCCGGTGCAGGCGACGCATCTTTGCTGCCCGAACTGAAAGCTGATACGGTCAGCCGCCTGTGCAGCGAGGAAAAGCCGGTGCTCTCGAACGATGAGATGCCGGACGGCGCGGATCGCTGTGCCTATGCTGTCATGCGCGATGAAAACGGGCAGGCGACCGGTATCGTCATGGCAGGGCTGTATCTGCGCTCCTACCATCGGACGGTGCTGCGTGTGCTGCTGTCGTATCTGCTCATCACGCTGTGCGCGCTTGGCATCGGCAGTCTGCTCAGCGTGCGGTTTTCTGAGCGGGTCAAGCGGGAACTGCTGGGCTATGAGCCGGACGCGTTCCGTCAGCTGTTTCTGCAGCGCATGGATATTCTGGATGCATTGGATGAGGGTCTGATGGCGATCGACGAACACAGCATGATCACCTATATGAACCGTGCGGCAGCGGATATCCTCAAAATCAAGGTGAAGGATGCAATCGGTCAGCCGTTAAAGACGGTCTATCCGCGCTCGACGATGGCGCGCGTGCTGCAGACCGGCAAAAGTGAATACAACATCGGTCTGGAGTCCATCAAGCATGTTTCGGTCATTTCCGACCGTATGCCGCTCTGGCGGGACGGCAAGGTGGAGGGTGTTATCGCTATTTTCCGCAACCGGACCGAGGTCACGCGGCTGGCGCAGGATTTGACCGGCGTGCAGCACATAGTCGGTGCGCTGCGGGCGTATACGCATGAGTTTACCAACAAGCTGCATGTGATCCTCGGTCTGCTGCAGCTGGGCGAGGACAAGCAGGCGGAGGAGTATGTGCTGCATTTGACGCAGACGCGTGCGCACTCGATCGGCTATATTTCCGAGCGTATTCGGGAGCCGTCGGTTGCAGCGCTGCTGATCGGCAAGGTATATCGTGCGGCGGAGCTGGGTATCCGGTTTGTGCTCGACCCGGCGAGTGAGCTGCATGGAGACGGACGGTATCTTCCGGCGAGCAGTCTGATCACCATTCTTGGAAACCTGATTGAGAATGCGTTCGACTCACTGCGAAACGCACCGGAGACCGCACAGAAGGAAGTGACGGTCAGCATCCGCGAGGGCGAGCACGGTATGCTCATCAGTGTGGACGACAGCGGTGCAGGCATTGCTGCCGATAAGCTGGACCGCATTTTCGAGCGCGGCTTTTCCACCAAAGGAGAGGGCAGAGGTACCGGTCTGTCACTCGTCAAGGAGACTGTGGACGCGTTCCACGGGATGATTCGTGTGGAGTCCGAGCCGGGAATCGGCAGCTCGTTCATCATTACGGTTGCGGAATCCGCAAACGGACAGCAGTAAGGAGGAAATCCGATGTACACAACGGTTATTATTGAGGATGACCCGATGATCACACGGCTCAACCGCCGGTATATCGAGCAGGACAGCCGGTTTGCCGTCGTGCAGACGTTTTCGGCGGCACATCCGGCACTGTTCTGGCTGCGGCGCAACCCGATCGACCTGATTATTTTAGACGTTTACATGCCGCAGATGAGCGGCACCGAGCTGCTGCTGCAGCTTCGTGCAGAAGGCGTGGACGCGGATGTCATCATGGTCACATCTGCGAATGACGCAAAAACGGTTAACGATGCCGTGCGATTGGGCGCGGTGGATTATCTGGTCAAGCCGTTCGCGTATGAGCGGTTCCGGCAGGCGCTTGATGTGTTCTGCCGCCGGCGAGAAAGCGTGCAGCGCGACAGCTTCAGTCAGGATGTGCTTGACCATACGCTGTTTCAGGCGGCTGCGCCGACACCGCCTGTCACGCCGCCGAAGGGGCTGCAGAGCCAGACGCTTTCGCGCATTGAGGCATATCTGCGGGCCGCGCCGGAGACACGGCATACCAGTGATGAGATCGCATCGCATGTCGGTCTGTCGGTCGTGACCGTGCGGCGGTATATGAATTATCTGGCAGAGCAGCAGGTCATCGGCAGTGAGATGGATTACCGCACCGGCGGACGGCCGTGCCTGGTGTATTTTCTGAGAAAGTAACGATTTTCTCAAAACGAAGGATTTGCATAGCTCAAGCGTCAAGAAAAATGGGTTCTGTGAGCATTGACGCCGCAGAACATCGAATTTGAACAATCGACCCGTCGAGAATGGTCGGGGGTCGTAAGAAAGTAATATCGTATTTTTGCAGGAACGGCATGGCTTCGGTCATGCCGTTTCCTCCTTCATCAGTTCATTCAGCGGGATAAAGCCCACAAGGTCATAGGAAATGCGGATGTTCTGCCGCCGTTTGCCGCTGCTCTTGTCGGGAGCTTCAATATAAACTCCCTTAACAAGTTCCCGCAGAGCATACGGGGTAAGCTCGTCCAAATCCTTGTATTTGTGTACCCTCTGGATAAACTGCTCCAAATTTTCAATCTGTCGTTCCTGTACTTCAATATCCTGCTGCAAGGTCTGGATTTCCACTTTAAGCTGCTCCTGCTCGGTTTCGTAGCTTCTGCTCATCATGGAAAATCGTTCATCGTTGATGCGTCCCGCCACATTGTCCTCATAGATGCGGATAAACAGGCGGTCGAGCTCTCCCATGCGCCGCTGCGCCTGTTCCAGACGCTTGACGCTTGCACAGATTTTTTCCTCGCTGGACAGCAGAAGCTTGTGTTCCATAACTGCCCGGAAGTGATTCTCATACCGTGTCACATAGAAGATGACCGCTTTCATGTGCATCCAGACCAAATCTTCCAGAACAACAGCCCGGATAAAGTGCGCTGAACAACTTCCCGTGTTGCTTCGGTAGTTGGCGCATACAAAGTGATCCTGCCGCTTCTCAAAGTAGTTGGTGGTGCAGTACCGCATTTTCGCTCCGCAGTCGGCACAGTAAACCATGCCGGAGAACAGACTGCTCTTGCCTGTTTTCGTTCTGCGGTGACGCTGCTGCCGGATCTCCTGCACCTTGTCAAAGACTTCCTGCTCGATGATCGCCGGATGGGTATTGTAGAAAACCGCCTGTTTGTCGAGGGGCGTTTCCCTCTGCTTCTTGTCCCAGATGGAATTGGTGTAGGTCTTGAAGTTGACCGTACAGCCTGTGTACTCCCGCCGTTCCAGAATGTGAACAACGGTGTTGGTGTTCCAATGGTAGGGAACATCGGTTTCGGGGCTTGGAGTTTTGATGCCCGCCCTACGCTTGTAAGCGGTGGGGTTAAGCACCTTTTCCTCCTGCAAGAGCTTTGCGATCTGCATCGGTCCCCGTCCCTCCATGCACAGCTTGAAGATACGCCTCACTACCATTGCCGCCGCTTCATCCACGATCCACTTGGTTTTGTCTGCCGGATCTTTGAGATACCCAAACGGAACATTGGTTGTCAGCGGTACACCACGCTCACCCTTTGCTTTCTGCACAGCCCGGATTTTGCGGCTTGTATCTTTTGCGAAAAATTCGTTAAACCAGTTTTTGATACCGGCAATATCGCTGTCTGTGCTGTTGGGGTCGATGGTGTCAAAATGGTCGTTGATGGCAATATACCGCACATTGTACTTTGGAAAAGTAAAGTTAATATAAAGCCCGGTCAGCGAGGAATTTCGTCCCAGTCTGGATAGGTCTTTGGTAATACAGACTGCCACTCGTCCCGCTTCGATTTCCGCAAGCATGGCTTGGAAGCCGGGGCGGTCATAATTCGTGCCGCTGTACCCATCGTCCACGAAAAAGGTCGGATTCGGAAAGCGATTTTCTTTAGCGTACTGGAGCAGGATCATTTTTTGATTCTGGATGGAATTTGACACATCTTCTTTGCCGCCTTTTTTATCCTCTTTCATATCTTCCACGGATAGACGGCAGTAGAGTGCGGTGATTTTATCAGTTGCCCGTAACATTTCTGTTTCCTCCTTCAAAGGGGCAACTGCCAGTACAGGATTGGTTGCTTCTATTGTACCAAGATTCTGTGAATTTGTCATTCGCTATCCTCCAACTTTTCTGTAAACTTTTCAGCCATAATACGCTCCATTTTCTTATCCAGCGTTTCCGTTCCGTCATAAGTGCCTGTGACAGAGTAGATCGTGCCGCCGATCTCTTTCTGCAAGGTGAACTCCGGCAGCCAGAAAGCGGATGGATTTTTCACACGGATGTGTCCATCCTCGTCAAACCAGAAATTGTGTCTGGGATGGTCAGGCGGCAGCGGTGTGGGTTTAAGATAGGGGTCGGGGTTGGAGAAGTAATATCCCTCCGGCTCGTCATGCTCCTGCGGCTCCCATGCCTCGATTTCTGCCAAAAGCTCCGGGTCGATTTCATGTTCAAATGGTTTCTTCTTGCTCATAAGTGCCTCCTAAAAATGTGTAAAGATTAGTGTTCGATTTCTTGTTTTTTCTGCCGTGTAACAGCGTTCTGTCGCTCCTGCTCATGGATGACCTGCTCCACCTTGTATTTGATCTGCCAGAGCTTTTTCACCTCCGCATAGATGGGAGAAAGCTCCGCTTGCCCGGTCTTGTACTCCTGTTCCAGACGGTCACGCTCTTTGCGCCATGCGGTGATAGGCAGCTTGCCATCCTTGAAATGCGGTTTTAACTTGCGCTCTGCCATGTGATACAGGCGGAGTGCGTTTTCATTTTCGGACATAAACTGCTCCCGCTTGCCTTTCCATTTGATGGTCGCCAATTTGTCGGCAATGGGCTTACCCTCAGTGTAAAACTGCACCATACGGAGAAGTTCGTCCAACTCTTTCATGCGGTTGGATTTGCCACGCATGGAGTTTTTCAAAGTGTCGATGCGGTCACTCAGCATAGACACACGCTCCTGCAATTCCTCCGGCGTTGTGAGTTTATTCTGCATAAGATAATTGCAAATCTCGTTGAACTCTTTGAGATTGCCGATCTTTGCTTTCTGACTCCAAGCCCCGGCGTTACGATTGGTGTAATACTCGCTGAGAAGCTGCGCCAGATTTGGAACTTGCGGCTTGCTCAATTCCTCATGCGCTTCTTTCAGCCAATCAAGCAGCGCAGAGATTTTCTTTTTCAGATTGCGGATCAGATCGTTGGTCGCCTTGATCCAGCGGTTGAGATCACCCTTGTTGGTGCGGATGCCCTTTGCTTCCATAGCTCGGACGGTCACACCCTCATGGACAGTAGGGAGCTGGTCGATGCCCTGTCGCTCATAGCTGCGGTGGTCAATCCGGCAGTCCAATTCCTTTTCCGCAAACTTCTGATTGCACAGTTCAGCCCATGCTTGCCGCCAATGTTCCAAGGTGTCGGGACTGCCCCAGTCGGTAGTCGGCACAGCGTTGAATACATAGTTTCCTGCTTCATCACGGATACGCTCGCCATGTTCGTCCAGCAGATATTCCCGCCGCTGTTTGTTGCCCCATCTACCATGTTCATCCAGAGGACGGATAGGACACATGACATGGAAATGAGGATTGGAAATGCCGCCGTCATCCTTGTCGGGAGAGTGAACGGCGAAGTCCACCACCATGCCCCTGCTCACAAACTGCTCCAATAAAAATTGCCTTGCAAGCTCGATGTTCTCCTGCATGGAAAACTCGTTCTGCAAAGCAATGTCAAAGCTGTATGCAAGCTGCGCTTTCTTTCCCCGTTCCGCTTTCTCCACTTCATTCCATAGGGTTTCCCGATCAGAGAAAGAGGGAGGGGCATAGGGCGGCAGCAGGATTTCCGAACAAATCACGCCGCCCTTTTTGGTGTAGTCGCTGTCCTCACCGTAGTATTCGCTGTGCAGCTTTTCGCCGGAGCGATAGGCGGCAGACGCAATAGCGGATTGTCCTGCGCTGCGCTTGATTTGTGTCACATGAAAATGATATAGTGCGATACTCAACACCCCTCTTTCTGTTCAGCTCGGTTGTGTTCATTGACCGCCTCCATGAGCAAGCCCTTAATCTCCAAGACGGCAAGGGCTTTTTCAGCAAAGGCGTAAAACTCGGTTTCGGTCAAAACCTTTGTCAGCGGTGCGATGCTTTCAATGGCTGCGCCACGAGTGATAAGGTGGTGCGCCCGCTTGCGCCGATCACCTTTTTCGTAGTAGGTGATGCGGTTTTCAAGCTGTTGTTTTTTGTGTTGGAGCTGCGAGATCTTGCGTTCATTTTCCGCTTTCTCGGCTTCCAGTTGTGGGATAGTCTTCTGCTTTTTCACCATGTATGACCTCCTTGATTTTGATGTAGGAATATAAAAAGACCGCCTACCGAAAATCGGTAAACGGTCATGGGTACATATTCAAAACTTTGTGAGTGGCGCTGTTTGCATCAGCAAATTGTGCCACTCACAAAGTGTGCAGGGATAGACGCGCAAGCGTCGCAAGGGGTGCAGCCCCTTGTTCGGAACGAAGTGACGCAAAACAGCCCGGGCGATTGAAGTCCGGGCTGTCTGCCTCGCAGAGCGCACATACAGGGCTTCTCCCTGTATAGAAGTGCGCCCTTTGTTCCAAAGGGATTTCATTTATGCGACCAACCACTTATCAACATAAGCAGAAATTCTATTGCTCCAATCAATTTCATCAGTAGAATTATCTATTTCGTCAATGGCCGTCTGCAAAAACTTCTGAACATCTTGTGGTTGAGGTATGCCTTCGCTTGTATAGGAGTTTTCAATCAACCGCATAAACGAATCAAGTTCCAATGGGATAATCTTGGGCTTGCCTCCATAAGCAGCGATATTTCTGATCTGATTTAAGCCGAAGAAGTGTGCCCATGTTGCTCTGTTAATTGACGGAGCTATAAACAGGCAATAAGTGGTTTTTCCTGTCGCCTTTTGCAACTGAGCATAATGCCGTGTGACTGGCTCTCCCTCAGATTCATATTGCCGCTGTCCTCGCTGCAAGGTAACTTCAACCGAAAGAGCAAAGGTATCATAATCACATTCAATGTCCGGCATATTGCCTTGGGCTGTTGATGTGGGTCGCCCCGCGTCGTCAATCCTGAAATTGCCTTTAATAGTTCCGCCGTCCAGCATAGTCATGGCTCGCCATGTATTCCATTCGAGGAACAGGGGAGCATCGTATACCTCATCTGATAAAATCTCGTTGTATGTATCAATGACTTCTTGATACAGCGCATAAGACTTTAGTTCCTCGGTCTGCTTTTGAATAATTGCAGCCCGTTTTGCTTGAACAGCACTATCACGCAAATCTTTCAGCTCTTCGATTGTCTTTTCAGAAAGCTCTCGTTTAGTATACGAAAAATGACGCATCAGTGTATCCTCTAAATTGCTGCGGTCATCTGTATACAGACGAGGCTGTGCGGGGTCAAACAAATAATTCTTAAATGCAGTTACATCATCAATGTAGGTAGGCTCTCTCGGGACAGTTTCCAAAATAAAATCAATCTCTGGAATTTTATCTGGAGCGATCTGTATCGACCTACCATCAGAAACAAACATTTCGGTGAAACGGAAATAGCGGAAACACGCATCAGCATAGTCCCTCATGTTGCGCTTTTCTTTGCTGATAAATGACCGCACATCGCTCGTCTTTGATTCTCTGGTTGCTATGTTGCCGGATTCAATTTCGGTAGAATAAATTTTGGATATTTCCCGATTTATAACATCGTCAACAAATCGCTTATACTGCCCCTTATGTTTTTCCTTTTCTTCTCGGAAAGAAATGATTTGATTTTTTACCGCTTCATAGTTGCGATAGTCCGTCAGTTGCAACGCAAAGATTCTAAATTCATCCGGTGTCAGGTGGTCTAAATCACGGATTAAACGAATGATTTCCAAGTAGGGACGCCCCCAAAAAGTCCCTTTGATTTTACTTCCCTCTTTGTGATAGGGAGAGGGTAACTGGAATTTTAAGAGCTGCCGCAAAAAGATTTCATGCGGTCTGTTGCCATGTATAAAAGATTCGCCTGCTTCTGTCAACTGAATTGTTGGAGAAAGATCAACAAACCCCAATCCCTGCGGCGAGCGAGTAATACGATCTCGTGCACTAAATGCAGAATACTTCTTAGAGGTATCTCCCTCAAATGTGGTTGCAGCAGCGAGCGTGCGGGCAAATTCTTCCTGTACTTGCTCATTGCCACTCCATGTTTGCCCAGAAAAGTTATCCACCAACAAAGCGATTTCTGGGATTAACTTTTTGGGTGATCTGGGCGAAGTAGTAAAAAATAATGTACGACTACTTTTAATTACTCCTATTTTGCACTCCTAATAGTTTTTTACAACGATGTGCATTTTATCATTATTGAAACGATTTCTGATATTTACTGCATAGTTTTTGTAATACTCATCGAAGATGTATTCTCCGTAGAGTTCTTCTGTGAGAGGAGTTTTACCAATTACCATTAAGGCGCGGCAGGGGAGATTACGGAAATCGGCAGCCAACCTACGGTGTTCTGCTTCGTCAAAACCATTCATCATGTCAATATTTCCGTAATCATTAAACACACAATCATATGGCGGGTCTAAGAATATAAAATCATCTTCCTGCGCCATTTCAAATATCTGGCTGTAATCCAGACTATATAATTCAGTGCCTTGCAATAAATCACTATGCTGCTGTGTGACCAGTCGAGTGTTCAGATTGGGATAACGACCAAACGGAACATTATATTCGCCGCTGTTGTTATACCTAATCATGCCCGAGTAAGCGGTCTTGTTTATAAAGAAATACAACACGCCATCAAGATAACTACCATCGGGGTGGTTGAAAAGTTCTCTGATGCGATAATATAGAGCCTCATTATCATTTGGGACACGCTCGTCTGGTGTTTGGGCTTTAAGTCTTTTGTACCTTGCTTGATTTTCCTCATATAACTGTTGCAAAGTATCAAGCTGCGCCCTCATCTCAGGATAATTGTCACGCAACTGACGATAGAATATCATTAAACGAGTGTTGACATCATTTATAATTGCATTTTCGGGCTCAAGATAAAAATATACTGCACCGCCACCAAAAAAAGGCTCAATGTAGCGATTGAAGTCATCAGGTATATATTGTAAGAAGCGTGGAATTTCCCGAGATTTTCCACCACGATATTTCAATACGGGATTCATCGTTGCACCTCTCCTCTCATTCCATATTCTCTTTCGAGTAGGGCAAACTAACCCATAATCATTATAGCAGTTTGAATGACTTCAATCAACATCAAATTGTAAATATTCATTGTGTAGAGAGCTTTTTCAGGTAAACACGCCGACAGCTTTTCAACCTTTGATTCCGTTCTTCTTCGCCCATTCACTTGCCGCCTGTTTTCGTTCCTCACTGTACGGCGCAGTCAGCCGGAAGCTCAATCTGCCTTTTTCGATCTCAAAGGTCAGTCCGCCTTGCTCGTCATCGTCGATCTGGCGGCAGCATTGCGGATATTCTTTCGCAAATGCGGTCAGCCGCTTTTTTAGATCGGTGTTGTGGGTCTGCACCTCGATCATATTGCCATACTCGTCAAAATAGATGCCTGTGGTCTTTTCTCTCTTGGTAAGTCCTGTTCTCATAAAACCTCCTGATTTTCACAAATTTTTCTCAGTTCTTGAATTGGGAAAGTGATGCGATTTTTCGATAGAAACGCTTCAAACGATGCGGAGTATGTTCCGGCTCACGCTATCCGGTGATTTGCTACTTTTCCGGCTCTTGACCGTGTTTTCACGCTTTTCGGTTTGTGCGGCTTTTTAGCCATTCCACAAGCTCATTTTTCATCACCAATTTACGCCCGCCGATCCGTAAGGTTGGAAAATCCGGGCTGTTCAAAAGGTTGTATGCCCCCGCTTTGGAAATCTGCAACGCTTCCGCAATCTGCTTTGCGTCCATCACATCGGGCATGGTTTCAAATGGTTCTCTGCTCATAAAATCCTCCTTTCTTGCATGAAAAAGCAGCAGTCACCACTTGGGTAACTGCTGCCGTTTCTTCGTCTGTTTACTTGTCCAAATACTTCTGATATTCCGCTGTCACATAATCCTCATAAGCGTCTGCGATCTTGGCGATTCGCTTATGGACTGCGCTGGCGGTCTTGTAGCCAACCTTATCTGCGATTTCCTGCTCGGTGTAACCCTCCATACGCAACTTCAATATCTCCCGGTCTTTCTCGGTGATGGTGCTCTCTGCAAAGGTGGCTACCTGCATTTCGGAAATAACTGATTGCTCAAACTCGCTGCGGGGGTCTGCCACATCGAAAATGTCCCCGTCCTCACTCTCCATCATTTCATCCAGAGAGATCGGCTTACCAGAACGGTTGTGATGCCACTTCCGCATGAAATCGGTCTTGACGGTGCTGCTTGTGGTTTCGTAGTCTTCGACGGTCCTGTTTTCCCGGATAGCGTCAATCATGGGCTGCCATTCTTGTTCTGCCACAACCATGTCGGTGACATTGCCGATCAGATTGCTGAATTGCTGATAGGTCAGCCACGGCACTTCCACACCTTGCGGGATGTTGTAAAGCTCTTGAAATCCGAGCCCGTTCTGCTCAAACTTCATTCGGATGTAGGGGATAATGCTGTACGACAAACGCCACAAAGGGAAATATCCTGCATACTGCGTCCAGTTGCCGGGAATGTCGCGGTAGTTGCCCTTGCGGTCTTTCACTTGAAAGAATTGCCATGCACACCATGCGTAGCAGTCCCACACAAGCAGCTTGAACATATCGTCACATACGATGTGGTCATATCTGTCCGTCCACAAAACCTCATACGGGCAGCGAGGCAGCTCATAGGCTGGTTTCCATTTCTCCGCAAGCTCTCGCGGCAAGCTGTAAAACAGCGTCAGCCATGATTTGTCGCTGTCCTGTGGTATCTCGATGACCTCACCGGGCAGCACCACAAGAAAACCTTTTGGGCCTGTCTGCTTGTCCATCAGCGTCACCTCCAATCGCTTTCGTATTCAGCCCTCTACTATATATGGCATGAGAAAGGCTGAATTGTTCCAATGTTTCCAAACTTTTTTGAGATTTTTTGAAAAAATCTCGGAATGGATGGGATAGGATTGATTTAAGGCAATTATACCTGAAAGCTGTGAATAAATCTATTGCTTTTCGTGACGGCAAAAAAATAACGGGTATCCGGCTTTCACCAGATACCCGTTATTCCGTTCCCAACCCTGCCTGACAGATGCCATAATCGTCATTTTTAGAATTACTGTCTTATGAGCACCCGTGTAAATCGGCGGGTCTTTTTTTGCCCATCGGAGGTGCGGCGCGGTGTGTTCCTTTCGCAGCCTTGCAGCTGCACAGCGTCTCACGCCGGTATCCCGTCTCAACCTGTTTTACAGGCACATTCGCGCAAAAGCGCTCCGGATACGGCATATAGTCTGTGTTTTCGCCTGTTTTGGTAGAAAAAAGGCGAAATTCCTTGAAATACCGCCCGTGAAGTGCTATGCTATTCTTATGTAATGCCGTTTTGCGGCGAGAAATGAGGAAAAAGAAGGGCAGTCTGTCGGGGAGAGGCGGCTGTCACGGGTAAGGAGAATTGGTTGATGAAAACAAACAAGAGGAAGCGGGGGCTGTCCTTCCTGCTCGCGGTACTGGTAACAGCGGCATGTCTGCTGACCGGCTGCGGCACACAAAAGAGCGAAGCGCAGGAGGACGCGGAAACCATTCAGGTCTATCTGTGGAACACCACGCTGTATGAAAAATATGCCCCCTATATCCAGTCGCAGCTGCCGGATGTGAATATTGAGTTCATTGTCGGCAACAACGATCTGGATTTTTACAAATTTCTGAACGAGAACGGCGGCCTGCCGGACATCATTACCTGCTGCCGCTTCTCGCTGCATGACGCTGCGCCGCTGAAGGACAGTCTGATGAACCTCGCCACGACCAACGAGGCGGGCGCGGTCTACAACACCTACCTCAACAGCTTCAAAAACGAGGACGGCAGCGTAAACTGGCTGCCGGTCTGCGCGGACGCGCACGGCTTTGTGGTCAACCGCAGTCTGTTCGAGAAATACGGCATTCCGCTGCCCACCGATTACGACAGCTTTGTTTCCGCCTGTCAAGCGTTTGAAAAGCGCGGCATCCGCGGCTTTGATGCGGACTATTTCTTCGATTACACCTGCATGGAAACGCTTCAGGGACTTTCTGTCTCCGAGCTTTCCTCGGCGGAAGGCCGCAAATGGCGCACCGCGTACAGCGACCCGGCCAATACCGAGAAAGTCGGTCTGGATGACACCGTCTGGCCGACCGCATTCAAGAACTTCGAGCAGTTCATCCGCGACACCGGCCTGAACGCCGCTGACCTGACACTGAACTACGACGACATCATGGACCGGATGCGCAGCGGCGAGCTTGCCATGTTCTTCGGCAGCTCTGCTAATGTTAAAATCCTGCAGGATGAGGGCATTGATACGACCTTCCTGCCGTTCTTCGGTCAGGACGGGCAGCAGTGGCTGATGACTACCCCGTATTTTCAGGTTGCTCTGAACCGCGAGCTGGAACAGGACAGCACCCGCCGCGACAAGGCGATGCAGGTGCTCCGTGTCATGCTCTCCGAGGAAGCACAGAACCGCATCGTCTATGACGGACAGGACATTCTGAGCTACAGCCAGAACGTCAGTCTTCGCCTGACCGATTATCTGGAGGACGTGCGCCCGGTGGTCGAGCAGAACCATATGTACATCCGCATCGCCTCCAACGATTTCTTCTCGGTCTCCAAGGATGTGGTCTCGCGCATGATAGCGGGAGAATATACGGCAGAGCAGGCGTATCAGGCGTTCAACGCGCAGCTGCTTGCGGATGAGCCTGCCCCGGATGCGGCTGTGCTGACCTCGGACAAGGGCTATTCGAATGTTTTTCATGCGGACAGCGGCAATGCCTCCTTCTCCGTAATGGCGAACACGCTGCGCGGCGTGTATGACACCGATGTGCTCATTGCTGCGGCGAACAGCTTTACCGGCAGCGTGCTGGCGGCAGACTACACCGAGAATATGGCTGCCTCTATGATCATGCCGAACGATCTGCGCGCGTATCGGCGCACGATGAACGGTGCGGAGCTGACCGAGACCGTCCGCGCCTTTGTCGAGGGCTGCGAGGGCGGCTTTACGCCGTTCAACCGCGGCTCTCTGCCGGTGGTCAGCGGCATCGCCATCGAGGTCAAGGAGGAAAACGGCGGCTTTACGCTGACCGGGATCACGCGGGACGGCAAACCGCTCCGCGAGGACGAGACCGTAACCGTAACCTGTCTGGCGACGGCGGGCAGCATGGCGCCGCTGTTTGCGGACGAGAGCCGTGCCTTCGAGGGCGGCGACACGAGAGTTCGGGACACCTGGAGCGCGTATGTCTCCAAGGGGAATGCCGTACTGGCGGAGCCGGAAAACTATATTACATTGAGGTAAACGGAAATGGCAGATAAAACACGCGGAAGCAAAATAAAATACCGCTTCCTGAAAAAATGGCGCCGCCCTGCCGCCGCACTGTTGGCTCTGGCGGTGCTGCTCGGCGGCATCTGCTATCGGTATTTCTTGTTTATGTCGCAGACGGTCTATCGGGAGTGTACCTCGCATCTGTCGGAGATCCTGCGTAAATCCGACAATATGCTGAACCATCTGGTCAGCCGAAACCAGATGATTCTGCATCTGTGGGGCGGTTTGCTGGAAAACGCCTCGAGCGAAGAACAGATCCGTTCCAGTCTGAACGAGATGCAGAAGGAGACCGGCTGCGCCGCCCTCTACTTCCTCGCCTCGGACGGCAGCTGCATGACGCAGGACGGCGAAAAGAGCAGCCTTGGCTCGCAGACCGATCTGGACACGCAGCTTTTCGCCGGAGAGGACGTCGTTGTGAATGCGGTGCTGCCCGGAAAGCCGCAGATGCTCGTGTTTGCCTGCCCGGAGATGAGCGGTACCTACCGCGGCTTCGCCTATGATGCGATCGCCATCGCCTACTATAATGATACGGTGCTGAACGCGATCGACAACTCCGCCTTCGAGGGCACGAGCCACAACTATGTTGTCTACCCGGACGGGCGCGTTGTGCTCGACAGCGAGGCTGGCGGTGAGAACGGCAGCGAGGAATCGGTCTATAATTTCCTCGCGGAGCTGCGCAGCAGCTCCAATCTGTCCGATAAAGCGTTCGACGCGTTGAGTGACGATTTCGCGCAGGGCAGGGACGGAAGCAAGATGCTGACGCTGCATGGAACCCGGTACTATCTGGTCTACGAGAACACAGGCATCCAGGACTGGATCATGCTCAGCCTTGTCCCGGTCAGCGTTGTTAACGCCAGCATGGATACGCTGTGGCACCGGACGGTCGAGATCGTGACCGCTATTGCGTGCCTGCTTATGGTGCTGCTTATCGCGCTCATCGTGCACAGAAGCCGCGATGCGCTGCGTCGGAGAGATACTGAGATCCTGTACAAGGATGAGCTGTTCACCCGGCTCTCACGCAACGTGGACGATGTTTTCTTCATGCTGGATGCCGAAACCTCCTGCACGGACTATGTCAGCCCGAACATCGAGCGGCTGCTGGGCGTGCCGCTCAAGCAGGTGCAGCAGGACATCCGTGCACTGCGGGCGCTGCACCCGAAGGACTCTCCCGACCACGATAAGAACTTCCTCGCGGGGATTCAGTGCGGCGAGCAGAGCGAATGGGATGCCGATTATGCCCATCAGCAAACCGGTGAGCGCCGCTGGTTCCACATCGTTGCCATGGGCAGCGAGGTCGCAGGCCGGACCAAGTACATCCTCGTGATGTCCGACCGCACGGCTGACCGGAAGATCAATCAGGCGCTTTCCGAGGCGGTTGCGGCCGCCGAAGCCGCCAGCCGCGCCAAGAGCACCTTCCTGTCCAATATGTCGCACGATATCCGCACACCGATGAATGCGATCATCGGCTTTACCACCCTTGCGGTCAGCAATATCGACAATCAGGAACGGGTGAAGGACTATCTGACCAAAACCCTCTCCTCGAGCCGCCACCTGCTCGCGCTCATCAACGATATTCTGGATATGAGCCGCATCGAGAGCGGCAAGCTCCAGCTGGAGGAAACCGAGGTTAACCTCCCCGAGATGCTGCACGATATCAAGACCATCGTCAGTGGACAGGTGCACGCCAAGCAGCTCGAGCTTTATATGGATGCGCTTGACGTTACCGACGAGGACGTTTACTGCGACCGGACGCGCATGGGGCAGATCCTGCTCAACCTGCTGTCCAACGCCATCAAGTTCACGCCGGCGGGCGGCACGGTTTCCGTGCGTGTCCGGCAGCTTGCCGGAACCATGCGCGACTGTGCACAATACGAGTTCCGCGTCCGCGACAACGGCATCGGCATGAGTCCGGAGTTCGCGCAGAAGATCTTCGAGCCGTTTGAACGCGAGCGTACCTCCACGGTCAGCCGGATACAGGGAACCGGCCTCGGCATGGCCATCACCCGGAACATTGTTGAGATGATGGGCGGCACGATCAAGGTGCAGACCGAGAAGAACCGGGGCACCGAGTTTATCATCTGCCTGCCGCTGCGCGTGCAGACCGGAACCCGCCGCGAGGAAAAGATTGCGGAGCTTGCCGGCCTCAAGGCGCTGGTGGTGGACGACGATTTCAACACATGCGACAGCGTGGCAAAGCTGCTGACCCGTGTGGGAATGCGTGCGGAGTGGACGCTTTCCGGCCGGGAGGCTGTGCTGCGTGCACGGCAGTCCATCGAGCTGGGCGACCCCTGCCGGGCCTATATCATCGACTGGCGGCTGCCGGACATGAACGGCATCGAGGTCGCGCGCCAGATTCGCAGCCTGAACGACGATACCCCTATTATCATCCTGACTGCCTACGACTGGTCGGATATCGAAGTGGAGGCGAAGGCGGCAGGCGTGACGGCCTTCTGCTCCAAGCCGATGTTCCTGTCCGACCTGCGCGACACCCTGCTGACAGCCATCGGACATACGCAGACGGAGGCGCAGGACATCCTGCCCGGGAAAAACGCCGACTTCCGCGGACGGCATATCCTGCTGGTCGAGGATAACGAGCTGAACCGTGAGATCGCGATCGAAATCCTGCACGAGTACGGTTTTCTGGTCGATACCGCCGAGAACGGCGCGGTCGCGGTGGAAAAGATCCGCACCTCGGACCCGGGCCGCTATGATCTGGTGCTGATGGATGTGCAGATGCCGGTCATGGATGGCTGCACCGCCACCCAGCGCATCCGTGCGCTGAAGGACCCGGCGCGCGCCGCTGTCCCGATCGTTGCCATGACGGCCAATGTGTTCGAGGAGGAGCGAAAGCGGGCATTCGATTGCGGCATGAACGGCTTTTTGTCCAAGCCGATCGTGATCGAGGAGCTGGTCGATGCCCTGAAGGACATTATACACTGACCGCGCCATGTGGATATACAAAACCCGGAGTACTGGCCGAAAACGGCTGACGGTACTCCGGGTTTTTCGGATATGCAGAGGCCGCAGCGCGGTAAGGCTGAAACCGGATAAAGCAAGGGAATAAATGCCGCTGCACCGCAATCTTCGCTTTCTTTTTTGGTCGGGAAATAGTATAATTGTGGTATAGGAAATGGAATGAATAAATTTCACCGAAGGAGGGGCAGAACATGAAAAAGCGATCAAGCATTGCTCTGCTGACCGCACTTCTCGCTATAGTGTTCGCGGCAGGCATTGGCGTTTACAGCAACTACATCGGAATGCAGATCTATGAGGAAAGCTCGAATCATCTGCTTGAAAGCTATGCGCAAATCTCCAAGACCTTCACGCTGTTCGTGCAGCGAAACTGGGTCGTGCTGAGCCAGTGGGACAGCCTGATGAAGAATATGCAGGAGGATGCGGATATTGACAGCATCTGGTCGGATGCGCAGAACAACAAGCTGTTGTGGCATTACAGCGACTTCTATCTGTTCAACGAGAGCACGCAGTATCTAACGGCAGATGGGCGAAAGGGCAGTGCCGACAGTATCAACGGCGTTTTTCAGGAGATGTACAGCAAGGGCGAGCCAATCGTCTCCACCTATACGGCAACCTACGGCGTGCCGAAGATCGCGTTTGCGATGCCGATGAGCCGCAATCTGACGCTGGACGGCGTGACCTACACCGGTATCGCGGTCAGCTATGACACGGACGTGGTCGATGATCTGGTTGACGGCAGTATGTACGGCGGACAGAGCGACTGCTATGTGGTGCGCTCGAACGGCGATATCGTGCTGGAGCTTGAGCCGCAGACCGAGCTGTGCGAGGGAATGACCAACCTGTACGACCTGTCCGACCATGTTGACTGGAAATATGGCAGCATGGACGATATCAGGGACTGCATCCAGCTTGGCAAGAGCGGAAGCGCGCAGTTCAACTGCGATGGGGTGAGAAACTATCTGGTTGCGATTCCGACCGCGTTTTCGGACTGGTCGCTCGTCGGCGTCATCCAGGCGGATGAGGTGGACGGCGCGCTGTATGACGTGCAGAATTCCTCGCTCATCCTGCTCGGCGCACTCAGTTTTTTCGCTGTCATCATTGTGGTGCTGGCACTGGGCATAGAGAGCCGGCTGCGCCTTAAGAACGAGGAAATGGAGCGGCTGAACCTCGAGCGCGAAAAGATGAAGAGCGACCGTTTCCTGCAAAGCATGAGCCGCATCGTCGATCGCTATGCGGTCGTCAATCTGGATACCGGACGCTACCGCTATCATGAGCTGCGGAGCAGTGAGCCGCTCTATCCGACCTCCGGACAGTATTCGGAAATGGTCGAAATCATCTCTAAACGCTATGTCGCGCTGACCGAAACGGAAAACGCCAAGCTCTCGCGGCTGCTTGAGCCGGACTATCTGCGCAGCGTGCTCCGGAAACCGGATGACAATCTCAAAATCGAGTATTGCAGCCGGACGGAAAACGCCTATATGGTGCTGACCGTCATCCCGGTCGAGTGGCATGCGGACGGCACGGTCGCCGTGGTCATGGAGGTTGTGCAGGATATCGGGCAGAAGGTCGAGCTGGAAAACATGGCAAACACGGACAGCCTGACCGGCCTGTTCAACGAGCGCTATTTCAGCAGGGTCCTGAACATCTGTGAGGCGAAAAAGCTGCCGTTCGTGCTGTATTACCTCGATCTCGACCGCTTTAAGCCGGTAAACGATACCTATGGTCACGCCATGGGCGACCGGCTGCTCAAGGAGATCAGCGCGCGGCTGCTGCGCTGCATCCGCAGCCGGGACTACGCCTTCTGCATCGGCGGAGATGAGTTCGCGCTCATCGTCAGCGCCGATATGGACGAGGAGCAGCGCAGCCGCATGGCCGAGCGCATCCAGACCATGCTCTCTGCGCCCATCGTTATCGAAGAAAAAGTGCTTTCGGTCGGTGTCAGCTGCGGCTGCGCCTGCTATCCGGAGGACGGCGACGCTTCGCAGGTGCGCATCACGGCGGACAGCCGTATGTATGCGGAAAAGCAGCACCATCACGAAGACGACCGGACGGAGGAACAGTCATGAAACACAAAACCCTGCGGTGCACCGCAGAGACGGTCGCCCTGCTGCTGACCGTGGCAATGCTGGCGTTCCTCGTTGCCGGACTGCATCAGCACGATCCGGACAGGGTGCTTTCCACCCTTAATACCGGCTGGTATCAGCTGACGGACGGCGTGCGGCGCGAGATTACGCTCCCCGTCACGCTTCCGGCTGAGCCGGGGCAGACGCTTACCCTGTATAACGACACGCTGACCGCTCGCGATGCCGGAAAGCTGCTGAGCGCGCGCGGCGTGGAATACGGCATCGAGATCCGTGCGGGCGAAACGCTGCTCTATCGCTACGAGGACAACGCTTTTCCGAAAAACACGCAGATGAAGGGTCGCCTGTGGGCGGATGCGGAGCTTCCGGACAATATCGGCGGACAGACGCTCAGCCTGACCTTTACGCAGCTTTCCGACCGGACAGACAGGTTTGACGCGCCTCTGCTCGGCTCGGTGCGGAGCATCACCGGCCACCATATCCAGACCTCACTGTTTTCCCTGGTCATGATGCTCGCCATGGTCATTCTTGCCGTGCTGGCGCTGCTGATCTTCTGCTACATGAGCAGCTGCGGCATCCGCGAGCGCCGCTTCCTCGATGTGGCGGTCTTTCTGCTGCTGTGCAGCCTGTGGTGCCTGACCGATTCCGCTCTGTATCAGATTTACGGACGGGATACTGCCGCCGGAAGCGTCGTTTCCTTTTACGCCTTTATGCTGATGTCTATTCCGATGGTGCATTTTGTCCGCAACACGATAAGCGGCAGACGGCGGCTCGTTCCCGATATATGCATTGCGCTGTTCTGTGCCAACGCGCTCGCACAGGGCGCGGCGTACCGGCTTTTCGGCATCCGGTTTATTGATATGCTGCCGCTGACGCACCTGCTTCTGGCGGCAGGCGTCGCAGCGATGCTGACCGTGCTGCTTCGGTCGTACCGCGAGCAGCCCTCGCAGCAGCTCCGGCTGCGTATTGCGGCGTTCGCCGCACTGGGCGTGTTCGGCGTGGCAGCGCTCGTCCTGTACGGCCTGCTGCATATCTACTGGTACGATGCAATATTCCAGTTTGGCGTGCTGCTGTTTATCATCCTGCTCTTCCGTGAGCTGCTCGGACAGGCGACCGAGGATATGCGCTTTCACATGGAGCACCGCATCAGCCATCAGATGCAGCGCGAGGATCGTATGACCGGTCTGCCGAATCGCCGTGCGTTTGAGGAACACATGGAGCGCATCCGCACCGGTGAGGTCGGATGCCGCGACGCGGTACTGACCTATATCCGGCTGGAGGGCCTGAACGAGCGCAACGACCGCTTCGGCCTTCAGGCAGGAGATGAGGCGGTCATCGCCGCCGCACGGTGCGTTGCAGACTTCTGCCGCGCGTGCGAGGACGGAGGCGAAAGCGTATCGTGCTTCCGCACCGGCGGAAACGAGTTCGCCCTCATCCGTCCCGAGCCAAGGGCAAATTCGGGGCAGCTGCACCGGCAGTTCAGCGCGATTGTCGCGCGGTACAACCGCACCTGTGCGCCGCGCGCCCGCATCACGATGACCTACGGCTTCAGCCGCCTGTGCGACGAGGACGGAAAATCGCGCAGCATCAGCGCATGGAAGGCGGAGGCGGACGCCTATTTGAAAAGAAATGAAACCAGACTGGGAGGGGACACGGAATGACAACCAATCTACATTATCTGATCGCCGGGATGGCGGTGCTGCTGGTTGTTCTGTGGCAGTATTCTCATCAGCGGCAGATGGATGACCGGAACAGCCTCATGTTCCGCCGCCTGCTGACCGTCGTCAGTCTGGACGTTCTCGCTGAGCTGGTCAGTACATGCTTCATTCTGTACGCTCCGTACAGCTTCGGCGTCGGCCGCATGCTCTCGAACACCGTGTTCTATCTGTTTCAGGCGATCCTGCCGCTCATGCTGCTGTACTATGTCTGTACACTGTGCTCGAGCCGCGTGATCTCCACCGGAACCGTGCTGCGCATGGGCATTCCGACTATCGCTCTGGTCTTTATCATTCTGACCAACCCCTTCACCGAAAAGCTGTTCTATTTCGACAGCACCGGCTACTGCCACGGTCCGTGGTATCTGCTGCTGTACATCAGCGCCCTGCTGCACATCGCGGCGGCAGCAATTTTTGTTGCGGTGCACCGGGATGCGGTCAGCCGCCGCAATCTGACGGCGCTGCTTGCGATCTTTTTGCTCGCCGCCTTCGGCATCGCCGCGCAGGCCGTCAATCCCGCGGTGCTGACGACCGGCTTCGGCCTTTCGCTCAGCATTCTCGCAATGTATCTGACCATCAACAATCCCTGCGCGTGCATGGACAGCCTGACCGGACTGAATGACAAGCAGTATCTGCTGCGCCGCATGAACGAGCTGACCGACGCGCACAAGGCTTTTCACATTATCACGGTCTACGCCTACCAGCTTGACCACATGAACAAAGTCTCGGGCGTGCAGAGCGGCGACGAATTTCTGCGCCGCGCGGCCGAGCACATGCAGGAGATCGCGGGCAGGAACGTGTTCCGCGTGACAGGCAAGCGGTTTCTGCTGCTGACGTTCTCGCTGCGCGAGTACGAAGCCTGCCTGACGAGCCTGCGGCAGGTGTTCCACACGCAGCCGGACGACGCGCAGGCCGCTCCCTCGCCGGTCATCCTGTGCGGCGTGGTGGGCGCGGAAAAGCTGGGAACGGGCGGTCTTGTGCTGGATTATGCGGAATATCTCGAATCTCTCGCAGCACGCAGCGGCGGGACTGAGGTCATCCAGAACGACCGCAAGAACAGGGACAGCTTTTACTACAACAAGCAGGTCGAGCAGTTCCTGCACCGCGCGATCGACGAGGATCTGTTCGAGGTCTATTATCAGCCGGTCTATTCGCTGCATCAGCAGCGCTTTGTCACCCTTGAGGCGCTCAGCCGCCTGCGGCATCCCACGCTCGGCTGGATCTCACCGGATATTTTATCCGCCTTGCGGAGAAGAACCGCCTTATCAGCCAGATCACCGAGCTTCAGCTGCGGCGCGTCTGCCGTTTTCTGCGCGAAAACCCGGCGCTCCGCGCGAGCATTGCGAACGTCAAGATCAATCTTTCGCCGCTCGATCTTATTCACAGCGATGGCGGAAGCCACTTGATCCGCATTCTGGATGAATACGGTCTGCCGTACTCCTGCTTCCAGTTTGAGATCACCGAGACGGTTGCGACCGAGTATTCCACGAGCCTGACCCGGGTGGCGGAGAGCTTTCAGGCGGCCGGCATCGGCCTGTGTCTGGATGATTTCGGCTCGGGCTACGCCAACCTGAATACGGTCATGCAGCTGCCGTTCTCGGTCATCAAGCTCGACCGTTCGCTGCTGTTCCACATCTGCACGGACAAAAACGCCGCGCTCTTCTACCAGAGCATCGTATCCGCCTTCTGCCGTCTCGGCTACCGCATCATTGCGGAGGGTGTGGAGACGCAGGAGGAGATGGAGCTGCTGCGGAGCTGGAACGTGGACATGATTCAGGGCTATTATTTCTCCCGTCCTCTGCCGCCGGGAGACCTGCTGCGGCTGCTGACCGAGGAAGCCGTCGAACAGATGTGATCGGGTGCGGCGGACCGCCCCAAAAATCCGTGAAAAAATTTTTTCAGAAGCCGGAACCTTTTTAGACGTGCTTCGTCTAATAGAGAGAAAGAGGACAGATCCTGCTCTCTTAGAAAGAAGGCTTTTTACATGAAAAAAACACTGATGGTATTTGCATGCACGGCTCTGCTGGCTGCATCGCTTTCGGCCTGCGGCAGCAAGCCCGCCGAAAATACGGATACCGGTACAGCATCGTCTGCGGCGGCCTCGTCCTCGAGCAGCGAACAGCAGCAGGAAAACACGCTTACCGGCTCGCTCGATGAGAAGAAGAACGGCATGTTCGTTGTAACGGATGCTGAGGGTGCCGCCTATGAATTTACCTACGATCCCTCCGATACGCCGAAGGGTCTGGACGATGCCGCAGAGGGCGATTCGGTCACTGTGACTTATACGGGCACGGTATCCGAGGTCGATTCGTTTGACGGCACGGTCGTTTCGGTCAAGAAAGCGGAGGCAGCACAAAATTAAAGACGCGGCTCCTTGCGCAGGCTCCGGTCGCGCTGCCGCGGCTGCCGCTTGGAAAGAACGCAAAAAATCCCCTGCCGGGGACAGATTTTCTGTCTCCCCGGCAGGGGATTTCGCTTTTCAGGACTTTTGCTCTGCCTTGTCCAGATACATCAGATAATCCGCCTTGCGGATAGCCTCTGTGATCGGATGTACACCGCAGATGCCGCCGATGCTGACCGAAAGCTGGACATCCGCAAACTCCGACATGCGGATTCCGCGCACGGCCTGCTGGATCTGCTTTTTCTTGTCGAGAAAAGCCTCCTCGGTCATGCGCGGAAACAGCAGCAGGAACTCGTCGCCGCCGTAGCGGATCAGAATATCGGTCTTGCGGATGCAGGAGCGCACCGCGTTTGCAATGTCGCGCAGCGCCGCATCGCCTGCGGCGTGGCCGCAGCGATCGTTGATGAGCTTGAAGTTGTTTACATCCATCAGCGCCACGCCCTCCATGCCCTCAAGGTGGGTGCGGTAGGTTTCAAAATAGCGGCGCGAATAGACGTTGGTCAGCGGGTCGAGGAACAGCTGCATATCCTCGCCGCGCGTGCGGTCAAGCAGAAAACGCGAGCCGTTTGCGTCAATCCAGCGGCCCTCGTTGAGCCGCGAGACCAGCTCGAGCACGCAGGGCGTGCCGTTGATCGTAATATACTTGGAGATGACGAAATACATCTCATTTCGTGTAAATTCGAGCTTGTTGAGCGTAGTATGCTCAGCAAACGCCCGTGCGGAGATGCAGTTTGCGCAGCCCGCATCGTTATCCCAGAACGCGGCGCAGCGCTCGCCTGTGTGGTGCAGAATGCCGTCCGCATCGAGATCGAGCACGGCGTATTTTGTCGGATCAACCAGACGGACGACATCAAAGACCGCGCTCAGACGCTGGATATCGTTGGTGATCGACGGCTCGTCCGTCGCGCTTTTGCCTGTGCAGCGGAAGGGCGCATAGCCGCCCTGCACCTTCTGTGCATCAGTCAGACAGCCGATCACGCCGACATAGTGACCGGGGGAGAACGGCGACCAGAGCGTGTGCATCCGGATGTTGTGCCAGTGCTGCTTGCGCCCGACCGGCAGAAGCAGGCTGAGCGAAAGCTCGTTGTTCTCGGGCGTTGTGGCCTTGAGAGCGGCTCTGAGCCGCGCAATATCGGCCGGCCGCAGCAGTCGGAGACTGTCCGTTTCATGCACGTCCAGTATCGTGCACTGCTGCTGACGCGGACGGCTTCGGTCGGCTATTATGATGGTACCGGCAGGAACGTCATACTCAAACTGCACATCGCCGCAGCAGGAGACAAAGAAATCCAGCTTTTCCTTGACATAATTCAGCTCACGCTGGGCGCGGTCGCTGTGCGGTACAGCGCTCTTTTGCAGCAGCTCGGCAGACAGGCGCTTGGCGTCACGGCGGAGCACCTGATCGGCGGCAAGCGTCGGCAGTGCGCTCCGGAGACGCATGCTGATCTCCTGCAGGCAGTCGAGCAGCATCGGGTTGAACGCGCCGCACTCTCCGTTGAGGATCATGGTGATGGCGGTGTCGTGGGTGTATGCCTTTTTGTAGCAGCGGTCACTGGTCAGCGCGTCAAATACGTCCGCCAGTGCGACTACCTGCGCCGAGATCGGGATCTGTTCACCGAGCAGGCCGTCCGGATAGCCGCCGCCGTCCCAGCGCTCGTGGTGCCAGCGGCAGATCTCGATGGCGACCTTGACCAGCGGCTCGTCGCGGTACTGCGTCAACCCCTCGAGCATGGATGCGCCGATGGCGGGATGGGTGCGGATGATGTTGAATTCCTCGGGCGTCAGTGCGCCCGCCTTGTTCAGAATGTTCTCGGGGATGCTGATCTTGCCGATGTCGTGCAGGGCGGACGCGGTGGTGATGAGGCGGATCTTTTCCTCGGTCAGACCGTATACATCGGTCTTTTCGGTCAGCTTGCGCAGCAGCATTTCGGTCACGGTCTGCACCTGAAGCACATGCTGTGCGCTCTCGCTGTTGCGGAACTCGACGATATGACTGAGGATGCCGATCATGACATGGCTGTCCTTCTCGTTCTGATAGATCTGGTCGGAGACCATGCCCATCAGCCGCTTCTGGTTGGCGTAGAGCGTGAGCGTGTTTTTGACGCGGCGCTGCACGATGAAGGAGTCGAACGGACGGCGGATATAGTCGGTAATGCCGAGGCTGTAACAGCGCTCGATAACCGCACGGTCCTCGGTGGCGGAGATCATGATGACTGGCAGCTCCTCGATCCAGCGGAACTGATTCATGCGCTCGAGCACGCCGAAGCCGTCGATTTTCGGCATATTGATATCCAGCAGCAGCAGGTCGATATTCATATCCTGCTGGAGCATGAGGATGGCTTGCGCACCGTCCTCTGCCTCCGCGTAGTCATATTCCTCGCCGAGGATTGCCTTGAGCATTTCTCGGTTGAGTTCCGAGTCGTCAACAATCAGAATTTTCTGTCGGTTCATAGTCGTTCGACCGCAGCCGGGTCGCCCTCCCTCCCTTTGTTTACCGGAATTTGACCGGCTTTACCATTTTATTATACTACCAATGCAATGCAGAATAAAGGAAAATTTCCGTCAGCGCTAACGGTCAGCGCCGACGGCGGAAATTTCTGTTGTGCAGGAGTGCGGCAGCGTGTATAATGAGGAGTGGATTGTGCCGATTTGCGGCACAGACAACGAGTAAGAGGGAGAGGACACCATCATCGGTATGAACAGACACAAACGGGTAAGATGCGCTCTGGCGCTTTTGACCATGCTGACGGCGGGTCTGCTGTTCGGCTGCGTCTCGGATGCGGCGTCCGACAGCACACTCCCGACGATTACCGTCGGCAGCGACACCTATCCGCCTTATGTCTATATGGACAATAACGGCGACATTACCGGTCTGGACGTGGATATTGCGGAGGAGGCATTCCGCCGCATGGGATACCGCGCGGAATTCACCACGATCGACTGGGAACAGAAAACCAAACTGGTCGATAACGGAGAAATCGACTGCATCTGGGACTGCTTTTCCATGGACGGCCGCGAGAACGACTATCAGTGGGCGGGACCGTATCTGGTAAGCCGTCAGGTCATTGCCGTCAGCGAGCAGAGCAGCATCGAGCGAATGAGCGACCTCGCCGGAAAGACTATCGCGGTGCAGGCCACCGGCAAGCCGGAGGCGATCTTTCTGAGCGGAGGCGAAAACGTCCCAGCCTTCCGAAATATCATCAGCCTCGCTGACCGCGGGGTGCAGTATGCCATGCTGGACTGCGGCTATGTGGACGCGGTAGCGGCACACGAGGAGGCCATCCGGCAGTATATGAAGGACTACGGCGCGAACTTCCGTATTCTGGATGAACCGCTGCTGACGACCGGCATCGGCGTGGCATTTTCCAAGAACGACACACGCGGCCTGGCGGCGCAGCTGACCGAGGTTTTCACGCAGATGCGCGAGGACGGCAGCATGGAACAGCTGGTCGGAAAATATCTCGAGGTCCCCGCGCACAGTCTGGAGGTGGAGCAGCTTGAACGATAACTCCCGGCGCATTGTCTCCCGAAGGACGTTCTGGTGCCTGTGCCTCGCGGCAGGACTTTTGTTCCTCGGCGCGGTATTTCTGCTGTCCCGGCACGCGGATATGCAGGACTGCGAGCGGCGCATGACCGAGCTGATCGACTTTGTAAAGGAGCAGTCCTCCTCCTATGTGCAGTATAACGAAATCGCTGTGGCCAAGGCACTTGTGCGCGAAACGACCGCCGTTCAGGAGCTGGACGGCGTGACGCTCGACTGCGGCGAGGACGAGCTGCGGCAGTATGTGGAGCGGCTGGGGCTGACCGGTATTTCAGTGCTGGACGCGAACGGCAGGCTGGTCTGCGAGTACAGCACGGACAGCATCGGCTATACCCGCCTGCAGACCGATCTGGAAGTCGAGCGCGTGCTCGCCGTGATCGGTCATCCGCAGAGCACCTATGTTCGGCGCGTGCAGCTGACCGACGGCTCGTTTGCCGACGCTGCCGTGCGCAGCTGCGCGGACGGACGCGGCGCGGTGCTAGGCTGGCGGCACACCGAGGCGGCGTTCGCAAAGAAATCCGTGCTCTCCGTGCAGAATCTGCTCGACGGCTACGACGCCGAGATCACGGGAACCGTGCTCCTGTCGGACGGCAACTGCGTAACTGCGTCGGACGAGCCGTCCCTCATCGGTACGGATACCACGGAAAATGATCTGCTTCGCCGCATCCGCTCGAGCGGCCATGCCGACCGGCTGGTCTATGCCGGACGCAGGGGCCTGACCCGATACTACGGCATGTACAGCCACGGGCGCAACTTCTACTACTATATATATGTCCCGGGCAGACTGCTCTACAGGGACACGCCGATCAATTTGATCGTGTCGTTCTTCGCCTGTGCGATCGTTCTAACGCTGCTCCTGTTCGTGCGGCGAGGAACGGAAAAGAGCTTCCTCCAGCAGCAGAAAACGCTCGAAAAGGAATATCAGACCTCACTTGAGCAGAAAAACGCCGAGCTTGAACGCGCTATCCGTCAGGAAACGGCGGCAAACCGCGCCAAGCGCGAATTCCTGTTCAATATGTCGCACGATATCCGCACGCCGATGAACGCGATCATCGGCTTTACCTCGCTTGCGGCCACTCATATCGACAACCGTGAGCAGGTGCTCGACTACCTGAAAAAGACCGCGACGGCGAGCCAGCATCTGCTCTCGCTCATCAACGATGTACTCGATATGAGCCGTATCGAGAGCGGCAAGGTTTCTCTCGAACTGCGCCCGGTGCACCTGCCCGAGCTTGTACACGATCTGCGCGATATCATCCAGTCGAGCATCACCGCCAAGCGCATTTCGCTTTTCATCGACATGGTCGATGTGGAGGATGAGGATGTTGTTGCCGACCCCATGCGTCTCAACCAGATCATGCTCAACATCCTGTCCAATGCCATCAAGTTTACTCCGGTAGGCGGCATGATCACCCTGCGCATCGTTCAGAAGCAGACCGCACCGCATGGCAGTGTGGATTATGAATTTCATATCCGTGATACCGGCATCGGCATGAGCTCGGCGTTTCAGGAGCATATCTTCGAGCAGTTTGCGCGCGAGGAAACCTCGACCGTGAGCAAAATTCAGGGAACCGGTCTCGGCATGGCGATTACGAAAAATCTGGTCGATATGATGGGCGGCAGTATTTCGGTCGAGAGCGAGCCGGGGAAGGGCTCGGAATTCACGGTTTCCCTGCGCTTTCCCATCAGCGGAGAGCAGGCCGCGCCGCAGCGTATCCCCCAGCTTGAGGGTCTGCGCGCGCTTGTGGCGGATGATGACACCGACACCTGTCTGAACGTCAGCAAAATGCTGCGCATGATCGGCATGCGGTCGGACTGGACAACCTCGGGACATGAGGCTGTTGTCCGCACGCAGGACGCGATCGAGCAGGGTGACGGCTTCGAAGTCTTTATCATCGACTGGATGATACCCGATCTGAACGGTCTTGAGGTCGTGCGCCGCATTCGCAGGCTGATTGGCAGCAACACCCCGATCATCATCCTGACCGCCTACGACTGGGCGGATATCGAGGTTGAGGCAAAGGCCGCAGGCGTGACTGCGTTCTGCGCCAAGCCGCTGTTCATGTCCGAGCTGCGCCGCATACTGGCTGAGCCGTTTCTTCCGGAAGAGGCTGCGGAACAGACGGAGAAAAAGGCGGATTTCGCCGGAAAACGGCTGCTGGTCGTCGAGGATAACGCCCTCAACCGCGAAATCGCGGTGACGATGCTCGAGGAAGGCGGGTTCGAGGTGGACACGGCGGAAAACGGAAAGGTTGCGGTAGACAAGGTGCGCGAGAGCGCGCCCGGGTACTATGATCTGGTGCTGATGGACATTCAGATGCCGATCATGGACGGCTATGCGGCCGCGCGTGCCATCCGCGCTCTGCCGGATGCCGAAAAGGCGGGTCTGCCCATTGTCGCCATGACGGCGAACGCCTTTGACGAGGACAGGCAGAACGCAGAGAAGGCAGGCATGAACGGCCATCTTTCCAAGCCGTTCGATATGCAGCAGCTGCTCACGATGCTCCGGGAGAAGCTGGCGCCGTAACGCTTTCATTTTCATCGCGTTATTCGATAATGAAGCCGCCGGATCAGACTGAATAGGAAACGCAGGAAGCGTCTGTTTGGGATGCCTTCCTGCGTTTTCCTTTGCACACCGCCGGTGCGGCGTTTTTTTACCTTTTCTGCCCAGAAAAGGTTTACATTGCTTATCAATTGGCTTATGATAAAATCTGACAAAGGAGGTGGGCCTGTGCACGGAGTACGTCAATGGTGGGTGCGTCTGTCCATTTTGCACAAGGCGATCGTGCTGAGCTGCGCATTCGTCATTCCCATTCTGCTGGTGGTGGGACTGTTAATGAACGATTTTTACGATTACCGCGAGAAAAGCGATGATATCCTGTCTGAATATGCACGCTGCACGGACTACATGAACGCCATGGAGCAGGAAAATGCGCTTCTGGGCGAGCTGACATTTGCGGCGCCCGAGTCCGATACGATCGACAAATATGCGGACGCCGTGCAGGACACCGCCGCTGCGTGGGAGCGGCTGCGCAGCGCAGAGACCGACGGCAGCACGCAGAGCGAGGTGCTTAAGCAGGTCATCGACCGCACGATGAAAAGCTATCGTGTCCGTCAGGAGACGTTCATCGCGCAGCTGCATGACGGCACATTTGACGCGGTGAACTACGAAGCGCTGCGTACACAGGGCAGCTATCTGACGCAATACACCGATCAGCTGACGGCAGCGTTTCTGATGGAGGGACGCGAGGGCTATCTGGTCCTCGGTCAGCGGGGTACCTCGCAGAACATGGTATTTACTATCGTAGCCGCGATCGGCAGCGTGCTGTTTGCAGGCGCGATGCTGTACTACGCACGCAGCCTGCTGCTGCCGGTGCAGCAGATGAGCCGCGGTGCACGCCGCGTCGCGGATGGCGAATACGACATTGAGGACTTCAACTTTGCACGCTCGGACGAGATCGGTATGCTCGCCGACTCGTTCAACCACCTCAAGCACCAGATCGCTCGGACGATTCACGCACTGGAAAGCGAAGCACAGCTGGAAAAATCCCTGCGTCAGCAGGAGAGCGAGGCAGCACGCCTGCGGCAGCTGATCGAGCAGAGCCGCTTTGCGCAGCTGCAGAGCCAGATCAACCCGCATTTTCTGTTCAACACGCTGCAGAGCGTGGCCAATATGGCCGGAATCGAGCAGGCGACCGTCACCGGCGACATGGTGGTGCGGCTGGCGAACTTCTTCCGCTACACGCTCGACCATGACGACAGCGTGGTAACACTCGACCGCGAGCTTGCGCTGCTGCGCGACTACATTTCCCTGCAGGAGCTGCGGTTCGGTGAACGTATTTCGTTCGAGATGAACTGCGACAGCCGCTGTGCGGCCTGTGAACTGCCGAAATTCACACTGCAGCCGATTGTGGAAAACTCTATCGTACATGGTATGCGCAGCCGCAGTGAGGGCGGCCGCATCCGCATTGTCACTGAGAGCACACCGAATGGCTGCCGCATCCAGATTACGGACAACGGCGGCGGCTTCTCGCGCAGCAAAATGAAACAGAACACCGCCGAGGGACACCGGTCCATCGGCCTGCAGAATATCGCGGGACGCATTGCGCTGTCCGGCGGCAGCTTCCGCATTGTCAGCTGTCCCGGATTGGGCACGACAGCCCGCATCATACTGCCCATGAAAGGGGAAGAGCATATATGTTAAAGGTACTGATCGCGGAGGACGAACCGCTGAGTCTGCAGAATCTGAGCGGACAGATGCGCGATTTGCTTGGCGCGGATGCACTCATCGAGGGAGTTGCGAACGGACGGGAGGCGGTTGAACGCGCCCGCCAAATTCAGCCGCAGCTGGTGCTGATGGACATTGAAATGCCGGTGATGAACGGCCTTGATGCGGCAGCCATCATCCACAAGGCCATGCCGGAAACCCACATTGTATTCCTGACTGCCTTCGATCGCTTTGACTACGCCGTAGGCGCCATGCGGGCCGGCGGAACGGATTATCTGGTCAAGCCGTTTGACAGCGCACAGATTACCGCCTGCCTGCGCAAGCTGAATCTGCTGCCGGAAAGCCGTCCAGCGGTGCGCGGGGATAAGCCGGGAAATACGTTCTGCACCCAGTTTTCCGTGTGGCTGGAGCATCATTACATGCAGGATGTGTCGCTTGATCAGGCGGCAGAGGCGATGGGCATGAGTTCGTTCTACTTCTCACGCTTTTTTCGCACCTCGTATAACCAGACCTTCCTTGAATACTTGACCGCCTACCGTATCGACCGTGCGGTTGAGCTGCTGCAGCAGACTGATATTCCGGTACGGGAAATCGCTGTTCGGGTCGGCTATACGGATGCAAACTACTTCACGAAGGTGTTCAAGCGGCATTTGGGCGTAACGCCTACCGAGTACCGCAATCATAACGCAAACTGAACGAGCCACGCGGCAGGATTTACGGAATTTATATGGAAATTTACTATTCTTTCCAAAATGTTTATGCAAATGTCATAAAATAGAATGTGAAAATTTTCAGTACGCTGTGATTTTACCTGTCTACCGCAAGTATTTACGATGTTGCCGAAACTGGTCACCCTATATAATAGGAGATGGAAAGATGAATAAACGCTTTCGGTGTGTGATCGCCGGATGGCTGCTGCTCATGCTCTGTGCATGTACCGGCGGCACGGACGAGCCGCATATCCGCTATTACCGCCTTGCCAGCGGGCAGAGCGAAAACTACCTCGCCAATCAGGCGTGTCAGCGCTTCTGCGACATGGTGCGCAGGGAAACGGACGGCGCGATACAAATTCTGCCGAGCTTTGATAACGAGCTTGGTACCGATGCATCCGCACTTGAGCAGTGCGTGTACGGCGGCATTGATTTTGTACGCACGCCAATCTCGTCTGCCGCAGCGTATGCACCGCAGCTTGCGGCGCTGCAGCTGCCGTACGAGTACACCTCGGACAAGCACCTGTTCCGGGTGCTGGACGGCGCAGTCGGTCAGCAGGTGATGGCCTCGCTCAAGGACAAGGGCCTTACCGGTTTAAGCTATTTTTATGCCGGTTACCGGTGCTTTTTCACGACTGGAAAGGCGATCACCTCACTCGATGACATGAAGGACCTGCGGCTCGGCACCGAGGATTCCTCGCAGATGAAGCAGGTCATTCCGATGTGGGGCGCCGAGGCGGTGACGCTGCCACCGGATGAGATCGCGCTCGCGCTCCGCACTGACCGGATTGACGGCGCCGAGAGCACGCTGCCTACCTATGTGGACAGTGGCTACTATCAGCTTGCACCGTACTGGACGTACGACCGACATTCCTACAACGCGGATGTGCTGGTCGCGTCCTCGGAAACGTGGGAAACGTTCTCACAGGAGGAGCAGACCATCATTGAGCGATGCGCCGCTGAGGCGGCTTCGTGGCAGCGCGACCACTGGCAGAGCGCAGAGGTCCGAGCAATGCTGCATGCATCCCGCAGCGGCTGCTACATGGCGCTGCTCGATGAGGAGCAGGCCGAAAAGTTCCGTGCAGCGGTGCAGCCGATTTACGAACACCTTTCCAATGCGCAGAAGGAGGTCGTGCAGGCCGTACAGGCACTGGCCGACAGCGATTAGCGAGAACCCCCTCCTTGTGCATGACCAGTTTGTTCGCAAACGCCCGCAAAACGGCGTTTTCGATAGAGGAAAACGAACAAGGAGGCTAAAAAGATGAAAATCAAAAGATTGATGGCAGGTCTGCTTTGCGGTGCAGTCGGTGCGGCAACCCTTGGTTTGTCCGGCTGCGGCAATGCCGCGGACAGCGGCATGATGGATGCGGCAAACGCCAATGCAGTTGCAGGCGGCAGCAGTGATCTGCCGGTCATCACCTGGAAGATGGGTTCCACCTGGGGTGACGGCAACATTCACTTCACCTGTGACGAGCGCTTCTCCGAGCTGGTCAGCCAGCTGACCGACGGACGCTTCACCATCACCAACTATCCGGAGGGCTCGCTTTGTGCGGCAAATCAGCTGTTTGATTACGTCCAGAACGGCACCATCCAGTGCGGCGGTGACTGGGGCGGCTACTGGAGCGGCAAGGATACCGCTTTTGAGCTGCTCTCCACTACAATGGATAACTTCACCGGCATGGACTACTACATCTGGATCACCCAGGGCGGCGGCCTGAAGTGCTATCAGGATATGTACGGCAAGTACAACATGACGTATTTCCCGATTATGATCAACCACGCAGAGTCCGGTATCCGTTCGACCAAGCCGATCACTTCTATCAAGGACATGCAGAGCATGAAGATCCGCCTCGGCGGCGTTATGGCCGGCCGTGCAGCGGAAAAGCTCGGCATCAACATCACCACCGTTGCGGCAAGCGAGCTTTATGAGTCCCTGCAGCGCGGCGTTATCGACGGCGGCGAGTTCTCCACGCCGTGCTCGGATGATTCGCTGAAATTGCAGGAGGTTGCCAAGTACTGGTGTTCGCCTGCATGGTATCAGTCCGGCGGCGTCAACGGCGTTATGATCAACAAGGATGCATGGAATCAGCTCCCCGAGGAGTACCAGAACGCCATCCAGATGGCGGCTGAGATCTGCACCTCCGAGCAGCTGTCCCGCTACCTGTGGATGGATTTCGATTCCACCAAGAAGATGCTCGAGGAGGACGGCTGCGTCGTCACCAAGATGAACCAGGACGACTGGAATACCATCCGTGAGACCTGCCGTCAGGTTTACGAAGAAGAAGCTGCGAAGAATGAAAACTTCAACATGGTATACAGCTCTATGCAGGATTACCGTGAACATGCCGATACCTACCGTGCAATGCTCGGCGACTACGGCTGGGGCTTCAACTACGATGAATCCGAAAAGTGACCGACAGAGTGTTCCGTGCTCTCTTTTGAGAGCACGGAGCCTCAGAAGATGAGGTGTAATATATGAAAGTGATCAAACGCATCTGCGATGTGATCGACCTCGTCAATGACTGGATCGGCAGGATTGCATCCTTCGCTGTTCTTGGCATTCTCGCGGTCATCGTTACCGAAGTCGTGCTGCGCCGTTTGTTCCACAGTCCGCAGATCTGGACGATGGACGTTATCTGCATGACCTTCGGCTGTTATATCATCATGGTCTGCGCCTACGGCTTCCAGAAGAAGGCCTTTGTTGCGGTTGATGTGCTGTATGCACGGCTTAAACCGCTTGCGCAGAACATTCTGCACCTGATTACCTATCTGGTGTTCTTTGTTCCGTTCGTATTCGTGCTCGTGCCCGAGAGCTTCGGATTTTTCCTTCGCTCGTATACCACGGGTGAGCGCGGCTACTCGGTATGGGCGCCGCCGGCATGGCCGGTCAAGCTGGCGCTGTTCGTCGGCATGACGCTGCTCGCACTGCAGGGCATTTCTGAGATGCTCAAGTGCGTGCGCGGCATCGGTGAAGCCGTTTCCGGCACGGATGATACGAAGGGAGGCGACGCTGCATGATGGAAATGCTGACCAATCTTGTCACGCAGTCCGGCGTGAGCGCAACACAGCTCAGCGCGATCCTGCTTGGCGTACTGTTCCTTATCATGATCATCGGTCTTGCGACCGGTCAGGAGCTTGCGTTCGTCCTCGGCGGCGCCGGTGTTATTATCGGCTATCTCGCCTGGGGCGGCCCAGGCATCACCATCGCCATGACCAAGGTGTACGACCAGATGCAAAGCTATTCCATGGTCGCCATCCCGATGTTCGTGCTGATGGCAAACTTTTTGACACATTCCAAGGTTGCGGATGGGTTGTTCCTCTCTATCCGCTACCTGCTTGGTCCTCTGAAGGGCGGTCTCGGTCTGGCAGTGATCGTGGTTTCCACCGTGTTTGCTGCCACGACCGGTATCGTCGGCGCATCCGTTGTTACCATGGGTATGCTGTCCGTACCGGTGCTGCTGAAGTGCGGCTATAAGCCGTCTCTCGCGTGCGGCATGGTGTGTGCGGGCGGTTCGCTCGGCATTCTGATTCCGCCGTCCATCATGCTGGTTTCGATGGGCTCCTATGCGAATGTATCGGTCGGCAAGATCTTCTTCGCCGCCATCGTTCCGGGTCTTGTCCTGTCGCTGTTCTACATGATCTATGTGTTCGTCATCTGCCATATCCACCCGGATTACGGTCCGGCGATGACCACCGAAGAGCTGGCTGCCATGCCGCTGAGTGAGCGCATCACCGGTTCGCTCATCAACCTGATTCCGCCGGTCATCCTGATCGTCGGCGTACTGGGTTCGATCTTCACCGGCTGGGCGACCCCGACCGAGGCAGCAGGCGTAGGCGCGCTGTTCTCGCTCATCCTCGCCATCTTCTACAAGCAGTTCAGCTGGAAGATGCTGTACGATTCGCTGATCGACACCGCAAAGACATCTGCGATGGTATTCATCATCCTGTTCGGCGCGTCTGCCTTCACCGGCATCTTCATGTCGCTCGACGGCGACCAGCTGATTGCAACCTGGATTTCGAGCGTTGGCATCGGCAAGTGGGGCGCGTTCGCAATCATGATGGCGATCGTATTCTTTATGGGCATGTTCCTTGACTGGCTGGGCATCGTTATGATCGTATTCCCGATCTTCCTGCCGATTATGGATATGTTCGGCTTTGACCGCCTGTGGATCGTCGCAGTTACGGCTGTTATGCTGCAGACCTGCTTCATGACGCCGCCGTTCGGCTTCGCACTGTTCTACATCAAGGGCATTGTGCCGCCGTCGGTCAAAATACAGGAAATCTACCGTGGCGTTATCCCGTTCATCCTGATTATCATCGCAGTGGTAATTCTGGTAACGGTATTCCCGCAGGTTGTATATTTCCTCCCGAATCTGGTAGCATCTTAATCTTTCTCCTGAGCCTTCCGGCAGCCACCTGTGCCGGAAGGCTCATTTGCAGTAAGGAATAGCAGGCTTGGGGCAAAAATGCCTATGGACTGTGCAGGATATGGTGTTATACTGGATAAGTACGCAAAAACGTACCATTTGTTACCTGTGTTATTTCGCAGTTCGATGCGGTTTTTCTCTTACCGTATTACCGTAAAATGGGAAATGTGTAGATGCGTTTGAACTGCGGAATAAACTTCTGTCTGCCGGATTGTTGGAGTATTTGCCGGCGGCAGAACCCCCTCCGGGCTCTCTGATCTGTTGAAAATCAGAGAGCCCTTGCTTATTCTTGCGTGGAAAAATTCCGCAAATCGCTTGACTTCTCGAAAAATTTCGGGTATAAGATTATATTGGACAGACAAAAATTCGATGATATACTATTATATAATGCATGCCTGTTCAAAGCCTGAACGGTATGGTCAGGCTCGGTTTGTCGAAAAGGTCAATATTCATGCAGCTTCAGCCAATTCGCGCAGCAGCGCGTGTAAAATAGCATTTGCTTTGCAAATGCAAAAAAGTCGGGGCGTGTACCGCGCAGCGCGGCCGAGAAACCGCGCAAGGACAGCGCTGACTTTTTTCATTTCTGGAGGGAAAAAGTTTCTGCATTGGAACTTTCGGACGACTTTGGAACGGCCCGCGGTCCGTTCCTGCTTGTCGGCGAAACTGTAGTTTCGCCGACAGCCTAAGCCTGAACGGTGCGTTCAGGCTTTCGGTATGTCATACTGCAGCATCGTTAAAGGAGGGGATTTATCGTGCAGACGCAGATTTTTATGGTGCATAAGCGGCATCTGGGACTGCGGGCGCCGACGGTGCTTGCCGTCGGCTTTGCGCTGACGATTCTGGTGGGTGCGCTGGTGCTGATGCTGCCGGTTTCGGCGGCAGACGGACAGATAACGCCGTTTCTCGACGCGCTGTTTACAGCAGCCTCGGCGAGCTGTGTTACCGGACTCGTCACGGTCAGCACGGCGGTGCACTGGTCGGTATTCGGCAAGTGCGTCATCCTGCTGCTGATTCAGATCGGCGGACTCGGCTTTATGTCCGTCGCGGCTATTGCGTCGTTTGTCCTGCGGCGAACGATCACGCTGCACGAGCGCATGGTGATGAGCGCGGGGCTTAATCTGTCGGACGGCGGCGGCATTGTCCGTCTGACACGGCGCGTGCTGTTCGGCACGTTCATCATCGAAGGGACGGGAGCGGTTCTGCTGTCCTGTCGGTTCGTGCCGCATTACGGTTTCCCGAAGGGAATCACAATGGGCGTGTTCCACGCGGTTTCGGCATTCTGCAACGCAGGCTTTGACCTGATGGGCACACCGGACGATCCGTTTCAGTCGCTCATCGGCTGGGCGGAGGATCCGCTCGTGAACATTACGGTGATGGCGCTCATCGTGCTCGGCGGTCTCGGCTTTTTCGTGTGGAGCGACGTGTGGGACAAGCATAGTTTCTGCCGTCTGCGCCTGCACACGAAAATCGTGCTGACGGCCACGGCAGGTCTGCTGCTGTTCGGCTTTGGCTGGACGCTGCTGTTCGAGTGGAGCAATCCGGCAACGCTCGGTGCGTTTGATACTCCGCACAAGCTGCTTGCGGCGGCGTTTGAGTCCGTGACCCTGCGCACGGCAGGCTTCAACACCATCGATCTCGGCGCGCTTACCGGCCCGAGTCAGGCGGTGTCGTGCCTGCTCATGTTCATCGGCGGATCGCCCGGCTCAACAGCAGGCGGCATCAAGACCGTGACGGCGGCCGTGCTCGTGCTCACGGCCATCAGCGCCTTCTGCGGGCGCACAACGGTTTCGGCGTTCGGCCGGACGATTGCGCCGCGCAGCATCATGAACGCCGTAACCCTGCTCATGGCAGGCGGCGTGCTCTGTCTGGTCGGCGCCTGTGCGATCGCCGGAATCGAGGACGCACCGTTTCACCAGTGCCTGTTTGAAGCGGTCTCCGCGTTTGGCACGGTCGGTGTGTCCATGGGTCTGACACCGACGTTGGCGGCGGCTTCGCGCGTCATTCTGATCGTGATGATGTATATGGGCCGTGTCGGTGTGCTGACGCTCGGCGTTGCCGTTTTCATGCGCCGCAGAGAGCCGCCAAGGCTCAAATACCCGGACGCAGATGTGTTTATTGGTTGAGGCAGCATTCCGCAATTACATTTTCGGCATTTTGCGTGATGATGCCTTTATGGTGAAGTAGATTAAGCAGTTATCCAAAGGAGAGACAGATATGAAATCCTTTCTGGTGATCGGCATGGGCCGATTCGGTACCGCCGTTGCGCAGGAGCTGACCGAGCTTGGTCAGGAGGTTCTTGCCATCGACGAGAACGTCGAGAGCGTGCAGCGCATCGCGGATGATGTGACGCAGGTCATGCAGGGCGACGCGCAGGACGAAGCCGTGCTGGGGGCCATCGGCGTGCGCAACTTCGACTGCTGTATCGTTGCGGTAGGTACGGATATGGAGGCGAGCATCCTCATCACAGTCATGCTCAAGGATCTGGGCGCGCAATACATCATTGCCAAAGCGAGAAGCACTGTGCATGCCAAGGTGCTCGAGCGCGTCGGTGCGGACCGTGTTGTCCTGCCGGAGAGCGAAATGGGCTGCAAGCTGGCACAGCGCCTGGCACATACCAACGTGGTGGATTTTATCGGCGTGTCGGACGAATACAGCATTCTGGAGATACACGCGCCGAAAAGCTGGGTCGGCAAATCGCTGGTGCAGCTTGACGTGCGGCAGAAGCATAAAGTGAATGTGCTCGCCGTCCGTCATGGTGAACAGGGTGCACTGGATGCAAGTCCTAAGCCGGATAGGGCCATCGAGCCGGATGATCTTCTGTTTATCATGGGCGAAAATAAATTTGTGAGCAGGGTGGTGGAACTGCATTGATTGAGATACAGAGCCGTCAGAATGCCGCGCTCAAGCACCTTGCGCGGCTGGGACGGGAACGAAAATACCGCCGGAGCACGGGGGAAATGCTGTGCGAGGGCGAAAAAATGCTGGGAGAAGCACTGCGTTCGGGCGCGAAGCTGAAAACCGTGCTTGTGAGAGACGGCTGGGACAGTCCGCTCGTCAAAAAGGCGGAAGAGCAGGGAGCATCGCTCTATTCTGCACCCGATGCGCTGTTCAAACTCGCAAGTGAGGTGGAAACGCCGCAGAACGTCATCTTTTCCTGCGAGCAGCCGCAGTGGACGGCGGACGCGCTGGACGGAGCCGGGCAGGTGCTCCTGCTGGACGGCTTACAGGACCCGGGCAACCTTGGCACGATCTTACGCACCGCCGAAGCGTTCGCGCTCGGCGCCGTTGTGTTGTGCGAGGGCTGCGCCGATCCGTTTTCACCCAAGGTCGTGCGCTCGACGATGGGCGCGGTGTTCCGTCTGCCGTGCGTGACGCTCCCGCTTGCGGAGGCCGCCGAACGGCTGCACCGGAACGGTCTGCCGCTGTACGCCACCGCGCTGCATGAGGACAGCGTGCCGCTTTCCTCGGTTTCACTTTCCAAAGCCGCCGTTATCATCGGCAGTGAGGGAAAGGGCGTGACCGAGCAGGCGCTCCGTCTGTCCGACAGGCGCGTGATCATTCCCATGAAGGGCCGTGCCGAATCGCTCAATGCAGGCGTTGCCGCGGCCATCGTGATTTACGAAATGACAAAATGAGGAGGCGGGCACTATGCCGTCAAGACTCAGCTATGTTTGGCTTTCGCTCAAGCGCGGACTCGGCTCGCGCACAGCCGCAGAGGTACTCGATGCCTTCGGCTCTCCGGAGGCGGTGTTCGCCGCCGACCGGCAGGCACTGACAGCTGCGCCGTGTGAGCTGCGCAAGACCCATGTCGATCTGCTGTGCGACAAGGATACGTCCGAAGCAGAGCAGGTCATCCGGTCCTGCACGGAAAAGAATATTCAGATCATTACCATCGGTGACAGCGCTTACCCGGACCGCCTGCGGGCGATCCCGGATCCGCCGACCGTGCTGTATGTGCGCGGACGCTGGCCGGATTTCGACAGCGTTCCCGCCGTAGCCGTCGTCGGCACGCGCAAGGCGACGCCGTATGGTCTGAAAGTCGCCGATCAGATCGGCACAACGCTTGCCCGAGCGGGCATGATAACCGTCAGCGGCATGGCGCTCGGCAACGACGGTGCGGCGCATCGCGGTGCGCTGAAGGCGGGCGGTCTGACCGTTGCCGTGCTGGCGGGCGGTCCCGATGTGTGTTATCCGCCGCAGCACCGCAGCCTGATGGGCGATATCCTGCTCATGGGTGCCATCATCAGCGAATATCCGCCCGGCACCGAGCCGCACGGACGCAATTACCACCAGCGCAACCGCATTATCAGCGGTCTGTCGGTCGCGTCCGTCATCGTGGAGGCGAGCGACTGGCGTTCGGGTGCGCTCATTACCGCGCGTCACGCGCTTGATCAGGGCCGCGATGTGTACGCCGTGCCCGGTCCGATCGACGCGCCGCAGTCGCAGTCGTGCAATGAGCTGATCGCCAAGGGCGAGGCTGCGCTGCTGACCAGTCCGACCGTGCTCGTGCGCGAGTACAGCGGCATGATGCCCGAGCAGGCGGTACAGCAGGCGTTTCGGCGTCAGACCGGCGAGTATCCGGAACCGGCTGCCAGAAGTGCTTGGGAGGACATTCGCAGGCGTGAGCAGCAGGCCGAACAGCGCCGCGCTTCTGCCGCAGAAAAGGCGAAGGCCGAACCCAAACAGCCGTCTGCGGCTGCAAAACCGCTGCCGGACGGCTTAAATGAAGATGAAAAGACCATCGTCACGCTCGTGCGGGACGGTGTGAGCACGCCCGAGGAGCTGATCGACCGCTGCGGTCTGGCAGCGCCGCGGGTGATGAGCCTTGTCACCATGCTGGAAATGGATGGGATTTTGCGCCGTGAAAAGGGCAGACTCATCCTCGGCACCTGGTGATAAGCAGGAGAGAGAAGAAAAGAAATACACGCATTCCGCACCGTGAGGTGCGCATTCAATAGAATTTCCGCAGGAAATTCATAAAAAGGGGGAGCATGTATCACCCTTTTTATACAAGTGCGGAGAAAGGTTTCGACGAAGGAGGAACTTTTCTCCGCATGGGATGTATCCGAACCCGCGGTTCGGTACATCCTCTCGTACGCAAGCGTGGTTGCGTACGAAATAGTTTTTGGAGGTTTTTATGTCTAAGTTAGTCATCGTGGAGTCCCCGGCCAAGGCAAAGACGATCGGAAAATATCTCGGTTCGGACTATGTCGTCAAGGCTTCGATGGGACATCTGCGCGATCTGCCGAAAAAGAAAATGAGCATCGATATCGAGCACGATTTCCAGCCGGAATATGTGCCGATCGAGGGTAAAGATAAAATCATCAAGGAAATCCGCAGCGAAATCCGCAAGAGCGATTTCGTCTATCTCGCAACTGACCCTGACCGCGAGGGAGAAGCGATTTCGTGGCACATCAAGGAGCTGTTCAAGCTCAAGGACAAAAATTCCCGCCGCGTGACCTTTAACGAGATTACCAAGCAGGCGGTCCGCTCGGGTATCGAGAACCCGCGCGATATTGATATCGATCTGGTAAATGCACAGCAGGCACGCCGCATTCTCGACCGAATCGTTGGCTATCAGCTGTCGCCGTTCCTGTGGCGCAAGGTCAAGCGCGGTCTGTCCGCAGGCCGTGTGCAGAGCGTTGCAACCCGTCTGGTCGTGGACCGTGAGAACGAAATCCGCGCATTCGTGCCGGAGGAATACTGGTCGATCGAGGCCCTGCTGCAGACCGCGGACGGCGGCAAGTTTTCAGCGCGCTACTACGGCGACGCGAACGGCAAGGCCGAGCTGAAAAACGAAGAGCAGGCGATGCATGTTGTCAACGCCGTTACCGGCAAGCTGTTCACCGTCGGCAATATCAAGCGCGGCAAGAAAAAGCGCACCGCCGCACCTCCGTTCATCACCTCGACGCTGCAGCAGGAAGCCAGCCGCAAGCTGAATATGACGCCGCGCCGCACGATGAGCATTGCGCAGGAGCTGTACGAAGGTATTGAACTCGGTGAATACGGTCTGACCGGCCTTATCACCTATATGCGTACCGACTCGCTCCGTCTGGCGGACGAGGCCACCGCTGCCGCTGCGGGCTTCATTCGCGGCCGCTACGGCGAGGAATATTATCCGGGCAAGCCGCGTGTGTTCAAGACCAAGGGCAACGCGCAGGACGCGCACGAAGCCATTCGTCCGTCCAACGTGCAGCTGCTGCCTGAAGAAATCCGCAAGTACCTGACGCCCGATCAGTTCAAGCTATACCGCCTGATCTGGTCGCGCTTTGTGGCCTGCCAGATGGCAGACGCCATTCTCGATACGGTTTCCGCCGATATCGTCTGCGAGGATCAGGTGTTCCGCGCATCCGGTCATACGGTCGCGTTCCCGGGTTTTACTGCGGTTTACGAGGAAGGCACGGACGACGAGAAAAAGCAGGATTCCGCAGGAAAGCCGCTGCCGCGCTTCGATCAGGGCGACAAGCTGACCGCCGAGAAAATAGAGCCGTCTCAGCACTTTACGCAGCCGCCGGCCCGCTACACCGAGGCTTCGCTCATCCGTGCGATGGAGGAACGCGGCATCGGCCGGCCGTCCACCTATGCGCCGACTATCTCGACCATCATCGACCGCGATTACGTCACCAAGGAGAACAAGGCGCTCCGTCCGACGCCGCTCGGCGAAGGCGTTACCGGCCTGCTGGTTGACGAGTTCAAGTCGGTTGCTGATTACGAGTTCACCGCCAACATGGAGCACGAGCTGGACGAGGTCGAAGCGGGCAAGCTGAACTATATCCAGCTGCTGCACAACTTCTATGACGGCTTTGAAGCCGCGCTCAAGCAGGCGGAGATCGATCTGGAGGGCAAGCGCATCAAGATTCAGGACGAGGTGACCGACGTTATCTGCGAGAAATGCGGACGCAACATGGTCATCAAGTCCGGCCGATTCGGCAAATTCCTTGCGTGCCCGGGTTTCCCGGAGTGCACCAACACCAAGCCCATCACCGAGGACACCGGCGCTGCGTGCCCGGTTTGCGGCGCAAAGGTCGTGAAGAAAAAGTCCGCACGCGGCTATGTGTACTACTCGTGCGACACCTATCCGACCTGCCAGTTCATGACGTGGGACAAGCCGCTCAAGACCAAGTGTCCGAACTGCGATTCCTCGCTGTTCCGCCACACCGACCGCGATTCCAAGGAGGTCACGGACGTTTGCCTGCGTGAGGGCTGCGGCTACAAGGAGCTGGTCAAGGAGGGCCTGCCGCCTGAGGAAGCCGAAAAGCGCCGCAAGATGCGTGAAGCGCGTGCCGCTAAGGCTGCGGAACGTGCTGCCGCAAAGGAAGCCGCCGAGAAGAACGGCGAGACCGAGGAAAAGGTCAAGAAGGCAACGAAAAAGGCATCGACTAAGAAATCCACCGCGAAGAAAACCCTGCCGTGGATGACCAAGACCACCAATAAATTCAAAAAGCTGAAGGACGAGGCTGTACAGGAGCTGACTGCCAAGCAGCAGGAGCAGTACGCCAAGGCTCTGGCAAAGTATGAAGCAGAAAAGGCGGCTGAAAAGGCGAAAAAAGCCGCTGAGAAGAAAGCGGCGGCGAAAAAGCCTGCCGCAAAGAAAAAGACCACGGCAAAGGAGAGCGCCGAATGAGTGAAATGGTAACAGTAGTCGGCGCAGGACTGGCCGGCTGTGAGGCTGCATGGCAGCTGGCACAGCGCGGTATCTCCGTGCGCCTGTGTGAGATGAAGCCGGTGCAGCACACGCCTGCGCACCACTCGGACGATTTTGCCGAGCTAGTGTGCTCCAACTCGCTGCGCTCGGATGAGCTGGCGAACGCCGCCGGTCTGCTCAAGGAGGAGCTGCGCCGACTGGACAGCCTGATCCTTTCCTGTGCGGATGCACACCGCGTAGAGGCGGGCGGCGCACTGGCGGTTGACCGCGAAGCCTTCGCGGCAGCCGTCACCGAGAAGATCAAGAACCACCCGAATATCGAGGTGGTCTACGGTGAAGTGACCGAGATTCCGGAGGGCAGAGTGGTTATCGCTTCAGGCCCGCTGACCTCGGATACGCTGTTTGACGCCATCCACGCCAAGGTCGGCGGCGATTTCCTGCACTTTTACGATGCTGCCGCGCCGATTGTCACGGCTGAGAGCATCGATATGGATTCCGCCTACGAGGCTTCCCGCTACGGCAAGGGCACCGCAGATTACATCAACTGCCCGTTCTCCCGCGAGGAGTACGAGGCGTTCTGGAACGCACTGACCACCGCCGAGGAAGCGCCGGTGCACGGCTTTGAGGATTCCAAGGTATTCGAGGGCTGTATGCCCATCGAGGTCAACGCGCGCCGCGGCTTTGACACGCTGCGCTTCGGCATTTTGAAGCCCATCGGTCTGCCGGACCCGAAAACCGGCAAGGATCCGTATGCGGTCCTGCAGCTGCGCCGCGACAACGCGAACGGCACGCTGTACAATCTGGTCGGTTGCCAGACCCACCTGAAATTCGGTGAGCAGAAGCGCGTGTTCTCCATGATTCCGGCGCTGAAAAACGCCGAGTTCGTGCGCTACGGTGTCATGCACCGCAACACGTTCCTGGATTCTCCGCGCCTGCTGGACGCGACTTACGCGCTCAAATCCGACCCGCGCATCCGTTTTGCGGGCCAGATGACCGGCGTAGAGGGCTATGTGGAGTCCACCGCCTCCGGCTGGGTGGCAGGCGTGGCAACGGCCATGGACGTGCTCGGCAAACCGATGCCGACACTCGACCGCCTGACCGCCACCGGCGCACTGGCGACCTATATTTCCGACCATACGGTCGCGAAATTCCAGCCGATGAACGTAAACTTCGGCATTATCGAGCCGCTCGGCTATAAAATCAAGGGCAAGCGGGAGAAGAACACCAAAATCTCCGAGCGGGCGCTCGAGCAGATCGAAAAACTGAAGGGAGAGCTTTAATATGAGGATCATCGTTGATGCGATGGGCGGCGATAACGCGCCCGAATCCGCTGTATGGGGCGGTGCGCTGGCTGCGAAGGAATACGGCGAGGAAGTGCTGCTGGTCGGCAAGCCGGAGGTCGTAGCGAATGTCCTCAAGGAGAAGGGACTTTCCGATGTCAAGGGCATTACCATCATGCCCGCAAACGATCTGGTCGATATGCACGACGATCCCGCAACGGTACTCCGCCGCAAGCCGGATTCGTCCATGGCGGTAGCGTTCAAGCTGCTCAAGGCCGGCGAGGGCGACGCGCTGGTTTCCGCGGGCAACACCGGCGCGCTGCTCACCGGCGCAACGCTGTACGGCGGCCGCATCAAGGGCATCCGACGCGGTGCACTGGCACCGGTTATGCCGTGCGCGAACGGTCAGGTCATGCTGTGCGATGCGGGTGCAAACACCGAATGCACCGCCGAAATGCTGCTCCAGTTCGCATTCCTCGCTTCGCTGTATGCGGAGAAGATAAACGGTGTTGTCAAGCCGCGTGTCGGCCTTGTCAACAACGGCACGGAGGATACCAAGGGTGATCCGCTCCGCAAGGAGGCTTACGCGCTGCTGAAAAAGGCGGGCGACGAGGGCCGTCTGAACTTTGTCGGCAACGTAGAGGGCAGCATGGTGCCGCTCGGTGCGTGTGATGTTGCTGTCTGCGACGGCTTTACCGGCAATGTGCAGCTCAAGACCATCGAGGGCGTGGCGAAGTTCATGTCGAAGGAGATCAAGGGCGTGTTCATGGCCTCTGTCGGTACCAAGCTGGGCTATCTGCTGTGCAAGAAAGGCATGGACGACTTCCGCGAGGTGTTCAATCAGGACAAGATCGGCGGCGCGCCGTTCCTCGGTATCGCAAAGCCGGTCATCAAGGCGCACGGCTCGTCCAACGAAATTGCGGTGATGAACGCCGTCCGTCAGGCTATCGCGTACACCAAATCCGGCATGATCGATGCAGTTAAGGAAAACATTCAGTACATGACGGTTTCCGAGTGATCCACAGGAAGAAGGAACAAAAATGCTGAAAATTGACTATAAATTCAAGGACGAGAGCCTTCTCCGGCTGGCGATGACCCATTCGTCCTATGCGAATGAGCACCACGGCACGCATTTGCAGTGCAACGAGCGCCTGGAGTTTCTGGGCGACTCGGTGCTGGGCTTTGTCACGGCGGGCTATCTGTTCACGCACTATCCCGACCTGCCCGAGGGCGACCTGACCAAGCTGCGCGCGGCAGTTGTCTGCGAGGGCGCACTGGACGAGATCGCGCACGAGATCGGTATCCCGGAAGCCATCCGTCTGGGGCACGGCGAGGAGATGGGCGGCGGACGCAAGCGTGCGTCCATTCTCGCTGATGCAACAGAGGCTTTGCTCGGCGCTATCTTCATGGACGGCGGCATCGAGCCTGCCCGTGCGTTCGTGCTGCGCTTCATCCCGCACAAGGTCGAGGTTGCGCTGGCAGGCGGCGCGTTCAAGGACTACAAGACCATGCTGCAGGAGATCGTGCAGAAGAACAAGCAGGAAACGCTGGAATACCGTCTGGCAGGGCAGTCCGGTCCGGACCATGACAAGCGGTTCAAGATGGAGCTGCTGCTCAACTCCAATGTGTTTGCCGAGGGCATCGGCAAGAGCAAAAAGGAAGCCGAGCAGATGGCGGCGAAGAAGGCTTTGGAAAATATGGGATGCTGACGCTTATCGCCAGACCGCAATAGAGATAAACGGCAAAGAGGTCGAGAAATCGACCTCTTTTTTCTGCATGACGCAGTTAGTCGTTGAAAAGATACTGCCGCAGTGGTAAAATAAAACTATCTATAATAAAGAGGTGGCATATGGTTCTCAAAAGCCTGATTTTACAGGGCTTCAAGTCGTTCCCGGATCGCACTGAGATCAAATTTCTCGGCGGCATTACGGCGATTGTCGGTCCGAACGGCTCGGGAAAATCGAATATTTCGGATGCCATCCGGTGGGTTCTGGGGGAGCAGTCCTCGCGGTCTCTGCGCGGCGCGAAGATGGAGGACGTGATCTTCGGCGGCACAGCCAAGCGCGGTCCGGTCGGCTTTGCCGAGGTTTCGCTCATTCTGGACAATTCGGCGCATGTGTTCCGCTCGGAATTTACCGAAATTATGGTCACGCGCCGGTACTACCGCTCGGGCGAGAGCGAGTATTTCCTCAACAAAAAGCACTGCCGCCTCAAGGACGTGCACGAGCTGTTTATGGATACCGGTCTGGGCCGCGACGGCTATTCCAGCATCGGACAGGGCCGCATTGACGAGATTCTGTCCTTCAAGAGCGAGGACCGGCGCGAAATCTTTGAGGAAGCCGCAGGCATCACCAAGTTCCGCTACCGTAAGGAGGAAGCCGAGCGCAGACTGTCAGCCACCGAGGAAAATCTGGTGCGTATCCGCGACCTGTACGGCGAGCTGGAAAACCGGCTCGAGCCACTCGAGCAGCAGGCTGGCAAGGCGAAAAGGTTTCTGCATCTGCGGGATGAGCTGCGCGTGCTTGAGGTCTCGCTGTGGCTGCTGTCGCTTGAGCAGCTCAAGAATGACACTGCCAAGCTGAATAGAGACCGGACAACCTGCGAAAAGCAGCTTGCGGATGCAAAACAGCAGCAGGGAACGCTGTATGCGCAGTCTGAGCAGCTGGCCGAGTCACTGCGCGAAATTGACAGAGAAACCGAACGTCTGCGGAACGAGCTGCGCGAAGCCGAGCAGTTTGCCGCCGAGCAGATCAGCCGTGAGGCGGTTATTCAGGCGAACATCCGCAACTGCGAGGAGAATATCGAGCGCACACGGCAGGAGAGCGCACACCGCGCCGAGCAGGTGCAGAGCATGGATGCGCAGCTTGCCGAACGGCGCGAGCGTATTTCTGTGCTGAATGAGCAGGAGAAGGCACAGTCGGCTGAACTGGATGCACTCCGAAAACAGTCTGTAGAGCAGGAGCAGCAGCGCACACAGGCCGAGCAGGCACTTCGGCAGGCCGAGCAGGCGCAGCGCAGGCAGGAGCGCACGCTGCACGCGCTCGAACTCGACCGAACAGCCGCCGAGAGCGGTCTGGCGGGCATGAACGACCGCAAAATGACGCTGGATTCCGAAATCGCAGCAGCGGCACAGCAGCTGGATACCGAAAAGCAGGCACAGGACAATCTCGAGCGGGAACTGACCGCGTGCGAGCAAACGCTTGCCGAAACGGCAAAGCAGGCGCAGACGGCCGCCGCTCAGGCGGAGACCTGCCGCCGAAAGGCCGAGCAGGCGCAGAACGACTTGCGAGCAGCGCAGTCCTCGCTGAGCGAAATGCAGAGCCGCGTGAAAATGCTGACCGACATGCAGCATGAGTACGAGGGCTTCTCACGGTCGGTGAAAGCCGTCATGCGGCAGGCTGAAAAGGGTGCAATGAACGGCGTGCACGGTCCGGTTTCCGCGCTCATCACGACCGAAAAGCGGTTCGTGACGGCAATCGACACTGCACTCGGTGCATCAGCGTCCTCCATCGTGGTGGACAGCACGAGCGTGGGCAAGCAGTGCATTTCGTACCTCAAGCGCACGGACGGCGGCCGCGCGACCTTCCTGCCGCTGGATACCATTCGGGCAAACAGCCTGCGGGAGACCGGCCTGGAACGGCAGAACGGCTGCTTCGGTACTGCGGATGCTCTCGTCAGATTTAATGAAAAATATAAGAATATTGTGTGCAATCTGCTGGCGCGCACGGTCATTTCGGAGAATATGGACACCGCGCTGGCACTGGCCAAGGCGTATGGACACCGGTTTCGCATTGTCACCTTAGACGGACAAATCCTGCAGGCAGGCGGTGCCATGACAGGCGGCTCGGTCTCCCGCGGCACCGGCGCACTGGCGCGGGCGGAACGCCTGCACGCCGCCGAGGAGCGCGTGCGCGCACTCGAGCAGGAGCGAAAAACGCTGGCACAGACCGAGCAGGCTGCAGGACAGGAACTGGAATCGCTTGCCGGGCAGGCGCAGGCCATCGAAACTGACCGCCGGCACGCGGAGCAGGAGAGAGCCGGACTTGCTGCTTCGGTAAAACAGCATAAATTCCTGCTGGAAAGCCTGCAGAAACGGTATGACAGCCTGATTTCTGAACAAACTAACTTCACAGCAACGCAGCAGAAGTATGAACAGACACTTGCCGCCTGCACAGAGCGCCGGTCTGCCGCAGAGCAGGCGCTTGCAGCTGCCGAGCAGGTCTGTGCCGAGCACCGTACGGCAGTGAACGCCGCTGCGGAACAGCTGACGCAGACGGCTTCGCGCATCACAGCCGCGCAGACCGCGCTCGCGGAGACGCGCACGGCGCAGGACAGCGAAGCACGCGCGCTCACGGAGCTTGAGCGGCTCAAGGCCGACCTCGACGCGGGCGTGTCCGGTGCGGAGCAGACGATCGCAGGCTTTGCGGCGGAAATCGCACGCCTGACTGATGAACTTACCCAAGTCCGTGCAGCCAAGCACGGACGCGACACCACCGCCCGGCTGCTCAGCGAACAGCTTGCGCGGCAGACCGGCAGACGCGAACAGACCGAGGGCGAACGGGTCCGTCTGGAAAAGGCGGCACAGAGCCGCAACGAGGAAATCCTTGAACTCGAACGCGAGACCGCCCGACTGGAAAACCGCGCGGCCCAGCTGAAAACCGAGGAAACACAGATTCTGGATAAAATGTGGGAAAGCTACGAGCTGACACCCACACCGGCGGCAGAAATCGCCAAACCGATTGAAAACCTCGGTGAAACGCGCGGCCGCGTGCAGGAGCTGCGCGTGAAAATGCGGGCGCTCGGCAACGTCAATCTGGATGCGGTGGACGAATTTCAGCGTGTGCAGGAGCGGTACAGCTTCCTGCGGGAGCAGAAGGACGACCTCGAGACCGCGCAGACCGATCTGCGCAAGGTCATCGAGCAGCTGACCGTCAGCATGAAGGAGATTTTCGCGTCCGAGTTCGCCAAGCTGAATGTGTACTTCCGCGATACCTTCCGCGAGATCTTCGGCGGCGGACATGCCGAACTGCAGCTTGCCGATACCTCGGATATCCTGAACTGCGGTATCGACATCCGCGTGTCTCCGCCGGGCAAGGCGGTTAAAACGATTACGCTGCTCTCAGGCGGTGAAAAGGCGTTTGTTGCCATTGCGCTGTACTTTGCGATCCTCAAGCTGCGGCCTACGCCGTTTTGCGTGCTTGATGAGATCGAAGCCGCGCTCGATGATGTAAACGTGCAGCGGTTTGCAAAATACATTCGCCGCCTGACAGATTCGACACAATTTATTGTAATTACCCACAGACGTGGTACAATGGAAGAAGCAGATATGCTCTACGGCGTGACCATGCAGGAGCAGGGCGTTTCCAAAATGCTGATGCTCAATCTGGCTGAGGCGGAAAAACGGCTCAAAAATACCATTAAGTAATGGAAAATTGAGAATGGGAAATGGAGAATTGCGGCAATGGATATGCGAAGCGAAAAATATCCGTATCGGCTGGATGTGGAAAGGCGATTGCCGAACGGCTCTCTTACGACAGACGGCTATGCGGCGCGGCATCCGGTCGAGTTTCGGCACTGGGGACACGCCCGCGGCTATGTTCTCTGGGGTGAGCGGATTGACCGCACGGACTGGGAAAACTGGCGTATCAACTACTACGGGAAATAATGACTAAATACGGATTCCTGATTTGCAAGATAAAAACATAAGGAGATAAGCATGGGATTTTTTGATAAAATTAAGCAGGGCTTCAAGAAAACCTCGGATGCAGTGAGCCATTCGCTGGACAGCGTGTTTGCGGCATTTGTCAAGATCGACGATGATCTGCTCGAGGAACTGGAAGAAGCACTCATCCTGTCGGACGTCGGTGCATCCACGGCGGCGAAGATCGTTGCTGAGGTCGAAAAGCGCGCCAAGCTGCGCAAGACCACCACGGCGGACGAGCTGCGCGATTTACTCCGCGAGGTGCTGACCGACAATATGCTCGACAACCAGCCGCTGAATACGGACGGCAAGCTGGCGGTCATTCTGGTGATCGGCGTCAACGGTGTCGGCAAGACGACCTCGATCGGCAAGCTGGCGGCCCGCTATGTCAATGAGGGCAAAAAGGTTATGCTGTCGGCGGCGGATACCTTCCGCGCGGCGGCGGCTGACCAGTTGGAAATCTGGGCTAAACGTGCCGGTGCGGACATCGTACGCCACGGCGAGGGCGCAGACCCGGCGGCTGTTGTGTTTGACTCCATCTCGGCGGCCAAGGCACGCGGCAGCGATATCATCATCGTGGATACGGCAGGCCGTCTGCACAACAAGGCCAACCTGATGAACGAACTGGCGAAGATCGACCGCGTTATCTCCCGTGAGCTGCCGGATGCGTCGCGCGAAACGCTGCTCGTGCTGGATGCGACCACCGGTCAGAATGCGGTTCATCAGGCTGAGGAGTTCAACAAGGCTGCCGAGTTGACCGGCATTATTCTCACCAAGCTGGACGGCACCGCAAAGGGCGGCATCGTGATCGCTATTTCGGCAGGACTGGGTGTTCCGGTCAAGCTGGTCGGCGTTGGCGAGGGCATTGACGATCTGATCGACTTTGACCGTGCGGCATTCCTGGAGGCCATCCTGCCGCCGGTTCATGAAAACGCAGAAAACGATGAGGAACAGACCGAGGAGGACGAAAATGCAGAGACCTGACGGAAGAACCAAGGGCGCAATGCGTCCGGTGAAGATTACCACTGATTACACGATGTACGCGGAAGGCTCGGTGCTGGTCGAGATGGGCAACACCAAGGTCATCTGCACCGCGTCGGTCGAGGAAAAGGTACCGCCGTTCCTCGAGGGCAAGGGCCTCGGCTGGGTAACCGCCGAGTATGCGATGCTCCCGCGTGCGACCAATACCCGCAAAAAACGCGACATCAAGTCGCTCAAGCTGGACGGCCGCTCGAGTGAGATCCAGCGTCTGATCGGCCGTGCGCTGCGTGCGGTCGTTGACCGCGAAGCACTCGGTGAGCGCCAGATCACGATTGACTGCGATGTTATTCAGGCGGACGGCGGCACGCGCTGCGCGTCCATCACCGGCGGATTTGTTGCACTGTGGCTTGCATGCAAAAAGCTGCTGGCCGATGGCGTGATCGAGAAAATGCCGCTCACTGCACAGGTTGCAGCCGTTTCGGTCGGCATTTTTGAGGATGAAGCCGTGCTCGACCTTAACTACGCCGAGGACAGCCACGCCATTGTGGACTGCAACGTGGTTATGACGAGCAAGGGTGAGTTCATCGAGGTGCAGGGCACCGGCGAGGGCCGTCCGTTTACGGATACCGAGCTGCGCAAGCTGCTCGGACTCGGCAAGCGCGGCTGCCTGACGCTGTGCCGCAAGCAGGCCAAGGTGATGGGGGAAAGTCTGTAATGCAGTTTGTACTTGCTTCCCATAACAAGAAAAAGCTGGCAGAGCTGTCCGCTATCGTGAGCAGCCTCGGCATTGAAATCATCCCGCTGCCGGAGGGTGCCCCCGAACCCGAGGAAAACGGCAAAACCTTCGAGGAAAACGCGCTCATCAAGGCGAAATTCGCCGCAGAGTTCACCGGTCTGCCCGCTCTCGCGGACGACAGCGGCCTGTGCGTGGATGCGCTCGACGGCGCTCCCGGTATCTACTCCGCGCGCTACTGCGAGGGCACGGACGAGGACCGCAATGCCTTTTTGCTGAAAAATATGCAGGATAAGGAAAACCGTGCCTGCCGTTTCGTGTGCGCCATCGCGTGTGTACTCGCGGACGGCGAAACGCTCACCGTGCGCGGTGAATGTGAAGGAGAACTGCTCCGCGAGAACCACGGCGCAGGCGGCTTCGGCTACGACCCGCTGTTCTATGTCGAGAAATACGGCTGTACCTTCGGCGAGCTTCCGGCAGAGGTCAAGAATACAATCTCTCATCGGGCAAATGCTTTGAATAAATTGAAAGCCATACTAAAAGATAAAGTGAATTGAAAATGGAGAATGGAAAATGGAAAATTGCGGTGCGGCACGTAGTGCCGAATAAAATAATCGCGCAAGGCGCGATACCATAATTCTCAATTCTCCATTCTCAATTTTCCATTAAAACATAAGGAGAAATATAATGCTTAACACAAAACAACGTGCACAGCTTCGTGCAATGGCAAACCCGCTGGCGGTCACGCTGATCATCGGCAAGGAAGGCGTAACCGACGCGGTAGAACGCGAGTTGGACGCGCTGCTCGAATCCCACGAGCTGGTCAAGGGCAAGGTGCTCGAGAGTGCGATGCTGACGCCGCGCACGGTATCCGAGGCGCTCTGCGAGGCCACCGGCGCGGACGCTGTACAGTGCATCGGCTCCAAGTTTGTGCTGTACCGCCAGTCCAGCGATGAGGACAAGCGCAAGATCGTTCTGGTAAAATGAGGACGGGAATTCTCGGCGGTACATTCAATCCGCCGCATCTGGGACATCTGCACGCGGCGGAACTCGCGCACCGTGCGCTGAATTTAGATCGGGTGCTGTTCATTCCGACCAATATTCCGCCGCACAAGGTACTGCCGGAGAACACCGCATCCGCAGAGGACCGGTGCGAGATGGTGCGCCGCCTGACGGCCGAAAAAACGTGGGCGATGCTTGACACTATAGAGATCGACCGCGGCGGCGCAAGCTATACGGTGGACACGCTCCGCGCGCTTCATGCACGCGGCGAGACCGACCTGCACCTGATCGTCGGCACGGATATGCTGCTCTCGTTCGATAAAATCTGGCGTGCGCCGGACGAGATCGCGCGGCTGGCTTCGCTTGCTGTCTGCGCCCGCGAAAACGAGGACTGGGACGCGCTGCGTGAAAAGGCGGCGGCGCTCAAGGACTCGCTCGGTGCAACCGTAGAGCTAGTGCAGGGCGACAGCCTGACCATTTCCTCGACCGAGCTGCGGCAGGGCGGTGCACTGCGATGCTATACACCGGAATCGGTCGCGGATTACATCGAAGAAAAGCATTTGTACGGCTATTAAGCCTGTAAAATACAGGTTTGACAGATAAATACAGCAGTTTGTTCAAAATCAGTATTTTTTGTATGACTTAGGAACGGACTGCGGCTCGTTCCTTCTTGTCGGCAAAACTGTAGTTTTGCGGCAGGAAATACAGAGAAAGGCGGGAAAAAGTTATGTTATGTAATGAAGAAATGCGTAAAAGTATCCTTTCCAGATTGCAGGGCTACCGCTATGAGCACTCGCTCGGCGTGGAGCGTGCGGCGATCATGCTGGCAGAAAAGTACGGCGAGGACCCGGAAAAAGCGGGTACTGCAGGCATTCTGCATGACATAACAAAATATCTTTCTCCGCAAGAACAGTTGAATTTATGCGGGAAATACGGTATAATACCCTGTACCGTCGAAAAAAGCGAGCCGAAAATGCTGCACGGAAAGACGGCGGCAGCCATCGCGCGGGCCGAATACCACATGCCCGAGGATATCTGCGATGCCATCGCCTGCCACACCACCGGCAAGAACCATATGACGCTGCTTGACAAGATCTTGTATCTGGCGGATTACATCGAAGAAACTCGTGATTTTCCCGGCGTGGACAAGGCGCGTGAGCTGGCGCAGATCGACATCGACAGTGCCCTGCTCTACTGCTATGACCAGACGCTGACCGAGCTGGTCGCACGCGGAAAACTCATCCACAGCGATACCATTGCCGCTTATAATGATATGATCCGGCAGGGTGTCAGCTGGCGGGACAAGTAAAATGGAGGCAGGAATCGTTTGAAACTATTCGGAGGAAGCGGCGACAGGAAAAACCGCAACGGAGACAGCACTCCGGCACAGGCTCCCGTACAGCAGGCAGCGCCCAAGCCGGAAGGAAACCACCAGCCGATCTCGGCGCCCAAGCCGGGCGGCAAAAAGGGAAAGGCTCCGAAGGAGAAAAAAAAGCTGACACCCAGACAGAAGGGCAAGCGCATTGCCATCGTTATGGCGGTTGTGCTGGTGCTGTTCGCGTGCGCAGCTGCTGCAGCGGTGTGGTTCGTCCGTTCGCCGCAGGCGACGATCAAGGACAAGGAAAACGGCGATAAGGTCGATGTGAGCAGCCTGCTCAACTCGGGCACCCGCATTGACGATGTGTTTACGTTCGTGGTCGGCGCAGTTGATGAGGACGAAACACGGACAGACGCTTTGATGGTTGCAACCATGGATACCAAGGACAAGACCATCAACGTCATGAACATCCCGCGCGACACCATGTGCAACAACACGGCAACCGGCGCGAGCAAGAAGATCAACGCAGCCTACGGCATGGATACCGGCGGCAAGGGCGGCAACATCGAGCAGACGAGCAAGGAAATCGAGCGTCTGATGGGCTTCCGGCCGGATAAATACGTTATCGTCAACTTTGACGGCATTGCAGCCATCGTGGATGCGATCGGCGGCGTGGATTATGACGTGCCGTTCGATATGAAGTACGATGATCCGTCGCAGAATCTGCACATCGACCTGAAAAAAGGCCAGCAGCATCTGGACGGCAAGCAGACCGTCGGCTTCCTGCGCTGGAGACACAACAACGATTACACCGTACAGTATACCAACGGCGATGAAGGCCGTGTAGAGAATCAGCAGAAGTTCCTCAAGGCGCTGGCAGGTCAGGTGCTGCAGATCAAGAACGTGACCAAGATCCGCTCGATCGCAGAGGCCGTGTTCAAGAACGTCAAGACCGACTTCAGCGCCGGCGAGCTGCTGTGGATGGGCATGCAGGCCATGCAGATTGACAACAGCAGCATTCAGTTCTTTACACTGCCCGGCTACGGCAAGATGAGCACGGCGGGCACCTCGGTGCAGTATTCGTTCTTCTTCCCGTATTACGACCAGACGCTGGAACTGGTAAACAAGTATTTCAACCCCTACGAGGAGCCGATCTCCAAGCTGGATATTGTCGGCGGACCGGATACCACTACCTACTCGGGCGGCTATGTAAGCTCGGGCGAGGAAGATAATGTATGGGGTGACACCTCCGGCTCGTACGATTACAGCGAGGATTATTACGAAGAACCGGATTACAGCTACGATGAGCCATCCTACGACAACAGCGGCTCGGACGGCGATTATTCGGATAACAATGACTACTCGGGCGGAGACAGCGGCGGAGACTATTCCGGCGGCGACTCCGGTGAGGAGAGCGGCGGCGACTCCTCCGGCGGCGATTACACCGACGGCGGCGGAGAGGACAGCGGTGCTTCCTCCGGCGGAGACGATGGCGGAACATACGATCCCGAGGCATAATAAAGGCAATATACCATAATCGGCAGAAAGGCAAACCCTTTTCTGCCGCACAAAAGGAGTTTATACTTTGACTGCAAAAGAAACTGTAAAGGCGATCTGCGAAGCGCTGATCGAGAAAAAGGCTCAGGGCATTGAGGTGCTGCATGTTGAGCGCCTGACCGAGCTGACCGAGTATTTCGTCATCTGCTCTGCGTCCTCCACTACGCAGGTTAAGGCACTGGCGGACAATGTAGAGTGGCACCTGAAGTATGACCATGACGAGATGCCGCACCACACCGAGGGTTATGAATCCGCACAGTGGATGCTGCTGGACTACGGCTGCGCTGTACTGCATGTATTCATGCCGGAGGCACGCAAGTTCTACAATCTGGAGAACCTGTGGAAGGATGGCACGCCGGTAACGCTTGAAGAGCTGGGCATCGAGGACAAGTAAAATACCGACATGCGGCGGCGCCGGGAACGACGTCCGCCGCGTTGTCGCGCTCAAAATCCAAAACTCACTTTAGGGGGAGAATCCGTTGAAGTACGATCATAAACAAGTAGAAAAGAAATGGCAGGACATCTGGGACGAGAAGCAGTGCTTCCATGCCGAGAATGACTCGGACAAGGAGAAGTTCTACGCGCTCGTAGAGTTCCCGTATCCGTCCGGTCAGGGTCTGCATGTAGGCCATCCGCGCTCCTACACCGCACTGGATATCGTTGCGCGCAAAAAGCGCATGCAGGGCTACAACGTGCTGTATCCGATGGGCTGGGACGCATTCGGTCTGCCGACTGAGAACTTTGCCATCAAGAACCATGTTCATCCGGCAGAGGTTACTAAGAAGAACATCGCACGCTTCAAGAGCCAGCTCAAGAGCCTTGGTCTGTCGTTCGACTGGTCGCGTGAGATCAATACCACCGACCCGAGCTACTACAAGTGGACCCAGTGGATTTTCCTGCAGCTGTTCAAGAAGGGCCTGGCCTACAAGAAGAAAATGAGCGTAAACTGGTGCACCTCCTGCAAGTGCGTTCTGGCGAACGAGGAGGTTGTCAACGGCGTTTGTGAGCGCTGCGGCAGCGAGGTCGTTCACAAGACCAAGAGCCAGTGGATGCTCGCCATCACCAAGTACGCACAGCGCCTGATCGACGATCTGGATGATGTGGATTACATCGAGCGCGTTAAGATTCAGCAGCGCAACTGGATCGGCCGTTCCACCGGCGCTGAGGTCGATTTCAAGACCACCGAGGGCGACACGCTGACCGTTTACACCACCCGTCCGGACACCCTGTTCGGTGCGACCTACATGGTAATCTCTCCGGAGCACCCGATGATCGAGCAGTGGGCGGACAAGCTGAACAACATCGAGGACGTTCGCGCATACCGTGAGGAGGCTGCCCGCAAGTCTGACTTCGAGCGTACCGAGCTGAACAAGGACAAGACCGGCGTTAAGCTGGACGGCGTTGCCGCAATTAACCCGGTAAACGGCAAGCAGATCCCGATCTTCGTTTCCGACTACGTTCTCATGGGCTACGGCACCGGTGCCATCATGGCTGTTCCGGCGCACGATGACCGTGACTGGGAGTTTGCTAAGAAGTTCGGCTGTGAGATCATCGAGGTTGTTTCCGGTGGCGAGGATGTCCAGAAGGCTGCGTTCACCGCAAAGGACGAAACCGGTATTCTGGTAAATTCCGATTTCCTGAACGGCAAGACCGTTAAGGACGCTATCCCGGCTATGATCGAGTGGCTGGGTGAAAAGGGCATCGGCCATGCCAAGGTGCAGTACAAGCTGCGTGACTGGGTATTCTCCCGTCAGCGTTACTGGGGCGAGCCGATTCCGATCGTCAAGTGCGACAAGTGCGGCTATGTGGCTCTGCCGGAGGATCAGCTGCCGCTTGAGCTGCCGAACGTAACCAGCTATGAGCCGACCGATAACGGCGAGTCTCCGCTGGCTGCCATGACAGACTGGGTCAACACCACCTGCCCGTGCTGCGGCGGACCTGCAAAGCGCGAGACCGATACCATGCCGCAGTGGGCGGGTTCCTCCTGGTACTTCCTGCGCTATATGGACCCGCACAACGACAAGGCGCTTGCCTCGCCGGAAGCACTGAAATACTGGTCTCCGGTTGACTGGTACAACGGCGGCATGGAGCATACCACGCTGCATCTGCTGTACAGCCGTTTCTGGCATAAGTTCCTGTATGACATCGGCGTAGTGCCGACCAAGGAGCCGTATGCAAAGCGCACCAGCCACGGCATGATCCTCGGCGAGAACGGCGAGAAGATGTCCAAGAGCCGCGGCAACGTCGTCAACCCGGACGAGATCGTTGACACCTACGGCGCAGATACCATGCGTCTGTACGAGATGTTCATCGGCGACTTTGAGAAGGCTGCTCCGTGGAGCCCGAAGTCCATCAAGGGCTGCCGCCGCTTCCTCGAGCGCGTATGGGCACTGGCTGACAAGGTGCAGGACGGCGATACCTACTCCGAGCAGCACGAGGTGCTCATGAACCGTACCATCAAGAAGGTCGGCGAGGACGCAGACAACCTCAAGGCCAACACCGCTATCGCAGCGCTGATGACCATGCTCAACGAGTTCTACGACAAGGGCGTAAACAAGGCTGAGTACAAGACCTTCCTGGCGCTGCTCAATCCGTTTGCACCGCATATCACCGAGGAGCTGTGGCAGCAGCTCGGCGAGACCGGTCTGCTCTCCGTAGCACCGTGGCCGACCTACGACGAGGCCAAGACCGTCGAGAGCACGGTAGAGCTGGCGGTACAGGTAAACGGCAAGCTGAAGTGCACCATCAAGCTGGCAGTCGATGCCGACAAGCAGACTGCGATCGATACCGCAATGGCAGAGGAAAAGGTACAGCACGCCATCGAGGGCAAGCAGATCGTAAAGCAGATCGTTGTTCCGGGCAAGATCGTAAACCTTGTCGTAAAGTAAGAAGGAATGCCGGATTTCCGCGTCAAAAAGAAAAAATCGAAAACTACGGGAAAAAGTAGTTGACATTGACGCGGAAATTCGATATAATAACCTTACGGTTTTGTGTATGGATGTATACAAACTGTGCTAAGCGATCCCCATGAGGGGAACGTGCGGAGGGAGGGAAAACTGTGTCGGAGATCCGCATCAAGGAAAATGAGTCTATTGACAGCGCACTGCGTCGCTTCAAGCGTTCGTGTGCCAAGGCGGGTACGCTTTCCGAGCTCCGCAAGCGTGAGCATTATGAAAGCCCGAGCGTAAAGCGCCGCAAGAAGTCTGAGGCTGCACGCGCAAAGAAGAAGAAGTTCCGCTAAAATAGAATTTCCAGAGAGCAGATGGTTAAACGTCTGCTCTTTTCTTTTGCTTTGCGGCAGCCTTTTTCAGCACCGGCTGACCGGGGAACCTGAACTGCGCAGGCGGTTCATTCTTTCCGGGCGGCAGTCTTTTCAGCATCGGCTGAGCGGGGGACACGAACTGCCGCAGGCGGGTTCGCCCCTAACGGGCGGGGGGTTTTCGCTGAACCTCAGCGGGGGGATTCGCCGCGCCCCGCGGCGGGGCAAGAGGGTAGACACCAAGGTTTCTACCCTCTAACTCCCACTTCCTTTTATTTCTTAGTCTGGCGCAGATTGCCGACATGTGACCGCTGCGAAAATAGGGGAACGGCAGAGGATTTTTTCTTCCGTATCTTTCGCAATCTATTCGCAGGGTCGGATACATTACTGCTACACAGACCGGCTACTCTCCGCAGGCGCAACATACTCGTGTTGCGCAACTCGTAAGTCTGGAGATAACAGACGGCACCTGCGAATTTATGCGTTTGATACAATTTATCTTCGGAGAAACTGTCTGTAACAACGCGCTCACGAATTGCGCGGCACTGCTATGCCGCGCCGGCGTAGAGTTGCCCATATGTGTAGCAGTACGCTGTCTGTGAACTGCGAAAAGGCGGAGAAAGACATGCTGCGGTAACCCGACTGCCGTACTCCTTTTCGAAGCGGTCACATATAGGAAATCTGCGCCGGATTAGGAAGCAAGGGGAAAGGTAGGAGTTCAAAGAGGAAGGGAAACCGCAGGTGTCCCTTCCTTTTTGCCCCCACGGCGGGCGCCGCACTCTCCCGCGCTCCGCAGAGCGCAACTCCCCCGCTGAGGTTCAGCGGAAAACTCTCCGCCCGTCAGGGGCGAACCCGCTAACGCAGTTCGAGTACCCTGCTCAGCCGGTGCTGAATTCACAAATCGAAATTTCCGGCATTTCCGCCGATAACTCTGCATACACCTGTATAATGGAGGACAAAATTATGAACATAACCGTATATCTGGGTGCAAACGAGGGCCGTGAGCCTGCCCTCAAAACCGCCGTGTGCGAGCTTGGCACATGGATTGGCGAGCATGGCCATACACTGGTCTACGGCGGCTCACGGGTCGGTCTGATGGGTGCGGTCGCGGCGAGCACACTGGTCGCAGGCGGCAAGGTAATCGGCGTAGAGCCGCGCTTTTTTATCGAGCAGGAGCTGCAGCTGGACGGTCTGACCGAGCTGATCGTCACCGAGGATATGACCGATCGCAAAACTAAAATGATCGAGCTTGGAGACGCGTTCATCGCCTTTCCGGGCGGTACGGGCACGCTCGAGGAGATTGCCGAGGTGATGAGCAAGCTGGCGCTGAACCATCTGGATGCACCGTGCATTTTCTATAATCTCAACGGCTATTACGACCATATGAAGGCACTGCTCGACCATATGATCGAGATGGAGCTGTCCACCAAAGAACGGCAGAAAAAAATCTATTTTGCGGATACTCTGGAAGAAGTGACGGCTCTGCTGAATTAAAAATGGAGAATGGTAAATGGATACGCTCATTTTCCATTCTCAATTTTCAATTTGGATACGGTATGTTTACGGTTTCTTCAAACTTTCTACATACTTTAGACATGGGATTCCTGTATCCTGTAATCACAGCAGGGGAACAGCAAGCTGAGTGCTAAAAACCGCTTGCCATCCCTTTTGAAATAGATACTTCATAGGAAATCTTTTTCTCCGACTGTGTGAACAGTCAATCCCTCAAAATCTGTCTGGCCCTGTGGGACGGAATACCGCGCAGGCTCCTGGACAGTCCAAAAACAAGAGGTGCAAGACACCCATTGGGCAATACCGCATAATTTCCGCAAAACACTGCAGCAGTGCGAACGGAGCCTGCGCAAGAAGCCGCTGCTTTAATTGCGCGGTGTTGCCCCATACAACGCGCTTTCAGCAGGAACTGAGGGCGCGCATTTTTGCGTTCGGACAAAATAGGGGTCAAGGCAGTGATTTGTCTGGTGATAGTATTTCTATGGATCCTGAAAACAGAACAATTGTTCTGTTTTATTGACATAAACAATGATATGGTGTAAAATTGATTAAGTCACTATTGGAATATAAATGACTATTTTATATCTGAACAGATATAATAAAGTAAGTAAAACTTCGGAAATTGGGAGTTAAAGTATATATGAGCAAAGCAAAGCCGTCTTACGGCAATGAAAGCATCTCCTCGCTGAAGGGCGCGGACCGTGTGCGCAAGCGCCCGGGCGTTATCTTCGGCTCGGACGGACTGGAGGGCTGCGAGCACGCGGTCTTTGAGATCCTGTCCAACTCGATCGACGAGGCGCGAGAGGGCCACGGCACCGAGATCGTCACCACGCGCTATGCGGACGGCTCGATCGAAGTCGCTGACCATGGCCGCGGTATCCCGATCGAATGGAACGAAAACGAGCAGCGCTACAACTGGGAACTGGTCTTCTGCGAGCTGTACGCAGGCGGCAAGTACAAGAACGACACCGGCGAAAACTATGAGTTTTCACTTGGTCTCAACGGTCTCGGTACCTGCGCGACGCAGTATTCCTCGGAGTATATGGACGTCACCGTTATCCGTGACGGCTTCGAGTACGGCCTGCACTTTGAAAAGGGCGAAAACAAGACCGGCACCAAGGAAGGCTACACCAAGAAGGCGACGAACGCGCGCAAAACCGGCACAACCATCCGCTGGAAGCCCGATCTGGAGGTATTCACGGATATCAACATCCCTGTGGATTATTATCTGGATACGCTCAAGCGGCAGGCGGTTGTCAACAGCCACATCAAGTTTGTGCTGAAAAATCAGGTGGGCAGCAGGTACGAGACTACCGAATTTCTTTATCAGAACGGCATTGTGGACTATGTGACCGAGCTGGCAGGCGAAAATCCGCTGACCTCGGTGCAGTTCCTCGAGGGCGAACGACGCGGACGCGACCGCGCCGACAAGGCCGAGTACAAGGTGAAGCTGTCGTGCGCGTTCTGCTTCTCCTCGGCGGTGTCGCAGATCGAGTACTACCACAACTCCTCGTGGCTGGAGCACGGCGGTGCACCGGACAAGGCCGTTCGCTCGGCGTTCGTGTCCGCCATCGACGCGTATCTCAAGCAGAACAACAAGTACAACAAGAGCGAGAGCAAGGTCACTTATCAGGATATTTTCGACAGCCTCGTGCTTGTCACCAACTGCTTCTCCACCCAGACCTCCTACGAGAACCAGACCAAGAAGGCCATCACCAACAAGTTCATCCAGGAGGCCATGACCGAGTTCCTCAAGGAAGGACTCGAGATCTACTTTATCGAGAACAAGGCCGAGGCAGACAAGATCGCCGAGCAGATCCTGATCAACAAGCGCAGCCGCGAACAGGCGGAAAAGGCGCGTCTGAATATCAAAAAGAAGCTGTCCGGCAATATTGACCTCGCTAACCGTGTGCAGAAGTTCGTGGACTGCCGCACCAAGGATGCGTCCCGCCGTGAGCTGTATATCGTCGAGGGCGATTCCGCACTCGGTTCGGTAAAACAGGGCCGCGACAGTGAATTTCAGGCCATCATGCCGGTGCGCGGCAAGATCCTCAACTGCCTGAAAGCCGATTACGACAAGATTTTCAAGAATGACATCATCACCGACCTTCTCAAAGTCCTCGGCTGCGGTGTCGAGGTGCGCGGCAAGGCGGCAAAGGATCTGTCTGCGTTCGACCTCGAAAGCCTGCGCTGGCACCGTATCATCATCTGCACCGATGCCGATGTGGACGGCTTCCAGATCCGCACGCTCATTCTGACCATGCTGTACCGTCTGGTGCCAACGCTCATCGAACAGGGCTACGTTTACATTGCGGAGTCGCCGCTGTATGAGATCACCTACCGTGACAAGAGCTATTTTGCGTTCGATGAGAGCGAAAAAGCGGCTATCCTCAAAAAGCTGGAGGGCAAAAAGATTCTCATTCAGCGTTCCAAGGGTCTCGGCGAGAACCAGCCCGAAATGATGTGGGAGACCACCATGAACCCCGAAAACCGCCGTCTGATTCGCATTACGCCGGATGAAGCGGCTGCCACGAGCGAAATGTTCGACCTGCTGCTCGGCGACAACCTTGCCGGACGCAAGGAGTATATCGCCGAGAACGGCGCGGATTATCTCGAGCTGGCGGATATTTCGTAAGGGCAAAAATGGGGGATAGCAACATGCGGATTCGGCAAATGGACGGCCTGCGGGCGGTTGCGGCGCTGGCCGTGGTGATGATACACGTTTCGGCAGGCCGCATGAACTCGGTCGGTGTATCCTGTAATCAGACAGCGCGGTTTGCCGTGCCGCTGTTTATCATGCTGTCCGGCTACGGACACATGCACTCGTGGCTGCAGCATAGCGGTCAGTCTGCGGTGCAGACGGCAAAGCGGCGGCTGAAACGCGTGCTGCCGGCATATCTGATCTGGTCGGTCCTTTACCTTGCGGTGGACGCCGTGTTTGGCAAACCGCATGTACATCCGATCAAAAACATTCTGACAGGCGGCAGTTACGTCCACCTGTATTACATATTCATACTGGTGCAGCTGATCCTGCTCAGTGAGCTGTTCTGCCGTGCGGTAGAGCGGCATCCGGCGGTGACGCTGCTCCTGTCCGCAGGCCTGACCTTCGGTATGGAGATTGTCCTTTACCTGCTGACCGTCGGTCAGCTGCAGTGGCAGTTTCCGGTGGCGCCGATCGGTCTGTTCGTGTGCTGGCCGCTGTTCTACAACATCGGTGCATGGCTGGCGAAATCCGGTTTGAGCGACCGCCTGCGTCTGCGCGTCTGTCTGCCGCTGTGGGCGCTTTCGGCGGTGCTGGTGCTGCTGGCGGAAGAGCATTCTGCGGCAGCCTATAAAATGGGTCTGCGGCCTGACACAACGGTTTACACGCTGCTGACATGGGCCGTGCTGTGGTCGCTGTTCAGCAGGCTGCCGGAGATTCCGAAGCCGCTGCAGTTTATCGCGCGGCATTCGTTCGGACTGTATCTGGCACATCCGCTGGTGCTGCGCCTGTGGAACGCGTGGGCGGTACGGCAGACACCGGTTATCTATCTGCACCTGTGGCAGATGTTTGCGCTGGCGCTTGCAGGCGGACTGGCGATTGCGGTCACACTGTCTTATCTGCCGTTCGGCGAGTATCTGGGCGGCGCAAAACGTACAAAGAAAATCCTGCAAAGGAGAGCATAATGGCAAAAAAGAAAACCGACGAACCAAAAGTATATAAAGAACATCCCTCGGTCGATCAGCGCATCACGGACACGCTGCGCGAGAACTACATGCCGTACGCGATGAGCGTTATCGTGTCCCGCGCGATCCCGGAGATTGACGGCTTCAAGCCGTCCCACCGCAAGCTGCTGTACACCATGTACAAGATGGGCCTGCTGAACGGCAACCGCACCAAATCCGCCAACATCGTGGGTCAGACCATGAAGCTGAACCCGCACGGTGATGCAGCGATTTACGAGACCATGGTGCGTCTGACACGCGGCAACGAGGCGCTTCTCATGCCGTTTGTGGACAGCAAGGGCAACTTCGGCAAGGTATACTCGCGCGATATGGCATACGCCGCGCCGCGTTATACCGAGGCCAAGCTGGATGCGTTCTGTGCCGAGCTGTTCCGCGATATCGACACCGACGCGGTGGATTTTGTGGATAACTATGACGGCGAGATGAAGGAGCCGACGCTGCTGCCGACGACCTACCCGAACATTCTCGTGTCCGCGAATACCGGCATTGCGGTCGGCATGGCATCCAATTTCTGCGGCTTTAACCTCGCGGAAGTCTGCCGCACGACCATCGAGCTTATCAAAAATCCCGAGCACGACATTATTTCCACGCTGCCCGCGCCGGACTTCACGACCGGCGGCGACCTCATCTACGATGAGGCGGAAATGCGTGCCATCTACCGCACCGGACGCGGCTCGTTCAAGGTACGCGCAAAATGGGCGTACAACAAGAAGGACAACCTGATCGAGATCACGGAGATTCCGTACACGACCACCATCGAGGCCATCATCGACAAGATCGCCGAGCTGGTCAAGAACGGCAAGGTGCGCGAGATTGCCGATGTGCGCGACGAGACCGACCTTTCCGGTCTGAAGATCGCCATTGACCTCAAGCGCGGCACCGACCCGGAAAAGCTGATGGCCAAGCTGATGAAGATGACTACTTTGCAGGACAGCTTCTCCTGCAACTTCAACGTGCTGATTGCAGGCATGCCGCGCGTGCTCGGCGTAGCCGAGCTGCTCGATGAGTGGACGGCGTGGCGCACCGAATGCGTTCGCCGCCGTGTGTTCTTTGACCTAAACAAGAAGAAGGACAAGCTGCATCTGCTGCTCGGTCTGCGTAAAATCCTGCTCGATATCGACAAGGCGATTAAAATCATCCGCGAGACCGAAGAGGACGCAAATGTTATCCCGAACCTGATGGAAGGCTTCGGCATCGACAAAATCCAGGCCGAATTTATTGCGGATATCCGCCTGCGCAACATCAACAAGGAGTATATCCTGAAGCGCACGCAGGAGACCGAAGCACTCGAAAACGAGATTAAAAAGCTGGAGGAAATCGTCAAATCCAAGGCGAAGATCCGCAATATCATCATCAAGGAGCTGGAGCAGATCATCAAGAAGTACCCGTCCGAGCGCCGCACGCGCATCATCACTGCGGACAACGTGCAGCAGTTCGACGAGGAGGACCACATCGAGGATTATCCGGTGCTGCTGTTCCTTACCCGCGAGGGCTACTTCAAGAAGATTACGCCGCAGTCGTGGCGCATGTCGCAGGACCATAAGCTCAAAGAGGGCGATGAGGTGTTCTGGACGGCTGAGGCGACCAACAAGAACGAAATTATCTTTTTCACCAATATGCAGCAGGCGTACAAGGCGCACCTGTACGATTTTGAGGACAGCAAGGCGTCTGTGCTTGGTGATTACCTTGCGTCCAAGCTGGAGATGGACGAGGGCGAAATGCCGGTTTATGCCGTCCTGCCGGGTGACTACAAGGGCAGTATGGTCGTTGTGTTCAAAAACGGCAAGGCAGCCCGGTTTTCGATGGAATCCTTCGAGACCAAGACCAATCGACGCCGCCTGACCGGCGCGTACTCGGATAAGGCGCCGGCTGTGGCGTTCTTCCACCCAATCGAGGAGGAGAGCGAGGTCACCATGTTCTCGACTGCCAACCGTGCGCTCACGTTCCGCGCGAGCATGCTCGATGTCAAGACAACCCGTTCCACGCAGGGTGTGCAGACCATGGTGCTGCGCGGCAAGCATACCATTACGCGGGCGTGCCGCACCGAGGACGCCGCGCTCAGCGATAACGCGCGCTACCGCTGCCGCAGTATTCCGTCCATCGGCGCATTGCTTACCGATGAGGATCTGCCGGATAAGCAGCTCAAATTGCTTTAATGCGAAACGCAGAGGGTTTCCTCTGCGTTTTTTCTTTGCACCGGCTGAGCGGGGTGCGCGAACTGCGTCAGCGTGTTCGTCCCTAACGGGCGGAGAGTTTTTCGCTGAACCTCAGCGGGGAGTTGCGCTCTGCGGAGCGGGGGGATTCGCCGCGCCCCGCGGCGGGGAGTTGCGCTGACGCCGCGCGGGCGCACAAGAGGGTAGACACCTGCGGTTTCCACCCTCTTGTGAATTACCCCTTTCCCTTGGAGGGTCTGGCGCAGATTGCCTACATGTGACCGCTGCGAAATAAGGGGAACGGCAGAGGATTTTTTCTACCGTAGGGGAGCACAGTGTGCTCCCATGCCGAAACCTATACGCAGTGCCGGATACCGTTCTGCTACACATGTGATTAAATCAACGCAGGCGCAACATGACCGTGTTGCGCAATTCTTTGGCACGTTGTAACGCACGGCACCTACGAATTAAGCGTTTGGTACAATTTATCTTCGTAGGTGCTGTCTATCATAACGCGCTATCGAATTGTGCGGCACTGTTATGCCGCACCCAGCGTAGAGTTGCCCATATGTGTAGCAGTACGGTATCTGACACTGTGAACAGGTTGCGAAAAACACGGAAGAAAAAATCCTCTGTCGTTCCCCCATTTCGAAGCGGTCACATATAGGCAATCTGCACCAGATTAGGAAGCAAGGGAAAGGTAGGAGTTCAAAGAGGAAGGAAAACCGCAGGTTGTCCTTCCTTTTTGCCCCCGCGGCGGGGCGCGGCACGCTCCCGCCGTCCGCAGACGGCGCACTCCCCGCTGAGGTTCAGCGAAAAACTCCCCGCCCGTTAGGGGCGAACCCGCTAACGCAGTTCGTGTGCCCCGGTCAGCCGGTGCTGAAAAAACTGCCGCCCGGACAGGGTGAACCGCCTGCGCGGTTCAGGTGCCCCAATCGCCCGGTGCAGAAAAAAGGAGATGCCCGGACAGGGCGTAGCGCATACGCGCCTCGTGTGCACCAGAAGGCCGGTGCAGCGAAAAAGAGTGCCGCACATGGACACCTGTCCACCCGTGAAAATCAAATATTTTTACGCTTTACACTATAAAAGCGATGTGCTATAATACAGGGTATAAGAGCGAAAAACGAATGTAGGGAGGGATAGACCATGAATCGAAAGTTGAAGGACGAGGATATGGACATTCTGTTTCGCGGTATTCTCAAGCTGCAGACGGTCGAGGATTGCTACGACTTTTTTGAAGATCTGTGCACGATCGCCGAGCTGCGTGCCATGGTGCAGCGCTTTCAGGTGGCGCGCATGCTGGATGAGGGCCGCATTTACAGTGACATCGTACAGGAGACCGGCGCGTCCACCGCGACGATCAGCCGCGTGAACAAGTGCCTTGTGTACGGCTCGGACGGCTACCGCAAGATGCTCGACCGGCTCAAAGAGGACGAAACAGCAGAGGAGAGCCATGAATAGTTACGAGACTCTGTCGGAATACTATGACCGCTTCACGGATGACGTGGGCTACGAGGAATGGGCAGACTTTTTCGAGCGCCTGTTTGAGCGGGAAGGCGTAAAGCCGTCGCTGGTGCTCGATCTGGCGTGCGGAACCGGCAGTCTGACGCGCATTCTGGCGCAGCGCGGCTATGATATGATCGGCGCGGACGCATCGCCGGAAATGCTCATGCAGGCGCTGCAGAACACGCTGGACTGTGAGCCGCGTCCGCTGCTGCTCAATCAGCGTATGGAAGAGCTGGACCTGTACGGCGCGGTAGACGCGTGCCTGTGCTGTCTGGACAGCGTAAACTACGTCACCGAGCCGGAAGCACTGCAGACCGCCTTTGAGCGCGTACACACGTTCCTCAATCCGGACGGCCTGTTCGTATTCGACATCAACACACCCGAGAAATTCGCCCGCATTGACGGCGAAAGCTATGTCCGCGAGGACGACGGCGTATTCTGCGTATGGCAGGCGGCGGTCGAGGACGGCCTGTGCGCCTACCAGTTCGATATTTTCGAGCAGGAGGACGATGTGTGGTACCGTGCGCAGGAAACGCACGAGGAGCGCATCTACGAGCCTGCACAGCTGACCGCCATGCTGGAGCAGGCCGGCTTTACTGAGATCAAAACCTATGGCGACCAGTCCTTTGCGCCCGTACAGGGCGGTGAGGACCGCATTTACTTTACAGCACGAAAGAGAGATTAACTTATGAGCGATACGTTACTTCGCGCGATCGCCCGTGACGCGGGCATCCAGATTTGTGCAGCCAGCACGACCGAGCTGGTCGAGCGTGCACACGAAATCCACAATACCACGCCGCTGGCTACCGCAGCCCTCGGACGAACGCTGACCGCGACTGCCATCATGGGCAGCCAGCTCAAGGTAGAGGACGGCTCCGTGACCGTGCAGATCAAGGGCAACGGCCCGCTCGGCGCGATCGTCTGCGTCGGTGATTCGGATGGCTATGTGCGCGGCTATCTGCAGGACCCGGCTGTCGATCTGCCGCTGCGTGCGGACGGCAAGCTGAATGTAGGCGGCGGTGTCGGCCGCGGCTATCTGATGGTGATTAAGGACATTGGCCTGAAGGACCCGATCACGGGCACGGTTGCGCTCGTCAACGGCGAGATTGCCGAGGACCTGACCCGCTATTTCGCGGAGAGCGAGCAGATTCCGTCTGCGTGCGCGCTCGGCGTGCTCGTGGATACCGACTGCTCGGTCAAGTGCGCCGGCGGCTGGCTCGTGCAGCTTATGCCGGGCGTGAAGGATTCCGACATTGACAAGCTGGAGGCTAATCTGGCAAAGCTGGAGAGCATGACTGCTATGCTTGATAAGGGTATGAGCCTCGAGGACATCATCCGCGCGGTGCTCGATGGCTTTGAGGTAGATTTTCTGCAGACCAGTGAAATCGGCTACCGCTGTGCGTGCAGCAGAGAAAAAGTCGAGCGCGCCCTGATTAGCATGGGGAAAAACGAACTTTGCAAGATGGCGGAAGAACAGGAAAATAGTGAGGTAACCTGCCAGTTCTGCGATAAAATCTATCGTTTCAGCCGCGCAGAGTTGCAGGAACTTTTAACACACGCAACGAAATAAAAAGAAAATAAAAAAACTTTGAAAAAAGTGTTGACATTTGGGCACAGGTTCTGTATAATAAACATCGTCGCTGAGAGATACGAACGAAAACGAAACAGCGACGACGGCCTGGCCCGGTAGCTCAGTTGGTTAGAGCGCTAGCCTGTCACGCTAGAGGCCGTGGGTTCAAGTCCCATCCGGGTCGCCATTCTTCAATCGGAAACGATTGAAGGAATATGCCTCTGTAGCTCAGTCGGTAGAGCAGGGGACTGAAAATCCCCGTGTCGGTGGTTCGATTCCGCCCGGAGGCACCATTTTTTCAATGAGTGCCGTGGCACTCATTGAAAAAATAATACCTCCAAGCCAAGGAATCGAAAGCTGGCTCTTGGAAATATGCCGGTGGCATATTTCAACCAGCGTGGCTTTTGCCGCAGCAAAAGCGATTCCGCCCGGAGAGGTAGCGTCGGAGCGGCAAGTAACCCGTCTTCGAGTCAAAGAATCGCGTTAGCGCGAAAAACCAAATATGCGGCTGTAGCTCATCTGGTAGAGCGCCACCTTGCCAAGGTGGAGGTAGCGAGTTCGAGCCTCGTCAGCCGCTCCACATGGTACCATAGCCAAGCGGTAAGGCGTGGGACTGCAACTCCCTGATCCCCAGTTCGATTCTGGGTGGTACCTCCAAAAGACTGATGTGAAAACATCAGTCTTTTTGTTTTGCACAAAATCACACGAATTTGCACAAATGCAGGTAAAGGTTGACAAATACAGCAGACTGTGTTATATTCCACTTATGGATGCACTACGGCGTCCATGCAATAAAAGGAGGAATTTAATATGACACTCAGAAAGCGACTGATCGCGCTGAGCATGGCGGCAGCCTGCGCAGCAACAGCTTTTGCCGGTGCAGCATTCACCGACCAGAGCAGCATCAAGGTGGACAGCAAGGTAATCGACACCCTGACCGAGAAGAACGTCATCAAGGGCTTTGAGGACGGTTCGTTCAAGCCGGACATGGCAGTGACTCGTGCACAGATGGCCAAGATGATGTTTGTACTGCGTACCGGTTCGGATGATGCGTCTTACTACGCAAAGGATATGACCGACACGTTTGCGGATACGGCCGGTACCTGGTCGAACGGCTACGTTAAGTATTGTCAGGCGTACGGCATCGTTTCCGGCAAGTCGAGCACGGTTTTTGCACCGAATGCGTCTGTAACGACTGCTGAAGCCGCAAAAATGCTGCTGGTATACAGCGGTCACGATGTACAGAAGGATGGTCTGACCGGTGCACAGTGGAAGGAAAATGCCTTGAAGCTGGCAGATAAAGACGGTCTTCTGGTCTCTGTAAATACAAAGCCGGATGATGCACTCCCGCGTCAGTATGCCGCGCAGATGATTTACAACGCAATCAGCAAATAAATACGCAGCAAAGAAAAGTCCCTCAACCGAGGGACTTTTTTTCATCTTCATAAAATCTAAAGAAATTCCCTGCGGAAAACAACAGAAACCTGTGGTAAGATAGAAGTAACGAAAGGGGGAAGGGAAAATGGAAAAGCTGACTGTTCTGGTGGTGGATGACGACCGCGAGATCGTGGAAAGCATTGCGATATTCCTGCAGGCGGACGGCTATCTGGTACGCAAGGCGTACAACGGTCTGGAGGCGCTCGATATCGTCATGACCGAGAACGTACACCTTATTATCCTTGACATTATGATGCCCGAGCTGGACGGAATCAAAACCTTATTAAAGGTAAGAGAGAGCAAAAATCTGCCGATCATCCTGCTGTCGGCCAAGAGCGAGGACGCGGACAAAATCCTCGGACTGACCGCGGGTGCGGATGATTACATTACAAAGCCGTTTAACCCGTCCGAGCTGGTTGCGCGCGTGAAAAGCCAGCTGCGGCGCTACACCCAGCTGGGCGCGATGCAGATAAAGGAAACGCAGATTGCCATCCGCGGACTGGTGCTCGACACTGAGAGCAAAAGCGTGACGGTGGACGGCGAAGCCGTTCGTTTTACACCGCTCGAATACAAAATACTCGAGCTGCTGTGCCGTCACCCGGGCAAGGTGTTCTCCACCGAGGAGATTTACCGGCAGGTGTGGAATGACGATATCGTCAGCGACAACGCCATCGCCGTCCATGTGCGGCACATCCGCGAAAAGATAGAGATCAACCCGAAGGAGCCGCGCTATTTAAAGGTAGTATGGGGAGTGGGCTATAAGATAGAGAGGAGCGAGTGAAAATGAACATCAAGGGAATTTTACGCAGTTCGGCAGCGAAGCTCATCGCGTTTGTGTGCATTGTGGGGTGCTTTGCGGGCGCACTGTTTCTCACCGAGAACACGATAACGGATTTTGCGGTCGATAACGGAAGCAACATGGTCTATCGCTTTGAGGGCGATTTTGCCGACTCGTACTACATGTGTCAGCAGCTCAGCATAATGTGTGCTCAAATGACGAATGCGTTTGAGGATGGCATGGATGCTGCGGAGTTCAGCAGACAGCATACAGATTTTGCAGGGAACTATTTCGGCCGTATGGGCGATAAAACGGTCGGCGATGACACGCTGACCGAAGCCGCGGCAAAAAAATCTGCGTTTTACATGATCGCACGGCCGGGCAGCGATGTGCAGTCCAACGTGGGAATGTACTACGGCTATCCGTTTGCGGTTTACGATGAGGAGACGGACAGTTACGGCTACTACACCGAGGAGGATACGGCAGAGGAAGGCTGGAAGTTCAATAAGTTCAATCCGTACCCGTCTAACACCCTGCTGCTGGTGCGCTTTACGGACGCACAGGCTGCACCCATCAAGGCTGAGTGGGAAACGCAGAAAACGCAGATTACCGGCGTGCTCCATCGGGCGATCGTGCTGACGTGCATTGCACTGGTGCTGTTCGTGTACCTGTTGTTCGTCACCGGACGCAAGCCGGAGGACGAGGACGTGCACCTTGTTACCATCGACCGCCTGCCGGTGGAAGTGAACGTGCTGTGCTTCTGGGCGGTGCTCGGCACGGCAGGCGGACTGAATCTGGCACTGATGGGTGAATTGCTGAACGGCACAAACGACATGTCGATATTGCTCGTACCGTCCATCCTGTTTTTCGTCGCGGCGTTTGCGTTCGCACTCGAACTTACGCTGTCGCTCGTGCGCGTGATCAAGAACCGCAGCTTCGCCAAGCAGTGCTGGTCGATTCGATTCATCCTCTGGTGCTGGCGAACCTTTATTAAGGTATGCGAGTGCATCCGGCACAGTTTCGGAAAACTGCACCGCATGCTGTTCCGCGGCTACAAAACGCGCAACGTTATGCTGCTCTTTACGGCGTATTCGGTTGTTCTCGCGTTCCTTGCGGCGGTGTTCGGCGGAGTGGGCGGCTCGTTTTTTGCCTTCGTGCTCGGCGCGGTCTGGTTCCTCGCGGCAGGTTACTTTCTCATCAAACGCATCACCGGCTTTGAACGTATCGTGGATGCACTGCGCCGTCTGCGGGCGGGCGACCTCGGCTTCAAGCTGACCGACATGCCGGAGGGCGTGTTTGCTGAAATGGCCGAGGATATTAACTCGCTTGGTGACGGCATGCAGGCGGCGCTGCAGAACGAAGTCCGCGCGGAACGCATGAAAAGCGAACTGATCACCAACGTCAGCCACGACCTGAAAACGCCGCTGACCAGCATCCTCAACTACTCCGATCTGCTCGGCAAAATGGATTTAACGCCGGAGGAAGCCAACGATTACGCCCGCATTATCTATCAAAAGGGTCTGCGGCTCAAGAATCTGACGAGCGACCTGTTCGATATCTCCAAGGTGCAGTCGGGCGCAGAGCAGATCATCAGCGAACGGCTGGATGCGTGCACGCTCGCCCGGCAGGCGCTCGCGGAGCAGGACAAGGCCGTGCAGGAGAGCGGCTTGACCGTCAAAGCCGCCATTCCCGAGCGGGAGCTGCCCATTTGGGCGGACGGACGAAAGCTGTCCCGCGTGCTGGAGAATCTCATCGGCAACTGCGTGAAATATGCGCTCAAGGGCACGCGCGTGTTCCTCTCTGTTGCAGAGGAGAACGGTCAGGCCATTATTGAACTCAAAAACACCGCCAACTACGAGATGGACTTTGCCGCTGATGAGATCACCGAACGGTTTGTCCGCGGTGACGCGGCGCGCTCGACCGAGGGCAGCGGTCTGGGTCTCGCTATCGCAAAAAGCTATACCGAGGCCTGCGGCGGCACGTTCGATGTCTCGGTGGACGGCGATCAGTTTAAGGTGCGTATCGGCTTTCCGGTGTACGGTATGACTGCAAAGTAAATTCTTCGCGGAAATGGAAATCTTATCTTGTAATTTGGATTACAACCGCTATAATAGGAATTGACAAGAAACTGCGCGAGCGGTAAGGGCAACACCGCAGCTTCAATCATGCGGTATTGCCCAGGACAAGAAAGGCGGAAAGAATTATGATTACGACTGCAAGCGAACATCAGGTAGATAAGGTAGAGCAGATGGCTGGCGGCAAGGGACACGTTATCATTGAGCACCTGCTGGGCGAGAAAGAGCTGGACAGCAAGTGCGGCCTGTATGCCAAGGTAACCATCGAGCCGAACTGCACGCTCGGCTTCCACGAGCACCACGGCGAGACCGAGTCCTATTACATCCTGAGCGGTGAAGGCTCGTATAACGACGGTGAGAAGTCCTATCCGGTCAAGGCCGGCGACGTGACCTTCTGTCCGGACGGCACCGGTCATGCGCTGGATAATACCGGCGATACCGACCTCGTGTTCATGGCACTGATCATTATGAAGTAAGCGCAGAGACGCAAAGAACCCGAAGCCTTGGCTTCGGGTTCTTTTTTTGTGTGTAAATTCAGCAGTAGAGTGAAGAGTGGAGAGAATATCAGATAAAGCGTATTCGCACAGAAAAATTCGCAGGTGCCGTCTGCGGCAACGCGGCAGCGAGTTGCGCGGCACGATTAGCCGCGCCTGCGTAGAGTAAACCGTATGTGTAGCAGTAGGAAATTTGGCATTGCGTAGAGGTGGGGAAAGGGGCGGCCAATGGCCGCCCCTACGGAAGAAAAAATCCTCTGCCGTTCCTTTATAGTCTCAGTTCTGAGAATTTCGCCGTGCCATCCCAAAAGGAAACGGGATTCAAAAGGGTGGAAACCTTGGTGTCCACCCTTTTGCCCTCGCGCCGGGACGGCGCGAACCGTTCCCGCCGTCCACAGACGGCGAAATCTCCGCTGAGGTTCAGCGAAAATCTTCCCGCCCGGACAGGGCGTATTGCTAACGCAACTCGCGTGCCCCACAAGCCGGTGCAGAAAAGGAGATGCCCGGACAGGGTGAACCGCCTGCGCGGTTCAGGGGTCTAGCCAAGTCTCTGTCGAAAAATGGGTGCTCAAAAAAATTTCAGACAAAAACAAAACAGGCTCGGATAAAACCGAGCCTGCTTTGCTGTGATCGGGAGGTGTGATCCGATCACAAAGAAGAAAAGAGTAAAAAAGAAAGGAAAAAAGAGAGATAGTCAATTAGTAAAGCTGCGTTTTGCAGCGTTTGTGCTGTTTTTAAGCACTTTCTTTGAACAATTACAGTATAGCGTGATTTTCGTCGAAATGCAAGAAAAATTGTTCGGCAGTTTGTATAAAAATACTATAAAATTTTTCGGCGGGAATTGTGCTTTGCGTTGAGCGTGTGAAAAACCGTCGTCTCTCAAACCGCTTCGTTTGTGAAAAATCGCGTCTGGTGGAAATCTATCCCTTGACATATTGCTCATATTGTATATAATGAGTATATACAATAAAAGAGGGAGGGACGGCATGGACATCATAGTATCCAACATGGACAGCACGCCGATCTACGAGCAGATCACACGTCAGATCAAGGCGAAAATCCTCGGCGGAGAGCTGCAGCCGGGGGAGGCGCTGCCGTCTATGCGCCTGTTGGCGAAGGAGCTGCGCATCAGCGTTATCACGACCAAGCGTGCGTATGAGGAGCTTGAGCGCGAGGGCCTTATCACCAGCCAGACCGGACGCGGCAGCTTTGTTGCACCGGTCAGCAGCGAACGTCTGCGGGAAGCGCAGCTTCGCACGGTGGAAGACCACCTGACGGACGCTGTGCAGGCGGCAAGACTGGCCGGACTGTCTGCGGACGAGTTCACAGAGCTGGCACGGACACTGTTTGAGGAGGAAGAATTATGAGAGAGAATGCACTGGAGCTGCACGGCGTCTGCAAGAAATACGGCGGCTTTGCGCTCCGCAATGTGGGATTTACCCTGCCGAGAGGCACGGTAATGGGTTTAATAGGAGAAAACGGTGCCGGAAAGACAACGACCATCAAGGCGGTGCTCGACCTCATCCGGCCAGACAGCGGCGAGATTACCGTGCTGGGGGAACACGGCTCGAATCCGTCCGTCCGTGAAAAAATCGGCGTGGTGCTCGAGGACGGCGGTTTCCCGAGCACGATGAGCGCCGCACAGGTGAGCACGCTGCTCGGCAGAGCGTACAAAAACTGGAATGCGGAGCAGTTTGCGTCGTACATCGAAAAATTCGGCATTGACCGAGAGAAGGCCATCAGGGACTACTCCAAGGGCATGAAAACCAAGCTGAATATCGCGGCGGCGCTGTCGCATGACGCGGAGCTGCTGCTGCTTGACGAGCCGACCAGCGGCCTTGACCCGGTCGTGCGGGATGAGGTGATCGATCTGCTGTACGACTTCATGCAGGACGAAAATCACGCGATCCTGCTGTCCAGCCACATCACGAGCGATCTGGACAAAATCGCGGACGAGATCACCTTTATCCACAAGGGCGAGGTGCTGCTGAGCGAGCCGCGCGACGAACTGCTCGACACCTGCGGTATACTGCGCTGTACCGCCGATCAGCTGGACGCCCTCGACCCGTCTGCCGTGCGGGCAAAGCGCGTGGGTGCGTTCGGCTGTGGGCCTTGGTAAGACGTGACGGCGTACCGGCGAACTGGTCGGTCGAGCCGGTCAACATCGAACAGATCATGCTGTTTCTGACGAGAGGGGAGGACGCAAGATGAAAGCAATGCTGTATGCGGACTGGATGAATCTGCGCCGGTCGATGAAGGCAATGGTGATCGCAACAGTTGTAATTGCGCTGGCTTCGATCGTCTCCGGAAACGGGCTGGCGTTTGTGCCGGCTATGCTGTGTATGCTGTCGCTTATGGTGCCCGCAACGCTTATGAGCAGCGATTATGCCTACGGATGGGATAAGCTGAGTCTGTCGCTTCCGGTCTCTCGGCGCGATGTGGTGAGCAGCAAATTTGCAATCAGCCTGCTGGTCAATCTGACGGTTGTGGCACTGGGCATGATATGTATTGCGGGCATGAATGCCTTCGGCGGTGATGCAATGGCGGAGGATATGATGGGCATGCTGGCCTGTGAGGCGGTCGGTCTGACGCTGATGGGTATTGAAATTGTACTCGTTTTACGGTTTGGTCCGGAGCGCGGACGGTATTTCCTCATTGGCGTGGTGTGGGTGCCGATCCTCCTGCTGACCGTTGTCAAAAAGCATCCGGCGTTCGGCAAGCTCGTACAGGCGGTCGGCGGCATGGACAGCTGGCCGGTCGGACAGCTTGCGGCGTTCTTCGGCGGACTGGTGATTGTCGGTGCCATCGTGTACGCGGTGTGCTGGCGCATCGGTGTGGGCATTTACCGGAAAAGAGAGCTGTAAATGCATAAAATCCCTCTCGCTCCATATAAATAGGAATGGGAGGGACGGAAAATGAAGATTTTCAGCTTCGCACTGCCTCTGGCGGTCGGCGGACTTGCGGCGTGGCTGACGATGGGCAGCATGTCGCAGTATGCGGCGCTGGTGCAGCCGCCGCTTGCACCGCCGGCATGGATATTCCCCGTTGCGTGGACGATTCTCTATGCGCTCATGGGCTGGGCGAGTCTGCGCGTGCGGCAGTCCGGCTCGCCGGAGCATAAGAACGCGCTCGCGCTGTATTACACACAGCTTGCAGTGAATTTTGTGTGGCCGCTGCTGTTTTTTCGCGTTGGACTGTACGGAACGGCGTTCTGGTGGCTGATTCTGCTGCTGGCGCTTGTGCTTGTCACAGCAAGGGCATTTTACCGTATTGACAAGCAGGCGGGATGGCTTCTTGTGCCGTACTTGGCCTGGCTGATATACGCGGCGTATCTCAATGCCGGTGTCTGGTTCCTGAATAAATAAAAGGGAGCAAATCGTGTGATTTGCTCCCTTTACGAGGCTGTCGCGGAACTACAGTTCCGCCGACAAGCAGGAACGGACCGTAGGCCGTTCCAAAGTCGTCCGAAAGTTCCCATGCGGAAACTTTCTCCCTCTTAGGGTATAAAAATCGAGATACATGCTCCCGGTTTTTATGAATTTGCACGGCAAATTCTATTGAATATGCACTGACGTGCGAGCTGCTAAGATGATACGTTTGGAAAAATAAAAGGGAGCAAATCGTGTGATTTGCTCCCTTTATGTTACTCATATCTCAGCTTTACGTTTTCTGCATTGCACAGATCAACGTACTCCTTCGGCGGTTCGCAGTCGGTGATGAAGGCGGTCAGGTCCTTGAGGTGGCAGAACGTGACGATCGCTTCTTTGCCGATCTTGGACGAATCGACCATGCCGTAGATGTTATCCGCGCGGTGGACAACGGCACGCTTGATCTCGGCTTCAAGGAAGGTGGTGTTGGTCATGCCTGCGGTCAGCGACACGCCGGTCGCGCCCATGAACGCCTTGTTAATACGCATGGAGGACAGCGCTTCGATCGCGGACAGGCCGACAAACGAATCTGTAGTCGGGCTGTAAATGCCGCCGAGCGAGATAATATTAAGGTTATCGTACTTGGAGGCCTCGCTCAGTGCACCGAGCGAGTGGGTAATGATCGTAATCCGCTTTTTTGCCACGAGAAACCGCAGCAGACACAGGGTGGTCGTGCCGGAGTCGATAAAAATGGTATCACCGTCCGCGACCTCCTCGGCGGCCAGACGGCCGATGAGAGACTTGTCGATCTGGTTAAGACCCGAACGGATGGGCGTCGGCACGGCACCCGAGGGAACCGTAGCGGTCACGCCGCCGTATACCTTGGTGATGTGGCCGCGCTGCTCAAGCTCGTTCAGGTCGCGGCGGATGGTATTCTTGGACACGCCAAAAACCTCGCACAGCTCGTCAATGCTGACGGTCTCGCGCGAGATGACATATTGCTCTATCGAATTGAGACGGCTGACTTTCATATTCACAGCTCCCACTATATAATATATCCGCCCAGTAGTATCCGAATGTATCCACAATGTTTTCTTTAGTTTATCAAATTTGTAACCAGATGTCCACCGCTCCGAAGAATGGTAAAACGGCATGGATTTGACAAAAAAGGTCGAAAATACATGAAAACCCTCGGCGAAGGACGATGAAAAGTAAGCGAAATCCGTAAAACCGCCTCTCGAAAATAATTTCTGGCAGTGAGCGGGGAGAGGAGCGGCAACCCGTCTTCGGGGGAAGAGATACGCAGATAAACGGCGGAAACAGGGCGGGATACCCCTTTTGAAAATATATTTTTCACCGTTTGCAAGAGGTTTACCAACAAAATAAATACATATAACCAGCAGATAACCAACAAATTACCTAATTTTACTCGAAATAAATTGGATATTTTTTATAAGGCGTTTGAATGAAATTGGAATTTTGCGAACAAATGCAGGAATTTCGGTTGAAATTTCGGCGGTTTGGTGATACACTTGTATTCGTAAAACAGTGGCATTGTGCCGCTGTACGCTGGAACCTGTTCCGCGGAGAGAAAATTATATTTTGAATTAGGCAGGTGTATGCAATGCAGAAAGCAGAAAAGATGCAGGAGCTTCGTGTATTTGCTCAGGAAATCCGTGTGGAGACCCTGAAGACCGTCGGTTCGCTTGGCTTCGGCCACGTTCCGGGTGCAATGTCCGTTATTGATGCGCTGGCAGTTCTGTACGGCGAAGTAATGAAGGTTGATCCGAAGAACCCGCATTGGGAAGATCGTGACTGGTGCGTACTGTCCAAGGGCCACGCTGGTCCGGCTATGTACGCTACCCTCGGTCTGAAGGGTTTCTACCCGGTTGAGGACGCGTATACCCTCAATCAGCCGCACACCAACTTCCCGTCCCATACCGACCGTACCAAGACCCCCGGTGTTGACCTGACGACCGGTTCTCTCGGTCAGGGCATGTCCACCGCTACCGGTGCTGCTCTGGGCAACAAGCTCGACGGCCGCGACAGCCACGTATTCGTATTCGTTGGCGACGGCGAGTGCGATGAGGGCCAGGTTTGGGAGGCTGCTCAGTTCGCAGCTCACTACAAGCTGGACAACCTCGTTTGCTTCGTAGACGACAACAAGTACCAGCTCGACGGTGCTGTTGACAAGGTTATGAGCCACGGCAAGGGCATCGGTGCTAAGTTCGCAGCATTTGGCTGGAACGTTATCGAGCTGCAGGACGGCAATGACGTAGAGCAGATCTACGACGCTGTTCAGCTCGCTTACGACACCAAGGGCGTACCGACTTGCATCGTCCTGAACACCGTTAAGGGCCTGGGCGCCACCTTTGCTGAAGGCACTGGCGCGCACTCCTCTCAGCCGACTAAGGAGCAGTGGGATGAAGCCATTGCTGCTGCTGAGAAGAAGCTCGCTGAGATCAAGGCACAGTAAGGGAGGGTATTGAACATGAGCTTTACTTTGATTGGCAAGCACGAGAAGGACTCTCGTAACAACCGTGACGGTTACGTTACCGCTATGCTGGACCTGATGGAGAAGGACAGCAAGGTTATGCATGTTGACTGCGACCTCGAGAACTGCATCAATACCGGCAAGCTGGCTAAGGCTTTCCCGGAGCAGACCGTAAACGCAGGTATCGCAGAGGCTAACGCTATGGGCGTTGCTGCAGGTCTGGCTGCTACCGGCCGCACCGTATTCATGCACTCCTTCGGCTGCTTCGCTTCCCGCCGTGCATTTGACCAGGCATTCATGTCCGCAGCTTACGCTAAGCTGCCGGTACACGTTATCGGTTCCGACCCCGGCGTATGCGCTGCATACAACGGCGGTACCCACATGCCGTTCGAGGACTGCGCTCTGTACATGTCCGTACCGGAAGCAGTTGTTATCGACCCGGTTGACTTCGCTCAGATCAACTGCCTGACCAAGAAGCTGGCAGCATCCGGCAAGTTCTCCTACATGCGTATGATCCGTAAGGGCTTCACCACCGTTTACGGCGATGGCTCTGACTTCGAGATCGGCAAGGGCGTTACCCTGAAGGAAGGCAAGGACGTAGCTATCATCGCTTCCGGCATCATGGTAGACGAGGCACTGAAGGCTCAGGAGCAGCTGGCTGCTGAGGGTATCTCTGCCAAGGTTATCGATATGTTCACCTGGAAGCCGCTCGACGAGCAGCTCATCCTCGATTCCGCTGCTGAGTGCGGCGCTATCGTAACCGCTGAGAACCATCAGGTTAAGGTTGGTCTGGGTTCTGCTGTTGCTAACGTTGTTATCAAGAACAACCCGGTTCCGATGGAGATGGTAGGTGTAGAGGATCGCTTCGGCCAGGTAGGCGCTGAGTCCTTCCTGCGCGAGGAGTACGGTCTGACCGCTGCTCACATCGTAGAGGCTGCTAAGAAGGCTATTGCTCGCAAGAACGGCTAATCTTCCTCGCAGATACGCGAAGTAAAATTGCATCGAAAAGCGTTCCGACGTACGTCGGAACGCTTTTTTGTCGTTACATTGCACAGAAGCAAACGCAGATTTTGCATGGTCTGGAAATAGACAATATCACCCAAATCTGCTACACTGTAAGCACAACAGTAAAAGGAGGAGGTGTACCGCATGAAAAAACGGTACGCGGCAGGACTTGCGCTGGCTCTTGTGGGGATTTTGAGCGGGTGCGGACAAACGGCGGCAGACAACACCATGCACCTTGCACCGGTGGAGCTGTCCGAGGAGCAGGAGGAGCTGATTTGGCTGACCGGTACGAGTACGACTGCCAACACGTTCTTTTTGTATGAATTTTCCGGAAACCACACAGATGCCAACGGCATGGAGATTCATCATTACATCTGGAAAGACAGCCAGTGGACGCCGTATAAAGGTCGTGACGGACTGGTTTCGGGCATGTATCAGATGGATTTGAACGGTCAGCCGGGCAAAATTGCGCTGCGGCGTGACGGTGACATCAATGCGAATTTCGCGATCGAGGTGCACTATCCGGATGGCGGCTGGTCGCACCTGGCAGCAGAGCCGAAAGAGATAGAAGGTCTGGTGGCTGGTGAAAATTCCGTGGCGGTTGGCACGATGGAAGAGCCGATTGACGATTTGGCTGTCGGTGTGGAAACGCCAATCCTCATTCGGGTGTACCGCAAGGGTGATACCTTACGTCCGGTGACGGTTGCGGCGTTCAATGACCCGGAAAACAGCAAAGCTGTACAGGAAGGCGTTTACGCGGAAGTGTACACTGTTATTTTTATTCAGAAGTAAAGACAAAACTTGATAAAAGGAGGTGTACCACATGAAAAAACGGTACATGGCAGGACTGGCACTGGCTCTTGTGGGGATTTTGAGCGGGTGCGGACAGGCAGAGACACAGCCGGCGGATAATACGATTTCCATCACGCCGGTGGAGCAGAAAACCGATGGACCGCAGATGGATATGGCGGTGAAGTACGATTTTGCCGGCAATCATGCGGATGTAAACGGAATGGAGTTCCGGCGTTACATCTGGGACGGCAGCGCATGGGAGAACGAGGGCGGGACGTTTACCGTTAATTTGGATAAAGTCGAAGAAAACGAGGGAACGATTCGATTTCAGCCGGAGAGTGATGTACTCAATGCGGAATATATCGTTATCATTGATGCGCAGACACCGGAATCGGGAAATTCTATACAGTTTGCGGAATCTCCTGCGCTGAGCGGTCTGCCGACGGAGTGGCTGACCTCGGCGGTGGCCATGCAGGAGGAAAAGATTGACGATCTGGCGGTCGATGTGGAGATTCCACTGCTTGTACGCACATTCCGTACAGACGGAACACAGATTCTGGTGGCGATTGACGCGTTCGCTGACCCGGAAAACAGTTCGGCGGTCAAATACAGCAGCTATGCGGAGGCATATACCGTAAAATTTGTAAAGAACGATAATCTGTAAACGCGAATGCCCTGACCTCCCGTCAGGGCATTTTCCTCTTTACGCCAACCGCGAATCTCACTATAATAGAGGGAGCGGAAAGGGGAGAGAACCATGACCCAAACAGACAGCCCACTGGGCACAGCACCGGTCGGCAAGCTGGTTCTGCAGCTTGCAATACCGGCCATGCTGGCACAGTTTGTCAATATTCTATACAGCGTGGTCGATCGCATGTACGTCGGTCACATTGCAGGCGCAGGCGATGCGGCACTGGCCGGTGTCGGCGTGTGCGCGCCTGTGGTGACTATGATAACCGCCATCGGTGCGCTCATCGGCTTCGGCGGCGGACCGCTGATGAGCATCCGCATGGGGCGGCGCGACATGGACGGTGCCCGTCAGATTATCACGAACAGCTTCTACCTTTTGCTGGCGCTGAGCGTGCTGGCAACTGTGCCGCTGCTCATTTTCAAGCGGCAGATTCTGTTCGCTTTCGGGTGCAGCGAGGTCCTGTGGGATTACGCGCAGGCGTACTTCACGACCTATGTTTCCGGTACGGTGTTCGCATTACTGAGCTACGGACTCAATCAAATTACAATGAGTCAGGGATTTTCGGGTACCGCAATGCGGTCGGTTATGCTCGGAGCGGCCGTAAATATCGCACTTGACCCGGTGTTCATTTTTGCGCTGCACATGGGCGTGCGCGGAGCCGCTCTTGCGACCGTGCTGTCGCAGGCGTGCTCGACGGTGTACATTCTGCGGTTCCTGTTCAGCGGCAGAGCCGCTGTCCGCATTACCCGTCAGTCGGTCAATTTTGGCTGGATGCGCCGTATCGTGCAGGTCGGTCTGTCGCCTGCGCTCATCATCGCGCTTGATAACGTGCTGCTCATCTCCATCAACGTCATGCTGCGCAAATACGGCGGCGCAGACAGCGATATGCTCATCGCGTGTGCCGCCATCATGCAGAGCTTCATGCTCGTCATCACCATGCCACTCGGCGGAATTACGGCGGGCACACAGTCCATTCTCGGCTATAACTACGGCGCGTGCGACGAAAAACGCGTCATGAAGGCGTTTCGGTGCATTGTGCTGCTGTGCCTCGTGTTCTGCGGTATCATGTTCCTGCTCGCGCAGACGGTCTCGGGCGCTTTTGTCAAAATTTTCACCAAAGACCCGGCGTATATTGATATGGCGGCGTATATGATCCGCACCTACTCGCTCGGCGTGCTTGGACTGACCATCCAGTACCCGTTCGTGGACGGCATGACCGGCATGGGCCTTGTCAAATGGGGGCTGACGTTTTCCATGATCCGCAAGGGCATTTTCCTTGTCAGCGTGTTCGTCCTGCCGCCGATCTTCGGGGCAACGGCCGTTATGTTTTCCGAGCCGCTGTCGGACGTTGTTGGTGCCGTGTGCTCGGGGTGCGCTGCAATCTTTATTTTACCGAAGCTGGTCAGAAAACAGTGCTGCAAGCAGAGTGAAGAGTGTGTGTTGCCTTAACCATCTTCACGTTCATTCTCCATCCTCCATTTTTCATGCTCGATTACTCTCCGCTCTTTGTACAAACTACCCCTTTACGAACGCATTTCTACTCTGTATAATAAGGTAAGATAGAAAACTCTTTCCGTCGAACGGAACAAGAACGATAACGGAGGAACAGAACATGGACGTTAAGGAACGCGCACTGCAGGCACACGAAAAATGGGGCGGCAAGATTGAGGTCGTAGCTCGCTGTGAGGTAAACAGCAAGGACGATCTGTCGATCGCGTACACGCCGGGTGTTGCCGAGCCGTGCCTTAAGATCAAGGACGATCCGTCTCTCAGCTACAAGTACACGCGCCGCCACAATCTGGTTGCGGTCATCACGGACGGCACTGCGGTGCTCGGTCTGGGCGATATCGGTCCGATTGCCGGCATGCCGGTTATGGAGGGCAAGTGCGCGTTGTTCAAGGCGTTCGCTGACGTGGATGCGTTCCCGCTCTGTGTGGCTTCCAAGGATGTGGACGAGATCGTCCGCACCATTCAGTTGATCTCCGGCTCGTTCGGCGGCATCAACCTCGAGGACATCGCGGCTCCGCGCTGCTTTGAGATCGAGCGCCGTCTGAAAGAGGTCTGCGACATTCCGGTATTCCACGATGACCAGCACGGCACGGCTGTCTGCTGCGGTGCGGCTCTGCTCAACGCCTGCCGCCTGACCGGCCGCAAGGTGGATGAGATCAAGATGGTTGTCAACGGCTGCGGCGCGGCTGCTATCGCCGTTACCAAGTTCCTGATGTTCCTCGGTGTCAAGCACATCACGATGGTTGAGCGCTTCGGCATCGTCTGCGAGGGCGATGAGCGCCTGAATCCGGCACAGCAGGAGATGGCCAAGGTCACCAACCGCGAGCACATGACCGGCACGCTGGCCGATGCTGTCAAGGGTGCGGACGTATTCTTCGGCATGTCCGCTCCGCAGGTGCTTACTGCCGAGATGGTCTCCACCATGTCCAAGGACCCGATGGTATTCGCTATGGCAAATCCGGTGCCCGAAATCTGGCCGGAGGACGCAAAGAAGGGCGGCGCTGCCGTTGTCGGCACCGGCCGTTCGGACTATCCGAACCAGATCAACAACGTGCTCGCGTTCCCGGGCATTTTCCGCGGTGCGCTGGACGTTCGCGCAAGCGACATCAACGAAGAGATGAAGCTGGCAGCGGCTAAGGCGATCGCGGCCTGCGTTTCCGATGAGGAGCTGAACGCGGAGTATATCATGCCGATGGCGTTCGATAAGAAGGTCATCCGTTCGGTAGCCGATGCCGTTGCACAGGCTGCCCGCGATTCCGGCGTGGCCCGCATTTAAGGAGCAGTTTTCGCGCTCCTTGAGCATCGTCGAGCTGAACAGACGAAAAGTTACAAATAAGCCAAAATCAGCCGTGCGGGAGCAATCTCGCACGGTTTTTGCACAAAAAGTGCGTGCACGCACACGCACAAGTTCGCGGATTGGCAAAAACAGCAAATTGCACAAGGATGCTTTGTGAAAAAATGCGTTTGACATTTACAGTGCATAAGGGTAAAATAAGAATATCGAAATGTGTTTGTTCTGTGCAGACGCAGAGAGAAGATTATGGAGGGAATAACAATGTTAGATCCGAAGAAAGTAAGACTGGGTATCTGCCCGATCGGCTGGTCCAATGATGATATGTGGGATCTCGGCGACGAGAACACCTTCCAGCAGTGCATCTCTGAGATGAAGCTCGCTGGTTTTGACGGCTGCGAAGTAGGCCACAAGTACCCGGAGGACAAGACCGTCCTCAAGCACATGCTGGACGTTCGCAACATGACCATCGCTTCCAAGTGGTTCTCCTCTTTCCTGGTTGACAAGCCGTACGAAGAGGTAGAGGCTGAGTTCATCAAGGAGCTGGATTACCTGTCCTACGTTGGCGCTACCGCAATCAACGTATCTGAGCAGTCCGGTTCTATCCAGGGCCAGCTGGACACCCCGGTTCTGGACGACAAGAAGCGCGTTCTGACCGACGAGGAGTGGGATCGCTTCACCACCGGCCTGAACAAGCTGGGCAAGCTGTCCATGGAGAAGTACGGCATCCGCACCTGCTTCCATCATCACATGGGCACCGTATGCCAGACCGTTGAGGAGACTACCCGCCTGATGGAGAACACCGATCCGAAGTATGTATTCCTGTGCTTCGATACCGGCCACTTCACTTTCGCTGGCGAGGATCCGGTAAAGATGCTCGAGAAGTTCGCTGACCGTGTAGGTCACGTTCATCTGAAGAACATGCGTATGCCGCTGGTTGAGAAGGCTCGCGCTGAGCACTGGTCCTTCCTGGATGCAGTTCGCGCAGGCGCTTTCACCGTACCGGGCGATCCGGACGGCTGCGTAGAGTTCGACGCTGTATTCGATCTGCTTGACAAGGCTGGCTACACCGGCTGGATCATGGTAGAGGCTGAGCAGGATCCGGCTAAGGCTAATCCGTTCGAGTACGCTAAGATGGGCCGTGAGTACATCACTGCACACACCGGTCTGGGCGGCGAGGTTGTTCTGAAGAAGTAATTCTTCGCATATCGCGCGATAAAACACGAAACCGAGGGCGTTTGCCCTCGGTTTTTGTTTTCCGGGAATCCGCAGTACAATCACTGCACATACAAAAAGCTGAAACAACTTTTTCTGCATGAGAGCATCTCCTTCCTGCCGCAGACTGCGGGAAGGAAAAGAGGGTCTGACCGCTAATATGTAACTGTTCCTGCGTGCATTATAACATGCGGCAGCGAAACCGCTCAATAAAACCGCCTTTCAGGGCGGTTTTTGTCTTAATACGGCATTGCGAGGGAGCGCGATGTGTTCCCCTGCAGGTATGCGCCTGCCGAGAGTTTACCATCATCGCATCCGCCGGAAAGCCGCGTTCATTCCTAACTCCTGATTCCTGATTTACAATCTGCCTGTTATCAATAGAAATTGCCGCTATATAACACTATATAAATCGTTGCAAATTCTCCGAAAATAGGGTAGAATAGTAAACAGGAATAGAATAAGGAGTGTGGAGCATGGAAGCACAGAAATATAAGCGCGTACTGATCAAGATCAGCGGCGAAGCCCTTGCGGGCGATAAGCATTTCGGCCTGAACTTTGATGTCATCGGTCCGGTATGCGATGTGATCAAAAAATGCAACGAAGAGGGCTGCGAGATCGGCATTGTTGTCGGCGGCGGCAACTTCTGGCGCGGCGTAAAGGACGGCGGCGGCAAGATGGAGCGCACCCGCGCGGACCACATGGGCATGCTGGCCACCACCATCAACGCACTGGCTCTGCAGGATGCGCTTGAGCAGCGCGGCGTGGACGTTCGCGTACAGACCGCTATCGAGATGAACAAGATCGCTGAGCCGTACATCCGCTCGCGCGCGACCCGTCACCTCGAAAAGGGCCGTGTCGTTATCTTCGGCTGCGGCACCGGCTGCCCGTTCTTCTCGACCGACACCGCAGCGGTTCTGCGTGCGGCAGAGATCGGCGCGGATGTTATCCTGCTGGCAAAGAACGTAGACGGCGTGTACGATTCCGACCCGGCTGTCAACCCGGATGCCAAGAAGTACGACCACCTGAGCTACATGGACGTGCTCAATCAGGGCCTCGGCGTTATGGACTCCACGGCAACCTCGCTGTCCATGGATAACCATATCCCGATTCTGGTATTCGCGCTTTCCGACCCCGAAAATATTCACCGCGCTGTTAACGGCGAAAAGATCGGCACGATCGTTGAGGAGGTAAAATAATGAAGGAACAGATCAAGTCCCACGAGGCAAAAATGCAGAAAACGCTGGACGTGCTCTCCAAGGAGCTGGCAGCAGTCCGCGCAGGCCGCGCAAACCCGGCGGTTCTCGATAAGATCACCGTTGAGTATTACGGTGCACCGACCCCGCTGAATCAGGTTGCGGCAATTTCTACGCCCGACCCGCGCACGCTGGCCATCCAGCCGTGGGACGGCTCGGTGCTCAAGGCCATCGAGAAGGCGATCCAGGTCTCCGACCTCGGCATCAACCCGCAGAACGACGGCAAGCAGATTCGTCTGAACTTCCCGCCGCTGACCGAGGAGCGCCGCAAGGAGCTCATCAAGGGCGTTTCCAAGACCGGTGAGGAGGCAAAGGTTGCGCTCCGCAACATCCGCCGCGATGCACTGGACAAGTTCAAGGCAGCGCAGAAGAAGAGCGAGATCACCGAGGACGAACTGCACGACGGCGAGGACAAGATGCAGAAGCTGACCGATAAGTACGTCAAGGAAATCGACGCTATGGTCGCTAAGAAATCTAAGGAACTCGCAGAGGTTTAATCCAGGGGGAAGTCCGCTGCCTGCAGCGGCATGAAATCGGATTTTCGCAGAAAATCCGTAAAAAGCGGGAGCATGTATCTCGCTTTTTACACAAGGGAGCATAGCTGTGTGCCGCAAAGCGGCGCGCAGATGTGCTCGCAGGACGTATCCGAGCGTATGCTCGGTACGTTTCGATCGACCGAAAACGTGTTTTCGGTCGAGGAGCGAAGCGACATTGGGGGCGGCGGATTCGTCGCCCTTTTGCATGAAATTGGCAGGAAAACCTGCCGCAAGAGGGACAAACAGGGAGGAAACAGGTTGGGTCTGTTCACACGAAAAAAGAAGGATAACGCGCCCGAAAACCGTTCGGTGCCGCGTCATATTGCGGTCATCATGGACGGCAACGGCCGCTGGGCCAAGAAACGCGGTCTGCCGCGCAAGGCCGGTCACAAGGTCGGCGCGGAGACGTTCCGCACCATTGCCACCTACTGCAAGGACATCGGCGTGCAGTATTTCACGGTTTATGCATTCTCTACCGAAAACTGGAAGCGTCCGCAGGATGAAGTCGATGCGCTGATGAACCTGTTCCGCTCCTATCTGAAGGAAGCGGCGGAAACCATGTTCGAGCGCGGCGTTGCCGTGCGCGTGTTAGGCGATCTGACCGTTCTGCCGGAGGATATCCGCGCGCAGATCGCGGAGGTGGACGAGATTGCCGATCGGCTTGGTCCGGACGCGGCAACAGCCTCGCTGTGCATCAATTACGGTGGCCGTGACGAGATCAAAAACGCCGTCCGCGCCATCGCGGAGCAGGTGAAGAACGGCGAGCTGGCACCTGAGGATATCACCGAGGATACCATCACCGCCAACCTGTACACCGCGCACATGCCCGATCCCGACCTCATCATCCGTCCTTCGGGCGAGATCCGCACGTCCAACTTCCTGCTGTGGCAGTCCGCCTACTCGGAGTATTACTTCACCGATGTGCTGTGGCCGGACTTCAAAACCACCGATCTGGATGCGGCAATCGACAATTTTAACAACAGAAACCGTCGTTTCGGCGGCGTATAATATCCAATTAGGGTGATAAACGTATGAAAGCAAGAGTATTGTTTGGCGTGTTCGGCTTTGTCTTTGTGCTGCTGGCGCTGTATGTGTTCCCGCCGATTGTGCTGGAGCTTGTCGTGGCGGCGCTGTGCGTGTTCGCCACCTATGAGGTGCTCGGCTCGACAAAACTGGTGCGCAACCACTTGGAACTGCTGCTCGCCATGCTCGTCTCGCTGGGACTGGCTGTCGGTCATTTCAGCATCCTGCCGCTGCGGCTCGAGAGCGTGATGCAGAGACTGGTGCTGGTGCTGCTGTTCGGTTCGTTTGCGATTGAGCTGAAATATCACGACGTCATGAAGGCTTCGCAGGTCTCGTGGGCGTTTTTCGGCGGACTTGCCGTGCCGTACCTGCTGCTCAGCCTGCTGCGCATTTTCCAGATGCACTACCACCACGGCGCGTTCATCGTGCTGCTGCCGCTGCTTGCTGCCTGGGGCGCGGACACCTGCGCTCTGTTCTCGGGCATGCTGTTCGGCAAGCATAAGCTGGCGCCGGTCGTCAGTCCGAAAAAGACGGTAGAGGGCGCAGTCGGCGGCGTGGTCGGCGGTGCTGTCCTCGTGCTGATCGCGGCTTTGATTATGAACCGGACGCTCGGCCTTGAAATGCCGCTCTGGTCGGCGGTCGTGCTCGGTGCAGTCGGCGCGGTGCTCGGCGAGATCGGCGACCTGTCGTTCTCGGTCATCAAGCGCCAGACCGGCATTAAGGATTACGGACATATTTTTCCGGGACATGGCGGTGTGCTGGACCGCTTCGACAGTGTGCTGTTCGTAGCGCCTTTCGCCGAATTACTGTTCCGTATTATCTGGTGATGTAAATTGAGAATGGAGAATGGAAAATGGAAAATGAATGTATCGCGCAGAGCGCGATGATTTAATTCCGCCCGCAGGGCGGTTCCATAATTCTCCATTCTCCATTTTCAATTCTCCATTATCCAAATCGTTTAACAGGAGAAAAATAATGAAGAAGATTGCGATTTTAGGTTCAACGGGTTCGATCGGCACGCAAACGGTCGATATTCTGCCTTCGATCGACGCCGAAGTCGTCGCATTGACGACCAACCGGCGCATAAACTTATTGGAGGAGCAGGCGCGTGCCCTGCATCCGAAAATGGTCTGCGCGATGGACGAAAACGCAGCCAAGGAGTTGAAAATCAAGCTGGCGGACACGGATATTGAGGTTCTGACCGGTATGGACGGTCTGATTGCCTGTGCCGCGGAGAGCGGCGCGGACATCGTGGTAACGGCGGTTGTCGGCATGGTCGGCCTGCTGCCGACGATGGCGGCCATCAAGGCGGGCAAGGACATTGCGCTGGCGAACAAGGAGACGCTCGTGTGTGCGGGCGGTCTGGTGATGAGCGCCGCAAAGCAGTACGGTGTGCGCATCCTGCCGGTGGATTCCGAGCATTCGGCTATCTTCCAGTGCGTGCAGGCGGCAAACGGCAACCCGATCGACAAAATCCTGCTGACAGCCTCCGGCGGTCCGTTCTTCGGTAAAAAAATCGAGGAAATGCGCGGCATGACGCGCGAGCAGGCACTTGCACACCCGAACTGGAGCATGGGGGCAAAGATCACGATCGACTCTGCGACCATGATGAACAAGGGTCTGGAGCTGATCGAAGCCATGTGGCTGTATGATCTGCCGCCGGAGGACATCGAAATTGTCGTCCACCGCGAGAGCATCGTGCACTCGGCGGTGGAGTTTGCGGACGGAGCGGTAATCGCGCAGCTTGGTCTGCCGGATATGCGCCTGCCGATTCAGCTGGCGCTGACGTGGCCGCAGCGTGTGCCGTGCAAGGTACCGCGCATGTCGCTCGCGGAGGTCGCAAAGCTGACGTTCTATGCACCCGACTATGAGGCGTTTCCGGCGCTGAACCTCGCCAAGCACGCCGCCTCCCTCAAGGGCGACCGCGGCGCTGTGCTCAACGGTGCAAATGAGGCCGCAGTCGGTCTGTTTTTGAACGGCAAGATCGGTTTTACCGACATCGCAGAGCGCGTTGCATACGCACTCGATACCATTCCGTACAAGAAGGACATTACGCTGGACGACGTTCTGGCGGCGGACAAAGCCGCGCGCGAGATCGTGCTCGGCTGACCGAAAGGAGCTACGCTTTGCTGCAAATCATTCTGGCAATCCTCGCCTTCGGCGTGCTGGTCATCGTGCATGAGTTCGGACATTTCATCACCGCAAAACGCGGCGGTGTGCAGGTCAACGAATTCTGGATCGGCATGGGGCCGACCCTCCTCAAGCACGAGCATAAAGGCACGCTGTACTGCCTGAAGCTGCTGCCGTTCGGCGGCGCGTGCGTCATGGAGGGCGAGGACGGTGAAAGTGAAAACGAGCACGCCTTCGGCAAGGCGAAGCTGCCGCGCCGCATGCTCATCGTGTGTGCAGGTGCGCTGATGAATTTCCTCGTGGGATTCCTCATCGTGCTTGCGGTCATGCAGCCGAACGGCCCGAACGGCGGCTATATCGTCTCGACGATCGCTTCGGTTGACCCGGCCAGCACCGCAGCGGGCGACCTGAAGGCGGGCGACGAGATTCTCAAGATCGACGGCTACCACATCCTTGTGCGCAGCGACTTTGAGACCGCGCTCAGCCGCAGCGGCTCGGCAACGCATGAGGTTACCGTGCGCCGAGAGGGTGAAAAGGTAACGCTGCCGTCCGTCAAGCTGGAGGCGACAGTCACCGATGCGAACGGCAACAAGCGCATTGGCATCACCTTTGCGGAGCTGCCCGACAGCCTTGGCATGCACCTCAGCATGAGCGTGCGCACCGCCGTCAACTACGCGCGGCTCGTCTGGTCGAGCATGGGCATGCTCGTCAGCGGACAGGTCGGCGTGGATCAGCTTGCCGGTCCGGTCGGCATGGCCGAGGTCATGGCGGATACCGCCAAGTACAGCATGATCTCGTTCTTCCAGCTTGTGGCATTTATCTCGATCAACCTCGGCGTGATGAACCTGCTGCCGCTGCCTGCACTGGACGGCGGTCGGCTCGTGTTCCTCATCATCGAGGGCATTCGCCGCAAGCCCGTGCCGCCCAGGTATGAGGGCTATGTGCACGCGGCAGGACTCATGCTGCTGCTTATGCTGATGGTGTATGTGACCGGGCAGGACGTACTGCGCATTTTTATGCGCAGTAATTGAGAATAGAAAATTGAGAATTGAGAATTGAGAATTGTGGAGCCGCCCGAAGGGCGAAATTAAATAACGGCGCTGTGCGCCGCACATTCATTTTCCATTTTCCATTCTCCATTTTCAATTAGTGAGAGAGGTAGAGGTATGAAAAAGACCAAACAGATAAAGATTCGTGACGTATTGGTTGGCGGCGGCGCGCCCATCGCGGTGCAGTCCATGACCAACACGGACACGCGCGACGCGAAGGCTACTCTGGCACAGATTCGCGCACTGGCGGACGCGGGATGCGACATTGTTCGCTGTGCCGTGCCGGATATGCAGGCGGCGGAGGCGCTGCGCGAAATCTGCGCGAACTCGCCGCTGCCGGTGGTGGCGGACATCCACTTTGACTACCGTCTCGCGCTGGCGGCGATCGAGTCCGGCGTGGACAAGATTCGCTTGAATCCGGGCAACATCGGCGGCGCAGACCGCGTACAGGCGGTTGTGAAGGCGGCAAAGGCACGCCATCTGCCGATTCGCATCGGCGTAAACTCCGGCTCGGTGGAGAAGCACATCCTCGAGAAATTCGGCGGCCCGACACCGGAAGCGATGGTCGAATCCGCGCTGTACCATGTCGGTCTGCTGAACGACTGCGATTTTGACGATATCTGCATTTCTATCAAGTCGTCCTCGGTGCCGAACACCATGCAGGCGTACCTGCTGGCGAGTGAAAAGACCGACTATCCGCTGCACCTCGGCGTTACCGAGGCGGGCACCGAGTACATGGGCACGATCAAGTCGGCTGCCGGCATCGGCGGCCTGCTGGCGCTCGGCGTGGGTGATACCATCCGTGTTTCACTGACGGACGATCCGGTCAAGGAGGTCTACGCGGCAAAGGCGATTCTCAAGGCTGTCGGCAGAGCGGAAGAGGGCATCAACGTGGTTTCCTGCCCGACCTGCGGCCGCACGCGCATCAACCTCATCGACATTGCCAAAGAGGTTGAGCAGCGCTGTCAGAGTATTCGCGGCAAGAAGATGAAGGTAGCTGTTATGGGCTGCGTGGTAAACGGTCCCGGCGAGGCGCGTGAAGCCGATCTCGGCATTGCGGGCGGCGACGGTGTGGGCCTGATCTTCCGCCGCGGCGAGATCATCAAAAAGGTGCCGCAGGAGCAGCTTGTGGACGCGTTGATGGATGAAATCGCACAGTACGAAGGAGAATAATCGTGGCTGGAAAGCTGATTGATATTTTTCAAAACTGCAAATGTGTAAAAGAGGAGAAGCACCTTGCCGCAGGCGAGGTGCGTTCTCTGGCATTTGGGGATAATAACACGGTGATGGTGGTCGAGCTTGGACTGCACGAGGTTGTCAGCCGCAAGGTGATCGCCAGGGCGGAAAAGCAGATCGCGGACACCTACGGTCTTGACCGTGTGATGATCGAGCCGCGCTACAACATGCCGGGTGAGCTGTCGAACGCGTACATCAAGTCACTGTATGACGACATGGCGTACCGCATGCCGTCAGCCAAGGGTCTGCTCGACCACCGCAAGTGGGCGTTCGCGGACGGTGCGCTCCAGATACCGATGGACGAGGTGAGCGAAAAGCATTTCGCAAACGCACTGCGGCATCTGGAGGCGCGTATTCAGCGGGAGCTGGGGAGAAGCTGTCCGGTGCACGCGGTCCGCGCGGATGCACAGGATTTTGCACCCGCACCCGAGCAGGAGGAGAGCCGCGAGGAAATTCTGCACAAGGCTGTGGAGCAAGCAGCGGCAGCCGCAGCGGAAATGCCCAAGCCGAAAAAGCCGCGTCCGGCGCCGCAGCAGCACACCGGCTATCAGCGCCCGCGCGCCGAGAAGGTGCGCGAGGACGACCTCATCTTCGGCAAGCTGATTCAGGACCCCATTGTTTCGGTCAACGAGGCGATTGCCGCCTATGATATGGTGACGATTCAGGGCGAGGTGTTCTTCACCGACAACAAGGACATCCACAGCAAGAAAACCGGCAAGGATTACGTCAAGATTGCGTTTGACATGACCGACCGCACCAATTCCGTGCGCGTTTCCAAGTTCCTTGCGGCGGACAAGGCGGGCGATACGGCATCTAAAATCAAGAAGGGTCTGTACTGCACCGTGCAGGGCAAGATGGTGTACGACACCTTTGCCAAGGAGATGGTGCTCGAGCCGACCGGCATCGTCAAGGCGAAAAAGCCGGAGCGACGCGACACCTACGAGGGCATGAAGCGCGTGGAGCTGCATCTGCACACCAACATGAGCGCGATGGACGGCATGAGCAGCACCGCGTCTCTGCTGTGCCGCGCCGCCAAGTGGGGACACCGCGCGATGGCCATCACCGACCACGGTGTGGCGCAGGCGTTCCCCGAAGCGCTGCACGCGCAGGAGGGCAAGCAGAAGGACACCATCGGTGACATGAAGATTATTTATGGCATCGAGGCGTACTACATCAATGACGAGAACAGCATTTCGGTCGTGCGCGGCAGAAGCGCTGAGCCACTCGACGGCACATTCATCGTGTTCGACCTTGAGACCACCGGACTCAATCCGGCGAGCGAGGAAATTACCGAGATTGCTGCTGTGCGCGTTGTGGAGGGCGAGATTCGCGATTCCTTCCAGACCTATGTCAACCCGCACAAGCCGATTCCGGCGGAAATCACCGAGCTGACCGGTATTTCGGACGAGACGGTAGCGGACGCGCCCGACCTCGACAAAGCCGTGCCGGAATTCCTCGCATGGGCAGGCGAGGGACAGTACCCGCTCGTGGCGCACAACGCAGGCTTCGATATGGGCTTCCTGCGGACGGCCTGCCAGAGACTGGGTATCGAGCGGGAGTTTACAAGCATTGATACCCTCGAGATGAGCCGCCTGATGCTGCCGCACATGCACAAGTTCAAGCTGAACATTCTGGCGAAGGAGCTGCAGGTCGGCCCGTTCGAGCACCACCGCGCGAGCGAGGATGCCGCCGTGCTCGGCCGCATTTACGTCAAGCTGCTGAAAAGGCTCAGGGAGGAGATGCACGCGGTTACGACTGCGGATATCAATCCGGTGCTGGCGGCGACGACCGACCGCAAGAACAAGCTGAAAAACCTGCCGCGCTATCATTTTATCATTCTGGTGAAGAACCAGGCGGGACTGCGCAACCTGTATCAGCTGATTTCCAAGAGCTTTCTGGAATATTACAACAAGCGCCCCATTATGCCGCGCAGCGAACTCATCCGTCACCGTGAGGGACTGATTTTCGGCTCGGCGTGTGAGGCGGGCGAGGTATTCCGCGCATTGACCAAGGGCGAGCCGTGGGAAGAGATCAAGCGGCTGGCGTCGTTCTACGACTATCTGGAGATTCAGCCGATCGGCAACAACAGCTTCATGATCGCAAAGGGCATGGCGAAGGACGAGGAGCAGCTGCGCGACTGGAACCGCGATATTCTCCGCCTGGCGGATGAATTGGGAAAACCGTGCTGCGCCACCGGTGACGTACACTTCCTCGAACCCGAGGACGAGGCGTTCCGCCGTATCCTGATGGCGGGTCAGGGCTTCTCCGATGCGGACAATCAGGCGCCGCTGTACTTTAAGAGCACGGATGAAATGCTGAAGGAATTTTCCTATCTCGGGGAGGATCGGGCGTATGAGGTGGTCGTGAAGAACACCAATAGGATCGCCGACATGTGCGACGTGATTCGTCCGGTGCCGAGGGAAAACTACCCGCCGCACATCGACGGCTGTGAGGACGACCTGCGCAACATGTGCTACGAAAAGGCCAAGCGTATCTACGGCGATCCGCTGCCCGAGCCGGTGCAGGCGCGGCTTGACCGTGAGCTTGGCTCCATCATCGGCAACGGCTACGCGGTTATGTACATTATCGCGCAGAAGCTGGTTACCAAGTCCCTTGCGGACGGCTATCTGGTCGGCTCGCGTGGTTCGGTCGGCTCGTCGCTCGCGGCGTTCATGTCGGATATCACCGAGGTAAATTCGCTCGCCCCGCACTATCTGTGCCCGGACGACAAATATCTCGAGTGGCACGAGGAATACTCCTGCGGTGTCGATCTGCCCGATAAGATCTGCCCGAAATGCGGCAAGCCGCTCACCAAACAGGGCTTCAACATTCCGTTCGAGACCTTCCTCGGCTTTGAGGGCGACAAGGTGCCGGATATCGACCTGAACTTTGCGGGCGAGTATCAGTCGCGCATCCACTGGTACACCGGCGAGATCTTCGGCCACGACCATGTGTTCCGAGCGGGCACCATCGGCACGGTTGCTGAGAAAACGGCGTTCGGCTACGTCAAAAAGTACATGGAGGAGCGCGGCATCGAGTGCTCCCGCGCGGAGGAAAACCGTCTTGCCGCAGGCTGCACCGGTGTGCGCCGTACCTCGGGTCAGCACCCGGGCGGCGTTGTCGTTGTGCCCAAGGAGATTGAGATTTACGACGTCTGTCCGATTCAGCATCCGGCAGACGACCCGGATTCCGACATCATCACTACCCATTTCGAGTATCACTCCATTGACGCGAACCTCTTGAAGCTCGACGAGCTGGGACACGATGATCCGACCATTATCAAGCATCTGGAGAACCTCACCGGCGTGAACGCGCAGGAGATTCCGCTTGACGACCCGGAGACCATGAGCCTGTTCCACTCGTGCAAGGCGCTTAAGTACACGGGCGAAAACCCGGATACCGACCCGATCCTCGGTGACCTCGGCTGTGTGGCAGTTCCTGAGTTCGGCACCAAGTTCGTGCGCGGCATGGTCAAGGAGACGCACCCGTCCACGTTCGCGGAGCTGGTTTCGATTTCCGGTCTGTCGCACGGCACGGATGTTTGGCTCGGCAATGCCGCAGAGCTGGTCCGCAAGGGCATTCCGCTGTCCGGCTGTATCTGCTGCCGAGATGATATTATGAACTACCTGATCCTGCAGGGCGTCAAGCCCAAGCTGTCGTTCAAGACGATGGAGTCCGTCCGAAAGGGCAAGGGACTGACCGAGGAAATGGAAGCCGCCATGAACGAGCAGCATGTGCCCGAGTGGTACATCGACTCGTGCAAGAAGATCAAGTATATGTTCCCGAAGGCGCACGCGGTCGCGTATGTTATGATGGCGTTCCGTATCGCGTGGTTCAAGGTGCACCGTCCGCTTGCGTTCTATTCGGCGTACTTTTCCATCCGCGCGAAAGGCTTTGATGCGTCCTGCATGATCAAGGGCGATAAGGTTTGTCTGGACAAGATGACCGAGCTGCGCGGCAAGGAGCGCGATAAGACGATTTCAGCGGCAGAAAAGGATATGATGACGACCCTTGAGGTCTGCCACGAGTTTTACCGGCGCGGATTTACGTTTGAGCCGATGGATGTTTATAAATCGGACGCAACGCGCTTTCTCGTGACGGAAACCGGTTTGATTCCGCCGTTTACGTCCATGCCGGGCATCGGTGAGCAGGCCGCGCTCAGCATTGTGGAGGAGAGAAAGAACGGTAAGTTCCTCTCGGCGGAAGAACTGATCGTCCGGTGCCCGAAGGCGTCCAAGGCGGTCGTCGAGCTGCTCGAGCAGATCGGCGCGCTTGGCTCCATGCCGAAAACAACGCAGATGACCCTCTTTTAGAAAGGTGTGACGATTATGGCAAAGTACGAAAAGCATCTGACGGGAAATTTTGACGAGCTGCTGGAGCTTGTAACGGACGGCGTGCTGAACGGCAGCATGTCTGCGTCCTACGAGGATGGCTCGGATTGGACAAACGGCACGGTCCGCTGCGCGGTGCGCGTGTTCGAGCGTTACAGCTACATGGGCGGCAACCGCGTCAGCATGAATGTCACTCTGGTCGGCAACGACCGCGACCTGTTTTTCTCCGCCATCACTTCGGGCGGCAGTTCGGCCGTGTTCTTCAAGCTCAACACCCTCGGCGAGGAGAGCTTTCTGGAAAAGCTGGTACCGATCGTGGAGAACTATAAAAAGAGAGTAGAGTGAGGAGTTGAGAGTGAAGAGATGGGAGGAAGCGGGAGGGCGGAGAGAAAAAAGCCGCCTCTGCTTCATCTCCGCTCTTCACTCTTTTTTTCACTCGAAAACGGGAGTTCGAAGCGGAAAAGGCTGCCCACTGTGTAGGCTCCGCTCTCTAAAAAGGGTCTTGACAGTATATAGGGAACTATGGTATGATTTCATCATGATAAAGTGATAAAGGAGCAGCGGAGCCATGAACCGTTTTCGTATTTCCACCCCGGAGGGTACCCGAGACCTGTTATTTTCCTCGTGCCGTGCGCTGCGGCAGACGGAAAATGCTGTGCGCGACGCGCTGGAGGAGCGCGGCTACAGCGAGATCATCACCCCGGCGGTTGAGTATTTTGATGTATTTGCACAGGCAAACCCCGAGCTGGATCAGGATCAGATGCTGAAGATCATCGACAAGTCCGGCCGCATTTGCGTGGCGCGTCCGGATAACACCACGCCGATCGCGCGTATTGCAGCCACCCGACTGGATGACGCGGCGCTGCCGGTCCGCCTGTATTACAGCCAGAAGGTGTTCCGTTCGGTGTCCGGCGACCACGGCCACAAGGGCGAGTTTTTGCAGGTCGGCGCGGAATTCATCGGCGCGGACGGTCTGGAGGCTGACAAGGATATTCTCTCGGCTGCGTTTGCCGCACTCAGCAAGACCGGCGCGGACAACTTCCGCGTAGAGCTTGGTCACGCTGAGATCTACAAGGCGCTGATGGATGAGCTTGGCGCGGATGCACAGTCCGCCGAGGGCATCCGCCGCCTGATCGAAAACAAGTCGTTTGCCGCGCTCGGTGACGCACTTGAGCCGTTTAAGGGCAAGCCCGCTGCAAAGGCGCTCAGCGCTATGCCGAATCTGTTCGGCGGCATCGAGGTGCTCGACGAGGTCGAGTCGCTCACCGGCAACGTGCGCGTGCTCGGCGCGACCGCTTATCTGCGCCGACTGTATCAGGCACTGGATGAGGCTGGCTACGGCGACCGCATCATGATCGACCTCGGCCTTGTCCACGAGATGGATTACTACACCGGCATCATGTTCCGCGGCTACATCGGCGGCGCAGGCGCGGCGATTCTCGCGGGCGGCCGTTACAACGCGCTGTGCGCCAAGTTCGGCAAGGATATGCCCGCGGGCGGCTTCGGCATTGACGTGGAGAGCGTCGCGGAGAGCCTTGCAGGCGCGAGCCGTCCCGAGGTCGCGACCCGCCGTGATACCGTGCGTATCGCACTGACCAAGGGCCGTCTGGAGAAGAAAACGCTCGCGCTGCTCAAGGCCGCAGGCTACGATATCTCCGAGTTGGAGGCCGGAACGCGCAAGCTCATCTTCACCCTGCCGGACAGCGGCGTGGAGATCGTGCTGAGCAAGGCCGCGGACGTAATCACCTACGTTGAGCACGGCGTGTGCGACATGGGCGTGGTCGGCAAGGATACCATCATGGAAAAGGGCGGCAGCTTCTACGAAATGGTAGATCTCGGCTTCGGCAAATGCCGCTTCGCCCTCGCCACCAAGAAGGGTAAGGACGTATACGGCGGCTATAAGACCCCGGTTATCGCCACCAAGTATCCGGCGGTCACCAAGGCCTTCTTCAATAAGAAGAATATGGACGTTGAGACCATCAAGATCGAAGGCTCGGTCGAGCTGGCGCCGCTGCTCGAGCTGGCGGACGGCATTGTGGATATCGTGGAGACCGGCACGACGCTCAAGGAGAACGGCCTCGAGGTCGTTGAGAATGTAGCGCCCATCTCGGCAAGAGTTATCGTCAATCTCGCAAGCGCCAAGATGAAGAAGGCGGCGATTCAGAAGGTTATTGCAGAGCTGGAAAACGGTTTGAATAATTGAGAATTGATGATGGAGAATGGAAAATGAATGTGCGGCGCATAGCGCCGTTATTAAATCATCGCGCAAAGCGCGATACCACAATTCTCAATTATCAATTCTCCATTTTCCATTCATACAGGGAAGAGAGGCAGCAGATGTTTCTAAATATAGTAAAGGCGGACGGCACGGCAGAGCAAGCCGTTATCCGCGAAATGAAGGCCCGTGCGGCTGGTGCGCGCGGCGATATTGAGCAGATTGTCCGCGGTGTGATGGCGGACGTACAGCAGCGCGGCTGGGATGCGGTCGTGGAGTATGCCGAGCGGTTTGACGGCAAGGCGCCGTACATTGTCGAGCCGAAGGTGCTTGACGATGCGTACAACGCCTGCGACCCGAAGCTGATCGCGGCGCTGGAAAAGGCGGCGGCGAACATCCGCGACTACCACGAGCAGATGCTCGTCAAAACGTGGGAGTGGAACCGCTCGGGGGGCGAAACGCTCGGCCAGACCGTGCGCGGACTTTCGCGTGTCGGCATCTATGTGCCGGGCGGCACGGCAGCGTATCCGTCGAGCGTGCTGATGAACGCCATTCCGGCCAAGGTTGCCGGTGTCGGTGAGCTGATCATGGTCACGCCGCCGACCGAAAACATGTCCAACGAAGTGCTCGCGGCGGCGAAGATCGCCGGTGTGGATACGGTCATCGCCATCGGCGGCACGCAGGCGATTGCTGCGCTGACCTACGGCGCGGGCTTTATCCCGCAGGTGGACAAGATCGTCGGCCCGGGCAACGCCTTTGTTGCGGCAGCCAAGAAGCTGGCGTTCGGCACGGTCGATATCGACATGATCGCCGGTCCGTCCGAGGTGCTGGTCATTGCCGACCACACCGCCAACCCGACCTACGTTGCCGCCGACCTGCTCAGTCAGGCCGAGCACGACAAGCTGGCTTCCGCCGTCCTGCTGACCGATTCCATGGCGCAGGCACAGGCGATTTCGTGCGAGATGGAGCGGCAGGCGAAGCTCCTCCCGCGGTGGGATATCATCAAGGAGAGCGTGGCGAACTACGGCTGTGCCATCGTGTTTGACGACCTCAAGGACGCCTGCAGGATGGCTGATGTGGTCGCACCCGAGCATCTGGAGGTCGTGACCGCCGCTCCGCGTGAGCTGCTGCCGTACCTGCACAACGCAGGCGCGATCTTCCTCGGGCAGTATGCGCCCGAGCCGCTCGGTGACTACATGGCAGGCCCGTGTCACGTTCTGCCGACCTCGGGCACGGCGCGTTTCTTCTCGCCGCTGTCCACGGACACGTTCTTGAAGAAAACCAGCGTTATCGAGTACACGCGGGACGCGCTCGAAAGCTATGCACAGGATATTATCGCGCTCGCGCAGAGCGAGCATCTGGACGCGCACGCAAACTCCATCGCGGTGCGCTTTGCGGAGGAAAACAACGATGAGAACCGCTGAAATCAAACGAAAGACCAAGGAAACCGACATTTCGCTCAAGCTGACGCTCGAGGGCGGCGAACGCAGGATCGACACCGGCATCGGCTTTTTCGACCATATGCTGAACAGCTTTGCCGTGCATTCCGGCTTTGGTCTCACGCTCACCTGCAAGGGCGACCTCGAGGTGGACGGTCACCATTCGGTCGAGGACTGCGGCATTGCGCTCGGTCAGGCGCTGGCGCAGTGCGTCGGTGACAAGGCGGGTATCGCGCGTTTCGGACAGGCGTTCGTGCCGATGGACGAGGCGCTCGGTTTCTGCGCGCTGGATATCTCCGGCCGCCCGTACCTCGTGTTCGACGCACCCATGCCGCAGCCGATGTGCGGCCAGTACGACACCTGCCTGACGGTCGAGTTCATGCGTGCGCTGGCGGTACACGCCGGACTGACGCTGCACCTCAAGTGCGAGTACGGCGAGAACGCGCACCATATCACAGAGGCGCTGTTCAAGGCGCTTGCACGCGCGCTCAAGCAGGCCGTTGCGGTTACCGGCGGCGGCGTTCTTAGCGCGAAGGGCGTTCTCTAACGGTTTGCTGTAATGGAGAATGGAAAATGGAGAATGGAGAATGAATGAGTCCGCGCAAAGCGCGGTAATTCAATAATCGCGCATTGCGCGATACCGCAATTTTCAATTTTCCATTTTCAATTCTCAATTTTGAAAGGATTAGCAATGGGCTACATAGCAATCGTAGACTATGGCGCAGGCAATCTGATGAGCGTACACAACACGCTCGATTACCTGGGTTATGAAAATAAAATCGCGGCTTCGGCGGACGTGATCGAGAATGCGGCGGGCGTTATCCTGCCCGGTGTCGGCGCGTTTCCGGATGCGATGGCGGCTTTGACCGACTCCGGTTTGACGGAGGCGGTGCTGAAGGCTGCAAAGGGAAAGCCGTTCCTCGGTATCTGCCTCGGCATGCAGATGCTGTTTGAGGAATCGGACGAGGTGCGCCCGTGCAGGGGTCTGGGTCTGCTGCCGGGACGCATTGAGCGCATTGAGACGAGTCTCAAGCTGCCGCAGATCGGCTGGAATGCGCTGGACATTCTGCGTCCGAATGCCATGACCGAGGGTCTGGAAAACGGCAGCTATGTGTATTTCGTGCACAGCTTCATGGCGCATCCGGCGGACGAAAACGACCTTGCCGCCGTGACGGATTACGGCACGCGCGTGCCTGCCATGGTGGCGCGAGGGAACCTGTTCGGCTGCCAGTTTCACCCGGAAAAGAGCGGTGAAGTGGGACTTGCGATGCTTCGCAACTTTGCAAAACTGACGGAGGTGGGAAAATGAGAGTTATCCCCGCGATTGATTTGAAAGACGGTCAGTGCGTGCGCCTGCAGAAAGGCGACTACGGCACTGCACATAAAGTAGCAGAAAACCCGGTCGAGACCGCGCAGCGGTTCCTCGATGCCGGTGCAGACCTTGTACACATGGTGGACCTTGACGCCGCGAAGGACGGCTCGCACGCGAACTACGGCGTGGTGGAGCAGGTCATCCGCGAGACCGGCGCGAGCGTGGAGCTTGGCGGCGGCATTCGCTCCATGCAGGATGTGGAGACCGTGCTTGCACTGGGCGTTTCGCGCGTTATCATCGGCTCGGCGGCTGTCCGCGACCCGGAATTCGTAGCCGAGGCTGTCCGCAAGTACGGCGACAAGATCGTTGTCGGCATCGACGCCAAGAGCGAGACCGTCCGCACGGACGGCTGGCTGGGCGACAGCGGCGAGAACTACATCGCGTTCGCAGAGCGCATGGAGTCCATCGGCGTGCGCCACATCATCTTCACCGACATTGACAAGGACGGCATGCTCGCAGGTCCGAACTTTGACCAGCTGGCGGCGCTGCGCGCTTCGGTCTCCTGCGAGATCATCGCGTCCGGCGGCGTGTCCACCCTCGAGGATATCGCCGGTCTGAAAAAGCTCGGCATTGATGGCGCAATCGCAGGCAAGGCGGTGTATACCGGCACCCTCGATTTGGCAAAGGCCATCGAACAGGCCAAGTAACCGCCCTACGGTTACGATTGAACCTTCGATTTGAACGGAGTGAAAAACTTGTTAGCAAAACGCATTATCCCCTGTCTGGACGTAAAGGACGGGCGAGTGGTAAAGGGCGTGAACTTTGTCGGACTGCGCGACGCGGGCGACCCGGTCGAGCTGGCGAAGTTCTACTCGCAGGAGGGCGCGGACGAGATCGTGTTCCTCGATATCACCGCCACGAGCGATAACCGCGACACCATTGCCGACGTTGTGCGCCGCACCTGCCGCGAGGTATTCGTGCCGGTCACGGTCGGCGGCGGCATCCGCACCGTGGACGATTTCCGCGAGATTTTACGCGCCGGTGCAGATAAAATTTCCATCAATTCCTCGGCGGTCAAGAATCCCGATCTGGTGAACGCCGCTGCGGAGAAATACGGCAGCCAGTGCGTTGTGGTCGCGATCGACGCGCGCGCGAACGCCGAAATGCCGTCCGGCTTTGAGGTCTACGTTGCAGGCGGCCGCACCCCGACCGGCAAGGACGCGGTCGCGTGGGCGAAAGAGGTTTACGAGCGCGGCGCGGGCGAGATCCTGCTGACCTCGATGGACAAGGACGGCACCAAGTCCGGCTTTGACCTAAAGCTGACCAAGGCAGTTGTGGAGGTGGTCGGCATTCCGGTCATCGCGTCCGGCGGCTGCGGCTCGCTCGAGCATTTCTCCGAGGTGTTCGAGAAAACCGGCTGCGATGCCGCACTGGCGGCCAGCCTGTTCCATTATCGGGAGCTGACCGTGGGCGAAGTGAAAGAACATTTGCAGGAACGTAACATTCCTGTAAGACGGTGAAGTAATTGAGAATTGAAAATGGAGAATTGAGAATTAAGGAACGGTGCGAAGCACCGCATTCAATTCCGCGCTTTGCGCGGCACATTTATTTTCCATTTTCCATTCTCCATTCTCAATTAAAAGGTGAATACAATGGAATTATCTAAATTTTTCAAAAAGGCTCCACTGGTGCCGATTATCTGCCAGGATGAGCGCAGCGGCGAAGTCCTGATGCTCGGCTACGCGAACGAGGAGGCCCTGCAGCTGACGATGGACACCGGCACGGCGTGGTTTTTCTCGCGCTCGCGCCAGAAGCTGTGGAACAAGGGCGAGACCTCGGGCAATTTTATCTTTGTCAGCAGGATTCTGTCCGACTGCGATGATGACACGCTCATCTATGTCGGCACGCCCAAGGGTCCGGTCTGCCACACCGGACACCGCACCTGCTTTTTCACCACGCTGTGGGAGAAGCCGGAAGAAAAGTAAAAGGAGAGCAGTATTATGAATTCGTTTGAGCAAATGGAAGCCGTTATCGCGCAGCGCCGCGCCGAGCCGCAGGAAGGCTCATACACCTGCTATCTGTTCGAGAAGGGCATTGACAAGATTCTCAAGAAGGTCGGTGAGGAGTGCGCCGAGACCATCATTGCAGCCAAGAACGGCGACAAGGCCGAGCTGGTCGGTGAGATCAACGACGTATTCTACCACATGATGGTAATGATGAACGAGTGCGGCGTGACCATGGAGGATGTCTGCAAGGAAATGGACATCCGCGCCCAGAAAATCGGCAACCTGAAGAAATTCCACGTTTCCGACCACAATACCTGATAGCTGACAGCATAAGACAGCCCTGTGCATATTTTGCACAGGGTTTGTTGTATTGTTGGCGGGAATATGATATGATGATACAAATACTTGAACAGAGGTGAAACTCATGCGCAGAAAAGACAGAGAAATCACCGGCCGAGAGAACATCGAGCCGATCCTGCAGGCCTGCAAGGTCTGCCGCGTCGCCATGACCGGCACGGACGGCTGGCCGTACGTCATTCCGATGAACTTTGGCTACACCTGGGATGAGGACGGACTGACGCTCTACTTTCACGGCGGCGTGAAGGGCAAGAAGATTGATTCGCTGAAAGCCGACCCGCGCGTGTGCTTCGAGCTGGACTGCGAGGAGGGTCTGACCGGCGAGGGCGACTTGGCCTGCCGGTACAGCTATGCATTCTCGTCCATCGTGGGGTACGGCAAGGTGGAATTTGCAAAGGACAATGAGGAGAAACGGCAGGGCTTTGACGTTATCATGCAGCACCAGACCGGCAAGGGCGGCTGGACATACACGGACGCGGCTCTGTCCGTCGCCGAGGTGATGCGCGTGCGCGCGGAGTCGTTTGAGGCCTCGCGCAAGGCGCCGAAGGGATGAGCATGAAGCACATCGGTACCAAAATTCTGGCAGGCGTGCTGGTGGTGCTGTTGGCGGGAGCGGGCGTGCTGATCTGGCGCAATCTGCCGGAGCCGGAGGAGACCGTTCGGCAGGAGCCGGAGGTGCAGCCGGACACCACAGCGACCCTGTGCGTAGCGGGCGATATTGTGGCGCACATGCCGCTTGTCGCGGATGCGTGGAACGGCGAAGCGTATGATTTTACGCACCTGTTCACGGACGCAAGGCCGTATTACGAGGCCGCGGATTACACAACGGCCTGTCTGGAGACCACGTTCAACGGTCCGCCGTATTCGGGCTACCCGCAGTTCTGCGCACCGGATGCGCTGGCCTCCGGCCTGAAAACGGTCGGGTTTCACCTGCTCTCCACGGCGAGCAACCACAGCATGGATACCTGGTACGGCGGTCTGGTCCGCACACTGGATGTGCTGGACGCCGCCGGTCTGGAGCACGTCGGCACTTACCGCACACAGCAGGAGCGCGACACGGTGAAGATCATCGACGTGGGCGGCATCAAACTGGCCATGCTGGCGTACACCTTCAGCACAAACGGCCTGCCGGTGGACAGCGAGCACCCGTACTGCGTCAGCGTCTACACGAGCGACTACATGACCGACTGCAGTGCGGTGGATTACGACCTCATCCAGTCGGATCTGGACAAGGCGGGGCAGTCCGGTGCGGATGCGATCGCCGTGTATGTACACTGGGGAAACGAGTACCACACCGAGCCGTCCGAGCAGCAGAAGCAGCTGGCAGACTACCTGTTTGCGCACGGTGCGACACTGGTGCTCGGCGGGCACGCGCATGTGCCGCAGCCGATGGAGCTGCGGACGCTGCCGGACGGCCGCACAGGCTATCTGTGCTACTGCCTCGGCAACCTGATCTCCAACCAGTTTGACCCGTACACCAACCTGACGGCGGCTGTCACGCTGACACTCACCAGAAGCGGCGAGACCGGACAGGTGACGGTTTCCGGCGCGGAGTACGCGCCCATGTTCATGCTGCACGCAAGCGATTCCAACGAGGGACGCTACCGTCTGCTGGATATTCGGAAATCCATGCAGGATTTTGAGCAGGGGGATACGTCGGTTGTAAACCGGTCGGTGTATGACCGAATGAAGCAGGGTCGTTCCGACCTGCACCGTATCTTCGGCACGGATGAGGTGCTTTCCCTCGCAGCATGAGAAAATGTTTACGGTTTCTTTACATACAGCGCTCGACACTGTGTTGACTTTGCGACACGATGCTGATACAATAAATCTGTATCAAAAATACACAGTCCGCAGAGAAACAGGGAGGAACGGTTCATGCCGGAGACGAAAAACAACCGCAGAGTGCGCTTTACGCGGTCTGCGCTGCGTGAAGCCCTGATCGACCTGATTCTGGAGAAGCCGCTGGTCTCTATCACGGTCAAGGATATCTGCGCGAGAGCGGACATCAACCGCTCGACCTTCTACCTGCATTTCAAGGACGTGACCGACATCCTTCGCACGACCGAGGACGAGATCATCGAGCACATGCGCGAGCACACGCCGACGCACAAACGGAAGTTCCTCGATCTGCAGGAGATCGAGGGTTTTTTTATCGACTTTCTGGAGCAGATCCGGAACAATTCACGTATAATGAAGGTGATTCAGGTGCTGTGCAGCGAGCAGGGAGACCCGTATTTTGTACGCAAGCTGCAGACCATGACGTATGAAGCCTTCCTCGACGGCTGGGATATGCACATGATGCCGGAAATGAGCGAGCAGCGGAAGCTGCTTGTGTTTTCATATACCATTTCGGGCATGGTATCCATGCTGTCCACCTGGGCGACCAGAGCACAGGACACGCCGACCGACCAGGTCGTATCGCTTTTGATGGGACTGATGTGGCACGGACTGGACTATTTTGCAGCATCCGACAAAAAAAGTGCTTTTCCGACCGAATAAGCCACTTGACATTTCTATGGGAAAATGGTATATTATAGTTGCTTCGTAAATATGCAATGTTTTCCGTCGATAGCATTGCGGATCGGCCCTTTTCGGTGTATTCCGGGAAGGGTCGATTACTTTTTATACAAAAATCTTTGAGGGGGAGAAGAAATTGCACAAACAGGGAGCTTTGCGCGAATTCGGGCACTATGCCGCGATGAACATCCTGGGGATGATCGGCATTTCGTGCTACATTCTCGCGGATACCTATTTCGTTGCGCAGGGACTTGGCTCGCTCGGACTGGCGGCGCTCAACATCGCCATACCGGCGTACAACCTGATGAACGGCATCGGCCTGATGCTCGGCGTGGGCGCGGCAACGCAGTACACGATCGCGCGGGCGCAGAACGATCGGAGACAGGCGGACAGCGTATTCACGCACGCAGCGGCGCTCGGACTGCTGCTCGGACTGCTGTTCCTGCTCGGCGGACTGTGCTTTGCAAAACCGCTCGCGGGCCTGCTCGGCGCGGACGCGCAGACACTCGGCATGACGACGACCTACCTGCGCATGCTGTGGTGCTTCGGGCCGTTCTTTGTGATGAACAACGTGCTGCTGGCGTTTACGCGCAACGACGGTGCGCCGACCGTTGCCATGTGCGGCATGATCGCGGGCAGCCTGTTCAACATCGTGTTCGATTACATTTTCATTTTCCCGTGCGGACTGGGCATGTTCGGTGCGGCGCTTGCGACCGGCTTTTCGCCGTTTGTCAGCATTCTGGTGCTGCTGACGCACCTGCGGAGACCGTCCCGCGGCTTCCATCTCGTCAAAACGCCGCTGCGCGTCAGCCGTGTGCCGAGCCTGTGCGCGCCCGGTCTGTCCTCGCTCATCGGTGAAATCGCCTCCGGCGTGGTGCTGCTGCTGTTCAATCTGGTGCTGCTGCGCCTCAGCGGCAATACCGGCGTGGCGGCTTACGGCGTGGTGGCCAATCTTGCACTGGTGGGAATCGCTGTCTTTACCGGACTGTGCACCGGCATACAGCCGCTGGTCAGCCGCAGCTCGGGTCTCGGTGACAGGGAACAGCTGCGGCGGCTGTTCCGCTGGGGCATCTGCACCGCGCTCGGGATTGCAGCCGTGCTGTGCGTGTCGATTTTCCTCGGCGCGGAGCCGCTGACGGCGGTGTTCAACAGTGAGCATGACCCGCAACTTGCCGCCTACGCGGAGAGCGGCCTGCGGATCTACTTCACAGGTTTCCTGTTCGCGGGCGTGAACATGGTCACGGCAGCGTTTTTCAGCGCGTCGGATAAGACCGTGCAAGGGTTTGTCCTTTCACTGCTGCGCGGCGTGATCGCCGTGCCGCCGATCCTGTTTCCGCTCGCGTGGGCGCTCGGCGTCGATGGCGTCTGGCTGACGTTCCCGATGGTGGAGCTGGTCACGGCGGTCGCCGCACTCGTCTGGGGGCGGAAGTACATCATTGAGAATTAGTAATTGTGCGAGGCAGGAGTTTTCCTCGAAGGTGCAGATTACCGCAGGGGCGGACCAATGTGTCCGCCCTTTTTTAACAATAATCAATCTGTAAAACTGTATAATGTGCCATAAAACAGCGAAAAAGACGTGCAATGCACGTCTTTCGCTTAACAGGATTTCATCTGTATGGTATAATACTGGTGTTGCCCTACTTATTCCCGGCAACGGGAAGGAGGTGCATACGTTGGAAACGACAGTATCGTTGATCTGTTCCATTGCGGCAAATGTAATTTCCTATTACATCTGCAAGTGGTTGGAGGAACAGAAGTAGGGACAACGTAAGGCCCCGGCTTAAGCCACCGACAGAAAACGGAATAGAAAACCCCGGAGACTCGCACTCTCCGGGGTTTTCGCATACGTTGGATAGATTGTATCGTTAGATATAGTATAGCACCGATTGAGAAATAATGCAAGCGTTCATTTGAAATAACCGCAACGGAATAGAAAACCCCGGAGACTGGTACTCTCCGGGGGTTTTCGCCAAGTGAACTAATTCATATCGTTGCTTATAGTATAGCACCGATTGCGAAATAATGCAAGCGTTTATCTTATTAACCTTACAGCTCTTCCACAAGCGCCTTAAACAGCTTGCCGCGTTCCATGAAATTCTTAAAGCGGTCGAACGACGCGCTGGCCGGACTCATGATAACAACATCGCCGCTTTCTGCGCGGGCAGCGGCCTCCTGCACGGCTGTTTCGAGGTTTTCCACCTCGATAATCGGGGGATGCTTGCCCTCGATATTCTCCACGCACTCGCGAATCTTGGGTGCGGTAGCGCCGGTGAGCAGCAGCAGCTTTACATGGTCGCAGATAGGCTGACCGAGCACGTCATACGGGATATGCTTGTCGTAGCCGCCTGCAATGAGGATGACCTTCTGCTGGAAGGAATTCAGTCCTGCGATGGTTCTCGTCGGACTGGAGGCGATGGAGTCGTTGTAATACTTCACGCCGTCCTTCTCGCGCACGAACTCGATGCGATGCTCGACGCCGCCGAACGTGGTTGCCACGGCGCGGATATCGTCGTCAGAGGCATAACCCTGCACGACAGCCGCTGCCATCATCATGTTGTACACGTTGTGCGCGCCCGGAATGCGGATATCGGATGCGGGCATCAGCTCACGGCGCACGCCGCCGTCCGCGATGTAGATAACGTCGTTCTTGAGGAACACGCCGTTGGCCAGCTCCTGCGTTTTGCTGGTGCAGAACAGGTTGCCGGACGCCTTGAGCGAGCGCGTCACCTCGTCGTCGAGATTGAGGATCAGCTTGTCGTTTTCGCCCTGATTGCGGTAAATGGCAGTCTTAGCCTGCACATACTCGTCAAAATCCTTGTGGTAGTCCAGATGATTGGGCGTCAGATTGGTGATGGCCGCAATGTGCGGAGAGTGCTTCATGCCCATCAGCTGGAACGAGGACAGCTCAACAACTGCAAGGTCGTTTTCGGTCATCGTGTCCACGCGGGGGAGCAGGGGCGTGCCGATATTGCCGCCGAGATGCACGGTATAGCCCGCGTGCTTCAAAATCTCGCTGACGAGCGTGGTGGTCGTGGTCTTGCCGTCCGAGCCGGTGATGCCGATGATCGGACACGGGCAGACCGCGAAGAAAAGCTCCATCTCGCTGGTGATCTCCGAGCCGTTTGCGCGCGCCTTCTCAAGAAAACGCGGGTGAACGCCCGGGGTACGGAAGATAACGTCCTCATCGAGCGCATCAAGGTAATGCGGGCCGAGAACGAAGTCTACGCCGAGGGTAGCGAGGGTAGCATAGCCGTCGCCAAGCTCGGTGGGTTCTTTTTTGTCATGCACGGTAACGCGCACGCCTGCAGCGCGCAGCATACGGATGAGCGGCATATTGCTCACGCCCGCGCCGATTACGCCGACCCGTTTATCCGACAGGCCGCCGAGGTATTGTTCTAATGCTGTCATAAATGCGTAACACCGCCTTTTGTACTTTGACAGTATACATGATTTTTCACGATTTTGCAAGTCCGGTTTGACGAGAGCGTTTTTTTACGGTATAATGCTATTTGTGACTGGTGCAGACGGTCGCGTGCCTTCGGGCATGAGGAAAGTCCGGGCTGCACAGGGCAAGGATAACGGATAACGTCCGCCGAGGGTGACCTTAGGAATAGTGCAACAGAGATATACCGCTGTTTTATGTCCGCATAAGGCAGTAAGGGTGGAAAGGCGAGGTAAGAGCTCACCACGTCCCATGGTAACATGGGAGGTCTGTAAACTCTATCCGCAGCAACGCCGACTGGGACTATGATTTGCCCGATCGTCCCGACTGGCGGCTTGAGATGCACGGCAACGTGCATTCGAGATAGATGACCGTCCACGACAGAACCCGGCTTACGCACCAGTCATGCCATAGCACCGCAGAGGAGAAATCTTCTGCGGTGCTTTTCTTTTACCTTCTGCAGGAATTGATAATTGAAAATGGAGAATGGAGAATTAACGCTATGGTGTAACCTCCTTCGTGTAACCCATCTGCAAATGCGTCACCGTAGGGGCGAACATTGTTCGCCCGGGCATCCGTTTAACCATAGTGCGGGCGCACAGTGTGCGCCCCTGCGGGATACATAGTACACTTTTATAAAAACTGCCGTTGCATTTTGTCGCTTTTTCCATATTCTGCGCCGAAAAAATTTGTTATACTTGAGGCAGGATGGGGAGGTGCATTTTATGAAAGGACTGGAAAAACGAATCCTCGTGATGGCGGCTGTGACGGCGATCTGTGTGTGGGCAGCCGGAAAATCTGGCTACGCGGTAAAGCCGATCCGGCTGGATGAAACCGAGCTTGCACAGCAGGTGCAGACGCTCAAGGAGAACAATCTGACGAAGTTTTCCGGTGTAACGATATACGATGGTATCGTAATCGGTGACACAGCGTATTATGTAATGAAGCAGGATTTTCCAGAGCAGGAAGGTATGCTTGGCGAAATGACTGCGAAACGCAGCTGGCTCGGTACATGGAAATTCGACAGCATGGGTTACGGCGATTCCGGTATCAACTACGATGTTATTGGCTGTGGCGGACACAATTTTCTGCTGCTGAGCGGCAAGGACCCGGAACAGCAGGTTGCAAAGGTGACGCTCAACTGGTATGGACAGACCTATGAGATGACAAACGAGAGTGCAAAGCCGTATTTTCTGCTCTGCACCGAGTTGACCGGATACATGCCGGATGAGTTGCTCCCGTCGGAGGATATGTTCCGTTTTTACGATAAAAACGGCAAGGAGATTCCGCGCTGGTACGATTCATACAGCGGCTCGATGAATGGTTCAAGTATTGCGGTCGCACAAGGCAGCATTTACAAGGCGGAATAGACAAGGAGCACCTGCGGTCGGCAGGTGCTTTCTTTTGATACCGAGATTGAATGGTTTGCGGGCGAACACTGTTCGCCCCTGCGGTAAAGCCGGCGATTACTCGACGCAGCGCAGACGGAACTCGAGCAAGGATAGCGACAATTCCTAACTGCTAATTCCTAATTACTGATGATCCGAACTTGCTTACAGCTATATAAATGTGTTATAATAAAATCTAATTGGACAAACACAAGGGGAGGAACCACTGTTATGATGATCGAATGTCCGCACTGTCATATGGAAACCGAACACAAGGTGATCGACCATATCAATATCGACCGAAATCCCGAGCTGCGGGCAAAGGTACAGGACCTGTCTGTTTTTCGTGTAAAATGTCCAAACTGCGGCGAAACCGTGCTCGCCGTACACCCGTGTCTGTACCATGACATGGCAAACCAGTTTATGGTATGGCTGTGGACCGAGGACGGTCAGGTTCCCAAGGCGGAATTTGATCCGCTGGCGGGCTACACCCTGCGCGTGACCGACAGCCTCAACACCTTCCGTGAGAAGATCAACATCCTCGAGCGCGGTCTGGATGACCGTACCATCGAGATCATGAAGCTGTTGCTGTTCGCACAGTTAAACCGCGACCTCGATGTTGTCGAGCTGCTCTTCCACGAGCTGGACGAGCGCACGGGCGATTTCCGCTTCGTGGCCGTGCTTTCCGACGGCGCGGAGCAGTATGCCGCCATGCCGGGCGCGGCGTATCAGCGCCTGCACGCGGATGTGGAAACCTATCTGTACACGCCGGGCGGCGAGTTCTCGCGCATTGATATGACGTGGGCGCATCAGGCACTCGAGCTGCTGCACGAGATGGGCTGACGGTTTACCTTCTCCGCAGGGCATAAAAAAAGGATGTGCCGTTTTGACACATCCTTAGATTTTTTCATTCTCAGCCGATAAGCAGCTGCACCAGCGTGCCGCCAATCACGGCGGTGGCAAACGTTGCGGCGATGACCGGCAGGGCGCGATGACGGCCTTCCTTCTCCTCGAGAAGAACGATGTAGCCGAAGCCTGCGCCGGTGGAAAGACCGGCAACCAGAGCGCCGAAGCTGATCGTGCCGCCGACAAACAGCTCGCTGAGCAGCACGCTCATCGCACAGCTCGGAATCAGACCGAGCACCGCGCACAGCAGAGGCTGGAAGATGCTGTTGGTCAGCATGAGGGAAGCCACGCGCTCCTCACCGATGCCGTGTACGACCATGTTGAGCGCGAACAGCACGACAAACAGGAAGATGGTGGTCTTGATGGTGTGGGACAGGATGTTCGCCACCGGCGAGGTCTCACAGCCGCAGTCGCCCATCTCGATCTCAAGCGGGCCGTCGGTTCCGGCCTTGTGCCTCCGGAACACGGTGCAGCGCAGAACATAGCCGCCGATGACCGCGATCGCAAACTTGACCACGAGCAGCAGCACCACCTGCTGTACGCTTGCGCCGCCTGCCAGCATGATGGGCACCGCCTCATCCGAGGTGGCAAGGAACACGGCAACCAGCGTTGCCGGTGCAAGAAAGCCTGCCGAGAACAGCGCGGACGCTGCCGCGGAAAATCCGCACTGGGGAATGGAGCCGGCGAGCGCGCCGACCACCGGACCGAACTGCGCCGCACGTGAGAGCAGCTCCGGCGTATTGGTCAGCCGGTTTTCAATGTAGTACAGCAGTGCGTACACGACCAGCAGCAGCGGTACGGTCTTGAACACATCGAAAAATGCTTCCGGCAGAACGTGATGAATAATTTCTAACAAATAGGTCACCTCATAGTTGATCTGTGGGTTGATAACATTCGTGTTGTCTCAGAGACAATTATAATAAGTATAGCATAGAACCCAGTCCGCAGGCAAGCGGGATTTGCCGGACTGCATACCAAAGATAGCAAAAGGAATCGAATATTTACCATGAAATTTAACGAACTCAAGTTGGAGAAAAACATCCTCAAGGCACTGAAGGAGGCAGGCTATTCCGAGCCGACGCCCATTCAGCAGCAGGCGATACCGCCGGTGCTCGAGGGCCGCGACCTGATGGGCTGCGCCCAGACCGGCACGGGCAAGACCTGTGCGTTCGCAGTGCCGATCATCCAGCGCCTGGCAAAGAGCGAGGGCAAAAAGGGCACCATCCGTGCGCTCATCCTCACGCCGACGCGCGAGCTTGCGCTGCAGATTTACGAAAACGTGTGCCAGTACGCGCGCTATGTGCCGTGCAGTGCGGCGGTCATCTTCGGCGGCGTATCGCAGGTGCCGCAGGTCGAGGCGATCGAACGCGGTGTGGATATTCTCATTGCCACGCCGGGCCGTCTGTGGGATCTGATGGGTCAGAAGATCGTAAAGCTGGACAGGGCAGAGTTTTTCGTGCTCGACGAGGCCGACCGCATGCTCGATATGGGCTTTTTCCCGGATGTCAAGCGCATCGTCAAGTTCCTGCCGAAAAAGCGACAGACCCTGCTGTTCTCGGCTACCATTCCGGCAGAGATTGCCGATCTGGCAGAGAAAATGCTGCATGAGCCGGAGCATATCTCGGTAACGCCGAGCGCAAAACCGGCGGACAAGATCGAGCAGCAGCTTTATTTTGTAGAAAAGCAGGAAAAGAGGGAACTTCTGCCGGATATCATCCGTCAAAGCAATGTACACCAGGTTCTGGTGTTCACCCGCACCAAGCACGGCGCAGACCGGGTCGCGCGCGACCTCAACCGTGCGGGCATCAAGACCAAGTCCATCCACGGCGACAAGTCGCAGAATCAGCGCCAGCGTGCGCTTGCGGACTTTAAGGAGTGCAAGATCGCGGTTCTGGTTGCGACCGACATTGCCGCGCGCGGCATCGACATCAACGACCTGCCGCTCGTTATCAACTTTGACCTGCCGAACATTCCGGAAACCTATGTGCACCGTATCGGCCGCACCGGCCGTGCCGGTCAGGAGGGCACCGCGATTTCCTTCTGCGACCGCTCCGAGCGTCCGTACCTCAAGGATATCGAAAAGCTGATCGGCAAGCGCATTCCGGTTGCCGGTGAGATTCCGCACGAGGAAAAGGAGGAGGAGAAGCGCGAGTCCGGTCAGCGCAGGACGACCAACAAGCGCTCCCGCCGCAAGCCGGTCTCCGAGAACGCCACCGCCGAGGAGGTCGCCGCAGATGTGGCCCGCGAAAAGGAAGCCAAGAAGAAGGCACGTCAGGCGAGAGCGAATGCCAAGCGTCCGTCCCGCCGCGAGAAGGCCGCCGAGCAGCAGACCGAGCAGCAGGCGAAGGCAGCCGCGCCGCGCTCCCACAAGGGCAGAAACGACCGAAATGATTCGAGACGCAGAGGCCGCCGCAGCGACCCGTACGCCCGCTTCGAGAAGAACGAGCCGCGCGTAGACGCTCACACGCCGAGCCGCGCGTATGCGCTCAGCGATGAGGCTGCCGCACGCATCCGCAGAAAGGTCGAGGCCGCACTGGCCGCTCGTGCTGCAAAGGCGGACGGCAAGGCCGCTCCGCAGCAGGAGAAGAAGGGCAGGGGACACGGCAGCAGGTCTGCGCAGAAGCCCGCACAGCAGCAGAACAAGACGGCACAGAGCAAGACGACACAGAGCAAGACGACCAATCACCGCCGTCATCATTCCCGCAGAGTACCCAATAATAACCGTAAAGGTTAAGGATAGAGACAAACCCGAACCGTATCCCGCGGTTCCCGGACTGAGAGAGAAGGAGCAACACGAATGAACGGCGCAAAACACCGCTTCGCACTGGGACTGACCTGCTTTTTTCTGATCGGCATCACGGTTGTGTATCCGTTTCTTCTGTACACACCGAACGCGTTCGTCACTCGCTGGCGTGAGTGGTACATCGAAACCGCAATGGGCACCATGACGCACCAGTGGCTGGCCACCTGGTTCATCCCGGAGAACATCATCAACGAGGTGATGACCAAGCGCTACCTGATGAACCAGAAGCAGGAGGGCATCGTCAGCAACTGGGACGGCGCATGGGAGGAGGAAGAGGAGGACACCGCCGAAACACCGAAGGACAAATTCTATGCCATGTTCAGTGAGCTGGACGAGAGCGAATTTGAGCGCTTTCTGGCGGATAATCCGGAGTATCTGGAGAACGGCTACGACGAGATCAACATCGACCTGATCGGCGAGCCGAGCCAGACACACTACGACACCGGCCTCAAGACTAAGCAGGGCGACACGGTTCTGGCGGTCAACGCCGCGCACGGCATCCTGATCGTCGAGCAGACCGGCGAGGACACGCTCGGCATGGAGTACGCGGGCAAGGTCGCGCTCTGTAAAAAGCCCGAGAATATCTATGTCGGTACGAGCGAGGGCCTTGGCGACTACGGCTCGTTCGTATCCGATATGGTGAGAGATTATGACGCCATTCTGGGCATCAACGCCTCCGGCTTTGCCGATTTTGACGGCAACGGCACGGGCGGCACCGTGTACGGCTTCCTGAAAAGCCAGGGAGAGAAGTATCAGGACGCAGTAGGCAACGGCTGGAAGATCATCGGCTTTGACAACGAGGATCATCTGCAGGTCGGTGCGTTCAACGATACCTCCAGTCTGCGCGACGCGGTGGAGTTCCACCCGGCGCTCATCATCAACGGCGAGAATCTGGTCGCAGGCACCGGCCTGAACGAGCAGCAGCCGCGCAGGGCCATCGGTCAGGCGAAGGACGGCACGGTTATCATGATGGTCGTTGACGGCCGTCAGATGCACTCGTTCGGCATTTCGATCGAGCGCTGCGGCGAGATCATGGAGCAGTACGGCGCATATCAGGCATCCATGCTGGACGGCGGTTCGTCCTCCGTTATGGTCTACCGCGGCCGCGAGATCACCAGTCCGACTACGCTTTCCCAGAATGAGGAAGGCCGTTATCTGCCGGATGCCTTCCTGGTGAAATAAAAATTATCACGATTTCGGAAAAAGCACTTGTATTTTCCGTCATTGCATGATAGAATAAATAAGCGCCTGTAAGACAGGCGCGATACGGAGAAGTATCGAAGTGGTCATAACGAGCTCGACTCGAAATCGAGTTGGCGGTAACACGCCACGTGGGTTCGAATCCCACCTTCTCCGCCAAAATAAAGACCATCCATCCGGATGGTCTTTATTTTTTACCGAAGGTGGGATTCGAAAGGCGGCTCTTAGAAACATGCCAGTGGCATGTTTCAACCGCCGTGGGAGCCCGTAGGCCGACAACCTCTAAAATATTTAATGGTTGCTCGCCGCAGAAAAGGAATCCCACCGCCCAGATCTCAGCGCCCGCTCCATACGGAGGGATGGTGGATTGGGGCAGAGTGCATGAGGTGCTTACGTAACATCTCTGCAAAAAAAAATAAAAAAATTTCTGCCGGCCGACGGAATTTCCCGAAGGGCGGCAGTTTTTCATGCCGCCAAAAGCCGAAGACAAAGTGCGGAAAAGTGTCGATTTTCGCCTGTTTTGATAATAATTTTCAGCGTTTGAAAATTTCTCGAATTTTTTCGCAAATTTTGTTGACAAAGGGGGATACCCCTGATATAATATATTTTGTCGCTGAGAGACAAGCGGTTCACCGCGAGAGATCAATGCGAGTGTGCTGGAACTGGTAGACAGGCACGTTTGAGGGGCGTGTGTCGATCGACGTACGGGTTCAAGTCCCGTCACTCGCACCACCTTCTTTCAACAACAAAATATGCGGATGTGGCGGAATGGCAGACGCGCTAGCTTCAGGTGCTAGTGTTCGCAAGGACGTGGGGGTTCAAGTCCCCCCATCCGCACCAAGTTAAAGAGCTTCAAACTTATGTTTGAAGCTCTTTTTCTATACTTTTCGGTAAACCCGCCGGAGCAGGGAGGAGTCTGTCCAATACCCTTGTCTAACAGATTGTCTGCCATTTCACCCAATTCCGCAGAATGCACCAAAACCAAGCCGACAGACCGCGGATTTTCTGTATTGACACCTGCCCAAACCGTGGTACAATTATAACAGAAAAAGCAGAGTAGAGCACAATGCGTTAAGTGCCGCTGAAACGGGGAGTTGTTCGGCGGACGAAAGGGAGCCTTTTCCTTGCGGTATTGTGGTCGCATCCCGCTGCTGCAACTGTTTAGGCACTTTCCTAAATCGCTGTGGCAACAGATGAATTTGATTAGGAGGTGTCTTTTTCTATGTCTAAAACTCCGAATATCTTTGTCCGCTCGCTGCGTGAGCTGAGGTCCACCCGCTGTCTGGCGGTCACGGCGCTGCTCATTGCGATCAACGTCACGCTGGATCTGCTCGGTCTGTCGATCAAGCTGCCGCCCAACCTGCGTATCGGCTTCGGCTTCCTGTGCAATGCGTCGATCGGCATGCTGTTCGGCCCGGTCGTCGGCATGATGGCCGGCGTGTGCACCGACGTGCTCGGCTACTTTGCGGGCAACCTGTCCATGGGCGCGTATTTCCCGGGCTATACGCTGACAGCCGTTGTCGGCGGTCTGATCTGGGGCCTGTGGCTGTATCCGCGCAAGATCACCGTATGGCGTGCCATCGGCGCAAAGACCTGCATCAACCTGTTCTGCAATATCTGCCTGAACACCCTGTGGCTGACCGTCACCGGCGGCAAGGCGATGAGCGTGCTGCTCGTTACGCGCGTGCCGAAAAACCTTATTCTGCTGCCGATCGAGATCGTGCTGGTCTATTTCGGCATGAAGCTGGTCAACCGTATCTATGGCGCACTGCCGAATGGAAAGGCCGCTGCGGAAAACTCTTGAGTAAGAGCGGAGAGAAAACTGTCTCCACCTGATAACAGTCCCCCGGCTCTGTCGCTTGACAAAACCGGGGGATATGCTATAATAAAGCCAAGGGACGCTGTCACAGCAGTCAGGCCCGCAAGTTCTCAACTAAACAAAGTTAGCTGACCACTTGGTTGCCGCCGAGTGGTCAGCACGCTTTTGTGGATAAAATGAGCAGCAGAATCACTGCACATACAAAAAGCTGAAACGCCTTTTTCCACATCAGCACCACCTCCCTCCATACGAAATCCGCAGGGGAAAGCGGGCCTGACCACTAATATGTAACAACGTCCGTACTGATTATAGCATATAACACCGAATAAAGTCAATCAGCCGCCTTTTCGGGCGGTTTTTGTTTTATTTGAAAACATTGGCAGCACGCTTTCAGCTTTTTGTGAATAATTCTGTTTTTCCCTATGCAAACGGCTGATTTTTTGTTATACTATATATGATTGGAGAAGAACGGTACAGTCCGTTCGCTGAAAGGGAGTGACCTCTTTATGAAACTTACAAAAGAGAGTATTAAACATAACGTGGCATGGAAGGGTTATCGTCTGCCGCAGTACGACATTGACGCCGTGCGCGAAAACACCCACAAGGCACCGACTTGGCTGCATTTCGGCGCCGGCAACCTGTTCCGCGCCTTCCCGGCTGTACTGGCGCAGCGCCTGCTGACCGCCGGTCTGTCCGACACCGGCATTATCTGCTGCGACGGCTACGATGAGGAGCTGATCGACCGCTGCTACCGCGCCTGCGATCATCTGTCGCTGGTTGTCACCCTGTATTCCAACGGCACGATCAACAAGGAAGTGGTTGCGTCCGTTACCGAAAGCCTCAAGCTGAGTGAGGATATGCTGCGCCTGAAGGACATTTTCCTGGCGCCGAGCCTGCAGATGATCAGCTTTACGCTGACCGAGAAGGGCTATATCATCCAGGACGACACCCGTGAGTTCCTGCCGGACTACAAGCACGACCGCGAGAACGGTCCGGAAGGCTGCCAGTCCTTCTTCGGTAAGCTGACCGCACTGTGCCTCGAGCGCTGCCGCGCCGGTCTGTCTCCGCTGGCACTCGTTTCGCTGGATAACTGCTCGGATAACGGCACCCGTCTGGAGCGTGCTGTCCGTCACATGGCACGCGCATGGCAGAGAAACGGCTTCATCACCGAGGATGAGTATTACTTCCTGCTCAAGAAGAATACCTTCCCGCTGTCCATGATTGATAAGATTACCCCGCATCCGGATAACCGCATCGCAGACAAGCTGGCGGCTGACGGTCTGGAGAACGCAAAGCCATTCGTAACCGAAAAGGGCACGCATGCGGCTGTTTACGTCAACTCCGAAAGCCCGCACTACCTGCTCATCGAGAACGCATTCCCGAACGGTCGTCCGGCTCTCGAGCAGTGCGGCGTTATCATCACCCGCCGCGACATCGTTGAGAAGTCTGCGATGATGAAGGTAAGCACCTGCATGAACCCGATGGATACCGCCCTCGGCGTATTCGGCTGCATGCTCGGCTACACCCGCATCAGCGACGAGATGAAGGACACCGAGCTGGTCAACCTCATCACGCGCCTGAGCGAGCAGGAGGCAATGCCGATGGTAGCCGACCCGGGCGTTATCGACCCGGAGGCATTCCTGCACGAGGTTCTCGGCGAACGTTATCCGAACCCGTTCCTGCAGGATTCCCCGCAGCGTACCGCAACCGATACCTCGCGTAAGATTGCGCCGCGCTTCGGCACCACACTGTACGCTTACTATAACTCCATGCTGCCCGCACACCGTGCCACCAAGCTGATTTACATTCCGCTGGTACTGGCCGGCTGGCTGCGCTATCTGGAAGGCGTGGACGATAACGGCAGCGAGTTCACCCTCAGCCCCGACTCGAATATCGAGCATGTCCGCGCGCTGATGGGCAACCCGAAGCTGGGCGACGACGTAAGCGAGGCTCAGCTGTATCCGCTGCTGGCAAACCGCTACTACTTCGGTGTCAACCTGTTTGAGATCGGCGTAGGCGAGACCGTTGTCCGCATGTTTGGCGAGATGAACCGCGGCCCGCACGCTGTCCGCGAGACGCTGCAGAAGTACTGCGGCGAGGAGCAGGAGCAGGAGTGGATCTTCTCTTAATTACCGAAAAACCGAAAGACAAAAGGCGAACCGTAAGGTTCGCCTTTTTGTATGCAGATAAAACAAAAACCGCCACAAAGGGCGGTTGATTGACAAGGTATTGCAATATATGCTATACTCGGAATGTCAACAACGGTGTGAAACAGGTTGTTCCTCCCAACATAAGGGAGGTGATGACATGGTCACTTATTCCGATCTGTTCCAGTTCGGCATCCTGATCTGTGCCATTATCGGTCTGTGTCTTTCTCATAGAAAGTAACAACCGCCCCTGAAAAGGAGCGGCGTTTCCTCAAGTTATTCGATTAACGGGAACGACCGCTCTTTCGCAGAGAGCCATCGTTGTTGATACCATTGTAACGCAGTGCCCCGGTTTTGTCAAGCGACAGAGCCGGGGCACTGTTATTCAGTTATCCGCTGACAAAGTTTACAAAACTTTCCCAAAGATTGCTGAACAAGGTGTTCCACGACGCCTGCGGGTTATGAATTGCAAACCATACAACGCCTGCCGATAAAAGGACAGTCACTACGATTATCACCCAGAAACAATACCATCGCTGTTTAGGTGTCATATGATTTCCCTCCTCAGTCATAACGGTAATTTTCACCTCGGGGAGTTTTACATCTGATATCTATATAGTAACAGATATTTACGGCTTGTAAAGGGATTTTGCACAGAAGCCGGTGCATTATTTTTGTCCGGCGGCTACCCGTAATCCCGGCGCATACCTGAGCCATTTCCCGCTCTTGAGCCGCAGGAAGAAGCAGATCGACCGGCACAGCCAGTCACCGATCATGGCAATCCAGATGCCGATCGCGCCCATGCCGAAGTGCACCGCGAGAATATATCCCGCGACAAGCCGCAGTCCCAGCATGGAGATAATCGAGCATACCATCGGATACCTTACGTCATTCGCCGCACGCAGGATATTCGGCATGGCAAACGAGGTCGGCCACAGGAAGATCGCGCAGCCGTTGTGAATCATGATCAGCGTCATGCCAAGCGCAAGCGCCTCTGCGGACACGCTGTAAATCTTGAGAATGAGCGGCGTGCACGCAATCGTGACAAGACAGGTGCTGGCGGTAACGGCGTAGGTGATCACCATCAGCTTTTTCGCCATGCGGCGCGTCTGCGGCTCATCGCCCGAGCCGATGCACTGCCCGATAACGGTTATCATCGCCAGGCTCATCGCCTGACCCGGAATGACGGCTACGGCGTCCAGATTGTTCGCAAGCGCATTCGCGGTAATCTGCGTCGTGCCGAACAGCGAGATCATGCTCACGACGAGCACGCGGCCAAGCTGAAACAGGCTGTTTTCCAGTCCGTTCGGCACACCAATCTGCAGAATGCGGCGGATAAGTTCCTTATCCGGTCGAAACCGCTGTCCGCGCCGCAGAGAGACCGTGTGCTCAGGGTTCAGCAACAGAATCGTGATAGCGACAGCCGCCGTGCCGCGCGACAGCACGGACGAAAGCGCTGCGCCTCCGACGCCCCACTTGAACACGAAAATGAACAGCGAGTTGCCAATGAGGTTGACGATGTTGATCAGTCCCGCAATCAGCATGGAGATACGCGAGTTGCCCTGTGCGCGGAACAGCGCCGCGCCGGCGTTGTAAATCGCCAGAACAGGGTAGGAGAACACGCTGACCGTCAGGTAGGTGAGCGCGCTCTGCATCACATCGTCCTCGATCGTGCCGAACAGCAGGCGCAGCAGCGGTGCGCGGAACAGCATGACGAGCGCCGAGATGATCAGCGCAATGACCGTAACGACTAAGTACAGCTGCTTGGAGGCATCGCACGCACGGTCGTTCTTTCTCGCACCGAGCAGCTGGGCGACCACGACAGCGCCGCCGGTCGCCAGTGCGGAAAAGATGTTGATGATGAGCACGTTGAGCATATCGACCAGCGATACGCCGGAAACCGCCGCTTCACCGACCGAGGAGACCATCATCGTGTCGGCCAGACCGACCGTGATGGCGAGCACCTGCTCGATAACGAGCGGCAAAATCAGCTTTTTGAGTGCGGCATTTGGAAATAACTCTTTACTCGTAAAAAATACACCTCGAATCAAAGAATAACGCGGTACGCTTCTATCAGCCTCTCGAGCGACCATGCGGCGTTCGCGGGACTGGTGGAGGGCAGCTGCGTGATGGGAACGCCGGTTTTCGGCTCGATGAGTTTGCGGTACAGCTGCGCCGACTTGCCGCCGGTGGCAAAAATGCGCGTAATTTTGCTCTCGCGGAGCAGTTTGCCGATGTCGTTCGGCTCGGCGTTGCGGATAGACGTGTCGGACGCGCCCGCAATATCGCATTTGGCGATGGTGTCCCACAGCGCCACATGATGCCGCAGGCACATCGCGCGCTTGTCCTCGATGGAGACCGGCACCTCCTCGCCAAGCACAGCCGCCAGCACGCGCCAGAACCGGTTCTGCGGGTGGCCGTAAAAGAACCCGACCTCGCGGGATTTCGGGCTTGGAATCGAGCCGAGCAGCAGCACGCGCGACTCGCTGTCGTACAGCGGCGGAATGGTGTGAATGATGGTTTGCAGTTGCATGGATCAGTCCTCCAGTACGGAAATAAAGCTGCGGAACGCGCTCGGCAGCGCGTAAGCGTCGCGCAGCTCGGCAGGTGTGACAAAGGTGAGAGCGGGTGCAGGTGCGTCCAGTTCGACATACACGCCGTTCATGTGCCACTCCACATGGGTGAAAATATGTTTGGCAGGCCGCAGAGAGAGCAGCTTTCGCACGCTCCAGCCCATTTCGGTGAGCGCCGCGCGCAGCTCGTCCGGCGAGAGATGGCCATCGAGCGACGGCAGCTCCCACAGACCGGCGAGCAGACCCTTTTTGGGTCTCTGCCGCAGACCGACAAGCTGACCGCAGCGCACAACAAGCACGGTGCGGTTTTCCACTCTCCGCGCCTTTTTTGCGGCTCGGAGCGGCAGCACAGCCGCGTTCCCGCGGTGAAAGCCCTCGCAGAGATGTTGAATCGGGCAGTCGTCACAGCGCGGCGCGCCGTTCGGCAGACAGACGGTTGCACCGAGCTCCATCAGCGACTGGTTGAGGTCGCCGGGGCGGTCGGACGGCATGAGTGCGGCGAACCGTTCGCGCGTCTGCTTTTTGAATTTTGCGTCCGTGATCGGCGTGAAATCGTTATCCAGCCGCGCCGCCACACGCAGAACATTGCCGTCCACCGCCGGAACGGGCAGTCCGAACGCGATAGACGCCACCGCGCCTGCCGTGTACTCGCCGACGCCGGGCAGAGCAAGCAGCCTGTTGTAATCAGCAGGCAGTTCGCCGCCGTATTCTTCGCACAGCAGGACCGCTGCACGGTGCAGGTTGCGCACGCGGCTGTAGTAGCCGAGCCCCTCCCAGAGCTTGGTGTAAACGGCCTCGTCCGCCGCCGCGAGAGCGGGAATATCGGGCAGCGCGTTCATCCAGCGGGAAAAGTAGCCGCGCACGGCCTCCACGCGCGTCTGCTGCAGCATGATCTCGCTCACCCAGACGCGATAGGGAGCAGGCTCAGACCGCCACGGCAGGTCGCGGTGCCCGGCGTCATACCAGCTCAGCAGCGGCTGCACGATGGCCTTGCTTACCCCGCTCAATATTTCATGTCATCCAGCGTAGCGCCGGTGTAGAACATGGTGAAGGTCGCGTCGGCAATATGCTTGCCCTCGTCGTCGTGCACCTCGACCATGTAGACCGACACCTTGCGGCCGCGCTTGCGCTCGTACGCCACAGCGGTCAGCTTTTTGCCGCAGCGGCCCGGACGGTAGTAGTGGATGGTGCTGTCGAGCGTGACGGCCACCGTGCCCTGAGACGCCGCCGCAGAGCCGGCCGCAATGTCGCACAGCGTGAAGATCGTGCCGCCGTGCGCCATGCCGAGCGGATTGAGCAGCTCGGGGGTCAGGTCAAGCTCTACGGTTGCGCCGCCGTCCTTGTCGAGCGTCACAACGTGCATGTGCATCAGTTTGTTTAAGCCGCCGGCTTCCTGCCGCAGCTTTAGGATTTCTTCGATGGTCAAGGTTAGGACTCCTTTATATATTCTATAATCTTTTGATAAACGATGGTTTTTCGCCTTTGAGGCGAACGGAACTGCGCTGACGCCGCGCGGGCGCACAAGAGGGTAGACACCAAGGTTTCTACCCTCTTGAGAATCACCCATTTCCTTAGAGGGCACGGCGCAGATTGCCGACATGTGACCGCTGCGAAAATGGGGAACGGCAGAGGAGTTTTTCTTCCGTGTCTTTCGTAACGTATTCGCAGCGTCAGATAGATTGCTGCTACACAGGTGGTTTACTCTACGCAGAGCGCGGCATAGCAGTGCCGCGCAATTCGTGAGCGCGTTATGATAGACAGGGCCTACGCAGATAAATTGTACCAAACGCCTAATCCGTAGGTGCCGTGCGTAAACTCCAGACTAACGGATTGCGCGACACGGGCATGTCGCGCCTGCGTTGACTAAACCGCCTGTGTAGCAGTACGGTAGCCGATACTGCGAATAGGCTGCTCATGAGGACGGACACCGAAGGTAGTCCGTCCGTAGCAGAGGAAAAATCCTCTGCCGTACCCCATTTTCGAAGCGGTCGCCGCTCTCCGATTTTCGCCGGGCTAACAAACAAGGGAAAGGTAGGAGTTCAAAGAGGAAGGAAAACCGCAGGTTGTCCTTCCTTTTTGCCCCCGCGGCGGGCGCCGCAACGTCCCCGCCGTCCGCAGACGGCGAATCCCCCCTGCTGAGGTTCAGCAAAAAACTCCCCGCCCGTTAGGGGCGAACACGCCTGCGGCAGTTCGTGTCCCCCGGTCAGCCGGTGCTGAAAAAACTGCCGCCCGTCAGGGGCGAACCGCCTGCGCAGTTCGCGTGCCCCGGTCAGCCGGTGCCGAAAAACTCCCGCCCGTCAGGGGCGAACCGCCTGCGCAGTTCGCGTGCCCCGCTCAGCCGGTGCTGAAAAACCCCCGCCCGTTAGGGGCGAACACGCTAACGCAGTTCGAGTACCCCGCTCAGCCGGTGCAGAAAAGGAGCCGCCCGTCAGGGGCGAACCGCTCGATCGGGGCAGGATAACAGGTGAAATCTGCGATACTACTCTATTTTATTATAAAATGCACCCGCTCCTGCGTCAAGCGCAACCGCCCGGCGAAGCCTGACGAATTTTTCTAACAGCCGTCGGATTACACAATCCCCAATATGTAGTTACCAATCGGAAACAGGACAACAAAATGCAGGGAAAAGTGCCGAAAATACAAAGTGAGCCTGTCGAAATGCGTCGAAAATGACTGTTTTCTGTACTTTACAAACGGTAATACAGCGAGTATAATATAAATATATATTTTATAGTTGTGCCTTCTGCGGCACAACGCAGACGGAGAATGTTGGAATGAGTGATTTTTCGCGCACGCTTGCGCTTCTGCGACGGGAAAAGAAAATAAGTCAAAGAGCGGCAGCGGGCGACCTCGGCGTTTCGCAGGCGCTTCTCAGCCACTATGAGAACGGACTGCGCGAACCCGGTCTGTCTTTTGTTGTGCGTGCGGCGGATTATTACGGCGTGTCCTGCGACTACCTGCTCGGCCGTTCGATGGCGCGTGACGGCTCTGCTGTGCCTGCCGAGCGCATGGAGGGAACGGCCACCGAGACGGAGCACAGCCAGATCGTGCAGGCGGCAGCCCTGCTGCTGCAGGTTGCCGAATCGCTCGAGAGCAAGCAGCTTTCGCACGAGATCGAGTCGTATTTCGCGGTTGCGATCTACAAGGTGTACCGCTATCTCTACATGGCCGACCCGGCCGGTGTGGATGCGGTGTTCCGCGCGCCGCAGGATCGCTTCGAGTACCTGTGCGATGCCCGCATGAAGGAGCATGAGCTGAAAATCCGTCTGGCGGCCAACGGCGAGGAAGGCTGCGGTCTGACGCAGGAGAATATCCGGCGGATGCCGCTCGCCCCGAGCGAGATTGCACGGCGTTATCCGGATTTGTCGAGCGCACTGCTGACTGTTCTGCAGCAGGTGTCGGATTCGATCGACCGGAAAAATAAAATGCAATAATTTCGGATAAACCTATTGACAAATACACCGGCGTGAGGTATACTAAACAAGTCGCTGAGACAAGACGACTTGATGAAATGCTGGTGTAGCTCAGTTGGTAGAGCAGCTGATTTGTAATCAGCAGGTCGGGGGTTCAAGTCCGTCCACCAGCTCCAATCAAGCTGGTAATTGAATATGGAAGGTTTCCCGAGTGGCCAAAGGGAACAGACTGTAAATCTGTCGTCTATGACTTCGGTGGTTCGAATCCACCACCTTCCACCAAAACAGAAGGACATTCCAAAAGGAATGTCCTTTTTCTGTTTTGGCGGAAGGTGGTTGTGGATTCGAAAGGTGGCTCTTAGAAACGTGCCGGTGGCACGTTTCAACCGGCGTGGCTTCCGTCGCAACGGAAGCGAATCCCCACCGAACGGGCAGGCACGCGTGTAGCAGTGCGGTTATGGGACTGCACCAGCCGATCGCGGCAGGCACGCGCCTAATCCGAAGGGAAGAACAGGTTGTTCGATAGCGAAATCAACCTGCATAGGCGTTTGCAACGATATATTGCCGTTTGGGACGTTATCCTGTAGGGGCGCACAGTGTGCGCCCGGGCAGCGCAAAATCATACGGTTCGCGGGCGAACACTCCGACTCGCTAAGAGCCGCCTACGGCGGTTGCTCGCTGGACGCCCACTGCGGTGGGTGTGTTCGCCCCTACGGTTCAGCCGGTGCAGATGAATTTACAAGCGGTGTGCCGAGGTCGTATCCCAGGGCACCTTCTCTTGCGGCTTTGCCGCAATTCACCTTGGCACACCCTACGGGATAGACTGTACAGACCGAAAAATATTTTCTCCGAGTTGACCACTCATGGTCAATTTTTTATATAATCCGGCGTATAGATGAGGGTAGAAGCTATGCCAGTCAAGGCGAATGCAGCGGCATATCAGCGGGCGTGAGAACCACAACGGCGGCGACCTGAGCCGATGAAGCTGCTCCATCGAACAGAGCAAAACCAGCCTTGTTGGGTATCAACAGGGCCTATTCCCATGCCCATCGTTTTTTCTCGTCCGGAAAACGCGATTTCTCGTCCGGAAAACGGCATTTCTCGTCCGGAAAATCCACAGAGCAGAGAAGAGCAGAGGACAGAACAGAAGAGCAGAGAGAAGAGCAGAGCAGAGCATAGCAGAGAACAGCAGAGCAGACAAAATTGAGAATGGAAAATGATTCTGTCTGACCTGACTCTGACTGACGAAAAGAGATTTTCTAAATTGCTTTCTGCAAATAAAAAGGACCTCCGGTAAAACCGGAAGTCCTTGATCTATCGTTTTGGTAACGAGATTACTTAGCCATGGAAGCAACTTCTGCTGCGAAGTCGTCAACCTTCTTCTCGATGCCCTCGCCCTTCTCGAAACGAACGCACTTTACGAGCTTGATCTCGCCGCCCAGCTCCTTGGCAACAGCCTTGATGTGAGCCTCAACGGAAACCTTGTTCTCCTTAACGAAAGCCTGCTGCAGGAGGCAGTTCTCCTCGTAGTACTTGCCGATACGGCCGTCTACCATCTTGTGGATGATCTGCTCCGGCTTCGGCTTAGCAGCGGTCTTGTTCTCCTCGAGAGCCTGGATCAGGAGGATCTCCTTCTCCTTTGCGAGGGTAGCCTCGTCAACGTCGGACTTGTCCAGGAAGGACGGGTTCATAGCAGCAGCCTGCATGCCGATGTCCTTGCCCAGCTCCTTAACAGTAGCGTTGTCCTTCAGACCCTCGGAAACTTCCAGACCAACCAGAACGCCGATCACGCCGCCCATGTGGTTGTAAGCAACGTTAACGGTGGAGTTGTCGAAACGCTCGAAACGACGGATCTGCAGGTTCTCGCCGATGGTCAGAACCTTCTCCTGCAGAGCGTCCTGAACGGTGCCTTCGCCCATCTTGCAAGCCTTGAGAGCCTCAACGTCAGCCGGAGCGTCCTTGATAACAACGTTAGCAACGTCGGAAACGAACTGCTGGAAGTCAGCGTTCTTAGCAACGAAGTCGGTCTCGGAGTTTACCTCGATGATTGCGCCTACGCCGCACTCATCACATACGGTAGCCTTGACCAGACCCTCAGCAGCGATGCGGTCTGCCTTCTTAGCAGCCTTAGCCAGGCCCTTCTCACGGAGCAGCTCGATAGCCTTGTCGAAGTCGCCGTCGGCCTCGGTCAGTGCCTTCTTGCAGTCCATCATGCCTACGCTGGTCATTTCGCGGAGCTTCTTTACGTCAGCAGCGGTAAAAGCCATTTTATTATTCCTCCAATTTTTGATTTTACGATGAAAAAAACGTAGGGCACAACGAACACCGGCGCGCCGGGTCGTCGCGCCCTACGAACAACTCACTGAATGTTATATTGAGTTATGAATTACTCAGCCTTTGCGTCAGCCTTAGCCTCAACCTCGAGCTGCTCGCCCTGCTTGCCTTCCAGAACAGCGTTAGCCATGGTCTGGGAGATCAGCTTGATAGCGCGGATAGCGTCGTCGTTGCCCGGGATAACGTAGTCGATCTCGTCCGGATCGCAGTTGGTATCAACGATTGCAACGATCGGAATGCCCAGCTTGCGTGCTTCTGCGATCGCGTTCTTCTCCTTGCGGGAGTCAACTACGAACAGAGCGCCCGGAAGCTCCTTCATTTCCTTAACGCCGCCGAGGTACTTCTCGAGCTTAGCGATCTCGAGCTGGAGCTTGATAACTTCCTTCTTCGGGAGCAGATCGAAGGTGCCGTCAGCCTGCATCTTCTGCAGCTGGTTCAGACGAGCGATACGGGTACGCATGGTCTTGAAGTTGGTCAGCATGCCGCCCAGCCAACGTGCGTTAACGTAGAACTGACCGCAGCGCTCAGCCTCTTCCTTGATTGCGTCCTGTGCCTGCTTCTTGGTGCCGACAAACAGGATGGACTTGCCGGAAGCTGCCATATCGCGTACGAAGAAGTATGCTTCCTCGAGCTTCTTTACAGTCTTCTGGAGGTCAATGATGTAGATACCATTGCGCTCGGTGAAGATGTAGGTAGCCATTTTCGGGTTCCAACGACGGGTCTGATGGCCGAAGTGTACGCCGGCCTCCAGCAGCTGCTTCATAGAAATTACTGCCATTTTGTTTTTCCTCCTTGGTTTTTCCTCCATCCCTGATCATCTGACAGCGGCAACAGAACGAGCGTCCCATCACCGACCGCTTTCATCACGGGATGTGTGAATTCATGCTATGATAGTTTACACCAATGGGAGGGGGATGTCAAGAGGAAAGTTGAAAATTGAGGATGGAAAATGGAGAATGGAGAATGAACGATACGGTTTACGGGGATTCTGCGGGTTTGGATTACATTAAATATACCGTATCGAATGATTGGAATGCTTTGCGGTCAATTAAATGAATATCGTAGGGTGCGACAAAACCGGTAATGAAATATTTTTCCCTGCATAAAATTATGGCAGGAGGGGATTCCTTTGCGATTGGGTTTTCGTCACACCGCGTTTCAGGCGGTATGCACGGTTTTGGTTTTATGCTTTGCGCTCGGACTGCTTGAGCGTGCCGACACGGTGCAGCCGGTATTCGGAGAGGATAGTGTGCGCGTGCCGATTCTAATGTACCACAGTATTCTCAAGGACAGCGCACGGCAGGGCAAGTACGTCATCTCGCCGGCGGTTTTGGCGGCCGATCTGGACGCCTTGCAGGAGAAGGGGTATACCGCCGTAACGGTGAGCGATCTGCTGGCGTATGTACAGGACGGCGCAGACCTGCCGGAGAAGCCGGTGATGATCACCTTCGATGACGGCTACTACAACAACTACATTTATGCCTATCCGCTGCTCAAACAGCGCGGAATGAAGGCGGTTGTGTCCATCATCGGCAGCCAGACCGCGCTTTTCACCGACAACGGAGAGGAAAACGCCTACTGGTCGCATTTGCGGCTTGACCGCCTGCGCGAAATGCAGGATGTGTTTGAGGTGCAGAATCATTCGTGGAACCTGCACGAGTACGGCGAACGCCGCGGCTGTCTGCGCCGCAGAGGCGAGGACGAAACACGCTATGAGACGCTGCTCCGCAAGGATACCGAGCAGACGCAGACGCTCATCACGGACGCCGGACTGCCCGCGCCGACCTGCTACACCTATCCGTTCGGTGCGTGCTCCAAAGAGAGCGAAACGCTGCTCAAAAGCATGGGCTTCCGGTGTACGCTCGGGTGTGAGGAGCGCGTCAATACCGTTACACGCAATCCGGACTGCCTGTTTGAGCTGGGGCGGTTCAACCGTCCGGCAGGGCAGAGCACGGAAAGTTTCCTGCACCGCGCGTTAGGAGAGGATTAAATGCAGAATACCATGCGATTTTCCGAGCTGCACTGCCGTGAGGTGATCAATCTGTGCGACGGAGCACGGATGGGCGAGGTGAGCGATCTGCTGTTCGATCCGGTCTGCGGACAGATTACCGCACTCGTTGTGCCCGCGCAAAGCGGCATTGTCGGGCTGTTCTCCAAAAATGACTGCGTTATTCCGTGGGGGTGCATTGAAACCCTTGGGGAGGACTATATTCTGGTCCGGTACAGACCGAAATAGGGAGGAGGTAGGAGTGGGTGATGATAAACGTTTTCCGTAGGGCGGGCTGCCCTCAGCCCGCCGTTCGTAACGGCATGCAGATGATATACGCGGCGGGCTGAGGGCAGCCCGCCCTACGGTATAGGTAAATCATAAGGAAAACTCCTCACTCCTACCTCCTAACTTCTGCCTTGCACAGGTAAAAGAAAAAGGCGGACAACCGTCCGCCTTTTGGCTCAATCCTTCTTATATTTTGCAACGCCCTCGGTGTAGAGGTTGCCGCCGACCGAATCCTGCGACACGATGGCGGAGAAATTCTCCACGGTGAGACGCTTGACCGACTCACAGCCCAGCTCGTCATACGCGATGACCTCGACATTCTTAATGGATGCCGCCTTCGCCGCGCCTGCGCCGCCGATGGCTACCATATAAACCGCGCCGTTGCGCGCCATTGCGTCCTGCACGCCCTGACCCCGCACGCCCTTGCCGATCATGCAGGCAAGCCCTGCATCGAGCAGACGCGGTGCGAACGGGTCCATACGGCCGGAGGTGGTCGGGCCGACCGAGCCGATGACCTGACCCGGCTTTGCGGGGGTCGGTCCGGCGTAGTAGATCGCCGCGCCGTCGAGGTCGAACGGCAGCTTGTCGCCTGCGTCCATCGCAGCAACGATCTTCTTGTGTGCGGCGTCGCGCGCGGTGTAGACCGTGCCGGTCAGCGTTACGGTGTCGCCCGCGCGCAGCTTCGGCGCCATTTCCTTGAGCTGTTCGGTTTTCAAATCGTAGTGTGCCATGCTTATTCCTCCGTTTTCGGGCGCAGATTGTTCAGAACCTCACGCAGTCCGTTTTTTGCCTTGTCCGGCTCGGGATGGGGCGCCTCGCCGTCCTTTTTGCCGAGCGACGCGCTGATCTTGTCAATTTCGCCGAGCACTTCACCGGCCTTGCGGGCCATCTCGGCGGATTCCTGCTGGTTGCGTGCCAGCACGGTGCGGTAGTTCTCCTTGGTGGCATCCAGCTGGCGGCGCACCTGCTCGATGGTCTCCATCGACTTGCGGCGCAGCTTCTGCAGCTCAACCTTGGCATCCTCCTCGATCTGCTTGGCGCGCCGGTACGCGGAAAGCTCCATCTCGGCGATCTTCTCTCTGGTCGCATCGTATTCGCCGCACTTGGCCGACAGCTTGGCGTTCTCCGAGGTCAGCCGGTCGTTTTCCGCCGCAAGCTGTGCCGCGCGGGCGTTCTGCGCCTCAATCTCGGTCGCCTGAAGGGAAAAACCGCTTTCGATCTGGTCCAGCTGTGCGCGGATTTTATCGGTATCCAGCGTCATTTCGCCCAGCCGTTCGAGCAGCTCGGCGTTCTTCGCGGTAAGCGCCTCATTCTGCGTGCGCAGCTCGTTCATCGCGGACTGAGCCTCGGTCAGCTGAGAGCGCAGCTCGGCGGTCTCGGTGTAGTATTTCGTGTCGGTTTCTTCTATGTAATGCATTACGTCCTCGCGGTTAAAGCCGCCGAAGATGGCACTGCGGAATCCACGGGTTTGCTCGTCCATTGCAGTTCCTCCCACAATAATCTAATTTACAGTATAACAAATTCATGTAGAAATGGCAACAAAATTGAGAATTGAAAATGGAAAATGGAAAATTAACGCATCGTTCAACCGGTTCCGCAGGGCGGGGCACGCCGGAGCGGCTTCTCTGGCCCTTGCGGACAATTCACCTTCTGACCTCATCCCGCCGTATAACGATAATCGTCATGTTTTCATCAACGGATACCGCGTAAATATAAATCGTATTCCAACCATCACCCATATAATCGGCGATTTATTGGGGAAAACGGCGGGATGGGGTCATCCCGCCCTACAATATAATATACATATTACCAATCGATAAAATCTGTGGTGACATACACACATTTTATCGTAGGGTGCGCCGACCTCGGCGCACCGCATTTAACGATTGGTACACGCATAATCGTAGGGGCGACCATTGGTCGCCCGCAGCGCGACCGGAGCCTGCGCAAGGAGCGGCCGCGCATCCGTTTAACCATAGCGTGGGAGGCCAATGGCCTCCCCTACGGGATAGGTGTTGCAGATGAATTTACAAACAGTGCGCCGAGGTCGTACCCCAGGGCACCTTCTCTTGCGGCTTTGCCGTAATTCACCTTGCCGCACCCTGCAGGATACCGGTTCGAAATGATTACACGATGCGACCATTTTCCCGCAATGCACACACGACGCGGGAAATGCGGATTCTTTGTACATATTGAACAGAATGATATAATAATGTAAGGTAATGTGCCCGAATATCTTGCAATCAAAAATGGAAAGTGATATTATAAATCTATCTTGCAAAAACGAGGAAGATGCTCAATGTTAGAATTAAAAGATTTCGAGGCAGCTGCGGACCGACTGAAAAACGTCATCCACAACATTCCGCTGTCTACGTCCTGCACCTTCTCCGCCATGACCGGCGCAGAGGTTTATCTGAAGTACGAAAACCAGCAGAAGACCGGCTCCTTTAAGGTGCGCGGTGCTTACAATAAGATTATGAAGCGCTTCGCTGAGGGCGACCTGCACGCTGTTGTTGCGTCCTCTGCGGGCAACCATGCACAGGGCGTTGCCTTTGCGGCAACCGCTGCCGGTGTAAAATCCACCATCGTTATGCCGCGTTCCGCGCCGATCGCCAAGGTTTCCGCAACTCAGGGCTACGGTGCTGAGGTTGTTCTGGCGGGCAACATTTACGATGAAGCCTATGCCAAGGCGTGCGAGATCTGCGAGGAGACCGGCGCAGAGTTCATCCACCCGTTTGACGATGAGGATGTTATGGCGGGTCAGGGTACCATCGCGCTGGAAATCCTGCGCGACCTGCCGGGCGTTGACATGATCTTCGTTCCGGCCGGCGGCGGCGGACTGATCTCCGGCGTGGCTGCCTGCGCAAAGCAGATCAACCCGCGCATCCAGATCATCGGCGTACAGGCTGAGGGCGCACCGGCGATCGCAAATTCGTTCCGCACCGGCGAGCGCACTCCGTCCGATACCGTGCACACCATCGCTGACGGTATCGCCGTAAAGACCCCGGGCGAAAAGACCTTTGAGTATATCAAGCAGTATGTGGACCGCGTTGTCACGGTTTCCGATGACGAGATCGCTTCCGCTGTTCTGCTGCTGCTCGAGCGCTGCAAGCAGGTCGTTGAGACCTCGGGTGCGGCTCCGCTCGCGGCTGTACTCAACAACAAGGTGGATGTAAAGGGCAAAAAGGTCGTATGCGTGCTGTCCGGCGGCAATATCGACGTATCCTTTATTCACAAGATTGTGGAAAAGGGCCTGATTACCCGCTGCCGTCAGCTGAAGTTCTCTGTGCTCATGCCGGATGCACCGGGCGCACTCGAGCATTTCTCGCACATCGTTGCACAGCAGAATGCCAATATCATCCTGTTCCAGCATGACCGCGTACAGACGGACCTCGAGATCGGCGAGGCGATTATCCATGTCGTCTGTGAGGTCGGCGGCGTTGACCACGCCAAGCGCCTCATCAACACCCTCACCGCTGATGGCTATAAGGTGTTTACTTCGCAGATTTGATAAAAATGCAATGAAATTACAGCGTTCCGCTTGGATAGAGCGGGACGCTGTTCTTTTTTTCGGAATAATGGAGGATGGAGAATGAATGCTGTGGTTTAACCTTCTTCGCATTGCGATATCCCCGTATGAAATGTATACCCCAGGACACCTTCTCTTGAGGCTATGCCGCAATTTTCCATTCTCCATTTTCAATTACACCTGCCTCCTCACTCCTGTCTGAATCAGTGACAAATGTAATATTGACAAATAAATAACGATGTGCTATTATCTCAGCGTGATAAGGAATGAAAAAACAGGTGGACGTTTTATCGCATTATTTGCCTTAAAACGGATAGAATAATAAAACCACGCATACAGTCAATCGCAGAAAGGAAGCATTACGCTATGGCAGCACACATCAACGACGAAATGCTGAACAAAATGGACGCATACTGGCGGGCGGCAAATTATCTTGCAGCCGGTCAGCTTTACCTGCTCGATAACCCGCTGCTCAAGGAGCCGCTGAAGCCCGAGCACATCAAGAAGAAAATCGTCGGCCACTGGGGCACGGTGCCCGGTCAGAACCTGATTTACGTTCATCTGAACCGCATCATCAAGCAGTATAATCTGGATATGATCCTGCTGTCCGGTCCGGGTCACGGCGGCAATTTCTTCGTGGCGAACACCTACCTCGAGGGCACTTACAGCGAGGTTTACCCGAACATCAGCGAGGACACCGAGGGCATGAAGCGCCTGTTCAAGCAGTTCTCGTTCCCGGGCGGCATTGCCAGCCACGTTGCACCGGAGACCCCGGGCTCCATCCACGAGGGCGGTGAACTGGGTTATTCTCTGGCGCACGGCTTCGGTGCGGTGCTGGATAACCCCGACCTGATCGCAACCGTGGTTGTCGGTGATGGCGAGGCGGAGACCGGCCCGCTGGCAACCTCGTGGCACGGCAACAAGTTCCTCAATCCGGTGACGGACGGCGTTGTTCTGCCAATCCTGCACCTGAACGGCTACAAGATCTCCAACCCGACCCTGCTGTCGCGTATTCCCGAAGAGGAGCTGCGCAAAATGCTCGAGGGCTGCGGCTGGAAGCCGTATTTCGTCGAGGGCGATGAGCCGATGAAGGTACACCGCGCACTGGCGGACACGCTCGACACCGTAACTGAGGAAATCCTCGCCATCCGCAAGCACGCCCGCGAGACCGGCGACACGACCCGTCCGATCTACCCGATGATCGTGCTGCGCACCCCGAAGGGCTGGACCGGTCCGAAGAACGTGGACGGCAAGCAGATCGAGGGCAGCTTCCGCGCGCATCAGGTGCCGCTGATGATGGACAGCCCGGAGCACCTGCCCATGCTCGAGCAGTGGCTGCGCAGCTACCATCCGGAGGAGCTGTTCGACGAAAACGGCAAGCTGATTCCCGAACTCAAGGCGCTGGCGCCGACCGGCGAGCACCGCATCGGCGCAAACCCGCACGCCAACGGCGGTCTGCTCATGCACCAGCTGCGCCTGCCGGATTTCCGTGATTACGGACTGAATGTTCCGGCTCCGGGCAGTGTTGAGGGTCAGGATATGATCGAGCTTGGCGCTTATGTCCGCGATGTCATCAAGCTGAACATGGACAGCCGCAACTTCCGCGTATTCGGCCCGGACGAGACCATGTCCAACCGCCTGAGCCACATTTTCGAGGTCACCGACCGCGAGTGGAACGCCGAGCGTCTGGACACCGACGAATTCCTGTCCGCAAGCGGCCGCGTGATGGACGGCATGCTGTCCGAGCACATGTGCGAGGGTTGGCTTGAGGGCTATCTGCTGACCGGCCGTCACGGCTTTTTCGCAAGCTATGAGGCATTCATCCGCATTATCGACTCGATGGCGGCACAGCACGCCAAGTGGCTCAAGGTCTGCAACGGCCTGCCGTGGCGTCAGCCGATCGCGTCGCTCAACCTGATTCTGGCTTCCAACGTATGGCAGCAGGACCACAACGGCTTTACCCATCAGGACCCGGGTTTCCTTGACCACATCGCCAACAAAAAGGCGGATGTTGTCCGTCTGTACCTGCCGCCCGATGCAAACTGCCTGCTCAGCTGCTTCGATCACTGCATCAAGAGCCGCAACTATGTCAACGTCATCGTGGCGTCCAAGCATCCGCGTCCGCAGTGGCTGACCATGGAGCAGGCTGTGCAGCACTGCACCCAGGGCATCGGCATCTGGGAGTGGGCGTCCAACGATCAGGGCGCAGAACCGGACGTTGTCATGGCGTGCTGCGGCGAGACGCCGACGCTCGAAACGCTGGCTGCCGTATCCATCCTGCGGGAAGAGCTGCCCGAACTCAAGGTTCGCGTTGTCAACGTGGTTGACCTGATGAAGCTGCAGCCCGAGCGGGAGCATCCGCACGGCCTGTCCGATGCCGAGTACGACATGCTGTTCACCAAGGATAAGCCGATCATCTTCGCCTTCCACGGCTACCCGACGCTCGTTCATGAGCTGACCTACCGCCGTCATAACCGCAACCTGCACGTTCGCGGCTACAGGGAGGAGGGCACCATCACCACGCCGTTCGATATGCGCGTGCAGAATGATATCGACCGCTTCCACCTCGTCAAGGACGTTCTGCTGCGTCTGCCGCAGCTTGGCAACCGCGGCGCGTACCTCTACCAGAAGATGAGCGATAAGCTGGTGCAGCATCAGCAGTATATCACCGAGTACGGTGAGGATATGCCGGAAGTCCGCGAGTGGAAATGGAAATAATGGAGAATTGAAAATGGAGAATGACCGTGAAGGGATGGTTCTCCGCAGGGCGCACATTGTGCGCCCTTTTCCTTTTGCAACGATAAATCATGTTCATACCGACAAATAACTGCACAAACATTACCGTAGGGTGCGACAAGGTGAATTGCGGCATAGCCGCAAGAGAAGGTGCCCTGGGGTACGACCTCGGCGCACCGCATCAAACGATTGGCATAAATTCAATGGATTGATATAAATTGAACGAATACCGTAGGGCGGGGTGCCCTCCCCCCGCCGTGTAACCGATAGGCACATGCGTAATCGTAGGGGCGACCATTGGTCGCCCGCAGCGCGACCGGAGCCTGCGCAAGGAGCGGCCACGCACCCGTTTAATCATAACGTGGGCGGCCGATGACCGCCCCTACGGGATAAATATTGCCGGTGAATTTACATTCGGCGGGGTGAGGGCACCCCGCCCTACGGAAATGGTTTATCGATGCGTTAATTTCTAACTCCTAATTACTAATTTTGCACAGGTTTTCTCTTGACACCTCGTCAACTGTATGCTATTATCTAACTGTACTAAAACACACAGTACAGTTGATACACTCTCAAATCAACAAAAGGAAAGGAGGCGCGTCAGGTGATTAAAATCGACTATCGGGATGCCCGACCCATCTATGAACAGGTGGTGGACGGCATTGAGGGACTGGCTCTGCGTGGGGCACTGCCGGCGGACACCCAGCTGCCCAGTGTACGGCAGCTTGCGATGGAACTGTCGATCAACCCGAACACAATACAGCGCGCTTACGGAGAGCTGGAACGCCGCGGTGTGATCTACGCCGCAAAAGGACGGGGAAATTTTATATCGGACAATGCAGCGGTGCTGCGTTCCCAGAGGCTTGATGAACTGGGTGAGCAGATTACCGCACTGGCCGGTCAGGCGCGCTCGCTCGGGGCGACCGAGGAGCAGCTGCGCGGCTGGGTAGAGAGGAAAGGAGAGAGCAGAACATGATTACGGCAACCAACGCGACCAAGCGGTTTGAGGACATCACGGCGGTCGATCACATCTGCGCGGAAGTCAAGGACGGCTCGGTCTACGGCCTGATCGGCTCGAACGGCGCGGGCAAGTCCACGTTCCTGCGCATGCTGGCCGGCATTTTGCAGCCGGATGAGGGCACGGTGCAGATCGACGGAGCGGACATTTTCGAGAACATTGCAATGAAGGAACGGTTTTTCTTCATCTCGGATGAGCAGTTCTTTTTCCCGAACAGCACGCCGAAGGAAATGAAAAACTACTACAAGCGATTTTACAGCAAATTCGATGAAGCGCGCTACCGCAAGCTGATGAACGGCTTCGGTCTGGACGAAAACCGCAAGCTGCGGACGTTCTCCAAGGGCATGAAAAAGCAGGTTTCGGTCATCTGCGGCGTATGCAGCGGCACGGACTACTTATTCTGCGATGAGACGTTCGATGGTCTCGACCCGGTCGTTCGCCAGACGGTAAAGAGCCTGTTTGCCGAGGATGTAGCGGACAGAGGTCTGACGCCCATCATCGCCTCGCACAACCTGCGTGAGCTGGAGGACATCTGCGACCATGTCGGTCTGCTGCATCGCGGCGGCATCCTGTTCTCGCGCGATCTGGACGACATGAAGCTCGGCATGTACAAAATGCAGTGCATTTTCCCGAATCCGCTGCCGGATTCCGCTTGGGAAGGCTTTGACATTCTGCACAAGGAGCAGCGCGGCTCGCTGTACACGATTACGGCGCGCGGCAGCCGGGAAGAGCTGCTCGCCAGGGTGAACGCGCTGAACCCGACCTTCTGCGAAATGCTCCCGCTGACGCTGGAGGAAATCTTTATCAATGAAACGGAGGTGGCAGGCTATGATGTCAAGAAACTCCTGTTCTAAGGGTCTCGTGCGGGATTGCATGAAACGCAATCTGTGGGCCATCGTGCTGTCCACGGTGGGATTCTTTATGGCGCAGCTGCTGCCGGTGATTATGACGGCGCAGCACAGCCTGGCGGCACATAAGCAGGATCTGGCCAATCTGAGTGCGGCAGATGCTGCGGCAAGCTGGCAGGGATATGTGGAGAGCGTCGGTGAGATGCTCGGCGGACAGAATGTGTTTGTCAAGCTGGCCGTCATCATTCTGGCGGTCACCTGCGGTGTGAGCATGTTCGCGTACCTGCACAATCGCCGCAAGGTGGATTTCTATCACAGCCTGCCGATTTCGCGCAGCCGCCTGTTTGCGGTAAACTATGCGACCGGTGCGCTGTGTGCGCTGGTGCCGTACCTCGTGCTGCATGCGCTGAGCATTGTCAGTGCATGTGCGATGGGCTTCGGTGAGGTGGTCAACGCATCGCTCATCGGCGTGATCGCGTCCAACGTCATTTTCTTCTTCCTGCTGTACGCGATGGCGGCTGTTACGACCATCCTGTGCGGCAACACGGTCATCACGCTGCTGCTCGGTCTGTGGGTGTACTTCGGACCGACACTCGTAACCGCACTGTGGCAGGGCCTCAAGAGCATGTTCTTCCAGACCTATGTGATGGATGCTTCCATGACTTCGCTGCTGTTCTGCAACAAGTTTGCACCGCTGATTCAGTATTTCGGCGTAAACGGCACGAAAATGCATAGCTGGGCAGGGGCAGTGGAGCCTGTCTATACGATGGATTACGCCGCCGGGCTGCAGGAGCCAAGTGCTATCGGTCTGCTGATCGGCTATGCGGTTGCGGCGATCGTTATCACCGCACTGGCGCTGTTCCTGTTCCGCATCCGCAAGAGCGAGCGGGCGAGCACGGCACTGGCATTCAACCCGATCAAGCTGCCCGTCAAGATTATTATCTGCGTGGTTATGGGTACGGCGTTCGCCGAGATTTTCAAAATGCTGGTCTACGAATCCGAGTTGTGGTTCTGGGTCGGTCTGGTGCTCGGCACGGTCATTTTCCACTGCGTGGTGGAGATTATTTATGCGTTCGACTTCCGCGCCATCTTCCGCAAGCCGCTGCAGCTGGTTATCATCCTTGCAGTGCTGTGTGCGGGTCTGCTGACCATGCAGGCGGATGTGTTCGGTTATGATGAGTGGCTGCCGGATGAGGGCAGCATTGCAGCGGCAGCGCCGATGGGTTACGTCGGTGAATCGGCACTGCTCAGTGAGCCGGAAAACATCGCGGCAGCGCGGCAGCTGGCGGCGCTCGGCGTGGAAAGCCTGAATAATACGGATGAAAATGCACAGAAGGAGTGCATTACCGTCACCTTCAAGCTGAAGAACGGCAAGGTGAAGAGCCGTTCGTATGAGCTGCCGGCCACAGACGAATTGTTCACGCTCAAAAAGCAGATTTACCAGTCCGCAGAGTACAAGCAGAAGGCGTGGTCGCTGTTTGCGCTCGGCGAGGTCAACGAGGGTTATCACCGCAACATTGTTTTCTACACCAACGGTGACGGCTACAACGGCGTCGGCACACTCAGCGACTCGCAGAAGGCACAGGAGATCATTGACACGCTCAAGGCAGAGACGCTGACCCACACCGGAGACGCAATGCCGGTGCTGCGCATGGAATTCTCGCAGCAGAACAACGACGATTATTACAGCGAGGGTGCCGTATGCGTGACCGACAAGGACGTAAAGACGCTTGCACTCATCAAAAAGTACGCCAATATCGTTCCCAAGGCTGTCAGCACGAAGAACGTAAAGCTGATTACACTGAGCATCTATCTGCCGGATAAAGACTTCTGGCAGGGCGTGCAGGTGACCGACAGAGCAGACATTGACGCGCTGCTCAAGAATGCGGTCAACATTGACGCAATGAATCTGTACGGCAGCAATGCGATGGCGTATGGCATTATGCAGCAGTTTGCCCGCAGCAGCGTATCCGTGATCTACACGGACGAAAAGGGCGACGAGTGGGATGCAAGCGCAGGCTATATCGAAGAGGATTATCCGAAGGATATCATCGAGAAATACCGTGCACAGGCCGAGAAGGACGCGGAAAACGGCGTCGAGTCTGCACAGAGCGGAGATGTTGCCTATACGACGGAAGTGGCCGTCGGATGAGAAAGCGCGGTAGCATCGGCACGCTGCTCCTGCTGATGTACCTTGCGGGCGTGGGACTGTTTACCGGTCCTTCACTGGCGCAGCTGCTCGTTGGCCATCTGCCGCAGCCAAGGCTGGAGCTGATTCCGTTTGCGGATATGATTTCCGTGCTGACGGACAAAAACGCGGTCGGACTGAGCGCGTTCGTGAACATTGCCGGAAATATCGCGCTGCTGTTTCCGCTCGGGCTGTTCCTGCCGCTGTTCTGGCGGTGGTTCGAGCGGGCGGGCCGGACGATATGGTGGTGCTTCGGCACCTCGCTCAGCATCGAGCTGATACAGCTTGTGGCGGGCGGCGTAACCTCGGCAGATGATCTGCTGCTGAATACCCTCGGCGGCGCGCTCGGCTTCGCGGCGGCAAAGCTGCTGATGAGAGCGTGCCCCAAGCTCGCGCCGACAGGCGAGGGAAGGGCAGAGTGGGCAGCACCGCTTGTCTGCTGGATCGTCATCATCGCGGCAAGTACAATATCCGATCTGCTGATTCTGTGGTAGGAGACAGCGGGTCGCAGGATAGAGAGTAATATACGGAAAACAGGCACACCGAGAGGTGTGCCTGTTTTGGGGTTTATGTGATTGAAATACGGGGGAAATACACAAAAGCCGCCCCGAAGAGCGGTTTATTGACACAGTATGAAACCATGTATGCTATAATGAAGTTGCTGATATGGAACGGCGAGGTTATTCCCCTGCATTAAGGGGGTGACGCGCATGACAACAATGGAGGTACTTACGCTTCTGATGCTGCTTGCGACGGTTGTCTTCGGTATTTTGAACCTCAAGAAATAACCGCCACCTAAAAAGGCAGCGGCGTTTTCCTCAAGCTCTAAACTTGTTCGGGGAACGACCGCACCTGACACGTGAGAGCCGTTCTTATATCAGTATTATAAACGGACGCTCCGGTTTTGTCAAGTGATGAAACCGGAGCGCTTGTTTGTTGAGAGACATGGTTTTGCACCATATATCCCGTAGGGCGAACACACCCACCGCAGTGGGCGTCCAGCGAGCAACCGCCGTAGGCGGCTCTTAGCGAGTCGGAGTGTTCGCCCACGAACCGTATGATTTTGTGCTGCCTGGGCGCACATTGTGCGCCCCTACGGGATAACGTCGCAAATGACAATATATCGCTCCAAATAGCCTGTGCAGGTTGATTTCGCTATCGAACAACCTGTTCTTCCCTTCAGATTGGGCGCGTGCTGACTTGGCGTTCCTTCGGATTGGGCGCGTGCCTGCCGGGATTGGCTATTGCCGCCCATGGTCGCACTGCCACACGCGTGCCTGCCCGTCCGGTGGTGGATTCGCTTTGCTGCGGGAACAACCATTAAATATTTTAGAGGTTGTCGGCCTACGGGCAAGCCACGCCGGTTGAAACGTGCCACCGGCACGTTTCTAAGAGCCGGCTTTTGAATCCACAACCACCTTCCGCCAAAACAGAAAAAGGACATTCCTTTTGGAATGTCCTTCTGTTTTGGTGGAAGGTGGTGGATTCGAACCACCGAAGTCATAGACGACAGATTTACAGTCTGTTCCCTTTGGCCACTCGGGAAACCTTCCATATTCAATTACCAGCTTGATTGGAGCTGGTGGACGGACTTGAACCCCCGACCTGCTGATTACAAATCAGCTGCTCTACCAACTGAGCTACACCAGCGTTTTGTCAAGCCGTCTGTCTCAGCGACTTATATATAATAGCATGCGAAACGCGGATTGTCAACAGCTTTTTGCAAAGTTATCGAAAATAATTGTAAAACCCTGTGCATCGCTATTAAGAAAAGGGCGGACACACCGATCCGCCCCTGCGTACGGATTAAACGAACACATTTTGCACCAGCACCATGTAAAGCACCGTGCCGACGCCGATGGACAGCAGGTTATTATGCTTCCAGATGTGCAGCAGCGCCGTGATGGCGATGCACAGCAGCTCGGGAATACCGTGGGTACCCGTCACCCAGCCGACGTTTTTCAGGCAGTACACGACCAGCAGCGCGATGACTGCGGGCGGCAGGGTAGAGCCGAGGTATCGGATGATCGGCGGGATGGGTTTGGAGCCGTTGAACAGCAAAAACGGCGCGACGCGCGTTGCAAACGTGCAGACGGCTGCCACGGCGATCATGGCGATAGCATAAACAGTTGTCATAATCAGGCGACCTCCTTTGCCAGACGGCCGCGCATAGCGACCAGCATGACGCAGATTGCGAGCATGGCGGGCAGGATGAAATTGTCCGGCCCGAGGATGGCGAGCGACACAGCTGCCGCAGCCAGCCCCATCAGTGCGGGGATGTGGCACTTGGTGCTCTGCCACTGCTCCACGAAGATAACCGTGAACAGCGAGGTCATGGCAAAATCAATGCCGGTGGTGTCAAACGGCAGTATGCCGCCGATGATCGTGCCGAGCACGCCGCCGAGGATCCAGTAGCTGTGATCCAGCATGGCGATCCAGAAACGCATATCGCCTGCATCAATGCCCTCGGGCGTCTTGACCGAGCACAGCAGGGAATAGGTCTCATCGGTCAGCGAGAAGATCATGTACCACTTGCGGCGGCCCATCTCATGAAAAGTCTCCAGAAAGGACAGACCGTAGAAGATATGCCGGCAGTTGAGCAGCAGCGTCATCACCGCAACGGTAACAAGGGACGCCTTGGCCGCCAGGAGCGACACAAGCAGATACTGTCCCGAGCCAGCGTAGATGCTCAGGCTGCAGAAGAAGGACCAGATCGATCCGAAGCCGATATCGCGCAGCATAACACCGAATGCAAAACCGATGAACAGATAGCCGCACAGTACGGGTATCGTGGCGGTAAAGGCAGGACGAAACGCCTTTTTCATGGAAATCACCTACATACTATAAGGGTAAAAGAAAAGCGCTCTGCGAACAGAGCGCTTTGGCATTTCAACGTAAACGCACAGATCGTTAAAATCAGATAGCGCGGGTAACCTTGCCGGAACGGAGGCACCGAGTACATACGTTGATATGGCGGGGAGTACCATCGACCATAGCCTTTACGCGACGAACGTTCGGCTTCCAGGTTCGATTGGAACGACGGTGAGAGTGGGAAACCTGAATACCAAAGGTCACACCCTTATTGCAAATATCGCACTTTGCCATTTTCCTGCACCTCCTTCTTTCGGGCATTGCATAGCAGATATTATATTACCACATGTATAGAATGAATGCAAGCATTTTTTTCAGAAAAAGAGAAAATTTCAAGTTTTCCTGCGGTCCGTGCGGAAATCGTTGAAAATAACAGGAAAATAGGGTATAATACAGCTATATCTACTTTATGTATTATACAGTAATAAAACAGCAGAGTAAAGAGGATATAGAATACCTGCCACAGCGGAAGGGAGCATTATACTTATGCAGTTAAAAGAATTCGGTGTCAGCTTGGGCGATCTGATCCATGAATTTAATTTTGAGGTCGTTTACGGTCCGGAGGGCTTTGAAAAGACCGAGATCACCAAGGACGACGTAAACCGTCCCGGTTTGCAGCTGGCAGGATTTTTTGATTATTTCGATCCGAACCGTATCCAGATCATGGGCAAGGTTGAGTCCAGTTATGTAGAGGGCCTGTCGAGCGAGGAGCGCCGCAGCCGTTTCGACCGTCTGTTCGAGACCGGCATCCCGGTGCTGCTGCTCTCGCGCAACATTGACGTATTTCCGGAATGCCTTGCGGCTGCACAGGAGCACGGTGTGCCGATCCTCCGTACCAACGAGTTTACCTCTACCATCATGAGTGTGATCGTCGCCTTCCTCAAGGTAAAACTTGCACCGCGTGTTACGCTGCACGGCGTACTCATCGAAATCTACGGCGAAGGCGTGCTTCTGCTCGGTGACTCCGGTGTCGGCAAGTCCGAGACCGCGATCGAGCTGGTAAAGCGCGGCCACCGTCTGATCGCGGACGACGCGGTTGAGATCAAGCGTGTATCCGACAAGACGCTCGTCGGTACGGCGCCCGAGGTTATCCGCCACTTTATCGAGCTGCGCGGCATCGGCATCGTTGACGTTCGCCGTATCTTCGGTATCGGCGCGATCAAGATGACCGAAAAGGTTGAGCTTGTCATCAACCTCGAGCCGTGGGAGGACGGCAAGCAGTACGACCGCCTCGGCATGGACAGCCAGACGACCTCCATCCTCGATATCGCGGTTCCGAGCCTGACCATTCCGGTAAAGCCCGGCCGTAACCTTGCCGTTATCATCGAGGTTGCAGCGATGAATGACCGTCAGAAGAAGATGGGCTTCAACGCCGCGAAGGAGCTGCAGGAGCGTATGCTCAAGCAGTACGGCAACTGATAAAAGGTAAGGCAATACAATTCAAACGGTATTGCCTTGAAAATTTAATAAAAGGTGGGGATCTTTATGAAAAAAGCAGCGGTATTGGTATGTATGGCGTCTGTTCTTCTTTCGGGATGCAGCGGTGCCGGTGGGGAAAAGGTGTCGCAGACGGCGGATTCCTGCGCGCAGGCGGTCGCGTACGAGCTGGCGAAGACCGACTGGACGGCAGTCAGCACCGATGCGAACAGCGAGGACGCTGCGTATGTGATGGCGCATACGGACACGGTCGCGCTCGACAGGCTGATCGCGTTTACACTTACAGCCGATGGCGGGCCGAGTGAGGGCGCGTGCGAGGAGCTGCGGAGCCGTTTTCTGGAATCGCCGCACACTGTTCTGGCGTATCTGGTGCTGATGGGGGATCAGACGGTATCGTCAGACGACAGCACACCGGCAGCAGAGTTCATCTGCGGGCAGATTGCCTCGGCGGATGCCGCATGGCATGACGGCTCGGAGGAGTTTGCACAGGTAATGGAATTGTGCAAAGCCGACTATCCGGAAGGACCGGCGGCGGAGCTGCTGAGCAAAATGGAGACGGCGCACGAAGCCTCTCTGAAACGAAATAAATAAGGTATGCAGGCAAAAGCGTGACTTTGACGGTCATGTCTTTTGCCTGCGTTTTCTTTTAGGGAAAACGACTAAACAGAGCGGATGTTTTTTGTTGCACTCACCAAAAGAAAACCGGGAACAAAACCGCTTCCGGACCGTCTAACTGGGTATAAAAAGGAGGTAGTGATTATGATGGAGAAAAAACGAATGGCGGCATTGCTTGCAGCGGTGCTGTTCGGCATGAGCGCGATTCCCGCCGGAGCAGTGAACCTGATCGACACGGACGCGGCAGCGACCGACTCCGCCGAGTACGCGGAGCTTGATCTGTACGGCGTGCGCGCCACAGTAACCGACAGGCAGGACGGCGAGCTGACCGTCAGCACCGAAACCGCAGGCACAGTTGTGGTGCACATTGCGGAGCAGACGATCATCATGGACACGCAGACCGGTCTGCCGGCAGGCGCACAGGATATCAAAAAGGGTGACGAGGTGTACCTCTACTGTGGGGAAATGATGGCGCTGTCCGAGCCGCCGCAGGTGTATGCCAAGGCGATTCTGGTCAATCTGACCGACGAACACGAGCCTGCAAGCCTGCTGTCTGCCGAGCAGGTGAAGAGGAACGCGGACGGCAGTCTGACCGTGCAGGCAAGCGACGGCGGCCTGACGCTGAACATTGCACGGAATGCGTCTGTTACGCCGTTCGGCACGAAAAACAAGGCAAAACTTGAGGATATCCGCATGGGAACCCGGTTTTTTGCGTGGTATGATACGATTCTGGAATCCTATCCGGCACAGGCGAGCACGGACAAGGTTGTGCTGCTGCCTTCTGAGGACGATACGTTCGCCATCGTTATTGAGGGCGATATCGCCATCGGCGAAGGCCGCATGACAAACGGCGTGGCTATGGTTCCGCTGCGCCTGACCGCCGAGCTGTGCGGCTTTACGGTCAAGTGGAACGCCAGGGACCGCGCGGTGCACCTCACCAACGGCACGGTGCAGACGACTGTGACCATCGGTCGGGATGAGTATTTCCGCGCAACCGCTCTGCCGGACGCGGACGGCATGAGCCGCCCGGGAGCACTCGGTGCCGCGCCCTATATCGCGCAGAGCAGAACGTGGGTTCCGGCGGAGCTGTTCGGCCTGCTCGGCGAGTTCGTTGAGATGCGCGGGGACGCGCTGTATCTCGGCGGGGTGCCGAATGCTTTCACCGGAGAAGCCGATGAGACGAATGCGTTTAACATCGTGTGCAAGGACAAGACGCTCGACAAAGGGCGCATGGAAAACGGCGTGGCTATGGTGCCGCTCCGTGAGGTCGGCGAAGCCCTCGGCTACACCGTGACGTGGGACATAGAGAACCGTCAGGCGAAGATGAACAACGGCAAGGTTATGACGCATATAAACATCGGTGAGGATTCCTATATCCGTTCGGTGATGAACGGCGACGGCACGGAAGCACCGGTTTCGTTCGGCGCGGCGCCGTATTTCGCTGATGGCAAGACGTGGGTTCCGGCAAAGCTGTTTGAACTGCTCGGAGAACAGGTTGAAATGAAGGGGAATACTCTGTATCTCGGTGGAACGGAGAACTAAATACGAGAAAGGATGATCGCCATGAAACGAAAGTGGAAAGCCTGCCTGTGCATAGCCGCGTTCCTGCTGGCCGTGCTGCCGGTCTCCGCAAGCGCGGATATGGGCCCGAAACCGCAGATCACCATTCAGGTGCAGAATGCGCCGGACGGCGATTATTACGTTGACCTGCTCATTCCGGGCGAGGTACCCGAGCAATGCATCGACAATATCGAGTGGAATCATATCGACCGCGCGTCTCTGCCGCTGGATGCGCTGGAGCGCGACCGCATGGACGGCTGGCACTATGCCATGCTGGACGGCACACAACCGCCTCTGTTTTACAAGCATCCGGACAAGGACACGTTTGTGTTCAGCTATTTCGGCACGCCGGACACGTTTCGGATTGCGATTTATGACGATTCTCAACAGAAAGTAAACTTTTCTGAGGTGATGAAGCGCACACAGCTGCAGCAGATATTCACCTGTGACTTTGCGGATAATACGGTAAAAACCGGAAATCCGCTGCTGACATATCTCAAACAGTTTGCGTCCTCGCTGCTGCCGACGCTGCTGCTTGAGGGAATCCTGCTGCTGCCGTTCGGCTTCTGGGACAGGCGCAACGCAAAGCTGTTCTTCGTCGTCAACATCGGCACACAGCTGCTGCTCACGCTCGTAACGGCGGCCTGCATGCGGATTGGCATGCCGTTCTACCGGTATCTGGTATTTGCGCCGCTTGAGCTTGTGATTTGGATCATCGAGGCCGTTGTTTACCGCAAACGGCTGCAAACCCGGCGGGAAACGGCTCATCCGATCGCTTACGCGCTGTGCGCCAACGCATTGAGCGCAGCCGCGACTTTGTTCAGCGTGCACATGATATTTCCGTGGGTTTGAGTGAAAAGAACCTGTCAATCGACAGGTTCTTTTCAGTCTGTCGAAAAAGTCGTATAGTCAGCATTTTTTCAGCATTTCGCGCGGTAGCGCGCATGAAATAGCATTTGCTCTGCAAATGCTCAAAAAGGGGGAGCATGTATCAGCGCAGCGCGGCCGAGAAGCCGCGCAAGGATAGCGCCCCTTTTGAACTTCTGGAGGGAGAAAGTTTCTGTATAGGAACTTTCGGACGACTTTGGAACGGCCCACGGTCCGTTCCTGCTTGTCGGCGAAACTGTAGTTTCGCGACAGCCTCAAAAGAACCTGTCAATCGACAGGTTCTTTTGCGTATTCCGGCATTTTGTGGTATGCTATACGGAGCAAAGGAGGCGAGCGGCCGTGTCAGCCAAAGCATACTATCATCTGCCCGGATTGTTTGAATTTTACGAGTTTTACCGCGCATTCCTGCCGTTATACCGCGCAAATCGTGACTGGTTTTATGACTGGTGTGAGATTGGGTCCATTTACGGCGCACCGGCGGACTGCCTCTGGGGAGGCGGACGAGCGGGTTTCGGTGAGTGCGGCGCACGCGACGCGCTGGCTCTGGCACAGGAGTACGGCGTTTCCGCGCGGCTGACATTCAGCAATTCGCTTCTGCGCGAGGAACACCTGTCCAACCGCAAATGCAATGCACTCTGCGAGCTGTTTTCGCAGGCAAACGGCGTGCAGAACGGCGTAATCGTGCATTCCGAGCTGCTGACCGACTACCTGCGGACGCAGTATCCGGCGTTGTACCTCGTGTCATCTACGACCAAGGTGCTGACCGATTTTGAAGATTTCCGGCACGAGCTGGACAGGGAAGAATTTCGGTATGTCGTGCCGGATTTTCGATTGAATAAACGGTTTGAGGAATTAAACGCCTTGTCGCAGGTGCACAAAGATAAGGTGGAATTTTTGTGCAATGAGTGCTGCTGGTTCGGGTGCAATGACCGCAAACGCTGCTACGAGGTTGTCAGCCGCAAAAATCTCGGCGAGGACTGCGAGCACCGGTGTAAAGCACCGGATGCACAGAGCGGCTATCGGTTCTCCAAGGCGATGGAAAATCCGGGATTCATCGGCGTTGATGCTGTTCTGCGGACGTATCTGCCAATGGGATTTTCGCAGTTCAAGATCGAGGGCAGAGGACTGGGAAGCGCGCTGATCCTCGAGTTTTTGCTGTATTATATGACAAAACCGGCGTATCAGCTGCGCGTGAGAGAAGAAATTTATCTGGATAATATGTTAGACCTGTTTTAACGCATAAGAAAAGAACCTGCCGTAAGACAGGTTCTTTTTCGTAAGCAAGCAGAAATTACTTGTTCTTATTCTTGATGTACTCGTCCATTGCAGCCGCAGCGCGCTTGCCTGCGCCCATTGCGAGGATAACGGTAGCTGCGCCGGTAACGGCGTCGCCGCCGGCGAATACGCCGTCCTTGGAGGTGATGCCGTGCTCATCGTCAGCCACGATGCAGCCCTTGCGGTTGGTTTCCAGACCCGGCGTGGTGTGACGGATCAGCGGGTTCGGGCTGGTGCCGATTGCCGCGATAACGCAGTCCAGATCAAGCACAAACTCGCTGCCCTCGACCGGAATCGGACGGCGGCGGCCGGATGCGTCAGGCTCGCCCAGCTCCATCTGCTGGCACTTGAGGCCGGTGACGTTGAAGTTTTCGTCAGACAGCACCTCGAGCGGAGCGGTCAGGAACTTGAACACAACGCCCTCTTCTTTCGCGTGGTGAATCTCCTCGAGACGAGCCGGAAGCTCCTTCTCGGAACGGCGGTATACGATGTAAACCTCGTCCGCGCCCATGCGCTTTGCACAGCGGGCGGCGTCCATGGCTACGTTGCCGCCGCCGACTACTGCGACCTTCTTGGCGTGATAGATCGGGGTGTCGGCGTTTTCCTTGTACGCCTTCATCAGATTGATGCGGGTCAGGTATTCGTTCGCGGAGTAAACGCCGTTTGCGTTCTCGCCCGGAACGCCGATAAAGGTCGGCAGACCGGCGCCGGAGCCTACAAAGATAGCCTCGTAACCGTCACCGAACAGCTCGTCGATGGTCTCAGAACGGCCTACAACGAAGTTCAGAACAAACTCAACACCGAGATCCTTCAGCGTGTCGATTTCCTTCTGCACGATAGTCTTCGGCAGACGGAACTCCGGAATACCGTACATGAGTACGCCGCCGGCGGTGTGCAGCGCCTCGAAAACGGTAACCTCGTAACCCATACGAGCCAGATCGCCTGCACAGGTCAGACCGGCCGGGCCTGCACCAACGATGGCAACCTTGTGACCGTTGGACTCCGGCTTTACTGCCTTCTCAGTGCTGTTTTCGCGCGCATAGTCGGCTACAAAGCGCTCCAGACGGCCGATGGCAACGGCCTCACCCTTGATGCCGCGTACGCAGTGGCACTCGCACTGGCTCTCCTGCGGGCAGACACGACCGCAGACAGCGGGCAGTGCGGAGGTCTCCTTGATCTTGGCAGCCGCCTCGAGGAACTTGCCCTCAGCGACCAGCGCGATGAACTCCGGGATCTTGACCTGTACCGGGCAGCCGGTCATGCAGGGCTTGTTCTTGCAGTTCAGGCAGCGCTGTGCTTCCTCGACCGCCATTTCAGCGGTGTAGCCGAGCGTTACCTCTTCGAAATTTTTATTGCGGACGTCCGGCGCCTGCTCAGGCATCGGGCACTTCTTCGGATTCATATTCGGCATGATTACTTGACCTCCTTCTTGAACAGATTGCAATGCTCCTCGCGGCGCTCTACCGCCGCGCGCTCCTGTGCCTTGTACATGGCACCGCGGCGCATTGCACTGTCAAAATCAACGAGGTGACCGTCGAAATCCGGGCCGTCAACGCATGCGAACTTGGTCTCGCCGCCAACGGTAAGACGGCAGCCGCCGCACATGCCGGTACCGTCAACCATGATGGTGTTCATGGAAACGATGGTCTTGATGCCGTACGGACGGGTGGTCTCGCAGACAAACTTCATCATAATCATCGGGCCGATGGCGATAACGGCATCGTACTGGTTGCCCGCGTCGATGAGCTCCTTGAGCACCTGCGTAACCAGTGCCTTGCGGCCGTTCGAGCCGTCGTCGGTGACGATGTGCAGGTTGGTGCAGGCGTTCTTCATCTCGTCCTCGAGGATGATGATGTCCTTGTTGCGGAAACCGGCGATCAGGTCAACCTCAGCGCCCATTTCGTGCAGCTTCTTTGCCTGCGGATATGCGATCGCGCAGCCCAGACCGCCGCCGACAACAGCGACCTTCTTGAGACCCTCAAGCTCGCTCGCCTTGCCGAGCGGACCGACAAAATCATGCAGGCAGTCGCCCTCGTTCAGCTCGCCGAGCGCCATCGTCGTTGCGCCGACCTCCTGGAAAATGATCGTGACGGAACCCTTTTCGCGGTCAAAATCTGCGATCGTGAGCGGAATACGCTCGCCTTCTGCGCTGACACGCAGGATGATGAACTGACCTGGCTCTGCCTTGCGGGCAACGTGCGGTGCCTCGATCACCATCAGCTTGGTGTTTGCGTTCAGCGTTTGCTTTTTCAAAATCTGATACACTCTTTTTCGTACCTCCTTGCGATTGTCGCATCGAACATTTTACATTATACTGTATCGCTTTAAGCAACGCAAGTGAAAATGCAAAATCATCAGTAAAAATGGGCGAAATTGATGAAAATACACCTTGTTTGTCAAAAAATTAACTGATTTGACGAAATCTTCACAAAGCCGGACGGCAGTAAAACAGCACAATGTCGGTTTTCGAAACCCAGCCGCAGGCCGTGCGCGTGCGTACATGACACCAGCCGTTCTGCTCGCACAGGATGAGCAGGCGCGCACCGCTTGCCGCACTGCCGACAATCGGCGCGGAGCGAACCGGATCGGAGTGCAGCAGGAGAAGCGCGCCGCGCGGCTCGGCGCAGGCCGTGCGAAACGCAGGTGATACATATATAACAGGGGACATAGGGCACCTCCTTGTGGTTAATGCAGACTATGCTGCAAAAATGCAGAGCGTTAATTGGCAATTAAGGCAACACCGCACAATTAAGACTGCGGTGCTTTGCGGAAATTTTGTGTCCTGACTTTGTTGCAGTTTCACGGTAATACATCAAGTATTACCGCAAAACTGTGCCTCGTCAGTACGCAAAATTTACTCGCAAATCACTCTTGTTCAATTATGCGGTATTGCCTTAACGAATTACCGATTGCTTGTGTCATGATTGCTGAAAAAATAAATGCTTTTCCATAGTTTTTCGCTGAAATTTAGGTTGCATTATTATAGAACGCGCTGTATAATAATTAGTGTTTGAAAGAGATACCCGTTTTGCACGGGTCAAATCGGAAGGAGTTAACACAAATGAAGAAGTTTTCCATTGCTATGCTGAGCATGGTACTGGCAGGTTCTATGCTGCTGACCGGCTGCGGCGGCTCCAAGACCGCTGATTCCAGCAGTGACGCACAGGATTCCACCACCTCTACCTCTGCGGACGGCGGCACGCTGCGCATGGGCACTAACGCTACTTTCCCGCCGTACGAGTTCGTTGGCGACGACGGCAACGTACAGGGCATCGATGCGGACATCGCTGCTGCTATCGCTGACAAGCTGGGCATGAAGCTCGAGATCACCGATATGGAGTTCGATTCCCTGATCCCGGCGCTGCAGAGCGACACCATCGACGTGGCTCTGGCCGGCATGACCGTTACCCCGGACCGTCAGGAGAACGTAGATTTCTCTGATTCCTACGCAAAGGGCGTTCAGGTCATCATCGTTAAGGATGGTTCCGATATCGCTTCTCCGGATGATCTGGAGGGCAAGAACATCGGCGTTCAGACCGGCACCACCGGCGACATCTACTGCACCGGCGACTACGGTCAGGAGCATGTAAAGCAGTTCAACAACGGCCCGCTCGCAGTTGCTGCACTGGTAAATGATCAGATCGACTGCGTTGTTATCGACCAGGAGCCGGCTAAGAACTATGTTGCTGCAAACAGCGGCCTCAAGATCCTCGACACCGCTTACGCTGACGAGGATTACGCGATCGCTATCAAGAAGGGCAACACCGAGCTGCTCGACAAGGTAAACGGCGCTCTGAAGGAGCTCGAGGGTGACGGCACCCTGCAGTCCATCGTTGACAAGTATATCAGCGCTGACTCCGCAGCACAGTAAATCAACAAACGCGTACAAAGGAAGAGGGACGGTTCAGCGCCGCCCCTCTTTTGCAGTAAAATGAAAAGAAAGAGGGATGACCTGTGAACGGTATTACAATGGACCAGTGGCTGAAAATGGTACCGGATTCGGTTGTCAATCTGCCGGAGGGTCTGCGGAACCTGCTGTTCCAGCTGTACCAGACCTTTATCGCAGCGGACCGCTGGAAATGGTTCCTGAACGGTCTGAAAATCACATTTGCGGTCACGATCGGTGCACTGATCCTCGGTGTTATCATCGGTCTGCTGATCGCGGTAGTCCGCACGGCGCATGATTCCCGCCGCATGGGCAAAAGCAACATCATTCTGAGCATTCTCAATGCAGTCTGCAAGCTGTATCTGACCGTCATCCGCGGTACGCCTATGATGGTTCAGCTGCTGATCATGGGCTTTGTTATCATGGTGCCTAAGGATGATACAGCGCGTCTGGTGTGCGGTATCGTTACACTGGGCATCAACTCGGGCGCATATGTTGCCGAGATCGTGCGCGGCGGCCTGATGTCGGTCAATCCGGGTCAGATGGAGGCCGGACGTTCGCTCGGCCTGAACTATGCACAGACCATGCGCCTGATCGTCATTCCGCAGGCGATCAAGAACATTCTTCCGGCACTCGGCAATGAGATGATCACCCTGCTGAAGGATACCTCGCTCGTGTCGGTCATCGCGCTGCGCGACGTGACCAAGCAGGCACAGAATATTGTGTCCAATACCTATCAGGCCTATGTGCCGTATGTCAGCCTTGCAATCATCTATCTGGTGCTCGTTATCATCCTGACCAAGCTGCTCGGCATTTTTGAGAGGAGGCTGCGCGAAAGTGATCGACGTTAAAAACCTGCACAAATCCTTTGGCAACCATGAGGTACTCAAGGGTGTCAACGAGCATATCGAGAAGGGCGAGAAGGTCGTAGTCATCGGTCCGTCCGGCTCGGGCAAGTCTACCTTTCTGCGCTGCCTGAACCTGCTCGAGGAGCCGACCGGCGGCGAAATTATCTTCGAGGGACAGAACATCACCGCCAAGGACACGGATATCAATCTGGTGCGCCGTCGCATGGGCATGGTGTTCCAGCAGTTCAACCTGTTCCCGCACCTGACTGTGCGCGAGAATATCAAGCTGGCACCGGTCAAGCTCAAGGTCATGACCGATGAAGAGGCGGACAAGCGTGCGCTCGAACTGCTTGCGCGTGTCGGTCTGCCAGACAAGGCGGACAGCTATCCGGCACAGCTTTCCGGCGGTCAGCAGCAGCGTATCGCCATCGCGCGTGCGCTGGCAATGAATCCGGATGTGATGCTGTTCGACGAGCCGACCTCGGCGCTTGACCCGGAAATGGTCGGTGAGGTACTCGAAATCATGAAGGAGCTGGCCGACGACGGCATGACCATGGTCGTTGTTACTCACGAGATGGGCTTTGCCCGCGAGGTTGCAACGCGCGTGCTGTTCATGGACGGCGGCAATATCGTAGAGCAGAACGAGCCGAAGGAGTTCTTCGCAAATCCGCAGCATCCGAGACTGAAGGATTTTCTGTCGAAGGTGCTCTAAGGGGGACGCTGTCCCCCTTAGATACCGGGACAGTTCCCGAGGAAACTGTCCCGGATATCCCCCTCTCGTCCGCACGGCGGACGAGGCTCGGGACACGCGTCCCGAGGCAGTGGTATAAAAGTCAGGTACACGCCCTGACTTTTATGGGGAATTTTATGCGGTCTGCTGCGGCAGACCTGTCCCTGCCAGTTCCGGCTTCGCCGAAAGGCGGCAGGGAATGGTATTCCGTGCGCTTTGCGCGCGGAACGTGAAAAGGCACGCTGTCAGGCGTGCCTTTTTGGTATGCTGCGGTTTATTTGGTTGTTTTTTTCGGTGAACGGACGACTTTCTTCGGGGTGTTTCCGTAGGGCAGGATGACCCATCCTGCCGTTTCGGTGAACGGACGGCTTTTCTTCGGAGCGTTTCCGTAGGGCGGGCTGCCCACGGCCCGCCGTATAACGACGAGAAACGGGTAAGCGGGTACGCTGCTGCAATGCAGTGGTCTGACAGGGGATTTTTGCGGAGAATAACAAAGGGAGAGGACAAAACCTCTCCCTTTTTGTGCAATTATTGTTCGCCATATGCTTGACGGATCTGTTCAAAGCATGGTATAATGGTTTGCTGCTGAAAGTTGCAGGCTTATTCCTATGCCTGTCATTATGTTAGCACTGTCTGCTGAAAAATGCAAGACGAATGAATGAAGTTTTCGCAACGCCGCCGGGCGTATCAACCAACACCAACAGCCGAAAGAAACGGAGTGATCAAAGCACATGAAGGTGAAAGACGTACAGCACGGCAAAACCACACGAAAGAGCTTTGCACGAATCGAAGAGATTCTCGAAATGCCGAATCTCATCGAGGTGCAGAAGAAGTCTTACGAATGGTTCCTGGATCAGGGCCTGCGTGAGGTTTTTGACGATACCGCGTCCATCACGGACTACACCGGAAATCTGGAGCTTTCCTTCCTCGATTTTTCGATGGACGAGGAGCCGAAGTACAGCATTGAGGAGTGCAAGGCACGAGATGCAACGTATGCAACTCCGCTGAAGGTCCGCATGCGTCTGCGCAACAAGGAGACTGGCGAGATCAAGGAGCAGGAGATCTTCATGGGTGATTTCCCGAAGATGACCCACGCTGCTACCTTCATTATCAACGGTGCAGAACGCGCGATCGTATCTCAGCTCGTTCGTTCCCCGGGCGTATACTACGGCAAGGAGCTTGACAAGACCGACAAGGTTCTGCTCTCCGCTACCGTAATTCCGTACCGCGGCGCATGGCTCGAGTACGAGACCGATGCAAACGACGTTTTCTACGTTCGCATTGATAAAAACCGCAAGATTCCGATCACCAGCTTCATCCGTGCCATCGGCGTTAAGACCGATGCCGAGATCAAGGAGCTGTTCGGTGAGGATCCGCTGATCGTTGCAACCCTCGACAAGGACCCGGCGCACACCGCCGAGGAAGCCCTCATCGAGATCTACAAGAAGATGCGTCCGGGCGAGCCGCCCTCTGTGGAGTCGGCTACCTCTCTGATGGATGCCATGTTCTTCGATATGCGCCGCTACGACATTTCTGCAGTCGGCCGCTACAAGTACAACAAGAAGCTGAACATCGCACGCCGCATCACCGGCCACAAGCTGGTAAATGCAGTCGCTGACCCGATGACCGGCGAGGTGCTGGCGGATGCCGGTGAGATTCTCTCCCGCGAGAAGGCAACCATGATGGCTGCCCGCGGCGTAAACAGTGTTGTGATCGAGTCTGCCGAGGGCACTGCCGTTAAGGTATTCGGCAACGGCATGGTAGACGTAAACGATTTCTCCGAGTACCTCGGTGGCGCAACCGCAGAGGATCTGGGTCTCAAGGAGAAGGTTCGCTTCACCGTCCTCAAGGAGATCATCGACTCCGGCGTACAGGGCGACGAGCTGAAGAAGACCGTGAAGGAGCGTCACTTCGATCTGATTCCGAAGACCATCATCGTTGATGATATGCTCGCTTCCATCTGCTATCTGCTCAACCTCGGTCACGGCATCGGCACGGTTGACGATATCGACCATCTGGGCAACCGCCGTCTGCGCTGCGTAGGCGAGCTGCTGCAGAACCAGTTCCGCATCGGCTTCTCCCGCATGGAGCGTGTTATCCGCGAGCGCATGACCATTCAGGACCTCGACGTTGTTACGCCGCAGTCCCTGATCAACATCCGCCCGGTAACTGCTGCCATCAAGGAGTTCTTCGGTTCTTCTCCGCTGTCTCAGTTCATGGACCAGAACAACCCGCTGGCAGAGCTGACCCACAAGCGCCGTATGTCCGCCCTTGGCCCCGGCGGCCTGTCCCGTGACCGTGCATCCTTCGAGGTTCGAGACGTACACTATTCTCACTACGGCCGTCTGTGCCCGATCGAGACCCCTGAAGGTCCTAACATCGGTCTGATCTCGTATCTGGCAACCTACGCACGCATCAACGACTTCGGCTTTATCGAAGCACCGTACCGCGTTATCGAAAAGATCAAGGACGAGGAGACCGGCGAGGTCCGCTGCCACGTTACCGACGAGGTTCGCTACATGACCGCGGACGTCGAGGACGAGTACATCGTCTGCCAGGCTACCGAGCCGCTCGACGAGAACAACAACCTCGTAAACGACCGCGTCACCTGCCGTAGGCGCGACGAGTTCGTCGAGGTAGACCGCAAGGACGTTGACCTGATGGACGTTTCTCCGCGCATGATGATCTCGGTTGCTACCGCATTCATCCCGTTCCTCGACCACGACGACGCAAACCGCGCACTGATGGGCGCGAACATGCAGCGTCAGGCCGTACCGCTGCTCCGCACCGAGGCTCCGGTCGTTGCAACCGGCATGGAGTACAAGGCAGCTGTTGACTCCGGTACGATTCCGCTGGCAGAGGGTGACGGCGTTGTTACCCGCGTAACCGCCCGCGAGGTTTGCGTACACTACGACAACGGCACCGACAAGACCTATCCGCTGACCAAGTTCATGCGTTCCAACCAGTCCACCTGTATCAACATGCGTCCGATCGTTGATCTGGGCGAGCGTGTCAAGGCAGGCGACGTTCTGTCCGACGGCCCGTCTACCGATCAGGGCGAGGTTGCACTGGGCAAGAATGCCCTCATCGGCTTCATGACCTGGGAAGGCTACAACTACGAGGACGCCGTACTGCTGAACGAGCGTCTGGTACGCGACGACGTTTACACCTCCATCCATATCGAGGAGTACGAGTCCGAATCCCGTGATACCAAGCTCGGACCCGAGGAGATCACCCGTGATATCCCGAACGTCGGCGAGGACGCACTCCGCAACCTCGACGAGCGCGGCATCATCCGCGTTGGCGCTGAGGTTCGTGCCGGTGACATTCTGGTCGGTAAGGTTACCCCGAAGGGCGAGACCGAGCTGACCGCAGAGGAGCGCCTGCTCCGCGCGATCTTCGGCGAGAAGGCCCGCGAGGTTCGTGATACCTCTCTGCGTGCGCCGCACGGCGAATCCGGTATCGTTGTAGACGTTAAGGTATTTACCCGCGAGAACGGCGACGAGCTGTCTCCCGGTGTCAACATGGTTGTCCGCGTTTATATCGCGCAGAAGCGTAAGATCTCTGTCGGCGATAAGATGGCAGGCCGTCATGGCAACAAGGGTGTCGTTTCCCGCATTCTGCCGCAGGAGGATATGCCGTTCCTGGAGGATGGCCGTCCGCTCGACATCGTACTGAACCCGCTGGGCGTACCGTCCCGAATGAACATCGGTCAGGTGCTCGAGGTTCACCTTGGCTTCGCGGCGAAAAAGCTCGGCTGGAAGGTCGAGACCCCGGTATTCGACGGCGCAACGCTCGAGGATATCAAGGAGACGCTGGTTGCAGCAGGTGTTAACGAGGACGGCAAGAGCGTCGTATACGACGGCCGTACCGGTGAGAAGTTCGATAACCGCGTAACCGTTGGTTATATGTACTACCTCAAGCTGCATCATCTGGTAGACGATAAGATCCATGCCCGTTCGACCGGCCCGTACTCGCTCGTAACCCAGCAGCCTCTGGGCGGCAAGGCGCAGTTCGGCGGCCAGCGCTTCGGCGAGATGGAAGTTTGGGCGCTGGAAGCATACGGCGCCGCATATACCCTGCAGGAGATCCTGACCGTCAAGTCCGACGATATCACCGGCCGTGTCAAGACCTACGAGGCGATCGTCAAGGGTCACAACGTACCGCAGCCGGGCGTTCCGGAATCCTTCAAGGTACTCACCAAGGAGCTGCAGGCTCTGTGTCTGGATATTCAGGTTCTGGACGAGAACATGGAAGTGATCGAGCTGTCTGAGGACGACGACGAGGAGACCGCTGAGTACACCCGTCCGATGGAGCAGGCTGTCTCCGGCGCGGATGACGAGTTCACCGCAGCAGGCTTCGGCATCAACGATGCCGAGGAAGGCGACACCGATCTCTTTGCACTGGATAACCCCGCCGAGGATGGCGGTGACGATGCCGAAGGTGATTTCGACGACGGTCTGGGCGAATAAGGCTGAGCGTAAGTGAAATCATCTGTGAATAGGGAAGGAGCATCTTAAAATATATGGGATATCATACGTTTAACGCCATTAAGATCGGTCTGGCTTCGCCCGAGCTGATCCGCCAGTGGTCTTACGGCGAGGTAAAGAAGCCCGAAACCATTAACTACCGTACGCTCAAGCCGGAACGCGATGGCCTGTTCTGCGAGCGTATCTTTGGACCGACCAAGGACTGGGAGTGCCACTGCGGCAAGTACAAGAAGGTCCGCTTCAAGGGCAAGATCTGCGACAAGTGCGGCGTTGAGGTCACCAAGGCCAAGGTCCGCCGCGAGCGCATGGGTCACATTGAGCTGGCAGCGCCGGTATCGCACATCTGGTACTTCAAGGGCATCCCGTCCCGCATGGGCCTGATCCTGGATATCAGCCCGCGTGTACTGGAGAAGGTCCTGTACTTTGCAAACTATATCGTAATCGATCCGGGCGACACGCCGCTGATGAAGAAGCAGATCCTGACCGAGGCTGAGTACCGCGACATGCGTGAAAAGTACGACGAGGACTTCCGTGCCGGCATGGGCGCGGAGTCCATCAAGGAGCTGCTCGCGGAGCTGGATCTCGACCAGCTCTCCAAGGAGCTGACCGCAGAGCTGCGTGAGGCTTCCGGCCAGAAGCGCCTGCGCATCATCAAGCGACTGGAGGTTGTTGAATCCTTCCGTCTGTCGCACAACCGCCCGGAGTGGATGATCATGGACGTTGTTCCGGTCATCCCGCCGGAAATCCGCCCGATGGTACAGCTGGACGGCGGCCGCTTCGCAACGAGCGACCTGAACGACCTGTACCGCCGCGTCATCAACCGCAATAACCGCCTCAAGCGCCTGCTCGAGCTGGGTGCGCCGGACATCATCGTGCGCAACGAGAAGCGCATGCTGCAGGAGGCTGTTGACGCCCTGATCGATAACGGCCGCCGCGGCCGCCCGGTCACCGGCCCGAACAACCGTGCCCTCAAGTCCCTGTCCGACATGCTGAAGGGCAAGCAGGGCCGTTTCCGTCAGAACCTGCTCGGCAAGCGAGTTGACTACTCCGGCCGTTCGGTTATCGTCGTAGGCCCGGACCTGAAGATCTATCAGTGCGGTCTGCCGAAGGAAATGGCACTCGAGCTGTTCAAGCCGTTCGTTATGAAGAAGCTGGTTGAGGACGGCACCGCACAGAACATCAAGTCTGCCAAGAAGATGGTAGAGCGCGCAAAGCCCGAGGTATGGGACGTGCTCGAGGGCATCATCAAGGGTCATCCGGTTATGCTGAACCGTGCACCGACCCTGCACCGTCTGGGCATTCAGGCGTTCGAGCCGGTACTCGTAGAAGGCCGTGCGATCCGCCTGCATCCGCTGGTATGTACCGCATTCAACGCCGACTTCGACGGCGACCAGATGGCAGTTCACGTTCCGCTGTCCGCAGAGGCACAGGCTGAGGCCCGTCTGCTGATGCTGTCCGCGAACAACCTGCTCAAGCCGCAGGACGGCAAGCCGGTTACCATTCCGTCTCAGGATATGGTCCTCGGCTCCTACTACCTGACCATCGACCGCGATACCGAGCCGGGCGCCGGCAAGGTATTCCGCAACGTGGACGAGGCTCTGATGGCGTACAACGAGGGTATCGTTGGCATTCACGCGCCGATCAAGGTTCGTCTGTCCAAGGAAGTAAACGGCAAGACCGAGTCCGCTATCGTAGACGCGACTCCGGGCCGTCTGATCTTCAACGAGCGCATCCCGCAGGACCTCGGCTTTGTTGACCGCTCGGATCCGTCCAAGAAGTTTGATCTTGAGATCATGTTCACCTGCGGCAAGAAGGAGCTTGGCAAGATCATTGACAAGTGTATCCGCGTACACGGCTTCCACATTACCGCTGAGGTGCTCGACTCCATCAAGGCGATGGGCTACAAGTACTCCACCAAGGGTGCGCTGACCGTAGCCGTAGCCGACATGCTCGTGCCGGAAGGCAAGGACGAGATGATCCGCGAGTCCGAGAAGAAGGTTGCCAAGATCGACCGCAAGTACAAGCGCGGCTTTATCACCGATCAGGAGCGCTACCGTCTGACCGTAGCCGAGTGGGAAGAGACCACCAAGAAGGTTACCGCAAAGCTGCAGGCCAACATGAAGGAGCAGCGCTACAACCCGATTCACATGATGGCTGATTCCGGTGCCCGTGGTTCTATCAACCAGATCCGTCAGCTGGCCGGTATGCGAGGCCTGATGGCATCTGCCTCCGGTAAGACCATCGAAATCCCGATCAAGTCCAACTTCCGTGAAGGCCTGACCGTACTCGAATACTTCATCGCTGCCCGCGGTGCTCGAAAGGGCATGGCCGATACCGCACTGCGTACCGCTGACTCGGGTTACCTGACCCGCCGTCTGGTAGACGTTTCTCAGGACGTTATCATCCGTGAGGACGACTGTGGCGCAACCAAGGGTATCTGGGTAGAGGATATCAAGGAAGGCAACCAGATCATCGAGCCGCTGCGCGAGCGTCTGCTTGGCCGCTTCCCGGTTGACGATATCGTAAATCCGGAGACCGGCGAGGTCATCGTACCGAAGAGCAAGATGATGACCGAGGCTGACGCCGATGCGGTTGTCGGCGCAGGCATCACCCGCGTTCAGATCCGCTCCGTGCTCGAGTGCCGTGCCCGCAAGGGTGTCTGCGCGCACTGCTACGGCATCAACCTGGCAATGGGCACGCCGGTCGGCAAGGGCGAGGCTGTCGGTATCATCGCAGCACAGTCCATCGGCGAGCCGGGTACCCAGCTTACCATGCGTACCTTCCATACCGGCGGTGTCGCAGGTTCGGATATTACGCAGGGTCTTCCGCGAGTTGAGGAGCTGTTCGAGGCCCGCAAGCCGAAGAAGGCTGCAACGCTGGCCGAGATCGGCGGCGTGGTCTCCATCGAGGAGTCCAAGCGCACTACCGTCAAGACCGTCAACATCGTCAACCCGCAGACCGGCGATATGCGTTCCTACCAGCTGGCTTCGTCCTCCGGTATCCGCGTAACCGACGGTCAGGAGGTCCCGCAGGGCTTCCAGCTGAACGAAGGCTCGCTCAACCCGCATGACATTCTGCGTATCCTCGATCCTCGCGCCGTTCACGACTACGAGATCAAGGAAGTTCAGAAGGTTTACCGTCAGCAGGGCGTAGATATCAACGATAAGCATATCGAGGTTATCGTTCGTCAGATGATGCGCAAGGTTCGCGTTGAGGACGCAGGCGACGCTGAGGTTCTGCCGGGTTCTGTTATGGACTGGCTCGAGTTCGAGGATTACAACAACAAGGTGCAGGCACGCATCGACGCCGGCGAGGAAGGTCTCCGTCTGGCAATTGCGGAGCCGACCCTCATGGGTATCACCAAGGCATCCCTCGCAACCGATTCCTGGATGTCCGCTGCATCCTTCCAGGAGACCACCCGCGTACTGACCGACGCTGCGATCAAGGGCAAGGTCGATCCGCTGATGGGTCTGAAGGAGAACGTAATCATCGGCAAGTTGATTCCGGCCGGCTCGGGTGTGTCCGATTACTGCACCGGTCACTACGAGCAGACTGTAAATCTCGACTGATTTGCAGAAAGCCGAAAACGCTGTATAGATTAAACAAAACAGGGGAACACTGTAAGGTGTTCTCCTGTTTTTGCTTGTGCCGAATGGAAAATTGAGAATGGAGAATTACCGTGACGGTTTACGATGTTTCTCCGTTTCAATTTTATGCTGAATGGATACTGTAGGGTGCGACGACCTCGGCGCACCGTATCTATTCGGTCTGTACAATCCGCCCCGTAGGGGCGAACATTGTTCGCCCGCAAACCGATAACGACAGGCACATATTTATTAGTAAACCGTTTGCATAATGTTACCCCCGTAGGGGAGGCCATTGGCCTCCTGCGCTATGGTTAAACGGATGCGTGGGCGAGCACTGCTCGCCCCTACGGGATAACGTGTACCAATCGTTAGAAACGGTGCGCCGAGGTCGTCGCACCCTACGGTATAGCGCAATCATTGAATGTATCCTACGGAAACTCTTTTTGCCAGGTGTCAAATTTGTCTGGAAAAGAAAAATTTCGTAAAAAATAAAAAATTTCGAGAAAACACTTGACAACAGGGGGACAAACCCGTATACTATGGGAGTATGCCGTATAGGAGGAATATTATGCTTTCAGAACTTCACACGGCGCACAAGGTGATCGGTGTAAAGCAGTCGAAAAAAGCGATTCGGGACGGCGCAGCCGCACAGGTCTTTGTTGCGCTGGACGCAGAAAAACGAATCGTCGGACCGATTTATGAGCTTTGCAGTGAACACGGTATGGAAGTTACCGAGGTCACCACAATGACGGAGCTCGTCGATGCGGTCGGCATTGATGTCGGCGCGGCAGTAGTCGTTGTTCTGCACTGATTTTTCTTTGTTGAATCGCGCAAAACGCGCTTTTCATAAATATCTTTGAAAGAAGGAGGAAATAAAATGCCAACTTTTAACCAACTCGTCCGTAAGGGTCGTGAGGCAGTCGTTACCAAGTCTACGGCACCGGCTCTTCAGGTAGGCTACAACTCTCAGAAGAAGAAGGCTACCGATCAGTCCGCTCCGCAGAAGCGCGGCGTTTGCACCACGGTTAAGACCATGACCCCGAAGAAGCCGAACTCTGCTCTTCGTAAGGTAGCTCGTGTAAAGCTGACCAACCAGATGGAAGTTTCCGCTTACATCCCCGGTGAAGGCCACAACCTGCAGGAGCACTCTGTAGTTATGGTTCGCGGCGGTCGTGTAAAGGATCTTCCTGGTGTTCGTTACCACATCATCCGTGGTACTCTGGATACCCAGGGTGTTGCTAACCGTCGTCAGGCTCGTTCCAAGTACGGTGCTAAGCGCCCGAAGGCAGGCAAGTAATCTGCGCCTGACCGCGCATATCGTCGTTGCACCCACACTTGCGTACCTTTGTACGCGGCGTGCGGGATGCGCCTAGATCTGCACGATCATGCTTGATTACTCCTGTACAGTTACAATATGTGCTGTGCAGCCTGTAATGAGCCAACCCACAAGGTTTTGCGAGAAAGTTATTTTTCAGCAAAGCAGCTATGCTTTGTCTGAGGCATTTTAGTTCCGATTGCATAAATCGGGCCTTTACCTCGGACAGGCATGAACAACGGCGGTCAAAGATCCGCCGAAGTACCTATGAAATCAAATATTTTTGAAGGAGGGAAGTAAAGTGCCAAGAAGAGGTAATGTCCCCAAGAGAGACGTTCTGCCCGATCCGCTTTATAATTCCAAGCTCGTCACCAAGCTGGTAAACTCTATCATGCTCGACGGCAAGAAGGGCGTTTCGCAGAAGGTTGTTTATGGTGCTTTCGATATCGTTCGTGAAAAGACCGGTCGTGAACCGCTGGAGGTTTTCACCGAGGCTATGGAAAACATCATGCCGACCCTGGAAGTTAAGGCTCGCCGTGTAGGCGGCGCTACCTACCAGGTGCCGATGGAAGTTCGCCCGGAGCGTCGTCAGACCCTGGGCCTGCGTTGGATCACCAAGTACTCCCGCGCTCGTTCTGAAAAGACCATGCGTGAGCGTCTGGCAGGCGAGATCCTGGACGCTTGCAACAATCTGGGCGGTGCTGTTAAGAAGCGCGAGGATACCCACAAGATGGCAGAGGCGAACAAGGCGTTCGCACACTACCGCTATTAATCTGTCGGTTTCCGCATAACGCTTTGAAAGGAGAGCAATATGCCTAGAGAATATTCCCTGGAAAGAACCAGAAATATCGGCATCATGGCGCACATCGACGCCGGTAAGACCACTACCACCGAGCGTATTCTGTATTACACCGGTGTAAACCATAAGATTGGCGATACCCACGACGGTACCGCTACCATGGACTGGATGGAGCAGGAGCAGGAGCGTGGTATCACCATCACCTCCGCAGCTACCACCTGCCACTGGTCCGGCTCTACTCATCAGTTCCCGGAGCATCGTATCAACATCATCGACACCCCGGGCCACGTTGACTTTACCGTAGAGGTAGAGCGCTCCCTGCGTGTACTGGACGGTTCTGTAACCGTATTCTGTGCAAAGGGCGGCGTAGAGCCGCAGTCTGAGACCGTTTGGCATCAGGCTGACAAGTACAAGGTTCCGCGTATGGCGTTCGTAAACAAGATGGACATCATGGGTGCTGACTTCTACAACGTAGTCGGCATGATGAAGGACCGTCTGAAGTGCAACGCTGTTCCGGTTCAGCTGCCGATCGGCTCGGAGGATACCTTTAAGGGCATCATCGACCTGATCACCATGCGCGCTGAGGTTTACTACGATGACCTCGGCAAGGATATCCGCGACGAGGATATTCCGGCTGACATGATGGAGAAGGCTCAGCAGTACCACGACGAACTGTGGGAGCACGTTGCTGAGCTGGACGAGGACCTCATGATGAAGTACCTCGAGGGCGAAGAACTGACCATTCCGGAAGTTAAGGCTGCAATCCGCAAGGGCTGTATCGCCAACGAAATCGTTCCGGTACTCTGCGGCACCGCATACCGCAACAAGGGCGTACAGCCGCTGCTGGACGCTGTTATCGAATACATGCCGGCTCCGACCGACATCCCGGACATCAAGGGTGTAAACCCGCAGACCGACGAGGAGGATTCCCGTCCGTCTTCTGATGATGCGCCGTTCTCCGCGCTGGCGTTCAAGATCGCTACCGACCCGTTCGTTGGCCGTCTGACGTTCTTCCGCGTATACTCCGGCACCATCACCGCTGGTTCCTCCGTACTGAATGCTACCAAGGATCAGCGCGAGCGTCTGGGCCGTATTCTGCAGATGCACGCTAACCACCGTCAGGATATCGACTGCGTATATTCCGGCGATATCGCTGCGGGCATCGGCTTTAAGAACACCACCACCGGCGATACGCTGTGTGATGAGAAGCACCCGATCATCCTCGAGTCTATGGAGTTCCCGGACCCGGTTATCCGTGTTGCGATCGAGCCGAAGACCAAGGCTGGTCAGGAGAAGATGGGTATCGCGCTGGCTAAGCTGGCAGAAGAGGACCCGACCTTCAAGACCTACACCGATGAGGAAACCGGCCAGACCATTATCGCTGGTATGGGCGAGCTTCATCTGGAGATCATCGTTGACCGTCTGCTGCGCGAGTTCAAGGTAGAGGCTAACGTAGGTTCTCCTCAGGTTGCTTACAAGGAGACCATCCGCCGCTCCGCTGACGTTGATCAGAAGTACGCTCGTCAGTCCGGTGGTAAGGGCCAGTACGGCCATGTTAAGATCATCGTTGAGCCGAACGAGTCCGGCAAGGGCTACGAGTTCATCAACAAGATCGTTGGCGGTGCTATCCCGAAGGAATATATCGAGCCTGTTAATCAGGGTATCCAGGGCGCTATGCAGGCTGGTATCCTCGCAGGCTACCCGGTTGTTGACGTTAAGGTAACCCTGTATGATGGCTCTTACCACGAAGTCGACTCCTCTGAGATGGCGTTCAAGATCGCTGGTTCTATGGCGTTCAAGGAAGCTATGAAGAAGGCTGATCCGGTTCTGATGGAGCCGATCATGCAGGTTGACGTAATGGTACCGGAGGAGTACATGGGCGACGTTATCGGCGACCTGAACTCCCGTCGTGGTCAGATCCAGGGCATGGAGCCGCGCGGCGGCGTACAGGCTATCTCTGCCGGCGTTCCGCTGAGCGAGATGTTCGGTTACGCAACTGCTCTGCGTTCCCGCACCCAGGGCCGTGGCCAGTACACCATGCAGCCGAGCCACTACACTGAAGTGCCGAAGAGCATTCAGGAGAAGATCATCGACAACCGTAACAAAAACAACGACTAAAATCTGCTGCACCCTATTGCATTTTTTCTCGAAATGCAGTAAAATAAATGCAACATGACTTTTAATTCATTTTACGAGGAGGATATCCACAATGGCAAAGGAAAAATTTGACCGTTCTCTGCCGCACGTTAACATTGGCACCATCGGCCACGTTGACCACGGCAAGACCACTCTGACCGCTGCAATCACCAAGGTTCTGGCTCTCGAGGGCGATGCTGAGTATCAGGCATACGACGCAATCGACAAGGCTCCGGAGGAGAAGGAGCGCGGCATTACCATCAACACCGCACACGTTGAGTATCACACCGCTAACCGTCACTACGCTCACGTTGACTGCCCGGGCCATGCCGACTACGTTAAGAACATGATCACCGGCGCTGCTCAGATGGACGGTGCTATCCTGGTTGTATCCGCTGCTGACGGCCCGATGCCGCAGACCCGCGAGCACATCCTGCTGTCCCGTCAGGTAGGCGTTCCGTATATCGTTGTCTTCATGAACAAGGCTGATCAGGTAGACGACGAGGAGCTGCTCGACCTGGTTGAGATGGAGATCCGTGAGCTGCTGTCCTCTTACGATTTCCCGGGCGATGACGTTCCGGTAATCCGTGGCTCCGCTCTGAACGTTCTGACCTCTGACTCCACCGATCCGAACGCTCCGGAGTACAAGTGCATCCGCGACCTGATGGAAGCTGTTGACACCTATATCCCGACCCCGGACCGTGCTGCTGACAAGCCGTTCATCATGCCGGTCGAGGACGTATTCTCCATCACCGGTCGTGGTACCGTAGCTACCGGCCGTGTAGAGCGTGGCCAGCTGAAGATGGGCGAGGAAGTTGAGATCGTTGGTCTGATGGACGCTCCGCGCAAGACCGTTGTAACCGGTATCGAGATGTTCCGCAAGCTGCTCGACTACGCTGAAGCAGGCGACAACATCGGTGCTCTGCTCCGTGGTATTCAGAAGACTGAGGTTGAGCGCGGCCAGGTTCTGGCTAAGCCGGGCTCCATTCACCCGCACACCAAGTTCCACGGTCAGGTATACGTTCTGAAGAAGGAAGAGGGCGGTCGTCATACTCCGTTCTTCAACAACTACCGTCCGCAGTTCTACTTCCGTACCACCGACGTAACTGGCGTTATCACTCTGCCGGAAGGCACTGAGATGTGCATGCCGGGCGATAACGTTGAGATGGACGTTGAGCTGATCACCCCGATCGCTATCGAGGAAGGCCTGCGTTTCGCTATCCGTGAGGGTGGCCGCACCGTAGGTTCCGGCGTCGTAACCGCTATCAACGCTTAATTTCAGTTAAGCAATAGCATAACGCAATTTACAAGCTCCCATGCTTCGGCATGGGAGCTTTTTTGTGCGTAAAATCCTCTTTCCTGCGCATACTATGCGAGGGAGGGATGCAATTATGCCGGAAAATCATGAAAACCGCTATCAGCTCCGGGCGGCCGAGAAGGCGTTCGAGTGGCTGCGCCGCAGCAAACCGGCAGTGGCCGCGAGGGAACAGGAAAAGATGAGCGAGGGTATCGCGCTGCCGCCCAATGAACGGGATTGCGGCACCGCCTGTTCCATGCAGGGCACCGATCGGGAAACGCTCAACGAGTGGTGCAAAGAGCACGAAACCTGAAAAAGAGACGCGAAAGCGTCTCTTTTGAGGCTGTCGAAAAACTATCGTTTTCCGAGCAGCCTCGCTCGAAACCACGCTCGAGCGAATACTGAAGAAACCGCGCCCTACGGGCACATTTTTCTTCCTTGTATAAATTCCGAGATACATGCTCCCGGAATTTATGAATTTGCTTCGCAAATTCTATTTTATGCGTGCTGCCGCACGAAGCGTGAAAATTAAAATAATACTTTTTTGACAGACTGAAAAAGAGACGCGAAAGCGTCTCTTTTTCAGAAATGGAGAGTTGAGAATGGGAAATGAAATTTGGTTATCGTTCTATCATCACGTTCATTCTCCATTCTCAATTTTCAATTATCCCCGGATTTTCTGCTCGGTTTACTTATCCGAACAATTGTGCTATACTATATAATAACAAAGTATTCCCTCCGTGCATAGGATGATGGCAGGAGGGAACGCTCATGTCTGTTTTTCTGCAATCGGTTCTGGCGGTATTTGCCGCGGTGGGATTTTACACCGTGCTGCACACGGTGTACGAGATCGTCTCCGCACGGCTGCTGCGGCTGCACGGCTCGGCGGAGCTGACGCTGTACGGCGATGGCTGCGATGCTGTCAGTGAACACCTGATCCGCGCGGCACTGCGCGTGCGGCGGCAGTATTTTCCCGGTCTGTTGATTACATTTGTCGAAATCGGCAGCGGACAGGGACAGAACATCGCCAAGTACATGGCGGCACGGCAGGACATAACCTATCTGGAATGACAAGTTGGGACGGTGGGACGTTGGACGAAAGAGAATATTTGATCGTGCGCGGCACGGTGCAGCAGATCGTTTACTACAACGACGAAAACGGCTATGCCGTGCTGCGCCTTGCTGCGGAAAACGGAGCCGAGGTCACGGCGACCGGCACGTTTCCCAACATTGGACTGGGTGAGGAGGTCATTCTGACTGGCTGCTGGGTGACGCACCCGACCTACGGCGAGCAGTTTGCGACCGAGGCGTTTGAGCGCCGGCTGCCGACTTCGGTGCGCGGCATCGCGGAGTACCTCGGTTCGGGCCTGATTCGCGGAATCGGTCCGCGGCTGGCGGCAAAAATTGCGGAAAAGTTCGGTGAGGACACGTTTGACATTCTTATGCACGAGCCGGAGCGTCTGTCGGAGCTGCGCGGCATTACCGACCGCAAGGCGAAGGAGATCGGCCGTCAGTTCACCGAACAGAGCGAAATGCGCCTGCTGATGGACTTCCTGAGTGAACACGGTCTGCCGGTCGCGCTTACGCCGCTGCTGTACAAGCGCCTGCACGACAGCGCCATCGACGCGCTGTGCGAGAACCCGTATCTGCTGTGTGACCCATACTATGATGTGGATTTCAAGCTGGCGGACGGTCTGGCGATGGAGCTTGGACTGTCGCTGCTGAGCGATGAGCGCGTGGACGCGGGCATTCTGTATACGCTGACCTTCAACCTGAACAACGGCCACACGTTCATCCCGGTGGAAAAGCTGCTGTACGCGGTGTGCATGCTGCTGAGCGACGATGACGTGGTCGTGGACGAGGACCGGGCGCTGCACGGCATTGCCCGTCTGGAGGAGAAGGGGCGGCTGGTGCGTGAGCACATCGCAGGCCGCGATGCGGTCTATCTGCGCGATATGCACGACGCGGAGGCCTACCTTGCCGAAATGCTCGGCTACATGGCAGAGCGCAATTATGAGTACGATTTTGACGTGGATGAGCTGCTTTCCGCGCTTTTGGAGAGCAGTGAGTTCACTTTTTCCGAGAAACAGCAGCTTGCGATTTCAACGGCTGCACGCAATGGTCTGGTTATCCTGACCGGCGGCCCGGGCACCGGCAAAACGACTACGGTGCGCGGCATCCTGCAGGTGTTTGAGGCACTGGGACTGGACACGCTGCTCGCCGCGCCGACCGGCCGCGCGGCAAAACGTCTTTCCGACCTGACCGGCATGGAGGCAAAAACCATTCACCGGCTGCTCGATGCAGGCTTTGCGGGCGGCGGACGCACGGTGTTTGCCCGCAGTGTGACCAATCCGCTCGAGTGCGACGCGGTCATTCTGGACGAGGTGTCCATGGTGGACATCACGCTCATGCAGGCGCTCATCAATGCGCTGCCGCACGGTGCGCGGCTCGTGCTCGTCGGTGATGCCGATCAGCTGCCGCCGGTCGGTCCGGGCAACTTCCTGCGCGACCTGATCACCTCACATCGGGTGCCGACCATTCAGCTGACCGAGATTTTCCGTCAGGCGCAGCAGTCGGATATTGTCATGAACGCGCACGCGGTCAACGCGGGTGAAATGCCCAGACCATCCGGTGCGGACGGCGACTTTTTCATCATGAAACGGGCGGAGCCGACGTCTGTTATCGAAACGGTGGCACAGCTTTGCGCTCAGAGACTGCCCAAGCACTACGGCTTCACTCCTGCACAGATACAGGTGCTTTCGCCTGCCAAGCGGCACGGCAGCGGAACCATTCCGCTCAACCGCCGTCTGCAGGAGGCACTCAATCCACCAAGTGAAAGCAAGCTGGAAAAGCGCTTCGGAGACACCATTTTCCGCGAGGGCGACCGCGTGATGCAGGTGCGAAACAACTACGACATCGTGTGGGAAAAGCAGGGGGACGACGAGCAGGGAACCGGCGTGTTCAACGGCGACGTCGGCGAGATCATCCGCATTTTTCCGCAGCAGGAGTGCATGGTGATTCGCTTTGACGACCGCATTGCGACTTACACCTTCGATATGCTGAACGAGCTGGAGCTGGCGTATGCCGTTACCGTACATAAATCGCAGGGCAGCGAGTTTGACGCGGTGGTGCTCGCTCTGTCGGACGGTCTGCCGCGCAAGCTGCTCACGCGCAATATTCTCTACACCGCGATCACACGCGCGAAGCGCCTGCTCGTTATCGTCGGCAGTCAGGATGTGGTAGCGTATATGGTAAATAACAACCAGAAGGGCAGACGGTACAGCGCGCTGAAAGCCCGTCTTAGGTTAGCTGAAACGCAGTAAAAGGTGCTGATAAAATGCAGAAGAAAGAGAAAAATACCCGCAAGGGATTTACGCTGGTGGAATTGATCGTTGTGCTGGTCATTCTGGCGATCCTTGCGGCATTTATGATACCGGCGCTGATACAGTATATCGAGAGAAGTCTGGAGGCATCCGACCTTATCGAGGTGCGGGCGGCGTATGTTGATGTGCTGGCTGCGGTTACGGAGCAGGACAGAGACAACATGAGCAAGACGGTCAAGCTGAAGCAGAAGCAGGATGACTGGCAGTCGAGAGATCCCATTACAATTGCAGGCATTACCCATTGTAAGACGCAAGGAGATACCGCAAACTGGAAAGGAATCCCTGCCGCGGGCGGGGAATGCAAGGTGTACTACGACAGCGCAGCGGCTGTGATCGTGTTTGACTGGAAAGGCAAGAGCACACCGGGCAACACGATCGACTGGAACGAGAATCTGCATGGCATACTCGAGAAGACCGACATTTTACAGAACCTGAAGAATAATCAGATTTTTGAGATCGACTCGAAGTGCCCCAATTCCAGTATGGTGCCCAAGGTGGAGCAGCAGATTAAAAGCGACAGTCTGCTGAACAGGGGCACATGGGCGTTTCTCGGCAGTTCCACGAACAAGAGCAACCGCTATTTGTTCTGGACATCGGTCGATACAGATGCCGTCGGTGCGGCAAAGCAGATACCGGTCATTATCAGCCCGGCGAGCGGCGGCTATTACATCTCTGAAACGACCACCGCGACCCGAGTTAACAACGGCCAAAAATATGTTGCGATTGCGGACCATATCAACAGTTACAGCACCTTTAAGGAGTATACCAAAGACAAGACGAAATATAACACGCTGGCGGAGGCTTATGCAGCCTATAAAGAACAGGTGGAAGACAACGCAAAATACACGCAGTATAAGGACACGCTGCCGGAGTGATGCCATTTTCTCTGTCGAATTTTGGGTATTTGCCCCGGAGTCTTGCAAATGGCGCACAAAATCTGTATAATGGTAATACTGTCAATCCACGCGAACAGAGCGCGGAGAAAGGAATGAAATATGGCTTCTTTTCTGCAAAGAATCGCGAAAAAGATGTCGCTTTTTTCGAGCGATATCGGCATCGACCTCGGCACGGCAACCGTGCTGGTCTATGTCAAGGGCAAGGGCGTTATACTTAACGAGCCGTCCGTTGTGGCGGTGGACAAGGTTTCCGGCAAAATCCTTGCCGTGGGCGAGGAAGCGCAGAGCATGCTTGGCCGTACACCGGGCAACATTGTCGCCATCCGTCCGCTGCGCGAGGGCGTTATTTCGGATTACGAGATGACCGAGCGCATGATCAAGGAATTCATCGCAAAGGTGCAGGGTATCCAGCTGTTCAAGCCGAATGTGGTCATTTGCGTGCCGTCCATCATCACCGAGGTGGAGGAGCGTGCCGTCATTGATGCGGGCACGCAGGCGGGCGCAAAGCGCGTTTTTCTGGTCGAGGAGCCGGTCGCGGCGGCCATCGGCGCGGGCATCAACATCAACAGGGCCAACGGCAATCTGGTGGTCGATATTGGCGGCGGCACGACCGACGTGGCGGTTATTTCGCTCGGCGGCATTGTCGAGTCCACGTCCATCAAGGTCGCGGGCGATAAGTTCGACGAGGCCATTGTCAAGTACGTCCGCCGTAAGCACAATGCGCTGATCGGCGACCGCACGGCAGAGGAGATCAAGCGCACGGTCGGCTGTGTATCCGCGCAGCGAGGAAGCGATCATGGAGGTCAGGGGACGCTGTCTGATGACCGGTCTGCCGCGCACGTTTACCGTAAGCTCGAGTGAGATTCTCGATGCGCTCGAGGAGGTCTCCTCGGCGATCGTCGAGGCGGTGCACTGGGTGCTCGAGCGCACACCTCCCGAGCTGACCGGCGACATTTCCGCCAACGGCATCACCATGACAGGCGGCGGTTCGCTGATTTGGGGCTTCGATAAGCTGATCGCCTCCAAGACCGGCATTCCGACGCGCGTCGCGGACGAAGCGGTTTCGTGTGTGGCTTACGGTACCGGCAACTGCCTGGAAAACCTGTCGAAAATGCAGGACGGTACGATGAATCTGTCGCGGCAAAGACAAATGAAAGCGCGCTGACGCTTTATAGGGGGTACTCATACCCCTTATATACGGCAGGCAGTTCCGGAAGGAAAATCTGTCATGCGGATGCAATTTGCAAGCAAATTGAAATTTTAAGATTGGCTTTATTGTGGGGCAGGTGAATCTTGATGAGTAAAAACGTAGTTGCAACCATTCGAGAGGACGCACCGTTCGTACCGGCGGGACGCTATTACTTATTTTCCGAGCCGGCGGCGTGGACGCTGATGCCGACCGACGAGGGCAGCGGGCAACTGCCGCTCACGCTGGATAAGGGCGCGTACACGCTTACCGCGGACGCGGTACCGACCGAGCCGGACGAAATGCAGGGCATGCTTCGTGTGTACAAGCTGCGCCCGATTGCGCTGACCCTGACCGACAGCAGCGGAAACCATGCCGCGCTTTCCGTGTCCTACGGCGCGGACAATCTTGCGGTGCTGCAAAGCTGGGGATACGACTGCCGCAGTGCCGGTGAGCCGACGGACAAGCCTGCGGAAACCTTCACGGTTGCCGTTAAAAACGGCGGCGGACTGCTGCCGAAGGGCAAGCTGGAGGTCTGGCGCGACGGCGATGCGCTGCGCTTTTTCCGTCGGGATAAGGGTCTCTACACGGGCAAGGGCAGCCTGCAGATTGGTGAGCTGCCCATCAGGCTCATTCGGTTTTACCGCCTGTGCGGCGGCATACGCACGGAAACGCGCGTATCCGGCGGCGGTGTGAGCGTGGACCGCGAAGCGGCCTACTGGTCGCAGTGGGAGCATCCGTTTTCGCTCAATCCGCACGGCCGCGCGATAGAGGCGGCGGTGCAGGCTGAGCCGATCAAAACCGAGCAGATCCAGCACGACGAACGCTATGTGCAGCTTCGCGTGCGCGTAAACGGCGGCTTCTGCGAGATGCAGTTTACACCGGACAGCCTTGCGGTGTTTGACGCGCTCATCCCGAACCTCGAGTTTGATGAGGTGGCGCTGACCGACCGCACGCCGACGCCGGTCGAGCAGCTTGATATCCTCGCCGGACTGTGCGGCCGCGGCTTTGTTACGCGGGAAGAATTTGAGCAGGCGAAAGCACGTCTGCTCGGGAAAATCTGAGGAATTTATGACCGAACAGGAAAAATACATGAAGGCCGCACTCAAGCTGGCGCAAAAGGCGGCGGACGAGGGCGAAGTGCCGGTCGGCGCGGTGGTTGTCTGCGACGGCAAAATTGTCGGACGCGGACGCAACCGCCGGGAAACAAAGAAAAACGCACTGCACCATGCAGAAATCGAGGCCATCGAGAAGGCGTGCAAAAAGCTGGGCGGCTGGCGGCTGCACCGCTGCGATCTGTACGTTACGCTCGAGCCGTGCCCGATGTGCGCAGGCGCGCTTATCAACTCGCGCATGAAAACCGTGTACTACGGTGCACCCGACCCGAAGGCCGGCTCGTGCGGCTCGATGATAAACCTGTTCGCACTGCCGTACAATCATCAGCCCGCGCTGGTGAGCGGCGTGCTGGAGCAGGAATGCGCGGACATTCTGCGGAATTTCTTCCGCGAGCTGCGCAAAAAGCGGAAAGAGATCCGCAAATTAGAGAAATCACGCGTCGAAGAACAATCATGACGCTTGATTATAGTATGTAAGTCGTGCCGATATTGCAGTTTACTCAATACGCGGCACAGAAAAAGGGGAAAAATAAACAATGCCAAGAGAAAGACTCGGTTCACGTCTCGGCTTCATCCTGCTTTCCGCAGGCTGCGCCATCGGCGTGGGCAACGTATGGAAGTTTCCGTGGATGGTCGGTCAGTACGGCGGCGGCGCGTTCGTCGTGTGCTATGTGCTGTTCCTGCTCATCCTCGGTCTGCCGATCATGACGATGGAATTTGCCATCGGCCGTGCGAGCCAGAAAAGTCCGGTGCGGGCGTATCAGGCGCTCGAGAAGCCGGGCAGCAAGTGGCACATCCACGGCTATCTGGCGATGATCGGCAACTACCTGCTGATGATGTTCTACACCACCGTGTGCGGCTGGATGCTGTACTACTTCTACCTGACGGTCAGCGGCCGATTTGTCGGCGCGACCAGTGAGCAGGTGCAGGCAGCCTTTCCGGAAATGCTCGGCAAGCCGGTGGTTATGACGGTCTGCATGGTTGCGGTCGTTATCGTCGGCTTTATGATCAACTCGTTCGGTCTGCAGGGCGGTCTGGAGCGCGTTACCAAGGTGATGATGATCATTCTGCTGGCCATCATGGTTATTCTGGCGATCAACAGCATCATGACCGAAGGCTCGGGCGAGGGTCTGCGCTTCTATCTGATTCCGGATCTCGGCCGTATGCAGGAGTGCGGCATCGCCAATGTTATCGTTGCCGCGATGAATCAGGCGTTCTTCACGCTGTCGCTCGGCATCGGCGCGATGGCTATCTTCGGCAGCTATATCGGCAAGGGCCGTGCGTTGCTCGGCGAGGCCGTCAATGTTGCGATTCTGGATACGTTCGTAGCATTTACTGCCGGTCTGATCATCTTCCCGGCGTGCTTTGCCTTCGGCGTGGCACCGGACAGCGGTCCGAACCTGATCTTCGTCACGCTGCCGAATATCTTTAACCACATGGCGCTCGGCCGCCTGTGGGGCAGCCTATTCTTCGTATTCATGGCGTTTGCGGCCTTCTCGACCGTCCTCGCTGTGTTCGAGAACATCATGTCCTGCTGCATGGACCTGACCGGCTGGAGCCGCAAAAAGACCGCAGCCATCAACATCGTGCTGATGATCCTGCTGTCGCTGCCGTGCGTGCTCGGTTTCAATGTCTGGTCCGGCTTCCAGCCGTTCGGCGCAGGCTCGAACGTGCTCGACCTCGAGGACTTCCTCGTGTCCAACATCTGGCTGCCGCTCGGTTCGCTGGTTTACCTGCTGTTCTGCACCTCCCGCTGCGGCTGGGGCTGGAAGAACTTCAAGGAGGAGGCCAACGAAGGCGGCGGACTCAAGGTCAAGGATAATATCCGCTTCTATGTAAGCTATATCCTGCCGATTATCGTGCTCATCATCTTTGCACTCGGCATTAAGGATAAGTTCTTCTAAAGAAATGCGAAAAGCACCGCGAAAGCGGTGCTTTGAGGCTGTCGAAAAACTTTGTTTTCCGAACAGCCTCTCGCTCGAAACCACGCTTTCGAGCGAATCTCGAAGAAAAACCGCGTCCTGCGGACACATTTTTTCTTCCCTTGTATAAATTCCGAGATACATGCTCCCGGAATTTATGAATTTGCAAAGCAAATTCGATTGAATGCGTGCTGCCGCACGAAGCATAAAAATCGAATATTGCTTTTTCGACAAGCTGAAAGCACCGCGAAAGCGGTGCTTTTTTCGTATCCGGAGCAGTGATTGAGAATTGAAAATGGAGATTGACCCTGCGGTGAAGCAATGTGCAGATGGGTTGCACGGCGGGGCACCCCAGTGTGGCTTCTCTTGCCCTTAGGGCAATTTGTCTTGTGCCGCGGGTGCGGCGAACTTCTCAGCCAAAGGTTGGCTCCAATTTCGCATCCGATAGCACGCATATAAACCCCAATCCCGCATAAGCTGTTGCAAGAAGCAAAAAGGGAGGCGCCCGCCATGCAGGAGGAAAAAAGCGCAGTCTATACCGTAATCTTAGGCGTATGCCTGCTCCTGTGCCTGCTGATGCTGGGAAATATGCTGATGGGCAGGGCGGATACCAGCACAGCGCCTGCCGCACCCGAGGAGGGCGATGCAATGGAATTTCACATCACGGAGGACGATATCGCGTCTGTGCTGACCGAAGCGCTGCCGTTTCCGGTCGAGGACACGGCGGTCAAAATCAGCCGTGACGGCACGATCGCCGTGACGGCTGCCGTAACCCGTCAAGCACTGACGGAAAGCAATCTGGTACCCGGCAAGCTGCGCACGGCGCTGCTGTTTCTGCCGGAGCGCTGCAAGCTGTACGGCGCGTGGAGCGCAGCTGTTTCAAACGGCAAACTCAGCCTTGCCTACCGGACCATCAAGCTGGAAGGCTTCACCTTGCCCGAGCAGACCGCTCAGGCACTTTCCGATGCGTTTGCCGCACAGTGGAATACCCGCATGGAACAGCGGGACTTCACGCCGCAGACCATACAGTGGCAGGACGGGGAAGCGGTGCTGCTGGGATAACCGCTCTCAACAGGCAAAAGAAAAATCCCTTCGGAAAACCGAAGGGATTTCTGGTATGTAACCTTACTCAAAAATTACGCGGCCTGCGCCCTGATAGCGGGTCGCATAGCTGCCGGTCAGCGACGAGTACTTAACCACATCGCCCGTGCTGGGTGCGTGGATGAACTGGTTACTGCCGACATAAATGCCTACGTGGCTGATGGACGAGGTGCTGCTGCCGAAGAATACCAGATCGCCCGGCAGAAGGTCGTCGCGGGAAACACGGGTGGTGGCATCATACTGTGCCTGAGCGACACGCGGGATGGAGCCGACCGTGTTCTTGAACACATAAGAGGTGAAGCCGGAGCAGTCAAAGCCGCTCGGCGTGCTGCCGCCGTATACATACGGAACACCGAGGAACTGCGCTGCATAGTTCAGCACGCTCTGGCGCTTTGCGCTGATCGAGACAGAAGCTGCGGTGTTCGACGGGCTGATTGCCGTACCGGACGAAGCAGTTACGAGGTAGTCCGCACTGATGTAGCCGGTCTTGCCTGCGTAGGATACCTTGCTCCAGCCGTTAGACGTGCTGAGCACGGTAACAGCGGTGCCGTTCTTCAGCTCACCGAGAATGGTGGAAGAGGTGCTTGCCGCAGAGCGGAAGTTTACGGTAGAGGAGCACTTAACTACTGCTGCCGTACCGGTGGACGCGGACGTGTTATTGGATGCCGAACCGGTGGTCGATACATAATCCTGCTTGATGTAGCCGGTCTTGCCGGAGCAGTTTACCTTGCACCAGCCGTTCGCGGTGCTGACAACGGTAACTGCGGTGCCGTTCTTCAGCTCTGCCAGAATGGAAGAGGAAGTATTGGCCGCGGAACGCAGGTTTACACTCGAGGAACACTTCACCGTACCGGCGGTGCCGGTCGTAGAGGTAACGGTGTTTGACGGAGCGATGGCGGTGCCGGCGGAGCTGCTTGCGAGCGTGATATAATCCGGATGGATATAGCCGGTCTTGCCATTGTATGTAACCTTGTACCAGCCGCTGCTTACGCCGACTACATTTACCTTGGTGCCGTTCTTCAGCTCACCGTAAGAGGTGGACGAGGTGTTCGGCGCCGAACGGAAATTTACATTGCTCGAGCACTTTACAGTGCCGGTGCCGAGTGCAACGTCGGTTGCGGTGGTGCCGGTCAGGTACTCGCCGCTGACGTAGCCTTCCTTGCCGTTTACGGATACCTTGTACCAGCTGGAGCTGTTATTCAGTACCGCAACCGTGGTACCCTTGGAGAGGGTCGTGATCACTGCACCGCCGGGGGACTGACGCAGGTAAAGCGAATCTGCGTTTACCTTGGCCTGAAATACTGCCAGCGAGTTCGGCAGGACCATCGACATCGCAAGTGCACCGGAAAGTGCGAAGCGAGCGAGTTTTTTAGAAAAAGACATGAAATTGAAGCCTCCGTTTCAAAATGGGAGAAAACAGCCTTTACACTGCCGCAGAAAACTGCGGTGAAGTCTTACTTCGTGTGCAGTGCTCTGCCGAGCCAGATGGATGCAATATCCATCGCTGCCCACATGCTGTTCTTCTCGGTTTTCTTGACGATACGCTCTTTCATACGTACGTTGGGATCGGTCTGCTGAAGCTGTACGGATACACGCTTTGCAACCGGCAGACCCTTGTAATCACTAGATTCGAGGATCTGCATCATAATGATGTGAGAGTCACTCATCGAGCCGTAATAGATGATGTTTTCCTTACGCATCAGCGGGTGACCCTTGTATTCCAGAAGGTTATTCTTCTTGGTGGTAGGCATTATCTGCACTCCTTATAGTTACAAAATGGTTACATTTCAAAGTTACATTACGGTTACAGTATAGCATGCTCGAACCGGTTTGTCAAACATTGTTTTGAAATTTCGCATTTTTGTGATAAAATAGAGCCTGTCAAACGCGAAAAAAACGCAGGAATCGACAGCGAAAATCCACAGCGGCCGCACGCGCACGAGAGTAAGGTTACAGACGCTGTAACCCAATCGAACACCTTATTATATTAGGGGATTCGCAAGCGCGCAGCGGGCCGCTGAGAGCAAAGGAATGTACATTTGTGAAATTTGCTTTTTTCACCTTGGGCTGCAAGGTTAATTTATTTGAGACGCAGGCGCTCAGTCAGCTGGCGCAGGCGCGCGGACATGAGATCGTGGATAAGGGCGCGGACGCCGTGATCGTCAACACCTGTACGGTAACATCGGTGTCCGACCATAAGAATATCCGCGCGTTCCACAAGCTGCGGAGAGACAATCCGAACGCGGTTATCGCGGCGTGCGGCTGCTTTGCACAGACCGACCCGGAGCGTGTCCGCGCCACCGGCGAAATCGACCTTATCTGCGGTACCAGAGACAGGGCGCAGGTGATCGGCCTGTGCGAGCAGGCCGTCAGCGGACAGGCCGTACAGGTGCATGAGAGCGAGGACAGCGGCTTTGAGACTCTGCCTGCCGGTATCCCGCACGGCCGCACGCGCGCGCTGCTCAAGATCGAGGACGGCTGCAACAATTTCTGCACCTACTGCATCATTCCGTATGCGAGAGGGCGGGTGCGCTCTCTGCCGGTCGAGCAGGCGCTCGAGCAGACGGCGCGGCTGGCTGACGCGGGCGTGCACGAGATCGTGCTGACCGGCATCGAGATCGCGTCCTACGGCAAGGACTTCGAGCCGCAGGTGCCGCTCACCGAGCTGCTGGAGAAGCTGCTGACCGCGCAGCCGAACGTGCAGTTCCGGCTCGGCTCCCTCGACCCGCGGGCGGTGGACGATGCGTTTTGTGAACGGCTTGCCGGCTTTGACAATCTCGCACGGCATTTTCATTTGTCCATGCAGAGCGGCTGCGATACCGTTCTCCAGCGCATGAACCGCCACTACACGAGCGAGGAATTTTACCGGTGTGTCGAGCGGCTGAGACGTGCGTTTCCGGACTGCTCGGTTACGACCGATTTGATTGTCGGCTTTCCGGGCGAGACCGAGGACGAGTTTACGCAGACGCTGGCCTTTCTGGAGAGATGCGCGTTCGCGTCCGTGCATGTATTCCCGTATTCCGTACGCGAGGGCACAAAGGCGGCTGCCATGCCGGGTCAGCTCGATCAGCAGACCAAAACCGCCCGCGCCGAGCGGGCAAAGCAGGTGGCGGAGACACTCAGCGCTGCCTATCGAAAGCAGTTTGTCGGCCGCACGCTGTACGTGCTGCCCGAGCACCCGACCGGCGGCCTGTGGGCGGCGCACGGACGCTACGGCTTTCCTGTATATATAGAGGATAAGGCGGAGAAAAATCATCCGGTCACCGTAAAGGTTATCGGTCTGCACAAGGACGGCGTATTGGCGAAAATTGAAAATTGAGAATGGGGAATGTGTAACCATTTTCGGCCTCTTACCATAGAATGTAATGAAATCTTTGATAGGAGGAAATGACAGTATGTGTTCTTCTAACAGCTTCTGGGGCGAAAATTCTTGGTGGTGGATCATCATCCTGATCATCCTGATCTGGGTATGCTGCGGTCAGGGTAGCGGCGGCTGTGGTTCCTGCGGTACCTGTGGTGATAATACCTGCGGCGGCTGCGGTAATTGCGGCAACTGCTGCTGCTGAGCGGCCGACATATCCACAGAAGGGAGAGGCACCGCGTGAGCGGTGCCTTTTTCGTTTTCTCGGCATAGGGCAACTGAGGAAATGCGAACCGCGCAGGCGGTTTTTTCGGCACCGGCTGAGCGGGGTACTCGAACTGCCGCAGGCGTGTTCGCCCCTAACGGGCGGGAAGTTTTTCGCTGAACCTCAGCGGGGAGTGCGCCTACCCGGCGGGGGCACAAGAGGGTAGACACCTGCGGTTTCCACCCTCTGATTTTCTCCCCTTTCCCTTGAGAGTCTGGCGCAGATTTCCTATATGTGACCGCTGCGAAAAGGGGAACGGCAGTCGGGTTACTCTTGTGTTTGTTTCGCAAAATATTCGCAGTTCACAGACAGCGTACTGCTACACAGACCAGAAACCTCCGCTGGGCGCGGCATAGCAGTGCCCAGCGGAGGTTTTCTGATCTGTGTAGCAGTAATGTATCTGACACTGCGAACAGGTTGCGAAAGACACGGAAGAAAAAATCCTCTGCCGTACCCCTTTTCGGAGCGGTCACATGTAGGTAATCTGCGCCGGGCTAACAAACAAGGGAAAGGTAGGAGTTCAAAGAGGAAGGAAAACCGCAGGTTGTCCTTCCTTTTTGCCCACCGCCGTGGGTACGGCGTCGTCCCCGCGGCGGGTGCCGCGACGCTCCCGCCGCAGCGGCGGCGAATCTCCCGCTGAGGTTCAGCGAAAAACTTCCTGCCCGGAAAGGGTGAACCCGCCTGCGGCAGTTCGAGTGCCCCGCTGAATCGGTGCAGAAAAGGAGCCGCCCCGTTAGGGCGAACACGCTAACGCAGTTCGAGCACCCCGCTCAGCAGGTGCAGAAAAGGAGCCGCCCCGTTAGGGCGAACCCGCTGACGCAGTTCGAGCACCCCGGTCCGCCGGTGCAGGAAAAGGAGCCGTACCGTCAGGGCGAACCCGCCTGCGGCAGTTCGTGTGCCCAGGTCAACCGGTGCAGGAAAGTGCCAGGTTCAACCCGCGATAAAAATTTTCAAGAAAATATGCGTTACCCTCTTGCAAAATACGCGAAAATAAGGTATTATATACAAGCACTGTTTTGTATGAACAGTCGAATGATGCTTAATGATGTAAAAAATACTATTATTTGGAGGCATAGCGATTATGACCGCAGGTGAATTTCGTAACGGCGTAACTTTTGAAATGGACGGTCAGGTACAGCAGGTTATTGAGTTCCAGCATGTAAAGCCGGGCAAGGGCGCTGCTTTTGTTCGTGTCAAGATGAAGAACGTCGTAACCGGTGCGGTTACTGAGACCTCCTTCAACCCGACTGCTAAGTTCGAGGAGGCTTTCGTAGAGCGCCGCGAGATGCAGTATCTGTACAATGAAGGTGACCTGTACTACTTCATGGACAACGAGACCTACGAGCAGATCCCGATCAGCAAGGATACTCTGGGCGACGATTTCCGCTTCGTGAAGGAGAACGAGAACGTTAAGGTTCTTTCCTACAAGGGCAGCGTTTTCGCAGTTGAGCCGCCGCTGTTCGTTGAGCTCGAGATCACTGAGACCGAGCCGGGCGTTAAGGGCAACACTGCTACTAACGTACTCAAGCCCGCTACCGTTGAGACCGGTGCTGTTGTTAAGGTTCCGATCTTTATCGAGCAGGGTGAGCGCATCCAGATCGACACCCGTACCGGTGAGTATCTGGGCCGCAGCAAGACCAAGTAAAAATTTGCAGCCAACAGGGATGGCAGCCGCCATCCCTGATTTGGACATTTAGCTCAGCTGGAAGAGCATCCGCTTGACGTGCGGAAGGTCAGCGGTTCGAACCCGTTAATGTCCACCACCAAGCCACTCATTTTGAGTGGCTTTTTCTTTTGTCTGCACAAAAGCAGCTGAGACCCCACATCTCAGCTGCTTCTATTTTCGTCCCACATTTTGCTTTTACTCTCTGTGCTGCCGCTATCCTTCGGCAGCTGCCTTTTATTGCTCGGTCTCGCGGATATATTTGAAAACCGAGTGCTCCAGATAAAATTGCACGTCACCCTCTGTCAGCGCATACGGCTTGTGGCCGTCAATGCACAGCCAGTATCGTCCGTCCGCACTTTGCTTGAGATAGGCATTCTCGTCGTTAAAATAGACGGTCGAGCTGCTGTCAGGCTCGGCCGGCGGCTCGAATGCCGGCTGCGGCAGCACCGCATACGACAGTGCCAGCAGGACGGCAAAGCTGCCGATGAGTACGGCGCTTGCGGTTCGGCCGTTCGGTTGCTCTGCGCAGGCGAGCACGGCGGTGAATCGCTCCCGCATGGCTTTGTCCGCCTCGGCGCGAAACAGGGCCGTGGACGGCTGCGGCACCGGCTGCTGTGTGCAGCCTTGCTTCATCGCGGAGAGGATGGCGCGCAGATAGGCTGTGCGTTCCTGCGCATTCAGCGTCTGTGCAATCGCACGGTCGCACTTAAGCTCGAGCGTCTGTTCCAAATCCTTCTGCAGCAGGTATACGACCGGATTCCACCAGAAAATGATGCAGTACAGCGTTACGAGCAGCTTGACAGCCGTATCATGGTTGAGAAAATGCGTGTACTCGTGCAGCAGAATGTAATGCAGCTCGGCATCTGTGTACGTCTTGTCCGGCAGAATGATATATCGGCGCAGCACACCTACGCCAAAGGCGGATTCGATATTCGCGGCTGTACGTCCGCGAACTTTGATGGTGCGGCTGGTCTGCCGCCGGATCTCGCTCAGCAGGGAAGCCGCGCGGCTGTCCCATGGCCTGGCTTGCCGCGCAGCGCGGATGGCTTTGCGATACTGCAGCGCGTAACGAATCAGCAGAAAAACTGTGCCGAACAGCCAGATTGCACACAAAAGCAGTCCGACCGGCAGGTGTGTGACCGGCTCAGGCTTGCGCGTCAGAAAGCTGTAGATGCGCGGATACACGACGCTGTCGCTCACAATCACTGTGTGCGGAAACTCGAGCGGCAGCAGCAGGCGCGCGGCGCAGAACAGGTACAGCAGCACCATGGTCAGCACGCCGAAATGCGGCCGGAAGCGTGTGCGCCGCACAAGATAGATTACAATAATCAACAAACTGCTCCAAAAAAGTGCAGATATAAAGGAAAACAGGGTTATTTGCATATTATTTCTCTTCTTTGTTCTGCAGCGCAGCTTCGTACTGATCGACCATTTTTTCCAGTTCGGCAATCAGCTTTTCTTCCTGCTCGGATTCGTTTGATTTGGCAGGTTTTTTGAACAGCGCCACGGCGATTCGGGCAAACAGGGCCTGGTTCACGCCTTGCTCCTCGAGCATGTTCGCCAGAAATTCGTCCTTGGTGTAGCAGGGGACGAACTGCCGCGACTGATAGCGTCCGTTCTGCAGCAGACCGCTGACCTGCACCATGCCTTTTTTGACAAGCTGACCGAGCAGTTTGTCGATATAATTGGTGTTCCAGCGGGCTTCCGTAACTTTTTTGGCAAGCTGCAGCGTTGTGAGCGGACGGTTTTCCCGCCATAAGGTGTCCATCAGAATTTCCTCGGAATTGGACAGCTTGAAGCGCTTCATTGACCTCACCTCTGTTTGGATAATCACCTGTAAGGTGTTTATTATAAGATAAGAATAAACACCTTTAAGGTGGTTGTCAATATCTTGATGGAAATTTGTAGGAATATCTAAAACAGGACATGACAAATTGTGAGAAGTGACAACATATTTTCTGGTGACAGGGGGAGAGGCACACCTTTCGGTGTGCCTCACAGCTTGTCAAAAAAGCAATATTCGATTTTTATGCTTCGTGCGGCAGCACGCATTCAATCGAATTTGCTTTGCAAATTCATAAATTCCGGGAGCATGGCCCAGGCCACCCTCTCTTGCCGCTATGCGGCAATTCACCTTGTGTATCTCGGAATTTATACAAGGGAAGAAAAAATGTGTCCGCAGGACGCGGTTTTTCTTCGAGATTCGCTCGAAATCGTGGTTTCGAGCGAGAGGCTGTTCGGAAAACGAAGTTTTTCGACAGCCTCAGAGGCACACCTTTCGGTGTGCCTCATTTCATTGCCGCAGATATTCTTTTGCAGGCGCTGACGGGGTACCATGCACATCCGCGACAAATATCCTCCAGCATGGCCGGAGTCATTTGTGCGTCGATTGCACGGATCAGGTCCTGATAAACATACTCGCCCTCGTGCAAACCAAAGTATTCGACCGTCTTTCGGTCAAAGCGGGAGACCTTTTCCTGTGTGTCGCATAAGCCGTCCGTATTGTGCGGACAGCACGCGCAGAGAGAATCCGGGCCGAACGTGAGCCGGATTTTCTCACCGGGCATATGGCGCAGCCGATGTACGACCGCATTCATGTTGTCCACGAAATCCGTGCTGTATCCCTTGCCGGAGTAGCCTTGCGTGCAAAGCAGATGATGCGGGCGCAGCCGGATCATGCCTTGAGCCCCGGGATGCGCTTGCGAACGAGAAAGCCGATCACGGTTGCAAGAACAGCCTTGATGACAGCGGTCGGGATGAACGGCAGCACGCATGCGGTCACGCCTGCGGTGATCGAGCTGTTCATGAGTACGCAGAACATCGCCGTGCCGACAACGTAGTTGGCAATTGTGCCGACGATCAGTGCGAGTACATACGCACCGCGGAATGCATGACGGTGGTCGGCGCCCCAGCCGATGATAAACGCCATCAGCGGGAAGGAGATCAGAAAACCGCCGGTAGGACCGATAAACTTGTCAAAACCGCCGGAAAAGTTCGCAAGCACCGGTACGCCGACGGCACCGAGCAGCAGATAAATTACGCTTGAAACCGTGCTCAGCTTGGCGCCGAGTACGACAGCCGCCAGTGTAATCGCAAACGTCTGCATGGTCATGGGTACGCCGCCGGGCATCGGAATGGAAATCTGCGCCATGATCGCGATGACCGCCGCGAACAGTCCGGAATAGCAGATCTCGCGCACGGAAAAACGGCTGCGCGGCGCAGTTTTGCTGGAAATATCACTCATTGGGAGTTCCTCCTCGTTGTTTTGCTTATTGCATTAAACCACAGATTTACTGCAATGTCAACTGGTTTTGCAAAAATGGTTTACGGTATGTGCAAAAAAGAAACAGCTGTTCCGTGCATTTGCACAGAACAGCTGTTTGCTCAGCTTGCAGAGCGCTCCCAGCGGGCAAAAATGCGGTGGAGAATCAGGCAGAACAGCAGCGCAAAGACCACGCCGAACACATTCTGCGCGACACGCAGACCGACTGCGCTTTTGAGTCCGTATGCGCTGGTTGCAATAGCGAGCGCACCGAACGTGTTGAACACAGCCTGCCAGCCGTATTTCGCGGAAAAACCGACACCGATGCCGCCAATCACGCCGATATAGGCGTAAATCGAGGACGGAAGCAGGAAATACAGCGCTAAAAAGCAGCAAACACCTGCGATATTTCCGATGATACGCCAGCGAACGCGGTAGCGCATATCGTCCATCGCGGGAAGGATTGCGCTCATGGCGGCAATGCCCGCCCACATCGCACGCGGCATGCCGCTCAGCTCTGCGAGGAAAAGCACGAGCGGAACGCAGATGATCTGGCAAAGCTGCCATTTGGAGCGCGGATGGCGCAGATCGAAAGCAGGAAGGATGTCTCCTGCACAGAGCTCATAGGCATTGCCGCGATGGTTGCCGTAGAATACCGCGCAGACCAGAAGCGCACCGACAGCAAGTCCAAACAGGCGCATTTGATAGGCGTGCCCGCTCACATCGTAACCATACAGCAGCAGATAGCCGAGCACGAGTGTGGACTGATTGAACATTCTCGGCTCGTGGCAGCCGAACAGAATGAGCAGAGCAATCGCAGCAGCATTGATGAACAATCCGCCGACCGGGCCGGCCAGATTGGCTGCATGCGGTCCGACGGCCATAATGCCGAAAAATCCGGCGAGCAGCAGCGTGGACTGCCCTGTGCGAATGCACAGATGTGCGCTGCGGAATACGAGCAGATACAGCAGCACGACTACGCCGACAATGCTGTTGTCCGCGCCGAAGCCCAGACTGTAAAGTGAAACAAAAATAAAGCAGAATGCGACGGTTATCGCAATTTTGGTCAAATACACGGCGATATGGTACAGCTTTTCGCGCTGTGACGCACTCTCGCGGATGATTTTCTTTGAGCCGGCCTGATTGACCTGTAATTCCTGATAAAATGTCATGAAATTCCTTTCCAATCGGTGAAAATGGGTAACTGTATAACTATATCACCATCGAGAAGAAATTTCAACTGTTTTTTCAAAATCGAACAACAGGCCGGATATACTTCCAGAAACGCATACAATCGTGCACAAAATAAAACACACGACCGGGTGCGGTATCCAGACAGCAGCCGGCGGCCGCTCGGCTCGTTCACAAACGCCATCTGCTGCTCGGCTTTGGGGGGCAAGATGCCGCAGAAGGGCGCTGACCGTTTCTAAATCCGCTCCGGGAATATGGGACTGCTTTTGCATAAAATCCCAGTAACCGATGCTCTCGTAGTTGCGAATGTATGCGAAACCTGCGACTGCGAACAGTCAAGCAGCCGGGCTAAATACGCGAGTGTCAGCGTTTCGCTCTCATGCGCACGGATACAGCGGTCAATCTCGGCGATCAGCCGCAGAACATTGTTGTGCCAGTTTTGCATGAAAATCCCTCCTTGTCCCTGCATGATACAGGAAAATGAGCTGTGCCGCTTGATCTGGCCTGCAAAAAAAAGAAAAACCGACGTAAAAACGCCGGTTTTCGATCTTATCCGTTCTTCTTAATGGCATTGATGAGCCGCTCGGCCTGTGGAGCGCCGTGCTTCTTGGCTTGCTCGGCCCAGTAGAGCGCCTCGCGCGCGTTATGCGGCGTGCCTTCGCCGCGTGCGTACAGGATGGCGGTGTTCATCATGCACGCTGCGTTGCCGCCCTGAGCGGCCTTGAGAAAATACTGGAAGGCGAAGGCCGCATCCTGCGGAACGCCGGTACCGGTGCTGTACAGCCATGCCAGACGACCCATCGCCAGCACGTTGCCGCGGTTTGCGGCAATCTGGTACCAGCGGACAGCCTCGTCCATGTCCTTCTCCAAGCCGCGGTCGCCCGTCTCGATCAGGCTGGCGATCAGTGCCGCAGCCTCAGGATGACCGTATTCAGCGGCCTTGCGGTACCAGGTGAGCGCGGTCTGCTGATTCTTTTTCGCGCCGAAGCCCTTGTCGTGGTAGCACGCCAGATTGAACATAGCAACCGGATCGTTTTGCTCAGCCGCCTTTTTTGTCCATTCAAAGGCATTCTCAGCATTCTTTTCCACGCCCTGTCCGCGCTCATACAGCGAGCCGAGCGCACGCTGTGCCGGCGCACAGCCGTCCTCCGCGAGAGCCAGCCACTGACCGGCTGCTTCGGCAAAATTGCCTGCCTTATATGCGTCCAGAGCCTGCTCGAACGCCTGTTCCATGCTCTGCTGATTTTCCTTGTTCGCTTCCATTGTTTACTCCTCCAGACAGTACCGCCTCCGAAATATGCGGTATGCAGATATCTTATTCTATCATACCGCACGTCGAAAGTCTACGAAAAAGCGAAAGAAATAGCATGGCACAACCGTATCTTGACAAAAATGTGAAATGTGTGCGAATGGACTTGCGCTTTGCGCTGAAAAAACGTAAACTGGAAATAGAATTTCTTAATTATTCATCAGGGTATAGATTGTAAAACAACGGCACTCTATCAGATAAAAGGAGAATGTCAAATGGGACTTATCAAAGCAGCAGCAGGCGCGGGCGGCGGTGTGCTGGCTGACCAGTGGAAGGAATATTTTTACTGTGATGCGATAAACGCGGACGTGCTCGCGGTCAAGGGCCGCAAAAAGGTCACCAAGCGGTCGAGCAACACCAAGGGTGACGAGGACATCATCACGAGCGGCTCGGTCATCGCGGTGGCGGACGGACAGGCGATGATGATCGTCGATCAGGGCAAGGTCGTGGAAGCCGCATTCGAGCCGGGTGAGTTCGTCTACGATTCGTCCGCCGAGCCGACTATTTTCGCCGGTTCGTTTGGTGACAGCGTGTGCAAAATGTTCGCCAACATGGCAAAGCGTTTCACGTTCGGCGGAGAAGCGCCGCGTACGCAGCGTGTCTACTATTTCAACACCAAAGAGCTGACCGGCAACAAGTACGGAACCGCGTCTCCGGTGCCGTTCCGCGTGCTTGATGAGCGGGCGGGCATCGACATGGATATTGGCCTGCGGTGCTTCGGCGAGTACAGCTACAGGATTGTCAATCCCATGCTGTTCTATACCAACGTGTGCGGCAACATGGCAGAGGAATATCGCCGGGAAAATCTGGACAGCCAGCTCAAAAGCGAGCTGTTGACCGCGCTGCAGCCCGCCTTTGCGCGCATTGGTGCAAACGGTGTGCGCTACTCGGCGCTGCCCGCGCATACGATGGAGATTGCGGACGCGCTCAACGAACAGCTTTCGTCCAAGTGGCGTGAGCTGCGCGGCATCGAGATCGTGTCGTTCGGCGTCAACTCGGTCAAGGCAGACGAGGAGGACGAAAAGACCATCAAGGAAATGCAGCGCGAGGCTGCCTACCGCGATCCGACCCGTGCGGCAGGCTCGCTCGTGCACGCGCAGGCCGAGGCGATGAAGTCTGCGGCAGCGAACGCGAACGCCGGTCCGGCGATGGCGTTCATGGGCATGAATATGGCCGGTCAGGCAGGCGGCGCCAGCGTGCAGAGTCTGTACGCAATGGGTCAGCAGCAGGCACAGGCGGCAGGCGAGTGGACGTGCTCGTGCGGACAGACCGGCAACACCGGAAAATTCTGCATGGGCTGCGGCAGGCCCAAGCCCGAGCAGAATAGCTGGAAATGCGTTTGCGGTACGGTCAATACCGGCAAATTCTGCTCCGAGTGCGGAAAACCCCGACCGGAGAATACGACCTGGACGTGCTCGTGCGGCGCGGTCAATCAGGGAAAGTTCTGCTCGGAGTGCGGGAAAGCAAGAAATTAGTAATTAGGAATGATGAATTAGTAATGAAACGTAGGGGCGCACATTGTGCGCCCGAAATCAAACGGTATGCAGATGGTTTACACGGGCGGCCGCTGACCGCCCCCCTGCGGAACACGTTCACCATAAAATAATTACTAACTACTAATTCCTAATTCTCCAAAGGAGGATAGAAATGTCAGACAAGGCAACAAACTACCAATGCCCATCCTGCACGGGACCGCTGCACTACGACGGTGCCGCAGGACGGCTGCAATGCGACTACTGCGGCTCGTCATTTGACCCGGCAGAGATCGAAAAGCTGTACGCCGAAAAGGAACAGCAGGCCGCGTCTCAGCCGGAGACAGGGAGCGACACCGGCGAATGGCAGTCCTCCGCAGATGAGGACTGGGGCACGGATGCGGACAAGATGCGCGTATACAGCTGTCCGTCCTGCGGTGCGCAGCTGATCTGCGAGGAGACCACGGCGGCGACCTCGTGCCCGTACTGCGGCAACCCGACCGTCATTCCCGAGCAGTTCAGCGGCATTCTCAAGCCGGACTACATACTGCCGTTCAAGCTGAGCAAGGAGGATGCGGTTTCCGCGCTCAAGCAGCATTACAAGGGAAAGCTGCTGCTGCCCAAGCTGTTCCGCGATAATAACCATATCGAGGAGCTGCGCGGCATTTATGTGCCGTTCTGGCTGTTCGACGGCGAAGCCGAAGGCAGCGCGAATTACATGGCAACGACCACGCGCGTGTTCCGTCACGGAGACACGGAAATCACCGAGACAAGTTTTTACGAGGTGCAGCGCGCGGGTACGCTGCCGTTCAGCCGCGTGCCGGTGGATGCATCGCGCAAGATGCCGGATGATTATATGGATTCTATCGAGCCGTTTGATTATGCCGGCCTGAAGCCGTTCTCGACCGCCTATCTGCCCGGATTTTTCGCGGATAAGTTCGATGTTTCCATCGAAGAGAGCAGCAGCCGCGCGGACAAACGCTGTCGGCAGTCGCTGTCGGATGCGCTGCAGGGAACCGCGCGAAACGGCCGTCCGTATACCTCGGTCATGCCGACCGGCGAGGACATTCACCTCAAACGCACCGGCGTGCATTATGCGCTGCTGCCGGTCTGGATGCTGAATACCCGCTGGAACGGCAAGAATTACATGTTTGCGATGAACGGTCAGACCGGACGCATGGTTGGTGACCTGCCGGTGGACAGAAAGCGGTTCTGGAGCCTGTTTGCCGCCGTTGCCGCGCCTATGACTGCGGTGCTGACGGCGCTGCTGTATTTTCTGTAAGGAGGCGGCGTAGATGAAAAACAAGAGAAAACTGCGTCTGGCTGCGCTCTTGGCAGTGCTTTTGCTGCTGTTTCCGGCCTTTGCGGTTGAGGACGATATAACGGATGAGAGCGACACCTCGACCACCCAGACGGAGAAACTGACCAGACCGCACAGCTCGGCGGCACGGATTCCATTGACCCATCGGCAGACAAGCCGCGCGTGTTCGACTATGAAGAGGTGCTGACGCAGACCCAGATTGACACGCTCGAGGAAAAGACCAAGGCGATCGCGGAGAAGTACAGCATCGGCGTCGGCATCATCACGATTGACGACTACACACCGTACGGCGACGGCGCCTACGACGCAGCGGAGCAGCTCTACAACGAGCTTGATCTGGGGGCGAGCGAGGACGGCGACGGCGTGGCGCTGCTCATCAGTCTGGATGACCGCGATTTTGCGACCTATGCGCACGGTGCGAAAGCCGAAGAGATTTTCAGCGATGCGGTCCAGCAGGATTTGGAGCAGTATTTCCTGGATAATTTCGGAAACGACGACTGGTACGGCGGCTTTTCGGACTTCGTTTCCGGCTGTGAGTGGTATCTGCAGCATGTCGCCGAAGGCGGCGAAGCCGGTGTGCCGGTGCATAATGAGGTCGAGATTTCGGACAGTACGCAGGAAGACACAGCAGACGATTCGTTTTCGCTCGGCGGTGCATTCGGCCTGTCGCTGCTCATTTCGTGCGTCATTGCACTCATCGTGTGCATGGTGTTCCGTTCGCAGATGAAATCCGTGCGTACACAGACAACCGCAAACCAGTATGTGGGAAACGGCGGTCTCAATCTGACGCTCAGCCGCGATATTTACCGTTATACCTCGCAGAAGCGGCGGCAGATTCCGCGGAATGACAATAATAACAACTCGACCGGCGGCGGTCACGGCGGAGCCGGATTTTCCGGCAGCATCAGCCATACCAGCAGTTCGGGACATGGGAGAAGCGGTAAATTCTGAATGGAAAATGAAGAATGCACATAGCTGCATTTTCCGTAAACAAAAAGCAAAAGACAGCCGACAGGCTGTCTTTTTTATGCAAAAAACGGAGATAATTCTGCAATTTTCGCAATCGTTTTGGATTCCTCCGGAAAGTCCTTCTGCAGCCTTGCGGCACACCGTCTGCAGAAATCCTCATACAACTCGGGATTCTCCCGCATTTGCTGCTTGAAGCCCCAGATATGGGTAAAATATCCGTTCTGCGCACCGCCGAACAGCGCAGGCAGGTCACTGAGGGCAGCCGCGTGCGCGTGCTTTTTCTCGGCGCACATGGCGAGCAGCCGCTGCTCGGCGAACACCATGTAGGTGAGTGTGTCGTCGGCATCCGGTGAGCAGCGCATGAAGCGGATGGCGGTGTCCGTGTAGTACCGTCGGAACTCGTCATTGCCGAAATAGGCGAGTGCGGTATTGAACGGCTGTACCGTCCAGTCAAATGAATCAAGCGGGAAGCCTTCGGTTTTGGCGAATGCCGTTTGATCCGGATAGATGGACGGCATAATGTCCTCGCGGTGGATGGCTGCGGTGTCCGGTCCGTCAAGCAGATTGCTGATGGATTTCCAGCAGATGAAATCTGTATCAAGCATCACACACGGCGATGGCACAGCGGAGAGTGCGTACAGCTTGCCGGCCGCCCAGAAGGCTGTGGCGTTTATGTCCTCGGGCATGGTGTCCAACAGAGGATACACGCCGTCATCCCACAAAAAACAAAGCCCGAGCGATTCATAATAACGCTTGGCAGGTGTGTCGCAGATCATGCGGATCGAACCGTTCTCTCTGCGCCACTCGAGCGCGGAAAGCGCGGTCGTGAGCAGTTCAAACGGCTCGATTCGGTATTCTATATGGGGATTGCGGATGAAAAATGGTCTTGTCCAGTTGGAGTGGAACGCCTGCATCAGATCAGCTCCAATCCGTAGCCGCCGACCGGGCACGAGCCGGAACCGAACCGGAACGAACCTGATCCGGAACCGGAATAACTGGTGCGGTAAGAGGTGGTGTACGAGGTCACATACGAGCCGGAGCCTGAGCCGCACGGCACGCAAACGGTCTGTATAACGGTAGTTTCACCGGATGCGGAGACAACGGTTTCCTCACCCGCTGTCGAGGGGACAGCGCCGCCCATGATGGGTACCGGCGGGCGTTCGTCATCGGCGGGATACCAGCCCTCCGGGTAGGGGTCCACCGCGAAAACAGGTGCTGGTGCGGCAGACTGTGCCGGCTCACTTGCTTCGGGTGCGGTCTCGGGAGAGGGTGCTTCTTCGGTTTTTGGCTGGCAATGCCGCGCATAGCTGGCTTCATCGAACACAACGCCGTCGATTTCGCGGTATTTTTCCGGATTCATTGCCAGAATACCGTTCGGTTTGGACATAACACCACACACCTCTCATTCACTAATATAATTATATATGAACACAGTGAAAACCGCAACGGGGAAAAGGGGTAAAATTTTGGCTTTACAATCCGCAGACGGTTTTCGTATAATAGTAGGGAGAAAACAGATACGGTGTTCCGGTCGGTTTATTATGCTGTGCCATGTAAAATATTGTAGGGGCGCGCATTGCGCGTCCGTTTTATCAGGTTGGCACAATATCCATTCTGCGGATTGGATGAAACAATTACCGCAGGGCGGGGTACCCTCACCCCGCCGTATCAACCGAAACACAAATTGAAAAACAACGGATACCGTGCAGATCGTAACCCATATAATATCCGTAAAAACAGGTGGTTTATTGGGGAGCGGCGGGGCAAGGGCAGAAGGTGAATTGCCCATAGGGCACGAGAAGCTACTCTGGAGTGCCTCGCCCTGCGGTAAAAGTTAGATAAATGTCATTTGTATATAGAATGGGAGAAATTATGGACTTTTTATCAGTAGAGCAGTCGGTCTGGCGCCGATTGCAGGAAGAAACGCGCCCAATCGCGCTGTACGGCATGGGCGACGGCGCAGACAAGATACTCGCGCAGTTTGACCGTCTGGGCATTCGCGCATCCGCGGTGTTCGCGAGTGACGAATTTGCCCGCGGCAACCTGTTCCATGGGTTCTGCGTGCGCAAGCTGTCGGACACGGTAGCCGAGCTTGGCGAGGACATTGTAATTGTCATCGCGTTCGCCAGCCAGCGGCCGGAGGTGCTGCAGCTGATGTATGTCCTCGAGGACAAATACGACGTGGTGGCGCCGGACGTTCCGGTGGTCGAGGGACCGCTGTTCGATGAGGATTTCGTGCGCGCGCATCAGGACGAAATGCAGTGCGCGTATGATCTTCTGGCGGATGATTTGTCGCGTGAGGTTTTCCTCGATACGGTGCGCTTCAAGCTGTCCGGCAAAATGGAATACCTGCGTCACAGCGAATCCGACAAGGATGAGGTGTTTCATAATCTCCTGCGCCCGACCGCAGAGGAGCACTTCTCCGACCTCGGCGCATACAACGGCGACACCATCCGCGAGCTGCTGCACTACACGGACGGCAAGTTTGCGTCCGTTACCGCCCTCGAACCCGATCGCCGCAGCTTCCGCAAGCTGAATGAGTGGGCGAGTGCCAATATCACGGGCGATGTTACGCTCGTGCAGGCAGGCGCGTGGAACGAGGACACGGTCAAATGCTTCACCGATCAGGCAGGCCGCCAGTCCCGCGTAGCGGGGCAGGGCAAAGAGACGCAGATGCGTGCGCTCGACAGCGTGCTGTCCGGCCGCCCGTGCACCTATCTCAAAATGGACGTGGAGGGCGCAGAGCGCGAAGCCATCGCCGGCGCCGAGAAAACCATTCGGCAGTACGCACCCAAGCTGAACGTTGCTGCCTATCACCGCAGTGAGGATTTCTTTCAGCTGCCGCTGCTCATCCATGCGCTGCAGCCTAGTTACCGGCTGTATCTGCGTCACCATCCTTATGTTCCGGCGTGGGATACGAATTTGTACGCCATATAAAAAACAGTGGAAATCCCGGTCGGGCCGTTGTATAATAAAGATAGATTACGGCAGGGTGTGACCTGCCGGAGAATTCATACATGAAGGAGATCATAACAATGGGCTGTTTTTACTGTGATGAGCACCATGAGGGCCGCGAAGCAATCATGTTTAAGGTTGGCGACATGAAGGCAGGTACCCTGTACCTGTTCAAGGATCAGGCACACAAGGGCCGCTGCGCACTGGCGCTCAAGAGCCATAAGAAGGAGCTGTGCGAGTGCGACGAGCAGGAGCGCAACGATTACTGTGCAGATCTGGCTGCTGCTTCCGGCGCTATCAAGAAGCTGTGGGGCTGCACCAAGATCAACCTCGGTTCGTTCGGCGACAGCAATCCGCACCTGCATTTCCACATCGTACCGAAGTACGAGGGCGGCTTTGAGTTCGGCGGCAGCTTTGCCATCACCAATCCGGAGCCGGTTATCCTGAAGGATGAGGAGTACAAGGAAATGATCGAGGCTCTCCAGAAGGAGCTTGGCCTTTAATCCTTTGGCTGCATAAGTCACAAACAGCATCGAACTTTGCGGTTCGGTGCTGTTTTTTGTCTTATATGATACTTGCGCACTGCGGGAACGTGCGGTATAATGTACAGTGATTTCGTATTGTATAAACAAAGGAGCAATGCTATGAAACGCTATCTTGCAGCGGCGATGCTGCTGCTTGCGCTGTCCGGCTGCGGCTCAAGCGGCAGCAGTACACAGCTTTACACTACCACCGAGGACTTTTTTGCGATGGACACCTACATGTCGGTCGATGTGTCAAGCGAAAAGAGCGAAAGCGCGGCTGAGGACATGGCTGTCAAGATCGAGCAGCGCGTCAATCAGCTGGACGCGGCGCTCTCGCGCACGCAGCAGGCGGGCGATCTCTACAAGCTGAACCACGCGAACGGTCAGCCGACCGAGGTGAGCGATGACACCTACACCGCACTTGAGAAAGCGCTCGAGTACGCCGAGATGACAAACGGTGCGTTTGACCCGACGATGGCGCCGCTGACCGACCTCTGGGGCATCGGCACGGACAACGCGCGTGTGCCCGCGCAGAGCGAGATTGATGAAGCGCTGACGCATGTCGGCTATCAGAACGTCAAGCTGCTCGGCAACAATCAGGTGCAGCTGCTGAACGGCGCACAGGTCGATCTGGGCGGCATCGGCAAGGGCTACGCAGGCGACATCGTGCATGAAATGGCGGAGAGCGATACCTCGGATCAGTGGCACGTTCTGGCGCGGCTGAGCGGCAATATTGAGATGTACGGCGGCAAAACCGCAGACAGCGGCACGGACAACTGGAACATCGGCATTGCCGATCCGGACGACAACACGGATTCGATTGCGGTGGTGTCGTTGCGTGACGGCTCGGTTGTTACCTCGGGCGACTACGAGCGCTTTTTCGAGAAGGACGGCAAACGCTACCACCACATTTTTGACCCAGCAACAGGGTATCCGGCGGACAGCGGCCTGCGCGGCGTGACCGTCATTGATCCCTGCTCGACCAAGGCGGATGCGCTGACAACGGCGCTGTTCGTCATGGGTCTGGATAAGGGCATGAAATTCTGCGAGGAGAACGAGATTGCGGCCGTGTTTATCACCTCGGACAAGCAGGTGTACACCACATCCAAGACAGGGGACTGCACGTTTGAGTTCCTCGGCGAGAAAAAGGGATACACCTATGCGGAATAAGCTGAAATTCGGTGATTTTATCATCATCGGCGTGGTTCTGGTGATGGCAGGCGCACTGACGGCAGCGCTGACGTTTCACAGCTCCGGTGACAAGCTGTACGCTGAGGTCTGGCAGAACGATACGCTCATCGAGCGGGTACAGCTGACCGACGCGACCGACCGCACGATCAAGCTGGACGGCAACACCATTGTGCTCTCGGGCAAAACAGCGAAAATGGCGGACGCGGACTGTCGGGATCAGGTGTGCGTGCGCACCGGTACACTTACCCATGCCGGACAGGCGGCGGTCTGTCTGCCGCACCGCGTGGTGCTCAAGCTGGTCGGCGTGAATGACAGCGGCATCGACGCTGTGGTATCGTAAGGGGTGCAGCACATGAAAAATGCAAAACGATTGACGCTCTGCGGCATGCTGGCGGCGGTGGCCGTCGTGCTCTCGCTGGTCGAGCGCATGTTCCCGCTGGATGCCATCGTGCCCGTGCCCGGCGTCAAATTAGGACTGGCGAATGTGGTGACGCTGTTTGCGCTCACGCGGCTGAGCGCGAGAGACGCATTCGCCATCGTGGTAACGCGCGTTGCCATTTCCTCGCTGCTGATGGGCAGCGTGTCGGCGTTCCTGTTTTCTCTGTTCGGCGGCCTGCTGTCGCTCATCGTGATGGGAATCCTGCTCAAAGCCGAAGGCAGATTCTGCTCACTGTTCGGCGTGAGCGTAGGCGGCGCTGCGGCGCATAATATCGGGCAGATGGCAGCGGCTGTGATCTGGCTGAAAAACTGGGCCGTGATCGCATATCTGCCGTTCCTGCTCGTAATGAGCGTGCCGCTCGGACTGGTGACGGGACTGACCTGCTCGGTCGTGTTACATCACCTCAAAAAAATTGATTTCGGTGCATAAATTTGAAAAAGCAGTCTCATACTAACGAAAACAGATTAGGAGGGACTGCTATGAAAAGCTGATCGCCCTGCTGGCGGCGCTGACGATGCTGTTCGTCTGCGGCTGCGGCAGCAACAGCAAGGATAACGGCACAGACAACGGCAATGGCACCAACAATGGCACCAACAACGCTGTTGATGAGCGGCGCGACACCAACACGAATACCGTCGGTGATGACGTCCGCGAAGGCGTGGACGATGCAGGCAATGCCGTCGGAGACGCGGTGGACGATGCCGGCAACGCCATCCGCGATGGCGCAGACGCCGTGACCGGAGATAACAATAATGCGGCGAAGCAGCCGAATACGGCGAATGGTACGAATGCTCCGGCGGAGAATCCGTAAAACAGAAACGGCATGGCGTAAGCTGTGCCGTTTTCTTTGTTTTTCTGCACCGATTCACTGGGGTACACGAGTTGCGTCAGCAATACGCCCTGTCCGGGCGGCAGTTTTTTCGCTGAACCTCAGCAGGGGGATTCGCCGTCTGCGGACGGCAGGAACGTGCGCTGACGCCGCGCGGGCGCATAAGAGGGATGGACACCAAGGTTTCCACCCCTCTTATGAATCTCCCCGTTTCCTCTTAGCACGGCGAAATTTGCAGAGCTGAGACTATAGGGGAACGGCAGAGGATTTTTACTACCGTGTCTCTCGTAACCTATTCGCAGGGTCAGATACCGTACTGCTACACAGGTCGGAGGGTCAACGCAGGCGCGGCATGACAGTGCCGCGCAACCCTTTTGCACGTTGTAACGGAAGGCACCTGCGAATTTAGGCGTTTGGTATAATTTATTTTCGTAGGTTCTGTCTATCACAACTCGCTAACGAATTGCGCGGCACGGTTATGCCGCGCCTGCGTAGAGTAGCCGACCTGTGTAGCAGTAAGTTATCTGACGCTGCGAATACGCGGATACATGGACGGCTGTCAGCCGTCCTGCGGAAGAAAAGATCCTCTGCCGTACTCCTTTTCGAAGCGGTCGCCGGTCTCTGATCTGCGTCAGGTTAAGAAACAAAGGGAAACGGGAGTTAAGAGGGTAGAAACCGCAGGTGTCTACCCTCTTGCCCGCCGCCGCGGGTGCGGCGAACCTCCCCGCCAAAGGTTGGCGCCCATTCTATATGCGCAGGAAGTAGCGAAACCGCAGTTTACGTCTTGCACAGACCGCGATCGTGTGCTAAAATAATACTATTATGGGAAAAACACTCGTGGAGCGCACAAATCGTGTCTCCGCGCAGTCTAACGAGTTGGAGTGAGAGATAAATGGATTACAACCGTTTGGCGGAACTGCTGTTTCCGCATATCAATACCACGCCGGAGGAGATGGAGGCTCGCTATCCCAAGCGCGAGCTGCCCGAGGGCGCAAAGGTAACGCGTATGGGCCCGAGCCCGACCGGCTTCATGCACCTCGGCAACCTGTACGGCGCACTGGTGGATGAGCGCCTGGCGCACCAGTCCAAGGGCGTATTTTATCTGCGTATTGAGGACACCGACCGCAAGCGTGAGGTAGAGGGCGGCGTGCAGATGATCATCGACGCGTTCAAGTCGTTCGGCCTGCCGTTCGACGAGGGTGCAACGACTGACGGCGAGACCGGCATCTACGGTCCGTACCGACAGAGCCAGCGTGCCGAGATTTACCAGACCTTCGTCAAGTCCCTCGTGCAGCGCGGTATGGCGTACCCGTGCTTCTGCACCGAGGAGGAGCTCTCCGCCGCGCACGAGCAGCAGGAGAAGAACAAGGAAAACTTCGGCTACTACGGCAAGTACGCCGTATGGCGCGACCGTCCGATGGAGGACATCGAGGCAGAGCTTGCCAAGGGCACGCCGTATGTTGTTCGCTTCCGCTCGGAGGGCAGCATTGAGCACAAGATCCGCCACGAGGATCTCGTAAAGGGCAAGATGGAAGTCACCGAGAACGATCAGGACGTGGTTATCCTCAAGTCCGACGGCATCCCGACCTACCACTTTGCGCACGTTGTGGACGACCATCTGATGGGCACGACCGTCGTTGTCCGCGGCGAGGAGTGGCTGGCAACGCTGCCGGTACACCTGCAGCTGTTCCGCGCGATGGGCTGGAAGGCGCCGAAGTACGCACACACCGCCCAGCTGATGAAGATCGACCCGGAGACCGGCGGCAAGCGCAAGCTGTCCAAGCGCAAGGACCCGGAGCTCGCGCTGACGTTCTACGCGCAGGAGGGCTATCCGGTACCGGCGGTTCTCGAGTACCTGATGACGCTCCTCAACTCCAACTTCGAGGAGTGGCGCCGCGCAAATCCCGATCTGCCGATGAACGATTTCCAGTTTACCACCAAGAAGATGAGTGGCTCGGGTGCGCTGTTTGACATCGAAAAGCTGCGCGACGTTTCCAAGAACGTTATTTCGCGCATGACGGCAGAGCAGGTATACGATTACGTTGCCGAGTGGTCTGCTGTCAACGACAAGGAATTTAACGCACTGCTGACCCGCGACCCGGCATTCTCCAAGGCGTACCTCGCCATCGGCCGCGGCGGCAAAAAGCCGCGCAAGGATCTTGCGCTGTGGTCGGATGCCAAGGGCTACATGGACTTCATGTTCGACGAGCTGTTCCAGCCGGATTACACCATGCCGGAGCGCGTTTCCGCTGAGGACGCCAAGGCAATTCTGAGCGATTTTGCAGGCATGTTCGACGAGAACGATACGCCGGACGGCTTCTTCGACAAGATGAAGCAGATCGCTTCTGCACACGGCTATGCAGCCGATACCAAGGCGTATAAGGCTGACCCGACCGCCTATAAGGGCGCCGTCGGTGATGTGTCCATGGTTGTCCGCGTAGCAGTGGCGGGCCGCCAGAACGCACCGGACCTCCAGACCGTAATGGGTATTCTGGGTAAGGATAAGGTTCTGGAACGCCTGTCTAAGTGCGCAGATGCGCTCTGAATAATGGAAAATGTAAAATGGATAATGGAGAATGAAGGAGCCGCCCAAAGGGCGGAATTAAATCATCGCGCGTAGCGCGATACCGCAATTTTCAATTTTCCATTTTCAATTCTCAATTCCAAGGGAGAATAATAAATGTTAGAGAATGTAAACAACTTCCTCACAGAAATCATCGACGAGGATATTAAAAACGGTCTTTCCGAGCGCATCCACACCCGCTTTCCGCCGGAGCCGAATGGCTATCTGCACATCGGCTCGGCCAAGGCCATCTTCATCAACTGGTCTATCGCAAAAAAATACAACGGCCTGTTCAATCTGCGCTATGACGACACCAACCCGGTCAAGGAGGATACCGAGTATGTAGACTCCATCTGGGAGGACATCAAGTGGCTGACCGGCGAGGAGCCGAGCGGCGGTGTGTACTACGGCTCGGACTACTTTGAAACCTGCTTTAACTGCGCGGTACAGCTGATCAAGGACGGCAAGGCATATGTTGACGATCTGACGCAGGAGGAAATGCGCCAGTACCGCGGCTCTCTGACCGAGCCGGGCAAGCCGAGCCCGTACCGCGACCGTTCGGTTGAGGAAAACCTGCAGCTGTTCCAGGACATGCGCGACGGCAAGTTTGCCGACGGCTCCAAGACGCTGCGTGCCAAGATCGACATGGCAAGTCCGAACATGAACCTGCGCGACCCGGCGATTTACCGCATCGTGCGTGCGCACCATCACCGTCAGGGCGATAAGTGGTGCATCTATCCGCTGTACGACTTTGCACACCCGATTCAGGACGCACTTGAGGGCATCACGCACTCCATGTGCTCGATTGAGTTTGAGAACCACCGTCCGCTGTACGAGTGGGTGGTTGACAACTGCCCGCTGCCGCATCATCCCAAGCAGCGCGAGTTTGCCCGCCTGAACGTAACGCACACCGTTATGTCCAAGCGTTATCTGCGTCAGCTGGTATTTGAAAAGCACGTTGAGGGCTGGGACGATCCGCGTATGCCTACGCTGTGTGCGCTGCGCCGCCGCGGCTACACGCCGAGCGCCATCCTCGATTTTGTACAGCGCGCCGGCATCGCAAAGGCCAACTCGCTGGTTGACATCAAGCTGCTCGAGCACTGCATCCGCGAGGAGCTGAACGAGACCGCGCTGCGCCGCATGGCAGTCACCGAGCCGGTCAAGCTGGTTATCACCAACTATCCGGAGGGTCAGTGCGAGGAGTTCGAAGTGCCGAACAATCCGCGCAATGAGGAAGCAGGCAACCGCAAGGTTCCGTTCACCCGTGAGCTGTATATCGAAAAGAGCGATTTCGCGGAGGTTCCGCCTCCGAAGTTCCAACGTCTCAAGCCGGACGGCGAGGTTCGTCTGATGGGCGCGTATATCGTCAAGTGCAACGAGATCGTCAAGGACGACAACGGCGAGATCGTGGAAATCCGCTGCACGGCTGATCTTGAGACCCGCAACGGCATGCCGGTGGACGGCCGCAAGGTCAAGGGCACCATTCACTGGGTATCTGCCGAGCACGCCATCGACGCGGACCTGTATCTGTACGATAATCTGTTCACCCTCGAGAACGTTAATGACGTACCGGAGGGCACGGATTATCTGGATTACCTCAATCCGGATTCGCTCAAGAAGCTGACCGGCTGCAAGCTCGAGCCGTCGCTGGCTGATGCGAAGGAAGGCGAGCGCTTCCAGTTTGTCCGCATGGGTTATTATTGCAAGGACCGCGAGAGCGGCCGATTCAACCGCATTGTTACCCTTAAGGACAGCTTTGCAAAAACGCTGAAAAAGTAAGCACAGATAAGAAAAGCTCTCTGAACTTTGTTCAGAGAGCTTTTTTCGTTAGAGATGAATTGAGAATGGAAAATGGAAAATGAAGGAGCCGCCTGAAAGGCGGGATTAAATCTTCGCGCTGTGCGCGATACCGCAATTCTCAATTCTCCATTTTCAATTTTCCATTACTGCAATCGCTTAAATGATGCGGCTTTCGATTTCTGCATCCGGTGCCAGAACCTTCACGAAGAACTCGAGCCGCCGGAGTGCATTCTCGATAACCGCCTGATCGGTATCCGGCGTGCCGAACACGGGATGGAACACATGGCGGCTGTCCGGATGGATGCAGGTGCGGTCGTCCGCGCCCGCGATCATGCTGAAAATGATGTCCGTGCCGTCACGGCCGCAGATGTCGTTGGGATAGGTGTGCGTGCTTGCAGCGCGCATACCCGGAAACGGCAGCTTCTCGCTCGGCGTGAAGATGGTCAGCGGGCCGTCCATGCGGTCGATATCATGCGTGCCGGAGAGTACGAATGTGGTCAGCTCCAGCAGGAAGGGAACCCCCATCACCGGGTCCTCCTCCGGGAACGGACGTCCCTTGAACATCACCGACTCGAACTGCTGCATGACCGGATAGGTTTTCTTGAACTTCTTGAAGAAGCGAAAATACGGATTTTCACCGAAAACAGCCTTGCGGTCGTAGTCGGCATACTTTTCGCGCAGGGCATCCAGTTCTGCGTGAACAAGGTCGTAAAATTTCGTTATATCCCATGCAGAACGGTCGGGATAGGTGACTTCGAGGATGCCGAGCGGAATATTGCGCTCGGCAAAGGTCGGGTCCTTGATGATTTCAAGCATAAGAGCACCTCGATTTGTTAAGTGGGTTCGTAGGCGCTGTGATAATCGGCAGCGGCTTCGCCGGTCAGCACATCGTAGTAGTACCACTGCGATTTATCCGCGCTGGTGAAGAAATACACGCCGAGGGGGTGCTCTGCGGTATCGCTGGTCAGCCGACCGACATATTCGCCGCTTGCACCGCCAGCCGCTTCTCCGGTGCGGATGATTTCGTCAACGGACACCGGATGCAGCACGGCGATCATGCCGAGCTGCGCGATGGCGTAGGACAGGTACAGCAGGAAGATGGTGTAGGCGGACTGCTGCAGCGAAGCCTCCTGCAGAGGGTGGTTCATGCACTTGCCGATCAGCAGGCCGATGAAGGACAGCACGATCAGCGCCGCAATCCACCAGAAGCTGACCTCGTACAGCGGGTTCATGCCGGACAACAGGGCAATGAACAGCATCAGCGCCACCAGAAAGACGAGCAGTGCCTGCGCCCAGCGACTGTGATCCCTGCCGTCGGGATTATTGGGTCTGCTGTTCATAAAAATGTTGAAGATGAGCGCAACCGGCGCAAATACCCACAGATAGGTCGGGAAGCCGCCGATGGCACCGTCATACACGGTGTTCCAGTGCATGGCAAGCAGGCAGGTGCCCAGCCAGACGATGACGGAAGCCGCAAGCAGCAGCAGATTTTTCTTGGATTTAAAAAGATTCATACAGGAAATTCCTCTTAAAAGCAAACGGGCAGAGCCTTGCGGCTCTACCCGTTTTGATTACGCACCGCAAGGCACGCTCTGTTCAGTTAAACCGAAAAGATTAAGCCTCAGCCTTGATCTTCTTCAGGTTAGCGAAGCGCGGCAGACCGGATACCTTCGGGCCAACGTTCTCGCCGTTGATGAGCGGCAGAGCGTAGTCAACGAACTCCTGCGTTACGCCGTTGCCTTCCTCGTTGATCCACTCACGCGGAACCTTCTTCTCGGTGTTGGCAACCTCGGACAGCGGGAGCAGCTCGATCTCGCACTTGTAGCCGTTCTCGTCACGGGTGCACTTGAAGCCCGGCATGTAGTCGGTCTTGCCTGCAACTGCGTTCTCAACAGCAGCCTTGCCGGACATATAGGACTCGTCAACGTCGGTCTTGGAAGCGCAGTGAGCAGCGCAGCGCTGCAGCAGGCTCAGCTCGATGCCGCGAACCTTGCAGCCCAGCTCGTTCTTAACAGTGTCAGCCAGCATGGAAGCCAGACCGCCGAGCTGTGCATGGCCGAAGCCGTCGGTAGCAGAGGTCTTAGCCTCGGATACGAAGGAGCCGTCAGCGTAGTGGATACCCTCGGAAACAGCTACCAGGCAGTTGCCCTTCTCGTCGTAGATGCGCTTTACGTCAGCCAGGAACTTCTTCATGTCGAAGTCGGTCTCCGGCAGGTAAACCAGATCCGGACCTGCGCCCATAGCGGTAGCCAGACCAGCAGCACCGGCCAGCCAGCCAGCGTGACGGCCCATGATCTCTACGATGCAGACCATGCCGGTGTCGTATACGCGAGCGTCCTGATAGATCTCCATGCAGGAAGTAGCGATATACTTAGCAGCGGAAGCAAAGCCCGGGCAGTGGTCGGTGCCGAACAGGTCATTGTCGATGGTCTTCGGAATGCCCATTACGCGGCACTCATAGCCGGACTTCATCATATACTTGGAAACCTTGTTGCAGGTATCCATGGAGTCGTTGCCGCCGTTGTAGAAGAAGTAACGGATGTCGTACTTCTTGAAGATCTCGAGGATGCGCTTGTAATCGGTGTCGTCAACATCCGGATCAGCCAGCTTGTAGCGGCAGGAGCCCAGTGCAGAGGACGGGGTGTAGCGCAGAAGAGCCAGCTCGTCGCGGTCTTCCTTGTCGATATCATACAGGTCGTCGTTCAGCAGGCCCTTGATGCCGTGTGCCATGCCGAATACGCGGGTGATGGACGGATTGTCCAGTGCTGCCTCCAGCGCACCCAGAACAGAAGAGTTGATTACGGAAGTCGGGCCGCCCGACTGACCGATGACGCAAGCGCCTTTCAGTTCACTCATTGATAAAACCTCCTAAGCAAATTAAAACGCAGAGCAGTGCCGTGCATTTTCTTACTCATAAAGAGTACCATATAATATGAAAAAAATCAATGAAAATCCTGCGTTTTCGGCAGGTTTGGCAATTTTGGCAAACCTGCCACAGGAATTCGGCGAAAAAATGACAGGATTTTTTTGATATGGACTTGATTTTAGTATGCTTAACTGATAAAATAAAAGCAGAATTTTTAAGATTCAGTTTTTATCAGAAAGGAAGTATTCCCATGCCTTTAGTTACTACTACTGAGATGTTCAAGAAGGCTTACGACGGCGGCTACGCTGTTGGCGCTTTCAACGTGAACAACATGGAGATCGTTCAGGGTATCACCGAGGCTTGCCAGGAGCAGCACGCTCCGGTAGTCCTGCAGGTATCCAAGGGCGCACGCGCTTACGCAAACCACACCTACCTCGTTAAGATGGTAGAGGCTGCTGTTATCGAGTGCCCGGATATTCCGATCGCTCTGCACCTGGACCACGGCCCGGACTTCGAGACCTGCAAGGCCTGCATCGACGGCGGTTTCTCCTCCGTTATGATCGACTGCTCCTCCCGTCCGTTCGACGAGAACGTTGAGGAGACCAAGAAGGTTGTAGAGTACGCTCACGCTCACGGCGTTGTTGTCGAGGCTGAGCTCGGCACCCTGGCTGGCGTAGAGGATGACGTTAAGGTTTCCGCTGCGGATTCCTCCTACACTCATCCGGAAGAGGTTGAGGAGTTCGTAACCCGCACCGGCTGTGACTCTCTGGCTATCGCAATCGGCACCTCTCACGGCGCTTACAAGTTCACCCCGGAGCAGTGCACCCGCAATGCTGACGGCGTTCTGGTTCCGCCTCCGCTGCGTTTCGACGTACTCGAGGAAGTTTCCAAGCGTCTGCCGGGCTTCCCGATCGTACTGCACGGTTCCTCTTCCGTACCGCGTGAGTTTGTTGACAAGATCAACAAGTTCGGCGGCAAGATGCCGGATGCAATCGGCATTCCGGAGGAAGAGCTGCGTCACGCTGCACAGCTGTCCGTCTGCAAGATCAATATCGACTCCGATATTCGTCTGGCTATCACCGCTTCTATCCGCGAGCACTTCGCTGAGCATCCGGATCACTTCGACCCGCGCCAGTACCTGAAGCCGGCTCGTCAGGCTGTCAAGGACATGGTTACCCACAAGCTGATCAATGTTCTGGGCTGCAACGGCAAGGCATAAGATCATTTTCTGATCGAAACCAAAGAACCTCGGAATCCTGTTCCGGGGTTCTTTTTTCATCTTGCGATGGAGAATAGAACGGATACCATATATAGTGTATCCGTTTCTCACGGGAGAAATTACCACAGAGAAAATAAAGGAGAAACTTTGTGGAATTTGTCGCGCTTTTCTGATAAATTTTTCGAGTCAAGAGGAAAAGTTTAGAGAATGCTCCAATAAAAATAGTGCTTTTCTTGCAAATGTGCCAAAAAGAATTTAGCGCCTTGACAGGGCGGTGTTTCGGCGTTAGAATATATAAGCAAGAGATAAGCAGACACAAGATATTGTGCGATATCGAATGCAGCACTACATAATTTAGTAAATAATCAAGAAATCGCCGTCAGGCGGTTTTTGTATGAGAGAGGGATTTTTCTTTATGATTCAGCAGATCGTCAAGCGGGACGGGCGCATGGCTCCCTTTGAGATCGACAAGATCACAAATGCAATTTTCGGCGCAGCACAGGCATCCGGCGGCCAGGACCACGATATGGCGCAGGAGCTGGCAGAGCAGGTCGAAAAAACGCTGGAGGAGACTGCTGGAACCGAAACTCCCACCGTTGAACAGGTGCAGGACACTGTTGAGAAGGTTCTGATCGAAAGCGGACATGCCCGCACGGCCAAGAAGTACATCCTGTACCGCAACGAGCGCACCCGCGTGCGTGAGATGAACACCCGTCTGATGAAGGTGTACGAGGATCTGACGTTCAAGTCCTCGCTCGAGAACGACGTCAAGCGAGAGAACGCCAACATCGACGGTGATACCGCGATGGGCACCATGCTCAAGTACGGCTCCGAGGGCGCCAAGCAGTTCTATGAGATGTTTATCCTCGATCCGGCGCATGCCAAGGCGCACCGCGAGGGCGATATCCATATCCACGATCTGGATTTTCTGACGCTGACCACCACCTGCTGCCAGATTGACCTGCTGAAGCTGTTCCGCGACGGTTTTTCCACCGGTCACGGCTTCCTGCGTGAGCCGAACGACATCCGTTCGTACTCCGCGCTGGCGTGCATCGCCATCCAGTCCAACCAGAACGACCAGCACGGCGGCCAGAGCGTGCCGAACTTCGATTACTCGATGGCGCCGGGTGTGCGCAAGACCTTCCGCAAGCTGTTCCGCGACAATCTCGCCAAGGCCCTTGAGGTGTTCGGCGAGGACGACAACAACGAGGTCGATGCGCGTGCGCTGACCGAGCGTGTCGAGCAGGAGACCGGCAAGTGGGCTTGTCTGGCAGGCGGCAACGGCTATGATGAAGCGATGGCGAAGGTACTTTCCGAGACGCTCGACGAAAAGACGGTTGCAAAGTGCATGAAGTTTGCCCGCAAGTACGCGGATAAGGAAACCCGCAAGACCACCTATCAGGCGATGGAAGCGCTGGTTCACAACCTGAACACCATGCATTCGCGTGCAGGTGCGCAGATTCCGTTCTCGTCGCTCAACTACGGTACGGATACCTCACCGGAGGGCCGTCTGGTCATGGAGCAGCTGCTGCTCGCGACCGAGGCCGGTCTGGGCAACGGTGAGACCCCGATTTTCCCGATTCATATTTTCAAGGTCAAGGAAGGCGTCAACTACAACGAGGGCGACCCGAACTACGACCTGTTCAAGCTGGCATGCCGCGTTTCCGCGAAGCGCATGTTCCCGAATTTCTCGTTCCTCGATGCGCCGTTTAACCTGCAGTATTACAAGCCGGGTCATCCGGAGACCGAGGTCGGCTACATGGGCTGCCGCACGCGTGTTATGTCCAATGTGTGCGATCCGACCCGTGAGATTACCTACGGCCGCGGCAACCTGTCGTTCACGTCGGTCAACCTGCCGCGCATCGCAATCCGCAGCCACGGCGATCTGGACTGGTTCTTCGAGGATCTCGACCGCAAGATCGACCTCGTAATCGACCAGCTGCTCGACCGTTTCCGCATCCAGTGCGGCAAGCGCGTGCGCAACTACCCGTTCCTGATGGGCGAAGGCGTATGGCTGGATTCCGAAAAGCTGGGTCCGGATGACGAGGTTGGCGAGGTGCTTAAGCACGGAACGCTGACGCTCGGCTTCATCGGTCTGGCAGAGTGCCTCAAGGCGCTCATCGGCGTACACCACGGCGAGAGCGACGAGGCGCAGAACCTTGGTCTTGAGATCGTTGGTCACATGCGTCAGCGCATGGATGAGGCAACCGAGAAATACCACCTCAACTTCTCGCTGATCGCTACCCCGGCAGAGGGTCTGTCCGGCCGGTTTGTCAAGATCGACCGTGAGAAATACGGCATGATTCCCGGCGTTACCGACCGTGATTACTACACCAACTCCTTCCATGTGCCGGTTTACTATCCGATTTCGGCGTTTGAGAAGATCGCCCGCGAGGCGCCGTATCACGAGCTGACCAACGGCGGTCATATCAGCTACATTGAGCTGGACGGTGACCCGACGCAGAACCTCGAAGCGTTTGAGGCTGTCGTTCGCGCGATGAAGGAAGCCGGCATCGGCTATGGCGCGATCAACCACCCGATCGACCGCGATCCGGTTTGCGGCTACACCGGCATTATTGGTGAAGTATGTCCGCGCTGCGGCCGCCGCGAGGGCGAAGGCGTTCCGCTGTCCAAGCTGCAGAAGCTGGGACTGTATAAAAATTACAACAGCACCACGATCGGCTATCACGGTGATCCTGCCGAAGAAGCCGACCGTCAGCCGAATACATTGAAAATCGTCAAAAAGTGACAGGAAAGGGAGCATTCTATCATGGAAACTAAGAATATCGCTGCACAGGAGCCGATGATTGGTGAAGGTGTAGGCTTTGAACGTATCCGCCGCATTACGGGCTATCTGGTAGGCACGCTCGACCGCTTCAACAACGGCAAGCGCGCAGAGGAGCACGACCGTGTAAAGCACAGCGTTCCGAGCTGCTGCTCCATGCGTCAGGAGCACACCGCCTGATGAAAGGTAAAATCCGCATTGCAGGTACAGTCGGGGAGTCCATTGTGGACGGCCCCGGCTTCCGCTATACGCTGTTTGTGCAGGGCTGTCCGCATGGCTGTCCGGGCTGCCACAACCCGCAGACGCACGACTTTGAGGGCGGTCAGGATATTGAGCTGGACACGCTGCTGAAGGATATGTGCCGCAATCCGTTCATCAAGGGTGTGACGTTCTCGGGCGGTGAGCCGTTCTGCAAGGCAGAGCCGCTGTATCATCTTGCGGTGGAGCTGAAGCGCAAGGGCAAGCACCTGATGGCGTATTCGGGATACACGTTTGAGCAGCTGCTGGAGCTGAGCGATCCGTTTGTCAAAAAGCTGCTCGGGCAGCTGGATTTACTGGTAGACGGGCCGTTTATCATGGCGGAGAAGAACATCGAGCTGCGGTTTCGCGGCAGCGCGAACCAGCGGGTACTGGATGTGCCGAAGTCGTTGGAGGCGAATGAGGCTGTCTGGGCGGAGCAGTATCGGTGAGGCTGGTCGCTTGCGAAGCGAGCGGAATCTGCGCTGACGCCGCGCGGGCGCACCGTGTAAACCGCATGCACCATTGCTAAACAATGCGTATCGCACAAAATGATAACAAAAGAGCACCGAAACTCACGTTTCGGTGCTCTTTTTATCTTCCGATAGTTCATTTTCAGATTCTGCCTTCTCCGCGAGGTGCGGATTCCGGACCACACACCGTACACACGGTGCGGTCTTGCCGAAGGCGGTATAGCTGACCTTTTCGGTCGGCTGCATACGGCAGGCAACGGCGGTATGCAGTCCTGCGAGATCATCCTTCTGCACGAAGGCGCTGACCTCGTCGGTGTGCATGGACTCGAACGCATACAGCAGGCACGCGGCGATGCACTCGCGGCCGACGCCGATGCCGCGCAGCTCATGCCGGACGATGCAGTTCGCGGTCAGCACGCGTTCCGCGCCGACCTGCTCGTAAGTCAGGCCGCACAGAGCCGCGGGAACGCCGGTCGGTTTATCAAGTGCGAGCAGCCAGCCGCAGCCCTCGGTCTGATAGCGGCGCAGCGTATCCACCAGCCAGTCCAGTGTCTGTTCGTAGGAGAGTGCGCCGCCGAGCGTCTGCATGGTCTCCTCGCTGCGCAGGAGCGGCGTCAGCAGGTCGAGGTCGTCCGCACTCAGCTCGCGGTAGTCCATGCGGCTGGAGTTTAGTTCGTAAAATTGCATAGGTTCAATTTTCTCCCAACAAAACGGTGCGGCTCGAAAGCCGCACCGCAAAAGTGTCCTTAAAAGTGTCTCTATCTGTTTCGATACCAGAATACAAATTTGCGCACCAGTACGCCCAGCGTTAAGCCGACCAGCGAGGGAACAAGCCCGTAAAACAGGCTTTGCATCTCAGTCGAGCGAAACGTGGCAAGCGGCAGAACAATCGCCCACAGGCCGACGAGCACGGGCATCAGACCGTATCGCGGCAGAGCGCGGTATGCCGCCCGGAACGTACACAGCAGCGCCGAAACCGGCAGGATCAGCCAGAAGCCGAACAGCCAGTAGGCAAATTCATTGCCATACAGCAGACCGGGAATCAGCCCGACCGCCGTCACGACGCCGTAGCAAAGGGCAAGGTTCCAATACGGGGATAAACGCCGGATACCATCAAATGTCATACGGTTCACCCTCCTTCGCAGGGACGGTCGGTGTGAAATTGTACTACAGATACCGAAAATTCAGCGGTATATTGCTTACTTGGTGCCGAAGATACGGTCACCCGCATCGCCCAGACCCGGAACGATGTAGCCGTGGTCGTTCAGCTTCTCGTCAATGCCGGCAACGAAGATCTCAACGTCCGGATGAGCCTTCTGAACAGCGGCAACGCCTTCCGGTGCGCCGATGAGGTTCATCAGCTTGATGTGCTTTACGCCGCGGCGCTTGAGGCCGTCGATGGCAGCGATAGCGGAACCGCCGGTAGCCAGCATCGGGTCGAGCAGCAGTACGTCGCGCTCCTCGATGTCATTCGGCAGCTTGCAGTAATATTCGATCGGCTGCAGGGTTTCCGGGTTGCGGTACAGACCGATGTGGCCGACCTTGGCTGCCGGAATCATCTCCAGAATGCCCTCAACCATGCCCAGACCTGCACGCAGGATCGGCACGAGCGCGATCTTCTTGCCGGAAATAACCTGTACGCGCGCCTCAGCGACCGGAGTCTCGATGGTGATCTCCTTGAGCGGCAGATCGCGGGTAGCCTCGTAGCACATCAGCATTGCAATCTCAGCAGCAGCCTCGCGGAACTCCTTAACGCCGGTGGTCTTGTCGCGCATCAGCGCCAACTTGTGCTTGATAAGCGGGTGGTCCATTTCATGTACGGTTGCCATAATAAAAATCTCCTTTATCCTAAAACTTTTTTGCTTCAGGCAATATCGCATAATTGAACAAGAGCGATTTGCAAGTGGGTTTTACGCACTGACAAGGCGCGGTTTTGCAGTAATACTTTGTGTATTACCGTGAAATCGGAACGAAGTCAGGATACAAAATTTCTGCAAAGCGCCGCGGCAGCGCGACCGGAGCCTGCGCAAGAAGCCGCAGCTTAATTGTGCGGTGTTGTCTGCTATTTGGTCTGTGCCAGACGCGCCATGCGCTCGCGCTCTGCCTGCGGACGACGCAGATAGAAGGCGTCCAGCTCCTGGGGGGAGCAGGTTTTGCCCTCGCGGAACAGGGGGAGTGCGGCGGCGGCAACACCAAATCCGGTCGCAAACCGCAGCTCGGCGGGTGCGAGCCGCAGACCGGTGCAGTTCTCTTTGATAGTATTATAACACAGATCTGCGCCATCTCCAACCAGAAAATACGGCGCTTCTCCGATTTCTTCGGCAAGCTCGGTCAGCTTGATCGCACGGTCATCGCACAGACGGCGTACCCTGCCGTCCTTTACGGTGAAAAGCGCGTTGTAAACCTGACCCGCACGCGCATCCATCACGCAGCACAGGTCGCCGCCGAGTGCGCGGGCGCCCCATGCCATCGCCTCGAGCGTGGAGACGCCGATGCACGGCTTGTCCGCGCCGAGCGCCAGACCCTTGACTGTGGCCACACCGATGCGCACACCGGTAAACGAGCCGGGGCCGTGCGCGACAGCAATCGCGTCCACGTCAGCGAGCGACACACCGCAGTTTGCCAGCAGGTTTTCCACCATCGGCAGCAGCGTGCGCGAGTGCGTCAGGCCGCAGTTCTGAAAGGACTGCGCCACCAGTTTTTCGTCCTCGGTGAGCGCGACAGACGCGCTGACCGCCGAGGATTCCAGTGCAAGAATTTTCATACAGTCACTTCTCCAATCGTAATGCGGCGGTCGTTGTCCGCATCGCCGTAGGCAATATGGACGGTTTTGTAGGCTTCCGGCAGAACGTCTGCGGCGTTTTCGCTCCATTCGATGAGCACAATGCGGCTGCCGTCGAGATATTCGTCAAAGCCGATCTCGAACAGCGCTTCACTGTCGAGAATGCGGTACAGGTCGAAGTGCGCGACCTTGACCGTCGGCGTTTCGTATTCGTTTGCAATGGCAAAGGTCGGGCTGGTGACGCGGCCCTCGTAGCCGAGTCCGTGCAGCACGCCGCGCGTGAATGCGGTCTTGCCGGCACCGAGGTCGCCGGAGAACGCAACAACATCGCCTGCCTTGAGGCTTTTTGCGTATTCTGCGCCGAGTGCTTCGGTCTCCTCGGGTGAGTGGGTGATATATTCCATGAAAACACCTTTCTGTCAATCATAACTATACATTTATAATATACCACGGTACACTCGGAATGGCAAGTCAGCCCGCTGCAAAGTATAACTTTTTTATGACATTTCCGCTTGTTTGCTTGCGGGATAGCATAAGTTGTGGTAAGGTATAAAAATAACATAAGAAAATAAGGAGGAAAACCCTGTGATAGAATTGCTCAAAGCATTTCTGTTCGGCATTGTAGAGGGCATCACCGAGTGGCTGCCGATCAGCAGTACCGGACACATGATTCTGCTCAATGAGTTTGTAAAGCTGGACGTGTCGGAAGCGTTTTACAGCATGTTCGAGGTGGTCATTCAGCTCGGTGCGATACTCGCGGTCGTTGTCCTGTTCTGGGGACAGATTTTCCCGTTTGAGCGGCGAAAGGGCCGTCACGGCGGCGCATCCATCGTGCTGAATACGGATACCGTCAAGCTGTGGATCAAGATTCTGGTAGCTTGTGTTCCGGCGGCGATTGTCGGTCTCAAGTGGAACGACCTGTTTGAAGAACTGTTCTACAATTACCAGACGGTTTCCATCGCGCTGATCGTGTTCGGCGCAGCATTCATTCTGGTGGAGAACGCGCACAAGGGCAAGCCGGCGCGCATCAATGCACTCACGGAGCTTACTTACCCGACCGTATTTATGATCGGTATGTTCCAGCTGATCGCGGCGGTGTTCCCGGGTACCTCGCGTTCCGGCGCGACTATCGTCGGCGCACTGCTGCTCGGCGTGTCGCGTACTGTGGCTGCGGAGTTTACGTTCTTCCTGGCTATTCCGGTCATGTTCGGCGCAAGCCTGCTCAAGATTCTCAAGTTCGGCTTTGCGTTTACATCCACCGAGCTGATGATCCTCGGTATCGGTACAATCACCGCGTTCGTGTCCTCGCTGCTCATCATCCGTTTCCTGATGAGCTTTGTCAAGAAGCACGATTTTAAGGTGTTCGGCTGGTATCGTATTATCCTCGGTATCGCCGTGCTGGCGTACTTTATGCTGGCGAAGTGAATAGGGAAAAGAGGTCTGCGGGGCAGACCTCTTTTTGAGGCTGTCGAAAAACTATCGTTTTCCGAGCAGCCTCTCGCTCGAAACCACGCTTTCGAGCGAATACTGAAGAAAAACCGCGCCCTGACGGGCACATTTTTTCTTCCCTTGTATAAAAAGTCAGGTACACGCCCCGACTTTTTATGAATTTGCTTCGCAAATTCTATTTTATGCGTGCTGCCGCACGAAGCGTAAAAATTAAAATAATATTTTTTTGACAAACTGAAAAGAGGTCTGCATTGCAGACCTCTTTTGTTGTATGGTTTCCTATTAGGTACGCTGCTCCAATCCGTGCCGAATCCTTCTCCAAACCACGCACGACAGCGCAATAGTGACATAATCCGTGATGGACTGTCCGAGAACTGCGCCATTCAGACCGAAAACCGCATTCAGCAGATACAGCAGGGGAATGAGCAGCAGACCCTGCCGCAGCACGGACAGCACGGTAGCCGGAAGGGCGCGTCCGACCGACTGCATACAGTTCATATTGACGAACAGAAAACCGATGAACGGGCCGGACAGCATGTAGGCGATCAGCATCTGCACGCCGTATGTAATAACGCCGCTGTCATCCACGAACAGGCCGATGATCGGCTTGCGCAGGAAGAAATAGAGCGCGGTTGCCGCCAATCCGACAACAAAGCAGCACAGCTTGGTAAAACGCTCGGTATCGGCAAAACGCTTGATATCACCCGCACCGTAGCTGTAACCCAAAATCGGCTGTACACCGTTTGCAAGGCCCATTTGCAGGAAGGTGATGAACATATTCGCTTTGAACACGATGCCGATCGCCGCAACGGGCGCGTTGCCGTAGGCGACCAGAATCAGGTTGAGCACAATGGTTGAAACACACATCAGCGCGGAGAAAATGGCGGTCGGGAAGCCGGCAGAGCACACGCGCACGGCAATGTGCGTGCCGCAGAGCGCGTCCTTCAGCGCAAGCGAAAACCGCCGTGACTTTTTGAGAAAATACCACAGGTAGTACAGCGCTGCAAGCATATTGCCGATGGTGGTTGCAATGGCTGCGCCTGCCGCGCCCTGTCCCAGACCGGAGACGAAAACCGGGTCGAGTACGATGTTCGCAATCGTGCCGATCATGCTGCCAATCATGGCCTCCTTGCTCGCGCCTTCCGCGCGCACAACGAAGCTGGCTGCCGCCGACCAGATGACGAACGGTGCGCCGAACGCGATGTAAACCGTGTAGCCGCGGGCAAACTCAAATGTGCTTGCGTCCGCGCCGAACAGGTGCAGGATGGGCGTGGTGAAGCACAGCAGTACGGCGGCAAACGCTGCGCCGATGACCAAGCTCGCCCATGAGATGAACGAGGAGATTTTCTTCACGCTTTGGTGATTGTTCTCGCCGAGCGCGACCGAGATTATCGCACTGCCGCCCATGCCGAACATGTTGGCGAACGCCATCAGCAGGATGAAGATCGGGTTGGTCAGGCTGACGGCGGCTACCTGCAGGGCATCGCCGGTCTGTCCGACGAAAAAGGTGTCCGCCATGTTGTACACCACGGTGACAAGGCTGCTGATGACGCTCGGAATCGCCATTGCGGCTACTGCACGAGGTATCGGCGCTTTGCCGAGGAGAGTATCATTGTCCAAATTGTTCACGTTCCTTACTTTGGAAATTTAACGATTGTTTCCATCGAAGCGGCAGGACAGCCCGCCCTGCGGGAATGGTTAATCGTTTTTTTCAAAATTTGAAAGCATTTTCAGACCGATCCGCATAAATGTGTCCCGCTCCTCGGGCGAGATGCCGCGGAGCAGCATGGCTTCGGTCTCCGTAATCTCCTGCAGGCAGGCGGGACGGAAGGCTTCGGCTTTTTCGGTGCAGACAATGCACTTGCGCCGTGCGTCCGCAGGATCGGGTTCGCGGCGGATGAGATCGGCAGCCTGCAGGGCCTGCAGCATTTCGGTTGCGGTGGAAGGCCGCAGGCCGAATTCCTGCTCGACGTCGCGCTGTACAAGCGGGCGCTTTTGGCTTTCTATTAAAATATAGTTGAGGATCTGACCTTTGGTGCCGCTGATGTGAATGCGCTTTTGCGTTTCCGCCGACCGGCGGCGCAGGCAGTTGGATAGCTTGTTGATAAGCCGCCCGGTATCCATGAAATCACCTCGTCTAATTACTTCGTTTCCTAAGTAATATTGTAGCCGGTGATTGCGGAATGTCAAGAGGAAATTTTACTGCTTGCCCGGGGAGATGGGAGCCGTCCGGACGGCTCTTTTTTCCTGCACCGGATGACCGGGGCACACGAGTTGCGTTAGCAATACGCCCTATCCGGGCGGCGCCTTTTTTTCGGCACAGATTGAGCGGGGCACGCGAACTGCCGCAGGCGGGTTCGTCCTGACGGGGCGGAGAGTTTTCCGCTGAACCTCAGCGGGGGGTGCGCTCTGCGGAGCGCGGGAGAGTGCGGCGCCCGCCGCGGGGGCAAAAAGGAAGGGACACCTGCGGTTTCCCTTCCTCTTTGGACTCCTACCTTTCCCTTGTCAGTTAGTCTGGCGCAGATTGCCGACATGTGACCGCTGCGAAATGGGGGAACGGCAGAGGATTTTTTCTTCCGTGTCTTTCTCAACCTGTTCGCAGGGTCAGATACATTACTGCTACACATGTGATTTCATCTAAGCAGGCGCAACATACCCGTGTTGCGCAATTCTTTAACATGTTATAACGGATGACACCTGCGAATTTAGGCGTTCGGTACAATCTATCCTCGCAGGCCCTGTCTATCATAACGCGCTTACGAATCGTGCGGCACTGTTATGCCGCACCCTGCGTAGAGTTGCCCGCCTGTGTAGCAGAATAATGGTATCTGACGCTGCGAATACGCGGATACATGAGCGCACGCAGTGCGTCTCTGCGGAAGAAAAAATCCTCTGCCGTTCCTCTATTTCGCAGCGGTCACATGTCGGCAATCTGCGCCAGACCCTCTAAGGAAGAAGGATGATTCACAAGAAGGAGGGAACCTTGGTTCTCTCCTTCTTGTGCCCCTGCCGGGCAGGCAGGATTCCGCTTGCTTCGTAAGCAACAAATCACCATTTCAGCAGGAACTTTCCTATTGACAGCCTGTCGCAGAGTTTTATACAATAAAACAAAACAACGAAACGAGGTGCCTGCTATGCACATCCACCATTTAGCGCTCCGCGTGCGCGATTTCGAGAAATCGCTGCATTTTTACCAGACGCTCACCGAGCTCAAGATCCACACGCAGTTCTCCGCGAACGGCGGCAGCATTGCTTATCTGCAGAACGCCAACGGCGAAACCCAGCTGGAGCTGATCGGCATGCCGGAGGGCGAGACCGTCAAGGTGTCCGGCATGTTCCTCTGCTTCGGTACGGAGGATATCGCCAGCGCACATGAGCGTGCCGTCCTGCACGGCATGAATCCGTCCGATATCCGTCAGCCGGAGCCAGACGCGCGCTATTTCTACGTTTACGATCCGGACGGTCTGTCCGTGCAGGTGCGTGAATACCGTTAAAACAGATTTTTAAGCGTCGGACGCTGCACCTCCGGCAAATGCCTCAGCTGAGCGAGCAGCTCCGCGCGGTCAAGCGAAAATTCGTCCGTCAAGCCGTTTTGCTGCGCGGCAAGCACACGGTCAAACAGCCGGTCAGCCTGATCAATCTCGCTGTGCAGCAGCAGAGCGCCGAGCAGGGTCTGTGCTGCGTCCCATGTCTCCCGCGCTTCATTCAGGCGGTCGTTCTCTACGTCGAGGGCGACCGCCTGTGCCGTGTTATCCACGGCTCTTACGCTCCACACACTGACGAGAATGAGCACGGTACACAGCACGGCAGCCGTCAGCAATCGCTTCATGCACGGCCCTCCTTTTTCTGCAGGAACGTGTTGCCGCAGTCGTCGAGCGTCATCAGGAACACATCCTCGACCGCGATACTCTGGTTTTTCAGCCGCCGCTCGATATCCGCAGGGGAGAGGTGCAGCAGCTCGAGCGAGCGCGGAACCATCTTGCCGTCCGACACGACAACGAGCGGCAGACCGGTATCCTTGGGCGTAATGCCGAGCATTTCCGCCGTGACCGGCTGCTGCGGCTGCTTGAGGATAACCGTCAGCGTGCCGTCCGGCTCGATGACGCCGTATTTTACATCGGACACGGCTGCAACGTTTTGTTTGCGGAGTGTCTCTATCACCTCGTCGGTCGTCAGCCGCATTTGCCGCAGCTTGCCAATATCGAGCTGTCCCCTGCGAATGATGATGGCCGGCTGACCGTTCAGCAGCCGCCGGAATCTGCGGCTTTTGAGTGCGGCGAAGCTGAGGAAAATCTCGAGTACCACGAGCGTGGCGATCGGCACCAGACCGGAGAGCAGCGGAATCCCTAAATCCTGCATGGGCACAGCCGCCAGATCGGATACCAGAATGGTAACCACCAGCTCGGACGGGTCCAACTCGCCGATCTGCCGTTTGCCCATCAGCCGCACGGCGCAGATGACCGCACAGTATAAAATCAGCGTGCGCAGCAGCGGCACTGCCATACGACTGCACCTCCTTCGTTTGTGAAAATCGCACAGTTTGCCGGAGTAAAAACTGTACATGTTTGGCATTGTGTAGTATGGCGAAAAAACAAAGAAATATGCACGACAGTTTTCGCATATTTGCAGTCGGAAAGACGTTGACATTCTGAGAAAACGCCTTTATAATATAAACAACATTCAAAAAGATACAGGCTGCGAACGGAAAAGTAGCGTCCCGGACCCATGATAGAGAGCTGTCGGCTGGTGTAAGACAGTGGGAAACGGAAAGTGCGAAAGTCCTCCGGGAGCCGGATTGCTGAAATGAAATGAAACAGGGTTCAGTGTAAGCTATCCCGCATGATCTGCGTTAAACGATCGGGTGAGTGGTCATGCCGCCGAATAGGGCAGTGTGGCAAAAAGAGTGGTACCGCAGAGTTTTTGGTCTTTGTCTCTTTGTGAGACAAGGGCTTTTTTGTTTATACGGTATCTTGCGGCAATCGTTATCCGGCTGCTGCATAAGTATGTATGTTATGTTGAAATGAGAGAAAGGAGGCGGATTCGCAATGGTAAAGAACGGCGCAGAGATTCTGATCGACGCACTTGTAGAGCAGGGAGTTGATACCATTTTCGGTTATCCCGGCGGTGCGGTTTTGAACATCTATGACGCACTTTACAAAAACAGCGACCGCATTCGACATATTCTGACCGCGCACGAACAGGGCGCGGCACACGCAGCGGACGGCTACGCCCGTGCGACCGGCAAGGTAGGCGTCTGCCTGGCAACGAGCGGACCGGGTGCGACCAACCTCGTAACCGGTATTGCTACCGCGTATATGGATTCCATCCCGATGGTTGCCATCACCGGCAACGTCGGCACCAGCCTCATCGGCCGCGACTCGTTCCAGGAGGTTTATATTGCCGGCATCACCATGCCGATCACCAAGCACAATTTCGTTGTGCGCGATGTGGAGGAGCTGGCGGACACCGTGCGCAATGCGTTCCGCATTGCCGCTTCCGGACGTCCGGGTCCGGTGCTGATCGACATCCCGAAGGATATTACCGCCGCTAAGTGTGAGTTTATCCCGAAGGGCAAGGTTGAGATCAACGAGACCTACGAGATTTCGGACGAAGAGCTGCAGACCGTAGCGGATATGATTGCCGCCTCCGAGCGTCCGATGATCTATTACGGCGGCGGTGTTGAAACCTCTGACGCAGGCGACATGCTGCTGCAGCTGCAGCGCAAGGCGGATATTCCGTCGGCGCACACCATGATGGCCATCGGCTGCATCCCGGATACCGAGCCGCTCAGCCTCGGCATGATCGGCATGCACGGTACGGTTTCTGCCGCATGGGCGGTTGAGCGCTGTGACCTGCTGGTCTGCATCGGCGCCCGCTTCTCCGACCGCGTTGCGACCAACACCAAGCGTTTTGCACCGTCGGCGAAGGTTATCCACGTTGACATTGACGACGCGGAGATCAATAAGAACATCGGTGTTGACTATGCCATTGTTTCCGATGCGGAGACCTTCCTCGAAAAGGTTATGCCGTATATCAAGGAGGCAAAGCACGACGCATGGCGCGCGCAGATTACCGAATGGCAGACAAAGCTCGACTATGTGCCGAAGGACGACGAGAGCGTTATCCATCCGCACCAGCTGCTCCGCACGGTTGCGGAGGAGACCCCGGAGGATACCATCATCGCAACCGACGTTGGTCAGCACCAGCTTTGGAGCGCGCAGTACAACGGCCGCAAGCACGTTCGTCAGTTCCTGACGTCCGGCGGTCTGGGTACGATGGGCTTCGGCTACGGCGCGGCTCTCGGCGCACAGGTGGCCTTCCCGGACAGAACGGTTGTCCACATCACGGGCGACGGCTCGTTCCACATGAACCTTAACGAGATCTGCACCGCGGTTTCCTATAATCTGCCGGTGATCACGATCATTATGAATAACCGCGTGCTCGGCAACGTGCGCCAGTGGCAGACCATGTTCTATGGCAGCCGCTACTCGCAGACCGACCCGCACCGCAAGACAGATTACGTCAAGCTGGCCGACGCCTTCGGCGCACGCGGCGTCCGTGTCACCAATATCGCCGAGCTGCGCGACGCGCTGCGGGAAGCGATGAAGCGTACCGGTCCTGTGCTGATCGACGCACAGATCGACAAGGACGAGCGCGTCCTGCCGATGATCCCGGCAGGCGGCACGGTTGACGATCTTGTAACGGAATAAGGAAGGAGAAATTATGGAAAAGTATATCCTTTCTGTCACCGTACAGAACAACGCCGGTGTTCTGGCCCGCGTATCCAGCCTGTTTGGCCGCCGCGGCTACAACATCGACTCGCTGACCGTTTCGGCCACGACTGATCCGAAGGTTTCCTGCATGTCTATCATCGTGCAGGGCGACCATATGGTGCTTGAGCAGATCATGAAGCAGCTGGCAAAGCTGGAAGAGGTCATGCACGTTGTACACCTCGAAGAAGACAGCTCCTGCTGCAGTGAGCTGGTGTTCGTCAAGCTGCATACGCCGGACGTAAGTGTCCGCAGCGATATTCGCCAGCTGTGCGACCTGTATGGCGCGCGCGTGGTCGATACGCAGGAGAGTGAGATCATCATCGAGCTGTCCGAAGTGCCGAGCCGCATCGATGCCTTCCTCGACGTCATCTCGAACTTTAAGATCCTCGAGATGAGCCGTTCGGGTGTTACGGCAATTGAAAAATAATTTTGGTTAATTAGGAGTTAGAAATTGGGAATGAAAAGCGCTGCCGCGCCGGAGAAATGTTTCATAACCGGGGAGAAAGCACCTTGCAATCACTGATTACTGACTGCTGATTCATATAATTGACTCTTTATAAATTTTTAGGAGGAAATAAAAATGGTAAAGATGTTTTATGACGCAGACTGCAACCTGTCTCTGCTCGACGGCAAGACCGTTGCAATCATCGGCTTTGGTTCCCAGGGTCATGCTCACGCAATGAACCTGAAGGACTCCGGTGTACACGTTGTAGTAGGTCTGCGCCCGGGCTCCAAGCACGAGAAGAAGGCTAAGGACTACGGTCTGGAGGTTATGACTCCGGCTGAGGCTGCAGCAGCAGGCGACATCATCATGATGCTGACCCCGGACGAGAAGCAGGCTGACATCTACAAGGACGTTATCGAGCCGAACCTGAAGCCGGGCAACGTACTGGCTTTCGCTCACGGCTTCAACATCCACTTCAAGCAGATCGTTCCGCCGGCTGACGTTGACGTTATCATGATTGCTCCGAAGGGCCCGGGTCACATCGTTCGCCGTACATACGAAGAGGGTCAGGGTGTACCGGATCTGGCTTGCGTATATCAGGACGCTTCCGGCAAGGCTATGGACATCGCTCTGGCATACGCCTGCGGTATCGGCGGCGGCCGTGCCGGCATCATCGAGTCCACCTTCAAGACCGAGACCGAGACCGACCTGTTCGGTGAGCAGGCTGTTCTCTGCGGCGGCGTTTGCGAGCTGATGAAGGCTGGCTTTGAGACTCTGGTTGAGGCTGGCTACGCTCCGGAGAACGCTTACTTCGAGTGCGTTCACGAGATGAAGCTGATCGTTGACCTGATCAACGAGGGCGGCTTCGCTAAGATGCGTTACTCCATCTCCGACACCGCTGAGTACGGCGATTACCGCACCGGCAAGCGCATCATCACCGAGGAGACTCGCAAGGAGATGAAGAAGATCCTGCGCGAGATTCAGGACGGTACCTTCGCTACCGAGTGGATTCAGGAGAACCGTGCAGGCGGCCGTGCCAAGTTCCTCGCTACCCGTGCTCTGGAAGCAGACACCGAGCTCGAGAAGACCGGCAAGAAGCTGCGCGGCATGATGAGCTGGCTGAAGAAATAATCTCGCGCTCCGCTTGAGACTATTTCTTATAGGGGGCTTCAAAAGCCCCCTATATACAAATCATGGTTCCGTAGAAACCATGATTTGATACCCGAATGACGCGCTCCAAGAGCGCTGAGTCGGGGTGTAAAAAGTCAGGCACATGTCCTGACTTTTTACGGCACACTTTGTGTGCCGAATGATTGCCGCAACCTTTGGTTGCGGTTAGACGTGAAGCATTTCGCGTGCTGATCGTCAGCTTTTAGTTACCCCGAACGGGCGGACGGATTTTCCCGTCCGCCCGTTTTTTCTATCAGGCAGTCTGCTGGACTGCTTTCAAAGGAGGAAAATCCCCGTGAGAAGAAGTGATAACATCACTGCAGGACCCGAGCGCATGCCGAACCGTTCGCTGCTGCGCGCCTGCGGTATGACCGACGAGGAAATGAATCAGCCGATCATCGGTGTGGTTTCGGCATATTCCGAGATCATCCCGGGCCATATCAACCTCGATAAGATCGCGGATGCGGTTAAGGCAGGCGTTCGCATGGCAGGCGGTACGCCGGTGCTCGTTCCGGCTATCGGCGTATGCGACGGCATTGCCATGGGTCACATCGGCATGAAGTACTCGCTGGCAAGCCGTGAGCTGATCGCGGACAGCGTAGAGACGCTGGCACAGGCACATCAGCTGGACGGTCTGGTGCTCATCCCGAACTGCGACAAGATCGTGCCCGGTATGCTGATGGCTGCCGCTCGTCTGAACATTCCGTCCATTCTGGTTTCCGGCGGTCCGATGCTGGCAGGCCATTTCGGCGGTGAAGAGGTATCCCTGTCCAAGACCTTCGAGGCGGTCGGCGCTTACAAGGCCGGCATGATGGACGAGGCAACGTTCTACGAGGCCGAGTGCAATTCCTGCCCGGGCTGCGGCTCGTGCGCAGGCATGTACACCGCAAACTCGATGAACTGCCTGTCCGAAGCGATCGGCATGGCGCTGCCGGGCAACGGCACGACCCCGGCGGTTACGGCTGCGCGTATCCATCTGGCAAAGCACGCCGGCATGAAGATCATGGAGCTGATCGAAAAGGACATCAAGCCGCGCGACATCCTCACGCCGGCAGCATTCCGCAACGCGCTGACCTGCGAGATGGCGATCGGCTGCTCGACCAACTCGGTTCTGCACCTGCTGGCAATCGCAAACGAAGCAGGCGTTCCGCTGCAGCTTGAAACCCTGAACGAACTGTCCGGCAAGGTGCCGAATATCTGCCATCTGGCTCCGGCAGGCCCGCACCACATTGAGCAGCTTTACATGGCAGGCGGCGTTCCGGCCATCATGAAGGAGCTGACCAAGCGCGATTTCCTCGACCTGTCGCTCATCACCTGCACCGGCAAGACGGTCGGCGAGAACCTCGAGGGCGTTGTCAACAAGAACCCCGAGGTCGTTCGTCCGCTCGAGAATCCGTATTCGCAGACCGGCGGCATCGCTGTTCTGTGGGGCAACATCGCCAAGAACGGCTGCGTTGTCAAGCGTTCGGCAGTTGCACCGGAAATGATGGTGCACGAAGGTCCGGCACGCGTGTTCGACTGCGAGGAAGACGCAATTTCCGCTATCTACAACGGCAAGATCGTGCCGGGTGATGTTGTTGTCATCCGCTACGAAGGCCCGAAGGGCGGTCCGGGCATGCGCGAGATGCTCAACCCGACCTCTGCGTTGGCCGGCATGAAGCTGGATACCACGGTTGCGCTCATCACCGACGGCCGTTTCTCCGGTGCGTCCCGCGGCGCATCCATCGGCCATGTTTCGCCGGAGGCTGCTTCCGGCGGCGAGATCGGTCTGGTGCAGGAAGGCGATATCATCTCCATTGATATCCCGAACAGCAAGGTAAACGTCAATGTTTCCGACGAGGAGCTGGAGGCACGCCGTGCCAAGTACGTTCCGCGTGAGCCGAATGTCAAGTCCGGCTGGCTGTACCGCTACTCGCGTCTGGTCACCTCTGCGGATCAGGGCGCTGTGGTTCGTTGATTTTGGCGTAATGAAAAGAAGTCCGAAAGTTTTTCGGACTTCTTTTTTGTGCAATAATTGAGAATGGAGAATTATCGCGATGGTTTTATTTGTGTGAATGGATTGGGCAATTCATCTGCATCGGTTATCCCGCAGGGGCGCACAGTGTGCGCCCGCATCGCCGTGAAATGGGTGTAGGCGAATAATGTTCGCTCCTGCGATGCAGTTTGTGAAAATTCGTTTGTGCGGTACACCGATTGCAAATCACGTTCATTCTCCATCCTCCATTTTCAATTCTCCATTCCGCAGCCGCAAAATTTCTGCTCCAAGCATAGACAGAACTGCAACGCAGTGCTATAATAAAGTAATTCTTAAAAAACGAAAAAGGGAGGTCATTTATTATGAAAAACCCTGAAAAGCTGCTTGATCTGCTGGCGCAGGATGCCCGCCTGACTCCGGCCCAGCTGGCCGCAATGCTCGGCGAAAGCGAAGAGGACGTTGCTGCCGCGATCAAGGCCTACGAGAAGAATTCGACGATCCTCGGCTACAAGACCGTGGTCGATTGGGATAAAACATCCAAGGAGAGTGTAACCGCGCTGATCGAGGTCAAGATCACCCCGCAGAAGGGTATGGGCTTTGATGAGATTGCCCGTCAGATCTATTCGCACCATCAGGTGGAAAGCGTGTATCTGATGAGCGGCGGCTTCGATCTGACCGTTATCATCAAGGGACGCACCATGCGCGAGGTTGCCCGTTTTGTCTCCGAGCAGCTGGCGCCGATGGAGAACGTGCTGTCCACCGGTACGCATTTCATCCTTAAAAAATACAAGGACAACAGTGTGGAATTCGACCCGGCAGACAGCGATAAGAGAGAGGTCATGGCATGGTGAACTACGAGCAGATTCTCTCTGCGCGTGTAAAAGAAGTGCAGCCTTCCGGCATTCGCCGCTTTTTTGAACTGGCGGCTAAAATGCCGCACGCGATCTCGCTCGGTGTGGGCGAGCCGGATTTTGAAACGCCGTGGCAGATTCGCCGCGCCGGCATTCAGTCTCTGGAAAAAGGACAGACCTTCTACACCTCCAACTGGGGTCTTGCTGAGCTGCGCAATCAGATTGCCGCGCTCGTGCGCCGCAAGTACCGCCTGTGCTACGATGCGGACAAGGAGATCCTTGTGACGGTCGGCGGCTCTGAGGCGATCGACAACACCATCCGTGCGATTGTCAACGTGGGCGATGAGGTGCTGATTCCGGAGCCGAGTTTTGTATGCTACAAGCCGCTGACGCAGATGGCGGGCGGTGTTCCGGTGCCGCTGCCGACCCGCGCGGAGGACCAGTTCAAGTTGACGGCGGACAGTCTGCGCGCCGCTATTACGCCGCGCACCAAGCTGCTCATCCTGCCGTACCCGAACAACCCGACCGGCGCGATCATGACGCGCGATGAGCTGCAGGCGATTGCAACGGTCATCAAGGACACGAATATCGTTGTGCTGTCCGATGAGATTTACAACAGCCTGACCTACGGTCCGGATCGCCACGTCTGCTTTGCGGAGCTGGACGGCATGAAAGAGCGCACCATTGTTGTGGACGGTTTCTCCAAGTCCTACGCGATGACCGGCTGGCGTCTCGGCTGGGCAATGGGTCCGAAGGAGCTGATGCGCCACATCTGCAAAATTCATCAGTTCGGCATTATGTCTGCGCCGACCACCGCACAGTTTGCCGGCATTGAGGCTATCCGCACCGGCGAGGACGACATCGAGCGTATGCGCGAGCAGTACGACCTGCGCCGCCGCTACCTGCTCGGCGAGCTGCGTTCCATGGGTCTCGAGTGCTTTGAGCCGCAGGGCGCGTTCTATATGTTCCCGTCGATCGAGTCCACCGGACTTTCCAGTGATGAATTCTGCGAGAGACTGCTGCACGAGCAGGAGGTCGCGGTCATTCCGGGCAGCGCCTTCGGTGAGAGCGGCGAGGGTCGTGTGCGTATCTCGTATTCGTACTCGATGAACCATCTGAGAGAGGCTTGCAGCAGGATTCGTAAGTTTTTGCAGACGCTCTGAATAATGGAAAATTGAAAATGGAGGATGGAGAATTTCGTTCTCTGAATAGAAAACGCACCCTGTTTTTACAGGGTGCGTTTGATTTAGTCTTTTACATAACCAAGTGCTTTTTCAAGCGTGGTTGCGGCTTTGGTGTCAGCATCGTTAAAGGACGATGAAAAGGTTTGCAGACTGCCATTGGGAGATGTAACAATATTGACAATCTCAAGATAAGCATCGTATGCATCTTCCAAAGCATTGTACGCATTTTCCCACTCTGCCGGAGGACTTTGCAAGGTGCTCATATACTGCTGTACGGTATCTTTACTGCTTTTAATTGAACTGATATCAGAGGAAAAATCTGAATCCGAAAATAGGTTCGCCAGTGCATCATTAAAGTCAGAGGCGTTCTGCGTGTATTGGTATGTTTCGGAGTCGTATTTATCCCAAATGGCATTATACCATACGTTTTTGATAAGACCTCCGCAGGTTTCAGCTTTTGCTGCGCCAGTATACATAGCCATAACAGCAGATGAGTAGTTTGTTTTATAATCAGCACTGATTTGAGCTGCTTCGGCAGCTGCATCAGCCGCTTTTTGATTCGCAATGGCCTTCGATGCTGCAATTCCGCCGCCAATGAGTACGAGAATGACAGCAAGACCGATTGCAATTCCTTTCTTGCCGATTTTAGCGTAGAGACTTTTACGCGGAGGCGTTCCCGGCTGCAGATATACGGGGATGGGTTTCTCCTCAACTTCAACCTTGACCGGACATCCGCAAACCGGACAGGTTTCAGCGCCTTCGGGAATTTCGTTGCCGCAATCTTCGCAAATAATTTTAGGCTGTTCCTTCATAACATGTCTGCAATGGATGCATTTTTCAGCCTTGTCCGAAATTTCCTTTCCGCATTCAGGACAATGAATCAATGCCATAATGTTTTTCTCCTTTACCCCAAAATACGAGGGCGGATCTACAGAAATCCGCCCTTGTAAAATTTACATCTTAAAATACACAATACTGCTTCATATAAGCATCCATCAGCGGCAGGAGATGTGCGTACTCCGCCTTATCGGCGAGATACTCACGGATATCCTGCACGGTAACGAGCGCGTGGACCTTGATGCCGAACTCCTCGCCGACCTCCATAACGGCGGTCTTGTCCGGGTTTTGGCCGACCTCACAGCGGTTTACCGAAATGAACATATCGGTAACCTTCACATCTGCGCAGCCCTTGAGCACCGGCATGGTCTCACGGATAGCGGTGCCGGCGGTGATTACGTCCTCGATGATGATAACGCGGTCGCCGTCCTGCGGCTTGTAGCCGACGATATTGCCGCCTTCGCCATGGTCCTTGGCCTCCTTGCGGTTGAAGAAGAACGGCTTGTCGATGCCGTAATTGCGGGCCAGCGCACCGGAAACCGAGGTAGCAAGCGGGATGCCCTTGTACGCCGGACCGAACATTGCGTCAAACTGATCGCCGACGGTCTCCTTGACCAGAGCTGCGTAAAACTCACCCAGACGGGAGTTCTGCAGGCCGGTCTTGTAGTTGCCGGTGTTGACGAAATACGGGGTCTTTCGACCGGATTTGGTTGTAAAATCGCCGAAGCGCAGTACGTCGGCACTCATCATAAATTCGATAAATTCCTTTTTAGCAGCAGTAAGCATGATCGTTCCACCTTTTTCTATCAATATACTTATCCTCAGTATACCAGAATTTTCGGCAGGGAACAACCCTTTCTGTCAGGCCGTATCTGCAAAATTACACAAATACACAGCTGAATTTACGGCTTCTGAACACAAATCACCAAAAAGCCTGTTGCGGAAAGCGCGCAAACGAGGTAAAATATACTCAGGCAATACTGCCGATATGGCGATTCGGAATCGTCAATCCTACAAAGGTGGCTAAATACACAAATGGCATTTCACGGTTTTTCCGCAGAAGGCGTGGATCTTCTGCAACTGAATCGCCTGCAAAACAGCAAAGAATTTTACGATGCACACAAGGACGAGATCAAGCGGTTATCCATCCGGCCCTTTCACGAACTGATCGCGGAAATGACGCCGGAGATGGTCAAGATCGACCCGCAGTTCGTCACCGTGCCGTCCCGCATGGTATCCCGCGTGCGGCGCGATACCCGATATACCAAGGATAAAACGCTCTACCGGGCGAACATGTGGCTGTTCTTCCGCAGAGCACGACGGGAACGCGAATCCGTTCCCGCATACTATTTTGAACTGCATCCCGAATACTGGGCCTTTGGCTGCTGGGGTGCGTGGGGCAGAGGCGAAATGGAAGCGCTGCGCGAAATGATCCTCGCAGAAGACAGGCTGTTCCTTGATGCCTTTCGTGCGGTGAACAGCTGTCCGCAGGTGCACCTCGCGGGCGAGATGTACAAGCGCCCGAAATTCCCGGACGCAAAGCCGGAATATCAGGACTGGCTGAACCGCAAGGAGATCGGCGTGGACTATACGAACGGTGAGGATTTTGCTCCGGTGCTGGACGGCACGTTTGTTCCGTTCATGCTGAAGACTATGCGGCAGCTTGCGCCGCTGTACAGACTGCTGCTCGCGGCGAAGGAACGCGCAGACGCGGCCGGACGGGAGGCGCTGCAATGAGATATCTTGCACTGGATTTCGAGACCGGAAACGCCTCGCCGCTGAGCGCGTGCGCACTCGGCGCAAGCGTGTTTGAGGATAATCAGCTGGTGGATGAGAAAATCTCACTCATCCGTCCGCCGGAATGCGTGGGCAGGTTCCACTGGGGCAATGTCCGCGTCAACCACATCAAGGAGAAGATGGTCGCGGACGCACCGTCGTTCGCCGAGGTGTGGGAGCCGCTCGCCGACATCGCGGAGGGCAGCGTCATCGTGTGCCACAACGCTATGTTCGATACGAATGTGCTTTGCAGCTGTCTGGCGCATTACGGACTGAAAATGCCCGAATGCCGGTACTTATGCACGGTAAAGGTGTCCAAGCGGGTATGGCCTGAGCTGGAAAATCATAAACTGGATACGGTATCCGCCGCGCTGCACATCGACCTGAACCACCACGAGGCCGGGTCGGATGCGCGGGCTGCGGGACTGATCCTGCAGGCGGCTCTGCGCAGGACGGGCAGCGCGGACGCCGACGCACTGGCAGAAAAAATCGGCATGCGGCTCGGCCGGATTTCCTCGATGGGGAAAACGCCGTGCAGCATCGCCGGGGACCCCAAACCCAGGGAGCACAGACGGACAGCACGTCCGCGTAATACGGTAAAACGAAAAGGAGAGAACAAGGTATGAAAAACTATCTGGACAGTATCGACCGCGCTGCACTGCGCAGCCGTGCCGAGCAGATGCTGCACACCGCAGGCGACGCCTGTGATCAGGCAGGACGCTTTATGAACACCACGACCGAAAAGATCCGCGGCTTCTCGCTCATCGAGTTCTTCATCTACGAGACCTGCCTGCTGTCGTTCGGTCTGTGGCTGGGCACCTGCTTCTCTAAATTCTTCAAGAAGTTCCGCGCGATCATCTTCGCAGCGTTTGCCGCAACGTGGCTGTACCTGCTGTGGCGCGTATTCTTTGATGAGAATGAGGACTAAGCGTATTCAATCTTCGTTTTCGTCCGCTGACAGCTGACAGGAAGGAGTTTATTGTTGGAAGATCCCAATCAGGAAAAAAAGTCCCGGTTTGACCTGCAGCCGCACTATATCGAGTGGGGGCTGACTGCGTTAGGTGTCATTGTAGCCTGCGTGCTGGTCGTGTTCGTGCTGTTCCGCATGACAACGATCTGGGGCATAGTCAAGAAGTTTTTCAGCATCCTCAGCCCGTTCATTTACGGCTTTGTGATGGCGTACCTGCTCATGCCGGTATTCAATATGCTGTACCGCAATCTGCAGCCGCCGATGTCGCGTAAATTCAAAAACGGCACACGGCTTGCCAAAGGCTTGTGCAGCGCGCTGACGCTGGCCTTCGGTCTGGCGGTTGTAGGCGTGCTGCTGTGGATGGTGCTGCCGCAGCTGGTTACGAGTATCACCTCGCTGGTGGACTCGATGGACCTGTATATGAACGAGATATCCGGCTGGGTGGCGTCGCTGCTGCACAACAACCCGGAAATTGAGCACAGCTTCATGCGCCTGTACGATCAGTTCTCCGCACAGATAATGAACTGGGCGCAGAATGACCTGCTGCCGCAGCTCGGCAACATGATGAGCGGCGTTGTTACGACCGTAAACGTGCTGATGAATCTGCTGATCGGTGTCATTATCGCGCTGTACATTCTCAACAGCAAGGACACCTTCTGTGCACAGGCGAAAAAGATGACGTACAGCCTTTTCGCGGTTGAAAAGGCAAATGCCATCATGGCGCGTGTGGCGCATATCCACCGCGTGTTCGGCGGCTTCATCACCGGCAAACTGATGGACTCGTCGATCATCGGTATGCTGTGCTTTATCGGTATGCGTCTTATGATCTCGTTCGGCTGGATGACCATGCCGACGTCGTACGCGCTCCTGATTGCGGTTATCATCGGCGTGACCAATATCATCCCGTTTTTCGGGCCGTTTATCGGTGCGATTCCGAGCACCATTCTGATCATGGTCATCAGTCCGGTGCAGGCGCTGTATTTCGTCATTTTTGTGCTGCTGCTGCAGCAGTTTGACGGCAATATCCTTGGGCCGAAAATCCTCGGCAACGCCACCGGACTGTCGAGCTTCTGGGTCATGTTTGCCATTCTGCTGTTCGGCGGCGTGATGGGCTTCGCGGGCATGGTGGTCGGCGTGCCGCTGTTTGCCGTGCTGTACAGCATGTTGACCGAGAAGATCAATCATCTGCTGAAAAAGCGCGGTCTGTCCGTGGATACGAACGACTATCGCGGGCATAAGCGCATCGACCCGGAGACACACGCGTTCGTTGAAGCGCAGGAGACAATGCCTCCGGTGAGCGCAAAAGAGCGCCGCCGTGCGGCACAGCAGAAAGATCAGGAAAACAAAAACCAGTAATATGCGCAAAGAGGGACACTGCGAGGCAGCAGTGTTCCTCTTTTGCGTTCTGGTGCAGAACGGCAGAGTGTCGCTTGCGAAGCGAGGAAATCTTGCCTGCCCGGCAGGGGCACAAGAGGGTAGACATCTGCGCTGACGCCGCGCGGGCGCACAAGAGGGTAGACACCTGCGGTTTTCCCCCTCTTGCACCCTTAAACGCCTATATTACTGGGCTTTAAGTCGTTTTTTCGAGAGGCGTACACCAATGTTACACCTTTTCGCTACATAGCTTCAAGAACGTCTAACGCTGTCAGCCGTTCCTGTTCCATAGCGTGAATGTAGATATTATATGTGGTGGAAATACTGGCATGCCCCATCCATTTGCTTACTACGCTGATGCTTACGCCAGCATTTAACGCACGGCTTGCAAAAGTGTGACGTAGCTGATGGATCGTGAGCGGCTTGTCTATCCCCGTGTGCTTCAACATACGCTCAAGTAAATTGTGCATACGGTTATTAGTGAGGAAGCCGCCTTTTTGCGAACAGGCAACATATTTGCTTTTGATGCCGCATTGCCTGTAAATCATCTGCAATTCCCTAAGTGCGTTGATTGCTTTACTATTTAGTGGGATAATCCGGTTGCTGCTGGATGTCTTAGTGCCTTTTACCTGTAAGGTGCTTTTGGACGTATCTTTTCCGGTATCCCTGTTCTTGATCTTTGCCAGATTTTTATTTATGGATACCGTCTTGCTTTCAAAGTCAATATCAGACCATTCCAGCGCAAGCAGTTCACCACACCGCAGGCCGGTATGCAGCATAAATACGATCAGGTTTCCGTGAACAAAAAGCGGACGGCCTGTACCATACTTCTCTCTGGCTGCTTCCTCCAACCGTTTAACCTCTGCATCCTCTAATATCAGCATTTTCCGCTCTGGCTTAAACTTGCTCCGTTTTGCCATGATAACATTTGCCATTGGGTTTTTAAGAATGTCACCCTCAGTATAGGCATGTTGGAAAACCTCAGAAAGTATCTGCCGGATCATCTTGACGATAGTATAAGAATATTCAGTGCTTTTCTGGTTTAACAGTGTTTGAATATCAACCGCTTTGATATTCCCAAGTTGGAAGCCGCCAAGCGTCGGCTTGATATGCGTGTAATAGACAGACTCCAACCGATCAAAGCTGGTATTCTCCACGGCTGCGGCCTTGAAAGTATATAACCATCGCTCAATATAAGTGCTAAGCAATACTTTTCTACAATCCGTAATGCCATGCACTATTGTTTTCTTAAATTCACGCAATTTCCGTCTTGCTTCCGCTTCTGTCTTACCATAGACATAACGCGGTTTCAACATCTTTTCGTCCTTATATTTGCCGACCCAGCGGCCATCTTTCCGCTGATATACACTACCCTCCCCATATCCGCGGATTCTCTTAACTTTATTGATATTTTCTACTGTATTCATGCGTATCGCTCCTATCAAATAAACAGGGGCGGCAGCATAAACAGCTAACGCATATATTATAACGCCGTCCCTCTGTAAAGGCAATTCAATCAGTAAAATATCTCTTTCCCTTTATTTGCTTCAAACCACCGGTCAAGTTCACGTTCATTCGTCAAATAATCCCGTCCCACTTTCACCACAGGCAATACGCCTGCTTCCAGCAGGCATTTTAGCTTGGTTTTGCCAAAAGGGAACAACTCAAGCAAATCGTCCTGCGTCAAAATTTTATAATCCATAAACCACAGCCCTCCTGCGTATTGGTTATCATCTATGCAGCAACAATTTACTGCATCTCGTTTGCAATTCAAAATCCCCACATGGTTTTTGTGCGCCATGCCCGCTACCGGAACGGACAGCAACATGATATAATGAAACCATGATAAACTTTTCTGTTCTTTATTGTGGGGTATGACTTTATGAAAAAAGAAATCACATCTATCTTGTGTGCGGCAGCTATTACCTGTTCGGCAGGCGCCGCCAATGTTTCAAACTTTTCGGACGTCCGTCCGTCGGACTGGTATCACGATGCGGTCAACTATGTTTGCGAAAACGGGCTGATGAATGGTACATCGGATACGGCGTTCAGCCCGAACGCAACTACCAGCCGCGGCATGATCGTGACCATCCTGTACCGACTGGCAGGTTCACCTGATATGCCCGAAAGCAACTGGGGATACCCCTATGCAGACGTAGATACAAACGCCTATTACAGCGCGCCTGTCTACTGGGCGCGCATGAATGACCTCGTTACCGGGTACAGCGATACGCAGTTCGGCCCGAATGATGCGATCACCCGCGAGCAGCTTACGGCCATCCTGTACCGCTACGCGGACCACCTTGGCCTTGATACAGATACCGGCTTTATACCAGATAAATACTATGATTTCTCGGACTATCAATCAGTTTCCCGTTACGCAACAAACGCCATGAGCTGGTGCGTCAACAAGGGCATTGTCAGCGGCTCGGACGGAAAGTTAAATCCGCACGGGACAGCTACTCGTGCCGAAGTCGCAACAATGCTGATGAACGCGGAAAACATCTTGGACGCAAATGAACCGACGGAGCCGGAAACACCGGTTTCACCAGACGGACAGCCTGTGCCGGATGATACCGACAACGAAACCGCAGACGATAACCAGACCGTAACAGATGAAATCAGTCTACGCCCTATCGGCAAATCTGCGGTAGACGAGTACGGCGGCTATTGGGATTATGACCTGTCCAATGCCACCTTTGACGCCATCAACGACCTGCGCGAAGAAAACGGTTTGCCACGTCTGACTTACTCGTTGAAAGTACAGGAATGGGCGGACACTCGTTCCCGCGAAATCTGGATTGTTGACGAACGAGACGGGGATATTTCTCATACAAGACCGGATGGCTCGGTGTTCGCATCTGTTGGTTATGGATGCAATGCTGAAAATGCACTCATAGGTTTAATTACAACCAATGCGCAGGAAAACTTAAACAAATGGTATGGCTCACAAGGTCATCGAGAAAATATGCTCAACACCCGTTCAAAAACTACTGCTGTCTCTGCCTATGTCCAAGGTGAGAAAGTGTACGCTTTGCAGCTTTTTGATAAACTAACAATAACAGAATTAAATAATCGGTAAGCAAATCCCTCGTTTCACAACGAAACGAGGGATTGCCTTTTCCTATAAAATTGTTAAATCCAATACTCATTCCCGTCTGTGTCAAGCACATAATCGTGTTCGTGCGAGACTTCAGTAATCAGGTCCTCAGAAGAACCACTATCCGTGAAATATTGGATATGGCCGCTGTAAGCCGAGGTATCCGGGTCGGTATCCCGTCCGGTAAGCTGGCAAATCAGCTTGGCAAAATTCAGGCGGGACACATCACCGCTGAGCCCTGCATTCGTGCCAGTGATATACTTCACAAGCGTATTAAGCTGTTCCGAGGTAGCCCAGATTCGCAGATAGCCTTTTTCCGAAACCTCATAATTGATTTCGTAATCAACATCTTCGGTCATTTTCGTTGTGTCGAATACGCTTGCGGGCAGCACACCGATAGAGACAAAATATTTTGCTTCTTCGGGGATGCTGAACTCGTAGTCCGGCACCGTCACCGTGCCACGGTCCAGCCACGTGTTCCCGCCGTTGGAAATCAGACGATATGCTACGATGCACGCTTCTTGCAGTGAAATACGGTCTGCGGGTCGCCACATATTTTCGTCATAACCATTATAAAGCTGATAATGAATATCAGTTATCAAATCAGCAACTGAGCTGATAATTTCAACTTCCGGCGACTTTCCGATAGCATTGCCGTTATCGCCCTCTCCGGTCGCATAGTTGACGTAGGTCTTGCCGCCTGCATCGTTCTTAAAGCGGACGGTAAGCAAAATTTTATGCGATTGGCCGGGTGCAATGTCACCCAATTCCAGAGTGAATGCCTTGCCTGAAAAACTCCATTTATTACTTAGGACTCCGTTCACATAAACATTGTTTTGCAAAACAGGCGTTACCACAGAGGTATCCAGCGTATCTTTCAGCACGACGTTTTCCCACATTATATCACTGTGATTTCCAACAATAACCGTAAATGTTGCCGTTCTGGATACTTCGTCGGCATCCTTACTTACATCAACCACCGTCTTATCCACATCTTTTGTGACATAGAAGCCGGTGGCATCATTAGGTTTTGCGGCTCAACCTCCGGTACGGTTACGCCGTCATCTGTTGCCGTGCCGATGCCGTTATCGCCGGTCACATCCACGCTGTTTTGAAGGGTCGTACCGGCCGCTGTGTCAAGTACCTGCACATCAAAGGAGATTACTACGCTTTCGCCTGCAGCCAAATCACCCACCAGCACGGACAGCGCGTTACCGTTCAGCTTATGCAGCGCCACCTTACCATCCAGATACACGTTGCCGATCAACTTCACGCCAGCCGGAAGCGTGTCGTATGCCACGACGTTTTTCCACGGCGCAGTAGCCTTATCGCCATTTTTGACCGTGATCTCATAGGTGAACATATCGCCAATATCAGCTTTGGTCACGCTCGCGGACTTAGTTACAATCGGGTCGGCTTCGCCCTTGTTGATCTGCACGCCTGCATCCGGAAGCGGCGTTTGCTCGTTGCCATCCGTCAGAATAGCCGTATTGACGATAAATTCGCCCTGCATACCCTCGTCTACCGTCACATCAAAGGTGTACACCACCTGCGTATCCGGTGCGATTGCGTAAGGCGTGAGCGTCAGCGTGCGTGAAGATGAATCGTAGGAATATTCCGTCGTTGCCTGACCGTCTTTCTGGACGTTGCCTGTGAAAGTCACACCATCCGGCAGAGCATCGGTCACGGTAACGCCGGTCCAGTCCGCCGTTGCCATTGCGCTATTTTCCAGCGTGATCGTGTAGGTGATTGTATCACCCACGCGCGCGGTCATTTTATTGGCTGACTTTGCACCCGCACGGCCGTCCGGCGTGCCGTTCTCGATGGTGACGCCGTCATCCGTGTCCTCCGTATCCGGCGCATTGCTGCCGGAAGCGACCGCCGTGTTCTCAATCATCATGCCGTAGGCATCACTGTTCACCAGCACATCAAACGAAATAGTTTTCGTCTGGCCGGGGGCGATCGCATCCAGCGGAACAGAAAGGGTTCGGTTTTCATTGTCATACTGATATACCGTTGAGTAGCCGTCCACTGTGACGTTGCCGCGGAAGGTCAGGCCATCCGGGATAGCATCCCGCATCACCGTGTCGCGGATATTTACCTCTGCACCCGCACCATTGGAGACTTGTACCGTGTAGGTCAGAGTATCACCGACACGAGCAGAAGATTTATCAACACTCTTGTTGATGGACAGGTCGGTCATACCGTCTGCAACGACAACGCCGTCGTCCTTGTCCTGTACCGGCTCGGTGTTGTCCGAAGTCAGGGTGGCAAGGTTCTGAATCGTCGTATTGTAGGCATCTTCGTTGACGGTCGCCACAAAGGAAACCGTGCGGCTGGTATCCGGCTCAATGCTGCCGACGTTTACCGTCAGCAGGCGGGTATTTTCATCATAGGTGAAATCACTCGTGCCGCTGCCGTCCAGCATGACCGAGCCGTACTCGAACGTCAGGCCAGCAGGGATAACATCAGTAACGGCCGCATTTTCTACGGGTACAGTCGCGGTCTCGCTGTTAGAGAGCGTCAGAATATAGGTGATCTTGTCGCCGACCTTGGCAGAGGACTTGTCCGCCGACTTCTCAATGCTGGGGCGGGCTTTACCGTCACCGATGGCAACACCGTCGTCTGTGCCCTCGGTGTCCGAAATATTGTCACCGGACATGACCGCAGTGTTGTAAACTGTTTTGCCGTAGGCCGATTCATTGACGGTCGCTGCAAAAGTAACCGTCGTTTTTGTATTCGGTGCAATTCTGTCCAGCGGCACGGTCAGGGTACGGGTCTCGTTATCGAATGAATAACCTGTACTTACACCGTCTACCTGCACGCTGCCGTCCACAAAATCCAGTTCCGCCGGGATAATGTCGGTCATGGAAGCGTTTTCGATTTCATAAACGGCACCCTCTGCGTTGCCGAGCGTGACGGTATAGGTGATCTTATCGCCGACCTCGGCGGAAGGCTTGTCCGCACGTTTTTCCACATAGGGCGCGGTGTCGCCCTTGTTGATATAAACACCGTCGTCTGTGTCCTCATACTTGCCGGTTTCGCTACCGCTTTCATCCTTAACGATACCGTTTGCGCCCTCGGCGACTGCGGTGTTGTAGATCGTCTGGTTGTACATATCGCTGTTCACGGTTGCTTTGAAAGTGACTGAAACCGTCTGACCTGCGGCAATGTCGCCCAGAGGGACAGAAAGCAATCCGTTTTCAAACGAGTGCTTTGCCGCCTTGCTTTCTACGTACACGCTGCCATCCGCGAAAGTCAAGCCGTCCGGAATTTCGTCGGTGAGGACGACTTCTTTCCACGCGGAAGAAGCTGCTTCATCATTCGTCAGCTTCACCGTATAGGTCAGGGTATCGCCTACATTGGCGGTTTTGGCGTTCGCCGTCTTTTCAATGGACGGGATCGCATCACCGTTCGTGTACTGATAAACGATCGTGCGGATATAGCCGCGGTACTCGTATGCCGGGATGACCTTGGGTGAACTTTCTTCCTTGCCCGCTGTGGTGACAGTTTCAGCAAGTTCCTTGCCGTTCTGGTCTATGAATTTTTCAACGATGATGTTGTAAATACCGTCATTGTAGCTGAGGCCGTGCCATTCTTCCGCGCTGTGCGGAATGCTGGCTTCTATCAAATCGCAGTAACCCCAGTGATTCTCAACCAGATCATTGTACGGACATTCGATGCCCAGCTCTTTCAGCTTGTCCAGCGTGACGTTACGGTTAATCATACCGTTTACCAGCCGCACGACCTCGGCACGGCTGATCGGCTCATCCGGCCGGAAACTGCCGTCCGGGTAGCCCTCTACCCAGCCAGCGTTTGCGGCTGCATTGATATAGCTGTACGCCCAATGGCCGTTGGGAACGTCGTCAAAGAGATTGCCGCCCTCGTAGTCCAAATTGGCGAACCGCGCCGCCATGACGGCAAACTCCGCGCGGGTGACGGGCGCATCCGGCGAGAATTTGTGTTCATCCGTGCCGTCTACAATTCCAATGTTATACAGCGTTTCGACTTCTTTGTAGAACCAGTAATCCGTCTTGACGTCCTCGAACGTGCCGTTTGACATGCGGCGCTCAAACTCTGGATACTCGCCGTCATAGAGACGGTAAAAGACCGTAGTTGCTTCTGCACGGGTCATGGAAGCATCCGGCCGCACGCTTTCGTCCGGGTAGCCGACAATATAAGTCAGATCCTTATGGGAGTAGACGTACTCGACGTTTTCCGTGTAATCGACGTAGGTGTAGTTCTCGATTTCCTGCGGCTGCCGTTCCTCATGTGTTACGCTATATATCTCTTGCTCGGCAATCTCCTTGCCGTTTTCCGCGTCGATATACTTTGCCGTTACTTCGGCAAGCGTGCTGGTGCTGTCCGACGCGGCAAAGGCCGTGGCCGGAAACGCCGACGCAGACAAGAGCAATGCCAGCCCCATCGACGTAAGCCGCTTGAGCCGTTTCTTCAAAAAATCCATTTCCTCATCCCTCCATCTCAAACTTATTTCCAAACCGATACTGCATGGATTAACCATGCACCGAGTAGCACACTGGAACCACCCCCTTGAAATTTGGCGTGTATATAATAAAACCGCGCGGGAATCCGCACGGTACATACCTGGGCTCTATCCGTCAAAGCCCTCAATCTTCATTTGTCCCTCGATATTCCGGTCCTGCATCCACCAGCGGAATATATCCTCGCCAGTTGTCCCAGCACGCCATGTGCTGTCGAGCTTGCCGCGTGCAACACGTTCTTCGAGCATTCGCTCAAAGGCACGGATGTAGGCGCGCTGATACGTGGGATACCGGCCGAACTCAAACAGACGCATTCGACGTCCTGCCATCGGGCAACCCACACAACCGACCCTATGGAAGCCGCACGAATACAGCGGATTTATCGGTATTCTCTCAGCATGGATATACGACCACACATCATAGTCCGACCAATCCACAATGGGATTGCAGACCCGCTTCGCCTGCAATTTGCAGCTCTCGAACAAAAGGCGGGTATCTGCATTATCGTTGTTGATAATGACCTTTTGCTGAGATCGTGCGGCATACTCTCGTAAATGCCGCGTTTGGTACGGCGGCTGGCGCTTTCCGCCCAGCGGACACCCGTCGTAATCATGCGGCCAGCGCCGCCGCTTTCTTTCAGCACCGAACAGCAGTATCTTACTGTTCTTGTGGGCGGCATCAGCTTTTGCGGTATAAGCATCCACATATTGACCGGTACGCCCTTGTAAGTCGGGTAATTGACAGTACATTTCACACCGGCGAGCTCCAAACGCCGGAACTGCTCGCGCACGTGGTATACAGTCTCCGGTGCATCCACGCTGGTATGGTTGTGCATGACCTCATAGCGGATACCGGAAGTGGCGGCAAGGTACAGGCATATATCGCTGTCTTTCCCGCCACTCACTGTAATAATCAATGGCTTACCGTAATAGGCTTCGCTCATTTCCGCTGCCAACCGCAGACGGGCGATTGCTCTATGTTCTAAATCCATCCGTCAGCCCCAAACTGCACATCACACTTTCATCAATCTTATTCAATGTCTCTTTATCCATTACACCGACAAAATTCCCCAGTCGTGCTTTATCTACTGTCCGTATCTGTTCTAACAACACAACCGAATATTGCGGCAAGCCCTGCATACAGACGGGCACATGAGTAACAAGATGCTTGTCCCGATGCAAATTGCTTGTAAGCGGCGCTACAATCACCGTAGGCGAGTATTTGTTTCCAATATCATTTTGCAAAATTACAACAGGACGCACGCCGTCCTGTTCTGAACCAATAACAGGACTGAGATCAGCCCAAAACACATCACCACGTTTATACATTTATTTCACTCCCACTCCAAACACTGAACTTTTGGAATTAAAAAACTTTCCCGTATCGTAGATACCGTCCTGCCAAAGAACGAAGCACATACCTGATATTCTGCTACAATGAACCGGTCGTCCGGATGGACAAAGATAACAGTAGCAGGTACGGTCTTACGGCAACTGGTTTTTGCCCAGATACAATCTATGATTGCGGGCCGCACTAATACACGTTCGCCAACCTCGTATTTATGTTTCTTTGGTTGGATTTCCCAATCTGGCATTTCATTCACATCCTGTCTGCTTGTTGTGATGTACGCGCGACAGACAGTAATCTCCCGTCTGCCGCAAAACCTTAAAACACTTTAGACACATCCTTTCCTGCTGCCAAGCCTATTTGTTCTCAACGCCCCGGCTTGTGGGGAAGCAGACAGATGATCGCTGGCGAACGATTCCATAGGCCGTTTTACCTCTGCGTGGTTCTCACATCAGCCGCCCCCATTGCTTGTGTCTGTGGCTGGGCGGAAGTCTCATTATCTGTCTGCGTGTCGTCGCTTTACGGGTGCCGCCCCGTATTTCGTACCGTCATGGTTTACCGCTCTGCCGGACTTGTCCGGCGTCCCCGCGCATGGGTACCGCAGCTCGGCGCAAACAGTTTTGTATCTGCTGCCTGTATATTCAATTTTCAAGGTGCATATGTAATCCGCTTTCCTTTTTCAAAAAGTACATTTTATTGGTCTTTCCTTTTGGTATAATCACCCTGAACAGCGATGCCAAGTATTTCGCATATCGCATCCACGATTTTCGGCGTCGCAAGCTGTCCGGTTTCGATTTTGCGAAGATAGGAGCGGTCAAAATATAACCCTGTGTGCCGCTTGACTTCTTCGATCAGCCAGCCTTTGCTTTGCTCAAGAGCAATAAGCCGATGGTTAATTTTTTTACCAAACGAGCAAAGTTCCCTTTTTTTCATGGTCAACTACTTCCTTTCTATTGACATTTACATAAAAGTGTAATATTATATATTTGTTCTATAAATTACGTTTTAGCGAAATCTATGAGTGAATTATATTATTCTGTCGCGTAAGTGTCAACGTGTAAAATTTCGTTTTTACGTAATTTTGGCATATACTACAAATGGACGGGTGATTTTATGTCAGAGTTGTACAACAAAATAGCTGCATTGTGCGCGGAAAAAGGAATTACAGTTACAGAGCTATGCAGGCAATGTAAAATAAGCCGTGCATCGCTGTCCGATCTCAAAGTGGGACGAAAGAAAAACCTTTCTACTAAAAACCTTTCAAAAATTGCCGATTACCTAAATGTGCCGATTGAATTTTTACTTAACATGGAGCAAAAAGAAACGCCCGTCCTGACAAGGCGGGACGAGCGTGACATAGCAAAAAGACTGGATATGATTTTAGGTGATCTTGGCGACGCCGAAGCAAGCCTGATGTTTGATGGTGAGCCAATCGACGATGAAACGCGGGAACTCCTGCGCATTAGCCTGCAAAACCAGCTTGAAATTTCCAAACGGATTGCCAAGCAAAAGTTTACTCCAAAAAAGTACCGGAAATGAAATAGAGGTGCTGCATATTGTCAATAAAGCATAAGGTCGATATGTTATGCCGAAAATGTGATACCAGAGACCCGTTCACAATCGCTGCAAAACTCGGTATTCGAGTTCTCCACGAACCCCTTGGAAGTATCAGAGGATATTACAGCCGCACACACAGAATCAAGTTCATACATATCAATCAAGACCTTTCAAAAGAGCGACAGCGGCAAGTATGCGCGCACGAATTAGGACATGCAATCTTACACCCGAAAAGCAATACACCATTTCTGAGAGCAAACACGCTCTATTCTGTAAACAAGCTGGAAACAGAAGCGAACCGTTTTATGGCGCTGCTGTTGCATCCAGCAACTGAGATTCAGGACTATGCTCAATGCGGCTATACTCTTTATCAAATAGCCGATATATGCGGACTAACGCCGGAATTAGTAGAATACATTATAACCACTTATAACAGAAATGATGCCGCCTCATCTTGAAGCGGCATTATCTTTATGATATTTTTGCTATCAGTTTAATATGCATCCATCCTGTAAATGGATAACTTGATTACAGACTGACATTATATCTTCTTGATGATGGGAAGTTAAAATGATTAATTTTCCCTGTTCTTTGTATTGAAGTAATATACTTCGCAAAATATCTACCGACTCTGCATCAAGCGCATTGAATGGTTCGTCAAGAAGAAGTAAGGAAGGATCCTCCATAATTGCTTGAATAATTCCTAATTTTTGTTTCATTCCCAAAGAATATTTTTTTACAATCTGCTTGGAGTTGAAATTTAATCCGAATTTATCCATATAATGCTTAATATCATCATAAGATATTATGTTTCTTATCTCTGCAAGTAATTTTAAATTCTCTAACCCGCTAAGATATGGTAATAGTTCAGGCTTTTCAATAATGATTCCTATATCAGGCGGGAAAGATATATCTTTATTCAAAACTTTGCCATCTACAGTAATAGTACCACGATTTAAACAGATTAGCCCTGCTATAGCTCGTAGAAGCATTGTCTTTCCACTACCATTTTGTCCAACAATCCCATAAATATTTCCACTTTTAAACTCAAAATTTATATTATTAATTACAAATCTGTGATCAAGTATTTTTGTAGCATCTTGTAATTTAATAAGCATAATATCCTCTTTCCAACACTATTATCATTTAAAGGACATCCATATTTTTGGACGATTTTCTTCCAAGATAATATGTAACACTTATCCAGCCGGCGATAACTAAATAACTTATTATAGTATCTCTAAATAACCAGCTAAAAATCAAATATATATTAATTGGGAAAAACTTATTTAATAGTGGAACAATCGAAAAAATTTCTGCAGTAAAAAAAATATAGACTACAATATATGATGCTGCCATATATTTTTTCTTGCATTTTACTTTTATAATTAAAGATATATTTATAAATATAATAAATCCACAAATACATCTTGCAAATTCTCTAATTAACCCCCAAAAGGATATTGCATAAATTTTTCCGAAAATAATCTGAGTAATGAAAATGATAGAAAGCATCCAAATAATGGTATAAATTATTGCAAACCAATACTGCTGATCACGCAACAAAGTAAATGAATGTAACTTATTTTTTGTACGTACCATAATAACTGGACTGATAGAAGAATCTATTATGACAGCACCAAGCACAAATGCAGGCATAATAAGCATAACAAATGTTTTGTCTGAGAAAATGTTTTTGAACCACAAATCTTGCGTATCAGCAAAAAAAGAAATACATAATAACGGGAATATAAAGTAAAGGAATCCCACCCAAATAAAATATTTACTTTTGTGACTAAATAGAATCATATTATATCCCTATTTCTTCTATAAGCAATCGTAAATAATAATATTTCGAGAATAAAATATCCACTTAAAACCAATAGTATGTCCTTAAGCTGCGCAGCTCCTTCGTAACACGAATTCAACGGCTGCAAAAAATTTCGTAAGACAAAACGTTTAGGTAGTAAAAAGTCACTTCCATAAGTTATTAATAGGCATAAAATAGAGGGAACGAAAAAAGCCACATATATGTTTGGAAATCTAAATATCATATGTATAATAACAGTTAAAGCCGCCAATACAGACAGTGCCAGGGAATTTAAAAATGCGAAAAAAACTGCTGATAAAACAGGTGAAATTTCGTAAAAAAAATTTGCTGCAGAATGTTCAATAGGAATAAACATCCGATAGACATCTGTCATGATCGAATTTTGTGGAAATATGGAAAATGTTATTAAAATATTTATAGAAAAAGAGACAATTGAGTTTACCATTGTAACAAGAAACACAGATATAACCTTGGAAGTCAAATATATTGCTCTACCTTGTTTAACAATGTTATATATTTTGAAAGAGGTTTTCTGATCATAAAATAGAATAAAACCAGTCGATAATACAGGAAGAAGTAAAAACAGTGCATGATAAACTTTAAATCCAATGCCACCGGGAAAGTTGAAAAGCCAATACTGGTAAGCGTTGATTCCATAGTATGAAGCAAACATAGAATCAAGCGTTAAAAAACGAGAATATAAGGGATCTACAATTGCTAAAAAAAACAGCACACCCAAAACTATCCTTACAGTAATTGAATTATATAACCTTTTGATATCTATTCTTAAGCAACTCATATTAACCTCATAAATAACCTTGGGAAGTCGCCATATAAGCACTCCCCAAGGTATCTTCATATAATATGTTATACAATACGTTTAACTTAAATTCATAATAGCAATACGCTTAGTATGGAGACCACCTACCCTCAATTGGATAAGTGGTAGAGGTAACGCTATTATTATCAATATTCAGTGTGACTTCAGTTTGAATAGACGGTTTGTTAGTATAATTCACATTATTAATTATTCCATTTGCGGTAATGGGGTGATTGGGAGATGAAGCATTTACCCCCCAACCGGTTTCAGTCCAAACATTTACAGAACCTAATCCGGATCGCGATGATTTGCAAGACACAGCAAAATAGTTGTTTGTATATGCCTTTTTAACTGTTGAAACTTCCACATCACCAGTATCCGCCGGAAGCTCACCGGTATAATCATGCCAATTATCACGAGGCTCTATCTGCGTTTCAAACGCAGCGGCTGAAACTCCCAATGCAAGGACACAGATCAGTAATAAACCAACCATTCTTTTACATTTACTATACATACTTCACCCTTCTTTCTCGATTAGATAGTAAATCTTCCTAAAGTATATTCTTCTATCACCCCTTTGTAAAAAACTGTTTTATATGATGTAATTTGATAATCCAATTATATATAAATGCAAATTATTAAGCAATACTAAATATTGACGAAACTGAAATGATGTGATAGTATAATTTCAACAAACATGTTTGGTGGCACCATGAAAAAGGAAAGCAAATCTACCAAGGATACTGGCCACTCCTTTGCAGATTACTTCAAACGCGCATTGAATCCCTTGCTCGTGCTTTTGTTGCTATCTGAGCAACCAATGTATGTCTATGAGATGATGCGAGAGATATCTAAACGCAGTGATGGCAGATATACTATTTCTCTGCTCTATCCTGTAATCCAACGCCTGTTATCTCAAGGGTATGTGTGCGAAGGCCAAAAAGCGATTTCAGACGATAACCGTGTCCGCCAGTATTACGAAATCACTTCCGATGGGATATCGTATTTGCGACAGATAGAGGCCGTTTATGCTGAAATGTCTAAAGCGATACAGCAAATTCATCAAAACACCGGAGGTGGCAACGCATGATGGAGGATAAGATTGTGCGTCAATATGTACGTGCAGTTTCCCGCAAACTAATCTGTTCTAAAGCAACACGCTCCAAGTTATTGAACGGATTGAAACAGGAATTATCGGCTTATTCGGAATTGTCATACAACGAACTATGTGCAAAAGTTGGTAATCCTGAGCAGATTGCAGAACAACTGCTGGAAAGCGTTGACGAGACTGAAATTGCTGTTAGCAAGCGCAAGCATCGATTTGTCATTACTCTCGTAATAGGCATTTTAATCGTATTGTTACTATTGCTGGCTGCATATTACATACATGCACAGCAAGTTATACGCGGAGATTTCTATTTTACTCGTTCTAACACAGAAAGCGACGGGCAACTTATTTCTGATGAAATGTTAGAAAATTAGGAGGCTTCATTTTGAAAAAGCGTATTTGTTCCATAGTTTTAGCAGTTCTTATGCTTGTATGTTTTACAATTCCAGCCTTTGCTGCTGATGTTTCCAACACCACAATTATTGATTGTGGAGACGGCTATTACCTGAAAGTAACGCTAACTGAGTATGTTCCCGAAGCAGCAACCAGAGCCATTTATCAGAAAACCGCAACATCTAAAGCTGATGCTTATCATGGAAACACCTATATCGGCACGTTCTATTTGAATGGAACATTTCAGTATGATACTGTAACTTCTAAGGCAACGGCCGATAGCTGGTCCGCTTCCTCCTCGTATGGTTATTCCGGCGATTCGTCGCGGTCGGGGAACAAAGTATCCGGCTACTGCACTTTCAATTATGCAGGCGGGAAAAAACTCACTATGTCTATAACCTGTGATAAGAACGGTAAAATCAGCTATGACTGATAAAAAGGAAACCATCCGCCCATTGGACGGATGGTTTTTCTAATATTAACAACTGATTTTCCAATTCCCCTCAACCTGCCGCAGATGCAACGTAAACTGCGACACCTGCGTCATACCCGTCCGCTGGTCAAGATACTGCACCGCCACATTCGCCGTCACAGCATCGCCGTTCTTGGTAAAGACCGGATTCACCAGCCCCGCAAACACATAGCTGTCGTTCCCAATCACCGGCAGCGCACCACCGCTGACATAATAAGAAAGCTCCTGTTCCGTCGCCGTTGGGTACAGCGTGAAAAACGTGGTCAAAAACTCTGTGATCTCCGTAGTTTCTTCCGCGGATACCGTACCGTCCGGCTCGGCAGTTTCAGGAACGTAGCCGGACTTTTGGGGCTTGCCCGTGATTGTAGGGCTCTGGATGATGACCATATCGCCCGCATCGTCCACATACACGGAAACCTCATAAACAGACGTTATAACACTGCTTTCCTCCCCGTTTATGACATTTTGCGACACAGAATAGACAATTTTATACACTTTATCCCCAATTTCTTCCACAGACCAAATCTGCACATCTTCCACTTTAGAAGATACCGGCACATCACTGCGCACCGTGTCCACGTTCAGGGTCAGCAGCTCGTCCGTGAGATAATATTTCAGATTTTCCGTGCGCTGCTCTATTGAAGCCGCAGACTGTTCCCATGAGTAATACACCTTGGCGAAATTGGTCACAAAGCTCTCTATTGCATTCGTGTCCGTGACTTCCTCCTGCACTACCGTCGTTTCATGGACGGTATGCGTATCCACCGCTGTAAAATCCTTATACACCGCGAAAGCAAACGCGCAGATAAGCAGCGCCCACAGCGCGATCACCACCGGCCGCCGCGTCCCAATGCTGAGGACACGCGGTTTTTTCTGTTTCTCCTGACTTTTGTTTCTATTCTGGAACATATCATTTTCCTGCCTTTCGTCATTCATTGTCCTACCCGTCCGGCACAGACCAGATGCGCCTGCCAATAGGCGCTGGTCAAATCTGCAAACCCGATCGGGTTTCCTGCGTGGTACATCCGGTTATCGCCCACATAAATCCCAACGTGCGTGATATAATCGCCGCAGTTATACGTCCCCTGAAAGAACACCAGATCGCCGGGCTGGGCGTCCCCGAACGGGATGTGCCGGGTCACGTCATACTGCGCCTGTGCGGTGCGCGGCAGCGTGATACCCGCCACGCCATAACACCATTGCGTCAGGCCGGAGCAGTCAAAGGATGTTGTCGGGGACGCACCGCCGTAGACATATTCCCAGCCCTGGTATTTCAGTGCTTCATTCATGATCGCATTTACGGTCTCGTTATCAAACTGTGCGGCATACAAATACTCCGATACCAGCCGGACATAGAACATATTGCCGTAGTTGTAGCGCCAGCCGCCGTTTTCCGCGATGGATATTTCATTCTTGTAGGTAACACGCACCCCGCCGGACTTTTCCTCTGCAAACGCCTGCGCCAGTTCGAAGCTGTACTTGCCGCCGTGCGACGCTACATAATCCAGAAACCCGCCGCCGTAGTTGTACGCCTGTATCACGCTGTCCAGATCGCAGCCGAGCCGGTCCGCCTTGGCAAGCAGCTCCGAGAAATACTCACAGCCCTGCCGGATTGAGCTTTCTGTATCCAGAGAATTTGGCGGCAGGCCCATAGATTCTGACGACTGCATCACGTCCTCCAGCGTACCGCCGGATTCCACCTGCATGATCGCAAGCAGGACATCGACGTACTCGGAAATGCCGTACTGCGCCGCGTACCGCTCCACCATCGGCCTGTGCGCCAGCACCTCGGCAGACAGGTTTGCGCCGCCATAGTAAATGCCGCCCCTGCCGCCGTCCTCGTCTGATGCAAACAGGAGGGCAACCAACAGGAGCAGGCAGAAAAAGGCGGCAAACAGCCCTGCAAGGGGCAGCGCAAGATATTTCAGTTTCATCTGCCGCCGCCCCCGTCCTTCGTGCTGTCTGTACGGCTGGTATTGCTATCCCCCCTGTTTTTCGGAGAGGAAGCATTTTTCCGCTGTGCCTTTCCCGCCTTCCCTTTTGCGGAAGCCCGCTTTGATACAACCGAACCCTTCACCGCAGGCCGCGAAACCGCCGGTTTGTCCTGTTCCCGCGCGGCATGGTTTTCCTGCATAGGCATAACAGGCTTGCCCTCTGCGTCCTGCCGCACAGCCGGACGGTTTACTGCATCCGTCCTCCGGATCCCGACATGGACGGGCTGCTTTGCCGCTTCTGTCTGCGGCGCGGCCTGTTGGACTGTACTTACCGGCTGTGCTGCCAGCGGACGCTTGTGCGGCGCTGGATTGCTTGACGCATTACCTGTAGATGATACGAGTTTCGGCGCTGCCACCGCTGCCGGACGCTCATGCGGCTGTGTCTCTGTACTGTGTACCGGGCTGACAGGGCGCTCCTGCTGTGGCGGGGCAGGCTGTTTTGCCGCTGTCCGCTGCCCTTCCTCCTGCACCGGCTTTGCCGCTGGAGCTGCTACGGCCGGCCTTGCGTGTATGGACGACTGCTCCGCCTGTTTCATATTTTTCCTATCCGAAATATCATAGTTGTGAGAAACCGGGACTGCCATCGGGCGCGCATTGCTTTCTGTCGCCCTGTGCGCACTGTCCGGCGCTGCACTATCCGAATCTGCTGCCTGCCGCGGCATATCCGTTTCGGACTGTCCGGATACTTGCCGCGCTGCGCCAAGCAGATAAACCGCAGGGGCATCCGGTCTGCGGTTCTCTGCATCAGCCGAAACGGCTTTATCCGCATAGCCCTCTGTATGGGATACCCCACCAGACGTAATCTCCTTTGCAGATGTTTCCGGTAAACTGTGTACAGCACCCGGCTGTGATGCCCCGCTGCTTCCACCGTTCGGCCGGTTACTGCGGTACCGGTATGCTCCCCCTGATGCGCTGCTGGAACGGCTGTTCTGCGCACTGCCGCCATCATTCGGTCTGCTGGCCGTCGCCGCGCGCATGGTACGGTTGAGCCTGTGAAGCTGATGGTGCAGGAACATCCGCGGGCGGTGCATGATATACCTGCCCATGCCGCGGGCACCGTCGTCATGGAGGGAGAATATGCTGAGCAGGTCGCCCAGCTTGAAATAGATCCCCGCGAACACGACCACCTGCAAAAACGCAATGATAAAAAACGGATAGCCGCTTGCAATGCGGTACAGCATCGTGGAAATGCTGAAAGCCACCGTGATGACAAGCGTAATACCCGCCCGCGCCAGGATCGTATTGAACAGCTTGATTACCGCGCGCCTGCTGCTGCCCTCGAACGTCGGCGCCATGCTGAGCACAAACGACACCGGCAGGAACATCGCATAGATGATGAAAAGCACCTGCGAGAAGATCATCATGCCGGTAAGCAGGAACACGAACACCGAAATGCCGATATTAAACAGGAACAGGAAAAACACTGTGCCGAGCCGGTTCACCGTTTTCGTAACCGTGAGGTTTGTATTCCCGTTGTCCTCGATCTCGGCCTTGACTGCGTTTTCCCGATCCTCGCCATTGTTTTCACTGGGGCTCGCGGATAGGATGTTATCAATGCGTTCTTCGCCTACCGCGTCCGTGTCCGTATCGCCGAATTGCAGAAGCAGCCACGGCTGCTTTACCTGGATGGAAAACAGGCTGTCCCGTATCAAATCCACACTGTCCGCGCCGCTGTTCTCCGCGTCCGGCAGGACGATCTTTGTCCCAACCGAAAGGCTCGCTGTGCTGACGTCCTCGGAAAACTCGTTCAGGCGCTTCACACAGTCCGGCGCATAGGCGATCAGCGCACCGGACAGCACGAAGATCATCACCATGTTCATCACCGCGCGTACGGCCTTTGTGGTTTCCCTTTTTATCAGACCAACATAAGCCACATACGCGCCAACAATCAGGATAATCAGCAGGAGGAATCCCGCATAAAACCCATCCGAAGAAAGTCCGCTGGGCGAAATGCCTGCGATAGACTGAATGTTCCGGCCGATCTCGTCCGCCGCATCTGAAATAAAATCCAGCCCGTATGCTTCCTGCACCAGATAGCCGGATGCGTTGGAAAGATACAGGTTGATCGTCCAGATAAAGTTGGTGATGCAGTACAGGCCGTACATGACCTGCTTGCCGATGCCGTCTATCCAGTTCCACGGCAGCCAATCCCACCCGTTGTCAACGTAGAAGTCAAGCTGGTAATTTTCCAGCGGGTAGCGGCTGTACTCGTGCGCCGCATCCACACTATCATCCACCAGCCCCACCGCGCCCGCAGACGGGCAAAAAGCAGTAAACAGCAAAACAGCGATTGCCGTTATCATCAGCAAGGCAACCGCTGTACGCTTTATCTGTCTGAAATTATATCTCCCGTACGTCATACTGCCACCCCGGCTTTCATCGGCGGCTTTGTGTCAAACCCATGCAGGAAATCCGCAAACACCGGATGGAACTGCACGACGCCCACATGCCCGTATAAGTCCTGCATCAGACATTGTCCGTTTTCGAGGTTCCGCAGCCGCTTCTGGTTACCCTCGTCCTCAGGGTCAAGGCCGAAAAATTCCAGCGTCTTTTTGATCTCCACAATGTCCGTACTGCGGAACGCGAATTTCAGACCGATATTGTTTTTCAGACTTTCGTCCGCGAGGTCTGCCGCGTTCTGCGTGACGAAATACACCGCTGCATTCATGGCGCGGCCTGCACGTACCAGCTTGTTTGCCAGCGTCTTGCCCTGCGCCACGTTCAGGAACGACCATGCTTCATCCAAATCCACGATCTTGAACACGCTCCTGTCCGTATGGATGAAATCCAGCGCAAAGGTGCTGATAACAATGAGCATGGCGACAGACAAAAGCTCCATCGTCGTAAATTCCTCAAACGAAGTACCCTTGTCCGGCAGCACCAGATCGGCCACCTGTATGATATTGAGCTGCTTTTCAAGGCTGATGGACTTGTTTGATGTTCCCATCCGAAAACAGCAGGTGCGCAAAGTCGTAGTCCGTGAAGCTCTCAATATGGTCTGCGATACTCACCGCAAGCGGTGAACCCTCTTTGCGTAATTCCTCAATGACACAGAACAGGCCGCGCCGTTTGCTGTTCGTGACCGTGCGCACCGCCCGCCGCAGGATGGGGAAGTGGTTGCCATCCCGCGAGGAAATGCCGGTTAAAAACGTGAGAATATCTATCGCAAGACTTTCCGCGTCCTTGGGGCGGCGCATGATGACATAGGGGTCCAGCATCCCACGGTTGCGCTCGTCCGAGGTCAGGTTGACAATATTGATCTCGTCCGCGATCTCAGGGAAATCACGCTTCCAGTTCCCGCGCTCCGCTTTCGGGTCTACGATCAGCGCCCGCGCGCCGTACAGCACCGCGTAATACACCAGCAGGTTATTGGCAAAGCTCTTGCCGCCGCCGAGCGAGCCGAGGAACGCCGCAGACAGCGCGTTTGTGACCGAGCCTTTCACGCCCTGGCTGGCCAACGCGGGCTGCAAATACACATTCCGGCCGGTGTCCACGCCATAGGCAAGATAGATACCGTCCTTTTCCCCGAGCATCTGCGCCGCGCCGAAACCGAGACCCGCAAGGAAATCACTCGTAACATACTGGATATAGTCGTTCATATACCGCTTACTTGCCGGGATAAACTCATGGTGCAGGCCGATCATATCACCCACCGGGCGCACCAGCTTGACGTTCATATCGTCGTAGAAATCCCGTACCGCATTGCACCGCCGCTTGAGTTCTTCCTCGTCCGGCGCGGTGACGCGCACCACATAGGACAGCTTGTACATGGCTTCCTTGCTTTGCCCCAGTTCGGTTTCCAGCTCATTCACACTGTCCAGTGCTTCCGCAATTGATGTGCTGGTCTCGTCCCCGCTTTCCCACGCATGGTTGTCCAAATCCTTTAATTCCTTTTTCTTATTGCGGACAGTGGACAGGGCTTTCTTGTTGGTGATGATCTCAACATTCATGCTGGTATCGACGGGGAACGTGAATTGCTGCTGCTGATAATAGAAAATCTCGGACGACGGGAAATCCAGCTCCCCGACCACATCCGAGATCGTGAAATAAGCAGTATACGCCTCACAGTCATCATGCGATATGCGCAGGTACCGCCCGTATTCTTCCATCAGGCAGCGCGTGGGCTTGATCAGGTCGTACCGCTTGACAAGCGTTTCACCCTTTAATTTCTTTTTGGGCAAATGAAATTCATAGTCCTCATACGCGGTGCCGCTTTTCCCGTACAGGTGTTCCAGCAGATAGCCGAAATCATCCTTATCCAACCGCCGCACCTTAAACCGGCGCGAAATCTTGCTTTCCAGCAGCTTTTCCATCTTCTGATAGCGCAGTATTTCATCATTCGGCATGGATGCGAAATCACCCATCAGGGTATGGTTCACATCCCGCAGGAAACCGGAAAAGATATTTGCCGCCTGACGGCCGATATTCCCGCTGTCCTGCTCGTTCAGCAGCAGCTTGAAGCCGATATAGAACCGGTAGTCCACCTGATTTTCCCCGATCATGGAGACAAGGGCTTCCGTCTGTCCGTCTATGCGGCGCAGCGCCGCTTCCCGCAGGTTGCCGGAAGCATACGCCTTGGAACGCTCCTGCGCCGCACGGATGCTGGATTCCGTGCTGATCTGCAGGGCGTGTATCTTGCCGTCCCTGTTCTGGGCGATAAGCTGACGGAACGCATCGTGTACCGCTTCTTTCTGTTCCACACTTAAAAACGAGTAGTTGTATGGGATAAGCTCATAGTATGCGAAGCATTCCCCGTCATGGTTCCAGACAAGGTTGTTTTCGATATATTTAATCGGATACTGCATCTATTATCACGCTCCTAACCGCCGTAATGGGCTGTCCTGTTTTCTCCTTGCGGAATTTTACTGCCTTGCCTGCAAAGGTCTGTTTAGGGCGCAGCAGGTAGGCCGTATACGACTTGACAAAGCTGAACGGCTTCTTGCCGTCCCACGTTTTTTGGCTCATAAACCATGTGACGCCGACGGGGATACCGAAATACTTGAGCAGCGCACCGTCTATCATGGAGAGCGGCGGCAGTCCGCCCAGCGCCAGCACCGCAAACTCGCAGGCGACAAACCAAGCCATTTGCGAAAAGGTGATGGGGAACGGCAGGCGCATATCATTGATCGCGTATATGACTTTCTCAACAGACCAGATACTGCTGTAACTTCGTATTTTCTTCACATCATTGCACCTCTTTCTATTTCCGTCTGCGGTACTCATGCCAGCCGCAGGTATAGAATATTTCTTTGCGGTTTACCCAGCGGGCAAACCGCTTTTGTTCTGCTGTCGGCTCACACCCGCCGTCATAGTCCCGGTACGGCTGTGCGAATGGCTGGATGCCTAATGCTTTCAAGACAAGCGCGCGGTGATACGCTTCCTCTACATCCTGCACCAGCATATACGACCACAGGCGGTGTGTACCGATACCGGCTTCCCGCAGATAGGCGACGGCCTGCGCGATCACAGGCAGCATATCAGACGTATCACAGGACAGCCGCACATACTTCACCCAATGCAGCTTAGCGAGCATTGCGGCGATCTCCGGTGTAATAAGCCGGGTGTCTAACCCTTGGTTGAAATCCACTTTCACATCCGCATGGCCCATTTCCTCTATCTGTTGCAAACCGTGCTCGTGCGCCAGCACATTATTGTCCAAAAAAATGATCGTCCGGCTGTCCGGACGCTTGATCTCCTGCCATGTCGCGGCAGGGCGGATGCCGCCCTCTTTGCGCGGGACGATACACCACGGGCAGGAACGGATACAGCCGCGCGTAAGGAAACCGACAGCATACGGGTAACGCGGGTAAATCGAGTAGTCCGGCGGCATGGCTTCTATTTCCTCCGGCAGGCTGCCGTAATCCCTGTACCCGGTACCGCCCCTGATGATCTCATCCGACTGCATGACCGTATCGTTATCCGGTGAAAAGGTAAACACCTTGCTCATATAGATGCGGTCATAGGGCAGCATCCCGTCCCACCACTCGACCATATCACCCAGTGCCTTGTGCCATGCAGAAATCCGCATCAACGCAAGGTTCGGGAAACCGTTGTGCCCGTCCACATCGACAAGGCCGATACGGCGGGCATCTTTAGTATGATTCATTTGTTCTAACTCCTGTTTTCCAAAAATATATGGGTAAGGGGGCGAGGAACGAGGCCCACGCCGCCTGCGTCTTTCCTCGCCCCCTGCGCCCGGTTATGGATAACTGCCATGCAGTTACCCACAGCCGGACACACCCCCACACCATTCTCACAGCGGCGGGCGAAAGAGAAAACGGTTAAACTGCGATCTCAAACACACCATTCCGCGTTTCAACAAACGTACCCTCCATAGATAAGTCGCGCCCATACGCTTCATAGTCAAAGTAGTATATCAGGTGGTCTGGTACGGAGATATAACCTTCCTCCACCATTTGACGCGCTACATCCGCCATATCTTCGCAGCCGGGGTAATAGATAATGTCGTCCTGATGGTCGCACAAATCCTCAATACTGCTGAAATAGCCTTGCAGTTCACGTAAATTATCCTGGATATACTCCGGCAAATCCTCCACCATTTCACACAGGCGGTTGACTTCCTCAATAGGCGTGTACTCGTCTATCTCAAAGGGCAGCTCGTAGTCGTGGATGGCGTATTCCTCGTAAAATTCGTTCAGGCCGATGCGCTCCGCCATTTCGTCATAGTCTATGGGCGGTTCAAACCAGTCGCCGACAAGCTCGCCCTCGTTGTATTTGCCGAGGTTCGCTACATATACCCGCATTTCTTCCATAATCCATTCTCACCTCCACCATGCAGGCATAAAAACGGCCGGTCTCACATTGAAACCAGCCGTTACATCAAACTCAAAAGCCCATGAGATAAGGGACAGACACACCGAAATACACTGCGAGCCTGTCCCATACTTCCTGATCTCTCGGTATACTGCTTCCATTTTCATAGTTTGTAAGCATACTCTGTGATACGCCTACCAGTACCGCAAGTCGTTTTACTGTGATACCACGCGCCCTGCGCAGCATCTTGATACGGTTTTGACGATAGCGCACATCCACACCCCATTCCTTATGCGCCGATGATCTGATTGAACAGCGTGAGCAGAACGTCTTTCACGCCTGCCGCATTGAATACAAGGCCGACCGCGATCAGCGACACGACCAGAAAACCAATGAGCTTGGAAAACTCGCGCTTAAAGCCGAGATAAATACCAATCACCACGATCGCCATAAGCACAAGAGACTGGGCGTTCGTAAGAAACCAGTTGTAAAGGTTGACGCCGAAATTCATAGGCTAATATTCCTCCATTCCGCTTGTAATTAAACTTTTGCTTGCATTTTATTCTGTAATTACAACATCCCCGATTTCCTGAAGCTGCTGTTCAATGATCTTGCGGTGCTTATCTGCCAGCTCGGTTGCCGCAAGCATTTCTTCCATGATATTTGTCCCGCATTTGCGGTCTAACTCCAGCAGCATCTTCCACGACGGCGCGACCTGATGGGACAGCCAGTTCAGCGTTTTTTCAAGGCTGTACGGCTCAGGGTCAGTCGTCAGTTTGAGCCGGTCACGATGTTCCCCAATAAACACCGACCACATATGATTCAGCGGCCAATCTTCGGGCGGCTTACGGCTATCCCTATCCACGAACCGGACATACCGGTTGATGATGCCGAATGCAGTATCTTCGGGGCTTTCGTTAGACACCAGATCATAAACCGCATAGAAAGCACGGTCGTTTTTGAGCCGGATTTCAAACCGGTTTTTGACTTCCGCATCTTCAACGGGGATTCCTTTTTTCACAAGCTGTTCATATGCCTTTTCGTAAATGCAGAAATACAAGTCAGACTGCATCGAGCCGATATACAGCGTCGCACCCATGCTTTCCTTGTTTTCCTCCCGCAGATGTGCAAGCCCGCCCGTGCGGTACGCCTTGAAACTGCGGAATACCGAGATACATTCCCCGCGGTCGCATTTATCACACAGATAGGGGATATCCAAAATCCCCGCCCGATCATTGATTGCAAGGTCTATCCGCTTGAAAACCGCTTTTTCATCGAGAAACATCCGGAACAATTCAATCCAGCTTCTTTCTGTCCATCCAGATAGGCTTCAAATTGGCGGCAGCCCTTGCCTTTAAGCTCAAGCAGCACACCTTTTTCCTCCATCGGTGAAGTCATGACCGCAATATCGCCCAGCACATACATACTGGAATAGGAATAAAGCCCGTGATCTTCCTGCGCCATATAGTTCATTTTGAGCCGCAGCACATCTTCAATAATATGCCTTGCGTCCATCGTAGGGAAGCGCACCCGCACATAGTCGATCATCAGGTCAAGCGGGTCTGGGTACAGGGTCTTGAGCGCCGCGGCGAGCCTTTTCCTTGTCTTGTCTGTCACCGGCAGCTTTCCGGTTTCCAGACGGCACAGGTATTCACGCGAAATACCTGCAACAGCGGCAACCGCCTTGCGCGAAATACCGTTGCGTTCCCGTTCTTCACGGAAATGCCAAATCCATTCGTTGTTTTCCATGAGATGGTCTCCTTTCTGCGTCATGTGACATTGACGCCCGTTTTTGACATAACCCTTAAAAGCCCAAAATCCAGACGGCATCAGGGTTTCTACTTTGTAAAGCGGCTGGCCATTGGCGATTTGTACCCCCCTGTTAGATACAGGGGGTTCAGGCACGCGGGCGCGGCTTCGCCGCGCCCCATCCGCCCTTGCCGCGCTGGCGGCTTTCGCGCTGCACACCGCGCGCGGCAGGGCGGGGCGTGCAGACAGAAATGCTATACATGGTATGTCACTTGCAGGAGTATGCCGGAAAAGGAAAGTTCGACATGCTCATCCGCTGGACGGTAACTGTCCTGCATACAGAACTCCCACACTGCCGCATCCTCAAACCCCAGCCAGACCATTTCGGAAACTTTTTTCTGCTCCGGATTATCCCGCATCTTCGCTTCAAGGAAACGCACAGCAGCGTCAATACTGCTTTCGACCTTCTGCATCCGTCCGTCTGCTTCCCGCATGACCTGATTAAATTCCGGTACGGTGAGATCAGATGCCGAACCTCCTACGAACTGCAATTCATCCAGCTCGTTTACATGAAACCATGTTGCTATCTTGTCCTCATTGTATGGAAACAGCACCATTCCCGTAATATTTTCGTCCCTATCCTTTGTTGTAACGAAGCGTTCTACTTTGTCATTCACTGCAAATCCTCCATTATATCCCTATCTGAACACACTTGCTTTAGTCCAGCCGCCAGTGTGCCGATCTCCCTTAGGAAGTCATACCCTTTGGGTACGACCGGCGTATAAAACTCGGTAATGACACCCTTACCGGTATCTGCATAGCCGCACCCCTTGACGTTCTTGAAGAAAAACTCTTTCTTCACTTCACCGAACATCATGCTGTATCCCAGCTCGGACATACGCCCCAGCGCGACACGGAAGTTAAACTGGTCACGGATACCGTCACCGAGATACTTTGCATCCGGGCGCTGGCAGGCGAGGATCAGGAAGAATCCCACCTGCCGTCCCAGCATGACAATCTGCTTGAGCTTGTTTAATACGTCCTCACGTTCGCGCGTGTTCAGCATTTCCATGAACGCGACGTATTCGTCGAATATCAAAAAGTGCGGTTCCAAGCTGAGATAGGCGTAGTTCTCGCCGGTCTTATAGCCCTGCATGGATTTCATGCTTTCGCTTCGCTGCATCATCCTGTCGCAAAACCGGCTGACACCGGCAGCAATATCCTCCTTGCGGTAATACACCTCCGGCATCACAGTAGACAGGTCTGCCAGATCAGCATTTTTCGGGTCTAAAATATGCAGCACAGCATCGGTCTGTAAAAGCGCCTGGATGATCGTCAGGATGAAATACGTCTTGCCGCCGCCCGTACCGCCTGCGATCAGCATGTGCGGGAGCGTGTCATACTCCCACCAGACGTTCTTCATCAGCCGTAGACGCCCGCCCTCGGCTTTCGCTTCGGCAATCGGGATACGGTTTGCCACCATGTCATAAAGCAGGGTATATTCCACATACCCGTCCCGCAGCTCGCGGCTGACCAGCTCGCAGTACAGGCCGCTTTCCAGCTTGGTTTCCAGATGAAGCAGCGGTTCCTGATATTTCCCCATCGTGATTTCCACTTGAAAATGCAAAAGCCCGTTTTCCATGCGGTAATACATCCGTGGAAAACGGGCTATCTTCGTTTTTGTATCCGGACTGGGTAAATCCTTGAAAAAGCCGTCCTGCTTTGTCCGTTCGGCCTGCTCGTACCACTGATTTTCGAGCACCATGCGCGCCAGCTTTTGACGGTGCATGAGCTGCCGCACGACATCCGGGAATAGACGGTACAGCAGGACAAGCACTGTCCCAGCAACCGCCGCCGACACAATACTACTGAGCAGCAGATACGGCATATGCCAACCAAAGCCGCCGACGCCCAGCATGAACAGCCTGCGCCAGTCTGTTTGCAGGATGGTTTTCAAGTTGAGTAAAGCGAAAGCCGCAAGGAACACCGGAAGCACCACACAACAGGCAGACCGGAACACCAAATCCCTATCTGCCGGACGGATACGCTTGCCGCGATACCGGAAAAGCTTCATATCACTTACGCTTTCTTCTCCGGCGGGTTGTCCTTGCGCGGCTGGGCGGGCTGCCCGCTGTTCGGCGCAGAAGCCGGTTCGGGCTTGACCAATACGATATCCTCCGCCTTGATATACCAGTCTACATCTGCGTTGTCGCCGAACGTCGCGTGCGCCACAGCGCCGAATTTCGCGCCCACGAGGTCTACCACCGCATTATACGGATAGTCCCGGACCGGGACGCTGGCCGGGATACTCACCTGGATCATGCGGCCCTGCGTTTTGCTTTTCAGATCGTAGGTACGTTCTTTTACCACATCCGACCGCGTACCGTCCTCATTCTGCACATAGACCTCACGGCGCATGGAAGAAAAGCGCAGCTCACCCAGCGTAGGGACATGTCTCCCTGTAAATCCATTTCCGAATCTTGCCATAAACAATACCCGTCCTTTCTTCCTTACGCCTTGATGATATCATCCGCGTGGATAATAAAATCTATATAACCATTCCCGTTGATCGCGTAACCTTCCGCCGTCACCCACGGGTTGACAAGCTGCACCGGCTCCATATAGTCAAAATGTTTTTCGCCCGCCTGCGCCGGGATCACGACTTCGATATCGTCCGCACGCTGTACATCCGAAAACAGCTTGTACCGCCGCTGGACAACAACTTCCTGCCGCCCGACACGCTTTTTATCTTCACGGCTGGCCTGTTCCGGCCCGCCAAATTCCAGATTGCCAAGGTCTTTTTCCTTGTCCGGGACTACAAACAGTAAATTCATAATGTTACCTCCAAACTGCTGTTATGGTTTATTCTGTCATTACTTCTGCGATACCCGCCATGATATACTCCGCGCAGGGCAGGGCGATCGCGTTGCCGAGCGCAAAGCAGCGGGCATGGTTGCTGATGGGTTCATCCTTGCAGCCGTATGCCGTCCAGCCCTCGGGCAGGCCCATGAGCCGTTCACATTCCAAGGGCGTAAGGTCACGGATAAAACCGTCCTGCTCTTTTCCCTCATACCAGAATGCGAAGGGCTGACCTACACTGGCAAGCAAAGTTGGGAAGGGTTCGCCGTTTCTGCCGAAACACGTGCGGAAACCTTTTTGATCGCCCTGCTTTGCCATTGACCGCATCCGCCGGAGCTGGAAGGGACGCACGACGGGTACCTGCCGCCCTGCTTGAGCAGCAGGTATTCGATCTCCGCGGGCGGCGGGCAGCCTGCTTTCGCCGCAAGGCGCAGGATACGGGAGCATACTGCGGGGCTTAAATAATACTTCTGCGGCACGTTCTCCTGCAAAATCCGCCACGACGAACACCCGCCGCCTACGCTGCGAAAGAGCGGGTTCTCCCCAATACTGGGCGTCCATGAGCCGCCAAGCGGTATCAGCCCGTCCCCCTCGCACCATTCCGGCGTGCGCCCAGATACCACTATCAGGCATTGGAATCTCGGTACCTGTGAATGCGTGGAGCACGGCTGCAAAATCCAGCCGGTCATTTGACACAAAAGCTCCCGCGACGTTCTCCCAGACAGCGAAAGCTGGATACCGGTTATCTGTTGCATTCCTCATTTCCTCAATAATACGCATGGCCTGATAGAACAGGCCGGATTTACTGCCTGCCAGACCGGTACGGTTGCCGATCTGCGACAGATTTTGGCACGGCGAGCCGAACGTGACCACATCCACGGGCGGTATTTTGCCGCCGTCTATCTGCGTAATATCGCCCAGATGCAGCATTTCAGGGAAATGCCGCTTGGTGATGGATACCGGCGCTCTGGCGATCTCGCTGGCCCACACGGGGACAATGCCACAGCGGGACGCGGCGAGAGGGAACACGCCGATGCCGTCAAAGAGACTGCCGAGTTTAAGTGCGGACACGGCCGGACCTCTTGCGCCCCCGCGCCCGCACGCCGTCCATGCTGTTCCACTTTGGGGATTTCCCACGGATGCGGGAGAAGCAGTCACAGCGTTCGTCCGGGTCCAAATTCGCCCCGCAGTAGGGGCAGGTGTGATAGTACATAAGCTGTCCTCCTTTTGATGGTTGGTTGATGGCCTGCACAGATCCCGGCGGCGGGCGGGCATGGTGAGTGACGATCTCAGGGCATAAAAATAACCGCCCGGACAGGGCGGTTCGGTGGATTGTTCGGTTGTTCATAAACTTATTCTTTCTACATAATATTTTTGTCACACATGATTCACCTTGACAAAAAAGGCAATCTAAGATATCCTTTTATTAGAAAAAGCAGAATACAGAATTTTAACATAATTTCTAACATCAAAAGATATTTCAAAGGAGATTTGCTACATGGGTATGATTATTGAGTTTAATTGGTTTATGGTTGTCGCTAATGAAAATAAAATACTTGAAGAGCAAGAAGACCTATTCTATACAATAAAGAGTGAAAAACGCATTTATCCAATAGGTTTCCAAATTCCATTAATCGTTAAAGAACAGGGTTGCATCGGCATGATAAAAGTTTTAAAAACTGTTATTAATGAAAAAGAAACAAGGATTTATTTCAATAAAACTGAGTCTTTTGATATGAAGAGTGCAGTAGCCACTCATTACTATGAAAGATATTTAGATTTCAAAAAACGTGAGAAAGAAATAAATCCTTGATTCATATCACCATAATTATTATATCTGTGGCACCCTAATCTAAGTTTTTATGGTATATCATTGAGCTATGATATAAATTCCATAAAATTGAAGATCGGGGTGTCGTATTTTTAGATATGATGATGGAGGTCATTATGCTAGGAATGCGAGGATTTTATATCACTAAGGCCGAATATGATTCAATACGAAAAAATCTGGTATCTAACAACAATCAACTGATAAAAATTGCATTACAGAATCTTATTACTAAGTTAGAATATGGTCAACGTATGAATAATGTCTGTTCAAAAGATTTATGTGCAGTACTATATGATGTTGTTCAGAACGATGATTATAAAATCAGGAAATGGGCATATCACCTCATTGTTTACAAACAAAATCGTGCATTGGTAAATCGTTGCATTCATAACTTGAAATCTGGATTCGAAAAAGATGCAGAAAATATTAGTTGGATATTGGCGATTGTGTCAAGATCTTATAACTCGGATATGCTTCACGAGTTATATAAAAAATGTCCAGATACAAAAATATCACAGCAAACATATACTTTATGCTCTACCTTGTTTTCTTCAAATTCAAATATGCTTAACGCTCAAGAAATCAATCATATTGTTGATGGGGAAGATTTTCTGTCTAAAATGTGGTTAACCAAAGTTTTTGGCTGTAATTATAATCGACAAAAAAAGAGAGATTATTCGAATTTGATCAACGCTAACGTGATGAATTCTTTGTTGCAAGATACCAGCATTCAAAGATATGCTTTATGGGCCTTTTCTACTTTAGAAAAAGTCAATGTAAAAGTAATTGAAATCAATCCATATGATGCAAAAAAATTACCATCTAAAAGTCTAGCATGGTACTATACAGGATTATTTAAAGATGAAAATTATATTCAAGAAAATGTGGATCATATTATAAATATTCTTGAAGACTTTCTGATTTACCCTCAAGTTGTGCAAATGGGTATATTAAGAGGCATTTGTAGTGCACATTATCCATTAGGGGAAATGTTATATCCAATAGCAAGTGCATTTTTAGAATTAGATGAGAACGATGATAAACAGTTACCCTTGGTGATACTATTTATTCAAATTCTAATTGATCATGAAAAAGAAAGCGGGGAAATCACCAAAATATTGAAAGATTATAGCGATTCAACAACTTGTGATGAATTGAGAAGATTATTATGGTATCGTGAAGGGATAATCACGGAGGAATCTAATATGGGAATAGTTATCAACGGGAATGTTGGAAATATTCAAAATAATGAAGGAATATCAATGGCAAACCAAAATAATATTTTATTTTATACAGAATCCGATTCGACATTAAATCCGCAGTCTATTCAGCAAGATGTAAATCAAATAAAAGAAAAAGTCGTTGCCGGTGAATTTGATGGATATTTTGAAGGCGAAAACGATGAGTTAGAGGCGCTTTTTGAAAAAGTGCAATATGGATTTAATTCGGCAAAACGTAGCAACGTAGTTAAGGAAAAAGAGGTTCTGGAACTACTATCTAAAGTAGAAGTCGATTTAAGAGAATTGGCACATGAAAGTAAAACGGACAAGAAAAAATCACGATTCTCTGATATGCTATCAAAGGTTTCACAAATTTGCTCGATATCCGTCAACGCACCAAAGCTGTGGCCCTTGTTAAAAGATGCAGTGGATTTTATCAAACAGTTTTTGCATATTTTGGAAATTTAATCAATTTTTACACAGGGAGACTAGAGCCTTAAATCTTTATTTTAATGCAAACTCGCCCATCCCCATCTTAGATATACGGACGAGATCATCTAAAAAATGACATCAATTTCGTTAAAATAGTGTCATTTCATGTTAGCTGCTGCTGCCACCTGGATTTTGACACCACAAATGACACCAGAGATTTCGGCTACTATAATTTTGAAACGGCCTGAAACGGTGCTTTTCGTAGATCCTTTACACTGCATTATTGAAACTTCTGATTTCAAAATTACAGACTGTAAGCATTTTAAAGGGGAAATGCTATACTTTTGTTCTACCTTTGAACTTTTCGTATAATTGAAGGGAAACTGCTTTTGAAAAACTGCGGTTTCCACCCTCTTGTGGATCACCCCTTTCCCTTGGATAGTCTGGCGCAGATTGCTGACATGTGACCGCTGCGAAAAAGGGAACGGCAGAGGATTTTTTCTCTGCTGCGGACGAACTACCTTCGGAGTCCGTCCTCTTGAGCAACCTGTTCGCAGTGTCAGATACCGTTCTGCTACACAGGTCGGCTACTTCCAGCAGGCGCGGCATGACAGTGCCGCGCAACTCGTTAGCGCGTTATGATAGACAGCACCTGCGAGGATAAATTGTACCAAATGCCTAATTCGCAGGTGCCGTCCGTTACAACGCGCCAAAGAGTTGCGCGACACTGCTATGTCGCGCCTGCGTAGAGTAAACCGTATGTGTAGCAGTACGCTGTCTGTGAACTGCGAATATTTTGCGAAACAAACGCAAGAGTAACCCGACTGCCGTTCCCTCATTTCGAAGCGGTCACATGTCGGCAATCTGCGCCAGACTAAGAAATAAAGGGAAACGGGAGTTAAGAGGGTAGAAACCGTAGGTGTCTACCCTCTTGCCCCGCCGCGGGGCGCGGCGAATCCCCGCGCTCCGCAGAGCGCAACTCCTCGCTTGATTTCAAGCGAAAAACCTCCCGCCCGTTAGGGGCGAACACGCTAACGCAGTTCGCGTGCCCCGCTCAGCCGGTGCCGAATAGAGAAAAATCCGATTTTTAACCGAAAAAATCTGCGGAAACCCGCTTGGACTGATTGCTTATCCCATTTGTATTTGTTATAATAAACAGTAAAGCAAAAACCAAAACGGCATGGCAGGACAAACCGGAGCCTGCTCCCGGTGCCGGACCTTCGATGCGCCGCCGCATGACGCGGCAGGAATTCCGAGGGTATACCACTTAAACTTTTTATATAGATTTTTGGAGGATTAAACGCCTTATGGAGCATATTAAGGATTGCATCGCGGCACTGCGAGAGGCCGCACCTGAAATAGATATTGCAGAAAATGAACTCATGCGCCGCCATACCACGTTCGCCATCGGCGGACCGGCCGACCTGTTCGTGCAGCCGAAGACCCGCAGGGAACTGACCGCGGCACTTGCCATACTGCGCGAGCGCAATATTCCGTTCCTGCTGCTCGGCAACGGCTCCAACATGCTGGTGGCCGACGCGGGCATCCGCGGTGCGGTTGTCTGCACATCCGAGCTGGATGAAGTCCGCGTAAACGAGGATAACACCGTCTCTGCCGAGGCGGGCGCGCTGCTCAGCCGCATTGCCCGCCGCGCACAGCGTTCCGGTCTGACCGGAGCCGAGTTCGCCGGCGGCATTCCGGGCAGTCTGGGCGGCGCTGTTTACATGAATGCGGGTGCGTATGACGGCACAATGGCCGGCATTGTGCAGGAGACCGAGTTCGTGGACGGCGAAGGCAATATTTGTACCCTCAAGGGCGATGAGCACGGCTTTGACTACCGCACGAGCGTGTTCCGCAAGCATCCGGACTGGACGGTGCTCCGTTCGACCATGCAGCTGCAGAACGGCGATTCGGCGGCGATTCTGGATAAGATGAACGATTTCGCGCAGCGCAGACGCGACAAACAGCCGCTCAACTTCCCGTCGGCAGGCTCGACCTTTAAGCGTCCCGTGGGACACTTTGCGGGCCAGCTTATCGAGCAGGCCGGTCTCAAGGGCACGAGCGTCGGCGCGGCACAGGTTTCGGAAAAACACGCGGGATTTCTCATCAACCGCGGCGGTGCAACATGCGATGACATGCTGCGTCTGATCGAACTGGTGCAGAACAGGGTGCGTGAGCAGTTCGGCGTGGAGCTGGAGTGCGAGGTACGCATCGTAAAATAATCAGCAGCGCCGCTCGGCGGCGTTATCACAGCAGAACCACAGGGCAGGGGGAAAGGTAACATGTATTTTTTGATCGTTTCCGGTATGTCGGGCGCAGGCAAGAGCCGCGCGGTCGCCACGCTTGAGGACTTAGGCTATTACTGCGTCGATAATCTGCCGATCTCCCTCATACCGCGCTTTGCGGAGATCTGTCTGGCGGCAACCGAACGCTATGAACGTGTGGCGCTCGTCACCGATGTGCGTGCAGGCGGCGATTTTCAGCAGCTGTTTGATTCGCTGGATTCGATCAAGAGCATGGGCTGCGATTACCGCATCCTGTTCCTCAACACGGACACGCCGACGCTCATCCGCCGCTACAAGGAAACGCGCCGCAAGCATCCGCTGATGGAAAAGGGCATGTCCATGACAGCCGCCATCGAAAAGGAACGCGAAATGCTGTCCGGTCTGCGCGACCGTGCCGACTTTGTGGTGGACACCACCGGACTGTCTGCCGCCGGTCTGCGCGAGCGTCTGCTGACGCTGTTTTCCGGCACCGAGAGCGGAGAGGTGTTCGAGGTCATCGTGCAGTCGTTCGGCTTCAAGTACGGCATTCCGCCCGAGAGCGACCTTGTGTTCGATGTGCGTTTCCTGCCCAATCCCTATTACGAAATGAGCCTGCGCGAGCGCAACGGCACCGATCCGGAGGTGCGCGATTATGTGTTCCGCGGCGGTACGGCGGATGTGCTGATGCGCTACCTGACGGGCATGATCGACTTTCTGCTGCCGCGCTATATCGCGGAAGGCAAGGCGAATCTGATCATCAGCATCGGCTGCACCGGCGGCAAGCACCGCTCGGTCGCTATCACCGAGGCGCTGAGCGAACACCTGCGCAGGAAGGAATACGGTGTAGTAACCATGCACCGCGATTACCAGAGATAAACCCGCTTCGTTCCGGACAGGCGAAGCGTGCTGTACAGAACGGAGAGAATATATGTCTTTTTCAACCGAGGTCAAAAACGAGCTGTGCCGGGTATCCATGCAGCGCGCCTGCTGCACGCGTGCCGAGGTTTACGGCGCACTGCTCCATGCCTCGGTTTTTTCGCACAAGGAGATACGGCTGTCGGCGGAGAACATGACCGTTGTCCGTCGCCTGCAGGCGCTGCTGCAGCGCGCGTTTTTTGTCGAGTGCGAGCCGCAGAAGGCAGGCCGCAAGCAGCAGCTTGTGCTCACCGAACCGGCGCAGATCGGACGCGTGTTTGATGCGCTCGGCTACGACTGCAAGAGCCATATCACCTATCATATCAACCGCAATCTGCTCGAGGAGGACTGCTGCATTGCGTCCTTTCTGCGCGGCGCCTTCCTCATGGGCGGCACGGTCGCGGGACCGGACAAGAAAAGCCATCTCGAGCTGAAAACCACCCACCAGAGTCTGTCGGGTGAGGAGACAAGCCTGATGCTTGATTTAGGTTTATCGCCCAAGCAGGCACGACGCGGCAGCGCATATCTGCTGTACTTTAAGGACGGCGCAAGCGCGGAGGATTTCCTTACGCGCATCGGTGCGCCGCACGCGGCGATGGAGCTGATGCAGGCGAAGGTGGAGAAGAATCTGCGCAACACGATCAACCGGCAGGTCAACTGCGAGACCGCGAACATGATGAAGGCCGCCGATGCATCGGCACGGCAGATCGCGGCGATTCAGGCGCTGATCGACAGCCGGGGGGAGGACGTATTTCCGGGCAACCTGTGGGAGACCGTGCGCCTGCGTCTGGAATACCCGACGGACAGCCTGTCCGAGCTGGCGCAGCGCTTCGACCCGCCCATCTCCAAACCGGGACTGAGCCACCGCCTGAAAAAGATCATCGAGCTTGCGGAAAAGGAGGACTAAATTGGTACCATTTGCACATCTGCATGTCCACAGCGAATACAGCCTGCTGGACGGCGCCTGCCGTATCGAAAAGCTGGTGGACCGTGTGGCAGAGCTGGGGCAGACCTCTTGCGCGCTGACCGACCATGGCGTCATGTACGGCGTGATCGACTTTTACCGCGCCTGCAAGGCCAAGGGGATCCATCCGGTCATCGGCTGCGAGGTGTATCTGGCGCCGCATTCGCGCTTTGACCGCAGCTACATCAACGGCGAGTGGCACACGCACCTCATCCTGCTGTGCGAGAACATGACCGGCTACCGTAACCTCATCCACATGGTGTCGTGCGGTTTCTCGGAGGGCTTCTATATGAAGCCGCGTATCGACATGGAGCTGCTGCGCGCGCACAGCGAAGGTCTGATTTGTCTGTCTGCCTGTCTGGCGGGCGCGATTCCGCGTGCGCTGGCAGACGGCGATATGGACGGCGCGTATGACCTCTGCGAGCAGTTCCTCGATATTTTTGACCGGGAGCATTTCTACCTTGAAATTCAGGATCACGGCATTCCGCTGCAGCAGAAAGTCAATGAAGGTCTGTACCAGCTTTCCAGAGAGCTGAACATCGGTCTGGTGGCAACGAACGACGCGCATTATCTCACCAAGGCGGATGCGCGCATTCAGGACGTGCTGATGTCCATTCAGATGGGCAAGACCGTGGATGACCCGACCCGCATGAAGTTCGAGACGCAGGAGTTCTACATCAAGGATGCGGACGAAATGGCGGCGCTGTTCCCGGAGCACCCGGAGGCACTCGCCAACACGGTAAAGATCGCAGAACGCTGTCAGGTCGAGTTCGAGTTTGGAAAGTACCATCTGCCCGAATTCGATGTGCCGGACGGCTACACCTCGCTCGAATATCTGCAGAAGCTGTGCGATGAAGGCTTCGCAAGACGCTACCCGAACGACGACGGCACCGTGCGCAAGCGTCTGCAGTACGAGATCGACATGATCGCCAAGATGGGCTTTGTCGATTACTTCCTCATCGTGTCCGACTTTATCGGCTACGCGAAAAGTCAGGGCATTCCTGTCGGACCCGGACGCGGCTCGGCAGCAGGCTCGATCGTGTCTTACTGCCTCGCTATCACCGACCTTGACCCGATTCACTATTCGCTGTACTTCGAGCGATTTTTGAATCCGGAGCGTGTCTCCATGCCGGATATCGACGTGGACTTCTGCTATGTTCGCCGTCCGGAGGTCATCGAGTACGTTACCCGCAAATACGGCAAGGACCGCGTAGCGCAGATCGTCACATTCGGCACGATGGCTGCCCGCGGTGCCATCCGCGATGTCGGCCGTGCGCTCAACATCCCGTACAACGACGTTGACGCGGTTGCCAAGCAGGTGCCGAACGAGCTGCACATTACGATCGACAAGGCGCTGACCATTAACGCGGAACTCAAGAAAATGTATGACGAGCAGCCGCAGGTCAAAGAGCTTATTGATACGGCGCGTGCGCTCGAGGGCATGCCGCGCAACGCATCGACGCATGCGGCAGGCGTGGTTATCACCAAGGACCCCGTGGACACCTACGTTCCGCTGTCGCGCAACGGCGACCAGATGGTAACGCAGTTTACGATGGTGACCATCGAGGAACTCGGTCTGCTCAAGATGGACTTCCTCGGCCTGCGCAACCTGACCGTTATCGCGGACGCAGAAAAGCTGATTCGCCGTCACACGCCGGATTTTTCCATCGAGAACGTGGATATGAGCGACCCCGCGACCTATGAAATGCTCGGCAAGGGCTCGACCATGGGCGTGTTCCAGCTGGAAAGCGCGGGCATTACCAACGTCGTTACCGGTCTGCGGCCGCAATCCATCGAGGATATTACCGCAGTCGTGGCGCTGTACCGGCCCGGTCCGATGCAGTCCATTCCGCGCTACATCGAGTGCCGTCATCATCCGGAAAAGGTAACGTACAAGCATCCGCTGCTCGAGCCGATTTTAAGTGTCACCTACGGCTGTATGATCTATCAGGAACAGGTTATGCAGGTGTTCCAGAGCCTTGCGGGTTACTCGCTCGGCAAGGCAGATATGGTGCGCCGCGCCATGAGTAAAAAGAAGATGAAGGAGCTGGAAAAGGAGCGCGTCAACTTCATCTACGGCAATGAGGAGCTGGGCATTGACGGCGCCATCAAGCGCGGCGTGCCCGAAGCTGTTGCGGCAAGCCTGTTTGACGAGATCATGGATTTCGCAAACTACGCGTTCAACAAGGCACATGCCGTATGCTACGCAGTCGTATCGTTCCGCACGGCGTATCTCAAGTGCCATTACCCGAGAGAATATCTGGCGGCGCTGCTGACGAGCGTTCTGGATGTTTCGGATAAGATCTCCGAGTATATTCAGGCGGCGCGTGATATGGGCATCGCGGTGCTCCCGCCGGACGTAAACGAGTCCTATGACGAGTTTTCGGTTGCGGGCGAGAATATCCGCTTCGGTCTGGCAGCCGTCAAGGGTGTGGGACGCTCGTTTATGAAGCAGCTTGTTGAGGAGCGGGAAGCGAACGGCCTGTTTACTTCGTTCCAGGATTTCTGCGAGCGCATGTATGACCGCGAACTCAACCGCAGAGCGCTCGAAAGTCTCATCAAGGCGGGTTCGTTCGATTCCATGCATTACTACCGCAGTCAGCTTTTGAAAATCGTCAATCCCGTGGTAGATGCCATTGCCCAGAACCGCAAGAAGAACATCGAGGGTCAGATGGACCTGTTCGGCATGGGCAACGACGAGGTGCGCGACACGCAGATTGCGATGCCGAACATTCCGGAAGTGCCCAAGCGGGAGCTGCTGGCGATGGAGAAGGAGACCACCGGTCTGTACCTCTCCGGTCACCCGATGGACGAGTACCGCAGCCTGACGCAGAAGGCGCAGGCGGCCTCTGTCAAGCAGATCATCGACGACCTGACGGGCGAGAGCAGCAGGCCGGTCTTCAAGGACGGCATGACCGTCCGGCTTGCGTGTGTTATCACGGCGGTGCGTCTGAAATCGACCAGGAACGGCTCGATGATGGCGTATGTCACCGCAGAGGACGACACGGCGGCGATTGAGCTTGTCGTGTTCCCGCGTTCGCTGCAGCAGTGCGGCGCATATCTCACCGAGGACAGCGCAGTCCTGCTTACCGGTAAGATCGACGCACGAGAGGACGAGGCGCCCAAGGTGCTGCTGAACGAGGCGCAGCCGCTCACCGAGAGTGCAGTGGAGAGCCTGCAGCAGCCGAAAAAGGGCACGCAGAAGTCGGTCTACACCGATGCGCAGGCGGCAAAGCTGGCGCCGCAAAAGCTGTTCCTGCGTATTTCCAGCCTGCAGAGTGATGAATGGACGCAGATTAAAGAGGTTTTGTGCACGCAGCCCGGTGATACGCCGGTCTATCTCTACCCGATGGACACGAAGAAAAAGACGCTCGCTGCCCGCCGGTACTGGTGCAAACCGGATATTGCATTTTTAACAAAATTACGCTTTCTCTTGCGCGAGGAAGATGTTATAATACAATAGGAGACTGTGCTTATCCTTGGGGAGAGACGGTTTCCACAGAGGGAAACAGAACTGCAATACAGCGGTCAGTGCGGCATCGATCGTGCCGCCAAGAAAGAAAACAGAACCGACAACAGGGAGGCTTTATCATGGATAAACAAATTCGCAGAATCGGCGTACTTACCAGCGGCGGCGACGCACCCGGCATGAACGCACTTATTCGCTCGGTAGTCCGCAGCGCAAGCGCAAACGATATTTCCGTTCTCGGCATTCGCCGCGGTTACAGCGGTCTTATCAACGGTGACATCATCGAGATGGGTGCCCGCAGTGTAGACGGCATTATCCGCAAGGGCGGCACCATGCTGTACACCGCACGCTGCAAGGAAATGCTGACCGAGGAAGGTCTGCAGAAGGCGGCTGACACCTGCCGCTACCTCGGCATTGACGGCCTGATCTGCTGCGGAGGCGACGGTACATTCCGCGGTGCACAGGCGCTTTCCCGCAAGGGTGTTCCGTGCATCGGCGTTCCGGGTACCATTGATAATGATATCGGCTGCTCGGATTACACCATCGGTTTTGACACCGCCTGCAATACTGCGATCGAGTGCATCGATAAGCTGCGCGACACCATGCAGTCCCACGAGCGCTGCTCTGTTGTAGAGGTTATGGGCCGCCGTGCAGGTCATCTGGCACTGCAGGTTGGCTGTGCAGTCGGCGCGACCGCGATCTGCCTGCCCGAGCGTCAGCTGGATTTCGACACCGAGATCGTAGAGAGAATGCGCATCGGCCGTATCAAGGGCCGCAACCACCATATCATCATTGTAGCAGAGGGCTATGGCTCCGCACAGGACGTTGCAGACCAGATTCACGAGGCTACCGGCATTGACACCCGTGTAACGATCCTCGGTCACATCCAGCGCGGCGGCTCTCCGTCTGCTATGGATCGTGTTATGGCGACCCGCATGGGCTACGCTGCAGTTCGTGCTCTGATGGAGGGCAAGACCAACCGCGTTGTTGTTTCGGATAACAACATTGTTACCGATATCGACATTGAGGAGGGTCTGGCACAGAGCAAGGATCTGAACCAGTGTCTGTTCGAGGCACAGCAGACGGTTGCCATCTGACATGGCGCAGACTGTTCTCATCACCGGAGGCTCGCGCGGCATCGGTGCCGCCTGTGTGCGCACGTTTGCCGACAACGGATGGAATACCGCGTTTACTTACAGCAAAAGCAGGGAAGCGGCGGACAGGCTCGCTGGGGAGACCGGCGCACTGGCGCTTTTGGCCGATCAGCAGGATACCGCGGCAGTGGAACTTGCGGTCGCGGAAGGGAAGGCACGGTTCGGTACGATCGATGCCGTGGTCTGCAATGCAGGCATCGCCGAACAGAAGCTGTTCCAGCATATCACCGACGCGGACTGGATGCGCATGCTGGATGTCAATCTTATGGGTACGGTGCGCACGATTCGCGCCGTGCTGCCTGAAATGCTGCACAACCACAAGGGAAGCATCGTTACGGTGTCGTCCATGTGGGGAGAGTGCGGCGCGTCCTGCGAGAGCCATTATTCTGCGAGCAAGGCTGCGATTATCGGCCTGAGCAAGTCGCTCGCGCAGGAGCTTGGCCCGAGCAATATCCGGGTCAACTGCATTGCGCCGGGCGTGATCGACACCGACATGAACGCCATGCACAGTGCGGATACCATGCAGGAGCTTGCCGATCAGACACCGCTCGGAAGAGTCGGCGCGGCAGCCGAGGTCGCGGACAGCATTCTGTATCTGTGCTCGGATAAGTCGTCTTTCATTACCGGACAGGTTTTAGGCGTCACCGGGGGATTTTAAGATGCTGTCGCCAAACCACGGTTTGGCTGACAAGAGGAACGGACCGTGGGCCGTTCCAAAGTCGTCCGAAAGTTCCCATACGGAAACTTTCTCCCTCCCAAAGTCAAAAAATCCTGCGCTATCCTTGCGCGGCTTCTCGGCGCGCGCATGCTCCCGCTTTTTTGGAATTTGCACTGCAAATTCTATTAAATGCGCGCTAACGCGCGAAAAGCTGCAACGTTAGTAAAGTGCGTTAAGAAAGATAGAACGAGAGGTCAAAAGACCTCTCGTTTTTTGTTTAATACGGTTCCAAGTCAAAATAACTGAGCAGACCGTTATAAATGCCCTGTGCAAACCCGAACGGATCGTTCTCCAGCTTCATCGCATCGGAAGTATTGGTCAGGTATGCCAGCTCGACCAGAATCGCAGGCATCTGCGTCCGCCGCAGGACATACAGACTTGGACGGACGCGCACGCCGTTATCGCGCGTGCCGACACGCGCAACGATGCCGGCGAGCACATGCTGCGCCAGCCAGTATGCCTGCGTATTTTCCCGATAAACATACACCTCGGTGCCGTTGACGGCGGGATTTACGTTCGCGTTGCAGTGGATGCTGATGAAGTAATCCGCAGGCCACTCGTTCGCCAGCCGCACGCGCTCGGCCAGACTGGTGGCGTTGCTTGTGCCGAGGATTTCCTCGGGTGTGCTGCGGCTCAGCCGCACCTCAAACCGCGGGTCGGCCCGCAGAAGATCGGCCAGATACACGCCGACCGCGTAGGTCACATCCTGCTCGAGCAGTCCGCTGCCTTCCGCGCCAGTGTTCGGACCGGACGGATTGTGTCCCTGATCGACAAAAATCTTGATCGCCAAAGTATCACCTCCTCGTGTCAGCCTATGCGGCGGTGCAGCGAAACGTCCGTGCTTGACGGTCAGCACACGCCGTGTTATCCTGTAAGAAAAGAGGGGTGGGATCAATATGAAATTATATATCAAACAAAAGGTGTTCTCCTGGGTGGATCGGTTTACCGTGTTTGATGAAACCGGCGCCGACAAATTCTACGTCGAGGGCGAATTTTTCTCGTGGGGAAAGAAGCTGCACGTTACCGACCGGACCGGCCGGGAAACCGCATTCATCCAGCAGAAGGTGTTCAGCATGATGCCTCGCTTCTTTGTGTACATCGACGGCGTGGAGCGTGCCGAGATCGTCAAGCGGTTTACGTTTTTCTTCGAAAAGTACGAGATAGAGGGTCTTGACTGGACGATCGAGGGCGATTTCTGGGCGCATGAATACCGTATCACGCAGAATGGCCGCGAGGTCGTGTCCATCTCCAAGGAGTGGTTCACATGGGGCGACTGCTACGCGCTGGACATCGCAGATTCGGCGGATGAGATGCTTGCGCTGGCGATCGTCCTCGCAATCGACGCAGTGCACGCGCAGGCGAACGCGGCAGCGGCTTCGACTTGAAAGGAAACGATATGATTGAGATAAACCAGGACTTCGCGGACGGTGTACTGCATTCGCGCAATCCGGAGACAAATAAAAACGACTACGGCCGCATTCTGTGCGTGTGCGGCTCGGCGGGATATACAGGCGCGGCGTATTTTTCGGCACAGGGCGCGGTCCGTATGGGAAGCGGCGTTGTGACGCTGGCAGTTCCGCAGGGTACATGGCCGGTGCTGGCGGTCAAGCTGAATGAACCGGTCGTGCGGCCCATGCCGCAGGATGAAAACGGGCTGTTTTCCGTGGACGCACTGCCGAAGCTGCTTGCGCTTGCCGAAAAGGCGGACGCGCTGCTCATCGGGTGCGGACTCGGCCGTTCGGATACGCTGACCGAAATCGTGTGTACCCTGCTTGAAAAAGCTGCTTGCCAGATTGTGCTCGATGCGGACGGCATAAATTCGATTACCGGGCATAAGGATATATTGCGGCGAACGGCAAAGCCGGTCGTGCTCACGCCGCACGCAGGTGAGTTTGCACGGCTCAGCGGCAAGCCGGATGCGACCGCTGCGGACGCGGCACAGTTCGCGCAGGACTATCGGTGCATTGTACTCTACAAGGGACACCGCACCCGCATTTTCACGCCGGACGGCGGCTGCTATCGCAATACCTCGGGCAATCCCGGCATGGCGAAAGGCGGCAGCGGGGATGTTCTGGCAGGCATGCTGGTTTCGCTGTGCGGACAGGGCATTGACGCAGTTCCGGCAGCCTGTACGGCGGCGTGGCTGCACGGCAGAGCCGGAGATCTGGCTGCGAATGCGCTGAGCGAATACGGCATGACACCGAGCGATATGCTGACGCAGCTGCCGATTCTGCTGAAACGATATAACTCGAAAACATGGTGATAAACCGGTCAAAGGAGTGGTAATCTGAACAGGCTGCTGTGTGGTTTGGCGGCGCTTGTTCTGCTCTGCGGCTGCGGCCGCTCGGCGGAAATGAGTGCCGAGGATGTGCGTGCGCATTTCGCATCGCTGGACAGCTGTACGGCGCATTTGAAAATAATCTCGGATTTGGACGAATCTGTACTGGAATTTGAAAGCGACTATGTCTATAATAAAGAGGACAGCGATTCCTTCACGCTGACCGCACCGGAGTCGGTCGCCGGTATCGGCGGGCGTATCTCGGGTGAGGAGAACGGCGCGTTCACGCTGCAGTACAACGACTTGCAGCTGGATGATATTGCTCCTCGGCACACCGGACTGACCCCGGCAGACGCGTGGTTCTGTCTGCTGAACGATCTGCGGTACGCTGCGCCTGCACAGGTGTGGAGCGAGCACACAAACGGCGAGAGCCTGCTCGTGCTGCGCTATGAGAAGGCAGAGGACAGCGTGGAAAAGCAGGTGTGGCTGCGGCAGAGCGATCTGCAGCCGGTCTATGCCGAGCTGTATGCGGACGGTGCGCGCGTGCTGACCATACAGGTGGAATCCTGTCAGTAAATCAGGAACCAAACGGTTCTGTTGGAGTGACGAAAACAATGGAAGTAAATCAACACCGCACTTGGGCGGAGATCGACCTCGGTGCGATCGAGCATAATTATCGCGTGATCTGCGAGCAGGCACAGGCGCCGGTCCTGTGTGTCGTTAAGGCGGACGCATACGGTCACGGTGCCGTGCAGGTGGCTAAGCGGCTGGAGAAGATGGGCGCACCGTATTTCGCGGTAGCAACCATTCCGGAGGGTGCGGAGCTGCGCGAAGCAGGCATCGAAACGCCCATCCTCATCCTTGGCTATGTAGACGAGAAGGATATGGACACGGCGGCACAGTACGGCATCACCGTGCCGGTGTACGACCGCGAGACCGCAGAACTCATCAGCGCGGCAGCAGAGCGCACCGGCAAGCCGGTCACCGTACACTACAAGCTGGATACCGGCATGACGCGGCTCGGCTTCCCGTCGTGGGAGTGTGAGCAGACCGTGCAGGATATCCTTGCGTGCTCCAAGCTGCCGGGCCTGATCAGCGAAGGCATTTTCACGCATTTTGCGGTTGCCGATGTGCCCTCCGGCGAGGCATACACGGAATTGCAGTACAAGCGCTTCTCGGATGTGTGCGAGGGTCTGCAAGCGGCCGGTCTTGACCTGCCGCTGCGCCACTGTGCGAACAGCGGTGCCATCCAGAGCTACGAGAAGATGCACTGCACGATGACCCGTGCGGGCATTATCCTGTACGGCTATCGGCCGGATGCCTCCGTGCCGCCGGTGCTCGATCTGAGACCTGCCATGACCGTCAAGGCGCGTGTGGTGCAGGTGCGCGATATTCCGGCGAATACGACCATCAGCTATGGACGCACCTTCGAGACGGCAGAGCCGACCCATATGGCGGTTATCTCAATGGGTTATGCGGATGGCTATCTGCGTACCGGCTCGGGTAAGGCGCAGGTGCTGCTCGGCGGCGTGAAAGCGCCCGTGCTCGGCCGCATCTGCATGGATATGTGCATGGTGCGTATTCCGGAGGGCGTAGACGTACATCGCGGTGACGAAGTGACCGTGTTCGGCCCGGAAGGCTGGACGGCAGAGGATGCAGCAGACGCGGCGGGCACCATCTCGTACGAGGTGCTGTGCGCTATCAGTCAGCGCGTGCCGCGTTTCTATCGGTAATTTACTGGCATTGCGTGCATAAGATGAAGCGAGGGATTTTCCCTCGCTTCATTTGTCTCTCAAAGTCGGTATCCTGTTAGTTTAATAGTATCGCGCGGCAGCGCTATTAAAACAGCATTTGCGTTGCAAATGCAAGAAAACCGGGAGCATGTATCACGGTTTTCTTACTTCTGGAGGGAGAAAGTTTCTGAACAGGAACTTTCGGACGACTTTGGAACGGCCTGCGGTCCGTTCCTGCTTGTCGGCGAAACTGTAGTTTCGCGACAGCTTTGAAGCGGAGGAGATTTTTCTCTCTCCGCTTTTCTGCATTATACAGTTATAATTTTGTGTGACACGGGGAAAATAGGTTTGCGGGAAAACCATCAGGCAGCACCGTAAATCTATTTCATCGGAGTGTGAACCAAAGTGGATAGCAACATCAAACGAGGCGATATTTACTATGCCGATCTCAGTCCGGTGGTTGGCAGTGAGCAGGGCGGCATCCGTCCGGTGCTGATCGTGCAGAACAACGTCGGCAATCGGTACAGTCCGACCGTGATCGCCGCCGCTATTACATCGCAGATCAACAAGGCGAAAATGCCGACGCATATCACGGTCGGTGCGCCGAACTACGGACTGACCAAGGATTCCATCATCCTGACCGAGCAGATCCGCACGCTGGACAAACGCCGCCTGCGCGAGAAAATGGGCTCGCTCGACGAAAAAGCCATGCGGCACGTTGATGAAGCACTGGCAGTCAGCTTCGGACTCGGCTCGGTGCAGGGGTAAGCCGTATAACGGCGGGAGAAAGCGCATATCCTTTTATAGGGTATGCGCTTTTTGCGTATAGACTGAGATTTGCCGTCTGCGGACGGCAGGAACGTGCCGCGCCCGCGGCAGAGGCAAGAGGGTAGACACCTACGGTTTCTACTGTTTCTTAGCTTGGCGCAGACCAGAGACCGGCGACTGCTTCGAAAAGGGGAATGGCAGTCGGCCTACCCTTACACGCTGACAGGGGTCTCTTCTGCGTCAGACAGCGCGTGCTACACCGTAATCGCAGGTGTAATCTTTGGGCGGCATAGCCGTGCCGCCCTCTGCGTAGGCTTTCCGATATGTGTAGCAGTACGCTATCTGTGAACTGCGCATATTTTGCGAAAGAAACGCTGCGGTAACCCGACTGCCGTTCCCCCTTTTCAGAGCGGTCACATATAGGAAATCGGCGCCGGACTCTCTAAGGGAAAAGGGGAGATTCATAAGAGGGTACGTACTCATTAAATCCGCGCACGGCGCGGGAAAAAGGTTTAGTGGCCTACGGGCAAAACCGCAGGTTGTCTACCCTCTTATGCGCCCCGCCGCGCAGGCGAGTTTCGCTCGCTTCGTAAGCGGCAATTTAACAAATTATAACTTGCAGAAAGGAGAACCGCCCATGCGCGCAGACGTATTCTGTAACAACAACCCAATTGGCACGATCGACTGGACCCCGGACGCCTGCGGCGTACAGGTCAATCTCGACTGCGCCGTCTGCGGGGACGAACTGCTGCGCTGCTATGCGGTTGTGAACGGAAACATCCTGCGGGTCGGTCTGCCTGCACCGGAGCATGGCCGTCTGCGCCTGCGCCGGCATCTCTCGCGGCAAATGCTGCATGAGACTGGCTGTGAGGGCGAACCCGAACGGTTCTATCTCGCGTCTGCGCCGGAGCCTTTGCCACAGAGCAATGCGCCGCCCGAGCCGCCGCTTGTCACCGGAGATACGGTCTTGGACGCGCTTCTATCCAACGAAAACGTGCAGATTCAGCCGACCGAGACCGGACTGCGTCTGCAATGTCCGTTCGACCCGAAAAAGCCGTTCGCGCTGGCGCCCGCCTTTGTGCTTTGCCGCACAGAAGGAAACACGGCAGTGCTGGAATGGAAAAAGGACGCAGCCGATGCGGCTGCGTCCTCTGAAAAGGCGTAACTTTAGGTAATACCGCATAATTGAACAAGAGTGATTTGCGAGTAAATTTTGCGTACTGACGAGGCACAGTTTTGCGGTAATACTTGATGTATTACCGTGAAACTTCGGCAGCGCGGACGGAACTCGCGCAAGGAACCGAAGCCAAAGTCAGGACACAAAATTTCCGCAAAGCACCGCGGCAGTGCGACCGGAGCCTGCACAAGGAGCCGCCGCTTTAATTGTGCGGTATTGCCTTTACTTTACGATGGTCTTTGCCTCCATGTAGTAGCGCTTCTCGTGCGCCTCACCCATGGAGAAGGTCTTGCGCGGCAGAACGCCGTCGAAAACAACGCCGCGGAACAGGTCGTTCTTGGCGATGTCCGGCAGGATGAAGCCGAGGTTGCCCGGCTTTTCCGCCAGCGAAACAACAACGTCCGTGCCGTGGATGTAGTCGATCTTCGCGGAGGTGTGGGTCTCGAGATAAGCGTCCAGACCGGTCTGGATGGTAGCGACCGGAATGGCCCACTTCGGGTTCTCGACAACGAACACGCCCGACTTGTTCGCCGAGCAGAACGGGAAGAAGTGCGCGTTCTCACTCTTGGGAGCCTCATCGGCAACGTAAGCCTTGCAGCCCTCGCCGTTGTAGAAGTCGGTCAGAGCACCGAGCAGCTCATCGGCGTCTACGCCGAACAGAGCACGGTGGATCGGCTCGATGATCAGGCTCTCATCGTGGATGTTGACAACCTCAACGAGTGCAAAACGTGCCGGATGGTTCTCCTGCTCCTCTGCAGTCAGGCCCTTCTTGACCTCTTCCCAGTACGCCTTTGCGGTGGCCATGGAGTGGTTGCCGTCGCCTACTGCATACGGCAGCAGCGCCTGTGCGTCCGTGCAGCAGTACTTCTTGTTGAAGGTCTCGCGGTCGCAGAGTGCTTCGAGCTTGGCCTCGATGGCCTCGGTCTCCGGACCGTTCGGCAGGAACCAGCCGGTGATATGGCCGCCGTTCTGCATCAGGTCGGTATCGTACAGCTTGTCATAAGAGGCGGTCTGCTCGAACAGCGGCTCGATGATCTGACGGTCGGGATCGTCGATCAGGATCATGATGTGCGGCAGCTCCAGGCACGCGCCCTGACGAACCTTGAGACGAGGCGGAATACGCTCGACAACCGTCTTTTCGGTCGGGCGGATGAGGGATGCGGAACCGGGCGTGTATTCATACGCTTCCAGATCGACCGACAGCACGATGCCGCGACGCGGGCACGAGCCGCCGGACCAGCGCTCGGTCAGCACGACACCGGCGGGCAGGGTGCGCAGCGTGCCGTCCTGCACATACTGCTGCATGGTCTGATGGATTTTCTCCGTGCGGGCAGCAACGTCCGCGTCCTCCAGATAAACCTCCGGCAGGGTCAGACGCAGGGTAGAGGGTGCGTCACCGACGGTCTTGTCAGTCTCGGCCCAGTAGTCCGGCTGAGAGGTGTACTGGTCGCAGGCGATGACTGCCCACTTGGACAGGTCCACGCCTTCACGCGGAAACATGATCTCGGGAATACGAGTGCAGCGATTAGCCATAATTATCCTTCCTCCAGTAGAAGTAGTGTGGAATGCCTCTATTATAGCAGACAAATCCCGAGTACGGCACTCGTTTTCAAAAATAAATGTCGGTTTGCAGAAAAAACTTTATTTGCTTGACGAAAGTATGGGGATGTTGTACAATATAATATAGGTTTGGTTGCGAAATTTGTATAAAAATACAATCGTAAAAATGGAGGAAAACCCCATGGTTAAATTCAAGGCTATCGGCGTTTCGGAGGGTCTGGCGAAGGCAAAGGCTCTCGTTATCAAGGAAGAAGATCTTTCGGTTGTTAAGGAGACCGTTGCCGATACGGAAGCCGAATGCAAGCGCGTTCTTGACGCAGTGGAAAAAGCCAAGCAGCAGATCGAAGTGCTGCGTGACGATGCGGAAAAGAATATCGGTGCGGCTGAGGCGGAAATTTTTGACGCACATCTGATGATGCTCGACGACCCTGATTTTGTCGAGGGCATGACAAACATTGTAACGGATGAGAAGGTTTGCGCGGAGTACGCGTGCTTTGTCAACTGCGAGAACTTTCAGGCGATGTTCCGCGCACTCGACGACGAATATATGCAGGCGCGTGCAGCAGATATCGGTGATATTTCTCAGCGGGTCATTAAGAATCTGAAGGGCATTGCGGATAACGCGATCGACACGATCACCGAGCCGTGCATTATTGTGGCGAACGACCTTACGCCGTCCGACACGGCGAAGATCGGCGGCAAGCCGGTTGCCGGTTTTATCACGAAGATCGGCGGCCGCACGAGCCATTCGGCGATCATGGCGCGTTCGATGGGTATTCCGGCGATTGTCGGTGCCGGCGAGAAGGCGGACGAGATCGCGGACGGTGACCTGCTGCTGATCGACGGCGCGGCAGGTGAAGTAGTCGCGCAGCCGGATGAGCAGACGCTTGCCGACTTTGCGGAGCGCCAGAAGGCCGATGCGGCGCATCGTGCCATGCTCGCGCAGTACAAGGATAAGGAGGGCGCGACCTCGGACGGCCGCCGTGTAATTATCGAGGGCAACATCGGTACGCCGGATGACGCAGTCCGCGTAGCGGAGCTTGGCGGTGAAGGCGTCGGTCTGTTCCGCTCGGAGTTCCTGTTCATGGATCGTACCGACCTGCCGAGCGAGGAAGAGCAGTTCGCCGCCTACAAGAAGGCGTGTGAGATCATGCAGGGCAAGCCGGTTATCATCCGCACGCTGGACATCGGCGGCGACAAGGAAGTGCCCGCACTGGCGCTGGAGAAGGAACAGAATCCGTTCCTCGGCTACCGCGCGATCCGCATTTGCTTGAATCAGCCGGAGCTGTTTCTGATTCAGCTTCGCGCGCTGCTGCGTGCCGCGCAGTACGGCGATTTGCGCATTATGTTCCCGATTATTTCGTCGGTGGATGAGGTGCGTGGTGCAAAGCAGGTGCTCGAGCAGGCGAAGGACATGCTGACCGCGGAAGGCGTACCCTTCAATCCGAACGTCAAGGTCGGCATTATGGTCGAGATTCCGGTGGCGGCTGTCTGCGCAGATGTGCTGGCGAAGGAGGTTGACTTCTTCTCGATCGGCACGAATGACCTGATTCAGTATTCCTGCGCGGTGGACCGCATCAACGAGAAGATTTCCTATCTGTACCGTCCGCTGCATCCGGGTGTGCTGCGCCTGATCGCCATGACGGCCAAAGCAGCGAACGAGAACGGTATCGAAGTTGGCGTGTGCGGCGAGATGGCAGGCACGGCCGGCATGGCGCCGGTGCTGTGCGGTCTCGGCGTGACCAATCTGTCCATGTCGGCATCCGCAATGCTGGCAGCAAAGGCAGACCTTGCAAAGCACTCCTGCGGCGAATGCAAGGAGCTGGCTGACAAGTTGCTCGCATGCGCAAGCGCATCTGACGCAGAGCGTATTTTCGCGGACTGGAGAGAGTCCTGAGTAAGAGCAAAAAGCCGCCGTTTCCCTGTGAATCGGCGGCTTTGTACTGTTCGGATGGATAGAAATTGACTTGTATCGGAAAATGGATATCGTTTATCAGGATAACAAGCATTATCTGAGAAAATCCATGTCGTTTTCCTCGCCCAGTGCGGCGGCCTGCTTCGTTTTGGGCACAAGCGCGAACGGCTGGACGGAATGGAAGGACAAGAGCGGCAGAACACTCGATGAGCTGTTCCGCAGACAGGCAGAGAAAGCATAAGTAAAGGGACACGGAATGATTCTGTGTCCCTTTTTACGCAGGAAAGAGAAGCGTTTAGCCCTGGTTTGCCATATTCTGCTCGTAGGATTCGATCATCTTCTTCACCATCTGACCGCCTACGGAGCCGGCCTGACGGCTGGTCAGATCGCCGTTATAGCCCTGCTTGAGGTTTACGCCGACCTCGGCAGCTGCCTCCATTTTGAAGCGATCCATTGCCGCGCGTGCTTCCGGTACCATGCCCTGATTAGAACCATTTTTCGTGTTAGTCATGTTTGTTCGCTCCTTTTCGATTCGGTTTGGTGTGTTGGGTTTTGCTGATAGTAGGTTGCGCACCAAAGGTCGAAATATGAGATGCAAATGCTGTGACGGAAGCCAGAAAATATGATAAGCAAACGCGTTTTGCCAGCGCAGGAAAACAAGCGTTGAAAATTTGCTTTTGGACAGCGCATAAAACCTGCTCTGCTCATTAATAAAGGAAAGCACAGACATATACAGCCTTATTAGTTACGGTATATACTGCAGATGAGTTAGCTTATTCTAACTTATCGTTTCCGCCCGTCACCCAACCGTCCGGATGTGTTTTTCACTAAATTGTAAGCAAACATGTCTTGCAAGGATTTGTGCAATATGCTAATATGATGGTGATACATGTCCGATGGACAAATGTACAATATGAGGACACGGGAACGAATTCCGAGAAAGTCTGACAGCGATCGGAAGCGGCAGTGGAGGTGCCGCTGAAAAAGTCATATTCACTCAAATTAGGATGCTTAACCTTTTGCAAGTACAGATTTACGTGGGAATAAGGCGGCTATGCCGCTTTATCTATAATGGATAGAGAACAGAAAGGACATCATAGTATGAGTCAAAACGAGAAGAGGTTATTCGACAGACACAAGAAACAGGAAGAACTGCCTTTAGAGCAGACGCAGGCGGTACCTGCGGTACAGGATGAAATCACGGCAGAGCCTGCAGCCGAGGCGACGCCCAAGCGCAACAAATACGCAGACAAAATGAATCGCAAAAAGCGCAGACTGAGCAAAGGTGCGCGTATCGGCATTACGGCGGCGGCAGTTGCGCTGCTGCTTGGCGGCGGCATCTGCTGTGGTGAAATCCCGCGATGCGGGTACGGAGGACGTGACGCAGACCACGGCTATGGTCAGCTGCGGCGATCTGGAGACCTACATAGAGGGAAGCGGCGTTACTGCTGCAAAAAAACGCGAGGAACTTGGCCGGGAGGTTAAGGGCAAGGTAACACAGGTGCTGGTCGCCGAGGGCGACGAGGTACACACCGGCGATCCACTGCTGGTGATCGACCCGACCGAAACCCGCAAGGAGCTTGCGGATGCACAAAAGGAACTGACCGAGGCGGAACGCGGTGTCTCGGACGCGCAGCTGGAGGTCTCCAAGGCACAGTCCGACTTGAGCGCGGCGCAGAGAAAACTGAGCCGCCTGCACATTACGGCGCCGTTTACCGGCAAACTGATTCCGGCCAAGGATTCGGACGACAAGGATGTGTCCTTCCGTGTCGGCGAGCAGGTGAGCGAGGGTCAGGTCATCGGCTACATGGTAAATGACCGCCAGATGAAGCTGACGCTGGCGTTCAGCGCCGAATATGCCCGCAGCATTCGCACCGGACAGTCGGCCACGGTATCCATCGCTTCTGCGATGAGCGAGGTGAGCGGTACGGTATCGTCGGTCGAGACAGCACAGCAGATTTCGAGTGAGGGTGTGCGCGTTATCCGCGTCGGCATTACGGTGAATAACCCCGGTTCGCTGACAAAGGGTATGACAGCCACCGCGACGATCAATGCCGGGCGCCTCGGTGCGATCTATCCGGCGAGCGCGGGCACACTGGAATACAGCCGCGAGGAAGCCGTCACCGCACAGATGAGCGGCGAGATCATCAAGCTGAACGGCACAAGCTACAGCACCTACAACGGCGGTGCGCTTATCATGTCCCTGTCGAGTGACGCTTCTCAGGATGAGATTGCAGCCGCGCAGAATGGTATTGCGGCGGCAAACCGCACGGTTGACAGTGCAAAGACGGCTGCAAACGAAAAGCGGGCACACATTGCCGAACTGCAGCAGCAGATTCAGAACTCGACCGTTACCTCTCCGATGGACGGCATTGTTGTCAGCCTGAACGCGGTTGAAGGACAGGAGGCGACCGGCTCGGAGACGCTCGTTGTGGTTGCCGATTTGAATGATATTGTCGTCAACGCCGAGGTCTCCTCGATGGATATCGGCTCGGTGCAGCAGGGACAGCAGGCGACTATGACGATGTACGCGTCGGACGGCTCCGAGATTTCGCTGACCGGCGAGGTGCAGTCGGTAGCGCTGGAGCCGACACAGAGCTCCGGTGACGGGCAGGGCAGCATGCCGACCTTCAAGGCGGTCATTTCGGTGGATCCGCTGGAGGGACAGAAAATTTACAGCGGCATGTCTATCGAATATAAAATCACGACGGCCTCGTCCTACGGCTGCCTGATGGTACCGTCGTCGGCTATCGTCAACACGGACAGCGGCACAGCTGTATTCGCCAAGCCGCTGACGGACGAGAACGGAAACGAGATTCCGTTTGAAGAGACCCTGCCGATTCCCGAGGGTACCGAAGGTATTCCGGAGGATTATCAGCTTGTACCGGTCGAGACCGGCATTGCCGATTCGACCAACACGGAAATCCTCGGCGGTCTGGAGGAAGGCACCGAGGTATTCCTCGCCGGACCGAGCGATCTGTACGCCGATATGTCGGATGACGGCATGGCAGTCGGTTGAGGAGGGCGCGCTTATGTGGGAAAGAAAGGCGCAGACTCCTGACACGGAGCGTCGCGCTGAATTGTTGATTGACGTTCAGCGCATGAGCAAGATTTACAACGAAGGAAGAGAAAACGAAGTGCGTGCACTGGATGATATCTCGCTGCAGGTATCCTGGGGAGAGTTCCTGTGCATTCTCGGACAGTCCGGCTCGGGCAAGTCCACGCTGATGAACATTCTCGGCTGTCTGGATATTCCGACCTACGGCTCCTATCATCTGAACGGGCAGCCGGTCAGCGATATGAAGCCGTCTGTGCTGTCCGGTATCCGCAACCGGGAGATCGGGTTTATCTTTCAGGGCTTTAATCTGATTCCGGCGCTGACGGCGCTCGAAAACGTCGAGCTGCCGCTCATCTACCGCGGTATGCCGCGGGAGGAGCGCCGCCGTCTGGCACAGGAGGCGTTAGTCTCGGTCGGACTGGAAAAGCGCATGGATCACCGTCCGGGTGAGATGTCCGGCGGACAGCAGCAGCGTGTTGCGATCGCGCGGGCAGTGGCGGCAAAGCCGCCGATCATCATGGCGGACGAGCCGACCGGCAACCTGGATTCTGCCTCCGGTCTGGATATTATGCGCAAGCTGACTGCACTCAATGAGCAGGGAACCTCCATCATCCTCATCACGCATGACAACCATCTTGCACAGATGGCAAAACGCATCGTGACGATACAGGACGGCAGGATCATTTCGGACATGAAAGGAGGGGCCGTATGAATTGGATGCAGACGGTTCGTATGGCGTTCAAGTCCATCCTGAACAACAAGGTTCGCTCGATTCTGACCATGCTCGGCATCATCATCGGTGTGGCATCGGTTATCGCTATCGTGGCGTCGATTCAGGGCACGAGCAAGCTGCAGCGCCTGCAGTATGAGGCGATGGGCGTCAACCGCATCGACATTTACGGATACGGTGCGAAAAACCGCGACTGGCAGGAGTTTGAGGACTATATGACGAATGATCTGTCCGACAAAATCGCCGCATGGTCGCCGCAGAGCCAGTATTACGACTGGCAGAACAGCGGCATCCAGTACCGGGCCAAAAGGCTGAATAACAACGACAGCAACAGCGGCTACACCTATATGTACTTCGGCAACGAGCATTACGGCGAGGTGACAAGTCATGCGATTTCCGCCGGACGGGATATTTCCGCTGCGGACTGCCGCACGCGCGCCCGCGTCTGTGTGATCGGAGAAACATTGCGCAAGTATTTCTTCGGGGCGATGAGCCCGATCGGGCAGAAGCTGCAGATCGGCGGCAAGGGCTTTGAGGTTATCGGCGTGTATGCCGGCAAGTATGACGGCAAGCTGAATACAGACGATCAGATGATTGTGATGCCGTACACGCTGCAGAGCACGATGATGAGTGTATACGGCATGGCAGACCGCCAGTATATCGTGAAGGCGGCGGAAAAGGACGTGATTGCCGAGCTGACAGACGAGCTTCTGCCGGGCTTTATGCAGGGCCGCTGCGAGGCGGGGAACGGATACTTTTCTGCTTCGTCGGACAGCCAGTGGCAGGAGCAGAGCGAGTCCTCCAACAACATGCTTGCGCTGCTCGGCGGCGGTGTCGCCGGAATCTCGCTGCTCGTCGGCGGTATAGGAATTATGAATATCATGCTGGTGTCTGTTACCGAGCGCACCCGCGAGATCGGTATCCGTATGGCAATCGGCGCCCGCAAGCGGGATATTATCGGGCAGTTTCTGGTAGAAGCCTCGGTGGTCTCGTGCTGCGGCGGTGTGATCGGCATTGTGCTCGGCTGCTTTCTTTCGGCGGTGCTGGGCAATCTGCTGCTCGCAAAAACGCAGAACAGCTACATGCCGACCGTGGAGCAGTTCACCGTACTGCCCTCTGCGGGACTGGTCATCGGCGCATTTCTGTTTTCTGCGCTGCTGGGTATCATCTTCGGACTGTATCCCGCCAATAAAGCCTCAAACCTGCAGCCGGTAGATGCGCTGCGGACGCAGTAAAAGGAAAGGACAGGTAGGAAAATGAAAAAAAGATTTGTCAGCCTGTGTCTGGCAGGCTTGATCATGGTTGCACCGGCTTCGGCGGTGTTTACCGATATTTCAGACAGCAGGGTATCGCAGACGGCCGCCGTTCTGGATGCACTGGGTATCATGCAGGGCGTAGGCGGCGGAAGCTTCGCGCCGGGTAAGGCGCTGACGCGGGCGCAGTTCTGCAAGCTGGCGGTTACCGCCATGGGTGTGACGGATGTAAGTCCGTATGCCAGCTACACGATTTTTCCGGATGTTAAGCATTCGCACTGGGCAGCGCCGTATATCAACGCGGCAGTACGCCATCCGGAGCTGAAGGAAAAGTCCATTATCCGCGGCTATGCGGACGGCAGCTTCGGCCCGAATAAGATTGTCAGCTACGGCGAGGTCTGCACCATGCTGCTGCGTATGCTGGGCTATAAAGAGGAGGATGTCGGTCCGTTCTGGCCTGCGGACTATATCGCGCAGGCACAGGCCATCGGTCTGACGGACGGCGTCACGATTACGGATGCGCGTGCCGCAGTCAAGCGCGGAGACGCGGCGGTGCTTCTGCTGAACGCTCTGAATACGGATAAAAAGGGAGAAGAGGGTAGCACACTGCTCGACAAGGTCGCGTCCTCGACGGTCAAGGACTGCATTCTGCTTGAGACCGGAAAAACATACAGCGGCCTTGCTGCGGATGCGGCAGTGTTCTATGAGGACGGCGTTGTGGATACGGAATCTCCCCGTAAGACCGCCGGTACGCTGGACAGCAGCATGATCGGCGTGTACGGCACGATCGTTATCGGCAAGGGCAGCAGCAAGGTTGCGGTCGGTGTGATTCCGAACGGCAACAAGACCGAAGCCTATGAGGTTGTCAATGCGGCAGCAGATCGTATCGTTACCACGAACGGAACACTGCGTCCGGACCGCAAGACCAAGCTGTATATCAGCCGCGACCATGTCATGAATGAGTACGAAAATGCATGGGCGAACCTGCAGTCCGGCGACACGCTGACCCTGTACTACAACGAGTACGGCGTGCTGCAGCTGATGGCAGTCCTGCCGAAAACGACAGCAGGCGCCGCGCACTCGTTTGTTTACGGTCTGGCGACCTCGCGCCGGATTCCGGCGGAGTATACGATCATCAAAAACGGTGCGAAGATCGACGCGAGCAAGCTGAAAAAGTACGATGTTGTGACGCTCGATGCCGCAAACCGTCAGGCGATCGTTTCGGATACCAGGCTGAGCGGCAAATATCAGACCCAATCTACCACCTATAGCCATCCCTCTCAGGTGGAGATTCTGGGAAAGAAATTCTCGGTTTCCTCCGAGGCGGCGGCAACGTTTAAGGATATGAAGCTGAACGATTACATCACGCTGCTGTTTGACGCGGACGGCAATGTTGCGGCTGCGTACCCGAAAAAGGACGTCAGCGCGGAGATGCAGGGCATTGTAACCAAGATTGGCGAGGGAAAGGCCACGGTCACGCTGACAAACGGTCTGACCCTGCGGGATATTAAGATTACACCGTTAATAAATCCGATTTCTGGTCAAGATATTACTTCGAGTTTGCTTGGTCGTCTTGTTACGGTCAGCCAGTCCGGTGAGAAGGCAGACCTGATTCGCCGCACGCTCTCCGGAAAGACCGCTGGAAACTGGTCTGTTGCGGAGGGCAAGCTGGGCAGTAACGCTGTTTCCTCCAAGGTGCGCGTGTATGAGGAGGTGCTCTCCGGCGCACCGCTGAACGCGATCAACATCAGTGATATTGACCTGACCTCGGTTCCGGCTTCGCAGATTAAGTATACCGTGCAGGATAATGCAGGTACGGTTACGAATATTGTTCTGGGCGATGTGACCGGAGAAAGCTGGATTTATGGTATTGGCTATGGCAAGCGGAAAAATAGTGCACCTAAGAGCGACGAATTGGTGGAAATTGGTGGAGAATGGATTGAGTGGTCTAAATGTTCTTCTGACCAAAAAGAACGGTATAAGAAAGATAATCCTGATAAATTTATTGATACATATTTTGTTTCTATGAAATATTGGGACAGTGCAAAGCAGGAGGAAAGCACATTCCGTGTACTCACGCTGCCGAGCGGCTTAAACGGCAATCCGATTGGCATTCCCAGAGGGTACTCAACTGATGAAAGCATCGTCAATACCTCGCTGGATACGCTCAAGCTGACATTGATCGACACGGTAAAGCCGTCGGCATTCGACGGTTCCTCTGGTGTCCGCACCAAGGACGGCTATTACGAGCTGGCAGAGAACATCGGCGTTTATGTCTCGGAGCAGAACCGGTTTGTTTCGCTGCAGACGGCGAAATCCAACTACACGAGCTTCCGCGTATACGCCAATAAAACAGCGGAAAACGGCGGAAAAATCCGTGTAATCGTCGCTTCGTGATTTGCTGTGTGCTGCGGTTATAGTTTTCTTTAAATAATTGAAATTGCAAAAACGGATGCTTCTCTGTACATGGAGAGGCATCCGTTTTGTTTCAGCTTGGATTTTAATGCAGTTTTCAGGATTTTGAAAACGCCAAATAAATTACAAAAAAGCCGCTCTTTCCAACGAAAGAACGGCTTTGCATGGTCCGAGTGACAGGACTTGAACCTGCGGCCTCTTGACCCCCAGTCAAGCACGCTACCAGCTGCGCTACACCCGGATTTGCAACGGTCTATCAAACCTTGCCTAAATAGGATACCAAATACGGAGGGAAAAGTCAAGTGTTTTGTGAAAATTTCTGCAGCAAATTTGCGTCATGCCGCTTGTTTTGAGCGCCGCCGCACCGTCAACCCCAGCGAAACCGCATACACGCTGAGAGAACCCATCGCAAACACGGCCATTATCATCAAGACGAGCAATCCGTCAGCAGCAGGGAGCGCCCCGGATTCCTGAATCTCTACATCGCACAGGCGCGCGATGTGCAGCGGCAGACTCAGCCAATCCGCGAGCAAATGCGCTGCCAGAACCGTACCCAGCCACAGCAGCGAATCTTTGACCGGACGAAACGCAGACGTGCGTGTCACGCAACGCGAGAGCAGAAAACCGGTCGGCACAGCGACCACAATCGCTGCAAACACGCCCTCCGTGCGCCAGACGCCAGTGCAGCCAGAAATGCCATCTCATACACTAAGCCGCACGCGACATAATACGCTTTCCTCATCCGAACACCTGATTTCTCTCGGTACAAAAAGAAGCCCGCAGAAGCGGACTCCTTTTCTCATTTGATTACTGAACTTCCGCTGCCTCAACCTCACGCTTTTCCTCCGCGATATGATGCTTATTCGCGTAGCCGGTCAGAATAAGCGTCAGCGCGCCGTCACCGGTGACGTTGCAGGCGGTGCCGAAGCTGTCCTGCAGGGCAAAGATGGTCAGCATAAGCGCGGTGCCGGTGCCGTCAAACAGCAGGATGCCGGTGATCAGACCGAGCGAAGCCATAACCGTACCGCCCGGCACGCCGGGTGCGCCGATGGCAAAGATGCCGAGTAGCACGCAGAACAGGATCATGGTTCCGACAGACGGAATCTTGCCGTACAGAATCTGCGAGATTGTCATGACGAAGAAAACCTCGGTCAGCACCGAGCCGCACAGATGGATGTTGGCGAACAGCGGAATACCGAAATTAACCATGTCCTTGCGCAGCACCGATGATTTCTTTGCGCAGCGCAGAGCAACTGCCAGTGTCGCAGCGGAGGACATCGTGCCGACTGCGGTGATGTATGCCGGACCGTAGTGCTTCACTACTTCGATCGGGTTCTTGCCCGAGTACGCGCCCGCAACTCCATAGAGCAGCGCCATCCAGATATAATGACCGATCATAACGATGATGATGACCTTGATGAACACCGGAAACTGCTTGGTGATCGTGCCCTCATACGCCAGACCGCAGAAGGTGGACGCGATAAAGAACGGCAGAATCGGGATGATGATCTTGGTGACGATGGCGAGGACAATGTTCTGCACCTCGTCAAGCAGGGACTCCATCATTTTGGATTTGGTCCAGGTGATGGCCAGACCGACCATCAGCGACAGCGCCAGTGCGCTCATCACGTTCATGAGCGCCGGGATCTCCAGCTGGAACAGTACCTCGGGCAGCTCGCGCAGGCCGTCAACCTGCGATACGATCGACAGGTGCGGAATGAGTGTGTAACCGGCTGCCGTGCTCATCAGCGCCGCGCCGACCGACGACACATATGCGATAATGAGCGCAATGCCCAGCATTCTGGATGCGTTGTGGCCCAGCTTGGTGATGGACGGCGCAATAAAGCCGATAACGATCAGCGGCACACAGAACGTGATGATCTGACCGAGCACCTGTTTGATCGTCACGACCACGTTCATCACGGCCTCGTTCGCCACCAGACCGAGCACGATGCCCACCGCAACGCCAAGCAGCAGCTTGAACGGCAGGCTGTTTAGAATTTTTTTCATACCTACATACTCCCTTTGTTTGCGTTGCATCTGGATGACATCGGCGGATTTCCCCTCAGCCTGTCACGCTGCCGCCAAGTTGCCATGTGGACACAATGATATACCTATATGATACAATTTACAGCGCGTTTCGTCAAGGCAAATACGGGAAATGGCTGCGCCAAATAAAAACAGAGCGGTTTTTTTCTGCAATTTATGGTATACTTAAGGCAATACAGAAACACCGACAAGGGAGGTACAACTATGTCACAAACCTTAACCATAACGGCGGAGCAGGTGCTTGCGTCGGCAGAGCGCATCCGAGAGGATATTATCCGCGACCGGCGGACGCTGCACGCTGCACCCGAGGTCGGCACCGACCTGCCGAACACCGTAGCCTGCGTCAAAAAACGCCTGCTGGAGATGGGCTATCAGCCGCGCGAGCTGGCAGGCGGCGTCGTCGCGGAGATAACCGGCACCGAGACCGGCCGCTGTCTGCTCCTGCGCGCCGACATGGACGCGCTGCGCGTGACCGAGCAGACCGGACTGGATTTTGCATCCGCGAACGGCTGCATGCACGCCTGCGGCCACGACATGCACGCGGCGATGCTGCTCGGTGCGGCAAAGCTGCTGCGCGAGTACCAAGATGAGCTGAACGGCACGGTCAAGCTGGTGTTTCAGCCGGACGAGGAGGGCTTTACCGGCGCGAAGGCCATGCTCTCGGCGGGCGTGCTGAAAGACCCGGCACCGCAGGCAGGCTTTGCGCTGCACGTCAATTCGGGCACGCCGTCCGGACTGGTTCTGTGCGGACGCGGCACGTTTATGGCGGGCTGCACGCTGTTCCGCATTACGGTAAACGGCGTTGGATGCCACGGCGCAATGCCGGAAAAGGGCGTGGATCCGCTCAATATCGCAAGCCACATTTACCTGTCGCTGCAGGAGATCATCAGCCGCGAGATCGGCGCAAAAACGCCTGCTGTCGTGACCATCGGCCGCATGACTGGCGGTGAGGCGCCCAATATCATCCCGCAGACCGCGGTGCTCGAGGGCACTATCCGCAGCTTTGATCGCGACCTGTCCGCGCAGATCTTCACCCGCATCGGGGAAATCGCGCAGTGTACCGCACAGGCGTTCCGCGGCACAGCCGTCACGGAAGAGATCACGTCCGCGCCGCCGCTCAGGAATGACGCTGTGCTGACCAATCGTATGGCAGACCTTGCCGGGCGCTGTTCGGTGAAAAGCTGGTCTATCGGCTGGACGAGGGCGGCATGGGCTCGGAGGATTTCGCGTCCTACACCTACGATTTACCGTGCGCATACCTGCTCATCGGTGCAGGCACCAAGCAGGAAAATCCTGCGTTCGGTGAGCCGATGCACAACGAAAGGGTCGTGTTCAACGAGGATATCCTGCCGCGCGGCGCAGCACTGCACACATGGTGCGCGCTGAACTGGCTGGCAGACGAGAGTAACGCATGAAAACCGAACAACTCTTCATCGAAAACATACCGGCGGTGCTGTACGGCGAGCCGTCGGACACGCTGTGGCTGTTCGTTCACGGACAATTCGGCTGCAAGGAAGAAGCCCTGCCGTTTGCCGAAATCGTGGCTCCGGACGCACAGGTTTTGTCCATCGACCTGCCGAATCACGGCACACGCCAAAACCGGGATGAGGAATTTGCACCATGGACAGCCGCACCCGAACTCACCCGCGTGATGGCTTACGCAAAAGCACACTGGCGCACGACAAACGTGCGCGCGACCAGCATCGGGGCGTATTTTGCGCGGCTGGCGTTTGCCGCACCGGAAAAAGCGCTGTTCGTGTCGCCCATCGTGGATATGGAGCGCTTGATCTGCGACAGAATATGCGCGGCAGGTATTACCGAGCAAATCCTGCGCGAGCGCGGCATGTATCCCGCAAGGGAAGGGGATATGCTCTCGTGGGACTACCTTTGCTGGGTGCGTGCGCATCCGGCAAAGGACTGGTACTGCCCGCAGTACATTCTCTACGGCGAAAATGACAGCATGACTGACTTGGCGACTATCCGCACTTACACGGCAAAATCCGGTGCGGAGCTGATCATCGTGCCGCAAGGCGAGCACTGGTTCCACACACCGGAGCAGCTGGCCGTTATGGCCGACTGGGAACGCAAACATAAATAAGGAGCACAATATGATTCAGGAAATCTGCAAAGATGAGAAATTTTTAGCGCAGAAGGCCGAGCAGGCCACGCCGGACGATATCCAAACCGCAACCGACCTGCTGGAAACGCTCGAAGCGCATAAGGACGGCTGTGTCGGCATGGCGGCGAACATGATCGGCGTGAACAAGCGCATCATCGCGTTCGATAACGAGGGAACGTACATGGTGATGTTCAACCCGCAAATCGTCAAGCAGTCCGGCGGCTATGAGGCCGAGGAGGGCTGTCTGTCGCTGACCGGCACGCGCAAAACGCGCCGCTGGCAATCCATCAAGGTGCAGTACCAGAACGAAAAGTTCCAGACACGGCTGAAAACCTTTACCGGCTGGACCGCGCAGATTATCCAGCATGAGATCGACCATTGCAACGGCATCATTATTTAAGGAAAAAGCAAAATGTAAACCAGCGCATACAAAAAGGCACACCAAAAGGCGTGGTTCCGTAAGAAAACATTTATGTGAGAGAATCGGCGTAGTTTAGGCTACGCCGGTTTTCTTTTTTTGGGCTGCTTGGGATTGCTCCCTTGCGTCCTCAAAATCAAATGCACCAATGAAGTTATAGACGATCTCGATTTCTCTGACCTTGATGCGCGGCTCATTCTCGTCCGGCGTGTAAACCTCGGAGATATAAATTTTCTCCACAAACTCCCGGAGAACAGAAGCGTCAAGCTGCTGCATATCAGTGTACTTCCTGACCGCTGCAATAAACTGTCTGACATTGACTTTCTGCTTTTCCTGTTCCTTGACTTCTTGCCGAAGATATTCGACAAGGTTTGTAAGGTTGGTCTGTTCCAGCTCATAGTCACGGGACAGTTTGATGAAACGCTCGTCGGAGAGCTTGCCGGAAATGTTATCCTCATACAGTCGCTTGATGATAACATCCAGCTCGGCAATCCGCTTTTGCGATTGCGCCAGAGTGTCTTTCTTTTGTGCCAGCTCCTTATCCCGTTCCCGCAGGCTTTGATCTGCGGCCCGCTGCACAAAGTCGTCCTCATACTGCGTCACATACTGAATGGCTTCCCGCAGGTTTCGCAGCACGATTTCTTCAAGGACAACGCGCCGGATAGAGTGGGTCGAACATAAAGTGCGGTCTTTACGGTAAGTTGAGCAAAGGTAATATTCCTGTTCAGGTTTGAAGTGATTGGCTCTGCACAAGTACATCTTTCCGCCGCAATCCGCACAGAACAGCAGGCCGGAGAACATACCCATGTCGCCCATCTTAGTGGGACGGCGGCGGCCCTGTCGGATTTTCTGGACGATCAGAAACACGCTTTCCTCAATAATAGGTTCCTGTGTGTTCTCAAAGATCACCCAATCCGCCGGATCATTCCATAATACTTTCTTGCTCTTGAACGATTGCTTGGAAGTTTTGAAGTTGACCGTATGGCCCAAATAGTCAAGGCGTTCCAAAATATGTACTACCGTCTTTGTTGCCCATTTATAAGGGTCAGTTGGCCGTTTAGATGTTGTCGGCAAGTCGTTTTCGTAGCAGTAAGCAACAGGCGAAAGAACTTTATTTTCTTGGAGCCATTTTGCAATTTGCGTCGGCCCCATGCCGTCCATGCACAGTGCAAAAATCTTTTGGACAACAGCGGCAGCTTCTTCATCCACGATCCACCGCTTCTTGTTCTCCGGGTCTTTCTTGTACCCATAAGGCGGGATAGTGGTAAGGTGTTCGCCGGAGCGTCCTTTGGATTGCCACGTTGCCCGGATTTTCTTGCTGGTGTCCTTGGCGTACATTTCATTGAATACGTTGCGGATGGCGGTAAACTCACTGTCCCCGCGCACACTGTCCACACCGTCATTGACGGCAATAAAGTGGACGCCGTACTCTGGAAACAGCATTTCCGTATACATTCCGACTTGCAGATAGTTACGCCCGAACCGGCTCATATCCTTAACGACAACGCGCTTGATCTTGCCCGCCTTGATGTCGGCAAGCATCCTCTGGAATCCGGGCCGGTTGAAAGATGAGGTTAGATAACGATACTTTTTGAAACACAGTAAAATCAAGGTTTTTCGGACAACGGACAAGCATGGTTTGTACTACAACTAAATATTGCACCGCACAAGCGGCGTTTCCCACTTCCACACGGAAGAACAGGAACGCCGCTTTTTTCATGCCCTTTGTTACGCAGTAGGGGCAGAAAAAGCCTTGCTACAAGCGGCTTTGCGGGCGTGTTTTTCGTGCGGTAAGGGATTTATACCTTTTCCCTCAAAATCGCTGTTCTACTGCGTAACAAATCCAAAGCAAAGGAGTGATGAAGCTATGGCAGTTTTCCGTGTGGAACGCAACACAGGCTACACCGTAATGAGCAACCACCACTTACGCAACAAGGAGCTTTCCTTAAAGGCAAAGGGGCTGTTATCTCAAATGCTGTCCCTGCCGGAGGATTGGGACTATACCCTTGCAGGGCTGTCCTACATCAACCGGGAAAGTATCGACGCTATCCGTACCGCCGTTTGGGAGCTTGAAAAAGCCGGATATATCACAAGGCGGCAGGGACGCGACGAGAAAGGCAAAATGACCGCAATCGAGTACACCATTTACGAACAGCCGCAGCCGCCGGAATTGGATTGCCCGGTATTGGAAAATCCAACAGCGGATAACCCGACAACGGAAAATCCGACGTCGGAAAATCCAATGCAATTAAATAAAGATATATCAAGAACTAACTTACAAAAAAAAGAAAAATCAAATACGGATTTATCAAGTACCCATTCCATTCCTATCCATTCCCTAAATCCCTTGCCTTATGGCGAGGACGAAGCGGCACAGCCGCCGGAACGGAAAGGAACGGAAAGGAACGACGCTTACAGAGTGTATGAGGAAATCATCAAGGACAATATCGAGTATAGCATTCTCTTGCAGGATATGAAGTTTGACCATGACCGTCTGAATGAGATTGTTGACATTATCCTTGAAACGGTCTGTACGTCAAGAAAGAAAATCCGTATTGCAGGGGACGATTACCCCGCCGAGCTTGTGAAGTCAAAGTTTATGAAGCTGGACAGCGAACATATCCGCTTTGTCCTTGACTGTATGCAGGAGAACACCACGAAAATCCGCAATATCAAGCAGTACCTAAAGGCGGTTCTTTTCAATGCCCCGTCTACCATTGACAGCTATTATACTTCCCTTGTCGCTCACGACATGGCAAGCGGCGCACTTGCACCGAGAAAGCCGAAGTACGGCGACCCGGACTACTACACCTACAACGAGGGCGAAAGCCTGTAAACGAAAAAAGGAGGATTTACCACATGGCACAGAAAACAGGAGCTTTAATTTTTGACGAAACCGCTGACCGCTACGATATTCGCTTTGATATTGCCGACTATTACGGCGGCTTGCATTGCGGCGAGTGCATGGACGTATTCACAGGCGGCAAATGGAAGCCGACCCGGATTGAGTACGGGGACAACTGGTATCTTGTAGGTATCCGCGCCGAGGACTTGAACGGGCTGCGGGTGCGGATTTAACGGGGCGGCGTGAAGAACGGACGCCCTTTTTTCACGCCCAAAAGCGGCGTACCACCTTAACACTATCACTACTACCGGGAAAGGAGGACGGTAAACATTGCAAGATGAAATCAACGAAAAAGTGGTTGCGCTCTCTGTCAAGGGAGCGAAGCTGACCGCTGAAACGCTGCAAAAGGCAATCAAAGCCATGCTTGCACAGGCAAAAAAGCAGCAGGAAAAACAGCCCCACGGGAAGCAGACCCTAAAGCAGCTTGCGAAGCAGAACGCGGGGCTATCCAACATTGAGATAACCGAGGGCAATATCAAAGCCTTTGAGCAGACGGCAAAAAAATACGGTATCGACTTTGCCCTAAAGAAAGACAGCACCGAAACGCCGCCCCGTTATCTCGTCTTTTTCAAGGGGCGGGACGCGGACGCTCTGACCGCAGCCTTTAAGGAGTTTTCCGCAAAGAAGCTGACACAGGAGCAAAAGCCCTCTATCCGAAAGGCACTTGCCACATTCCGGGAAGCAGCAAAGCAGCTTAACGCGAACCGTCAAAAGACAAAATACAAGGACAGGGAGGTATCGCTATGAAGCCGAATATCAAGAAGCTGCTTATCCTAAACGCCCCCTATCTGCTCTTTGTGTATCTCTTTGATAAAGTCGGACAGGCGGTGCGGCTCTCGCCGGGGGCTGACCTCTCCGGCAAGCTGGTTTCCATTGGCAGCGGCTTTTCCGCTGCCTTTTCAAATGCCCTGCCGAGTTTTAACCCTATGGATTTGCTTATCGGCATTGTCGGGGCTGTCGTTATCCGGCTTGCGGTCTATGTGAAAGGCAAGAACGCAAAGAAATACCGTAAGGGCATGGAGTACGGCTCTGCACGTTGGGGCAATGCCGAGGATATAAAGCCATATATCGACCCCATTGTTTGAAAATAACGTGCTGCTGACGCAGACCGAAAGGCTGATGATGAGCAGCCGCCCGAAGCACCCGAAGTATGCAAGAAACAAAAACGTGCTTGTCATCGGCGGCTCCGGCAGCGGCAAAACAAGGTTTTTTGTAAAGCCCAACTTAATGCAAATGCACAGCAGCTATGTTGTCACAGACCCGAAAGGAACGGTTTTAATCGAGTGTGGAAAGCTCTTGCAGCGGGGCGGGTACAAAATCAAGGTGCTAAACACCATCAATTTCAAGAAATCCATGCGGTACAATCCCTTCGCCTATCTGCGCAGCGAAAAGGATATTTTGAAACTGGTAAATACCATTATCGCCAACACCAAAGGCGACGGGGAAAAATCCGGCGAGGATTTTTGGGTGAAATCGGAACGGCTTTTTTACTGCGCCCTTATCGGCTACATCTGGTACGAAGCCCCGGAGAATGAGAAAAACTTTACGACGCTGCTTGAAATGATAAATGCGTCGGAAGCCCGCGAGGACGACCCGGAATTTCAATCCCCCGTTGACCTCATGTTTGAACGCTTGGAGGAAAAAGACCCGGAACATTTTGCGGTGCGCCAGTACAAGAAGTTTTTGCTGTCTGCCGGAAAAACAAGAAGCTCTATCCTCATTTCCTGCGGTGCGCGTCTTGCCCCCTTTGACATTCGGGAACTGCGCGAGCTGATGGAAACCGACGAAATGGAGCTTGACACCTTAGGCGACCGAAAGACCGCGCTTTTTGTTATTATCTCCGACACCGACGACACCTTTAACTTTGTTGTATCAATCCTTTACACACAGCTTTTCAATCTGCTTTGTGACAAGGCAGATGATGTGTACGGCGGGCGGCTACCTGTTCATGTGCGCTGTCTGCTTGACGAGTTTGCAAATATCGGGCAGATACCGAAGTTTGAAAAACTCATTGCCACGATAAGGAGCCGCGAAATCTCCGCGTCCATCATCTTGCAGAGCCAGTCGCAGCTAAAGGCTATCTACAAGGACAACGCCGATACCATTGTCGGCAACTGCGATACGACCCTGTTCTTGGGCGGCAAGGAGAAAACGACCCTTAAAGAAATGTCGGAAATCTTGGGGAAAGAAACCATTGACAGCTTCAACACTTCCGAAACAAGAGGACGGGAGCTTTCCCACGGGCTGAACTATCAGAAGTTAGGCAAGCAGCTTATGAGCGAAGATGAAATTGCGGTCATGGACGGCGGGAAATGTATCTTGCAACTACGCGGGGTGCGTCCGTTCTTCTCCGAAAAATACGATATTACCAAACACCCGAAGTACAAGTACCTTTCCGACTTTGACAAGAAAAATGCCTTTGACATGGAAAAGCACTTGCGCCGCCGTCCTGCAATCGTAAAGCCGGACGAGGTATTTGACTATTACGAAGTTGACGAAGCAGATTTGCAGGAGGACACAGAAAATGAATAAGCGTATCAGAAAGAAAAAGGCAAAACAGCAGCTAATCCGGGCTATCAGCGGGCTTGTGGAAGCTGCCGAGGAAATGCAGCGGGAACAGGAACGCAGGACAAGACAGGCAGGTATTTCCTATATCAAGTATATCGAAGCTGTCCGGGAACGGCAGTACGGCATTATGCCTGTCTACACACCACTTTTTGAAAAGGAGGGAGCTTAAAGTAAAAATAATAAACACGGGCTACATGGTACGCGCCCCTACTCCTTGCGCGTATCGCGGCAGGAAGCCGCACCCTTACAACTGAATACCGCCGCGCCGCAGCAACAAACGCAGCGCGGGGACTTATGACCGCGGCAGTTATCGAAAACTGACCGCCGTTTTTTATGCCCTTTTTCGGGCAGCCGCACAGCGGCAGAAAGGAGTTATATTATGGCATTTTTCAACAGCGCAGTAGGCGTTTTACAGACACTCGTTATCGCTCTCGGAGCAGGTCTTGGCATTTGGGGCGTTATCAACCTCTTGGAGGGCTACGGAAATGACAACCCAGGTGCAAAAAGCCAGGGCATGAAGCAGCTCATGGCGGGCGGCGGCGTTGCCCTTATCGGCGGCACCCTCGTACCTCTGCTTGCCGGACTGTTCGGTTAAGCGGCGGGGTTAGCCTATGCAGAGCATACTTGACGCGATTAACGAATGGATAAAGGAAATCCTCATAGGAGCCATAAACGGTAATCTGTCAACTATGTTCGGGGACGTGAACGAAAAAGTCGGCACTATCGCCGCAGAGGTAGGGCAAACCCCGCAAGGGGTGGAACGCAAATATATTCTCCATGATACAGAGCTTGTCGGAAAATGTGATTGTACCCATTGCGGGGCTTGTTATTACCTACGTTCTATGCGTGGAGCTTATCAGCATGGTAACGGAAAAGAACAATATGCACGATATTGACACGTTCATGTTCTTTAAGTGGTTTTTCAAGGCGTGGGTAGCGGTGTATCTCGTTACCCACACCTTTACTATCACTATGGCGGTGTTCGATATGGCGCAGCACGTTGTTTCCGGCGCGGCGGGGGTAATCGGCGGCGATACGAATATCGACGTTGACGCCGCCCTCTCGTCCATGCAAGCCGGACTTGACGCTATGGAAATCCCCGAACTGCTTATGCTCGTTATGGAAACAAGCCTTGTGAGCCTTTGCATGAAAATCATGTCGGTGCTTATCACGGTTATCCTGTACGGCAGAATGATAGAAATTTACCTTTACTGTTCGGTATCGCCTATCCCGTTTGCAACAATGACGAACCGGGAATGGGGGCAGATAGGAAACAACTACCTAAAATCCCTGTTCGCTATCGGTTTTCAAGGCTTCCTCATAATGATATGCGTCGGCATTTATGCGGTTTTGGTTGGCAGCATGATTGTAGCGGACAACCTGCACAGCGCGATTTTTCTCCCTTGCAGCCTACACCGTGATTTTGTGCTTCTCCCTATTCAAAACAGGCACACTTGCGAAGTCAATCTTTAACGCCCATTAAAGACCGAAAGGAGGTTTTCACTTGGCGTATGTACCCGTACCCAAAGACTTATCAAAAATCAAAACAAAAGTCGCTTTTAATCTGACAAAGCGGCAGATTATATGTTTTGCGGCAGCCCTCGCTATGGGACTACCGCTTTTCTTTTTGCTCAAAGACAGCGCGGGAACAAGCATGGCGGCATTTGCAATGATTGTCGTTATGCTTCCCTGCTTCCTCTTGGCAATGTATGAAAAACACGGGCAGCCCCTTGAAGTCGTGATAAAAGAACGTCATTCAGACAAAGTTTATCCGACCAAAGGAACGCCCCTATCAGACGGAAAATTTTTATGCCGTCATAGAAAAACAACGAAAACTGGAAAAGGAGGTATCGGCTATTGTCAATGGCAGAACGAAAAACCATGACCCGCGCGGTAAAAAATCCCGTGAAGCGTAAGCTGACCCGCGCAGAAAAGAAAGAAATCGCCGCCGTGATACAGGCGGCAAAGGGCGACGGGAAAGCCCCACACCGCGCAGCAGACCATTCCCTACTTGCAGATGTACCCGGACGGGATTTGCAGGGTAACGGAAAAGAAATACAGTAAAAGCCTTGTCTTTGAAGATATTAACTATCAGCTTGCACAGGCAGATGATAAGACCGCCATTTTTGAAAACTGGTGCGATTTTCTCAACTACTTTGACGCTTCCGTTTCGGTGCAGCTCTCTTTCATCAATCAGGGTGCAAGAAAGGAAAAGGCACAGGCGGCTATCGAAATTCCGGCGCAGGACGACGCTTTTAACTCTATCCGCAGGGAATACGCGGATATGCTTAAAAACCAGCTTGAAAAAGGCAACAACGGACTGGAAAAGTGCAAGTACATTACCTTTTCCATTGAAGCGGACAATCTTGCGGCGGCAAAAGCCCGCCTTTCCCGTATCGAAACCGACGTACTCAATAATTTTAAGGTGCTTGGTGTAACCGCCCGCCCCATGAACGGACAGGAACGCTTGAACGTACTGCATGGCATTTTCCACCCGGAGGGCGAGCCGTTCCGTTTCTCTTGGGACTGGCTTGTACCGTCCGGGCTTACCACAAAGGACTTTATCGCCCCGTCCTCGTTCCGCTTTGGCGACGGCAGGACGTTTCGCATGGGGCGCAAGCTCGGTGCTGTTAGCTTCCTTGAAATCCTTGCGCCGGAGCTGAACGACCGTATGCTTTCGGACATTCTCGACCTTGAAAACGGAATTATCGTCAATCTGCATATCCACAGTATCGACCAGACCGAAGCCATAAAGACAATCAAGCGGAAGATAACCGACCTTGACAAAATGAAAATCGAGGAACAGAAAAAAGGCGGTGCGCAGCGGGTATGACATGGATATAATTCCGTCCGACCTTGCCACGTTCGGCAGCGAAGCGAAAAATCTCTTGCAGGATTTACAGAGCAGAAATGAAAGAATGTTTCTGCTGACGTTCCTTGTGGTAAACATGGCAGACACAAAAAGGAAACTGGAAAATGACGTGTTCGCGGCGGCGGGCATAGCACAGAAGAACAACTGCGCTCTAACCCGCCTTGACTATTTGCAGGAAGCGGGGCTTATGTCCTCTGTACCGCTTGGGGAGAACCTTATCCCCATTCAAAGGGGGCTTACCACGTCAAGCACCGCTATCTTTATCCCCTTTATCACACAGGAGCTTTTCCAAAAGGGGTGCAGCCCTTTACTACGGCTTAAATGCACTTAGTAACAACATGATACTCTGCGACCGCAAGCAACTGAAAGAAATCCCAACGGGCTTATTCTTGGGAACACCGGGAAGCGGGAAATCCTTTGCAGCCAAACGGGAAATGACAAACGCTTTCCTCATTACCGACGACGACATAATTATCTGCGACCCGGAAGCAGAATATTTTTCCCTTGTGCAGCGTTTGGGCGGGCAAGTGATACGTCTGTCGCCTGCCGGAAAAGGCATGGACGGCAAGCCCCAGTATGTGAACCCTATGGATATTAACCTTAACTACTCCGAGGACGACAGCCCCCTTGCCCTGAAATCCGACTTTATCCTCTCCCTCTGCGAGCTTGTCATAGGCGGCAAGGAGGGCTTGCAGCCCGTGGAAAAGACCGTCATTGACCGCGCCGTTAGGAACGTGTACCGCCCTTTCCTTGCAGACCCCGCCCCGGAGAAAATGCCGATTTTGGGCGACCTTTACAACGAGCTTTTGAAGCAGCCGGAGCCGGAAGCTGCCCGCATTGCGGCGGCATTGGAGCTTTATGTTTCCGGCTCTCTGAACGTCTTTAACCACCGTACCAATGTAGAACTGAATAACCGTCTTGTCTGCTTTGATATTAAGCAGCTTGGAAAGCAGCTCAAAAAGTTAGGTATGCTCATTGTGCAAGACCAGGTGTGGAACCGCGTGACCGTCAACCGCGCCGAGAAAAAAAGGCAACCCGTTACTATATGGACGAATTTCATTTGCTTTTGAAAGAGGAACAGACCGCCGCTTACAGCGTGGAGATTTGGAAGCGTTTTCGTAAATGGGGCGGCATACCGACGGCTATCACACAGAACGTCAAAGACCTTTTAAGCAGCCGCGAAGTCGAGAATATCTTTGAAAACTCCGATTTTGTCCTCATGCTCAATCAGGCACAGGGCGACCGGGCTATCCTTGCAAAGCAGCTTAACATCTCCCCGCAGCAGATGAAGTATGTAACCCACACCGAAGCGGGCGAGGGGCTTATCTTTTACGGGAATGTGGTGCTGCCGTTCATTGACCGCTTCCCGACGGACACCGAGCTTTACTGTCTGCTTACGACAAAGCCGGAGGAAGTGAGCAAGCCATGAAAACAGACGTAATCATCAACCGGGACGCGCTCTATGCCTTGCGGGAGCTTCCAGAGGAAAGCGTACACTGTTGCGTCACAAGCCCGCCTTACTATGCGCTAAGGGATTACGGGCTTGATATGCAGATTGGGCGTGAGGACACGCCGGAGCAGTACATTGGCCGGCTTGTGGAAGTGTTCCGGGAGCTGCGCCGGGTACTCAAAGACGACGGGACATTTTGGCTGAATATCGCAGACACATACTGCGGCAGCGGCATGAAAGCGGGCTGCAAGCAAAAGGATTTAATCGGTATCCCTTGGCTTCTTGCCTTTGCCCTACGCGCTGACGGGTGGTATTTACGGAGCGACATTATCTGGCAGAAAGAAAACCCCATGCCGGAAAGCTGCCGCGACCGACCGAGCCGCTGCTATGAGCATATCTTTTTACTGACGAAATCAAAGAAATATTACTATGACGCTGCCGCCATTGCAGAGCCGATCGCGCCGGGAACGGCTGCGCGCTACAGGCAAGGGCGCAGCGCAGGACACAAATACGCCGAGGAAGTACCAGGACAGGGCAAGGTACAGGGTATCAATCAGCCCCGCAGCGGCAGCTATTATGACGAAGCCCTTATGCCGACCATGCGAAACAGGCGGGACGTGTGGCTTATCAATACCGTTCCGTACAAGGGCGGGCATTTTGCCGCCTATCCCCCGAAGCTCGCGGAAACGTGCATACTTGCGGGCTGTCCGAAAGGCGGCGTTGTGATAGACCCGTTCTTTGGAAGCGGCACCACCGGGCTTGCAGCGCAAAGCCTTGACCGCCGCTATATCGGCATTGAACTGAACGCCGAGTATTGCGCCCTTGCAGGGGCGCGGATTGGAGGTGGTAACACTTGAAAGACCCATTAAAGCCCCGCGATAAAATCACGCAGAAAATGACCCGCGACGGGGCTATCGCAGAAAATCAGACCACGGGAGACACGGAACGTATCAGCAACCGCATACGGGACGCGGATTTACAAAAGACCCCGGAACAACAGGCGGCACAGGACGCAGCGCAGCTACAAGGTGCAGCTTCCCCGACTTCTCCCTTGCCCCATGTGCCGGGAGCTGCCCCCAAAGCGGACACAGGCAAAACGGAGCGCGTCATGAAGCATATCGACGCCGCCCATACCCGCAAAACGACTAAAAAAGGCGGTACGAAAAGCACAGGCAGAAGCTACCGCCGGGACGAAATCTTCCCGGCTGCAATTTACCGACGAGGAACGCGCTGCCCCGGAGCTTGAAAAGTATATCAAGAAATCCGATAAAGCCGCCGACCGCTTGGATAAGGCAAAGGCAGCTATCCCCAAAGAAAAGAAACTTGTACGGGAGCGCACCTTTGACGAAACCACCGGGAAAGGCAAGACCCGCCTGCACTTTGAGGAAAAGGACAAGCCGCCCGGATTTAAGGAGAAGCACAACCCGCTATCCCGCCCCACACAGGAAGCCGGGATTTTGGTACATAACAAAATCCATTCTGTCGAAAAGGATAATTCCGGCGTGGAGGGCGCACACAAGAGCGAGGAAGCCGCAGAACGGGGATTGAAGTACGGGGCGCGGAAAATCAAGCAGGGCTACCGCAACCATAAGCTGAAACCCTACCGGGAAGCGGCAAAGGCAGAAAAAGCGGCTTTTCGGGCAAATATGGACTTTCAGTATCACAAGACCCTGCATGAGAACCCGCAGCTAACCAGTAACCCCATTTCCCGGTTTTGGCAGAAGCAGAAAATCAAGCGGCAGTATGCAAAGGAAGCCCGCAATACCGCAAAGGGTATCAAGGGCGCGGCAGAACGCACCCGCAAGGCGGCAGCCAAAGCCGCCGAGAAAACGAAGCAGACCGCAGCATTTGTGGCAAGGCACCCGGCGGGTGTGGCAATCGCTGTCGGGGTGCTACTGCTCTTTATCATGGTTTTGTCCGGGCTGTCCTCTTGTGGGGCAATGTTTTCCGGCACGTTAAACGGCGTGCTTGGAACGTCCTATACGTCCGAGGACAGCGACCTTGTGGAAGTGGAAAACAGCTACGCAGGATTGGAAAACGAGCTGCAAAGCAGGATTGACAATATCGAGCGCGACAATCCGGGCTATGACGAGTACCGCTATGACCTTGCAAATATCGGACACAATCCCCATGAATTAGCGTCTTATCTGACCGCAAAATACCAAAGCTACACCTGCGCCGAGGTACAGAGCGAATTACAGCGGATTTTCAATCAACAATACAAGCTGACGCTGACCGAGGAAGTGGAAATACGCTACCGGGAGGAAGAACGCACCGACACATGGACAGATGAGGACGGCAACGAGCATACGGACACCTACACGGTACAAGTGCCTTATGAGTATTACATCTTGAACGTCAAGCTGACGAATACCCCACTATCCACCATTGCGGAAAACAATCTGACCCCGGAACAACTGGAAATGTACCGGGTGTACTTACAGACAAGCGGGAACAAGCCCCTTATCTTTGGCGGCGGCTCTCCCGACACTTCCGCGTCGGAAGATTTAAGCGGCGTGGACTTTGTAAACGGAACGCGCCCCGGCAATACCGCTATCGTTGACCTTGCAAAACGGCAAGTCGGAAATGTGGGCGGCTATCCGTATTGGAGCTGGTACGGCTTTAATTCCCGCGTGGAATGGTGCGCCTGTTTCGTGTCCTGGTGCTACGGGCAAATGGGACTTTCCGAGCCGCGCTTTGCCGCCTGCCAGTCGCAGGGTATTCCGTGGTTTACTTCTCACGGACAATGGGGAGCGCGGGGCTATGAAAACATTGCCCCCGGCGACGCTATCTTTTTTGACTGGGATTTAGACGGCAGCGCAGACCATGTAGGACTTGTTATCGGCAGGGACGAAAGCCGCGTCTATACCGTGGAGGGCAATTCCGGCGACGCCTGCAAGATTAAGAGCTATCCCCTTGACTATGCCTGTATCAAAGGGTACGGGCTGATGAACTGGAACTGACACATTTTTTGAAAATCGAAAGGAGAAAAATTTTATGGCAATGAGTAAAATCGAAAGAATTGACAAGGAAATCCAAAAGACCCGTGAGAAAATCACGGAGTATCAGAACAGGCTGCGCGGACTGGAAGCACAGAAAACCGAAGCGGAAAATCTGCAAATCGTTCAGCTTGTGCGCTCTATGCGCCTTACCCCGCAGGAGCTTACCGCTATGCTTGCGGGCGGAGGTATTCCGGGCATTGCCCCTATGCCCGCAGACTATGAGGAACAGGAGGACAATGCAGATGAAGAATAAAATCCTTGCAAGCCTTACCGTACTTTGCGCCGCCCTTGTCCTTGTGGGCGGCTTTTCCGTTACCGCCTATGCACAGACCCCGACGGAAGAAACCGACGACAGCGGCGTAATCGTGGAAACCGAGCCGCAGCCCTTGACCCCGGAGGGCAACATGACCCTTGTGGACGACATTGACGGGGACGCTGCCGAGGATAAGCAGTTTATCGTCGTGAAAAGCAAAGGTGGCAACTATTTTTACATTATCGTTGACCGGGCAGCCGAGGGGGAAAATTCCGTCCACTTCCTAAATCAAGTAGACGAAAGCGACCTTATGGCGATTATCGGGGAGGAACAGACCGAACAACCCCCGGCTGTCTGCAACTGTACCGAGAAATGCAAGGCGGGCGAAGTAAACACCGCCTGCCCCGTCTGCTCCGCAGCCATGAATAACTGCACAGGCAAGGAAGCCGAGCCGGAAGCACCCGCAGAGCCGGAGAAACCCAAAAACAGCATGGGCGGGCTTTTGATTTTCCTTGTCGTGGGCTTGCTTGGCGGCGGCGCAGCCCTCTACTACGTTAAGTTTATGAAACCGAAACAGAACGTGAAAGGCAGCACCGACCTTGACGAGTTCGATTTTGACGAATACGACGAGGACGAGCCGGAAGAAGCTGACAGCGCAGACACCGAACAGGAGGACGAGGAAGAATGAAACTTGTGATTTGTGAGAAACCCAGCGTCGGGGCGGCGGTTGCCGCCGCCCTTGGCGTAAGGGAGAAGAAAGACGGATATATCGAGGGGAACGGTTATGTTATCTCTTGGTGTATCGGGCATTTGGTAGGACTTGCGGAAGCTGCCGCCTATGGGGAACAGTACAGGAAATGGAGCTATGACAGCTTACCCATTCTGCCGGAGGAATGGCAGTACACCGTAGCTGCCGACAAGGGAAAGCAATTCAAAATCTTAAAAGACCTTATGCAGCGCAGCGACGTTTCCGAAGTCGTGAACGCCTGCGACGCAGGACGCGAGGGAGAATTGATTTTCCGCTTTGTCTATCATCAAGCGGGCTGCAAGAAGCCCTTTACCCGTCTTTGGATTTCCTCTATGGAAACGGACGCCATCAAAAGCGGCTTTGACAATCTGAAGGACGGGCGCAGGTATGACGCTCTCTATCATTCCGCACTATGCAGGGCAAAGGCTGACTGGCTTATCGGCATTAACGCCACCCGGCTTTTCTCCTGCCTGTATGGAAAAACCTTGAACGTGGGGCGCGTCCAGACCCCAACCTTAAAAATGCTTGTAGACCGGGACGCTGCCATTATGAACTTCAAGAAAGAAAAATATTACCATGTGCGCCTTATGCTCCCCGGCGCAGAAGCGGCAAGCGCGAAGATCTGCGCCGCTGATGAAGCGGGCAAACTGAAAGCGGCCTGCGAAGCGTCGGCGGCTGTCTGCACTTCCCTTGTGAAAGAAAAGAAAACCATTGCCCCGCCAAAGCTCTTTGACCTTACCTCTCTGCAAAGGGAAGCGAACCGCATCTTCGGCTACACGGCAAAGCAGACCTTTGACCTTGCACAATCCCTTTATGAAAAGAAGCTCTTGACCTATCCGAGAACGGACAGCAACTATCTGACCGACGACATGGGAGAAACAGCGACGGGCATTATCAAGGTGCTTTGTGAGAAACTTTCCTTTATGGAGGGCGCGGATTTTTCGCCGGAGATTGCAAAGGTGCTGAACAGTAAAAAGGTATCAGACCACCACGCAATCATTCCCACTATGGAGCTTGCAAAGGCTGACCCAGACGCGCTGCCGGAAAGCGAGAAAAATATCCTTACCCTTGCCGGGGCGCGTCTGCTTATGGCGACCGCCGAGCCGTACAGTTTTGAAGCGGTAACGGCGGTTTTCTCCTGCGCCGACCATGAATTTACGGCAAAGGGAAAGGCGGTAATCGCTGCCGGGTGGAAAGACATGGAACGGCTTTACCGGGTGACCCTCAAAAAGAAGCCGGACAGCGACGACGAAAACGAACTTGTTTTAGATGTGCCGGACTTTACCGAGGGACAGACCTTTGAAAATCCGGCGGCAAAAGTGACAGAGCATGCCACCACGCCCCCGAAGCCCCACAATGAAGCGTCCTTACTTTGTGCTATGGAACGCGCTGGGAATGAGGACACCGACCCGGACGCAGAACGCCGGGGGCTTGGGACGCCCGCTACCCGCGCCGCTGTCATTGAAAAGTTAGTAAAAGGCGGCTTTATCGAGCGCAAGGGCAAGCAGCTACTTCCTACCAAAGACGGCACAAACCTTGTGTGCGTCCTGCCGGACAGCTTAACTTCTCCGCAGCTTACGGCTGCATGGGAAAACAATCTGACGCAGATTGCAAAGGGTAACGCTGACCCTGCCGCTTTCATGCAGGGTATCGAAGCAATGACGCAGGAGCTTGTAAAAACCTATGCTTCCGTGTTGGGTGAGAAACAAGAGCTTTTCAAGACAGAAAAAACAGAGCTTGGGAAGTGTCCCCGCTGCAAGTCCCCGGTCTATGAGGGAAAGAAAAACTACTACTGTTCCAACAAAGAGTGCGGCTTTACCATGTGGAAAAATGACCGCTTCTTTGAGGAACGAAAAACCGCCTTTACCCCGAAGATTGCCGCAGCACTTTTGAAATCCGGCAAGGCAACAGTTAAAAAACTGTACTCTCCGAAAACGGGCAAAACCTACGACGGAACGGTACTTTTAGCCGACACGGGCGGTAAATATGTGAATTACAAAGTAACCATTTCAAAGAACAAAGAACTTGAATAGCAAGCATAGGAAGCGGGTACCCACTTCCGTAAAATCCCTGCCACTCATGTAGAGCTTGGCGGGGATTTTGCTTGTTGGGAAGTTTCCCAAACCCTCTAAAAATCCTCAAAAATCTTTGGCAGAAATGCGGGCGCACCGTAGTGGGACTATGTAACCACAAACGCAGCGTCCGCGCTGCCATACGCGAAAGGAGGTTTTACACATGGCAAGTTTGCGCGACAGCGTAAAGGACTATCAAGAGGAACTTAGGGACGGTATTGCATGGGTAGCATTTTGGAAAGAGGGACGTTCATGGAACGCCGAGCTGTTTCATCTTGAAGTGGACGGTACTTTAGAACCGTTTGACAGGAGCCGGTTAGAAGAAATCAAAGCGGCTGACCCCACCGCCGTTATTCTAAACGGCTACTACTGCGGGCATTTAGGCGAGAATATGAGCCTTGACGAGTTGACCGCCGGAGTGCGCCACCACTACAAAAACGGCACAAATGACGTTGCCGGATTTATCGAAGCCCACGACGGCAGACTTCCCCCGGAGGTTATCGAGGAAGCAAAGAGCCGCCGCCCATGCAGCGGGGCTTCCCTTTTCCGAAAAGCCCTACCGGGACGGGGAAGATTTTGACCCTTATATATTTGACGGAAGCATGAGCATTGAGGACTACGAGCTTATGCACCGCATGATTGAAAAAGAAAGGAGCGAGCAAATGGACGAATGGAAAACAGGTTATTCCTCATACGACCGCGACAGACTGGACGCCGCCGACAAGATGAAGATTGAGCGCGGTATCTATTTTGAAACGAAAGACGCGGATATTTCCCCGCTGACCGCCTTACCCCTTGCCGAGCTTATGAAGCTGCGGGAGGAAAGCGCGGCTGCGGAGCAGACCGTATTTGAAAATCTAAAAGTACAGGCTTCCGCATGGGAGGAACAGGCGGGAAAGACCCTGCTATTTGACAAGGCGATTGAGTATGCGAGAATACCCGAAGTGAAGCATACGGCGAACAAGTGGCAGGACGAGGACAACGACCGCCACACCATCAGCAACCGGGTATATAAAATGAGCTACCATGTTTACGAAAATACCCGTTACGACAAGGCAGCACAGAAGTCTATCCCGTATTCCTATACGCTGTCTTGGAACGTCTACACCAACAGCCCCCACGGATACGGACAGGCGAAAATCGCCGGACAGGACAGAAAGGTATTTGCTGACCGGGCAGCTATGGAAAAATATCTGAATGGGCGTATCAAGGCGTATGAAAAACTTTTTACGGAAATCTCCCCGGCTATCCCGCAGGAATACGCGGAGCAGTTTAAGGTAAACGGGCAGCTCTTACCGGGCTATACCGTAGAGGGCGAGGAAATCAAGCAGCCCGCTGCCGACATTCCCGCCGCTGCACCGAGAACCGAACCGGGACAGGATACGGAACAGTTTGCAATCCTTATTGACAGCCGCACCCGTTTTGAAACGGGAGAACCGGGCGGCTGCTGGTTATCCATGCCCGCCACAAAGGAAGAACTTCACGAAGCCATGCAAAGCGTCGGCATTACCGCAGACAATCCGCAGGAATTTTTCATTCACGGCTACTCTGACCGGGAGGACAGACACATTGCCCTGCCGTATGACATGGTATGCGCGGCACAGGTGGACGAGCTGAATTTCCTTGCGGCACGACTGGAAACCCTTGACGCTTCCGGGATTACCGCGCTGAACGCCGCCACGCAGCGCAGGAATGGTTTTGAGAATATCGGGCAGCTCATTGACTTTACCTATAACGAGGACTTTTTCGTGCATATCCCCGAAGTACATAATCTCCGCGAATTGGGCGATTATTACCTTAACAAATCCGGCATGGTGCAAATGCCCGCTGAATGGAAAAACAGCATTGACCTTATCGCCTTTGGACGAAACGCCGCCGCACAGGAAAAAGGCAGCTTTACGGAATACGGCTACCTTGTGGAAAGCGGCGACGCATGGGAGCAGCACTTTGAGGGGCGCGATGTGCCGGAGGACTACCGCATTATGAGCTACCCGCAGCCAACCGTCGAACTGGACGCAGCCCCGGCAGTACAGACAGCAGCTATTCCCGAAGCGCAGCCGCAGGAGCCGCGCCCGGTTATCCCTATCGTGCTGACGAGCGAGAAGCCCGCCGAAAAGCTCAAAGAGATAACCGACCGCTTGGAGCAAGGCATTACGGAACTGTTCGACAGCGAGCGTTACAAGGAATATCTGCGCGTCATGTCAAAGTTTCATAATTACAGCTTTAACAATACGCTGCTGATCGCCATGCAAAAGCCCGACGCTTCCCTTATCGCCGGATTTTCCGCATGGAAAAATAACTTTGGACGAAACGTGATGAAAGGACAAAAGGGTATCAAAATCCTTGCCCCGTCGCCGTTCAAGATTAAAAAAGAAATGGAGAAAATCGACCCGCAGACACAGAAAGCCATTATCGGCAAAGACGGAAAGCCCGTAACCGAGGAAAAGGAAATCACAATCCCCGCCTTTAAGGTGGTATCGGTCTTTGACGTATCGCAGACCGAGGGCAGGGAAATCCCCGATATTGCCGTAAATATGCTGACCGGGGACGTGGAGCATTACAAGGAGGTTTTCGCTGCCCTTGAAAAGACTTCTCCTGTTCCTGTCGGCTTTGAAAAAATCGAGGGCGGCGCACATGGTTACTACCACTTGGAGGACAAGCGTATTGCCCTTGATGAGGGCATGAGCGAGCTGCAAACCTTAAAAGACACTTATCCATGAAATCGCCCATGCGAAGCTGCACGACATTGACCTAAACGCCCCTTTAGAGGACTTGGAGAACAGACCCGACCGCCGCATCCGTGAGGTACAGGCAGAAAGTATCGCCTATACCGTGTGCCAGCATTACGGGCTTGATACCTCTGATTATTCCTTTGGATATGTTGCCGGGTGGAGTGCCGGACGGGAGCTTGCTGAACTGAAAAGCTCTCTTGAAACAATCCGCAGCACCGCAGCGGAAATCATCAACAGCATTGATGAACATATCGCAGAGCTGCAAAAGGAACAGGAACAGGAGCAGACTTCCGAGGTACAGGAAATCGGGCAAGACGCACCACCGCAGGAGCAGCCGGAAATCCCCGTACCCGACGCCTCTATCAGCATAAAAGAAATGCAGGACTACGGCTATTCTTGGGACGGTATGTTTCCGCTGCAACAGGAAGCCGCCGAGCATTTGTTTACACAGGACGGTATCGAGGTTTTCCGTATCTATGAGGACGGCACCGAGGGAGCCGTTACCAGTCTGACCGATTTACAGGAACACGCAGAAAAAGGCGGCTTGTTCGGTGTAGAAAAGGAAACTTGGGAAGCCCTGCATGAATACAACGCCATGAAGCAGCAGCTACGGGAAAGTGAGCCGACAAAGGAAGCTCTTTTACTCTATGGCAAAGAGGACAGCTACGGGATTTATCAGTTAGCCCGCGGCGACGCCACAAGGGACTTGCACTTTGAGCCTTACGACCGCCTGCAGGCGGCGGGACACACCGTAGAGAGAGCAAACTATGAGCTTATCTATACCGCGCCCCTTGCACCGGGAACTTCCCTTGAAGATATTTACACCCGTTTCAATATCGACCACCCGAAAGATTTTAAGGACACAGCCTTTCCGTTTCCGATATTGTGGTGCTTCATCAGAATGGCGGGAACACCGCCCACTATGTAGACAGTATCGGTTTTCAGAACGTGCCGGAGTTTTTACAGGAGAAACAGCCGCAGCTTATCCCCGACGAGCATTTGACCGGGGAACAGATTAAAACGCCGCGCGGCAGTTTTTATGTATCGGATATGAGTGTTGAACAGATGAAAGAAGCCGGGTATGGACTTCATCATCAATCCGACGACGGGAAATATCTGATTATGGGAAACGGTACGCGGGCGTTTGCCGTTGCCGCCGAGCAGCCGGAAAAAGCTAACCCGTTAAAACATATCGAGGACACAATCGAGCAGAACGACAACAACTTTGACGGTATCATCAACAACACGCCGCAGACGCCGACCGTGGACGCTCTGGAGCAGAAAGCAAAGGCGGGCGAGGTTATTTCTCTTACTGACCTTGCCGAAGCGATTAAGACCGACCGTGAAAACGGCAGGGGCAAGAAAGCCGCAGCGAAAGAAAAGCCCTCTATCCGGGCGCAGCTCAAAGCGGATAAGGAACGGACGGGGAAAAAGAAGAACGCAAAGCAGAAATCGCAGGATTTGGAAAGGAGCTGACCTATGAATAAGTTTGAAGATGTGGACGTTATCGCTTCCCTTGAAGCGATTATGAAACAAAATACCGCTTTTTATCAGAATGATTTTGACCTTGATAGAAACATTTTACAGAAAGCGGCGGCAAGCCCCACAGCCGAGGACAGGCGGCTTTTATGGTTTTCCCGTCCGTCCGGGACGAGCTGCTTCCGGAGCGCGACGTTTTTCTAAAAGGCACAAGACAGCATAACACATGGCGGTTTTACGGGGAACAGACGCGCGATAAAGTCCTTGCCTATGCGGTGGAGCTGACCGGGATTGTAAACGGAAAATCAAAGGCAATCTCTATGAGCTTGACTATCCGCAGCATTTCCGGCACGTTAAGGAACAGGCATTACCCGTAGATAATTACACGCTGCTCTATGAGCACGGAGAACGGGTGCAGCCCGCCGGACAGTATCTTGACGGCAATCCCGACCCGCAGCTTGGGAAGTTTGAACGCTTTGAAGCGCAGCCTAATGACCCGGAAGCATTGCATTTTCTCATGCGGGAGGAAAAGCGCAGCTATGACCGCTTAAAGCCGGGGGATTTCAAGGCGCATATTACCGTATTGCATGACAGCCGGATTGAAGCCGAAGCACAGCGCATTTTAGCGGAAATGAAGCGGCAGGACAGCCCTAACAGCCCCAACAAAACACATTTCATGGTGGAGCTTTCGCCTTACTTTATGCAGTTAGCTTCTACAAAGGACACCGACCGTCTGTTTGCTATGCTGCCATACAAAACACTTTCTTTTCTAAGATTGAGGGCAGACATGGCACTTTTGCATTTTTAGATAAAAGCGAGGACAGAAGCCGGAATATCCGAAAAGCGCGCCCCTCTGTCCGGGCGCAGCTTGCCGCAGACAAGAAAACAGCCGCCCCGAAAAAGTCAGCGGCAAAAAGAAAAAATCACGATTTGGAGGTATGAGCATGAATAGATTTACTGTTGAGGAAACAAACCTTTTGAGCATTTACCATGAGGGAAGCAAGGCGCAGCTTATTGAGAACATGACCGCTGCGCTGCCTTACATGGACGCGGGATTACGGGAGCTTGCAGAGCGCACCATTTCCAAAGTGAACGCGCTGACCGACGCCGAGTACAAAGAGCTTTCCGTTTATCCTGCTGATGAAGTATGACCGGGATTAAGCGGCTGACGCCGCGACAAAGCCGCAAGGTAAACACCCTTGTGAAAAAGGAGTGCTGCAACTGCGAGAATGGCAACTGTATTTTACTGGACGACGGGGACACTTGCGTATGCCCGCAGCTCATTTCCTATTCCCTGCTCTGTAAGTGGTTTCGGATTGCCGTACTTCCTCTTGATAAGCTGCTCTATGCGGAACTCTACCAGACCGAGGACAGAAAGAAATGTACCGTGTGCGGCGCGTTCTTTGCGTCCACCTCTAACAGCGTCAAATACTGCCCGGACTGTCGGAAGCGGATTACCCGCAGACAGGCAGCCGAGCGCATGAGAAAAACGGCGTACTCTTGTTACGCGGTAAGGGCGAAAAAAGCCTTTGATTGCAGGGCTTTTCGGACACAAAAACAAAGAGGTAAAGGATTGATACCTTTACCCCTAAAATCGCGGTTCTACTGCGTAACATTTCAAAAGCTGCACCTATGAGAAAACGGGCGCGGTGGCCAACATATCGGCTGCCGCGTCCGTTCTTTGCGCTCATTTATCCGCGCTCTGCTTCTTTTTCCCGTTCAGGCTGACGTTCCACTTTCAAAATACTGTCGATATTCTTCTTGATAACGTCGTATTCCTTGACCTGCTTTTTCAGCTTCCCATAGTCGGCATACAGGGCTTCTTTCTGCTCTTGAAGTGCTGCGTACTCTGCTTGCAGGGCGGCAAGGCTTGGTAGCTTGGTTATCCCCGCCGCCTTAATTGCCTTTGCCGCTGCTTCATAGAGAATAATATCGCTCTCATGGGCTGTCCGGTATTTCTCCTTATCTTTTGCCTTGCTGTAGGCAGCATAGGCGGGCTTGGTCTTTGATAGGTATTGATATTCTTGATAAGCAGCGTCCTATCGGTAAGCCGCTTTTCAACCTCTTTCAAGCTGTCCGCTGCCTGTTCGCTTGCTTTGGCAACTTCCGTGATTTTCGCGGTCAATTCTGCGTACTGTTCAATCTTATGTTCTGTCAAGAAATTCATGGTTTTCGCTGCCTGTTTCAGATTATGGATTTTTGCCCATTGCTCATAGCCCCGGCTTTCCTGCACCTTGATACTGTTCTGAATATCAATGAGCAGACTAACGCCGCCGCGATCTGCGCGGGGAGCTTTCGCAGCGCGGGCGCGTTTGCCGCTTATCCGTTCCCGGATTGCTTCCTCTGTATAATCTGCGCCGAGGGTTTTTCAAACGGGTAAACCGTTCCTGTCCGGGAGCGCGGCAGGATATATATTTTCCCAGCTTTATCTCATAGCCCGCCGCCTGCAATTTGATAGCAATTCTTCAAAACTTGATACTTGGGTAATGAGCGCGTCCACGGCAATTTTCAGCTTGCCTTCCAACTGGTACCTGTTTTCTCTGCCTGGTACTCTGCATAGCTTTTCCCTTGCTGCCCCGGTTCGGAAGGACAACTGATAAGCCATGTTCCCGGCACAGCCTGTCGCTGATGTTGCGTATTCCGTAATAGGTGCGCTTGTTGGAATTGTACTTGTGGTGGTCTACGAAGTTGACCGCGCAGAAAATAATGTGGTTATGGATATGCCCCTTGTCAATGTGAGTAGTCAAAACATATTCGTGCTGACCTTTGGTTACTGCGTCGGCAAGCTGCCGCCCTATTTCATGGGCGGTCTGATAGTCTACCTCTCCCGGCTCAAAGGCTTGTATCAAGTGGTTGGCTAAATTGCTGCCCTTATCCAACGCCTGCGACAGGGTAAAGGCAAACTCAATGTCTGCCGTTTCATAGGAGCAGCCAAAGGAGGACACAAGCATTTTCCCGTCCGTTTTCTCCGGGTTTTGGATATAGTCAAGGGCTTTGTTTAGCGTTCCCTTAATAGGCTTAATCTTTGTAACCGCCATATTTCCGCAAGCACCCCTTTATTTCCTCTATGTCCTCTTGGTAGACGCTGCCCGTACTGTTCACACGCTTTGCAATCTGATTGACGTTGACACCGATTTTCTGTATCTCCGCTGTCATTGCTTTTATGTCGGTATGGTCTACTTGCACGATATACCCGTCAATGGCAATCTTGCGAAGATACGCCGCCATATTCCGGGTGGGTATCAGCTTCATTTTTTCAAGAATTAAATCCCGTTCTGCTTCCGTTACTCTGAATTTGATTTGCACCGTCCTTTTTCGTCCGTCCATGCTTTGACGCTCCTTTCCATTCCGAGGGTTTGGGACACTTCCCAACAAGCAATTTTGCCGACGTTGCCGCAGAGCAGGGCGGGCAAAATACGGAAGTGGGTACCCGCTTCCTATGCTTGCTAAGAAAGTTTTTTATCTTTTATACCCTTATTTCCCTCTACGGAGAAAAAGCCATTTTGCCGAACTTATACAAAGAAAAACGTTGTAATCTTAAAAGATTACAACGCTTCCTAAAATCCATATTCAATTTTAACGGACGTTCTCATTTGTCCTCTTTTTCGACTTCCTTAATTTCTTTCGCCGTTGCGGTTACAATCCGTATTCCCTTATCGCTCATAGTATCAAGCAATGTATCGAGCTGCCGACGTTGCGTGTTTTTTGTGTCCGGCTTCTCTAAAAGAAACTGGTCTACGGATATATCATAACGGAGCATAAGCTCAAAAAGATTTGCAGACTTGGGTGTTGCCCTTTGTTCTCAATATTCGCAAGGTAGCGAGGAGAAATAAACATTTCGTCGCTTACTTTCTTGCGGCTCTCTTTTCTCTCTGTCCGCGCTGCTTTTATCGCTTCTCCAAAAGCCTTGAAGTCATATTTTTCTACTGGTCTTTTTGCCATAATTATTCACCCAGTTACATTGTACTGTTCCTCTTTCTCTTGGATATGTCTACATAATTCATAGCAGTAGCTTAAATAATTCATAGTTAAGCACTTGCTATTATTCGTCTGTCCGATTATAATTATACTGATTATGTATGAGGAAAGGACTGGTAAATCATGGAATATATGTCTTGCCCCGAAGCAGCCGAAAAGTGGGGTATATCTGAAAGGCGGGTACAGATACTTTGTAGCCAAAACCGCATACCGGGCGTTTCAAAACTGGGGTATATGTGGCTGATACCTACGAACGCTGAAAAGCCGATTGACGGTAGAACAAAGCAAGGAAAGGAACGAGATAAAAATGAAACAGTTATTTCTATTAGAAGATGATATGAGCTTAATCAGCGGTCTTTCCTTTGCCGTAAAAAAACAAGGATATGAAATAGATGTTGCCCGTACCACACTGGAAGCTGATACTTTATGGGAAAATGGTAAATATGATTTGGCAATTTTAGATGTATCGCTTCCCGATGGTTCTGGCTTTGATTTCTGCAAAAAGATACGCAGTACCTCAAAGTACCTATCATGTTTCTTACTGCCGCAGATGAAGAAACAGATATTATTATGGGGCTTGATATAGGCGGTGACGATTATATTACAAAACCTTTCAAATTAGCAATATTCCTGTCAAGGCTTAATGCACTGCTCCGCAGGAGTGAAAATTTTAATACCGAAGTTACAGAATTGACCTCCAACGATATAAGCATAAGGCTTTTGAAAGGCGAGGTCTATAAACAGGGAAAGTTACTTGAACTGACAGCAAGCGAGTATAAATTGTTATGTTTCTTTATGGAAAATCCCGACCAGGTACTTTCCGCAGAACAGATTTTGGGGAAACTATGGGATTGTAATGAAAATTATATAGATAATAATTCCCTTACCGTATATATCCGCAGGCTCCGTACAAAAATTGAGGACAATCCGGGAGAACCGAAGCGTATTGTTACGGTTCGCGGCATGGGCTATAAATGGAATACAGTAGATTGAGGTGTATGATGAAAATATTGGCAAACCGAAAAATTAAATTTCTTTTTTGCAGTATCTTGTCCTGTATCTTGGTTTTTGTACTGATTTCAACCGTGTTAGTGAACCTTGATGTTAGAAATACGGTGTATTACATCATATTTTGCAGCGTATGTATGGGAGCTGCAATCCTGTTATTCTGCTACGGATATTTTAAGGAACAACATAAAATAATGGAAAATGCTATATCGCAGATTACAGAATATATTTCCGGGAACAAAGAAGTTACCATTGAATGTAACGATGAAGGCGAGCTATACAGACTGTTCCATGAAGTTAATTCTTTAGTTGCAATCTTGAACGCCCATGCTGAAAATGAAAAGAGCGCAAAGAAATTTTTGCGAAATACCATATCGGATATTTCACATCAGCTTAAGACACCGCTTGCTGCTCTCAATATTTACAATGGTATTATACAGGGCGAAGCAAAGGAACTGCCGACCATACAAGAATTTAGCCAGCTTTCCGAGCAGGAGCTTGACCGTATAGAAACACTGGTACAAAGTCTTTTGAAAATCACAAAGCTGGATGCGGGTACGATTATATTGGAAAAATCTTTAGAAAATGTATCTGAGCTTGCAAAGAACATAAAAAAGCATTTCCTGTTTCGTGCCGAACAGGAGGGAAAAGAAATCTGTTTATCCGGCAATGAAGAAATTAAACTTTTATGTGACCGAAACTGGATTATCGAAGCTATCAGCAACCTTGTAAAGAACGCTCTTGACCACACAGAAAAAGGCGGACTTATCCGTATTGAGTGGCGGGCGTTCACTTCTATTGTTCAGATAAGCGTAAAGATAACGGAAGCGGCATACACCCGGATGACTTATACCATATTTTTAAGCGGTTTTATCGTAGCCGTTTTTCTAAAGACACACAGGGTATAGGGCTTGGCTTGTCACTCACAAAAGCGATTGTAGAAGCCCATAACGGAACGATTGAAGTTGATAGCACAGTGGGAATGGGAACCTCTTTCACAATAAATTTTCTTAACCCTACAAAATTGTAGGCTGATTGTAATATTGATGTAGGGTTTCTCTGTTATATTGGGGCTATCAAAACAGAAAGAGGTGTTTACACATGAACTTATTGGAAGTCAACAATATTTGTAAAACTTACGGAAGCGGCGAAACCGCCGTACACGCTTTGAAAAAGGTCAGTTTTTCTGTTCCAAAGGGCGAGTATGTGGCAATCGTTGGGGAATCCGGCTCTGGAAAAAGTACGCTGCTTAACATGATAGGCGCACTTGATACGCCTACGTCCGGTAAAGTCGTAATTGGCGGCAAAGAAATTTTTCCATGAATGACAACAGGCTTACAGTCTTTCGCCGTAGAAATATCGGGTTTATTTTTCAGGCGTTTAATCTTATTCCCGAACTGACCGTTGAGCAAAATATCATTTTTCCGGTGCTGCTTGATTATCAGAAACCGGACAGAAAATACTTGGAAGAACTGCTTACGGTTCTTAATCTGAAAGAACGGCGCAATCATTTACCGAGCCAGTTATCCGGCGGTCAGCAACAGCGTGTGGCAATCGGACGCGCCCTTATCACACGCCCGTCGTTAATCCTTGCAGACGAGCCAACGGGCAATCTTGACACACAGAACAGTAGCGAAGTCATAGCCTTGTTGAAAGAAGCGTCAAGGAAATATGAGCAGACCATTATTATGATTACTCATAACAGGAGTATTGCACAGAGCGCAGATCGGATATTGCAGGTATCAGACGGTGTGCTGACCGATTTGGGGAGGTGCCGCGAATGAAAAGCTATTTAAGCCTTGTGCCTATTTCTGCAAAGGTACATAAGCGTCAAAGTCGTATGACACGCATTTGCATTATCCTTGCGGTATTTCTCGTAACCTCTATTTTTTCTATGGTAGAAATGTGGACAAAAGCGGAAACCACAGCTATGCGCCACAATCACGGAGACTGGCATATAGCTCTGCAAAATATACAGGATAATGAAGCGGAGCAAATCAGAAAAGACAATGATGTAGCATTTTCTTCTTGGTACGACAGTATAAACGCAAACGCAGAACAAGATTATTATATAGGCGGCAAAATGCTGTTATTTATGGTATCGAAGAAGCATACTCAACCAATATTATGAATTATCCAACCGAGGGCAATTATCCGCAGAATGAAAAAGAAGTGGTACTGAGTGCTGATGCAAAAGAACTTTTCGGAGTTAAAGTTGGGGACAGCATTACCTTAAATACTCATGCAGGGATTTGGGATATACCATTACTGGATTTTATCAAGATGATTCTGAATTTAACAGTATGGTAAACGGAATTTGCGTATATGTGAACCGGGATACTTTTAATCATATCCGCAGTTTGAACGGAGAAACATCTGCTTCTCAATTCTACATTCGTTTTCAAAATGAAAACAGATTGAAAAAACGATTGCTGATTTCAAGCTGAAATACAATTTAACTGACGAAAATGTAAAAGAAAATATGGCTGTTTTAAGTATGTTGGGAGCCAGCAGTAACGACAGTATAAATCAGCTATACCCATTAGCGACAATCTGCTTTGTCATTATACTAATTTCGGGTGTGTTTATGATTTCAAGCTGCATGAATAGTACTGTGGCACAACGGACGAAATTTTTTGGTATGATGAGGTGTATCGGTGCAAGTAAAAAACAAATCATACATTTTGTAAGGCTTGAAGCATTGAATTGGTGTAAAACGGCAATTCCGATTGGTTGTATACTGGGAACAATAACCTGTTGGATATGTGCGATATTAAGATTTCTCGTAAAGGGAGAATGGGCAGATATGCCGCTTTTTTCCGTAAGTGTGACGGGTATTCTTTGCGGAGCTGTCGTTGGTATTGTTACAGTATTTATCGCAGCTCATTCCCTGCAAAACAGGCAGCAAAGGTCTCGCCGGTAGCCGCAGTATCGGGAAACACAGGAACATCAAAGCATGGAGGTTGTGCAGCAAAGTCAGGCGTTTTCAAGATAGAAACTTCTTTAGGTATTCATCACGCAACCGAGGCAAAGAAAAATTTATTCCTTATTACAGGCTCATTTGCGCTTACGATTGCTCTTTTTCTATCGTTTGCCGCCTGCCTTGACCTTGTGCATAAGCTACTTCCGTCTGTAAGCGATTTTACACCGGATATAGTCATAAGTAGCGAAGATGAAACAAATTCCGTAGACAGAAATCTTGCGGAAGATATTTCAGAAATCCCCGGAGTAAAATCCGTTTTCGGTACAAAACTTCATGTAGCATATCCTGTTGAAATTAACGGCAATGCAGGAACAGTTGATTTGTTTTCCTATGACGAGTCCATGCTTGACAGCTTTAAGAAGTCAGTTATGAGTGGAGATTTATCAAAAGTCTATGGTAATTCTGGCTATGCACTGGCGATTTATAATCAAGATAATCGGTTAAATGTTGGCGACAAAATAAAAATCGGAGATACAGAAATTGAAATTGCGTGTATCGCTTCCGAGGGAGTAGGTAGTGTCAGCGGTGCTGCAACAATGGTCTGTTCAGAAGAAACCTATACACAGCTTACAGGAGAACAGGACTATGCCTTAGTAAGTGTCGTATTGGAAAAAAATATATCCGAAACAGAAGTAAGCAAAATCCGCAACTTATCAAGTGATTATGTGTTCGCAGACAACCGGGCAGAAAACAGTGATGTCAATGGTTCCTATTGGGTATTCCGGCTTGCAGCATACGGTTTTTTGCAATTATTTCATTCATCACGATATTAAACATTATGAACAGTATTTCCATGAGTGTGTCCGCAAGAATAAAACAATACGGAGCAATGCGAGCAGTTGGTATGGGAAATCGGCAAATTACAAAAATGATAACGGCTGAAGCAATCACTTACGCTGCCTGTGGTACAATTATTGGATTTGTTTTAGGTCTGTTGCTTCACTATCTGATTTATGTAAAGATAATTGTTACGCACTTCGGAGGAACATGGAAAGTCCCTGTTGTTCCAATGGAAATCATAGTCCTTTTGGTTCTTGTTTCGTGTATTTTGGCTGTATATGCCCCGGCAAAGCGTATAAGAAACATGGCAATAACAGCAACCATAAATGAGTTATAAAATAGAAATATAATATCTGCCGGACGACGGCAAAAGAAAAAAAGCCGTCGCAGAGCAGACACATTTTCACGCGCCTACTCTATTTCGGCGGCTTTGATTTTTCAGAGCCGCCGTTTCTTTTCGTCTATCCCAAACCTACGACGACCCAAACACCGTGAACTGACACGGCGGCATTTTAGAGGTTGCCGCCGTGTCTACTTTGGTATTCCATAATACCCATGAGCTTCATCAATTAAAAAAAGCATAGCTCCACCACCGGGCAAGTCTACCCATGAGTATGAACTGTCAAATCATCTGAATACTGCTTACATTTCCTTTGCGTCCGTCTGCGCCTTGCAGACGGGCGCATTTTGTGTTTTTCAAAACTTTTTGAAAAACTTTTCTATTCCGTTTGGCAAATCTGCGGTGCGTCCGTGGAAGGCAGCCGAAAGGGGATAAATAACCCGCCCCGGACGAAAGGGGGTGAGAACATGGATTATCCTAATCGGTTGGAATGGCAGACAAGATGTGAGTTTAATGCGTACTGCAAACACACGCTACGCAACGAACTGATTGACGCCTGCCGGGAAAGCAAAAGTCGGCGAAAGCACGAAGTCAACTTTTCAGACCTTGCCCCGCATGAGGAAAGCAGCTTTATACCGTTGACAGATATTTTGTCAATGAGGACGCTTTTTGTGCAGGCGGTTTGAAGATTACGGCGAAGCTGCTTGCCGAAGCAATGCACTCCCTGCCGGAAGAAAAACGGCAAGCTGTTTTACTGTATTACTTTTTCAGCATGACCGACGCTGAAATCGCGGAGCTTATGAAAGTACCCCGCAGCACAGTACAGTACAGACGGACAAGCTCTTTTGAACTGTTAAAGAAATATTTGGAGGGACACGCTGATGAATGGGACGAATTGTAATGAAAATGAGCGCGGCTTGTTACCCTACCCGGTCATTTTAGCCGCGACAAAGGGCGACCCCGACGCCATGAAAATTGTAATGCAGCACTACCAAAGCTACATAGCCCATTTGTCTATGAAGAAAATCCGCGACGAAAGCGGCAATACCTATTACGGCGTTGACGAGGACATACGGGAACGGCTGCAAGCAAAGCTCATGCGGGCTGTCCTATCCTTTAAGACAGATAATTAAAAACGCGAAGTGTTCCACCCCTTTCCGCTTTGCGTATTTCTGTCTTTTGTACCTTGACAAAGAAAGCGGCGCAAGATAACGGCGGCGCAGCATAGGGCAAATCAGATACGTTCCTTTTGCGCCGAGCCATGCGGCGGGTGCGCCATGACGTTATCCCGGCGGGACTTTCCCGCCCGGGATAACCGAGCGACCAACACCGACGCCGGAAAACAGGCATAGCAGCCTGTCGGCGACGAAGCGCAAAATACATAATGATACTCCCTTATCGCCATAGTCCGAGCGTTCAGAGCGTCGCAGGCAATGGGTAGGGCTGCGCGAGAACCGCGCAGGGTGCAATTCCGTGAGGTTAAGAAGCTAATTGACCGTCTGATTAAAGCTCCTTTATAAATTACCGGGAATAGTGGACTTGCCACTATTCATAAACTGAACTATTAAACGAGCGAAAGAAAGGGGGCTTTTCTTTTGTCGCAAAATCAATCTTCCGTTACCACAACGGAACACAAAATTGGAAAAGTTACTTATCTTGTATGTTCGGCGCAGAGTGAACGAGCGACGGATACACTCGACAAAAAGATAAAAAAGCTCATTCGTAAAGATATGGAGCTAAACGCCGCAAACGCCCGAAAATAGGGCGTTTTTCATATTTAGGACATGACTTTAGCAGCGGTTCATGGTATAATTTTATCAGTACAAATACCATGCTTGTCTGCTGTCAGAGAGGAGGACAAAATGTTACAGGCAGACAAGATAACCGCTTTATATTGCAGATTAAGTCAAGAGGATATGCAAGCCGGAGAAAGCGAAAGCATACAGAACCAAAAGCTAATTTTACAGAAGTACGCAGACGATCACCATTTTTTCAATACGCGCTTTTTCGTTGATGACGGATTTTCCGGTGTAAGTTTTGAGCGTGAGGGGCTTCAATCCATGCTCCGCGAGGTAGAAGCCGGAAACGTGGCAACGGTCATAACAAAAGACCTCTCCCGTCTTGGACGTAACTATCTTAAAACCGGGGAGCTTATCGAAATTGTTTTCCCGGAATACGAAGTGCGCTATATCGCCATTAACGACGGTGTAGACACAGCAAGGGACGACAACGAATTTACCCCGCTGCGAAACTGGTTTAATGAGTTTTACGCTCGCGATACTTCAAAGAAAATTCGGGCGGTCAAACAGGCAAAGGCGCAGAAAGGCGAGCGCGTCAATGGCGAAGTGCCGTATGGTTACATAGCTGACCCTAACGACCGCAATCATCTATTGCCCGACCCGGAAACAGCACACGTTGTAAAACAGATTTTTGCTATGTATGTGCGCGGCGACCGTATTTGTGAAATACAGAACTGGCTGCGAGAGCATGAAATACTGACCGTTTCCGAAATGCGTTATCGTCGTTCCGGGGCTGCCGCCACCCGCGCCCACACCCGACCTGTATTTACAACTGGCCGGATAAGACACTGTATGATATTCTTGGACGCAAAGAATATTTGGGGCATACCATTACGGGCAAGAGCTATAAGGTATCTTACAAATCAAAAAAGACAAAGAAGAACCCGGAGGAAAAGCAATACTTCTTCCCTAACACACATGAACCTTTGATTGATGAAGAAACCTTTGACCTTGCACAGAAACGGATTGCTACCAAACATCGCCCTACGAAAGTAAACGAAATCGACATTTTTTCGGGACTTCTCTTTTGTGGAGATTGCGGCTACAAAATGTATTTGCAGCAGGGAGCCGGAACATTGGAACGCAAACACGCTTACACTTGCGGGAAATACCGAAACCGTATCAGAACCGGGGAGCTTTGCACCACGCATTATATCCGTAAAAGCGTATTGAAAGAACTTGTCCTTGCCGACCTGCAACGGGTACTGTCCTATGTGCAGACCCATGAACAGGCATTTATCCAAACGGCGAATGAGTGCAGCGAGCAAGCCATGAAGAAAACAATGGCGCAGCAGCACAAGGAGCTTGACAAGGCACAGGGCAGAATGAGCGAATTAAACGTCTTATTCCGTAAACTGTATGAGGACAACGCTTTAGGGAAACTCTCTGATGAACAGTTTGCTTTCTTGACTTCCGGCTATGATGAAGAAAAGACGCTGACGCGACGTATCGCGGAATTGACACAGGAGCTTGACACCGCCGCCGAGCGCAGCGCAGACGTGAAAAGGTTTGTTACCCTTGTCCGTAAATATACGGCGATTGAGGAATTGACTTACGAGAACGTCCATGAATTTATCGACCGTATTCTTATTCACGAACTGGATAAGGAAACGAACACCCGAAAATTGAAATCTTTATAGCTTTGTCGGCAGAGTTGACACAGGCGACAAGCCAACCGAAAGTATCTCCTATTTCAGACAGATAGGAGCCGACGTAAAGAGTTATGCTATCTAACATATATCAAAAGAGGTAAGATAACCGCCCCTACAAAAAAGGTTACGTTATCTTACCTCAACAAAGTTGGTTCCCGAATATCCGTCGTCCTCGTCGTAGTAGTGGCGGATGGCTGTATAGCCGTGATCCCGGCAATACTTTTCCAAAATCCGCTTCTGGTTGCTGATACTGTTGCTCTCGCCGTCCAGCTTATCTTCTTGGGAAAGACGCTCATAGCAGGCGGTAATGCCCTCGGCTTCCTCCTGCGGCTGGCTGTGGACATAGAATTGCAGCACCGTGTTTTGGATGGCCGTCTTGGTTTCCTCGCTCAACGGCGCGTCGTTGGATACGCGCTGAAAGGAAGTGACTGGCTGTTGGTACATTTGATTGTCAAGGTTCAAAGTAGTATCGTTATTCCGTGTCGCACGGGAGTTCCGTGCAATCACCATTTCCGGCTGTTTGCTCATAAGTTCCTCCTATTCCGCGCCGGAAAACGAGGCATGATACAAGTATATTATACCATATCATGCCCCATCCGTCTGCTTGTAGGAAATGAAAAAATCTTTAATTTTTAAGTGGCTGCCTTGCTCAAATCATTTTGAAGCAGCCGACGGATTTTCTTGACTGCGGTTTCTTTCGCGCCGTCTTTGACGGTCGCTTTCACAATATATCGAACGCCTCCGATCTCGTACTGACGTACTACGGGGGCGGTCTGGTTCTGACTTGTTACTGTACTCATACAGTAATCCCCCTTTCGCTTACATTGGTGTAAAACGAAATGGGCAGTACGGACGGCTGTTGGCGCAGCTCCACGGGAATTTCACCCCCGCGTGGTTCTCACGCGGCCCTACCTATTGCCTGCGACGCTTTTAACGCTCGGACTTGGAAACCCCGGAAAAAACGGAGCTTCGTTTAGCTATAAGGGAGTATCATTGTCGCTACCTCCGCTGTTTAAGAGCTGCCTTGCCCTCGGCCCGGTGGTTCTCGCTCTCTCATAAGATATGAGGTCATGGCGCACCACGCCGATGCGGAAGTTGCAGAATGTGTCCGCTGCCCTATGATGCGCCGCCGTTATCTTGCGGGCATTTTTGTCAAGGAACTGTGACGCCACAGACCTTTTGCTGGCGGGGAAAGGGTAAGCCGCTGCATCCAGCCGGGCGGTTATCGTTAAACTTTAACGATAGCTTGGATCAACCTGATTTCTAAGCACCGTTTCATGTACTCGTCCACACACAAATGAGGATAGCCGTCCTCGTCATAGAGCGTCCGGGTACACAGACAATTCATGTAATTGTCATAGTACCGAAGCAACCGTTCTACGGTTGGGGATCTCCTGCACGGGCGGACACATACACTGAAAGGGGCAAAGGCTCTTTGCCTTTGTAGGCAGGTTCTTTCATCCGCGTCAACCTCCTTCCGGCATGAGCGCCATCAATTTTACACGCAACTCTTTCAGTGTCTTTGTCCTGTGGCGCTGGACGGCGCTGCGGGACATCCCTGTGAGGCTGGCGATCTCGCCGTCTGCCATATCCAGTACGCAGTACAGGATCAAAATGCTTTGTTCCTGTTGCGGCAGGTTGGCAAAAGCGTCGGCCACAAGCTCGTTGTCGATATGTAAATCGTACCCATGAGAGCTAAATACAAAGCTGTCGCTGGGGTAGCGGTCTACGGTGCAGAGCTTGTCCAACTCATGCTGCGGCAGGTCGCTGAACGTCGTTTCACGATCTCTTTGACGCTTCATATTCCGCAGATAAGCCCGTGCCTCATTCTTCAACACTTTTTTGCAAAAGGCATCGAACTGGCCTTGTCCATAGTCGCGGGGGATAGCTTCCATCATTTTCACCCCCTTTCTGTTGGGGGATTGGGTGGTTCTCTCCCTTTCCGCTACTACTAATCCTGCGATACCCTTTGCTGCCCGCTGCACGCCTCCTTTTTGGACTTTTTTTTGAAAAACTTCCAGAGCAAATTTGAAACCGCAGAAATGACAAAATTCGCCCGACAGGTCGTAGACCCACCGAGCGAAAATGAAAGCAATATGAAGTTTATTTACATTGTATAGTTCATACTGTTGGCCGGAGCTGCCCCCTGTTGGGTATAGGCTTTTTTTAACAAGCTATGCCTTTGAAAAACAGGACATATCAGCATGGCGGCTCCCTCCGTGGGCCGCCGATCCTGTGCCGGGCAAAGAGAAGCGGCGGCCTTGATTACTCAAAGCCGCCGTTGGTCGTATGGGCGCGTCAAAAGGGCTGCTGGGCGACGGCTTTTTCTTTGCCGTCGTCCGGCAGCTATTTCAACATATTATGTCCGAAAGAAGTCGTTACGCTTTAATGTTTCCTTTCTTCCTTATAAGAACTGTCCCCGTCATAGTAGCTGCAAGACTGGCTACTATATGACTAACCAGTACCGCAACCCAAATCCCGTTTAGGCCAAATCCCAAATAAGATAGCAAATAGGCCAAAGGCATCCGAACCACGATATAATAGAAAATCATCAAGAACATACTTATTGACGGTTTTCCCATGCCGTTAAGCGCACCCAAATAACAGTTTGTGACTGTGTTGAGAACATACCCGATGCTGACAATCAGGAAATATGTACCGACAATGACCGCGACATCGCTGCTCCTGACGAACAGGCCGGAAAGCTGTTTGGAAAATCCAACCACCAGAACAGAGAGGATCACAAGCAGGCCACACCCATATCCCAAAGCGCATTTCAAATAGTCTTTTGCTCGATCATATCGCGCTCCACCAGCGCATTGGCCGATGATTGTAGTTAAAACCATGTTCAGAGCCATAGCCGGATAGAACAGGATAGTTTCCAGTTTTCCCGTTACCCCATAAGCCGCTATTGCCGTTACACTATATGTACTAACGAGTGCCGTAAGGGAAGTTGTGCTGATTGCTGGAATACTTTGCTGAATTACAGAGGGAATTGCTTTTTGAATCAGCAGCAGGACATCACTGCAATTAAAAGCAGAGATTTTGAATGTAAATAACTTTTTCTTTTTCAGATAGGTCAGCATAAACAGCAGGCAAATCATCTGTGAAAGCAATGTCGCAATCGCGGCACCATGAAACCCGATGAAATGAATAAAAACAGGATCAAAGACGGCGTTCAAAATGGTTGATACCAGCATTGCAACAGCCTGAAACATGGAATTACCAAAGCTACGCAAAACCGCAGTGAAATACAAGTAGAGGTAAACTGCCAGATAGCCAAGGATATAAATTGCCAAATAGCTGTATGCCATATCATAAGTTTCGGCAGGAGTGTTCAAGGCTTTCAAAATTCCCGGAAGAAAAATTTCAAGCAAAATGGTGACAAGTAGGAAATGTCACTGCTACGCAGAACGATGTGGCTATCAAACTTTCGGCCTTTTTCTTATCCTTTGCACCAATGGCTTGGGAGATCAAAATAGACACACCGTTTGTTGCTCCCATTGCAACAGAAGTCAAAATTAAAATGATAGGAGTAGAATTTGTTAAAGCGGCATAGGCCGTTTCACCGAGCAGATTTCCGATCCACAGACTGTCTACAAGGTTATACATCATATTAAGGAACATGGCGGCAATCATCGGCAGCGCCATTGCCATAAGGCAACGCTTTGTGTTACCACCTATAAAATCAATTTTCGTTGGCATAAATAGTCTATCCTTTCCATAGATAATGAATGAACAACATTCATATTGAAGCCCAAAATAAGCACCACTGTTTGCGGCACGCTTAGTTGAATGAAAGCTATTCATTCCCTGTTTTTGAAAATCCCCGTCCCAAAACGGGGGATCATCTCAAAGGTGAAGTGCAAATATGAGAAATTCACGAATCCGTTTGGATTTATCTTCTTGTGTAAGATCGTCTGCCAGTAGAATACCAAGCTGCCCATATACGCAAAATGTCGCGGCGGCCTGCAAATCATCGAAATGGATTTCACCTTTTTGTTTGGCACGTTGCAGCAGTTTTTCTACAAGTGGCACCAACTTCTCACATACCTTGAGGGCAAGCTGATCGTGAAATTTTCTGTTCTCCGTTCCGTGAAAAACAGAATAATATTTTGTGTCCTGTTTTTCCATAGTGGCAGGCATTTCTTCAATAATCTGACGTAAGGTTTTGCGGTCGTCTGTTTCGGCATCTGCAAATTGCTCTACCAGTACATCGGCATATTGTTCAATCGCGCTGTCAAATAAAGCCTCTTTGGACGGAAAATAGCGATAGCACAAACCTTGTGCCACACCGATGGCTTTTGCTATATCTGTAATTGAGGTTTTTTCATAACCGTTTTCCCCAAACAATTTGAGGGCAGTGTCTAAAATTTCCTGCTTGCGTACTTCCGGCTCTTTTGTAATTCGCATAGTTTTGAGCCTCCTTTCTTTTATCATATCACCCCCACACGAAAAAATCAATGAGTGAATATCAATCATTTTTCGCCCATAGCAATACACGCAGTATTTCCAATCTGCTCCCACGATACATTGCGAAAATATTTTGAAAGCATAGAAACAATTTCTGCTTCGGAGTAAATCTTGACATCCCCCTCTTTGCTGTGGCGCATATAGAAATTCATAATGATGCGTCCTACAAGTGGCTGCCAACAATCGCCCATTAGGAACGTGCCGCCGGGTTTCAATACCCGGTGTACTTCTCTTAGGACATTCATCGGAGCTGGATAATGATGAAACGAATCATTGCAATACACGACATCAAAGGTATTGTCCGGGAAAGGGAGTGCCTCACTATCTCCCAACAACAGTTTCACTTGCTCCGGTAGCTTCGACTTTGCAACATGAAGCATTTTTCTGATAAGTCAATTCCGTATAATTCTTTGCCAACATCTTCTTGCAAAATAAGTTTCAACATCTCGCCAGTTCCGCATCCTAAATCAAGGGCAGATTGGAATGGAATATGCGACAGCTTTTCCAACAGGACAGGATAAAGGGATCGGGCGTGCTGGCCCTTAATATCTTTGTCATAGGTAGCAGCTTGTTGGTTAAAGGCTGCCTTTGAGTTTTCTTTTGCAGTATTCATGGCATTGACCTCCTTTCCATCTATCAGTATAGCACCATTTTCTGAAATGTCAATGAATGTTATTCATTCAATTATATGAATTATAAAGTTTAATCTACCTGCATATAGCAACATTCCATCGGGATACTATGAACTATACAATGTAGATGGGTGATGTTATATGGCGAAAGTTGAAGATTGCCCCGGCTTTGAAACTTTCGGCGCAGATGTGAAAGCTGCGCGGAAAGCAAAGCACCTGACGCGCAAGGTGCTGGCCGAAATAGTGGGAATTGAATGGCGCTATCTTGCCAATATTGAAAATAAAGGCACGATCCCCAGCCTCCCGGTTGTGATCCAGCTTATCAAAGTCTGCGGGCTTCCCGTGGAGCAGTATTTCAACCCGGAAATCATACGCGGGGACAGCGAACAGCGGCAGCGGGTCAGCCACAAGCTGAAACTTTGCCCGGAACACTATTTGCCAGTCATTGAGGGCGCAATCGACGGGGCGCTGAAAATTGAACAATCAGCGAAAGAAACGGGGGTGTGAAAGCATCCTCCGTTTTCCGTTTTGCCAGAGGGCCGCAAGGCTCTCTTATTTTTTTGCCCTTTTTTCAGAGAAATCCCGCATTTTGCGGGCAGTTGGACGTGTTGGGAGCGTTTTAGTAGCGGAGAAGAAGAAACGTAGCAAGCATAGGAAGTGTAGCCACACTTCCGAAAACCGGCCCGCCCCTGTCCCTGCGGGCCGTGGCCGGTTGCTTGTTGGGGAAAGCCCCAAACCCCTGTTCAGAAAGGACGGTGAATGAATGGCAAACCGAACACGAAACATTGTGCTGCGCGTCCCTGTGACGCCGGAAGAACGGGCCTTGATCCAGCAGAAAATGGCCCAGCTCCACACGAAGAACTTTTCCGCCTATGCCCGGAAAATGCTCATTGACGGGTATATCGTCCACATGGACACCAGCGACATCCGGGCGCAGACCGCGGAGCTGCAAAAGATCGGCGTCAATGTCAATCAGATTGCCCGGCGTATCAACAGTACCGGGACTGTGTACGCGCAGGACATTGAGGACATCAAAGGGGCGCTGGCGAAGATATGGCAGTTACAAAGATACATCCTATCAAGTCAACGCTGAAAAAGGCGTTGGACTACATCGAGAACCCGGACAAGACCGAGGACAAAATGCTGGTGTCCTCCTTTGGCTGTCCTATGGAAACAGCGGACATAGAATTTGAAATGCTGCTGGCGCAGGCGATCCAGAAAGGCAACAATCTGGCCCACCACCTGATCCAATCCTTTGCCCCGGCGAGGCCACGCCGGTACAGGCCCATGAGATCGGCAAGCAGCTTGCCGAGGAAGTGCTGCAAGGCAAATACTCCTATGTGCTGACAACCCACATCGACAAGGGCCACGTCCACAATCACCTGATTTTCTGTGCTGTGGATATGGTAAACCACCGCAAGTACAATTCGAATCGGCAGAGCTACGCCTATATCCGGCGCACAGTGACCGGCTGCTGGAACACGGTTTGTCGGTGGTACAGCCCAGCCGGGAACAAATCATGGCACGCAGGCTATGCACGTTGGGCGAAGCTCCAAAATTTGAAGCAGGCCGCAAAGACAATCAACTTCCTTACCGAGCATGGCATAGAGCAATATGCCGAGCTGGAAAGCAAGGTCGCGGAGATCAGCGCGGCCAACGACGAGGCGGCTGCGTCCCTCAAAGATGTGGAACATCGTCTTGGGAACATGGCGGTGCTGATAAAGAACCTCACCACCTACAAGCAGCTCCGGCCCGTGGTGCTGGAATACCGCAAGGCCAAAGACAAGGCCGCGTTCCGGCGCGAACATGAAAGCCAGCTCATTTTGTACGAGGCTGCGGCAAAGGCCATCAAGGACACCGGAATCACAAGGCTGCCCGATCTGGCCGCCCTGAAAGCCGAGTACCGGGAGCTGGACAAGCAGAAAGCGCGGCTGTACGAACAGTACGGCGAAGTCAAGCGAGAGCTGAAAGAATACGGCATTATCAAGCAGAATGTGGACAGCATTTTGCGGGTGATGCCGGGAAAGGAGCAGGCACAAGAGCTATGAGCATACCGAGAATGAATTACCCTCAATATCGCAAGGCCGGAAGCTGACGCATGAGTGCTGCAACTACTGTGACGGAACTGCCTTTTGCTGGACGACGGCGAGGAATGTGTGTGTGTCCAGAGCATTTCCTATTCGCTGCTGTGCCGGTGGTTTCGTGCCGCTGTTCTCCCGCTGGATGGGGCGCTGTATGCCGAGATCATCCAGAGCCGGGACAGCATGAAGCGGTGCGCCGTATGCGGTGCTGCATTTACACCGAAATCCAACCGGGCCAAATACTGCCCGGATTGCGCGGTGCGGATGCGCCGGAAGCAAGAGGCCGAAAGGCAGCGGAAAAGATACCTGCAAGCTACGCAGTTAAGCCGCTGAATAGGCCGCCATAGCGGGCTTCTGGCAAGCGATTGACGGGGCGGCAATAGGATTGCTCCAATACCCGCCGGAACGGGTTTTGAAATGCGTAGAATATCCCCCATAGGAAAACGCCGGGCGCAGGGCCAACAGGCCGCCGCGTCCGGCGCTTTCTTATGGGCTGTTCAGGATGGCCCGGATCAGTCTGCTTTGCAATCGGCGCTTCATGTACTCGTCCACCCGCACATGGGGCGTACCGTCCAGATCGTAGAGCGTCCGGGTACAGAGCTTGTTTATGTAGCCCTCATAGTACCGCAAGACGCGCTCCACGGCCAGTGGATCACCAGCGCGGGCCGCCTCGATCACAGACAGGGACAACAACTCCCGCCCACAGAAAGTCGGCTGCTTCATTTCGGTTTCCTCCTTTCTTCCTCCAATCGTTTCCGCAATTCGTTCAGGGCCTTGGTGCGGTGCCGCTGACGGCGCTGCGGACATTCCCACAAGACTGCCGATCTCTCCGTCTGCCAGCCCAACACACAATGCAGGATCAAAATGCCTTGCTCCTGTTCCGGCAGACTGGCAAAGGCAGCGGCCACCAGCTCGTCATGGATATGTAAGGCATAGCCATAGGCTGTGAATAGGATGCTGTCGCTTGGGTATTCGTCCACTGTGCAGAGCTTGTCCATTTCTTGCTGCGATAAGGCGCTGAACTCGATTTCTCGGTTCCGCTGGCGTCCCAAATCCCGCAGGTGGGTTCTGGCCTCATTGCGGAGAACAGTTTTACAGAAAGCGTCAAACCGGCAGCGTTCTCTATAACCATCAGGAGTGTACTTCATCTTCCCCCCGATCTGCGGGAGCGTGAGAAGCCGGGGCCGGTTGCGTCGCCCCCTGTGTCTATGTTGCTGCGGAAGCTCCGGCCCGCACCGAAAACCGCAGGAATCGACAAAATTCGCCCGGCAGGTCGTGACCCACCGGGCGAATATGAAAGCGTTATGAAGTTTCCTTACATGGTATAGTTCATATCGTTGGCCGGAGCTGCCCCTGTTGGATACAGGCTTTTTTAACAAGCTATGCTTTTGAAAAACAGGGTATATCAGCATGGCGGCTCCCTCCGTGGGCCGCCGATCCTGCGCCGAACAAAGGAAAGCGGCGGCCTTGATAACTCAAAGCCGCCGCTGGTCGTATGGGCGTGTCAAAAGGGCTGCTGTACGACGGCTTTTTCTTTGCCGTCGCCCGGCATAACATCAAGTTTTTATATTAGATAAATAAATATAGGCATCTTCAAGTGATGCTTCGCAGGGCCAACATTCGATGTCAGGATGTGACGAACTGATTATTTTCATCAACAATCCATCACTTGTAAGTTGTTTCGCTGAAACATGGTATCGCTGTTCTACTTCTCTGGCTTTATTTTCATTCGATACCCTACACTTCCAAACATGACCTTGTGCCTGCTCAATTAGTTCAGACATATTGCCTGAATAGAGAAAGTGACCTTTTTTCATTACAGCGAGTTGATTACAGGTAGCAGCCAAGTCCTCCGTAACATGGGTTGAAAAGAACTGTTATTCTGTCCGCAGAGAAATCAAACAATAGATTTCTAATTCGGATGCGTTCTTCCGGGTCAAGCCCTGTTGTGGGTTCATCGACAATTAAAACAGATGGATTGTGTAAGAGAGCTTGGATAAGCCCCACTCTGCGTTTCATTCCACCGGAGAGCTGCCGATTTTTCTTCTTCTGATGTGCAGATAACCCTGTGGCCTCCAAATAATAGTCTATTTGTTTCTGGTACTCCGCTTTTTCCATGCCAGACATAATCCCAACATACTCCAATGCTTCACGCACTGTAAGATTGGGATATAGGCCAAACTCTTGCGGCAAGTATCCAATTTGCTTTTTGATGATCTCGTAATTTTCCGGCTTAACAGTGAGGCCGTTTATTTCAACCGTACCAGATGTGGGGTAAGAAGTGTAACCAATATCTTCATCAGTGTTGTTTTTCCGGCTCCATTTTCCCCCAGAAGTCCATATATGCCATGTTCGATAGTCAAGTTTACATGATTTAGGACTTTCACACCCTTTTTGTATTCCATTACTAAATCACATACTTTTATTCCCATGTTTACACCACCTTTTTTTATTAAAATCCGGCTGCTGATTTACCAGATGTAGATTCCAGTACATTAAAGCAACTGCACATACAACGTATAATATTCTGCTCGGCCAAAAAGGAATTAAATAACCATCCTGAACAACTTCCCCTGACAGCTTGAATAGCTGTAATATTTCTGGTAACACACGAATGATCGTAGATGTCAAAAGCAGCCAAAAGAAGAACAGCAGGCCGATAGCAAGCCCTATATTCCGCATTAGATTTGTAGCGGTAAAGCAAAACGTTCCCATAAAAAACATACTTGCGGCGCAGGCACCCATGCAGGAAGCGTATAGACTTATGACGGGAACACCAGAATAGTTTGTAGGATGATACACTAACACGAAACCCCAATAAAAAACAGCAACTAAAACAATTAAATATAGTTGGCTAATAAAAGCGCGTTTTAGGATCGAACCACGTTTTTGTTTTATAGGGAATAAAGAGTAAGTGGAGATTCTTTCATTCATATACTCCATATAATAAATATCAGCCATGAACACGCCTGCAAGAAGCGCAACACTTGATTCCAGAACAGAAACAATCTCGTTATAGGACATAATTGGCCTTACCAAAATGATAATTACCATAAAGAGCATAGAATAAATGATCTTATACATAGGCAGTGCTATTTTTAATTCATACTTCATGTATCACGCCTCCTTTCCCATATCTGAATACTGGCAATAAGCAGAACAATAGCTAAAATCAAAAGAAAAATTTGATTGCTTACAATTCCAGATGGTATTTCTGTTTCAGTAAACAACTGAGGAAAGCGTATAAATATTGCTCCGGGCTTTACCTGATAGTGGTAATCCTCGGCGGAACTCAGCGTACCGATGTTGGCGTAAATGAAATACAAAAGCATTGCCGGAATTGCCGGAATTACGTTCTTGAACAAAATTGAAATAAAGAGCATAATGCAGCCTGTGAGTAGAATTCCGGGCAGATCATACATTATGATATTGGCCCAAATATCCCAAAGGCTTGTTTTGTATCCATAGCTGTTTCCTGCACTTACAGCGACAACATCGACAATCGCTGTTAGTATAACAACAAAGAGTAAGACCATTGAGATTCCAGCAATATATTTGCCCAGAACATAATTCCGGCTGCTGATCGGTTTCGTATGAATAAAACTGTAAATGCTTTTCCTCATGTCGCGCATAAGCAAAATTGCAAAAACAGATATTGTGAAAAGTATAGAAGTGATTCCGAGATAATCCGCATATTTTCTTCCCAAATAGCTCGTATATGATTCTTCCTGAAATACTGAATCCAAATATTGCTGCACCTCGCCAGCATCAGCTTTTTTATAGGCACTCATATTCCATACAGATTGAAAACCGACTATCCCATATTCATCAATGAAAAATTGTCTAATTTCTTGCACTGTCCAGCCTTTACTAAGCACTTCGTCCATTTGCTTTTGTGCATCCTCATGGCTCATTTCACATTCACTTACCAGATAGGCTTCCATTTCTTGTGATACATACTCCCACCGTTCGTTTTCCGGTGTCGGAATATACCCATCCGTAATGTTGCCATCGTAAGAATATTCCATTGTTTCTCCGTCTGGCTGAAAATCGTCATATAGTTTGATGTATGGCGATACGGTGATATACAGAATCACAACCATAGAAAGGACACCAATATAGGTAAGCGGACTTTTCAGCAGCAGCATAAAATCCTTTTTGACTAAACTCCAATTCATGCAATCGTCCCCCTTATCCGTTTTCTTATCCTAAGTATATCGGTAAAATAACTACAAAAAAACAATAGCGGTGATTTTCTTAAATCTACCGCTATTGCCCGATTCATGCAGCAATATTAAATTCCACGCAGGCACCTCCGCCCGGTGAGTTATATACCCGGAGAAATCCTCCATGCTTCTCACAAAGCATTTTGCAAATGTATAGACCCATGCCCTAATGCTCTGTTCCTACGCTTTCGCCATGATAATAAGGCTTGACCGCTTTACTTAATTCGTCTGGCTGAAACCCTTTTCCATCGTCATGCACGCAGACATTCAATAGGGATTGAGAGTAGCGAAACTCCACACGAACACACTGAACCGAAAAACGCATAGCATTATCAATTAGATTTTCAAGAACTTCAAGGAAAATAGATATGTCCAAATTCAACTGTTGTTCTTTCAGTTCGCTATGCACCTCAAACTGCTTCGCATATTTTTGAGCGAGAACAGTCAAAATTGCTTCTGTTTTAGCAAGGAGATCGGCTTGGCTGACATACGCTCTGCTTATAATAATTTCATCCAAACGATTTATGTTTTCATTGTGCCAGCAAAACAGGATATTCTTTCTGTTTGGCTCTGCAATTCTCCCAGCACTTCTATTACTTTTTCCTCTGATAATCTGTGCTTAGGATAGTACCGCAACAAATACTCAACATAACCTTTCATGACCGCCAGTGGTGTTCGTAAATCATGAGAAAAGGCTGAACGCATTTGCTTTTGTTCGTCTATCATGTTCCACATTGAGCTGTTGTTTTCTGCTAATTTTTCGCGCATTTTTTCAAATGCAGCACAAATCTGGCCTAATTCATCATCATAGACATAAGAGATTTTGAAATCCAAATCCTGTCTGCTTATTTTATCCGCAGCTTCATTTAATACTGAAAATGGTGTTTTCAACCTGCGTTTATAGAATAATGTGAGCGATAAAAAGACACCGAAAAGTGTAAAAAACAAAATGCACCAGCTTGAAATAAAATCACAAAGCTCTTTTGCTATACGATCTGATGGTATCATTATTTCCGGGGACATCGGGGATTTGCGGCACATCACCAAAAAGTTGAGAATATCCGTTTTGATACTCATATAGTTTTGAAGAATCCGTATACTTTAGCTGAATATTGTCAGAAATATTTTGTGCTGCGTCCTGAACTGCGATGGAAAGTATGATGGATATTGTTAATGATATTATTAAATACTTAAAAAGTGACCGTTTTATTTTGCTGCCCATCTATATCCACATCCCCAAACCGTTTCAATGAACTCCCTATCTGTATGTTCTCTAATCTTGTTACGGATTCTCCGAATCAATTCTGTTACATTTTATTATCGCCATCCCTATCCAGTCCCCATAGTTTTTCATAGATCATTTCTCGATCAAAAACTTGTCCGGGATGACGAGATAAAAACGCCACTATATCAAATTCAGACTTTGTAAGTTCTATGACCTGATTATCAAAACTTACTTTTCGGCTATTCAGATCAATAATCAAATCGTTGTCATATCGAAATTCTGTTTTCCCTTGGATTCTTGCCTCGCCTTAAATGGGCTTCGATCCGGGCCAGTAATTCGCCAATCGAAAACGGCTTTACAATATAATCATCACCACCCGCTTTCAAACCGATAATTCGGTCTTTTTCTTCTATACGGGCGGATAAGAACAATATAGGGCAATGTACGCAGTCACGGATTTTTTCGCAAACCTCTATGCCGTCCATTTTGGGCAGGTTTATATCAAGAAGTATTATATCAGACTGCTTTTGGACTTGTTTTAGAGCTTGCTCTCCGTCAAATGCAGTCGTAACAGCATACCCCTCCATCTCTAAAACATCTTTTATCATATTAACCATACTTTTATCATCGTCTACAACCAAAATCTTTTCTTTCATGCGTTCCTCCACGGGCAAATCAACTCTAACTTTGGTGTTTTTCCAACACCTCATATATTTTGGAAAGGGTAAAGTTCAGTTTATCATAGAAACAGTCGGCACCATTTTTAATCACGGCTGCGGATAAGGCTTCATCCGCAGCCGCAGATACTATAACAGGAATATCAATCCTTTGCAGTTTCATCCATACTAATAAGTCTATCACAGTTTCACCATACAATAAACAATCAGAAATAATCAAATCTGGCAATGTAGAGGATATAATCTGCTTTGCTGTTCTAATATCTCCACATGATACAGGTATCCAATGTTTATTGGAAGCAGCCATGCTAACGCCATTTCTATATGCAATATCGTTATCTATTATCAAAACCTGCATATTCAACCTCCGCTTATCACAGTTTCCCTATTTTAAGTTATAGTTTTAATTTAGTTTACAAGGAGAATGTCTACAAAAAGACAACAGAGAGGAAAACATCTTCCTGTCTACGCATTTAGGGGGGCAAAAAGCCCACGGAAATCAAGGCTTTTCGGCGGTGGTCGATGGGGTGGCAGAATGATTTATCAAATACCCGTCGGAGCGGGCTTTGAAATGCGTAGGAAAATCTTTCCGGCGCTGGTTTTCCCGCCGGTTCTGTGGTATGCTGGAATAAGACAAAAAACGACAGGAGTTGACACGATGGCCAAACAGGAAATGTTACTGGACACAGCTACCATCAAGGCCGCCGTCGCTGGTGAGAAGTGGGCCAAAGATAAAGTGATCGAACACTACACCCCCATGATCGACGAGTTGGCCGTTGACGAAGATATGAAGCAGCACCTTATTCTGAAACTGTTGGAAGAACTGCCACACTTCCCGATGGGGCAGGCATAAGAAAAAAGAGCGCCGGACGCAGAGGCACACAGCCCCCGCGCCCGGCACTCTTTATTTAGGTCTGTCCATAGAAATAAAACAGACAACAGAGTTATAATGTGATTACTTAAAAACAAAAATTTCTTCAATAGGTGTGTTTACAGCCCTTGAAATATCAATCGCTAATTTTAGCGACGGGTTATATTGTGCCTTTTCCAGACGCATGATTGTTTCGCGGCGCACTCCAACTATTTCTGCCAACTGTTCTTGTGTCAATCCCTTTATCTGCCTATACTGCTTTAATTTACATTCAAAATCTGGCATAGTTAGTCCTCACCTTCATCAATCGGATCGTCGTGGTCATAGTGATAAAGCAAGAACTCGCTAAGGAATACTTCAAGCGCGATAGCAAGAGAAACCATAATTATATACGCAATAAAGGTATATTCCAAATTCCCCATAAGTTTGCCCTGTCCCAAAATCAGTGTTACAAGAAAAATAATTGTAAGAGCTGTTTTATTGGCTACGGAATGAGCGTGCATTTTGTTTTCTTGGTATCGCTCGTCCATAAAAGTATTTGACAATTTTCCTTCATAGAAGAAACCAAAGAAACCAAAAACACAAAACAAAGGGGAAAATAGTTTTGTCGATGTTGTATGTCCAGAACCCCAAAAGCCGAAAAGCCCAAAGCCTAAGAAGCCCAACTTAGGATTAAGATTTCGGGTTATAGTTGCATTGTTGCCTTTCCTTTATTGACGGCTATAACCTGTATCAGCAGAACGACAAGGTACAGCACATAAAAGGTAATTAAGATGCCCGAAATAATCATAGGCAGGTCTTTAAGACGGAAAGTATAGGTCGAAATATCCATTGGGACAATAAATCTGGCTTCATTAAAAGTAATCGTATACCATGAAGAAACAGCGACAAGCAAAATACATATTGCTCCTAAAATAACAAGCAGTTTTGTTTTATTTTTTTCATTTTACAGCCTCCAAAATGTGATGTATTTGTCACCTAACGAGATAAATATCACTTCGGATTGCTTTTGTCAATGGGCAAGATACAAATATATCTCTTTTGGTAAGAGCGCCGGACGCAGAGGCATACAGCCCCGTGCCCGGCGCTTTGCGATGCTTAGATCACTCTTACACTTTATATTTCATATTGTATTGCTCTAAAACCACATTGATGATATACTAAGAAAAGAATATCAAGTGTGTATCTACAAGTTAAAAGAAAGGGAAAAAATATACTATGCTCAAATCAATTATAACATTGATAGTTACCATTATTGTAGGAGTTGTATTCATGGCAATAGGAAATGATTTCTTAATGGATCTACTGATCTCGGTGTGATTGTAGCCGTTGCCGTAGCGGGGCCTTGGTTGTGTTTTTAATGGACAGAAAGGAAAATGAAAGGTACGATTACAAAATAGGATTTTTGATGTGGAGAGCTGATTATGGAGAATATATTTGATAAGTTCAAGAAATTAAATTTAGACACCTCGCCCATAGGTCTATCAATCGAATTGAGAGAACCATTTTTTTGTACGCCGATTGGAGCCCAAATTATTGGGTGGGATAATGGAATACATTATTGCTTCATCAAGGGATTTAAGGAGATTGTTTTTTGCGTAAATCCAGAAACGTGCTGTAATTATTATGTTTATCCACTTGCTAAAGATTTTACAGATTTTTTAAGGTTGCTTCTTTCTCTGAAAACAACAAATGCAATTCAACAAGTAGTGTGGATGGATAAAGATGCTTTTGAAAACTTTATGAATGATCCTGATGAAGTTAGATATACAAGTAGTGAGCCAGTGCAAAGCATACTTCAAAAATATTTCCTCTAATTTAGAGGTTGAACCGATAGAAAATCCATTTGATTATATCAAAAAACTCCAAAAGGATTTTCCGTATAAAGAGATAAAGTTTACAGATGAATTTTATAATATAACTGGTTTAACACGGCAAGAGAATATCTAAAAAGTTGCAGAGGACACTTTCAACAGTGTTCTTCTGCAACTTTTTGTTGACTAATTAAACTTTTGATTTTTGTGAGATTTCTTTGAAAAGGATGCCGTTAATAACCAGCCCACCAACTTGTTACCTGTGTATGTGTTGCTTTTGGAAGATGAATCAGATTGCTATACGCATTACTTCCGCCGTATGCAAGCGGGCGAATATGGTGAACATCGTATAAACTGCGATTTAAGGTAACGCCCGTATTGGCGGTGTAAGTATTATAGTAGGTATCAGCTAAATTAGACGGACGAGTAGTTGTTGCACCTTTGGCATAGTTAGCAGGCGGCATGGGTAGGCTTTTCCCGCTTACAGAATCAGAAAAATTAAAATTCCAAGCGTGTCCTGTTCTATTAGAAAGTGCAGTTGTTGTTACGCCACTTCCAGAAGTAGCATTATCATAGTCCGTAATAGTGTAGGCAACATAATAATACCCTGTTTTTGCAGGAACTGTCCATGTGTAATCTACGCCATACTCACTGTTGGATGTATATGTATGGTAAACAGAACCCCCAACATTTGAGTAAGAGCCGGATAATGTTGTAAAACTCCCCTTTAATTGAGCTGTCAATTTAATATTTGGTTTCACAAAAGGAGAGGTTGGGCAATCAACATTAAAATACCAAGTAAATTCGCCACCACTGGTTTTTTTAATTCCAGCACGGACAAGATAAATTTCAATTCCTCGCTCACTGGGAGTATCAGCAGATCCTTTAGGAACAGGGATGGCAACTTCGTCGAAAGTAAGAAGTTCACCATCCTCAACAAGCATTTCACCCGTGGTCGTATCGTAATGAGTGACTTGCCCGGAATCAGCGAGAGAGGTATCCATGACGGCTTCCAACTCATTCTGGTAGGGTTCAGCCGCAATAGCAGTAATCGACATTCCTATGGCCATCATGGTGACAAGCACCAAACTCACAATTTTCTTTAAGTGTTTTTTCAACATACAGTCATTCCTCCTTATTAGGTATCGTAAATAGAAAATGCCATCAAACTATCATCCCAATGGAATCACCTCTTTCATTCATTTCAATCGCGCAATCCCCTTATGTTTTATGGTAAAATTATACAAATTATGAAGTATAAAGTCAATATTTATGAACAATACAGTGTAATATACTAAAAGCGCCGGACGCAGAGGCCATACAGCCACCGCGCCCGGCGCTTTGCTATACTTGATCACTCGTCCGTGAAATGGAACTGCCGCGCCTCAAAGTCGGCGTCGTGCATGGCGTCCAGCTTATCGGCGGTCTGGCGGGCCAGCGCCGCCATGTCCTCGTCCATGTCCGGCAGGGCGGCCCGGATGTTGGCCGCCGTCCTGCGCCGGTCGGTCTTGTGATACATACAGATCAGGTTTTCTTCTTCCACGGTAAACTGTACCATTGTCATACCTCCAATTCGTTTTTCTTGGTTCTGGCCGGGGCCTTTTTCGGGGCTGCGGCTTGTTTGGTTTCGGATAACTGCCTGCGGATGGAAGCGCGGGGCCGCACTTCCTTGTCCCGGTTCTCGTCCTTGCCGATCACCGCATACAGGCCGTGCCGGTCTTTCATGCCGGTAAAGCACAGGGATTTATAGGGCAGCATGGAAAACAGCCGGTCGGTGTCCTTGCTGGATGCAATCTGCACGAAGTATGGGGACAGCTCCACCATGAAATGCGTTTTGTTGGGGCTGTTGGGGGCGGACAGATCTTTCAGCCCGGCCACGATCCGCTGCGCCTCGGCCAAAATCATGCCGTCATGCAGCGCCGTGACGTGGGCCTTTGAAGTCGCAAGCTGCGCCCGGCCTTTCTGTTCCTGCCGCAACAGCTCCCGCAGGTGTTCCGGCTCATTAGGCTTGGCCTCATACCGCAGGAACGCCCCCAACTTGGGATCGGGCCGCCCGTCGAAGTACAGACCGGCGGGCTGCTCCCGGTCGCCCTTTTCATAGTGCAGGATGATGTTGTCGGCCTGTACCGCCTCGGCTGCGACGTGCCGGAAGTGCTGGGGATAGTCCAGCTCATAGAGATTGCCGCGAATGACGCCCCGCACCTTGCCGGTCAGCTCCACGGCGTAGGCCAGCACCCGGTCACGGGTCTGCTCCCCGTAAAACTTCCATGTGTTGTGCTGCCGGGTGCCTTGCAGGTACACATCACTTTCCCGGAAACAGTGCGTCCCGGACGGGCGGGACATCCACAAAAGCGTCCTGTCCTCGGCCTTGTCGCTGGCAGCGGCCCGCCCGATGATCTCTTTGTCGATCTCAAAATCGCTGCGATAAAAGGCGGTGTTCTGCCGCATGAGCTGTTCCAGCGCGGCCAGAACATCCACATTCTCAAACCTGTTCATGGTGTCACACCTCCAATTCCTGTGCTTTTTCCCGCTGCGGCGGTTTCTTCTGCTGTTCCTCCTTGGCGGCTTTGAGCTGCGCCCGGATGGACGGTTTTTTCTGTTTCTGCGCCGGGCGCTGGGGCTGCTTGGGCTTTTGGGCCTCCGCCTTGGCTGCCTCGGCCACGTCGAACAAGGAAATCTGTTCCCCGGCTTTGGCCTTGGCTTCCAGTTCACTCATGGTCGGGGCATTGTTCAGAACACCGTCGATCATGTTGTAGTTCTGCTCGGTCGTCATTTCAACGGCCTTGATGGGGCTTTCCTGCTGGGCGGGGATGGCAAAAGCGTCTGTGCCGTTGCCCATGATAAGATACTTGCCGTCCTCGGATTGGTGGTGGAAACCATAGCCTGCGGCCTCCAACTGCTCCCGGCTCATGTCGGTTACAAGGAAGCTACCTCTTGGGGTCTGGATGCTCTCGCCGGTGAGCAATTCCCGTGGCGTAAGCTGTTTTTCCCGCTGCAAGAAAAACTCCGGCACCGGCGTAAAGCCGAAGCTGTCACAGTAATGGGCTTCCTCCTTGCCGCTACGGTTCAGCACCACAACGTCGGAAACGGAAAGGCTGTGGCCGGTGAAGTCGGCGGGACGGTCAAGGTTGAATGTACGGTAGATGTCCTCCAGCGTGGTTTTGCCGTCCAGCGGGGCCGTGTAGATAAGATCGTAATTCTGCCGGTCAACGGCCAGCCCCGCTTCCTGCAAGCTCTCGTAAGCCTCAAAGCGATAGTCCCGTGTTTCCGGCCCGCCTTTGAGCTGGTAGATGGTAAAGGTGTCGCCCTGCTCCTGTGCCGGGGGATCGACGGTGAAATACGGGTTTTCCCATTGGGTGAAAGGCATATCCGGCATGGCCTTGTAGCTGCCGTTCTCCACCACATAGGGCCGCACCCGGTCAAAGCCGATTTCCTGTGCCACACGGGAAAGGCTTTCCAGTACCACGGATCACTCCGCAACCGTTCCATGCGAGTGAAGTCCTCCACAAGATAATTCTGGCCCGCCCGTACATGAAGAATATCGGCGGCGCTCATGCCGTCCTTGCTTTCCATGCCCAGCGTCAGATGGGCATAGGGTCGGCCATCGGTGTTCAAATCCTTGGCCTCGCTGTTATAGGGCTGGCTCCGCAGCTCGTCGAACCGGGCCTTGGCTTCCTCAAAGGTAGCGAAATGCTCTATCGGGGTCTGCTGCTCGGCATTGGTGGCCCATGTTTTCAGATCGGGAATGATGTAAAAGCCCCATTCCCGGCTTGCCTCCGGCGCTGCGGCGCTACGCTCGGCCAGTGTTTTTTCGGCACGTTCCCGCACATCGTCCCGCAGCGGCACCGTATAGAGGCTGGAATCAGAAGAAAAGCCCACGTTATTGAAAACGTAGTCTACATCGGCCTCTTTCAAGGCTCCTGCCGGGTAGTAGTCGGCCCGTGTTGGGGTGTCGCTCACCTTGCCGCTGGCAATGTCATGGTTCAATCCCGTTTCCAGATGGGTACAGATTTTGCCGTCCACGGCCAGCGTCACATAGTACCAGCCAATATAACCGCCGGTCTTTTCATCGGCTCCCTCGTTGAACTCCACATTGAGCAGCGTGTAGGGCTTCAAGCCCTTTGGGCCGCGATCTCGTTGTCCTTGGCCTCCCGCTGCAACAGCGCAGGCAGGGCCGCTTCCTTGGTGGCCTTGACGATCTCCGGGTTGTACTGCACCAAAGTACGGTTGACACATTCCGTCTGCACCTTGACCGTCTTGGCTTTCGGCGTTAGGCGGTTGCCGATAAACAGGGACGCGCCGTTGTTAAAACGGATCGTCATATCGCTGGTGCCGCGCCATTTGCCGGTACAGGGGACGTGTGGATTTCGCCGGTCTTACAGCCAAACGCCTGCGCGATCACATCAATCTTGGCCTGCAAGGGCAGGTCTTTGTATCGGTCAGCGATTTCCAGCGCCTTTTCCTGCAACTCCGTCAGGGTTTTTGCGGGGGCTGCCTGCGGTTCGGTGTCGGAAGTAACTTCCGGCTCCGGGGCGGTTTCCGGCTCCTGCACGGGTTCTTGTTCCGGCTCCGGCTCTGGTGCCGGTTCCTGTTCCGGGGTGGGTTTCTGTTCCGGCTGCTCCTGTTCCTTGGCATACAGCTCCTTGACGGCCTCCTGCGTCAGCTCCCCGGTATTAAGCTGATCCATCAGCTCCCGGCACCGTTCCGGCGTCCCGATGTAGAGAACATCCCCAATCTTGGCCCTGCCGTTGTCCTGCGGGATATAGGCTTGCAGCATATACAGGTTTTCCCGGCTGTCGCTGCGGGGGTTGGCGTGTACCCGGTAGAAGTAGTCCGGCTCGGCCTGTTCTTGTGCCATCTGCGCCCTCTGCTCCGGCTGCTGTTGCGTTGCAGCTCCGTGGGCTTGATGCCGGAAAGGGGCTGAATACAAGCAATCCTGTCCGACGCACGGTAGGCATTGTCGTTCAAAAGCCGCTGCCATGCGCCCACACTCGGCGCCCAGCGGAAACCGTGTTCTTTCAACTGCTGGCGGGCGTCCGCTTCCGGCTTGCCGTCAAAGAACACCTGCAAGCGGCCCTGATCCCGGTTGGCCTCCACATGGCCGCCGTCAAACTCCCAGCCCACATAGGCCACTTCGTTTGCGCGGGTCAGGCTTTCGATCCGCTGCCGGACGCGGCGGATTTCCGCATTGTTGTTGGACAGCTCCCAGCTCTGAAACGGCTTCTTTTCATAGTGCCAGCCGGATGCCATATCCGCTTTCAGGTTTTCGATGTTTTCAGGAGAGGTGCGGGCAGCCGTCCAGTGTGCCGTGTTTGCGGTAATAGGCATTGACCGCTTTCATGGTTTCCTGCGCCTTTTCCAGACCGGCCAGCTTTTTTGCAGCTTGGGAATGGCCTGCGGGTCGTCCTGCCGGATGCCGCCCATGCCGGTGCTGCGGATTTTATCAAGCAGCCCTTGGATGTACTGCCATTCCTGCATATTGCTGTCGCGGGCCGCGTTCTGTTTCTCTTTCTGGCGTACCGGGAAATTGGAACCACCGGCAATCAAAATGGACGGAACACGGGCGTCAATCTCATAGCCATGGTTCATGTTGGCGGCCAGTTTCCGCGCATAGGTGTCAAGCAGGCTGTCGATCTTCTCATGGTACATGGGATCGACGCGCTTTTTCTGTTCCTGTGCCAGCGCAAAGGCTTTATCCACATAATGCCGGTATTCGGCTGTGGCGCTGCCGGGCTTGTAGTCGGAAAAGCTGTTCATTTCCTTGGCACGGCGGGCCGCGCCCTCATTGATGGAATAGTAGTAGTCGGACGCCGCAGGTTCTTTTGTCTGCTGTTCCGGGGCTTCCTGCTGGGGCGGCTCTTTGACCTCCTGCGGCTGGGCCGGGGCCTCATAGCCAGCCGCCGCATATTCCTCTACGGTCATACCGGCGTCGGCGGCCTCCTGTGCAATTTCGGCCTCCACCTGCGCCTTGTAGTCCTGCAAGCTCTGGTCGAAGTCGGTCAGTTTCGGCATTTCCGGCAAAGGCTCTCCGTGGTTGAGCAGCGGACGGCACTCCATAGCGTAGTCCACCAGCGCCCCATAGTAGGCGGTTTCCTCCGGCGTCAGGGTGTCGCTGGACGCCAAACGGGTCTGCGCCTCCTGTTCCAGCCGGGACAGGTTGCAATGCAGCTCCATGTAGGGGATGATCTCGGTGAGAAAGGCTTCCCGGCTGGCGTGATCCTCCGCCCATGCCTCCGGGCCTCCCTGCCGGGTCAGATGGTCTTTCCATTTTTCGTCGTTCAGATAAAAGGTCTGATACTCCCGGATATGCTCAATCAGGGAACCGTCCCGGTCGCCAAAATCCTGCCGCCCGGAATAGCTGTGCGGCTCTCCTTGGAATGTAAAATCAATGCGGAAGTCGGTCTTGTCATAGTAGCCGCCGCCTCGATGTTCTGCGTCCAGCCGGGCAAACAAGGCGTCAGCCTCATGCAGCGGCATTTGCTGGCCCATTTCCAGATGGGGCTTTCGGTGAAAAGGATCGTTACAACCGGCTCCGCTGCCGGATCAAGGGCGGTTTGCTGTTCCGCCTTGGCAACGGCAATCTCACTTTCAATCTGGCTTCTCACAAAATCATCCATGTGGCCGTGCTGCATTTCATAGCCCTGTTCGCACAGACGGTTGATAAGCTCGATCACCTTGTCCGTATCGCCCACAGTCTCGGCATACTCCACGATCAACCGGCGTTCCTCGTTGCCCATGCGCTGACCGTCACGCTCGGCCCAGTCGATCAGAGCGTTGGCCCGTTCTGTGGGGGTGGCCTCCGGCATAATGGGCTTGTTGTTCAAGAGGCCGTCAATCCCATTCCACGGCTGCGGCTCCGGCTGTATGGAAATAGCATTGGCTTGTTCTGCGGCCTCCTGAAAATCTTCCAGTGCGTCGCCGGTGATGGTTTCCGTTACATGGCCCTGCGGTGCTATCCCGGAAAAAATTTCGTCGCGGGCCTCCGACAAAGAATACTCCGTATTGTCCAACTGTCCGCCGTCGATCTCTTTGTAGTCAGGGCCGTACACGGTATAGTCAAAGCCGTTTTCGCTGGTCTGGATAAAGAGAATATTGCCGCTTTCCAGACGGTAGGCAGCTTCTTGGGCCTCGGCCCGTTGCAGCGTCCTGTCGCTGGAAAGGACAAAGCCCTGTGTCTGAATAGCGTCCAACGTGCCTTGTGTCACCTCGCCGGTGGATTTCACATCGGCGTCAATCAGGGTTTGCAGCATGGTCTTTACACTGTCGGTCATTTCCTGCTGCTGTTCCGGGGGCAGCTTGGAAAACACTGTCGGGGGCAGGCTGCTCGGCGGCCTGTTCCACAGTCGGCTCCACAATTTGCTCCACGGCCTGCTGCGCCTGCCGCTGTTGCTGAAGCTCGGCAAGGTGGCCGTCGATGGTGGTAATCAGCTCATGGGCGGTGGCCCGGATGGTTTCAAGGGACGCCCGCAGCTCTTTCAGGTCTTTGCCGGAACTCCAACCGGCCACATACCCAAAGGAATAGTCGGAGGTGTCCAGCCCGTAGTGCTGGCAGACGGCATAGGCCACGCTTTCGGCCTGCACCTCGCGGGTGCGGCTGTCGGGGCGGTCGGCCTGCTCGGTCACAGGGGCCTCCGGGTCAATGGCGTGGAGCTTGGCATGGGCAATCTCATGGATGGCTGTTTTCAAAGTTTGCAGCTCACTCATGTTCTCCTGAATGGCGATCCTCTTTTCCGTCAGGTGGTAGTAGCCGTGAGAACCACCGGGGATGTCCTCAAAGGCCATCGGCACGGGGGAAGTCTGTTCCAGCGCCTTGAAGAAGTCCTCGTATTGCTCCACATTCCCGGCCAGCTCGTCCACACCAATAGAGGGCAAGGGTTCGCCCTCGGTCTGGCTCACGTCAAAGACAGACACGATCTTGAACGCCGGAACTTGTGTTTCCTGTACTTCGGTCAGAGGCTTGCCGTCTTTGTCCATGACCGGCTTGCCCTGTTCGTCCAGCTTCGGCACTTCCTTTTCACCTTGTAGGGGGGGGGCCAGAATCTTGATGCCTTTCTCGCCCCGTTTCACATTGCGGTGAAAATCGTCCCGCCACTTGTTGTAGCCCGCCACAAGCTGGCCGCCCTGCATGGCGATCAGCAGCGTATTGTTGAAGCTGTAACTGTGGAACTTTGCCATAGAGGTGAGATAGGCTTTGTAGCGTTCACTCTCGAAAAGTTCCTGTATGCCGGTTTCCAGCCGGTCGGTGATTTCTTTCATGCGGTCGGCGCTGTTCTGGCTGTTGAGAATAATGGGGACGACGGGCGGCGGGGCCGCAGCTTCAGCGGTGGGCGCTGCCTCTGGCTGCACCGTCCGGGCCGGGGCCTCGTCCCGCAGAATTTCCGGCGCGGGATAAGCCATCACCCGGTATTCCTCCGGCACCGGCTGGCCCTCATGGACACGCTGCCACTCGTCGCCGCTTTTCACCAGATAGCCGTAGTCGGTGAAAACACCATGCTCCGTATTGGCAATATGCAGGCCGAAACGGGGCAGGAAAATTCCCGCTTTCCATTCCTCCGGCATATCCACCATGCCGGAACGGTTCAGGTAGTAGTCACCCAACTGGCCCGTGCCGGTGACATCCGGCAGATGCACATAGTAGTCCACGTTGTCGGGGTAGTCGATGATCTGGCCGATGCTGTGGAAGTCGCGCTGCGGGCTTGTCAGGGCGGCGTTCAGCTCCGCAAGCTCGGCGGCGTCCAGTTTTTCCAGCCTCGCGGCAAGGAAGTTCAGCTCGTCCACATCAGCGGACAACACCAGATCGCGGGGCAGCTTAATGGGACGCTCCTGCGGGCTTCGGTAGTCGTACAAGAAAAAGTCCTGCGGATTGTCGGCACTGATCCCGATTTCCCGCAGGGCTTCTTGCAGCTTTTCGGTTGTGGTCGGCAAAGAAAACCAAAGGCCCTCGTTGCCTTGCTCATAACGCTGTCGGTTATGAAGCAGGATTGAGAACACTTCGCTCATGGGTTCACTCCTTTCATATTCATAGGGGTTTGGGGCTTTCCCCAACAAGCAAAATCCCCGGCCCGGCAGGGTGGCCGGGTCAGGGATTTGTCGGAAGTGTGGCTACACTTCCTATGCTTGCTACGTTACTCCGTCAGCTCTTTTTCTCCACGCGGTAATTGACATACTTCCCGCCGGTATCGGCCAAAGCACCGTTCCGTCATAGGTTTTGCCGGTTTTCATGGAGCGCAGGCCCTTTACCTTTGCCTTTCCGTCTTTGAGCAGCGCGGCGGCGATCTTCGGGGTGAACGTCTTGCCTCGTTCCTCAAAAAATCGGTCATTCTTCCACATGACAAACTGGCAGGCCCGGTTTCCGCAGTAATAGTTTTTCTTGCCCTCGTAGACGGCTTCGCCGCAGCGGGGACACTTGCCGATAACAACACGCTCGGCCTGAAACAACTTCTGTGCGTCCTCGCTGATCTGCGAATAACGAGAAATCAGGTTTCGGGTCATTTCCTCAATGCCCACCATGAAGCCCTCCGGGTCGGCCTCGCCCTTGGAAATGGCCGTCAGCTTGGTTTCCCATTCCGCCGTGAGCTGGGGAGAAGTCAGCACTTCCGGCAGTACGCACACAAGGTTGTGGCCGTCCTTGGTGGGAAGTAGCTGTTTGCCTTTGCGCTCCACAAAGCCCATCTGCACCAGCTTTTCCAGAATGGAAGCACGGGTTGCCGGGGTTCCCAAACCTTGGCGCTCGGCGTCCTCCGGCATATCCTCGGCCCCGGCACGTTCCATAGCAGACAGCAGCGTATCTTCGGTATAGGGCTTGGGCGGCGTAGTGAAATGCTCGGTGATGCTGGCCTTCACCGGGTCAAAGGTCTGGCCCTCGGTGATCTCCGGCAGCTCCCTTGCCAGCTCCGGCGCGTCCTCGTCGGCGTCGGTCTTGAACTACGCCTTGAAGCGGCGCTCAATCTCTTTCCAGCCGGGGGTGAGAATGGTTTTGCCCTTGGCGGTGAACTCGTTCCCGGCGCAGGTGAATGTGGCGGTGACAGCCTCATACACATGGGGCGCGGCCACAGCACACAGCAGCTTGCAGCACACAAGGGACAGCAGTTTCTTTTCGCCCTCGGTCAGCCCGTCAAAGCCTTTCTGCACAAACTCCATCGTGGGGATAATGGCGTGGTGATCGGACACCTTTTGCTGTTCAGCACCCGGCCAAACTGCGGGGCAATGTCCAGCCCTGCCGCAAAGGAAAGCAGCGGCCACAGGCCGGACACAATGCTTTCCGCTGTGGGCTGCATATCGTCGGTAAGGTACTGGCTGTCGGTGCGGGGATAAGTCAGCAGCTTCTTTTCATAGAGCTGTTGGGCATAGTCAAGGGTCTGCTTGGCGGTAAATCCAAACAGGCGGTTGGCCTCCCGCTGCAAGGTGGTGAGATCGTAAAGGCGGGGCGGCTGCTCCGTCTTTTTCTCACGCTTCACCGATACACAAACGGCCTGCGCTCCTGCACAGGCCGTCTTGGTGGCGTCGGCGTCATCGGGGTTCAGAAAGCGGTCGCTGGCCGCCTCCATGCCGCCCGCCGCGATATGGACAACGTGGTATTTCTCTTTCTTAAAATTGCTGATTTTGGCCTCCCGGTCAACCAGCATATTGAGGGTAGGCGTCTGGACACGGCCCACGGTCAGGGTCTTGTGGTAGAGGATGGAGAAAAGCCGGGTGGCGTTGATCCCCACCAGCCAATCGGCCTGCGCCCGGCACAGGGCCGATTGATACAAGTCGTCGTAGTCGGCCCCCGGTTTCAGGTGGGCAAAGCCCTCGCGGATCGCGGCGTCCTCCATGCTGGAAATCCAAAGGCGCTTGAACGGCTTTTTGCAGCCCGCCATCTGGTAGACGAAACGGAAAATCAGCTCACCCTCGCGCCCGGCGTCGGTGGCGCACACAAGGCCCGTCACGTCGGGGTGTTCCATCAGGGAGCGCAGCACGGCAAACTGTCCTTTCTTCTCGGCGGGGATGATGTACTGCCACTCCTGCGGCAAAATCGGCAGGTCGTCATAGCGCCACTTCTTGAAACGCTCGTCATAAGTCCCGGCGTCGGCAAGGGAAACAAGGTGGCCGATACACCAGCTCACCAGATAGCCGTTTCCCTCCATGTAGCCGTCCCGTTTCTGATCTGCACCGATCACGCCCGCAATGCTGCGGGCGACGCTCGGTTTCTCTGCAATCACCAACTGAATACTCATTCCTTATTCCTCCTTATCCTGCGCGGGTTCCTCGTCCTCCGGGGTCGGTTCGTCCTCGTCGTCCTCGTCCTCGCCAAAATCGTATTCGTCCAGCTCGTCGCCGCCCTTGGTGTCGGCCTTGGGCTTCTTAAACTTGAAGAAGTAAAGGGCCGCGCCGCCGCCGATCAGGGCCACCACAAGGAACACGACAAGGCCGCCCATGCCGCTGCCTTTCGCTTCATCTTCCTGCGGCTGCTCGGTTTCCTCCGGCTCCTGCGGTTCCGGCTCCGGGCCGGTACACTCGGTCATATTGGTTTTACATACCGGGCAATTCGTGTTGACGGCTCCCGCCGCGCACTTGGTCGTACAGGTACAGGTTTCCGGGGCGGCTTTGCCGTCCTCCAACAGTGCTTGCAGGTCAGCGTCGTCCACTTGGTTGAGGAAGTGAACGGCGGTTTCCTTGTCCTCGTTGGCGCGGTCGATCAGGATATAAAAGTAGTTGCCCGCCTTGGTGGTAACGGTGATAAGCTGCTTATCCCCATAAAAATCATCCACCAGTGTTGCATTGCCCTCCGGGGTAACAGGTACGCCCTTCGGCTCCATGCCGCCGGTGGTGGGTTCTTCCTCCTGCGGTGCCTCGGTGGTTTCCGGCAAAGGCTCCGGGTTGGGGTCAGTGCCACCGGCAAACGCGGTGGTGGAAAAGGCCGTCAGGCAAAGCACGGCGGCCAGCGTCACGGTAAACGTGCGAATGATCTTATTCTTCATTGGCATTGTCCTCCTGTTCAAAATCCGGCTGCGGGGCCGGGGCGCTCTGCAAAGCGCCGCCGCGCAGGAACGCCGCAAATTCCTCCGGCTTCATGTTCAGGCCGCGCACAAGCTGGATGATCTGCAAATTCTCCTGCTCGGTCTTTGCCGCTTCCAGCTCACGAAGCTGCTTTTGCAGCTCCGCAATCTTGGCCTTGGTTTTCTCAATGTCCTTTCGATACGGTCAAGTTTGTTTGCCATCGTCAAAACTCCTTACTGGCGTCAAGGCAGACGCCCGTAACAATAGAAATGCTGCTGCCAATAACTCGAATTGAGGTTGGTGTAGGAAATAGGGTCGCCACAGTGCAACATCACGGAATTGCCCACATAAATGCCGACGTGGAAACGCCGGGGTGTCGTAGGTGCCGACGAAAATACAAGGTCGCCGGGCTTGGCCTGCTCCGGGGAAACAGGGGTACAGATATTGCAAAGGCCCTGTGCGCCCAGCCGTCCCACGTCCAATCCGCTGTGATTGATTACCCAGCTCACAAAGCCGCTGCAATCAAAGCTGGTGCTGGGAGAGCTGCCGCCCCACACATACGGATAACCTACATACTTTTCCGCCTCGGCCATCATTGCGGCAAAGGTGGCGTCCTCAAAGCCTCCGGGAATGTCGTAATAGGTCGGCTCCTTGACGGTGGAAGCGTTGGGATAGGTGCCGTTTGGGAACAGGTCAGGCCGGTTGCCCAGCGTGTGCATATACACCGCATACAGGCTCATTTGTTCCTCGCCCATGATGTAAACAGGCAGATGGGACATATCGAAGTTTTCCAGCTTCACGTTGCAGATGTAATAGGTGTAGGGAACTTGCACAGTATAGGTGTTGCCCTCGCTGTCCGTCCGGGTTTCGGTGCGGTATCGGGTTTCGGTTTCAATGGTCTGTGTCAGGGTATATTGCTTCTCAAAGAGCATGGCAAGGTCGCCTTGCACGTCGCCCAGCGTATAGACGCCCTCATGCAGCGCCGACAGGATGGAAGTCAGCACATAGGGGTCATGACCGATCTCGTCCAGATCGAAACGGTATTCGTCATAGCCGGGGTGCAGGCTTTCGTAGTTGTCAAGCTCATACTGCAAATCGGCCTCCATGTCCGCATAGGCGGCTTCCGCCCCCAGCATATCGCTGTCCTCGGACAGATAGGACGTGGCTGCCACGCCGGTTCCTGCGCTGCCGAACATGGCCGTACAGGATTGCAGGCCGCCCATAATCAGCATGAGCATAAGGCCCACACCGCCGATCAGCAGCACACCTTTCCAGTGCCGGGCCACAAAGGACGCGGCCTGTTTGCTTTTCTCGGCGGCTTTTTTGGCGGCTGCGGCGGTGGTCTTGGTGGCGCTGGCTGCGCCCTGTGCCGTCTGGCCCGCCGCCCGTGCTGCCTTGGCATAGTCCCGTTTGATTTTCTGTTTCTGCCAGAACCGGGCCACCGGGTTTTTCACCGCCTGCGCCATTTCCGGGTTGTCCCGCAAGGATTTCTGGTAGATGTACTCCGCATTGGCGGCAATGGCCTTTTCTCGGCCTTGGCTGCGGCCCGGTAGGGTTTGAGCTTATGACGCCGGATGCCGCTGCGAATGGCTTTTCCCGCTTGGCGCTCGGCAAGTTCTTCTCCCTTATGGCCGCCCTCGACGCCCACATTCTCATGCTCAACCTCATGGATTTTTCCATGCAGATACAGGCCCGCTTCCTCCATCGGACGGCTGGCCGGGTTGGGTTTGAGCTTGGGGGCCGGTTTCTCCACCTTGTCAAAGTGCAGCTTGGTTTTGGCCTTGCCCTTGGCCTCGTCATAGACGGTTTCCTTGGTGACGACGCGCTTTTTCGGCAGGGCTTCTTTGGCTGCGTCCAGCTTATCCGCCCGCTTTTCCGCCTTGTGAACGTACTTGGAAAGGGCGGGATCGGCCCATTCCTCGGCGGTGAATTGCAGGCGGGACGCCGGGCCGGTGGCCTGCGCTGCCGTATTCGCGCCATCCTTGGCGGCCCGCTTCGCCTTGCTGCGCTCCCGGATGTCCCCGGCACGTTCCAGCACCTTTTCAGCGGTGCCGCCCGGCTCGGCTGCGGAATAGTCCTGTTCGGCTTCCCGGCTGGAAATGTTGATGCTCTTGCCGGTGGTCTGGTTGTCCAGCGTCAGGCCGTCGCGGGTCATGTGCTGCGTCACCTTATCACGGGTTTCAACTGCTTCATAGGGCGTCACCTCCTTGTCTGTCATACCGTTTCGCCCTCGCCTAACCGGGTCGTCATAATCTTGTAGAGCTGGCTGCGCTGCGGGATGGGGTTGCGGAACGGCAGAATCACATTTTCATAGATCAAAAGCCCCTCGCCGGGTTCGGAATTGTCCACATACCGTAATTGCTGCGGGGAAATGTTCAATCGCTCCGCAAGGATACGCCGGTCGCCGGACGCCTGATTGAGCAGGCAAATGAAGTCGCTGTTTTCCAGAATGTTTTCGATCTCCGGGGAAGAAAGCAGGTCTTTGACGTTCTGGGTCGCCCCGGTCGGGATGCCTCCCATTTTCTGAACCGCTTCCAAATCTCGCAGGAGAAAGCCGCCGTCTGTTCCTCTCGCAAAAGCAAATGGAACTCGTCGCAGAAGTACCACGTCGCCTTGCCTTGGCTACGGTTTTGGGTCACACGGCCCCAAATCTGGTCTTGGACAATGAGCATACCGAGCTTCTTTAATTGTTTGCCCAGCTCTTTAATGTCAAAGGCCACAATGCGGTTCTCGATGTTGACGTTGGTGCGGTGGTTAAAGACGTTTAGGCTGCCGTTTACATACAGGTCAAGTGCCTGCGCCACACGGTCAGCCTCCGGGATATGCTGGTCTAACAGGGCTTGATGCAGGTCGGACAGGATCGGCATATTCTCCGGGCGGGGGTCTGCCAGATAGGGCCGGTAGATTACCTGCACAGCACGGTCAATGACTGTCTTTTCGATGGCTTCCAGCCCGTTCTTGCCGCCCATGACAAGCTCACAGAACGACAGCACAAAATCGCTTTTCAAGGCCAGCGGGTTTTCGTCCTCACTGTAATTCAGGTTGATGTCCAGCGGGTTCACATAGGATTTGCTGGTGGGCGACAGCTTCACCACTTGGCCGTGGAGCCGCTTCACAAGGGGGTAATATTCCGCCTCTGGATCGCAGATATATACATCGTCCGGCGTACAAAGGAACACACTGACGATCTCGGATTTACAGCTCATGGATTTGCCGGAACCGGGAGTACCCAGCTTCAAGCCATTGGGACACCGCGCCCGTTTTCGGTCCAGCATAATCATGTTTCCGGTCTTGGCATTGACGCCGTAATACATGGCGTCGCCGCCCATGAAAAGCTCCTGCGTCACGAAAGGCACGAACACGGCCACGCTGGAAGTCGTCAAGGAACGCTCGATCTTGATGTGGTTGGCCCCCAGCGGCAGGCTGCTCATAAGGCCCTGTTCCTGCTGGTAGTCCAGACGGACAAGGGAACAGTTGTATTTCTGCGCCACACCTGCGGCCCAAAATACATCGTTCTCCAACTTCTGCCGGGTGTCGGCGGTGTTCATCACCAGAAAGGTGATCTGGAACATTCGTTCATTTCGGCTTTGCAGGGTTTTCAAAAGCTCCTTGGCGTCCTGTCCGTAGGTGGCAAGGTCGCTGGGCAGGATGTCCATGTCATAGCCGCTGCGGACAGCTCGTTTCTGTTCCTGTATCTTCATGGCGTCAAGGTCGGTGATCTTGCGCTTAACCGTCTTGATGGCCTCTGCTCTGGTCGATGGCCTGCACATGGAGATTGACGACAATGCCGTTTTCCGTGTTGAGGAAGTCGGCCAGCATTTCGTCCGACAGTTCCGGGGACAGGATGTTTAAGAAGCTCACGGCCCCATACTTGCCGCCCAGCCCGAACATACGGGAATTGCCGAAGCGGAACGAGGACGGGGCAATAAAATCTTTTGTTGAGAGGCCGGACGGAGCCAGCCATTTCCATTCAAACTGAAACGGCTCGGCGTCGGGGTGGAGTACCCCATGCAGCACTTCCAGACGTTCCTTGGCGTCCAGCACATGAGCCACGGCCCCATCGTCTTGAAATAGCCCAGCAGATCGGTTTCAATGCGGGTCAGACGGGCGCGGGCCATTTTCAGGTTGTCCGCCTCGATGGTGGATGTGAGGAACTTGCGCTTGGTGAGGCCGTTGTTGCCCCGCACAAGCTGGTCTTGCAGGATGCCGGAATACTCCGCCCGGATGTCGTCGAAGTCGTCACCCTGCGCCTTGATCTCAAAGCTCTTGGCGTACTGCTTGGGGTCGGTCTTGCGGTTGACAAAGGAAAGCTGAACGTGGATCGAGGCGTCCAGATAGTTGTAGAGATCGCACAGGTTTTCAAAAATGGCCGTCTTGGTGTCGGCCTGTGCAAGCTGATAGCTGATGTCGGCAAACTCGATACATTTGCTGAACGTGTTGGCCGTCACCTTGCAAATCCGTCCGGGTACATGGACTGATACGGGATGCTGGCCTGTGCGGAATGGGCTTTTCCGTCGCCCTTATACTTGCGGATGATGGCCTGTATTTCCCGCTTTTCGGCGCGGGTGAGCTTTACAGGCGGCTCGTTTCTTTGCTTTTCGGACAATCGCATTTACCTCCTTTTCCATTTGGTGCTGCCGCATGAGGGCAGTATAGGCGTTGTCGGTTTGGTATGGCCTTTCCTTGGGCTGGATGAAGCAGCACTGGACAATCTGCCATACCACCATTTCAAGGGCTGTCCGTGGCGCTCGTACAGGGCCAGCAGGAAGCCCGGCAGCATGGCGAACACCATAATCAGGGCCGCCGCGCTGCCAGTCACCCGGCCCCGGAGCAAAATAAAGCGGGACGCCTACGAGAAGCGCACCGCCGAAGCAGATCAGTTGTCGTTTGGTAAGGCCAAACACAATCTTGGATTTTACGCGGGTTAAGTCCTTTGGGACGGTCACATAAGCCATTCAAATCACCTCGTTTCTGATACATTTTCTTGTGGGGTCAGGGAAAGATAACTGTCCACCTCGTTGCCCCACACGTCCCAGCCGGGCGCTTTCTGTCTGGCAAACAGCTCCACGCGGGGCAGATCGCCCGCCAGCTCAATGATTTTGTCGCGGGTTACGTCCGGCTTTTTGCTGTGTTCCTCCACAGGGGAAATAATAAACTGATGGACACCGGCGCTGCGGCGCTTGGGTTTGCCTCGTTTGGCAAGCAGGCAGATTTCCGCATTGCCTCTCGTCCAGTAGCCCAGCCCATAAAACCATGTGGGGCTTTTCTTGTTGAGCTTCAACCAGACAAAGGCCACCGTCTTGAACGTAAAGCCCCATGCCCAGATCAGGCGCAGGGCCTCCGGGAGCTGCGGGAACGTGGCCCACAAGAACAGCAGACAGTCCTTTCCGCCAGCGTTTCCACCGGCAGGGCGCACAGCTCGTCAATGCTCATGGTGGGATAGTGATGTTCCGCCGCACCTGTTTTCTTGCACTCATACCGCCACGGCGGATCGGCGTAAATGATGTGGTATCGTTTCTTTGTACTTCCTCGATGGTTGGTAGTCCTCCTGTCTGTTAATGTGCAGTAAAGACGGCTTTCGATATGCTGCCAGTCTTGAACAGACAGAAGCAGAGCAGAACCGTGTAGCCCATACAGCCCCAAATGGCCCCGGATATATCCGCTGCCTGTCCGATCTGCTGGATCAGCACCGCATAGATGCCGACAACCACCATAATCAAAAGGCTTGGAAGCCCAGCGCCAACAGGGATTTCAAGTAGTTCTGGCCGACGCCGCGCCACTCCGCATTGCCCAGCGTGGCAAGGGGATCGGCCCCAGCGCGGTCACGGCATAAATTTCAATCATTCTTCCGTATGTCACAAGGAAAATACAGATGGAAAGAATGTTCATCGTCAGCCCCACAACAAGGGTCTGGAACCACAGGCCGAGCAGCGGCCCGATGTCCATAGCTTCCAGTTGTGCTTCAAGGTCGGGAATGAGGGTGTCAAAGTCAATGCTGGTTTCCCCGATAATCACTCCGGCGCTCTGGTTGACGACGGCTTGGGTGGCGTCGAAAACGCCCATGACGATATTCCATGTGTTCGTCACAATGAGAATGGCAAAAGCACTTTTGAAAATCCAACGGAAGAACATGGACGTGTCAAAGTCGTGCATATTGTTCTTTTCCACGATCATGTCTATCAGCTCATAGCACATGATAACGGCAAGGATCGCCGCTGCAATGGGGACGATCACCGTGTCCGACAGGGATTGCAGCATATTGAATATGCCGCTGTTCCACGCTTGCGGCGTCGTCCCCACATCCGAGGCGATTTCCCCGACTTTCGTATTGACCGTGCTGAACAGCCCGGACAGGTTGCCCATGATGCCGTCGATTAAAATGCCTTTGATCCAATCCCCTATGAGTTCGCCTATCATGTGGGTTCACCTCCTTTGCAGCTCTCCCGCATGGAACCGGGAGAGCGCTGCGGGTTTCAGGATTTAATAGTTATGGTTGGGCTGGTTGGCGGACAGCCGGGAAGATCAGCCAGCAGACCAGACAGCAGGGGAACCAGAGTGACGCCGATCAGAACACCACCGCCCGCGACGAGCTGTTTTATCCCCAATTAGGTGTAAAACTCTGCTCGATGGCGGGCGGCGGCGTACAAAAAATCTATATGGTATTTTTAAGAGAACCGTCCCGGCGGGACAGGTCAGGCAGTGACCTGTTCCACCTCCGGGATGGGTTTGAGATTAAAATGAATTTCGATAGAAATGTGTCTTGTTTTATCTTCGTCAATGCGCTCATGCACGACGATTTCTTTGATTAAGCGGTTGAGGGTGGCTGCGTCCAGCTCTGTGATATTGGCGTATTCCTGAATGGCTTCCACCCATTGTTTTGCGTCATTGGCAAGCTGGACTTCATCGGACAGCCGCTTTCTGCCCTCGGACACTTTTGCTTTAAGCTCCGCTTGCTCGGTCTGTGTCTTTTCCAGCATGGTGTTGAAATTCTGTTCACTGATACGCCCTGCAATCATATCCTCATAAAGCCGCATGACCATTTTGTCCAGAACCTCAATCCGTTCCTCGTCCCTTGTGAGGGAGCGTTCCATTGCTTCCCGCTGTTCCCGCTGCTCGGCTTCACAGGTATTGGTCAGGCGGTCGGCAACCGCTTCCCCGTCCATCAGGGCGGCTCTGGCACATTCCCGGATTTTCCGCAGCACATGGCTGTAAAGGGTGTCATAATCAATCCGGTGCTGGGTGCAGTGGTTCTTTCCAAAGGCATTGTAGGTTTTGCAGGAATAAATCCGCTGGGGATGTTTTGCGTTTGTGTAGCGTACCGTCAGCGACTTCCCACACTCGCCGCATTTTAACAGTCCGGCAAACAGGCTGATTTCATTTGTCTGCCCCGGACGCTGGCGGGATTTCAGCTTGTTCTGCACAATATCAAAGCTCATGCGGTCAATCAGCGGTTCATGCTGTCCCTCCACCACAATCCAGTCCTCCGGCTTCTTTTCCCCAATCGTGCCGATTTTGAAACGGTAGTCCTTTTTTCTGGGAAGCAATCGCCCCGGTGTAGACGGGATTCATCAAAGAGGTCTTTGATAACGGAGAAGTCCCACATATACCGTCCGTTTTCTGGGTCTTTCTTTTCCCATTTGGTGCGGGTATTGCGAAGCCCCCGTTCCCGGTTCCACCATGTGGGGCAGGGGATTTTTTCTTCCTCCAGCCGTCTGCGGATATAGTTCGGACCATGACCGTTTAGGGCATATCCGAAAATCAGCCGCACAATCGGGGCGGTTTCCTCGTCAATGAGCAGATGGTTTTCTGTCCTCTGGGTCTTTCCGATACCCAAAGGGGGCAAGACACCCGGTAAACTGTCCTTTCTGCGCTTTCAGAAGATAAGAGGAATGGACTTTCTTGGAAATATCCTTGCTGTACATCTCGTTCAGGATATTCTTGAACGGGGCAATATCGTTGTTATCCCGCAGGGTGTCGATACCGTCATTCATGGCGATATAGCGGACACCGTTTCTTGGGAAAAAGTCCTCAATCAAATGCCCGGTTTGCAGATAGTTACGCCCCAGTCGGCTGAGGTCTTTCGTGATGACAAGGTTGATTTGCCTGCGCTCAATGGCTCTCAACATCCTCTGTAAATCAGGACGCTCCATATTAAGACCTGTGAAGCCATCGTCCTGATAGACTGCCACAACCTCCCATCCCTGCTTTTCGCAGTATTTTTCCAGCATATCACGCTGGTTTGCGATACTGGCACTTTCGCCTTGCAGGTCATCGTCCTTTGACAGTCTGCAATAGACCGCTGCACGATAGCCCCCGGCAAGTGCCTTTCCGATTGTTCTGTATTCCATTTCGTTCATCATAGCCATTTACCCACACAATCCAGACGGTATCTGGCTCTTTTGAACCTCATTTTCATTATACTTCATATCTTTCCTTTTGGCAAGATATTCTTTCGTATTTGTCTTGCCGTATTTCTGGGAAATCAGGCTGACGAACACATCGGTTGCGTCCAGCTCCCCGTCAAATACAGTGGTCACATGAATCTCTGTTTTGTTTTTTGCCATAGGCAGTTATCCTCCATACATGAAAATAACCAGACAGAGGGTGTCGGCAACGAAGTCCGGCAACGGGCTTCAAAAGACCTTGCAAACAATCTCAATCTGGCGATGGTTACTATTTATACTTTTCTTTTATTTTTCTGTTGTTTTGGTTGTCATAGGGGAGAAAAGCCCGGAAATAAGGGGTTTTTCCCGGCAACCGGCTCGGCAACGGGATAGCAACAGGGGGGGCAACGGGCTGTCATTTTCAGAATGGAAGCTCCATCTGTTCTGTGACCTCCACAAAACCGTCCATCGTTTTTTCAGACGGGTTGCCGGAGTCCGTTGCCGGGTTTTCACGCTCCCAGCCCTTTTGTCTGCCATATTCGGAAAACATTCTTGGGTTCGGGAAGTACCGCCAGCCAGAAATGCACTGGTTCATAATCTCGTTGATTTCCCGGATTTCCCATTGCTTCGGCTCGTCAAAGGCATGGTTCAAGGCTTCCTTATAGAGCTGCTTGGAACAGACCATGCTCCCGGTGTACTTATCAAGATACGCCTGTATCATTCCGGCTTTGGTGTCCTCCGGCATAAAATCCCGCTGGTGTTCTTTGAGATACCGCTGCATGGCAGGGCTGAAAGCCAGCTTGAACCTTCCGCTTTTATAAATTTCCATCGCTTCCGCCCACATCTGCTCAATATAAGCTCTGGAAGCGGCTTCGTCCTCCAAAATGTGAACCTCGGCTTGCTCCAGGTACACCATGACCGGGATAAAGCGGCGGTTGCCGGAACGGTCAAGGGGCAGAAAATCAAGGGCATTGGAAGTGCCGCCAAACACGCACTGACGGGGGCGGTCTGCCGGGTGGGTCTCATAGGGTATCTTATAAACCTCTTTCTGCCGGCTTAAAAATGACTTGATTTCCTCAATGCTCTTGGCGTTGGCGGTTGCCATCATTTCCGACATTTCAATAATCCAGTGACCTTGCAGCTTACGGTACACATTGTCATCGTCCAGCTTCCGCAAATCATCGGAGAACCACTCGTCCCGGACTGCCAGCAGGCGGAAGAAAGTGGACTTGCCAGCCCCCTGACCGCCTACCAGACAAAGCATGATTTCAAACTTGCACCCCGGCTGAAAGGCTCGTGAGATTGCACCCAGCAGGAACAGCTTCAACGCTTCATAGGTGTAATCGTCTGCGTCAGCCCCCAGAAAGTGCCGCAGACAGAAGCGGATTCGTTCTGTCCCGTCCCACACAAGGGAACTTAAATAGTCCCGGATGGGATGGTACTTGTTTTCATTCGCCACAATCCCGATGGCATTATCAATCTTTTTCTCATTGGTAAGCCCATAGGTTTCTTCCAGATAGAGAAGCAGATACTTCATGTCCGTATCGTTCAGGGCTGTGCTTTCCCTGTGAAAACCGATGGGCTTTATGATGTCCTTGCGGTCGGTCAGGATGTTGTATGCGATAGCCCCGGAAAGCAGAGGGTCACGCTGGAATACGGTCAGGCAGTTCCGTATGCTCTGGCGGACACCGCCTTTCTCGGTGGTTTCCAGCCCCGCCTTGATTTCCTCAATGCTCTGGGGCGGCTGCATGGCGTTCATGGTGTTTTTTAGTTCTTGCTGCGTCTGCGGCTGCAAGCTCTGCCATTCGCTGTTCAAGCTGTATCACATCCTTTCCGTAGTCCGCAATCAAAGCCGCTTTTTCCTCTGTCTCCCCGAACAGCAGCACATCCAGCAGATATTCCACATGGGCTTGCTTTTGTAAGGCTTCCACAAACCGGGGATGAAAGGCTTCCTCTGGGGAGTGCGGGGCATATTCCGTTCTCCATGCCATAAGCAAGTAGAGATAATCGGCAAGGATACGGAAGCAGCGGTTCTTTGCTTCCTGAAACTGTTCCTCCGGGGATTTCTGCCGGGGCTTGGGCTTTTTTACCTTTCCCGGCGGCTTCCAGTCCTCATAGGAAATTCCGAAGTCCTGTGCCAGCTGTACGGCGGCTTCTTTCTTTCCCAGCCTATACAGGGCGGCGGTAAAATCAATCACATCCCCATCAGCACCGCAGCCGAAGCAGTGGTAACGCCGATCCAGCTTCATGCTTGGGGTTTTATCGTTATGGAACGGGCAACAAGCCATCCCGTTCCGACCTACACGGATTCCATAATGCTCCGCAGCCTGTCTTGTTGTAACGGACTGCTTCACAGCTTCAAATACATTCAAATCTATCCCTCCTTAAAAATAAGAAAAGCACCTGACATTCTCTGATTGAAAATGGCAAGTGCCTGTTAAAGTTCCATATCCTGTTGTTTGTGTTTCGTCTGTTCCGGGGCAGTTCTTTGTGCTTTTTTCTCGTCCGCCTTATCCTGCAAGACCTCCTTGATGGGCTGTTTCTTGGGCGGCTCTTTGCTTTCCTCTGTGCCGGGTGTGGCTTTCCGTACCCAGTAGCGGATGTCCCGCAGCTTCTTCAAATCCTCCTGTACCTCTGTCAGTGGTGTTTTCAGGGCTGCAATTTCTTCCAGAAGTGTTTCCTGCTCCTCTTGCAGTTCCTTTTGGGTGCTGTCCTTATCATCCGGGTGCTTGGCAAGGTAGGCAGCGGCTTTCTCATACCGGGCAACCTCCGGGTGTTCCTGCTTGAACGTTTCCTTTGTTTTCTTAAAAAATATCTTCTGGTACTTCTCATAGACGGGCTTACATTCCTTGCAGTCTGTCCGGCTGGCAAGAATCCCGTCAATCACTTTGCTTCGTGCTTCCTTTGGCTTCATCTGATTGCGGTAATCTGCGGCTGATTTCCCGGAAGATTCCAGAAATGCTTCTAAGTCCTCCACGGTGGAAAGCCCCTTTTCGCCGGAGATAGGATAATGCTTCGCTGATTGTCTTTAAGTCCTGTGAAGTCCCCCGGTTCTGTCCAGCCCTCGTCCAGTCCTTCCGTTCTTCCTTTCGTATCGCCATATACTTCATCAGCAGATTGGGAAGAAGTGTCGCTTCCTCCGCCGCCTTTTGTGCAAGCAGCTCTTTCCGTTTTTCGCCCAGCTCGGTAATCCAGCCTTTGAGGTTTTGGATAAGCTGCCGGATGGACTTCATCAGATTGTTGGCAGCTTTGATTTCTCGGTTCAGGTTTCCGATGTTCGTCTGAATCCCCCGCTTTTCCATCTGCCGGACAGCAGCTCCCTTCATGGACAGTAGGGATAATATCAAGCCCCTGTCTGGCATAGGAACGCAAGTCCACACGCTCCGGGCGGTCATTGGCTTCCAGATAGCGGTTCTGGATGACCTCCCATTCATGCCGCCAGATTTCACAATACTTCTGGTCGTTCCAGTCAACCGTATCCTCCTTGTGGCTTTTCCATCTGCCGGACGGAAGTTTTATCCGTTCCCCGTTTTCGTCAAGGTCATAAATCTTGCGGCTCTTGGGAAGCCATTTTCCATGTTCGTCCATTGCCCTCATAGTGAGCAAGACATGGGCGTGGGGATTGTGCCCCGGCGGATGGGGGTCATGGATGGCAAAGTCAACGATCATGCCTTTGGAAACAAACTGCTGCTGGCAAAACTCCCGGACAAGGACGGCGTACTGGTCGGGCGGTATCTCTCTGGGATGGTAAGCACCCACCGCCTTGCAAGCTGGGAGTTCCATTGTTTTTCCACCGCTTCGGCGGCGTTCCAGAGAGTGTTGCGGTCTGCGTACTCCTGCGGGGCGTTTGCCGGAAGCATGATTTCGTTGTGGACGATACCACGCTTTTCCGGGTAGTGCTTTATTTCTTGGTCGTATTCGCAGAACAGCTTTTCGCCGCTTTGGTAGGCAGCGGCGGCAACAGCAGACTGGCGATTGCTGCGCTGTACAATAGAGATTTCGTTGTGTGGACAGGGCATTTTGTGTTCCTCCTTTCCGATTTTGGGCAGAAAAAGCAGGAGACCTTTTCAGATTTCCTGCTGGTGTGCCGCTGGGGGCGGCTGGTATTTAGTTATTAAGAAATTTAGGAGCATTTCGAACTTGTAAATCACAAAATCAGCTCCCATAGTAAGGATGCAGTGAATGGCTGTAGTAAAACATTATTAACATTACTGTTCCGCAGATAATATACAAGTCTTTATTTTCTGCATTTAATTCTGGATACTGTGTAAAATTTTTGTAATCCGCTTGGCAATGAAATAACCACCTAATGTACCTACCATATTTGTAATTATATCGTTAATGTCGGTTGTCCTAAAAGTAAAGATTTGTGAAATCTCTATTGCAATAGTCATGCACATTGCAAATAACATTGTGTTTTTATTGCCTTGTATTTTTCCATAACATAGGCAATAAAAAGCCTAATGGCACAAACAAAAGAACATTTAAACAAGCATTTACAAAATCAGAAATCATATCGACTAACGGAATGATATTGATTGTAAAATCTAAATTCAAAGATAACACACTTGGAAAACCAACAAGAGATAAAACTGCCACAAGATAAAACGCAAACACAATATATATAAGCGTTTGCTTCAAGCTGCGAAGAGAAATTTTCCCATATAAAGCCAGTAGTGGAACAATAAAGATAGCAGCCGCTACGATGTCAATAAGTGCACTATATATTCTGTGCATACTTAGCCCTCTTTTCTAAATCATAAATGTTTTATAATCTCATTATACATCAACACCGTATCGAAATATAGCGTGATGTTATTAAGATTGTTTAAACTTGTCGGCTGGGAACAGCTTGCAACGCAAGGTGTCCCCAGATGGCAAGTCCACAAAAGGGTAGCTGGCGGCAGCCAGCGCAGGGGAAGCGTAGCGTCCCCTGTTTGATTTGGAGCAGACCATGACTGCGGAAAATCACAGCCCTCCGGCGAGGAGCCTTCGGAGAACGCAATGCACCAACCTCTGGGTGGTGTATAATTGCGCCCTTAGTAAACTAAGGGTTTTCCGGGTTTTCCGGCTTCTCCCGTTTCAGCAGTTTTTTCAATAGTTCCTGCGTGTCCTGCCTGTGAAAAATGAGTTTCAACAACAGCATGACATCATCATCTGTCAGGCGTTCCGGCTCTTGCAGAAAACTTTCCAGCATACCGCCACGAGTACAGAGCCGGTGCGTCCGTTCCTTTCGGGTAAGCTGCTTTAACTGGTGCTGCAATGCCTTTTCATCATTGATGGCTTTCCGCAGTTTCTTTTCGCTTTTTCTCCAGCTCCCGGTTGAGCTTTTCCAGCTTTGAGGTATCAGGCAAGGGCAGCGTCCTCCTTTCCCGGTATCAGCACATAAATCCTGTTTGGTTCTCCCACGCCCTGACGCACCCGCATGATAAGTTCGGCGGTTTCCAGTTCATTCAGAGAACGATTGACCGTCATGGGGCTGCGGGACAAGACTTCGGCAATGGCTGTGACAGGGAAGCAGACAAAAAGGATTCCGTTCTCGTCCTCCTGCCCTTTGGAGAGCATAGCGTCCAGCATCCGGCAGTACATGACCTTTGCGGTGCTGCTGACTGGAAATCCTGTCAACGCTATGGGAAAAGGCATACAAGGCGGCAATGGTGTGTCTATCGTCATAAATTCAAAATTCATTCAGTGTGTTCCTCCTTTTCTTTGCTCGTTTGGATAAATAACGGGGGCAGTCAATCACAACCGCCCGGAAGCTCTGCTTGCACCCATGCTGGCATTTCCGGCATAATTCGTTGTAAGTGACACGCCCCTGATCATTGAGGTAAAAGGAAAGCTCATGCTTCCTCTTTTTGCTCATTCTCGGCATATTGTGTTTCCTCCCGTTTTCGTGTATGGTTTCGGGGCGATTTTCGGCAAAATTACGGTTATAGAGCCGCTTAAAATCTCCCGAAGTATCAGCGATAGGGTAGACTATCCCCCTATCAGATTGTTGTGTTTCGGTATCATTTCGGTGTCAGTTCGCCAGTTCTCCCCGGTGTCGTTCCTCCCCTGAATCTCACAGCGGCGTATCGCTCCCTTTGGTACGCTCGTTTCGGTCAGGGTTCCTCCATATCCCTGCCAAAGTCATGGCACTACATCGCCGGGGAAGCATATCCCACACAGGCTGGTCATTCGATTGGAATAATCCATCGATGAACTACCTGTATCATAGAACATTTTTGTGCCTCATGCGGTATGTCCACAAAGTAGGAATTCGGGGTAAAAATCAGAAATTTCCACGATTGCGGAATTGATATGGTATAATCAATTCAACGGTTATAAATGTCGTTAGAAAGGGGGAGATGCTTCAATGAACGGAGCTACTACAATACAGGAACGGCTAAAAGATTTACGATTAAACAAAGGATTAAAACTGGAAGAACTGGCAGTGCAAACGGGTATTTCAAAATCAGCTCTTGGAAGTTATGAAAAGATGATTTTAAAGAAATCAACCATGGTAATCTTATCCTGCTGGCAGATTTTTATGGGGTGTCCCTTGATTATCTCTTTTGCCGGACAGAGAACCGGGCGGAGATCAACACGCCATTAAGGGAGCTGCATTTGAGTGATGAGATGGTAGCACTTCTGAAAAGCGGTCGGATTAATAACCGTCTGCTCTGCGAACTTGCCACACATAAGGACTTTATCAAGTTTCTTGCGGACATTGAGATTTATGTGGACGGGATTGCCACCATGCAGATTCAAAACCTCAACGCCCTTGTCGATACCGTCCGGCATGAAATCATTGAACGGTATCGCCCCGGCGAAGATGACCCCATTTGAAGGTGCTGCAAGCTGCCCATATCAGTGATGATGAGTATTTCAGTCACATGGTTCTGGATGACCTCAACCTGATTATCCGGGATATTCGGGAAGCCCACAAAAGGACAGCGAGTGCACCTCAGACCACCGTTGCCGATGAACTGAAAGAAAATCTGGAAGCGGTTAAAAATTTCAAGGGCAGTCGGGATGAAAAGCTGGTTGTCCTTTACTGTAAGCAGCTTGGTATCAACTATAAAAATCTGTCAGATGAAGAATTTCGCTGGCTCATTCGTATTCTCAAAGAAATCAAAGAAAATGGGAACGCCTATCAGCCAGAGGAAAAAACGGTAAAGAAAAACCGCTGTTGCATGGTTTGTTGGCTTCCATGTAGCAGCGGTTTGTGCTGTGGTTATTCAGTTGATATTGTATAAAGCGATAAACTGTAAGCTATCAATCGCCACTTAGGCGTGTTCCCAATAACAATGTAAAACAACGGTATCATTATAATCATTGCTACTATGATATGTACATATATGAAACTTTGTGTTCCTGTAACAAGAAACAAACTTGTTATTGTATAATTCCATAACCAATGAAACCCTGTGGGCATCCAAATACTCTTTGTAGTGTAAAACATTTCATTGGCAAATATTCCATATAGAAAAGGAAAAATAAACATTACCAGAACAGAAATATTATCGGTATTAAAAATATGTGGTAGTGTAAAAATAAGTGCAGCTATTACGCAACTCAAATACTTATTTTTACATTTTTGCAGCAACAGCCCAAAAATAATTCCTCTAAAAATAACTTCTTCAATAAAGGACACGAAAAAGTAAAATATGAATTTCCTTTATGATTCATCAACAGTGATAAAAATCAGTGTCTTGAAGAATTATATTTGATTTGACTGATGAATAAACTATAAACAATACAATGATTGGCATTATAGCTCCAACTGCAAAATTCAGAAAATCTATTTTTCTAAAATATAACCCTATGCTTTTTAACATAACGCACCTTTTAACCTCTGATTTGTCATAATCCTGACACCATACTATTATGAATAAATTATCTCATGCAAAACAATTTCTTCTGCCCGATTGTGGATATTATTGCACCGCCGCACCCATTCCATTTGACGGGTACGCTTTAATTCTTCGTTCACGCCCTCGGCAGCTTTCATCTGCTCCATGATGGTATCTAACCGTTCCTGTGCCTGTTCGTTCAGGTCTGCAAGATATGTCCACAATTCTCCGGTCAGTATCAATGTGTTCAATCTGGCTGGGTGGGCTTCCCTTAAATATTCCCGGTGTATCCGTCCATACTTTCCGATGGGGCGGTGTTCTTCCGGCAGCTTCAAATCTGGGATATAGTAATCTCCAACAAGGATATAATCAATTCCGTTTTCCGTTATTCTTGGTTTCAATTCGCTCATGTTCCTTACCTCCTGTGGAAGCAGGCTCGTCTGGTACTAACTCAATCACATCGGTAATCTCACAATTCAGCGTTTCGCAGATACGGGCTAATGTGTCCATGCTGATGTGCTTTCCCTCTTTGCTCATGTTGGCAATCATATTCGTTGTCATACCGGCGGCAAGCCTTAAATCCTCTTTCTCATATCACGCTCTAACAGTGTGTGCCAGAGTGGTTTATAGCTGATGTGCATATTGCTTTCCTGCCTTCCTATCCATACCACCGGGGCGGCTGCCCCCCAGGCAGGAACTTTCTCTTATTATAACACCAATCTTGTGTAATCACAATTTATTCTTGTATCCTGCCGCTGATACCGTCTGGATTGTGCTTTTCCTTTCTTTTTGTTCCCTTTAATTAGCCATAAACTGCTTCATGCCCTGAGACTTTGCTTATGTGTGATAAAGAAGCATTAGAAGTGTAAAAATTTTGCCGTTCCTATCCGACACTTGGCCATTGTGTCGGATAGGTCGGGCGGTTATTCGGGCAAGTCAATCTTGCCGACAAAGCTGTAATAAATCTCAATGTCCTGCCTGCGGGTGCCGTTCTCGTCGTAACTGCACTCATGCACCACAATTTTCTCGATCATTTCCCGCAAGAGAGTGGGGTCAGTTCTTCAAAGGCAAGGTGCTTGCGGACAATGCCCATGAATTTCGGCGTTGACGGTGGCGGCCTGCGACTTGTCCAGTTCAGCCTGCAAAGCTGCGGCTCTCTTTCAGTTCAGCTTGCTCGGCTTCATAATCCGCCGACAGTTCCATGAAACGCTCGTCGCTGATTTTGCCGCTTACATTGTCCTCATACAGCCGCTTGATAATGCGGTTCACTTCGGCAATGCGTGTCTGGGCCTGTTCAAGCTGCTTGGTGGCTGCGGCGGTCTTTCTCTTGCCGCCGATCTCGTTCTGCTGGATGAGCAGCTTTACAAACCGGCTCTCATGCCTGGCGGCGTATTCCGTCACTTGCCGGAGATTGAAAGCACGCCCGCCGTCAAAAGGTCGGTGCGGATAAAGTGTGCCGTACAGTCACGGGTACGCTTCTTGTAGCTGCCGCAGATATAACAGTCCTGCTTGCGGTTCTTGTTCTGATACCGCTGCTGATACAGCACATGGCCGCAGTCGGCGCAGAACAGCATACCAGAGAACAGCCCCACTTCATCATAGCGGTTCGGGCGTTTCGCTGCTTGCGTAACTCCTGCACACGCTCCCATGTTTCCGTGTCGATAATCGGCTCATGGTGATTTGGGAAGATAGCCTGCTTCTCGATGGGGTTCTCAACGCTGTGCTTGACCTTGTAAGAGGGCTTCTCCGTCTTGAAGTTTACCAGACAGCCAGTGTACTCCCGGTTTTCCAGCAGATGGACGACGGTGTTTGTCGCCCACTTGCACTCATAGCCGGGTGGTAGCGTCGGTGCTGCCCGTCCTGCGGTATTCCAGCGTCCCCGGCGTGGGGATTTGCTGCTCCGTAAGCATACGGGCAATCTTGGTCGGGCCGTTTCCCGCAAGGCAAAGCTGGTAAATCTGCCGGACAACCGGGGCGGCTTCCTCGTCAACGATATAGTTCTCGTCCTCGTCCATGAGATAGCCATAGACTGGCTTGCTGGTTACAGGCTTGCCGCTCATGCCTTTTGCTTTCTTTACTGCCTTGATTTTCTTGCTCGTATCTCTCACCAGCCATTCGTTAAATAAGTTCCGCAGAGGGGTAAAATCATTGTCCATGCCGCCGTTTGCGCTGTCCACGTTGTCATTGACAGCGATAAAACGCACGCCCTTTGAGGGAACAGCATTTCCGTGTAAAACCCTACCTGCAAGTAGTTTCGCCCTAACCGGCTCATGTCCTTGACTATGACGGTGCCGACTTTCCCGGCTTCAATGTCTGCAAGCATGGCTTGAAATCCGGGCCGCTGGAAGTTCGCGCCTGAGTAGCCGTCGTCGGTGTACCAGCGCAGATTGGTAAAGCCGTTCTGCTTGGCGTAGGCTTCCAAAATCCGTTTCTGGTTGGAAATGGAATTGCTCTCGCCTTGCAATTCGTCCTCATGGGACAATCTCGGATAAAGGGCGGTAATGAGGTTTTGGGTGGCTTGTCTTAACATAAAATCCTCCGTTTCCGACAGCCAGCCCCACTATTCCGTGGTTTCATTGTACCACGGAACGGGGGGGCTGTACAGCGGCAAAAGCGTTAAATTTGCTTCTTTACAGTCGGTCAAATTGCCTTTTTGCGTAGCAGCGGCTTCCGCTTCCAGTACCCGCGCCATCTTGTCGGCGGCGGTGCTGGTGGTGTCTTTCTTGAAAAAGCCGGACACGACAAGAACGGTATTCCCCATGCGGATTTCCGTCACGCAGTCGGGGCGGCGGGTGGTACGGGGGTCGTGCTGCTTGATATTCTCCATAGGCAATACTCCTTTCATTCAGCCAGCAGTTTCTTCATGGTTTCCATTTTCCGCTTGGCGGTTTCCTGCCGGAAGTTGTCGCCGGTAAAGCGTACCGGGACGCACATGGAAAGCAGGCGGTCATAAATCCGGGAATGGGCCGTGTCTGTCGGCTTTTTCAACTCGTCCAGCGGGCGGTTGGTGGTGGCGATCAGCGGCTTGTTGCTGCGGTATCGGCTGTCAATCACATTGAACACCTGTTCCAGCCCGTATTCCGTCCCGCGTTCCATGCCGAAGTCGTCAAGGATCAGCAGCGGATAACGACAAAGGCGGGAAATATACTCATTCCGGCCTGTAAAGCCGGGAGAGAGGTCGCCCAGGATAACGGCGAAGTTCGTCATATATACGGGGACTTCTTTCTCCATGAGGGCGTTTGCGATACAGCCTGCAAGGTAGCTTTTGCCGGTGCCTACGCCGCCCCAGAACAGGCAGCCGATATTGTCTGTCCGCATATCTTCCCAATGCTCCGCATACCGCCGGGCAATCCCGGTCTGCGGGTTTCTGCCGTTGTCGTTCTCGAATGTCCATTGCTGCATGGCTGAGTCGGCAAAAGCCCTCTGTTTCAGATTTTCCACGGCTTCCACATGGCGGCGGTGTTCCTCGGCGGCCTGCCGCTGCTCACGGGCGGCTCTCTGGCAGTCGCACTCTGCCGGGTGGCGGTCACGGCCAAACAGCTCCTTACCGTCCGGGAGTAGGCTTCGTTCGGCGTATGGCACTTTCCGCAGTAAAGCAGTCCGTCCTCGCCGATATAGTCCTCCATCTCCGGGGCGGCGGTTGTCATGTTCTCCAAAATATCTTTGATTTCACTTGTCATAAGCTTTCTCCCTCCATACAGGTATAGTCGGGGATGCCCTGTTTTACGGCTCCCTTTTGTCATTGGCCGCCCATCTGTGCAAGGCGGCGGCATAATTCTGGTAGGCTTTCCGCTGGCGGCAAGGTAATGGCTCATTTCCTCAATCAGCCGTTCCAGCCTGTCCGGGTATTCTGCCTGTAACTCGTCATATTCGTCCTTTGACAGAAAAATATTCTCATATCGGCCATAAGCTGTGGGCGGCTCCCCACTCGCTCTCATTGTTTGGCTCTCTATTAGGTTGTTTATATTAGTTTGGTTAGGGGACGGTTTTCCGACCATCATAAGGTCGGTTTTCCGACCGTCATAAGTCGCTTTTCCGACTGTATGAGGGGCGGTTTTCCGTCCGTCAGTTGGTCGGAAAACTGTACCACTGGGATAGGCGGCACTTTGACATAAAGCCGGTTCGGTGCGGAGAAGCCCGCCGTTCCCGTTCTAAAAGCCCGGCTGCGTCCAGTTCGTTCAGTGCGCCCTTTATGGTGGTGCAGCCTTTATCCAGCATTTCCGCTATCTCTGCTATGGGGTAGACAATGTATGTCCGTCCCTCGCTGTCCTGCCAGCCGTTCTTCTGCGAAAGGGTGGAGCGGTCTAATAAAAGCGCATACAGCAGCTTGGCGGTCTGTGAAATCTCCATTTTCAGCAGGAAACGGGGTACGGCAGATAGGCGGGCAGCCGCGTGTCTGCCCTGATATAATCAGCGAGAGGATCACCTCCCTCTGTGTTGTGTCGTTTTTGGGCTTTGTCACGCATTAAAACGCCGTTTCCGGGGAAAGGATAAATGTATCACGCACCCTTTGACACCCTCCAAAAAAGCCTTGATTTATGCGGGTTTGAAATGCCCTAAAGCGTGACATTTCTGCCTTTGTTTCCGCTTTCTCTCGGCGGCTTTGATTTTCTTCATGCGCCCGGCGCAGTCGGCAGTATTCCCCGGTTGGATTTGGGGACAAAGGCCGCCCGCAGACCGCGCAGCGTTTCCGCTCCCCGGTACAAGAGGGCTGCGGCCAGCTCCCGTCAAGGGGCAGGACAGCCACACGGAACCAGCGGCACATGAGGGAATAGGAAATGCTCTGGACGCACACGCAAGGCTCCCGTCGTCTAACAGCAGGCAGTTCCCGCATCATAGTTGCAGCACTCATGCACAAGGCGGCGGGCTGCCCGGTACTGGCGGTAGTCCATGTGGGGCAGGTTATCGCTCATGGCTCTGCTCCTTTCTGCGGTGCGGCTCGTCCCGGCGCAAAATCTGGTCGATGTTCCGCTTGACGGTCTGCAACTCCTTGAACCGCTGTTTCTGTTCGTGATAGGTGTTATACAGGCCGTCTTTCTCGGAGATAAGCTGCTCGATCTCGGCCTGCAACGCTTTCCGGGCGGGCAGCTTGGTAATGCCATGCGCCTTGAAATACCGGGCTGCTGCGTCGGCTATGATAAAATCGCTCTCATGGGCCTGCCGGTATGCGGCGCGGGCTTTCTCGGATTTCTGCGCTTTCAGCCCCTCGCGGATGGGCTTGGTCTTGGCATAGGCAAGTACCTGTTGCCGCAACTCCCTTTCCCTTGCAGCTTCGTTTCCAGTGCTTTCAGTTCGCCGCTGGTCTGGCGCATTTCCGCATAGGCGGTATCAACGGCGGCTTCTAACTGCTCCGGGGAAGTAAAGCCGTATTGCTGGTAGACGGACAGCGTTTTGGCGGCCTGTTTCAGATTGTGTATCTTCGCCCATCGTTCATAGCCTTTGCCCTTGCCCTCGGCCATCTTCTGCTCAATGTCCACAAGCCGCTGCACACTGTCCTGTCTGGGGTCGATTTTCCCTGTCTTTTCGCCCTGTAAGCGGCCTTTCCCGGCGTGTAGGTATTCGGGTATGGCTGCGGTCTGTTCGGCGGCTCTGGCGGCTTGGTGCTGCGGGGTGTAGCGAACCGTTACGCCCCTCTGGGCGTTCTGCTCCAAAACGGCAAGGACGGCGGTGCGGTCAAAGTCGCCGCCCAGCTTCCGGGCGGTAATTGGCTTTGTCCTGTCCGGCGTGAGGTAGGAAAGCCGCCCCCGGCTCTCCTTGACGGTCACACCCTCCTGCAGCAACACAGAGAGGAAAACTCGTCAAAGCTGGCGGCGGTGGCAAGGGCTTTCCGTAGGGTCTGCCGCAGCTTCTCCTTGTTCGTTTCAAACTTGGTCTGCCGGGGCGTGATACTATCGGCAATCATGGGGGCGTTCTGCTTGTCCAGCGCGGCCTGTCCCTTTTTCTGCGCCCAATACTCCCGGTCGGTGACGCGGTTCTTGCTGCCGTTCAAGAGGTCGATTTGGTAAAGTCCTTCCCGGTGGCACATCTCCATGACCTCGGACTTGAAGTAGCGCAGGGCAGCGTCGGTACATCGGTGCTTGCAGCCGACTTTCGTATCGGCCGGCCTGTCCATGTAGGGCAGGAACGGCACTTCCTCAATCCGCAGGCTGTTTATGACGATATGCACATGAATGTTGCCGCTGTGGTTATGCCCGTCCGGGTGGGTGCAGACAAGGGCCTGGTGGCCGGGAAAATGCTCTTTACAGAATTGTTCCCCCAACGCCTGCGCCCGGTCTACGGTCAGGCCGTTGTCCGGCCCGTCCCGCGGGTCAAAGCTGATGATGTAGTGGTGGCTTTTCACATCTTCCCGCCGCTGGTTTTTCTGATAGCGGAGATTGGCCCGCATACACGCAACGGCAAAATCCTCCCCGTCGCAGTTCAGCGTGGACAGCCGGTAGTCCTCGCGGGGGATAAGCCTGCCGGTTTCATCAAGGACGGGCTTCATGGTAAACTCGTCATGCTCAAAGAGAAGATATTGCTCGGCGGCTCCGTAGTCGGCGTTCTTAGAACCTAAATGCTTGAGTGTTGCCAACCGCGTCACCTACTTTCTTGAGGACTTCATACTTGGGACGGCAAGGTCGGCGGCCGCTTCCCGCAATTCCTTTGCCATAGCCGGGTAGGGGCTATGCCACTCGTTGAGGTGCGGGCAATCTGGTTGAGGTTGCCGCCAATCCTGCCGTACTCGGCTGTGAGTTTCCGACAGCGGAAAGCAATTCATCATTGACCGACGACACATGGACTACGGGGCGTATGGTAGTGCGCCGGATGGCCTGCCGGAGAAATTCGGACTGACTGATACCATAGGGCGCAAGCCGTTCTGTGAAGTCGGCGTATTCTTCATCGGTCAGCCGGGTTTCACAACATGGCTGCGGTGGGGGTGTTGTATCGCTTCGGCATGGGCTGTAAACCTCCTTTCACTTATCACAAAAATGGGCTGGTCTGTTAGCTATTTTCGGGGCATTTCCTGTCTGCCGGACAGAAATATTTTTGCGGCGTAAGCCGCATAGCAGGGTTTGGGGAAGGCACTCCCCAACAAGTTTCCCGCGAGGGGCAAAACCGCAGAATTGCGGATTTTGGCACCGTGGTAGAAACTTGCTCTAAGTAAGCCGTAGATTTCCCCTTGCACTTACTACTCGTATAGCTGCCGCCTGTTTTGGCCGGATTTCTGCAAAATCTTACGGCGTGGGGCGATTTTACCCGCAGTTCTTTCTTTCCGCTAAAGATACATTTCAAAGGCCGCCAGCTACCCGCTTGCCGGGAATTTTCTCAAATTTTCCTTTGCCTTAGAAATACAGAAAATGCAGATTTGGCTACCGCCGCAGAAAATTTTTTGTTTCCGGCTTCACCTACCTACTACGGATGACTTTGCGATTTTGCCAAACGGATAAAGAAAAAAGCAGCAAATCTTTTTCAGACTTACTGCTTTCGCTGGCCGCCGATGGGCGGTGGATATTCAGTTTTGAAAGTTCAGGTCAGGTTGGCCCGATGATGGATAGCACAATAAATTCCTGTTTTCCCTTTAAGGCATTGTGCATTTTTCTATTTCTCTTGATGATTATTTTTCATAATCAATCAATGTACCTATAACAATTCAATCAACATTCCGATACCTGCACAAATAGAAATAGCAAAAATTTTGCAAAACGCCCATGCCAACACACCTATGCAACCACCGACAATAAATCCTGTTAATAAGCCAATAGTTAAGTATTTATTACTTTTCATATTGCTATATCTCCCTAAAAGTATATTTGTCGTTGGTTCTATTATACTATGACCTGCTTCCTTTAGGAATAGATGAATTGTAAACTGGCTGGAGTGAAACCGCTAATGACAGCCAGTGTTTGTTCTTTGTTTATCGGTCAAAGCGAAATTTGAACAGGGCGGCAATGAGCTGTTGCTTTATATGTTCCTCAACTTCGGCGTTGACTTTCCCGTGTACTTTGGAACAGTAGCGGATATATCCGGCGTAGTGGAGCAGGACAGCGTTCACGGCTTCTGGGTCGCCCTCACGGGCTTTGAGGATTGTTTCATAGGGGAGAAGTCTACTCATACCGGCTCACCCCATTTCTTCGCGTAGCCGCTGCAAGGCAAGCTGGATATGCCGCCCCGCTGTGCTGCGTGACCGGCCAATACACGCGCCGATCACGCGCTGCGGCTGGCGCAGAAAGTAATAGCGCAGGATTTCTTCCCGCGTCTGCTCCGGCAAAACAGAGATCGCGTCGGCAAGGGCGGCGTTGCAGAGCAGGACGGTCTGACCGCAGACGGTAAATGGGTATTCCTCGTCCGGCTCCGACGCGGCAAACTGGACAAACTTCGTTCATCAGATAGTCAAGGGAAACTTGCCGTTCCCATTGCCGTTTAAGCTTCAAAATCTTGTCCAAGGCGGCACAGCGGATAACAGTCTTGCAAAAGGCGTTGTACCTGCGCTGGATATATTCTTGATAGGCTATCTGGTCGGTCATGGAAATTCCCTTTCTGAATAATAGTGCGGGGCGGTGGCACTTCTTGCTGTCGCCCCTTGATTGCCTACCAGCAAAGGCGGGCGGGGCTGTCAACGGCTGCGCATATGCGCCGTTCATCTTGACCGTTGACTGGCTCGGCTGGGTTTGCTATTTACCCGACAAACTTGAATTTATTTTAAGCTATCACGTTTTACCTTCTTAAGCCTTACTATCATTACCATAGGAATTTCTTTGTTGGTTTTAAAACATTCTTCATAAAATCCATCAATGACAAATCCAGCTCTAAAACAAAGGTTAAAATATCTTGTATGGAACGATGATAATAAATCTGCTCTTTCGGTTGCCCTTCAATCGCTATATCATAGTAACTGTGCGGTGTCATATATTTTTCAGTCAACGTGACAAAACAAGGGTGTTGCGTTGCAAAGACAAAATTCCGCTTTCCTGCAACAGTTCATAACCAGCCATAAGAAGTGGTTCAATATCCGTAATATCCATAATTGCCATATTAGAAACTGCTTTCGTAAAGGCTCGATTTCTTTTTAATTCTAATATACTTTTTCTATCGGTCGCATCCGCCACACAAAATTCAATTTGTTTTGCATATTGTGATTGCCGTCTTTAGCCAATTCTATCATTTTTGCTGTAATCAAAAGCGACAACCGAAGCGCCTCTTTGTGCAAGATACGAAGAATAATTTCCATTGCCACACGCAATATCCAAAATGTAATCCGCAGGATTAGGAGATAGAAGTTCCGTTACTTTGGGACGCACTACCTCTCTGTGAAATTCATTAGATTCGTCACCCATTGCATTATCCCAAAATTGTGCGTTCTCCTCCCAGATTTTTTTACTTTCCTCTGTTCCCATGTTCTCTCCCACTCCCCAAATTTGCTTTTTTGCTTCCATTAAATCTTCCTTACTATATTCCATTGTTACCCTCCATAACTTCTGATTGTTGCCGTCTTGACGATTATGTATCTTTACATTACCTTCTGAAACATATGGCGCACCTTGTCCAGGCGGCTGTTTGGACGGCGGGGCTGGATGACCGGCTGACCGACAGCGGCCTGATATCCTTTCAGCTCTGTAAGGCATACGCTCCGCCCGTTGGTGTAAAAGGCCAGATCAGTACGGTATGCCTGTATACAGCGGGCGGGAATCTCGCCAGTAAAGACAACTTCATCCTTTTTTACCTGGGCCGTTTCGATGGTGGCACAGTATTTCGGTGCATCATGATAAGCCCTGGAAAGGTATTCCTGGGGCGCATAGAGGATGAAGGAGAGATAAGGTTCCAGCAGCTGCGTCCCCGATTCCTTCAATGCCTGTTCCAATACAATCGGGGCCAATGAGCGGAAGTCCGCCGGCGTGCTGACCGGACTGTAATAAAGCCCGTATTCAAAGCAAATCTTACAGTCCGTTACGTTCCAGCCGAACAAGCCCTGCTCCAGCCCGTAACGGATACCATCCCTGACAGCGTTTTGAAAACTCTGGTTCAAGTATCCCAGCGAAACCCGGCTCTCGTATTGTACACCGGAGCCAAGCGAGAGTGGTGTAACAGACAGTCCTATGGATGCCCAAAACGGGTTGGGCGGCACCTCGATATGGATGGTGTGGCTGGCTGCTTTGAGCGGCCGCTCCATATAAATGACGGAGGGTTCCTTTACCACTGTTTCAAGCTTGTATTTTCTGCCAGCAAAGCGGAAACAACCTCCAACTGCACCCGGCCCAAAAGAAAGAATGATCTCATGGGTGATGGAATCCACCTCGTAGCGCAAAAGCGGGTCAGTATCCGCAAGTTGCGTAAGAGCGTCCAGCAGCCGTTCTCTTTGCGCTGCCGTTTTCGGCGCAATCGTCGTCCGCAGCATGGGGAGGGGGTCCTCGCGCCACCTTTTACGAGGGAGCCGGGTGTTGTCCCCTAATACGTCGTTTAATCCCACGCTGTCGCTGGGAAGGATGACAATTTCACCCTGATAAGCGGTGTCTGTCCGAACAATTTCCCCTTTGGATGGAATACGCATCTCTGTGATTTTCAGCTTTTCTCTCCCGGCCAGGGCCACCGTATCCCGCAGGCGCAGCGTTCCGCTGTATAGCCGCAGATAGACACGCCGCTGGCCGCAATCTGTATACTCCACCTTGAAAACGTTGCCGCATAGGGCGGCGCTCCCCTGTTCCCCAATCGGATGGAACAGCTCTGTCACCGCATCCATCAACGGTTGAATGCCAAGGCCACTTTTTGGCGCTGCCGTGATAGACCGGGAATAGGGAGGCGTCTTGAACCCGCCGCTGTTCCTCCTGCGCAAGTTCTTCCCGGCTGATTGGTTCTCCTGCGATATATTTTTCCAATAATTCATCGTTATTTTCGATGACCGCATCCCATGCTTCTATGTCGGTATTTTCATCCAGGACTATTTCCGGGGACAGCGACACCGTCTGCTTGATGATAATATCGGCGGAGAGCTTATCCCGAACAGACTGAACCACGCTCTGCAAATCAACGCCAGCCTGGTCGATTTTGTTGATAAAGATAACGGTGGGAATGTTCATTTTCCGCAGGGCATGGAACAGAATACGGGTCTGGGCCTGCACGCCATCTTTAGCGGAGATCACCAAGATAGCCCCATCTAAAACGGCCAAAGAGCGGTACACCTCCGCCAAAAATCCATGTGGCCGGGCGTATCCACAATGTTGACTTTACATCTGTGCCACTGGAAGGAAGTGACTGCCGCTTGAATGGTAATCCCACGCTGCCGCTCCAAAAACATGGTGTCCGTCCTCGTTGTCCCTTTTTCGACGCTCCCCGGTTCTGAAATGGCTCCGCTGGCATATAGCAGGCTCTCCGTCAAGGTCGTCTTTCCAGCGTCTACATGGGCAAGAATGCCAATATTGATTATTTTCATGTGATTGTCCTCCCTTTACTGCCCCGAAGGGCATAAAATCCCCAGCAGTAAAATACTTTTACCACTGGGGATGATAATTTGCGGACATACACATATACAGCATACACCTATTTGTGATTGCTGTTTTTTTGGATATGTCAAAATTGATAAGGCAAAAGTATTCTTAAATTGGGTACAAAAAACCAAGCCCCCACAAAAGGGACTATCATAATCCTTTGTTCCCACTATTTGATTATAGTTTTATTTAAGAATACCTTGCCGCATATTTTTTACTCCTTTTCTGGAATGAAGCTATTATATCACATCAGTTTTAGGAAAACAAGTATCTAAAAGAAATTTTTCTTCCCCTTATATGTAACAATCATACCGGCTTCCTAACGTTCAGAATGGTTTCTACTGTCTGCTGCGGTGTTTGGTTGGAATTGTACAGCCAAAAGCCGATCCGTGGTGTTGTCTGCATTTTACTAAATACAAATTCAATGTATACAGAAAGAAATATATAAGGAGTGTGAGGGATTCCGCCGTAGTCGGCATTGTAGGAAAATCCAAAAGTTTAGATTTTCTCAAAATGCTTATCTTTTGGTCTTTGGTTCGGAATAGTGTAGTGCTGGCGGTCTATCTATTGTTTTCGGTTGCTTGCTTCTTTACCGTACATGAGCATTTGCGGAGGGATTATCGCCGCCGTAGCCTTCCATGAGGTTGACAGCACCCCACACGCCCAGACCGGCACCCAGTGCCACGACCAGAGTCTTCAGAACGTCCACTGCACTATTGAAAAATTCCATATTTCGTCTCCTTTGTTTGGCAAAAAGTGACCCTGCGCAGACCCGAAACCTACTTGTGAACTGCCGTAAACTGCGGCAAGGGTTGATTTGCTTGTGCGCCTTTTGGGTCAGGATAAAAATAACCGCTCGTCTTTGTCAGGCGGGCGGGAGTGAATCAACATCCACGAGGACGAACTGATCGTCCGGGCGGATTTTTCTTTATGGCTCAGATATTTTTCAATATCCAGAGCATTTTGGGGTCAGCATCCGATGTCATTTTATAGTTCGGATGCTGGGTCAGATCGTATTTGTCTGAAAGAAACGGTCTGACACCACGCAACTGCAGGATGCACTTGCCGCCGTCCAGCACTGCAAGCTCATCCCGGCTCATAAGTTCATGACCGAGTTTTTGATAGTTGGTGCCATAGCTTGGGCTATTGCCGCGGGTATCGGAATTGTTGTAGCTGTCGATGGTTTCCTTGCCGAGTGCTTCGGCAAGATATTTCAGGGTAGTAGGCTCGCTGCCACCCAGAAATATCTGGCTGTCCATGTTGCCCACGATGGTATCCGCATTATCCTTGTAGATGGCTTTCAACTGGCTGCGGGTCTGCAAAACCAGACACGCCGAGATCTCACGGCTGCGGATGGTTGCCACCAGTTTTTCCAGCTGCGGAATCTGGCCAATGTTGGCACACTCGTCGATCAGGCAGCGCACATGGACAGGCAGCTTTCCGCCGTACACATCATCTGCCTTATCACAGAGCAAATTGAAAAGCTGGGAGTAGATCATGCTGATAAGGAAATTGAACGTGCTGTCCGTATCCGACATGATAAGGAACAAGGCTGTTTTCGGTAGCCCAGCTTATCCAGCTCAAGCTCATCGTACATGGTCGCATCCCGGATTTCTTGGATGTCAAAGGGCGAAAGGCGGGCACCGCAGGAAATCAGGATGGATTTTGCGGTCTTGCCGGCAGCCAATTTATAGAGCTTGTACTGCCGCCCTGCAAAGCTGTTTGGCTTCTTTTTTGCCAAATCTTCAAAGAGCAAATCAACCGGATTCTGATAATCCTCGTCCTCCTCGGACACCTGCATGGTGTTGAGCATTTCCAGCAGCGTAGCAAAATTCTGTTCCTCAGCCGGGGCTTCGTAGTGCAGATAGGCAATCAGCGAGGTCAGCAAAGCCGTTCCGCCTTGTCCCAGAACGGATCGCCGCCCTGACCTTCACCTTTGGTGTTGGTCATAAGGGTCGTGACCAGCTTCAAAATATCCTTTTCCTCGTGGATATATGCGAACGGATTGTAGCGCATGGACTTGTGAAAATTTATGGTGTTCATCGTCCTGATTTTATATCCGTTCTTCAGCAAGGCAAGGCCGCATTCTTGAATGAGACCGCCTTTTGGGTCAGTCACCACGAATGAAACTGGATGGCTTTTAGACGTACATTGAAGCAAGTTCGGCTTGATAAAGTACCTTGTTTTACCGCTGCCAGAGCCGCCGACCACCAGCACGTTTTGTTTCGTGCATTTTGGGGTCAGGTGGACGGTTGCTCATCATTAGGCGTTCCGTTTTGTTCAGTATGATGTTATCCTCAAATTTCGGAGCCATAAATGGTGCAATATCTGCCGGTGTGCCCCATCGGGCGGAGCCATACTCCATGCCGTGTCGGTACTTTTTGGCGTTTTGCTTTTCAGATAGACGGCCAGCCTCAGTCCAGCACCGCAGCAGATGCCCACCAGAATATCCAGTGGATGCAGACTAGGAAGCGGGTTCGCAAATGCAGCTGGGAGCGTACCCATCAGGGACACGATTTTGTCGCCCAGCTCCTTACCCTCGGCCAGCCGCCATGCCTCGCCAAGATTGGTCGCAGCCAGCCCAATCACCAGATAGGGCAGGTACAGGGCCAGCAGCTTGGTGAACTTTTTCTTGTTCATAAGCCACGTTCCTCCTCTTTGTGCCGTACTTTGTCGGGGAGGTTGGCAATGACCTGTGCCAGATCGTGCAGCTTGGCCAGCACAGAGGGACGCTCGGCCTTGTTCAATACTGCTGCCGAATACTCCTTGAACGCAGCGTTCAGAGCGTCTGCATCCTGTGCCTTGAAGAAAATCAGAAACCGAGGTGGTGTGCAGGACAGGTCTTTTGGATTGCATAGTCGATGTGATATCGCTTAGCGCAGCGGTCAAAATCCTTGATGCCAGTCTTTTCGATTTCCAGATTGGTCACACCCCGGTTCTGCCGTATGAGCCGATTCATGGACTGCTTGCCCTGCGATGCACTCTTGTCGTACTGGCGCAGAAAGAACTGCGCCCCTTTCAGCAGAGTGCGGGCAGACAGTTTTACAGTCGAAATGGCAAAATTGACTGCTTTGTGCTCGATTTCTTCCTGCATTTCCATCACCTCCAGTGCAGAAAGTCGTGTTTAGCGGTCAAATCCGGCATCCTTCGGCGGGGTGGTTTTGCTTTCTTCCGGGCAGACTGCTTCATCGGGCACACGAACAACCATCATCCGATGCCCCAGCCGGATAAAATCTTCCGGCTGATGAAAATGCTCCTCGTACTTCTGTGCCAGCTCCGGGGAAAGTGATGCAAAATCTTCCTCACCCAGACCGACCACCAGAAAGGTTCCGGCGACCACATCATAGGCTTCGCCGCTTTCATCCCGCAAGGCACGGTTCAGCGGCAGACCCATCAGCTTACCCTCATCGTTGTAGACGATGGCTACCGGGTCACTGAACGGATAGCTGGCACCGATGTTGCCGCCGACTGCCTGCTGCAAAGATTTCAGGTCAGGGTCGATCTCGACCTGCTGCGGATACTGCCCCGGTGCAATTTTCAGCACCGACAAGGTGTTCTCGTTCTGTTCCATTATCGTCCTCCTCGAATTTGATAGAGATCTCCTGCCCGGCATGGGCGGCGTTCAACAGAGCTGCCACAAAGAAGCCGAAAAGCGCCGGCTTCAAAAATGCGAAACCGATAAAAAAGTTCAGCATGGCACACCTCAGTCGATACAGATGCAGGGCAGCTTCTGGCCGTCAGCCATCAGGGTGACGCTATGGCGCATCAGATACTTCTGAAAGAGGTAGACCTGATCGATCGTCAGCGAGATGAACTCGCCATCCATATTGGTGCGCACCAGAATGACAGGACCGGTCAGATAGTGCTTGCCAGCCAGTTTCAGCACCTGCGCCGGGTTGTAGCTGAGCAGCAGCGAGCTGTCGGGGATGTTCAGGTACGCATCATCCTCGTCAAAGCAGGGCAGAATGTCGGGAGCCTCGTCCAGCGTGATGACTGTCAGTTCCATATCCGGGGCGATGGCAGCAAAATAGATCTCGCCACTGCTCCTGCTTTCCGACAGTGCCGCACGGATATGCATATCAATGGTGATTTCCTCGGAACGAATAATGGGATTGGAATCATTCTTCATAGGCATTTTCTCCTTTTGCTAAAGAAAAGACCCAACCGGGTCTTTTCAAATTCATATCCTGTCAGCGTTCTTCACTGCGCTGACGCTTTTTCTGCCACTGTTCCAGCAGCTTGATGATGGTATCTTCCATCTGTTTGGGCGTGTAGCTGCGCGGAAAATACTTTTTCAGGGTGTCATTCTTGATGGTCACAGTGTCAAGCTCGCTCTTTTCTCCTCGCCCATAATGGCAACGACCGTCTCCGTTGTAAAAGTTCCATCCTGAGCCAGCTTCTTGATACGCTTTGCTTGTGAGACAGAAGGAAAGTTCTGGGTATCATCCATTGCCCGGATCACTTCCTGCTGTTGTTCAGGAGAAAGATAGGAAAGCTCCACGGCAGGGTTGAAGGACACCGTTTTGTTATCTACCATGTCCAACAGTTCGGGAATGAGGTTGGTCAGACGGATAAAACGTCGAACAGTATCGCCACTAATGCCTTGACCTTTTGCGACTTCATCATCACTTCTGAACTTCGACGCAACTTGCGGCGAAGTCAAATCCGACCTTGCACCTTGATTTTTATGGCATCCAACTTCATTTTGTAGGCAAAGGCGCGTTCGCTGGGCAGAATGTGCTCGCGCTGCAAGTTGCTGTCCACCATGAGGATCACTGCTGCATCGTCCGACATCTCCCGGACAATGACCGGCAACGTTTCCAGCCCGGCCAGTTCCGCAGCGTGTTGGCGGCGGTGCCCGGAGATAATTTCATAGCCGCCCTTCGGTCTGGGGCGGGCAATCAACGGCGAAAGCACACCGTACTGCTTGACACTTTCCACGGTATCGCTCATAGAATCATCGTCCAGAACCTTGAAGGGATGGTTCTTGAATGGAAACAGCTCTCCAATCGGAATCTGCTGCACCTGCTCGCGCTGTTCTTCCTGCCGGGATTCTTCGGTGGAAAAATATCATCGTAGCTGCTCAGACTGGCGTTTACGCTGCTTTTCGGCATCGGCCAGCACCTCCTTCGTCAGAGATTTATAGGCTTCTGCCACTTTGCCTTTCGGGTCATGGACAAAGATGCTCTTACCCGCCGCGCTGATTTCCGCTGCACGGACGGAGTGGGGAATCGTCTGACCGAACACTTTGATGTGCTTTCCGTATGCCTGCCGGATCAGCGAGTCGATTTGTCGGCCATAGTTGGTGCGGTTATCTGTCATCGTCAGCAGGATGCCTTCGATTTTCAGCTTCGGGTTGATCTGCCGATGCACCTTGTTGATGGTCTGCAAAAGCTGTTCCAGACCTTTTGCGGAAAGATACTGTGCCTGCACAGGAATCAGGGCAGTGTCTGCCGCTGCAAGTGCATTGATGGTCAGCATCCCAAGGGAGGGAGTGCAGTCCAGCAGAATATAGTCATAATCCCGCTTTGCACTTTCCAGCACCTGCTTCAGCATCTTTTCACGGCTCATGGCATTGACGAGGGCGACCTCCATCCCGGCCAACTCGATATTAGCAGGAATCAGGTCTACACCCTCTGCATGGTGCAGCACACCTTCACCGGGTGGAATACACTGATCGTTCATAGCTTTCTGCATCAGGGAAGAAAGGGTAACGGGCAGTTCGTCCGGCTTCTGCCAGCCCATACTGATGGTGAGCGAACCCTGTGGGTCAGCATCTACCAGTAAAACTTTCTTGCCTTCGGCAGCAAGGCCAACACCCAGATTTTCGCAGGTTGTTGTTTTCCGGTACCGCCTTTCTGGTTGACAACGGCAATCGTGGTTGCTTTCTTAGAAATTTCTATCACCCCGTTTCGCTAAATCGTGGTTGGTCTGATTCTGATAGTAAAGCTGCATGGTGGTCGGTGCGTTATACAGAGAAGCGAGCAGGTATTGTTTCATGTTCCTGATTGGGCTGCTGTTCTCTGCAAGGCACTTCAACACAAATTTGATGTGGTCGGCGTTCAGCTTCATAAACCGGCTGCGCACTACCTCGGCAGGGCGGTCATCCCCGGCGATCCGCAGCATCTTTCGCTTGGTCGCACAGGTGTCCACCAGCAAATCAACGATCTGGTAGATGATGTCCTCGTCATCCGGGCAAAGCCGGAGAAGAAGCTCGACCTCCAGGACTGAGAAAAATATTCTTCCAGTTGTTCGCGCTGGCCCATCCCGTCTGTTTCTTCCGAATTGAAGGGATAAGTCTCATTCATCTCAGTATTATTCTTATCAGTCTTATTACATCGTGGTTTTGCAGGGTCTTGACTTGTGCTCTTGAAGCCTCCAGATTCGTGATTTTCACGATTCTGGAATCGTGCTGAAGAATCTGCCGAAAAGTTTTTCACATACACCAAACTTGGCCTTCCTAAACCTCTGCGTTTTCGTTCAATCAAACCAAATTCTTCAAGCTCCCGTAGCAACTTCGTCGCTTTGTTGTCTGCGCAACACAATGACCTCTTGACATCCTCAATCGTGAAGATGATGAACACCCGACCTTGCTCGTCCAGCCAGCCATTCTTGGCCGACAGGCTCATGCGATCGAGCAGGATGCCGTAGAGTGTTTTGGCATCCGTGGACAGGCTCTGGAACCGCTGCTCCTGAAAAAGAGCCTTTGGAATGCGGTAGAAGGAGAAAAGCTCTCCAGTCTGTCCGTAGAAGTAGTCAAGGGTCATGCGGTTGGTTCACAGATAAAAACAGCGATAATATATCGGCATAGTTGAGAAAACCTCCTTGTCAATACTTTTGGGAAAATAAAAGCGCAACTGTGATGTGTGAAATCAAACTTGCACTAAAAGCTGTCAGAAAACAACTTTTCTCGTAAATGACCTTCTCTCTGAGCAAAACCCATTGACACACTTGAAAATTGGGTGGTAAAATTGCCTTGTAGGCGGAGCATGATTCCTGGAAGCAGGATTCAACTGTGAACCTTTTTGGTGGATAGAACGTATCAACGCGATATTAAGCCTGTCCCCGCACTTTCGTGTGGGGTGTGTTTCGATACCGTTCGGGAGAGCGCTTGCATGGCATGCAAGAGGTCAGCGGTTCGATCCCGCTATTCTCCACCAAAAAAGCACTGTACTTCGCATGAAGTACGGTGCTTTTCTTTTCGAGGCCAAATTTTGGGGATGCATTGAGTTGCCTGCATGTCTTTTGGGCTTTGCGGAAAACCGGGATGTTCCCTCAGATAAGCTGGTCTGCCTCATAACAAAGAGACCGCTGTACAGCAAGCTGCTGCACAGCGGTCTCTTCTTCTTTTTTAGCTCCGCGGGATGGCCATTCGTCGCTCTGCTTTCTTTACGAGCCATGCTCCCGTCCATCCACAGGCAGCTACCAAAATGACACCACCCAGAATATCCGTCGGGTAATGGACACAGAGGTACATCCGCGAGAATGCGATGAGAACGCCTACCGGCAGAGCCGCCATCGCCCACTGCTTTTTCCCCAGCCAGAGGGCTGTCACCGAGGCGAAGGACGCCGCCGTATGGCCCGAAGGAAGGAGAAATCGTCCGGGTGCGGGATAAGCAGCTGTACCTCCGTGAGGATGTCGCATGGACGGACGCGGGCCACCAGCGGCTTGAGAAGAAGATTGCAGAGGACAGCGTCGATGAGGAGCGCCGCAGCCAGCACGCAGCCGACCCGCCGCGTTTTGCGGAACACCAGCAGCAGCGCTGTCAGCGTCACCCAGAGAATACCGGAGTCTCCCAGACGGGTAATAAAGCCCATGCTTCCATCCAGCATGGGGCTGTGCAGGATTGCAGGGCGGTCAGGAAGGTGAGTTCGGCGTTCATAAGGCTCCCTCTTTCTCGTTTCGTTGTGTACAGGATACCAGAAGTTTATGAACAGAAAAGCACAAAGTCTTAAACAGTAGTTAAAACAGTCAGCCCCGCCGCTGAATTTTGCAGCATTTCAGTTCCCGGCGTTCCTGATGGACAAGGGAAAAATTAAAAAGAAAAGCAGCCCGAAATTTTCATCTCAGACTGCTTTCACTATGCCGGTGGTGGGGTCGAACCCACACGTGTTATTAGCACAAGGGATTTTGAGTTTTATCCGCATCTTCCATCTGGTGTCATCCAGTGATATCTAGTGATATCTGGTTCCCACTGTGCAAAGGCAGAATTCACGCCTCAACGAGCAATAATTTGGAATATCCACGATTTTTCGATGCGTTTTCCCCCTACTCTGTTTTTTCGGTTTGGACCGCCCAAATGGAAATGGAGGGATGTTCAGGAGGGATGCAGGGCAAAACGCTCCTCTGCTTAGGCACAAAACGAAAGGAAAGTCAAGGATAATGAATCAAAATCAAGCAAAAGAGTATTATAAAAAATTATTTGTGAACTATCCTGATGTGCTGTCTGTCGAAGAAGCAACAACTTTACTCGGTTTCAAAAGCCAGACTGCCATCATCAGAAGAATCCATCAACATAGAATTCGCTGCCTGAAAGTCGGACGATCTTTCATGATTCCGAAAGAATATCTCATCGACTATCTTTTGGATAGCTAAATTATACAGCCATTATATTACATAGCGCACCACTTTTCAATAAGAAAAGAGTGCGCTTTTTATTTTCAAATGAAAGGCGGTCGATTTTTTGAACACAAGCAGGAGCAAAATGTTGAAAAAGCCACATGACTCTTGACTACTTCTACGGACAAGCCGGAGAGCTGTTCTCCTTCTACCGCATTCCAAAGGCTCTGTTTCAGGAGCCACGGTTCCAGAGCCTGTCAACCGATGCCAAGACCCTATACGGTATCCTGCTTGACCGCATGAGCCTGTCCGTGAAAAACGGCTGGCTGGACGAGCAGAACCGGGTGTTCATTATCTTCTCGATAGAGGATGTCAAGAGGGCGTTGTGTTGCGCAGACAACAAAGCGACCAAGCTGCTCCGGGAACTCGAAAAGTTTGGTCTGATTGAACGAAAACGCAGAGGTCTGGGAAAGCCAAGTTTGGTATATGTGAAGAACTTTTCGGCAGAATCGTCAAAATCAATATTCCAGAATCGTGATTTTCACGATTCTGGAGACTTCAAAACGCAAGTCAAGCCCCTTCAAAATCACGATGTAATAAGACTAAAGAGAATGATACTGAAATGAGTGAGACTGATCCATTCTATTCTGAAGAAGCGGATGGGATGAGCAAACGCACCCAACTGGAAGAATATTTTTCTCAGTCTTTGGAGATAGACCTTCTGCTCCGGCTCTGCCCGGATGATGAGGACACCATCTATCAGATCGTAGATTTGTTGGTGGACACCTGCGCGACCAACCGCAAGCTGCTGCGCATTGCCGGGGACGATAAGCCCGCCGAGGTGGTACGCAGCCGGTTTATGAAGCTGAACGCCGACCATATCCGCTTTGTGCTGAAGTGCCTTGCAGAGAACAGCAGCCCCATCCGAAACATGAAACAATATCTGCTCGCTTCTCTGTATAACGCACCGACTATAATGCAGCTTTCCTACCAGAACCAAACCAACCACGACTTAGCGATGCGGAGGTGATAAAAATTTCAAAGAAAGCAACCACGGTAGCCATCGTCAACCAGAAAGGCGGCACTGGCAAGACCACCACCTGTGAAAATCTTGGCATTGGGCTGGCGATGGAAGGTAAGAAAGTCCTGCTGGTGGATGCTGACCCGCAGGGTCGCTAACCATTAGCATGGGCTGGCAGCAGCCGATGAATTGCCCACCACCCTTTCCACCCTGATGCAGAAAGCCATAAACGACCAGAGCATTCCGCCCGGTGAAGGCATCCTGCACCATGCAGAGGGCGTTGACCTGATTCCGGCAAACATTGAACTGGCAGGGCTGGAAGTTTCCCTTGTCAACTGCATGAACCGGGAAAAGATGCTGAAACAGGTGCTGGACAGTGCAAAGCACGACTATGATTTCATTCTGCTGGATTGCACCCCTTCCCTTGGGATGCTGACCGTCAATGCACTGGCAGCGGCGGACACCACCCTGATTCCGGTGCAGGCGCAGTACCTGTCTGCGAAAGGCTTGGAACAGCTTTTGCAGACCGTGCAGAAGGTCCGACGGCAGATCAACCCGAAACTGAAAATCGAGGGCATCCTGCTGACTATGACAGATAGCCGCACCAACTATGGGCAGCAGATCGACAACCTGATTCGGGGTGCTTACGGCAGCAAGATCAAGGTGTTCGACCAGACCATTCCCCGGTCTGTCCGTGCTGCGGAAATCAGTGCAGTGGGCAAAAGCATTTTCCAGCACGACCCCAAGGGCAAGGTGGCAGAAGCCTACCAATCTCTGACGAAGGAGGTGATGGCGAATGCCGAAAGGCAGCTTAAACGTGTCGCTGAAAGGGGCAGATGACATCTTCTCCACCGAGGAGTCCCGGCAGGAGCAGCAGCGGGAACAGGTGCAGCAGATTCCCATCGGAGAGCTGTTCCCTTTCAAAACCACCCTTTAAGGTCTTGGATGATGAGTCCATGCAGCGCACGGTGGAAAGCGTGGAGCAGTACGGCGTGCTTTCTCCGCTGATCGCACGTCCACGCCCGGAAGGTGGCTCTGAGATCATCTCCGGGCACCGACGTCAGCACGCTGCCCAGCTTGCCGGGCTGGATGCCCTTCCGGTCATTGTCCGTCAGATGGATGATGATGCCGCCGTTTTGCTCATGGTGGACAGCAATCTCCAACGTGAGAACATTCTGCCCAGTGAAAGGGCCTTCGCTTACAAAATGAAGCTGGAAGCTCTAAAAATCAAGGTGCTAGGTCAGATTTAACTTCCGCCCAAGTTGGGCGGAAGTTGGAAGCTGCCGATATTGTTGGTCAGGAAGCTGGCGACAGTAGAAATCAGGTACGGCGCTTTATCCGTCTGACCAACCTCATCCCGGAACTGCTGGACATGGTAGACGAAAAGAAGATCTCCTTCAATCCCGCTGTGGAACTGTCCTATCTGGACGAAAGCCAACAGCGGGCTTTTTGAAGCCATGGATGGTACCCAAAATGCCCCATCTGTATCGCAGGCTCAGCAACTAAAGAAGATGGCGCAGTGTGGTGAGTTCATCTATGAAAAGGCGTTTGATATTTTGGGGCAGGAAAGAAGAGTGAGCAGGACACCGTAACTATCAAAAACGACATCCTGCGAAAATACTTTCCACGCAGCTATACGCCTCGGCAAATGGAAGAAAAAATCATTCAGCTTTTGGATGCGTGGCAGAAAAAGCAGCAGCGCCACAACGAACGCTGATTCGTAACGTAAGACCCGATGGGGTCTTTTTGTTTGCAAAATTTGGAGGTAACGCCTATGAATAACACGATTCCTTTTCACTCCGCTCCCCATGCACCGCAGATCACGGTGGATGTGAACATCCTGTCCATGCCGAAACAGGCGGCATCCTGCCTGACCGAAATGGTAAGCGAGAATGTCTACCTTGCCGCCATCGGCCCGGACATGGAACTGACCATTATCGTGGAGGAGGATGCCCTTCCATTCTGCCTTGTTTTGACGAGGACGATGCCCTGATTTCCGTGAAGGGTGCGCCGCTGTTTATCAGCTACAATCCGGCGCAGGTCCTCAAGTTGGCAGGCAAGCGGTACCTGACCGGCCCGGTCATCTTCTACCGCACCGATGGGCACAGTACCATCGTGTCCCTGACGGTGGAGGATATTTACCGCTTTCAGACCTATCTGGAAAGCCACAGCACCACCCTGATGGCAGATGGGCAGAAGCTGACCTGCATCTGCATCGACTGAGGTGTGCTATGCTGAACTTTTATCGGATTCGCATTTTTGAAGCCGGTGCGATTTTCGGATTCTTCGTGGCGGCTCTGATGCAGGCGGCACGGAGCGGTGAGATCGGACTGAACGGAGAGGAGGATTCGCATGGCTGAAAACACCCTGTCCGTGCTGAAAATTGCGCCGGGACAGTATCCGCAGCAGGTCGAGATTGACAATAACCTGAAAGCCTTGCAGGAGGCGGTGGGCGGCACGATTGCTGCTGTTTACCCCTTGCAGATCCGGTGGCTATCATCTGCAATGACGATGGCAAGCTCATGGGTCTGCCCCTGAATCGTGCCCTGCGGGATGAAAACGGACAGATGTATGATGCCGTTGCCGGAGACTTTCTGGTGGTAGGTCTTGGCGAGGAGGATTTTGCATCCCTGACCCGGAACTGGCGCAGAAGTACGAGCAGCTTTTCCATCAGCCGGAAGCCTTTCTGAAACTGGGCAATCGTCTGCTGGTGCTGCCGGTGCCCGATGAACCCCTGCAGAAAAGCCCCGCACCAAGCCCCGGCAGAGCATGACCGCTAAAATCACCCTGCTGCACGGGAGGTGATGGCAGTGCAGGAAGAAATCGAACAGAAGTCATTCAACATTATGATCTCCACCACAAAGCTGTCTGCGGACCGTCCTCCGGGCGGTAAAGGCGGCATTTCGGCTGTACCAGTCCAAAACATCCCAAGGCAAGCAAAGTGTCCGCACCCTTCTGCAGCAGAACCGGGGCGTGTCCAGCGTGGAGATCAGCAAGACCGGCATCCGTGGTCTGGAACGCTATGCCAAAAGTACGGCATCGACTACGCCATCCGCAAGGACACCTCCGAGGTGCCGCCCCGGTATCTGGTCTTTTCAAAGCCCCGGACGCAGAAGCCTTCAACTCGGCGTTCAAAGAGTATTCGGCATCCCTGCTGAACAAGGACAAACGCCCTCGGTATTGGCAAAACTGCATGAACTGGTGCAGGCCGCCGCCGCACTCCCCGGCAAAGTCCGGCACAAGGAACAGGAGCGAGGACTGTGACCACGAAAAAGCTGACAAAGCTGCTGGCGCTGTGTCTGCCCTATATTTTGCTGGGGCTGGTGGCAACCAACTTTGGCGAAGCGTGGCGGCTTGCCGAGGGCAAGGAGCTGGGCGATAAGATCATGTCCATGATGGGTACTGTTCCGTTGGCATTTGCGAATCCTCTGCCCTGCCTGCATCCGCTTGATATTCTGGTGGGTTTGTGCTGCGGTGCAGGGTTACGGCTGGCGGTCTATTTCCGTGGCAAAAACGCCAAGAAATACCGCCACGGCATGGAGTACGGCTCTGCCCGGTGGAGTGCATAATTTTAAGTGTAAATGACATATACATGGACGCACAGGAGGTTATGCACATGACTGATTATAGCAAAATTACAGCCCTTTACTCCCGCCTTCCGTGGGCGATGAGGACAGGGACGGCGGCGAGAGCAACAGCATACAGAACCAAAAATATTTTTGGAGAACTATGCCAGAGGGCAGCACCTAACCAATATCCGGCACTACATCGACGATGACGAAAGCGGCAGATTTTTTGACCGTTCCGCCTACTCCCGCATGATGGACGATGTGGAAAACGGGAAAATCGGTGTCTGCATTATGAAAGACCTCACCCGCTGGGGCGACTATCTCCAAGTCGGCAACGCGATGGAGATATTCAGACGGAACAATGTGCGCTTTATCGCGGTCAACAACGGCATTGACAGCGAGAAGCCCGACACATTGAGTTTGCGCCCTTTATCAATATCATGTCTGAGTGGTATGCAAAGGACATCAGCAAGAAAGTAAAACGGGCATTAAAACCAAGGGCATGAGTGGAAAGCCGATTGTCACCGAAGCCCCTTACGGTTATGTCAAAGACCCGGACAACAAGGATTTTTGGATAATCGACGAGGAAGCCGCCGCGGTTGTCCGTTTGATTTTCCGTCTGTTTATCGGGGGAAGAACCGCAACCAAATCGCCGTGCATCTGAAAAACGAGCAAATCCCTACCCCACTTTCTATATGAAAGACCGAGGGCGGGGAACCTGTAAAAATAAGACGCTCAACGAGGATAACCGCTGCAAGTGGAACAAAGCCACCTTGACCAATATCCTCACACGGCAGGAGTATTGCGGCGATGTAGTCAACTTCAAGACTACAAAGCATTTCCGGGATAAACATAACCACTATGTAGACCGGAGCCAGTGGCACATCACAGAAAATGTGCATGAGCCGATTATCAGCCGCAGCGATTTTGAAACCGTACAGCGGATTTTGGAAAACGCACCCGTCAAACGCCCAACGGGGACGGGGAAATCCACCCTCTGTCCGGCTTACTTTTCTGTAAGGACTGCGGCGCAAAAATGCACATTCGTATTGATTACCGGAACGGCGGCAAGCGGCATGTTGCCTATTGCAGCGAGTACCACAAGGGGAAAGCCAAGAACCCCAAATGCCATTCCCCGCACATCATGGACGCGGACTTGCTCATGCAGACCATCGCGGAAGTGCTGAAGAAAATCGAGGACTATTCTATCAGCAATCGGGCGGAGTTTGAAGCCTTAGTGAAAAAGAACCTTGCCATGCAGCAGACCGACCAGACAAAAAGCAGCAGAAGCGTATTCCGCAAATCACGACGCGCCTTGAACAGATTGACAAGGTGCTGAATAAGCTCTACGAGGACAACGCCCTCGGCACGATTCCGCAAGACCGCTATGAGCAGATGTCGCAGAAGTATTCAGAAGAATACTACGCGCTGAAAGCGGAGCTTGCCACGCTCAAGAGCAGCTATCCGCTTATGAGAACGCGGGAGGACGGGCGCAGAGTTTTTGAAGCTGACGGAACGCCATGCCGCCTTTACCGAACTTACCCCCGCCATTCTCAACGAGTTTATCAGCCGGATTGAAGTGCATGAGCGCGACCAGAAAAGGGCGAGATACGCAATCCAGCACATCAGCATATATTTCAATTATATCGGCAAGTTTGAGAACGAAGTGACACAGCTTGCAGAGCCGACCGAGCAGGAAATCCGGCAAATGCGGGAGGAAATCGAAGAAGCCAAAAAGGAAAAGAGCCGCGCATACCACCGGCAGTATTCAAGGGAGTACCGGGCGCGAAACCTTGAAAAGCAGCGGGAGTATGACCGCATGAAAGCGCGGGAATACCGGGCAAGAAGAAAGGCACAGGCAGCCGCCGCACAGCCCGCACAGTAAAACAGAATAACCGTCAACCAAGAGGGATTTTCCGAACTACGGGAAATCCCTCTTTTGCACCCGGAGAAAGGAGCCGCCTATGGCAGAACAGACCCCCGACAGTATCATCACGACCCAGAGGAACGGGCAGACCATTGTTGCGGAGTTGTTTTTCAATCACAGCAGCACAGAAACATTCCGCGACAAGCTGCTCAAACTGGTGCTTGCCGACAGTACGCATTTATCCGCGTCTGACGGTCAAGAGCCGGGAAAAACACCCGAAAAATGCCCCTACTGCGTAACAGGGGCACAGAAAGGAGAGTTTATGAGAACAGGGCTTACGAAGCAGGAAAAGACCACCGATATTTGGTTTGACGAGAAAGACCCGCTAATCCATATCCGCACCCACAACACCGCCTTAAAGAAGCGGCTGCTTGCATACAGCCGCCGTTATCCGGCGAATTGCCAGCAGACGGACACAGACCCGGAAACGGGCTGCATGGAGTTTGATATTGAGGAAGGGCGTTTCTCTTTCCGTCTGACTGCCCCATACAGCGAGGAACGACGGGAAGCAACGCGGCGATATGCCAGAGAAAACAGCACTACAAACTTGTTGAAATAATGTGGATTTGTTCATATTCTTGTGCTATACTTTTCTCAAAGGCACAGAATGGCAGATATAAATTCGTGGGAGAAAAAATATGAAGAAGCATAGAAAATGTAAAAAGATAATAGCTTTTGTAACAGTGTTGTTTATAGCATTTGTTGCAGTAATTGGGCTACACAAAACAGGGATTTATCGTTTTGATTTCTTAAAGGACATCTATAAAAAATTGATTTTCAACTAAGTACGAACGAGCTTAACATTCCGCAGGACGCTCTTTCATTTTCTGTTTATGATATTGAGCAAGAAGAATATTTATTTTACGAGGGTGATAGCCAGTTGCCCACTGTCGCAAGTTTGGCAAAACTATTTGCCATTGATTATGCTTTGGGAAAAGTAGATTTGGAAGATATTGTTGAAGTAAATCAAGAGGTATTAGAACTTGTTCCGGCGGGTTCATCTTTAGCAAATCTGTATGCTGGGGAATACACAGTTAAACAAATCATGGAGGCTATGCTTGTTCCTTCCGGAAATGACGCAGCCTATGCGTTGGCATATCATATCGCTAAAAACGAATTAGGCGAAGGTTATACAGCAACGGAATATATAGATTATTTCATGACAGAACTTAGTGAGTATTTAATCGAAGCAGGCTATTCCAAAACAAATTTATATAATGACCCAAGTGGCGCGTCTATGCAAGCTGACTCTCATTTAGATGATATTAACCGCGTAGCGTTGAAGCTCCTTAACTACGATTTTGTTAAAGAATGTATTGGAAAAAGCGAATTTTCAATTCAAACTCCGCAAGGTGAATTTACATGGAAAATACAAATTAATTTTTAGATGAAAATTCACCGTACTATAATGCAAATGTTAAAGGAATGAAAACAGGAACAATGGCATCTTCCTATAACATTGTTGTTCTGTATGAAAAAGATGGAAAAGCATATTTAATTACCTGTTTAGCGGCACACTCAAATGAGGGGAGATATAAAGCGGTACAGTCTGCTATCAACACGATTATTGAATAATGATGATGAAATATCCCGTTATAAGTAAAGTGTCAAAACAATAAGGGTAAGATAAAACAGCACACAATAAAACTTAATACCCACCCACAAGGGCAGCCGAGAAAATCGACTGTCCTTTTTCTATGCCGACAGGCAGAAAGGAGCGACCAACTATGACAAAGCCAAGAGAGAAAACCCGCGAGGAGCTGCAAGCCGAGATTGAGGACGGAAAGAAGAAAATCCGGCAGTATGAGAACCGGGAAAGATGTTGCGGCAAAACTATCCCAAGAGGAACGCAGAACACGCAGCCACCGCCTTATCGTCCGGGGCGCAGTCTCTGAAAGCATTGTGCCGGAAGCAAAGAACATGACCGACGAAGAAGCCACAGCACTTCTCCGGCTTGCCTTGACGAGTGAGCCAGCGCGGGAATATCTGAAAAAACGAGCCGAGGGAGCGACAAGCTGAAAATCCCTTTGGAACAAAGGGCGCACTTATACACCCTTGCGGGCGTGTGCGCTCTGCCGAGGGCTTATCTCCGCACAGGGAGATTTCCCCTGCGCTCCGATATGGCGGCTTTGCCGCAACAAGGGCTGCACCTTGCGCCGCTTCGCGGCTATCCACACCCACAAAAACAGTACACACGCCGTTGGCGTCTGTACCTTTTTTGCGGGTTTTATTATCCTATCCGGGAGGTGATACCCATAGCCATTTACCATTGGAACATCGGCATTGTGAGCAGAGGAAAAGGCAAATCAGCCGTTGCCGCAGCCGCCTACCGAAGCGGTGAAAAGCTGACAAACGAATGGGACGGAATGACCCATGACTACACCCGTAAAGGCGGCGTTGCCCATACAGAGATCATGCTGCCGCCCCACGCACCGCCCTCTTTCTCTGACCGTTCAACCTTGTGGAACAGCGTGGAGCTTTACGAGAAAGCCGGGAACGCCCAGCTTGCCAGAGAGATTGACGCGGCACTCCCCATAGAATTATCCAGAGAGGAACAGATCCGGCTTGTCCGGGAATACTGTTCCTCTCAATTTGTTTCCAGAGGAATGTGTGTGGATTTTGCTATCCACGACACTAACAGCGGCAATCCCCATTGTCATATCATGCTGACTATGCGCGCCCTTGACGAGCGCGGAGCATGGGCGGCAAAGTCCAAAAGGAATATGACCTTGATGAAAACGGTGAGCGTATCCGCTTGCCAAGCGGCAGATATAAGACGCACAAAATTGACCTTACAGGCTGGAACGACAAGGACAACACCCTCTTGTGGCGCAAGGCGTGGGCTGACTTTACCAACGACTTTTGAGAGAAACGGAAGCCCGGAGCGTATCGACCACCGCAGCAACGCCGAGCGCGGCATTGACGAGCTGCCCACCGTCCACATGGGCGTGGCGGCTTGCCAAATGGAGAAGAAAGGCATAGCCACCGAGAAAGGCGAACTGAACCGAAATATCCAAAAAGCAAACCGCCTTATACGGGAAATCCGGGTGCAGATTGGGAAGCTCAAGGAATGGATTGCCGACCTGTTCAAAGTGTGGGAAACCGCCCCGAACAGCCGCCGCAATCTCCCAACCTTGCAAATCTGTTGATGAAGTATTTGAGCGTTCAGAGAGAAAAGAGCCGGAAGTATTCGCAGAGTTGGCAGCACCAACACGCAGCCGACGAACTGAAAACCATAGCGGCGGCGGTCAACTATCTTTCCGAGCATGGTATCTCTAATCTTGATGAGCTGGACGATTCTCTTTCCTCTGTCAGTGATAAAGCCTATTCAATCCGGGAGGGAATGAAAACCGCCGAGGAACGCATGAAGAAGCTACAAAAGTTAATTGAATACGGGAAGAACTACACAGAGTACAAGCCCATTCACGATGAACTGAAAAAGCTGCAAAACGGCTGGACAAACAAGCGCGACAAGTACGAGGAAGCCCACCGCGCCGAGCTGACCCTATGGAACGCAACAAGTCGCTATCTCCATGCAAATCTGCCGAAAGGAACAAAGACCTTGCCTATTGCGGAATGGGAACAGGAATATGCTGACCTCAAAACGCAGAGGGACAGCGATTATACCAAGCTGAAAGAAACCCGCGCCGAGGTTGCCGAGCTTCAAAAATCCGCAGGTGCGTGGATATTGCACTCCGCGCCGACCAGCCGGAGCAGACGCAGAGCCGCACCAAGCGGCATGAACAGGAGCGATAAAGGAAAAGGACGGTCAAGCTACTTTGCCTGTCCGTCCTAAATGTTTTCCGATAAAATGGACGCTATTGATTCCTAATATTAGAACCAACTTGTTTTTTCGTCCCTAAATTCGGGCAGGTCACTATGCTCATAAGGATTATAATTATTCAAATTGCAGCCAAACTCTTTCAATGATTTTATTTTATTATCCGCTGTCCATTCCACCAACGAAATACCATCAAATTCCTCTATACGCCCATTGTTCATTTCATTTTTAAAATACCATTCCACAATCGTCTGGTTTTCTTTGTGGAAAAATTGTTTTATTTCCCAAGCAACGACTTTGCCACGAGTATTCCATTCCTGAAACCAGTGTTTTACGATTTGACGGTTATTATATTTTGGACCCCAACTTTCAGTATAAATTACATCTTCTGCAAAATATTATCAATACCTAAATCATGTTTTGTAAGCCACATTTCAAACCATAAGTGAATATTTTTTCTCTTTCATTCACAATCCAGCACCTCACTAACTTCCGATTTTTCGGTTTCATTTTACATCAAAACTATGAACAATTCAACCACAGAAGAGAGGTATCAGCCATGTATTACACCCAAGAACAGATAGACCGGGCCAAACAAGCCGACCTTGTTTCTTTCATGCAATCACAGGGCGAGCAGCTTACCCGTGCCGGAAATGAATACCGCTGGAAGCGGCACGACAGCCTGACCGTCCGGGGAAACAAATGGTACAGGCACAGCCAGAGCAAGGGCGGCGGCCCCGTCGATTTTGTCATGGAGTTTTCGGCAAGAGCTTTACCGAAGCCGTTGAAATGCTGACAGGCGAAAAGGAGCCGCCCCGCTGCCGGACAGACCAAGCCCCGCACCCCTATCCGACTTCCGACTGCCGCCCCGCAGCACCGACAACCGCATAGCGAGGAACTACCTCACAGCAGCCCGCCGTATTGATGAAGATGTGACGGGCTTTTTCTTTTCCAGCGGCGACATTTACGAGGACGCAACCCACCACAACGCCGTATTCGTCGGCAGAGATGAAAGCGGCATACCGAGATATGCCCACCAGCGCGGCACAGCCGGGAGCTTCCGGCTTGATGTGAAAGGCAGCGACAAAGCCTTTAATTTCTGCTACCGGGGCGAGGGCGAACGGCTTTTCGTCTTTGAAGCCCCCATTGACCTGTTATCTTTCCTCTGCCTGTTCAAAAAGGACTGGCAGAAGCAAAGCTATCTGTCGTTGGGCGGCGTGGGGGAAAAAGCACTGCTCCGCTTTATCTCTGACCGTCCGAACATCAAGACCGTTTATCTCTGCCTTGACAGCGACCAAGCCGGAAACGACGCTTGCAGCCGCCTTGCAGAGCTTGTGCCGGAGGGCTTGACCGTCCACCGCCTTGTGCCACTTTTCAAAGATTGGAACGAGGTATTGCAGCACAAGGAAATCACAGACGGGAAGTATTTGCGGGAAGCAATCTACGGCTTGAAAGAGCCGCCGCAGGAAGAAACCGTTGAGATTATCCGCATGAGCGAGGTTGATACACAGACCGTTGAATGGCTATGGGAGCCGTATATCCCTTTGGGAAAGTAACCATAGTACAGGGCAACCCCGGCGAGGGAAAGACCACCTTTGCCCTACGCCTTGCCGCCGCCTGCACCACAGGGGGAACGCTGCCGGGAATGAAGCCCTTGCCGCCATTCCAAGTGATTTACCAGACCGCCGAGGACGGGCTGGGCGATACCGTCAAGCCACGCTTGATAGAAGCCGCCGCAGACCTTGACCGGGTACTTGTGATTGATGAAGCCAAGCGGGAGCTTACCCTGTCCGACGAGCGCATAGAGAAAGCAATTACGCAGAACGGGGCGCGGCTGATTATCCTTGACCCCATACAGGCGTACATGGGTGAAAAAGACCGACATGAACCGGGCAAACGAAGTGCGCCCATGTTCCGCCGCCTTGCCGATGTTGCCGAGCGTACCGGGTGCGCCGTTATCCTTATCGGACATCTCAACAAAGCTGCCGGAGGGCAGAGCGCATACCGGGGCTTAGGTTCTATCGACTTCCGCGCCGCAGCAAGGAGCGTCCTGCTGATCGGGCGCGTGAAGCGAGAACCGAATGTGCGCGTTATCGTCCATGACAAATCTTCCCTTGCGCCGGAGGGCAAGCCCGTTGCCTTTTGCCTTGACCCGGAAACGGGCTTTTCGTGGATAGGCGAATACGACATAACCGCCGACGAGCTGCTGTCCGGCGCGGGCGGCAACAACGCCACCAAAACCGAGCAAGCCGAAAGGCTGATACTTGACCTGCTTGCAGACGGGAAAGAGCTTGCCAGCGAGGACATTGTAAAAGCCGCAGCCGAAGCCGGAATATCCGAAAGGACGGTACAGAACGCCAAGCGCAACATGGGCGGCATTTTAGGCGCAAGGCGTGTCGGCGGTCAATGGTACAACTTCATCAAGAAGAAGCAGCCACCCGAACCCGCAAGCTGAAAGTGCAAAACGCAGACCCTTTGCACTTTGCACTTTCGCACTTTCACGATAATTAGCGTCAATAACTCAAAAAAGCACTTGACAAAACGCTTCATGGGGCACCGCCAAGGATATTGAGCCGTTCATGGCACCCAAGTTTGCCGATAACATCATCCTGACCAAAACAGAACGGCTGATGATGTCCAACCGTCCGCCTTACCCCAAGAATGCCCTGAATAAAAACGTGCTGGTGGTGGGCGGCTCCGGCAGCGGCAAGACCCGGTTTTGGCTCAAGCCCAATCTTTTACAATGTCACAGTTCCTATGTGGTCACTGACCCGAAGGGTTATAATTATCGAGGATAAAGCAAAGATGCGTTTACAAAATCAGAAAAGTATCGTATCTTTGTTACATATCGTATTCCCACTAAAAATAAAAGAAGGTGAAACTATGGCAAAATCCAACCAAGGAAAAATCACGGTACTGTACGAAAGGCTTTCCAGAGATGATGAGCTGCAAGGTGAATCTAACAGCATTCTGAATCAGAAAAAGTATCTGGAAGATTACGCTCGCAAAACGGCTTTAACAACATCCAGCATTTTACGGACGATGGATACAGTGGAACGAATTTTAACCGTCCCGGCTTCCAGTCCATGATTGCCGAAATCGAAGCCGGGCACATTGCAACTGTCATTGTAAAGGACATGAGCCGTTTCGGACGCAATTATCTGGAAGTTGGATTTTACACAGAAATTCAGTTTCCTTCCAAGGGTGTTCGGTTCATCGCTATCAACAACAATGTTGACAGCGCCAATCCCACGGACAATGACTTTACTCCGTTCCTGAACATCATGAACGAGTGGTACGCCAAGGATAACAGCAATAAAATCCGTGCCGTTTTCAAATCGCGGATGCAGGATGGCAAACGGTGCAGCGGCAGTATTCCCTACGGTTATAAGCGGGTTCCCGGTGATAAGCAAACCCTTCATATAGATGCGGAGGCCGCTGCCGTTGTCCGCAGGATCTTCGATATGGCAGCCAGCGGTGCCAGTCTTGCGCAAATCGGTCAGACGCTTTCGGAAGAAAAAGTGCTGATTCCGTCTGCATACGAAGAACAGCATCATCCCGAAGCTGCCCGAAACCATTCGTACCACGACCCTATCGGTGGAATACGACCACCTTGACCTATATTCTTGACCGGCAGGAATACCTCGGCCATACAGTGCTATGTAAAAGTATCCGTGAGAACTTCAAGTTGAAAAAGCGCCGTGCTGCAACCCCGGAAGAAAGGATTATATTCAAAAACACTCATGAGGCTATCATCGACCAAGAAACATGGGATAAAGCACAGAGGCTGCGCAAGAAAAAACAAAAAAACTTCCGAGTGGAACATACTCGCACCGGTTAGCCGGAATGGTATTCTGCGCCGACTGTGGCTCCCGAATGAGCTTTTCCAGCCCCGAATCCAAACATCGGGATTCTGATGTAGTGTATGATTCGGATTCTTCATGGCAGTGCAGCAAATACCGTAATATGTACGTTTCCTGCACATCCCATTTTATCAAGACCTCAACCATTGAAACCGCTATTCTCAATGCAATCAAAGCGATGACAAAAGAAATTATTGAAAATGAGGATGAATTTGCCAAGCAGCTTCAAGCTGCATGGGAAAACCAAAACACACAGGTATCTTCCGAGAGTAAAAAGAACTGCATTCAGTTCAAAAAGAATGGACGAGTTGGACGCTTTGATTCGGAGCCTATATGAAAACAGCGTCTTAGGAAAAATCCCCGAACGACAGTATCAACGTTTGATGGCGCAATATGATGATGAACAAACTGTCTGCGAAGCTCGCATTGCCGAGTTGAAGAAAGAACTGGACAACGCTGAAACAACGAAGGTTGATCTGAAACGCTTTATCAAACTGATTCGGAAATACAAGGACTGTGATACGCTGACAGATGAAATGCTGTACGAACTGGTAGAAAAAGTGGTGATTCATTCCGCATCCGGCGGACGGACGATCTACCGTCAGCAGCAAATCGACATCTACTTCAATTTTATCGGTGACACGTTCCCTAGTCAAATTGAGATTAGTCGCGGCGACAAGAAAAATCTTACAGAACAGCAACTTGCCAAGCGTAAGAAATATCAGAAAACTGCCGGGGAAAACCGCAAAAAGAAACGTGCTGCTCTGCGTGAAGCTGCTAAAACTGATCCACAGGCGGCAGCAGAGTATGAAGCCCTCTTGCAGAAAGGCCGTGAACGATGCCGCAAGTATGCCCAAAATAAAAAGCTGGCTCAACAGGAGCCTGCTGATACAGTCCCTATTCAATTTGAACCGTCTTTTGAAACGCCTGAAGAAATGAAAGGAGAATCCGCATGAACGAACTTGAAAAATCCATCCATGACAATGCCAACGGTCTGGACTACACCCTTGTCAATGACCACTATCTGCCGAATCTGACCGCAGCAGCCCCGGCAGAGCAGCACCCCACCGGGCGGTGGGGCCGCTTACATAAAATGTATCTGAAGGAGCAGCACCCTGTCCGGTATAATCAACTGCTCCTGTCCGGTGAGTTGGGCGGCTATCTTGCCAAGCTGGACAAGCAGGCCGAGGAACAGCTTGCATTGACCGTCCGGCAGATGCAGGAAGCCGAGGGCGTGACTGAAGCCCTAAAAGCCGCCGATCAACTGGAATGGGTGCGCAGGATGAACAGCATCCGCAACCGTGCCGAGGAGATTATCAAGACCGAGCTGATTTTCGTCTGATACAATATCACATCCCTGACCGCCCTGCACAACGCACGGCGGTCTTTTTGCTACATCGGGTCTGCACAGGGCAGGCCCTTTTTTAATACGGAGGTACAAGCCTATGAAACTGACGTTTGAAGAAAAAGCTGCTCTACACCTATGGCTGCGCCGATCTGGAACTGACCCACAGGAGGCTGTGCGGAGCTGCCGGGCAGACCGTTGATCCCGCCCAGAACACGCAGACGTATGACTTCTGCCGGAAGCTGGAGGACGAAACACTGGCAGACTGGTACGACCAGATGTTCTACTTCGTCCGTTCCGAGATGGAGCATTATACCATGATGCAGAAAATGTCACGGGACATCGAGGAGGACGAGGACTGGGGCCCGACCATCTTTGACGAATCCGAGGAGGAAGAACTGATTGACGATGTTTAAGCTGGAAACCATGATCTACGCCAGTGAGGACGGAACAAGCAGCGTGTTCACGCTGAATCCCGCCTTGCAAAAGCAGCTTGATGCCCTTGCAACGCAGCACCCGGAGGTGTGCCAGCGGAAGGCAAGGGGCGAAGCTGGCGGGGGAACGTATCAGGTCAGGGGTGCAGCACTGACTATCCAGCCTATGCAGATTCCCTGAAAGCGATAACCGATCTGCTATGGTAGAATAAAGAGCAACGGGCAAAGCGTCAGGAGGGATGCTTTGCCCGTTTTACATAGAACGATGAAATTCACTTTAGCAGAAAGGGGCGATTTATTGGGAAATTTATATGGTTATATCCGGGTCAGCACCCGTGACCAGAACGAGGACCGACAGTTGATTGCACTGCGTGAACTGAATATCCCGGAGAAAAACATTTTTATGGATAAGCAGTCCGGCAAGGACTTCAACCGTCCGCAGTACAAGCGGCTGGTGCGGAAATTGAAAAAAGACGACCTGCTCTACATCAAGAGCATCGACCGTCTTGGACGCAACTATGCGGAAATTTTAGAACAGTGGCGGCTGCTCACCCAGACAAAAGGCGCTGACATCGTGGTGCTGGATATGCCGCTGCTGGATACCCGGCGCGGCAAAGACCTGATGGGCACTTTCCTGAGCGACATCGTGCTGCAGGTGCTCTCCTTTGTGGCGGAGAACGAGCGCACCAACATCCGGCAGCGGCAAGCGGAAGGCATTGCGGCGGCGAAAGCCCGTGGCGTGAAGTTTGGCAGGCCTCCAAGACCACTTCCAGATAACTTCTATGATGTTCACAAAGCATGGAGAGATAAGAAAATGACCCTTAAAGAAGCTGCCGAAGCCTGTGATTTGCCCGTAGGCACGTTCTATGGAAAATCCATTCAGTTTGAAAAGTCCACCTAAGCAAATACTTTGCAAAATTTTGAAATGTGTACTTTTCAAAATTTTGCAAAGCTCACTCTTTATAAGGCATTATGCCACAAATCTCGCTTTAATTCAAGAGAAATTGGAAGTTTCAACGAAAATATATCATCGTTTTAAAAAGTACACCTTTTAAATTCAAAGAACACTTCGAAGCAACCGCTAACCCAAAAGTGAGTATGCTATTTTCAGCTATAATATTAAGTTCCACTACTGTAATTATAGGATGTCTTGTCGTGTTAATTACCGAATCTTTGTACAACTTGCTCTACAACCTTCCATCCGCTCCACCTGAAATGGGTGGCTTGCTTGGGCAATCAAAAAACACAATTAATACCTTTTTTGTCGATTCAGGAAAAATATCTTTTAGGAAATCTTGCCAGTATGTTCCCAATGAATTGCTTTTGAATCAAACAATATCGGACTGGGACGCTCAAGGAATTATTTTTAAAGGAATATTTCACACCCATAAAGAGGGGCACGGATGTCAATGCTTGTCATCTGCGGATATTGTCTATATTCGATCAATTATGAATGCTTATGTGAAAAAGTTGTATTTTCCGATTGTTATTCCTCATACTGGAGTTTTCCCTTATCTCGCAGTTTATGATCAATTATCCGGACTTTCTGTTACGCCCGAAGAATTGAATCTGACACTTTAATACAATAAAAAGGAGAAAAACATTATGGACAAAACAATATAACCTCTGTGAAAATTCCTGCGGGTGCCTTTTGTGGACACAACTGTTCTGACGGATGTATCTATTGGAACCCTATGACCGTGATAGTAATGGCCGCCAGTACTGTTCGCATTATGATGCTTACTACTATCCGAGAGAGCGCCAAGGATGTCTTAGTTATGAAGACTAATTCCTTCGATTGCACGGAGGGCGTACCCCATGATGTGGCATTTCTATGAGATTCCGTACATTCCGATTTAGAGCTAGTTAAATATCAATCTCTTGGTGAACAAGGTATAGATGGTATTCTTGAGCGACATAATCGTTTTTACGTCAATGGCAAAGGAATACTGTTCTAATCCATACAACCCTACATTTTTCCTTAGCTATACTCATGAACGTCCAAAAGGAGTCGTCTGCAAATTTTCTTGGCATTTTCTTCCAATCAGACTGTAAACTTTGAATCAATAGATGCGCTTATGCAAGCAAGTCCTTTAGCTGACTACTATAAGATTGCTCCTATTGAAGATGTTCCTGTTTGCTTGCGGAAATCATTTGCAAATATTCTTCTAGTCAAAAACAAGAACAAACACGTCTTTCCACAGGAGATACGCTATTTACAGTCGAAGGCTGGAAATCCAATCCCAAGTCACGTCTTTATGAAATGAAAAAACCGCAGAGGCTCTTAATGAGGATATGGTTTATCATATTTCAATCTATGGAAGTGACACCTATAAAACTGCACAGCAGGCCTTACAAAAGCCTATCGCAATTCTACGTGAGAAAGCATTGGGCCGTAGTGGTCAAATCACCCTCGCCGATAACAAAAATCGTCTGCGAGATGTCTCAGCCGAAGAAACCCTACGGATATACGAAGAGTTTTTATCAGATGTTGCCAAATCGCCTTGTTTTTGCCAACATTTTACTTTACGCAAACAAAAAGTAGTGCGCATTTTTGATGGATGCTGTCTGCGGAGAAGCTATCAAAGAAGGAACTTGTGAAATTCAGGAAATTCCCAGTACGGCCACACCGTTGGAATTGCAGGAAGTAAATCAGCCTTACTGCAATCTTCTACCACCCTCTTTAGCATTCTGGCCAACCGCTTATACACTTGATGAACTTTCTTCTTTCTTTCGGCTTCCAATACTATTTGATGGCGAGAATATCGAAATAAAGAAGGAAACTGCTCCGAAGTTGGAGCAAACTGGCATTTACCTTGGACAAACCAACAATGGGTTGAGCGCTTTTATCGATGCATCATCCTTCAAAAACACGCTTTCATATGTGGTGTTCCCGGCTCTGGTAAAACTAACACCATGCTGCATCTCGCTAATAGCCTATGGCATCATAAAAAGCTAATCAAGGATGATACCGATAATTTGTCGGTCACTTTTAAAGAAGAAAGTGATCCTATTCCTTTTTGGTTTTGGAACCCGCCAAGCGTGAATATCGAGAACTTTCTAGGTATGATATTCCAGAGTTAATTATTCTTTCTCCTTCAGCTAGTACAAAATTTCCTATGAGGTTGAATCCCTTCGAATTCCCGAAAGGACTCACACTTTCAGAACATATCTCTAAACTGTGTCAGGTTTTTGAGGGTGCTTTTCCGATTGCTCCACCAGCTCCTTTTATATTGGATAAAGCTATCGAAGGTATTTATCGAGCACATGGTTGGAATACCAATGATATTAACACCGGGGAAAGAATATCCGACCATGTCGGAATTATATGATCGCTTTCAAAAAGAACTTAGCCAAACAACTTATGACAGCGAAATTCAAGGTAATATTCAATCTGTTCTGGAAATGCGTATTGGCAGTCTCCTACGTCGGGAAATGAAGGACATTTTTGATGTAAAACACTCTACATTCTCTCCAGAGGAATGGCTAAAGCACCCTGTCATTGTAGAACTCGAATCGTTAGGAGAAGGTCCTGCCAACTTTGTTACGTTGTTATTATGTACCCTAATTCGAGAAACTTTGAAAGCCTCTCCTCGTGCAGATGAAGAAAAGGTTGTCCGGCATATCATTTTATCGAAGAAGCCCATAACCTTATCGCTCCTGAAGCACAAGTAGCATCTGGTCAAGATTCAAATCCTAAAATTGCTGCTACAGCATATATCGTTAAAATGTTAGCAGAGGTTCGTGCTTTACGCGAAGGTATTATCATCGCAGACCAGCTTCCTACTGCTATGGCACCTGAAGTTATTAAAAATACTAATATCAAGCTGATTCATAGACTTACCTCTATAGATGATCGACAACTGATTGGCAGCACAATGTCTGCTAGTGGCATTCAACTAGAACATGTTGCAGTTTATCGTCCGGGTGAGGCCCTAATGTCTTATGAAGGACTTCAGCGACCATTTGAACTCAGAATTCAAGAGCAAAAAGGTCATGGTTCTGAAACGCCCAATGACGACGAACTATATGATATTATGCTTCACAAGCCAGCATTTTTCAGTTGGCGCAAAAGAAGAAAATCTAAAGCTAGAAACTCTAAAAGAAAATGTTAAATCACTAAAGAAAAAGGAGGTTGAAGCTCTTTGTGCACTCTCCGAATATGACTCATCCGTACATACATCCACTCAAATCACAGATTTCTATTGGCACATGGAAAATATTTACACCTCGATTGTAATACTTCGTTCACAATACCGAAGAGACTGTCAGGCGATAAATGAACTTTTCATTTCAGCCGAAAGAAAAGCGATGTTGGATGAATTGATTCGCAGTATAGGAGAATCTCTCCAACAAAAATCAAAAATAACGTTGTTTTTCTTGATTCGAATGGCCAATTAGAATGAGGTATTATTATGGCTGAAAATTTTAGTATTGAGCATTCCAGAACGAAAATCACTGAGGTAAAGAAAACTATTGAAGATAAAAAACAAAAGCTGGACGAGTTAAAGCAACAAAAAAAGAGTCTTATGGATGCCGGGCTTGCGTTGGATTCTTCAAATTTAGATTCAGCTGTTCAAGCTACCCTTATGGAAAGCATTAACGATTCTCTGCGTGATGTTGAGAACAAAGCTTATGACGTTTCGAAGGATGCAAATCAGAATCTACAGAGCCTTGAACAAATCCGGCAAAATGTTGACGATGAAATCACAGATAGTCAAAAGGCGAAGAAGAAACTCGACCAAACCAAGAAGCTGTTAGACACATTAGGTGTTGGAAAATCATTGGAGAAAGGAGTAAACAAGCTGGATGACCACTTACAGGAAGCAACCGGCTTAAAAGGTGAAGTCATTTCAGCTATGCAGGATTTGGAAAAAGTCTACCGTCAGTTAGATCAAATTTAAAATGGGAGGAATTATTTATGGGCTTACTCGGATCTCTTTTTCGGCAGCCGCCGATATCGCAAAGGAAACTATCACAGAAACAATGAATCAAAATGAAACCGAAAAATTCATTAAGATAATGATGGAGCGCGATGCTCAAAACGCTGAAGCAAATGAAAAACTCTATCAAGACTGGCTCACGCATGAAAGAAGCAACTATTTTGCGGCTAAAAGAATACTATCATTCATGATGCCTTTGATGTTCTGATGGATTCTTTTGAGGATACCGGAAAATTTGATTTTTCTGCTGTGGATAGTTTGAGCGATGAACTGAAGAGCAGCGATAGCTATAAGCAGGAGGCAGCTGATGTTGTTAATCTATGCTGCGAAGCTCTAGTTAAACTGCATCAAAAGTGTTGTATTTCCATTCGATTTGTTATGCAGACAATTCACAATTTACAGCGCTTCGCCGATATTGTCCCTAGCATTCGAGGCTTGGATCGTCATTATGATGCTTTCTTCCTGTTGACAATGCCGATTGCAGTTTTGACAGATTTCGACAGCATTGCGGAAGGATTAGAAGCTGCCAAAAATGATTCTGATAATTATCTCGCGATGGTTGGAAGCAACAGTCCGTTGTCAAGGCTTGCATCTTTGAAAGATATTTTGAAATCGGAAGACTATGTTGCTGCTGTTTCCAATTTACTTTTGCCGATCAAGAGGTTGCTCCTTATGCAGGTATGAAAAAATGATTCTCTGTCTCTATGGAGGAAACAGACGAAGCTACCGCTCTTCTTTGGATACATATTGTATGGTTATTATGAATTATTTACGGCTTTCAACAGCTAAAGAAAAAGTCGGAAAAGATAATCCTTTTATTTCTGCATCAACAGAGCAAATCCTGCCAATCGATCTTTTGATTGCTCAATCTATTAAATCTTCGAAATCTGGTAGCCCGCAGGAAGTTGATACCAATCTCGATGAGTTCCTTGAATATTATCCTCTGATTTGTACATCTAGCTGGGAAGATCAGCTTTTCATACTTCAGAAAGTTTTTGCTTACCTCAAAATGTATTCTCAGGAGAGAAAGGTTCTTGAATTTTTAGTCAAAAACAATATTCCTCGTACTGAGCAAATTGATCGTCGGTTAAACTTTTTGAAAAATCTTAATCAAAATGACATTAGTAATGCGGCCAACAGCATAGAGGAATTTAGCATTCAGACAAGTGATAATGAAATTGCATATGATTATCGATTTATTTCTTGGACAGTTTCGGAAATAAACTCCTATATGAACCTTTTAACTAGCGAGGACAAAACACTCGATCTTCCTATGGTTGTTGCTGAATGGAACAAGAAAATTCCTCAAAAATATTCGCTGGAGTACAGATGCTATGCAAGTTTACCTTGATAAGTATCTCCATGAAAATTTTGGTGATCTGTATACAACCAAAATTAAAAACTGCGGTGCAGTACTCTCAAATGAAGTAGAGTACGAGCCTTCCGTCTATATTGAAGCAACCGACAGCGCTAAATATCCGTGGCTTTCGTTTGTTGTTACTGGTGAACAGCTTACCATGACACAAGTTTCCTTCGCTATTTATGCGTTGTATCTGCCTACGAAAGACTCCCAATGCACTCAGGCGGTTGATACAATCGAACAGAATCAGAAATACCAAAATCGACTGATTACTTTAAAACAAGCTCAGAATCCTAAAATCAAGAATTATATTGAGTCCATCAATGAAATTCTGATTTCTGGTCTTGAAGCATGGCTAAATAACAACAATACTTCTAGCATGTATGATTAAGGAGAAAAAGTATGGAAGACATCAATACCTTAACTCAAAAGCCAATTCAGGTGACGCTGTTGCCATGCGTAAGCTGGGTTATGAATACCTGATTGGAAAAACATTCAAAGACGAAAAAAGGCATTTCAACTTTTCCGTGCAGCTGTTTGGGAAGGCGATTTGGATGCGACAATATACTGTGGCTATTGCTGTAAAACTGGTGCCGGTCTTGAAAAGCCTAACATCGTCGCAGCCGCACGATACTACGAGTATGGTGCACGTGCAGGAGTTGCCGCAGCGCAATATGAACTTGCCAGAATCTATATTGATAAAGAGATGGGGATGCTTGCTTTATTGGCGGTGCTAATCCGTATATCGGTTGCGAACGATGGCTGAAAAAGCTGCGGAACAAAACTACATCTATGCTGAAGAGTTGCTCGCCGATAAATATTATGAGGGTGTTTATATCGTCAAAGATGTTAAGGCTGCAATTTATTGGTATGAAAAGCAGCAAACCAAGGCAGCGTCTACGCTATGTATCGGGCCGGATACATTTATTACTCGAACCAATCGACTACAACAAAGCTGGTCAGTGGTTCTCACTCGCCGCAGAAAAGGGAGACAAAGATGCCGAAGAAGTTTTGCGCAATAATCTGAGGTATAATCGCTTTACCAAAAAATGGGACGCAGTTCGTTAATCGAACTATTTCCGAAATAGCATAAGAGCCGCGCATCCATGTCGTTTTTGACCTCATGAATGCGCGGCTTTATAAAGTGCAAAAGTGTGATACCATTGACCCAACCGAAAACAGACGTAGCCTACCTCCGCAGCGAAAAGCCAAAGCAGAGCAAAAGCTGCGCTCTTGCCAGCACCGAGAGAAGATCCTTGAACGACAGATGTCGGAGCTGAACCGGAGAGAGCGTGTGCATTTGCACTCGTGCCGGAATGCTGGAAAGTTTTCTGGTCTGTCCGGGAGAATTGACCGATGATCAGGTGATGGAACTGCTCAAAATCTCGTTTCGTCAACCGGAAGTCGTGCTGGCACTTGCAAAGATGGTGCATGACGTTCACGAACGCAGCAACGTCCAAAACCCTTTAGAATAAAGGGCGCACTTATACACCGTTCCGGTGAAATTGCGGTCTTGCAGACAACTCGATGAAATCGAAGCTGGCGTTTGTGCGCCAGCCCGATTCCATCCCAAGGAAAACTGCATTTTCCTTGCGCTGCTTTGCAGCTATCCTTTGCCCGCTACCATAAAACACGCATAGAAAAAGCCGATTGGAAACAGAAACATTTCCAATCGGCTTATCTTTGTTAGGCAGATTTCTTTTCAGCTAATGCCCGGACTTCCTCAATTGAAAGGTCGGTGTACTTTGCCACCTTTTCACAAGGCACACCATCTGCCAACATTGCCAATGCGTGTTTGACCGATGTTTCATGCTCGGTTTCATCCCGCATCTTTTCCATAGCTCTGCACATAGCTGCCACTCCCTTCGTGTCTTCTTTGAAATAACGAACCCTCTGTGCCAAAATGGAATAATTCATATCCTTCGAGTTGGTACAGAAAAGTCGTGCATCAGTTTTCCTAATGCGGTTTCGTCCTTGATTTGTGAATTCACATAAACGATGTGCGCTTGATCGTTGAAAGCCGTTCCAGTTTCCCGAACTGTACGGTCAACATGATAAATTGAAGGCCGGCCTTTAATACGTCATGTTCAGTGATAAAGATAACGTATGTTTCGTTCAGCGCATCGTAATCATCGCCCGCATCAGTCAAGTTTGCATCCAGCAGACTGCTATTGTACCGTGCGCGCTTTTCACTAGCACCACGGTCACTGCGCTGCACCTCAATATTATATGCACGGTTTTCCCGATCCACTGCCAAAATATCCAATCGGACTGAACGCCCTTGCAGATTTTTGATGCTGTACTGGCCGTGAACCTCTTTGACGGTCAAATCATCCCGTTTCAAGATGATCTGCAAAAGAAACTCAGCACAGGCACGTTCTTCAAACACCGCAGCCATGAAATCATCATCAATCAACCGCAATCCACGCAACCGCTGCAAATCTTCTTCATGTTTCCGTTCAAAATCCAGTTCCTGTTGTGATTTTCTTTCCGACATTGGCTCACCAGCTTTCTGTTTACTTATCCAAAATAATAGTACCATAATTCCGTGATTTTTACAAGAGAACGATTCAAATGTCATCAGGAGGTGATGCCTATTCCGTGTCCGCATTTCAAAATTACCATCGTTAAGCGCAGCCAAGGGCAGTCCGCTGTTGCCGGGGCCGCTTACCAGAGCGGCGAATGGCTGTTCAGCGAGTACGACCAGAAAACAAAATTCTACAACAAGAAGAAAGAGCTTGTCCACGCCGAGATCATGCTGCCGTCCCATGCGCCGCCCGGATTTGCAGACCGAGCAACCCTCTGGAACGCCGTGGAAGCCATAGAGAACCAGTGGAATTCCCAGCTTGCCCGGCGCATCGTGCTGGCGTTCCCGGTGGAAGTCCCGAAAGAGCAGTATCTCTCCATGATAAAAGAATTTTGTCAGGAACAGTTTGTTTCAAGGGCATGATTGCCGACTTTGCCATTCACGACAAGGGAGATGGGAACCCACACGCCCACATTCTGCTGACGCTCCGAGCGATGGACGAACACGGCAAGTGGCTCCCGAAAGCCCGAAAGGTATACGACCTTGACGAGAACGGTGAGCGCATCCGGCTCCCTTCCGGGAACTGGAAGTGCCACAAGGGAAACACCGTGGACTGGAACGACCAGAAGTACGCCGAGGTCTGGCGGCATAGCTGGGAGACCATCATCAACCGCTATCTGGAAGCGGCTGGCAGACCGGAGCGTGTTGACCTGCGCTCTTTTGAGCGGCAGGGCATCCAGCAGATACCGACCGTCCATCTCGGCCCCGCCGCACACCAGATGGAAAAGCGTGGGGTGGAAACCTTTCTCGGCAACCTGAACAGGGATATTCGTGCGGCCAACAGCTTGATGCAGTCCATCCGCAGCGCAATTCGTGGGCTGCAACGCTGGATCGCAGACCTGACTGAAAAGAAGCAGATTCTTCTGGACGCACTGGAAAGGCTAAGGATCCCACGCTGTCTGACTTGCTGGTGGATTACTTCAACCTTCGCAACGAGCAGCGGAGCGATTGGTCTGTCAAGGCAAAACTGAAATGCACTGTCCGAGACTTTGAGGAAATCAAACAGGCGGTGGACTATTTGAAAGCCCATTCCCTGAACACCGCTGAGGACTTGAACCAAGCCATTGACAGCTTAAACCAGACCGCTGCTCCTCTCCGCAGGCAGCTGAAGCAGAACGAAAACCGTATGCGGGCAATCGCCCAGATCAAGGACGCTGCCGCCGTCCATGCCAAGCTGAAGCCAATCCATGATGCCTTTATGAAGAAGAACTTCAAGCTGACCAAGGACGCTTACGCCGCCCAGCACAAGGAGGAACTGGACACGTTCAACAAAGCTGTCCGCACCCTGATGAAGTTGAACGGCAGCACAGCGGTGGATTTTTTTGATGCCGAATTTTTGCGCTGCAATCCAGCAGCGCAGAGCTGCGCACCCAACTGGAAACCTTACAGCCGGACGTCTCCGCACTGAAAAATATCCGCAAGTATATCGATATGGTGCTGAATAAGCAGCAGCTTTCCGCACCGGGCGGCAAGACCTCGGAGAAGAAATCGGTGCTGAAAAAGTTGGAAGAAGCCAAGGCGGCGCAGACCACAAAGAAAACGGAAGCGAAAAATCACACACAGGAGCTTTAAGGAGGAGCAACATGACCTACACCCAAGCCCAGATCGACAAAGCCAATGCGGTGGATCTGGAAAATTTCTCCGGGCACAGGACGAAACGCTGGTGCGCAGCGGAAAAGAATACCGCTGGAAAGCCCACGACAGCCTGACCGTCTGTGAAAACAAATGGTTCCGGCACAGCCAGAGCAAGGGCGGCTTGCCGGTGGATATCGTGATGAAATTTTACGGCAAGTCCTTCCCGAAGCGGTGCAGATGCTGACCGGAGAGCCGGGCGAAGTCCAGCCGGAGGCTGACCCGCCCTCTCCGGCGTTTCGTCTGCCGCTGCAGAACGTCACCAATGCCAACATCCTGAACTATCTGACACAGGAGCGGAAACTCAGCCCCTCGCTGGTGAACTTCTTCATCGCTGCCGGAGATATTTACGAGGACGCCGCCCACCACAACGTGGTCTTTGTGGGCGGGATGCAGATGGACACCCACGGTACGCAAGCAGCCGTGGCATTCATGAGAAGTTTCGGCAGGATGCAGCCGGCGCAGAAAAGGCGTTTGGCTTTGCTCATCGTGGTACCGACAAACAGCTGCTGGTCTTTGAAGCGCCCATCGACCTGCTGTCCTTCATCGAACTGTTCCCGAAAACTGGCAGTAGCACAATTATCTGTCGTTGGGCGGGGTGTCGGGCAAGGCACTGCGGCAGTTTCTCTCAGAACGCCCGGACGTGGAGCGGGTGTTCCTCTGTCTGGATGCCGACAAGGCTGGAGAGGATGCCTGCAAGCGGCTGACGGAGCTGCTGCCGGACACGGTGAGCGTGACCCGCATCCAGCCCTGCATGAAGGACTGGAACGATGTTCTGGTGCACCGGGCAGAGATCCCGAACCGCAATTATTTCAAAAGCATTGTGCTGAAAGAGCCGTCAAAACCGGAAACGGTGAAGATCATCCGCATGAGCGACGTGGAGCTGACCCCAGTAGACTGGCTCTGGAAACCGTATCTTCCCTTTGGAAAGCTCAGTGTGCTGCAAGGCAATCCGGGCGAGGGCAAGACCTACTTTGCCATGCACCTTGCCGCCGCCTGCACCAACGGAAAGCTGCTACCCAACATGGAGCGCATGGAGCCCTTCAACGTGATCTACCAGACCGCAGAGGACGGTCTGGGCGATACGGTAAAGCCCCGTCTAATCGAAGCCGGGGCAGACCTTGACCGGGTGCTGGTCATTGATGACAGCGATGTGCAGCTGACGCTCTCCGATGAACGAATTGAAAAAGCCATTATCGAGAACAATGCCCGACTGGTCATTATCGACCCGATCCAGGCGTATCTCGGTGCCGATGTGGACATGAACCGGGCGAACGAAGTCCGTCCGATCTTCATGCGGCTGGGACAGGTAGCGCAGCGAACAGGCTGCGCTATTTTGCTGATCGGGCACCTGAATAAAGCCGCTGGAATGCAGAGCTTGCAGCGGGGCCTCGGCTCCATCGACATTGCTGCCGCCGTCCGCAGCGTCATGTTCATCGGCAAGCTGAAGCACGACCCGACCATGCGCATCTTGACCCACGAGAAAAGTTCTCTTGCCCGCCGGGAGCGTCACTGGCGTTCTCTCTGGGGGACGAGGGTGGCTTCCGCTGGGTCGGCGAGTACGACATTACAGCAGATGAAATGCTGTCCGGCATCGAGCCGCAGCGGGAAACCAAGACCCAACAGGCTAAAGACCTGATCTGCACCCTGCTTGCCGGAGGAAAGCAGGTGCTCAGTGAGGACATCGACAAGGCGGCGCTGAAGGGGCATCCCCGGCAGAACCGTCCGGGATGCAAAACGGAACTGGGCGATGCCCTGAAAAGCAAGATTGTGGAAGGCCGCAAAAGGTCTTTTGGATGGAATAAGCCATTTGACTGGCAGAAAATTTTGGCTGGCAAGAAAATCATGGTACACCCACAGTTGCCAGTCTGCCAGCCAAATTCAGAAAATGACGATAAAAGGAGAAAATCAATGGAAAATCAGAATTCGAGTTATTCGGTACAGATTGGCAAGACCACTTTTATTGTGTGTGTGAAGCAGTCCGAAACCGCCAAAAGCCGATTGAAAAGATGTTCAAGGATATGTGCAGACATGAGGTCACAAGGGACTTTCTTGCAGACAACCTGATGAATTTAGAAAAATTACCGAAAACCTCTTGACGAAGTCCAGCCCGAAGGCACCGGCTACCGTGCGCGCACACGATTCGCCAAATTTTTAACTTGTCTGAGCTGATGGCGATGTTCAAGGAGTCTGCGGACATCAAGACCAGTGACCAGTTGCACCTGCCTGTACCCGAAGCAAAATTCGAGACGGTGGTGGTCAAGCCCTCGGAAATTCAGCAGGACATGGTGCAGGCTCTGAGCGAACGCGCCGCCAAGGGTACACAGCGGCTGCGTTGACCCCGCGGTGGACAATATGCTGAAAATCACCTCGGACGGCCGCAAAATCGGCTTGACGTTCGCTTGATGAACCCCATGCTGCCGGATGACCCCAACAGCAAGCTGAACGTCTGTGTGCAGAACGTGTTGAAGATCTGGGAGGAGGGCAAAGATCAGAAGCTGACACAGCTTTTGTTCTGCGACCTCTCAACACCAAAGAACGATGGCAATTTCAACGTCTACGATGACATTCGCAAAAGCTGATTGCTGCCGGTGTGCCGGAAAACGAGATCGAGTTTATCCACAACGCCGACACCGAAACCAAAAGGCCGCATTGTTCTCCAAAGTGCGCTCCGGCGATGTGCGAGTTTTGCTCCGAAGTAAAGAAAAATGGGAGCCGGGACCAACGTGCAATCCCGACTTGTGGCAGTGCATCATCTGGATGTTGGCTGGAAACCCAGCGACATGACCCAGCGCAACGGTCGTATCATCCGGCAGGGCAATATGAATAAGGAAGTCAAGGTATTCAATTACGTTACGGAAGGGACATTTGACAGTTATTTGTTCCAAACTTTGGAAAACAAACAGCGATTTATCAGCCAAATCATGACTTCAAATCCCCGGTGCGCTCCTGCGAAGATGTAGACGAACAGGCACTTTCCTATGCGGAAATCAAGGCATTGTGTGCCGGAAATCCGCTCATCAAGGAGAAGATGGATTTGGATGTTCAGGTCGCAAAACTCAAAGTTCTGAAAGCCGACCACCAGAGCCAGAAATTCCGTCTGCAAGACAAGCTGCTGACCAAATTCCCGGCTGACATTCAGGAAACGAACGCCTATATTGCTGGGGTGAAAGCGGACGCACAGCTTGCCGCCGCCCACCCGCAGGTGCAAGAGGGTTTCTGCGGCATGACCATCAAGGGCGTGACCTACGATGAGAAAAGACCGCCGGTGAGCGACTGGTCCTCGCTTGTTCCGAACTGCCCAACGCCGAAGAAAAGGTCATCGGCAGCTACCGGGCTTTGAACTGTCCCTGCGGTTCGATACCTTCCGCAGTGAGTATCAGGCACTTTTGAAGGGGCAGCGGAAGTACACGGTGCCCTTGGGCACCGACCCGCTGGGTAACATTATCCGGCTGGATAATTCGCTGAACAGCTTCCCGGAGCGCATCACCGCCGCAGAGAACGAGCTGGCCACCCTGCATCAGCAGCAGGCGGCGGCGCAGATTGAGGTGGAAAAGCCCTTCCCACAGGAGGAAGAACTAGCAGAGAAGTCCGCTCGGCTTGCAGAGCTGAACGCCCAGTTGGACGTGGACGAAAAGAGCCACGAGCCGGAACAGGAGGAAGAACCAGACGAGGATGCACCCGCCGCCCTTCAGTGCTGGCGGCGTTGGAGGAAAAATCCGATAAGCCGGAGCCTGTGAAGCCCTTCCGCAGTTACTACGACAAGGATGGTGATGCACGATGAAAGAAAAGCGGGATGAAACTATCATCCTGCGCTTGAGCAAAACAGAAAAGAACCGTATCTATGAAAAGATGCTCAGCATGGGCATCCGAAGCCTGAGTGCCTATATCCGCAAGATGGCACTGGACGGCTATTGCCTGCACCTCGACTTGAAAGAACTGCAACGCATGGCATATCTTTGCAGATGTGCAGCAACAATCTGAACCAGTACGCCAAGCGTGCCAACGAGTGCGGCAAGGTCTACGCCGCCGACATGGAAGATCTGCGGCAGCGGCTGGACGAACTGATTGACATTGGCAAGCAAATTCTTTCCAAGCTGGCAGAGCTATAAAAATTCCCGCAGTTGGAGGACTGCGGGTGTACATATAATGCTTGACATCCTTGCAACGCAGTAGCCGATACCTTTATAATAAGGGCGAACAGAAAGGAAGTGCTTGATATGATGTCTATGCTGAAGAAAATTGTTCTTTTCCCGATTTCTCTCTTTGTGGCGTTTCTAGCTCTGATGGCAAGATGGCTGCTAACCCTGTCCAGCTATGTAGTTGCTCCGCTGATGCTCTACATCTTCGGCTGCGGCATCTACACTGCTTACCGTCAGACTTGGGATCAGTTCTTTATCCTGCTGGTGGCCGAGTTCATCTGCTTCATCCTCTTTTCGGTGCAACTGCCATCACCGAGGGCATCGGGCGTTTCAGTGAGTGGCTTGCAGAACTATGAGGGATGCTATGAGCAAACAGAAGATAGAGGATTGCTATTTTGAACACAACAGCACGATTTTTTCTGAGATGCTGGGTGAGGATGAAGAGTATCTGCGACTGAAAAAAGCCAAACGAGCAGCTGAGGAAGCCTTGCAGAGCGTTATCAGCAAAGAAGCGTGGAATCAATATCTCGCCTTAGATGAAATCTGCAATGAGTTGGAATGCGCCAGATACAAGGCAATGTATCTGGCGGGTGCTGCCGATTACGAAAAATATCCAAATAATCTTGATGCCGCCTCCGGGCGGCATTTTTGTTGCAAAGGGGTGATGATGCTGGCAGCAACACGGCTGATTGCGCTGCACAAAACAAGGGCATGACCGTTGCGGCCTGCCTGAAAAATCGCACGGACTATATTGAAAACCCGGACAAGACCGAGCAGGGCAGTATGTCAGCAGCTATGCTTGTAGCGCCCTGACAGCAGATGAAGAATTTATGCTCACCAAACGGCAGTACGACCTTGTGAACGGACGAAGGCAGAAAAGCGATGTAATCGCTTATCAGATACGGCAGTCCTTCCGTCCGGGGAAATCACCGCAGAGGAGGCTAACAAAGTAGGCTACGAACTGGCCATGCGTTTTACCAAGGGCAAGCACGCCTTTGTGGTGGCAACGCACACGGACCGGCAGCACATCCACAACCATGTGATCTTTAACTCCACGGCACTGGATGGCACCAAAAGTTCCGGGATTTTTCTTTTCAGCGTTGGCAGTGCAGCGGTTCAGTGACCTGATTTGCTTAGAGCACCAGTTGTCCGTCATTGAAAAGAAGCCCTACCGGGAGCGGCAGAAGCGTGTTCTCTATCCTCCAAAGGAGAGCGGCAGGGACTGCCTATGCGGAATCATCGACACAATCCTTGCAGAAAACCGGGGGTTACGAAGCGTTTCTGCAAAAGCTGGAGCAGCAGGGTTATGAGGTGAAGCGTGGCAAGTACACGGCGGTGAAGGGCAAGGGACAGAAACGCTTTATTCGGTTCCGAACTCTGGGCACCGGCTATGGCGAGGACGAGATCAAGGCGGTGCTGGAGGGAAAGGCGAAGCACCAACCGTATCAGAAAAAGCCGCCCAAAGAACAGCCCTTCCAGTTGCTTGTGGATATTCAAGGGAAAATGGCAGAGGGCAAAAGTGTCGGCTACAAAAAGTGGGCAACCAAGTTCAACCTGAAAGAGATGTCCAAAACCCTGCTGTTCTTGCAGGAGCAGAAAATCGGTAGCGCAGAGGAACTGCGGGAACGTGCGACGGCGGCAACGGAACGTTATCATGCTATGGGGGATTCCATCAAAGCGGCAGAAGCGAGGTTGACCGAAATCGCCGTGCTGAAAACTCATATCATTAACTATGCCAAGACCCGTGATGTGTACGCTGCTTATCGGAAAGGCGGGTACAGCAAAACCTTTCTGGAAGCCCACCGGGAGGAGATTACTCTGCACAAGGCGGCGAAAGCTGCCTTTGACGAGGCTGAGATGCAAAAGTTGCCGAAGGTTAAGGAACTGGATGCGGAGTTTGCAGAACTGCTGACCAAGAAGAAAGCATCTTACCCGGACTACCGCAAGGCACGGGAGGAGATGCAAGAACTGGTTCGTGCGCAGAAAACGTAGAACGCTTTTTGCAGACGAAAAGGACACCATCGAGAAAACCCAGACTCGATAAACGAATACCGCCGAGGAGCTTTCCTACTTGGGAAGCGTCCTCGACGGCTTTTTAGTTTATATAGCAGCGGTCCTGTTTTATAAGCCAATCTTCACACAGCCGCTGGCTTCATCCTTTGCAGCAGGTGCAGTTGAAAAGCCTGCCACGGAAAGAGCAGTAGGTGTAGTGTACCTTCGGGACTCCATTGGCATCTCGAAAATCAACACAGCGTTCCTCACCGGGCAGCAGATAGATCGTATCCATGTTCAGCAGCTCCTTTTACCTTCGTTCATGTGCCAAGGGGCACAACGTTTGCTATTGTACCATGTACCGTCCCAAAAGACCATTGCTTTTTGACCAAAGATACGCACAAAAATTTTTCGTCCCAAAAGTATCCAGATGGCGTTGAGTAAACGCTATTGGATTGTGTATAACAAAAATTGCGACAGGTATGCTATTTGTGTGTAACAAACACAATTAGAATGTGAGGTCGCTATGAATACGCTTTTGGGTCAACGAATACGAGAACAGCGCAAGGAAAAAGGCTGGACGATTGAACAGTTTGCAGAACGGGTCGATTTGTCGGCAAATTATGTTGGAGATTTAGAGCGCGGAGTAAAAATCCCCAAACTGGAAACCTTTATCCGAATCGTAGAGGTGTTGGACGTATCTGCTGATGTGCTGATCCGGGATTCCGTTCCATCCGCATCCCATGTGGCAGATGACGAACTGAGCAGAAAGCTGAGCCAGCTCACACCGGGGCAGAAGAAAGCTGCCATTGACATTCTGAATGCATACACCGACAACATTCCCTATATTACAAAATAACACCTATGTCAAAGAACGCCAGCAAACGTGCTGACGCTCTTTCTTTTTGCCCACAAATAGTCTATAATCAACACTATAAGCGTGCATATAACGCTAACAGTGAGTGCTTGAGGTGAACGGCATGACAATCCTACCCAATATCGAAGAAGCAATGGAAGATGCCCGGAATGGAAAGCTGAGTCCGTATTGGCAGAACGACCTATACCGTGAATGTCACCGTCAGAAGTTATCGGACGAAGAACAGCAGGCTCTTTCGGAACTGGAGCGCATTTTGTCCGAAACTCCACAATGGAGCAGCGAAGAAGAATTGCATCATGACATGGCGAACATCGGCGGCAGAGTCTGGTACTGCCACTACTGGGGGGAACACTACTCCATGGTGCAGTTGACGGAAGATCGCAACGGCAGATTTAATACCGCCTACGTTCTGACAGAAACACTTCCCGGAAATGCGCCGGAGGCTGCACTGCTGGCGCAGAAGGAGCTTGCGGAATGTATGCAGAAATGGGGCATTACGCTTCTGGATGCGCCTGTTCCTGAACAGATGAAGTACGATTCTCTTGCAGAAGCCGCTTCACCTCATGCAAGTTTTGAACGACCCAGAGCACATCACCGGGTAAAAGCGTCCCGAAGGGATGCGCAGCCGCACTGGAAATGCAGATTGGGGCTTGGGCATTCCCAACAAGCGTTTTGCAACGCAAAATAAGCAGATGTATATACGTCTGCACTGCTTGTTGGTACAATGTCATCGATGAAACAAAACAGTTTCATCAAAGACGGTTATATGGTTGTGCCGATTTCCAAAACATAGTAATATTGAAGTACGAACTGGGGCTGAAAGTGGCAAAACTGCTTGCTTGGTTTCCATTCAGGAATTACTAACAGCGTAGACCGTCCGTTCGCTTCGTATACAGTCAGCGTCACAAATTGACACCAATTTATCATTCTTCACGAAGTATGTGCTAAAATCTCTTGACAGCACCTCACAAAATATGTTATCTTTTGTAAACATCCCTGAAAAGATATGACCTTTTGGGGACCGAACACAAACCGATTTTTCTCTGGAGGAAAGACCCATGAAACAGGAGATCATCCGCAAACTGAGCGCTGCCGTGGCCATGAGCCTCGTTGTTGGCGTCTCTCTGGCCGCCTGCGGCGGCGGCAGCAGCTCCACCGCCGCTGGTGTGACTAAGACCGGCTCTGCCGAAGGCTTTGGCGGTGCTGTCACCGCCACCCTGACCGTGGATGCCAACGGCACCGTTACCGACTGCAAGCTGGAAGGTGCACAGGAGACCGAGAGCATCGGCGGCGCTGCACTGGAAGAGCTGTCCAAGCAGGTCGTAGCCGCTAACGGCCCCGCCATCGACGGTGTTGCCGGTGCCACGGTGACCACCAAGGCCGTCCGGAAGGCCGTTGCCGCCGCACTGGGTGTAGAGCTGGCCGAAGAAGCCCCGCCGACTCTGCTGTCGCAGCCCCGCTGAACCCGCCGCCATCGTCCCGGTGGAAGGCGGCATCCAGATCGGTCAGGCCTATGCTGCCGCCCACGGCACCAAGTGCTTCACCGAAGCGGTGGCTGTGGTGAAGGATGACGTCATCCTCGCCGCCTACCTCGACGATTTCCAGTTCACCAGCGCCGATGCAGGCGTAACCGCCGTGCCCAACTCCGACTCCGACTTTGCCGCAGGCTACGCCGAGGGCAAGGTTCTGATGTCCAAGCGGGCCAACGCTGATTATTACAGCAAGATGATGGCCGAAAGGGCGGCTCCACGGTCGCTCTGGATGCAAACTTCGACGCCATCCAGAACTTTGCTGTCGGCAAGACCATCTCCGAGCTGGAGGATGTGGCCGCCAAGGGTGCCGAGGCTGTGGACGCCGTCTCCGGCGCAACGCTGGTGGATACCGCCGGTTATCTCTGCCATCGTGGATGCCGCCAAAACGCCCAGACCACGCAGGCGGTGGAGTTCAACGGCAGCTCCGAGGACCTGAAGCTGAATGTGGTCTATGGGGCCGCACACGGCACCGTGCTTCACCTCCGGCGCAGTCGCCACCGCTGGGGACACCATCGTGCTGAGCTACATTGACGAGTTCCAGTTTGCCGGTTCGGACGCCGGGGTCGTCGGTGTGCCCAACTCCGATTCTGACTTCGGCGCAGGCTACGCCGAGGGCAAGGTGCTGATGTCCAAGCGGGTCAACGCCGATTACTACAGCAAGATGATGGCCGAAAAGGCTGGTTCCACCGTTTCGCTGGATGCCAACTACGACGCCATCCAGAACCACGTGAACGGCATGAGCATTGCCGACGCCGAGGCTCTGAGCAAAGATGAAAAGGCTGTGGACGCCGTTTCCGGTGCCACGCTGGTGGATACTGCCGGCTACGTTGGTGTGCTGGTGGATGCCGCAAAGTAAGGCAAGAAAATAACGTTCCTCTGAACAGCAGCGCCCGCCGGGAGATCCCGGCGGGCGCTGCTATTTATTATACGCAGTTAGTAATCTAATCGTCTGGTGGAAGAAAAGGGGCCACCTGTATGTAGTCTGCCTTTTGCCTGATGCGAAAGCCCGCAGACACGCGGGCTTACAGCACCAGCGAGGGCGCGGTGTAGACCCGTGCCTTCAGCTCGCTGTTTAGCATATACAGCCCTTGCTGTCACCGCCGAACAGATCCATCTTGGTAATGAGGTCAGCGGCGTTCTTCTCCTCCTCGCCCTGTTCCTTGACGAACCAGTCCAGCATCTGCATGGTGCGGAAGTCCCTGACCTCGTATGCGGCGGCGTAGATGGCATTGATGCTGGCGGTGATCAGCATCTCGTGTTCCAGTGCTTTTTCAGCGGGGCCATGTGGTCGCCTCGTTCCCACTCCGGCTTTGCGACAGCCTCAAAGGTGACGTCCTCGCCGTTATTCTGCAAATACTGATAAAACAGCATGGCGTGATCCCGTTCCTCCTGCGCCTGTACCCGGTACCAGTTCTCAAAGCCGTCCAGTCCGACGGCGGCGTAGTAGTTGGCAAAGTCCAGATACAGATAGGCGGAGTAGAACTCGTCATTGATCTGCTCGTTGAGCAGCTTAGATACGTTAGCGTTCATGATACTTCTCCTCCATAAGATTGTCTTTTCCTGCTCCCGGAATGGGGGCAGATATACCGTACCCAGAGCGATGCTGGGATGCCTTTTCATCTCCAGGAACACCTGCTCCGCCTTGGGATGCTGCTGCAGCTCCGCGGCGGCCAATATCTCCTCTGCGTATTTTGGCATACCGCCAACTCTCCAAATGCAAGAATGAATCTTATTATTTTGCTTTTATTATACCTATTTTTTTCTCTGTCAACAAGCACAAAGGGCTTGTGCTCCAAAAGCTGCCTCGAAGCCGATTTTCTCAAATTATGTGACGCCGTCACAGTAAAACCGCTTGTCACGCGGTAATACTACGCATAAAAACACAGCCGCAGAGTACATCTGTGGCTGTGTTTTGCGTTCAGTTGCTCACTGTTGCGTGGACTGGATATGGAGAGACAACATATCTGCCGATCTTACATGGGTTATCTTATCTGCCATCACTTTGGCAGTTTGCCTTGCAGATATGTCGGCATCCCCACTGCGGTCGTATCCGGCCTGACCTTAAACATGGCTTTTCAATCTACCTCCCTTATCGGTTTTCCGCGATATTTTTCCGCCATGTGGACTGCCACCGCGCCGTCCGCCACGGCGGTGACCTGACGGAGGGCTTCGTCCGCACGTCGCCCACGGCGTAAACGCCGGGAATACTGGTTTCCGTGGTCTCTCCGGCCACGATATAGCCGCCGCCGTCCAGCGCCAGTTGACCCACCGCCAGCGCCGTGGCGGGCTGTCGGCCCACGCTGACAAATACGCCGTCGCAGTCCACCACGCTTTCCTCACCGGTGACGGTGTCCCGCAGGCGGACGCCGGTCAGCCTGTCCCCGGAAAGCAGCGCGGAAACGACACTGTTCCAACGGAATTCCACGTTTTCGGCCTGTGCCAGCGGCTCGTGATAGATCTTGGTGGCCCGCAGGGTGTCTCTGCGGTGGACGAGGATCACTTTTTCGCCACGCGGCTGAGCAGGAGGGCATCCGCGGCGGCGGAATTGCCGCCGCCCACCACGACCACCGTTTTGCCCTTGTAAAACATCCCGTCGCAGGCGGCGCAGGCCACGCCCCGGCCCAACAGCTCCGTCTCCGGCAACGCCCAGCGTTCTGGGGTCTGCGCCGGTGGCCAGCACCACGGTTTTCCCCGGAAGATCCCTCGCTGGTCTCCACGAGCTTGGGAACCGCTGTCAGATCCATACGGAGGACTTCCGCGTATTCGCTGCGTGCCCCAAAACGCTCCGCCTGCTTTTGCATATTCTCTGCCAGAGAGAAGCCGTCGATCCCGTTCTCAAAGCCGGGGTAGTTGTCGATCTGCTCGGTCAGGGCCATCTGCCCACCGGCGGACAGCTTCTCCAGCACGACGGTGTCCAGCCCGCCCGTGCCGCGTACAGGCGGTGTAGCCGCCCGGGCCGCCGCCCACCACGAGCATATCATAAACATGATTGTTGTTCATATCTGAACCCTCCGTTATTTCGCCAAGGCTTCCTGAATGAAACGGTCGATTTCTGCCTTTGAGCCGGGCGCGATGATGGAATCCACGGCCTTTCCGTTCCGGTACAGCACCAGAATTGGGATGTCCTCGATCCCTCGGCCCCGCCAGCCGCGGCTCCTCGTCAATGTTGATCTTGCCGACGGCGAGGCTGTCCGCGTATTCCTCTCCGATCTTCTCATACGCAGGGCCGATCCTCCGGCAATAGCCGCACCAGGGCGCCCAGAAATCCACCAAAACGGGCTTTTCCTCCCGGATCGCCTGCTCAAACTGCTCCTGATTCATGTTCATAGCTGCCATATCTGTCAGCTCCTTTCCTTTGTTTGGGTATTCTCAAGACTCCGGTCTCGCCCCACACCACATTGTGACCTCAACCTGAGATGACGGTACTCTGCCCTTGGGACATAAAGCAGATGAGTAAGACCATCATCTGTACGAAAATAGCTGCGGTTTGTTGCAGCTTATTCTGCGCAGAGCTCAGCCACCAGAGCGTCCATCTGCGCTTCGCTGGTTTGGTTCAATGCACCACGCAGAGACACGACCGTTTCGTAAAGGTGGATATCCTTCATCTCCTCCAATTTGGTGCGCATCAGCCGCGCGGCAGCAGGTGCCCAAGAGCCGTCTTCAATAAGGCCAACCCGGCGGTTTCGGAATCCCTTTGTCCGTAAATGTTCCAAAAACTCCCTCATGGGCGGAAACAGTCCTCCGTCATAGGTGGCGCTGGCTAAAACCAACTTCCCGCAGTAGAACGCACTGGCAACAGCGTAGGAAAGATCTGTCACAGTGAGATCACATATGTTGACCTGTACGCCTTTTTCTCTAATTTACCCTTGAGGGTCTTCGCCGCATGGGCAGTATTTCCATGGATGGATGCGTGGGCAATCAGTATGCTCTCCGATTCTTCTGGTTCCCATTGTGACCAGAGATCATAGAGCCGCAGACACTCCTCCAGCCCTTCTGTAAGCACGGGACCGTGGAGCGGGCAGATTGTTTTGATCTCCAGCGCGGAGATTTTTTCAGCAGAGCCTGCACCTGTGCGCCATATTTCCCGATAATATTGTAATAATACCGTCGGCCTGCGGCACCCAGGGGCACGGGCAGTCCGTTCCAGTGAGCCAAAGCGTCCGAAGGCATCCGCCGAGAACAGGATTTTTCCGTTTCCTCATACGCTGCCATCACCTCCGGCCAGTGTACCATCGGCGCCAGCAGAAAGCGCAGCCGGTGCAAACCCAAGGAAAGCGTATCTCTTTCGCCAACCTCCAGCATACGGTCTTCCGACAATGCACCTGTGCCGAAGAACTGCTTGATCAGGGTAAATGTTTTCGCGTTCCCACGATCTTCATCTCCGGGTACTTTTGTGCCAGCCGCATGAGGCTGCCGGAATGATCCGGCTCCATGTGTGTGACCACAAGATAGTCGGGCTGCGCCCTCCAACACCCGCGCCACATTGGAAAGCCATTCTTCCGCTGCCCGTGCGTCCACGCTGTCCATCACGGCAATCTTCTCATCCAGAATGACATAGGAGTTGTAGCTCACTCCCATAGGCTGGACAGAGTACTGGTTTTCAAAGAGTGCCAATGTGTTATCATCCACCCCTACATAGCGGATAGCATCTGTTACCGTTTGGATAGCCATATAAAAATACCTCCTATTTTCCTTACTCAGACTCTGACTGATAGGTTCTTCTTTTCTAATGGAACATACGCTTAGCCGCAGATCGACGGTCGCGCATTTTACCGTTGCCTTGCTTCCCCAGAGTCGTTACATGTGGTACACCGCAGCGGAGCGAAGTCCTTCCGGCAGGCCGTCGGGCGCAGCAGGTGAAAGTTCCCAGCGTACCTGCCCCGCCCACTGGGAGGCGACGGCGGAGAAGTGGAGCATGACAATACCGAGATCCAATGCGGCATCCAAATTATCGGTGTAGGCATCCTCCTGCTGCACCAAATAGATGCTGTGATCCTGCACAAGGAAGCCATAGGGCTGACGGTTGAGATAGCTGGGGGAGAGCGAAGCGGCGTAGAAGGACTGCCAGAGCATATCGTCGTAGAAGTCCATCATCTCGTCAAGCCCAGACTTGTTGCTCCAGCTCCCCATGTGAACCGTTCACGCCCTTTTGGGCGCGTAGTACTGCTGCTCGGCCCGCACATCGATCTGAGACATACTTAGGATATTCAGCCGCAGCTTTCTTGCGGTCTTTTCCCCGTAGCCAAAGGCAACGATTGCCGCCACCTCTAACGGGGTGGCGAGAGACAGTGCCTTTTTGATTTTGTCGCTGTCGGTGAAGGTCATCCAGCAGGTGTCAATGTCCAACTCAGTCAGCTTGAGGACGAGATCTTCCATCATGTAGCCGGCGTTGATGGCTGCGTAGGAATGCGGGGCAGACATAAGGAGCAGGTAGTGCGGTGCTCCGATGAGAAATTGATTATAGCCCGCTGAGCTCTCCAGCGCCGGCTGTGCATCCTTGTCCAAGACGATCAACTCCGTTGCAATCTCCGGGACAAGACGGGGGCAGGTCTTTTCATAGTAGGATCGGAGCTGGCCGATAGCCTCGCTCGGAACTTCCTTTCGCGGAATGCGTGAACAGATCTGCGATATTGGATCATAGCGCTGTAATTCAGTAGTATCTCCTATTCTGATGTCTTTGGTTTTCTTATAAATCGTCTATCAGTGCGGTGCTCTTGGCGTAGGCGGTACTGCGTGCCTCAAAGAAATCGGTCTTGACCATGTTGGCGTCGGCGTACTGGCTGACCCATTCCATGCCTCCGGTTCGCTCTCAAAGCCTGGATACAATGCAGGATAGCCAAGGCTCGTCCAGCGGAGGTTGCCGAGATAGCGGATGTAATCGCTGATCATCTGCCGGTTCAGCCCCGGATGTCGTCGCCGATTACATAATGCCCCATGCGATCTCCTGCTCCACGCCCTCACGCATCATCTCGCGCAGCGCTTGTACGCTCTCGGCGGTGAACAACCCCGGCTGCTCCTTTGCAGCTCCGTGATGATATTGCGGAACAGCCACAAGTGCGTTCTCATCGCGGTTTATGTAGCGAATCTCCTGCGCCGAGCCGGGCATCTTCCCGTTTCGGGAGAGATTGTAGAAAAACATAAATCCGCTGTAAGAAGTAAATCCCCTCCAGAATATAGTTTGCCATCATCACGCGCAGCAGCGTGGAGCGTCCTTCCGCTCCTGAAACTCGTTGTAGCAGTCCCCAATGAAGGTGTTGCGGCGCAGCAGATGCTCGTCCGTTTTCCATTGGTAGAGGATGTCATTGCGCTCCACGGGAGAGCAGATGGTGTCGAGCATATAGCTGTAGCTCTGTGAGTGGACACACTCCTGAAACGCCTGAATGGACAGGCAGAGATTGATCTCGTTTGCGGTAATGTAGGCGCCGATATTAGGCAGGTTCGCTGTCTGAATGGAATCCAAAAGACAAGAAAACTCAGAATTTTATCGTAGGCGCTGCGCTCGGCTGACAGCAGGCGGGGATAGTCCTTCACATCCTGCGAGAGATTGATCTCCTCAGGAATCCAAAAGTTGTTCATGGCCTGCCGGTACCAGTCGCTGACCCAAGCGTACTTCATATTGTTGAAGTCATTGAGGTTGGTGGTATTGCCGATCATGCCGCAGGCGCACATCAGGTTCGCCCTCCGGGTT